>Ga0207646_10000001_pt1 | contig 1242027 bp, 1257 predicted proteins | sample KBSK5502metaG_FD_184343 | JGI IMG/M metagenome (GOLD analysis project Ga0207646, IMG submission 184343) | Corn, switchgrass and miscanthus rhizosphere microbial communities from Kellogg Biological Station, Michigan, USA - KBS K5-50-2 metaG... | ecosystem: Host-associated > Plants > Roots >... | reverse complement strand
CTCTGGTTGAGAGTTCTCAACACTATCGACGTGCTCTCCTTCCCGTTGCTGCTTGACGCGTAATAATTCTTCATCTCAGGCAGCACCAGAAAATAGATGACTCCTACCATGCTGGCAAGAACGGTGCTGAGGAATAACAGCGAGGAGAACAGTACCAAGAATGGGAAAGTGGCCGGGAAGCCGTTCGACAAGAGCTGAGCAAGCACTGCTAACGGCGACTCGGAGGGTGTGAGGACTAGGGCGAGGACGTAGATGGAGACTGCAAGTCCTCCTGCAGCCGATACCAGCATGATCAGGAGGATTTTGAGCTTCTCCAACTCTACTCCTCACCCTCCAAATGTCCTTTCCCTGAACGGTTCTACTGGGGTGTTTGTGGTAGCGGTGGTGGTTTCCATCTGAGGATCATTATTGCGCCGACTATTCCGAGGACGGCTCCAACGATGAAGCCTCCGAAGCCGAAGAAGCTCAGGATGGAAAAGACCAGAATGAAGATTCCCCATGTCTGTCGCTGAGACGGCATGAAACGTAGCATTATCGCCGATAATAGGACGATGATGCCGCAGACCAGGCCGAACACTGAGAGTGCGCCGACGAATCCAGACGCTATGCTGCCTGGGCTACCTGTGTAGCCTCGAGGCCCCTGGAAATTTGTGTAGTTGAGATGTGGCAGTACCACGATGGAGACGGTCAAGAGGATAAGAGCCGCCAGTACGATCAGAGCGCCGCCTATTAGGGCCAGTATTGAGGGAAGGTTCGGGTATTCAGTCGCTGATTTTTGCACCATTTTTTTCATTTACCTCCAGTCATACTACGCGCAGCTTATCGGGGAAATACGTTCAGTGAAACGATCTTGATACAACCGTTCGCGTTGGTTGAAACGATTGTGAAACAGTGAGGAAGGAGAATAGTGATTCATCTACTGACTCCTGTCATGGGATATGCCTCTTCTCATGTAAGGTGCTGAGTAAGCTAGACTGGTCGTTGAGCCATCTTTGACGGGGCTGGCGGTGGCTTCGGTTATCCTCAGCCAGTGGTCGGAGGAATGCCAAAGGAAGGTGTCGTGAAGGCTGGTGCAATGGGTGAGGGAATTTCTCGGTGGACTATGCGCTGTCTTGCCAGGTAGTACGCTACTGCGTATAGCATCGCTGGTATGATTCCTAGGAAAGCGGTGAGAAAAATTGCGGGAAAGAGAAATCCTCCGGTTCCGTTGAAGATAGGAAGGATGAAAACGAGGTTTACGATGCTGATTGCAATTGAGGCTGCATAGGCAGTCCACAATAGCACTCGGCCGGTGCTCAGTTGAAGCGCGTAGGTCAACAAGACCTCGGAGAGGCCTGTGACTGCTCCACCGATAATTGTTAGAACACCAAACCATGCGAATTGCTGAACTATACTGCCGGGGCTAGCTCGAAAGGCTATCGTCGTGAAAAACAGGGCGAGAAATCCAACAATTGTGACGCCGATGCCCACGATGAAGACTATGAGTGCCAGTATAGCGTCTCGAGCATGCTCGGGTCCAAAGGCTTCCCGTCCGAGAATAACAAGCAGAGCACCGATGAGGGCTACGAGTCCACCTATCGCCCCGATGAATGGGATCCAGCTCAGCGCTAGGCCGATGATCAGGAGTAGTAGACCGGTTTTTGTGTTGTCTATCTTGCTCGCTCGATGATATTCCCAATAAGCAGCCACGGATGCGTTGTACGGGTATGGTGGCTGCTGCGGCACGCTACCGACTGGGGGCGTCACCTGAGGAGCCGCAGCTACTAGTGCATTGCCGCAGCTGAGACAGTATCGCGCCGTTGCCATGTTGCTGGCTCCGCATCGCGGGCAAGCTATGGATGACGTTCAGAATCCTCTCTCGTATCGTGACAATGGGCAGAGGAGAGAATTAACCCTTTGAGGGTTGGACAGTTGCGCTAGATAGATCGGGATCTCACCTTGATGGACTGCTCGCCTCTCTCCGACACCGACATCTTCAGCGGCTGATTCCGGCCTTCGGCTTTGTTTGGCGTTAGCCGTGTGACAAGTCGGGAACTGTTCTGGAGTAACCATGGTTTCCCGATTCGCGGAGACCCGGACACTTCTCGGTGTGCTTTGTATAGTGGGCTTCGCAAAGATTCTTTCTACATGTTGGACAGAGGCCCGCGATATCGCGCGGCACTCTGCAGTCCTCACAATACTTCATACTGCACTGCCGAGCAGGCAGATCCATAGCGATCTTCAATTATAATATCGTCATGGACACACTTGAACACAAGAGAAGGTCAAGTGGATGCCGCTTCTTCTTTTGCTTCTCAGCGGCTGCTTCGCCGGTCTAGTAGCAGCAGTCTGCATGACCATCTTTGAGCTTCCCTTCTGGAGAATATGGGGAATGGAAGGAGTGGCGGAATGGCAAGTGAACGCAGCCATAGTCTCCCTGCTGATTCGAGGATTTACGAGGAGAAGAGTGAGCACTTCAATGGTAGCTGCAATGCACTTGCTTCACGGTGCGGCCCTCGGAGTCGTCTTTCGTCTTCTACTGGGGTTGTCCGGAACAACGATCTTGTCGTCCCAAGTCCTGAGCTACGCAATTGTGTACAGTATTCTGCTTTGGATAATCTCTCCGTTTCTAACTAGGGAGTTCTTTGAGACCTCAGGAGGATTTCGGATGACGCGAAACGGGTTGGCGGTTAGCTTTCTCTCGCACATTGTTTACGGGTTCTTCCTAGGACTTCTAACTCCAGTAATTGCATGAGCAATCTTTTTCCCGGAGGGAAGTCACCTGCTTCCATTATCCATGGAGAAGTTGGACCAAATCGGTGCAATCGCGTTAGCTTCCACACTGTTTGCTGCTTACTGGGGGTGAACATGGGCGATATACGCGAAACAATCTCTGTTAGGAGCGAGTTCTCACAAATATGGGACCTAGGGTGAGAACCTACTCGTCAAGGAAGGAGAATAGTCATATCTTCTGGCATTCAAAGAGAGTGAAACACAATTGTTCTCAGCTTCAATGACCGGACAGCAGGCACCTGAGTTCTCTCAATTGCGAGGATGGATCAACACCCCACCGCTGACGATGAAGGAGTTGAGAGGCAAAGTAGTACTACTAGACTTCTGGACTTTCAGTTGCATCAACTGTGTCCGGACATTGCCTCACATGAAGCAGCTGCATATGATGTATGCGAGCGACAAGTTCGTCCTGGTCGGAGTGCACACGCCTGAATTTGCGTTTGAAAAACTTCAAGAAAACGTGGAGGCCGCCGTCCAACGTTTTCGAATCGAGTATCCTGTCGCGAATGACAGTGAGAATGCGACCTGGAAGCTCTATGGAAACCAGTACTGGCCCCGACAGACATTGATCGATGCGAAAGGAAAGATTCGATGGGAGCATGCGGGGGAGGGAGACTATGACAAGATGGAGAACAAGATCCGAGAGCTAGTCGCTGAAGCCGGAATGGATCTTGCTGGCAGCAAGGCAAGTCCAAGCACCACGGAAAAGGCCGGGTCCTGGCCCCGCAAGATTACTCCCGAAATCTACATGGGATCATTGCGGTCAGATGGATTTGGAAACGGGCAAGTCTGCGTGCCAGGAAACTGCAGCGAGTACATCGACCCTTCGAAGCACTCCGTCGACATTCCCTACCTCAGCGGCGCCTGGACACAATTCCCAGAATACGTAATGCACGAGACTACGGACCCCGGATATGTTCTGCTAAAGTACGAGGCTAGAAACGCGAACGCCGTCCTAGGAGCTTTGAAGATGAAACAGCTCAGGGTCAGCGTTCAGCTGGACGGAAAACCTCTGAGCAAAGATAATGCAGGGTCAGATGTCCAGTGGGACTTGGAAGGAAGCTATCTTTCGATCGCAGAGAACAGGCTCTACGATATTGTACGAACCCGAGACTTTGGGTCTCATGAACTGAAGCTTAGCACAAAGGCAAACGATCTATGCGTCTACACGTACACTTTCGGCTGATGATTTTCGAGAAATTTCGAAGAAATCAGCGATCGATTGTTGAAACAACAACCTCCCTTTAGTTTTCCCCACAAAACCCAGGGAGATCCAGCAGAAGCGCAGAGTATCCTAGCGGACCTGAAAAATAGAAAGGATAGGTGGGAGTTCTGGTTGGGCGCTAGTCTCTCAGTCTGCCCATTGCTTGGATTATGGGCTGTCGGCCGCTGACTGTCTGGTAGGGGCGAATCTTCTCGGAGTTTCCGCTGCTGTTCGGTTTCGCCAGAGTGTTGATTTTGACCCAGTCCGGTATGATCACGGCCCGGATCAATTCCTGCACAGTTATTCCGCGGTCTTCTGCTTCGTTGGTTAGGAGGTTGAAGTTCTCGTCACGTAGAGACAACATGAATTTTGCCAAAGAGTCACCTAATTGAGAGGGAAGTTGTTCGACGGTGGCAGTTCATATAAACATTCCGAAAAAAAGTACGGAAGATTTCCCCTCAAGAGAGTAAAAAATTACGAAGGAACACCTATCAGTCCGTGCTCAGTTCCGAATGTTCGAGAATAAGAGCGACTTCTCCGTGTCTACATTGCGAGAACCAATAGAACTACACCTCAACGAAGCCCCAAAACTTCGCAGCCCAATCCTCATCGCGGGACTCCCGGACAGCGGACGTGTCGCGAAGATTGTTCTCGACCATCTCGTCAAGACCCTCAAGGCCGCTCCGCTCGGCTATCTACACTCCGACTATCTCCCACCGCGTGTTCTCTTGAAACCCGACGGGACCCCGGAACTGATGAAGCACGAATTCTACTACTGGGTCAATGGCAGTGAAGGTGGCAACGATCTTGTCCTCTACACTGGAGACGCTCAGCCGATTCTTCCTGAAGGCGCCTTTCGCCTTTCGGAGGCTGTGGTCGATCTTGCAGAACGACTAGGAGTAGGTACACTGATCACGGTCGGAGCTTTCATTACGGGAAGAATCTCCGACAATCCAAAAGTCTACGGAGCAGCTAGCGAATCCGACCTCGTAAATGAACTCAAGTCTCTTGACGTTCAGATCATCGACAGCGGCGCGGTAACCTGGATGAACGGGCTAATTCCAGGCCTAGCCAAAGTTCGAAACTTGAAAGGACTGTTCCTCTCCGGGGAGACATCCGGTTTCATGGTGGACCCGAGAGCGGCCATGATCATCCTACGGGTCCTGATACGCAAGCTTGGCTTGCAGATCGAGATGAAGGAGTTGGAGGATCAGGCAAAGGAGATTGATGATGCTCTCAAGAAGGGCAGCGAGAAAGAGTCTCCCTCTGGCCGCCCGGGCAAAGGAAAGTACGTAGGCTAGTTAGGTTATCCACCGACTGTAGACATGGGATAGGATTCATCGCTCTATAAGCGAATAATGACTCTATCAAAACAGGTAACTGCGACCGAATACCGCCGGGACTGTTGCTATTAGAACGTCATCAGAGGTAGATCCTGTCCCTAGGGTGAGGTTTCCTTGTCTTTGTTCAATTGTTCTTTGACCGATTTGAAGAATTCCTGATTCTCGATCTTGCCCGCTTCCGACTTAACTGCCTCCAAGTCGATCTTCAGGTTCGCATGAGTCACTTTGTGTCGCTTAAGGTAGAGCAGAGTAAAGCCGAGAACGGCGGCGATTATGGGAGCGAGAATGGCGAAGTAAAAGGTGGAATTATTTGCCAATGGTGCAGCCTTTACAAGTACGCTGGACGATGTGGACCCGGTGAGCCCGCCGTTGTCAGTGATGGTCAGCCTGACCGTATAGTTTCCTGGACTGGCATACGCATGGCCTATTGTTACTCCGGTACCGCTCGTTCCATCTCCGAAATCCCATCGATAGGTAGTGATGGAACCGTCTGGGTCAGTGCTGGTTCCTCCGTCGAAACTGATCGTTGAGCCGGTGATCGTGCTCGAGGTCGAACTTGACAATCTTACTATTGGGGGTCTGTCCTGGATTACGACTGCAAGGCTGGCGGATGCCGTTGAGCCGCTATTATCTGTCACAGTCAGAGTAACTGTATAAGTTCCCGAGGTCGTGAAACTGTGACTTGCAGTGGAGCCTGAGGCCGTCGATCCATCCCCATAGTTCCACGAATATGCTACTATCGTTCCGTCCGGGTCATAGGTTCCGGTTGAATTGAATGAGAGCGGTACACTTGTCAGCGCTGTCGTAGCGGATCCTGTTACTACGGCGATCGGGGGTCTATCTTGGAGCTGGATGGCGCGCGTCGTTAAACCGGAGTTAGCGGGAACAGCAGAGTCAGACGCTGTAATGTTCAGTGACCATAATCCCCCAGGCTCATTACCCTTTGGAGTGTAAGTCCCGACCCAGAGATTCAAGCTAGTGTCATACACCGTAGGGACTCTTGTCGCATAGCCGCCTCCGCCGAAGGCTAGGGTTGATGTTACGTTTCCTGCTTGGAGGTTGGCACCGCTGGGGTACGTGATTGTAGCATTGAACTTGATGGGTTCGTTGGCCAGAAAGTAGTTCTTGATTGTAACTGAGATCGAGAGAGTTGCTTGTTGCAGTTGCGCCGATGCCGTAAGAGTTCCGCTGGGCCCGGTGTTACCGAACCCATCATCATATCCGTTGCTGGCTAGACTGGCGGCCCAGGTGCCAGTCTGGTTTGTGCTCGATGTCGGATAGAGCGCGACGAATAGCTGTGTCGTGGCGTTGTAGTTGGCGGTTAGGCTAAGGATTGTATTGGTTGGACTCGTCAGTCTGATAATCGCGAGCCCCGTGGACGCGATTTGCCCGTTCGGGTAGATCGGCTGAAATGAGAAGGCAAGGGTCTCGGTCCGCTGATAGACACTCTTCGAGGCGGACAAACTCGAGATAGTCACGGGAGCCGGCCCAATATTGAAGGTCTCAGTATCAGATGGAGTCTTCACGGTAGTTCCAGTTACTGATGCAACGTAGCTCTCCGTTGTTGTTGCGTTTTTTGGAATCTGCCAAGAGTCGGTAATCTGTCCGTTCGCCAGGACAGTTACAGAATGGGAGTATACGGTACGCGAAGTTACACTAGTCTTGATCATGACAGATGCACTGGTTCCGGGAGAATACCCAGTTGCGATAACGGAGACTGTTTGAGTTCTCTGATATTGGGTCTTGTCGGTTATACCGATGATGAATGAAGATGCCGCAACACTGGGGAGACCAGTAGGTTTGCCTTGGTCAACACGTATGTGATACGTGCCGACGAGAGATGTTGATGATCCTCCTGGAAAGTCGGGACCCGGGTACGATACGACGATCATGAATGATGTTTCGGTCGGCCCTGTTGTATGCGCGATTGTGTTGGAGGTGACCGCGTTGTTAGCGGGGTCTGTTACGGTGAGCGTGAACTCGTAGGTCGTAGATGGAACCGCTTGCGCTACGCTCAGGACCATCGTGATACTAGATGCTTCCTGGCTGTATGCAGGCAGGGCAGAGACATTGTAAATCTCTGCAGCATGAACCGATACAGGGAATGCAAGGATCATCATCGCGAAGGCCGGCGAGAGGATGAGAATCTGCTTCGCTCTTCTCAGATGTTTCATGACCAGCGGCCTCACGAGACGGACATGCCAAAGCTCGCAAACGACAAAAACTGCGCGTAACTGAAGGGGACTCCAGAAAGTAGCTGGTTTTACGCGATTGGCTTCGTTTTTCCAGCTTTGGGCTAGCCTTCTTCCGCAGATGCTTTGTCTCCTCGGTTTCCCCACAGAGAAATAGAAGAGCGCAAGAGACACTTTTTTCTGAGAGCCTCAAACCGCTTTCCTCTATCATCCACAGATGAAGTTCGATAGTCTTGTAATCCAGTCATTGAGACATCAAACGAATGAGATTGATGATGCTATCACGAAGGGCAAGACGAAGGATCCTCGTCCGCTCAACTACGTAAGGCGAAGTACGCAGGATAGAGTCCTATCCCAGCTTTCAGTCTACACTAAACGTCTGATAGTAACTCAAAGGAAAAGGTACTAGCGCCGGGGTCCGAAAAATGAGGAATCGCATCGTCGTTGCGGGAGGCAGTGGCTTTGTCGGCGGCTTTCTCACTAAGAGTCTTCTCTCTGGAAACAACGATGTCGTTGTCCTGACCCGATCGCCGCGAGCATTTGCCTCCCAGCCAATCCGTCAGATCCAATGGGATGGGTGTACGCTGGGCGACTGGGTGAAAGAACTCGACGGTGCAGGAGCACTAATCAATCTGGCCGGGCGATCAGCGAATTGCCGGTACAATGAGCATAACCGGCGGGAGATTCTGGAGTCCCGAGTTGAATCGACGAGGGTCTTGGGTGAGGCCATCACTCGTTGCAATAGACCTCCTCCTGTCTGGCTCAACGCCAGCACAGCCACTATCTACAAGCACACGTCCAACAGGGAGATGGATGAGGCGACCGGTGAAATTGGTGCGAGCCCAGAGGCCAAGGATGCATTTTCAATAGAAGTCGCACAGGCTTGGGAACAGACACTCGACAAGGCGCCTACCCCTTCGACGCGGAAGGTCGCGCTGCGCACCGCCATGATCTTTGCCACCGACAGTGGTGGAGTCTACAGGACCCTAAGGTCGCTTACGCGTTGGGGACTGGGAGGCACAATTGCGGGCGGCCGCCAGTTCATCTCCTGGATTCACGAAGAAGATTTCTGCAGAGCAATCCAATGGCTGATCGACCAGGAGGATTTCAGCGGGCCGGTCAACATAGCCTCGCCGAACCCGGTTACCCAACGCGCGATGATGAGAATCATTCGTCAAGAGCTTGGCGCACCCTTTGGACTGCCCGCGACGCGCACGATGCTCGAGGTCGCAGCTTTTGTTCATAGGACTGAGGCTGAGCTGATAATCAAGAGCCGTCGAGTTGTGCCGGGCCGGTTGATAGCTGCCGGATTCCAGTTTCATTTTCCGAGAATGGAGGATGCGGTGCGAGAGATTGAGGGCCGTTTACGATCTGTCTGAGATTCGGTTTGACTCCTGTCGCGTCGGTTTTGAGCGCAAGATCTGGAGTCAAGCCATTTATTTTGACACTTCTCAATATCAATCATGCTGTCACCTGAATCTACGGTGGTGCCGAACCGGCCGTCGTCAGTCTTCGACGGGAAGCTTGTTCGTACAAAGATTAGCACGCCTCTTGGGTCGATGGTCGCGGTCGCAGACGATGCCGCACTCTACCTTCTCGAATTTGAGAATCGGGTGGCATTAACCGGTGAGCTTCGTCGTCTAGAACAAGAGTTCGGATTGTCCCACCTAGGCAACAGCACCGTTCTCGAAATGCTCGTGTCTCGACTAGATGACTATTTCGCCGGCAAGTCGGCGGACTTCAAAATACCTACAATCCAGCATGGCACAAATTTCGAAGAAGCCGTCTGGGACGCTTTGAAACAGATTCCTCCCGGACGGACACGGAGCTATGGTGAGATTGCCAAGGAGCTAGGACAGCCAGAGAACTCCCGTGAAGTTGGACGGGCGAACGGGTCCAACAAGATATCGATAGTTGTACCGTGCCACAGAGTGATTGGCGCGAATGGTTCGCTTGTAGGTTACGGCGGAGGATTATGGCGGAAAAAATGGTTGCTTGATCACGAGCGACGGTACGCATGGGCATCGTTCGAACATGACTAAGAACAGATTCATTTTCTCTTGGTCTGCTTCTTGAACTGGAGCCAGGTTAGGTACGGATAGGACAGCCATAGGACCAACGCGTAGAGCGCAATAGCCAACAGGTTTCCCACAGTGCTCTCAGCAGACTGTTAGTCTACCAGTCGTACTTTGAACGCAGATCGGTATCGTGGTCTAGAACTGATTTCAGATTCGTCAAGTAGTATCCCCATCTTGACGAGCAATCTGCGAAGTGTTCCGGGTCATTGAAGTCTGTATGACGCAATGTCAGCAGCGTTCCTTTGCCTTTCTTGGCAACTCTGAATGAGGCAGTAGTATTCGTCACCTTTCCGCTCTTCAGCTTGTCATTCCACGAGAAGGAGACGCTCTTGTTGGGATCGTACTGTTTTACCTTGCCATTCATATGATAGCCTCCAAACCAGTCGAACGAGTAGGTTCCCACCTTTCTTAGGGACTAGTTTCGCTTTCGAGAGGAACCATTTCGTAAGCTTCTTCGAATCGGTCAAAGACTCGAATACCTTCTCGACTGGGGCTTCGAATAGTAGGATTGTTCGGCCGCGAATGACTTCGGCATATCAGATTATTCAGGGCTGGATGCTCGATGATATTTGAAAGTTAACTACTAGCAGACAGTTGGACGGGTGGCCGCTTCGGTCGCTACGCTAAGAAGCGACAGAAAAAGAACTGTTTGGGAAGTTTGACTTCTGAGAAGTTACTTCTTTGCGTAGACTTTGGCGCTGTTCTGGCCGGTGGACATGTTGCCTTGGCCTTCGATCCATCCGGTCGAGTTGTTCAGCCAAGCCAGTTTGGGTGACTGGGTCATGAAGTGTAGCTCACCTTGCCAGGTGGCCGTCTGTGGTCCGGTCGACTTTCCTTTGCCTCCGCCGGAGACGACTACCATGTCGCCATCCTTGGTGTTCATGAGCGACTTTACCTGAAAATCACTGGTTCCATCGGTCTTCAGATTGACGCTGACGGTGGCAATGGATCCGCCGTGGAGTTTACCGCTGAACTCGCCTTGGTCATTCATCTCTAGCTGTATTCCGTTTTGTCCAATGTCTTTGATGGTGGTGGTGACGTTCTTGCTCTTGATCTCGTAAAGAAGTTCGCCCTTCGTAGTTGTTGTTTGGGTTTGCATTTCTTTCTCGAAGCTACGAGCCAGATGGTTTCTATATCAACGTTCTTCGATCACTATACTTTTGCGCCCTTCCCCCGCTGTCTCGAGGACGCTACAGACTGCTATTGACCTTGCATCAATTAGTATCGCAGCTCCAGTCTGACAAGAATGCTGTACAATAGTATAGTTTAAGGGACGGGACAACAGCCAACGCCAGTCATGACACTCAGGACCGCGGATTCTTCGACACGCATATGGGAGAAAGGAAAAGCAATAGTTCCAAACGCGCCAATCTGCAACTGCCCAATCGCGACCAGCCTCAGCCTTCTAGGGAAAAAGTGGACAATGCTCGTCCTTAGAGACATTGCGATGCGTGATATGGGAAGGTTCAGCCAGCTCATGAAAGGAATCCCCGGAATAACCCCGAGAATGTTGTCGTCTCGACTGAAGGATCTCGAGAGGCATGGAATGATCGTCAAGACTGCCAACCGCAAGTCTGCAAAGGCTGCTAAATGGTATCCCACCGAGAAAGGCTGGGACGCGCTCCCAATACTCTTCAGCTACACCGCCTTCGGATCCAAATGGTTCGCCTCACAAGTATTCGAGGACGGTAAACCCCGAGAAATCGCCGAGATTTATCCGCAACGGAATCTTAAGGACATGTACGTTAACCTCGACGTTGATAGGGCCCGACTTAAGAGATTACAATCACTCGGTCTACCTCCCAAGACCAGCTGGTAATGGCCCAAACACAGACTAGTAACCGGGGATTGAACATGCTTCTAAGTTAGGAGCAATCGCAGGCAAAGGTAGATTTATCTATGCCGATAGCCGCTAACTATGCGGATTGGCGAGTACTATGCGCGGTGACACTATCAGCGAGAAAGACTCCATTCGAGCAATCATGGCTCCGTTGCTGACGGATGAGAAGACAATTCTGAAGAGACTGGTCGAGAGATCTCTCGATCTGTTTAGAATTGATGACTCGACGGGAGATCTCGTGTTGGTGATTCCGAGGACCAAAATTACAGACAAGGAGTACTTGGGATTACTCTTAGTAGCAAGATTCCTCGCATTCAAGGCCGGTTTGGCGAAACAAGATTCGATGACTCTTAGTGATCTTGTTGATAAATCTGGTATTAATGACAGCACCGCAAGCACTAGACTATCTGACTTGAAAGCAGACCGCGTTGCGGAGACTGTCGCGAGAGGAGAGTATAGGGTATCCTCCCCGAATGCGGAACGCTTCCTTCAAGACGTTAGGGTTGGACTGGATAAGATGGACCCTGGAGACGCAGCCAAAGAAATTCTAGCACCTAGCGAAAACTTTCCCAAGATAGGGAAGGCATCAGGGGTTCGAGATGCGATTCTGAAGGTCCTAGCAACTCCGTGGGGAAGACAGCCTAGAACTTGGCGAGAAATCTACGATGCTCTCAAGAGCAACCAGCACTATTATGGAGAGGGCAACGTTTCAGGGAGCCTTACCCAACTGGTTAAGGAACTGAAGAAGGTTAGACGTGTGAAGATGGATAACAAGACGGGATATGTTCTTGATGAATGATGCGCATGGAGTACGCGAGTCAGAAGCGAATAGGTCGTGGGGCAGAAGTTGAGACCACTCACTCTCTCTAGGGAAGACGAACGTCTCGCGCAACTAAGAGACATAATGCAGGATCACAAGGGTAAGTCGAGCGCAGTTTCTTCTAGAGATCTTGCCGATAAACTTGGGATCAAAGAACGTGACACATTCAGCATTACTCGTTCACTGATAGAGAAGGCGATGAGAAGGTTTTCAATGCCAATCGGCGCAACGAACGCTAAACCTCCGGGATATTTCTTGATTGAAACCAGAGAAGAGCTTGATCAATACATGATCATTCTAGAGCAGAGGAAATTGCAAATCGAGAGCAGGAAGAACTTGGTTTATCAGAACTATATCGATGAACACGGTCCTCTAGATGAGGACGACGAGTAAGACGCGTTTTTTTCCGACTATTCTCTAGGACTATGCGATTGACTGTAATGTTCGCGGTGCAGTTCCTTTGACCTCGATGTGAAAAACTGAATCTCTCGTGTCGGGCGACAGGTCATAATATCCAATTTTCCTTTTTATCAACTCAGTCCAATCCTCTTCGATCAGTGGGGATCGGAATCCAATTTCATACCCAATACTCCTGCGTCCCATCTTCGAAGCTATCTTAGTTGTAGTGCCGCTACCGAGGAAGGGATCTAGAACAGTGTCTCCTTCGTAGGTAAACATCCGAATGAGTCTTTTGGGAAGTTCGTCTGGAAAAATAGCCATTCCCGCTGTTTGCCTCGCACCATTGAATCGCCACACGCCGTTGAAGAGCTCCCTCCAACCGGGCAAATCTATTCTCTCCTTTTCTTTGTTGTCTGGAGGCCTCGGAGGCAGACCTCGTTTCTTGAAGATCGCGATATACTCGTAATTGTAGCTGACGTATCCATTGCGTGGAAATCCGTAGGATCCCATTACGCTGGCGCCACCCGTGGTTCTGGTCGTCGGGATCTTCTGCCAAATTATGCTACCAAGATACAGAACCCTCCTCCTTCGGGAGGTTTGCAGAATTATGTTGTTAACGAGATAGGAGTGGAGAGGTATGATTTGATACGGCGTTTTGCCTTCTGCTCTAATATATTCGTCTCCAATATTGATGCACATCCTGCATCCTGGCTTCAATACACGAAGGCATTCGTCCCACACTTTGTTCAGTTTCTGGAAGTAACCTACTAGGGTGTCTCTGTATCCGATCTGCCGGTGGTTGCCATAATCCTTGATGTTCCAATAAGGAGGGGAGGTGACAACAAGATGCACAGTGTCGTCGTCGACCGCTTTCATCCAGCGCGAATCGGAGCCTAGGTACAATTGATGAGATGCAGAAGAGCTCTGCTCCCGAATTGCGGGCACGGTTCGGTTAACCAAGACGGGGCTGAAGCCGATTCTGCACGGCTAGCTTTAAGGTTTGGCAAAATTTTTGGAGAAATAGGCGGAGCAATCAGATTGGATTGGCGATATCAAAGAGCTGGATACGAGGGGGTGAAAGTTTGGAACGCGATGGGCGAGGTCAAAGCATCTCGTTTGTTAAGTCCCAACACAAAAAAACGCTTTATTCAGTCGCGTTGTCCACCCAGCCATGAAGGTATTTCTCGACGAGGAGGCCCGCGAAGGCGCTGTACGTGTCGACCTTGCGTGGGAGCTGTTCTTCAAATCGAAATCAAATCTTCCTCAAGGACATGGGGCCAGACTCATCCCGTTCACAAGTTGGCTCTGGGACCAGCTCGGCTACCGAGCAGGGAACCTTAACAGGGACTCGCAGAAAGAGCTGACCCTCGCAATTCCCGCATTGGGCCAGGAAGCACTCGACTTTCTCTTACGAATAGTGTCATTCTGGGCTGAAGAGATCCATGTGAAGAAGGGAGGAACGGTATCCGAGAACCTGTGGAGGAAACCTGTTGTCAATGTCTTCGACGATAAGAATCTCGATGGATCCGAACGAGCACTTGTCCGCCCTGGTGATGAGTCGTACACTCGCTTCTTGATGCCGCTGCTCGGGCCTGGTCGAGCCTTCTTCAGAGTCCGGGTCATCAATAATGGAGCGTCCGCCGCACGCTATCACAGTCACTCTGAAGTCGACGAATACTATCTAATTCTAGAAGGCTCAGGGACTCTACGATACAACGGCAAGGAGGTCATCGTCAAGCGTGGAGACTTGGTTTCCAAGCCGGCGGGTCCCGAACCTGCGACCCAGCTGATCGCAGACCGTGGAGAAGAGATGCGGATATTGGACATGGAGATATGGCACGATCGAGCTCAGAGCTCAAAGGACCTGATCTGGAACCCTGACTTCAACGAACTCTTGATGAGCGGAGTCGGCTGGGGAGCTCTAGTCCCGGCCGAGGCCCTTATGCCTTCCGAGGATTTTGACAAACACTACGATGAGGGATACCGGAGAGCCAAAGACGGCGGGTGGGTCCCGTCAAAGAACAGGGGCCACAAGAAGATCAGAGAGAAGTAGCCAGCCTAGGACAGGGTTAGAGGGCTAGTCGTTCTCGAAGACCATCACGTCTTTCGTCTTCTTCACCATGTCGCCGAAGACTCCCTTGTATCTGGTAGCGCGAATCGGCGTATCGTCGATGTAATGGTACTCGTCTCCATCTTTGCGCCTAGGCTTGCCAAGGATCAACTGATGATACTTCACGCCATTTTTTTCTAGCCAGGCGAGAGTGTCTTCTCTATGGTCTTCTGTTCTGGCTGTAAAGAAGCAGATGAACTGCCCCTGTTCATACCATTCGTTAATCTTTGCGATCGAGTTGGGATATGGCTTGGCCGATGACATCAGTTCAGGGCGCTCATTGTCCACATGCTCGCAGATGACTCCGTCAATGTCAATGATGAATATCTTCCTCAACGAGACTCGTAAAATGAATAGCTAACTGAATGCTTAGAACGTTTCTAATTGCCCCCTAAGAGTAACAGTCGATTTACTTTCGAGGATTCGCGAGTCGGTAGAAACCGTGAAAAACAAACGCGTAGTCATGACGGTGTTCGTGATCTGTCTAGTAGCTGTCGCTGTTCTAGCATGGTACCAGAGTCTACCTAAACCCAATGGCGGCCCGGCGACCCCCACCGCGCACTGGACAGAATACACGCTAACGAAAAACGGCAATCACACGCAGCTTCAAGCCTCGTACAGCGATGGACAAGTAACTACGGAACAGGTTCTCTGGCTGAATTTTGACAATAGGACAGCGGTCTACAACTATTTCGGCTGCAATCCTTCGATGCCTGGCTGCACGCTTGACGGCTGCGCCTTCACAGTACTAAATGATACGGCCTCGGAATACAGAGTGAGGGTCTACTGCGCACCCGGTGCATGAATCCGTAACCGAGCTGTCAAAGGGTCTAGTTATGGGCGCGTTGGATGGTTCTGACCAATCTAGGTAGCGCGTGTAGGTTGGGAATGCGATAATCGGGGGCTCCTCTATGGTTGCCTCTTCGGTTAACTATGACGCTGGCCATTCCGACAGCCTTCGCCCCTTCAATGTCAGTTCTCGGATTGTCGCCAACGTAGACGCTAGACTTTGGTTCAACTCCGAGTTTTCTCGCGATGAGACTGAATGACTCGTGGCCGGGCTTAACCCTCGGCGTGTCTTCACCTGCGACCACGACAGCTTCGAAGAGATCATGGAACGGGACTTGTCGAATCCGCTTCCGTTTCATCCCTGGCGTTCCGTCGCTGTCAGAGACTATGCCGAGCCTGTAGCCCGCACGTTTCAATCTGTTTACAGTCGGCTCGGCGTCTCGAAAGGGAGGACTATTCGCCGCGTAAACCTTCCAGTATTGGAGAGTTAGATCATGGATCCAGCCCGGGTCCATCCTCTTCAGTCCCAGTTCCTTGAACAGGGTCTTCCACCAGACGTCTCTATTGTACCGGAACTTTCGCCCCAGCATTTCATGGTCGATGCGCCGCAGATGCTCAAACAATGCGATATAACCCATAGAGTAACTATTTTTCTTCAGGCGTTCTGAAACAATCTTCGCGACCGTAAGCAGCGCCAATCTGGCGCCTATCAGCGATCTCAGCAGAGTGTTGTCTAGGTCGAAGACGACCGCTTCGATCTTTCGAGTCGGAATGACTGCGGCCTTCTAGTTGTATGTCTCGGGTCTTCTGTCCGCGAACCGTTCTCTTCGTAGACGGTTATGGAGTGAAAGGTCAATTTCCTGTATGGCAATTTCCTCTCCGATCTTGTTGACTGAGGATATTCTCGGAAACGAGATCTTGGTTCGATGATCCTCTCGAAGGCTAATGATCATGCTGTGGCCATCAAACCAGGGTGGCGCATAGACGTTCGGCGCGACGATCGGTATCCGGTTCTCCAAGCAGCGAACAGTAACATATTGTCGCCAGGGCGTTATTCCAGATTTCACAATTCTCGACGGGCAGAGTATCAATTCAGCGCCATTAAGGGCATAGATCCGTGATGGTTCGGGAAAATCGACGTCGTAGCAGACTAGTATGCCGATTTTGTACCCTTTCAACCGAAAGATGGGATAGGAATTTCCAGGTTTCGCATGTTTCCTTTCAAACTGGAACAGATGGACCTTGAACTGTCGTCCAATGATTTCCCCATCGGCTCCGATAACTGGACTACTGAGTCGCATCTGCCCCTTGACCTTCTCATAGAACGCGCCTCCAACAACGGCAACCCCGTACTCCTCAGCCAACGATTGCAAGGCGGGCAGAGGGCTCATGGGCGCCGGAATCGCTTTCTCAGGCAACCAGTGTTCTGGTAGACAAATTATGTCGACCTCTTTTTCAGCGGCCTTCTTCGCCAGCTTTATCGCGTGAAAGATCGTATCTTCTGTAGACGTCTCGATCGGCCTAGTCTGCACTGCAGCGGCTCGGATGATCTTCTTCGCCACTAAAGAAACAGTCCCAGGTTAGTCCTTCATTCTCTTGACGGCCAGGTCCACCAGCTGCCGAGCAACTTCGCGCTTCTGAGCAAGAGGAATGTGCACAACTCTCTTTCGGCCGTCCACAACGTAGAGTTCGTTCGTGTCTGCTTCGAATCCTACGCCTTCGTGTCCCACGTCGTTTGCGGCTACTAGGTCAGCGTTCTTCTCGTGTATTATTTTGAGGGCTTCATCGATCAGCTCTTCATTGGACACTTTATGTTCAGTCTTGAAGGCGACAAGGAACGTCTTCGGGCTCGCCCTTCGGATCTCCTCTAGTATCTTGGGAGTTGCACGAAGCTCCAGGTTGAGCTGCGGTTTCTCGCGGGTCTTGATCTTCTTTGGGGCGATTGTTACGGGACGATAGTCTGTTGGAGCACCTGCAGCGAAGACAAAGTCGGTGGCGGTCCTCTTGAGCTCTCCCTGAACTGCTTCTAGAAGCTGGCTAGTGCTCTCTACTCTGATCGTCTTGATGCCTGAAGGGGGGGTCACTGTCCCTGGACCCATTATCAATGTCGTGTCCGCGCCACGTGAGGCAACCTCCTCTGCGATTGCAACGCCCATCTTACCCGAACTCCGATTAGTGACAATCCTGACGGGATCTATGTGTTCGACTGTGGGACCAGCCGTCACCAGGACTCGTCGACCCTCCAAGTCCCTAGTTTGACCGGTTGAGAAACGCGCGATAACTGAACGAACGATCTTTTCCGTAGAGGCGATCTTCGCCTTTCCTTCCGAGACTTCTGGCTCGATGAATTCCACTCCAATCCTCTTTAGTCGAGAGATGTTCTCTTGGACGATCGGATGATCATAGAGCGGCTCATGCATCGCAGGCGCGATCATTACTGGTATTCGTGAGCCAATAGCTGTCGCGGCGACCGTGGTAACGGGAGTGTCGTCGATTCCAGACGCCAACTTTCCAATTGTATTGGCAGTTGCAGGTGCAATGAGAACAAGGTCTGCATGGCCCTCGCTCTTTCCGCCAAGGACGATGTGTTCCAGTTTTCCAGTCAGATGTGTGACGACAGCGTTTCCTGTCGCCCACTCGAGAAGGTCGGCCCCGATCATTTTCTCCGTGGAAGGAGAAGTAACCGCGTAGACGTCCGCTCCGTGTCGCATAAGCTCGCGTGCTATCTCAGGCGCCTTGAACGACGCCACGCTACTAGTAACTAGAAGCGCAATCTTCTTTCCAGCTAGCTCTCGACCCTTTGACGAAATAATGTCCTTGGAAGGATGGCTCAAGGTTCGGCGCAGCGCCTACCTCTTCAGCTTCCCTGTCTCATATGCAGAGTCCAGTAGCTCGATTATCTCGTTGAGAGTGTATTTGCCAGCGCTAGCTGGAATCCTGCGCAAAATATCAGGTAGCGCAGGAAGCATGGGACGAATGAAAGCGGGGATCTTCTCGTACATCGACTGAACCCCAGCCACTATCTCCTCTGCATCCTTTCCTTGGATACTGGTCCCCTTCGGTTTTGCCTTGGTCTTGCCACTCAAGATACCCACCGCTTGGTTGGCGCTCATAGTCTTACCATATAATGGGTTCTCGCTCGCCTGAAGATGCCTGCTCGCCCTCTTTGAGCTGGGTCTCCGTCCTGTACGAACGTCTCCAAAGATTCCGTGGAAGCGCCGCGGTCTCTCGTTCAGGGGAATAGCGGAGCAGGCGAATCCCCAAAGCTTGGTAGACTCGTCTTTACGGCGACACGGTGCAAGAGGGTCCAATAGTGCCATTTTCTCCAGAGCCGCCTAGAGAATAGGATGAAGAGTAAGTCAGCCAAGACTATCAGCGGATTGGCAAGGCCAATGCTGGCTATCAGACCAAAAACTGCGATCGGAAAGACTAGTCCAATCCCTAGCGCTACTTTCTGTTCTTGGTTGTTTGCACTACCCATCGATTTGTAAGCTCGCATCAAGATGAATATGGCCAGAACGATATCCAATACCATGGGAATCTCTGGAGGAAGACTTGCCCCCGCTGCTATTCCACCTGCTAGCAGAGTTGCGGGAAACAATAGTGCGCCAACGAATGCAAACCTGCGAGGGCTCCATCTCGGTTGGCCTGGGTTCGCCTTGAGAAAGTTCGCGGGAAGTTTTCTAGCTAGGCCGACGAAGGCTGCCGCGACTAGCCCTGAGAAGAGAAGCAAGGCTCCGCCAGGGTTGTAGCCAGAGTAGATTGCGGATACGAAGACGAAGAGGAAAATCGAGTCGAGAATGAAAATGAAGACTGTCGCCGATAACCGCGAGCCGGAGACGAGGCTTTTCGATTTTAGCTCTGGAAATACAAGACCGAAGAGAAAGATCGGAAGCCCGATGCTGTAGACCGAGTGAAATATCAACAGTCCAACAGTCCAGACCCAGTTCACTCCTAGCCAGTGACCATAGAAGCCGAGATTACCGACCGGGCCTGCCTTCGAATAGAAGAGAGTCCAGAGATCCAATCCTTCTTCGACAATTCCATAGGCTACTCCTAGGAGGAAGACTGAGGCCCAGCCTTTCTTCCAACGAATCATAGCCTCGCGTATGAGGATGACTCCCGAACCGTACAGTCCCAAATTCGCAGCTAGAAATAGGAAGAAGAGTGGCGGAAAGATCACGAGCAGGGTGATTTGGCTTGAGGCGGAGAGGTATTCTGGAATGCCTGGAGTTAGGAGAAGAAAGAACAATATTGGATGAGACTTTAGAAATCGGACTAGTCTGGAAAGCATGCTCATAGGGGGCGGGCTTGGATTGGTCAGGACGGGAGACGACAACGTGTTGGCCTCAGAGGCGTAGGTAGTCCCATGGGGCTATCCCGGAATTCAACATACTGTTCCCTTAGCTGGAGAAGGTCTTGAACAAGAAAGACATCGCATGGCCTAAGCAGCTGTTCGTCAAGTACAGAAACCTATTCCTGGCTTCCTCGAATCTCGGGATTCAGAGTCCGTGTTTCTCGAGTGGTTCTGCGAGGAGTTTCCGGAATCGTTTGTGCTTCGCCTTCGCCTCAAACTCCTCCTTTATGAGACGTAGTGTTTCTTTGCAGAGTCTCAGTCCCGATCGGTAAATTTTCGAGGTGTCTCTTGTCCCTTGGATTCCGAGAGCGAGGGGATAGTCGGTTCTGAGGTGTCGGGGTTTCTTATCCGCCTTCATGACCTGATGCCAAATATAGTTCTCACTGATGATTGAAAGATCATTCAACACGATGAGGGCTCTTTCTACACATTGCGCTATAATCCGAGCCGAATGTCGCGTCATGTAATCATCCTGTTTGCGCCAGCCATTCCTCATCTTACCTGAGTACTCGATTAGGTAGTAGTACGCGTCCCAGAGAGATTTTTCGAGGACTTGGTGTGGAGGTTTCGCGCTTCTCCAGCGTGTCAAAATCCTTCTGATGATACGTTTGGGGTCGTAGAGGACCTTGGTTGCTAGCGCGCTGCCACGGCCCCAAAAGAAGGCCTTCGGATCCGTGAACTCCTTTTCCAATTCAGCAATTCTAAGAAATCCAATTCCAACGTGGATGTCTCCGTCGAAATAGGAGAACTCTAACGGTTTCTTTCCACGATTTGTGACGGCCAACATGTCGATGTCGCTAAAGGGTCCAGGCTCTCCTCTCGCGACGCTTCCATGAACGAGAACGCCGATCACACTAGGATATTCTCGTCTTACAAAGGATGCCGCTCGCTTTGCCGTCTCATCAAAAAACCGGGTCAGCTCAGTCTGCGTTAGGCTTTCCAGCGAAGTCAAGATTTCCTCACCTGATTAGAATTACTAAGGTTGTCGCCATCTGGCTACTCGCGAGGTTACCGCCAATGCCATCGCGAGTGAGACGGCGATCAACAACCATCCTGTAAGAGGAGACCAATGGGGTAGGGTCGGTGCCGTGCCCATCGCGGCTCGTATCAGAAGCGCAGCATTTGTTGTAGGAATGGCATAGGTGATCATCAGAATGTTCTGGGGGAGGATCTCTGCTGGATAGAAAACAGGGGGTAGGATTCCGACGAGGACACTTAGGAGCAGTCCTGACTGCCATCCGTTTCGCAAGTTCGAGGTGAAAGTTGAGACGAGGTAGCCGATTGCGGAGGAGAAGAGCCAGACCCCCGCGAGCGACAACAGTACGATGGGGAGAGTGATCATGGGAAGTCCAATGTACACTAGGAGTGGCAACAGGACCACTAGTGCCGGGGACGCGAAGAACAGTCCCGCAAATGCGATGCCAAGCAAGTAGCCTATCTGGTTAACGGGACTAGCAACAAAAAAGTCCTGAAGCTTCGTCTCCAGTCGATACCATGTCGCATCTCCTGCAAGTCCCGTGCCTACAGTCGATAGAACCAGCAATAGAGAGCCGACTACTCCCACCGCGAAGGATCGTCCGCCTGTCGTTACTGTTATGATGAATAGTAGGCTGAAGGGGGTTGCGAACAGCCAGACTAGGCTGAGCAGATTTCGTCGGAGCCAGGTTATGGATAGCATGTAGCCTATGATGACTGCTGCTCGGAACTGTTTGACGCCGCTCATTCCTCGTCCCTCCCGACTAGGTCTACGAACAGGTCTTCCAGTGACACCCTTGCTAGGGCGACATCAGAGCCGCGCTTTACTGCTTCATCCGCCAGTTCCTTGCCTCGCGCATCATCGGTCAAGACTCGGAATCTTTCAGCCAGTTTGACGACTCGACCATAACGGCTGAGTTCTTCCTCGGAAAAGCTCGAACCTACAACGTCCACGCGGACTCTTTCCTTCACGTTCCGCAGAAGTTCCGCGGGACTCCCTGATAGAACCAACTTTCCATGATCAATTATCGCAACGTTGTTAGAGAGTATTTCGGCCTCGTCGATGTAATGCGTCGTCAGCAGGATGCTTCGTCCCTCTTTCTGGATCTGGTTGAGAACGCCCCAGATTCTGCGTCGGCTGACAGCGTCGAGTCCCAGTGTCGGTTCGTCGAGAAAAATGAGGTCGGCATCCGTCGCCACGGCCATGGCGACCCGGACCCGTTGTTTGAGTCCTCCGGATAGGGAGTCGGCTGGCTGGTTTCTGTATTCTGTCAATTCCAGCTGCTTGATCGTCTTCTCCGCTCGCTCTCGAGCCGACTCCCGCGCCATGCCTCGCGCCAATAGCGAGAGGTAGATGTGGTCCCACGGGGTTAGGGGTCCGATGGTGCTCCCTTCTTGCGGTACAACCGCGATTCTTTGTCTGATGAGGAGTGGCTCGGTTCGAGCATCGTGTCCCAGCACGGAAATCTTACCCTCGGTGGGCATGAGTTGTGTTGCCGCGATTCTCAGAAATGTCGTCTTGCCCGCGCCGTTGCGGCCGAGGAGGGTGAATATCTCGCCGCGACGAATTGTTAGGGTGATGTCCGAGAGGGCTTGTGTTCTAGAACGGTGGTAGATCTTTGATAGAGAGACGGCTTCTATTGCGCTCAAGATCTGATCCCGCCATGTACATATCCACCGCTATCTGCGGACTCGACTACCCTCGCTTGCGAACCACGACCAGTCTGGATTTCAGCTTTTCCTTAATAGACGGCGCAGCTCCAGATGCACAGGTAGATTGTAGTGGAAACTGGTTATGCTGAAGTAGATGCTGGCAGGCTCTATTATGAGACGAGCGGAAGCGGTCCCGCAATAGTCCTGATACATGCAGGGTTCCTGGACCTCCGAATGTGGGATCCTCAGATCCCGGTTTTTTCAAAGACTAACAGGGTGATTCGGTATGATGTTCGTGGTTTTGGCAGGTCGGACATTGCGCGAAACACGTATTCTGATTGCAAGGATCTCCGCGCGCTCCTCTATCATTTGAGAGTGAAGACCGCCTCTCTGGTGGGCGTGTCGAATGGAGGGCGGATAGCTGCTGACTTCGCCGTCGAATATCCATCAATGCTAGATCATCTAGTCTTGGTATCTCCAGGGATGAGCGGCTACAAGTCCTCCGGTCCGGAAGAAGACAAAATGTGGGAAGAGTTTGACAAACAGATGAAGCCTCAGGAAGTCGCTGACCGCGAGGGAAGAGCAGTAGACGCGGTAGAGATGGACGTAAACGCCTGGGCGTCCGCTCAGACACCGGTCAACCGAGAACGCATCAGGCAGATCGCTCTAGACAACTTTCACGTCCACGTTGAGAACCCGTGGAAGCTTCAGGTTCCGCCTGAGCCGCGAACCTTCCAGCGGCTCTCCCAGATTCGCATTCCAACCCTCGTCATTATAGGTGATAGAGATGTCCCTCCGCAAATACTCTTGACCGACAACATTCACTCTCATATTCCCGGGTCGAAGAGAGTACTCATTCCAGGGGCGGATCATATTGTCAACATGTCAAAGCCTGAGGAGTTCAACAGAACGGTTCTCGAATTCTTGAAGCAAGAGATCCAAGAGATACAAGCATAGACACTCCCCCACTATCCTCAGGTCAATCGAACGGTCCCGGCCGTTTCAAACTGATGGTGACAACACGACCATATGAGAACAACCAGATGCGAGAGCAATCATGGGCAAGATACACAAGGTCGAGAAGTTCTTCGACGTTCTAATGAGCTTCGCGAGTCTCGTTGGTTTCGCCAGTACAGCCTATCTTGTCTGGATCTTTCTGAACACTCCACCGACCATAGTTGTGACGACAACGAACGTAGGAGCCCCAGGAATTATCGGCTATCCCGTACAGACATACGTGATACAAGGCGTGCCCTTCTTCTGGATATTCACCAGCCTAATTTCTCTCTCAGCCGGTCACACTTATCGATCCGCCAAACACTTGATCCTAACCCTGGCAGGAAAACACTACTTCCCACACGCCCCACACCTCATGAACACCCAACCAACTCCCACCCCAACGGCTCCGAGACTCCGCCAGACAGAATCCAGCCAGTAGAATATACTCGATCTTCCTAAACGCTTTCTAGGCCGCTCCAACCCTCCGCATGATGTCTGGCCTGAACGATCAGGTTCTTGATCACAGAATCATTGAAATGACCGGGAAAGGGGCGGGGCCTCAGATCGAATATGGATCTCGCTAGTAAGCTCGAGAAGACGTTCAACATACCTAGGCTTGCACTCGCCCTTCTCGCCATAATCTTCGGCATCCTAGTCCTTGTCCTTCCATACATACTCAACGTGCTAGTCGCGCTCTTCCTGATCGTCTGGGGCATAATGGAAGCGATGGTCGCCGTGGGCAAGACCACTAGGCAATAGCCGCCTGCGAGAATTGAGCTGTGAGTTAGAGGCTTTCCATCAGACCCGACGAAATTCCCAAATTTCTTGCCAACAGCGAAAGCATTATCAGCATTTTTAGGGTCCGGGCAAGGGTTGCCCTCGCCAGCGCAAGTAGGCTGAAGCAGGCTGGGAACAGCTACGTGCGTAAGAGCTTTATGCGGTATGGCTATGGTTGTACTCGAAAATTATGGCAACCAATAGTGCATTAGACTCCTTCTTCAACAAGCGCAAGTATGCCATTATTGCTACAGCTCTTCTCCTTATGGCCCTAACGGCGACGTCGGCTTTGACAGTAGTTCCTATCGCCAGAGCGAAGCAGACACAGTACAACGGACCTGCAACGTCAGGAATATTCTCGTCAGCGGCTGACATCCTAAATGATCCTACAGTCTCAGGGATAGGAACGATAACCAAGTCTTCGTGTACTGATGGCACCGATCTAGGAGGCGGAAACTTCCGCATGAACTGCGACAGCACCAACCTCCCCCATAACGAGCTAAGCATAGCGGTAGATCCTTCAAATCCCAAGCACATCGTGGCAGGCTCCAATGACTACGAGCTCTTCTTCCAAGGAAACACGATCGTGGAGCGAATAATTGCCGGCTACTACACGAGCTTCGACGGTGGCACCACCTGGATTAATGGTCACGTTAATCCAGACGGTTTCACCTTCAACGGTGACCCAGCAATAGCCTTCGACACTAAGTTCGGCTTGGTTTTCTACGGCACAATCAACTTCAATGGAGGACAGGGCGGAGGATTCTCCGATGCTAGCATCCTACTCAGCGCTTCGACGGACGGGGGACAGACTTTCGGTCACCCTGTCGTCGTTGCTCTCGGAACTGCGAACACGAGAAATAGCGTCTTCAACGACAAGCCCTACATCACGGTCGACAATAATCCCGCTAGCCCTCACAACGGCCGACTCTACGTGACCTACACCCGCTTCCTGGCGGACCAGTTCGGCAACTACCTAGAATCTCCCATCTACCTAGCCTTCTCCGACGATGGAGGACAGACATTCTCAAACCCAGCAGCTATTAGCGGCAGCAGCTCAACCCTCTGCAGCCAGCCCTTCGTCACCCCCCGGAACATCGGCATCTGCAATGAAGACCAGTTCTCAAGCCCCGTTGTCGGTGGTGACGGAACACTTTACGTGGCATTCGAGAATGAAGAGCATGCTCAGTCGGTAGGGGATTTCCGAAACCAATATCTCGTGGTACGCTCGACCGACGGGGGAGTGACCTTCTCCTCCCCAGTCTCGGCAGTCTTCCCGATCTTCGATGGCGTAAATGACTATCCGGTCAACGTCAATGGACGGCAGACACTCACCAACAGCCAATTCCGGGTCAACTCCGCAGGCAACCTAGCAGTAGACCCGTCTTCCGGACCCAGTATGTCGAGCACAAGACTCTACATCGCATTCAGCGACAACAGAAACGGAGGCTTAACTGGAAGTTTCACAACTGTCACGACTAACACGGATGTTTTCGTTGCTGCGTCCGGGAATGGGGGATCAACATGGGGTTCTCCAGTCCAGGTACCTGGTGGAGCTGGAAGTCAGAACGACCAGTTCTATCCTTGGGCAGCGGTGGACAACACAGGCGTGGTCAGGGTCGACTTCAGCGATCGAAGCTATGATTCGGCCAATGTGAAGTATGGGGAAACTCTATCGACTTCTACGAACCATGGCTTATCCTTCATCAGCGTCAGAGTTGACACGGGTCTCTCCAACCCCAACGATTCTCGCTGGTTCACCAACGGAGGAACGACCAATGGTAAGGCCACTTTCCTCGGAGACTATAACGGACTCGCGATAGGCTCCGACGGAGTATCACACCTAGCTTGGACCGACATGCGCGTAGCCGCGTTCCCCAACCCGCCTCCTGGCAGAGGCCACAACACCCAGGACGCCGTTACAGCTTCAGTGTAGTCCTCAACGAGCTTCCGTCGCATATCTTCCCCTTTTTTCTTCTCCTCTCGTTCAGCGAAGACTCTTCCATATTTCATCAGGATGTGAGAATGGTGAGGGTGAAATCCAAAGGATTATTCCCGACCTTCTGCCTACTTCCAATGGGTGAAGCGTCTCTTGGCTGAGGGCAATGTCGACATGACGGGTAAAGTGTGCCTGATCACCGGAGGCAATTCGGGAATAGGTAAAGCCACAGCTTTGGGTCTGGCCAAGCTGAATGCTTCAGTTGTGATAGTTTCGCGGGACAGGGACAAAGGCGAAGCGACGCTCATTGAGATGAGAGCCAAGAGTGGTAATCGAAACCTCGACGCGATGACAGCGGACCTGTCGTCCCAAGACTCCGTCCGCGAACTAGCGCACGACTTCACAGGTAGACACAAGAAGCTCAACGTTCTCATCAACAACGCAGGCATCTTCCTGCCGAGGCGGGTCCAGACCGTGGATGGACTCGAGACGACCTTCGCCACCAATCACCTTGGACACTTTCTACTAACCAATCTGCTCTTGGACTTGTTGAAGGCGAGCGCACCTTCGCGAATCATCAACCTAACTTCCTCAGCACACTACGGAACCGAGATGGATTTCGAGGATCTGCAAGGCGAGAAGAAGTACAGCGGATACCACGCCTACAGCCAGTCAAAACTTGCCAATGTCCTCTTTACCTATCAGCTCGCCAAACAATTGGAGGGCACAGGAGTCACGGTCAACAGTCTCCACCCTGGAGTTGTGAGAACGGGCTTTGGAAAGGACCAGGGCGGTCTCATGTCCATTCTCGTCACAGTCGGCAGACCCTTTATGATCGGACCAGAGAGGGCCGCCAGAGCCGCAATCTATCTCGCAACGTCGCCAGAATTGGAGGGCGTTACCGGAAAATTCTTCTCAAGAGGGAAAGAGAAGCGATCATCTAGAGAGTCCTACGACGAGACTTCCGCCGAGCGATTGTGGAAGATAAGCGACGAGCTAACAAAACTACACGCCTGAGACTGAGGCGCGTTGGATGGCCAAGCCTTCTATTTACGAAAGTCTGAGGGCCTGGACATTACAACTGCCCGGAGTAAAAGAGGCACCTCATAGAGTTGGAGGGGTCGAATTCCAGGTAGGGGACGTCGAATTCATGCACTCCCACGGACCCTCATCACTGGACATTCGACTCTCAAAAGAGGACCAGGCATCAGTATTGAAGACCGGACAGGCTCTTCCTCACAAGGCACTAGTACACGCCCAAGCCGGATGGGTAAGCTTCCGAATCGAAAATTCGCAGGATCTCACGAACGCTAAGAAGGTTATACCGCTAGCTTACGAGAACGCAAAGAAGAATCCTCAAGGCAGCAGGCATTCCTAGAGTCCAAAAACCCATCCTAGAAAGAATACTCGGATTCTACACCAGAAGAATATGACAGACTGACAAACAACCAGACTGGTGTTTTCATTGCCAACCAGAATGAGCTTCGAATTGGAGCAGCCGCAAGGGGCAGCCGAGAACTAAACTATCACGACAACGGCACGATAGGGCCTGGGCCGAGATTCGTATGGAAACGGAGAAGCAGATCTCCCGTAGCGAGGCTCAATGACGCTCGAATTTTCAGCCAGCCATCTTAGCCGGACCCCATGTTACCATTTACAGTTACCAAACCGTTACCACTCAAGAAATGCCAAATGCAGTTGAGTCTCGCGCCGCAGGGTTCGTGTTTGGGAAGTTCTGTGACCATTGATTGCAGCCAATATGACCGAACGACCTGATTCCGCCTAGGAATCGCCTTGAAAACGGCTAAGCGTCCATGACGATGTTAATGCCAGATTGAGTTCAGTGATCCGTGATACTGGGATGTTTATGGGTCTGTGTTAGAATCTGGTCAGCTCGGAACCTTCAGAAAAAATTAGGTATGCACGCTAGTCTCGCGACACAGAACTCTTCTTTCAGAGGATTCTGTTAGCTTCGGGTCCCAGTCTTCTTGGCGGCTGGAGCCTCTCTTGTTGGCTCTTCTGGGAAGAGGTCTTTGGGCATTCCTGACATTACGTCCGCGAACGAGTCTCTTCCGGGTCCAGCCATTCCTGGATTGTGAGTTCTGATTCTGTTGAAGAGGTCGTCTATCTTATCGCTGATCTTGCTCTTCTCCTTGATCGTCTCATCAAGTTCCTGACCATCACTCTCTAGCCGTTGCACTTTTGCGGCCAAGCCCTCTATTCCCTTCGAGACCTCTAGCATTCCATTGACGGTCGCGAGAGACGATTTCAACGTTGAGAGTTCTTTCGAGAGGCTTTCTCGGTAACTGCGAAGTCTATCGAGTATCGGCTGGTAGAGCCTCAAGAAGTCAGTCATGAGATTATCGAACTGTCTAATCGCGAGAGTGTATCTTTCCTCCTTCTTTTTCTCTGCAAATCCTTTGGCTGTCTGGATGAGCTTCTCGCGTAGAGTTACTCTCTCTATCACGTCGTCCAGGACTTCTCGTATGTTGTATGACTCGTCGAACATCGTTTCGCGCATTAGGAACCGAATAACCCGCATTCTGACGGAGGCATTAAGAAATCCGTCACCAACGAGTCAGCAAACCGGTAATCTTGACCCGCTCAGTGTTCTATTTTGAACGATTCTTGTGTTTCTCTGGGCGGGTGAGGGATGGGATGGTTCGCTGGTTCTCAGAATCCTCAATGAGCCTTGCGAGCCGTTTCAACTTCGTTTCTTCTCGCTTCGCGCTCAGAACCCAGAACGCTGAGACTCTCCGGTACCATGGGGGTTGGGACTGGAAGAAGTTCCAAGCTTTCTTATTGGCACGAAACTGCGTCCCAAAGGCACCGCTCAACATAGCCGTCCGTCGCTGCTCATACGAGTAAATCCCAGATCTCTCAGCTGTCCTTTGTTCGAAGGCCTTGAGTCCGGATGGTTGCATGCGGCCGAGGCGGATGAGATCCTTGGCGCGTTTGATGTTTATTGCGCTCCAAGCGCTGCGGGTCTTGCGCCGGGTAAACCTATTCGCATAGCTAGTATCACTAACACTCCGTCGAACACTATCGATCCAGCCGAAGCAGAGTGCTTCATCAACAGACTCTGGCATCGTAATGCCCAGTTTCCCTGAACTCTTCTTGTGAAATCCTACCCAGATCTCCGAGGCCTCATCATGATTTTTCTCAAGCCATACGTGGAATTCTGAGGGGTCGGCGAAGAACACAGGCTTCGGACGAGTCTTGTCGGACGTACCCATAGGTCTAGCTCAGTGAAGGGAAGAAAAGTATAGCGAGTGTTTATTAGACCACTTTTCTCAGCCACCCGTTCACGGTGCAGAGTATGCATCACGCAAGGGTCGTACACTTTGAGATACCGGCCGACAACGAGGAGCGTGCCAAGACCTTCTACCAGAAAGCCTTCCAGTGGGACATCAGCAAGTACCCCGGAATGGAGTACCACATGGTTGGAACCACAGAGGTTGACCAGAAGACTCAGATGCCTACAACGCCAGGAGCCATCAACGGCGGACTGACAAAACGCAACAACGAAGTCAAGAACACAGTCATCACAGTCGACGTTGCTGACATTGAAGCTACACTGAAGAACGTTGAGAAACTAGGCGGCAAGACAGTCCGGAAGAAAGAGCCAGTTGCTGACATGGGCTTCACAGCCTACTTCAAAGACACGGAAGGAAACATCGTAGGTCTCTGGCAGAGCGCCCGCCGAATGTAAGAGAATCCTCCACGCGTCGGACCGGACCCTTCTTTTTTCCGGGAAGTTGGTACGGAATCTTGCCGTTTTCGCTAACTGGGTTTCAGGCTTTCCCCAAACGATGGTATTCTAGCTGCTCGTTTTCCTTGCGGTTCCTGCTCGTTTCCGGCCTCTCGCGGAAACCGTTTTTGGGTTCAAAACAGCCCAAGACTCGAAGATCAAGCCCAGGATCATGGCAGTTCTAGGCGGGACCCCCCTCCCCGGGGGAGGGCTAGTCAATGGTTCTGAAGATTCTGACCAATGTGCCAACACTCTGGACGCTTAGTTCAATGATTTTCCGTTGATCCTGATTCCCTGGTTCTTCTCGACTCGTCCTATCCGCATCGCAGCCTGCCGATGCGTCCGGAAAGTCCGAATAATCCGGTTCGCCTCCGATTCCGGACAGACAACAACGAGTCCTATTCCCATGTTGAAGGTCCGATACATCTCAGAGTCTTCGATTCGTCCGGTTCGTTTTATGAGTTGGAATATTTCAGGGGGTTCAGGCAGATTATCAAGGTCTGCGCCAAGTTTCGCCTGTCCCACAACTCGCTCGAGCTTCAAGAGAGCGCCACCGCCTGTAATGTGGGCGAGGCCGTGAATGTCCATTTCGTTGATTATCTCCATGACAGGCTTCACGTAGATTCTTGTCGGTTCCAGGAGTTCATCACCTAGGCTTCGTTCGAGTCCAGAGGGCGTCTCTTTGAGATCGTATCTCTTGAGCAAGACTCTTCTTGCGAGACTGAGTCCGTTCGAGTGGATGCCTGAGCTGGAGACTCCGACCAGAACGTCGTCTTCCCGAACTTGGTCGCCAAGAATCAGGTCTCTCTTCTTGCAGAATCCAGTAGCAAAGCCGACCAGGTCGAATTTTGCATTCTCGGCTAAGAGTTCTGGGACAATTGCCGTCTCTCCTCCCACAATCGCCATCGATGCCTCCTTCGCGCCTTTCGCGAGGCCGATGGCGACCTCCTCGACAATGTCGTGGTCAGATCTGGCCATGGCGATATAGTCGAGGAAGCTGAAAGGCTCCGCGCCCGTGCAGATCAGATCGTTTGCGCACATGGCGACACAGTCTATTCCAATCGTGTCGTACTTCCCCATCATCTGAGCAACGAGGACCTTCGTCCCGACGCTATCAGTGTGAAGACTCAACACTCTTCCTTGACCCAGATCGACAAGACCTGCGTAGTGGCCGATCGGGAATATTGGCCATCCAATCTTGCCCTTGCGAGTCGCGAAGGTAGACTCTAGCCTTCGAGCTAGTAGCTTGTGCGTGTCGTGAATTTGCCTCGCGTTGACCCCTGCGTTAGCATAGGTCATGCGAGGCCGGGGCAAGTCTACAGCTTCAGTCCAGTCAAACGCTCATACGCGATAATGTATCGACGACTCGTTTCCTGTATCAGATCTGCGGGAAGGTCCGGTGGGCGAGGTGTGGGGCGTCCCTCTTTTCTCGCCAAGTCAAGAGTCTTCTTGTAGCCGACTTTTCCAAGCCAGTCCCGGATGGGTTGTTTGTCGTAGCTCTCCTGTGTCTTCCCAGGCGCATAGTCAGCTTTAGGCCATAATCTGAACTCATCGGGTCCGATCGAGTCTGCCAGCACAATGTTCTCTTGTTTGTCGAAGCCGAATTCTAGCTTAAGATCAGCAAGTATGAAACCAGCCTTCTCAGCTCTCTCAGACATCTTGTTGTAGATCTCAAGGGTCTTCTTTCTGACTGTTTCGAGCTGTTGCGGGTCCAGCCAACCCTCTTCCTCAATCTGCTCCATTGTCACGGGTTCATCTTTCACCTCAGACTTTGTCGTAGGGTCAAAGTAGGGCTCCGGAAGCTTCGCAGCCAGAACCGGTTCTACAGGGAGCGAGATCTCGCCCTTCGCCAATCGTTCATATAGGCTTCCGTAGAGATATCCTCGAACAACAGCCTCCACTGGTATCATCTTCAGCTTCCGGACAACCATCCGGTTCGTGTCTTCGACCCGGACCATGTGGTGGGGAGTGTTGAGATTGTTGAACCAGAACGCAGCTAGCTTGGCGAGAACTTCGCCTTTCCTTGGGATGGTGGAGGGTAGGACCACGTCATATGCTGAGACTCGGTCGGTGAAGATGAAGAGTAGTTGGTCGTGTCCCAGGTCGTAGACGTCTTTGACTTTTCCCCGTTTGAACGGGGCCGAAGGATTCTCCATGGACTCTTGCATCTTACACTTGTCCACTCCTATACATTGAGAGCTTCTTTGAGATTTCCACATCCGAAAGGGCCAGGATTTGTGCGGCTAGTAATCCTGCGTTTGTCCCATTGTCGAGACCGACCGTCCCAACCGGGACTCCTGAAGGCAGTTGAACGATAGCGAGAATCGAGTCGAGGTTCAACTTCCCAGAGACCGGGACCCCGATAACAGGCTTTGTTGATAATGACGCTACGAAACCTGGGAGAGCAGCGGAGAGACCTGCGATGGTGATGAAGACATCGGCTTTCGAGGTCTCAACGTATTTGTCAAGTTCCTTGTGGTTCCTGTGACTAGACAAGACCTTGGTCTCGTAAGGAACTCCGAGTTTGTCCAGAATGGTCTCGGCTTTCTTCGCGATCTCTCGATCGCTCTCAGATCCCATCAGAATGCTAACACTTTTTGTCAACGACGACCCCGTATCACGCGAGACTCCGTCACGACCATATCCACTGGTACATCAAACTGATCTCGGGGGACTCGGCCGATGAGCTGCATGTTGAACGCCAAGCCCGCGCTGCGAACGTGCGGAGGCAGATTCTTGATGACTCGGTCAAAGTATCCTCGCCCCCAGCCCAGCCGGTAGCCTTCTCGGTCCCAGACGATACCCGGGACGAAAATTATGTCAACGGCGTCAAGGCTCGCGGGATGAACATTCTCGGTCTTAGGTTCTAGAATGCCGAAAGTGCCGGGCGCCAGTTCGCTTCCCAGGTCCTTGATTTCCGAGAAAAAGAGCTCGATGTCTCCCTTCTTCACAACTGGAATGAGGACACGTTTCTCTTGGTCGAGAGCAGTTCGGATGAGGATTCTGGTGTTCACTTCACTGTCTTTGTTGACGTAGCAAGCTATTCCCCTGGCTCGGACATACTCGTGAAGATGAACTACTTGATCGATGATTTCTTGGCTTTTCTGCTCGATCTCTCCGATTGACTGGCGGTCCCTCAACCGAAGCATGTATCGTCTAAGGTTCTCTTTCTCGACCGCAATCTGAGCTTCGGTCAAACTATCACACTGGCCCCTTCAACCATGGGACTACAAAATAGGAAGGGTTCAGTGTATGATCATGCTCGCTGTAACTGAAGATACTCGCTCTCAATTTTGCCGCCCGACTTGATGTACAGTAATGCTCCAGGGACTAGACACTCAAGATGCGAGAAGGTGTACACCGTCATCTTATGTTGGCCAAGCTTCTTCGCCCAACTTGAGGCTTGGCTCATCATGGTTCGGCCATATCCTCTGCCCCGATGTTCAGGAACGACAAATGCTCCCCGAAACCGGGCCTCTCCAGCCTTGTAATAGTCAGGGATTAACCCGGTTAGTCCGACGACTTCTTTTCCTACGGATCCGGAGAGCCATCGTTCGCCTTTCTTGATTCCTTCTTGGAATTTCCGGGCGACGGCTTCCTCGCCACCCTGCTCCTCTGTTCGCCATTCCCAGTATGGACGGATAGATTCGACAAGAACACCGGCGATTTCTGGGGCTGTCTTCTCAGTGACTTCTCTGATCTCAACCTGTTTGTTGGGCGATCCTATAGTCCCTGTTAGATCCCACGCTATCCTGAAGTCTCTTCGAATAGGTTTGAACGCGAAGCTCTTGTAAACATCGACGTACGGCTGCATCGAAGGTGTAGTAGCTCTGAGGAACTCCGGTTTTCTTGTCTCGACATATTGTAGTGCTCTGCTGAGCAGTTTCTCCACGGCATAGACTCGTGACAAAGCACCCTTGGCCGCGAGGTATCTTATGACCATCCAGTTTTTCCGGGGAAGGTTTGTGACCGCCACGCAGCCAACAATCGACCCTTTGTCTTCAGCGACGAAACAACCGGCGCGGTCAAACGCGCTAGACGACAGAACACTCTTCGTTCCGGGAAGCTCGATAAAGCCCGACGTCCAGTCTTGCAGGTTCTTCGGTAACGGTCCGACCTCGTCTGGCTCTGCATTCCTCACGATTGATTGGGGCAATACTCTTCTTCCCTTCTATCCTCCTCTCGCTTGGATGCTGGTTGCCTGGACCGTGTTTTCTAGCAGGCAAGCAACAGTCATGGGCCCTACTCCACCAGGGACGGGAGTAATGAACCCGGCTATTTTGCTGACAGACTCAAGATCAACATCTCCTCGTATTTTCCCCTCAACTCGTGTCAGACCGACATCGACAACAGCCGCTCTCGGCTTAACGTATTCTGGTTTGATCTGGAAGTCTTTTCGCCCGACCGCGCTGACGAGGATGTCTGCAGTCTCCGATGTCTGAGCGAGATTGGGCGTTTTCGAATGGCACACTGTGACCGTTGCATCCCTATTGAGAAACAGGTTCGCGAGCGGTCTGCCGACCAGAGTCGTTCGGTTGATGATGACGGCTTTCTGCCCGGCAAAGGGCACTTTGTAGTGTGACAGCAACTTGACGATTCCTTTGGGAGTGCAGGGCACAAGCTCTTCTTTGCCGGCGGCCAGTCTTCCTTCGTTGATAGGGTGCAACCCATCTACATCCTTGTAAGGAATTATCCGCTCAATCACCCTATCCTGGTCAAAACCGGGTGGCAGTGGGAGCTGGACGAGGATCCCGTGGACCTTCGAGCTCATGTTCAGTTGTCCAAGCAGCGCTTCGAGCTTGTCCTCAGGCGTAGTGGCAGGCAGCTGATGATGCTCCGACTGAATCCCGACTTCCTCGGCGGCTCTGTGTTTCGCCTTGAGATAGCTGGCGCTGGCAGGGTCGTCTCCGACTTGTATGGTGGCTAGGAACGGCTTGACGCCACGCTTCGCGAGTTGCTCGACTTGGAGGGTGACTTGTTTCTTGACTTCGGAGGCAACGAGTCTGCCGTCGAGTATTACCGCGGTCAAGTCTTGAGAACGACTCTCCTTCCCTCAATCCTCAGCTGGTCTTCTGTGAAGAGCCGGATCGCTTCCGGATACAGCCTGTGCTCCTGTCGCAGAATTCTCTCTGACAGAGTATCAACTGTATCATCGTCTCTGATTGGGACATGGGCTTGCAGGATTATGGGCCCTGCGTCCACCTCCTTTGCAACAAAGTGGACTGTGGCTCCTGAGACCTTGACTCCGTGTTCCAGCGCGCGTTTCTGTGCGTCGAGGCCGGGAAAAGCAGGCAACAGCGCGGGATGGACGTTCATGATCCTGTTATGGTAGCGGTCGACGAACTCTGGGCTGAGGATGCGAAAGTAGCCTGCGAGAGCGACCAGACCGTCCTTCGGAGTGACTCCGTGTGCCTCCAGAGTGGCGATGGTTTTCCGATCATACTCATGGTCCATTTTCGGTAGTCCTTTGTCGTCGAGGACGACAGTTGGTACGTGATGTTTCCTTGCTATCTCTAGCGCTCCAACGCCCGGCTTGTTACTGACTACAACATTCACCTTTCCTTTCGTGATGTACTTCCCGTCAACGGCTTCCAAGATCGATTCTAGGTTGGAGCCGCGTCCTGAGACTAGGACCCCGATAGGGACCAAGACTATTTCCTCGTTCCTGCTAGACTCTTTCTAAGATATTGGGTCTTTTCTAGACGAGAATTCGATGCGATGTCGAATGCGATCACACGAATGGAGACAAACCCGAGAAACTCTCTTGCATCTCTCTTCAGAATCATGTGATCATTCCTGTCTGCGATACCCCTGTATGTCTTGATTGCTGAGTAGATAACCGGTCTCCAACGTGAAGGGAGAACCTTCAAGGCCCACCGCGCCGCTCTTAGCTTAGAGACGGCAACACTTCCTCTCTTGAAATCGTACAATAACCTGCAGAGATTAAGAACCGACCACCATGGGTCAGAGTCAATCATCTTCCTCACGTAGACAAGTTGTCGATAGAGCGCGCTTCTGACTTGCGGCCAGGTCGCTCGCGGGAAGATTCTGGCAGCGCTTGGACCATAGAGTCGAATGTACGCCGAGTGGGCAAAATGTTCTCTGTGTAGAGCCCAGGCATCGTCCAAGCCCCCATGATGAATTCTGCCGTGAGCTCCATAAACCAGACCCCTAGGATTATCCTGCCTTCGCGCAGTTGCGTTTGGAATGTAGAATCCGTCCAGTTTACTTCCAAACTCGAATTCCGTAGCTAGGAATCGATGTAGACGATCTAGACCTTTGACGTCCTTCCTACTAGGAGGCCGATGAACGACAACGTAGAAGTCTATGTCTCCGCCTCGAGGCTCGAATTCTGGAAAAGCAATTGAGCCATGAAGGTACGCGCCTAGGAGGTTGCTGCCAAGACTTGTCAGCAGTCCTTCTCGAAAACCCACGATAAGTTGTTTGACTTCTTTTGGGAGAGTGTTGAATCTGGAGGTCGAAAGTCAGCACTGCCTTTCATCTTTCCTGGCGTTCAATCGATGAAAGCCATTCCGGATCTTTTCGGCGATTCTCTTCATCTCTTCCGGAGTTATGTCCTTGACGTTCTGGGCATTCACGAATTCGGCGTGACCGTCTCCGGGAAATCTCGGGATCACATGGACGTGCGCGTGTGGCACGCCCATTCCTCCGATGTCGGCGACAACCCATTCGGTGTTCATCGCTTCTTGGAGCGTTTTCGCAATCATGCGGACTGTTTCGAAGTATCTTCCTGCTTCTGGGACGTCCCAGACCCACCGATGATGCTTCTTCGGTGATACGAGTGTATGTCCGGGGTTCAGTGGTCGAATGTCAAGGAAGGCGATGAAATTCTCGTCTTCGAAAATCAGGTAGGATGGCAGTTCCTTTCTCACTATCTTACAGAATATGCAGTCTTTCTCCATACTCCTCACGTCTTCATGGGTTCTAGTTGTCTGCGACGTGTCTCGCCGCTTCCGATATCAGATCGGTACTGCATTCCAGAAAATATGATCGACTTGCCGATGACCGAGTAGGCGTCCTTACGAGCCGACTCGACGTTCTGCCCGGTTGCGGCCACGTTGAGGACTCGTCCACCTGAGGTTACGAGTTGACCATCAGAACTTCTGGTCCCAGCGTGAAATACAACGATGTTGCTTTTGGCTAACGGTCGAAGTATGATAGGCTCTCCGGTTGCGGGATGTTCTGGATATCCTTTGGCCGCGAGAACAACTACTAGGGACGCGGATTGAGAGCATTCGGGTAATGGCGGATTTTCTGAGTTGGCCGCGACAGCGCTCAAATGGGCTAATAGTCCTTGTTTCACGAGGGGCATGATGCCTTGAGCTTCAGGGTCCCCGAAGCGCGCGTTGAACTCCAACACGTACGGCTCTTCAGTCCCGTGTCGGACGATGACATTCAGATACAGAACACCCTGAAAAGGAGCGCCCTCCTTCGCCAACGCCCTAGTCGCGGGGTCCAGAATCCTATTCATGACCTTCTCGACGAGTGACGGATTGATGGTGGACACTGGGGTGTATACGCCCATACCTCCAGTGTTGGGACCAGAGTCTCCATCGAAGGCTGGCTTGTAGTCTTGAAAGACTGGCGCTAGCCATTGCACTCGATTCGCCGAAACAGTTGCTGTGAAGCTTGCTTCCCACCCGTCGATGAACTCCTCCAGAACTATCCGTTTAGGTTCTCGTTCTAGTTCGCGTTGGATCGCGGCTTCTGCTTCCAGCCTACTTCTCGTGACTGTTGTTCCCTTGCCTGAGGCGAGTCCGTCGGCTTTGATTACCCAGGGAGGGCCTATCTCATCGAGCGCTCCAACCGCCTTGGTCCTATCGGTGAACGTTTCCCACCGTGGTGTTGGCAGGCCGTGTCTGGAGCAGAGGTCTTTGGCGAAGCTCTTCGATGTTTCAATACGAGCAGCTTGCTTGTCGGGTCCGAAAATCGCGAGTTTCTGTCTTCTGAACGCGTTTACTATTCCAGCGCCTAGTGGAGCCTCGGGTCCGACAATTGTCAGGTCGATCTTCCGCTTTGACGCGAAAGAGGAGAGCTCGTCAATATTGTTCGTGCCGACTGGAATACACGTGGCGATTTCGGCGATGCCTGGATTTCCTGGGGCCGCGTAAACTTCCTTCACACTGGGATCCCTCTTGAGCGCCCAGGTTAGAGCGTGTTCTCGGCCGCCGCTTCCGACGATGAGGACTCTCATGCGGTTACAAATCGAGTCGAGTGTCAGGCCTTCATTTCTTCTCGGGTCCGAAGCACAGGGTTCTTCTTCAATCCGAGATATTCACCAGTTACGCATGCGAAGCACATTTCGCTCTGGCTGAGGCCGATTCCTTTGCTCAGTCCCTCAATGTCGTTGTAGCCTAGACCATCGACTCCGATCTCATTGGCTACTTTGCTGTTCAATTCTGGAATCGACATTGTGTCGCCATCGACCCTGGTTGCGAGGAGTTCGTCATGTGTGGGGAAGTCGATGCCCATGTAGCATGGGTGCCGTATGGGTGGGAAGGTCACGACCATGTAGACCTTTATGGCCCCCGCGTCACGGAGCGCCCGTACGATGTTCTTACTGCTGGTGCCCCGTACTATGCTGTCGTCAACGACGATGACCTTCTTCCCGTCGACTACGGGTCTGACTGTGATTATCTCTCTGACGATTTCTTCCCGGCTCTCATCGGTAGGCTCGATGAAGCTTCTGAGGCTTCCCTTTCTACGGTACCTGTCCTTCATCAACCCCTCTTCTAGAGGAATCCCGCTCTCCTCCGAATATCCTAATGCCGCAGGTCTGGCTGAGTCGGGGACTGGTATGACCACGTCTGCTTTGAACGGATATTTCCGAGCAAGGACTCTACCAAGTTGTCGGCGGGCTTCGTACACGTAGTGGTCTTCGATCTTGCTACTTGGATGTGCGAAGTACGTGTATTCAAACGCGCAGTGATGGTGAGGCGATTCTGCGAACTTTGTTACCGTTACCCCGTCTTGGTTGAACCGTACTAGCTCGCCCGGCTGAACGTCCCTGACAAGCTCAGCGTGTAGCGCTGTCAGAGCACAGCTCTCTGATGCTACAATGTTTGTACGCGTCTCCTCGTCCCAGCCTAGGCATAGTGGTCGAAAGCCTGACTCGTCTCTAGCGGCGAGCACCTCGCCTTCGTGTGTTGCGATGACGAAGCTGTAGGACCCGCTGACCTCCTTGGCCAGCCGCGTAAATGCGCGCGTCCAGTCATGCTCGCGATGATAGTGTTGTAGCAGCCGGTATCCGGCTAGCTTTGTGTCTGAGCTCGAGTCTATGATTGGGAATTCGCTCTTGACTAGGGGCTCCAGGTCCTCTGTGTTGGCGATCGTCCCGTTCTGTGCGATCGTAAACTCTCCGTGAATATCCAGTGGGTGTGCGTTCTCTAGGTTTGTTCGTCCACGGGTAGAATATCGAATGTGTCCGATGCCTCGGTTACTCTCTAGGCGCAGGATTTTCCTTGCGTTGGCTGCGGCTCCCACGCCGATCAATCCGAGACCCTTGATGATAGGCTCGTTAGGTGTGGCTAGACCCCAAGATTCTTGGCCTCTATGCTGGAGAGCTGCTAAGCCTTTGACAATACGTTCCGCGACGGGTTCATTCTTTAAGGAATAGATTCCGATGACTCCACAATGCTCCTTTATTGTCCGGCTTTCAGTCTCCAACTTGGTTTGTGGAACCCGGATTGGCTCGGTGCGAGCGGGGACATGTTCCTTTGCTCTAACGATGGGGTCGGTATTGAAGCCCCTCAGGGTCAATTACAATCCTGTATCAATTTCAAGCCGTGTATAGGTCTTTCTTGACACGTTCATCTAAATGCGTCCAGGAGGTTGTTCTGAGGAAATTGCCTCAAGTCGTGTGGTTCTGGAGGTCTTTTTGTCGGCTGTCAGATAGCGCTGCCTACGGGATAGCGTCCATGGTTTTGGATAGGGTTTGGGTCCATGCCTCGGCCGCGACCGTCAATGGGATTGTGATGATCGTCTCTTGGTTGGACTCTAGTTCGATTCTTGTGCCGTGAACCGTGCCTATCTTCGCCGACTTGATTCCCGCCGCTCCAAATCTGCGCAGTATGCGGGGTGTGTTTTTCGTCCGCGACTCTAGGAGGAATCTGGGTTTGGATTCTGAGAACAGTAATTGACCGGTGTTGGTAGTCTTGCTCGGGACGTTGTCCAAGTTGACTCTGAACCCTCTCTGGCCTTGAATAGCCATTTCGGCCAAACCTACCGCCAGTCCTCCTTTGGATATGTCGTGTGCGGCTTCAACGATTCCGCTTGCTATGATCTTCGTAACTGTTTGGAGAAGTTTTCTTTCTGTTTTCAGATTGACCTTTGCGACTTGTCCGCCCGCTAGTCCTTGAACGGTCTCATAGTACTCGCTTCCGCCGAGTGCTGGAAGAGTTGTTCCGACGATCAGTATGTCGTCCCCTTCCTTAGTTAGAGCCGATCCGATTTTCGGCGCGGTAGGGCTACGGAGTCCCAACGCGGCGATTACTGGTGACGGCTTGATCGAGGTTCTTGTCACTGTGTCTTCGTTGTAGAAACTGACTTTGCCGCCGACGCATGGGACTCGTGTAGCCTTGAGGTAGTCTCGAATGGCTCGTATTGTTTCCTTGAACGTCCAGAAGACTTCTGGATTGCCCGGATCGCCATACTGGAGATGGTCGACGACGGCTATCGGCTCGGCCCCCGTGGCTGCGAGGTTGGAGAAGGCTTCGCTTAGAATTCCTACCGTTCCCCAGTATGGGTCTAGGTAGACTTGTTTGCTGTTCCCATCGGTCGTAACTGCGAGTGTTCGGCTGTTGGGAAGTCGTAGGACGGCGCTGTCTGCTTGTCCCGGTTTGACGATTGTTCGTAGTCCGACTTCGAAGTCGTATTGGCGGTAGATCCATGCTCGACTGCAAATGTTCGGGCTGGCAAGTAGCTTGAGCAGGGTGTCGTTGAGGTCTTCTGGGGTCTGTGGTTCGGGAGCTTCGGCTAATTCGTCGATGTAAGAGGGTTTCTTGTTGGACCGGGGAGACGGGGGCGCTTCGGCGACAAATTTGGCAGGGGCCTCCGACACTGTCTGGTTCTGGTGTCTTATACGGAGTATTCCGTCTTTTGTTAGATGCCCGATGCGGGAGTATCCGAGCTCCCACTTGTCAAGTATCCGGGTAAGCTTCTCCTCGTTCTTTGGCTGAACAACAAGTATCATGCGTTCCTGGGACTCGCTGATCATAATCTCTGATGGACGCATGTCGGGCTCTCGGGTTCGAACATTGTCGAGGTTGATCTCCATGCCCATCCCGGACTTCGAGGCCATCTCTGATAATCCACAGGTCAGACCTCCCCCTCCAAGGTCTTTCATATTCTGAACAATTCCCGAATCGACCGATTCTAGGATTGCTTCGATGATCAGTTTCTTAGCGAAAGGGTCAGGAACTTGGACAGCGGATCTCTCGCTATCCGATTTCTCCGTCAGGGTTCTGCTTGCGAAGCTGGCACCTTGGATTCCATCGCGTCCAGTGGTTCCTCCGACAAGATAGACTAGGTCTCCAGAACGGCCGGGTTGACCTAGGACGAGCTTGTTCCTCCGTCCGAGGCCTAGGCATACAACATCGACGAGACAATTTCGTTCGAAAGAGGGGTCAAACTCTACCTCGCCCCCGACTGTCGGGACTCCGATGCAGTTCCCGTATCCTCCGATTCCGCGAACGACGTTGTCGAAGAGCCAGCGGCTATGGCTGCTTTCTAAGCTCCCGAATCGGAGCGGATCGAGCAGTGCGATGGGACGGGTCCCGAGCGAGAGAATATCCCTGACAACTCCTCCAACCCCGGTAGCCGCACCGCCGTAGGGGTCGATGGCGCTCGGATGGTTGTGAGACTCGATGTGAAATGTAACGACCCAACCGTTTCCAACGTCGATGACGCCGGCGTCGGATCCGGGTCCAACAATTACTCGGGGTCCCTTACTCGGTAGAAGCTTCAGCAGTGGCTTGCTTGACTTGTAGCTGCAATGTTCGCTCCACTGAGCTTCAAGCATCGCCCACTCGACCTCGTTGGGCTCTCGGCCGAGCTTTTTGACAGCATACCTAATCTCTTCGTCAGTCAGGTTCGGTTTCTGAACCTGGACTGTGCTCATTGGTCCTGTTCTCTTGCCCTAGCCATCATGAGAACTGTTCTTGAGCCTACGATCGCTCCGGCGATGAATCCGATTATCAGCCCGACGATGCTGTTTATGGCAATGTAGCTGATTAGTCCCGCTGCGATCCCGGCAATCAGACCCGCGAGGACCGCGCGGGGAATTGGACTAGGCTTCCGACTCTCGTCTTTCGAGCTGCTCATTAGACTACGACCTCTTTCTTGGCGATAAGAGCTACGCCGAGTGCTATCATGACTGCGCCATAGGCTCCTCCGAATATTCCTAGGCCGAAATAGTAGCTGGTGCTAGAGAGTCCGATCAGTGAGATGCATCCCGTGATTATGGCGAAAATCTCCAAGACTATCCTCCGTTTGGAACGGGCAGGCTCGCTCACTTTGCAGGCGGGCTCCTTTCAGCTGAGTAAAAGTAGAGACCTGCTGTTACCAATGCTCCTCCGGCGAAGCCGAGGAAGAAGCCCTGCAAAGTAAAGTTCGGACCTGCCAGAAGGCCGGCTACCAATCCAGCTAGTAGTCCGACAACGATAATTCCGAATACTGATGGGGGAGGGTTCCGTGGGTTTGATCCAATCGATGAATCCCTGACTTCCGCAGAAAAATTGTTGAACCTTGAACCGAGGCTCTTCATCTTACGCTCCGGGCACAGCCAGCGTTCTCATCATAGAGTCGAAGATGATTCGACCGTCGTTATTGTCGCCTGAGGACAATGCGTGTAAAGAGGCTCTTTCGGGATGAGGCATCAGGCCCATCACATTGCCGCTCTCATTACAAATGCCCGCGATGTTATCAATAGATCCATTGGGATTGGCATCGCCAGTTGGTTCTTTAGCTTCGTTCACGTATCTGAACACGATCTGTTGATTTGTCTCCAGTTCCGGAATCTGTTCCCTGTCAAGATAATATCGCCCTTCATTGTGAGCTATAGGAATCTCTAACACCTGTCCCTTCTCGGCTCTACTTGTAAACGGCGTGCGCGTGGTTTCGACTCTCAGCCTTGTCCAGGTGCAAGCGAAGCGAAGTGAGGTATTGCGCAATACCGCTCCGGGCAGGAGTCCAGCTTCAACAAGTATCTGGAACCCATTACATATTCCTAGCACCGGTTTGCCGTCTTCAGCCGCTTCCTTGACGATTCTGATGCTGGGACTGGTAGCTGCTATCGCGCCGGCTCGCAGATAGTCGCCGTAGCTGAAACCGCCGGGCAGAACGTATGCGTCGTAATCATCATGATCCAAGTCCTTGTGCCAAACAAGGTCTGTCTTTGCTTTGACGATGTCTCGGAGAATTTCTAGGGCGTCTAGGTCGCAGTTGCTTCCCGGGAATTGGATTATCGCGACCTTTCCCATTACTTGGTTTATCCTACTATCCTGACCTGGATTGTGTGGGCTGCTGGGTTGTAGATTCGAAGGTCATCGGAGAGTTTTCGGACAACTGCTCGAGCCTCGTCCGGGCTGTTGGCTTCGACTTTCATTCGTAATAGTTTACCGGCTCGGACGCTAGTTACCTGTTTGTAGCCGCCTTTCAAAATGAGATTTTGGTGTATTGTCTCCCCTTCAGGGTCTCGGGCGAGCGGCTTGTTTTCGACTATGACCTCGACCAGATAGCTGCCGGGAGTCATTACAAGTTTGTATTAATTTCCGCGGCTATTTACCCCTTCTTTAGCAGATTCATGCTAGGGGCGCTCTTCAGGCTGCTCTTCCTTCCTGAAAATCAAGCAGTACTGGTGATGTCTGTTCCCTACCCATGCGTTGAAGACTCCCAATGGGAGAAGTGTCTTGTCGTCCTGACACCAGATTTTCTCATCTTTCGGGGTCCATGCGTAAGGCTCCTGCGAGAGTGTTGAAACCGTATCAAATGCGAGCGGGTACATTCTTCCATCGCTGAAGACATTGTTTGTGATGATCGTCAGGTAGCCCTTCGGTCTCATGACTTTGTAGACTTCATCGAACGTACGTTTCAGGGCGCGCAAGAAATCATGATAGTCCTCTATGTTGCCTATCTCGTTAGGATCATCACTGTAGGCTGTATCCAATCCCTTTTCCACCCGACCCTTCTGCCGCATGTGACTCCTTCTCAGCTGGTTCCAGTAGGGAGGCGACGTAATGCAATAGTCGGCGGGAGGGAGACCTTTCTGCTTCCAAATCCTGGACAGTTTTGATGAATCAGCTTTCAAAATCCTCGTCGAAGACGATCCGCTCTCTCGTGTCCCACGAACTATGTTCTGAGTGAGCGCATCTTTGACTCTGCCTCTCGCTATGTCGGCGTACTTTTTGACAATCTCAAACCCTATTCCTGAACGGCCTGTCTCCAATGCTGCCACCAACGTGCTCCCGGTTCCGAGAAACGGGTCTACTACCAGCTCGCCCTTCTTAGTGAAAAAGGAGACAAATTCTCTGACGAGAGATTCTGGAAAAGAGGCTGGGTGTCGAATTTTCCGGTCTCCCCGGGGTTCGGGCCGATGGACAAACCAAGACTTTGAGAACTTGATCCAGTCCTTTCCAGAAAGCTCGTTCAGCTTGTTCCTCTGGGTTTCTGGCGTCGATGCCTCGCAACGAAGTGCTTCAGTCTCCACGCTTTCAGTCTCCTTCACATAGCCAAGTGAAGCAGAACCGTACTTATGAAAGACACGCCAAACAGAATCAACTGTAAAGAAGGATTGATTAGTCTTGGTCCCTAAGTTACGAAAGTTTACACACGACGACCGGTTAAGAATCGCGCATCACATCGCGGACCGCGTCGTCGAGAAATATGGGAACAACGTCCTAGCTGTTTACGTCTGCGGCTCAACATCAAAGAAACTTGACCGCGCTTTTTCAGATTTGGAGCTGATCGTCGTAGTTCGTGACCGGGCCGAGGTCTCAATGAAATATTATCTTCTCGGCGGACTCATCATACAGACTGAATATCTTAACTCCTCAAAGATTCTTAGGGATGCTGAACAGTTTAGTGATAATTGGCATTGGGTGGCGGACCAGTATCGGAACAGAATCGTACTCTACGAGAGAGATGAATGGTTCAAACGGCTCAATGATGCAGTAGCCAAGAGCGACAAAAGGGACTCTCACGAAGCACTTCGAAAATCGTTAATGATGATGACAGAGTCGGTGGCCATTCTTAGAAACGACGTGCTGACAAACGACAAGGTCGGAGTATTGATGAGAGGGCGAGTGCTCGCGGAGGATGCTGCCAGAATACTCTTTCTCCTCAACCGAAGATATGTCACGACGACCAGCTGGTTCTGGAAGATCGCCTTCGATCTACCCGATAAACCGAAGGATTTCAAAAAGCTCGTCGAGAAGATGAGTGGATTCGTCCCGACAACTGAACGAGAAATCGTTGCTTCCTCTAGGAAGCTGTACAACGAAATGTTCGAGCGCATCAGGCAACATGGAGTCAAAATAGAACAGAAACAACTCTGGATTTGAGCACAGGACTTGGCAAGGCGAGAATCGAAGCTCGGTCTAAGTCAAGAATACTCAGCTCTCCCTAATTCCCTTGCTTTGTCGAGATGGGTTACATCATTCCATTATCCGGCCGAGATTCCATGCGACAGCTAGATGCCGGCATTGGCCCAGAGGAGACACTCTCATCCAACTAGAACGGTCCATTCAGTGGTGGACGATGAGCTCAGAGTCTCCACTCATAAGAGCATCATCAAGACCCTCGGGCGCCAATACACCGACGCAGCACAATTCTTCGTAGAGCTAGTCGTTAACTCGTGGATGTGGGGTGAAGCCACCAAGGTCGAGATCAGAATCCCGGAGACCAGTTCTACTATCGATTATGAGGAGTGGGGAAGCGGCATGGATCTCGCGGGGCTCCGTGAGTTCCTGACTAAGGGTAAGTTGACTGACGAAGGCTTCTCGCCGAAGTACAAGCGTCCAATCCGAGAATCGTATGGAATGGGAAGTCTTGCCTGGCTTACTGTCGGTAAGGATTTGGAGCTTCAAGTCCACAAGGGCCGATTTGACCGGACGATAATTCTGACCGAGAATCTCATCGACAAACACTGGGACGCCACAGACCAATCGACATGGAGACCTATGAGGCTCGTTCAGGCACCTCTGGATCATGATGGTTTGAGAATCCGGATACGTTCACTCACCAAGAAACCTGATCCTGTAGACGTTCGGAGAGCATTACTAGCCCGGGCAAACGTTCTCGCCCTCCGAGGCTACGGACCCTTCGAAGTCTTCGTCAATGGAGAGCAGGTAAAGCCTGAAGAGATGAGAGGCTCGACTCTGCTTCCAGTAAACATCGCAACCGAATATGGTAGGATAACGGGAGAGATCATGATAATGCCGATATCGAAGGTCAGAGCTGGGATATCTGAGGCTGGAATAAGCGTCCAGCAGAAACATATCACGTGTCTCCAGCACCAGTTCTTCGGTCTAGACCAGTACCGGACTCATGGACTCTCCCGCATCCAGGGATGGGTCAACGCGGACTTCCTTCGACGTCTCCCTGGCGGAAATGACTTTGAGCATGACAGTGCTCAGTGGCGCGTTTTCGAAAAAACAATGCGGAGCTTCGTGAAGAGCAAGGTCTACAAGTTTCTGAAACAGACCGCCAGCAGAAGAGAGCTAAGGAGCATTCAGTATCTGAATCGAGAGATTGCTGAGAGGCTTCGTCGGAGTCTCCGAAGAAACGTTCAGATCCTCTCCAAGACAATCGTAAGTTTGAGAGCGACCCCGAAGGTCAACGCAGTCCCAGGGAAGACGAGGAAGGAGATAGTTCTTGGAGAGAGGAAGCAGAGAAGGGGAAGGAAGCACCATCGGGAAGCGACCCGGAGTGTTATCCATCTGAAGGACCAGATTCTCGCCTTCGACGTTTCGCACGGCGGAGACCGGGGCCAGGCATATGTTGAGACTGACAAGACCGGAGTCCGAACAGTCTACGTGAATATGGATCATCCAATGTGGTACGTTGAAGCAGGTATGACTCCTACGAAACTCCGCTACTGTATCAGACAGATACTAGAGAGGTCAATCGCCGAGGAAATTCTCCCAGTTAGCCCTTCAACACCCGAAGAGACATTCTCCACCCTCGACACATTATACAACGACGCCCTAGCCTGACACGGAAGACGTTGGAATGGCCCTGCAAGTTTACATCTTAAAGCGCCGCTCTTGACTTAGAGACCGTGTCAAATGCGGGTTTGTCCGGGGAATTTACTCCCGACCTTCGTCAACTGAAGAGCTGGCCTGCCATGGAGGGAAGTCCATGGAGACAACCCTTCCTCGCTGAGCTGACTTATGGCGAGATGTTCCGTTTGATCAACGGGCTCATCTCGGAGAATAAACTAAGAATCCTCGAAGTAGGTTGCGGCAGAGGTTATCTCAGCCTGGAATTGGCGCGAAACGGCCATGACGTGTTGGGCATCGATGTAAACGAAGACACAATCAGGACGGCATACCGGACGATGAAATCTGATCCGTACAATTCTGGCCGCGGAAGGCTCGAGTACGAAGTTTCAGATTTTGCTGTCTGGAACAACACAGAAGGAAAGTTTGATCTGGTGATCTTCAGCCGCGCTCTGCATCATATTCCTCAACCTGCCAAGGCCCTCGAAAAGGCTCGGAGCCTTCTTGGTCACCAGGGACGCATAATCTGCGTAGAGTACGCCTACGACCAGTTTGACCGTCGTTCAGCCACCTGGTTCTACCATATCCGAAGGGTCTTGGAACAGGCTGGCTGGTTCAAGTCGGACACGAGGCTTTCTGAAAATCTTGAGTTCTCAGTGGGGGAGATCATGAAAGAATGGGTCGAACATGGACGAAATGAGAATCTCAACCGGTTCATGGACATGTATACCCCTCTGAGGAGTCTCTTCGAACAGCAACAGCTCTCTTGGGAACCATACATTTTCTGGGACATTATAATGGACATGCGAATTCCCTCCACAGACACGGAGATGGCCCTCGCTCGCTCTCTAAGCGCGATGGAGAGGACCCTAATCGAGAAAGAAGCGATAAGCCCAGTCCTGTTCTGTTTCAATGGCAAAAAGAATCAAGACGAGGAAGCATGAGACGCTCATCAGACCTAGCATGATTATGAGCCGCTCTGTCAGGAGTAGTCAATATATGATGAAGCTCGAAGCGGAAGATGATCTAGAAGAGGCAAGATATGTTCTCTGAAGCTGAAACTCAATACTTGAAATCTCAACGTATGGCTAGGCTAGCGACGGTCTCTAGGAAGGGTCAGCCTGATGTTGTTCCTGTTGGGTTTGAGTTCGATGGAAAGTACTTCTGGGTAGGAAGCCACAGCCAAGATATTTTCCACCGGACCTTGAAATATCATAATGTGAAGAATGGCAACAAGCTAGTTGCGCTTACTATTGATGATTTGGAATCTATCGATCCTTGGAAGCCAAGAGCAATGAAGATATTTGGATCCGCGGAGGTCGTTGATCACCAGGGCAGATTTGGTCCAGGCAAATATCTTCGGATCACACCGAACACTTCGTGGAGTTTTGGAATACCCGGTCTGAAGTCTGAGGGACCTGGCTGGGGACGAGTTAAGACCGTGCATCGTTAGCCCGTCTCGTCAACCTCCATTCGCAGGCTGGAAACTGTTTCTACTATCGCAAGCCAACTCTTGATTCTGAAAAATGCTAAAAAAATTGGGGGGGGGGTTAAGGTCGAGGCCGGGTCGATCTGCTATGCTCCTGTGAACGGAACGACTAGTACTCGTAGGCAGGTTGTTGTTGTCGAGAGGCTGCCTGTGCCTACTACGTGGACGCTGACTGTTGTGGGGCTACTCCATCCTGCCGTGACTGTGTTGCTTCCGCTGAGTCCCGGGGCTGCGGCGACTATTGTTACTGCAGGGGCGGTTCCTGTTCCTTGGTAGGAGAGAGTGACTGTGAAGTGGCTGTTGTCAACGATGTTGAAGCCCGTGACCGTTACGTTGGCGATCGTGCTTGCCGCCCTGAACGATGTGAAGGAACCGTTATGACCTGTCTCCCAGCCGAGCGGCCCGGCCCCTCTAAGGCCAGGCCATCGTCCGTCGAAAGTGTTGAGACGGTTCTGGTTGGATGAAGGGGTAGGAGCGGCCGAGGCGGTGGCGAGAACGTATGCGACTGTGCCTGTGCCGAGACCGACGAGTAGAATGACCAGCACCAGGGAGCGTGTTGAGAAGCCCTTGCTTGTTGCTTGTGGTGTTTCTGTCTGCGACATTTTCCTCGATGTGCAGTCCCCGTGGGGATGAAGATGGTGGTTCTCCTAGCAATCCGCTTAAATTCTCACGCTGCGTCGTTGATTAATTCGGTGTTAAGCGAGGAAGAAGATGAGCTTATCGTGATCAGGTCTTGTCTGGCCGCACACTAGCGGCGGGTTGCGTTCCATCGGCCGGCTGGCTGCTAGTCGCTGGCTGTGCAATGGCCGGTTGCGTGTTAGTGGCTGGCTGAGGAGCAGGGACTGATTGTACACTAGCAGATGCTTGTGGACTAGTGGCTGACCGTGGGCTCGTGACTGGCTGTGCGACGCTCGGTCCCGGGTCACTCGGCGCTCTGTGACTGCTGGAGGGCTGGAGACTTTGCTGGTTTCTCTTTTTCTTTGACATCAAGAAATATCCCATGAAGGTTCCGACGCCAGCAAGAGTGAGCGCCAGGATGATCCAGTAGTCAGTCTGTACGCCTAGGAACGGTGAGCTGGTTGAACCCGGAGGTGGAGGCGACGGGGGACTTACTACTAATAGAAAGTTGCCACTACTGGCTGTGTGGTTGGTGTCCCCTGGATAGCTGTAACTGATTAGGTCATTGCTTGCGGCGGTTCCGCCTGGAGTGTAGGTCAGGGAACACGATGCGGAAGCAGTTGTCCCGTTCAGGATGCATGTTCCCGTGAATGATCCACTACCACTTGTAGTGAGTGTCACTTGGCCTGTTGGAGTGATGAATGTGCCGGGTGAATTGTCGGTTACTGTGACCGTGCAGCTGGTCGCAACTCCGATAGTTCCAGGCGACTGACAGTTCAACGTGGAGGTTAGTGATCTTACATTCACTTTCACAGTGGCTGTTGCGTTTGGACTTGCAGCGTAGTGGCCTGCGTCTCCACCGTAGTATGCGGTCAGCTTGTGCGAGCCCGTTCCGGTTGTTGTCGGGCTGTATCTGGTCGTGCAGGTTCCTGAGGCGCCGGCGCCTGACAATGTGCAGGTCGTGAAGGTTCCCGTGCTATTTGTCGTAAGTGTGATTGTCCCGGTCGGAGTTAAGGCCGGGGCGGGTGATGTGTCTGTGACGGTTACTGTGCAGGTTGCGGGACTGTTGACCAGAGTAGTGGCCGGGCAACTCATTCCGATTGAGCTTGTTCTGAGTGTCGAGGTTATTGTTCCACTTGTTCCACTGCTCGTAGAGTGTATGTTGTCGCCTTGATAGTTCCCTGTAACAGTGTCAGTGCCTGCTGCGGTCGGTGTGAATGTTACTGAGCAGCTGCCTGCGAATAGGTTGCAACTTGTTGTCGGGGTGAATGTGCCGCTTGCGGTTCCGGATGAGGTGAACCTGACTTGCCCGGTGGGTGTGCTAGGTGTTCCCGTTGCAGTATCTGTCAATGTTGCAGTGCAGGTTGAACCATTGTTGGTTAGTACCGATGAAGGCGCGCAGCTTACAGTCGTTGAGGTTGAACGACCGGTAACGGTGAGTGTGAAAGATTGGCTTCCAGTGCTTGTACTGAAGGTGTGTTTTGCATCGCCGTTGTAGGTCCCGCTGATAATGTGGGTCCCGGGTGCGACTACCGTCGGGGTGTAGGTCACGTTGGATGCGCAGCTCGCAGTTGCACCGCTTCCTGTAAGCGTGCATGTTCCGGTGAAGATGCCTGTTGAGCTGCTTGTGAATGTGACATTTCCAGTTGGCGTGATCGGCCCGGTACTGTTTGTGTCGGTGACGGTCGCGATGCAGCGTGTTGAATTGTTGACTTGGACTGAGGCTGGACTGCATGTTACTGCAGTGGTGGTCGGGTTTCCAGTCTGCACGGTGGCCTCTTCGTTAGTTGTGAGATAAGCGCCGTTAGCTCCGCCTACGACATACATTTTATGATTATAGTTTGATGTTGCTGCGGAATCTTCCTTTCGTGCGGTTGGCAGATTCTGAGTGTTGGTGTACCATGTGTTTGTCGGGGGATAATATGAGTAGACCGTGTTATAGTAGGGGGCGCAGTCGTTGCAGTAGTTATTTGAGCCGCCGAAGACGTAGATCAATCCGTCAGGTCCCAAGGTTGCGCCGTATTCCATGATGGCGCTCGGGAGGGAAGCCTTTGCGGTCCAGGTGTTCGCTGTTATGTTGTAAGCTTCTACTGAGGTGATGGCTATGTCTGAAGATGTCATTCCGCCTATAGCGTAGAGTAGCCCGTTCGGAGCAGCAACGAGCGAAAACTGTTTTCGGCCTGTGTTCATGCTTGCGCCCACTGACCATACTTTGGTTGTTGGGTTGTAGATTTGCAGAGTTGTGTACGTGCTTTCGCCGCCGGCCACGTAGATTCTTCCGTCATTGCCGGTGGCTGTCCCGGGCATCCATATCCCGGTAGGTATGGAGGTGCCTGTTGTCCAAGTGTTGCTTGTTATGTTGTAGATTTGGTTGTTGTTGGTGTAGCAGCAGCCGCTGATGACGTAGATTAGTCCATTGTTGCCTACTGTTGCTGCCGATCCTCTAGTCGGAAAGGGTTCGCTCGCAATCGAAGTCCAATTGTTGTATCTAGGGTTGTAGGCGCTAGCCGTCGAAAGTTGTGAGCTGCCAGAATAACCGCCTATGACGTAGATTCTACCATCTAATCCTGCAACAACTGCTGCTTGGCCTGTTGCGAATGGTATCGAGGCTTTTGTCGCCCATGCGATAGGGTTCGGAAGTGTGGCTTGGGCAGTTGGGATTGAGGTGATTCCTGCGAATATTCCGACTGCAATTGTAATTATGACTACCAGGCTTATCGAGAAACGACGGCTGTGCATAGGTGTGTAGCCTTGGCTATACCGGCGGTTACTATAGGCGTCCGGAACCTGTACAATCACCCCATGGTGACGCTGGCATGGGCAAGTTTTCCGGGCTGTATCTAGTAAATCGCTTAAATCCTCAAAAACTCGCAACTCTTTACTGGATTCTTTCGTAGGGAGTTCGTGTCTAGAACTATGTCTTCCATCGACGATCCACTTCTGAAGGAACTGCTCGCGGCGCTGAAAGAGGATACTCAACGAATGGCGGAGGATCTCCTCAGCATTATCACGACTAATGCCCTCGTCGCAATCTTCGCCCTCTTCCTCGCCGTTGCCACCTTCGTAAGACTAGTCTTCTATCCGCCAAGGTTCGGCCCCGGGCCAGGTCCAGGGCTTATCGAGACAACTTTGACCTTTGTCCTGTTTGCTCTTTCTGTTGTCTCCATCTATAATCTTCTGCGATTGCGCGAAAGATACGCGCGGCTTCAGGCTCTAGCTGAGAAACTCGGCCGATAGCAGTTGCCGCTTTCTCCCGACACTAGGAAAGAGGCGGAGAAGAGACTTACCGTTCTGAAGATGATAGAAGTCTTCGCGGACAAGTGCGCAAAGAGCGCGTTGCTGAACGGACCCTTCGGCGGAGACGATAGAGCCTTCGACCGGCTGCTCGGACCCGCGGGTATCTTGACACGAACGTCTCTAGTCACGGCAACGACCGATGGCAGAGTCACGTACTATGGTCGTACTGAGGCGGGAAGGGTCTACCAGCAGGTCCTGGATACTGAGCTGAACTTTCTGGACCCCTATACTGGAGGAGAGGTCTGGAAGAAATAGCATTACAGGTTCGTCGGTAGCGAGCGAGTGGGGACCGATCGATCAGAGTCTGGTTTCTACGTGGCGTAAGCGTGAACTGGTTATTAGGAGGGGTTCCGGGGGGCGCGAGATCTGGGAAAACAAAAATTTTTGGAAAAAAGAATTCTTGTTTTTTTTCGATCGATATTTTTTTTCGCGTTTTTGAAATTCTAGCTACGATTTTTTGGATGGAGGCGAGTGTAACTAACCACCTGTGTCGAATACTTGGTGAGAATATGAATCCTGATAATCCCCAGGAACGGTGGAATGTGGGAAGTTGACCACCGACGAAGTAAAGGCTGGCGGGCCAATAGTCAGAAAATTCGAAGCGAAAGACATTGAGCGGGTGCTATCACTGGCACGGAAATACACCTCTTGGGACGCAACGCCAACGCGAGAAGACATCGAAGGATTTCATCATGCAAATCCAGAATTTTTCTTCGTAGCCGAGTTCAACAAAAGAATCGTCGGGTTCGCCTATGGAAGAGAATCCAATCCACCCCCAGAGATCCTCGACAAATGGAAGTCAAGGAGGGTAGCGTCAGTTGAGATGCTCGCAGTGGATGAGGACTACAGGCGACGTGGAATCGCTACGTCACTGCTTAAAGCATTATTCACAGGGTTCAAGCAGGATGAGGTAGATCTCGTGACGCTATCTGTTCCGGCGTCGGAGAAAGCGGCTACGAAGATGTATGGAAAAATGGGATTTGAGCTGCGAGCCCAGTTTCTCTGGAAGAGACTGGCTACGTGACTATTGAGCTGGTGCGGTCTGCGCTGCGGTTTCGAGATGCTCTCCTTGGGAAAACATGGCCATCGCCTGCTTTTGCTTCTCGTCTCTCTCTGCCTTGCTCATTTTGATCGCTTGGGACAATGACCAGTGATGGCCGAACGGGTCAGTAAGCTGACCGTAGCGTTCACCCCAGAACTGATTGTCCAACGGCATAGTCACTTTGGCGCCAGCGTCGACAGCTTGCTGCCACATCTTGTCAACGTTCTTCACATAAACGTGAAGCGTGACGGGGCTGTTGCCTAGAGTATCCGGTGCTTGTGAGCTTGCACCTGGGAACACGTCGGACATCATCACATTCGAATCTCCGATCCTAATACGAGCGTTCATCAACTTTCCATCAGGAGTTGGGAAGCGCTCAACCTCTTTGGCTCCGAAGGCCTTCTTGTACCAATCGATCGCAGCGGCCGCTCCATTGATCGATAGGTAGGGAGTCACTGTCCCCAAACCCTTCGGAACTGGTTCGACCTTAGCTTTTTTCGGCTTAGACTTCTTGGCTTGTTTGGATTTCTTCGCCATATGATAATCCTCGACACGGTCGGCTAAATCTCGCCCATAAAAGAAATTCGGTCGATTAGTGTGAAAAGGGCTCAATTTAGCCCGCTCACAGGTAGAAAACGGGCGATTGCGCCTAATAACGGAGTGAGGCCGTGTTAAAGAAAAGACTCTCCTCCAGCATTCACCTTGCGACACTTGCAACCAGTTTCTCGAAAAACTCACTAGACAAAGTGGTGGAGCCCTTGGAGCATGGCTTGCTGTATTTCTCTGGGCATCTGTGGAGATATTCGGTTGTCACGCCGGTATGACTGGATTGAAGGAGTGGGGCTATGCTTAATGCCCCGATCGAATAGAGTCACATTAGAAGCAACGGATGAGTAAGCCTCTCGACAACCCGCTCTCCGATCAAGGAGCAAACCAGCCATCAGAACCTTCGAGAGAGGTAGGAATAGTTCAGGAGGGTGTATTACCGGAGGTTTTTCGGGGCCGAATGTTCTGCACGGTTCATGGGCGGCAGTGCTATCGGAGTATGATCTTCACGGGAGAATCTGTCTGGGTATGTCCCGATGAGCGGCACGTGGTTCCTTTGCGAGGATAAGAAAAAATCGGCTAGAGTTCGGTCTCGCTGTTTAGCGAGTCACTGTGAATGAGAACTGGTTGTTCATGACGGTTGTCACGGTTACCTTGTATGTCTGGCCCACGTTGAATTGGAAGAATAGTCCAGGTATTCCGCCATAGACGCAACCTGGACAGTTGGCCCCGATAAGAATGATGGCAGTCCCGAGACCGTTTGGAATTATCGTGGGTCCCGCGAAGTTTGAAAGACTCCATGTGTTTCCGGACGAGTCCATCACCACGTAGGATTGTAGTGTCACCGAGGAGCTTCCGGTGTTCTGGAGGATAAGTGACAAGCTTGTGCCGTTGATGAATTGATACGAGTTTAGCTTCAGGGATTCGATTACCGGTGGTGGTGCGATAGGGTCGACAACTGTGAGGCTAATGACTGTGGAATGTGTTCGTGAACCTGCGGTTCCTGTTACGGTGATGTTGTAAGTTCCAAGATTAGTGCTGAGGCTGGTGGTTATGGTCAGAGTGCTGGAGTTCGTTCCGCCGGACGATAATGTCAGTGGGTTCTGGCTGCCTGTCAGCGTGATGTAGCCGAAGGGAGCTGTGAATGTGAGCGCGACAGTTCCAGAGTAGCCATTCATACTGGTAACGGTGATCGTCGTTGTATTGGTCGAGCCGAAATTGTTGATAATACTCGATTGAGAGGAGGTGATCATGAAGTCTTGGTTTGAGACGACTTGTACCGACAGCTCAGAGGATGCATAGTTCGTCTTTCCATGACTGCTTGCGATGCCGATGACTATGATGGTGTAGGTTCCGATGCTGTTAGTCGGTGTAGCGGTAACGGTCAACGTGGATTTTCCGGTGCCGTTCGCCGGAACACTCACGCTGGTAGGACTCAACGAGGTTGTAAGTTTTGAGCCTTCGAAGAATACAGACAAGGCCACGGTTCCGGAGAATCCGTTGATGCTGAGAATGCTTACAGTGGAGCTAAGGGTCGTGCCCTGCTCTAGATACAGTGATGAGGGATTAATCGTCAGAACAAAGGAAGGTCCTGCTTTCCCACCGTTCACGTAGGAGCTGAGCATCGTTCCCCCTGCTACGGTTCCTACGGCGGCCGTGAGAACCATTAGGAGCGCCTTGAGATGAACTATATTGCTGAATAGCATTGTTTTGCAATCTCCTAATCCTAAGGCCAACTACACAGTCTGATGGCTTACGGGTCGCGTTACTAGCGATTGTTACTAATCGCACGAGTGTGGAAACAGGGCACGCCACTCCATAGGTCCTCGAGTAAAATTGGTCCTCTTGTCAAAGCTTATGCAAGAGGAGATTCTTGAGAAACCCAAAATGAGCTGGTGAAAGACATCGGACGTTCTAGGAGAGCCCGTTTCTAGAACCAAATGGAGACCTATTAGTGACATTTCGTCGTAAATGAGCTAGTGACCGATCGCCTAGACCTTAGAAGATTTGTCCCAAAAGCGGCCGATATTCTGTCGGGAAGTTTTCGATCGCCAACGAGATGTTGAAAGGCAGGTAGGACTGGAAAAAGGTTGGAGGGGCTCATGTCTGAGCCCGAGAATCGGTGTGCCTACTTGGTAGGCATAGTGAGAGCCGTTGATATCGCTGCTATGACAGAGACCAGCACTAGAGCGGCTCCGACGATCAATGCGAGTACTTGTGCGATGATCTGGTCTGTGGGCAGTATTGATCCACTGCTGAGCAGGAAGTACCCGACGGCGTAGAGCACTGCTCCGACTATGAACGTTTTCGAGTGGCTGAGTATTCTCGGTAGCACTTGAGGCAATGGGCTGTGTTCGGAGATAGTTGAAGTGGCTAGGTATATGGCTGCAATGAATGCGTAGCCTGCGACGATTAGTACCGCCCATCCTTGGATGGCAGTGCGGGTCACGGAGATCATGCTCGTGGCCGCGGAGAGTAGGTAGACGTTGAGGGCCAGTAGTACTGCGCCCATGCCGAGATTCTGCCAGTGCTTGAACGCTCTGGTCATCGGCTCCATCTGCACCATTTCTGCCGACATTTTTCTTCGAAAGTCCGCGCGCCACTGACCGGCATGATAAAGCTGAGGTTGTACTAATTCTTGAACGACGAAAAACGAACAATAAAGGGTGCCACGCACGTTTTCTGCCGTTTTCTTTTCCCATTCACAAGCCGAGGTCTGATTAAGCTATCCACAGACATACGATGACGTTTTCCGCGCGGTGAGAACTGGGGCTTAGATCGTTTAATGCCCTTGAATATCACTGAAGCCTGCCGCTTAGGAGAGCGAACGGATTCTCGGCGACGTAGTCTAAGTCGAATTCCTAAGAGGTTGACCACTCTAAGCCCTTCCAGTCTATTTTTCAGAGTCACACTTGGGTTCGCAAGAATTCAGCGTCTGTTATCACGTTCGCTATTCGACGCGATGCACAGAACGGTCTTTCCAACTCGCAAGTTAGATACTTCTGAAATACCTCTCATCTGCCTCTCGTTCCGAGTCGCAATAGCCAATGCGTGTAAACTGGTTCCTAATGCTAGGATGTGTGCTAGCTAGCCTCTATGCCTGGCAGCAGGACCCAAACTGGGCAGACGCTAATCTGGTCTTTAGCCTCAACAATCTCTACGCTGGACGAGTCTGGACCCTTGTCACAGCCCTGTTTGTCCACGCGAGCTGGGAACACCTACTTGGGAATCTTCCATTTCTCTTCGTTTTCGGAAACACGCTGGAAAAAATGGTCGGCCGCAATAATCATCTTTTGGTCTTCTTTCTAGGTGGATTCACAAGCTTCCTGTTACCACCATTAATTGGAATCTACAGTCCTGACACGGGGATGCTGGGAGCAAGCGCCGCGATCTTTACGCTTGCAGCGGTTGTCATGCTAATGTCTCCGTTGAAGTTCAGTTGGCTTTTCCTCGCACCGCAGGGACTGGTAGCAATCATTTACTTCGTCCTGAACGTGGCGCTGGTCTATGCGCCAAGTGTGATACCGGGGTACGATCCCAACGTGGCCTATATCGCTCATGTCATCGGATTCACGGTCGGAATTCCGTTTGGTATCGCTTGGAGTCTGCACTGGAAGAAGAATCTTGTAATCAGCCTCGGCCTTTTCGGCGTCTACCTTGCAATACTCGCATTGTTAGGCGCGCTGGTCGGGATCCAGACCCCGTTCGGCGTTTTCTAGGACAACTGATTCTCGAGTAGGGGCTTCAGCTTCAAGAAGACCTCTCGAGTGACTTTAAGATCGTCGAGACAATGGTCTCGGATCGACTTCAACGCGGTCTCGTCTCCTTCCAGTGCCTTGACGAACAGTTGGGGAACCTCTAATCCCATCGGACCCTTCTCCCTCATTATCCCGAAAAAGTCACAGACATGGTCGAGATATGTGAATGTCAGGCGGAGGCGAGATCTTACAACCTCGTTTAGATCCAGGTGAATCTTGCTCAACAATGGAACAGGGTCGAGGCCGTGCTTCAAGAGACGAGTAGTGAGAAAGGGAGTGTCAAAACCCCTTCCACTCCATGTCACGATCAGGTCGTAGGCTTCCAATCGTTTGACAAATTCGACTAGCAGTCCCTTCTCTTGATCGGTTCTTTTTGCCTCGAAGTATTCGCCCTTACCGGTCTCTGGCAGTAGACCCAGTCCAACGACAATGCCGGCATCTGCCTCCAGAGAGGAAGTCTCGATGTCAAGAATAACGACTCTCGGCGCCATAAGAATCGTGATCTTAGGCCTAGTCTAAAGCGCTTCTTCCAAACTTGTCGAACGCAGGTTTCATAGCTCAGAACCACCAGCCAGCCGGCGTTCGGAGACCACGTTTTGATAGTTCCAGCCGTTGTAGAGCTAGAAAATCTAGAGAAGAGCTACCGGCTCGGAAAAGTCACGGTAAATGCACTCCGCGGCGTTACTCTGAAGCTTCAGCAGGGAGAGTTCATGGTCATAATGGGGCCGTCCGGGTCAGGTAAGACAACGCTTCTCAACATTATCGGAACCCTGGACAAGCCCACCTCAGGTCGAGCCCTAGTGGACGGTGAGGACATCACAAGAATGAACGATGGGCAACTGACAAAGCTGAGACGGCACAAGATAGGTTTCGTATTCCAGTTCCATAATCTCATTCCTGTTCTAACCGCCCTGGAGAACGTCGAGCTCCCGCTCCTCACGTCGGGAGTCAAACGAAACGTGTTGAGAGACAGGGCTATGGAGCTATTGAGCCGGGTGGGGCTTCAGAACAGAACTGATCATCTTCCGGATGAATTGAGCGGGGGAGAACAGCAACGAGTCGCTATTGCGAGGGCGCTCGCCAATCATCCTAGAATCGTTCTCGCTGACGAGCCGACCGGAGATCTTGATACGAAGACAGGCTTCGAAGTCGTCGAGCTAATGCACGGCATGGCGAAGGAGGAGGGGACCTCCGTCGTCGTAGTGACTCACGATCCAATAGTGGCCGATAGGGCTGATCGTCTTGTCGAGATGAGAGACGGTAGAATTGCAGAGAAGGCCCGCCAGCCTCTCACGGGACCGAAGCACACGATCCGCTCAGTAGAGCCTCTACCACCAGAGCCTGGACGCTCGTTATCTCAACCCAACTAGAGCTACGCGGCGGATCTCGTTGCTCTCAGCGAAAATTGCCTCTCGAAGCCTCCCAAGACGCCGCGCCCGCACAATCCTAACAGTCACCGCTGTATTCCTCGGGGTTGCTCTACTGGTGGGAATCAATATGGCCACCGCGAGCGCCCTTGGCGAGTTCAACAATTACATCAACAAGTTCTGGGGAGCCACGGATATCGTTGTAACATCCGGTAACGGACTCCCGTTCTCAAACGAGACACTCAACGTGGTAGAGAGCAACGCGCTGGTCCATAAGACCGCAGAGAGACTTCAATCCGGAGGAGTGATTGGAACCAGCACGTCTAACACTACCTTCTTCCTTACAGGATTGAACTCCGCCAACGATTTCGACTACGCTTCCTTCAACATAACAGGCACACGCGCGCTCTCTCAAGACGGAGCGGTTGTCGACAAGGTCATTACTCAGAAACTCGAGGCAGGAATAGGATCCACTCTCAATGTAACAACATTCACCTCCCAACTCCAACCGGTCTCGATACTGCTTCGAATCGTGGGAATCAATAATCCTCTCCGGAATCTAGGCTCGACAATCTACGTCTCCCTCCCGGACTTACAATCCAAAGTCGGACTCACTGGGGAGATCACTCACATCTACGCCAGCCTGTATGACCCCGCTAACGCGATAGAAGCAGCAAACGAACTCCAACAAAATCTGCCAGCCTACTCTGTGAGCGCTCCAAAAGCGGAAGCCGTACAGCGCATAGAAGGACAGACCGCAGGCTTTCAGGTAGGACTCAACGTAATGATTGGGGTATCACTCGTCGTTTGCTCGTTCATAGTATTCAACACACTCTACATGACCGTCAGCGAGAGAACCTACGAGATCGGAGTAATACGAGCCATCGGCGGCTCCAAAGCCCAGATCTTCAAGATATTTTTCGCAGAAGGCGCTCTAATCGGAACCCTTGGGACGATCGCGGGAATACTCGGAGGACTAGGCCTAGCCCGGCTGTTTACATTCATCTTCGAGACCACTTTCGTAGTCCCGAACCTTCCGGTCGCCCAGCTCACCCCTAGCATCGCTTTAGCGGGTCTTGGAGCGGGCTTTGCCGCCGCGTTTGCTGGATCTCTCTATCCTGCAATCTCTGCAAGCAGGATCAACATCATACAGGCAATCAGACCCTCAGCAAGAAATTCGAGGATGCAAATTCCCCTACGACTCCTCGCGCTTGTCGGCTTTCTCATGTTCGGCTTCGGAGTCGCAGAGTCTCTTCGAATTACTCCCTTCCATGTCAACTACCTGGACGTGATTCTCATCCCGATCGGCCTAGTTCTCCTCGGCTCGGCGGTCTTCGGAAGAGCCGGACGGGCCCTGACTCTTCCGATGTTTTTGCTTTCGAGCGCTGTCCGGGAGGTTGCCTCAAAGAGCGGAAAGCGGAGACTGTTGCGTAGCAGTGTCTGCTTCGGGATGATAGCGATAACCCTTAGCTTTGCGATAATGATCGGTGGAATCCAGAGCGGGGTCCAAGGCGCTCTACAGCAGGGCGTACAAGAAGCGCTGGGGGCGGACATTATTCTGGTCGCCAACCAGACTGTCCCAATCAGTTTCACAGACAATCTCACGAGTCTTCAGCAAGTTGCAAGTGCCACGCCATTATCCCCAAGCCCCTTTTCTGCCAAGGCGTTTGGAAAGACCGGCAGTAGCAGTATTGGAATTGTGGCCGTAGATCCGTCAGTGTTTCCCGCGATCATTTCTTACACCTTTGTCAACTCACCGCCCGTATCTCAGATCTACTCGGAACTCGGCTCCGACAGACAGTCGCTCCTGTTACCGGATTCGCTAGCCTCCAAGCTTGGTGTCGCCGCTGGGGAACAGGTCTCAATTCTAACGAGAAACTCCACAGTCAATAACCTCAACTCGACTGTGGCCTTTACGGTCGCGGGAGTGTTCACCGGTCCAGTGCTACAGTATATTCAATTTGGCGAACATTTCGCGAGCGATTCGATCGTGGTTTCGTTCGCTTCCCAACAAGAGTATTTTGGAGGTAAAGACACTGCCCCTCTCTTCCTAGTTGATCTCAAACCCCAATACAAGTCCCAAGCCACTGGTGTCGCTCAGGATATCGCGACCATGTTCCCGAGATACAACCTCGGGGAGAACTCCATAACTCTCGGCGAACTGCTGTCGCTTGTCAACGATACTATCAACAGGATCTTTGCGCTGATACTATTGATTCTCTATTTCGCACTATTGATAGCGAGCCTAGGCATAGGCGCTACCATGATCATGAACGTCTCAGACAGAAAGAGAGAGATTGGACTCTTGAGGTCCCAGGGCATGAGCAGACTTCAGATTACGGGGCTTTTTCTTGGCGAAGGAATACTACTGGGTCTCTTTGGATTTGCGCTGGCCGTTCCCGGCGGGCTGTTATTGTTGAAGGGAGCTACTAACAGTACGAGCCTAGCGGGTTTCTTCATTCCCTTTATTGTGCCATATGGGGCGATAGTCCAAGCGCTGGTCCTGTCTCTTGTTGCAGTACTGCTTGGGAGTTTGTATCCTGCCCTACGTGCTTCCCGATTAGAGATTACGCGAGCCTTGGAACAGGTCTGATCGTAGGCCCGAGACTAAATATTACAGGAGGCCTTCTCACGGGGAAAGAGTTTGCCCGGTAACGCGTTGCTCTCGGTCTACGACAAGACAGGGCTGGACCGGCTAGCCTGGATATTCTCGAAACTCCAAGTCAAAATGCTGGGATCGGGAGGAACCGCTGAAGCGGTTCGCAAACTTGGCTTCAATGTACTGGAAGTTTCAGAGTATACTCATGTCTCTGAGATGCCTGGAGGCTTGGTGAAGACGTTGCATCCGCGGATTCATGGCGGAATTCTAGGTGACTGGAATGACCCCGATCAGCGAAAGTATCTGGAATCTAACGGGGTCGAACCCTTGGATTTTGTAGTCGTGAACCTCTATCCTTTCCAGGAAGTTGTCAAGGCTGACCCCCGGAATCTACGAAGAGCCGTTGACAATATTGACATTGGGGGTGTGGCTCTGATACGAGCTGCGGGGAAAGGTGCACTGTTGAACCACCGAGTCGTTCCCATAACTTCTCCGCAGCAGTATGAGGGGGTAATAGTCGAGCTGGAAAGGAAGGGCTACGTTGGGAACGAGCTAAGACAGCGATTAGCTCGAGAAGCATTCGTTTTGACAGCTGAGTACGATAGAGCAATTCGCGACTACTTGATAGGTCATGCTCGATGAGCAAGCAGGAAATTCGAAAAATATACCGCACTGCCCTGAAGGAGGATTTTCCGGGATCTCTAAGACTAGAACTCGGAGGAAAGATCTTCGAGTATTCTAAGGTTCATTGGACGATTGGCGGAGAGGATCACGGCCTACGGTACGGGACGAATCCCCACCAGAAGGCAGCATTGTACAGGGCAAAGCACTCGCAAGGAGGAATTGGAAGCGTGAACTGGATCAAATGGGGAAAAGATGGGCCATCGGCGACCAATATTGAGGATGGTAGTCATGGTCTGAGAGTCATCGGATACTTTGACGAGCCTGCGGCGGCCGTGATGAAGCATCTCAATCCGTCAGGAGTTTCTGTAGGAAATCAGGAAGAGGGTTTGTCTTCTGTCTATGCGCGGGCGCGAGATGCAGATCCCAGAGCTGCGTTTGGAAGTGTTGTCGTGTTCAACCGCAAGATCGACAGGTTGACTGCTGAAGAATTGTCGAAAACCTTTGTCGAGGTGGTCTATGCGCCTGATTACGATGAGGGGGCGATTTCAGTCTTCAAGTCGAAAAAGGATATTCGGCTTGGGAAGATCCCATCTCTTCATCATGATTCAAACTCTCCCGATATTGTCGTGTTGGATGATGGGTCGGTGATACTCGAGGATTCGTACCGAACCGGATTGAGATCGCTGGAGCAGCTCAAGACTCTACCCGTGGCCACGAAACGTTCGCCCTCGGAAGTCGAGTATCGGGCTATGCTGCATTCCTGGTGGGTGGCTTGCGAGGTGCGTTCTAACGCTGTCGTGTTCTGGAAGAATGATGTATCGCTCGCGATCGGGACGGGACAACAGGACCGGATTGGCGCCATTGAGTCTTCCGTCGAGAGGGCTCACAAGTTCGGCCACGACCTCAAGAATAGCGTGATGGCCTCGGACGGATTCCTGCCGAAAATGGACAATGTGGAAGCGGTCGCAAGAGAGGGCGTGACCGCAATAGTTCAACCAGGAGGGTCGGTTGAAGACAGAGAGCTCGTCAGCGCATGCGATCGATACGGAATCTCAATGATCATGACCGGAGAGAGAGCTTTCCGTCACTTCTAGACATCGACTCGGACCTGAAATTATTCGATTCCTAAACGCCCATAGGTTAACCAGCGGGATTCTGTACAGTTGCTCCTAAACCCTTTTACCAGCGTTTTTGCCCGGTTCACTCGTCCTCGAATTTGCAGGTGAGATCGTCCAGCAGTTTCCGCGCTTACTATGAGCTGATGAAGCCGCGGATCGTCTACCTGCTAGACTTCACCGCCGTAATGGCTTTCCTAGTCGCTGCCTCAAGCATCAATATCGTTCGTCTCGTAGCAGTGGTCGTCGCCGGGACCCTCGCCTCTGGAGGAGCGGGAGCACTAAACTGCTATCTTGACCGGGACGTGGATCGAACGATGGGACGTACAAGCTGGAGACCCATTCCTCAGGGGGAGGTCTCTCCAATTCGCGCGCTTCTCTTCGGTCTCGGACTCGTCGGCATCAGCACGGTCATCTCCCTTCTATTCTTACCTTTGATTTCTGGACTATTCATCATCCTCGGAGCAGCCATCTATGTGCTGTTCTATACGAAATATCTCAAGCGTCGAACAAGTCTGAACATTGTGTTGGGAGGGTCGGCTGGGAGCTGCGCACCCTTGGCAGGCTGGGCCGCCGCAACTGGACAGCTGACCGCTCCAGCGCCATGGTTGATGGCCCTTCTAGTCTTTGTCTGGACTCCAAGCCACTTCTGGGCCCTTGCCATGAGGGCGGTGGGCGACTATTCGAAAGCGGGAATCCCGATGCTGCCTGTCGTTGTGGGTGAGAAGAAGACAGCCCAGTATATTGCTCTGAACACGTTCTTACTGGTTCCGTTGTCTCTGGCGTTTGTTCTTCCCCCCCTGGGAGGATTTGGGATTCTCTATCTCGTGACGGCGGGCCTGCTGGGTCTTGGCATGATTCTTCTTGATCTTAGACTCGTTGCCAACCCGACGAAAGCCGAGGCTTGGACGGCGTTCAAGTTTTCGAGCCCTTACCTGGCTATCATCTTTCTCGCAATGGTATTGGACGTGAAGCTTTTTCCGCACTATCTTCCAATCTAGAAACTCGGACTAGAATTTCGCGGCGATTTTCAAAAAGTTCTGTAGAATCGCTCGTCCATGAGGATGATTCTCATCAGTTCTCTCAGGATGGAACTGGACTCCGTAGATAGGCCTTGATTCGTGGACGATTGCTTCTACTGGCGATGTGGCTGATTCAGCCATGTTGCGGAATTCTTCGGGGACGCTGTTTAGGATTTGCCGGTGAGACTCTGATACCTTGATCAAGCTAGGCAGTCCATCGAATAGTGGATCATTTCCTAACAGTCTGACTTCTTTGAAGTCTCGGATTGTATGGCCGAGGTCGACAACTTTGGAGCCGTAAGCTGCTCCAATGAGTTGGTGTCCGAAACATATTCCGAGAAACGGCAGGTCTATTCTTCTAACCAGATCCATCTCTTGCTGGAAGACCATTCTTGTGTCGGCTTTGGCCAGCATGAAATTGGAGCCGGTAAGAATTGCTACGTCTGGATCCTTCTGAGAGACGATGTCGGCTATTCGTGGGGTAGTGTAGTCTAGTATCTCGGGTTTTTGGCCTGTGCAGAGTGCTATGTTGTGAAGAGCCTGTTTCGCCTTTTCAGGTTCTTTGTAGTTGTTGATTACCAGAATCTTCAATCTATAGGGTCACAGGGCTGCAAGGAGCTTGTCGATTTCCTCCTCGGTGTTATAGTAGTGGGGTGATACGCGTATAGCCTTGACCCTACTCGCGACGGTGATGTTCAGTGACTTTAGCTTGTTGAACGTGCCTTGAGGATTCTCGTCTCCGAATACAACTATACCACTCCGACGGTCAGACTGGAGGGGCGTGAGTATTCTTCGGCCCTTCTTCTTCAAACCCTCGATGAGATGGTCCGTTATCTTGAGGATTCGGTGGTATCTTTCTTGCTGGTCATGTTTGAGAGCGTATTCAAGAGCGGCTTTAGCGCCGATTATTGAGACGACGCCCCAGCTTCCTCCCTCGAACCGAGTCGCGTCCAAGGCCGGTTCTGCGACTTCAATGTTGAAGGGTTTGCCGAACAGATCCTCCTGTTTGGACACTCTTCTAACGACTGAGTCTTCAACTCCGTGCCATCCGATGTAATTGGGATCGAGTTCCTGTAACCTGTCTCCGCGTGTGTACAGGTAGGCTGCGCCGTGGGGTCCCTGCATCCACTTGTACATTCCACACGCCAGCGCGTCGACACCATCTTGTTTGGCGTTGATCGGGAAGACTCCTAGTCCGTGGAAGGAGTCTGCTATGACGAACGCGTTGTGCTCATGAGCAAGCTTCGCGACGTCTCGAATCTTCTCCCGACAACCATTGGTCCATGAGACGTAGTCGACGGAGACTATGGAAGTCTCATCATCAATCGCTTTTTCCCAGTCTTCTAGTGGGACTGTGCCGTTCTGGTCCTTTTTTAGAAGTCGGACCTCGTTGGCGCGTCCGTGCTTCTTCTGTAGATGCCAGAGGTAGATGTTTGTGGGAAAGTTCAGCTCGCTGATCACAATGTTGCCGCCCGGCTTGTACTTGATGCTGCTGGCGAGGGCGGTGAGGCCCGTGCTGACGTTTGGGACGCTCGCGACCTCTTCGAGTCCTGCTCCGATCATCTTTGCGAAGAGCCGGCGGGAGTCGATGATGATGGGCAGCCATTCCTCCCAGTTCTCACCATAGTCACGCCAGTCCCCTAGGTACTCGTGGATGGCGTTGAGAACATTGATCGAGGGAGGACCCGTCCCCGCGTTGTCGAAGTATGCACGACGGGAAGTTACTGGGATTTCCTTTCTGACGAGGTCAATATTCATAGGGTCGTGCGCCTGGTGATGTTTCGGGTTTTCCGTTTCAACTATAAAGGGAGTTCTAAGAGGAGTGGAAGGCTTCTGCTCCTGCTTCTGAGATGCAGTTTTTGCACCAGAACTGGTTCTTCTCAGCGCTATACTCGGCGTATGAGTCTGTGACTACATTTCCACATTGGCCGCATCGTAGTATCATGACTCGACGCATCTTGTGATGGGGGAGTTCTTTCTTGTGGATCGCGATGTCTGCGTCTCCTAGTTCAATGATGATGTTACAAGTCTCGCAATAGTAGACTGTGTCCAGTACTGCCTTTTCCCGCTCTTCCGCCCACTTGTCAGCCATGAACAAATATTCGCGGCTCATCATCATAAGCTATCCACTGGGCAAATTGCAGCCGGCAGAGAGTGGCTCGTGCGCGACTAGGGGCATTAGCAAGGCTAGGACTTGAATCGTTTCCAGAGGAAGAACGCTCCGAGCCCGATAACTGCGAATGCGGTCGGGACGAACAGGGTCCTTGAATAGAGCAGGCCGGCATAGAAACCGACTGTGATCCCAAAGCCTAGAACAACTCCCATCATTCTCTTGATGCCCATGTCCCAGTGGCTGAAGTTTGACGCGTAGCCAAGTTTCGTAATTACGACTCCCATGATTATGATGGAGCCTGCAAAGAAGCTCCAGAATGCTGCGCCCCCATACGCCAGTCCGACGTACACCAAACCGATAGGATACACAATCGCGAGAGAGTACAGGCTGAATTTTCCCACTTGTCGAAGGGGTGGAAGAATCCGCTGTTCAAAGAATGATGCTTTGCGGCCCTGCTCGAAGATTGATGGGTCAACTTCCCACATTCTCCTCTTCTTATGTTGTTCTGGCATTGGACATTGAATCGTCGGTCATGGTTCCTATTGAGTCTATCGCGAAGGGTCCTTGGATCGAGAGCAAGGTTCACAATGTACGTTGAACTCTTGTAGGGTTTGATCAAGGCGGCTGTTCATGGGTCTTCCTGAGAAGATTAAGCAGATCGAGGAGGAGATGAGTAAGACCCAGATCAACAAGCATACTGAACATCATATTGGCATGCTGAAGGCCAAGCTCGCTAGGATTAGGGCGGAACTCGAGAGTTCCACTTCCAAGAGTGGAGGACCAGCTTTTGAGGTCAAGAAGGGAGGTGACGCAACGGTGGTTCTCATAGGTCTTCCCAGTGTGGGCAAGTCTACTATTCTGAACAGGTTGACGAATGCAAAGTCGAAGGTCGCAGCCTACGCTTTCACAACGCTCACGGTGGTGCCAGGTATACTTCGGTACAACGGTGCCGACATTCAGATCCTGGATCTCCCGGGGATCATCAGTGGGGCATCTTCGGGAAAGGGTAGAGGGAGACGGGTTCTCTCAGTTGCGCGAAACGCCGATCTCGTCCTTCTAGTCTTGGATGTCTTTCAGCCGGGCCAGATACAATTGCTGAAACAGGAACTTCATGGAATGGGTATTCGAATAAACGAGAAGCCCCCGGATGTGACAATCAACCGGGCGACCAAGGGCGGCTTGGCTCTAACTACGAGCACTAAACTTACCAAACTATCGCAAGCAACCGTCAAAGGAATAGTCGAAGCTTATGGGGTAAGCAATGGGAGTATCCTGATAAGGGAAGACATCAACGACGACCAGCTTATAGATGTGTTGACTGGCAATCGAAGATACGTTCCAGCTCTTGTTGTCCTCAACAAAGTGGATCTTGTGACCTCGCATTATCTCAAAGAGGTAACAAAACAGGTCGGAACCGATTTCGTCCCCGTATCTGCCGAGAAGGGACTGAACATGGAGCTGCTCACAGAACGGATCTGGGAGACTCTGAACTTCATACGAATCTATCTGAAGCGTCCAGACGGAGAGCCAGACTTTGAGAAGCCGCTGATTCTTCCTGCTGGCTCATCCCTCCGTGGAGTGTGCAAGAAGATTCATCCAAGATTCGTCGAGGGCGCGAAATACGCCTTCGTATCCGGCTCCAGCGTCAAATTTTCAGGCCAGAGAGTCAGCCTGGACCACGTGCCAGTCGACAAGGACATTGTAACAATCATGAAATGATCGAGTGTGGTTCTACTCACTCGATCCAAAGTATCCCTTCTTCCAGGCCACCCCTACCAGTCCGAGAACACTGGCAGTGGCGATAGCGCCGGTCAGGATGTTTCCCGAGTTCGAGCTAAGCCAAGTAGGCTTGACCTCGAAAGTCTGAAGTGAATTGGCTGTTTGACCAGCTGATCTAACCTTGACGAGGACGGCATAAGTTCCAATCAATCCCGTACTTGGGATCCGGTATGACGCTCTGGACAACCCTATGGCGATCTGGGTTACTGGGAGGCTTACGTTGGTGCCGTCGGGTCGCATGAGTATGACTTGAATGTTGATAGTTGAGGGTCCTGTTGTTCCCGGCGCGCTGGCTAGGACGGTGATTACGGCAGTGTCTCCTGGGAAGTAGATGGTGCCAACTTGTATGCTGACAGACATCGGATTGATGGTTGGAAGAACTTGGAATGAGGCGTCGGCGTGTGCTCCCGTGTAGAAATCGTGCGCCCTGATTTCGTGGGGTCCTGATTGCGCAAATGGGACGTCCAATACGAATGTGAAGGTTCCGTTTGTAGCTTGGGCCGAGCCTACGATGATGTCGTCGAAGCTCACGTAAATCGTCTCCGGGAAGAAGTTTCCGGGAGAGAAGGGAAATCTCGTCCCTTGTACCGCAACTTTGGTGCCGATCGGGCCCTTGCTGGGTGAGAGTGTCAGGATTGGAGGCAGTATGTCCAGGCTGATGCTGGCGGAATGGGATATGACTCCAGTTGCTGTGATCGTGACCGTATAGTTTCCGGGAGATGTGTTCAGGTATGTGAATATGAAGAGTATTGTCTGGGCAGACTGTCCCGTCGAGAGGGATAGGAAAGAATTGTTGAGGAATATTTGGGGTCCGGCTAGACTTGGTGGATTGGTGAACGCTGTCAGCTGGAGCGTACCTGAGAAGTCTCTGCTTGTCACTGTGACGGCAGAGAGAGATCTTCCGCCGGGGATTAACGCCGCTGAGGAGGGAGCGACTGTTATTGAAAAGTCGGGAACTATGGTAACCCTGACAGCTACGCTGTGGGATAGCGAACTTGTTCCGCCGATAACCGATATCGTATAGTTACCGCCGAGAGGCAACTGGCTCGTGGACGATATGGAGAGCTGATCTACGGCAGTTGCGTTGGCAGAGACTGAGAGAGAGTTCTGGCTAAGGGTGAAAGTCGGGCCGGAGGGCGAGACGGTCGCCGACAAGTTCACTGTACCGTTGAAACCGTTGAGACTCCTCAATATGATGGATGTGAATCCGCTGGATTGCCTACCAAGGAAAACATGCGCCGGGAAGGTGCTAAGATCAAAGTCTGGTGGAGGTCGTCCGTATACGCCGCTGGTCGTGGTGTGAGGTAGAAAGTTCTGTGAAGCGCCGAATACTTGATCATTGAATATCGTTACGGGGCTGTAGTTTCCTCCGATCACCTTGTAGGTTATGGTGAACAGTAGTCCAGCCATAGTAGCATTTGTCGAAGCTGAACCTAAGATTGCGGCCGCGGAGTGAGCGATTCCGAGTCCATCGTTTGGTCCACACCCTTTCCCGATTCCATTAACACAGTTTGTGATTTCTGTTACTGTGTTAGTGAAATTCGTCTGGAAGAGATTCCCTGAGATAGAAACGGTCTGGGGCGATATTACGCTCTGGTTGGTCTTGACCATGATATTCCATGCAGTGAACGATTGAAAGTCTACTACTCGGATCTTGTAGCTAATAGTTGATCCGGGAGGCTGGGATGGCTGGATTGCTGGGGAGACGAGGAGTTGGTTATCGATGCAGTGGAAGACCTGGTTTGCAGGGTTGCCGCCTCCGCTTCCGAAGATTCCCCCGCTGGCGACATACAATTCTCCATTGGAGCTTATGGTCTGGACTTCAGCGGTCGGAGTGGGTATTGCCAGCGATGTGTTCCATGTGTCGGTCGTGGGATTGTAGACGTAGTTTGAGGATTGGAGGTTGAGAAATGCGTTGCTTCCTCCAATCATGTACACGAGAGGACCGCACACTCCTACGGCCGGGTCGACGACTCCAACGGGTGACGGAGCGGCTGTGACCCAAGTGTCTGAAATGAAATCGTAAACGTAGGTGGTTGTGTTGGCAGTTCCGCTGGGTGTGAATCCTCCAAAGAGATACATCTTATCGTTCAGCACTATCGCGTAGGCGTCGGCTAATGGTTGGGGTATTGGGCTGCCTGATGTCCAGGTGTTGGAAAGAACGTCATAGATTTCTAGAGTGGCAAGCTCTCCATTTTCCGTTGGCGCCCCGCTGGTCCTTCCTCCCGCCACATATATTCGTCCGTTGAAGTAGACGGCCATGTGTTCGGTCGCGCGCGCAGTAGGCATTGGGGTGAGGCTCGTCCATGTATCGTTTGCGGGGTTGTATCTCCACAAGTCGTGGCCAACTATTGGGACCGGTCGACCTCCTACGAGATAGAGGAATTTTCCATCAGTAACCGCCACTGTCTCTGAACGAGTGTTGGATGAGAGAGACGCTTTCGTCGTCCATGAATTGCTGATGGGATTGTAAGCTTCATTCACTATGCTGTCTCCCGAGGGTCCGTATCCGGCGACATAGTAGAAGAGTCCGTTAACCGCGGCCGCACCATATCCTTCCCGCGGAGTTGGAATCGGAGCAGCAATGGTCCAGGCTGGGGGTATTGTGAACGAAGACTGAGTAAGGCTTGTAGTAGGAGTTGTCGAGCTTGCCGGTAATGGAGAGTATTGCGAGGTTTGGCCGAGAGTTGGGTTCAGATCTGCTGAAGGATTGCGCGGGGCAGGGGTCGCCACGAAAGCAACGGACAGGATCGATACTGTGAGAAGTAGAAAGACTGTAAACTTCTGGAGGGAGAGGTTCTTCGGCAGCCTCATCTCTTCTCTCCTTCGTTTCTGGTCTCTTGATGGTCATCGCCGCTCTTTCTTCGGAAGTAGCCCTTGCTCCACGCAACGCCGGCAAGTCCGAGGACCCCGGCGGTGACCGTGCCCCCTATAATGGTCGAAGTGTGACTGCTGAGCCATGAGGGTTTGACTTCGAAACCGCTGAGTGCGGAGGTGTTTGGAGCGTTCGCTATCTGTGCTGTCGCGACGATCGAGTATGTTCCAGTCGGTCCATTCGATGGGACCTTGAACGATGAAGTATAGACTCCCGGTAAGAAAGATTTCGTCTTCAGGTTTGTAATTGTCCCGTTGGGATAGACAAGTGTCAGTTTCACGCTGTTCGCAGCGGTTCTTGTCCCGTTCAGGGTCGTGAGGAGGTAGACTGTAACGTTGTCGCCGGGGAAGTATATTGCGCCGGTGTCGACTGTGACTGTTACGTTTCCGGGGGCTGGTAGCACTTGGAAGCTGGTGTTTGTATGAGCTCCGCTGATGTCGAAGGCCTTGATCAGATGGGGTCCTGGTTGAGCCTGTGGGACGTCGAGTACAAATGTGAAGGTTCCGTTCGTAGTGGTTACGAATCCGAGACTCATGTCGTCGAATGTTACCTGGATAATGTCAAACTGAGGACCGAATGGGCCCTGGCTTGAGACAGGGAAGCCTGAACCCTCAATGGTAACCTTCGTTCCAATGATCCCAGAGCTTGGAACTGCGACTATGACCGGTGGAGGTAGAACGGTTATTGTTCCATCAGTGAGACTGTTGTCCCGCGGCGTCGGATCCGTTTCGCCTGCAGGTAGGAATATCGTGGCGGATATTGTGTAGGTGCCGGGAACGGTTCCGGTCGTGTCCCAGCTGACCTCTACAATGTAGACAATACTGCAGTTTCCGCCTTGAAGAGTGCATGACTGAATGTTGAGTCCGTTGAGCGTCGCGACTGGATGGCTGTTAGCGTAGACCGTGATGGAAACATTCTCAGCGTCCGCTCCATTGTTCTTCACCGCGACCTCTATGGTCACTCTTTGCGTAGACACGGCGACCGTGGTGAAGGGGAAAACCGAGAGTATGCTTACATCGTGGGCAGGAACCGGTCTCACATTCACGATCTCTGATCTGCTCCCCGTCAGCCCGGCATTGTCTTCAACGGTAAGCGTTACGGTAAAGTTGCCTTGGTCGAAGAACGTGTGATCCAACAACGGTGAAGTGCTGATGAATAGTCCGCTCCCATCGCCGAAGTTCCAGGTCCAGAGTCTCACGAACCCGTCAGGGTCGAAGCTGCTCGTCCCGTTGAATTGTACATCTTGGCCTACCATCGGATTGGTTGGTGTAAAGGTAAAATTGGCGACCGGAGGAATGTCGGGAGGTGGAAGAACCAGCACGTTAATGAAGACTGAGTGGACTAGAGTTCCATTCGTCGCAGAAACGGTGACCATGTAGGATATTGGACTGGTCATCCTAGATGTAGTGATGACCATCTGGGATGTTACTGAACCTCCCGAGCTAAGCGTCACAGAGTTGGGTTCCATCGTGACTACTGGAGGGCTAATGACACTACTGGGGGAAATTGAAACGTTCAGGAGAATGCTTCCGCTGAACCCGTTCAGACTGAGAAGGCTGATGTTGCTAGTGCTGTTGGATCCTGCGTTAATGGTCAGCGTGGTCGGGTTGGCGGTTATTGTGAAATCGGGTGGAGGAGCTGTAACCGTGACCTCCATCGTCGTAGCGTGCACAATCGTGCCGTTGAAGGCTCCTATGGTGATCGTGTAGAGACCGGGCTGAATTGAGCCTCCTGCTGTAACGTCGAGGGTGTATGCTGTTAAGGACCCTAGGACGAGGGGCGGATTTAGGAACGAGACTGTAAGACCTTGTGGAAACGCTGCTGCTCCAAGTTCGACGGGCCCCTTGAATCCGTTCTCCGCGACGACTAGGACCTGCGTCGTGCCAGACGAGCCTCTTTGAAGAGTGAGGGAGATAGGGTCGGCTGTTACAGTAAAGTCGCCATTTGCTAGGACTGAGGGGATAATGATTGGTACGGTGAACGTGGTCTTCCAAATCACCGATTCACTGTCACGAACCGTTAGAGTAACTTGACAGGCACCGGCCGCCACACAGGGGCTGCCAACTCCGCCGAGCGCGTTTATTGTAAATGTGTGTTGGATGGGCTGGGCAAGATCTGTTTGAACTTGAGACGGGGTCCCGTCTCCCCAATCCCACAAGTAAGAGACTATCTGGCCATTAGCGTTGTGATCGATGGTGGTGGCATTGAAGGTGGTGACTGAGCCTAGGAACGGGGCCGGAAGGGAGAATTGAATGGAGACTGTGGGTGGTTGGCAGGCCAAGCCACTCCCTTTTGGACAGTCTACGTTTGTAAAGTAGCCATCTTGCGTCGAGGCCGGAAAGAATCCGGGTCCGCTGGGGCTGAGTCCAGCTAATAGTGTCGAGTAGATGTGCACTTGGCCGAGGCCAGTCCCAATGATATTGAAGGTCACTCGAAAGAGGAGTCCGTTTGTAGGTGTTGGAGTCGACTGATTTCCCAGCAAGTAGAGGCTGATGCTGATCACCCCTGTCGCGTCTGGAGGCTGACAGGCTATACTACCCGGTTGCGCTATGTCGTCGATGCACAGCCGCTGCAGTTGGGTGTTGGGACCAAGAACGTTGCCAGCATAATCAACGCTTGCCACACTATACACGGACGTATCGTAGTCGAGTATCACCTGAAAGGCAGAGAAAGAGGGCGAGTTTGAGACGTTTACTGAGAAGGTCACTGTTCCCGATGTGCGAGAAAAGTTCGCGATGGTTTGAGGTTCTACAGATACAACTGCAACCGGAGGAGGTCCAAGGACGGCAATATCGGCGACCGATACCTCTGAGAGATTGCCGCTAGTGAGCGTGAGCACGATTCCGTAGTTTCCTGGTTGTACACTGTTCCCGGCGGTTACCGTCAGTACGGCCGAGCCGAAACCTCCCACAGCGACAGTGACGGTCGAAGGGGACAGGGTCGCATGTAGTCCGATTGGAGAGTTCGCGTTAGAGATCGAGATGGTACCTGTGAAGCTGTAGAAGCTGGTGAATGTCATGATGGAAGTAGCGGAGCCTCCTTGCGGGACGGAGATTCCCTCAGGTGAGTAGGTGATTCCGAAGAAAGGCTGTGGCCGGGCGATTACTATGACAGCGATTGTTGCGGTGTGGACCAAGCTTCCGCTGGCCGCCGTGACCGTTAGATTGTATGATCCGATTGGTGTAAAGCGTGAGGATCCTTGAACAAGGGCTATCACTGTGAGCAGAGAAATGTTTCCACTGAAAGGCCCGAGTGTGGAAGGATTCAGCGAGATAGTTAGGCTGTTTGAAGTGTCTGTTGCTTGAAGTGTCACGTTTCCCGCGAAACCGTTAACCCGGTCGAGGTAGAGTGAAGATGTAGCGCTCTCCCCTTGCGAAATAATGAGAATGCTTGGCTGTGGGACGATTAAGAAGTCATGAGTCAAAGTGGTTACTATGACAGTGACTGTAGCCGTGTGAGTTGCTGAGGGACCAGTGGCGGTTAGGGTAACAGTATAGATTCCGGGAGTAGCGGTTGTGTTGACTGTGGTTAGTAGCAGGAGTTGGAAGTCCTGGTTGGCGCCGATGGTGATACCGATAGTTCCATGAATTGGTCCGCCTAAGAAGAACTGAAGGGCCGCGCTGACATTTAGAGACTCAGACGGGATCAAGAATACAGTTCCCGCGAAGTTGTTCAGAGATTGGAGTTGAACCCGGAACTCTCCTGAACCACCAGCGGTAAGAGTGACCGAAATTGGGTCAATGGTTACCTGAAAGTCCCCGATGTTCACTGTCAATGTAGCTGTGCGGATTGTTGCGCCGCTGGTTCCAGTGACGGTGATGGTGTATGTCCCGGCCAGTGTTGAATTGGTCGTGCCGATGACGAGAGTTGACGCGTTTGATCCGTTAGGAGTCAGATTGAGACTTGCAGGAGAAGAGATGGTTACGCCCCTCGGTGCGACGACTGTGAGAGTGACGGTTCCAGCGAAGCCGGCGAGGCTTGTCACGGTGACAGTTGTTGAGGATGACTGTCCAACGTCAAAGGCTAATGCTGGAGGGTTCAGTGTGATGTTGAAGTCTGGCCCCGTAACGATGAACGCAAACAATAGGGAACGGGATATGTTGCCGCTGAGGCCAGTTATGGTCAGAGTGTAGTTGCCGGGGACTACAGATGCGGTTGCGGAAACAGTTACGTTAGCAATGCCTGTAGGACTTGTAGAGTTTAGCAATACGTTGTTCGGTGAGACTGTTAGGGTCGGGCCCGGCGGAGAGATGCTGCTGGTTATTGTTACGTCTCCCGAGAAGCCGCTTATGCTTGTAATGTTCAGGATGATAGAGCTGGACGAGCCCGGGGTCAGCGTGACCAGCCCTACAGGGAATACCGTTGTCAGAGAGAATGTGGGGATGTCGGTGAAGATAGCAGTCTGCACTCGTTCCGGGTTTGGTGTTGGGGTCCCGTTGGCGATTGTGACGCATACTCCAGCGACGCTTGTGTTGGTGCAGCCTGTCTGGAATCCTATCGTCGTTGCAGAGGTTGTACCTGTTATGTTGTAGATTGCTGTGAATAGGAGGCCGGTTGTTGGTGCAGTGGTGAGAGGCGAGCCGAGAAAGGAGGTCGCTACGAGGTGAATTGTATCTGCGTTATCGGTCCCTGGGCAGGTGCCTGAACTCGACTTGAGTTGTCCTCCGATGCATTCTAGAAATACGACGGGGTTCCCCATCAGGATGCTGTTTGTGAGGTCGATCTTCCACGGCTCGAGTACTGTATGGTCTGCGAAGAGTGTGATGTCGAAGCCGCTAAGCCCGGCTGACGAGTCAACTAGTACCGCGACTCTGAGTTGTCGGGGCGGAAGGGTGATTGTCGAGTTGATTGTTGGAGGGGCGACTGGGCAGCTGGTGCTGCCGTCACTCGCTATGCAGACAAGGCCGGCGGTAGAGGTGGGCTTGATGTTGAAGATTACGTTCACCGAATGTGTCAGGTTTCCGCTAGCGCCTGTAACTATCACTGTGTAGCCCCCCGTCGATCCTGCGCATGAGAGTGTCGATGTTCCGGAGACGATGATTAGTCCGGGGTTGAGAGAGCAGACGATGCCGGAAGGAGCCTGCGAAGTCAGTACCACGGTGCCGTTGAAGAATCCTATTGGTGACGCGGATATTGTGGAGGTTCCTTGTGCGCCAGGGCTCGTGTTGACCATGCTCGGGTTTGCAGAAAGGGCAAAGTCGGTTGAGGCTAAGATCATGAACGACACAGTAACTGTCTGGACGATTGTGCCGCTAGTTCCTGTCACCGTGACGGTGAAATCGCCTGGTGAGGCACTCGTACAGGACAGCGTCGAAGTACCTTGGGTGTTGATCGAGGATGGAGTTAGAGAACAGATGAGAGTGGTCGACGGGTTGACACTCGAAGTGAGAGATACTGCTCCAGTGAACCCTGCTATGGGGGTCACAGAGATCGTTGACTGGCCCGCGATGTGTGAGATTGTGGTGATCGAGTTGGGAACGGCTGAGATAAAGATGCTGGGGGTAGATACCACTAGGCTGACTGTTATCGTGTGAGTGATGCCTCCGCCACTACCGCTCAAAGTAATGGAGTAAACGCCGGATTGAGATGATGAGGCAGTTAGAATCACGTTGTGGGTCTCAGTTACCACAGTCTCGTTCAATGAGGCAAAGACGCCCGAAGGCGAAGATACAGTGAGTGTGACAGCGGAGTTGAAACCATTCACGAAACTTGCCTCGATCACGGACGTAGCGTTGACTCCGATGTCTACGGGTCCAATCGTCGATGGATTCGCGAAGAGGAAGAAATCGGGAACCGGGGTAGTCACTACTACCGTTATCGTAGGGCTGGTCTTGACGCGACTCGCCGACACGGCGCTAACCTGAACGTGATATGTTGTCTGAGCCGAAGGTGATGCGGTGAAGGTAATTGTCGAGCCGACGGAGGTTCCGGAGGTGACATTTACAGTGCTAGGAATGAAGGCGACGGTCATTCCGGATGGGCTCACAATTCGAGTCGAGAGAGCGACGACTCCGGAGAATCCATTCAGGCTTGAGATCGTAGCTGTTGTGCTCCCGGTCTCGCCTGAGATCAGTGTGAGAGATGTGGTGCCTATGGTGAAGCCGAAATCGTAAACGATAACGATCAGACTTGCAGTGCCTACCAGAGTGTCAGGGTTACCAGAAGAATCTCTTGTGGAGTAGGTTCCTGAGACAGTCAGGGAATAGTCTCCTGCAGAAGCGGTGTTTAGATTGATCACAAAGGAACACGGGTCACTGGCGCAAGAGCCGATGCCTGGGCTCACCGTCAGACCAGGCGTGGTAATTGTAGTAAACTGCACCGGTTCGGTCGAGTTTATCACGAATCCGTTCATGCCTCTCGCAGTAACGTTGAGATGATTGGACACACTTGGAAACTCGGGGCCAAAACTCGTGGCGTTCCCGGAGAGAACTACAAATGGCGCAGTGGCAGAATCTGAATTGTTGAATGTTGCAGACTGAACAGTCTCTGGGTCCGCGGTCGGTGAGCCATTCGCGATAGTTACACAGTAGCCAGGGACACTGGTGGAGCTGCGACACTCTGGCAGCGGATTACCATTCTGATCATTGACCGGTGCCTGGAATCCGACCGGCTGACTACCAGGACTTCTTCCTGTTATGTTGAAAATCGCGGTGAAGAGGAGACCTGTTGTCGGAGTAGGCGTAAGAGGGGCTCCGAGAGCAGAAGTTGCAGCGAAATGAATCGTATCAGCTCTGTCCGTATTCTGGCATGTCGATCCTTTCACTAGCTGACCATTAACGCATAGAACTACAACGACCGCGGGCCCTTGTGGAACCACGTTGATGACGCTTCCAGTAAGGTCAACAGTGTTCGACGAAACATACGCAGGAACCAAGATAGACTGGTTCGTGAGAAGTGTGATATCGAAACCATCCATTGGGTCAGAGCCGCTGACGAACACCCCGATCTTGATCTGCTGACCAGCAGGACCGCTAAAGACCGGAGGAGAAGACGGGCAAGGAGAGGCTGGATTAGCAGTGGTCAGATCGGATAGACAGACCTGACCTGTGGCAGCGTGTGACAAATGAATGAATGTTGGGGATAGGACGCTTCCCAAGGCGATGATTACGATTAGGAGTGGAATCTTCTCTTTTCCCAAAATGCTCAACCGATTTAACCGCGAAATCGGTTGGTGATGGTGAGAAGTTAAGATTTGCCACTAATGAGCAGTCCACGGCATACTCGGGAAACCTGTCTATATCCAATTCAGAGACGATTTGTCGCGGTGCCCGCTGAGAGAGCCCGTAAACCTAGCCTCTTCTCACTGAGCAGATGTGGAAGACCCTGAACCTAATTCGAACCCATCTGAAGCCCCAAGCCTAAAACTGATTCTGAAGAACTCTTGATTCCGCCCGCTGAGTCAAATTTTCGAGATGTTTCTAAAAAGATCCATCCGAGATTGTCGAGGACGCAAAATACGGCCCCTGTCAAGCTCGGGCGCGACGTATACAGACTGGGTCTGCTTTGATCATGCGGCTAGAAGGGAGTCTAACAATCAGAGATGAAATCAGCGATGCGCGTTCGTTACGTCATTGTCGACCAATGCCTTCATCGAATTCATCATCTTTCCTCCTCCTGAGATAGCCTTTGTGCCATGCAACCCCACCGAAGCCTAACACTGCCACTGCGGCCATTGCGCTCGTAATAGTGGACGTGTGGCTGCTGAGCCATGAAAGTTTGACTTCGAACACTGTCAACGCGGAGCCGTCTCCCGCAAATGGCTCATGCGCTGTGGCAAGTACGGAGTATGTTCCTAAGGGTCCCGTTGGTGATATCTTGTACGATGCGGTGTAGAGTCCAGACGAGACTGCTTTCGTTACGATGCTCGTCATAGTCCCGTTGGGATAGACGAGCGTGAGTTGTAAACTGCTGACAGTGGTTCTGGTCCCGTTGAGAGTTGTAAGAATGTAGATAGTCACAGTGTCTCCGGGGAAGTACACCGCGCCTGTATCTAACGTGACACCTACACTGCCTGGGTCCGGCTTGACTAGGAAAGTCGTGCTTGTATGAGCTCCAGTGTACTCGTCGAGTGCTTTGATGGCGTGGGGACCTGGCTGGGCAAGTGGAATGTCAAGTACGAAGGTGAAGGTTCCGTTTGTTCCGAGAACGGATCCAATATTCATATCGTCGAATGTTATTTCGATACTCTCAAACTGGAACCCAAAGTTGCTAGGGTACGGGGCCTGGAAGCCTGACCCTTTGATTGTAACTTGCGTTCCGATCGCGCCACTGTACGGACTAGCAGTTATGATTGGTGGGCGGAGAATGGTTACTGTTCCGTCGGTGAAGCTGTTGTCTTGTGGGGTAGGGTCAGTTTCGCCAGTTGGCAGGAATACAGTAGCGGAGATTGTATAGTTGCCTGGGACTACTCCGGTTGTCTCCCACTGGACAAAGGCATAGTCTAGTATGAAGCAGGGTCCAGGCTGGGTGTTGCACGCTTCGAGGTGGATTCCATTGAGAGTCTGCACCGGATGCCCGTTTGCATTGACGCTAAGATCAATAATCTCATCGTGAGTTCCCTCATTAGACAATTCAACTTGGAAGGATACTATTTCCGTGGATACTGCGACAGTTCGAGATGGAACGATTCCAACGATCGCGACGTCGTGAGCCGGTCTTGGTATCACATTCACTACCTCAGAGTTGCTTGCTGTGAATCCGCGATTGTCTTGGACTACGAGGGTTACAGTGTAATTGCCAGGATTGAAGAACATGTGGTAGATCAGGAAGGTGCTGGTGTACTGTCCGCTAGAATCTCCGAAATTCCAGTTCCAGAGGATGATGAACCCGGTAGATGAGGAGCTTTGATTGCCGTTGAACTCAACGTTCTGACCGACAATCGGAATGCTTGGCGTGAAAGTGAACTTCGCTATGGGAGGAGGTGGGATAACTTGTACATCTACGTAAGCAGTGTGCGAGAGGGTCTGATTCGTTGCGACAATCTTGACTGTGAATATCGTTACTGGAGTCTTTTCGGATGTCGAAACGAGGAGTACGGCGGTCCCTGAAGTGTTAGCCGAGAGGGTGACGCTTGACGGTCCAATTGTTACAGTAATCCCGAGGGTCAGGTTTGCTTGGTAGGACAGGGTTAGATTCCCACGGAATCCACCGACGCTCTGAATAGTTACGGTCGAGTTTGCTTGAGCTCCAGCTCGTATGGTTAGAGTTGTAGGGATTGTGACGACAGAGAAGTCGGGCAGTGCCGCGTTGACGACAACCGTGATGGTAGTAGCGTGGATTGCAAAGAATCCTCTGGCGGTCAGCGTGACTGTATAATTTCCAGGCAAAGCGGTCTTGCTGGCCGTAGTCTCGAGAAGGAGCTGAAGGTCCTGACCTTCCACAATTTCAATCGAAAGAGTTGGTTGAAAGGATCCGCTACCAAGAAATCCAAGTTCGGCCGTGACACTTTGAGATTGTGAAGCTGTCAAAGATAAACTGTCATGGAAGTTGTTTATGGATTGAACCTGAACACGAAACTCTCCCGAAGCTCCCGGATTGAGAGTGACTGATCTTGGGTCGATCGTCACTTGGAAGTCCTCAATATTCACGGTCAAGATCACTACATGGGATATCGTACCGTTAGTTGCCGTAACTGTGACGGTGAAGGTGCCGCCTCGTGTGGAATTGTTCGAGACGACCATGAGATTTGACGAATTTATTCCACTTGGTTGAAGAGAGAGTGTCGGCAAAGAGGATAGGGCTAGGCCGCTCTGAGAAACTGTAGTTGTAAATGTGATAGTCCCCGCGAAGCCTTGGAGGCTTCCGACAATCACGGTTGTGACCGACGATTGTCCTGTTTCGAGAGCCAAGCTGGTAGAACTGAGTGCTATCGTGAAGTCACTGCTAACCACTGTGATGAGAAAGATAAACGAACTCGATAATGTGCCATTGCTCCCTGTTATTTTCACAGTGTAATTGCCTGGGAGAGTTGACGACTCAACAACAACCGAAGCACTCGTAAGAACAATAGGAGTTGTGGAGTTCAACTCCACAAAACTGTGAGAGATGGTTACGGTTAGGGTCGACGGAGAAGCACCGCTGGTGAGCGTCACCCGGCCAGCGAAGCCATTCACACTGGTCAGATTAAGTGATAACAGAGCGGATGTGCCAGTCGCAATTACGATCGGGTTGATTGAAGCGGTTGTTTGCAAGACGAATGTGGGACTATTAGCAAACACTGTTGGTTCAATGCTCTCGGCATCGGGTAACGGAGATCCATTCATAATTGTAACGCAAGTTCCTCCAGCGATGCTCGTGTTCGAGCATCCTTCCTGGAATCGTATAATCGTGCCCGAGGTTGTCCCGGTTAAATTGTAAATGGCTGTGAAGAGTAGACCTGTAATCGGAAATTCTGTAAGAACCGAGCCGATGGCTGATGCAGCCGATAGATGAGTTGTGTCAATAGTGTCAGCGGGAAGGCACGCGCGTCCCGTAACGAGATGCCCGCCCAAACATTCTTGGAGGATTATCGGGGTTCCGATCAATACTGAACCAGTCAGGTCAATACCCACTGGCTTGAGGATCGTATGATCCGCGAATAGTGTGATGTCGAAACCAGCTAGAGGGGTCGAGGAATTGACAACTACGGCCACTCTTACTTGACTTGGAGGAGATGAATTTGTTGATATTACTCCTGGAGAAGTACTTGGACAGCTTGTACTTCCGTCGCTGGCGATGCAAACGACGCCAGTTTTCGGGGGCTGGATATTGAATCCCACTTTCACGGAGTGGGTCAATTGTCCACTGGTCCCGGCAACCGTGACGATGTACTTTCCCGTTGTGCCGAGGCAAGACAAGATTGATTCTCCGGAACCGACGATTGATGCGGGGCTCAAAGAGCAGGAGAGGCCCTGGGGAGCTAAGGAACTGAGAGTCACAGTTCCACTGAATCCTCCTCTTGAGTCCATGACTATCTGAGAGGTACCGATCACGCCCGGACTGGTTTCAACTCCCAATGGAAGGGAGTAGAGTGAGAAATCGACGGAATTGGTGACATTGAGTGTCACAGTCACGGACTCAGTGGTCGATCCGCTAGTGCCCGTTACTATTACAGTAAAATTCCCCACGGATGAACTCGTGCATGCGAGCGTGGAAAAGCCTCCGCCGCCACTCAGCATCGTTGGACTTAGAACACAGTCGAATGGGGTCGACTGGCCCACATCAACGTTTAGAGACACTTCTCCAACGAACCCACCCGCCGGCGAGACTCCGATTAATGTTCTGCCTGTAACCTGTGGGACTGTTGTGATTGACGGGGGATGGGCGTAAATCGTGAAGCTCCCGGCAATTACGACCAAAGTGACTGCTATGGAGTGCGTGATTCCTCCACCGGAACTCGTTACGATGATGGCTTGATCGGTGCCCGTTTGCGATGATGCAGTTAACGTGATGTTGTGGGTTTCTGTGAGGCTGGTCTGGTTCAGTGACGCAAAGATGTTGGGGGAGGGGGAGATTGAAAGGCTGACCGTGCTGTTGAAGCCATTAACATAAGTTACGGTAATGATTGAAGTTCCATTTAATCCCCCGCTAACAGGACCAATGGTCTTTGGGGTCGCGACGAGGTAAAAGTCGGGAACCGGTGCAATCACCGTGACAGTGATAGTAGGGCTACTCTTTACCCGGCCAGCGTATGCTAGGTTGATTTGGACATGATATGTGGTCGCTAGGGAGGGTGACGCGTGGAAGGTAATAGTGGAGTTAGTGGATTCGCCAGAATCGAGATTTATCGTGTTAGGAGAATACGTTATACTGATTCCATTCGGAACTACTATTCGCGTAGAGAGGACGACGACACCTGAAAAGCCGTTAAGGCTGAAGACGGTCGCAGTTGTGGTTCCAATCTCGCCTGAGATGAAGGTGACTGCTGTGGTACTTATTGTGAATCCAAAGTCGTAAACGATTATGATCAGATTGATAGTCCCTTCAAGAGTATCTGGATTGCCGGAAGAGTCGAAACTATGATAGTCTCCGGTGACTGTTAACGAGTAGTCTCCTGCTGCAGAAGGGTTGAGAGCGAGCATAAGTGAACAAGGTTCGCTGGTGCATGAACCGGTGGAAGGACTCACAGACAGACCACGCGTTGCTATCATTGTGAATCGGACCGGATTTGTCGAGTTTACCGAGTATCCATTCAGATCTGTGGCCGTAATGTTTACGTGATTGATTACTCCTGGGAACTCAGGGCCAAAACTCGTCGCGTTAGCAGAGAAAATCAATGATGGCATCGTCGACGAACTTGCATTGTTGAAAGTGGCTGTCTGAAGGGTCTCAGCATCCGGAGTAGGCGTCCCGTTGGCGATGGTAACACAGTAATTAGGGACGCTCGTCTCGCTTCGACATGTTGGGAGGGGATTCCCGTTGTTGTCATTGACCGCTGACTGGAATCCGATTGGTTGACCGCCCGAGCTTCTTCCTGTTATGTTGAAAAGTGCGGTGAACAGGAGGCCAGTGGTTGGATTGGGAGTTAGAGGGCCTCCAAGGGCAGAAGCAACGGCTAGGTGGATAGTATGAGTTCTATCTGTGTCGACACAGGTGGTTCCTGCTATCAATTGCCCATCGATGCAAAGAGTTACGACAACCGCCGGTCCGGTCGTAGCAGTGTTTACGACGCTGCCAGTCAAATCAACCGCGTTAGACGAGAAATACGAAGGAACCAAGAGAGATTGGTTTGTAAGCAGAGTGATATCGAAACCAGACATAGGATCAGAGCCGCTGATGTAAACACCGATCCTGATCTGCTCACCCGCCGGACCGCTGAAGACGGGCGGAGAAGACGGGCATGGAGTGGAAAGGCTAGCTGTCGTGGGATCGGCAAGACAGATTTGGCCTGTTGCAGCATGAGTGGAATGAATGAATACAGGTGACAGGATGCTACCTAGAACGATTATCGTGATCAGAAGTGGAATTTTTGCGATCTTCAAGACGCTCAGCTCTAATTAGAGTAAAACTGCTCGTTCATGCTTAAAAGCTAAGATTTTTGCAATAACGGGATTCTACTGAGTATTCCCACAACCCATCCATACCCATTTCGAAATGGACCCTCCGTCTAAAGTACCTTTGAAGCATACTCTCGCGGGACCGCAGCCACTTCACCCTGCTCAGTTCATTCCCAAAATATCGTGGACTAATGGTCCAAACATTCTACTAACTTGACTCTACATCCAAGGTGAGACTCGTCAGAGTTCGCAACCAGTAGCTGGGTCTCGGATCCTAAAGTCCGAAGGTCGCTTGAATACCTCGAATCGGCGGAACAGTGTGTTCTGTTCTCTGGACGTTTTGTTCTGAGGATTGGGATTAACTCGCACCGCATCATAGTAGTATAAGGAAGGATTAGAATCGACGCTCCGCTCGTTCATTCTCAAACGGCTCGCATACACCGCCATCCTAGTATTCTTCGTAATAGTTCTGAACTTCATCATTTTCGAAGCGATGCCGGGTGAGGCTGGACCGCTCTATTCTTGTCTCGGGGTTCAGAGGGTCTCACCAGTCTTTTGTCAGAAGATGATGGACTTGTACGGAGCGAATCAGCCTTACTGGATTCGTTTCTTGGACTACCTCAAGGTGATGTTCACATTCAATTTCGGCTATTCTTTTGCAAGTAACCAGGCAGTTACCTATGAGATGGTCAGCTCAGGCAAACTATTCAACACTCTGGAGTTGTTGGGAACCTCGACCGTTCTGGCGATCATGATCGGGACCGTCATGGGCGTCATCGTATCTTCTAGGCGAGGCTCGTCTGCGGACAGTTTCTTGGTCACAGCGTCTCTCACAACTTTCTCTCTGCCCACCTTCTTCATCGGGATACTGATGATATTCATATTCGCAGTCGCCCTAGGCTGGTTCCCTTCGGGGAGCACGCATCCGTATACTTGGGACCTGGTCGGTGTTGGTCTAACCCCGTCGCTCCTAGCTCAGATTCCAATCCGTCTTCAGTATCTGTTTCTGCCCGCTCTGACGTTGACTCTCTTCTCGTACGGGGGCTTCCTACTGCTGACGCGCGCTACCATGATCGACGCGTTGAGCGAGGACTATATTCTCACCGCACGCGCGAAGGGGCTGAGCGAGAGGGCGGTTCTCTTCAAACATGCGTTCAAGAACGCGTCTCTCCCTCTCATCACGAACGCCGCTTTGTCCATCGCGTTTATTCTGAGCGGAGCAGTGATCACAGAGACTATCTTCAACTGGGACGGTCTCGGACGCTGGCTGTACACCTCTATCGGTTACAAGGACTTTCCAGTAATGGAGGCCATGTTCTACATCATCGCACTATGCGTCATCGCGGCCAACTTCATCAGCGATCTACTCTATGGAATAGCAGATCCAAGAATCAGATACGAATAGTACACATCCCTAGCTGCTCTTCAGAGAGAAAGAACCGTATTTTCGTGACCGTGCCGGACGTTTGAGCTAGATTGAGAGAAGAGACCCTAGTGGTTCAGGTTCTCGGCAAGCTGGAACTCTTCATGAATCGCTCTAACCGCATCCGGCCCTTGGTCTTCGGAGACAACGAAGGAGACGTTGTACTCTGAGGAGCCTTGGGCGACCATTCTCACGTTCACTCTCTTTCTAGCAACTGCGCCGAAGATTCTGGCTGCTACTCCGGGTGTTCCTTTCATTCCTGACCCAACAACCGCTATTATGCAGGCGTCCCTCTCAGCGACTACTTTGTCTACGAGACCCTGTCCAAGTAGTGCAAGCTGTAGAGTTCGGACCGAGGTGTCCATGTCCTTCCGGGCCACTACACACGAGATGGTTGCTTCAGATGATCCTTGAGAGATCATCATCACGTTGACATTGCTGGAGCCTAGTGCCATGAAGACCTTCGCTGCTGCTCCTGGAGAACCGATCATTCCGGTCCCGCTGACGGTGACGATTCCGACGCTTCTTATGATGGATACGGCTTTGACGACTCTGCCTCCGTTATTGGTCTCGCCTACCGAGACCAGTGTTCCTTCGAGGGTTGGCTTGGACGAGCTTCTAATTCGGACTGGGATCTTTTTCTGTGCTGCGGGTTGCATGGCTCTTGGGTGCATCATTTTTGCGCCGAAGTATGATAGTTCGAGGGCTTCTCCGAATGAGACCGTTGGGAGGATCCTTGCGTCCTTGACAATTCTGGGATCGGCGGTCATCAACCCGTCAACGTCTGTCCATATCCATATCTCGTCAGTGTTGAGTGCCGCTCCCAGAAGACTCGCTGTATAGTCGGAGCCGCCCCTTCCAAGGGTGGTGATGCTCCCGTCGACGGTCGCCGCGATAAACCCTGTCACTACGGGGATCTCGTTCTTGGCCAGTATGGGTTCGAGGTGTCGTCGTACTTGGTGATAGCTAACCTCCGTTAACGGTCTAGCTTCTCCAAATTTGTCGTCGGAGGTTATCCCTGCCTCTGCTCCTGTGAGTTCACGAGCTTTGAGTCCGAGGCTGCGAATCTCAGCTGCTAGTATTGGTGTGGAGAGGCGTTCTCCGAACGAGAGTAGGTAATCTTTACTTCTCGGGGTCAGTTCTCTAAGGTGAGATATTCCCGCTACAGTTTTTTCCAAGTCCATATTCAACCGACTGATTCTGCCGAGAAGTTCTTTCCTTGTTCTTGGTGAGGAAATTGTCTGGGCGGTTTTGACGTGAAATTTCTGAATCCTTTCTAGAATCTTTCTTGCTTGGGTGTTGTTTCCCTTCGTGGCCAATTCTCCGATTTCCAAAAGTTGGTCGGTTATGTCGTCCATTGCTGATGCGACAACTACAATCCTGTTTTGCTGTGAGAACCGTTGGATGATTCTAGCTACGTTCTTGATTCTAGAAGCGTTGGCTAGTGATGAGCCGCCGAATTTCATCACAAGGTTCAGTTCTGATCCCTAGATCGAGTATTCGCTTCGAATGTCGACCAGATCGCGGATTATTGCGCTGGCCGTTTCTTCGCCCCCGGCTCCGCGACCTATGAGGGTCACGTCACCTGCGTGTTCAGTCGAGAATGATAATGCGTTAAGGGTCCCGGATATGCACACTGGATTGTCTGCGGGAACTGCTTCGGGTTTAACAGAACCTTGTGAGTCTGTCAGGCGTCCGATGAGCTTGATTCTGGATCTGGATTCCTTTGCCTTTCGGATCTTTTCCGGTGTCACGTCTTGGATGCCCTTGAGCTCTAGTTCATTGATGCTTATCCGGCGTTTGAGAACCCAGTTCGCGATGATGACTATTTTTGCGGCGGTATCTAGTCCTTGTACGTCATTGGCAGGATTCTTTTCTGCATACCCCTTCTCTTGTGCTTCAGCTAGCGCTTTTTGAAAGCTAAGTGGAGCTTCCTCCATTCTCGTAAGAATATAGTTGGTTGTCCCGTTGAGAATTCCATGGATTCCCAGAATCTTCTCTCCCGGGAGGCATTTTGATGCGAAGGTGAGGAAGGGGGTCCCGCCTCCTACGGTCGCGCTGAAGCGTATCTGGACGCTCATGTGGTTTGCTAGTTCCAGAAGCGCGGGCATTGCGAGGGCTAGTGGCCCTTTGTTCGCGGTAACCACATGGCGTTTCGCGGACAATGATTGTTTGATGTTGGTGAGGCCAGGTTCTCCGTTGTCGAAATTCGAGGGAGTCGTTTCTATTATCGCCTCGGCTTCTGCATCTGAGATGACTTGTCGGGCGGTTGTTTTTCTCTCGCGGTTTCCCGGATACTTCTGGACTGTTCCGTACTTTTCTTTCACCTTCAAAGCTAGGTTAAGGTTCAATCCATTATCGTCGCGGCATGACCCTCGGCTATCTACAATAGCGGTGACCTGAGGCTCGAAGCCGAAGTTCTTGATTAGCCATGTCTTTTCATTGGTCAGAATGCGGGCCAGTGACTGACCGACTGTTCCGAAGCCAATGAGGATGATTCTCAAAGCGTTCTCTCTAAGCGTTTGATCCAGTCCGGCTCTGTAGTTTTGAGAGTGTAACTTTCGCGGTGAGGAAGGTAATCAGCTACCGACGGATCCTTCAAACCGTGACCAGTTGTAACGCAGACAACAAGGTCAGATCGATCGATTCTGCCTGCCTCTCGATTTTTTCTCAGACCAGCTATGGAGGCCGCACTGGCTGGCTCTACAAATATTCCTTCTTTCGACGCTAGGTCTCTCTGGGCTCGTAGGATCTCTCTGTCAGACACTGTTTCGGCAGTTCCGTAGGATTCGTTGATCGCTGGGAGGACCTTGGTCCAGTTGACTGGTGATCCGATTCTTATTGCGGAAGCGATTGTTCGCGGATGAGTGACGGGCTGAATCCTCTCCTGTTTGTGTTTGACAGCCTTCGCGATCGGCGACGCTCCCTCAGCTTGGACACCGATCATTCTCGGTCTCGTCTTCGTTATTCCCAACATCTTGTATTCGCTGTAGCCTTTCCAGATCGCGCTGATGTTCCCGCCATTCCCGACGGGGAGAACGACGACGTCAGGCGCCACTCCGTCGAGCTGGTCACACACCTCATACGCCAAAGTCTTCTGGCCCTCAAGCCGAAATGGATTCAATGAATTCATCAGATAGAACGCCTTTCTACGTTCCGTAAGCGTAACGACCGCTCTCATCGCCTCGTCAAAATCGCCACTGACTTGGAAAATACTAGCGCCGTGAATCATTACTTGGAGCATTTTGCCCGTTGCCACTTTTCCTTCCGGGACTACGACAACACACGTTAGTCCTGCCCGTGCAGAGTATGCGGCAAGCGATGCGGCAGTATTCCCTGTAGACGCACATACAACCTTCTTCTTTCCTAGCTCCCGTGCCTTCGATAAGGTGACTGTCATGCCTCGGTCTTTGAATGACCCGGTCGGGTTCTCCCCCTCATTCTTCACGTAGAGTTTCTTTAGACCGATTTCTCGACCCAGACGCTGACAGAGGTGAAGCCCAGTCCCTCCCTCCGCCAAGGTTGTGATGAATCGATCGTTATTGATGGGAAGGAGTTCGCGGTATTTCCAGACTGACAGGCTCCTATTCTTCCACGGAGCCTTTCGCCCAGAAATCTTGAAGCTGATCTCTAGAAGCCCTCCGCATTTTTCGCACTGATAATTCGTTTTCTCGATTGGATACCCCGTGTGGCAGTTGAAGCATCGAAGTTGATAGGGCCAGGGCATTCCTAGACTTCCTTGACTATTGTGGCTCCAGGTGCAGGACGTGCGACGAATGAGGTTGAAGGCACGTTCTTCTGTGCAAACGCCTTGACCATTGCTTGAGCAATTAGTCGAGGATCGTGGCTTTTTCGGTCAACCAAAGCGACGAGGCTCGGCCCTGCGCCGCTGATGGAGATCCCCGCAGCCCCCGCATCCAAGCCCATACGTTTGACATCATGATAGCCGGGGATGAGATGCTGTCGATAGGGCTCCGCGATCTCGTCTTCCATTCCCGCCCCGATCATTCCAACATCGCCCTGAGCAAAACCCGTTGCTATTGCGGAGGCTCTCCCTATGTTTAGGACTGCACTCTTGACTCTGACTCGTTCGGGGATGGCCTTTCGTGCCTTTCTCGTCTTTCCGGATTGCACTGGCAGTTGGGGTGTTGCGACAACGATAGCTAGGTTCGGCGGAGGCTTGAGGCAGATTGTCCTGGTCGGATTGTCGTACGCAATCACGAATCCACCTAGGATTGAGGCAGCAACGTTGTCCGCATGTGCCGTTCCAGTGACCGCTTTTTCACCGAGACTGGCAACTCGCACCAGCTCATCGTTCGATAATTGAAGATCTAAAAGAGAGTCTAGGGCCTTCGTGCACGCGGCCGCTGTGGTGCCGCTGCTTCCAAGTCCAAGCCCTTGAGGCACATGTTTTTCGACTATTATCTCCAGACCTTTCTTCAAATGCGCCTTTCTGGCCAAGTCTAGGGCTGGTGGCCCTGCCGAATTCTTCCTGACATCGACCGAAAGGTCCCGACTTTGAGGACCACGGACAGCTATTCTGATTGCCCTTCCTGAAGTTATACGGGCCTTCACGGTGTCGGAGTATCTGTTCAATGCCAAGCCGAAAACATCGAAACCGGACCCTAGGTTGGCTGTCGAACAGAAAGCCCTCGCGACAACTCGGGTCCGATTAGCTTTCATTGTCCGGTCGAGGCTAATCGCGAGGCTTTGGCGGATAAAAGAGGACTCGTACCTTTCATTGAGCCTCCGCAACGAGTCGAAAACAAGCGTGTTCATATTGAAGAATTATGACGAAAGCATTTTCGTGACGCTTAATATCAGAATTCTCGGGTTCTGCCTATCACCGAAACGAATGCTTTTCCCAACTCGAGTAGCAGAATCCCGTAGTTCTAAATCATCTTGAAGTCAACTTGTGGTATGTCGGCGCGAATTATGCTTCCGCTGCTGCCATCGATGATGGCGTTGTAGCTTTTTCCGTTGTATTCGTACTGGATGAACCATAGAGGGGCGTGGAGGTAGGTGGGCTTCTCTACGTTGAAGCTGGTGTCGAACTTCGTGACTTGGTCCACCTCCTGTTTGAGGAGGAATCGCTGGTTTTCCTCAACCTCGTCCTTCGCGTGCACGATCGCCTCTGCGCTGTCCAGTTCGCTGTTCAGAAACTTGGCCTGAGACTCTATCTTTGTGAAGTCGAAAGCTATCTTTCCTTCCGCCGGAACCTTGTAGTCTCTTGTCGGGAACTCCGCGGCCTTTCTTCCCAGCACAAGCCAATCGTAGTCGTTCTGGATCGTCCCTTTTCTTGGGGTCGGAGGAGTGATTCTTTCCAGTACGCCTTCATAGGTACTTGTTGCGATTAGAGGGACGAGCCAGAATGGGAGGTATCTCAGTTCTACCGTCGTCGTTCGGCTCTTCTTTGCAAGGTCTCCGGGTTTCATGAACCCTGACCTCATCCATTCTTGGAGGTCTCGGATTATCCTTGGCTGGTCGAAATTGTTGAGTATGAGGCTGTGTTCCAGTTGGAATGGAGTGTTGGCTCCAACCACTGAGGTGTAGCCGCAGTATCTGCAGGTAGCCACAAGCTCTCCGGCGGAGAGGTTGAGTTGGGCTCCGCAGTTCGGGCATTTGATCTCGGAAACGATCTGGGACATTACCGTGATTTTTCCTGTCGCTCTAGGATAGAATTAAAGAAGGGCTGGATTAAGTTCTCTAGGATCGGAGATGAATCATGGGGGGACTGGGAGCGTTGAAGCGGACGATGGGCTTCACAATCATCCTTGTCTTCGCTATCTTTCTCGGTCTCCTAACCGTTATTTCCGTCTTCTTCCTTGACCCCACTATCGCCCTTGTCCTCGGGCTCGTGGGGGCGTTCTTCATAATCCTGCTGCAGTATCTAATCGGTCCGGTTATCGTCAGGGCGACGAGTCGACTCCACTATCTAGCTCCGGGTGAGAATCGATGGCTGGAGACGAAGGTTTCCCAGATGGCCTTGACCTCCGGCATTCCGATGCCCCGGTTGGCTATTTCGCCGGACCCTACCCCGAACGCGTTTGTGTTCGGGCGGACCCAGAAGAGTGCTACTCTGGCTGTTCATCAGGGACTTCTCCAACGGTTGAATGAGGATGAGATTGAGGGTGTGATCGCGCACGAACTCGGCCATGTGAAGCATCGCGACTTTATCGTCGTAACAATGATCTCTGCCATACCACTGGTCGCGTATTTGATCGCGCGCTCTGTGCTCTGGGGAGGGTATGTTAGCAGTGGTCGAAGCTCCAACCGGAATAACAGCGCTGGAGCACTGATTGTCATAGCCGTCGCAGCATACGTAGTATACATCCTGACTACTCTGCTGGCGTTGAGGCTGACCCGGCTGAGGGAGAGTTACGCCGACGCCTATTCCGCTTACCTCACGAAACAGCCCAGAGAGCTTGAGAGTGCTCTCACAAAGATCGCTTACGGTTTGTCCATCGCTCCAGGCGAGCCGCATGGTGCTAGAGCCTTCTTCATCGAGGATCCGGCGCAAGCAAAACAAGACGTGGCCCAGATTATGGATCAAAAGTCAAAGTACGACCTGGACCATGACGGCGTCCTAAGCGAGCGCGAGTTGGAGATGGCTATGGAAGCTGAGGCCAAGTCGAACTGGCGGAAGGCAGCTCAGCTCTTCATGACCCACCCCCCAACCTACAAACGGATTCTCATGCTGCGAGAAATTGAGCAAGAAATGAACACGGGATCATTTCAAGAGTCAAAGATCTATAATCACGTCTGAATGAGTCGCCTTCTCCTTAAAGAGAGATCACAACAGAACTATAAACAGGGAAAGTCACCCGGTCTACTGACCTGGTATGAACCGTCTTCCTTGGGCACCTCTCAATGCCGGAGTGTTTCTGATAATCTTCGGAGGATTAATCCTCCTCTCGTTCTTCAACATCGGTGTAAACCTCTTCACCGTGTTTCCCCTCATCTTCACAGTTTTTGGACTATGGCTGGTTATCGAAGCCTTCGTGTTCCCGCCAGCCAACGCTTATGCCCCTCCTCGGACAATGGTCGTTGGTTGGGGCGCGCTCATCGCCGGTCTAGGTCTTCTCTGGTTTGTCGGAGCAACCGCGGCCGAGTTGTTACCAGTTGCTTTGGCAGTCCTCTTAGTGGTCGTTGGCATAGGGGCTGTGGGATACAGTTTCATGAGATCTACTCCCAAGAGCCCGACAACTTCAACGTCCTAGGCGTGTTTGACCCTAAGGCCCGATATGTTCGGACCCTCTTCTCGAAAGTCCCGTTAGAATACGATATTCTGCTCGGCCTGCTGACCTTCGCCCAAGATCGGCGCTGGCGCGCATATGTTGTTAGCAGAGCTAAACCTCTGAACCATGAAAGAATACTAGACGTGGCTACCGGGACTGGCCTGTTGGCTGCTGATTTCGCCAGGGCAGTCTCATCCGACGGGTTTGTCGTTGGCGTGGATCTTACTCTCTCCATGCTAAAGACGGCCCGGGGAAGGTTGCAGTCGAAGGGGCTGAAAGACAGGGTCGATTGGGTTTTGGCCAGGGCTGAGAATCTCCCTTTTCGAGACAACTGTTTCGGATCAGCTTCCATCAGCCTCGCCCTCAGAAATGTCTCTGATACCAACTCGACTTTTCGGGAGATGTCACGGGCCACGGGTCCGGGTGGAATCGTGATATCGTTGGACTTTGCTCGTCCGCCCAACCGTCTCTTCCAGATCTTCTATTACGATTACCTCCTCGGTCTCTTTCCCCTATTCGGACGGATGGTTTCGGAAGCTTGGGGAAGGACGTTGTCCTACTTGGGCCGATCTATATTGAGGGCAAGAACCGGGGAGCAGATTGCGAATCTTCTAAGCGAACAGGGTCTTGTTGATGCAGTCTCCGTGCCTCTAACAGCGGGAATTGTTTGTGCTGTCTACGGAAAAAAAGCGATAGAACGCGAACGCGATAGCGCTGGGTAACATAGAATCTCTGTGAGATTCCAGATTGTGCAACGGACTTGACCGTGAGCAAGTGGAGATCACTACTCGACTGAATTTCTCGCAAGCCTGCCAGGGCAGTCTTCAGCGTGCTGCAGCAACCTGACGGAAAATGAAGAGATACACTATCAGAACTGCAATCCAAAAACTTAAACGTGATACTCCGAGGGAATTCTGAAAAACCCAAGTGAATCACATGAAAAAAATAGCAGTCCTATTTTCGACTTCACTACTTCTAATCGGATCCATGTTTGGAATCCTAGCTACTACGCCCCCTGCTCATGGACAATTCACAGGTACCGTATGCCTTATCTCGCCAAGCACGACATCATGCCCATCAAGTCCTGCTCCCATCACTGGAAGTGTGGGCTCTCAACTCCGAGTGTCCGTATTCATCCAGAACTCCGACGGTCTCAACGGATTCGACATAACCCTGCTAGCAGACCACACTATTCTCAAGCCAGCCGGCGCGGACCTCACAGGAACAGTGTTGCCAGGGCCGCAAACCGTGTTAGTCGAATGCTTGAGCGGGATATTAGTAGCAGGTAACGTCTGTCCATCGACAGACACCGTCGATACACTTCACTTCGCCGCAGTCTCGCCACCGGGAACAATAAGCAGCACGCCGACGACAGGGCTCCTCTTCACAGCCATCTACAACGTAACAGGTCTAACTTCTGGCATCCCTCTGGGCTTCCAGACAGGTTGTTCCCCTAGCAGTGTCTCTGGAACAACCATTTGCGTTGATATTGCAAACGGTGGTCTAAATCCAGTTCCTGAGACAGTACAGACTGCGATCTTCACCACTACAGGCGACTTTTCAATTACCGCGAATCCAGTCAGCCTTACCATCCCTCGCGGCTCTTCTGGAACTTCAACCATTACCATTGCGAGCTTGGGCGGATTCTCAGGCACAGTCACTCTCTCAGAGAGCGTTACGCCCAGCATCCGTCATGGCCTATCGGCTAGCTTAAGCCCTAACAGCGTGACTATCGCATCGGGCGGCAGTGGCTCAGTAGTCCTCACCGTTTCTACGCTGAAGAACACTCCCACGGGCAGCTATTCAGTTATGGTGGTCGGGACGAGTGGGAATATCTCTCACTCAGTCAACGTCAGCATAACCATTACCCGTTAGACGTAGACATTCGAGCCAAAATTTTCCTCCTTTTTCTTCACTCCATCAGCAAGCCGTCTGCTACTCTCTCAACCCGCCAGGCAACGTGGTGGTTGGCCGACTGTCTGTTCGAAGGAGATGCTCGCGCTTTCTTTGGCGTCGTAGCGAGCCGCGGGAAGACAGGAGAGCGAATCGGATCCTATGGAAGAGGAGAAAACCGCAAGCCTTAAACGAGCTGATTTCTTGAGCAATCCGAGTATACGGGTGTAATTCTTGAAGAATATTACGTTAGCTTCTGTATCTATTCTCATGTTGATTGGAACTGTCTTATTTGCCGCAGTAGATTCGCCTCCGGCGCATGGGGCATCCACTGGCATCATATGCATAATCCCTGGCGGCGGTTCGTCCTGTCCTTCGAGTCCCGCCCCAATAATAGGGACTGTTGGGACTCGGCTCCGAGTCTCCGTATTCATCCAGAACTCCACCAGCTTGAATGGCTTTGACGTAACTCTACTGGCAGATCATACAATTCTGAGGCCCGCCGGTGCTGACCTCACTGGGACAGTGTTGCCGGGGCCGCCTACCCTCTTGGTCGAGTGCTTGAGCGGAATCCTCGTAACGGGTGCAACGTGCTCATCGACGGACAGTCTTGATACTCTTCATCTCGCTGCGAGCGCGACCCCCGGAGGAATAACTACCTCTCCGACAACAGGTCTTCTGTTTACCGCGATCTACAACATTACAGCAACTACGACCGGCACGAGCTTGGGCTTTCAGACAGGTTGCGGATCTCCAACTGCGCCAACTAGCCACCCACCGCTCTGTGTTACTGTTGCCAATGGTACACCCACCCCGGTACCCGAAGCCGTTCAGACCGCTATATTTTCCACCAGCACAACGCCCGATTTCGTGATGTTGGTAAACCCCAGCAGTATCACGATCACCGCAGGCTCCTCAGCAGCATCGACGCTTAGCATCACAAGTGTCAACAGTTTCTCGGGCACCGTCAGTTTGACGGCCACGGTCTCCCCGGCGACTCTACCTATCTCCCTGAGTCCGACAAATGTCACTCTGGCCGCAGGTCAGACTGTCAGTTCCACCATAACGATCTCGACATCAACCTCTACTCCGTCAACGACCTACGTGATCACGGTTACAGGGACGAGCGGATCATTGTCCCACGCTGTCACCGTTACTGTCATGGTGAATCCTTCTCCTCAACCTGATTTCGCCGTAACTTCTAGTCCTAACAATCTGACCCTGCCTGCTGGCTCAACAGGTACTTCGACGATTACCCTCGTCAGCCTGAATGGGTTTGCGGGGACGATCAACCTGGCGGCCTCCGTATCTCCCTCTGGACCTACAGCCTCGATGAGCGCCTCAAGTGTCACTCTGTCCGCCGGAATGGCCGGAACTGTCGCCCTGACAGTCTCTACGACATCATCGACACTAGCAGGCTCCTATATCGTAACAGTCACTGGGGTCAGCGGGGCCTTGTCACACTCCACCGGGGTGTCGGTTATGGTCACCGCAGTTTCACAGCCTGACTTTTCCATCGGCCCCACCGGCGTCAGCATCGGCATAACGCAGGGCTTAACAGCGCTTCAGCCCATAACGCTGACAAGTCTGGGAGGGTTTGCCGGCACCGTTAGCCTGACCGATTCAGTCTCCCCAACGGGCCTCTCTCCAAGTTTGAGCCCAACAAGCATCACCCTCGCTTCTGGGGGCACGGGAAATTCCACACTGACGATTCCGACCACGTCGTCCACACCGCCCGGCTCATACACGATCACTGTCACAGGAACAAGCGGGTCATTATCGCACGCGATCACGATTCCAGTCACTGTCTTCTCGAACCAGCCTGACTTCACTATCTCAGCTAATCCGTCAAGCCTCAGCGTTTCAGCAGGGGCGTCGGCCACCTCGACCATAAACATAGGAGCAGTCAATGGGTTCAACAGTAACGTACTCCTCACAGTATCGACATCTAACGGTCTCACGGGAACGATAAGTCCGACTAGCGTAGCTCCAAACGGGCAGGCGACCCTGACAGTTACCTCTAACACTGCAGGATCCTACACGGCACAAGTCACAGGAACGAGCGGATCACTATCTCACACAACTACCGTCACAGTGACTGTGACCAGCTCAAGCATTGGAGTTGTATGCATTATTCCTTCAGGCACGACGTCTTGTCCATCCGGCACCGCCACAATAACCGGAACAGCCGGAACTCAGATACGGGTCTCTATCTTCATACAAGGATCCAGCGCACTCGACGCATTCGACATAACTCTCCTAGCGGATCACAACATCTTGAAGCCTGCCGGGATTGACCTTACTGGCACGGTCTTGATGGGGACGCCAATCATCGTCGTCGAATGTCTATCAGGAATCCTCGTAGCCGGCTCAACCTGTTCAGTCACCGACACGGTAGACACAATCCACCTCGCCGCGACCTCAGCTCTCGGTTCACCGCTCACGACTCCTCCCACAACAGGTCTCCTCTTCACCGCGATCTATAACATAACCGGCACCACGTCCGGAATTCCTCTCGGATTTCAGACTGGCTGTTCAAACACGAGTGTCTCTCCGAACGTCTGCGTCACTATAGCCAACGGTACTCCAACCCCGGACACTGAGACGGCTCCGGCCGCCGTCTTCAGTAACAGCGGGCCTGCGCCCGACTTCACTATAACTGTCAGTCTTGCAAGCCTCACAATAGCGCGAGGCTCATGCGACGCATCATCGGCCGTCACATTAGCAAGCATTAACGGCTTCAGCGGCACCATCACGCTGACCACAACGGTCTCATCAGCCGGACTCACGGCAACACTCAGCAGTGCCACCGCAACCCTCTCTCCAGGAGGCATAGCGACCATCGCTCTAACCATATGCACGGGAGCGCTTACGCCATCAGGCTCTTACGCTATCACGGTTACAGCGACTAGCGGATCGATTACTCACACAGCAGTTGTAACTGTGAATGTACCGGCCACGGACTTTACCGTCTCAGCAATCCCGTCATCACTGACGATTCAAAAGGGTTCCCAGACAAACTCCACGATTGCAGTTTCCATCCTTACCCTTGCAAGCCTGAACGGCTTCAGTGGGACTATCAGCATATCGGCATCTATAACTCCAAAGGCGCCGCATCCGCCAACAGTTTCACTAAGCTCGACCAGTCTCACTCTCTCTTCAGGAGGAACCGCAACCGTATTCTTGACAGTCGCGGCTGGCAAGAACACTTCGACAGGATCATACACCGTTACTGTGACCTTCACCAGTGGCTCCATAACCCACACTGTCACAATCAATGTAGTAGTGACAAAGTAGACTGCCGGTCATCCAACCGCTACTCTTTTGCAACTCTGCCGGTATCTAGCTGGCAGGACCTCGCAAGCGATCCTCTGATTCACAGGGTTCGGTAGGCTTGGAATCAGGCTGAGCCGGTTATTATCGATAGGATTCCGCTCGTGAAAAAGATCAAACCGAATGTCAGAAGGACAACTCCTGCAATTATGTCCAGTAGCCATCTGGGAACGCGCATCAAGTAATCGTAGGAGACTGCCGAGACGACGACCAGGACTAGTAGGCTGACGGCAGCGCCTATCAGAGTCCATTGAATATTGAAGGCGCCTGCTGCAGCCAGAACAAGACTCGCTTCGAAGCCTTCGGTGAGAGTAATGGTCAGTACTGGGAGGGAGTTGGGGACTGAGAATCGGATTGGTTGAGATGAGTCGACTGCTCCTTCCCGTTTGAGGTCTTTTTCAATCACTTCCTTTTCCATTCGCGCCATTTTGTCTCTGAATGACTTATGCCTGAAAGCGTACTTGATGAAGCCACGTAGGAATCGGCTTGAGAAGTAGAAGAGGACTATTGCGGTTGCAAAATCGATGATGATGGCAGGGAGCAAGAGGAAGATCCGCCACACGACTAGGAAGGTGAGGATTGATCCTAGTCCTCCAGCGATGACTCCGAACAGGATGTTATTTCTGCCGAGTTGCTTAATCGTGGCGAGGGAGAGGATGGCGACTTCACTACCCTCCACCAGTATAGCCTTGAACGCAAGGAGGAAGGATCCGATTATGACGACGTTGGGATCAGTCATTCTTGTCTCGATCCGTGTTGTTTAGATGGACTTGCCGCGTTTGCTTTGAAACAGCTGGTCTTTAGCGTTTCTCCGACTTGCGACACGAAAAACATTCCAATTTGCTGGTCTTAAGGTTAAAGCCTGGCTTTCGAAATCTCGACTTCGAACTTCTTGCCGAAAATGTCTCCTGTCAAGATGAAGATTGCAGTGGACTTGGACGGGGTCTTGGCGGAGTCGATGCTTGTCTGGTGCAATCGCGCGAACGCTGAGTTCGGAACACACTTGAAGATGAAGGATCTTGATAGCTGGTCTTCGTGGAAAAAGTTTCCAATTTCGAAGGACGACTTCTACCGGATACTGGACGAATCATGGGACGACTGGCAGAAGATTCCTCCCACAGAGCCGGATATCGCTAAGAAAGTTGGGCGGATCGAAAAGTTCGGCGACCTAGACATTGTTACCGGTCGTAGCAAGAGAACAGTGGAGGCCGCTAGAAACTGGGTCAACAATCAAAAAATCCCATACCACAATTTCGTTAGGGTCCTAGGCTGGAGAGACAAAATTTTCCTGAACTACGATGTATACGTTGACGACGCTCCTGACCTAATGCCTCTGATTTCAAAGAGTCCGAGCGCGTGGGGCGTACTCTATGAGAGGCCTTGGAACCAGAACGTGGCAGATATGCCGAAAGTTCTGAAAGCGAACAGCTGGAGGCAAGTCCCAGCAATGTTGAAGCGGATACAGACGAGTAAGAGTTAGTGAAGCATCTTCTCGATGAGACCAGACTATTATACGAGACGCGCCACCAGCTAATCGCTTCGTGTCGAGTCTTTGAAAGGCGAGTTCCAAGTTCCTTCCGAGTTCTACTATACGAAAGAACACGAGTGGGTCCGCGTAGAGAGCGCTAATTGTCGAATAGGCATCACCGACTATGCGCAGAACTCCCTGCACGAAGTCGTCTACGTGGATCTCCCAAAGGTCGGAGCCCAGGTGGCCCAGAAGCAGAGTCTCGGCACAGTGGAATCTGTGAAAGCTGTCGCAGATGTGTACTCCCCGATTTCTGGTGTCGTTCTTGAGGTCAACGGCGATCTGTCGGACGCTCCCGAACTTGTCAACAAGAGTCCCTACGAGAAGGGATGGATTACACTAATCCGTCCCGATGATCTCAAGAAAGATCTGCCATCATTGATGAAGCCCGAAGCATACAGGGAATTCGTGAAGACGATAACCCAGAAGTAGCCTCTGTAGTCAAGTATAGTGCAACCACTAAGCCTGTAGATTCGACCGCGCCCGTTTGGCCAGTTTGAACGCACTTTTGGTCACCTAGGAGGTTTATCTCTCAGAAGCGGAAGGCAATAGATCCTACACCATCGGGAATCGAGTAGTGCAAGAAGCATTCACTCTGCTCTCACCGCCCTTGAAGGGCCTCCTCCAAGAGACGGGAATCCGCTCCCCCACGCCGCCTCAAGCAGAGGCGATTCCATTCATTATGGAGGGCGAGAATGTGTTGGTCATTGCGCCCACGGGCTCCGGCAAAACCGAGGCCGCTCTCCTGCCGCTCATAGACAGGATGGTCCGGGATGGGCATCGACAGGGAATCTCGCTGCTCTACATAACTCCCCTTAGAGCGCTTAACCGAGATCTGCTCAAACGACTCCAAGTCTGGGCAGTCAAACTAGGCTTCACAGTTGAGGTCCGACATGGCGATACTCCTGCCTCTGATCGAAGGAGAATGGCTGGGAAACCGCCGGACCTTCTGATAACTACCCCAGAAACGTTGCAGGCGATCCTTCCTGGACGAAGGATGAGACAGCACCTTCGACACGTCAAGGCTGTAGTGATCGATGAAGTTCACGAGCTAGCAGGGGATCGTCGGGGCGTACAGCTTACGGTCGGATTGGAAAGGCTGAGAGAGGTTCGCCCAGAAGGTTTTCAACGAGTAGGACTCTCTGCAACCGTTGGGAATCCTGAGGAGATTTCCAAATTCCTCGGCGGGTCAGAACATGTCAGGATTGTTCAGATTCCTCTAAGCAAAGATACCAGGTACAAGATCGAATATCCTCCCCCTGGCGAGGAGGATCAAGAACTCGCCCGACGTCTGTACACTGCACCTGAAGCTGCTGCAAGACTTGCGCTTGTTTCTGATCTTGTCGAGGCGCATGATTCCACCCTCATCTTTGTCAATAGCAGAGTCAACGCGGAGATGCTGGGCTCAAAGTTCAACATGATGGGCGCGCAGATAATGGTTCATCACGGTTCACTTCCTAGGGAAGAACGGGTCCGAGCAGAAGAATCCTTCAAGGCCCGCCAGATCAAGGGGCTCGTCTGCACAAGCACTCTAGAACTTGGTATCGACATTGGCTCAGTCGATCTTGTCGTCCAGTACATGTCTCCACGTCAGGTCAATAGTCTGGTCCAACGGGTCGGAAGATCAGGACACAGTCTGACTAGGACTTCGCATGGAGTTCTAGTTTCCGTTTCAACTGAGGATCTCTTAGAGTCGATAGGAGTGATCGAACTGGCCAAGGAAGGCCGGCTTGAACCAACAATCATTCATCACAGAGCACTAGACGTCCTGGCGCATCAGATTGCCGGGCTATTGATGGACTCGGAAGGTAGTGTCCCACTCGCCCGCATCACGCAAGTTCTGAGACGCGCTTTTCCCTACTCCCAGCTGGAGGATGCCGAGCTCGAGAAAGTGGTCGAGTTCATGCGGAAGATGGGATATCTCAAACGAGACGATCAAACACTCTACCGGACCTCTCGAACGAGGATCTACTACTACGAGAATCTCAGCATGATTCCGGATGAGCGACGCTATCAGGTCGTTGATCTCACGAATCAACAGGCGGTGGGGATACTCGGCGAAGAGTTCATGCTCACCATGGCCCATGTTGGGTTGAATTTTATCGTCAAGGGACGGGTCTGGCAGATGAAACAAATCACCGATGATGGCAAGGTCTACGTTCTCCCAGTCAACGATCCCACTGCGGCCATTCCCGGATGGGATGGGCAGATACTCCCAGTCCCCGGTGCCCTGGCGGTTCGAGTGGGAGAGTACCGAAAGCAGGTCGATCAGTTCCTTGACCAGAATAGGAATCGCGTGTCTGTGGCAGAGGAGTTCTCGAGAATATGGCCCGCGGACCCTTACGGAGTTCGCAGAGTTGTAGAAGAGATAGAGACCCATAAGGCGACAGGCGCGCCCGTCCCGACCAACGATCGGGTTCTCATCGAAGGTTTTGATCGCTATATCATAATTCACACGCACTTTGGCGATGTCATCAACTTCACCTTGGGTGAGGTGATCGAAGAACTCTTCCGGCGCCACGGTCTAGTGCGAATGTGGTGGTGGGACTCCTACCGGATACTCTACGAGATGACGGCGGACACTGCCGACCTGGACCTTGAAGATCTCTTCCTCAAACAGGTCTTCGGAGTTGACGAGCCAGTCTTAGGAGGAGCTTGTCACGGTGTCTTGCACCGACACTTTCCTTGGGAGTTGCAAATGAAACAGATTGCAGAGAGATTTGGAGCGTTGAACCGTGGACGGCTCATGTATGGCGGTGCAATGAAAGAGTTACAGGTCAGATTCCGACTGACTCCAATCTACGACGAGACTATTCGCGAGGCACAGGTAGAGCGCGCTGACTTTGAGGGGGTCAAGAAGATCTTCAAACAGATCAAAGAGCAGAGCATGGAGATCAGATTTTTCCGGTCCAAAGACAAACCTACACCATTGGCATACCACATTCTCTACCGTCATGTCGATATTCCGGAACTTATCGCTCCCGAAAACGTTGCAGCTGACAACATGGCCCGACTGCGCATATCGATCGAAGGCCGAGCCATCGACTTACTATGCTTCGACTGTGGAAATCTCCAGACTGAGGTCAGAATCGCCAGTCTTTCCGAGCACCCTTCATGTCAGACCTGCGGGTCCAAACTCCTAGCTCCAGTATTCTGGTCCAGCGGCTACGTGACCGGCGTCCTAAGGAAGAAGCGGGAGAAGCAGTCGCTAGACGAGAATGAGCAGAAGGCTTTGACAAAGGCGCGGCGCTCAGCCGACCTCGTAATTGCGTATGGGAGGAGAGCGGTCATTGCCCAGTCTGTCTACGGCATTGGGCCCCAAACCGCGAGCAGGGTCCTGTCAAAGATGCACGAGGGAGATGAAGATTTCTACAGAGATCTCTTAGAGGCCAAGCTGCAATTCATAACGACCCGGCCATACTGGAACAACTGAGCGAGACTCTGTTCACATAACGATTAATGAGACTGAACAACGACCCGTCTACTTTGAGGAGATCGATGAGTCTCTTTCGATTTCTGTCTAAACATGAATTCGACTCTCGAGTCTGACCGATGGGTCTTTCCCAGCTTTCGTTTAATGATTCTTGCCAGTCCCCGATCAATCTCAAAACCCCAACTATTCCGGCCCAGTTCTTGTGCCACTTTCATTGTCGTGCCCGATCCTAGAAAAGGGTCCAGCACAGTCTCGCCATGGAAGCTGAAGAGTTTGATTAGACGTTTCGGGATCTCTTCGGGGAAGGCTGCAACGCCCTTCTCCAGTCTGGGTCCTAGAGGCAGAACATTGGTAATGTTCCACACAGTCAGATGCCATTCATCGCCGTTGTAGTCATCTAGAGGAATCTTGGACTCCTCCAGAGTTCTAAAGGGCAGTTTTCGGACGTATGAATAGTCAAACCTCCCTTTCTGGAAAATGAGAATACTTTCCTGAATATTGTCGGGATAGAAGTACATCGGGTATGGGTGTTGAATGACAACACCGCTTCTACGACTAATTCTCACGTAGCCTTTCGGTTTGACCCAAACTATGCGATCACGGTAACGGAACCCGGCTTTCAACATGAGCCGAGTGACGTCAGCTACGACCGGATACTTTTCTCCCTTGACGAGCATATCGTCCGTGACAAAACAAGCTATTCGCCCAGGGGCAGCTACTCGATATAGATCGCGACAGAGATCTTGAATCAAACTAAGAAACTCATCGTAGTTGCTGAACAATCCCGGGTAGTCGAAGGGTGCATTATAGTACGGTGGGCTCGTCACAACAAAATGGATCGATTCATCAGGGATTTCCTTCATTGCCCTGCAGTCACCGAAAACCACCCGATGCAACGTATTCAAGCGAAAGCGTTAGATTGCTTTGCAGTCCGGGATTAAAGATTGATTGATGACCTGGCGTTCCGCGAGAGGCGATCCTATTACTTCCGTGTAGAGAGATTATCTGCAGGTCCTTAGGTCGTTTTCCGGGGAAATAGAGGTTCGAGTTCAGCCTCCACTTGGTGAAGGAGGTGGAGCAAGTGCTCCCCCTTCTTGGTCAATTTGTAACAGTGAAACTTACCGTCAGTTTTCAAGCCTTACGCGATGTATCCCTCGCTGAGGGGAATTCAAAGAAGCGCTTTGCGGAATCGAAATTTAGATTTGCCTGGTAGACTACTCTGGCTATGATTTTGGAACAGGCTCAAAACAACTTCGGTCTTTTCGCCCAATATCGACTTGGGAAATCGGTTGCCTAAACAATGGGACTCCCTGACAGTTCAGCTTGTCGCTGAGCAGGGCTGAGAATTCGGAGGAATCTCGAGAATGGTCTTTTGCTGGTCGGCGAATACTACATCGCTGGATAGCGAGGTCGATTGTCCATTGACGTAAATGCAAGCCGATTCGCCGGGCTGAACTATGTTGCCAAGGACCTGGCTATAGTCTATCGATTGGCCCCATACGCCGAGAAACTCGTGGAGGGTGAAATCTCGAACGGTGTTGGATTCTACATGGATAGTGCCTGAACTGTCTCTTGTGAGTAGAGGGGATTGTCCGTTCACGCCAAACCGATCAAGCGAATGGTCTCGCCATAGGGCACGGTCTATTCCTATGTTAGCAGGGAGGGCTTCCGATACCCCCCGGATGAGGATTGAGAATTGTGGGTGGATATGCATTCGAGTCGTGTTCGCACTTATGACTTCTGCGGCCGCGGCTGAAACAAGTATGACAGAAATACCGAGTAGAACTATCAATAAGACTCTTCTCGGCCTGAGTATCCTCGAACTCTTCCCCGGTTTTATCTTGGGCTGCGGCCTGAGAAGAGCTGAGGCGCGCTTCGGGTGAACCTTCCGGTAGTGGCGAATGAGATTCTGCCTCTTAACAGGCTCTCCGCAAACGGGACAGGGGTCGACTTCAGACAATCGCTAGGTGCCTCCTATGATGGAGACTGAGACCAGACCAGGGACATATGTGGAGGGTCGACTATATGCTTTTTTTTGGGAATTTCGTGGAATTCTGTCACCGAGAGGATAGAGCTGAATCGACTCAGGCGGTCAGTTTCTAGAATATCTGGGTAAATCTCGTGGTATCGTGGTGTTGCTCTTGATGTCTAAACTTAGACGTTACCACAAGGGTTAAAACCGCTACTCCGATAGGCGCTTCTGGAAATATTCATGAAGACACACATTCTTCTTTCGACAATTCTCGTCTCAGTGCTCTCACTTGCTCCAATATTCACGGGAGCCATCTACGCTGGCTCTGATGCAACTCCATCCCCTGATGGCGTTCTCACGGGCAATGCCATAATCGTCCTCAAAGACCAACCGTTAGCAAGCTACGATGGCTACCTGCCAGGATACACTAGGACAATGCCGACACCAGGAAGCAAGCTCGACTTGAACTCTCAGGCTGCTCAATCATACTCTGCATACCTCGCAAACGAACGAGGCCTTGCAAAAGGATGGATACAGAACAACGCGCATGAAGTACAGGTTATCGACGAATACTCTGTTGTCCTAAACGCCATCGCAGTCCAACTCAACGGCCACAGCATGAACAACCTGTTGAACGCTCCTGGAGCCAGCTGGGTCGTCCCAGACTATCTCTTCCACTTGGAGATGAACCGGTCCCCCACGCTCATCGGTGCGCCTGTCCTCTGGAACGCGGTTGGAGGACAGAGCAACGCGGGAGCAGGCATCAAGATAGGTATTATCGACACCGGTATCGACCAGACCCATCCGTTCCTGACAGACAACTCTCTGCCAGCTCTTTCAGGATTTCCGAAGTGTGACGCAATCGACTCTGCGGTGGGCATTGCCGATACTAGTTGCAGCTTTGTGAGCAACAAGGTCATAGTGGCAAAGGTCTTCGAGACCCTAACCAACTTCGACGGTCACGCAGCCCAAGAACACGGCACACACGTATCCGGAATAGCCGCGGGCGTTGCCAATACTTGCGCTCCGTTCGTACCAGCATGCAACCTCAGCGGAATCGCGCCGAAAGCCTATCTCGGGAACTACAATGTCTTCCCAGGCAACGTTCTCAGCGCGTCCAGTCATGACATTGCCAAGGCAGTAGAGGCTGCCGTCGCTGATGGAATGGACGTCCTCAACCTCAGCCTCGGTGGAACTGCAAGACCCGACGACGTTTTGGTCAATGCGGTTAACTCCGCCGTCGACGCAGGTGTAGTCGTGGCAATTGCAGCAGGCAATGCGGGCCCAGGAGTTGGAACAGTGGAATCGCCTGGAATCGCTGACAAGGTCATAACAGTAGGAGCCTCTACTAATCCACACTTCATCGGCATCCCAGTCACAGTAACCAGCATCGGCACCTTCGGAGCCGCTATCGGCCAATTTGCCAACTTCGTTCCTCCCGTGACAGCCACCTACGTCACAACTAGTCCCACAAACGGATGCACTGCGATAAGCGGAAGTCTGGCTGGTGAGATCGCTCTCATCGCAAGGGGAGCATGCACATTCAGCACCAAGATACGAAACGCGCAAACTGCCGGAGCCATAGGCGTCATCGTCTATAACAGTCAACAGGGTGACCCGATCGCTATGGCCCAAGACGGGACTCCCAATCAGCCCACGATTCCAGCAGTCATGGTCTCGCGCCCGAACGGTCTAGCCATGGCAGCTGCCACGACTAAAACGGTGACCGTTGACGGTACAACTCCACAAGAATTCTTCACAGATGGCCCAAGCGCCGACATTCTCGCAGCGTTCTCCTCAACCGGACCACCTCTTTTACAAGGACCAGGGGTGGGCGTCGGTCAGCCCCAAAACAAGATCAAGCCTGACGTGACAGCCCCGGGCGTCAACGTCTACTCTTCGATTCCAAGCTTTGGTTGCGCCAGTCCGCCCTGCTTCGCCTTCTTCCAAGGAACAAGCATGGCAACACCCCACGTCGCAGGTTCAGCCGCTCTGCTCCTACAGTTGCACCCAGGATGGTCGCCAGAACAAGTCAAATCGGCTCTTGAAAACTCGGCCCATCGGCCCGTGAAGAGCTTCAGTAGCGGCGCTGCAATCAACGATCCGATGCGGAGAGGCGGCGGTAGAATCGATCTCGCAGCAGCATCCCAAGTCACTGCGACACTTGAGGCCGGCATGGGAGATGGTCAGGCCAGCTTTAGCTTCGGCGAACTGCCCTCGTCAGGGATTACTCGAAGCTTCGACATTACAGTTACATCCGTCTCAACCTCAACAGTGACCTATACTATCTCAGTCGTGCCTGCGGTTGCTGGTCCAAGCATCGTCACGTCGGTTACTTCACTGACACTCGCTGGCGGCTCTACAGGAACTGTGACAGTATCTCTCACAGCCTCGCAAGACTTGGCTAGCGGCAACTACTACGGAGACATACAACTGACAGGCGGAACAGTTCCGCTTAGCCTCCCCTACTGGGTCAACGTTGATCCGCCGATACACGGCGGCGGCGGATGCACCTGCAAGATAGCCTAGGCATCTAACACTCCCCCTTTCTTTCTCTTTCATCCATTTCGAGGCCGCCCTCAGATCTCTTTAGGAGATCCGCACGACCGTTTACGGGGGAGACAGCCAGGGCCAAGATTTCTTCAATTCCAAGTCTTATCTAGAACTTGACTCCGGCGGTCGCTTTAGAGGTAGAATGATAGAGATTCACCCCTTGGTGGTTGGACAGCTGCAAACCAACTGCTACATTCTGAAATCCGATGGCGAGGCTGTTGTTGTTGATCCCGGCGATGAGCCGGAAAGGATTGTGAGACTCATCAAGGACATCAAAGCCGCACCGACCCGAATTGTGGCGACTCACACTCACTTCGATCATGTGCTTGGTGTCGACGGAGTCCGAAGAGCGACTCGGACTCAGTTTTTCATCCATCACGAGGATCTGCCGATGTTGCAGTCTATGCAATCGCGCGTGCGCCAGTTCATGGGATTCGAGGTTCCGCCTCCGCCCAAGGTTGACGGCTACCTCAAAGACGGAGACTCTTTGAAAGTGGGAGAAGAGACGATTAACGTCTTCCATACTCCGGGGCATTCGCCTGGCAGTATCAGTCTGGCTGGCGACAAATTCGTTTTGACCGGTGACGCTCTATTCAATCAGTCTATCGGTCGAACCGATCTTCCCGGAGGAGATCTGAAGACCCTTGTGCGTTCGATCAAGGAGAGGCTCTTCAAACTTGACGATGAGACCATTGTCTACCCAGGTCATGGACCTGAGACCACGATTGGTGACGAGAAGCTAGCGAACCCGTTCGTCGGAAAGACTGCGAGGTTGCGGATAGGGTAACCATCTTATCTCTCCCAACCAGACAATGTCGAAGAAGGAAGCTCTTTGTCCAGTCTAGATTCTATTATCAAGAATTCACTTAGCAAGGCTAGCGCGCATACCAGAGAGGTCTACGGCAAGAATCCTCTAACAGCGAGCCAGGTGATTGAGCTGGCGAACAGCAGGGTCCTGACTCTTTCTGCCACGGTGAGACCGGATGGCCGACCTCACCTCTCGCCCGCGGACTTCGTTGCTGTCGACGGAATCTTCTATCTCGGAGTCGACGAGGCGACCGCTCGTTATCGGAACCTCAAACAGAATCCGGCAACTACCGTGATGCTAGCGGACGATTCAAAACGGCAAGCAATACTGGAAGGAAACGCAAAGTTTCTAGACATGAAGAGCGGAACGGCCAAGAAGGTGTTGGAGGCTCAGAAGAAGAAGTACGGCTGGGTCACCGACGCGTTGGCGGAGTTTCAGCCGACAAAAGCGTTCACCTGGAAAGCAAAGTAGGACAAACGGCGTTACACCCGCAGAGCGAGAAATGGTTCAGAATAAGCCATGATCCGGAATCTGGGCAGGCGATTTTGAATCTGCCAGATCCTCACGCTGAATCGTACCGATAAATCGCACATCGCAAAACCGGTCGACTGTTCTATTCTGCGCCCTGAAACATCTGGCTCGCCCAGATCAGTTTCAACTGGCAGAACCCCTCGTCGAAAAATCTCAAAAGCAGTTGACTCTCGCGACGCAAAACTGCAGTTTGATGAAGAGACTCGCAGAAACAGACTCGCCCAGAACAAGCCTAGATCAGCTATCTGGGAGCCGGTTCCATATTTTCCCGAGTTGACGCCGGTATGATCCCGTTACTACGCATATTGAAAACTAGTGATTCGGCTATTCTGCCCGACAAATCGAGCATATCTCGCAAAAAAAAGGTCAGACAGAAAATCGGCCCCTTCCCAAGATTTGCAAAGAAATTCTTCCCACGACACAAAACAGCTGTTTGTGGGAGGCTCCAGAAGACTGGTTTCAACCCTTGATTATCATGAGGCGTTCAAATACCTCGTGAAACATCTAGGTGTTATGGTCATGAATAAGACGGACGAGGAATGGAAGAAGCAGCTGGACCCTCAAAAGTACCGGGTCTTGAGGAAGAAGGCGACAGAGCCCGCCTTCACCGGAAAATATCTTCACAATAAGGAAAGGGGAGTTTACGTCTGCGGTGCTTGCGGAGCCGAGCTATTCTCGTCAGATACGAAGTACGACTCTGGATCCGGCTGGCCCAGCTTCTGGACTGCACTAGCAAAGGACAATATCGTGGAAGTCCCGGACCATGCGTTAGGAATGGAGAGGACTGAGATTCTATGCAAGAACTGCGGCAGCCATCTCGGCCACGTCTTCGACGATGGTCCTCAGCCGACTGGACTCCGCTACTGTGTAAACTCGCTGTCTCTAGATTTCAAGAAGAAAGACGCAAAGTAAACTAGCGCAACCAGTCTCTTTCAGAATCGGCGGAGCGTCCAATTACGATCTAGGAAAAGCCTACTGCCCGCTCGAGGACTCAGACTCGCCCGTATTCTGGGAAGGGCTGTACTCGAATCCTATGTCGGACATTCCCGGAGAGTTCTCGGTCGATGTGCTGAAGAGAGAAGCGTCCGAGGGCAGCTGCCAAGATGGCAGAGATGGCTCAGCGGTCGGCTGAGGCTTCGTCTCCTTCTGAGTCATGTTTGCAGCCGGAAGCTTCGCTTTCCGTCCGGTCTTGACGAACAGGATAATGATCTTGTAGGATTCGCTGCAGTTCTTGCACCTACCAACCTGCACAGTCCGTTTTAGCTTCAGAGTATGATTTTTGCAGACTGGACAGTCAATGAATCTGCTCCGAGAAATAGACTCATCTTTCTTGATCGTCTTCATCTTTCATTGAAACGGCAAAGGTAACAGTGAACATAGTCATTCTGTAACTATTCCTCCTAGAACAGAGACCTAGATTCATGCTTCAGTTCCTAACAGGTTGCACCGCTGAGAATGTTGATCCCGTAACGATTTTTCTGATTGTCGGGTTTTGACACCCTTAATAGGGAGTCAGCCAGGATTTTCTTTTTGACGATAAAAAGGGTCGAAGTTTGAGTTCGACAACAAATCCATATTTTGACCGTGCAAAATCCCAGACGAGCCTACAGGAAAAGATAGAGCTCGCCATTCCGGGATTCCACGGATACAAAGAGAAAGAGCTGAGACGGGAATCTGACAAGCTCATCCGGAACCAGATCTACCAGAAACTATCCGACGCAGAATCCCAGGCCAAAGACACCTACCGCTCTCTAGTCAATCAAGGAGCCAACGACTCGTGGGACGACACCGACCATCTCCTCGCACGTCTAGACAGAGTGATGGAGCGCATCAACCATTCCGAATACGGCTACGCTGGCTTCTTCGACGTAACCAAGGTCAAAGAACCTGACCTGGATCGGATGATGAACTATGACATGCAGCTCATACAGATGGCAGACAACGTCACCACCTCCGTTCAGGCACTCAAAGACTCAGTTGACAACAACCGGCTCCCAGAGGCCAGAAGCAAGGTCGGAGACGCCATGAAGGCAGTAGATGCGCTAGAGAATGCGTATAATGGACGGAAACAGATCATAGTGGGAGTGCAGTAAGAAAAATGCCACAGGTAATAGAATGGACTAACGCGGGCCCCGACGACGTGGTCTGGCGATACCCCGTCGAGCAGATAATAACCGGCGCCCAGCTAATAGTCCACGAGTACGAAGCCGCAGTCTTCTTCCGAGACGGGAAAGCCTACGACGTATTCCCCCCCGGACGACACAGCCTCACAACGCTCAATCTGCCTCTGATCTCGAAAGCCTACGGAATTTTCTTCGGTGGAAAGAACCCGTTCACAGCCATAGTCATCTACGTCTCAACCAAACAGTTCGCAGGCAAATGGGGAGCGAAAGCCCAGACGACCGAGCTTGCACCACTAATGGTCCATGGAACCGCATGGTTCAGAATCAAAGATCCAAACCTCTTCGTCAACGAAGTCGTAGGAGGCCAGGGAGCCTACAACACGGGCCAGGTTGACGACTTCATCAGAGGCTTCATCAACGAACGAGTAATAGACGTAATATCAAAGTACGATCTAGCGACCGCGTTCACACAGCTAGACAAGGCCTCGACCGATGTCAAAGTCAACATCAACGACGCCCTAGCCAGACTGGGCACAGACCTTGTCGATTTCAAGTTCGAAGGAATAGACACCTCAGACCAGTTCCGAGACCGCCTCTTCTGGATCAAACAGAAAGCAGCAACCTCTGACGTCCTACGAATGGAAACGGCCAAAGACATCGGCGCAAGCCTAAGCACGTCACAAGGCGGCGCTGGCTTCGGCTCAGGAATGGTTCTCATTCCACAAGTAATGAATGCACAAATGCAACAGCCAACCATGCAGCCGCAATCACAAGTCGCATTCGTCGCATGTCCAAAATGTGGAAACCAGGTCCAACAAGGCGCAAGATTCTGTCCCAACTGCGGAAACACAATGACACCCCCCCAAGCTGCAACCGCCCCGTGTCCAAACTGTGGAAAACCAGTTAATGTAGGAGCGAAGTTCTGTCCCGAGTGTGGACAGAAAATATGATCAATAAGCTCGATGGCGCGTTCGTAGTCCCCGGCGAAAAGCTCGGCGTCGTAGAAGAATTCGACCCGGGAAGAGGAACCGTCGAAGTAGGCGGCATCGTCTACTCCTCCCAGACCGGCGTAGCCGCGATAGACCCCAAAAGACGCATTGTTAGCGTCAAGACCACCACAGGCCCGGTCATCGTCCCGGAGGAAGGCTCCACAATTATCGGAATAGTCGAGAAGGTACAGGAGAAGATGGCGATCATCAACATGGTCGTCGTCGACGGAAGGAAAATGGTACTCCCCTTCACGGGAATGCTGCACGTCTCCAACTCCAGCCCACGCTTCGAGAGATCGATGTGGGACGTTGTCAAACCTAACGACATCATCAGAGCCAAAGTCATAGACACCAGCCAGAGAATCGCAAAACTGACCACAGTCGGGCGCGACCTCGGGGTAACCAAAGCTTACTGTTCAAAGTGCGGAAACGAACTAGTCCTCTCGGCCCATATACTCCGCTGCAGCGTCTGCAGAAACGTTGAAAGACGACGGCTAGCAGAGGACTTCCAGTCAGAGACGAGGACCACAAGTTGAAAGTCAACGTTCTAAAAAGAACAAAAGGACTCTTGAAGGTTGAAGTTGAGGGAGAAGGCCACACATTTGGCAACCTGATGCAGGAAACCCTTCTCGAAGACAAGACAGTGGACTGGGCAGGCTACGATCAACCGCACCCACTCTTCAGACAATCAATCATCACAGTACGAGTAAAAGGCGAAGCCCAGCCCGAGAAAGCACTAGAACGAGCCTCGAAAAAGATCCGCGCCGACACAGAAGAATTCGTCGAGAAATTCACCTTAGCAGTCAAGAACGAAAACTAGTAGGAGCCGGACCCGCTTGACCACGGGTCTACTCTTCGACTTCGACGGCACACTCTACGGCGACTGGAAGCTATGGATATCAATAATAGAAGAGACCATGTCCAGCTTTGATATCACGATTGAGCCTCACGACGCACTAGAAATGGCCCGAAGAATGATAGAGAACGGGGGAAAGCCAAACACCACCCTAAGAATCAGCAGCATCGCAACGGCTTTAGCGAAAGCCCGGGGAGTAGACCTACCCGAAGAGCAGGTTAGAACAAAGTTCTTCGAAAGACTCGACGCGCGCATGGATCAGACCGGACCAGACCCGAAACTCGTTGGATTGCTAAAGGAGTTCAAACACCGCGGATTCCGCATGGGAATAGTAACGTTCGTTAGGAGAACCCGGATTCAACGACGACTTGACGTATGGAAACTAAAGGAATATTTTCGATCGGTGATTACCCCCGATGACGAGCCGCAATTCAAACCGTCGCCCCGTCCCTTCCTCAAAGCGATGAAAGAGCTGCAAGTGCAGCCAGACGAATGCTTTGTCGTTGGAGATGAGCCGGTAGATATGATGGGAGGGAAACAGGCGGGAGCCAAGACTATCGGCCTCCCCCAAGGATTCTTCACCGGACAAGAGCTAGAGGAGGCGGGTGCGGATCGAATCTTGGCATCGCTCGACATGTTGCCTACGGCTCTTCCCAGATAACCAGAATCCAAACCAGAGCGGAAGTAGAACTAGGCTGAGCGTCGATCAACTGAATCATGAAGCTCTAACAAGAATCTTGACGAGTAAAGGCTTCGCCCAGTTCGGCGATGCACTCCTCAATTTCGCATACTCTCTGGCGCTCACCGAGAAGACCGGAAAGCCAAAAGGGACAAAGGTCCCAGACAAACCGCTAGCAGAAGCGGCAGTGAAAGCAGGACTTAGAAAGCTGCTCCCAAGACGAGTTGGGCGTGGAGATATCGCGAACGGGCTCGAAGCTTTGCTCGGCTACTCATGGCTGGAAAAAACCTTAACGCTAGACGAAATTGTGACATGCCTAAAGGCTGAAGCTCTCGCTCCCGCCGACAATTTTGCAAAGCTCACACAGCTGGCTCTTTCGAAGCTGGAGAAATGATCAGGCCCGTCCGAGCGATAAAGGAAGAGATACGGATACTAGGGCTAGATTTGTGTTATGAAGAATTAACCGTCGGCGTTGTCTCTCGAGGTGGGCTCTATCTAGATGGTTTAATCTCGTTCAGACCCGATCCCAAGAACCCATCCAGCGGACTGGCTAGGGGAATTGTTGACTCGGCATTCTTTCCCGAGTTAAGAGTGGTGATGCTCCATCAGGTGGATAACGGGGGAGATCCACGTTCGATGGAGAGAATCATCAATCTTCCAACAATGACTGTCTCGGAGGACGAGCCTCGTCGTCGGCGTGGCTACAAGGCCATTCATTCAAGTCAAGGGCGATTATGGGTTAAGACGCGGCTCGAACACATCATTCTGAGGAAGATTCTTGATATTTCTTGGACGTATGGCAGACTCCCAGAACCTCTCAGAGTAGCCCACATGCTAGCTAAGCTAGATCTTCCAGAGGTCTCGGGATAAAGAATAAATTCGAAAGACAGTCTCCGCTGTGCGCTGACCAGTTTTTGCAGTTTTGTCCCAAGTGTGGTACCACTCTACTTCCCTCTAAGCAGGAGAAGAAAGTGTTCATGGCCTGTGTAAAGTGTGGGTATACTAGTAGCCGGGGCGACAAGGTGATCAACCGGCTCACTCACGAACGAGAGAACATAATTGTTCTAGGCAAGGAAGAGCAGAAGATTCGGACTCTTCCGAAGACTAAAGCTGACTGTCCGAAGTGTAGTAATCACGAAGCCTTTTATTGGCTCGTCCAGACGAGGGGTGCAGACGAGTCGTCCACGCAGTTCTTCAGATGCACCAACTGCGGGGCAACCTGGCGGGAGAATAGCTAGACCAAAATGTTGGAAAGCTCTTTAGCGGAAACATCCGGGAAAAAAGAAGCGACGGTAAAAGCCCCCGTGTTCAAGGCAACAATGAATGACGCCCGACTGTTTCGAAACCTCATCGGCGCCATATCAAGCCTGATCGAAGAAGCTGACTTCAACGCAACCCCAGAAGGCATCAAGCTCCGCTCAATGGACCCGTCCCATATCGCCATGGTTGACTTTGAGTGGCCTAAAGCAGCCTTCGACACATACGAGTGCAACACCCCAACAAAACTCCGATTGAGTGTATCGAATCTCCTTAAACTTCTCAAGAGAACCAGGAGCGACGAATCTGTAGAGATCGTCTACGATGACGCAAACAAGAAACTCAACATTACTCTGAAAGACAAGATTGTCCGAAAGTTCATCACACCTACCCTTGACCCCTCCACGGAAGAAGTACCAACGCCGAAAGTACCGTTCAATGCCCGAGTAAAGATAACCGCTGTTAGCCTGCGAGACATTATCGATGACGCGCAGTCGATTAGCGACAATGTGAAGTTGGAAGTAACTCCCGAGAAGTTCATTGTAAGAGCGACTGGCGAGCTCAGCAGCGCGATTATTGAGATGGACAAAGGAAGCGATGCGATATTAGAGCTCGATGCGAAAGAAGCGTCCAGAGCAACATACAACCTGAACTATCTCGGAGAAATCATAAGAGCCGGCTCAGGCGCCTCCGAAGTCGCCTCTCTAGAATTCTCCACTAACATGCCCATCAAAGTAGAGTTCGAAATGCCCCAGCAAGGCCGGCTTTTCTACTATCTCGCCCCCAGAATAGAACAAGAATAAGACGACCGCATGCTAACAAGGGCCGACCTGGCAAAGTACCCCTTCCTCTCAGAAGCCTCCGAATATGTGCGAGAACTAGGTCTGTCCATAGATGAACTGTCTACACCGGAATTCAGCCCGGTCATGGATCGAGCAGAGAAAAGGCTAGAGGAAGCACTCTCCAAAGGCAGAGTCTCCGGAGACGTCTCGAACGAGAATGCGGAAATACTCTCTTTTCCCGTATCAAATCTCATACTCAGCATTCTTGGAGAAGAGAGAGCTCGTCGAAGGTTTGCACTAGCGGAGGCGAAGAGAGCTTACGAACTCCTTAGGCTAGAGAGTCCGGAAAAAATAGAATACATCGCCGCCACAACTTTCGCCTGGAGGGTCAAACGGCTGGACCTCAAGCTAGGTAAGAGAGTCTACGATTTCGCCCTTAGTCTTCCCGATTTTCTCCACAACTCCGTACATCTCAGAGAGCCGCGCTGGAGTCTACCTAACAGGGTCCTGGATCACGGATTTGTCTACGTTACACGTGACGAGGCGGCTCGTCTGATGGAGGAGGAGGTGAGGACAAAGATTCTCGAAAGGTCAGGCCGCGCACCCGACGAGGTTCCGAAGCTCTTCGGATCACGAGTCGAGAGGGCCAGAGGTCTAGTCATCAAGTGGCTAGGAGTGGCGACGAAGTATGAACTTCCCAAAGTACCGTTGCCCGAGGCCATGCCCCCATGCGTCCGACATTTGATTGATAGTCTTAACGAAGGAAAGAATGTTCAACACATGGGCAGGTTCACACTCGCCTCTTTCCTTCTCAACATCGGCACAAGAGAAGAAGATGTTGTGAAACTGTTCAAGCCGGCGACGGACTTTTCAGAGAGAATGACTCGCTACCAGGTCGAACATATCGGTGGAAAAAGGGGGGGCCGGACCAAATATACATGTCCAATGTGTACCACACTCAAGACCCACGGGGTCTGCTACAAGCCAGATGAGATCTGTGATACCATCAGGAACCCCCTCAGCTACTACAAGTCAAAGTCACGAACCCTTACCAGCAAGGGTCCAAAGCGTCAACCCAACTGAACAAGTGATCCGCCGGAAATTCCAAGAATACTACCTAAGCCTCACCAAAGAGCTCCATCTCCCACCCCACCCTGAAGAGAGGGAGTACGGGTTTCTCCTCTTCAAAGAAAAATTCATGGTGCGACACAGAGCTTTCCGAGATCCAAGCACTCTACTTGGAGCTATCCGAGATCTCGTGCCCGCACACGTCTACTTCTCAACCGCCTACTATCAAGAACCCACTGCTCCGATGGAAGAGAAGGGTTGGAAGGGGGCAGATCTAGTATTCGATATCGACGCGGATCATCTCGACACTCCCTGCAAATCTAGTCATGATAGCTGGAAGTGCAAAGGATGCGGGACTGTTGGAAAGGGTGGAGCGCCAAAGATCTGTCCCAAATGCAAGAACGATCGGATGGATGAACAGACCTGGCTTTGCGAACAATGCTTACAGCAGGCGAAAGAGGAGACGAACAAACTTCTCGAAATATTGTATTCAGATCTGGGAGTTGAGCCCTCGGACCTAAGCATCTTCTTCTCCGGCCACCGAGGATACCATATTCATGTTTACTCACCCCATCTCCAAGTGATGGGCGAAGAGGAGCGTAGAGAGATAGCAAGCTACGTGCTAGGGCAAGCGTTAGATCCTCAACTGCACGAGCTGAGCGAGGTAAGCTTGGAAGGAGTAAAAGTTATCGAGGGCCCTCAGCTCGGCCAGCCGGGCTGGCGCGGAAGAATGGTTGCCGGAATCTACGACGTCTTAGAAGAGGAAGGAGAACGGCTAGGACTCTCGCCAGCCCAGGTGAAGACGATCAGGGCTCAGGACCGAGACGAATTTTTCAGGAAACCCTTCTGGAGTTCTGTAAAAGGATTCGGCCTCTCGACCTGGAAGAATATCTCACTCAAAGCAGTCGACAGAAAGGCTGCCAAGGTTGACACCGTCGTCACGACGGACGTTCACAGGCTGATCCGGCTTCCGGGCACACTAAACGGACACACCGGACTAATGACTATGCAGGTCCGGAGAGAGAGACTCGACGAGTTTGACCCGTTCAGAGACTCCATTGCCTTCCGCGGAGAAATGAAAGTCCGCGTCAAGGACTGTCCCGAATTTCGGCTCGCGGAAAGAAGATTCGGACCCTACTCGAACGAAGAGGTTGAATTACCCTCGTATGCAGCCATGCTCCTCCTCTGCAAACGTCGAGCAGAACCGGTAGTATAGAGCAGTCAACGACTAATAAGTGCGGGAACTGGGATAGGCCAGAGCATTGGCTGAAGTGGACGCAATATGACGACCACCTACGATGAAATGCAGCAAGCTTGGAAGCGTGAGCTTCAGAATCCGGAGCTTCAGCCGCTCAGACCAGGATTCTTCAAAGACCTCGCATCCTACGTCAAGAGACTCAGAGAAGCGCAGAGAAACCTCGATCCGAAATCGCTCAAAGCTGTTGTAATGGACGAAGAAACAAAACGGCTAGAGCAACTGCTCACCCAGCTGGTCGGTCGTAGACTAGAAAAACTCTGGACCAATGCAAACGAGGACGAGTCAACCAATCTCGAATCCTCCGAGAAACAGGTCCATCAAGATCTCAAAGGAATTTCCAGGCACTACGAGAAGCTCAAGGAGGAACTCTTGCAAGGCCATGAACCCTCTAGTCTGATGAATAGAGACAAGACAGTGCTGTTGGTCCGTTTCGTCAAAGACGTTCCATCAATAATCGGCGTCGACCTTAAGACCCATGGACCCTTCCTCAAAGAAGACATTGCCAAGCTGCCATTTGAAAACGCGGAGAGCCTAATCCGACAGGGGGCTGCGGTGGAAATAAGAAGCTCGACTCAAGATAATGGATAAAAGGGCGACCGGCACTCCTTCGAAGTCTTTCACCGGTGCAATGATTGAAGTTTCCAAAAGAAGTCAATACTTACTGTCCCAAGTGTGGGCATCATACTGCTCACTCCGTCACCGTTTACAAGGCTGGCAAGGCTCGCACTATGGCCTGGGGGAGCCGTCGCCAAGAGAGACGAAAACACGGCTATGGAGGCCAGAAGTTCCCAGAACTCAAACGTACCGCCAAGACAACGAAAAAATCTCTCGTGCGACTAAAATGTCGAACTTGCAGCTACACGCTAATGAGACTGGGAATTAGATTGAGAAAATTGGAGGTCGGAGCATAAGAATGAGATGGGAACTAATTCCAAAACCCCGGAGCATCTTCCTCCGCGTCAAATGTCTGAAATGCGCCAACGAGCAGATTGTTTTTGAGAGATCCAGTAGCTACGTCAAATGCACAGTCTGCGACGAACTACTAGCCCAGCCTGCCGGCGGAAAAGCAAAAATCCGCGGGGAAGTATTGCAGCCGCTGAGCTAAAAGAGTCCAGCTGAATGTCCACCCAGACTTCTCAGGCCATATTCCCCGAAGTCGGGGATCTAGTCGTCGCCACGGTCAAGAGGGTAGAAGACTATGGCGCATATGTTAAGCTCGACGAGTTCGCCGGCATCGAAGGGCTCGTCCACATCTCTGAAATGGCGACCACATGGGTCCGGAACATTCGAGACCATGCGAGAGAAGGCCAGAAACTCGTCCTAAAGGTTCTCAGAGTAAACCCGCAACGGAACCAGATAGACCTCTCCCTGCGACGGGTCACTGGAAGAGAAAAGTCGGAGAAGATGCTCGAGTGGAAGAAGGAGAGGAAGGCCGAAGCCATTCTCAAAAGCGCCGCCGAAAAGATGAACAAACCAGAAGAGGACGCTGAAGCAATCAAGAATACGATTCTCGAGAAGTTTGGAGGCCTCTACGATCCGCTGGAAGAGGCCATGGATGAAGGTCCAGAGGCACTGGTCAAAGCAGGACTCACGGAAGATTGGGCCCAGGCAATCGCAGAAGTCTCCAAGACGAAAATACGACTCGAGAGGTCCAAGGTCCGAGGAACCGTTGCCGTCACATGTCACAAGCCGGGAGGATTAGAGATAATCCGTCAGACATTGCTCGGTGCAAAGAAAATCCGCCGGCCAAGAGGAAGCGAGGTCAAGATCTATACTATCGGAGCACCAAGGTATCGGATCGAGGTTGAGGCTGGAAGCTTCGAGGCAGCCGAGAAGACATTGAACCTTGTAACCGAGGAGATTATCGACTCTATCAAGAAGGCCGGGGGAGAAGGAAGAAAGATTGGATGAAATGGTTGATGAGAAAGTGCACTCAGTGCTCACGATATACTCTGAAGAACATCTGTCCTTACTGCGGATCCTCGACTAGGATTCCGCATCCTGCAAAGTATTCACCGGACGACAAGTACGCCAAATACAGGGCGAAGGGGTCGGAATCCGCTCCGACGACCGAGCCTATAACTGAATAAGCGTCTGGTTCGCGCTAACTGATATGTTTAGGCCGAGACTTGGATCCCCATTCCACGATGCCCTAACACGAATAGGGCTTGTCCCACTTGGAACATTGCTCCAGTTGAATCGATAGGTCCCTGAAGTTGTTATGGGGCTACTTGCGATGAACGTCCATGTAAGGTCATTGGGCTTCGCATATTGAAGAATAACCGGAACGCTGCTTGTCACAGGTTGTCCGTTCGGATAAGAAAGGGTACCGGTAATATTGTTGGAATTGCTATGGCCTTTGAGGACGTATGGGTTGTTTAGCATAGCTGTGAGAGTAGGTGTCTGAGGATAATTTACCCTGTAGACCAGGACGTAGTCGTTACTAGATTGGAAGACCTTCGTGAAGAAGTAGGGTCTCGCGTCTCCCCGGTTCCCCGCGTCACATCCTGTTGTCTGCCCGCTTGAACAGAAGCCTGGCGGATTGCTGATCCCCGTCGGATAACCGTCTCTCAAGAGTAGCCCTAACAGAGTGTTGCTGGTCGGTATGAGGGCTCCTTGGTAATTGCTTGTAATCCGGGTACCATTGTCCGTCTGGCCATTCATGGCGATGTATCGGATGTAGTCAGTCTGCGTCTGGCCATTCGATAGGCTTGTATTCCGTTGGCGATAGGTCACGATGGCGTCGCCTAGCGGAGTCTTGATCTGAGTCCCGTTTCCGATTCTTACCATCCAGTACCACTTGCTATCGTCACCATACCCGCATACGGGCGGAGAGCCCGCGGGAGACTGGTTAGTGCTGGGACATAGGGGTGAATTTCCGGACTGGAAATTGTAGCTTAAGAAGACAGCTACGTGTGTCACACCATATTGACGCATAAGGTTGGTTGCCATTGATTCGTTTAGCATGAGGCCTGTTGCGATGATCTGGATCTGTGTCGAATTGCCTGTTCCGTTATCGGCGAGTGTGTGCAGTCCTGTGTTTACAGAGATCCAGTAACCGTAGTCCCACCAGGAGAAGATAACGCTAGTGGAAGGCAGATTATTGTTCATCCATGTAAGGGCTTGAAGCCAGTCTGGAAAGTTTCCCCGTACTGGGAGACTCGCCGAAGCTATGGTCGTAGGAGTGTACGCAGATTGGACCGCGTTTATGAAGGTGGGGACGACTAGGATCAAAATAATGAGCAGAATTCCTAGGCTGAACTCTCTGCTTACACGACTAGTGAACCTAAGCTTGCGGCGGGGAAATATTACTGCCTGTTGAATGATGTCCATCGCCGGTTTACCAAGCTCTACAACGGTTATGGCGGCCAGGGTAGCCATCGCTGGGGCAAGAATCAGAGTCAGCCGCACCAAGCTCGCGGCAAAGTAGAAACCCGTCACGCCGAACACGATGAGAAGTACATCGCTGTCCCGCAGACGCTGAAAGGCGAAGAAAAATCCGAAGACCGCCAAGAGGATGACGCTTCCTATCTCAAGGTAAAGGCTTGACCACGTCGAGGGCCTATTCTCGGCAACGGACGCTACGAGTGGAATATTATTGCGGACAAAGGGATCCAGTGTCGCGAGGAATTTTCCTCGCAAGCCTGCTGAGATTAGCCCTGTGCCTACCCCGAGAACACCGACAGCCACTACCCCCGCAACCGCCAGTCCCAGCACCGTCAGCCTTCCTCTCGTAGTCGGGGCTAGCCTAGAGAGTTCCATGACCGCTAGGAGTCCCATTACTCCCAGCAAGGCAATGGTTGTACTTTCAGTAAGGTAAGTGTGTCCCAGCAACGGTAGTTCCGTTCCAGTGAATAGGAAGAAGCCGATTGTGATTCCGTAGGAGAGCAATAAGCGAGGAGTGTATCGTCCTAGCACTATCAAGGCCAGGGTAAACAGCCCTAGTACTTCGGCTGCGTACCTGAAACTTCCCCAAGCGAAGCTCATGTAGATGAGACTGACGCTGGAGAGCATGCTGTAGATGATTGTCCCTTTCAAGGATCGGCTCGGGTTTATGGCTCGCATGAAGAACAGAAAGGCGATTACCATCGTAGGAATTCCGACCGCCTCGTTGCGGAAGAAGCCGAGGTTCGTTCGGCTGATCAAGCTCGAACTGAACGATGTGAAGAGTCCCGCAAGTAGCCCGGCGCTCTTGCCCCAAATATCTCGAGCGAAGAAGTAGACGACTAGGACCCCGAAGACTCCTAGAATCACTGGGGCGTAGACTGCTGCATCATAGAGACTGACGTTGATACCAATGGCCTGGAGGAACTGGTAGATGAGCGTGCCAGTGAAACTAGTGCCTGGATAACTGGTAGAGACTGGGGGTCTGCCGAAGGGATACCATGCTTTGAAGTCGGTATAAGCGAACCAGCTCTGCCATCCATTGGCAGTTATTTGGCGCATGTCGTTGAAGTTGAAATAGGGATCGAACTCGCTGATGTAGGCGCCCCATCTCAGGGGTAGGAGACGGATGATTGCGGCCAGTGTCAGTGTGAGGCTGAGAATGGAATAGTGGAGGACGGTTGCTCGAGGGATCGCGGCGAGGGTCTTTCTTGCTGCTCTGAATCGTGCCGAGATGTTTTCTCGACTAAGTCCACCTCTGATTCCGGTGAGAATTCCCTCTGGGTTAACGGTCATTTGAAGTGAAATCCCCTAGTTATGTTGGGCTAATCGGATGTGGGTCAAATCGGCTTGGGTGTTAATATCCTTGTGCTCAGAAAACGGCGATGGGCGAACTCAGGGAGCCAGAAACTTGCATGGTTCAAGATCCTAACTTGGTCCCGCAGTTCTTGCAATAGACCGCATGGTCTGGATTTTGAGTACTACAATTCGCGCAGAAGCCCTTGAAGTTAGACGGCCGCGGTATCGTGAACGTCTTTGCAGCTCCAGAATATAGGTTGAACTTGTCTCCATTGTTGCAGCGGAATCGAGAGACACGGTATTTTTGGAAGGTCCATTCTCTCTCAGGCGGGCTAGATACAAGGCTTCCGCATCTCGGGCAATTCAGGATGGGTGATTCCCCCGGATTGGTGTTTCTTAGAAAAACGGATATTTAAGGTGCGTTGAATCGCGGGATGTCAGATTTCACAGTCTTCCGCAATTGCCATCTCACTTCGTTACCGCTCGTGTCTATCCAGATCAGAAATGCTTGTCCCTTACTGATCCCAAGGTTGTAAGAGTTCAGGTCTTCCAGAAGCTTGGGGTCGACTAGCGCCTCAGCGGAACCGCCTTCTCCAGTGTTCGGGTCCACTAGATCGAAACTAATCCTGGTGAGGTCCTGTTCGGGTATTGCGGAGTAGTGAAGTACGTAGAATCCTCGGCCATTGAGGCTCAATAAAACTGGCCGTTCGTCAGTCTTGATGGTCAACTAATCCAATTGTTCAAAGACAGTGCCAGACTATTAGCGGTTTTTCGCAAGACTGCCCTGTCTGATTCCCAGTCCCACTTCCGAGTCTTGTGTCGCTGGAAAAATTGTTTTTGCAAATTCTGGAGGGGTCCCTCTCTTGTCTGAAGCGTTTCTTGGGCGAATTTTCCGATTTCACCTGCAAAACTAGCTAATCAGATGTTTCTCAAGGAGCGTTCAACTGTATCAGTGCAAGCGTGAACTGGGCGTCGTATGGAACGCCCCTTCCAGAATCTGGTTCAGGGCTGATTCCGAACGATTTCCTGCTGGACCTGAGATGTTCACGATGAGGGTATCGCTTTCACGGTTAGAGATCGGAGTCCCGGAATCCTTGCCTTGATGGAATGTTCAAGTTCAGTAATCACGCTGTGCATTTCGGAGACTGTCATGCTGCCATCGACAACGACTTCTAGTATTCCCACTATGAATGGGCCGGCCCTGCGGAGCTTGAGTTCCTTGAGCGCTTTGATCTCGCGATGCATCTGGATCATGTTCTCGATCTGATGAGTTAGCTCCGGTTCGTGGAACGCGTCGAGCAGAACCAGTGAGGATTCTCTCAGAGCTACATAGGAGACGGACAGAATGTAGACGCCGACCAGGAAGCCTCCGATAGCGTCCATCTGAGTGAAGCCCAGTGATGATATGAGTACGCTGGCGAAGGCGACGAATGACGATGAGGTATCTTTGATCGAGTTTCTCGCGTCCACCCTCAATGATAGAATATTGTATCGGTTCGCTATTCGGCGCATCTGAAGAGCTCTGTAAAGCGAGAGAAGGCCCGTTACTGCTAACACAATCAGCGCGATGAAAGGAAGCGAGATGGCACGTGGGGAAGCCAGCGCACGGTATGACCGTAGAAAGATGAAGCTGGCGGCTCCAACAAGTAGAACCGCAGCGAGAAGAGCTGTGAGACTCTCCACCTTGTAATATCCATAGGGGAATCTCTTGCTGGGTCTTCGGAGTGCGAAGTGAAGACCTGTCCAGACGAAAAACGAGACTGCAGCATCAGATAGTGAATCTATTCCATCAGCAAGGAGGGCGATGCTTCCAGTAAACTGGGCAAAGACTATCTCCAGAATTCCCAGGCTGAGAAGGGTCCAAACAGATAACAGCGCAATGCGTTCGCCTGCCTGGAATCCTTTGATCTCTTCGCGCAAGGTCTGATCTTTCAGTCCTCAGTCCGTCAAGCGTCTTGAGGAGTCATGTCGTGGAATACTTTACTTCTAATCTTTGTCGTGATGCAAGGGGTTCAGGGGCATGAGAGACGTCGGTCACGCTAAGCATGATGGCGCCGGGAGTGGGATTTGAACCCACGAGGGCCTAAGGCCCATCGGATCTCCACACCCACCAAGGCAGGTTTAGCAATCCGACGCCATACCTGGCTAGGCGATCCCGGCATTTGGATGAGTCTCCGCGCTTAAGCTGTAAATAACTGTGTTACGGAAATTTGGTCTTTGTCTCCTGAGATTTCTTGAGGCCCTGGGGCCAAGGTTAATCATACTTGTTTCTGTAATTGGAAAACGTATTTTCCGTCTTGCGTGGACGTTTAGGGACGTTGTCCGGATTTCCTAGCGAAAAGGTCTTTCGTTCGCCTTAGTCTTTCAGAGAGGATTCTTTCGAGCATATTGATACGACCCGGCCACGAAGTGACTGTCGGCGCAATGGTCAGTGAAGCTGATCGCGTTGAACGAGCAGTGGGCTGCTTGACCTGGCAGCGTGAACAGTCAGAAGTTAGTATAGCTCGGTTCTGCGAGCCGTAAGATTGATGGCCATTTCTGCGACATCCTCGGAATATTCCGATATGCGTTTCAGACTCTCGAGGGCCAAGCGCACGGCGACAATCGATTTTTGACTTAGTTTGAAACTGAACAGTTTGTCCATAACGTTCTCAGCTTCTCGTTCTACGCTTTGCGCCGAGATTATAGAACCGTTGGCGAGTGAGCCGTCTGTCTTTGCTAGAGACTTCAGAGCGTCCTCCAACACGGAGATGGTCAAGTCGCTTGCCTTCGAAATCTCATCAACCAATCGCGGTGGCAAGGGGCTCTCGATTGCCGCAGACATCTTGGCAATCGTCGTTGCGTGATCCGCGATCCTCTCGAGGCTCTTCGAGACAACGCGATAAACAAGACAGTCTCTCGGATCGGCCAAACCTATGTCCAGAATGAGACTTCTGTTAAGAACAGCCATCGTCAACTGCCGAATGATAAAGAGATAGAATCGATCGACCTCCTCGTCTCTACGAATAATCTCCTCAGAAATGGCAGGGTCTCTGCCTTTCAAGGTGTCCACCGCATCTCGCAGCATCAATTTGGCTATGAGGCTCATTCTAGATATGACCTTGGGCGCAGGAAGATCGCCATAGCTGGACAAACATTGAACGATGAGCTCGTCCTTCGACTCCTCGATAATTTCTGAACCAACAAACATTCTCCTGGCTGACTCGCGAAGATAGGTACGCAAGTCAGGCTTCGCCGTCGGGGGGAATCTCACCTTTATGACATCGTATCCCGCAAGATACTGGGCGAGCACCGTTCTAAGGACCTGCTCCTTGTCCTGATCTTTTTGAGGAGACACGACCACTTCCGCAGCGCGATTCTGACCGGCAGGGATCTTCTCATGCGGAACCAGGGTCAGAGAAGAATCGGATCGCTGCATTACAGCAACAACATCGCCAACTTTGAGTCCTTGTTCCTTGACCCAACCCTTTGGGAGAGAGACGGTGTAGCTCGCCCCTCCGGTCATCTGAAGCCTTCTAAGCTCGACCTGATTCATAATGGGATGCCCGACTACTGAGTTATACGGATATATTTACACTAGCTATATACTCGGTTCGGTATCTACTTATGCGCAGTGAATAGGGCAATTCTGACGAAGTTACATGACTAAGACATCCAAAACATTTGAGAGGCAGAAAAGTCGAATCGCCGAAAGACCAGAGGCACCATTTAAAGATCCATCTACGGAAGCAATGGCTGAACGTGCTCTCTCGTTTCTATCGCTTCGAGATGCCGTCAACCGTTATCCTGATACCGGCGAGAGCGGAGACGCCTACGACAGCGAATTGGCCATGGTTTACTAAATCGGCAATCCCACGTCTGAGTCTCACGAATAAGCAAGACAAATCTATTGTGAACTATGGAGATATGTAGGTGGTCAGTATTATCAGTGAGACGATTAATTATTCAGTAGACGGCTCCAGTTGCTCTGGTCAATAATGACAGCAGCCCCAGGAGCGATAGTACGAAGAGGCGGAATAAGCAGAACAGTTTTCATCATCAGCCTAGTAATCGTTGCAGCAGTAAGCGGCGTCAGCGGATACATCATTCAAGGAGTACTTCATCCAGCCCCACCTACCATAACCCTGAATGGGGCGGGCTCCTCGTTCGTATTCCCATTCATCACGGCAGTGGACGCAAATTACTCCAAAATTAACAGTAACATCCAGATAAATTATCAGTCGATTGGTAGCGGCGCAGGAATAACGGCACTTGGTCAGAGGACTGTAGATTTCGGCGCTTCAGACGCCCCGCTAACTAACAGTCAGCTGCTAACCGCCCCGAATGCCCTTACGATACCTGACACCATTGGGGCAGTAGTTATCGCCTACAATATTCCCGCTCAATTTTCCAACGGCACGGGCTACACAATTCATAAGGGACTTTATCTGAACGTAACTGTGACCGCTAAGATCTTCCAGGGCGGCCTTACTGCGGGGGGTACCATGTATTGGGACGATCCTGGTATCATTCAGCTTAACCAAAACAACCCTAACATTCCAACTGGCGTCGTTTTTCCTCACACAGCAATCACAGTTGTTCACAGGTTTGACTCCTCCGGAACGACTTTCGTGTTCACTGGATATCTCAGCTCTAGCCCCGTATGGCTCGGGGGTCAGAGCAAGCAACCAAAAGCGACAGCGTGGGCAGCCAATGCATTGGCAAGCCCTCAAAACGCAGGGGTTGCTAGTACGATTCAGACCGTACCTGATACCATCGGCTACGTAGAACTGAATTATGCACTCTCTGCAAATCCTCCGATGACGTATGCCTACCTCTGGAACCCGAACGGCTCGGGGTCATACATCGCCCCCACTCTGAGTTCAAGCGGTCTAGCTGCCTCCAGCCTACCATCTCTTCCAGCAGGTAGTGGGAATTGGACCTCAGTCAATCTGCTAAACTCGAAGGACCCTGGTGCCTATCCCATCGTAACTTTCAGCTACATCATGGTCTTTCAGGAGCTGAATGTATACGGCGGGGCCATGAGCCAGACGAGAGCCCAGGCTATTGTCAACTACCTATGGTTCGTTGTCCACGATGGTCAAAACCAAGCACCCATACTTTCCTATGTGGCGCTACCCTCTTCTGTCGTCGCAAATGCCGAAGCAACGATTCGTTCGATAACGTACAACGGCCAAACCCTTCACAGCTGACAACATCACTTCCAGCTCCGTTCGATGACGATACAAAGACTAGGGAATCATGTCTAAGACAGAGGAGGTCGTCTCATCCTCTGGTAGAATTCAAAGTTTTTTTCGCGATTTTTCTTTTCATCGGCTTACGCATCCGTCGGCAGATGACGTTTTTGAAATCCTCTCCACTATTTTCGCCTGTTCAGCGATAGTAATCATCGTTCTAACGGCCATCGTACTGATTCGAGGATCCTTCCAGGCTGTTTCCACCTTCGGTGTCGGATTCATAACCGGAGTGAACTGGAACACAACGCTCGGCCAAGAATCCTACGGAATGCTGCCATACATTCTCGGGACCCTCGTTACCTCAGGCATTGCAATTGGAATCGGAATCCCCGTCAGTCTTGGAATTGCAATTTTTCTTTCAGAAATGGCCCCGACTTCCGTTCGAGCTCCCCTATCACAAGTGGTCGAATTGCTTGCAGCGGTCCCAAGCATCATCTATGGTTTCTGGGGCCGCTTGGTTCTCAGAAATTGGATAGTGAACTATGTTGAGATCCCGTTGAGTAATACTTTCGGGTCTGTACCTATTTTTCGTGGGTCCCCCCACGGCTACGACATCCTGATGGGCGGGCTCATACTTGCCATCATGATCATCCCAACAATCTCCTCAATTTCGAAAGAAGTAATGATGGCCGTTCCCTCATCCCAGAGGGAAGCTGCGTACAGTATTGGTGCCACGAGATGGGAGACAGTGAGAATTGGAGTCCTGAGCTACTCACGGTCAGGAATCTTCGGAGCGAGCATTCTGGGACTGGGAAGGGCGATCGGAGAAACCATGGCCATTACATTGGTCATAGGGGGAGCTCTAGGTCCAGACGCTCTCCCGACATCTCTTTTCATTCCAGGACAAACACTAGCCTCACTAATTGCTGGACAATACTATGAAGCAGAAGCCCTACAATTGTCTGCGATAGTCGGAGCGGGGTTGGTCCTCTTTGGACTAGCGGTCGTAATCAACGTCTTTGCCCAACTAATGGTTTCACGAGTTCTCAAGTTGCATGCAGGGGCGGTGGAGTGAAGATGACATACACCAGCAGGAGAATCAAGGACAAGCTAGCATACTCGCTGGGTCTCTTCTGCCTCGCGGTTGCGATCGTACCCCTTGCTAGCATACTCGTAGAAGTCGTGAGAAATGGGATTTCGACTATCAGTTGGCAATTCCTGACAAGTGTTCCAGGAGTTCCTGGAGAGACAATCGGTGGCATTGCTCCAGCTATTCAGGGAAGCCTGCTACTAATCGGGCTAACCAGCCTCTTTGGTGTCCCGCTGGGAGTGTTGGCCGGAGTCTACTTAGCCGAGTTTGGAGACAACAAGTTCGGAAGAAGTGTGCGTTTCCTGAACGATGTTCTCACTGAGTTCCCCTCTATCGTCGTCGGCGTCCTAATCTGGGTCCTCCTAGTAGTGACCACCCATGAATATTCTCCTATCGCTGGAGCAGCCGCCCTATCAATAATAATGGTGCCAATAGTTACAAGGACAACGGAAGAGTCCATCAAGACTGTTCCGAATTCGATCCGAGATGCCGCAATGGCCCTAGGCATTAGGCGTTGGAGGTCAACGATAAGTGTAGTACTGAACACCGCGAAGAGCGGCGTGATAACCGGGGTCCTACTCTCCATCGCGAGAATATCCGGTGAAACCGCACCATTGCTGCTCACCATCTTTGGAAGCAACTTCTTCTTCTCTAGCTGGAACCAGCCCATCGACGCTCTTCCAATTCGAATCTATAGAGACGCGTTCTTGCCGGACAGTATTAGCCACCAGCAGGCGTGGGGGGCGGCACTAATCCTGATACTGATCGTTCTGACTTTGAACGTTGGCGTAAGGGTTGCAACTAGGGGACGATATGGCTCAAGTAGGTCGAGAATGTGACCGTTTACGTCCAATTAGAAGAACAGAAAACTGAGAATAAGCCCTTGTCTGCTCCAAACCAGCCATCCGAAAAATACAAGGTTCGAACCGAAAAGCTGAACGCTTGGTTTGGGAACAACCATGTACTCAAGGACATCTCGATCGGATTCCTCACGAACGACGTAACTGCAATAATCGGACCCTCAGGGTGTGGGAAGTCGACTCTTATTCGATGCCTTAACCGAATGCACGAACTAGTGCCCGGAGCACGCACTAGAGGAAGCGTACTCTTAGACGAATCAAACATCTATGGGAAAGGGGTTGATCCAGTAACCGTCCGACGAAGAGTTGGAATGGTTTTTCAGAAACCAAATCCGTTCCCAACAATGTCAGTCTACGATAATGTCGCAGCGGGACTGAAGCTGAACGGCGTCAGAGATCACGCAATTCTCGACAAGGCCGTTCAGAGGAGCTTGGAGCAGGCGTTTCTCTGGGACGAGGTCAAGGAAGAACTCGACAAGTCCGGCTCAAGCCTGTCGGGTGGACAGCAACAGCGACTCTGCATCGCCCGTGCACTAGCAGTAGAGCCCGAAATAATTCTGATGGATGAGCCCTGCTCAGCCCTAGACCCAATAGCCACTGCAAAGATAGAAGAACTCATAGCAAGCCTGAAAGAGCAATACACGGTCGGAATCGTTACACACAACATGCAGCAAGCAGCAAGAGTGTCAGATTTCACAGCCTTCCTCTATCTAGGCCAACTGATAGAATATGGTGAAACAACAAGCCTTTTCGAAAATCCTACGGAACAATTGACAGAGAGGTATCTTACAGGAAAGTTCGGTTAAGGAGCTAGAAACACAACTGCCCAGACTAATGGATATCGGCCTAGAGAAACTTCGAAACATGGTTCTCGACATGGCAGAACTCTCACAGAATACAGTATCCACAGCGATCGACGCCTATGTTCAAGGGAGAGACTTGCGCGAACGAATCTTCGGCTGGTCCGAAGAACTTCGAATGCTCCAAGATGAAGTAAGCGAACTCGCGGTAGAAATCATTGCCCGATATCAGCCCGTAGCCTCAGACCTTAGATTCATCAAATCCTGCATGGAGGTAGCCTACGGTTTTTCGAGGTTCGGAAGGTATGCACATGATATCTCAGACGTAATTGGGATCTTCGGAGATCTTTCGAGCTGCGACAGGCAGGCGGTTCAACAGGCTGGAGCCCAAGCCAAGGAAATGATCCGCTTGAGCATCAAAGCGTTTACTGAACGTGACGTCGAGCTGGCAGGCAAACTAAAGAAAATGGACGACGTAGTGGACGGTATCTATCTCGACTTCGTAAGAAAGTCCGCTCACGAAACTGAAGCAAACTTGAAGTGCGTCGTATCCGGGACCCTGATTCTTCGATACTTGGAGAGGATCGCCGACCACGCAACATATGTCGGCGAGACAGTACCTTACATTGTATCCGGAGAACGATCTTCGAGAAAGTAAGATAAGGATTACTACTGTGATCTACGTCCCAACATAGCTCGACCATACACTCAGTCGATTACCTAGTTATTTCGAACTACCTCGAGCTATACCTTGGAATAAGGGGCATGACAGCCTTCGAGTCCTATTCGGACAAACGATTATTGATCCTGATCTTACCACTAGTCTTGCTCGGAGCGATCATTGCCGCCATCGGCTCGCTTCCAAACGCACACGCGGCCGGATATCCCGGAGGACCGGGGCTAGTATGTTTAACTGATACCTCTGCCGCGCCTGCATCCCCAGCAAACCCCTGTCCATCAACTCCGTACACGTTCGATGGACCGTATCCTTCGACCCCTCAGATATCTCCCACCCAGATTCGTGTAGGAGTTTACGTCAATGGCTCGGCTGGGCTGAACGGCTTCGACATTACTCTCCTCACTAATCACTCTGTGTTGAGCCCTGTCGGATTCGACTTGACCGGCACCGTCCTATCGGGAACTGCAGTTATCGTCAACGAATGCTTATCTGGAGTACTGGTCTCTGGTTCGAGTTGTTTCAGTTCCGATACCATTGATACGCTCCACCTGGCTGCGACTTCCCAGCTCGGCTCACCAGTCTCACCTTCACCAACTACCGGTCTTCTCTTTACAGCGATATACAACGTAGTCGCACTAGCTCCTACTGGAGGAATATCGGTCGGCTTCCAAACAGGCTGCTCGAACACCGGCGTTCCCGGCGGAGTATGCGTGACGATAACGAACGGAACCGTAGTTCCGAACGCAGAGACCGTCCAGACCGGGACCTCCTTCAACAATTCTGGGAACACTGTCCCATGGATTGCTGAGACCTCGAATTCCTCAATCATCAACGTCGTCAGAGGGGCTTCCAACGGGAACAGCGTCTCGATAACCACGAACCCTGAGAACGGGTGGCCAGGATTCAGCACCGACTCAATTAGCTTAACAAGCATGGCCACTTCTGGGTTTACAGCCCCCTCCCTTTCCGCGAGCACCTGCTCACCGGCGGCATGCACTATCATAGCAACCGCGAACACCGCGACCGCAGGCAATTATTCTGCAACGATTTACGGTAGCTACGTCGCCTTCGATACGAACGGCCTGACTGTGACTCTCACAGCACCTGTCACGGTCCACATAATTGTACAAGATGTCGCCTGGACTATCAACAGCATTGCCTCATCATCCCCTCAGACCGATTATCTTGGCACTACCGCCCCTATGCATCTAGTCTTCACTGCCCAGAGCCTGGGAGGCTACAGCGGAACCATAACCTACTCGACGAGCCTCTTGAATGATAGCGGCACCGGAATCAAGTTCGCTTACCCGGTCTCCTTCACAGTCAGCTCTGGGGCGACCGTCACAAAGCTCGTCAACGCCACCGCAACCACCGAGGGCGTCGCGCTCTACCAGAGTGCGCTCAACGCAACTGGTCTGCTGGTCAAAAACTCTGTGACTATTGCCATCAAAGTGAGTGGATTTGCTCTCGCTACGAATACGACCAGCCTGACTTTCAATGCTGGGAAATCGGCCGGGGTCTCGGTAACAGCCACTAGTCTAGGCAATCCCCCATCACTCAACGGGTTTGCAGGATCGATATCGATTTCGAAGTCCATCTCAGGACCTGGAACCCTAACTGTCAACTGCAACTCCTCTCTCATCCTGACTTCTGGCGGCAGTGTTTCTGGAACCTGCTCATTCTCAGGCTCCACCGCGGGAACCTACACCGTGACCATCAAAGGCACAGGCGGAACCAACAATGACATGACAAACTCGACCACTGTCACCCTCACGATTTTGAGCGTCGCAGGCTTCTCAGTCTCTGCGAGTCCTGCATCGGTAACCGTTAACGCTGGAACCGCTGGAATCTCAACGATAACCGTCAGCTCATCGGGCAGTTTCAACCAGGCAGTTAGCTTCACCGAGGTTGTCTATCCCTCGCTACTCACCTGCGCACTTACGCTAGGCAGCATCACTCCTCCTGCAGAAGGCACCGCCACCGCAATTCTCTCATGCTCCGGTCCGGCAGGTCTCTATTCTGTTACTCTTACCGGGGCCAGTGCGGGATTCCCGTCAAAGACCGTGACGGTAAAGTATACTGTTCAAGATTTCTCTCTAATTGCATCCTCAACAAGCTCTGTTGACGCTACGCAGTCAACAACGTCAACCATTACAATCACATCCCTGGACGGGTTCAACGGAACAGTAACTCTGACTGTCAATCCATCCGCAGGTCTGACCGCGAGCCTCAGCTCAACCTTAGTCGTAGGTGGGTCGGGTACTGTAACTCTAATCCTTACCTCTCCAACTGCGGGCAACTACACGTTCACAGTCACTGGAACCAGTGGTCAACTATCCCATACTACTGTCCCCATACATGTCCAGGTGCTTGATTTTCAATTGTTAGCCAGCCCAACAATTGTTAACACGACTCTAGGAGCATCTGTCACATCGCTGGTTACTGTTATGCCACTAAATGGCTTCACTGATACAGTAAGAATTGCAACCACAGTTTCGCCATCAATGGGTCTCACATGCTCAGCCAATCCCTCCAGCATAACCGGAGGCTTGGGCAACGCCACGCTAACGTGCAGCGGTATCGGTGGAACCTACACGGTCATAATAACCGGCACAAACGGGTCTCTATCGCACAGTACTATGATAACAATCAATGTGATGGATTTCACTATGACGGCGAGCCCGGCCTCGATAACTCTGGTTCAGGGCACCTCGGGAACTAGCTCCATTACCGTCACCTCGGTAGGAGCTTTCACTGGTACAGTCTCCTTGACACCCAGTGTTCCAACAGGTCTCACCGCAAGCTTCAGCCCAACATCGATCATCATGTCAGGCACATCCACGCTCACAATAGGTAGCGTCTTCCCGACCACAGCGACCGGCATCTATATCGTAAGCTTCACCGGGACCAGCGCCGGCCTAGCTCACAGCGTTACAATTAGCGTAAATGTCACTTCTGCTACCGCAAATGTTCCGCCACCCTTTTTCACACAGAGCACATGGAATCACCGGTTCTCACTATCAAAATACAATGGCATCCAGACCTTCAAGTTCGGAGTGAAGAGCAACAGCACCAACACGACAATCTACCTCAGTGTGACCATTACCGGAGTCAATAATAACGGAGGGTCAAGCTTTACCTTGATCTCAGGAATAATTGCGCTAGCGCCTAACAAGAACACCAGTAGCCTGACACTCAGCCAATCGTTCAGCCCATCACAGATAGGCGAAACGTTCAGTTTCGAAATGACTATACACTGGGGAACAACACCGACATCAGACACATCAACCCTAGCATTCACCAGCACCGCAACCAACGGCGCTCCAACCAGTGGCTCTTTCACCGTCCTATCGTAAAACAAAATGGATGAATTCGACCTTGAACTATCCGCTAGCAAACTAATGGTTCAGTATCGATGCGTCATCCGTTCTCTGTCCCCCTGCTCAGGTGGGCCGATTCGAGCATGGCCTGTCTCACATAACTCCGTGCCGGAACAATCACCAGACTCGGTCTATCATGTCCGAGGAGGTCGAAGTCGCCTAGTCAGTAAAATCCGTATTACAACTGTGATCTGTCAGTATCATACCCTGAACATATACTCAGTCGAGTAGCCAGTTATTTTCATCCCGTTACGCAAGAGAGAGGGTTCAATGAATCCAGGGAATGTTTCTCGAACATGCGAGCACGAAACAAACAGCCAGGATCTCAACGAGATCTCCAAAATTACTAGAGATAGTAGTACTCATCGCGGGCTGTTCTTGGAAATCGAGAGCCAAGTCTTGGGTGCAGCGGTCTCACTGCATCTGGAGCGTGAGGGTTAACGGAGATGCTTTCGAACAGGTTGTGTCCACGATGCGGCCGCACAGAGTTCAACATCTACTTCTCCGGTGACACCGACGAGATACTGGGAGCATGGTGTCAAAACTGCAATCTCAAGGCGTACTTCGACGGGAGCGAACTGATCCCCATGAAATATTCTGAATAATTTTACTAGAGAAGTAAAGTGAGAAAATGGCTAAACTGATGATTTCGATAGGGGATGAGAACTTCCGACTTCTCAGCTTTGAGGCAAGAGAAAGAGGAATAACGCTACAAGAACTCTTGCGCGCGGTCATTGTGCCCGATTGGGTCCGTTTCAGCAACCTAACGAAGATTCAACGAGAAAATGTTACAGTAGAGTCGCTCAGAGCTAGGAAGGAAAACCAAATTCTCCCGGTCTATGGTCGCAGAAGGAATTAACGAGGACAAAGAACTAAGGATATACGTAGATAGTCAGTATAATCCGTCGGGACTATTTATTCTACGCGCCGAAAACCGCGACAGTCGGAGATACTTACGGTCAATTGGAGAACCTTCGCCCTAGTGGCATACGCGATAGGGCTCATAGTCGCCGGCGTGTATGGCTACGTCGTGACCACGTCGGCTCAGGTGCAGAATAGCGCTTCTCTCTGCTCACACGACCCAACTAGCGCTAACCTTCTACCCGATTGCTTGCCGTCCCTGACTCTAAGTGAAACTGGATCCGCTCTAATGTATCCCATGTTTCAGTCGTGGGTAAACAACTTTACTCAACTCTATCCCACGGTGCAGATGAACACTGCAAATACCGGCAGTGGCACCGGCCAGTCTTTCGTCGAGAAAGGACTCGTACAGATAGGAGGCTCAGCTGCCTACCTCTCTGACGATCAACAATCTAGGAACCCTAACATTCTGAATATTCCACTAGCTGTGACCTCCGATCTGATCGAATACAACCTGTTCGAACCAGATGGCAAGACGGTCTTTCCTTCTAACATCCATCTCAATTTCACCGCTCCGCTACTATCAATGATCTACAATAGTACGGTGATTTGGTGGAATGACACTCGAATTAAGTCAATCAATCCTGGAGCAGCGAATTTGATTCCCTCTCAGCGCATCTGGCCAGTCCAGAGGAGCGACGCCTCCGGAGATACGTGGATGTTCACACAATATCTCGCTGCAAACGATCCCTGGTGGAGTTCGAACGTAGGATATGGTCTACAGGTGACCTGGCCATATTGCGATCCGAAAATTTGTCAAGTCCAATCTGCTCTAGGAAATCCAGGCATAGTGATAGAAACGGGCGATATCAAATATTCCATATCCTACGTTTCTGTCGAAGCACTCGACAAGTGGGTCATTGGAACATATGGCCTCGGCACTGGGCTCGTTCAGAATCGTGATGGAAACTTTCTCTTTCCAACCTTGGACAATGTAAAAGCATCAATTGACGCTCTCTCGCCCCAAACGCCTGCCGACGAACGTTTCTCTCTTGTCAATGCACCGGGACCGAACTCCTATCCAATCGTGGGTTATGGCTACGCCCTCGTAAATAGGCAGCAAATTACTCCGGATTTCGCAACCGTTCTCCGAGCGTTCCTCGCATACTGCTTGCTTCCAAACTACGGCAATTCCCCCCGATTTCTAGATGCCTATCACTTTGCCCCTCTTCCAGAATCAATCAGACAGTTGAGCCTGAATCAGGTCGCTGTAATCGGTCCATGAAGGATCAGGCGTAGATTCGAGAAACATGGCCGATTCTCGGTTCGAAGACGGCGTTTACAAGTACTTCACCGCGATGATTAGCGGTAGCATCCTGGTCATCATAGTTGCCATAATTGCACTTCTTGTCTACGCGGGCTATCCCTCCCTGGTGGTCAACGGATTCCATTTCTTTACGAGCTCCGTATGGAGACCAAACCCTCCTAACGCCAAAATAATCACGATCAACGGGATCGATTCCCTATCAGGGTCATCCTACGGTGTTCTCGTTTTTGCCGCTGATACGCTAGTCTCGTCAGCCATAGCCCTAGTCCTTGCCATCCCAGCAAGCTTAGGCATTGCGATATTTCTAACCCAAGTTGCTCCCCAAAGACTCGCCGCTCCGATATCGTTCACTCTTGAGCTGCTAGCCGGGATACCTAGTGTCATCTACGGGTTTTGGGGTTTCGTAATTCTAAGCCCATTCCTGTTTCAGGTAATGGAACCGTACCTTGCCCAACACTTCGCTTTCATTCCTTTCCTTGCTCCCCCTGTCCAGAGCGCGGGCCTCTTGGCCGCAGGTTTACTGCTCGCCATCATGGTCGTTCCAATCATCGCTTCGATTAGCCGCGACTTCATGGCACGGACGCCAGTAGAATTGAAGGACGGAGCGAAAGCGCTTGGACTAACGAAATGGGAAGTGACGAGAAAGATTGTTCTACCGTACGCGAAAACTGGGATCATAGGATCAATGATCCTTGGCCTCGGCCGAGCTCTGGGTGAGACGATGGCTGTGGCGATGGTTTCGGGGACCGGCGTACAGACTCTCCCAACCAGTCTCTATTTTTCCGTGAACACTATCGCATCGTTCATGGCCCTCTCCTTGGGCAACGCAGTCAGCGATCCTACTGGTATGCTACAAGCCGCCTTGATGGAGTTGGCGATCGTACTTCTCGTGATTACCATCACGGTAAACGTTATCGCGAGAATCGTGATCAAACAGGTCTTCGCGAGTTCTGAAAACATTGTGAGAGTCTAGCCGCTTGAAGGAGGATCTGTGAATTTGTCGACTGCTGATGATGAAACTGAATCAATTGCGATCGAGGATAGAGAAAGAATCCCTTCGTGGCAAGATCCACGAGTAATCTCCAGCTATAAGAGACGTCGCGTGGAAGATTTTGTGATAAAGATCCTGACAACCACAAGCCTGGTCTTAGTGCTCTACCCTCTCGCAGACATACTTTACAGATTCGCATACAGAGGGCTTCAATCAATCTCTCTTCCAGCACTCACACAAGTCGCACGAGATGGAGGCCTCGCGAGTAACATCGCCGGAACATTTCTAGTTGCAGGACTTTCGACAGTTATTGCTGTCCCGATCGGAGTTCTCGGAGGAATCTATCTGGCAGAATTCTCTGGACGCAGCCGCTACGCAGAGCTTGTCCGCTTCGTCTCAGACGTTATGGCCGGAGTTCCATCAATCGTGTTGGGATACGTTGGATTTCTCTTGTTCGTTCTCTATTTCGGATGGGGATTGTCAGCGTTGGCAGGAGGAGTGACCCTTGCCTTCTTAATGTTACCGTACATTCTCCGAACAACCGAGCTATCAATCAGAAAAGTACCTTTGAGTATCCGAGAGGCTGCCGCGGCTCTAGGCTCAACCAAAGCACAACTTGTTAACAGACTAACGTTCAAACTAGCCTTGCCTGGAATTCTGACCGGGATACTACTTTCTATCAGCATCGCAATGGGGGAGACCGCACCCTTACTTTGGACAGCCGGCACCTCACAGTCCTATCCATGCGGGCTGATCGGGTGCCCAGGGGGGGTGGGATACCTCACAAGAATCTTCTACGATTTTCTTCTTAATCCGAATCCAACCGCAGAAGTTCAAAACCTGGCCTACCTTTCCGCCTTTCTCCTTATGTCATTCGCAATAGGCATAAACATAGTCGCGAGATTTGGACTACGCAGAATTTCCAAAATATGAACCAGTGAAGAGCCACAGAGATGGATGCCCCGGAAACATTCACCAAACTGGAGCTAGATGCTCAGTGACAGTTCAACTAGCCAATATTCCCAAACTTGAGCCGAAAAGAGACTATCCCCTCAGCCCGATGGTGGCGATTAGGGCACTGAACGCCTACTACGGGGAACAGCAGGTCTTGAAAGAAGTCAGCTTGGACATTGAAGAAAACCAAGTCTTGGGAATCATGGGTCCATCAGGATGCGGAAAGACAACTCTAATCCGGATTCTTAATCGGATGAACGACGATCTGCCCGGCTTCAGGCGAACCGGAACTGTCGCCATTCAGGGACAGGACATCTACTCAAGAGAAGTCGATCCTGTCATGCTGAAGACACGTGTCGGTATGGTCTTTCAAGCACCCAACCCGTTTCCTATCTCCATTTACGACAACGTGGCTTTCGGACCAAGAATACACAAACTATTCCGGAAGAAGAAAGAGCTCAACCTCATAGTACGCGACAGCTTAGAAAAAGCAGGCCTCTGGGAAGAGGTAAAAGAAAGATTGGACAAGAACGCGTTAAGACTCTCAGGTGGACAACAACAACGACTCTGCATTGCTAGAGCCCTGGCTGTTCATCCCCAGATATTGCTCATGGACGAACCCGCCTCGGCATTAGATCCAGGGTCGACCTCAAAGGTCGAAGAGCTAATCGTGGATCTAAGACGAAACTACACAGTCGTTGTAGTCACTCACAACATCCAGCAAGCTGCAAGGGTCGCAAACAGTGTAGCATTCTTGTACAAAGGAGAGGTTGTGGAAATCGGAAAAGCCCCCGATATTTTCGAGAACCCCATAAATCCCCTGACCGAGAAGTATATGCGCGGCACCCTCATCTGAGAACTCGAACAAGTCTCCAGGCAAGAACCACAAAGCCTTCAATTTAGAAAAAATCCTTCTCTTACCCCGCTTACTAGATGGAACTTAGGCCGTCTGGAATTGAAGCATCCATCTCTACTATTGTGAAGTATGGATATACGTCGCTAGGCAGTATACTCAGTCGATAGCCGATTTATCACTCGCTACGAAGTCAACAGACGGAAAGATAAAATGAACATAAAGAAAATGAAATTCGCTACCACAATCTCAATTGCAATCATCGCTCTCTTGCTGGTTCCGCTGGTCACTGGTGTACCAAGGTATCGAACTTATCCTCAAGGAACACTCAGTTCGTCAACTACAGATCCGATGCAGTTCAACGTTACCCTTCACGCGCGGGGAGCGAGTTTTCCCGCCCCAATGATCTTCAACTGGATACCGACCTACGAGTCACAGACCCCGGGTGTCACCATCAGTTATCAATCGGTCGGTAGCGGCGCGGGTCAGCGAGCCTTCATGAATAAGACCGACGACTTCGACGCTTCTGACGCACCCCTCTCCGTAAGCCAAAGATACCTAACGCCAAATGTCCTGCACATTCCGGAGACCATAGGGTCAGTTACCGTCTCTTACAACCTACCGGGCATCACCGCCAATCTCAACTTGACAGGTGCAATAATTGCCGAGATCTATATGGGACAAATTCTCAACTGGAACGATCCCGCTATCCAAAGCCTGAACCCTCACATCACTCTGCCCTCCAACCAGATCATCACTGTGCATAGGTCTGATAGCTCTGGAACAACATTCATCTTCACCAGTTTCCTGTCCCAAGACAGTTCTGCATGGGCTTCCGCAATCGGGGCCAACACCGCGGTGACGTGGCCGGGAAGTCCCACCGGAAGTCCGCCCCCAATCGCTCTCGCAGGAAACGGTAACGGAGGGGTTGCAGCCATAATTGCCTCGACTCAATACTCGTTTGGCTACGTGGAACTGAACTACGCGCTACAGAACGGCTTCACGTTCGCCGAAATCCAGAACCCAACAGGCAACTTCATCCTGCCCTCGCTCACAACGACAAGTTACGCCGTCCAAAACTCATCAACCATACTCCCCTCTGGGAGCGCCGACTGGTCGAGCGTCAACATGCTTAATCGCCCCGGCTCACAAACCTATCCAATCGCCAGCTTCACCTACTTCCTGGTGTACAAGGAACTCAATGTAATACCCAGCATGGACCTAAACGAGACCTTCCAGGCAAACGCGCTAATCAACTTCCTCTACTGGGCGGTCAACAAAGGGCAGCAGTACACGAGCGCATTGTCATACGTGCCACTCCCAACCTTTGTCCGCCAGCTCGACAACGCTAGCATAGCATCCATAACCTTCACATCGCCCTCGACCAATAGCAGAACAATCCATCTCAGCGAAAGCGCGGCTGGAGGATGGAACGGAACAGGCGCTGTGGGACCGCAAATAACGATTTACAGTGGAGATACACTAACCCTCGTATTGTCCAGTACTGACTCCCTAACACACCAATGGTTCATCGATTTCAATAGCAACGGAGTCCTCGATGCCAAGGAGCAAAGCACAAGCTCCGGCATGTTCAGCTCGTCGACACCCACCGCCTCCCCACCCATAACGCCTGCAATCGGCATCAATGTGCCCTCAGCAGGCAACTGGACTTACAGAGACGTCGACAATCCAGCAAACACCGGAACAATACAGATCATCCGACAATTGGTCGCAGCTCCGTTCCCTGTCCCAGCAACCCTCAACCAAGCAAACGCCCTGAAAATTGATAGTTCAAAGGTCACCACGGTTGGAAGCCTCATCATCAACATGCGAAGATTGACTGTTTCAGGCAACATTACGGAAGTAGCAGCGGACGCATCATCATCAACGGTAGTTGTTACTTTCAGCAAGTCATATCTCGTTCCCAACCTTCAACTGCACACAGTCCCCTCGCAAGCTGGAGTCCAGGTCAGGTTCGCATTCAACGCGGCAGTCTCCCCATATGCACTTAGTTCGATAGGCTTCCTACAACTTGTAGGAACCACAGCAACTCTCACCAACGAACTGACAAGGGAAGTGGACATGGCAGCCAATGGTTTCGTTTCAATCATCGACGTCGGAGTCGTCTTCAACGACTACGGCTTCTCCGTCGGAAACCCCAGCTACAACCCATTAGCAGACCTAGCAGCAACCGGAACAGTCAACATTGCAGACGCCACCATCGTTTCGATAAACTACGGCGCGCCCGTCTTTCGATAAGCCAGAAGGGTGAATCAGAAATCAACCCCCTTTTTTTGGTGGAATCATATCCGGTCATGGCTTCATCCGGATTCGGAGAGGAGCCAATGTTGGTGTACCCTTAGTTTGAAAAATTGGCCTCTTATCTAACCAAGGGCTAAAGGCGGCGGGGGCTTACGAACAAACGAATTCTTCTCTTATCTTTGGCGCTCATAGCGCTCGCTACGCCTGGTGCGATGAGTCAAGCACATGCGACTGGTCTAACGGGCCTCGTCTACATTAGTCCGCCGTCGATAAATCCAACATTACCACTAGGTACCATTTTCAACATAACAGTTCAAGTCTCAGGCATGGGCTATTTCAACGGGTGGGACGTTTTCGTACAAAGCGACCCTTCGGTGATAAATCCAATCAACATCACTTTCACGAACAATCTGTTTGAACAAAATTATTCGATTGCCCCTAGCACGGTCGTGAATTGTGTTAATGGCTCTGGCACCGGTTGTACCACCTTGGATGGCCCTGGGATCGCTCATTCTGTTGCTGGCTTCATAGGTAAACCAAACATTGTCGTTCCTATAGTCGGGACTCTATTTGTAATCGTGTACAACGTGACGAGCCCCTCAGGATTCAGTGATATCAACATCATACGCAGCACCTTCTCTAACGGAACCACTACACCAGTCCCGCATACAACTTCACCCGGCATTTATGGCGTCCAACCGTCTGATTTCTCTATCTCGGCGAATCCTTCCAGCATTAACGTTCTTCAAGGCTCTAATGCCACAACGACGATAACCATGGATAGTGTCTCCGGGTTCAAAGGGGCGGTCAATTTGACCGCTTCGAACGAATTTCGAGCCGTCTTCGCACGGCCTATACTGAGTGTCATTGCGAACGGGTCGAATAGTACGCAGCTAATTCTCGTCGTTCCGCGGACCACTCTAGCTACCGACTATCCAACTGTGACGATAACTGCCGCCAACCGTACTGTTTCTCACTCCATTTTCATCGATGTGAACGTAAAGACTTATTCAGATTTTCTACTTAGCGTAACCCCGCCCAGCCTCAAAATACACGCAGGGACCTCGACTAATACGACGGTAGTTCTGGCGAGCCAGAATGGATTTTCGGGAAATGTGAGTCTGGTGGTGCAGGTTCCGGAGAACGTTACTTTCGTTCTAGGTTCTTCTATTGTGTCTCTTCCTGCTGGAGCGACCGTGAAGACTAGTCTGATCATTTCAACGCCCGTAGTGTCTCTTCCATTTGTTTACCTGATCAATGTGACGGGGAGTGCTACATTGATCGCTTCTGGGGGTGTTGTCTTCCAACTTGTGCACGTCCAGCAACTTGTGGTGAAGCCGCCACTGTCTTCGTTCGTGGTCAGCATCAATCCAGCTACCATCGTTGTTCGTGCCGGACTGACTTCTAGCGTAACGATCAATGTTCGAAGCGTGGACTATTTCTGGCAATACGTCTACTTGTCAGCTACCATGAGTGGGGGAGCCGCTAGTTTCGATAGCAACAGCTACTATGTGCCCCTGCCGAACTCGAAATATGATAATGTCGCAGAGTCGGTAAACTTTACGCTTTCAGTTTATGTCCCAATAGATCAGGTTCCGGGACATTACATCGTCCTTCTGACGGTGTACCAGAATCCTCTGACGCAGACAATAGGGATCCCGGTTGTCATTACTTCAATATCCCCATTTCACGCGGTTTCAAATCCGACTGTTCTCGGGTTAAGTCCACCGATCTATTTTGGAATACTCGGCGCTTCCGTGATTCCATTTGTGTTGCTTAGCGTTTACAGCTTCAGGAAAGCTCGAGAAGATGAGGATGAAGATTGGAAGGCCTAGTCTTGCGCTTTCATCTATGAAGCTTGTTCAATAATCCTAGGGTCTGGTTTTTTCGAATCTAGGCGGGTGGATTCTGTTAAGAGAACCGGCGGGTGTTAGGTTTATTAAACGGCCGATTACTTTCACTCGTCCAGCTCGGTAGGTCGGACTCCACCCGTCCATCCGCTGAGGATAGTAGCAAGTACTTGGTTAAGAAACAAATCAAAGAGAAGGAACCCTCTTACGACATATTCAAGCATGACCTGGTCCCCAAACACGTCCTCCTAAAACCCAACGAGGCTAAAGAAGTACTAGAGAAATATCACATCAAGCCCTTCCAGATACCATACGTGAAATCGACGGACCCAGCCGTACGCGCGATTGGTGCGAAGCCGGGAGACATTGTCAAAGTCATCAGAAGAAGCGCTACCGCGGGTGAATCTGATTTTTACCGGTATGTAGTAGAAGATTTTTGAAAAATAATTCCTTGAAAGTGAGAATTTGGCAGTAACAACAACCCAGCTCTGGAACCTAACCAAAGAATTCATCCACGACAGCGGCCTAGTCCGACAACACATCGACTCCTACAACGACTTTGTCGAACGAGGACTCCAAGCAATAGTGGACGAAGTAGGAGAACTACCAATAGAGATAGGCGACTATCCACTAAAAATCAAACTAGGAAAAGTCGAAATCGGTGCACCACGCGTAATAGAAGTAGATGGGACAGAACGATCCATCTATCCCGCGGAAGCACGAATCCGCAACCTCACCTACGCCGCTCCATTGCACATGGAAATGATCCCGGTGATCGGAGAGCGTGAAGGACAGCCCGAGATGGTCTACGTGGGCGATCTGCCCGTCATGCTCAAATCACGCATCTGTCTTCTCTCTAAGCTCTCCGCCGACGACTTGATCGGCGTAGGTGAAGACCCACTTGATCCTGGAGGATATTTCATCGTCAACGGATCCGAACGCGTCATAGTCGCGCTAGAAGATCTCGCAGCGAACAGAATCCTAGTAGACATAGAACACACGGGCGTGAACCCAACCTACAAGGCTAAGATCTTCTCAACAACAGTCGGCTTCAGAGCACGAATCGAAGTCACTCTCAAGGCTGACGGCGGCACCTACGTCACGATGCCAGGTATTCCCAGCGATATACCGTTCATGATTCTGATGCGTGCACTGGGATTCGAAGAAGACGCAAAAGTCGCTGAGCTGGTAAGCCAAGATCCAACCATCCAGAACGAACTCGAAGGATCATTCGAAAAATCCCTGGAGGCAACCAACCAGAGAGACGCGCTGCTATACCTCGGCAACAGACTCGCACCTGGACAAGTAGACGAGTACAGACTTAGGAAGGCAGAGTCTGTCCTCGACCGGAACTTTCTGCCCCACATGGGCCGCGTCCCAGCGGACAGGAGAGAAAAGGGACTCTTCCTTACCGAGATCGCTACCCGGATAATCGAGGTAAAGCTTGGTAGGCGAAATCCAGACGACAAGGATCACTACGCCAACAAACGACTCAAACTTGCCGGATCTCTCCTCGCAGAGCTCTTCCGAATATCATTCCGAAACCTCACACGGGACCTAAAGTACCAGCTGGAGAGAATTACCATCAGGCGCCACATCGAATTCTCCATCGCGAACGCCATCCGACCTGGAATAATTACCGAGAGAGTACAGCACGCCATCGCAACCGGAAACTGGGTCCGAGGAAGAATCGGAGTCACACAGCTACTCGACCGAACAAACTTCGTCAGCACCCTCAGCCACCTCCGCCGTCTTCAATCACCCCTTAGCAGAAGCCAGCCCAACCTGGAAGCCCGCGACCTTCACCCCACACACTATGGCAGACTCTGCCCCGACGAGACACCTGAAGGATCAAACTGCGGACTAGTCAAGAATCTAGCCCTCTCAAGCAGCATAAGCGTCGGAATCGATCCCCACGAGATGGTCGACAAGCTCCGACGAATGGGAGTCATACCCATCGAAGAATCCGACAAGAAACTCCGCGCAACAGGCGGCAAAGTAGTCGTTGACGGCATAATCGCCGGCTTTTCGAAGGATCCCATGGCACTCGCTGAAGAACTGAGAGAATACCGACGACAGGGCAAGATAAGCTCCGAAGTCAACTTCGGATACCATCCGCCAGAAGTTGAAGGCGGACGAAAAGAGCTCTACATCAACTGCGACCCCGGCAGAGTACGCCGCCCACTAATCATCGCAGAGGGCGGAAGACCCAGACTCACCGAGGAACACCTCGCATCGGTAGACGACGGACGATTGAACTGGCAGGACCTAGTCCGGACCGGAGTAGTAGAACTCCTAGACGCCGACGAGGAAGAGAACGCCCTCGTATCAATGTACGAACACGAACTTCGAAAAGACCATTCCCATCTTGAAATCGCACCCTACGTAATGCTAGGAATCGCCGCTAGCCTGATACCATTTCCAGAGCACAACCAGTCACCGAGGAACGCCTACGAATCAGCAATGGCCAAACAAGCACTAGGAGTATTCTCAACCAACTTTTTCACACGAGTCGACTCACGATCACACCTACTCCACTACCCGCAGACCCCGATCGTCCAGACTAAGCCAATGGAGGTCTTCAACTATCTAGAACGTCCCTCTGGACAGAACGTCGTAGTCGCAATCCTATCATTCCAAGGATACAACATGGAGGACGCCATCATAATCAACAGATCATCTGTAGACAGGGGACTATTCAGATCCACCTTCTACAGAATCTATGAGGCCGAGAGCAGACAATACCTCGGAGGATTGAGAGACAAGTTCGAGATTCCCGAGGCCGGGATCAGAGGCTACCGAGGAGACAGGTACTACCGTCTTCTCGAAGAAGATGGCATGATATCACCCGAAGCCGAGACAACAGGCAACACGGTACTAGTCGGCCGGACCAGCCCACCGCGATTCCTAGAGGAATACCGCGAGTTCGAGGTCAAGGGCCCGACCAAAAGGGATTCGTCAGTGACTATGCGGCCCTCCGAGCAGGGCACCATTGACCAGATCTTTGTAACCGAGTCCATCGAAGGCAGCAAACTGGTCAAGGTCAAGGTTCGAGACCTAAGAGTCCCGGAGCTAGGCGACAAGTTCGCTTCGCGCCATGGACAGAAAGGAGTCATCGGACTACTTGTCCCACAGGAAGACATGCCGTTCACGGTTGACGGTGTCGTCCCAGATGTGATAATCAACCCTCACGCCATCCCGTCCAGAATGACAATCGGACAGTTCGTCGAGACCCTAGGAGGAAAGGCAGCCGCCCAGATGGGCGAGATAGTCGACGGGACAGCCTTCGAGAATATCGGCCCAGAAGCCATCGGAGACATCCTCACCAAGCTAGGATTCCAGAGTAGCGGCCGAGAAGCACTATACAACGGAATCACAGGAGAGAAACTTGCCGCAGACCTCTTCATCGGCGTCGTCTACTACCAGAAACTGCACCACATGGTCTCCGACAAAATGCACGCCCGAGCACGCGGCCAAGTACAAATGCTCACACGACAACCAACCGAAGGACGAGCTAGAGGAGGCGGTCTCAGATTCGGAGAGATGGAGCGCGACTGCCTGATCGGACACGGGGCCAGTGCACTATTGCGAGACAGACTCCTAGAGGAATCTGACAAGTACATAGCGTACGTGTGCGAAGTCTGCGGAACACTCGCCTATCACGACATCAAACAGAACAAGTACATCTGCAGAATAGACGCAGAGAAGGCTCAGATCTCCCCGGTCGCAATATCGTACGCGTTCAAACTACTAGTCCAGGAACTTATGGCTCTTGGAATCGCGCCTAGACTGAACCTCGAGGAGAGGGCTTAGCCATGGCACTCGCGATGGTAGACGAGACAGCCAAGGTAATACAGAGCATACGCTTCACACTGCTATCTCCAACAGAGCTCAGAAAGCTCTCAGCGGTCGAAATACAAGCTGCGGACACTTACGACGAGGACGGTGTGCCTATCGTCTCAGGCCTAATGGACGGCAGACTCGGAACACTAGAACCCCGACAGAAATGCAAGACCTGCGGCAACACGGCCTCCGCATGCCCTGGACACTTCGGACACATCGAACTAGCAGAGCCAGTAATCCACGTCAGCTTTGCAAAACTAACACACCGATTACTATCGATTACTTGCCGGAACTGTGGAAGAATATTGCTCACCGAAGAGAAGATCGAGAAATTCCGAGCACGGTACACAGAGCTCAAGGAACGGCTCAACACCGTACCCGACGCGTTCCTGGACGAAATCATTAGAGATGCAAAGAAGACACAGCAGTGTCCTCACTGTAGCCAGAAACAATATCCTATCGAGCATGGAAAACCAACAACCTTCCACGAGATCGTAGCAGAAGGCGGAGCAGTACGACTCACGCCCAGCACCGTCAGAGAGCGACTGGAGAGAGTGTCCAACGACGACCTCATTCTACTGGGCCTAGACCCCAAGGCCGCACGGCCTGAATGGGCCGTCCTCCAAGTCATGCCGGTCCCACCGGTCTCCGTCAGACCCAGCATTACGCTAGAGTCCGGAATCAGGTCAGAGGACGACTTGACACACAAGCTGGTCGACATTATCCGGATCAACCAGAAACTTCGAGAAGCACTCGAATCCGGAGTACCCATCAACATAATCCAAGAACTTCACGAACTGCTCCAGTATCACGTAACGACATACTTCGACAACGAAGTCTCAGGTCTCCCGCCTGCCAGACATAGATCTGGCAGAGCACTCAAGACGCTGGTCCAGAGACTCAAAGGAAAAGAAGGAAGATTCAGAGGAAACCTATCTGGCAAGAGAGTCGATTTCTCAGCTAGAACAGTCGTCTCCCCAGATCCGAACCTAGACATCAACCAGGTCGGAGTGCCGCTCGATGTAGCGAGCCGGTTGACCATACCCGAGAAAGTTACGGGTCATAATATCGAGGAGATGAAAAGGCTCATCGACAACGGTCCTGATAATTATCCGGGAGCACTGTACATCGTCCGGCCTGATGGAAGACGGGTCCGACTTGAATTCGTAACGGATAGAAAGGTTGTCGCTGAGGCCATTCAGCCCGGCTTCGTTGTTGAGAGACATCTCCGAGACGGAGACATCGTGCTGTTCAACCGCCAACCAAGCCTCCACCGCATGTCAATAATGGCTCACCGAGTTCGCGTACTTCCATACAAGACCTTCCGGCTCAATCCAACAGTCTGTACGCCGTACAATGCCGACTTTGACGGTGACGAGATGAACCTGCACGTTCCACAAGGCGAAGAGGCGCGGACTGAGGCGCGTCTACTCATGCAGGTCCAAGACCAGATTCTCTCACCAAGATATGGCGGACCCATAATCGCGGCCATACGTGACTCACTAACCGCAGCCTTTCTATTGACTCAAAAATCGACAATGCTCAACCGCCAAGACGTCTCCAAGCTCATAGCCGCTGCCGGATATGAGGGTCCAATGCCTGAATCGGTCACGGTAAAGGGAGAGGAGCGATGGACCGGCAAGCAGATCTTCAGCATCGTCCTTCCCAAGGGATTCAACTTCGTATCAAAATCCAACCTCTCGAGCTATTTCAAGTGCCCAGACGATGAAAAGGGTGTAATGCACGACTGCCCCTACGACACCTTCGTAGTCATCAAAGACGGAATCCTCGAGCAAGGCGTAATCGACAAGGCCTCGATCGGCGCGGAAAAGTCTGAGAGTCTGTTCCATCGCATCGTCAAAGACTATGGGGCGGAGGAAGCGAGAAGATTCCTCAACGCTGCGACGAGACTGTTGGACCGGTTCATGCTGCTCCGCGGGTTCACCTATGCTATGGACGAGCTCCAGCTAGCGCCTGCTACGAAAGAGAAGATCACGAAAGGCATTGCGAAGGCAGAGGAGAAAGTGGATGAATACATTGAGAGTTACCGCAAGGGCACGCTGGAACGACTTCCGGGACAGTCCCTCGAAGAGTCACTTGAGATCTACATCATGAACGAGCTCTCAAGAGCACGCGACGTTGCCGGAGAGTACGCGGACCAGTACTTCCAGATGGACAATAGCGGCGTCATAATGACTCGAGCCGGCGCCAGAGGATCATCACTCAACATAGGACAGATGACGGCGAACGTAGGGCAGCAGTCTATTCGAGGAAAGAGAATTCTAAGAGGATACCGGGGAAGAGCCCTGAGCTTCTTCAAACCGGGAGACATGCGAGCCGCGCCACGAGGCTTCGTTTATCACAGCTACCGCGACGGGCTGGAGCCGATAGAGTTCTTCTTCCATGCGATGGGAGGAAGAGAGGGACTCGTAGATACTGCGGTTCGGACGCAGCAGAGCGGATACATGCAGCGCCGTCTCATCAACGCCCTCGAACACCTCAGAGTAGAATACGATTCGACTGTGAGAGACTCCCGGGGCAACATTATCCAGGTCAAGTACGGAGAGGACGGGGTAGACGTCGCAAAGAGCGACCACGGCAAGTCCGTGAATATTGACCGGTTGGTCGAACGTGTCCGCCTCACGATGAAGAAAGGGACACCAGCCGCGAAGGAATACGTCGAAGAGCAGGTCGACACCTCCAAGGAGATTCTCTCACCTCTCACTCTCAACAAGCTGAGAACGACATTGGCCAGTGCCAAGCTCACCAAGGCGGGAGTAGACGATGCAGTGGCCGGAACAATCGAGAACTACAAAGCAGCTCTAGTCGAGCCTGGCGAGGCGGCCGGAATAGTCTCAGCCCAGTCCATCGGCGAGCCAGGCACACAGATGACCCTACGGACATTCCACTTCGCCGGAGTCAGAGAACAGAACGTCACCCTAGGTCTACCGCGACTGATCGAGATCGTAGACGCGAGAAAGATCCCGTCAACACCAAACATGACGGTGTTCCTAGACGCGAAGCATCGGACGAGCCGGGAAAAGGCGCAAGAAGTCGCTACACTCCTGACCCACACAACTCTCGGCGATATTGCAAGTACTTTCGAGACCGATGTCACTCGCATGAGGATCGACGTGAAACTGAATCCTCAAGCAATGAGGGAGAGAGAAGTAAGCGTCCAAGAAGTCCGCGAAGCTCTCGTCCTCGCCAACGCTGATGTCAAGGTCGAGTCATACTCCGTAGAGATCAAGACGAAGGATCTAGAGATTCCACAATTCAGAAGACTAGCTAGTAAGCTTGCGGTTGCCCACATCAAAGGCATTCCAGCAGTGAAGCGGGCCCTCGTCATTGAAGAGAAGGGTGAGTGGATCGTCCGGACGGAAGGCTCCAGTCTAGCTCTCGCGCTAGAAGTTCCGGGGGTAGATACTTCTCGGACTGTCAGCAACAACATCAACGAGACAGCGGTGGTCCTCGGAATTGAAGCTGCGAGAAACGTCATCGTCAAGGAAGCCCTAGGCGTACTCGAAGAGCAAGGACTAGACGTAGATGTTCGACACGTCATGCTCGTCGCAGACATGATGACCTCGTCAGGTGATGTACTGCAAGTGGGTCGTCACGGAGTCAGCGGTGAGAAAGCGAGCACTCTAGCAAAGGCCGCGTTCGAGATCACAATCCCGACCATCGTGGACGCTGCGGTCAAGGGTATCACTGATACCCTGCGCGGTGTGGCGGAGAACGTGATTGTCGGCCAGCAGATACCGATGGGCACCGGTCTGATCGAAGTGTCCATGATGATGCCGAGGAAGGGAGGAAAGTAACCACTGGTTGACATCAACAAACAGATACGCATGGCTGTTAAGACGGGCAAGGTCGGTTTCGGGAGCAAGGACGCGATCGTCAGCACTGCCTCGGCGAGGGCGAAGATGATTATTCTGGCCAAGAATATTCGTGAAGCTGAGCGGGACGAGATTCAGCATAACGCTGAACAGTCATCGATCCCAATCTACGTCTTTCCCGGATCGAGCCTGGATTTAGGTGCGGTGTGCGAGAAGCCTTTTCCGGTTTCAGCGATCGTGGTGAGAGAGGCGGGGGATTCTGAGGTCTTGAAGCTGGTCGCTGAGAAACAGTGATGCTCCAGCCCAAGATCAAGCTGACTAGCGAGGAGATGAAGTACATGGCCCTGTTCGAAAGTATCACCGGGGCTACGACCCAGGATTGTATTATTGACGAGAAGCTTGAACGGATAATCTTCGTCGCGAAGCCGGGAGACATGGGCTTGGCGATAGGGAAGGGCGGGAAGAACATCAACATGCTGCGGCGCATGACGAGCCGGCAGATAGAAGTGGTGGAGTATGCTGAGACTCCCGAGGCGTTGATTAGGAATAGTCTGGCTCCAGCTAGGCTGAAGGAGGTCCGGGTGACTGAGAGACCGGACAAGAAGATTGTAGTGGTTGAGGTTGATCCGCGCGACAAGGCTATCGCGATCGGCAAGAACGGACGGACCATCGACAAGACGCGGTTGCTTGTAAAGCGATACTTCGACATCGACCACGTAGTAGTATCCTAATCCTTCTTCCAGACTCGCGCTCTGAGTCGCGAGGATCAAAACATTCTGAGATTTTCCAGCTAGGGTCCCGCAAGTTGAAACTGATCTAGGCGACTCTTACAATTCAGGGCGCAGAATCGGATAGGTCGGATAGTCGGCGGTTTTTCGAGGTGCAAGATTTCTGCATGATTCAGCGTGCGGATCTCGGAGATTCAAAATCGACCTCCTCGATTCCGGATCAAGGCTTGTTCTGCCCCGTCCGGCTCGAAGAATCAGAAGAAAAGATTACTGATTGTTAATTACATCCCAACTGCGACTTTCGCGTTGCGACTGTCAACTGCATTGAGATTTCTCGCAGACGATTTCCCAGGTAACGCGTTTTCTGGGCAAGTCCAGCGTTTTCAAGCCCAGACTTCGCTTGTCTGGCTCCGCAGGAAGTGCGGGTTTCTAGCAAGGAAACCGCTGGAAAACAAAACCAGCTGACAGTTTTCGGATCCAAGCTTATTCCGGCCGATTTCGATAGAGGATTTGATAACGTTGTCAAGAGAGTTCTCTTGAACAGCGTCAGAGTAACGTGGTTTGACTCTGAAGAGGTGTCTGTCCAAAATGGACAAGATCTAGACCTGATCTCGCCAAACGGATAATACGACTCTGAAACTGTGATTCTCGATGGAATAGACGAGGTGATTAGAGAGAAATGAGAATTGTATATGGTTTCATCCTACTGCTAGCTGTGCTCTTCGTATTCGGTACTCCGGCGCACGCGACATCCACGTCAGCCGAGGTAGGCTTCGGCCACTTGTTCTACAACGACAACATTGTCCGTACAGTTGTTACTCCCGTAGCTATCCCGAACGACGGAACAGACAACTTCTACAAGGTAACAAACGGCGCGACAGGTCAGCTTGGAATAGCCGGCGTCGCACCAGGAGCGGACGGCTACCACGGTGGACACTGGAAGGTTTTCACTGTAACATTCAACTCGGGAGTCACACCATTCCTGCTGAAGTCACAAGCTGAGGTCTTCTCAGCAGAAACGGCCGGCTCAATAACCGTGACACGGGTTGGCGCGGCAGACTTCCTCTGCCCGGTTCAACCATAACCAACACTTCCGGAAGATACCCTCTGTAGGTCTATCCACCCGCAATCCCCCAATTTTTTGTGGAACTCATCATTCAATCATCACCCCTTCTGGAGACACGAGTTGACAGATGGACAAGCAGAATAGAGCCCTCCGTAAGGAACTCATTCGGTATGAACGCCTGGATACAGAATGTTGAGGAGGCAGACGCGCAAGGCGAATTGAAGCGGGTCTATCACGAGATTAAGGTCAAACGCGGAAGCGTATCCAATGTGATGAAGGCCCAAAGCCTCGATCCGGAATCTATCATGTTGCACCTGGACCTCTATCTTCATCTGATGTTCGGCAAATCAACGCTAAACCGTCTCGAACGGGAGATGATAGCTGTAGTCGTCTCGAAACTCAACAATTGTAACTACTGTGTCACCCATCACAGCGAAGCATTGCTACACCACTCAAAGAAAGCTCAGCTTCTCGGAGAACTCGAACAGGGTGCCTTCGAGAACGTCTCGGCTAGAAGCAGCGCGATGCTCGAATACGCCACCAAACTGACAAACCATCCCGAAAAAATGATTGAGGCAGATGTAGACAAGCTTAGAACTGCGGGTCTCTCCGACGAGGCGATTCTACACGTCAACCTAGTCGCGAGCTACTTCAACTTCGTCAACAGGATAGTCTCCGGGCTGGGAGTCCAGCTCGAGAGCAAAGAGTCCCGAACTTACAAATATTGATCACAGATTCGACTACCCCTTCGTCCGGAGCTCGTTAGGCAACAGTGCTCGTCTCATCAAAGTAAGCTAGGTTCTCCCTCTTCAATGACTTCTGAAAAGAGAAGCGATGACACAGTAGAAGTAGGCTCGTTCGGGACGCCATTCTTCCACTGTGCTCACTTTAAGGTTCTAGTGTTGATGGATCTTGGCGTGCTCCATCAGTTCTGCCTGCGTCTTGAAGGTCTTCCCGCAAGTCGGACACTTGAATTGGGCGGCAGCCGCTGAATGGATCTTCGCATGTTCCATCAGATCCTCCCTCGAGGAGAAGGATGCTCCACAGGTTTCGCACTTGTACTGTCCCACTGTTGCCATGCTATTCTATCACCTCCACTCTATCTGGTGTCTCGACTCGTCGAGATCGAATATCGACTTTGTCCTGAACCGTTGTAGGTACGTCTAGTGGTGCTTGTCGATCTTCTTACCGTTGTGAAATATGATACCAGTTACGTTACAAGATCGTCTAAGAGTGTTGGTGACATAACAGTCCTCAGCGGCCAATCTTGCCAGGTCCCTGACCTGCTCATCGCCTTCGCCACTGTAGAGGTGCACTTCGTAGGTAACATCGGTGAACCGTACTGGTTTCTGCGGAGAGATCTTGCCCTCGACCTTGATGTCCAGCGAGTCCAGCTTCAGGTTATCGACGGCGCAATGCTCAACGTAGTGAACCATCTGGCAGAAGCCTAGACTGGACATGAAGTAGGAGAGAGGACTCGGCCCTTTTCCGGTTCCGCCACGTTCCTTTGCTTCGTCCGAGTACCAGACCAGATCGCTTCCCTGCCTAGAAGCGGAGGAGAGAAAGCCATCCTCCTTCTTGACTGAGACTGTAACAGTCCAAGGCTTGAGTTCGGCTTGATGCTCCTTGACAGATTGCATCCTACGCTTGACTTGTTCCGTCAGGGTCTCGCTTAGATTTACCATCTTATTGACTCGTGACTATAGGACCGTCGCTTGTAAGCCTCTTGCTTGGACTGACATCTTCGACACGACTTTCTGGAGTTCACCCCGGTAGTGTCCTACAGGCGACGCCCCAACCATTCTTCTGAATGGCTTCCCGTTGCGGAAGATCATCAGCGTCGGTATGCTCTTGACATCATACTCTCGGGCGATGCTGGGGTTCTCGTCGATATTCAGTTTTACAAACTTGACAGTTCCGTTGTACTCATCGGCCAATTTCTCGATTGACGGAGCTATTATCTTGCACGGACCGCACCAGTCTGCATAAAAATCCACGAATACGAGAGTATTGGACTCTATCATCGTCTTGAAAGTCTGAGAGTCTGCATAGATAATGTTCTTGGTCATCTAAGAGCTCTCAAGTATTCCTTTGCTAGATCCTACTTGAAAAGATCCTCGAACCCTTCAACCTATGATCATGGACCGCTTCCACTATTGGGAAATGGATGGAAAATTGATCATCAAACGCCTACGCCCTTGCTGTTTGCTTTCCAGTGATCAGAGTGGACTAATCGGTGGGTGGCAACTCTGTTCTGGGCACGCTAAGGCGCAAGAGTTACCACCTTACTAGAGGCAAGAAAGCACTAGGCTGATTCTTCTTCGTTGTGCTCGTCTTGTTCCGTTGAACAACCGCAACTATCACACATTTAGATTGGACCTCCGAACCCTTGTAATGTCTGTGTTGCAAATAAGCAGTGTCTCTAACGGTTCGAGATGAATTTCGACTCGCGTTTTAGAGAAAGAGACTGAGTTGCGGATACAGAATGACCAAGTCGTAGATCGCTAGACCTATCATTATGCTTCCGCCAAGGAGCCCCATCAGTCTGGCTCTTCTCGCAAACTGTCTAACCAGCCAGTCTCCCTGAGCCCTTGACAGCAATGAGACTACGACCACTGGCATTCCAAGTCCAAGGCCGAAAATAAGGAAAACGCTGAACGCTTGAAACGCTGATACAGTAGACAGCGTGATAGCGATAGTGAAGGGAAGAAGAACAAGCGAGCTGCAAGGAAGTGCGATTACCCCATAGAGTCCTCCGTAGGCGAAAGCGGTCAGCAGAGGCTTCTGCATCTTTGGTATGGTGAACTGGGGAATCCTGTAGAACGGGTTATGGTTCAGGATGAGCAGGGATCCGAAGAGGATGAGGATCCCTACTACTATCGGGGTCGCGAATGTGATCAGACTTGTCAGGGATGCGTGGAAGAAGGTCGCTGCTGAAGCGAATCCAACCATCCCTGTTGTTACGCCTAGAATCACGACGAGCCCGACAAGATATCTTCCGCGATTCCCAAGTCTGGGCGCCTGTGTGGCCAGGTAACTGATGAAGCCCGGCACCAAAGGTAGCGCGCAGGGACTTGATCCAGAGATTATTCCAAGGGAGAAGGCGCTGAGGGAGAGCGCTATGAGGTCTCCCATTCAGATTGCCTAGAAGAGTTTCTGTGCTGCCGCTATTATGTCGCTTGATGGGTTGGCATCCTGAAGTGTTGTTCTCTGCATCGTGTAGAATGTGTTGCTCTGGCCTTTGTCAACGAAGTACATGTTAGTCTGCGAGATGAAACTGGAAAAGTCGCCTACATTCACTACTGACTGGAGGAGTTGTCCGGTGTTATCTTTTGCAAAGTACCAGACAGGGTTAGAGTTTGGTGCACCGAAGCTGTTCTGTCTGACATAGGCCTGCAACTGACCCAAGTTCTCATTAGGATCGACATCTACCGAGACTACTACCACCTGGGCCGCCTGGCCATTTGTGGCGAAACTCTGTTGGACACTGGATAACTGATGTGCCTCAGCTAGGCAGTATTGGCAATACACGGCCATGAATTGAAGCACTACAACTTTTCCGGCGAACTGACTCAGAGTGAAGTTCTTTCCTGAATTGGCGTCGGTCAGAGGCGCGGTTTTCCAAGCAGAACTAATCACTTGAAAAGGTCGGGCTGATGAACCCGCGGCAGTCTGTGAGAGTGAATATGCTCCTATGATAATCACGAGAAGAACAGCCCCAATGATGAAAGAGTTTCTCTTCCAGTGAGACTTCTTCACCCAGCTAGTCTTCTGCTCTGAAATCTGCGAAGGCAAAGGACGGGGCTTTCCCTGCCTGCTCTTGTGCTTGCCCAAGGCAATACTGCCCTGAACCTGTTACCGCTTCCTGCCTCTAAAGAATACCTCGAACCAGTCAGGAAACGCCTTGAGACTCGTGTTACTGACCGAATCCTGGCAGGGGCAGTTTTCCAGCCGATTTCTTGAATGCACGATACCGGGATGGAAAGAAGCTCTGAACTTCTAGAGCAAGCAGTACAGCAAACATGGCTTGAATGAGCGAGAATGCGAGCAGAGGGAGGGCGGAACCGACCGGTCCTGGTCATGTCGTCACATTCTCTAACCCTAGATATTCGAAAGAGGAGAGATTCTACATGCCGTGGGCTCTCTGCGAGTGCTGTTTCAATCTGCTTGAGTCGGGAAGGACATCCCACAGGCCTCGCACTTGAAGCTGGAAGCCTGGGAGCCTTGCATGTGCATCTTGCTATGTTCCATCAATTCGTTCTGGGATTTGAAGGATGCACCGCAAGTGTCACACTTGTACTTCTTACCGAATAGACCCATTCAGATCCTCAGTTCATTTTCTCAGGATGCGAGTTTAAGCGTTGCCTAATACGGTTAAGCAACGACCTGAAAGGATCTGAATTGAGGGAATTTCGTTGTTAGTGATTTGCTTTCCAATCAACCTTGAGAGCAGGCCCACCTTTCAGTCTTTGGATGTAGTTATAGGCTGACAGAGCGGCGGCACTGCCTTGCCCCGCAGAAATTATGGCTTGCTTGTAGGGTGTGTCGGTGACATCTCCCGCAGCGAAAATTCCTGGATGAGAAGTCTTACCCTCTTTGTCGGTGATTATTTCTTTGATACCGTTGAGCTGTACTAGATCCTTAACGAGTTCAGTCTTAGCTACATAGCCCATTTCAACGAAGAGCCCGTCTGCAGCTAATTCTCTTTCGCGTTTCGTGTTCACGTCCTCAAGAATAATATTTGCAAGTCTGTCGGATCCCTTCAGGGATTTGACACGAGAGTTCCCGACAAATTCAACGTTTGGAGATCTGTGAAGAAGGTTCAGGGTTTCTTCGTCGCCCATCATGCGTTCCGTTCTGTGAATCACATATAATTTCGAAACTAAGCTCTTCAGATAGATCGCGGCGTCTAAGGCTGGGTCCCCTGCACCCGTCACAGCGACAGTCTTGCCCTTGAAGAAGGGACCATCACAGACCGCGCAATAGGAGACTCCTTTGCTCTTGAATTCGTTTTCTCCAGGAACGCCAAGATCCCGCGGGGTCTTGCCGAAGGCGAGTATTATCGTGCAGGCCCTGTACTCGCTGGAGTAAGTTTTGAGCTGGAAGCACGTAGGCTCTTCTGCGGCGATCTGAGTGACTTCATCATAGGCGAATTCTGCGCTGTAGAGTTTTGCCTGCGCCTCGAGCTTTGTCATGAGGTCGAAGCCTCCGATGTGCTCGAAGCCCGGATAGTTCTCTATCCTATCCGTCAGGATGGCTTGACCTCCGATGTCTTTGGTTATTACTAGGGTCTTGAGACCCTGCCTAGAAGTGTAGAGGGCGGCCGCCAGCCCCGCTGCGGCTCCTCCTATGATGATGACATCGTGCAAGTTACTTGTTACAGCTCCGGTTTGCGGATAGCCTTTCGCGTAATCTCTAGGGAGCAACTAGCGTGCTCGTTGCAGTAGTCCCGGCATTCTTCCGCTGTCTTTCTGTAAGCGTAGCCGTAGCCGCATACTGGGCAGGTGTAGACTCCATCTCTCGGCTTGATATGCTCGACTGCGCTCTCCTCCAACTTTCTTCCTCAGAGCGGGGTGCTTTGTTTGAAACAGTCCTTTGCTTTGTCCAGTTTTTCGCGAAGTTCCTTTCGGAGCGAATCTCTCGGTCGATATCCGACGAGGCTGTCAACTGGCCGACCATTGCAGAAGAGTAGAAGTGTCGGGGTGCCCAAGATTCCATACTTACGTCCAATCTCAGTGTTCCCGGGGCTCGAAAAGATGTTCAATCTTGCGAATTTCAGTTTTCCAGTGAAGTCTGCCGTCACCGCATCGAGTTCCGGGTCCAACCTCTTGCACCATACGCAAGAATCGTGCCAAAAGTCCACTAGTACGAGTTCTTTGGACCTAGCTACTTGCTCCTCCCAGTTCGTTGAGTCTAAGTTAGTGATCAAACTCACCCTTTTCGTCTCCATGAGATAGTTCAGCGTCCCCCAGGTGTTTGTCTGGCGTAAACCTCGTGTCTGCGAGCGTGCTCCATCAGGTCGCTCTTAGACTCGAAGCTAGCCCCACATATCGGACATTTGTAGGCCTGGGCTGAGATCGGAACCCGTCTTGGAAGAACGACGCCAACTACTCCTCCAAGTACGAGGCCATAGACTACGTGTGCGGCAAAACTTCCCAGCATCATTGTCATCAACATAGGTCCCAGCATGCTCGCCATACCGCTGATCATCATCATGGGTAGAAAGAAGATGATCCATGCTAGGACGCCGGCGGCGAGGCCCCAAGCGAGTCCCCGTCTGATGTTGGCGACGCGGAAGGTGTTGACTTTCGTGATCACTACGCCGAATATCCCTCCGACCGCGAGACCGGTGATGAGGTGTAGCATCCATCCTGCCACGGTTGCCATCGTTCCCGAGAGTCCCATCAGCATCGCTGCCGCGACGAAGAATGGTTGACCGTTGACCGGCATCATTAGTGCAAGGCCTCCCATTACGAGGGCCCCGACAACTCCTCCAGCCACTCCTGTTCCAACGGCTTTCGTAACATGATACGTCACCTTCGTTCGCATGAGCATAGTTGCGCGGCTGGAAAGTTGTAAGGATTCCCTGCAACTGTTGGAGGCTAACCTAGTTATCTGATAGTGCCTGCAGAATCTCGGTGAATTGGAATGAAGCAGGGGAGACCGCAGGAGTCAAGTTGACGTCATGATCGATTGGCTCATCTACTGGTTCATGTTTCCCGCCTGCATACTCATAGCTAGCGTGGCTATGCTCACTGGAATCAGCGGCACAGCTATGCTGACCCCCTTCCTCATCCTGGTCTTCCCAATCCTAAGCGTTCCAATCCTTACGATGCAAATAGAGCGACCGTCCACTTTGTGTACTGGGAACGACAAGGCTCAACCCCAACTGTTCAAACGAATGCCTAGGGATTCAATGGAGAAACGTCGATGACTCATTCCCTGGCCAAGCGATTTCGGAGAGATTCTCAATCCTTGGGGAATAAGCTAAAGGAAACCGGAAAGTTGCTAGGCCGACATAGATGTCCTCCGAGAACACAGCTAATGCTCCGGGCTGGCCGGGCATCCCACCTCGTTGGACCTCAAGCGCCAAAGAGGGAGTTGGAACGTCGGCGAGCTATCAAAGCAAGGTCTGGTTCACGCTGTCACACGGCATCCTCAACGAAGTCTACTACCCAAGAATAGATCAAGCAAACATGCGAGACATGGAGTTCCTGGTCGCTGATCGCGACCAATATTTCTCCGAGGAGAAGCGGGACACGAGCAGAAGAATCTCGCAGTTGGACCCAGGAGTGCCCGCATACAAGCTCGTCAACACATGTAAGAAGAGCCGATACCGGATGACTAAGATAGTTATCACAGACCCAGAACGTGATGTTCTCCTACAGAAGATCCACTTCGACCCAATCAGAGGAGGGCTCGGAGATTACGGCGTCTATGCTCTGCTTGCACCACATATCGGCAACCGTGGGTACGCAAACAACGGATGGGTCGGAAACTACAAGGGCACTCCGATGCTGTTCGCCCAGAGAGAAGGCACAGCGCTAGCTCTTGCATGCTCAACGCCTTTCAAGAAGTCGAGCTGTGGATACGTTGGCTATAGTGACGGCTGGCAGGATATTAACGCCAACAAGAAGATGACATGGGCATACGCAAGCGCACCCAACGGGAACATTGCCCTCACCGGAGAACTCGACATGCCCGGTTGTGACGGCGACTTCGTCATTGCCATCGCCTTTGGTCGAACACCTGATGAAGCGGGGCAACAGGCTAGAAACGCTCTGCTCAAAGACTTCGACATGGTGCAGGAAGCTTTCGTCGATGGCTGGAAGAAATCGCGGTCCAAGAGTATGGACTTAGGCAAGAAAAACGAGACAGGTTTCGATCTTTACACGATCAGCAACACGGTTCTCCGGACACACGAAGAGAAATCCTATCCTGGAGCCGTGATCGCGAGCCTCTCGATACCCTGGGGGTTCAGCAAGGGCGATGATGACCTCGGCGGATACCATCTGATCTGGCCGAGAGATTTGGCTCAAGCGGCTGGGGGTCTGATCGCTTGCGGTGATGTTGAACATGCAAAGGAAACGCTCCTCTACCTCATGTCGACCCAAGAAGAGGATGGACACTGGCTCCAGAATATGTGGCTTGACGGTTCGCCATACTGGGGAGGCATACAGATGGACGAGACCGCCTTCCCGATACTCATAGCCGATCATCTCAAGCGTCTCGACGCTCTTGTCGGCTTCGACGCTTGGCCGATGGTCCGTCGCGCAGCCGCGTACCTAGTCCGAAATGGACCCGTCACCCAACAAGACAGATGGGAGGAGGATGGTGGCTACTCGCCATTCACGTTGGCTGCCGAGATCGCTGCGCTTCTCGCCGCTGCAGATTTCGCTGAGGAGAAAGGCGATTTTGGACTGGCCAGTTATCTTAGGGAGACAGGTGACTGTTGGAACGAGAACATAGAACGTTGGACGTACGTCTCGGAAACAGACCTTGCAAATAAGTTTGGAGTCAAAGGCTACTATTGCCGAATTGCCCGTGCAAACCCGACTGACTCCGAACTCCCGGCATCCGGGTTCGTGGCCATAAAGAATCGGCCACTGGGACAGGATGCTCTACCGAGAGAACAGATTGTAAGCGTAGACGCTCTCGCTCTTGTACGGTACGGGCTGAGATCCCCGGAAGATCCCAAGGTCCTTGATACTGTCAAGGTGATCGACGCGATCTTGCGAAAAGAAACTCGGACGGGTCCGGTCTGGCATAGGTATAACCTCGATGGATATGGCGAGCATGAAGACGGCTCACCTTTCGATGGAACGGGGGTGGGAAGAGGATGGCCGTTGCTTGCGGGGGAGAGAGCGCATTATGAACTGGCTCGCGGAAATGTCGAAGAGGCCCAACGTCTTCTGCATGTCATGGAAGCACAGGCTAGCCCCGGAGGCTTGATCCCTGAACAGGTCTGGGACGCCGAGGACATTCCTTACCGTGCGCTTCACAATGGACGCCCGACGGGCTCGGCGATGCCCCTAGTGTGGGCACACGCAGAATATGTCAAGCTTGTTAGATCGATCGATGAAGGAAAAATCTTCGACATGCCATCACAAACGGTTACACGTTATCAGGCAAACAAGACATCGTCGAAATTATCAGCCTGGAGGTTCAACCAGAAGATCCGAACAATACCTTCAGGGAAGAGCCTCAGAATCGAGGTGCTGGCCTCTGCCTTGGTCCACTGGACTAGTGACAATTGGCAGACAGCAAACGATACCAAGACGATCGACACGGGGCTCGGAGTCCACTACGTAGACCTGCCAGCTACCAAACTCTCGCCTGATTCGAATATTGTCTTCACCTTCAATTGGTTGGAGGCTGACAAATGGGAAGGGGCAGACTTCCAAGTAACAGTCAAGGAACCTACGCTAGCAACAGTCCCAGCAAAACCGTAGAGCTTCACCATCATCGCCCAACAGTTTTGCAAACCTCTAGTTTCCATTAGACCTCTAGAGGATGGCGTCCGCCACCGCCAGAGGCGCCGTTCCCGCCGGGCGTTCCAGAAGTAAACCATTGTCTGGTTGTAGGATCTGATTTGAAGAAGCTCAGAAGCATGTTTCCAACCTTCATCTGCCCCTGGGGCATAGACGGGTGGGTGCCATCGCTCTGGAAATCAGAACAAACCCAGGTAAGTCCATCGCTTCTAGGAATAAGCCCATTCGCCCACATGTACGGACCCCAAGCAACCCAGGGTGCTAAGACGGGTCCCAGAGACGCGTTGAAGTTCATCGAACTGGTCCCGTTCAACTGAGCCTGTATCGTCCATCTGACCGAGAAACCTGACGTGTAGGCGTAGGGCTCAGGGTTCAACGTGCTCGAAGCGTATCCAGCGTAGATCCTGCTGGAGAGATAGACGAGCTTCAGGTTGGGAAAGTTCTGCAGCATCATCTGAAGAATTGTGATCAACTGACTCGAGAGAGTCTGCGCGTAAGTGATCTGCGATCCAGTTGGACTCGCGTCTGCCTCTTTCAACCAGGCTGCTTCCACCTGCTGAGTCGTCACGCTGGCATTTGCAAGTTTGCTGTCCACGTAGCTCCAATACGGACCCGGGTTTGTAACAATCGAATGGGCATCCTCTCCGCCCTCAGCGCCATTCACTATGACCATTGAAGGATTTACGCTCGGGTCCGAATTGGCCAGGGAGATCAGTCCGCTAGTTTCGATCAGGGTGTTAGACATGCCCACGCTGACTAGGACGATTCTTCCAGTCGGTGAAGGATTGCCTGTCTTGTCGAGGGGAACGATCTGCCGCGTGCGCTGGAGTCCCGCGTTCAAGTGGGACTGGGGCATCGTATTTGTTGCGTTGGGGTAGAGGCCTCCTTGCAGACCTTGGTAGGTATTGTTGCCCAGGTCGTTTAGGGGTACAAGGCCTGGAACTGACGTCCCATTACAATTGGACGCTGATACGGGATAGATTGATGAGTGGATAGTCAGCAAAGTCGACGTGCTGAGGATCATTAGGAGGGTTACATTGAGGCGTCGTGAGCTCGGAAGTTGAAATCTCAGGAGAAGCCAACCTTCCGTTCGTCAGCAAGAGTCTCACTCGATATAGGCATTTTGGGTTCGGTGTCGAAAACTCGATTGATCCACCGTCGATGCGAAGCTACCGATTCGTTAATGCGGGAACTGTGAACCCAATCGTAGGGAACTCACCACTCGACCAGGCACATCGTACGCGGTAAATTTACAACCGTTCGAGGTAGGGTAAAAATCGCGAATACAGGGTAAACTATCTAGGATGAGGTATCCGGTAAGGATAAATCGTGAGCTGTATGGTCGGACCAGGGTTAAAGTCTCTAATGCCCAAGCATACATTGCAGATTGCCACCCTTGGACCAGACACGGACCCAGTCCTGGTAGGGATTAGGACCCTCCCTGTTCACAAGCTCTACCTAGTCCATCTCGAATCCGACAAGCAGGTCGCTCAGAAGCTGAGATCTGACCTGGCTTCTGTGTTGAAGGTGGACGTCGAGGCTCACCCGATTCCAAACAATGACATCTTAACCCATGTCCTGGAAGGGGTCGCGGGGATACTTACCAGGGAGAAAGAGAATTTTGAAGATGTGATATTCAACGTCACAAGCGGCGAGAAGCTCCTCGGCTGCGCCGCCTTGTCCGCGGCCTTCGTTAATGGGCTGAAAGCAGTGGCGATAGTAAATGGCGAACCGATGCTTTTGCCAGTTCTGAAGTTTAGTTACGACAGACTGGTTTCCCAGACAAAGCTGGACATTCTGAAGGCGTTGCAGAAGAAGGGTGGAGAAGTGGACAGCCTAGAGGAGCTAAAAGAACTGACTGGCTACGGCAAGCCATTGTTGAGCTATCATATTCAGGGAGCCGAGGATTCTCAGGGCCTGGTGGACCTAGGGCTCGTAGAGGTCAGACGAGGAGACCGAGGCAAGAGCATGATCCAGGCAACAACCCTGGGTAGACTCTTGACTCTAGGACGATAACCATAGACTATCGAGTCCTCCGACCCCAGGACTCTACAGTTGGAGTTGAACGATTCGAGGCAAACATGAAACGCTGGACCCTTCTTCGTGGAATGAAGACTCTTTGCTAGAGCCTCTCAAAGCCCACGAGCGAGACTCGATCTTTGTAGAACTAACACGCAGCATCTGTCCAGTATGTCGTAGGGTTCTCGATGCCCAAGTCCATGTCAGAAATGGACGTGTCTACATGAAGAAGCGCTGTCCCGAGCACGGATGGTTTGAAGGTATCATAAGTTCGGACGCAGACATGTACATGAGCGCTTCAAGGTTCAACCGCCCTGGCCGAATTCCGTTAAAGTTTGCAACAGAGATTCGTGAAGGCTGTCCTCTAGACTGCGGACTCTGCCCCGACCATCAGCAGCACACATGCGTCGGAATAATCGAGGTGACCCAGAACTGTAACCTTCGATGTCCGACCTGTTTCACAGATTCCCCATCTGGTGAATCTTTGTCTCTAAAGCAAGTGGAGGACATTCTGGACAATTTCGTCAAGGCGGAAGGAGATCCGGAGGTTGTCCAGTTCAGCGGCGGAGAGCCATCAACCCATCCCGAGATTCTTGGAATGCTCCAGGCCGCGAAGGACAAAGGGATACGCTATGTAATGCTCAACAGCAATGGAGTCCGCTTGGCCCGAGACCTCGAGTTCATCCAAGAGCTTTCACGCATTGGAGTTGTTGTCTACTTACAGTTCGACGGGTTCGAGTCATCGACATTCCAGACGATTCGGGGCTTGGATCTTGGAAGCGTGAAACAGGACGCGATAGCGAACCTTTCAAAGTTCAAGGTTGACACAGTATTGGTATCGACAGTCCAGCGTGGCGTGAACGAAGATGAGATGGGAGCGATCGTCGACTATGCGATGGAGACGCCGATTGTCAGAGGGGTAGTCTTTCAACCTACCTTCTACACCGGCCGCCATCCGAACTTCGACCCAATGAATAGGGTAACCCTCCCTGACGTGGTCAAAGGTATTACCGCCCAGTCCAGGTTTGGTTTCAGAGAATCCGATTTCGTCCCGATACCCTGCTGCTATCCGACATGCAGCTCAGCGACCTATGTCTACGTGGAAGATGGCAAGGCGCTTCCCCTACCCCGCGTCGTCGACGTCCAGGAATATCTGGACTATTTCAAGAACAGAACAATCGTCGACATAGACTCAGTCGTCCAAGGGGCCTTCGACTCTCTCTACAGCGCCTCATCCGTCCCAGGCTCAGAGAAGATGATAGAGAACTACTGCACGGTCTGCGGCATACCGTTCGACCTCGGAGAGATCAAAGACAAGGTGAAGATGATCATGATACAACCTTTCCCTGACCCGTACACTTTCAACGTGAAGCAGGTCATGAAGTGTTGTGTTCACGAGCTTCTTCCAGACGGACGCATCATACCTTTCTGCGCATACAACAACCTCTACAGAGAGTAATGGGGCGTGAAGGCAAACGCAGACTTTTGAAGCATCAGAATTGAAAAGCTGTTGCGCTACACTCTACGAGAACAAGGCACTCCAGTTTCTACTAGGGCCTTCACTCCATCCCGGAGGACTGCACCTAACGAGATTGTTGGCCAACAGGATGGGATTGTCCTCAACTGATACCGTCCTTGATGCAGCATGTGGCCTGGGCGAATCATCCCGGTTCCTATCCAGAGAATACGGCTGCAAAGTCTTTGGAGCCGACCTGTCGCGAACCCTTGCTCGCACTGCGTCTCAGATGCATAACGGTAAGGACGCGAATTACCTTGTAGGTGATGGAGAGCATCTCCCGCTGAGAGAGAATTCTATCACTGCGGCAGTCTCCGAATGCTCCATGTGCCTGATGCCAGAATCCAGAAACGGACTCAGAGAAATCTTCCTAGCACTCAAACCAGGTGGAAGAATGGGAATCACAGACATCGTTGTAAACGGACCACTTCCCTCCGAACTCGAAGAGACCCTCATGCGATTCCTCTGTGTCTCAAGCCAGATTTCATGGTCCGAGTATCCTGCAGTAATCGAAGCAGAGGGCTTTGACCGAGTGGAGATGACCGATCAGAGCGGCAGCCTCAACGAGCTGCTCGAAACCCTCCGAAAGCGTCTATTCCTGGCCGAACTCCTAACGGCAGTCGGAAAACTATCCATCGGCAAAGATCGATTGGACCAGGGAAAGCACCTAGTATCTCTTGCTAAGGCCGCGGTCGATCACAGGAGCCTCAGGTACGGGATGATAACGGCTCAGAAACCAGTCCACTGAGGCATACCAGCAATGGTCAGGTTGAGTCGGAACATCAAGATAGATTCGTCGCCTGTAAGAGTCTGGCGGATCATAGAGAAGCATCTTGAACATCTAGATGTCGCACCTACCGAACACGAACCTGGTGAGATCCAAGAATCGCATGCTGAAGCATTGTCAGAGCAGCGGAGCGGAGTCGGAACCCGATCACGCTGGTTCTACACATACAAGGGGAAACCGTTCGTCTGGGACGATGTTGTGACGGAATGGGAACCTGAGAAGAGGATTGCATGGAAGGCGACTTCAGGTTGGGAAATGAAAGACTCATTCACGCTTCAGCCAGCAGACAATGGAACACGGCTCGTCTACGACATGGATTACCATCTTCCCTATGGACCTCTAGGATGGTTGTACGGAAAGCTGATTCTTGAACGTCAGATGAGCAGACACCTCAGCGGCGTTCTAGCGAGAATGAAGAGACTCTGCGAGAACCCGCTGGCTCAGAAATGAAACAGATTTCCTCCAGAACCATCTACGATTGAAGTGAAGAGCACTCAACGCAGCGAATCATCGCATTCTGAATATATCCCGGGATTGACAGATGTTGCGCCTTGCGCTAGTATGTTAAATATTTGGGGTCCGGCACCGTTTGCCGGGAAAATATTTTGAAACTATTATCGAAAGCACTTCTTCTCGGACTACTCAGCCTCCTCTCGACTCTGATACCTATTGGATTCGCTGCTCCAACCGGTAGCGGCACGTTTCAGTTCCTGGTGGGCGCTGGACCTCTCTGCTCTCTCCCGGGAGTGACCAATCCTTGCCCTGATGTCAGCATGGCGGCCAATGGAGACACAGTAGCATTGGCAGGTCAAGGAACCCTATCTATCCACTCCAAGTCTGTGACTGGCAGCGGAACCTTCATGCACAAAGCTCCAGACGGCAGTGTTAAGGCGATGGGCACTTGGAGCGCGATGCAATTAATGAGCTTCAAATCCTTCGGCAACTCCTCGGGACTCCCCTCGAACTTCGTAGGAGGACTAGCATTGATCCTCGTACAACTGTCCGTAAATGGAACCCCCGTCCACACCGCGGTTCTAACAGTGATCTGCGACGTCGGGTCACCCCCTACTGGCCTCATGGAGGGCATCAAACTTGCAGTCCAAGACACGCCATTCAACTTCAACAAACAGGTCAGCGGACTAACCCTGTTCATCGTTTCAGCGTAGTCAAGAGCTCAAGTCATCCACAAGGTCCTGACGCGAACCTCCTCCGTTTTTCTTATCGAGTAATCCTGGATCTAGGGTGATTGTTGGCGCCAGGCGGACCGTCGAGAACAGTAGGAGTAGCTAGCTGAACGCGATAGCTGGAGGCTCCACGCCTGGAGGAAGCGTGGGACAGTTTACGAGATTTCCAGTGAAAGTGACTCCCTTCGTGCTACTAGGGAAAGTTAGGTCGACGTAGGTGGGATTTGTCTTGCTTTGGTCGGCCTGAGCTTGTTCTAAAGATGTGAACATGCCGTTCGGGAGAGCTGTCAGCTTTTGTGGGAAGGGAGAAGGGAATCCGCTTGAAACGGACAGCGGATATGCTGAACCGCCGTTCGGGTGGTACGTGTTGTTGTAAACGTGCAGAATCGAGACCGCCCACAGCGGGGAGTATCCGGGCAAGCCGGGGTATGTGTCGATGAGGTCGTTGGAGTCCTTTAGATCACCATCGTTGTTGATGTCCTTGTTGCAGAGTGGTTCCAGCATCGGGCATAAATCGCCGTCTCTCTGGATGAGCCATATTGAGATCGCCGCAACGCCTCCGCTGGGGAGGTTAGTCTCGAACACGGCCATCGAGGCTAGATCTGTCCGGTACCAGACCGATTGGAAAAAGGGCTCCCCATTCACGACAGCGATCTTGACGTTGTGAGAGACCAAGGGTCCGTTCAGAGACCTGCTCGCGTCCTTGATGGTCACAAGGCCTGCTTGCTTTGCGCTGTTGAGGGTTGAGAGAGATTTTATTGTGTTAGGTGTATAGGTATTTGGTACAGTGACGTTGTTTATCTCCCAAAAGTGGGTATAGCCTGCATCGCCGGGTTTCACGTCGATGATCGGATATTGTCCCTGGACTGGGGCACCGTTCTGGTAGTTGAAGAAATAGACCGGGTTGACGGTGTTGTTGGTGCCCCCGACCAGCCAGTACCATGCTATCTGTCCGTTTAGCGAGCCCGTCGTCTGATTCCTAGTGAAGCCTGCAACTAGAGGCGCGCTAGTGACAAAGCCGGTTTTTGAGTCATCGATATTGCCACCATAGTTGTCATTATACGAGGAGAATGAGTTGTTACTGGTCAATCGGTTGCCAACCAGATAGCCTCCGACGGCCCCGACGACAAGAGCAATGACGAGGATTAATGCGAGGATCGGCGTTGTGAACTGTCTCAAAACTTCTCGGCCCGAGAAGAGTCAGACTTCGAATTTAATCGTATTTGCAGATTCATTCCATTTTTGTTACACTTTCTAGGACAACCTGTGTCGATTAACATCCATCGCGTTGGATCTCAAAGCTAGATCGTCAGAAATGGTAGGATTTCGATAGCAGGTGGTCGCATCGAGTGGGCAATCGTCCCCACGCGACTGCTGCCTAGTCGGCTTCGGTTCTACTTGTACGTGGCCCAGAGAAGGGTGCCGAAGCTTGCCACCTGGATGATCGTTAGGGTCGCAACCTCTAGCTCAACCGCAGACGTGTAGCTGACAGTTAGGTGAAAATAGATCGCGACGACATTCTCTACTAGGAATAGGAGGGTAAAAAGTAAGAGGGCGGCTGATATTGCAGATCTTGTCTTGAAGAAATTCCTGACTCCTGGGTAGAGCAACGCGAGAAGAATTATCATATTTGCAAATGCTGCTAGGTAGGTCAGCTCCATCACAGAATCCATTGCTGAGACGCAATCTTGTTTTGCCTAAGCTGCTTATTCAAGCGTTTCTACACATCTATTCCAAATTTACGGCTGCGTACGGTCATTCCGAAAACGCTATCAGCCTGACCATGAACTGGAAGAAGCCAAGCTGATACCGGAACAAAATCCGAAGCGAATGGATACTGATGCTGCTAATCGCACGTCTTTCTGAATCTAGTTCAGGCTACCCTCTACCTTGTTGAGGGGAAGCGAGATGCGAGCGAAGTCATTTCATCAGCCCGTGGAGGTTGATCCCTTCTTCAAACAGCTTCTCGTTTATCTCTTCGCGGGGAGCAGAGGAGCGGAGGCGAGAGTAAAGATCGTGTTCGCGTTAAAGGAGAAACCGTCAAACATCAACGAGCTAGCAAGGCTCCTAGGCGTCTATTACAAAGCTATCCAGTATCAGATCGGGGTACTCTACAAGAATAAGCTCGTCGAGACGCCGCAGAGGGGGAGCTACGGTGCTGTCTACTTCTTGACGCCGATCATGGAGAGACACCTGGAGTACGTTGATGGAATCTGGAAGAGATTCGGCAGACCGAAGGTTCGAATCCTCGAAGCTTCCTTTGCCACCGGCGACCGTTCTTGAATATTTGACTCAGTCTAAAGAGGGAAGATCGCTATTGGGAAGAATGGGCAAACTATTGACAAGACTAGATTGCTGGTAAAACGATACTTCGATATTGACCAGGTAGTAGTATCCTAATCCTTCTTCCAGACTCGCACTCACGTGTCGCGAGGAGCAACTACTTTTGAGAATTCTGAGAGAAGCGTCCGCAGACTGAAGCTTTTCTGCTTCAGTTTTCCCTTATAGGGCGGAGAATGGAACGGTCGGCCAATTTAGTGGGCGCAAAATATCGGCATGATTCAGCGTGGAGATCTGGCAGATTCGAATCGCATGCCCCGATCTTTGATCAGGCCTTATTTCGGGCGAATTATATTTCTGAACCCGAGTTTCGTCTAGCGTCATGCTAAAAAGCAAGTCAGAGGCTCCGCTCTCCATTCGGTACGATCAAGCATGGTCAAAACCTCAAGCGGAATGTTCGCCGGCCGCAAGCTTCGCAAGCGGCGGAAGAGCTTCAGGTGGGCCTATGCACCCTACAAGCGACGAATGCTGGGTCTTGACTACAAAGCAGACCCGCTAGAAGGATCGCCGCAAGCACGAGCGATTGTGCTGGAGAAGGTGGGGGTTGAATGTCGCCAGCCCAACAGCGCGGTTCGCAAGTGTGTTCGTGCGCAGCTCATCAAGAATGGGAAGACAGTAACCGCATTCCTGCCTGGTGACGGTGCGCTCAACTTTATCGATGAACACGATGAAGTCCAGATTGAAGGCATCGGAGGCGCTGAGGGCAAGGCATATGGCGATTTGCCCGGGACAAGATATCGTGTCTTTACGGTTAACGGTGTTAGTCTGGACGCGTTGTTGAAGGGTAAGAAAGAGAAGCCTCGCCGATAAGTATTCATTGTGAAGAATCGGGTCTTTTGCTTGTTACATGTCTTGTCAGGTACAGGTTCGAGTATCTTTTTGAGTAAAGTAACAACTTTAGCGTATCTTTTCCCAGCCCGCTAAGGCCATGTCCCTGCCCCTCGCATAAACGTAGCGAATGAGTGCCCTGCTTTTCATCCATAACACCCTGACAGCTACAAGTGAAGGCGCCAACAAGAATCGTCTCACAATGTGTCTACTACCAGTGAGTCTCTCAATCAACCAGAGTAGAAATCCTAAGGCGAAATAGTAGTAGACCAGGAACAGGAACGTCCCCTGTATCACAGGGGGAAGTAAGAAGGAGATGGCGGCAAACACTGTGATAATGAGAACTATGGCTGGATACAGAGAGATGAAAACGTGCCCCGCGCTTCTGAAATACTGTCGAACTAATCTTCCACGCCGCCCCCACTTGTGAAAGAAGTCTTCCGAGAAGTAAATCAGCATACACCCGGCATAGGCTATCCAATAGAAGATCAGGGTTTCGAGGAAGGGTATCCAATATAGTGTGATGTGGGGACAGGGCGAATTACAGAAGAAATTGATGTAGGGTGCCGCTTTAGGGTCGCTATCTTTGAGCCAGAGCCAGAAGTAGAAGGCAACTACCGTTGCGAGAAGCCCGAGCCAGATTAGTGCTCGTTTCTCTTCCGACTTCAGTTCTCTTTCGTATCTGGAGACCTTTGACCGCATTCGAAGACTACGAGACAGCCGCCCGCGCTTATCTTAACTTTCTCGGCTCGTGCTTTTCCGAGCACTCTCTACACAGAGCGAGTCTGAACGAAGTGCCGTTGAGGCCCTTAGCCTCGGCTCCCTTTCTCTTGCACCCACAGTGACATTTACACCTGTCGGGGTCGGATTTCACGGACGAAAGGAAAACGGCTCCGGAATAGAGAGAATTTGTTACTCTACTTGTAGGGCACTTTGCCCAATGCTCGTTGAAGCGCGCGCACAAGAAGTACGACACCCTACACAGTCGAGCTAGTTTGGGCTCTCAGGCTCGACCTTGAGCAGTCGTCCGTCAACTAGCGTTGTTAGCTGAAAGCATCAAAAGCTACAGCAATGGCTATGAAGCATACAACAACTCCCCCAATCCATACTAGCCCGTCACCGAGTGCCCATCCAATGAGTCCATTAAGAAAGCCTGCAACAATATTCTGCAATAACCTGTGTTTGTCGTCTGCATCGCCGATGTCCTTCACAAGCATTAGAATCTGGGATATCGAGAATAATCCACTAGCTAGGGGAGAGAAGAATGAGACTACGAAACCTGTTGTAGCGAGTCCGAAATACCAAGCAACTGTCGAGATTGCCGTAGTCTTGATCTGTTCCAAGTAGTTGGGTTTGGAGACTCGTCTCCTAACCTTTGGGATCTGCCCCATCTTTCGAGCCTGAGCTGTGAGCGTCTTGATGGCCCTCCGTTTGGAGGACGGCGACATCCGCGGATTCTTACGTACCCCTTTGATCAATCCCGACGGATTGCCCTTCCGACTCAAAGATGCACAGCTCTCCTACCGCCGGCCATCGTCAGCGAAACCAGCAACATCGTGACGATCAGAGCCACAAATGCTGCCAGCGTATAATGGAACCATCCGACAGGGCCTTGAAGAAGTACCGAGATGGGATCGGTGTTGTACATTACTTGGAGAACGACGGCGTATATGACAGGCGCGTAGATGACGCCCAGCAGTGAAGAGAGTCCAGAGGCTATTCTACGACTCAAGCTATTTCACCTCCTCCATGACCGAGAGGACGATCTTCTTCATCTTCGAAAGATTAGAGATCCTCGATCTGCCAACGTAACCCTTAAGCGTTATCCTTAGCTAGTTCGTTGAGAATTTTCTGGAGGACCTCCCACTCTGCTTCGTCTCTTGGAGTGGGGGAGTAGTATTGTCCGTATTTGATCTCGAACTGTTGAGTCAGACCCTCTTCTCGTAGTCTTCGATTTAATTTTGTCCCAATAACTTTCTTCGAAAAGAAAAGGACGTCCTTACAGTCAGGTTACTTCGACTCCTCATCGGAGTTTCTCGACCGCGATCTGAGCGCATCCCTTACACATGTAACAGCGTCCACCTCAACGCCAAGTTATCTCATGCGTCGTAACCTTCCCGCACTTCCAACACCAGATCGATTCGAAGCGGGCGAAGAAGTCGGGGTTCTTCACCAAGGAAGGGATGACTGACGGCCAAAGTCTTGAGATCGGTTAACTAACAGAGAAGCGCGAAACTCAAAGTTCGGGTCGCTTAAGTGTTATAGGATTGGAGGTTACGTTTCTAAGTTGATTGAGGCCTACTCGGGTAGAACGCAGGATTGTCTCGATTCTATCTTCTTCGTCCGCGTCCGGATGCATTCAAAGCGTTTCGAAAACAAATCTCGCTGGGTGACGCCATAGCTGACGGGGATTACGATGATCTTCAGGATGCTATTGACGAGGAGACTCGGTGGAATTCATACAATGAAGAGCTACTCAGGCGTTTCTTCAGTGACGACCAGCTTCTGAGTGACTACAAGGCTCTTCATCTCCCGAAGTACCACCTAAACGACTGGGACGACGATGAGATTGCGAACACGCACACTGACCGGATGAATGACAGGCTTACATTCCTTCGATCTGTTGTTGACCGGCTTCGCCTCATTCCTGAGAGTCCGGACGAAGAAACTCGCACACCAAAACCCTCTTCGAATGATGCAAGGGTGTTCATAATTCATGGTCGCGATGATTCAGCGAAGAGCCAAGTCGCTAGATTCGTCGAAAAGCTCGGACTCAAGGCAGTGATCCTTCACGAGCAAGCGAATCAGGGTCGTACCATAATTGAGAAGCTTGATCGCCATTCTGAGGTGGCCTTTGCAATAGCCTTACTGACACCTGACGATGTGGGTGGGTCAGCTCAGTCCCAACTCCAGCCGCGTGCTCGTCAGAACGTGATTTATGAAATTGGTCGCTTCGAAAGCAAGTTGGGAAGAGATAGGGTCATTATCTTGCGTACGCCTGGAGTCGAGATACCGTCAGACCTTAGCGGACTAGTTTATCACGAAATGGACAAAGCGGGCGGTTGGCAATTAAGTGTAGCTAAGGAATTGAAAGCCGCGGGACTTCGTGTTGACCTGAACCTGATCTGACGGCATTGGAGAACTTGTCTATGCAAACCTCGACTCGGTCTGTGACGGTCGAGATTATCGTTGCCGTTGTGGCAGCTCTGATTGCGATTTTGCTTTTCATTCCTGATGTTGGAGTTGTCGTTAAGGTAGCTCTGATACTATCTCTCTTACTCGTTGGCATCCTCAACTTCACGACATTAGTGGGATGGACTCAGAAAGCCAGCTGGAGATATACTGCCTGGAGAAGAGAGAGAACGGTCAGACGGTTTCCACAACTGATAGTGGACTTATACTTGATGAACAATCGGCTCAACCAAGTTCTTTTCGAGCGGAGTTCTGATCATCCTTCTCTCGCCATGCAAGGAGCGGAAGCAGTCGCTCTTCTTACAAAGGACTCAGACATGGCAGAGAGCGACGAATTCAAGGAGAAGATGGCATTGCTTGAGGCAGGGTTTCGGGTTACTCGAAACAATATCGTCGGACGTAGTGCTATGAGCTATAGGTGGAAGTCAACAGAATTTACGGAGGCAGTTAACGCCCTTAATGCTCAAGTGGACTCATTAGGTAACGTCTTTGCCACAGTCTACAGAATAGCAAGCATTCTCCAAGATAGGAGCTTGGAGATTCCAGATCAAGCTAGAGATAAGTGGAAGGACTTCGTTCAAGAGGTCAACCCAGTTCTAACCCAATGGAAGGAGTTCGCTCGACGCGTGATGATGACTGTCGGTTTCGTCGGCGACAGTAGGGCTCCCCTTGCAAAGGAGGTCTAGAGGGTCTTTCAAGTGGCAGATGATATCCTAGTCGCGATTGTCGGTCTAGTCGGCGTTCCCGCAGGAATACTCCTGAGCAATTATCTTCAAGAACGACGCGCGAAACAAAGAATACCGCTACGGAACTTAGGTCAGAGGGACACGGCCCTCAAGGAAGTCTACAGTGCAATCGTCGATTGCTATTGGTCTATTGCTGAGGCCGCCGGCCATTTACCCGAGAGTATGGACATCTTCAAACAAAAGCTGTTGGATCCGATCCAAAAACTCGAAACTTCGCTTAGAAAGAACGGGATTTGGCTTTCAAGTGTGCACGATAGCTTGTGGAAAGTTCGTGGAACTTTCATTCAAGCAAGCATGGATATTCAGTATCAAATGCCACCAGAAGTATCAGGGATTCCCGCGCAAAGTCATCCGCCAGCCTCGGAGACCGCTACGAAGTGGAATGAAATTGAACATGATTATGGTGCGGCACTCCGAGCTTTCGACGCGGCATTAGGGATAACAGCTTTAGAAAGAACCCATCTCGAATCTACTGTCGGGGGAGTACAAGCGAGCGCGAGTACTCAGCGCAAATCGCGACTCTGGGGCTTGTACATCGCTATTCTTCTTGCGTTTGGGGTGTTCGCTCCTGCGGGCATATTCCTGTTTCTGGGCAATTCCGCCGCGTGGTCGATAACTCCTGCGAACCAACTCCAAGTCGCGAATATCATGGTTGGGTTTCTGACGGTTGACGGGCTTCTGCTCGGCCTTAAGACTCGATTGCGAGAAGCGTTGGGCCCAAAAGAGGCTCCGAGAGCTAACGCACTCGAAGCATTGCAGATAGGGGCTCTGACCATCTCGCTATTCTGGTCGCTCATTACAATGTTCTACGCGAGTTTCTCGACCGACCTCGGCCTAATCAGCGGTTGGTTAAGGGCTAGCATTGTTGCGTTCTATGTTGCTGTTGCTCTGTATGCTGGCTTTGCGATAGTAAGCCGAAGATACATACCGCCCCAACCCAGCTCCTAAGTATTTACTTTCTGCATGCGAGAGGCAGTGCTCAAATAGTTAGAGTTCTGCGGAAAAAAGGGTCTGGGCTATGGGCGTTCTGGATGATGTGTTAGCCCTAGTAAGACGGCGTGTAGTCGTGTATCAGCGGGAAGCTCAGGTGATGTTGGAAAGGCCGCCTGAGGTCGAACACTGGGACGTTGTTAATGCTCTGACCAGATTGGAGACGGAGGGGTCTCTTATGAGTCAGGAATTTGGGAAGCCGAAGCAAAGGTGGTACTTTGAGTCAGGTAAGAGTTGGAGCGACGTAGAAAGGATGGTCTGGGAGAAAGCTGAGCTTGTCAAAGTATATTCAAATTATGATTACGACTTTGTGTCGGCGCCCGAAGGGAGTCGCTATGATGACTATTCGGAGTATCTTTTGGAAGGCGCTTTCAAAAAGTGTGGTTGTGTTCTGTTCGGGAAAAGTACATCTTACTTTGGCGGGAGAGAATACCGGCCGCAGGGTGAACAACCCGGCCGCCCTCCAGATCTAGACTTCACCGTAGGTGCTCTAGGTTGCAAGTTGTTGATGGGCATTCAGGTAAAAAATATGTTGGGGTATCCAGCTCAGGAAGATGTTGAACAACTAATTGACATTTGCTCCGTTTTGGAACTGCGACCCGTCATGGTCGCAAGGATGCTGTCTGGAGTGCAAGTGGAGCGGATGTTTGGCGTGGGGGGATACGCTATGATTTACAAACGATGGTTGCTGAAGCCTGGGATGACGAGGGGTGTGTTTAATAGGATTTCTGACGCTGGTAAGCGGGGTTCATTGTTAGGGTTGCCGGTTTCGATCCATCGTTGGACGCCGGACTTTCTGGTCCGAAAGGTGGGTGAGGCTGTGGCTAGCTTGTCGAGTAGGTGTTAGTGTTATGGGGTTATAGGTGTAGAATTAAATCTCTATACTAGGTGGTTCGCTCCTGCTCTGGCGTATGTCGCGGAAGTATTTGGTTTGGACAGGTGAGCGGACCGACAGTCGCGAAACCCTAGGCCTAATTCAGCCTTTCCTTCCATACCACTGCGAAGTAACGCCTTCGTGACCGTTTTCCCATAAACCGGAGAGCGAATGGGTAGTGCGCATTAGAGCAAGGTGACTATGAAGGGTTGACTGAGCGCAAGTCAAAGGGTGAGCGACTTCGCGCGTTCTTGCAGAAGCCATATGTTAGGATCCCGCTACTTCTCGTCATTCTTCTCTATGTCGGCTTTGTTGTAGTGCTGATCTTCGTCGCAATAAGCTCACTCTATGTTCTTGGCATCTTAGTCGGCACTCCCACTCTCCAACTCCTAACAGGAGCAATATCTGCAATATCGGCCGCGGCCTCTGCCACGGCTGCGATTCTAATTTGGAGAGGCAACGTTCAGGCTCGAAAGACTGTCTTGATAGACCGAGTGCTAGGGCCAGCATACTCAGAAATTAGACAGACTAGGGAACTTCTTGATTCATGGAAAGCCGATGCAGTTGATACGGGTTTGAATACTCCGTTCTTGAAACAGTTAGGTTCCGATTGGCGCTACTACACGCTAGATCAGAACCTTAGAACCGATATAGAGAACTTGAGGGACTCTGTTCCAATCCTTGGAGAGCAAAAGGCGCTATCCAAGACCGCCGCTGGCGCTGTTATCAGGGAGGTTGCAAAGACACTTTTCAAAACACAAAACATCAGTGCCGTACGTCTTTGGGTCTCTAACTCTTGGGTCGAAGGCCAGCCTGCTGGGTCAGGCAGATCACCAGACTGGGAGCTTGTGGTGGACTCTCAGCCACTAAAGGCACAACCGGGGCTTTATGTCCACGCCATTGAGGCGGTGGATTTTGACACTCAGAGGTCAGAGTTCATGCAACTTCTTACGAAGGACAAGGTGCCCATAAACGTCCAACGCTTTCAAGAGTTTTGGAAAGATGCGAAGGATCTAGCTTCAGCAGACCCAACTATCAATGGATTCCGTAAGCTGTTGGATAACTCGATTCAAACATTTTCGGCTCTAGAAAACAAACTAGACGCTGAAATCAAGCGCATACGATAAGAGCTTAGAGCTTATCCACAACAATGGCAGTGCATTCCTTACACATGAAGTACTTTCCACCCCAACGCAAATTATCTCATGAGTCGTGACCCTGCCACAAGTCCAACACCAAATTGCTTCAAAACGGTCGAAGAAATCGGGGTTCTTCTCCAGTGAGGGCATGACAGATAGCCCAGAATCTTTGAGACGAATATCTGACAGAGCGACCCGAAAGTTCACCGCAGCTTTCTTGGTTCATGCTGTTCTGAGCATTTTCTACAAAGAGCAAGTCGCGACGTCTTGCCGTAGAGACCCTCAACCCTCGGCTCCCTTTCTCTTGCAACCATACTGGCATTTGCACCTGTCGGGGTCAGCCTTCATCCTGTCTTGAAAGCTCAATGCGAAGTATCATTATGAGTTCCTTCACCCTCGAAGGGACTTGCTCGTTACCAGTCCAGTTATCGTAGGCTTCGACTGCTTCTCTAACATAGCCGGATGCGAGTTGAATGTATCCATATGGATCGGGCGGCGGCAACGGATTGTGAGTGTTGATTCTGCCACGTCGCATACTCGAATTCCCATCCAAACGAAGCTCTTTAGTCAGAGATTAGCGAAACACACGGAACATTGACCAAGTCGCAATGTGAGACTTGCGGACACTGGTTCGAGGACTCAGAATTAGACGACCATCTGAGCAAACACTTGGACGAACCCGCTCCACCGACACCTGAGCCGAAGAAGCTTAGATGCCCCGATTGTAATCTTCTCATGAACTCCTCCTACGGTGTACCGTTCAAAGTTGGCCGATCTGACCCAGCCGGTCAATTGCTCATGGGGTGGTGGTCAGAAGGACTCGATCAGCCGATTCTGATCGATCTTCACATCTGCCCTCAGTGCGGGCGAATGGAACAATTCGCCAACAAGAAGACCCTCGAACGGTTGAACCGAAGGCCAAGACCGGAAGCAGACTGAGTGACGGACTCACTTGAAGGGGCACTTTGCCCAATGTTCGTTCAAGTGCCGTTCACAGAACAGATTCAGACACTTCTTACAACGCCGTAGAAAATCAGTGTCTTTGCACCCCTCAAACTGACAATGCCGCCACATGGGAACAGTGAAAAACTCGGTGAACGCTAAGCAAGAGACAGCCCCGAAAATCCCCGCGTCAGCCTTCGCTGAAATAGTCAGCATCTACTTTCTTCACAAGATAGCTCGCCATCTCAGTGACGCCGATTCCATGATCTATCATTAGCTGAGCGAGTTCGTTCCCATCAATGAGCACACGATTCTTCTCTATTCCCTTAACGTATTCTCGGGCGTCTGGGGAGAACTGAGAAGTCGTGATGAACACGCCCTTCCGTGCCCGTTTGAAGTCGAGGCTCCCAGCAAAGGATTGGATTTCCTTCCTTCCGACGGTGCCGGTGTCCCATCTCTTCGCTTGAACGGCCACAACGTCGAGACCGAGCTTATCCTCGTTGATGATGCCATCAATGCCACCGTCACCACTCCGTCCGACTCGCTGAGCATCCAACCTGGAACCACCGTAACCCATGGCCACGAGCAAATCCAGAACGAGATTCTCAAAGAATTGGGGCGAACAAGATTTGATACGCTCTAACAGATCGTCAGCCAGTGCCGCACGTAAGCTCCGGTAGTTGTAGTCAATCATCTCTGTTGGAGTCCCAACAATGGTGGAAACGACGCCCGATATTGGTACAGCGGCCCCACCAGCACCAGCAAAGCCAACTGTTACGGTGCCCGTGCCCCAACTCGGTAGCTCAGCCGTCTCACGTTTCTGAAACTCTGCAAACTCAGGGAACTGCATCAGGAACTTTCTGTCAATCTTTGGGGGATTCTTCTTCAGCACCTCTAACCCGCGAGCGGTTATCTTCACCCTTCCGATTCCCGGAGTCTCAACTAGTCCGGCTTTCTTCAGATAGGTTCTTGTCCAGCCGACTCTATTGTAGATAGTTCGCTGTTTTCCGCTTGGGATCATCTCGTTTCTGTCTTGTTCGCTCAGCTTGAAAATGTTGGAAAGCAACTCAATTATTTCGTCCATCGTTCGTTCCCGGCCACCCGCAAGTGTCTGAAGGAACGGAAGCATCAAAGTCTGGTAGTCAGGGACTGTTATACAGAATCTAACTCGCTATGGTTGGGTACCGTTCGACAGTGTAATTGACCTTGATCGTGTTCTTGCAGGGGAAGTAGTCTAAAGGGATTGTCACATGCTTGTTTAGGAAATCCATCAAGAGCGGTGGATTTGACTGTGGGTTTACCAGAAATTCTCTGTTGAAATTGACAAATGGGTCAGGAATCTCCTGCGGACTCATGTCTGTCACGACAAGTGGACACCAAATATTCCCCTTCGAAGCCAACGAAAACAATCTGTGAACTCCATTGTTAATTATGAGACGAGTATTGACGCTGTCAATTCGAATCCTGTACACGTTAGCGAACGGGGGATACCTTCCCCCTATTGGAAAGCTCAGGCTATCAAACTCTGGGCTGTTCTTGTCCTTATCATTCAAGGCTACTCTTCGATAGACCGGCATGTGATTTCGCACATCTTCATCCATGGTAGTGAATAGAAACGCCCCATTGTCCTGGGTCATTCCAAGAATCTGTTTGGTCATAGGTTCTGTAAGGTTGGGCGAACTGGCTACCACGTCAAAAAGCTCAGCTGAACTCATCCCCGACCTAACGTTGGCACGCTCTTCGGCTCGCTTCTGGTTTACGAGAAGCTGGGGCGTCACCAGCTTGCTCAGTCGGACATTGTAGAGTCCGGTAGCATGCGAGTCATGAGGAGAATAGAGTTTCATTAGCTTGAGGACACTTTCGACTCTGTTCTTATCCAACCCATTGATGGCCATTAAGTCGTTCGCTCCCACAAATGAACGCTGAGGCCCGCCAAGGTTGTTGTATGCCTGGTTTGCCTTAGTCCATAACGAGAGAAGATCGTCTCTCTTCTGCCCAGCAAGAAGTCCTATGTCGAACTGACTCAGCAGAAACGCGTGAGGAATGGAAGAATAAAGACTCAGCTTTCTTACAGTCGATCTTACTGCCAAATTCTCACTCTGCTCACTCAGCTGAGAACTCTGTCCAGAGAACTGATACTTGAGCATGATACGGAAGGGAATAATAACGGCTTTGTGAAATGTCCGATCTTAGCAGGAATAGCTTCATGCCCCTGCCCCTCAATGTTCTCATTCGGACGGAAGACGATGGGTCTTCCTAAACCTGTCAATAGATTTCCTTATCTCTTCTTTGTTAGTCATTTTCCCCTCTTTGTAGAGCTTTGCATAACGTTCCCATACAGCTTTATTGTTTCCAAGTTCCAGAAACTCAAATTGCACCGACCACGGTATCGAATCATCCACTTCTGTCTCGTTTACGAGACGTCGGTAGTCGTAGATCTTTCTGATGTATCTTAGAGATATCTTTCCCATGGTCCTCCTGATCTTGAGGGCAAGTCTGTCGAGAAAGTTTGACTTCTTCTCATACGACTCTCGTTCCCGTGGGAGTTTTCTTTCATAGGTATAGATCTCGTCTCCAATCTTCCAGTACAGCGAGGGGAGATTTCTCGATTCTGCGTCACGAATCAGCTGAATGCATCTCTCAGCAAGCTCGTCCAGCTGCTTGTACTGCTTTTCTTCCCGACTGATTCTCTGCATAAACTCCTTCGTGTCTCCGCCCAACTCAAACGTCTCGGAGTACGGTTCAAAATCCAAATGTTCAAACCCAGGAACCCTGATCGGGTCTGAACGTTTCCGTTTCAACGATCTATGAAGGTCCTTGCCCATGTCCCAAGGAAATTGTCAGTCATGTCAAACGCTTCGCTGAACATCTGTTCCATGTAGGCAACGGACAAGTCTTGCTCGTCTATGTCCTTAATCCGGTTCTTGACCCAATACTCCACGAGTTCACTTGTAGCGCACTTGAGAATGTGATACTTGAGCGCTTCCCCCTTGGCGTTCTTGATAATGTATTTCGCCGTTGGGTGTGAGAAGTTCACGATGAGTACGCCGGTTTCCGCGTCAAGATATGCTTGAGGACTTTGTAGGCTAGAGTCCTTTTCTAGCTTCGGGCTACGAACCGGCCTGATTTCGGCGAGCCCCGCGCCGTGTTGGCCCGACCCCTTGCCCTTTCCCTTGTTCTCACCTTCATCCTTTTGCCTCTGGTGTCTCTCGAGTTCAGTTTCGACGAATATGAGCTTCGTCTTTGCTGCTACTCGCTCCTTATTGTGATCTGTGATGATTGCGACCGCATAGTAAATGCCCTTCTGGGCTTGTTGCGATATTCCAAACTGGTAAGTTCTCGTTGCTTCGGCGTCGGCTTCATAGTTCGCGGAAGCATTCGTTGAGAATATCTCTTGGTTTGTTGGATCCCGAACCGTGAGCGACTCAGTGTAGCCTGACTTGTTGATCTTCGTAGGGTTTTTCAGTCGCATTTCGAGTTTTACTGTGTCTCCTTTGAGGTACTTCTGTTTGTCGCAGTTCAGACTTACGATGTAGATGTTGGTAGGTATTGTCGGGGGTTTTCTGGGGGGAGGAGGCGTCGGTCCGCTTCCGCCTGTCCCGTGCGGGTCAAGGTCAGGGAATTGTTTCAGAGTCTCGTTTAATTCATCCAAAGCCCGATTGGCGATGTCCTTGTGTTTCGGGTCAATATGAGTGTCAGATCTTATCAGAGGCTCGACGAATTCTTTTATCCGTAACTCGAGGACCTCTCTCGCTGACTTCCAAGCAGGATGAGAATACTGAAAACCACTGTGGTTAGGATTTTCAGCATCTCGCAAAAAGTCAGCTGAGCAGTAGCCAAAGAATCTTCTGAGGGGAGGTCCCATCAGCGGAGGGTGGTACCTTACTATTGTTTGCCCGCCGACGTTTATTGCAAGGCCTCTAAGATCGTCGGGAACATCTTTGTCGGAGAAGTACAGATTGAGGTTCCGCAATATACCAAGACTCTCTTTGCCCTTTGAAATCATCTGGTCGTCGAGGGTTTTATGATTCTCTGGCTTGTGCTGTGGCCAAGTTAGGGGCTTTACCTGCTTCTCATTACTCGCAACGCGATATAGAACAGTTGCACCCTTAGCAAGAATCTCCCACCAAGTTCGCTGAACATATCGAATAAAGGATTCTGCGTCCAGTAATCTAGTGCGAATCTTCTCATCAATGTTGTAAATGGTTACGAGCGTACCCTGATGATTTAGTTCCCTTGGTTTCTGATTCTCGAAGTCGGCATAGCCCTCCGGGGTGGAATATCTGCACCTGTAGACGTTGTCTGGTCCAACTGTTTCTGAAATAATGTAGGAGCCGCAAGCGTGATAGAGGAGTTTTCCTTGACCTCTGGATCCTCCCTTGGTAGGATCCTTATCTTTTTCTGTATACCAAAGAGAATGGAATCTATCCCAATTCTCCGCTGACATCCCCGTAGTGCCGAAGTCTTCTACTCTCAGATTGTGAGTAGTTGGATCGTAGGTTATCGTTATTCGCCAGTCTTTACCATCCGTATTCTTGCGCGCGTCCCATGAATTCTGAATGGCCTCCCGTTGAAAACCATCGATCAGATCACCATACTGATCGGCAATGTTCTTCTTGCTATGCTTCAGATTCACAAGCGTAGGCTTCAATGACAGATTGCTTGCATCCACCGGCACGGTTGAAATTGACAAATCCTAATGACTCCTTGCTCCCAGAAGCTGAGGACGGTACGATTCGCCCAGCGAAGTTGCCTTGTATGTTACAAGGAGGCCAGCACGAACCTTCTCTATCATTCCCAGTTCCCACATACGACTCATTGCTCCCGCTCTCATCAGATTGATCATATCTTTCGTCCACACCCTATCGAGGGGTTGGAAGGTCCGGTAGAATCCCTCGAGCGATAAGTTCAAGTCGTTTCGACCTTTGCCACCATTAAGCAGATTGTCGAGAATTACGCCCATGTGCCGGGCTTCCTGAGGTAGCTTCTCACAAATGTGCTTGATTAGGAAGTCTATCTCCGCCGGGCTGAAAATGGGTGACGTCTGGCGCCCGTCGAGCAATGGATTTTCCAAAGCAGCAAATCTCCTACCACTCTCGGTCAGACCGATTCGTTCGATCTGGTTATCGTCAAAGACTCTTGCAAATCGGAGCTGCAGCAACATGCCGCTTGACTTATGATCGCTCGATCTTACGAAGCCAATGTACTGCTCACTGAATCGCCGCCTGCTCTTGTCGCTGTGGTCCGGGAAACTAACGGAGATCTTCTCCCCAGATTTATTGCCTGACGCAAGGTCCAGCTTCCTTAGCCCGTTGCCAAAGTCTTCCGCTGCATTGGATGCGATGTCCTTGAAAACGACGAGTCTCGGGAAATCACCGGTTTGATTCGCGAGCAGCCTTAGACTGAACTTTACTGGTAAGAACCTGTAATATTGCCCCCAAAGGATTTTCTCAAGAACTTCTTCGTCTGTGGCTTCGCGAGTAGTCTTGATTGACGCCTGTCCTTCGAATGTGGGCGACGCAAGAAATTTGTCAAGCATTGCACCCGGCTCAGGGTCAGGTGCGGAACTCGGAAGTTGCTTGCTCCATGCTGTCTGTTCCGCATTGAGTTGGTTTTCAACCGCTACATTGACAAAGTGATTTACGTCGCGGAACTCTCCTTTGGCAATAATCTCTCGAACCTTCTCCTCTAATACCCTGGGTATATCAACAACGTACTTCAAAATGTGTACCTATAAATGACCACAATAGCGCATATCTATTTATATTTAGCGCTAGAAGCTGATTCGTAGTAATCACAAATAGCATTCAGCCGACAAGTTTCACAACGAGGATTTCTCGCGGTGCAGACTTTTGCTGCGAAATCAATGATTCCTAGGTTCAGTTCCCTGCCTCGACCTCTGGGAATTAGGCTCGCAAGAAAGTCCCAGAAGCGCTGATCTTCTCGAGGCCGTTTCTTAAGAGATTCCAAGCTGAACACTCGTTGGATGACCCGGACGCTGTTTGCGTCTAGCATTGGTAAGTCCCTTCCTTCAGAAAGACAGAATACCGAATTAGCAATGTACCTCCCTACGCCAAGACCGTGCAAGCTAGTCTGCAGGTCTTCCGGGGTATCAGGAAGCTGCCCTTTGAATTTCTCAACAAGAATCTTTGCGATCTTTTTGAGCTGAGTTGGGCGCGTCCTGTGAATTCCAAGCGGCAGCAGCATCTTGGTGAGACTTGCTTCGTCCGCTTTCGAGAGATCCTCGAAAGTAGGGTACTCCATTAGCAATTGCCTATAGCAAGGAATCACTTTCTTGACGTCGGTCTTTCGTAAGAGCACTTCTGCCACCAATACCGAATAGACATCTGTCTTTTCTCGCCACTGAAGATGACGCTCATTTCTCCTGAACCATGCAAGTATCGATGATGAGAAAATCGCTCTCTTCGGGTCACGAAGCTCGGATAACTGGTTCTTGTCTAATTTGCTTGTCGTCCCAAAATTAGCCTCCTGATCATTCGAGAGAGGGACTTTGATAGAATGGGCGGTATAGCATCGCCAACCACCTGTTGCATGCTACCAATCAATCCAGAGAACCGATATTTGTCAGGAAAGGACTGGAGTCTTGCGGCTTCGCGCAATGACAGCAACCGGTCTTCCTCAGGATGAATGATCATAGCTTTTCGAAAGCAACCAACCGTAACAGATGGAAGATCGGGATCCAGTCTTCTGTACACACTCTTGTGATCAATGGTAATTAGAAGCTCCTTCGGTACCTTTCCACTGTTGACAAGATCGACCAAACTAACTCCCTTCCCAATGAGCTTGATCCGCCGCTTCACTGTATCATTGTTTACCGTAACGACATGGTCGTACAAAACATGGCTTCCGTTTCTCACTCTTTTTTGATAGTCGCTGGTCGGCTCCCCAGCGTACGAAGACACTCTGTCGCCTTGAGTTCCGTCAATTGGCGGTAAATCCCCGTTGATGGCCGCACGTACGTTTACGTAAGACCTGCTTCCTTTGGGCCCGTGAGTCTCCGTAGGAAATCGAAACCTTCCAATCGCGGTTCCGACCATGAAGACCCTTCTTCTATGCTGAGGGACCCCGAAATCTGCAGCGTCTAGCACTCTTGTTTCCACATCGTACCCGAGATTTTCGAATCGGCTAACTAACTCATTCACAAGCCGGCCCTCGTCGATCGAAAGCAAACCGACTACATTCTCCATGAGGAACATGCCCGGATGGATTTGTTTCACGGCGTCGAAGAACTTGAGTAGCTCGGCCTTGCCGTTATTGGGTCCCCTGCTCTGCTTATTCGCGACCGAGAAGCCCTGGCAAGGCGGACCCCCGGCTACAAGATCTATTTCCTTATAGGAAAAGCCCATCTGACTCAGAAGAGACTGGAAGTTCCTGACCCTTTCTATTTCCGACCATAGAGCCATTGTGTCTGGGTTATTTTCCCTGTAAACACGATAAGCCCCGGGATCTTTATCGATCGCCAAGACAACTTTCAGTCCGCTGGTCTTCAGGCCATAGCTGAGACCTCCGGCCCCACAATAGAGGTCGATGGCGAGAGGTAGACCGTCCCTCATTTTACTACCTCTTGAATTGATATTTTGAAATCGTGGACGTCAATTAGCTTCCTAAGATTCTTCGGGAGATAAACCTCGCAACCGCTCGTTACAGTGAGAGGGCCTCTGAACATTTCTCCGTTGAATCTTATCGTTACCAAGAGCGTGTGACCATCATGAATGTCTAACTTGTCCGTTATCCTTCTAGGGATTTTTAGCAGAAGAAGTTGCTTACGTTCGGATGACCGGACAGTCCAGCTCTCCATCACAACCCAGTCACGACTGTCTTAACTATTAAGACTTTCTTAACAGTTAAGAACACTTCGATCAACGGGCTCTCGACTGGAGATAATAGAAAGAGCAAAGATTTCGCGCATGCCCCCCATGATCCCCGTCAAGGTCCGAGTCACTTGAAGCAGGAATCAAGAGTCAGTCTGTAGTCCGTCCCGTGTTCTAACTGGCGATGAAAAGCCCCGACGAGGATTACGCCGCCCATGGCTACGCAAAAGATGGGTCCAGTGTAAAGTTGCTGTAGTCATGGTTGGAAGGTCCGCAGGTGAATCCGGTCGGTGGTCGTAGAGGCACCAAAATGCATTGGCTCGCGGCTCTGTCGTTACAACTATCTTATCGGTGGAGTCGCATTTAAGCACCGTGAATTGCGTTACGTTCAAACTAAGCTTCGTGTTGGGCCAAAGCTTCTGGGCAGAGAAAACCACTTAGAGGGATTCATCGTCTGGCTTGACCCTGGACACAGGCTTCGCATTCGAGAGAAGATGCCTATCCTCGGGCAATTCGAGGGAAGGGCAACAACGTGCGCTCTTTCAACAAATACTGAAGTCGGAGACGCTTGTATTGGAGGGTTCCATAGGTTTAGGGTGAGGGAATACCGCACCACAACCAGAATACTCTCAGTGGAACTACACCAGCATTTGCATGGCAAGAGTGCATTCCCGTCAGATGATGAGAGTTAGTTTCGGATCTGAGTGACAGCACCCATAATTCTCGCACTGATCCATGGCTACTGTGAGTTTGGCTCGGTGCCACCCGTTTCATAGTATGAGACAAGAGCTATGGTTTGGGAACTTCGACCTGAACTGTATCGCTGTCGCCACTTCTCGAAAGCGTACTCTGATCAATTCGACAAGAACTACAAGGGAACTGTGGGCGAGAACTTCCTCTATGACGCTTTGAAGGCTTTGGCGAACGAAGAGCGAATCAGCCCACCAGAGCTACTCGGAGAACCAACCCCCGTGTATGACCCAGAGATTATCGCCCGCACGAATGACTATCCAGACTGCTACCTCAAAATTGACGATAAAGAGTTCCTATTCGAGTGCAAGAACCTCTTCTATTACCCCATAGACCATCCACGTGAACCGCCCAACCCGTTCTTTGTCCAGCAAGAGAACTGGGTTCGGGAATTAGCCACATGGGGTAAAAGGTGGTTCGAGCCAGAATACCCCATCCGGGGCACCAGCCGGAAAATTCGCAAAGGAGACCATACAGAATGGGTCTATGAGAGGCGAGTAAGGATATGCTCACACGAACCGATTCATTCTACCATTAGAATTACCAGTATACGGAATGGAACATGTCCGTGTCCCGACATACAGAGCGTTGGGCGTGTTTACGTAGCAACTGTTCCCACATACAACGGGTGGGCACGCTCTGAACTTGAGGGGTTCTTCGGGGAGAACCTGGTTTTCACACAACACGCAATGCTCAGCCCAGAGATGGAAGAGACCCCTGAGGACCATGAATGTCGTCTTACTACCTTCGCCTACTTGAAGGACGAACTCAGATTTTTGATGGAGCGCAATCTGCCAGGCAAGGCGTGATTCTCTACTTGAGGCGCAAGCAAAAGCCTCAAAGTAAGCTCATGTCATGATGGAGAGCGCTCAAACCGCTACCCTCGCTCCCGTCTTTGTCAACTTTCCGGGACACGTTGCAGCAAGTTGAAGGTTGCAGAATTCTGGGGTGCTCGGCTAATGGTTGATTAGCTTAGCACTTCATGCTTCGGAGCTTGATTTGCCCTCATTCGATTTGTCGGGGTCGGTTCGGATTTAGTATCTCGGAAAAGGGGTGGTCAATAAGCTTGGATACGTGCTTCTCTGACACATGTTTCGCAACTTTTGTTGCAACAACTCGTCAAGCCTTATGGCTACGACGGATCTGCACGCTCATGTCGCAACTGAATAGCAACTTCCCCCAGAACGTGCAACATCAGTTGCAGTTGCATTCCCTCGTGATTCCAATGCAACTTGCAACAACTTCAGGGATCGAGTTGCATTGACTTGCGAAGGGACAAAGACACTCTTCGGCCTGCTCTTCCATGACCCCGGGCCTATCATTCGACTTGAACCGCCCATCTTTACCGATTAATGCTCGTGAATGACTCGCTTCTCTCCTGGGTCACGCAGAGCTTGTGTAGTCTTCAGTTAGCCGAGTGGTTTCGGTTTTACTGGGCCGGGTTGGGACTCCAAACGTCAGTTAGTAGCCCGTACCAAAATATACCCATATGACCAGGCTATCCGTGGCAGTCCGCAACTGACAACTGCAACTATGCAACTAATGATCTAACGCCCCAGTGTCGGCCCATAATCCAAGTCACGGCTCCATCCAGAGCAATCCCTTCTCGGGAAGGACGGGGGACTGGGTGGGGTCGGACATTCATTCATTCATTCTCGCCCAAAGCCAATACACTCTGGTGGGTGGGCGGGCGGCTTAGAACAAAGACCGGCTATACCCCACCAGAGCATCGCACTCGCCTCTCTGGTTTTCCAATTGCCCAGAGTGAATGGCACCGTTCGCCGGGCACGGTGGGCAAGAAAGCCCCGGCATTTCAGAGTTCACCCGTCATAACACCCTTCGGGGGCGGGGTCTACCAGAGAGGGTGAACGAGGGGGTTCTGGAACAACCCCCAGCATCTACTCTGGCAGAGGAAGCCCCCAGATTCACGATCATCAAACCAAATGGTTTCAACGAAATATTCTTTGCCACACCTCTGCTTTCAGTTCTGAGTTGAACATACGAACAACAATCCCTGCATTATGCGGGATCATCGCTCCACCTTTGATGGTAGTATTATGGGCGATTGCAAGCTTTCTTAGACCAGGATACAATCAGTTAGCTCAGAAAGGCAGTGAACTCGGTACCGGCCCGAATTCTATCGTCATGAACCTAAACTTTGGGATAACTGGAATCCTAATCGTGATCTTCGCCTTTGGTCTGGTCGGGCACATTCAAAATGGAAACTGGTCTAAAATCGGAATCATACTCTTGCTTGTTTGCGGTGTCGGAGAGGCAATTACTGGGGCCCTTCCGTGCGATCCAGGATGCCCAGCCGCGGCAGGGTCATTTTCACAAAATGCTCATCTCGGAATCGCGGTGGTCTTCTTCGTCTCAATCGCAATCACGCCGTTGATCCTGGGGATAGGCCTGGAGCGGGATAAGTTCTGGAAGCCTTATCGAACGTACTCGATAGTCAGCGGTCTGACAGCTATCGCATTGTTTGTCGCATTCTCTATCTCAGTTCTTTCCTCTTTCCAATATGTTGGACTCTTGGAACGACTCTTCCTGGCAGTTCCGTTTCTCTGGATAGAGTTGATGGCAGTCCGCAGCCTAAGACTCTCGTTCCAGTGAGAACGTCCGATTTGTTTGTTACTGAACCCAACAGGCAAAGCCACGCTGCCGCCTCGACTGCCAGAGTTTGTCTCAGCGGCTCTCCGGTCGAGGTTTTCGCCCTTCGCCAGGTAGAGCGGCGGCACCCGGCACCTCAGAGTGAAATGCTCTCCAAGAAACATATACCAACAATAAAGCGAGAGGGAGACCTGAAAGGGCAAGAATTGTCGTTCTTAAAGTGGGGGCTGAGGGCGGGAGCAGTCCTAAGACATCAGGTAAAACTGTCCCCAAACTGATGATGCTAACAGCTATTCCAAGAATGTAACCACCCGGTCTTCTGAAAGAAATGAGGATGAATGAGCTTACTCCTACGGCCATGGCGTACAAGTACCATACTGGCCCAAGGAATAATGTGGAGAACTGGTTCAGAGCGTACTGTCTGTCTTCACCTATCCCTGGAATCAACAGAATTGCCTCGACAAGAATAACGAGTAGAATCATCCTGGCGTAAATCCGATATATTGAGTTAACTGGAGTCTCGTTCAGACGGTGACTACCCATGCTAGGTCTCAACCGTCCTAACCAACGAATCCATCTCTGCGCTCGAACAGTGTCCTTGGATCCGAACATACCCAGACTTGATACGAAGAAGAGGACACTTACCAGAAGGAACATCGCACCGGTTACAATTTGGACGGCAAGGCTCGCGGAAGTGACCGTCGCAAACGCAATCGTGGGCGAACAAGAGAGACAGGCGTTTCCCGTGATGCGAAGAGCTGGAAAAATCAGCCACAATCCAAAAGCCCCCGACAAAGGTGCAAGAAGCAGAAGAAGAGAAGCTATCTTGTACTGTCTTAGCGTTCCCGAAGCGGGCGAGGGTATAACCAAACTTTGTCCCGTAGAAATTAGGCTACCCGATTATTTACGAATATAGCCCGTTGAAAAGGTTACCTAAGTCAAATCCTACTTCTGAGGATTTGGAGATGTCTCAGCACGCTTCATCTGGCGAATGACAAAGAGAATCAGAACGGTTACATCAAACATCATGAACGGCACGAAATCCGCAGTCCCGAGAGGGAATGAGGCTACACCGAACAAATACAGGAAGTTCGCCAGTGTCCAGTAAAATCCGAAAATTGTGATGGCAATAACCAACGCACCGACTCTATCGGGTCTCTTCATGGGAACGCTTTCCTTTGGGAAGAGAATAGAGGTTCAGATAGACCAATTCGAGTATGATGAATGGGATTCCCATAGGTATTATTATCCGAAAATCCGATTGAGGAACGAAACCTAACCAGATTAGGATAATTCCCCCTAACCAAGTCCCCGCCCAAGCAGAAGCGAGGATTTGTACGACACGCCAGTTACCGATTCGAGTCTTCAAGTCTTTGTTGCCTACACGAAAATTCCAAAACACAGAAAAAAGGATTGCTGGTCAGTAGCTTCAAGCCAAGAGATGGATGAGATCAGCCAACATGGCAAAGAAGGCCCGCGCAAAGTTGAGTGTTCCGGCATCCGCGCGTCTTTGATTCTCTTCCTATGAGGAAGGGTGGGCTTTTTTCCATGCTTCTCTAAACGCTCGTAGCTTTGAGATGTGTGTGAATAACGGTATGAAGACAGAACCGAACAAATATGCGATAACAACGTCTCCAAAATTAGGAATCACGGATCGAATGATCAAGGCATAGAGGATGATGAGTGCCACATCGGATACGAGAAGGAGCCGATAGAGTCTCTTCAACTGATTGCCCCACCGTTCATAGTCTGGATGAGTTGTCCGATAGTGGACGCTTACCTGAGAAAACTCGACCTCGACATCACATATCCTGCATTTGTGCAGGGGCAATCGAGACGGGAACATTCGAGAATAGAGTAGCCGAATCCAACTAATCAAGAAAGCGGTGAATTAGCTCGAAACCCATAGAATGATGAGGTCAGCCAACGTGTCAAAGAATGGACTCCACCAAAGTGTAGAGCAGGACTCTGCCGAGTTTCTCTATGGCTCTGATTTCATTGTGTTGCGGGTCAAAAGCTCCAGACCCAGAGAGATGAGGTCGGCCAACATGACGCAGGCTGACCCCACCATGACTCAGAGAAGAACCTGATCGAGATCACTGCGTAGTTACCCCCTTCTTACTGTTGTCGTCAAGTTGTGCCTGCATTTTCAGGGCCGTAGCTTTGATCTGGTCGATTGATTTCGACATCATGGCTTCGACAGCTTTGTCGCCCACTAACATTCCAAGCAGTGCTTTGAGTTTCTCAATGTCCGCCCTGGCTTGGGTGTCTTCTTTCGTTACTTCAACTGGTTTCCATAGAAGTGCATGACCACAATGCTCGAACCATTTCTTGCCGATAGCATCCCAGTCTTTGTAGCTGGCACTTGCTCCAATCCTCGACTCGTGCCCTATGATCAGCTCAATGTATTTGCGGTCAAGTCCACACTTGGTCATGAGGCTGTCTGCGAAGGTTCTCATGCTGTGCGGCGAATAGATTTCGTCATCAGAGTCTTTGAATCCGACACGATCAAAGAGGGCTTTGATACCGCGATAGGCTGGTGGCTTGCTCAGCCTCTTGGTCTTGTCATCCCCCGGAAATATCCACTCGGAGCTGACTGTCTTATGATAGTCCTGAATCCATCCCAAGACTTCCTTAGTGATGAATTCGTACCGCCTAACGCGAGCTTTGGTCTGGTCTACCTTCAGCTTGATTCGAGCATATTCGCCTAAGTCCTCTATGTCCGACATTCTCCGACTGAGGGCTTCATCCAGTCGCATTCCCCAAGCGAGCACTCCGAGCAGTGCTCTGTCTCTCGGCCCTGCGAGAGCAAGAATCTTGGGCATTTCCTCGAACTTGGGGATTTTCTTGGTGGTGCTGACGTAGCTAACTCCAACTGGGACAATCCTGTCGAAGGTCTTGCGGCTGAAGTTACTCTCTCCGAGGACGCTCTCAAAGAACTCGGGTAGCATGGAGCGGTAGAGAGCTATGGTGGATGGTTTCAGTGGCTCCCCAGAGATGGGATGTTTGGCCTCTCGGAGAAAGTTCATGAAGGCCCGGGAAGTCCCCGTAACTGTCTTCTGGTCAGCTATGAGGTCAGCTACAACTTCTTCGGCTGTCTGCCGTCGGTTGGCTTTGGCATATAGACCCAGAACCAACTTCCGGCGTTTCCGAGTGGTAAGGCCAACCGAAGAGTCCTCAACCCACTCTTTTGGAGTGATTACGTCCTTCGTAGGCGTCATTTTGCCCGTTCACCATGTAAATAGACGGATACCTGTCTCGAAAGGAGTCCGTAACTATACCGCTTTGAGTAAAAATAGTCCATACTTTTTTTCTAATCAGGGCTAATGGACCAAGACAAAATACTGGAAGCGAATAGAGAAAATTGGCGTTAGTTTGGGGCGTTGTCTGCACCGAGTGCCAGCTACTGGCCGTAGAGAACTGCCCTCACTGCACAAGAGACCTCTGCGAGAAACACAGCGGCCGCCACGACTGCGAAAAACTACGAGCAAGAGATTACGCAGTCGCAGGCTAAGAAAAAAAAGACAGAACGTACCCAATTGCTAGAATAACCGTTCTGCGGGTAGATTTGACTCAACCGTGGACAACAGCGGTTTGAGTTCCAGCGTATCGCATGCGAAAGTCGCGCAGCCCCATCTCCTGCCCCATGACAACAACAGCATCTTCTGATCTCCGTTGGTAGAAAGGCAGTTTCACGACCTCGGCCGAAACCGTACGTTCTCTGATCATGATCCCGAAGACAGTTCCCACCTTGGAGATGTTTGGCGGAACATAGCCCATACCGATGCTGACTCCTAGAGTCGGAGAAAACGTTCCGCTGGAAACCTTTCCGACGGGCTGATCCTCGAGAACGATCTCTTGACCGTGACGAGGAATCCCCTTGTCTCGGATCTTGAAACCCACACGGACCCGATCTGGCCCCTCCGCCTTCTGAACCTGGATCGGCGCCTTCCCCACAAAATCACCCTTCTTGTCGAGACGAACAGCAAAGTTCAGTTTCGCCTCGACCGGCGAAGTGTGCTCGTCAATATCATTTCCGTAAAGGCACATCCCAGCCTCCAATCGCAAAACATCTCTAGCACCCAACCCAGCAGGCTTCAATCCCTCATGCTTTCCGGCTGCGAGTAGTTTGTCCCAGACTCTCAACGCATGCTCAGGATGCTGGCCGCTTGTGTTCCAGACATAGATCTCGAAACCATCCTCACCAGTGTATCCGCTGCGTGTAACGAAACAAGAAAGATCTCCGACTCTAACGTCTCGACCTGAATACTTGTCAATCTCTTCCAGCATAGTACCGGATATACTCCGTAACAACTGCCCCGCCTTCGGCCCCTGGACGGCAAACATGGCCGATTGGTCGGAGACATCACTCAGCTCTACTTCGGGTTCTCGATATTTCTCGAGCCACGCCCAGTTCTTCTCTCGATTAGCAGCATTGTAAACGACAAGATACTTCGTCTTGCTTGTTCTGAAGATCGTGAGATCATCAATTATTCCTCCGTTGAGGTTACAAAGTAGAGAATAGTATCCCTGTCCGATCGAGAGTGTGGAAACGTCGTTAGTCGTGAGTCGATTGAGAAATAATTCAGCATTCTTACCCTCTGCTGTGATTCTTCCCATGTGGGAAACGTCGAATAGTCCCGCGTGTGTCCGTACAGCCTTGCACTCGGGGATTATTCCCTCGAACCAAACGGGAAGCTCATACCCGGCGTAGTCGACAATGTTGCCGTGTTTCTTGTGATAGTCGTAGACTTGCGTTCGCTTCAACATAGTCAGCCCCACCTTGGAATATCGGCTTTGGGTAGAAAAGGGAGATTATTGAGGAGGGGGAGCTGTCTGAGGACCAATCTTCAACTTTTCAATCAGGAACCCTAGTTTGTTTCCGCATTTTGGACAGTACCCACCGTTGCGCTGAATGATCTCACTCGGAGTTTCCAGCTCAAGTCCAGTATAGAGGAGGTCGCCGCACTTGGAACATATTATTCGCTGCGGACACAAACGGTCGATAGGACCTCGACTGAGCGTAAATTCTCCCGCCCGGTATTAAAACAGTTCCAGAAGAAGAGACTAAACGAACCTCGGGAAAGCAGGGCTTATTATTGGGCCATCCCAAGACTCACCAAGTCGAAGCTCGACAAACGAGGGCTGTTCATCGTGGGCATGAAGACAAGTCTCTGGAAGCTGAAACGATCATTGAACAATCTAGCTTTCAGAATGAGCTTCATCAGACTCGCACCAGGATCCAGCAGACCCTTCCTACCGATCGCCGAATTCTTGATCGTTGGATTCACAGTATTCGTGCTGGCAGGAGGATTATTCGTCCTCACACAGGGAGGACAAGGACTGTTGAACGTTGCAAGCGGATACTCGTTCGTCTATCCTGGAGACATCAACAACCAGACGACTCAGGAAGCAGTCTTCACGACGCTGATCTATGGCATGGGAATCTTGGGTCTATACATGATATTCACGAGCACACGCTACGCCTATCGTCCCAAGCGCGCATACGGATACCTAGCGTTCGGAATGATCATGGCTGTAATCTTCATCATATCACTCTACGTCCTAATCTACGACAAGATCGGCCAACTCTAGCCTAGAGAACGAAGAATAGTCCAGTCTGCAGAACAAGCCACTACGCCCATCTTCCAAGAATTCTTCTACACTCGGGGCAAAAACCGTGCTTCGCGTTGTCCGTCTTCTTTCCACAACGCGCACATGTTCTCGGGCTTAACCTCCCACGGACGGTTAATGTTTTGCGAAATCCAGGACCACTATGATATCCGCCAGGTTTGATCATCCGCCGCTTCTTCATCCGCTATTACCCAGATCTAGGAGGAATTCCGGAGGCAAAAAGCAGAGCTTTACCCGACCGGGCAAGGTCTCGATAAGACCATGTTCAAGGCCGAGGTCCGAACTTGATCAGCCACCGCCGACTTGAGCGCAGTATCCGGTTATGAACGGCGCTGCATTTTGTTTCACGCTGATGTTAGGATACATAACACCACTAGACGATGCTACGTAGATAGCTACGTAGTCGCCGCATCCTTCTGCGAGTTTGAACGCGGCGGTCGACTGAGAAGTGGTAGCGGCGAGAGAGCTGTAGTAGCCAGAAACGCAGCTGATGTCGCCGTTACAGACAGTAAATTGGACGAATTGTCCAAGCGTGAAGAAGTAAACATGGATCGGAACGGTACTTGTGAAAGAGACGAAGTAATCGTAAGTGTCTGGGACGGATCCCTCTCTCCATCCGTTGGAGGTCATATTGCAGCCCGAGCCGGGAGCTCCTCCGCAAGAATTCCATATTGTGGTGTAAGGTGGTTGGGCGGTTTGAGTGTTGGGTGGTTGGACGCTCTGAGCATTGGGCGGATTGGCCAGCGAATAGCGATAGCTCGTGAGGGGGAAGTGTCCCGAAGATGTTGCGTAAAGGCCGATGCCCAGGAGTACTATGATCACGAGCAAGACAGCAATGACCGCTTTGTAAGCTCCGGTCGAAACGGGCGCCTGGGTCAGGGTCGTAGGATAGTAAACAGGAGGAACCTGTTGAAGTTGGGAATGTGGCGCTGTAATCTTGGCGCCACAATTGGGGCAGAAGGCCGCGTTTTGCTGTAGGGGTGTTCCACAATTCGGACAATAAGACTGTCCTGTTCCCAGCTTCAATCCCCTGGAATGTTAGAAATTCAACAGCTATTGCCAGGCTTCTAAAGGCCACGGTGACCCGAGAAGCCGAGTCGCTTTTCTTTGGGAATGTGCTGAGCGAAATCTATTATTCGATGCTTAGCTCAACCAGCCCCGGTTCTGATGTTAACTGGAAAACATATTCTTCTTCGTGCTCCAGAAAGGGAGGATCTCAAATCTCTTCACAAATGGCAGAATGATGAAGAGGTCATGATGCTCGCACGATCCCAACCCGATCACGTGAAGTCGATGGCCTCTCTTGAGGCAGAGATGGAGAAGGGTCTCAAGGGAGAAGACACCGAAGTGCGACGATACATGATCGAAGAAAAATCCAGCGGGAAGCCCATAGGCTGGTGCTCAATAAGATTCCACACCTGGGCAGGAAAATACCACAACGCCGACATAGGACTTTGCATCGGAGAGAAGGACAAATGGGGGAAAGGATACGGGACAGACGTCACCCAGCTTCTACTTCGAGAGTCATCCGATCAGCTGAATCTTCACAAAGTCGGATGGTGGACCTTCGCAGAAAACAAAGCCAGTATAGCCCTCGCGAAAAAGTTCGGATTCCAGGAAGAAGGACGATTGAGAGATCAGAACTTCTTCAATAACCAGTTCCACGACAGCGTCATTCTAGGTCTACTAAAGAGCCAGTACGAGGGCAGAAAAAACCGTCTGTCTCCTTCAATAGACTCCTAACGAGAATATACAATGGATAAGTCAGCCAGGATCCACAAGGTGCGCGGTTGAAAGGATCGGACGCTGGGATGGACCAAGTGTCTACCCGATCCTCGCCAAATCTTGACACGGCTCACGCGTGGAACTATCACGAGGCAACAAAACATTCTGAAACTAGCTTACAAACATCAGCTCACTATCTCGACTGGGCAAACAAGCCATCCCAGTTCAAGATATACAAAGATACAACCTCAATAGCTCTGCCCAAGAATTTTCCTCGACCAGAATCGGAACCACTGGGCGCGATCTCCGGACACTCGCTTCAACAGGAAGCACATCGTTTTGGTCTCCTTGAACTTGCTGAACTGCTCTACTTCTCTGCAGGACTGACAAGAAAGTACCGTTTCGGTAGCGAGCTTCACTACATGCGTGCTGCATCAGCTACAGGTGCGCTCTATCCAGTCGAACTGTACGTTGTTGCCGGAGACATTGCGGGACTAGAAGCAGGGGTCTACCACTTCGACCCTCTGGGGTTTCAACTCATACCATTACGTAAAGGCGACTACCGGACAGAACTCGCCGCGGCAAGTAACGAGAGCATAGCAGCGGCCCCGGCGACAATTGGCTTCACCTCATTGGCTTGGAAGAACGCTTGGAAGTATGAGGCACGGTCTTACAGGCACTGGTTCTGGGACGGCGGAGTAATCGCAGCGAATCTCCTAGCCGTCTCAACTTCAATAGGATTTCCAGCAAAAATATTCCATGGCTTTGCAGATCACACAGTCAACGAACTCTTCGGCTTGCAAGACGGGAAAGAGGCAACGATTCTTCTCTCAACGATGGGCTCCGGGTCGAAACCACCAGGACCTCACTCGCCCAAGAAAATCGGCCCCATTTCACTCAAGGTCGAGCCTCTCTCGGAAGAAGAGACTGAATACGCAAGCATCTGGGACACTCATCGAGCCTCTTCTCTACACAACAGGGAAGAGATTGACAAATGGACCAATGCAACGATAACAGCCCCACGACGACCCCGAAGCACTGACCCAACCGTCCCTCTTCCCTCTCCAAAGACTAATTCCGCGGACTCCAGAAGCCTCGGGGATGTTATTCTCCAACGAGGCTCAACTCGAAGGTTCGCCCGATCACCAATCACTCTCTCTCAGTTATCAACGATATTGAGAACGTCGATCGGGCCGATTCCTCGCGATTATCTTTCGGACGACGACGGTCTAATCGAAGCATATTTCATAGCGAACGCGGTTGAGGGACTAGATCCCGGCTCGTACTTCTACTCAAGCGAGCAAGAATCTCTCGAACAGCTGAAGCGGGGCGAGTTCAGACAGATGTCTGCTTATTTGTGCCTAGGCCAACCTCTCTTCGGAGACGCCAGCATCGTGTTCTTTCTGATGACGCGTCTTCGAGACGTTCTTGGAGCGCTCGGCAACCGCGGATACCGCGTAGCTCAGCTCGAAGGTGGAATCGTAGCTGGCAGGATCTATCTGTCAGCCTATTCGCTCGGTCTTGGAGCCTCAGGCTCCACGTTCTATGACGACGCTGTAACCGAGTTCTTCTCACCACACGCGAACGAAAAGAGCACAATGATTGCGGTCGGGCTGGGGGTTCCGGCCTACAAGGCTAGACCTGGAAGAATACTGCCGCAGTTTGCCTAGGATGCAGATTTCAATATCCCGGCGGCTGTTTCTAGGGAGCTGTGCATTGACTTGCGCATGGCTTTTAGAGGGTCCCCGCACGGATGAACGACGAACGGTGAAAACAATCAGTGAGCAATAAGATGAAATTCATGCAGATGCTAGATTCCCAGACCTACCGGGTTCTACAGAAAGAGGCGAAGAATAGAGGAGCCTCAATACAAGAATTACTGAGAACCGTAATCATTCCCGATTGGTTAACAGAACATAGGAAGAGAGAAAGGCCCTAGCAAGTAGCTCAACTTGTCTGAGTCACCGTAACTTCTAGTTTTTCGCTGGGTCCTGGAAGAGGCTGAGCGGGACCTCTAGTTTCATCCTTCGTTGCCAGAGTTTCAAGCATTAGGATCTTTTTCTCCAGTTCGACAATCCTCTTGTGCTGGCCAAACAGCATAGAGAGTAACAATGGAACTTCCTTGATTGTAGAGACCATTGTACTCGCGTAAGAGGCATAGAGCTTGCACTGGTTCACAAGATCCTGGAACACCAGCTTATCTTCAGTCCGGAGAAACTCCTGGAACTTTCTAAGCTTAGCGATTTCTGCTTCCACGACCATTCGCCATGAAGGAATTGTTCTTCCCGACACCGAGCCCCCGAAGAGCTTGAACCCTGAACCAGGCTAGCTCCACTCTCGTGAATAATAACAAGAGGTAGACCCGTAAGTGACCCCACGGAGCAGAGTGAAACTGATCTCATTCAGACAGGGATTAGCATGAGGGTGCGTAAGTGAGTCGATCGGAAGGACTGGAGGCAAAGGACCCCTTCCTCACGGACTACAAGAAAAACCTCCAAGACGTAATTAGGGGAATGAAAAAAGTCGGGCCTAGCGGACTACAACTTCTCATTCAGGAGATGATACGATCTCGTTGGATTAGAGACCGCCGAGCCTCCTACGCATACGAAGTTGCGTGGGTATTCGACCGGAGAGAAGAAGCCATCTCCGGAATCATGAAGAAACTTGAGGAGGAGGGAAACATCGAGCCCGCGGGACTCGGACGAGGAAAGAAGGGCCCGATCAAACCTTACAAACCTCGAACCCTCCGATTGCCGAAGCAGACAATCAAGAAACCGTCAAGAACTCCAAAGAAAGACATCTAGTCGAAAAGACTTCTCAGCGAAAATGCTCAGATGAGCATCAGATGAGCATCGTTAGAGCTACCTAGGTATCATCCGCTCTGTCTCATCGATCTGATCCGAGTAGGTCCTGCGATCTTCATCGTCTAGACTGACAGTGCGCAACTGTTCGCGAGCCTTGTTGACGAACTCCATGGCGAAGGGATACTCTTTTGCCACGGCGTGGGCTCTTGCCATGCCCTCATATGCAGAGATCAGACGTTCCGAGAGATTGTGTTTCTGAGAAATTTCAAGGGCTTTCTTTGCAAAGCTGAGCGAGAGATCCGGTTGGTTCAGAGCAGCGTATACCCGGGAGATCTGCCAGTCGCCAGTTGTGAAGTTCCATGGCTTCCCAATGAGGCTCCAATGATATCTTGACGCGTGTGCTAGATTCAGCATCATCCGGTCATCGTCGAGACTTCTGTTCTTCTGCTCGAGATAGTCCCAAGTTCTGTTGAAACATTCGGCAGCGACTCTTCGATGAAACTCCTGGTCGGTGGGAGACATGGGCTCTTCCAACATGTGCATAGCTATACTTCTATTCCCTTCCTAACTTAAGAGTCGCCTTAATCTCGAATTCGCAAGAGAGCACATGTTTGTCGTTATGGCCTTTGTGAATCCTCTTCCTGGAAAGGAGGACGAGATGGTTAACAGAATGCGCTCCTTCCGCAGTGTTCTGCAGATCCAGTCTGGATTGGTGAGGACCTTAGTCTTGAAGGAACGGGATGGGAAGACTCTTGTCGGGATTTCAATGTGGACGGACGAGGCCGCGTACAAGAAAGCGATGGCGAGTATGCAGGCACGCTCCCCGATTACGCCTCCAGATAGGCTGAGAGAGAGTCCGCCGACGATGCGTGAATTTTTCGAGATCTGACTGAAGATCCATTATGCGATGAGTCTATTTCTTTGCCTTCTTAGCCGGTAACTTGCTAGACCATTCAAGGGATTTCGAAATCCAGGAACGAAGGGTCTCCGGCCTAGCTCTCCAAGCATTGGGCATGACTACGTAATCTTTCATAGGTTTACCCTTCATCGGTTCGAGCATTGACGATCCTTTGTTCTTGAGAAGCTCCAGCTGATCTTCGCCTGACAATCGTAGGAACAAGTCGTTTCCGAATACTCCGAAGAACATGTTTCCGTTGACGAAGGCTGAGATGTTGCCGAACATCGGCCGGACCGTCACTCGATCATCTCTCGGGACGAGAGACTGGAAGAGATCGACTGACTCCTTGTCAGGATGAGGAATCTTCAACCCTTACACTCCAGACTCGGGTCAAAAGGTTCGGCTAAGAGTTGATAGAGTTTTTCGAAAACACTCTTCGACGAGATTGGGCAGTTTCTGCTAAGCCACCTAGACTGATGGGTTATGCCTATTATGAGGAGTATTCGTAGAGATTGAGAGCAATCATTTTATCACTGTTCATCCACGGTAGGCTAGGCCTAGAATTGTTCAGAACACGCTATGCTACGCTAGCAGCCGTTCTTGCGTTGATTCTAACAATCGCGCCAGCCTATGCAGCGCCTAATCTCAAAATAGGCTCTTCAGCCTCCTATAGCCTTGTGTCATCTGCCTCAGCGATGCAGAGCTGCTCTGCGAGTCCCGCCAATTATTACAACGAGGCCTGCCTGGGCATCTACCCATCTACAGCCTTTGTGACAATCTACGATAACATGACTTGCTCGGCGAAGAACTTCACCTGCGGTTTCAGTCAGACATTCTTAACCGTCTCCGCCGGAACCAACGTTGTATGGCAGAATACTGGCCGGCTAACACATACAATCGTCTCGAACGATACCGCGAATCTGGTTCCCGACTCTTTCAACTCTGGACCTCTATCCCAAGGAGGATCATTCACTCACCTATTTGCTCAACCGGGAGTCTACCACTACTACGACGGCAACTATCAGTTCCTGAAAGGCACCGTTGATGTGAGCCCATCGGCTACACCTCCAGCTCCGCCTTCGATGCCTTCATCATTCAACATCGGGCTAAACGGTAATGTTGGATGGAACGTGGAAGGACTAAGCAGTAGCACGGCGAACCTTCTCGTCTCCCACAATCTCGCGGTCTCGATCCCGGTACCCCAACTTCCCATAGTCAGCATCACGCCCGTGACAGAATCCGGGACCCTCGTACAGTCCATCCATCTAGCAACTAGAGTTGAATCTGCTGGGACAGCCACAGATCTGATCGAACATGTGCTGGATGCGCTTGCAGCCTCTTCAAGCTCGCAAGGCTTCAACTCCGGCCTCGGGAATATCATCTCGCAAATGTCCGCATCCGCCACCTCAGATCCATCCTACACACTATGGTGGGTCAACGGACCCCTGTCCAATGGCAGTCCGGTCCAGGTGATGGATGGCTGGGCCAGCGTGACCGGCAGTGAGACCCTGAATCTGGGCGATCTCGGAAATGTTCAGGCTTGGATTGTTACTTCCCAGTTCTCACAGGGCGTGAACCTCACAGTGCCCAGTTCGCCCTTCCCTGGACCCGGTCCCAACGCACGGGCAGCGATCAACCTGAACTTTCTCTGGAGTTATGACAAGGGCAGCGACCTGCTCGCACGAAGCTTTGCAAACGGAACCATAACGATGCACAGCGCAAGCAGCACCCAAGTGCCCACAAACGGATACTGCCTCAACTATCCCTGCGCTTACACGACTGTCCAGGTTACGAGAGATATGCGACTAGCTCTAACCCTCGCGCTGCATCTGACCTCTACAAGCTTGAGCCTAGATCAGAGAATGAGGAACGGATCACAAACCAACGACATAGCGTCAATGCTAGCCTCAATGTTTGCAACACCATGGAGTGCTCTTGGGTTCATCGGAGTAGTTGCAACAGCAACCATCGCTTTCAGCCTCTGGCTTTCCCGGAGAGTCCACAAGAATGCAATGCCCGAGGCAACGCCTTCCACCTCGCCAGGGCCACCCACGACCCCATCTTCAGCGCCCTCCGTGAGTCCTTAGAACCTACTCGGTTCACGTTCAGCTTTTGAGAAACAGCGTGGCCCTTGAGACTTATTCGAAGATCTTATGGGCTCCTTCTGAGAGCTTCTTCAATGGCCAGTTGTTCCGAACTCAAGGACAAGGAGGCGAGAGCCGCTTTGACGATTCATCATTCTGAGTCAGTTGTGAAAATAGCTCCGACGCCTCGCTTTTCTCGAGTCTTTCTTTTTCCGACAATATCGTTGACGATTAGACTTGTCGCGATGAGTCCTATGCTCAAGAAGCCTAGGTAGAAGGGAAGACTGAAACTCGCGGTTACGGATGGATTAGGGTGGTTGTTGAGGTCAAGACCCACCACATTAGCCAATATGCGGCTCGTACCAAAGTATGGTGGCAAGACACCGTATACGCCAAGCAGCATGGTCAGAGCGCCATGATACATCAAGAGAAAACTTAGGTAGAGCTCAGTCATAGAGCTGAGGCTGAAATAAACGGCCAGCTTGCTCCACCCAGTCCCGGGATGAAAGCTCGAAGCGCCTAGGGCGATCAGGCTAATGATCAACAAGATGCTTGAGAAGGAGCCCAAAGGAACGGAAAAGAATGTGCTGGTTGATAGTCCAGCAGCATCAGCTTGTAAGTAGAACGGAGAGACTTGGATGCTCAGAAGCTTACTCGTTTCGGCTCCGGTAACAGTCCACCAAGGACCGCTCGCCGGTCCCAGAAAGAGTGCTACAACAGCGCCCAGTAACGCTAAAACGTCTACTCGACGAAGGAGCCCCAATTCTTTTCTATGCCAGGCCCGACGCCTTCACCTGTTCATTATCCGCTACGTCTCAGATAAGCACATCTAAAGCGCATACTCGAATCCGTCTGAGAGCTAAGGGATAGTGTCTCCAAGAAAACGGGTGAAATGGTGATCCTAGGAAAACATCTCGATTTTCAGAAGGCCAGGCACGTGTGAAACCTTGTCGACCAACTTCCTTCAAAGTGAACCTAGGCCATTTTATTAGCGACCACGAGGAACTGTCCCAGCGAAGAAAAAATGGCGAAGCAGGTAAACTGCGACTGCGGCTTCATGGTAAGATCCCAAACAGACGATGAACTGGTCCAGCACGTCCAGCTCCATGCCAGGGAAATCCACCAGATGGATGTCCCGAGAGACAAAGCTCTCGAAATGGCAAAGCCAGTAGAAGCAACAGTAACAATCTAGAACGTTTCGACATCTTTACTGCTTTTCTTCAAGGGAAAGACAGCGCAAGCTCGGCGGTCATCATCTCAGATGCATAGTCGAATGTCTCAGAAACTAAATCCCGTCTCAGTGGTTGCAGGACTCTCACCCTTATTGGGCATTCTGAGCTGCTAAGGGTTTTCTCCGCCGTGCATAGACCCAGACCAGAATCGCCAGTCCACACAGAGACAATGGGATTCCGATCAGGCTGACTCCTGACGAGAGGAAGAAGAAGAAAACAGAGAAGCCCGTCAGAAATACCCCTATCATGGCCAGTCTCTCTCGGAAGCTCAGCTTGAGAAGTTCATCCTGCAATTGAGCTCGGTATCGGAGGAAGAGTGTCGTGATTATTACGAAGGATATGGCTGCGACGAAGAAGAGGTATGTGAGTTCTGATTGATAGTTGTTGAATGTCAACAACAAACCGACTTCGTCTCCGACGAATCCGGCTCCTAGCCCGTACAGGACAGCGTAGAGCCGGTATAACCGCTCGTTCCTCCATGCAATGCCCATCCAGCCAGCCACGCTGATCAACGCGATACCATACCAGAAATGGTGAAGATGGATTCCTCCTTGCATCACCACGGTTGTAGGGAAGAGGGTCGCGAATAGTCTAGACCCGAAGAAGCTGACTACGAACGCGACGGTCGCGATGAAGGTAAGCCCATGCCTGAAGGGGCCTCCGGGAAATTCTCGCGACATGCCCTGAAGCATCTATCCGGCATATATTCGAATATCGGGATGCGTATGTTCGTCAGATACCAGATAGGCGGATCAATCATGTGTGACTCAGTAAAGCAGACACTCGACAAGTCGTCCTTCAACTTCCTTAGGTCCGAGGGGATCTGGAGTTCGGAATCGCAGCACTACCTTGGTTTCGACGTTGTTGACTCTCTCTACCGCCTGAGCTAGAGGGACCGGGGCCTCGTTCAAGATGGATCTGACATATTCAGTAATTTTACCGACTTTGTTTGGTTCGCATGGACGCTCGGCCACTAAGCCCTCTGCCTTCCAGATTTCTAGTGAGCCCAAGTTCGCCTCATCGGCCTTGGCTTTTTCCGGACTTGTTCTGCGTTCCTCGAGATAGTCGATAAAGTCTCTACCTTCCCAGCCACACGTTGATAGGACGGCCGGGCACCGTGGATGGAAACGACAGCCTGCAGGAGGGTGAACCGCGTCCGGGACCTCTCCTTTTGGTAGATCCTTGGGGCCTCGTTTTCGAGGATCTGGAATGGGAATGGCCCGAAGGAGTGCTTGGGTGTAGGGATGTTTGGGATCTTTGTAAATGTCCTTCGCGGGTCCAATCTCCACTATTCGACCAAGGTACATGATTGCAATGCGATCACAGAGGAACTTGGCGGTTGCAAGATCGTGCGTGATGAAAAGATAGGTGAGATTGAATTTCCGCTTGAGCAGCAACATTAGCTCGAGAACTTTCGCTCTGATAGACATGTCAAGCATAGCCACCGGCTCGTCAGCAACTATTAGTTGGGGGACCAGGATCATAGCCCTAGCGATTACCGCTCGCTGCTTCTGGCCACCGCTAAGGTCTGAGGGATACTTATCGTAGAGCTGTTCTTCGGGCGTTAAACCGACTTCTCGCATCATTGCGAGAACTCTGTTTTTCACATCTTCCTCCCTCCATGCAATGCCGTGGATCTTCAAGGGATGCCCGATTGCCGAACCAATCGACATTGCGGGATTGAGAGAAGCATGAGGGTCTTGGAAGATTATCTGCATCCGAGTACGTAGGGGCCGTAGTCGTTCTTCTTTCAACTTCGTGATGTTCGTGCCTTCGAATTTGACACTGCCTGATGTAGGATCAATCAGTCTCAGAACCGCGCGACCAGTGGTGGTCTTGCCGCAACCACTCTCTCCGACTAGTCCAAAAATTTCCCCGGGCTTGAGGGTGAATGAGACTCCGTCAACGGCGTGCACGAACGACTTGTGTCTCTGGAACAGTTTCTGAATGAGAGGTCCGCCCACGGGATAGTAGACTCGTAGGTCCTGAACTTCCAGTAATGGCTTGTCGGTGTCTTCGGTAAGTGTAGACGTTATCAGAGGAAATCCTTTCCGAAAAGGCAGGCAGCACGCTGGCCTTGGCGAAACTCTTCTAGAGGCGGGATTTTCTCTCGACATACTGCTTGAGCGTAAGGACAACGGGGATGAAAGCGACAACCGCTGGGTGGAGATACGAGGTCAGGTGGGACGCCCTCGATCGAGTGCAGTTCTTTCGTATCCAGATGGATAATCGATTGGAGCAGAAGTCTTGTGTACGGGTGGATGGGTCTGTTGAAGATGTCGTCTACGGATCCTATTTCCACAATCTTTCCAGCATAGAAAACCGCCACTTTGTCGCAAACCTCTGCAACGATGCCGAGGTTGTGTGTGATCAACAGTAGGGACATTTTGTAGGCGCGTTTCAGGTCCTCAAGAATCTCAAGGATCTGCGCCTCGACAATTACGTCAAGAGATGTTGTAGGCTCGTCCGCTACGAGGAGCGATGGATTCAGAACTAGAGCCAGCGCTATCATGATCCGCTGGCGCATACCGCCTGAAAATTCATGGGGATAGTTGCGTATGCGAGATTCCGAGACCCGCATGGAGGTCAGCGCGGCCTTAGCCCTCGCTAGAGCTTCTCGTCTCGACACTCTCTGGTGTGCCGTTATCGCTTCGACAAAGTGATCTTCGATCGTCATTAGGGGATTGAGCCGGGTCATCGGATCCTGAAAGATGAGAGCAATTTTCTCCCCGCGAATATGCCGGATTTTTTCATTGTCTAGATGACTGAGTTCTCCCCCGAGAAAAACGACCTGACCCTCTGCTTTGGTACGCGGAGGAAGTATTTCGAGAACGGCTTTTCCGAGAGTAGACTTGCCGCTTCCAGTCTCGCCGACTATTCCGATAGATTCTCCGCTGGCCACGTCCAGACTGATGTTGTCAAGGGCGTGCACGTAACCGCGCTCGGACGCGTAATGAACGGAGAGGTTCTGAACACTAAGTAACGGGTCCGACTACGCTCTCCCCTTTTTGAGGAGCGGGTTGATCAGATCATTCAATCCTTCACCCAGAAAGCTTAGTCCGACAGTGAGGATGATTATCATCAGACCAGGGAAGAAGGACGTCCACCACACTCCATCCGTAAGGTACTGTTGCGCGACGCTCAGGTCCAATCCCCAGTCGGGGGTTGGAAGTTGTATTCCGAGTCCGAGATAGCTTAAACCTGCCGCGGTGAGAATTGCGTCAGCAGCACTAAGCGCAAAGATGACGGGGATAGTGATGAGAACGTTGTACGCGATGTAAACCCACATTATTGTCCAAGGCCTCGCGCCGAGACTGCGGGCCGCTTCGACATAGGTCTCCTCTCTCACCGAGAGTGTCTGGTTCCTAGTCACTCGGTAGTATAGGGGAATGTAGATGACGGTGATTGCAATGGCTATGTTGAATGGACCCTTTCCGAGCATCGCTGCTACGAGCGCGGCCAGGAGCAATCCCGGGAAGGCGTAAACCGAGTCCATGACAAGTAAGATCGCTTTGTCAATAGATCCTCCAACATATCCCGAATAAAGGCCTACTGGGAATCCGACGGCAAGAGCAAGGATCACCCCAATAGCCACTACCTCAAGCGATGTTTGGGCTCCCCAAAGAACTCTAGTGAATACGTCTTGGCCGAGGTTATCAGTTCCCATCCAATGGCTGAAACTAGGTGGGGCACAAGCTCCGCATAGTGGGTTGGGCGGCGTTAGAAACTGAGCGGTGGGACGGTATGGAGCAATTACTGGTGCAAGAACAGCGATTACGATGAATGCTACTAGAATTCCGAGGCCGATCCAACTCATGACCCCAGCAAGTGTCCGACGTTTTTCCAGCATCGGAAGCATCAATCGGCCCAAGAAAGAGCGAGGGAGGATCGGCTGGGATTCTTGCTGACTGGTCGAGGCAGAGGATGCTTCTGTCAGTATCTCACCCGAGGATCAATAATGCCGCTAAGGACGTCAACAAGAATCGAGATGAGTACGATGATGAAACTGAAGACTATGATCGTGCCCTGAATGAGGGGATAGTCTTGAACCTCTATCGAGTCTATGAGCAGCCTTCCCATACCGTCCCAGTTGAAAGTCGTCTCCGTAAGGACCGCTCCAGCGAAGAGTATCGCGAACTGTAGTCCCAGAACAGTGATGACTGGAATGAGAGCGTTCTTGAAGGCGTATCGTGAGATAATGGTGCGCTCTCTAATACCTCTGGCGCGCGCCGCTTCAACGTAGTCCGCATTGATTGTTCTCAACAGGTTCGCCCGGACGGTCTTTGCGAAAAACCCGCTCAGGACAAGACCGAGTGTAAGGCATGGGAGGGCCAGGTGGCGGATCGCGATGACGAACAGATCAAGGCGGCCTGCAAGCAGCGAATCAATGGTGTAGAGGCCAGTTATGGTGGCAGGGGGAGCCGAGGAAATGTCAAAGCGCGAATTTGCAGGGAGCCATCGAAGGTCCACGGCGAATAGGAGTTGTAGCATCAGTCCCAGCCAGAAGACTGGGATCACGAAGATTGTCGTCCCGTAGAGCCTTCCCACGACGTCTACGACCTTGTCTCTGTTGATGCCAGAGATCAGACCGACGCTAATACCGACGGTTGAAGCCACGATCATTGACCCGATCGAGAGCTCAATCGTGGCAGGGAGCTTCGCCATTATCACGTCTGTGACACTCTGCCCGCCGTAATGGGCTCCAAGGGAGATGCCGAAATTACCTGAGAAGATCTGTACGATATAGTTCACGTATTGTTGCCAGTACGGTTGGTCGAGCCCTAGTCGATGTCGTAGGGCCATGATGACGCTGAGGGGGGCTCTTCCTCCATAGAGGGCGTAGATAGGGTCCCCTGGAATGATTCTGAGAACCGTGAAGACGACTGTCAGGAGAATGAGTAGCATTGGAAAAGCGAGGATTAGACGTGTCAAGCCATATGCAAGGAGTGATCCTCGCCTAGGCATGGCTCGTACTAGGCATCCAGATAGAAAAAAAGGTTGAGGAGGGAAGAAGATGTTCAGAGATGGTTTTTGCTGATGTCCAGAGTTGCGAAGATGGAGAGACCGTATTGAGTCAGGAGGTTGCCTGCCTGGGTCAGGTTTGGCACTGATCCGTAGATCAGCTGGAAGACCGGTATGGAGTAGTTCATCACGGTCGGAATCATCGTCCAGAGTGGGTCGACTTGGCCATTGAAGACGTTGTTGATGATCAGTGATCTGTCAACGGCGTAGGCGATTGCTCTACGCAGTAGAACGTTGTTGAAGGGTGCTGTCTTTACGTTGAAGACTAGATATCGTATCTGTGGGCTCGCGCCGAAGTTTACTGTGAGCCCCAGTGATTGGGCTTGGATCTGGAGCGAGGTGATGTCTTGAGGGTTGAGTGTACGGTAAGCCATGTCGATCGACCCTGCGACTATGTCGTTCTTCAGCTGGGTCGCAGTGCTTTCTGTTTTGATGTTGACTGTGGCAATGTTGGGGACTGAACTGAAACCGCTGGATGCGTAAATTCGGGTACCGAAGTAACCGTTGGGGTTACTCGGGGTGGCGGAATTCTTTGTGAGCGTAAGGCTTTGGTCTTGAGTGTACGCAGTTAGCTTGTATGGTCCAGATCCGACCACTTTGTTGAGCTGAGTCGGCTGAGCACCAGTCATGTTGTAGGCATTGGTGCCATAGATTGGGACAGGCGCAGAGACGGAGAATGCCATTAGTTGGTTGAAGAATCCTACCGGTTGATGCAGGTGGAAGACGATGGTGTTCTGGTCTGGTGTGTCGATGTTTATGGTGAAATTGGGGTTAGCTGTACTGGTTGTGTTGCCCAACTGTCCTACCTGAGATAGAAGGAAGGATGCACTTCCTGGAAGGTTGAGAGTAATCGCGCGAATGATCGACTTCTTTACGACTGTAGAGTTGAGGACAGAGCCATCGGAGAATGTTGGTAGGGGTGTTCGCAGTGTGTAGGTCCAGGTCTTCAAGTCTGAGCTGACGCCATTGCCAATCGTAGGAACGGTTGTAGCGAGACCGGGTAAGAGGGTAGTGTTCGTGGGACTGTATACTAGCAACGTGTCGAAGACTTGGTTAATGATCTCGATAGAGAAGTAGTCATAGGCATATGCGGGGTCTAGCGATTTGATCCGATCGGTAGTGCCGACGTTCAGAATGTTGGGGTTGTTCGTGTTGCTCATGAAGGCATATCGGAAGGCGACTGGGTGAAGGAAGACGTTGTTGATTCCGTTCTTGTAGACTATGTTGGCCTTTCCTTCCCACAATGGGATGTAGGGCACGTCGTTTGCGAGCTGTGTCTGGATCTGTGTGAATAGCTGGGCTCTAACGGTGGAGCTGGAATTGCCAGCCTCCCAAGCGAGCCAGTTGTCCATTGTGCTGTTACTGTACTGCGATCCGAGGGATGCAGCGCCCGCAGTTCCCAGAAACGGAGAGGCGTAGTCGTCAGCGTCAAAGTAGTCAGGGTACCAGCCCAACAGGAAGAAGGGAAGGTTACCGTTTCCAAAGTCGGTGGTGTACTGCGCCCACGGCTCTGATTTCAACTGGACGTTTATCTTTCCGGTCTTCTCTATGGCACTTGCAATAACCTGCGCCACTGTTGGTTCAGTGTCTCCATAGTGTCCGTCGCTGTTGTACCAGAGCGGAATCGTGAACTGTTGAGGAGGTCTGAGAAGGAGTGCTGCGCTTACCGCTCCGACGGCAAGGATGGCGATCACGACGATTGCTATGATAAGTTTCTTCTGTCTTTGCAATATTGATGGCATCGTCGAGACAGTAGGTTGTGTCAATTTTCTCACATAGAACCGAAAATTCGACCTAATGAGCGTTATTATTCTTCAGATGATATCGTGAGAAACGCTGCTCGTGAACTGATCCCCCTAGGATGCACGGTCTCAAGAGAAACATACAAAACAACGCGGACGGGTGACTGTTCATGAAAGATCCCACTCTCAGCTGGCTACTTGATCCCAAGAACCCGTCGGTTAGAGTCCATGCGCTCATCGATCTGCTTCACACATCTAAAGACACGAAAAAAGTCATCGCTTCGCGTCAAAAGATTCCAGGCTATCAGCCTGTCAAGAAGATTCTTGCAACCCAGACGAGTAAAGGTATCTGGTCACCAGAGGACACGTGTTACAGTCCAAAATGGACGGCAGCGGTTTGGCCACTAACACTTCTTGGGGAGATGAACACTCCTCCCGATTCTACAATCAGTTCAGAGGTTGAGAGATTCCTAGATCTTCACCAGTTGGACAACGGTGCTTTCACGTGTCCCAGCCCACCGGATGTAAAGCGCTGGGCAGCACGGCATCCCAAGAAAAAGGCCGTCCGCTGGGAGGAGCCCTGCCTCACCGGCAACATGATCCGAACCCTGCTGGTTTTCGGGTACGGTCAAGACAGGCGGGTGAAAAAGGCGATAGATTGGATGCCGGAGGGTCAGCTAGAAGATGGTGGGTGGAACTGCGACTATCCCGAGAAGAAGGTGAAGCACAGCAGCTTCATGTCCACCATCGAACCGTTATGGGCCTACTCTGAGATTCCGAGACAGAAATGGACCCGGAAGATGAAAAGATCCATCAATGACGGGGCCGAGTTTCTTCTTATGCACCACGTCTACAAGTCAGACAATCATAACTGGCAGGAGACCTATCCATTCTTTACCAAACTCCACTTTCCAATGTACTACTTCTACGACATCCTCCACGCATTGCGCGTGTTGACCAAGCTCGGATACGGAGATGATGAGAGAATCAGGAGCGCTGTTCAACTGTTAATGTCAAAGCGTAGGCCTGACGGCGCCTGGAATCTAGAGGGCGACTGGTATCGAGAAGGCGACTACTTCTACCCTAGCGGCAAAGGACGAAAAGCACCCATAGCCATCGAAGAGATCGGGAAACCAAGCAAATGGATTACGCTCAATGCCTACAGGGTTTTGACCCAGACGGGCGATCTCGACATATGACTCAACCAATGGCGATCTCGAAACACTAGGAATTTGTAACCGATTTCCTTCATCGGCGTTCACGGCACGATCAGTCTCTGGTCTTAGCACCCGGTCCGCCGTCTGGTGCTGGACGAGAAGATATGAGTTCCCTGATTCTTTTAGCGAACACTAAGCCATTTGGAATCACATACACCGTATACGCCAGGAGAACTCCAAGAATGCTATTGATGTGAGGAAACACGAGGATCAGATAAGAAAAGAGAAACACGCTGGTAGGAATGTTCACCATCAATAGGTTCCTCACAAATTTCTGGGTTCGCGGTGAGACCCTAGGCCAATCACGGCGCACTTCCAGGAGAGACCTTGTGAACGAACCGGTAGCAAGTAGGATTACCGCGAGAACGAACCACGGGAAGGCGTACAGGAATCCCAAGAATAGAGAGAAACCGACGATGATCCCAACGATCAGACCAACTGCAGACCAAAGAACCTGATTTCTCCCCACTTCGAGCTTTCTTCGATTCCTAAACGCCGAAACCGCGATCACTACAGGCAGCATAAGCCAGGCAGCGAGCGCAAGGAAAAGGGCAGGGATATGACCGACGATTAGGAGACCCGCTAAAATGAGACCGAGAGGACCTCCCAGGCTTGCGAAGCCGTAAACCAATCGGACTGTAACTCCCATCGACTCACACTTCCAACCTGACGAGTATTCTCGCGGTTCCCTCCCTCTTAGCAGCCACTGCTAAATCTTCCAAAAGTCGCTCGTCAATCCGAGGGATTGAAAGTGGGCAACTGTCTGTTCTCTTGAGGGTCTTGAATAGTCAACGCTCATCTTAGTCTTGTAAATCGGAACGCTAAGTCGGAGCGTCTGCTCGATTGTCAGTGCTTCACCTCCAGTCGCCGCTGTTGAGTTGATCCATTCGACCAGGTGGTCCTTCGAGCTGAAGAACACCATATTGTTCGAGCACGTCAAAACAATGTTGTCCCACCATTTCGATGCGGGGAGTGCAAGATAGACTAGCGGCTGATTGTCAGATTGGTGAGAAATCACTCTTTGACCTTTCAGATGAATCCCAATGTCTTCTGAGCAGTGGTGACAGAATGAGGAAATCCACTGTTCCTTTCCCAGCGCCACGTGAATCGCGACAGCGTCCCACGCACAATTTGCAAAGTACTCTTTCTCCTGCCCGGCCACATTAACCCTGAAGGGTGTAACAATGCTCGAGAATGGAAATGCCATGAGGATTCTCTGCGTACCTGTAAGAAGTGCAATGTGTCGAGCTGACTGAAGATCCTCTAAGACCTTGAAAGCTGAAGGTCGGCCCAGCCCGAACTTTCGCATGATCTGCTCGAGCACAGGGGCTATGGCGTGTTCTTCAAAATGTTCGAAGATGTACTTTCGAACGTTCTTCTGAAGACTCTCCGAACTATTGGATTGAGACATGAAGAATCGCCTACGCCACAATTCGTCTCGGTAGACTGACAGGAGGCAGATTCGTTTCTATCTCTGCCCTCGAATTTTCGAGCCACGGTGGAAGCGCAAGCCGCGTCCCTAATTGCTCGGGCGATTCATCGATGGCAAACCCAGGCTGATCCGTGGCCACTTCGAACAGGACTCCACCGTGTTCGCGAAAATAGATGGAATGGAAGTAGTTCCGGTTAATCATCGAGGTCACGTTTAGATCTGCGTTGAGGATCTCTTTCCGTATCTGTTTCTGGTGTTCGTCGTCCGATGCCCGGAACGCAACATGGTGGACTGTTCCAACGCTTACAAATCCTCGCTGAGCTTTTGGCCGGGAAAGAATATCGACAATCGTTCCAGCTCCTCCTCTTCCAGCTTCATATCTGAACCGATCCTCCTCTTCGCCTACTTGACGAAAGCCGAGAGTGTCGACCAGAACCGTCTCGGTCCGCTCCAGAGCCTCTTCTAGGAGTGTAATGCTGTGAAATCCCTTTATTGCATATTCTTTCGCAACTGGGCCCATCGTCCAACCAGTCCTCTCTTCGACTCCTTCGCTCCCAACCAGCTCCAAGCTTTGTCCGTCCTGATCTTCGAAGGAAAGAACGGTGTCGCCGAAGCGCCCATGCGGACCTTGTGTAGGAACACCCTGCGACTTTAGACGGTCCTCCCAGTAGGACATTGACCTTGCTGAAATCGAGAATGAAGTGTTGTTGGCTTGGCCAGCACCTTTGCGGCCTCTGGGCTGACCGGGCCAGGGAAAGAATGTTAGGACAGTACCGGGGTGTCCAATCTCGTCGCCGAAATAGACGTGATATGTGCTCGGGTCGTCATAATTGACTGTCAGCTTGATCAGACGTAACCCAAGAATTTTCGTGTAGAAGTCTAGCGTTTGCTGCGGGTCGCTCGATATCGCGGTAACGTGGTGAATTCCGAGAACACCCTTGACCATGAGGATCAGTGGGTGCGGGCAGTATTACGGCTTCTTCTGAAACGACTCTCAGCGATTGAGAAGGCACTAAATACTCAATCTATCAAACACGGCTCTCACAATTGGGCAAAATCGAGGTTCGAGCTTCGGGGCCATGGCGAGCAGTTGAGGTCTTAGGCGGCGTCATAGTCGTTGCTTTAGCCGTTTTCGCTCTAGCCGATCCTCAGTTCACGGTGCAGACCTTTGCAATCGTGATTGCGGCTGGTCTGGTAATCGGAGGACTCTTCAGAATCGCTGTGGGTGCTTTCGCAACCATGCTACCGTCCTCGCTAAGGGGCTTCAACGTAACTGGTGGCGTTATCGCGTTCGTCCTCGGAATCGTAGCTCTGCTTGATCTGCAGGCAGTTGTTGCAACTCTCATCGGTATCCTTGCTGTAGCCCTGCTCCTTGTGGGAGCGCTTGAGATTGGAGTCGGGGTTGCGAGACACCCACCTATCTGGCTCAGACTCGTAATTGTGGCAATTGGAGTTTTAACAATCGTCTTGTCAGTTTCTGTCATTCTTGACATGTCGATAGGGCAAGGCATTGTTGCAGCCCTCCTAGCTTTTGCTCTGCTGCTCGTTGGTATCAGAAACATCGTTCATGGAATCACAGGGCATCACCCCATCTCCAGATCAGTTGATGCCGCCGTAACGGCTGCATAAACCTCAATCTCCGCCCATTTTGTCCTAGGACGGTACGTGGAGCGGCTCCTACCCTACCACAAAGGTGTAAAATCCTTCATTGTTCCGCCAGTATAGGAGAACGTCACGATGTCGGCGGGTATGGTAGAGTCTAGAAGGTTCGATCTTGCCGTTACCCCCGGGTAGGGTCGGCCTCCCCAGCGATAGTTCACTTTCCAATAGGAGAAATCTCCCTGCACAATGTTCGCCCTCTCCATCGCACGCCAAGACCCCTGATACTGGAATGATGGATAGAACAGGGTCGCACTCCAACCCTGAACTGGTAGCTTACTGGCGACGCCGAACTGGTAGAGAAATGCGGATCCTTGGGGAAGTTCGGAGGCGGGGCCGCCCGAGAGCCCGATGTCGAAGTATGTTCCAAGTCTGCGATCCGGTAGGTAGCTTCCAAATTTCGTCCAGGCTACTCCAGTTGTGTTGTAGTACCAGTTGACGAGGCTTCGTGACTGGCCGTCAACAGTAACCGGCTCCCACTGCATTCGCAGATAGATTGGTGTGGAGATGTTCTGTGGGTTGAGTGTGGTCTGCGTGTGATACCAGAGGTGCTCCCACATGTATCCTCCACAGTTGCCGTTCCCATCACACGTCTCCCAGGACGAGCCCGAGACTATGAGGCTGCTATTCGGCAGGAGGAAGACGTCGGCTCTCCAACCAAAATCCCAGCCGTCAACGCAACAGTTCGGCGACTGGACCCCCATGCCTGCCATCAGGAAATTGTCAGGAATCAGGAGTCGCGGGTTGGTCATGGAGATGCTGACTCCAATCTCGACGCAGCAAATTCTGTATTGGGTCGAGTTATAGTAACCCCCGAGGTAGGGATAGAATGGCTGGCCAAGAGTCAATTCTCCGGGACCTGCGGACATGGAAGATGCGTATAGAACGCTCGGGTCCCAAAATTCGCGAGCCACTAACGTCCATAAACAGACAGTTATCACAAGAGCAAGTCCGACACGTCTCACATCCTCCATTCTAACAGTGCCCAGCCAACCCGACAATTTGGGCAAGCGCAACCGCGAAGAGAGGCCAAGTTCGGTGATACTGCCCAGTAGAGCAAAGATTGCCCATATTGGAGCTAGAGGAAGTAGTGAGGTTCGATCACAGCCTGGACACTGAGGAGTCCAATAAACGGCGGATACGACGAGCAGCGAGATAATTCCTGAAACTGCACCTACCCTCAGGGATCGTCCTATCCTCGCGGCCAGTATTCCAGTCGCGATCTGAGGGATTCCAATGAGCAACACTGTCTGAAAAATCAGGAATAATGGCAAGTAAGTGACGCCGGAGAACCACGCGCTCAGAGGAAACCAGATCATAACGACAGACAAAATGGTCCCACTAACGATCGCTAATGCGGGGCGTATCCTTCGATCGAGTGCATCTCCTTTTGAGGCCACATTCACCAGAACAGGCAGTGCTCCATAGCAGAACATGATCCCCGCGAGTCTGAACCCAACTAGCCCGTCCGGTCCCACAGCGTAGCATTCTGGCTGCCAGACGCCTCCAGGTCCATAAATGGGACAGGCCACGTAGAATAAGACCCAGACCAGAAGAGCGTTGAGAGCGATCTGGATGATCGCCCATCGAGGCCGCAGCAAGTATGCGGCGACAATTCCCCAGACCGCGAAGGAAGCAAGGTCGACGAGGAGCCTGTCTCCCGAGAGAGCATAGTACGAGTCGGGTTGGTGCACTAGGTGGAAATAGAAATCTATCTTCTCGAAAAGAACGGGAGGCAGCCAAGGAAAGATAGCGGATAACGTGGCGAGCAGAATGTTCTTGGGACTGAATTTGAAGAAATTCTTCATCCGATTGAATGAGAAGGGATTAGCTCTTTTGGGTCTTGCCCCTGCCAGGCGCTGACTATTCCGTTGAGAATATTGCGTAACACAATAATTCGATGCGGTCTGGATGGATTGTTGTCACGAGAATAGACCGGGCTGGAGTTTCTGATATGTCGACTGATTGGCCTGTATGAGCGATAGGTTCAGTCGGAGTACGTTCACATACTCGTCGCCAAAGACAAACGACGTGCGCTCTATGTTCTGACTGATAAGGCTGGAGAGGCTACTTTGCGTAATGTTGGTCGCGGCAGATATTCGAGGGATTTGTGAGAGCGCATCTTGAAGCGTGATGTCCGGGTCTACGCCGGAGGCTGACAGCGTGACGTTTCGTGAATGGAAGAAGAATGGTTTGGAGAAGTTTTGGGCGACGATGTACGAGCCTATTGTCCTGCCGTTGCCACCGTTGAGATGGACTAAGGAACCGTTTGCCTGGTCGTGAAGTAGGACTTGAGCAAATCCGGTTACGACCAGTGGGAAGACCAGACCGCAGAGTAGCATTGAGATGACGGCTAGTCTTAGTGCGGGTCCATAGTTTCGTTTTACTTCGCTCTTGACACTCAACTCAATCCTATCCTCCTATTGATAACAGTGCTATGTCGATGAGCTTGATTCCGATGAAGGGAACTATGATTCCTCCGGCTCCGTAGATGAGCGCGTTCCTGATGAAGAGACCCATGGTGCTTGAGGGTTTGAATCGGATTCCTTTCATGGCGATAGGAATGAGAAGGGGAATTATTACAGCGTTGAAGATGAGCGCCGAGAGAACTGCGGTGTTCAATCCGAGCCCGAGAATGTTCAGAGCCTTCAATTCCGGGAGGGTGGTTGCGAACATTACCGGGACTATGGCGAAATATTTTGCGACGTCGTTCGCAATACTGAAGGTTGTTACTGCCCCCCGGGTCATGAGAAGTTGTTTGCCGAGCATGACCACTTCGATGATCTTGGCAGGGTTTGATTCCAAGTCTACCATGTTAGCAGCTTCCTTGGCTGCTTGAGTTCCAGAGTTCATCGCGAGCCCGACGTCAGCGACAGCCAAAGCGGGCGCATCGTTTGTCCCGTCTCCGATCATTGCGACTACTCGGCTCTCAGCTTGTTCTTTCGTCACGATGTCGTACTTGTCCTCGGGCTTGGCCTCCGGTCGGTATTCGTCTATCCCGACTTCACTAGCTATGCTTTTCGCCGTGAGAGGCTGGTCGCCCGTCAACATGACAGGCCGAATTCCCATCACCTTGACAGACAGAATCTTCTCCTTGATGCCAGGTTTCAGAACATCCTTGAGCCGGATGATTCCGACAACTTCTCTGTTTCGCGTCAAGGCAAGAGGCGTATCTCCTTGGCCTGAGATCCGGTCTACCAGGGCGTCGAAGTTCGAAGGAACCGAGCGGGCGATCTTCTTTATCGCGTCGGGAGCGCCCTTGATTATCTCTGTCTCATCCTCTGCGATCGCGGATCCGGCTTCTTGATGAGCCTCAAACTTTCTCCGCAGCCTCCCACGTTCCCGGCCTGACTTGTCTCCTTTTGGCAGCATGAACCCTGTACCTTGAGTTATCTTGACACCGCTCGTCCGGGTGCTCGCCGAAAACTCGTACACTTCAGAGACCGCCAGAGCGTTCAATTCTCTCGGAACAAAACCGTCCTCATAAGCGAGCCGAATCAAGCTTCGGCCCTCTGGCGTATCATCATGCCACGATGAGAGAAACGCTGCTTCGCCCACTTCCTTGTCAGAGTGACCCTCGAAGGGAATGAATTCTACAGCTTGCCTGTTCCCGACAGTGATCGTCCCGGTCTTGTCAAGAATGATCACGTCAGTATCCCCCGCTCTTTCAACCGCTCTTCCAGACTTGGCCACGATCTTTCTACGATAGAGCCTGGAAATCCCTGAAAGCCCAATCGACGGAAGCAATGCACCAATCGTCGTTGGCAGGAGGCAGACGTAGAGCGCGATGAGGATGGAAAGGTCCACCGCAAGATTAAGGGTAATCGATAGTCCCAGAAGAGCTGCGACAATTATTGTGAAAATTGCCGTCAGACCAATCAGAACCATAGTAACGGCCACTTCGTTTGGTGTCCTAGGCCTCTTCGATGATTCTACTAGCCTAATCATTTCGCTGATGTAGGTGTCCTCAGGGTTCACCGTTACTCGAGCAGTGAGAGTGTCGCTGATCACCTTGGAACCGCCAATTACTTCGTCTCCTGGAGCCTTTCTGACAGGCGTGGACTCGCCAGTTAGCAGTGACTCATCCACCATTCCGATTCCTTCGAGAACTTCCGCATCGATCGGGACGACGTCGTTCTTCTCTAGGAGGATCATGTCTCCTTTACGTAGCCCAGTTGAGGGAGTCGCGACGATACGCCTGACGTCGTTCTCAGTTACGATCTTCTTGCTCTGCACCTCCGATTCTAGACTTCGCAGACTGCTCGCAGTACTCTTGGCCTGAGTCTCAGCCAGCGCATCGGCCAAGGTGCTGAACCAAACGGTGATCAGCAGTATCAGGGCAACTTCGACGTAGTAGACTGTCATGTTCGGACTCGCAACTGGATAGAAAGCAGGAGGATAGATCGCCATCGCGGTGACGATGAAGAATGTTAGTTCTACGATGAACATTACAGGATTTGCGATCAGCCGTGTGGGATTCATTCTGACGAGCGAGTCGAGGAGCGTTTTGGTTGAGGTGAGATTACTCGGTAAGTGAAGCGAAGTAGGTCGGGAGATCTTAGAGGCCATTTTCTCAGAACCCGTTCACTCGTTTCTGGAAGAATTCTAGAATCGGTCCTAGCGCCAGGAAGGGAAAGAATGCCAGAACAACGAGCAGTAGTATACTTCCAACCAGGACGATTGTGAAGGTAATGCTGTCTGTTCTAAGACCAATCTCGGTGGATCGCTTCCGATTGATCATTGACCCGGCCAGAGCGAGTAGGATTCCAATTGGGGCGAAGCGGCCTATGAACATGACCAGCGCGGTTGAGATGTTGAAGAATGGAGTGTTTCCAGCTGCGCCTAGAAAGTCGGAGCCGTTATTCGACGCCGCGGACGTGAACTCGTAGAAGATCTGGGTAAAACCAGTAGAGCCGGTCGAGACCCCTATGGCGGATGCTGCACCTGACGCATAGGCGAGGATTGTAGGAACGAGAATGATGATGGGATGAACCAGGAATGCGACCATTACAAGCTTGACATCGCGTGCGTTGATCTTCATTCCAAGATATTCTGGGGTTCGGCCGGACATCAGACCGACGATGAATACAGTGATGATGACATACATCACCATGTACATCAGACCAACCCCTTTGCCTCCAGGAGTAGACTGGATCAGCATGCCCATGAGGGCAGAGAGGATGACCAGTGGATGCATTCCTGCGAGGCTCGAATTCACTGATCCGGTCGTGACCGCTGTCGTGACGACGGTCCAGAATGTTGAGAAGAAGCCTCCGATGCGGACCTCTAGCCCTTGGCCAAGACCATAGTTCGGAAGGAAGGCTAGCAGCAGGTCGAGGGAAAAGAGAGAGTAGGCTCCCATAATGATTGGACGCGTCTCCCGTCGCTTTCCGAGCAGTTGCCCAAACACAAAACAAAGGCTGGTAGGGATTAGTAGCATGAGCAGGATCTGGAAAATGTCAGAGGCGGGATTCGGGTTCTGGAATGGATAGGCAGAGTTCGCGCCGTAGTATCCCCCTCCGTTGGCGCCGATTTGCATGATGCCAACAAGCGATGCCACGGGTCCGACTAGAATCGTCTGTGTCGCTCCCTCGACTGTCTGGACCGTCTGATAGCCTCCGATTGTCTGAGGAACACCTAGCCCAACAAAGATCAGCGCAGCGACGAGACAGAATGGTAGAAAGAGTCTGGTTAGAGATCGGACAAAGTCAGTGTAGAAGTTTCCCAAGTTCTGGCTTCGAATAATGAAGCCGCGGATCATGGCGACCGCCACACAGAGGCCAGTAGCCGCGCTTGTAAACTGCAGAAACTGTACAGCAGTCATCTGGCTGAAATAGGAAAGGCCCGGCACAGATGATAGGGGATAACAGTTCGGAAGACTACTGCATACCCCCTCTCCATTGTAGTGCTGAAGGTTCGTGTTGGTCGCAAAGCTGATGACCTGCATGAAAGCCAGGTCGAGACTGAGACCCGAGAATCCTTGGGGGTTCAGTGGGAGAATGTTCTGGAAGACGAAGATGATGAAGGCGAGGCTCATCTGGAAAATATTCACAATTACAGCGGAGAGAAAATATTCCCTCCACCCCATGCCACGAGTAGGATCTATGCCAAGAAGCCGGTAGATTCTGTTCTCTATTGGGCCGAGGATCCTATCGATACGATTAGGTGCGCCCGTGAAGATGCTAGCGATGTATGGCGCGAGTAGCCGGCCCAGAATTATGGCAGTCGAAAGGATTAGCAGAAGTGTGAGAAAGTCGCTGGGCTGTATCAGGGCTGGCAGGCTCCCATTGGCTGAGTAGGGGCTTCATGATATGCTCGATGTTAGTCTTTGTGGCTAACAGCAATCGAGGCGTGAGGAGCGGGAGTGAGAAACTCGCTCGAAAAACGCGCTCCCTTATGAGTCTTCAATACGATAGAGCTGACGGTGCTCTTGACGCCCTTGATCTTCATGATCTTGTTCTTCAAAACGTCCCTGAACTCTTCGATGTCATCAGCCGTGACTAGGGTTACGATGTCGAATTCGCCGGTGACTTCGTACAGCTCCTCGATATTGTCAAGCTTAGCCAGTGCCTGGACTACATCGTCCATGTGGGCTGACTCAACGAATATGTCTACGAATGCTAGCAGAGGAGCCATGGGGAGTCATCGCTTTGGATTCCCCGCAGGCAGGGAATCCCACGATTTATAGATTCCTTACCCAGACCGTTGTTTTTGCAGAATAGAGTCCGGTTCCACGCTAGAGTCTACTTTTTCAAGCCTTGTTCTCGAGGACTGGGTCCATCATTCAGATAAACCACGACAGCATCTTCATGGTTCAGAAGGAGCGGTTGTTTCAACGGAACTCTACAACACGATACTGGATGCCGTCGGAAATACTCCCCTCGTTCGTCTTAACAAGATCACTGAAGGCATAGACCCCACGATTCTTGTCAAGCTGGAGAATCTGAACCCTGGCGGAAGCGTAAAAGATCGAATAGGCAGGGTGATGATAGAGGAAGCTGAGAAGAAAGGTCTCCTGAAACCCGGCGGGACAATCATAGAGCCGACATCAGGGAACACTGGAACGGGGCTAGCAATGGCGGCGTGCGTCAAGGGCTACAAGATGATCTTCACTATGCCGAACAAGATGAGCGAGGAGAAGCGAAGTATACTCCGAGCCTACGGCGCCCGCGTCGTTGTGACCCCGACTAACGTCTCACCAAACTCGCCTGAACACTACATCAAGGTAGCCGAGCGTCTCGCCAGGGAGACCCCGAACTCTTTCATGCCCAACCAGTACGTGAACGCGGCGAATCCGACGGCTCACTATCAAACGACTGGGCCGGAGATATGGCGACAAACCGGTGGAAAACTAGACGTTTTCGTCTGTGGGATGGGTACTGGTGGGACCATCAGCGGGACTGGACGCTTTTTGAAGGAGAAGCAGAAAACGATCAGAGTGATTGGAGTAGATCCCGAGGGCTCGATATTCTACTCGCGCTTTCGCGGAGAGAAAGAGGAGCCTCACCAGTATCACGTGGAAGGTATAGGAGAGGATTTCATGCCAAAGACCATGGACATGAAAGTCGTCGACGAGGTCATCCAAGTTTCAGACAAGGACGCGTTCCATCTCACGCGGCGACTCGCGAGAGAAGAGGGAATCCTTGTCGGCGGATCTGGAGGCGCTGCAATATTCGCAGCTCTAAAAATTGCAGAAGATATGCGAAAAGAACAGACTATTGTGACTCTTCTTCCTGACAGCGGACGGAATTATCTCAGCAAGATCTTCTCTGACCAGTGGATGAAAGAACAGGGCTTCCTTTAGCGAGGTTGATGGCTTGAGGGATAGGGACGTAATGAATCTCCTCGACCAACTGGAACTCTATACGCTAGATGACGATATGAGGGGGAGGTCTCAAAAGGACTACTGGCTCTTCGTCTACAAGAGCATGAAGAGCGGACTCTTGATGACTAAGAACATGGAGAAGCACCTACGATACAAGTTGAAGGCCCTAGGCGCACAAGTCTAGATTTTGGAGTTCGGTTCACTGTTCGGGACCCGTTTGAGCGATAAGGAGATAACCGGGAGCACGATATTGTCCGGACTATGGCACTCTCTACAGTCGAAAAGGACATGAGGCCCTGCCAGGCACTATGTCCTAAGCACGGGGTCCAGTGCAAGCTGAGGATGTTTGAACAGGACGCCTATCCTATGCATGCTCACACGGTCGATCAGAAGATGTGCACGTGGAAGAAATAGACATCTCCCTAAGCAAGCTGAGCGGAAGCCCGTCTTGATTTTAGTGCGAGAAGTGCTCCCAGGACGACAATGGCAAACCCGAGAATTAGGCTATAGAAGATGGCAGGAGTAAGTCCCAGAATCTTCGAGGGGGCGGGTGCGCTCTGCGACACATCCAGCACATGCACGTTCAATGTCGTGGTATGCTGGCTGGCTCTGCCCGTAGCTTTGATCGTGATGGTATAGTCGCCGACTGCGCGGCTGTTACACGTGAGCATGCTTGTCCCCGAGGATCGGATAGTTGTAGGACTGAGGTTGCATGATAGTCCAGCTCTAGCTGTAAGCGCGAGGGTGATCGTGCCTGTGAAACCGTTCTGTGGAGAAACGAAGATAATCGCCGTAGCCGACGACCCGCTGATGAAGCTGAGCGATGAGACATTTGCAGTCATCCTAATGTCTTGAACTCCGCTAACTGTGACGGTTATGGATGTCGAATGAACGAGATTTCCACTAGTCGCGAGGACGGTTACGGTGTAATTTCCAGAGGGAACGCTAGTGTCGATAGAGACCGTGAGAGTTGATGTACCTGATCCGCCTGAAATGTTCGAAATACTCACAGTCGCGCTGGGACCGGTTGGTGAAACCGACGTGCTTAGTGTTACTGTCCCGGTGAATCCGTTACTTTGATTGACGGTGACGATGGTCACGCCTGAAGTTGAAGGTTTCACGTTCATCAAACTAGAGCTTGCGGTTATCGTAAAGTCTGCAGTCCTAACCGGCATAACAGTTACCGTCACTGAGGCATTGTGAGAAAGTGATCCGCTTGCTCCTGTAATTGTAACAGTGTACCTTCCTGGCGTTGAGGAGCTGAACGTCGCAGTCGCAATTCCCGAGCCGAAGTCGAGGCTCGAAGGACTCACATATGTGGAGAGCCCTACGTTTGGATCAACTGAAGCAGTAAGACCGACCCTAGAATGAAATTCGATCAGAGGACTCACGACCACCTGCGAGGTGGCCAGAGAGCCCGAGACGAAACTCACTGGACTTTGAGCGGTGATCGAGAAGTCAGGAGTGGGGGAAGCAATGACATCCACTTCTGTACCGGATTTGGACATGACTCCACCTGACGCTTCGACGTTCAATACGGGGCCACTGCTGACCGAAAGAGAAGCGCAGAAGACAGCGAAATTGAAGACCAATGCCACAAGTAGCGTCATTCTGCTCGGTGCAAGATGGTTCCGACGCCGTCGTACGGGTTCTCGCAAATTGCGACGGCGACGTCCTGACAAAGTGGGATGGCGCATTTTCTTCTAAGGAATGTAGGCTTTGTTAACAAATATCTGCTAGGCCGGCGCGGGGATTCTTGCCACAGGTCTGATGAGCCTGAAATTCGGGACTTATTGGAGCGGTAAGGCTAAGGGTCTGACTTCGGCGGGTTCCTCCTGACATTCACCGTTGCTGACACATCTCTCGTCTCGGTGTTCTCCACCACAATGAACCATTTTCCGTTTTGAGGAGCTTTGAACTCCAGCGTCGCCTTTTCAATGTCCTCCTCACCAGTCTCACTCCAGAACTCCTCTCCTAGATCGAGACTGGTCAAGTTATCATCATCGAGGAGGTAGAAGTTGACTCTTCCATCCGCGCTGACTTCACATGTGATCGATTTCCCCTGATCTAGCTCCACGTCGAAGCTCACATAGTCGCCTCGCTCTATTGTTGTGGGTTTGCCGAGCTCTGGTTCAGATGGGATGGCTTTTGGTGGTGTAAGAATTGTGGGAGCTGCTTTGGGTGGAATCGGTTTGAGCATCCCTTGGTTTGGGGCATTGGATTTCATTGGGGTCGGTTTGGCCGGGCTGACAGCCCCGGGGATTGTCTTCGGAGGTGTGACCTTAGGGATCATCGCTTTCTGAAACTCCGACTTGAGCTGTGTTGAGGATTTTGATGGTTCGTTCTTTGGAACCGGTTTCGATTCGGGTTTTGACGGGATTTGATGTGGTCGTGCTGTCTGTCTGTCCTGTGTTCGTTCACGAGAATACTTTGACTCTGGGAGTGCTAGGTGGTTTGCAAGTTTCTTTGATTGCGAACGGCCTGTACCGGTCTCAGTATTGCCGAAGGGGAGAAGTGTAGTGATTGTTAGAGTTGCGAGTATGAGGAGCCCTGCGATCGTCCATGAGAGGGCTTGTACGAGGGCGACTATCGTAAGGAGTATGCTGGTAAGGTTTCCCAGTAGCATTACTGGCTTGGAGGCCAACTTGCGCTCGTCCGTCTATTGGAGATTCCCCTATAGCTGGCTGAAAACGCCATTGTAACGGTCGAGAGCCGGTGCTAGGGGTCCGGCGTGTCTATCTGATTTGGTTCTTTGTGTAGTAGATTAGGGCTTGGTTCTTGCTATGTTCCAATTGTGCTCGGAACCAGCTGTCTGTGTCGGCTCGTCCTGCCCAGGAGACTAGCCGAAGGCCTCTCGGCTTCACTCTCCTTTCTTTTCTCGATATCCGGACAGACCCAACTGCAACAATGAGACTCGAAAGCGTTTCTTGTACTCCTCGAGTTACCTTCGCCCAATCTTCTCGCGCTGTCATTTTCATCTTCACAGAGGAGACAGTGCTGCGTTGGATCGGATTATCTTTGAGCAAGCGAGCGCCGGCATCAATTCGCGAGGCGCTGCACGGTATTGTCTAGCTGGCGTACGCCGGTACACGCCTTATATTGACGCGTGGAATAGTTTCAGTTGAAGGTCATGTTCGAGCTATTCCTCCGGGTACAGCCTGATGAGAAGAATGAGGATCCTCACAATCGTCTGAGTAAGAAATTTCCGGGAGCTAGAATCGCCCTGTGGTGCAATGACCACACTGATATTCTTGAGATAGAGTCTGATGGTCTAGACTCGTTCCAGGAGATGCAGAAGGAGCTCGCCTATTACTCCAAAGAATATCAGAGTAAGATCATCGCGAAGACCCTCTGTCAAGACAAGTTTCAGATGGTCGTCCGCACCTGCATCTGCGGTGTCGGACAGGGCCTTTCAATAGGATCGATTGTGCGAGCGAACAATTTCCTGCAGATGCCTCCACCAGTATTCTTCGGAGGATGGGAGTATCACCGGCTTGTAGGGTTCGAGGACAATGATGTCAGGGGTCTGCTCAAAGGACTTGACAAGGTGGGTAAGACCGAAGTCTTGCATAAGGGATCTGCTGAAGGCATGACAGACGACGCTTTCCTTCTGTCGCTGAGCAGCCTGTTTGGAAACTTGACCGAGAAGCAGATGAAAGCGTTGCTCGCCGCTATCGAAGGTGGATATTATGAGATTCCAAAGCGGACTACAGCCGACGAGCTGGCGGGCAAGCTGGGAACACCGCGAAGCACGTTGGAGGAGCATATTCGGAAGGCTGAGAGCAAGATCGTCCTAGCGATGGCTCCCTACATGATGATGTACGCGCGGGTGCCAGAATCGCCCTTCACGAGCAAGACCCGCGCTGCGACGGACCCTGTGGGAACCAGGTTTCTGAAGCAGCTCGCGGTTCAGACGGCTGCAAAGACAAAGAACAACTGAAAACGGCAACTTATCGGCTGTCGGTCAGTGCCCGTATGCTGAGAAACTGTCTGGCTTGTTAGCCTAGAACCGGAAGTAGGAGACTCGGAGATCTGCGTCGCGAGATTTGCGTGCATACCTAATTTTTCTGGATTTTTTCAGTTCAGGAGAAATTAGCATGGACGTGAGGTCATTGACGGCGGGCGTATCGCTTGACTGGTTGGGAGGATTAACAAGATCCCGAGTAGGTTTTCGTTTCTAAGGCGATTCTAGGGTGTTTTGCAGGGGACTGTGAGGGTTCTGGAGTCTCTATTGCTGGGCTGTGCTGGCGTTGGTGGAATGTCCGCTACTGTCGTGGTCTCTGTGGATCAGGTCGTAGTGGTTTCGGCACAGATTCTTGCCGCAGTTCGTGCAGAACTCGGTCGCTGGCTCGCTGCACCGTTTCTCATGCTCCTCGAGCTCGTCAGGGCTCCCGAATCCGCCGATGTCGCCGACTTCTACCTCCTGGCACGTCTTCAATGCAGGATTCAAAACGACTTCCATTCTGGGAGGCGCTTCAACGATTACAGACTGTGTTGTCTTGGTGTCGGCGCGAGCACGCGTCTTCGTCTTCGCGTGCGACTTCGATCTTGTACGGGTTTTGGATTTTGATCGGGTCTTAGCTTTCTTCTTCGAATTCATTAGAACCGAGTTCTAGATGGAAGGGGGTGTTCAAATTCCGCGTCTAACTAGAGACTCGAAAATCCGGTAACAGTCTCAGACTTTGTGAAAGGGGGAGTCTCGATTTGCTAGTACAGAAAAAAAATGAGGTAGCCTAGGCTGCGATCTGCTCTGCCTTCAGCCTAGGTACTTCGAAGAATGGCGCAAGGGTAGCCTTCACAGCCCGTTGAGCCTCAGGGCTTAGCTGTTCGAAGCCCTTTCCACAGTTCGGGCATGCCTCGAAGCTCTCTCTGTTAGATTTCTTGACGAACCATTCTCCACAATGCCAGCATTTCACGACTGGTGTAACACACATTTCTAACGTCTCACCTCCCTAGGCGACTGCTCCATTAGGTCGAGTCTCCCTCCCAGTCCCGATTTAAGGGCAACGATTCCCGTCGCGCCACCTATGGTCGCTAGGGTCCTCTCGACATACATCAAAGGCGTAACGCCGAGCCAGAACGCCCCAGTTAGGCCGAGAATGCTGATGCTCAAGATGTTGAGAGTGACCTGTTCAGCCATCGCGGTGTAGAAGGAGAGAAGTCCAATTCGAGGATTGGTGCGAATCCTGAAAATCAAGGGGACCGAGACTATCACCAGAAAGTACGGAACAAGCCAAAGAAGGGTTCCGCCGTTGGAGAAAGTGAAGTAGTACAAGGCGCCTGCTAAGACATAGGCCCATGGAACAAATGGTCCCAGGCGGTAGTGGAATCCGATGCTTCCGGTCCCAACAGCGATCAGAGGGATGAGAAGTCCCGCGGGTCCAAAAGCCGCAACGAAGCTGGATTGTCCCAGCGCCGCCACCAAACTGCCGACGAAGACAGCTGACATAGCAAGAGGCGGTCTCAGCAATGCGGCGATTATTGGAAGCATGACAATTTCCAGGGTGATGAATCCGGGTCCGCCGACGAATTTGCTCAAAGGGAGATACGCGGTAATCGCGTAGACGGAGGCAAGGCCAGACGCTAGTGTTAGCTCCGCGGTTCTAGGAATCCATCGTGCTCTATTTTCAGGTTTGATCATTCTGCCTCCCTACTCCGGGGTTTTTTCTTGCGAGGCGCAACGGGTGGGAGGCCCCACTCACGCGCCTGAAATCGGGACTCACAACTGTTTCCATTTAAGACTTGAGATGTGAGACTCGAACGGCTGTTCATATTGATCTAGGGGCTGCTGTTACTGAGCTCTAGGAATCCGGGTTAGAAACAGACTATGACCGACGGAGAATTTTTCCTTTGTTGAGTCGACATGAAGTCCAAGACGAAGCCAAAGAGCAACACGCACACACATCCGGAACATCAAACCAGCACGCATCATGCAAATCCGACCCCAGCCGCGACCACTCATCCTCACCCGGAGCATCACCCAACCGCCTCCGGAACACCAACCCCTCAACACACTGCCCACGAGAGTCTGAAGACCAAGACATGCGAAGAGATCGAGACAGGTGGTTTCGGGGGATTCGACGAGACAATGGCCACGAGCAATCGTTGCACTGAGCGGGCGACAGACTTCTGCACCAGCTGCGCCAAGAACCTGTGCAGCGTCCACTACGACGCATTACATCGCGGCCACGACAGCTTCAACAGCCAACCATCTGGCCACGGACTGATTCATCACTAAATCTCAAAGACCAAAAATCGTCCCCTCCTTTTCTTTCTCTACCTTATTGGAAAATCAAGATCAAATCCTATGCTTTCATGACTCTTGCTAGAACGGCCTTTTTTGGTGCACCGAGCTGGTCGTTAAGTATCGCCAGCAAATCCCGCTTGTCAATCCGCAACAAGGGTTGACAACAATGGTCGAGATATCTATCGAGAACCTGACGAAACACTACGGGGCCCTCGTCGCCCTCGATAATGTCTCTCTTAAGATCGCATCAGGAGAAGTCTTCGGACTCCTAGGACCCAACGGAGCGGGCAAAAGTACCCTCCTGAAAACCATGGTGGGAATTCTCCGACCAACAACCGGGACTATACGAATCGGCCCGATTGACATCGTTACGGATCCTGAGAAAGCGAAGAAGATGATCGGATACCTACCAGAGAACCCTAGTCTTTACACGGGGCTCACGACTCAAGAGTTTCTGCAGTTCGTTGGGAAGATACGAGGAGTTGCCGATGATCTCCTTGACCAGAAGATTTCCGAGTCACTCAAGACTTTCGGGCTAGAGGAGAAGCGGAACAGCCTGGTCGGAACTCTTTCGAAGGGTATGAAACAGAAAGTAGCTCTGATCGCTACCAGTTTGCATGCCCCTCTGGTTCTGGTGCTGGATGAGCCATTGACCGCGCTGGACCCGAAGACTCGCGTCTCGGTCAAAGACTGGATTGGCGGTCAGACGAACAATGGCGTTACGACGATACTGTCTACACACGACTTGGACGTCGCTCAGACGCACGCTGGTAGGATCGCGATTATTGATCACGGAAAGATTGTCGCGGTTGGCGACGTTGAGAGTCTGCGGCATATGGCGAATACGTCGAGCGACGCGAAACTGGAAGATATATTCCTGCGATTGACGGAGGAGAAGGGCGAGGGCCCAGCCCGACGATGAGTCTCGCGAGTCCGTTAAGGACCGTTGGAGTCTTGATGCGATACTGGGTAAAAGGCAGATTTACAAAAGCCACAATTGTCGGGCTCTGCGTTGGAGAAGCGTTCGGAGTCATCTTCACTCTCTTCGGCAGCTCGACCTACCTCTCGTTCTCAAACAGGGTTGGCTTGACAGCTGGACTCTCCGAAGTAGCCGGTAGCCTAATCCTCGCGCTGTACCTCGTCGGGCTGATTCAGAGCGGATTCAACGGAGGCGGACTGCCTGTCAGTTCCAGCGATGTAGACTATGTGTTTACTTCTCCAGTGCCACCTCGCGAGGTCTTCGCGGCCAAGGTCTTGCTGAACTCACTCACCACAGTCCTGTTCGGCTTTCCACCGGTAATCGTCCTCTACCTCCGATTCTCCGCGTACTATCACACGTCTATGTTTACCGCCATTTTGGCCGGACTTGTAACCCTCGTGTTTCTAGTAATCGGACTACTGCTATCCGCAGACATCACACTCTCGCTGGGTCGCGGGATCGGGGAGAGAAAGAAGCTGTGGAGAAACCTCTTCATCATCCTCGTCCTCGTGATTAGTCTACTGCCAATCACTCTCCTGATCCCCGGAATCCCCGTGGAGATTGCTTATGTCACTCGTATCCTTCCGAATGGACTGGCGGCGATTCTCAGCGTCGGGCTAGTCAGCGGGACCCCAGGAGGATTCGACTATCTTTTCGATCTTCTGCTATTGTTTGCTTGGCTAGGCGGATTCTTGATTCTTGGGGTGAGAATGGCGCGCGGACACTTCTATGAGCTTCTCGAAGTCTCGACACCGGGCGCTGAAAAATTTGATCAGCCAAACCAGACTTCTCGGCTGGACTCACGTGGAAAGTCGATCTGGTCGATTGTCCGTGTGAAAGAGAAGATCTTGATCAGTCGGACCCGAGAAGCCAGGGCGCTATTCGTCAACGCCATGTTTCTCTCAGGCTTCCTCGTCATCTACGCACTGTCAGGTTCGTTCCAGTCGTCCCCAACCTCGTTTCTATTCATCCTCTTCATCATCGGATCCTTCGGGTCCGGGACAGCGTCGCGCTGGATCGAGAAAGAGCGTCTCTGGATCCTGAAATCTTCCCCTGTAAGCATGCGGAGATACGTGAAAGAGGTCTATCGTGCGCGGGTTGCGCCGTTGCTGATCTACCTGATTCCAGTTACGATCGCTGTAGGTGTTCCGTTGATCCTGAGCCAGCTGTCTACACCGTCGCTGTTGTTGGGCGTGGTGCTGGCGTTGCCTGGGGCGTTGGAGATTGCGGGGATTACGATGGCTGGGGGGATGTTCTTCGCCTCGCGTTACGGGCAGAGCTCAGCGGACGACATTTTATCATCGCAGGCGCAGGAGCTGGCGGATATCCGACGTTTCCTCTTTCAGACAATCATCAACCTGATAATGGTCTCACCAATCATCCTGCTCGTACTGGTTTCGGAGGCGCTTGCGACCATACTGGGACCCGGAGCGCTCCCTGTACTCGCCGTCGGCCTTGTGTCTGTTTCAGTTGTCTTCACCGGCTTATCGATCAATCTGCTATTGAACAAGGCCGGAGACGCAATCACGCGAAGAGAAGACCTGTAATCAGGATCGAGCAGTTCTGCCAAAGGGCATTTGCCCATATTTTCACGCTTTCATTCCAGTTTTCATAGGCGAGCACTCTCTGAGCGGATTCAAGGCCCCCGGGGAGGGGGGGTCCAACAGTCGATTCTTACGATTCGGGCTTTGTCTCGGGTTCTGGGGCTATTTTGCATTCATAGCAGGCGGTTTTGAGCGCCTAGAAACGAGCAGGAACCGCAAGGAAAACGAGCACGTGAGGAGGGTCTACGATAGGTCAGAAAGCAACGATAGGAACAGGGATGGCACTCGAACGAGCATGCTAGGGCTTCTTCATCCGGTAGCGTATCCACAAGATTGCTGCTATGGCCGCAGGGATTCCCAGGATGATCAGAGTCCATTCCAGAATGAGAACCATTGAACCCACGACGTAGTCCAGGGTAAAGGTTGAGATGGGAACATTCCAGTTTCCATCAAGATAGACCTTGATGCAGAACGCGATAAAGAAGAACAGCGATACTCCGCCACCACCCCTAGTCGTCCGAGAGCGCTTGCGAAAGAGCCGATATCCTTTCATCTCCTCGCCAGCCAGCCTCTTCCACAACAGCCAAGCTACCACCACAGCTGCAACAACAGGAATTCCAACCAGCAGAATCTCCCAGAAGATCGCGTACAGAATGAAGTTCACCAAGTTCGCCAGAGTCCAGAGACCAAGGGTCCTGGGAACCAAGCCGGACGATTGCGCATTTCCCACGAACCATAAGAAAACGTAGATCGCACCTGCGACCGCCAGAAGGCCTGCTACCACAAACGTGGCAACCGTCCTCCAATGCTTCCGCATGAATCTCTTCCAATCAGCGCCCTCTCCTATCTCGGATCCACTAGGCACGAAATTCGTCTCCAATCATAAACAGCGTCAGCTTTCGATTAATAGCGCTAACGGGTCGCTAGCACCTAATGAGAATATGTGTTTTCAAAACGCCTTGCCCAGGGCATATTCTTATTTTGTATCGATTAGAGTAACACTCATGTCTCAATCCACGAATAGAATGTTCAATATCCTTAGCTTGATTTCTCTCCTAGTCTCTGTCAGCGCTGTGGGTGTATCTATTACGCGTACCGGACCCACAGGTCCTTCCGGACCAACAGGGGCGACCGGACCAACAGGATCTCAAGGAGCCCCTGGGATCATGTCATGGAAAACCGGCTTCTTCAACCCGACCTCCTTACCGGGTCCTGCAGGCACAACTACGAACCTTGCGAACATAACCTTCACGGCCTCACAGATTGGAAATGTACTGTTGACAGCGACAGGGTCGTGTACCACTGTTCAGGGCGCAAGTCAGACGAAGATTCTGCTTAGTTGGTGGCCTGACAAATCAGGTGTTGGCGCTGAACCCGCGTCGATCACCAATGTCGCCGGCGAAACCCCTGGAAACCCTTCGGAATCTTTCGCTCATAGCACGTGGTTCAACGCCTATCCAGGGTCCAACATGTTCTTCTTCAACGGAGACAACTGGACTGGAGACACAGGAGTTACATGCGCAGGGAACCTGCTCCTCATATTCACAACTTCCCCTCAACTTCCTTAGATCCGCATTCCCTTCATTGTCTCTCTAATCCAGGACACGAGGCGGCGATGCGCGTCGTAGCCTTGCGGAGAAAGTAGGTAGATCTCTGTCCCGTCTTCGTCGGTCTGTTGCTGGACGAGTCCGTGAGATGTCATCCATTGAAGATATTCGATGAAGCGTGGATAGTTGAGGCCGAGTCTCATCTGTAGATTCGTCTTCTTCAGGTGACGGTTGTCGTAGAGTATGTCCAGGAATCGGGCGAGGACATACAGGTCGGGACGCTCCAAGCCTGATCAGAGGCTCTGGAGCAATAGTCTCTTCGAATTCTCGTATCTCTCCTCGCCACGCTCATACTCTCTCAACGCCTCGTACCTGAAGTAGAGATACACGATGACTCCTGCCAAGGCGCCGATGCCCGCATTCAATCCGAGTATGGTGACTATCGCGAACCCAATGATCCCATACTCCAAAGCTGAAGTTAGCCTTCTCTTCCTCACTGCAAACGCTGCTTGATGCATCGCGTCCATCAAGTGGAGCCCATCCTCGGAAGAAGCTCCACCCTGCTTCACCTTCGCCACTAGCACGCCAAGCTCTGTAAACTTGAACCCTCTTCGGCGCCTGACAATGTAAGTCGCGAGTCCTGCCCCGACGGCAATAGCTATCGAAGCGAGAAAGGCAGCTAGGAGGTAGCCTATCAACGCACTTGCTTGAATTGTAGTATATGCGCCGACTCCGAGAGCAACGAACGCTCCGAACCAGACCGTGAGACCGACTATGATCGCATCCAGTCGGGTCTGCTGGACATGCTTCTCCTTGAGATAGTTGTAGTACTCGTCCGCGTCCTGCACAATGTCATCTAGTTTCTGCCCGTTCCGTTGACCGGGCTCTTCTCGTTCAGCTGTCATGAATAGTGTATGATCTGGTTTTCGCTAAAAGGGCTAGCGGGTCCACAACACGTACCGTCGACACGTGTGGCGCGCTAATACACACCTGGATGTCGTGGTCTCGCATACCGCTTTATTGGAACCCAACATCCAGCAAGAGGACAAGAAAAAGAAAGGCTCTCTAAGATTGAGAGCCTTCGAGTTTCTTTCGGATCTGGGAAATTACGGGTATCGGATTCTTCTCACTGAGCTGATGCTTTAGACTCGCGATTTGTTGATCCTTTTCCCTCAACAGTCTGTTCTTTGATTGTAGCTCTTGGTCCTTCACGTAGAGTTGGTTTTGCAGAGAGTTGATGACCGGTGTTAGCTCTGAGTCTCGTTGATTGTATCCTACGCTGCTTCCTCCGACTCCGCCCAGCGCGAGCCCGATGAAGAATTCAGTCCAACCCATTTTCATATCTCACCCCCTACCCCTATTTTCAGGATTGAGGGGTGACCACGACCCGTCAATTCTTGCTGCCCAAGGCTTCCGCGATCGCCGCGATGCCAACGATAATCAGAAAGAAAGCAATTAGGCTGCCAAGGGCACTTTCTTGGTTTTTGTTTTGCGGATTCGCTTGTCCCTTGTTCCGGAGGTCAGCTAGAAAACCCGCCACCACCTTGTCCACAAGCTCGCTTCGGTTAGCCGCAACTCCGATATCGACGAGTTTGTCCAATGCATGGACATGATCGTTCCGTAAAGTTAGCAGGACCTGTTTCGATCCCCCCGGTTGGGCAATAGATATTACCATTAATCTCTATCTCTGTCATATAGATAGCGATGCAGAGGATATACATGTTTCCTTACTTCAAAGGCCGATGTAATGTCCAATCTCGCGATTCCACCCACTTCCCAGATTTACCTCGAAAAGATAAAATCAGTCTTGAAGTTGTTGATCAGAGACGTTCAAGATGACGGTCCAATATTCGCGATTTTTCGTGCGAATATAGGTGCCTTTCGCAAGACCGGGGCATCGTTAGTTGGTACCCACTTGCATATGGGATCCGCGATTCCGAAATACAGTTCGTCTCTCTTCTTGTCTGAGTAGTTGTTGTAGAATAGTTCTAGGACTCGGTATTCTTTCTTTCTTAGTAGGGTTCGTAGTTCTTCGTCTTTGATTATCTGGGTCTTTCCAAGGTGGACCCGGTCGTCGACGAATACGATTAGTGTTCTGGGTTGTGTTGGGAAGTAGAAGTCTGCTGTTTTACTGGTATCTCGACCTGTGTCTGGTAGAATATTCGGTCTTCTTCTAGCTTGAAGGCTAGTTCCTGTTCCATTCGTGAGGGATTGGCGTGTAATCTATCGCGCCAGTCGCTCCGCTGACCCGACATCTGTATGGTTGAGCTATGTTTCAGTTAATTCTCAGACACGAAAGCGAAACTGCTGGGTTATCCGAAATTAGGGATAACTTGAGCTGACTTGGCTTCCCACTTATCGTTACGTACGATTCTGCCGGTTGGAAACTTGATTTCTTCCTCAACGAGTCTCATGTCCGACACAAGTTCCGGAGGAAACCCTAGATGCGAGCTACGCAGTTGGTCGAAATCCATCGGCTTCATCCCAAGCCGAACCAGGACACCGTCTTCAAAGTTCAACCCTCCCACAGCCTTGAGGGCGTCTTTCACGAGAGGAAGGTAGGGACTGCCGAACCAATTCAACCAATACGGCACCGATGGTATTCCTTTCCAGCGTCCCCCAGGTCCCGGATAATGCTCGCTTATTTCGTCGTATCCAAGACCTCCTCGAGACGCGAAAATTCCCCGTGCAACGTAGCTGTTCGCATAGAATGCTTTGAGGCTCCTAGCTAAATCGAGGAACAGCGATACGATCCTGTCACACCAGCCTGAGTCAAATTCGACCACTCTGCCGTCGAAGTCTAGGTCAAGCTTGACGTAGTTCGACGGATACGACTTTTCGGGGTCATCGTTCCGATCCGGGATCCATAACATTCCGCCAAAGCTTGGAGCCTTTGCTTTTAGTTCAAACATATCGGCGCGTCCCTTTTGAAGGACCTGTTCGACAGCGTCTAGGAAAGGTTGCTCCTCTCCAGTTTTCAGCTTGCCCTGTAAGGGGTGATAAAGGCCGAAGCGGACTGGAACAGCTTCCGGACAGAGTCTTCGTGTTGTTTGAAGAAAAGTCTGAGCCATTGATTTTGAAGCTTGCGCTGGGGGCAAATACCACGCCAGCGTCACAACGCGTATTCGTTCACGGTCTGATGAGCGCGAGACAGGCCGGACCTGCATTTTTGGCCAGATGACGGACCCGGCTTGAGGGTCGTAGACGACGCCTCCGTGACCTTTGGCGATATGAATTGCGAGGGCTTCTCCAAGTTGCACTGTCTCTTTGACTGCTGTTGGAACTGTTATTCGAACAAGCCAGTAAGGAGGCTTAACGGCCTGAGTGATAGCGTCGGCCAAATCCTCGGGTTCCGCCTCGTCGGGGCCCCAAACATGGATGATAGATTCAAGAACACCTTTGAACTTCCGGCTGACAGTCACGTTGCCCTCCTGAGGTCCTAGCTTACCTTCGAGGGCTAGTCCGGGTCGAGATTCGATGAACTCTATTATCCGACGATGCTCAGGGAACTCTTTGGTGACAATCTCGAGGTCATGGCTCAAAAGATTACGTCTCTCCCCCAAAGAGAACGGGTAGCGGGGTCGTTAATGCTCGTTTTGCTTGCAGTTCCTGATCCTTCCCGGCTGATCTAAGAAGACGTTTTCTCAGTGAGAAAAGGAGCCTCAATGCCTGTCCAAAGCTCAGATCCTGAGAGTCCAGTTCGAAACGCTCTCTTCGGCCGCATGCGAGACGCTGGCGAAGATTAGTATTCCGAACGAAACTGGTACCACACGTGAACTCCTTTTCGTTTTCTGTTACCATTTACGGTTACCAAACCCGTTACCATTCAAGAAATGTGAAAAGCAGTTGATCCTCGAGACACAAAGCGAAAGATCCAGTTCCGGTTCTATACCAATAATGGTCCCGAGGCACCCTTCGGATCCGGGAATTCTCTTTTCCATGTTCAAATTCCGTGTTTGTTCTTGTTAACTATTCTAGACCCCCCGGGGAGTATCGAAATCTCCAGAGACCCCGCATAAGCCTCGGTTCACAGTCCGAAATGGAGGAGGTTTCTACAATTGTCTCAGGCGATAGCTTTTCGCAACAGGATCTCTCCGGGAACGACCGTCATTGCTCTGTACATATTGACAGTGTGAATACTTCCATGTCTCTTGGAGACTTCTCCGAAGCTAGTCTTCGTGAACCCTTCGGATGCAAACAGGGCTTCGGATGGTTCATTGTCTTTTTCAACGCTGGCAAAAACCTCTTTCACCTTGGAAGCATTGAAAATTCGAAGTGCGTCTTCTAGTAGCAGTTTCCCGATTCCTTTTTTCCGATTCGCCTTTGAAACCGCGATGTAGTATACGTAGCCTACGCCGCCTTCCAGCGTTTTCAACATGACCAGTCCGACCGGTTTGCCGGAAGACATGGCGGCTCTGACAAGCTCGACGTCTCGAAGGGTCCTTCTCGAGTGCATCAGGTACCACCCTTCGAAGCTCTCCTCAAGTATCCAGTCGAGTTCTGTTCTCTTCCCAGCAGGAACGTCTAGGATCTCAATGTTCTCCTGCGCAGTCATAGACGGAAGACTCGCTCCGCGTTACTCCACAGTATCTTCTCCTTGTCGCCCTCCTCCACTTCCAACTTCCTGACTAAGCCCAGTGCTACAGAGTGCGTCGTAACAGGGTAGTCTGTTCCGAAGATGACTTTCTGCGCGCCGCCCGCATAGTAGATTGCTTCACTGATCTTTTTGGCCAGCCACTCCACAAACTTGTCAGCGTAAGCATCACTAGGCGTAATCAGGCCGGAGATGTCCGCGTACACATTCGGGTGCTTGTAAATGAGTTCCGCAACATCATCGAACCATGGATTACCAAAATGGCAGAGAACTACCGTCAGTTCCTGCCTCTTGTTGGCCAGTCTGTCAAGGGTCAACGGGTGGGATAGGACAAGATCCCCAGTGCTGAATGCCGTATCCCCAGTGTGAAATAGTACCGGGATTTTCTCTGACTCGGCATAATCGTAGAGTCTCTTGAACACAGGGTCTTCAGCGGGGGCCTTTACGTAACCGAGCCTTATCTTGAAGGCTTTGACCTCTTTCCTGTTCTTCTCGGCGAGTTCGAGGGCAGCCTTCACTTCTCTCGCAGTAGGCTCCACCGTAATCACGGGCGCGAGCATCCCATCGCTCTTGGCGCACATTGAGATTATTTCGCCGTTTGGAAGCGGGGCGGACCCTTGCAAAGGCGGGCTGAGGAGCAACCCCCGCACGATGTTGTGTTGTCGCATCGTGCCCAGCAACTCGTCCATAGTGTATCTCAGCCCGTTCGACCGCGCAAACCGTATGAGGGCGTCGTCTCGGCGTTCAGACAAGTGGACGTGGGCGTCGATTACTTTCTGCAACGAATTCACATTCTGCTTCTGAATCTCAATAAGGGTTGTTGCGTTAGACCCCCAAATCGTGACCAACCGCCTTCCACTGGGCCTGGTTGTCGGGACGATCTTTTCAGTAACTCTTAACTCGATGAGAGACTATTCAGAAGCACATTATGCAATCTGTTACCGGGAAGGTCGAGACTCGCGATGTAGCACCTGGCTTATGGATCTGGCGTGCAGAGCATCATCATTGGAAGGCTGGGGATGACTGGCAGCCGATTGTGACATCAACCTATGTCGAGTCTGGAGGCGAGAGGCTGGTGATCGACCCTCTGGTCCCGCAAATGGGAGGGGAAGAATTATGGAAGCGTCTAGACAAGCGGCCGCCTACCGTGGCCGCTGTAACAATTCCTGACCACGTCCGGGACATAGACGAGTTTGTAAACCGCTACAAGATCCGTGGCTTCGGTCCCAGACTCTTCTGGCCCGACGACATCCCGAAGACTAAGTTGGAAATAATTGAACCCGACAGAATACTCCCGGGAGGCATTATCGCTCTTTACGATGGAAGGGGGCGGCTCGAGACGCCCCTCTGGTTGCCTGAGCAGCGCGTGATAGTCTTTGGAGATGGGTTGACGGAACGGGCTGGCGCACTGCGGATCTGGTCTTCACCGTGGCATGAGAAGAGGGCCTTGCCCGCGATGCGAGAACTGCTCAAGCTTCCGTTTGAACAAGTTATCATTTCACACGCCGACCAATACGCGGTGCATGATCGCGCGGCCTATGAGCGCGCTTTGGAACTCCCGCCTTGGACGGGCTAGGCTTCCCTGAATACGCGCCTGCTTACTTGGAGTTCCCAGCTTTCAGCCAGACAATATAATCGCGGATTGCCGACTGAGTGTCGAACTTTGGTACGAAACCTGTGTCCGCCTGTAACCGTTTGGTCTCCATAAGAGGCATTGGCGGAAACGGAAAGTGTCCTGGAGGAAGGTCCACTTTGAAGCCCGGAGCCACGCTCTTGACGGCTTCCACCAGCTCTTTATTCGTGGTCAGTTTACCTGAGCCAATGTTGTACACGTCATACTGAAGCTTCTCTGCAGTATGAACTAGTGCAACGGCGCGGGCCAAGTCTTTGATGTATAACAGGTCTCCAGTATCCAGTATCTTCGGCGCGACCGAAAAATACATCCTTGAGGTTCGCAGGTTTTCCGCCAACAGCGGCGTGGACAAGTCGTGCAGGCAGGCCGAGCTGATTACCGTCAAATGGACCATACATTCCCATCAATCGGGTGCAGATTGTGCTAATGCCGCTCTTCTTGGCGAATTGCTCTGCTGCCACCTCGACAACTTTCTGATACGCGAGTATCGGGAAAGGACTCTGAAGAAAGAGTGGGGCTTCCTCGTTTACTGTGCCTTGTAGCCCGATGTACATTCCGCCCGTGCTCGAAAATGTCACCCTCTTGACCTTCCGCTCTTGTGCCATTCGGAAGGTGGCGTCGAGCATGTCGAAGTATCCTTTGATGCCACGTACTGGACCGTTGCCTGAGGCGAAGCCTCCAGCCATGTTGACGATGCTGTCGATTTTATGTTTCTCACCAATCCGGCGCAAGTCTTCAATTGAGGTCGAGTCAGCAGGCTCGATCGTTACACGGCGATGTTCGATATGTTTCTGAAGGAAACGGGGAATCTCGGTGTTCTCGTGTCGTGTGACCACGCAGTCTTTTCCTAGGTCCACCAATGCTTCCGTGGTGTTCGATCCTATGAAGCCGTTCAGACCGCCAATGACAAGAATCAACTCGACTTTTCCTCCCTATTGGCGACTAGGAGTCGGACCAGTGCGGTTGTCGTTGCTGTGATCTACCGTGATTACTATCTTCCCTCTCGTGTGTCCTTCTTCAAAATAGCGTATAGCTTGAGCTGTGTCTGTCAGTGGGTAGCGCCTATCGATCACGGACGTTATCTTTCCCGCATCGATGAGATCATTCAGCACGACGAGGTCTTCATGGTTTGATTTTGCGATGAAGAACGTGAACTTCTTGTCTCCCCGCGATGCGAATCGGCTGCGAATTATGAAAGAGAGTAGACGCCTAACGATCTTGTCTTTGAAACCGACAAGGACAAAGGTGCCATTCGGATTCATTATGCGTTTGTAGTCAGATATGGAGTGAGATGCGCCAATCTCCACTATCAGGTCATAGGACTCTGTCATCTTTGTGTAGTTCTCTTGCGTGTAATCGATGACATGATCTGCGCCGAGCTTGTGAACAAGCTCTAGATTCGCCGTGTTGGTGACGGCGGTGACTTCAGCTCCGAATGCCTTGGCAATCTGTACAGCAAAAGTTCCTACTCCGCCGCCTGCACCGTTAATCAACACTTTCTGTCCGGGTTTGATGTGTCCGTGGTCGCGGAGGGCCTGTAACGCTGTGAATCCGGCGATCGGAACAGCCGCGCATTGTTCAAACGAACTGTTCCTAGGTTTCAAGGCTATTCTGCCCTCACGCGTAAGACCGTATTCCGCGTAGGCGGCGTTGGCTACTCCGTACACTTCGTCTCCGGGTTTGAACTGAGAAACCTTGTCGGTTACTGCTTCTACTACGCCGGCAAAGTCGGTGCCCAGTCCCGGTTCTTTTGGCCGACGGACTCCTATGCTCAGTCGAAACAGGGGCCCGACAAGTCGTATCACAAGCGATGCTCCCCTCATGTCATGCTTGTCGGCAGCGTTCACAGACGACGCGTAGATCTTTACCAATACTCCTCGAAGGTCGTTCGGAGTAGGCTTCTCCACTTCTTTGAGCTTGAGAACGTCCGGCGATCCGAAACGTTCGCGGATTATCGCGTTCATGAGTCCCTTCTCAACCTGTTTTGATTCAATGATCATCGTGATTTCCTCAGTCATATTTCGCGAGTGCCTGCTCTGTAGTTGTCAGCATCTCACCGATGTCAATCGGGTTCCCCTCAATCACGTCCCTCACCTGCTTCTTTGCAGTCTCCGTGAGCAGCGATCTCACATCATTCGCCAGCGCTTTCGATTCTGTCCGGCTGGTCTTTTCTTCGGTTCTGAGAATGACTGTTTCACCTGAGACCTTTAGTGTAAACTTCCGAATGTCAAGCGTGATCTTATCCTGGGTGACCTGGAGTGTGTGGAGGGGGGACGCAGTTCTCACTTCTGTGGGAGAGTAGGAGAAGCTGTCGGACCCGGCCGAGAGCTCCATTGAACCGTCTCCGACGACTAGAGAGCTTCCGTTCCATTTTGCTGTCGCGCGGTGTCCATTTGTTGTGACGTATGAGTTGCTGCCGGTTCCTTTCGCCAACCATCTTTCTTTTGGATGATGCTCGCCGTCTCCGTCCCAGTCGAAGATGAGTGGACCGACCTTCCATCGGTCGCCCATGCAGCCATCGCGGAGCCTTATCCGGCCAACATCAAGATCGTCTGCTCGCGAGGCAGTTTCTGCAGACAGTTGCGTAGGCGTTTTCCCGGTCATCTTCACGACCTCGTCGTCGGTTGCCTTTCTTCCTTGGAATGGGATTCCAATGGTCGTGACCGGACCTGGAAGTGAAGCACTGACCATCCCCATTGGAGTCTTGAACGAGGTTGAAACCTCGCCTAACAGAACGCAGCCAATCGTCCGTCCCTCACGGTTGATCGGCATACCAACCGTGTCATGCTTGACGGTCAGTCTGGTTCCTTCCATCGTAGGTCCTTTTCCTTCGGCGACGAAGAAGGGAGGCGCCCCCCATCTGCGTGCCAGACCGAGCTTTTGCAAAGCGTAGGCTCCCGATCCTGCCGTGATCGCCGCGACTGCAAGATCCGGGACCCATCTCGAGATCGTCGTTGGAAAAACGTCGGATTGAAGCGACGCTACCCAGCCAAAAATCCAGATCGTCAATATGATCCCGACAAATGCGGCCAGAAGGTTCCAGAGCAAGCTAACAATTGCTCTGCCTGCTCCTGAATTGGTCTGTGTGCGAAGGACCCGACCTATGAGAAATAGGCCGAATGCAGCGAGAAGCAGCGAGGCAGAATATGGTTGAAGTCCGACGGGTCCCCTGATGAGCCAGACTAGGCCTAGCAGCATTGAAACACCGGCCAGGGTGCCCGCGATTCTCCTCGTTGCCAACGACGCCCTAGAGTCGCGTCCTATCTCAATCAACCTGTTCTCCTCCTAGGGCTTCGCTCATCAACGCCAGGGTCCTGACAAGAATTCTCCCCCTGTTGGTAAGCTCATAGCCTCCCTCGTCGCCGTGCGAAACCAGGCCCATGCCCAGCAGGCTCTTCAAGTGATTATTGACAGAAGCTGCCTCAAGGTCCGTGGCGCTCTTGAAATCTGAGAAAGTCTTCCTTGAAGAGTAGAGCATCTTAACCATCTTGAGCCTATCAGTATTCGCCAGCGACTTCAGGAGGTCAGCCGCCTTGGTTTCCGGCATGCCATCGACGAGCTCGTCGACTGCAATCTCTCCTCGAGTAGCTAGACTTGATTTTACGTTCTCACGGATCTGTCTGACAAGGTCTTTCACGACGACAAAAGAAGGCTCGGCCTGAGCCACGTCGTCCTTTTGGAGATCGACCCTAATCGAACCAGCTCCCGGCTTCTGCAGAGCTTGGGAAACTTGGCGCCGAATCTCATCCTTCAGCGACCTAATCTCCTCTCGGAGTTCCTTCCGAACATCTTCAACATCATCCGTCAAGTAAAAGCCTCTATACTTGCACGCGTAGCAAAGTATAAAAGATTTTACCTTAAGCACGATTTAGGTAAAGACCAGTTTCCTAGGATTTTTCAGGCGAACTTGAAATTGCGGGTATTCCAGCCGACAACAACAAACTATGCCCGCTTACGCCGCTTTGCTACGAGGCATCAATGTAAGCGGACACAACACGATCAAAATGGAACAGCTTCGAGGGTTATGCAGTCAGCTCGGTTTTGAGAGAGTGGAGACCTACCTTCAAAGTGGAAATATAGTCTTTCAGGCCGTCGCAAAGAATCCAGCAGATCTCTCGAAACGAATCTGTGAAACAATTCTCAACTCATTCGGATTCGACGCACACGTCATAGTCAGAACATCAAAGGAAATGGAGAAAGTGGTTGCGAATAATCCATTCTTGAAAGAGAAAAATGTAGACTCGTCGAAACTGCACGTCACATTTCTCTCTGAGGGGCCGCAGAACAGTTCTCTGAAAAGACTCGAGGGACTGGCGACGAGTCAGGACAGATTTTACCCGGCTTCGCGTGAGATTTACCTGTACTGTGCGGGAGGATATGGAAGAACCAAGCTCTCCAACAATGCGATAGAGAAAGTGTTGTCGGTTACCGCTACTACTCGAAACTGGAGGACGACCAATATGTTGCTTGACATGGTCTCAAAACTTTGAACAGGGTGGAAGGTGTTGGATATGGCGCTCATTGGCCCTAGTGGGGCTACGGTTCTTCTTCCTCTCTGACGAGCTATGGTTTACCGGGACGCGTCTTCTGTCTTGCGTGTCCGTCTCTAGGAGCGAGAAGTCCTCGTAATAGTCTTCGCAGTTCCTTCTGTAGTTCAAGCCACTCCAGAAACTGTTTGTCGGATAGTGAGATCATTGTCGCGACGCTTGCGAGTTCTTGTTTGCCGATAAAATCGACAGCGTCCAGCTTCGACACTTTCTCCTCTAATTGCTCCCGGTCGCCGAAGCTCTCAATCTTTCCCTGAGTCTTGATGATCTGTGCCACGGTGTCCTCCTCAACTCGAACCTTGATTCCCAACTTGTCAAGTGAAAGGAGAGTGTCTCTCAACCGCTGTTCTGCTTGAGCCTGGTTCTTTCCGCTAGTTCCCCAGGAGAGCGAGAAGACCTCTGCTGTCGCTCGATAGTATGTTTCGATGAAGTTGTCAACTCTCTCTTCCCGTGTAACTTCGACCATCTCTGCAGGCAGTAATTTCTTGATATGGTGATAGATGGCTTGAGGGGTCATCCTGAGCTCCTCGGCAATCTGGCTGATAGTAAGTTCTCGCGCTCGAAGCAGGTAGATGATCCGTCGCCGTGTGTCATCTCCTAAGAGCTCCATGGCCGCTGGATCCGTAATCATCTTGACAGGTTTCATTATCGCATCATCACAGTTTCCTGGGTCTTGAAATCCCTATTCTTGCAGGCTTACGGATAGTGTTATTAGTAAGTTATCTGTTACACGTTAAAGCGAGGATTTGAACGATAATATGACCATGACTCAGCAACTCTCCAAACCCCAACCAGTCAAACAGATTGCCCAACGCGTCGTCAATGAGTGCCTAAGGGTCCAGCCGGACGAGCAGGTGACTATCTTCAGCTGGGACCACACGCTCGACTACACTAACGCCATAGCACTGGAGATCGAACAAGCTGGAGGCGTCTCGACCACGATTCTCCAAATGAACGACTTGTACTGGCGGCTTCTGAAGGAACTTCCAGAGGCACAGTATACCCGCAGGCAGAAAGGGTTCCTCTCCTTGCTAGACCAGACGGACGCTTGGGTCCAGCTAGGCGGACCAAAGGACCCGTCCGTATTCCCGACAGTACCGGATGAGAGATTGAGCAAGATGATCGAAGGAGGGAAGCAGATAGGCGACAAGTTTCTTGAACGAGAAATCCGCGTCCTCAACCTACCAATCGGCCTGGTAACACCAGAACGAGCAAAAACCTACGGCTTCGACTATGAAAACTGGCAACGCGTCACAACCAACAGCCTCGATGTAGATCACGAAAAGATATCGGCTCTATCGGGAAAAATCGAGTCAAAGCTCAGGAACGCTACTAGCATTAGGATAACCGCCTCTAACGGCACTGATCTCAAGCTCAAGCTGAAAGGCCGAGGAGTGCACGTCCATGACGGTATCATAGACAAGACCGACATTGACAAGGGAACACGATTCGAGACACTACCCGCCGGGGCAGTCGAAGTCGCGCCCGACGAGGCAAGCGCAGAAGGAATGGTGTTGTTTGACCAGCCTACCGCGTTGGCAGGAAAGATGCTCACGGGTCTGCAATTGAAATTCGAGAACGGACACCTAACACACTACACTGCACAGTCTAATCTCGATGCGTTCAAAGGGACGTATGAGAAAATGTCTGGGGACAAAGACCGCCTGGCCAACATCGTTATCGGACTCAACCCACGAGCCGAGCTAATCGGTTTCTTCACAGACCGGATCGTCCAGGGCACGGTCACCATTGGAATCGGCGGCAACAAGGGCATCGGCGGAACAAACGAGACACAATTCGGTCATGAAGAGACCCTTCGAAAAGCCACCCTGACAGTGGACGGCTACAAGCTAGTCGACCAGGGCAGAATCCAGGCCTAATAATCCACCACCAAACATCAACCTCGTTTTTTTGGGTCTTCGGATTTTTTTCCGAGAACGCCGTTGCTAGTGACGCCGATCCACGTCAAACAGCGACCGAACAGCTCCCACTACCGCTGGCCAAGCCGCAGATTCTGGGTCAATGAGCTCGTAGTGACCGACCCCTTCAAGCCTGACAAGAGACGGTCGATCGCCTAGCCTCTCTGCTTTCGCCACAAAGGCTTCGGACTGGGAAATAGGAACAGTATCATCGTCTGCTCCGTGAATCAGGACATACCTTGAACCTGTTGGAAGAAGTTCAATTGGCGACCCGGCATCGTACCTGTCTGGGTGTTCACTAGGCGTTCCGCCCATGAGCCGTGTTACGATCCCGTGTCCTAGCTTTTGACTCCACGCCAGACGTAGGTCGGATAATCCAGCAAGCGAGACAGCGCCTCCAATGTCTTGTCTCTGGTCGTTGTGAAGTTGTGAGGTCTTGCTGATTCGGAGACTGCCAACCAACCAGAGAGCTAGATGACCGCCGGCAGAATGGCCAACTATTGCAGTTCGGTCTCCGTCGAAGCGTGAGTCGTTCGACATCTTCTGCAGAATGTTTCGTGTTGCGAGACTGATGTCCTGAAACGTTCCCGGCCAGCCCCCACCTAGATTCCCGATTCGCCGATATTCGATACTGCACGTGATTATTCCTTCGGAAGTAAGGGCTGCACAGAGGTGTCCGATATGAGACAGATCATAGACGGATTGCCAGAAACCCCCGTGGACAACGAATAGGAGCGGCGAGCGTCCTCGACCGTTGGGAAACCGGAGCTGAGCGAACTGATTAGGATCGCTGCCGTAATGGACCCGTTGGTCGAATGGAGGTGACTCTCTATCCAGGATGCTTCTCAAGATTTCTCTAACGTTGGATCTGATCAATGCCTTCATTCAAACATGTCGGAAAGGAAGAATGATGGGTTCGTACGATCTCCAACGCTGGAAAGCGTTATTAACATCCGACCGCAATCGTAGGTTCTGATGTCAAGTAACAGATTCTGGGTGTTCTTGCTCGCGACCCTGTCTTTGGCATCGCTGGTTGCGGTGTCGGTCAATATTCCTCCGAAGGTAAGCGCAGCCGCGACTCCAAGCATCAGCCTGGTAGGATTCATTAGCGCTTGGAACAACACCAGTGTACCTAACCCCACGATCACGGTAACTCAGGGAGACACGCTAACAATTCAGCTATCAAGCGGAGACACCGCGGTTCACAGATGCTTCGTGGACGTAGATAAGAACGGCATGACTCCAGACTGTCCCGGAGCCGACGTATGTTCGAACGTCTTTCCCCCGTCGACCACGCTGATTTTCACAGTCAACTTTGCGCCAGGCACTTACACTTACTATTGCTCGGTTCATCCGACGACCATGTTCGGACAATTCGTCGTTCTGCAGCCACCAGTCACTGGCGGTGGGGGCAGACATCCGCTTGAAATGTAGAACCCGACCGGCGCCCCAATTGAAGATTAGCTAACTGTTCGGACCGGTAAGTGAGTTGGGTAAGATCAGCGACACGCGACGCTCGGCAAATTTCTCAGTTCGGCGGCCACACTATCTTCGAACTCAAGGTCTTTCACCCTGTCCGCTCGACATCTAAGCTCAAGACTGAGCCGAAAGTTGCAATCCAGCTTAATCTCGAAACCGGAGACTTGTTGACATAGCTTTTGAAGTCGGAGGATGGTCATGTTGGGATAGTCATTCCCACACATAATCGATACGGCAAACTCCGGGCGCTCTTGGCGAGTATACAACATTGGATGCCGAGTGATGTCGCGTCAGTTGTCGTAGTCGATGACTCTGACGAGCCCATAGATCTTACAAAAGACTTCGAGTCGATTAAATTGAAACAGATATTTCTGGACCGACGGGTTTTCATCTCGAAAGCGAAGAACATCGGCTGGCGGAACACGACTGCGCAGTACGTTTACTTCATAGACGATGATAATGTGGTAGGCGAAAAGACGATTTCGGCCGTGTTTGGAATTATCTCGAAATCTGAACCTATTGGTGCAATAATGCCGGCTGTTCTTTACAAGTCCAGACCCGAGCTAGTCTGGGTCTATGCAACTCCTCTCTCCCGTAGATGGGGATTAAAGCATGAGCTGATTGGTCGAAACGCCCCCCGCAACCCATCACTTGAAAACAGGTTGCTGAGTACGGATGCGCTTCCCAACGCTTCAATCGTTAGACGGAAGGCGATAGAGAGCGTGAATGGTTTTGATGAGACGCTGGTCATCAACAGCTCAATGGACCTTTGTCTCCGAATGAAAGCAAAGGGGTGGAAAGTCTTGTCCTACACCGGCGGTTTCGTCTATCACGATGTTGAACCACCGGGGCAGCTGGGATGGTGGGCTATTCACGGCGCTATCGATCCTGGGAGAGTTCGCTTCGAGATCCGGGACTGGTTTATTTTGGCGAGCCGTCTCAGGGGAAACCAGAAGCTCTCTCGGATACAGGTAATAGTTGCCTCTCGATTTGTCGTTCCTAACCTACTTGCGTATCTTGTAAGAGGGCGCCAGAGGATCGAGCTCGTGAGAAGCCTAATCACTGGCTACTTGGAAGGCTTGAGAATAATGTTTTCTGGATCAGCACGTTCTTCAAGCTGATCTGAGCGGGATTGCAACAGACATATTACATGAATAAAACCTTCTAAACGTCGGCATTTGCGTGGATCACGATAGGAGGGTGTAGCTCTGACAAGAGGTGCTTTCATTGTCCTGATCGCGTTTCTCTTACTCCTACAGTTCTCCCCGGTTCGCGCGTCCTCGTCTTCAGCGACTCCGATTCAGCACGTAATCATTTTGATGCAGGAGAATCACAGCTTTGACAACTATTTTGGGACTTATCCAACCGCGAACGGCACGCTGGTTGACCCAGTGACTACCCATCTTCATCCAGTGGACGGCTTGAGAGGCAGCATATGCGTCCCCTACCGGGCTTCCTGCATTTCGCCTCATCTAAGTACCAGCGCGGCTCCATCTAATCCTGAAGAGGGACAGCTTACCTACCAGTTAGACTATACAAACAACGGATCAGGTTTCGCCAAATACTCAGGGCCACAATCGGTGACATACTTTGACTATCATTCTGTAGCCGCGTACTGGGACTATGCTGAAGAATATGGCCTGGCTGACGAATACTTCGCTTCAGCACTCACCACAACAACACCGAATAGACTAATGGTTCTAGCCGGAGACACGCCGGTCTCTGCGAACTACGGGCCGCCTCCTTTCGTCCCTTACTCTAAGACTTTGATGAGTCAGCTCGACAACGCGGGCCGGAGCTGGGGATACTACGATTACCTCAATGCTTCCAGCGCACCCTTCAACAATTATCCGCTCAACTACGTTTCCGATGTTCCCTCTCCGGCTCAAGATAATGTGAGAAACATCTCCGACCTATTCGGAGAGCTTGGTGCTGGCTCGGGTCTACCATCGGTGAGCTTTGTCAACTCGTTGGGAGACTTCCAGTTCACAGAGCATCCACCCTTCAGCCCCACAATGGGGGAGCGCTGGGTTGTCTCAATAGTCAATCGGGTCATGGAAAGTAGCTTTTGGTCTTCTACCGCGATCTTCATCACTTGGGACGAGGGAGGCGGTTACTACGACCATGTGGTACCTCCGAGTAGCTTCACCATCAACCATGGCTTCACTCAAGACTTGGTGGGACTCGGACAGAGAGTGCCTCTGCTGGTCATCTCGCCCTACAGTAAGGAGAACTTTGTGTCAGATACTACCATGAGTCATCTCTCACTATTGCATTTCATAGAATACAACTGGGGATTGCCAGCGCTAGATGATCTAGTTGCTCAGTCAAACATGCCTCTCGGATTCTTCAACTTCTCCCAGACGCCAAGGGCACCAATAATCCTGAGCGCCCCTGACATCTACCCAATACCTTCCCCGTCGCCCTCAAATGACTCGCGCCTCGACATTTCAGTCGCATATGACCTGATCGCGATCGTGGGCGCGACCGTCGTTCTGGGGGTTCTCAGCAGGAGGACAAGACGTCTTTCCTCAATCGACCCCGGTAACGGAGAACCAAGAACGGGAAGACTGCAATTGCCCCTCCAAGAAAGGCCCACGGGAATATCGACGAAAATGGAATGATGGATTGAGAGATCTTTGATGGGGTCATTATCTTGAATGACCAGAGGGTGGTGTTCCATGCAAAGTTGTATCCTTCGATGTTCATGTAGACGTAGGCAATTACCGGCGGCTGGTCTGGGTCAGTTGGGAGTCCGAGGACCCGGAGCGTATCTTCCAGATAGGGGGAGATTCTAAGCGCAATCGTTTCATTTCCATCATCTGACACTTGGGCGGGATCGTACGCGACAAGGTTCGGCTCCACGACGCGACGGCCTATTCCGTCGGCGGAACGGCTGATGACGCTGGAGCTATTCTTGTCCATCCAGAAATTGACGACAGTGTAGACTAGCTTGTCAGGCAAGCTTGGAACATATTGGGTCACGGCGATTCCTATGGATCCCCAACCATTGCTAGGTTTCAGGATAACCGGGGAGCTCCAGTTCAACGATGTCTGGACGGTCCAGTCCCACTCGCTCCTGAGACCCACATATGTAGGGGGATCACCGAAATGAGCGGTATAGTTTTCCACGTTGACCCCTGGGGGACCGAAACCCGCTTTGACGTAATAGTAGTCGCCCCAATCAACGCGCCTAAACTGTTGGGTGTGCGGCACTTCTTGGAAGTTACAACACTGGGGACCAACCGCGAGATGTGGAATGCTATTTTCCAGATGGGCCCAGGGGCCAACTCTGTAGGCGATCTTTCCGTATCCGTTCCCGGAGTTCCAAGAGACCGAGACGTTGGTTAGGCCTGACTGGAAACCGGGAATGAAGTTTGGATCATAGATCTCGTTATTCGATGAGGAATTGAGATTTGGGTCTATGTTTGAGACGGTGTACCCGGACGGGGTATCGATGACGACACCTGCATTGAGGACCGCGTTCGTATTCGAAGAAACAAGCAGAAATAGGGTCAAGAGGACAACAATCGATTGCGTTCAACTCGGCGAGAGTTCGTAGATACTAATCAGAATCATTCCTGCAGTGAATGAAGAGCCTCGGATTCCGTAGACGTATAGGTCAGAGAGATTGGCCCAGGCTATCGGAAAGTCCGTCAGCACTCCATTGCCTCCCACGGTTATGGTCATGTTGCCGTTGGGTCTTGGGGCAAGTTGTGGGTTGACCTCAGATGGAGGGCCGAACGCGTTGAAGCGCAATGCGACATTCGCTCCTCCAGTCCAGTTTGGGGTGGTAGAGTTGTAAAGCACCAACCCGTAAGTGTTGGCCCAACTCTGTGCGAAATATTCTATCCTCAACAAACCGTCACCCCTCTCCTGAACTATTAACGTCGGAATGGATCCAGCTTCCGTCGGGTAGGCAGGCGCAAACGCCATTTCCGCCTCTGTGTCACTTGGATTTCCTGAAGTTACGAGTGAACTTTGGATGTTGATTTCCCAAGATCGACCGAAGGGAGGACTAAGTTCTTCTTCCGTATTGTTTGAGATTGGCTGATTAAAGGCCGTGAAAGGAAAAGAGAGGGATTGCGGCCTACTTTTCACATAGGTCGACTCACGTCTGGGCAGATATGATTGTGCCAGCATGGTCGATTCAATCAAGATTATTCCGATTAGAAGGAGAAGAATCAGTTTTATTCTCACCGACGGAATCATGCTCGTCTAACCTTCCATATTTCGAGCTGAAAAACTCGTCTAGCTTTGAGTGATGCAGACGACAAAGCTTGGAACGTCATGGACTCTCGTCCCGACAGAATGAACGCGGATTCCAGGAGGAACAAGCCCGCTAGCAAGAATGTGACTATGGCTCGAGGATACCCGTATGGGCTCAAGTTGTTGACAACATATTCCCAATTAAAGGCTGAAACAGAGACAGGTGTGAAGAATTTTACCAGCAGAGTGTTGTTGGATAATAACGCTAAGAACGCTGCCGTGCCTAGTCCAACAAAGTTTTCGATGGTATTCCGGGACAGGAGCAGTAAGGCCAGGGGATAGATTGCCCACTGTTCGGGAAGAAATGGTCTAGATACGCTGAAGACAAGGAACGCTGTCAGTAAGCCTTCGATCAAACCTAATCTTCGTCTGTAGATGAAGAGGTAAGCGAGAAGCAGAGCAGGAAGCCAGATGATGCCTGTGATACTCCTGCCCCACGCAGGGACGGGCAGCAATCCGACTGGGCCGAACGCGCTCAGAGCACCGTACGCGGGTATGACAACCTGGTAAGAGACATTGTTGAACAATCCATTGAATCCCCACCCTAGTCCAACAGCCGGAACGAGAGTGCCTGCAATGGGAATTAGTAGAGATAGAGATGAGAGTTTTAGCCCTTCTCTGAGACTAGTTCCTGGCTGCATCAGCAAGACCGGAAGCGCGATCACTGGAAGGGTTTTCAGAAAGATTGCAAGACCGAGCGCAATTCCAGGAAGGATAGTTCTTCCTTTCTGGAAGTAGTAAACGGCGGTTAGTACAAGAAACAAGGCAATCGGATCTAGTGCACCCCATATGCTGGAGATTACGATTGCATAAGGGAAGATCATCCAGATCTTCAAGACACGTTTCGCCGATTCAGTACCCAGTGAACGTAGGGCGATCTGTCCTAGAACTAGACCGGAGGCGAAATCAGATATCACCATTGGTTGTTTTAGCAAGAAATAGTAGAAGAAGCGCGACGCAATCCCCGATACCAAGTATAGCCTGTATATCCCTGCGAAGATGAAAGCGGAGAAAGGGGGATAGCTGATGGAGCCAGTAACAGGGTACGGCGCAAAGCTGAGACCTTGAACATAGGGAAGGGTCGTGTATGGGTTGCCAAAGTGTTGCATGTAGACTCCGAGCCTGACCCAGATCTCGAAATCGTAAGTATGACCAGTCCAAAATGAGAAGAGTTCTCGAATCAGGAGGCCTACTAGGATGTACTTCGTCACTGTTCCTGAGATCAGTCGGATCATTGGATTGGTCTTCATCTCGGGTTCTGCGAGGACCTGAGCATCTTTGTTGAATATGCGATGCGCCATGGGCGGGGTTTTCTCCGAGTCAAGAAGGATACCAGAGCCACCTGAAGACTGATCAGCTCGAGAAACGAGGCAGCGAACAGCGAGGTGAGATATGAGGGTCCGAGCTTCCTCAGCGTCTCAGCGAGAATTCTCAAGTTCTTCCCCAGCCTTAATGGCAGAGTGAACTCAAACGTCGTGGGAACCGCCTTGAAGTCTCTGATCAGTTGAAAGTGACCGAGCAAAATCCTACTTCTCTGGGCAACATAATCTGCGGGGGATCTTGGCCCCGCTATCCAAGCGAGAGAGTTCCCGATTCGATGGACGCTTCTTCCCCTTCGTTGAATCATTAGAGCTAGGTAAGCGTCGTCGTTTATCGTGTTGGGAATTTCCCCTATCAAGTTCCGTCTTACCGCCCAGAGATCTCCCGCAACATGTCCCAGCCGATCATCGCCATCTAGCTGGTCAAGTGTCTCATTGTGTACTTCCCAGAGCAGTGTGCAAACCCGATCCATTATCCCGGCGTCGCCGTTGATGAGCTCGACTCTGGAGTCAACTGCTCCCCAAGAGGCATTTTCCGTTAGGGAGCGCACTAGTCTAGGGATGGAGGTTCGTGCAAGTTCTATGTCCGCGGAGGCTAGGACTAGAATGTCTCCGGTGGCCCGGCGGATTATTCTGTTGATTGCGATTGCCTTCCCCTCTCTCTTACCTTCTAGAACTACGACCAGCCGTTTGTCGAGTCCCTCAAGCTCTCGGGCGAGATGTCGATTTGGAGTGGCGACGACCAATTCTTTGATGTTGATGCCGGGTTCGAAGGTGGCTAGAATCTGCCCGGTCAGCCGGAGAGTGTTTTCTGCTTCAGTAACAGCGCATATTCCGATCGATACAGTTGTTTCCTGTGCGAGTGTCTGTATCGTCTGCATCAGTAGCTACCGCTTTTGAAACACGAACAAGGTCTGGTCGCTGAGTCTGTTGAATGGGAAGCTTTCGGCCAGAATCGTCTCCAACCTTTCCAGTAGTGAGGTAACGGGTCTGAACCGAATGCAATAGTCGTTGAGATAGGCTGGAGGTAGGAAGGCTGGGAGTCCTATCATTTTCTTCAGTCTGAAGTAAGGATCGAAGAGCGTGGACATGAATCTGGTTGAGTAGTAGAAGGCGGGGATGTCGATTCCGCCGACTGAAACCATCGTCGGTTGCATTCTACGTGGAGTAATCTTGTCTAATTGGAGTACGACGGCATGCGCGATGGTTTCAGAGAGACAAAAGATGTTCCTCACTGAACAGACAAAATACCCGCCGCTGTCGAGGACCTTGGCAATTTCTAGGGGGAATTTGCCAATGTCTGGCTCTAAGTTCAATGCTCCGTTCAACGAATATGCAATCCGGACCTTGCCTCCACGAACTAGCGAGGCAACTGATGAGATATTCGCGGCTCGGGCTTGAACGGGGATGATATTCTCTAGTTTCTTGGCGCTGATTTTCTGTCGAAGTAGATTCAACATTCCCTGTGATATGTCGGTGGCGATGATCTGTCTCACTTTTCTCGAGATCTGTATTGCTTCGGCTCCGGTTCCGCATCCGATTTCGAGAAGCGTATCCCCGGGTTTCACAAGTTGAAGGAGTTCTCGGATAGAGCGCTTTCGGATCCAGCTGTTGATGAAATTGTGGCTTATGGTGAAGTCGTACTCTTCGGAAGCTGAGTCGAACGCTTCTTGGATTGTTGAGAAGTAGCTGTTGCCCGCGTTCTTCCAGGATTCGAAATCGACTTTGGCATCCATCTCGCCTCGTATAGCATTCCTGAAAGTAGGTGGGCCGATCGGTTCGAGCTTGAGACAGAGCTGGGTGTGACTGTACCAGTTGTCCACGATTTGTGCGCCGTACCGTGTCAAGAACTGCGCAATCGTTCGAGCGTGTTCTTGGGGGGTTGCTTTGCTAACAGTGAGAGGATAGACCATTTGGCCGATTCTAACTCTTGGCGAGCCCGCAAGAGCATTGAGGACCCAGTCACTCGATCGATTGCCCGCGAGGACGAAAAAGGCTCCTTCAGAGCGTGCGAATCTTAGCTCTACGATATGAGGCAGACGCGTGCGCCTTCCGGCGGTCAAGAGCTTGAGGGTTCTTGGTTCCGTGATGACTTCAGCTTGTTGCATCATTGTGTAGATGCGGGTCTCCCGTTCTCGAATGGTTGACGTTTGGCAGAGTATGGCCTGACCTCACGATACATCCGTCGTAGTTCTCTGTAGCCTTGGGATTCGAAAATACAGTGGTCGCTGCCGCTGATGATTGTGAATAGCGAGTCGAGCCGGCCCGTCTTCCTGAGTTTTCGATTAAGGAGTTTCGATTTCAGCCGAAGATAGTTTCCCACCGTAAAGAATAGGAAGTTGTTCAGCACCTTTCGTGCAGGACTCTGTCGAGTAATCTCTGTTTCTTCCATTGTCGCTACATGTTGGGCCTTTCTTTGCCAGTACAGCTTCGGAAAGTAGTCTGAGAGCCATTGTCCTCTCTGCAACAAGCCTTTGTAGTACAATGGGCCTTGCAGGACTTGGACTGTTAGCGCGTCACGTGCAAACAGTGCATCGTTGGGCGAAGCAAAGAGTTTCTTAGCGTATTCCTCATCTAGCATGCAACTGAAGCAGAACCTGGGCGAGCTCGGTCGAGCGAGTCTGAAGACCCTGGCTAGTAAGAGAGCTTTGGTAAGAAAGATCCATAATGAGTCCTTCTTCGTTACACAGAAGATGTCAATGTCGTCGTTTTCCGACGTGGCTTTGTATGATGTTGAGCCGGAAACCGACAAGACTCGAATCCATCTCTTTCCGGCGAGGAAAGAGAATTCGCGAGCATGTTCGATATATCTCTCGGCTCTTGCGCGTTGACGGTCTGAGTCGATAAATGGATCCGTGCGAGCCGTCATGTGCTTGCCGATCAACAAGTTCCCTTGGAGCTGGTAGCGTGAATCTAGACTCGGGATCCGGTTCCAGATCGTTCCGAGGTTGGATCCGGCAGGGAGAAGCTCAGTGAGCTGGTCAATGTCTTTGGCTGACAGGTACGAGCCTTTTACGCGCGCGATAGCGAGTAGAAGCTCTGCCCTCGAGACCTCATCGCTTGGTGATGAAGCGCCCAACTGTTCTTCTGCCATTGAGGTCAGCCTGAGGACGCCATTTAGATGCTTAGTATCGTATAAGTAATACTATTGCAGTAGTAGCTTTGCATTGACTAAGAAAAATTCAGGGTCATTGACTTACGATCTGAAGACTTCAGAAGCCCACCCTCCACAGTACCGATTGAGATCCATCGCGTTGCGCGTTCCGCAAGCCTAAATAACAACATTGAGAGCCATCATTGCTTAACCGGTGTGAAGGCGATGGGTGGTCATCTTTACTGGCATGAGTGCCGCGCCGAGACCATCCTCGACGATTAGGCACAAGCACCAAGTCCTAACACCCCCAGCCTCGTCTCGTTCTCTTTCTCGCCCGAGTGCGCTCTCTATCCACAAGCATCGGCGCTTGCTTGTCGTGAAGTTCGGTGGGTCCAGCCTATCCGACCCAAAAAGAATCGACCTTGCCGTAGAATCTGTCGCGCTCGAATACGCTCGTGGAACACGGCTCGTTATTGTGGTAAGCGCTGTAGGCAACACGACAGATCAACTTCTGCACCTCACGAATGGGGGTGCGGGACTGGTCGAGACCGATCGGGACGATATTTTGGCGATGGGGGAGAGGACCAGCGCCAGGATATTCGCGGGGTCGTTGAAATCTCGGGGAATACAGGCGCGATACTACGATCCATCCGATCGGGACTGGCCGATCATCACAGACGATAATTTCCTGAACGCGAATCCTCTAAAGGCTGTCAGCGTCCAGCGCATCCGACGCTACCTCAAGCCGATGCTCGGTGATGGAGTGGTCCCAGTTGTAGGAGGATTCATCGGTCGAACAAGAGACGGACGAATTAGCACGCTTGGACGAGGAGGGAGCGACACTTCGGCTCTCTTACTCGCAATGGCACTCGAAGCAGACGAAGTTGTGCTCGTAACAAATGTCCCTGGAATCCTGAGTGCCGATCCGGCCCTGGTTAGAAACGCGCGGGTTCTACGAAGGATCGACATGAAAACGTTGAGCGGAATAGCGGAAACGGGAACAAAATTCATTCACCGCAAAGCTCTACGCTTCAAAGATCCTAACATAAACATCCGAGTAATATCCAATGCAAATGGCAAGCTGGACTCACAGGGAACCCTAGTTACCGGAGATTCGATACCCGAACTCGACGTGAAAATATCGAACCCCCACCCGATCGCATCAATAACGATCATAGGGACAGGGCTACCTCACCAGCCAGAACTAGTTCGAAAGGTATCGAGACTAGCCGGATCAAATCTAGTGGCGGTCTCCCAGGACAACGACAGCGCCATCCTCTACATCAAGCAGACTCCAAACTTGCAGCGACAGGTAACCAGACTCCACGACGCCATACTAAATGATCCACACGGAATAGCCCTCGCCGCCAGAATGGGAATGGCGCTCATCACGGTACGAAGCATTGGATTGGAGGACCAACCAGGAGTGGTCGCGAGAATCAGTGACGCCCTGCGTTCCGCGAATATCAACATGTTCGGGGTCCTCACAATAACATCTTCTGTTCTAGTTTTCATAAACTGGAAAGTACGGCGCAAAGCCGCCAGCCTGATCAGGAGTTCGTTGGAGAAGAACTGAACCAAATGACAGAGGAATCATGATGGAAACAGGAAAAACGCGCAGACTCGGACGGATTTTCCGGGACGATGGTAAGACCGTCATCGTCCCCATGGACCATGGAGTATCAGTTGGCCCAATCGAAGGACTCGGCGACATGAGAAAGACCGTAAACCAGGTTGCCAAAGGAGGAGCGGATGCGGTACTAGTCCATGCCGGCCCAGCGAAGACGGTCGACACTACCCAACTCGGTCTCATCGTCCACCTGTCAGGAGCCACCCGATTAACGAAGGAACCTAACTGGAAAATGCAACTCTGCAGCGTCAAAGAAGCAGTTCGTCTCGGTGCAGATGCTGTATCCGTCCACATCAACGTGGGATCGGAGCACGAGCAGGCCATGCTGGACAACTTTTCGCGAGTGCTAGACGAATGCGACGACTATTCCATGCCGCTAATCGCCATGATGTATCCAAGAGGACCAAAAATCTCCGACGAACACTCCTACGAGGTCGTCATCCACGCCGCTCGGTTGGGATACGAACTCGGAGCAGACATCGTGAAGACAAACTACACGGGGGACGTTGAAAGCTTCAGAAACGTCGTCAACAGCGTAAGAGTACCGATCGTGGTCGCCGGCGGACCCAAGTCAGAGAACGTTAGTGAATGTCTTCGATTAGTCTACGAGTCTATCAAAGCTGGAGCTGCAGGCGTATCGATCGGCAGGAACGTCTTCCAGCACAAAGATCCAACCACAATAACCAGAGCCCTCTCAGAGATCGTCCACAACAGGGCTCACCCTAGCAGCGCTCTACCTAGTCCGGGGGAGAAAAGTGAAACAGTTCTGGCTAGAACCTAGTCACAACCTATCCGAAGTTCACATTCGCAAAATGGTGGAAGAGGCCCGACCACACACCGTAATCCTGCCCAAACTTCTCACTGGGCTCTCGGCCAAAGTCGCAAGCCCACTCGAAGGAGGAGACATCCTAGTAACTTCCGACATAACAACAGTCTATGCCTCTAAAGAGAAAGGAATCCCAGTGGCGCTTCAGATCAGCGTCCAAGACAAGAATGACCTAGATGGGATCTCACGGGTGCTCAATGCGGGTCCAGACTATCTTCTGATTGATTGTCCCAACTGGAAAATCATTCCGCTAGAAAACCTCATTGCAGAAACCAATGGAAGATCAAAGATACTGGCTAGAACGAGAAACTTTGAGGAAAGCAGAACTGCCCTGTCTATACTGGAGCAGGGAACAGATGGAATATCCCTCACACCTGATCATTCTAGCGATATCATCAGGACCCGAGACCTGATCTTAGGAGAAGCCGAACCCATTTCGCTCTCCCCAGCAAAAGTGACGAGTGTCCGGCCCATCGGTAATGGCGCTCGGGTCTGTGTAGACACCTGTGAAATACTGCGCGAAGGTGAGGGCCTGCTCACCGGCAGTAGTTCTCAGGGCCTGTTCTTGGTTGAAGGCGAAGTCCATTCTAACCCCCATGTGAATCCGAGGCCTTTCAGGGTAAATGCAGGCCCAATCGCTCTCTACCTTCTTGCACCGAAGGGAAAAACACAGTATCTTTCAGAACTCTCTGCGGGACAATCTGTCCTTCTCGTAGACAAGAAAGGCGCCACCCGGACCGTAGATGTCGCCCGTGTCAAGATAGAGCGAAGGCCACTCATGCTCATAGAAGCCACCATAGGGTCTGACACTGTCAAGACCATCGTTCAAAACGCGGAGACCGTTCGTCTCGTCAACCAGGCCGGATCGAAATCGATCTCGGATATCAAACCAGGCGATGAAGTACTCGTTCGATATGAAGAAGGCGGACGACACTTCGGTACCAAAGTCTCAAACGAGATGATAGTTGAAAAGTGAAACCCAAGATCTGCGTATCCTTATCCTCAGCGGACCCTCACGAACTACGCCGGCAGGCACGCCGCGCAGAGGCACTGTCGGCAGACCTCGTCGAAGTCAGACTCGACAGACTCGACAACTCTCAAGGAATATCGAGAATTGCTGAAGCAGTGAAAATACCCCTAGTTGCCACGAACCGGCCAGTCTCCGAAAAAGGATCCTTTGCAGGACCCGAGAATGAACGCCTGAGCATGTTAATGAACGCAGTAGAAAGAGGAGCCAACTATGTGGACCTAGAGAGCTCGACTAGCAACCTCGACGAAGTCATCAAGACATTCAGGAAGACCAGTGCCAAGATCATCTTGTCCCATCATGACTATTCTAGAACTCCAAAACTCTCATCGCTCAAATCGACCCTTAGCAAGCTTCAAAAGAAAAGGTCAGACATTTGCAAGATCGTCACCACAGCTCGGACCGAAGAAGATAACCTGACTGTCCTTGGTCTGCTAGAGACCAACCACCAAGCCAACCCCCTCGTGTCGTTTGCGATGGGAAAACCTGGCGTTTGGTCAAGACTACTCGCCCCATTCTACGGTTCCCAGTTCACCTACGCCTCGCTTCAAAGAGGATTGGAAACAGCACCGGGCCAACCCAGCATTTCCGAACTACGCCGCGTCTACCAGATCTTCTGTTCGGACTAGGAGGTTGAGACGATGGGGGAAACCAGGGTCCATTCACTGTTCGGTTCATCTATAGAGCACAGCCTCAGTCCGGTGATCTTCAACACCACTTTCCAGAAACTATCCATGAAATGCGTCTACCTCCCCTTCCAGGTCGGGAAGAATCGGCTCAAGAACGCCGTTGATGCGGCTAGGACACTGGGTTTTGGTGGCTTCAACGTTACAATGCCCCACAAGACAGGAATTCTAGACCTAGTCGACCGGGTCGATAGCGTCGCGAAGAAGGGGGGCTCAGTCAACACCGTTGCCAAGGTCGGCCCCCAACTGGTCGGTTACAGCACGGATGGGGAAGGAGCATTGCGGGCGATCAAGTCGTACGGATGCGAGCCTGTAGACATCAACGTACTTGTGATCGGAGCCGGCGGAGCTGCCAGAGCGGTGGTCCAGAGACTCTCAACCAAACACAACTCTGTAAGGATTCTGAACCGCTCGGCCGGCAAAGCGCGTAGATTGGCCGAAAACTTGAACGGTCGAGGAAGCGCCTCCTTCGGAGGACTAACAAGGAAGAACCTCGAGGCTTCTATCCCTGGCACAAATCTTCTGGTCAATGCAACACCGGTCCAAACAGCAAGGATTCTGTCCGATCTAGCCATTCCGAGTCAGAGGTTGGAGGAGGTTGACTGGGTCTTCGACTTGGCCTACGACCAACCTCCGAAACATCTGCCAACCAGGAGTGGCCGGATAAGTCCTTTGGAGATGCTGTTGCAACAGGCTGCACTGTCATTCGAAATCTGGTTTGGGAAACCAGCTCCCTTCACCCTCATGCGCTCCTCATTGGTCGACCATTTGGGCGGAGACTGGAAATGAAGAGCAGTGGGCAGGCGGTCGCACACGGGGCCGCTAGCATTCTCAACGCTTTCGCGACTGGAAAGGGAGCGGCCTTGGGGATCGATCTCTGGACCCGAGCAAAAGTTAGCTTGCGACGCGGAGGAGGTGAAACATCGGGGCTAGTAGCTTCGGATCCGCAAGCACCGAGTAAGCTCGCTGCCTTGGTAGTCGAGAAGGTCCTCTCACGTTACGGATACGAAGGGAAGCTCCATGGAGAGGTGATAACCTCCTCCAACATTCCAATTGCAGTCGGCCTGAAAAGTAGCAGCGCCGCAGCCAACGCGGTTGCATTGGCAACCGCCTCCGCTATTGACCATGAACCTGATGATGACGTTCTAGTAGAAATCGGAATTCAAGCATCGCTAGAGTGCGGAGTAAGTCTGACTGGGGCTCTCGACGATTCATTCGCGTCTTGGCATGGAGGCGCTGTTCTAACAGATAATGAGCGAGGAAAGGTAGAGAAAATTCTCAAGGTTCCGGAAAACATCCGAATCATCATACTAGTCCCACCGAGACAAACGTTCACAGGCAGCTTGGACCGCCAAAAGTTTACGCCTATCAAGAGAATATCGGAGCTTGCGTACTCACAAGCGAGCAATGGCCACATATGGGACGCTCTCACCCTCAACGGTCTTGCAGTCTCCGCAGTTCTGGGAGAAGACCCTCGCCCCGCGCTCTCTGCAATCGAGGCTGGAGCACTAGGCGCAGGAATCTCAGGTAAAGGTCCCGCAATCGTTGCCGTAACCGAGGAAAAAGACTCGAAACGGGTCCACCAAGCCTTCGAGAAATTCGAAGGGCGAATCATCGAAGCTGGACCCAACTTGTCGAAGGCACAAATTGAGACATGATAGTGAAGATCAAGGGCCCACAATCGCTCAAGGGCACGATAATTGCTCCAGGCTCCAAAGCGTATACGCACAGGGCGCTCCTAGGCTCTCTGCTCTCTCCCGAGGAGACTGTTGTCCTACACGCTTCGGAGTGTGACGATATTCGCAGGACCCTAGAAGGAATCCGTTCCCTCGGCGCAAGAGTCCAGACCCAAAGAGGCCGGATTGTCTCTCATGGAACAGAAACACTCGTCCCATGCAGTAAACCGATAGACTGCGGCGAGTCGGGTGCCACGTTCCGATTTCTGATCGCCGTTGCGGGAGGCTCAAAGAATAGAACAACACTCCGGGCCAATGAGAGGCTTGCCAAGAGACCATTGGAACCATTATTGAAAGCGATGGAAATGCTCGGTGTCTCGACAGCCATCACCAAAGACGGCCAAGGTTCCGAAGTCAGGGTTGAGGGCCCCCTCAAAGGGGGAGAAACATGGGTCCAGGGTGATATCAGTTCACAGTTCATCTCAGGGCTCTTATTCGCTGCTCCACTGGCAGCAAGCGACGTTACCATTCACGTGACGGGTCGGTTGGAGTCACGCCCCTATGTTGAGATGTCTCTGGATGTTCTGAAGAGGCATGGAATCTCGGTCGACGTAGACGAGAACGAATTTCATATCGCAGCGCCTCAGAAGTATGCAGGTGCGGTCCATGATGTTCCCGGGGACTTTTCCTCGGCTGCTTTCCTTGTTGCCGCCACAGGAATCGCAGGAGACGAGATCGTTGTTTCCGGTGTCTACCCAGAATCACTAGAGCCCGACGCAGTCTTCCTGAAAGTCATCGACCAAATGGGTCTAGAAGTTAGGAACACGGGTCATACGCTTGAAGTTAAGGCAAACAGGTTAGAACCGTTCGAGTTTGATGCGAGAAACAACCCCGACCTGGTCCCACCACTCGTGGTCTTGGCGTGCTTCGCCAAAGGAACCTCCGAAATACGTGGCGTGGGGAGGCTGCGCTACAAGGAGACCAATCGGTTGGAGACAGTTCCTTCCGAGCTTGTAAAGATGGGCGCGAGGATCAGCGTCAATGACGACATTATCAGGATACGGGGAGGAGAACTGAAGGGTTGCGAACTTGACTCGAAACATGATCACCGGGTGGCAATGTCATGTGCTATCGCGAGTATATGCGCTAAAGGAGACTCGTCAATTCATAATGCGGAAGTGGTTTCAAAATCCTATCCCGAATTCTTCAAGGACCTATCAACGCTCGGAGTGAAACTCAATGTGGAGTAACTCCCTCGGAAAAGCCTTCACCGTTACATGCTTTGGTGAAAGCCACGGACCCGGAGTAGGCGCTACAATAGACGGCTGTCCCGCGGGCCTACCTCTAACAGTCACTGATATACAACAAGCGCTCGACCTGAGAATTCCACAGGAGAAAGATGTAGTTTCTGCACGAAGAGAGCCTGACGCTGTCGAGATATTCTCAGGCGTCTTTGAAGACCATACTACCGGTGCCCCAATCACGTTTAACATCAGAAACAGTGATGTGAAATCCTCTGACTATGAACAGCTGAAAGATGTTGTCCGGCCTGGACACGCTGATTATCCAGCCAAGGTGAAGTATGGAGGATTCAGTGACTATAGGGGAGGCGGAAGGCTCTCAGGCCGAATGACCGCCGCCTTCGTTGCAGCAGGGGCAATCGCGAGAAAGCTACTTGCCCAGTCTGGAGTAGAGGTTTTGGCGTACACACGCGAGATAGGCGGGGTCAGACTCGAGAATCCGCCCAATATTGACGACATTAGGAGGGTGACATATCAGAACTCGATGAGATGCCCTGATGATGCGGTAGCGGAGAAAATGAGGGATGCAGTGCTGGGTGCAAAAGCCGACGGAGACAGTGTCGGAGGCGTGGTCGAGTGCACCGCACTAAACTTGCCTGTCGGCGTGGGCGAGCCGCTCTTTGATGCCCTCGACTCGGAGATGGCAAAGATACTGTTCGGAATCCCTGCAGTCAAGGGAGTTGAGTTCGGGGCTGGGTTCCAATCCTCCAGACTGAGAGGATCTGAAAACAACGACGAGTACGAGATCAAGGAAGGCAGGATCGTGACCCTTACCAACAATTCGGGAGGGGTCCTCGGGGGAATGTCAACTGGGATGCCCCTACTGCTTCGAGTCGCTTTCAAGCCACCATCTTCGATCGCGAAAGCACAGAAAACGGTGAATATGTCGCGGATGGCAGAGGAGAGCCTTTCGGTGAAGGGAAGGCATGATCCCTGCATCGTTCCAAAAGCGGTCCCGGTTGTGCAAGCGATGGTTGCCACTGGCCTTGTCGATTTGATGATACGCGGCGGGATCATTCCTAGAGTATTGAAGAGCTAACACTATTGGACGAGATTCCGAGGATTCGCGAAAGAATCGACGAGATAGATCAGAAGCTAGTCTTGCTTCTGAAGGACAGATACGAAAACGCTCGACAACTCGGACGCATAAAGCGAGCCAGAACCATCGCATCCCACGACTCTACACGAGAGAAAATCATCCTTCGAAGGATGCAAAAAGCCGCGGCTCGACTTGACTTGGACCCAGAGTCGATACTTCCAATATTCAAGCAGATATTCAGGTTCAGTCTCCAAGCTCAGGAGAATCAATCGCATGATCACACAATTGGACTTGAGGGTAGAAGGATTCTCGTCCTGGGAGGAACCGGCGGCATAGGACGCTTCTTTGCAAATTTTGCGAGCGCCCGCGGGGCTTCAGTGAAAATTGTTGGCCGAACCATTCAACGAACACGAAAGATAGCAAGGGAGATGGAGGTTGAACCAGGCTCAATCTCTGATGCATCAACATCCGATATCGTTATCGTAGCCGTCCCAATGGACGCCGTGGCAGAAACATCGATTCAGATCGCAAGTCTCATGCCGAAGGATGGACTACTCACGGATCTATCGTCCGTAAAAACGGGAATTGCTGACAGAATATCGTCTCGAATACCTGAAGGTCTAGAGTATGTGAGTATCCATCCTCTCTTCGGACCCGGTATCGATCACGTAATGGGACAGAACATAGCCGCGATACCTTTCAAGACAGGTCCTAAATGGAGCGCGTTCTCTCGGACTTTGACAAGAGCCGGTGCAAGAATCCACTTAATGTCGAGCGAGCATCATGACAGGATGATGGGATACGTTCAGGTTCTACACCATTTTGCTCTACTCTCTCTAGGAGTAGCTCTTAGAAAATGGTCTGGCGAACTCAAGACTAATTCGATGCGAGGAACCCTAGAGAGAACTGAGAATCTGTTGGGTAACTGGGACACGACGGTTGGAATCCAACAGTTGAACCCTTATTCCCAGGCTTTTCGTAACGAACTCGTAAGGAGCTGTGCTGGGTTGGTTAGGATGAGTCCATCAGACATATCTCGCGTCGAAAGAATACTGCGGTCTGATGTACAGAAGTGGTCACGCAAGCTATAAATGTGACATACGAGACAGGCAACACGGCGATTTCCATGGGGTATAGTCTTTGGACAACAGCTCTCGACGAGAAGCCCGTCAAGGCTCAACTATTTTCCGATCACAACTAGCAAATCGCCCATCGAACTCTTCTCAGCCATTAGAGACAAGTTCGAAACTTCATTCATTCTAGAATCCGTCGAAGGCCCGCGCCGACTTGCCAGATACACCTTCCTCGGATTCGACCCTCAAAAGACCGTTCGAATTAGCAACGGACATGTTGAACTGCTGGATCGTCAAAACTCGGAACGCAAGATCGAGACTTGCAAAGCCCCGCTCTCGTATCTTGAGAAACTGAACACTCATTCGAGGGAGGCGAACGCCAGTGAGAGATATTCAGGCGGGCTCGTCGGCTACTTTTCTTACGACTTGGTCAGGTATCTTGAACAGATTCCACGCGTAGGCAACAAACGAGCCGGGTTCCCGGACGCGGAGTTCGGAGTATTTGAAGACGGCATCGTCTTCGACCACATGAAGGGCAGAGCCCACTACTTCTGCCGGAACGAAAATCGAATCGGCCAAATAAGAACTCTGCTAAAACAGCCAGAGCACGAAGACAACGTGATTTTTGGCCAACCCAAGTCGAACTTGAGCCAGCAAGAGTTCTGTGAGAGAGTCAGTCGGGCGAAGGAGTACATTCAGTCAGGTGATATTTTCCAGGTAGTTCTCTCCCGGAGATACAAGATTCCGTTCAAAGGCTCCCTTCTCCAGTTCTACCGGGCACTGAGGAAGATCAACCCCTCTCCGTACATGTACTATCTCAAGTTCGGAAAGAGAGAGGTAGTAGGATCTAGTCCGGAAATGTTGGTGAGAAAGACTCGAAGGATAGTCGAGACTTTCCCTATCGCCGGGACACGGCCTTTCACTAGCGATCCAGCTAGGAATAGAGCTCTAGCCGCGGAATTGCTGCATGATGAGAAGGAGAGAGCGGAACATGTCATGCTAGTGGACCTATCGAGGAATGATCTTGGAAGGGTCTGCGAGTTCGGGACAGTCAAAGTCCCAGAGTTCATGAGTGTGCAGAATTACAGCCATGTTCAACACATCGTTTCGAGAGTCACCGGACGTCTTCGGGCAGACCTGAAGAGCACGGATCTGTTTAGAGCCGTGTTCCCGGCTGGAACTGTAACTGGCGCGCCGAAGGTCAGAGCCATGCAGATCGTAGAAGAGCTCGAGGTCGGGGCCCGTGGACCGTATGCCGGTGCAGTCGGCTACTTCTCATCTAACGGAAATACGGATTTCGCCATAACGATACGGACACTCTTCGCACACAGCGGGTACTGCTATCTTCAGTCCGGCGCAGGAATAGTAGCGGACTCTCTTCCTGATCAGGAATGGATTGAGTCTGAGAGAAAGACCGCGGCCCTATTCACAGCAATGGAACAGGCCCAGAGGGACGGTTCTTGAGAGTCCTCATTCTAGACAACTACGACAGCTTCGTCTACAACCTAGCCCAGTACGCAGGCGAAATTGCTGACGAGGTCGTTGTGAAACGGAACGATGAAGTCAGCCTGCCGGAGGTTCGGAGGCTTTCCCCGGAAAACATCATAATCTCGCCAGGACCTGGAACCCCCGAGAACCCTCGCAATTTCGGCATCTGTGGCGAGGTCCTCAGAACGATCAGCCGCGAAACTCCAACTCTGGGAGTCTGCCTGGGTCACCAAGGGATCGTTCACTCTTTCGGAGGCAAGATCGTCCGGGCAAAAACACTACGCCACGGGAAGACCAGCCCCATAAGACATGATGGGAAAGGAATCTTTCGAGGAATAGCGAATCCATTCGAAGCCACCAGATACCATTCTCTAGTCGCTGATCCCAGAACCCTACCAGACAGCCTCGAAGTCTCAGCTAGATCCGAGGACGATCGCGAGATAATGGGGATACGACACCGAGTATTCCCTATCGAAGGAGTCCAGTTCCACCCAGAATCCATCCTCACAGTCCACGGCCGTCGCATCATAGAGAATTTTCTGGGGGCCTGAAGCAGACGATCAGAGACTACATTCCGGTTCTCTTGGAAAATCACGACCTAACCCGCCAACAGGCAGAAGCTGCAATGATGGACATCATGACCGGGCAAGCTACCCCCTCCCAGATCTCAGCGTTCCTGATCGGATTGAAGAAGAAAGGAGAGACGGTTGATGAAATAACCGCGATAGCTCGAGTGATGAGGTCCTTCAGCCGAACAGTAACCCCGAAGGTCGAAGGCTACCTGCTAGATACTTGTGGTACCGGCGGGGACAGGACAAAGACCTTCAACGTCAGTACTACCGCAGCATTTGTAATAGCAGCTGCCGGAGTGAGAGTGGCAAAACACGGCAATCGATCCTTCACGAGTCGTTGCGGAAGCGCAGACCTTCTAGAGCAGCTCGGCGTTAATCTGGACATCGAACCCGCGCTGGTCGAGAAAGCGATTGAAGAGATCGGCATCGGGTTCATGTTCGCACCAAATTTTCATCCCGCTATGAAGAACGTTGCCTCAATAAGACGAGAGATAGGAGTAAGGACGATCTTCAACATTCTCGGCCCACTCACCAACCCTGCCGGGGCAAATGCTCAGCTCATCGGCGTCTACGAAACTGAACTCCTTGAGCCAATGTGCGCCGCCGCCCGCAACCTAGGCGCAAAGTCTGTCATGACAGTTCATGGTCTTGATGGGGTAGATGAGATCTCCCTATCCGGAACGACGGTCATAGTCACACGGAAGAATGAACACACGACTCGGGAGGAAATCATGCCGGAAGACCTTGGCTTACACAAGTGTAGTTCTGAAGTGGTGGCGGGGGGAGACCCAGAGCAGAACGCTCGCATAACTGCAAGCATACTTTCAGGTCAACTGGCAAGGGCAGATCCGAGAGTCCAAATCGTAGCGGCAAACGCTGCGGCAGGATTGTTTCTGTGCGAGGCAGTCAGTGACATGAAGACAGGTGTCGAAGTAGCCCTCAACACAATGGAAGAGGGAAATGGACTCAAGGTCCTGCGTCGGCTGATAGAGCTGTCGGGCGGGAATCCCAAGCGATTAGAAAGCATGGTATGAAGTCCATGGTTGATTACATTGCAGATCTAGCCAGAAAGGCCGAGGCGAGGGTCCGACGCGGTTACTATGACAACGTCCAGAGCGGGAAGCGTTCTAGCGAAAGCCTCGTTGAAACTATCCAGAAGTCTAGTATTACACCGGTCATTACGGAGGTAAAGTTTGCTTCTCCGTCAGCGGGAAGGATTAGAGATCAAGGAGACGCTTTAGGAATCGCTGAGGCAATGTTGAGGGGCGGGGCTTGCGCCATATCGGTCCTCACCGATCCCGAAGATTTTCATGGAAACTTAGAGACGCTAGCAACGCTCAGCCGAAGAGTGGACGCTCCTCTAGTAATGAAGGATATTGTGGTGTCACCCGTGCAGATCGAGGCTGCTACCAGAGCCGGGGCCAGAGCGGTCGTTTTGATCAGTGAAATATTCAGCCGAGGACTAGTTGAACAACCACTCGATGAACTGGTGGGAAAAGCTCACAGGGTCGGACTCGACGTTCTCTTGGAAGCAAACAGCTTGGACGAGTTTAGAAAACTAGCCGATCATGAGCCTGACTTGTACGGGATCAACAACCGGAACCTATCAACGTTCAACCTAGACCTATCCACGACTGAACGAGTCCTCGCCGCAAATGGCCATGTTGATCGCCCCATCGTGTCTGAGAGCGGTATAGAACATCCAGAAGACATTCTACGGCTGAAGAAGGCTGGGGCGGATGCATTTCTGGTCGGAACCTCGATCATGAAATCCACTGATGTCGAATCGAAAGTGCGGGAACTGGTTAACGCATGATAGGCCAAGCGACGTTGGGCTCAGCCCACTCGGATGGCAAGTTTGGAAAGTATGGCGGACAATACGTCCCTGAAACCCTGATGGAACCACTCAGAACATTGGCGGAAGCTTATCTTCGTTTTTCGAAGAATCCGTCTTTCAAAAAGGAGTTAGCGAAATGGCTGGAAGAATACGCGGGAAGACCGACCCCATTATACTTTGCAGCTCGCCTGACCAGTAAGGCTGGAGGAGCTAAGATCTACCTCAAGCGCGAAGACCTATTGCATGGTGGCGCTCACAAGATCAACAATACGCTCGGACAAGCATTACTCGCAAAGAAGATGGGAAAGCGCAGGATCATAGCAGAGACTGGAGCTGGACAGCATGGAGTCGCTACCGCAATGGCCTGCGCTGCTCTCGGCTTGCCGGCCGAGATCTACATGGGCACCGAGGACATTGAACGGCAGAAGCTAAACGTCTACAGAATGAAAATGCTCGGAGCCAAAGTCCATCCTGTTGATTCGGGATCGAGGACCCTCAAGGACGCTATCAACGAATCACTAAGGGACTGGGTCACTAACGTCGAAGACACATACTATCTTCTCGGGTCCGCAGTCGGCCCGCATCCCTATCCGACGATGGTCCGCGACTTCCAGAGCATCATCGGCAGAGAGGCCCGACGACAGATACTGAGCCATGAAGGAAAGCTGCCAAATGCCGTGGTTGCCTGTGTAGGCGGCGGAAGCAACTCGATCGGCATATTCCATCCCTTCCTCAATGATACAGACGTTCACCTCTACGGCGTTGAAGCTGGCGGACACGACATGTCGCCCGGAAAGCACGCTGCACCATTGGTCGCGGGGAAAGAAGGAGTCCTCCACGGAATGATGACGTATGTTTTGCAAAATGGGGAGGGGCAGATCGAGACGACTGAGAGCATCTCGGCCGGCCTTGATTATCCCGCAGTTGGACCAGAACACTCCTACTTGATGAGCATTGGGCGGACCGAATACGCTACGCAGACGGACGAGGAAGCATTGGACGCTTTCAAACAGCTCTCGGAACTCGAGGGCATCATGCCTGCGCTCGAACCTGCCCACGCAATCAGCTACGCCACAAAGCTGGCTAAGAGGCTCGGGAGAGAAGACTCGATCATCGTGAATCTGTCCGGCCGAGGAGACAAGGATGTTGACAGGGTTGCAGACCACCTTCCGCAGTAACGGTCCGATCGTACAGAAGTTCCGAGAACTCGGCAAACGCTCTGAAGGAGTAATCATCGCGTACCTAATGGGTCACGATCCGGACTCGAAAGCGTTCATCGCCAATGCAATATCTCTTTTCGAAGGCGGTGCCGACATTCTTGAAGTAGGCATACCCTTCTCGGATCCCGTCGCGGACGGGCCAGTCATCCAAGCAGCAAGCATTCGAGCCCTATCCGGTGGAGCCACCCCACAGAAAATCCTAGATACAGTCGGAGAGCTCTCATCGCAGCTTAAGATACCGATCGTGATCCTGACCTACTACAATCCCGTATTGGCTATGAGCGTCGAGCATTTCATGAAGAGTGCAAAAAATAACGGTGTCAATGGGGTCGTTGTTCCCGACCTACCGTTGGAGGAAGGCGACAGATTCCGTGATATGGCGATCAAACACGATATTGACAGCATTTACTTGGCAGCGCCGAACACTTCAGAAGGGAGGTTGCGGAGCATCGTTGAAAGATCAAGGGGTTTTCTCTACTTGGTTTCTCTTTTTGGAGTCACGGGTCCGCGTGACACACTCAGCCAGCAAGCATTAGAAACCGTCAAGAGAGTAAAATCGGTAGCTATTGGACGGATTCCGGTTTCGGCCGGATTCGGAATAAGCCAACCCCAGCAAGTGTCCTCGCTGTTACAGGCGGGAGCAGATGGAGCAATTGTCGGCAGTGCTCTAGTGAGAATAGTCGCAGATCATCTAGCGGACCCGGAAGAGGCACCCAATTACTTGAAGAAGAATGTCTCCGCCCTTAAACAAGCCTCTAAACTAAATCCTCTCTAGACGGGAACGATCAGAAGAGTCTGGACGAACGGTAGCTTAATTCGCCTCGTCTCACCGGAAGCTCTCTTCACTTCCCTGGCGGGCTTGATGGTTGGCGCATCCTAGATGATGAGGTGGATGAGCGTCCTGTCTTTCGGCCGGTCTCTTCCACGTGACCTTCGCCTGCTCTTCTTTTCGCTCTTCTTGTGGACGTTCGGGCTAGGCATCTACAACTATGTCTGGTCGCTCTACCTGACTCAGCTTAACGCCAGCCCGGAGCAAGTCGGCCTTGTCTCATCGATCGGCTTCCTCGCCGCGGCGCTGTCAATGATTCCCGGCGCGATTCTGGCTAACAAGTACGACAATCGCACACTACTCATTATTGGATGGGCAATGAGCATTCCAGTTCCGGTCCTCTACTACTTCTCAAACACATGGTCCGATGTCATCCCTGGCATAATCATCTTCCAACTATCCGCATTCAACACCCCAGCGATGAACGCTTTCATCGGCCAACTAGGTGACCCGAGAAAGATGTCGTCAGCCTTTGGCTCGGTCTGGGCGGCCGCCCCACTTGGCCTAGTCCTGTCACCAGCAATAGGCAGCCTACTGCTCCTCCGGCTAAGCATCCGAGACCTCTTCTGGGTCTCACTTGTTCTCTGGACCATCTCAACCGTTATCCTTGTCCCGCTGAAGCGCCAACCACCCAGGGACATCGATTCCAAAGCTCCTCTGCTAGAACTCCCAAGGTCCCGTCAAGAGCTAACCATTCTCGTTTTTCTTTTCGGAGCGGCGTTAGCCATCAGCGTTACCTCGCCATCGTATCTCCCACTCTTTCTCAAAGATCAATTTGGTCTTAGCGATGCTCAGATCCAGTTGTTCGGGTCGGTTCAGTCTCTCGGCAGTGCGATCTTTGCGATCCTTCTGGGTCGCTGGGCCGCGACACGGAATCCAGGGTCGACCATGGCAAAGGAGCTCTTACTGGTTGCGGGTGGCGCTCTTGGAATATTCCTCGCGGGCTCCCCTCTTCTGGTCGTGCCTGTCGTCTTTCTACTGGGCGGAGGTAGAGCTCCGAGCCTGGTCGCATACGCTCTACTCTCAGACATGAGACAGGGAAAGTCTAGAGCGGGCCAGTGGGGATTCTATTTGACCTTCGAACAGCTCGGCTTCGTGGTCGGCGCGTTCATCGGAGGATTTCTCTACGCCGGTCAGCATGCAAGCGTCTTCATTACAGCATCCTTCCTTTTCGTTGTTCTCGCTGCGCTGGCAGTATTCAGCATTCGAAAAGGGCCCGCGGTCAGTCAGGCGCTGAAGTGAGGGGATGGGAGTGAATCGGAGTGAGAGTTGGATCTGGGCCATCTATGGTTCAGAGAAGAGACTATTGGGTGGGTGGTGCTGGTCCCGGCCCGAAGCCGGGTGGTGTCTGTCCCGGCGTCGTTGGGAGCTGCTTTTTCGACGCACGTCTCTTGACCATGTAGAGAACCGTGGCTGCAACTATTGCTATCGCGACAACTGCTTCTACAGCTATTCCCACCGGCGATACTAGGAAGGCCAACAGGCTGTTCGGCAGGGGCTGGACCTGAAATTCTACAGCCGAGAGCGTTGAGGCGTCCTTGAGGTTCGTCCACGTTGCCGAGTTTGAAGTCGTCGTGTTAGCCGGCGAGGTGCTTGACGGGATGACGATCTTCACTTGATTGCTACTGTCGGAACCACCGACCAGAGTGAGGTTCACTCCGGGGGACGGGGTTGTGCCCATTATCTGGAAGAGTCCAGGAATCGTAAAGTTCGTGTTGCTTCCTACCGTCGGAGGTCTGAGAATTAGTCCTTTGAGGCTGCTGGACGAGGTTCCGGCGCTCAGATCTAGGTCGCTTGTCGTGGAGATTTGGCTGATGGCAATTGATGTATCGTTGAGGAACACTAGAGAGGCGGGGGCTGTCCCGGGCGGGAAGGGAGCGAGTAATCGTTGGAAGTATTGCGCCTTCAGACTGTTCACTTGAGAGTCGAGGTTGCTGACGTAGGTTGTGGTGGATTGTAGAGTCAGAGTGTACGTTGAGCCATTGTAGGTCAGATTCAGGGTTTCGCCGGTCTCAAGGTTTAGGGCCGATCGCAGTATCGGGTCCAGTCCACTTCCTCCGAGCGGGGTCAGAATGTTCTCGAGGACTGTAACAAAGTCTGTTCCGGGCTGTGACGGTATTGCAACGAATCCAATCGAGACGCTTGCCGAGGAAGAGTTAGGATATGTTACAGTTCCATTGAAGGCCGTAACCGTAACAAAGTGTCCTGTTGCGTTCTGGATCTGGGTGGCGATCATGTCGGTCCATGTGTTGTTTCCAAACGTACGGTTCCATTCTGTTTGAAACGCTGTTTGGTTTGCAAGAGGCGTTCCTGAAAAGAATGATTGGGAGAAGTTGAGTTGCGCGGTTGCATTGACCTTCACCTGTGTGGGGCTAGTCGCATACCTCGCGGTGATAGTGCTCGTTGGAACATTTGTAGTAATAGTTAGAGAGCCAGAGCCGGTGAGTCCAGTCTGGGTCGCCGTAAGGCTGATCGAGTTGAAGATGCTTACGGCTGGCGGAGGCAGTTGATATTGGACCTTGGAGGTTTGAACTACGGCGTTTGACTGTTGTGAGAAATTGGATGAAGAATGGATCATGTACCCGGGCGTGAATAGGCTACTTACATTCTGAGCAAGGCTTCCCAGGGACGTTGTTGTGCTCCAAGAGACTCCTACGCTCCTGTCAGGGTTGACAGTCAGCGCCAATGCACTGTGCTGTACCGAGGGGCTGGGCGAAGTGGCGCCGTGTCCAGAGGGACCGAGCGAGGAGAATAGGGCCAAAAGCATCAGGCCCGAGGTAAGAAAGCGGCCTGCGTCACGTTTTGAAACATTCAATGTCGTAACGTAGCGAGGGCGAGACATTTCCACTGTTAAGGGTTATGCAACCCTTTCCAGGATTGAAGGCCGAGAGAAGGATTCCCGGCACCCTTGTGAGTGAGCTAGTCTCAGGGCTTTGTTCGAAGTGATTCTACTAAGGCCTCCGCCTCTGCGGGACCGTCATGCCTTACACCATTGACGTAGAAAGTCGGGGTCCCGTTGACACCGCTTCGGACTCCGCCCATGAAATCATCCTTGATCCTCTTCTCGTGGAGGTGTTGTGCTATTTCACGCTCGAATCTCTGAGTGTCGAGTCCTAGTTTCTTGGCATATCCAAGCGCTACACTGGAGTCTCCGAGGGTTGCTTGGTGTTCGTAGAGAAAATCGTGCATCTCCCAGAACTTTCCCTGCGCACTAGCAGCCTCAGCCGTCTCTGCCGCTACCATAGCAAACTCGTGAATGTTAGCCAGTGGGAAGTTGCGGAAGACGAAGCGTAGTTTTGACCCTAGTTCTTTCTGGACCTTCTTAACTTCGGGATATGCAGCGCCGCAATATGGACACTGATAATCGCCATACTGAACTAGAGTGAGTACCGCCTTCGCGTCTCCCTGCACATGGTCCCGACTCGGGTCGACTGGGACCAGCAGTTTAGGAGGCTCGTAGGTCTCGCTCTGCTTGCTAGCAGGGTCCAGCAGCGTTCTACGCGCTGTTCTGCTGTGTCTGGCCGTTGTGGTGGTCGCCACTGTCATCGGGTCCTTATTCAGCCTTCGGCGTGTTAAGCTGTTCGAGAGCGGAGAGAATTCCATCTGCACCAGGGTTGACGCCATCGGGCGAGAGGTGGCTCCATCGAACGATGCCATTGCTATCAATTACGAAGAGAGCTCGTGCTGACTCGCCAATTTTCTCCTTGAATGCTCCGAACTGCCTCGAAATTTTTCCCTTGGGTTCGAAGTCTGAGAGAACGGGGAAGTTGAGTTTACGATCTTTGGCGAAGGCCAAGTGCGACCAGATGTTGTCGACTGATATTGCGAGTAGTTCGGCGTTGAACTTTTTGAATTCTGGCATTACATTAGCGTATAGTGACAGTTGGTCTGTGCACACTGGGCTCCAGTCTGCTGGGTAGAATGCGAGAATTACCGGTTGGCCTCGGAAATCTTTGAGTGATACTTTCTGGTCTGGGGTACTGTTCAGCGAGAAATTTGGAGCCTTTCTGCCGGGGTTGAGAATCGAAGAACTCCTTCTCTCCGACTTTTTCCCTACAGTTTGTCGTCCAGCTCGGGCAGTTCTCTTCTGTCTGTTTCGTTGCATCGTAACGGTCTTCACGGGAGACCCGTCCCAATCGGTAGAATGTCTAACATTGCTCGTGCGAATCGGTGATTGAAGTATTTAGACATGGCTAGTCTTCTCCGCCGTCTCAGCTGACTAGTTCAATCGGCACATCTGGGACAGTTGGGAGGTAGTCAATGTCGACGAGTTCGTAAGCCGTGTCCAGCTCTGTAAGTTCGGCGTTTGTGAGCAACTGCTTGGTCGAGCTCACGTTCTCTTCAGCTTGAGCCTCATTCTTGGCGCCCGGGATCGGGACGACTATTTGGTTGGATAGGAGCCAGCTGAGAGCAATTTGGGAGGCAGAGCATCCGTGTCGTCTGGCTATGCTTGCGAGGACGGCGTTGACTTTCTCTATCTGTTCGATGTTCTTCGGCGCAAAGAGTTTGTTCTCGTCCCTGACATCTCCTTTTGGAACGTGCCCCCGATGATACTTTCCCGTTAGCGCTCCCTGCGCCAGTGGGCTATAGGCCAGGACCGTGATGTTGTTCTTTCTGCAGTAAGGGAGGACTTCTTCTTCGATCTCTCGCTGCAAGAAGTTGTATCTGAGTTGGTTCGAGACAATGTCCGTTCGGGACAGTAGAGATCTAGCTTCTTCGAGGTCTCGGACTGCAAAGTTGCTGACACCGATCGCCCGAATCTTTCCCTCCGTGTAGAGTTTCTCAAGTGCCTTCATCGTCTCCTTGAGGGGAATCTGTTCCCAAGGATCAGGCCAATGGATTTGGTAGAGGTCGATCTCGTTAACGCCCAGTCGCTTCATGCTCGCCGCGGCTGCTCTCTGGAGCTCGTCATATCTGAGATTAGCCCCGTGGACCTTTGTGGCAACAACAAATTCTTCTCTGCCAATCTCTCTAAGGGCCCGTCCTACAACCTGTTCACTATGCCCTTTGCCGTAGGCCTCGGCGGTGTCTATGAGATTCACGCCGAGCTCGTGGATCCTTGTGATGGCGCGTACTATCTGTTCGTCATCGCCCTTCCACAGGTCGCTAGCCTGCCAGACGCCCATTCCGATTCGAGAGACTTTAGGACCATTCTTTCCTAGGGTTCGAATTTCCATCTCCAAAAATCCTCACATAATGTAGGCTGACGGGTGTAACCGATGTTATTGATACGCTTTTTCAAACGGTCGCGAATCAAGCCGAAGGATGGTTTCCACCCTAGAGTTTGACGAACGTTGCGACTAGGGCGATCAAGGCGCCGATAAAGACGAGTATCCCGCCAAGGCTTCCAATCAACAGGAACCCTAAGACCAGGAGAATGATGCCCCATGCGGGACTGGAGATTCTTCCCGCTCCCACCAAGGCTAGGATTCCGACGAGGATGCTCACGATTGAGCTTGTGAAAAAGTCAAGAGACGGGACCCGGGGTGCAAAATTCAGGAGACCTCTGATGTCTCCGCTTAGCTGGAGAACAGCCTCAAGAATCAATATTATTCCGCCAATAATTAGAAGCAGCCGCGCAATTGACCGCAGCGTCGCTTTAGTTGTCATTTCAGCTCCGTCCAGTTCCGGGCCTGTCGAGTACTTAACTCAGGAATTTGAACACTGCGCGTGTATGTCTCTTCGAACCTGGAATATCCTGTCCCTTTGTTCGTTGGGGAACTCCTAAAGTCGTAGGTAGATTTGAACCTGCGGAGCGGTTCTCACATGTCCTTCGCTAACAATAGATGATCCGTAAGGGATCCAATAGGAACCGATTTTAGCGAGAGCGAGACTGAATGATAAGCCAAGTCGTGTTCATCTCTGACCGAGACTATTTCTGTTAAGCCTAGTTTTCGTCGAGTCCTCTCTAATCGCCCCTTCTCGCTTCTCTGGGCTGGTCAACTAGTCTCCCAGTCGGGCGACTTCATCTTCGACGTCGCAGCGATCTGGTACGTTCTCCAGCTCACAGGTGACTCATTCAAAGTAGGAATCGCTGTCGCGACTATTCTTCTTCCCGCGATATTCATTGGACCCATTGCCGGCGTCTATCTCGACCGGTACAATCGAAGAGACGTGATGCTCGCTAGCAATATCGTCCAAGCAGCCGTCGCTGGAATGATCGGGATCCTGTATTCCCTAGGCTCTCTAAGCTTCCTAATCCTGCTCGTGATGCTGTTCGTCCTGAATTCGGGAGCACAGTTCGTCCGACCCGCGGTCACGGCAATGATTCCTGGAATCACGGAGAAAGAGGATCTGTCGACTGCGAACAGTCTGTTCTCTCTTAGCACATCTGTTAACCAGGTCGCAGGCTACGGGATAGGCGGCATAGTAGTCCTCGCTCTCGGTGTTGCTGTTCCATTCTACTACGATAGCTTGACCTTTCTGTTCGCCGCAGCAATGCTTTCGCTCATCACTAGATCTCTAGGCGCTATTTCGAAAGGCGTTCATGATCCAATGTCGCTAAGTCCCGACCAGGTCTCGTTCAGGGAGAAGTTCGTGCAGGGCTTGAGATTTATTCGCGGTTCAAAGTTTCTCATTCAGCTAGTCATTGTCGGTCTCGTAGTGAACTTTTTCGGTGCAGGCGTCTTCGCCCTCCTCGCGCCATATGCTAAGAATGTAATTAGCGGCAACGCTGGGACCTACGGCGCTATACTGACCACATACTCCGTGGGGGCTGTTCTTGGCAGCGTCCTTGTCGGAAAGCTTGAGATCAGAAACTACGTAGGAAAAATGCTGTTCGTGGGCGTCATAGGCCAGGGACTTGTGATCGTCGGAATCGGGTTCACGACAGTGCTCTTCCTAGCACTCGCACTCAGCTTCGCTGTCGGGGTTTTGCAGACTATGGTGAATGTTCCGATCACCGTCCTGATTCAGACCAAAGTTCCAGGAGATATGCTCGGAAGAGTATTCACTTCCCTAGTAGCTCTCCTGACTATCGTCGCTCCGGTCTCGTCTGCGCTCGCCGGGGGCCTGGCGACATCTATCTCTATAGGTCGGACATTCCAAATTTTTGGAGGCCTGATAGTCCTAGCCTGTGCAGTCGGATATTTGCTCTTCAGGGAATTGAGAGACTCAAGCTACTAAGGTAGGCTAACTGCCGAGATGGGGTTTGAGCTTCGATTCGATCTGATGCTTCGGTGCTGCTCCAATAATCCCGTCGACAGGTTCGCCGTCGCGGAAGATGAGGAGCGTGGGAATGCTCTCGACCTGGAATTCGCTTGAGGTCAGGGGATTCTCGTCGACGTTCAGCTTCCCGAACGTAACACGTCCAGAGTATTCTTTGGCGAGCTGCTCAATGATGGGAGCGACCGTTCGACAAGGACCGCACCATGCAGCCTAAAAGTCCACGACCATCACGGGATATTTTGAGATCTCTGAGGAGAATGTGGCGTCCGACAGTATTATCGGTTTGCCGTTGTATTTTTCCCCAGATTGGAGCTGAGCCCTAGTCCTTCGCATCAGCTCTACCAGTTTCTTCTCCCTCAGGCTCTGTATCTCTGCGTCTTCGTCGGACAACGGGCCTACACCTTGTTAGGAATACTACTGTAAGAGTGCCACTTCTGTCTCTTAAGGTCCTCGTTTGATCAGAATAACTAGGAGACTTTGCTCGTCATCGCGATTGTCCAGTGCCCCATCTTTGCTTGGAGAATGTCCAAGGGCAACGCTCCATCGTTAAGGAGTTCGTCATGGAATCTTCGAAGATCAAAGCGTCGCTTCAATCTCTTCTCCGCTTTGGCTCGTAGTTCTCGGATCTTCAGCTCGCCGATCTTGTAGGCCAACGCTTGTCCAGGCCAGGCGATGTACCGATCCACTTCCGAGACGATATCTTGCTCGGAGCTTGCAGTGTTGTTTTTCATGAATTTGATGGCCTGAGCGCGGGTCCATTTGAGACTATGAATGCCTGTGTCGACTACCAGTCGCGATGCTCTCCAAGCCTCAGCGGTTAGCCGGCCATAGTCTGCAAGAAGGTTGTGGTAGAAGCCCATTTGCTTGCTCAGTAGTTCTGAGTAGAGAGCCCAGCCTTCTACGAAAGCAGTGTAGCCTCCATGCCGTCGGAACTTCGGAAGACTCGTTAGTTCTTGCTGGATTGCGATCTGAAGGTGGTGACCTGGGACTGCTTCGTGGTAGGCAAGAGCCTCCATCATGTACTTCGGCCGGGTCTCAGGCTTGTACGTGTTGATGTAGAAGTATCCGGGTCGGGATCGGTCTTCTGGGGGAGCATAATAGTAGGCTGCGGGAGCCGCGTCCGCCCGCCACTCTTCTATTTCCCTGAAATCGTACTTGGCTTGGGGGAGTCTGCCGAAGAACTCGAAGAGTCTCATGTCCATTTGTCGGAGGATTTCCTTGAATCCGTCGAGGATCTCTTGGCCGGTCGTGTAGAAATTCGACTTGTCCCTCCTTAACGCGTCGTTGTATTGTTGAAGGGTGCCTTTGAATTTGGCTTTTCTCAGAATCACGCGGATTTCTTTACTGATTCGAAGAAGCTCCCGTTTGCCCAGTCGGTGAATCTGGCCGGGTGCTAGATTGGTGGTGGTATAGAGACGGATGTCGTAAGCGTAAATCGCTCGACCGTTCGGAATGGACCATACCCCTGGATGAGTCCGAGATTTCGGCAAGTATTCTTCTCTAACAAAATTCAGGAGCTTTGCGTAAGCCGGGACAACATAGTTCATTATCGCGTCGTCGACATCAGTTGCCACTCTCTGGGCTCCCTCTTTGGAAATTTCAGACGGGAGCTTTTCGACTGGCTTGTGAAGTTCACTCTTGTCCGGGGAGGATACGATCTGAGCTTCCAGTTGCGGTATGATCTTCTCGACAACAGCTCGAGGCTGAACAATCTTCTTCCCTAGTCCAATCTTGAGATTTGCGATTGTCTGGTCGAAAACTCTTCGAAACTGTGTTAGTCGACTAATGTAGTTCACGTAGTCTTGGAGAGTCTTGAACGGGTGATATGTGACGAGTTGGGGCAGGTCGATGTGTGGGCCTGTCTGCTGCGTTATCGCCAGAAGGTACGGTTGATATTTCGCGCCTTCAATCTGTAACGCCAGTTCACGTTTGAAGAGGTCGTAGTTGAGCCGGTCCTCTCCACTAACGGGTCTCTTGAAACCCTTGAGGTCCGTTAGCAACTTTCTGAATCCCTCGATGCGGTGTTCGTAGGCTTCCGCTGACACGTCCTCCAGCCAGTTATCGTACCGGTGATCTCCAAGATACGTTGCGAAAGTCGGATTCTCTTTGAGGATGAGTTCCCAGTATTCTTCATACAAACGGTTCAGCGATGCGACATTGTTTTCGGGACCGCCCATTACGCCGCCTCCACAAGTCCTGATGGATCATCTCGTAAGAAGTACAGTGGAATTAGGAATAGAAAGCACATAGCTGCTCCTGCAATCCACGCGGCTGAATAGTTGAATGATCTTGCGAAATATGAGAATATCAATGGAGGCCAGAAGGAACCTGTCAGTGAAATGCTGTTCACCCAGCTAATCGTGAGTCCCTCATACTCCTTCTCGACCCTGGTTAGGTCCTTGGCGGCCGCGAAGTTGATGGTGGATGCGGGTCCGACTGCTATGCCGCCCAGGACGGCTCCCGCAGCAGCGGCTGGCAATATCGGTGCTGCGCTTACCAGCATTGCCGCAGTCATTCCCAGACCTGAAAAAATGAGCAGTCTTCTTGGTCTCTTCGAACGATCATAGATTCTTCCTCCCCAGATGGAAGTGTAGATAGGCAAGACAACAACCATAGCAGCGACTATTCCCGCTATTGCGTAAGGTTCTCCTAAGCTTGCTTGGAGGTAGTAGGCCATGAAGCTTGAGATCAAGACGCTTCCTAGGTTCGCTCCAAGAGACCCGAGCCCTAATATGATCAGGTTCCTGTCGATGAGAATCTTGACAAGTTTGCTCGTGAAAAATCTGAACTGGAGATTCTTCTCATCTCTTGGAATGAGCACAACTACCAGCAGTCCTGTCAGTAGTCCGAGACTTCCGCTCAGCACTAGCGTGGACCGCCAGCCAGTCACTGATGCCAGAAGAATCCATCCGAAGAGCCCTAAGAGACCTCCTATGTCGAACGCGGAATTGATCAGTCCGACCCCTGTGCCGGACTTTCCCCCAAGAAATCTCGTCATGATCACTACCGACGGAGCGAATACTAGTGCCATTCCTGCGCCCACGATGAATCGCAGGATTGCAACCTGAAGAATGGCCGAGGATATCGAAGTACCAAGCACTGCGAGAGACGAAACAAGAATTCCAGTTGAAACGGTTCTTTTGGGACCCCATTTTGCGGCGAGTATTCCACCCGGTACTTGCATGATTCCCACCCCCAGGTAGAAGCTAGAGGTGAGAGTTCCGAGGCCTGAGACGCCACTGTTGAGGTCGGTGCTCATCAGATAGAAGATCGCGCCGATGTTCAACCAGTTGATGGCGTAGACAATTCGCGCCGCGACAAGCGCAACGACTGCCCGCTGTCCTGATAGTCGAGTCGACAAATGTACGGGATCTAGGGGATTTACAATGTTCGAAGCTGGGGTCTCAGGGGATTATTGTCATACGGGTCTTCTCTTCCACCTTTGTCCCGATGTAACGGTCGCTCCATTTCTGACTCATTTCGCCATGGGTTCCCAGTCCGACCGCGACGTCGATTAGGAGTAGGACCCAGTAGATCTTGCTGATGTTCCGGATGAGACTGCTTCGCATATCCATTGGTTTTCCGTCGACTCTCTCTACCCTTAGACCCATGATTTCCTTGCCGATTGTTCGCCCATAGAGTCCTTCAGCCAGGAAGAAGTAAGCGAAGAGAACTAGCGACCCTATTCCGCCGAACCAAAGGCCCCACCATGCTCCCCACCAGGCCGGGAATACCCCAACGCTGGGAGATGAGAGGCTCAGGCCCACCAGAAAGGGAATCGATACGACGACTGCAATGATTACAAGTGCAACCGTGACTATAGCTGCGTCGATGATGTACGCAATCAGTCTTCGAAGCCAATGGTTCTGGACGGTTTTGTCATCCCTGAGTAATTCGAAGCCTGTGGGAGGCTGGACACCCACGGTGCCCCGAACGGATGCTCCGCACTTGGAGCAGAAGCCTGCGTTTTCCGCAAGTTCAGTCCCACACTTCCAACAGTAGACCATGGAGAATACTCACGTATTCGGGCTTTTTGTCGTGAGCTTAAAGTTAACGGCCTTCGGACGAGGTTCGCGTCCTCATGGAGATGTCAATGGACTCTCCATAGTCAATCTGATACTAACGGATAGGGAGCTATACTCGGCTGGTTTAAGGCAGGGTTACTATCATTCTAAAGCGTCAGGAGACCGCGCAGGCAGAATAATTCGAGCGTAGACTCAGCCTTGAGATTAGTGGTCGTTTCAAACCGGCTACCGTTCACAGCCAGCGGCAAAGACGACAAACTCGTCTTTCACGCAAGCCCAGGCGGACTAGTCTCAGGACTAACCGCGTTTCTAGAGTCTTCAAAACAAGGCTCCTCTAATGGTGATCACCTGTGGGTGGGTTGGCCCGGCATAGAGGTCAGTGAAGAGTCTCAAGAACAACTAAGGTCAAAAGCAGCCAAGCAACGAGCCTGGCCGGTCTTCGTTGACGCTAAGACCATGGATGGATTTTACCACGGATTCTGCAATAGCACGATTTGGCCGCTTTTCCATTATTTTCCCACGTACGCCAAGTTTGACGAGAACGATTGGGCTCAGTATGTCAAGGTAAACGAGATCTTCCGAGACTCGGTCTTGAAAGTGGTTCAGCCCAACGACACTATCTGGGTCCACGATTACCATCTAATGCTTCTCCCGCGGCTCCTGAGGGAAGCAATGCCCGAAGTGCCCATCGGTTTCTTTCTCCACACCCCATTCCCTTCCTATGACGTGTTCCGCACGCTCCCAACAAGATGGAGGAGGCACATCCTCGAAGGAATCATGGGGGCCGACCTGATAGGATTCCATACAATCGACTACACGCAGCACTTCCTGAGATGCATACTCCGCATCCTAGGAATCGAAAACAATTTTGGCCAAGCGCTCGTCGATGGGGAGAGAGCAGTGAGGGTTGACACTTTCCCGATGGGAGTCGACTACGCTCAGATTCACGATATCGTGAAGACCGACGGTGTTCAGCGGGAAGCCCAGGCTATGCGTGACAGCGTTGGCAACGTTAAGATCATACTGTCCCTCGACAGGCTTGACTATACCAAAGGGATCAAGCATCGGTTAGAGGCCTACGCGAGCTTTCTCGAGCGATATCCTCAATGGCTCCGAAGAGTCGTGCTCATGCTCTCAGTCGTCCCTTCAAGGATAGGGTCGGAACACTACGAGGAAATGAAGGAGGAGATCGACAAGCTTGTAGGAAGTATCAATGGAAAATTCGGGGCAATCGATTGGAACCCAATAGTCTATCGATACCGTTTCCTGCCCTACCATCAATTGTTGAGCCTCTTCGCCATGAGCGATGTCGCACTAGTGACCCCCCTTCGAGATGGGATGAACCTGATTGCGAAGGAATACGTTGCGTCAAGAGCTGACCAGAAAGGAGTGCTGATTCTCAGCGAGATGGCCGGGGCTTCGAGAGAGCTAGGGGAGGCGCTCATCATCAATCCCAACGATGAATCAGAAATCGTTGACGCCCTCAAGACCGCTCTGGAAATGCCCGAAGAAGAACAGATACGACGCAACCAGGTAATGCAGAACAGGCTAGGACGCTATGACGTCATCAGATGGGGCCAGGACTTTACAGGCAAATTACGCTCAATCAAAGACCAGCAGAAGAAATTCAGCGCCAGGCTAATGGACAAACCAACAAGAGAGAAGCTGATCAAGGACTATGCGAATTCCCAGAACAGAATCCTGTTCCTAGACTATGACGGCACACTATCGCCCTTCAAGGAGCGCCCCGAGACTGCTGTTCCAGGTGCGATTCTCCTCGCCATCCTCAACACACTCGCAGACGACCCGCGAAACAATCTCGTCATAGTTAGCGGACGACATAGAGACCTCTTACACAAATGGTTCGGCTCACTGAACATCGGAATAGTTGCCGAACATGGAGCTTGGATACGAGAGAAGGACAAAGACTGGCTCCCAGCCATAAAGGTGGAGAGCAACTGGAAGGAGAAAGTTCGTCCAATTCTCCGAAGCTATGAAGACAGGCTCCCAGGCTCTTTCGCGGAGGAGAAGGAGTTCTCCCTTGTCTGGCATTACCGGGCCGCGGACCCTGAACTTGCCTCGGTGCGCTCGAAAGAGCTTGCCGATGAACTAGGATACTTCACCGAAAACACCGAGCTCCAAGTACTCCAAGACAGTAAGTCGATCGAAGTGAGAAACGTTGGGATCGACAAGGGAATCTCTGCGAAGCTACTGCTCAGCGAGAAAACGTTCGACTTTGTTCTGGCTGTGGGCGACGATCTAGCCGACGAAGAGCTCTTCAAAGTTATTCCCGAAAAGTCCTATTCGATCAAAGTAGGACTTGCAAAGTCGTATGCGAGATTCAACCTGAGAAACCACCGCGAGGTAGTTCAACTGCTTACTGATCTGACAAAGACGGTCAAATCCTGACACCCTCTACTCGATTATCGACCGCTGATCTTGTTCGATATTGCTTTTGCATATCGGATTAGTCCACTCTTCCGACGGGCCTCTTCGAGATGGACACTCGCGGTTATCAGTCCCATGTGAGTGTACGCTTGGGGAAAATTCCCGAGGGCTAGGCCTGTCTCCGGGTCGATCTCTTCTGAATATAGCCCGAGATGGTTCCCGCGTTTGATTAGCTGGTTCAAGAGTCCCTCCGCCTCCCGGAGCTTTCCCATTCTTGTTAGACAATCGACCATCCAGAAGCTGCAAACAGTGAAGGCGCCTTCTTTACCGAGTTGACCGTCGTCCACGATGTATCTGTAAACTAGATCATCTTTGGATAATTCTTGCCTAATACGTTGAATGGTCGCAGTCATCTTCGAGTCCCTTGCGGGTAGGAACCCGACGAGGGGCATGAGGAGATTCGCGGCGTCCAAATCCTCTCCTCCAAAGACCATCGTGAAGGCCTTCTTCTTCTCCGACCATCCATCGAAGAGGATGTGACTCTTGATCTTCTTTCTCACCGGCTCCCACCTCTGCCAGTCGTCATCATATCCGAGCTCCCGGGCTATCTTGATCGCCCGGTCGAGAGCGACATAGCACCACATTGTCGACTCTACAAACTGTCTCGGCTGTCTCATCTCCCATATCCCGCTGTCAGAATTCTGCCATTCCTTCATCGCCTCGTCAGCCGAGTATCTGACGAGGTTTTCGTATACCCGCCCGGTGGTCCATCCAAGGGTATGTAGGAAGTAGATGTAATCGGCCAGGATTCCGTATATGTCCAGTTGTAGCTGCTTCGAGGCAGCGTTTCCAATCCGCACCGGGCTTGAACGACGATACCCTTCGAGATGGTCGAGGATAATCTCGGGGATCTCGCTCTCTCCGCCTATCCCCATCATTATTTGCAATTTCTCTGACGAGTGCCTACGAAGATTGATGAGCCATCTCGCATAGTCCAGAGCTTCCCTGCTTGCGCCCGCTTCACTCAGCGCGATCACCGAGAGAGCATTGTCTCTGATCCAGGAATATCGATAGTCCCAGTTTCTCAAAGTCCCAACGCTTTCAGGTAGAGACGTTGTTACCGCCGCGACCATAGCCCCCGTTGGCGCGTATTGCAGCAGCTTCAATACGAGACAGGATCTTACCACTTGGGCCCGAAAGGGTCCCTGATACTTTACATGCCCCACCCACCGCTTCCAGTAGGATAGAGTTCTAGAAAGTTTCCGACCTGTCTCGAATTTCGCTACTGGCTTCGCATGGTTTCTTCCCCACCTGAGAACGAACGTCGCTCGTTGGCCCTTTGATAGTGTGAATTCGGTGCTCATAGTATCCTCGTTCGCGGAATGGAGCTTCAGTGAAGCTGCAAGATTGACTTGGTGTCTCTGGCAGGTAGCTACCCATCCTTCCCGAGTTTCAACTATCCTCGTCTCTCCCCGAGCATAGTCAAGCCGAGGTTGGAAAATGATTCGAAGTCCAAGTTCGCCTTCGATACAGTCTAAAATTCTGTGAAGCTCTTGGAAGCCCGCTAGCTCCCCCTTCTCCATGAAACAGGGCATAAAATCCGTGAGCTTGACCTTTCCATTCTTAGACTCGAAAATAGTGGAGAGTACGTTGGTGTCGCCTTCGTAGCTCTGCTTGGTTGTGAAATTCTCGACAGGCGACAGTTGGAATCTACCGCCCTTCCGTGCGTCAAGTAGCGCTGCAAACACGCTCGGAGAGTCAAATCGTGGCGCGCAGTACCAATCGATAGACCCGTCGAGTCCCACAAGGGCGGCAGTGTGCATGTCCCCAATGACTCCGTAATCGCTGATCGGCTTGTAGTCCCCTGCCGAATCTGGCTTGTCAGACATGAGTCATTGACCGCTGAACTGTCCCAGCGTCGAGGAATCGAGTCTCAAAAGTGCTTCGAGACTCATACTAGGACTCACGAGGCGCTTTTTGCCAGTTCCCTTAGTTCTTGGCCTGTGATCTGCATAATTCGCCAGCTTTCTCGGAACTTTGAGCCTAGATGTTGATACATGTCTATCGCAGGCTTATTCCAGTCAAGCACTTCCCATCGCACTCCGTAACATTGCTCAGCGATCGCAGTCTTTGCAAGACTCGCCATTAAAGCCCGGCCGATGCCTTTACCGCGAAAGCGCGGTCGGACGAACAGATCTTCGATGAAGACTCCGGGCCGTCCTTGCCACGTTGAATAGTTGTAGAAGAAGAAGGCCATCCCAGCGGGCTCCTCATTCCATTCTGCGACGATCACGTGAAACTTCGGAGTAGGTCCGAATCCGTCATGGCGTAAGTCTTCTTCGGTGCAGGCGACTGAGTTCGGCGCCCTCTCGTATTCGGCCAATTCTCGGATCAACGATAATATTAGCGGAACATCTTCGGCCGTTGCTTTACGAAGCTTCATCATAGCAATCGACGGTCTACACATCAGAATTATGTAAGATTGATCGGTTACCGAGACGATTTTCTAATCTTACGGTTCAGTTAGACCCGTGAATACAGAAAGACCATCCAGAATCTCGAACCCTGTTTTCTGAGACGCTTGAATCCCGAATCATGCAGGGTCTTGTCAACAGCGGCCAACGGCTGCAAGTAGAATAGGATCCCTCCTCTTCGTTTCTGAAAGTAATTCGCAAATCTCAACGCAATTCGAAAAGGCAGTTTAGTGACGCCTTCATCTCGGGGAACAGTGAAACCAACCATGACGTTGCTGGCCTCCATCGCGTTCTTGAGCAGAGGCCGCCATTCCGAATAGCAACAGAGCACCTTGTCCATGACCACAATGTCCGATCTTGGCAGCTCTGCCGTTGCTCCGTTTCCTTCCTGAAACTTCGCTCTACTTTCGAAACCGGCGGCTCGGGCCAACTCGGTAGCAGCACCTATCATTCTGGGAGAGAGGTCAAAACCGACAGCACTTTGGGCTCCGTGCTTCAAGAGTTCTATGCACAACCCGCCCGCGCCGCAACCTAGATCAAGAACCGCCTTGTCTTGCGCCTCGCGTTCTAAGATGAACTTCAGGAGTAGTTTGCTACTTCGGGACAAACCATGGTTCTTGTAACGCTCACAGAAATCACAGGCATCTTCGTCGAATTCTCGGCTTATCTTGCTCATCTCGTTCGAAGCAGAGTCCACAATCTCACCCTTAGCTTCACAACTAGTGGCCTGTCGAATATTTGTTTCGCACGAGCGGATATTAACCGGCTGAAATCCCCGTGGAAGATGGAGAGTAGGAGTATTGGACTATCGCAGATTGGGTAGTTCCGGGCTAAAACTGAGTGAGCTATCTCTTGGCGCGTGGGTCACGTATGGTGGCCAGGTCGGCGAGGAGGTCGCCGTCAAGTGTATGTCCGCCGCCCACGACGCTGGTGTGAATTTTTTCGATAACGCAGAAGCCTACGCTCATGGCAATGCCGAGACCGTAATGGGAAACGCGATCAAACGCTTGGGCTGGAAAAGAGAGAGTATCATCGTCTCTAGCAAGGTCTTCTGGGGTGGAGATGGACCCAACGACAAAGGATTGTCGAAAAAACATGTATACGAAGCATGTCGAAACTCCCTTCGAAGATTACAACTCAACTATCTAGACCTTTTCTTCTGCCATCGCCCTGATCCGAACACGCCGATCGAGGAGACGGTTCGGGCGATGGATGATCTGATTCATCAGGGTCTGATTCTCTACTGGGGGACATCGGAATGGAGTGCCGCTGATATTATACGGGCGCATGGAATATCGCGAGAGCTCGGCTTGACTCCTCCGACAATGGAACAGCCACAGTACAACATGCTGCATCGAGAACGGGTCGAGGTTGAGTATCAGCCGCTGTATAGGGAGATCGGACTTGGAACCACCATCTGGAGCCCGCTAGCCTCGGGACTCTTGACTGGCAAATACAAGGGCGGAATTCCACCGGGCTCACGCGCTACGCTGGAAGGATATGGTTGGTTGCGGGAGAATCTGATAACTCCGGAGAACATCGCGAAGGTCAGTAAGCTAGAGCCCATCGCCAAGGACGTGAGCTGCACTATGTCCCAGTTGGGATTGGCCTGGTGCCTGAAGAACCCACACGTCAGCACGGTCATGACTGGGGCCAGCAAACCGGAACAAGTGGTCGAGAACATGAAAGCAATCGATGTGGTGGACAAGTTGGATTCGGCAGTCATGGAACGGATCGACGAGGTTCTTGGAAACAAGCCAGACTCAGACGAAGAATGATTCAAGCGTCACTGGTTGACTAGCATTGACCTTAGTTTCTCCTGAACTCGGAAAGAATTTCGAAGAAATGCGACGTCAAATGATCTCCAACAAAGGTGCTGATACTTCCTCAACCAACACGGCTGAAGTGCGACTAATCAAGGATCAATACTCTGAGGCAAGAGTTAGAACCTTCACGCTAGTCCAAGACGAGCCCCAAAGCGTTTGGGGTACGGGCAAGGGTCCAACACCTACCGATTATTTCATCGCGAGCGTCGGTTTTTGTGAGAACGTAATATTCGCGAGAAACGCCAGTATTGCAAGTTTGGCCCTTGAGTCACTGGAAACCATTGTAACTGGAAACTGGGACCGTCGAGGTCTCTTCGACATCGACGGGGTCGCTCCGAGCTTCAAGACTATTACAGTTGAAACGATGGTCAAGACGAAGGATCCGATCCAGAAAGTTGTGGAGGTCGCGAACCAGACTCACCGACGATGTCCCGTCCACGCAACTCTGAGGCGAGCCACCGAGATGGTCTTCAAGCTGAACGTAAATGGCCAGAATGTCCCGTTGTAGTCGAGACAGACCATTTGCTCCACGTCACCGAAGCTGACCTAAGGAATCTCCTCCCCTTCTCAAAGGCAGTTGAGCTGGCGAGAGAAGCCTATGTGAAACTGTCCAACAGAGAGGCAGTAAATCCCGAGCGTATCTTGTTGACTGTCCCAGGCGGGGCTTCTATGTTCTTTATGCCAGCGCACGTCGGTGGGCACAAGACTGTCTCAATCAAGATTGCTAGAGTGAATTCTGATAACTCAATGCGTTCGCTTCCAACTGTGATGTCTCACATTCTTGTCTACGATTCTCTGTGTGGAGTATTGCTTGCTGAGATTCCGGGCGAGTCGTTGACTGCCATCCGTACCGCTGCGAGTTCGGCTGTAGCAACTGACGTTCTAGCGCGAAGAGATGTGAAGAGCATAGGATTGCTGGGTACCGGTCGTCAGGCAGAAGCCCACGTCCCTGCAATCCAACAGGTGAGGAATATCTCCCGAGTGGTTGTCTATTCAAGAAATAAGGGTCGACGAGAAGCTTTTGCCAGACAGATCTCACGTGACTGCAAAGTAGAAACTGTGGCTGCCAACTCTCCGGAGGAAGTTGTGAAGGAGTCTGATGTGCTCGTAACCGCGACTACCTCCCATACTCCACTATTCAAGGGAGAGCTCGTCATGAATGGGACTCATGTGAACGCAATAGGAGCATCGGAACCTAACTCGAGAGAGGTTGACACATCACTAGTCAAGAGATCTATACTAGTCGTGGACTCAAGAGCTCAGGCGATTTCCACCTACGGGGCTATTATCATTCCAATAGGGGAGGGAGCGATCGATGAGACCCATATCCGAGCCGAACTAGGAGAACTGCTTACCAAGAAGCATACAATTTCTCGTGGGGCGAGCGATATCACTCTGTTCAAGTCTGGAGGATTGGCTGTACTAGATGCAATAGCAACTGACTATGTCTTATCTCAGATCGAGAGTAAGAATGTCTGATTTTCATTCGGAAATATCTCTATCTCGTTTTCAGAATCCTTTCTTCCGGTATGAGTGGTAGACCAGTATATCGTAGACGATCTTCGAGACTCCTCCCATCAGAATTGGCAAGGACGTAGCACCGATAGTAAACATGATCGCAGTGAGTGGTCCTCCAAATGTGCCACTTAGACTCCTTGCAGTATTTGTTACAGCGTTCGCAGGGATCCTTTCTTCGTCTGTGAACAGTTGCGTCATGAAGGCTTGTCTTGTCGGCACATCCATCTGCGAGATGCTCTGCCGCAGAAACAAGAATACGATAGCGCCCAAGAACGAGCCTGACAGCGGGACAAATATCAGAAAAACGTTGGACAATAAGTGCGTTGACACCATTGTTCTAAGATTCCCCAGCTTCTCAGCTAGAACCGGCGCCGCCAATGTCGAGAAAGCAGTGACAACGTTGACAGCGAGAAAGATTACTCCGAGACTTGACAACGACACTCTGTAGACCTGGCTAAACCAGTAAGAGAGCACAAACTGAGATACGAGACTTCCACCAAACGCATCGATCGAATAGAAGAAAGATAGTTTCGTGATGTCCCGCCTCGCTTCAAGACGCACGTTACCAAGACCGACCATTCTCGGTCCAGTATCTTGAGACGCAATACTCCCTAGCTTACGATAGAGGACTATTAGCAGGACACCAACTAGCCCGTAGACAAGATAGAGGAGCCGAGATGCAAGGAGGCTATCCTGGAAATAGTCGGGAGCAGATGCAGCGAAGGCTCCAATCGACGAGGCTCCATAACCGATAAAATTGTAAACCCCGAAAGCCCGGTTTCCTTTCCCTCCTCGCACTAGGATCGGTAGCACCCCAACTTCAATCGACTGGAAAGGTCCGGCTTCAGTCCCAGTTGTGCTGATATTGCCCAGAAAAAGACCCAGAATGATCAGGGGCAAGAGCACGGTTGAGGAGAGGAGAAATCCGGAGACGACCACGAGAAGACTGAAGATTATCAGAGATCTTTGGCGTCCCAGATAGTCTCCGTACCATGTGAGAATGATGTTGAAGAAAGCGTTGCCAACGAGGATCGCAGTAAGAGCTACGCCCACGTACAGAGCTGAGTATCCCAGTCTAACAAGATAGATTGGAGTGAGGATGCTCAGCAGACTAGAAACAGAGACCCTAGAGGCTTTGGAAAGAAAGACGTAGGAGAGTCGTTGCATCTCGCAACCTCAGACCCAAATTACGGTCATGAGGTTTAGGTTGACCCCCTGATACATCAGCGAACCATGCCCAAGACCTGCCCGCCTAGGGTTAAATCCCAAACCAATGTTGACTCTTCCATGCGTTTCTCTACTCGGGCCATACATGCTGGCCAGGACCCTGATCCCGTAACCGGTAGCGTTACCGTTCCAGTCTACCTCACTAGCACCTACCAGCAACCCGGACCGGGCAAAGAGGGAAAGTATGTTTACAGCCGAACAGCCAATCCGACCCGCACCGCCCTCGAAGAATGTCTAGCCAGCCTAGAAGAAGGACAATACGGTCTCGCGTTCAGCAGCGGTATGGCTGCAACAACCACAATCCTCCTCTCGTTGAAAAAGGGCGATCACGTCATCGCAGGAGACGACATCTACGGCGGGACCTACCGACTATTCGAACAAGTACTAAGAAACTACGGCCTGCAGTTCTCCTATGTCAATCCGGAAAATCCGAGCAACGTCGAGAAAGCGATCCGAAAAAACACCCGGATGATCTGGATAGAGACACCGACGAATCCGCTAATGCGGATCGTGGACATTCGACAAATTAGCAAGATTAGCAAGAAGGCGCGAGCCCTTCTCGTCGTGGATAACACCTTCATGAGCCCGTATCTTCAGAACCCGATAAAACATGGGGCCGACATCGTGGTGCACAGCACCACGAAGTACCTTGGCGGGCATAGCGACCTTATCGGCGGTGCATCTGTCACAAAAGACGAAGCTGTTCAAACCCGTCTGAAATATCTACAGAACGCCGTAGGAGCGGTGCCTGGACCTTTGGACTGTTATCTAGTTCTCCGGGGCATCAAGACCCTGGCTGTGCGAATGGAACGCCACGGGGAGAATTCGAAAGCTATCAGCGAACTTCTAACTAAACAGCCCAAGGTTGAGAAGGTAAACTACCCGGGACTTCCAGATCACCCGCAGCCAGACATCATCAAACGTCAAATGCGAGGCAACGGAGGAATGCTGAGCTTCCAATTGAAGGGAGGCTTCAACCAATGCAAGAAATTCCTTACCGGCCTCCGAGTCTTCACAGTCGCCGAGAGCCTCGGAGGTGTCGAGAGTCTCATAGAGCACCCCGCGAGCATGACCCATGCTAGTGTTCCGAAAGAGAGGCGTCTCAAGCTCGGAATATATGACAATCTAATTCGCATCAGCGTCGGAATAGAGGACGTTGAGGATTTGGTTCAGGATCTAGACCGGGGTTTCAAAGCGATCTAAGGCTATTTTGTTGAACACGAAATAGGCAATGGTTTAAATCGGAACTTCCGATATCGTATATCCGATATCGCTAAAACGAGAAATGTCGTTGAGAGGAGGTGAAACGAGACGAATCAACATGAGTGGGGATATCCGGGTCGCTTCATATTCTGGGGAATTCTAGCGCTCATCGCCGTGCTCACGACGGTCGCCGCTCTTAGCTGGGTTTTCTTCCGGCCAGTAGGTTACTATCCATACGCGTTCGGGTTCTTCCCATTCGGATTTTTCGGTTTCTTCTGGATATTAGCAGTCTTCTGGTTCATCAGATGGGCTTTCTGGGGTTGGCGAGGATACGGTCCTCGCCGATACTGGAGGTATGGTGACCAGGCCTACTACATCCTCAGAGAACGTTACGCACGGGGAGAGATCACAAAGGAGCAGTTCGACCAGATGACAAGAGACCTACAACAACACAACCAAGGATACCAAAACATGTAGGTGACGCGAGATAATTTCGCGTCATCCTACTCCTTTTCCTAGGCAGTTTCTTTCTTCGGGTCTGCAGACGTTTCTTCGATGTTTCTGTTTACGGACCATTCTAAATTAGAATGGCGACACACTTGTGAAGTTGAAGTCTCTAGCCAAGATTCCGGGTTGTAGCATTGCAGTTCCGGTAAACGATGTGTTCCTGACTGGCTCGGTGAATCCATCGATATTGTTGAAGAGTTCTAGAAGGCTCTGATTGAACCTCAGATTCTTGACCGGTCTCTTGATCTCACCATTTTCCACTAGGAACGTCCCATCCCGCGTCATGCCAGTCAAGGTTTTCGTTCGCGGCTCGACTTCTCGAATATACCAAAGTCTGGTCAACAAGAGTCCCTTGTCCATTTCGCCAACGAGTTCATCGGTCGTCTTGGTCGGTCCTTTTCCCTGAATGACAAGATTCGTTGGAGCCTCGCCAAGTGGATTCGGTAGTGGCAGCTCATGTCCCGTCGGATTAACACCGTCGTATCTGTGGGCGGATATTCGGCTCGAAGCCAGTCCCTTGAGCAATCCATTCTCGACTAGGGTCAGATTGCTTTTTGGAAATCCTTCCCCGTCGAACGCTGGACCCACTTGTAGTGGATGGTAAACGTCATCCACGAGCGTCACATTTTCACCGAGTATCTTCTCGCCCATACGACCGGACAAGTAACTTCTTCCCTCACGATACTGTCGCACGCCAAAATCGGGAGAATAGCCAGTGCTTGCAGAGACAATGAAGAAAAATAGCATTTCGCTCCAAGCGTGAGGATCGATAACAACGTCAAACTTTCCTGGAGAGATCTCTGACTGAGCCTTGTTCAGCTTAGCTCGTTCCAGCGCTGTGTCCGAAACTTGGCCAGCGTCCAGTTCTGCGATGTCAACAAAAGTGGAGTTTGCAAATCCTGTCTGGTTTCCATTGTCCGCGTCCATTGTCAGCGAAAAGTAGCCGCCAGTTCCCTTGTAATCCGCTTCAAGTCTGGCACTGTTAATCATGAAAACTTCGTCAACGCTTGTTCCCAGAATGCCGGACGCGAGAAGTCCGTTCTTTTTCGCAAGGTCAATGGCGTGTCCTACATGGGCTGCTTTGCTCTCCGCTGACTCCTGAACGGTCCGTTCATGGTACCTGTTTATGCTACGATACTTTTGACGCCCCAACATGGGGAGGTAGTCGGGGTCCTCAGGGGCGGTCTTTAGTTGATCAACCGCCTTTTCGACGGCCTTCTGAATGAAGCTCTCCTCGAGCCTCCCTGTAGTTGTTCTGGCTTGCTTTTTTCCGGATGCTAATCTCACTGAGAGTGTTCTGCTTTTCGTGAACTGGGATTGTCCCAGCTCGTTGTTTCCAAAACGTAGGAACTCGCCAGTTGTAGATGTTAGAGTTGCTTCAATCTCTTGGGCACCGGTCGCGAATTTTCGTACGACGTCAAAGATGCGATGACCCTTCTCTGTAAGGGAGACCTGGTTCTGGGTGCTGCTCTGCAACATGGCTAGGATGCTCCAAAGGTACGAATATTTCTGAACCTCGAAGGCGCGGCTCCGTGGCCGGTTCCCATTACTTGCTGTGGCTGTCCTTTTCCACAGTTGGGGGTTCCCCAGAGGACCCAGCTCTTCTGGTTACCAACCGCGTCGCAGGCATTCCAGAACTCTGGAGTTATCCCGGAATAGCCGGGGCCCCGGATCATTTCTCCTAGGCTGCCATTCTTGATGTAGTATCCCTTCTCACAGTTGAACTGGAAATTGTACCGTTTCTGATCGATGCTCCAGCCGTAGTTTGTATCCATGAGTATCCCATTTCGGGTATCTTCTATCATCTCATCATAGTCCCAATCTCCGGGTTCTAAACTCACATTCGTCATTCGAATAATCGGTAACTTGTAGGTGTCTGCTCGCATGCAACCATTGCTCCTTGCCTCTCCAACCCTGGAGGCTGTCCCACGGGACATGAGATAGCCAACAAATTTTCCGTCTTTGACCGCATATTTTCTCTGAGCTTGAACTCCCTCGTCATCATAGGCAAAGGTTCCGAGTCCGTGTCCATGGGCAACGGTAGCATCCATTACAATGTTCACGTGTTTGCTGCCGTACTGCAGCTTTCCCAGCTGGTCAGGTGTCAAGAAACTACGGCCTGCAAAGTTAGCCTCATACCCCAGCACTCTGTCGAGTTCAATCGGGTGACCGCAGGACTCGTGGACCTGCAGTCCGACTTGGTCAGCGCTAATAATTATGTCCGATTTGCCTTCGGGGCATCCCTCTGCCTGAGTGAGTGCTAGAACTTCTTTCGTCAGAGTCGGAGCTTGACCGGGAAGGTCCAACTCGTCGACCAGTTCGTAGCCTCCCAGCACGTACTGCTGCACGGATCTTCTCTGAATGCCTGAGGGCCCCTTTGCAGCGACTATCAGTGATGCGCCTGTCTGTGTCAGGTCTTGGAAGATTTTCGAGCCTTCCGAGTTCGCGAAATATTTCTCAATCCTCGTCGAGAGAATCTGGCCCCTTCTCGCCACAATTCCCTCTTCCTTCATTCTCCCTGTCGCATCCTGGAGAAGACCATACTTCGTATCTGTCGATATAGCGAGCGGGTCCTTCTTCTTAGGTGAAATCCAATCGGCCACATGTACTGGCTCCTTGGCGAATGAGGTTTTGGATCCAATCTTAGCGGCGCCGCGCGCCAACGCCAGTGCCTTACGTGTTGTATCCCGGATGCTCTCAGGATTGACTTCGTCTGTGTCTGCAAAACCCCAGCCCGAGTCTTTGTAGAGGACTCTTATTCCAGCCCCTAGATCATTGAGTTCTTCTGTGGCTGGATTCTCATTGATTACGCTAACAACTTCGGTGACTGTGTTGACAAGTCTGAAGTCGGCATAGGTAGCGTTTTCTCGAGAGGCCGTCTCGAGGCAGATCCTTGACAGCTCTTCTCCGAGGCTCTTAGTAGAATTCACGACGCCGATTCTGGCCTGGTTGGTTTTAGAGCTTTCCCGAGGCGATGGCTCAAAGAAGATGGGTTTCCGGAGACCAGGAATTCTTACCATTGAGTCTTCTTGATTCCGAGTCGATATGCGCCGTAGTTTGTTGCAAGGTGTATCGGAGGTGTCACAATAACGACGAGCAGGATCGAGGTGAGCCCAACTTGGAAGAAGGGGTATCCGAAGAGAACGCTTCCCAGAATGAAGTCGAGTTGGTCTAGGATTGGGAAGGGCCTGCCAGGTTCTACCTTGAGCCTACGTTTCACGAAGGCGCCAAAGAGATCTCCGAGTACTGCTCCAAGCGCAATCATGAATCCCGCGAACGCGAGACGAGAGTCAACGACGGACTCTACAAACCCGATAAGCGTACCAGCAACGATTCCCGCGGCTACTCCTCTGATTGTCTTGTGGGATCCAAAGATTGGCTGACCATCTGCAAGCGTTTTACCTCCATCAAGGGCAGCGCCTCCTCCGAACACTAGGGGCCCAGCGTTGGCGAAGTAGGCAGGACCGATGAACAACAAAGCGGAGGTAATTAGTCCCGTCATCTTGGCGAACGAACCAGTTAGCCGAGTCTCTATGGTTAATAATTCACGTGCTAGATGTCTTCGATACCGTCTTCGCTGATCCTGAACAAGCTATGAGCGCCCGGAACTTCGACTCCGTTCTTCTTCTCCAAGATGCAATCTCTCACATTCGACTTCGGAGTCTGCCTCAATCTCAGAACTAGATCAGACCAATGCTTCAGGGTTCGGGTCGCCACGGGTTCCACAAGCCATTCTCCGCCAGACGGCGCACTATGGACCTGTCCAGTCAGCAGAACCCACAATGTGAATCGGGCCGCAAGACTGTTCAGATGTGCGAGCTGGCGGTTCAGCTCTCGGTTGCGAGCGAAGATCTTCTCAGACCCTCCATCGTCGGATCGGTAGAGCCCAGTGATCGAATCCACCACGACCAGCGCCGGGGTCTTGGTAAGTACATTCTCTAGGCTCTCAACAATATCGACTTGGTCTCTGAAATCTTCTGGCCGAAAAAGTACGATCTTCTCGGCTTGCTGTGGCCCGCCGATGAGGCGTTCTAGTCTGTGAGCCGAGAATGACTGGTCAGCGTCCACATAGAAGACTCGGAAGTCTTTCCGAGCCATTTCCAAGGCACATTGCATACAGAGAATGGTCTTGCCTGTCGATGCTTCCCCATAGAGGAGGCTTATCTGTCGAAGCGGAAAACCGCCTCCCAGCAACATATCAAGCCCTCGAACACCGGTGCTGAGAGATTCCAATCTTGAATTCGCGATCTTGTCTTGCGAGGTAAGAAGCTTAGCCAGCTCGGATTCAGATGTCTAAACCAGTCACACTCAACTTGGACCAAGGTCACACTCTACTCCTGAAAGGACCCGCAGCGATCAGAGCAAAGAAAGGGAGCGCTCAATGCCTGGGCGCTCCGATCGACTCCGAAGACTGGACTACAATAGAAGAGACTCGACGAGAACCGATCTACGCAACGGACCGCACTCTTTTCGAAATAAGACGTGGCTCTGGAAGCTCTTGGACTGTTGTTGAAGAGTCAACAGTGCCGTTGGCATGGAACGAGGCAGCCCAGGTTCTGGAACGGCAACGAGGAGTCTGCGTCATCGTTGGAGAAGTAGACTCTGGCAAATCCAGTCTCTGCACGTTTCTTGTCAACAAATGTCTAGATGTGACAGGGAAGGTTGGAGTGGTTGACGCGGACGTGGGTCAGGCCGACATTGGGCCTCCTACAACAATTAGCTCATCTATTGTTCAAGCGCCGATAATCGGTCTTCACAAGGCAATTGTGGAAACCTCGTTCTTCGTCGGTGATACTAGCCCATCCTCTGTTCCGGACAAAGTTGTCACCTTAGCTACTCGCTTGAAAAACAGAATCACGAGTTCAGCGGATACAACACTGGTGAACACGGACGGGTGGCTCGCAGAATTCAACGCCCTTCGACACAAGCAGTTGCTACTCGAAGAAATTCAACCCGACTTGATTATCGGGGTGAGTCGATCAGACGAGATCATCGATCCTCTTCTTGACAGAGTGAGATTCGCGTCTCTGAAGCTACCAAGTTCTCCGTTTGCAAGAGCTCGATCCAAGGAGGAGAGGAAGAAGTCTCGGGAAGCAGGATACAGACGGTTCCTTCAAGGCTCCCACAAGGTAGCAGTAGGTCCGGAGACAACAGTCAGAATGTTTGACAAATTAGAACAGACAGTCTTCCCGGAGAACCGTGCCCTCAGAGGGCTCGCTGTTGGTCTGTTGAATCCGAACGAGGAGCTTCTCAGTATCGGTAGGATAAACCGTGTCGAAAATGAGCGGGTCTTCGTAGAGACGAGAATGGAAGAGACGCCAACTATTCTCGAAGTAGGAAACGTTGCTTTGTCGTCAAAGTACGATGAGGTGGGCTACGTCAATCTACATTGAGTAGGATTCAGGGATCGAGTAAACGTAGATCGTATGCTCGTTGTAGTTCTCTTTTCTAGATGGCTTCCAGCCGTTAATCATGAAGTCGTGACTAACGATTCGCGAGCCCGGCTTTGCCTCAGCTCTCAACTTCGGTTTCAAACGCTCATTCGCATAAGTTGTTAGGTAGAGGGTGATCAGGGTCGCTTCTTTGAGATCGGCTTGAAAGAGGTCTCGGTTGTAGACATGGACCTTATTCGTCAGGCTGAGCTTCTCAACCTCGCCTGAGGCGGTTTTGAAGAGATCTTCTCTAATCTCGTAACCAAACGCGGCTTTGACTCCGAAGTCTTTTACCGCCGTAGCTAGAATGCGGCCGTCGCCGCACCCGAGATCTACGACTACATCGTCCTTTGTAGCCTTAGCTACCTCTAGCATCTTGCGGACAACGTCATGGGGAGAAGAGACGAATGGTGCACAACTCATCTTGTTTCAAACTCTCTATTCGGTTGCGAGTGGCTTGATGAATCAAACTATTTAAACAACTCTACCGAAAAATCGCAAGAGACTCCTCGATCTGGCCTATTGTAATGATCAATGATACCAGAATTCACGAACTCTCAAAGGCAGAATTGAAGGAGCCAGTCCTGATACAGGGACTGCCCGGACTCGGCTATGTTGGAAAGGTCGCAGTCGATTATTTTATCGAGAAACTGAGACCAAAAAAATTCGCGGAACTCTACTCTAGCTATCTTCTCTTCCCAGACGGTAATCTAGGCATCAATATTTCCCAGGATGGAACCTATTCACTTCCCAAGTACGAATTCTACTCCTTTGGTGAGAAGGAACCTAACGCCATATTCCTCACGGGAGACGCCCAACCAAGCGTGACCGGCCAATACGAAGTCGCAAGCATAGTCCTAGACTTTGCCCAACGATTCAATTCCAAAATGGTCCTTACAATGGGAGGCTACGGGACAAGGTCAGGGAACGATGTGGGAGCAGTATACGCAGTTGTTGGTGACTCGGTTGTTGGAGACCGTTTGAAGAAAATGGGCGCTAAGCTCGCAAAGGGAGGAGCCGTGACAGGAGCCGCAGGAGTAATCTTGGGCATAGGTCGGCAGAGAGGGCTGCAGTGCGCGGGTCTCTTGGGAGCGACGACAGGGGTCTATCCTGATCTGGAAGCAGCTCGAGCCGTGATTCAGATGCTAACAGGGCTTGTAGGAATGCCGGTCGAGCTAAAGGATTTGGACACTGAAATTGAGGATATGAGGAAGAAGATGGAGAAGTTCCGTCGAACCGAACTCGAAGAGGTCAAAGAGGGGGAGGAGAAGACGGAAGAAGGAAAGGACCGCTACATCACCTAGGCACGATGTTCCGATAGGGTCGAGTCATGCAGGAAGCTAGCTTAGAAAGGGAAGGCAGGTTTCACAAGGTAAACCTGTTCCAAATGGACAACGCCGTTCTCGCTCTCTGCTACGAGGGAACCATGAAAATCGGAACGCTTGCCGTGTCGACCCCTGGCTTAACCGAGGGTGTGGTGGGCACATCGTCTGTTCTCTTGGGAGGGAAATATCTCATCGCAGCTCGAGCCCTTGCGGAGAGGTCGGCTGCGATCTTCAAGAAGATGAGCCTCGTCTCCCTCAACACAACACTCTCCGAGGGAGAAGCTCTCAGACTCTACTCGGGGCTACTAGACAAGGTCAGGAGCCCATGATTTAGAATTCGATATTCAAAATCCTAGAGATGGAGTAAGAAACCAAGGGCGATTGTGATTGCCATGGCTGTGAATGTGAGCGCAGCCATTGCGTCATCGAACTTTTCCGTGTTCATCTTATTGTCACTGTCAATCGCATCAGAGACACGATACTCGCAATCTTGGGAGAGATCCTCGGCTTGATTCCGGACATTAACTATCACCAAAATAATCAGTGCTTCATCGTCTACGTTAATCCCGGTGTAACAGAACAGCCTGGAGCGTGTGGTCCAAGATTCCTTAATACGATGAGGACTCGATCACAAGTTGGCCGTCGCGTGGCCTCTAGTTGCGACGCAACGTTCTAGAAATAGTGGAGACTAGCGCCAACTGTTCAGCTTAGTTGCGGGAGGTTCTCTTGCGTCTGTTCCGTTGTGGCCGGTGACCCACTCTGGAACAATGACTGCTCTGATGAGTTCTTGAATGGAAATTCCTCTTCGCTTAGCTATCTTTTCTAGTTCTCGGTAGATAGTATCGTCGAGTGTTTGCATGAATTTTGGCAGAGCAGGCACCACGGTTTCTTCGGATATCAGTATCATTTCTGGGGTTGAAATAAAGTGCTGATGTAACTTCTAGAATTCTGATCCAGTGACAGAACGCGAAGCGCTTGAGGCTAGAGTGAAACCTTCACCGACGATGGTGTCTCGCCGAGGATTTGTCTGGATGCGGCTTCGACTCTGGAGCGGTACTGGTCCTTGGTGTAGACCCGGACGAGATTCATAAAGGTCCTTAGAACGCCGATTATTCTCGAAATCTCTGAGAGCTGTACGATCTCTTTCTTGCCTGTCGGTCCACGTCTGAAGACTGGTATATCGAGTGGCTGTATCTCCACAGCGTTGTGGTAGGGCACTGAAGCGAGGGTTGGTACATCAATCATCACATCCTCGACGTTGACTCGTGCTTTCTTTGCGATCTCGTCTCTGATGTTGTCTCTCACACTCTCCTTCGTTATCACGTTCGAGACGAGTTCTTCTTGAGCGAAGAGGGTCTTCTCGTAGGAGCACTTTAGGAGTCTTCTAGCCTCTAGGTCCTGCATTATTTTCTTGGACAACTTGCATTCTCTCAGGTCTGTCCAGACCTTGTAGTCGTCGAGGCGCAAGTAGTCTTCCGGCTCATCGAAGTTGAGTAGATTCAACTCGTCCTTTGCGGCCTCGAGAGCTTGGACTATCATGATCTGGACCGCTCTTGAGGCGCGGTGGAAGTAGATGGTTCTGAACGATTCGAGTCTGGCTAAGAGGAAGCTTTCGAGTGTTGCGACAGCTCTTCCGTCGATGGACAAGTTTCCGTTGATCACATCCATAGTGTATATGAGTCTGTGAACGTCCACGGAGCCATATCCGGCTCCCGTATGGAATGAGTCTCGGACTAGGAAGTCCATCTTGTCAATGTCAACGCTGCTGCTGATGATCTGGTCGAGATATGGTCTCTTTCCATCCCTAAGGCGGCCTACGGCAAGGAGGCCGAGCTTTCGAGGGTCAAAACCTGCGTCGGCCACCTTACTCGCAATTTCTGTCTCGTTCACAAGCCAAGGGACCAAGTCTTCATGGGTCTTTTTGAGATGGCGAACCATGAGAGGCTCAAAGACGTGGGAGAACGGACCGTGCCCGATGTCATGCAGTAGGGCAGCTAGGCGCATCTGTTCTTGAGTGTGATCGTCCAGGCCCGTTGGGAGGACTTCTGAGAGCACGCCTGCTAGATGCATTGCTCCGACAACGTGTTCAAACCGAGTATGGTTTGCTGCTGGGTAGACAAATTCAGATCCGGCGAGCTGGCGTAATCTTCGAAGTCGCTGAACGGGTCGGGTATCGATTATCGTCTTTTCAGCTTCGCTAATCCGGATGTATCCATGGATAGGGTCTTTGATGAACCCCCAGGCGTTAGACATGGCAGGGAAATGTGCGTGCGACCACTTATTCTAAACTTCTCAATCCAGGGTCAGTTAAGACCATTTTTGGAACCATGATCCTCAGTTGGAGACATCGAGGGTTCAACTTGTGGCGGGATATCACGCAAATTCTTGGAAGGATGCAGGTTAATACGAAAAACAATATTCGGGAAGAGGATGGACGCTGATTAGCGTCATCACGTTACTTTTTCTTCTTCTTCGTCGGATTATGTGCGGCACACGTGTCACACAACGAGCTCTCGCCTCCAGTCCGATGTATCGCTTTTCAAGTTCAGCATTAAGGCGTTCGGTTTCTTAGATTCTTGGGCCCGGTTGCCGGGGGGCTTAATACTCAATGGACCCGCAGAGAGTCGTTCGCGGTTCTCTTTTTATTCTCCTGAAGACGAGCAACTAAGACGTCGCGTTCCGACATTGGTAAAAGACAAGATTCTCTGTTTCGCCTGTGCGGTCAAGAATATCGAAACGACCTTCAACACGTACTACGAACTACAGGATCATCTGTACCGGGACCATGACATGAAGAAGGATCCTGCAATGGATATTTTCAACAAATACAAGAACCCTGGGACGAAGACTCCGACAGGAGAAAAATAACCGTTCCCTAGTCGAACACCCAGAGGGGCCCGAAGAGAGCAGATCGTTCTATAGAGAAGACACTAGCCCATAGCCAATGATCACGATGAATGTGACCAAGATGAATGTCAGGAGACTGCGCTGGAGGTCAATGCCTAGAGCAGTTCTAACTGCTACTACGGTGGAGATCGCGATCCATGCTATCCCGACTGCACGAGCGATGTCGACAACAAACCCTACTGGGAACGACATCAAGAGGAAAACCAACCCGGGAGAACTTGCGAAGAAGACTGGCCGTGCCAGGGACCAGTAGTCCGATGTCGCTCGGAAGATTCGTGTTCCGATAACAAACGTCAAGGATACCCATACGAATCCCAGACTGATGCCAATTAGCGCGCCGAGAATCGCTCCTACAAGAACCCAGAGGCCTGGAACTCCGATCGACATTGTGAACCCGAAACCGAAACTTGTTCCAGCGAGGGCCAAGACAACTAAGGCTTGACCCGTCGCTGCGGGATCCTCTTTCAGCTCCAGGAAATTGCTGCCTCTGAGTCTTGCCGATTGGACCATCCTGTCCAGCATGGTCCGGAACCGGCTCGTGGTGAGAGAGCCTGACCGAGAGATCATTTCTCGACTACTGAATAATCGGTGCCGATCTGGATTATCAACTTATAGGAGAAGGTCTGTTCAGGCCGTTCCGAACTGTAACCCGATAAATGCAAGGATGAGAAGGCCGACAGCGACTGTAAGAACTGTTCGTCTAAGGTTTAGTCCCATGACTTGTTTCAGCGCAAATACTTGTGAAAGGAATAGCCAGACCACTGCCGCGACTGCCACAGTCCCTTGGAACCAGTAGACTGGAACATTTCCCTGGACTATGATTGGAGGGATCGGGACAATGATCAGGAGAAAGAGAATGAACGGACTGCTAGCGAAAAACAATGGTCGAGCAAGTTCCCAGTAGCTGCTCTTACCCTGGAAGAGTCTTGTACCGACTAGGAAGGCGGTGGCTGACCATACGAACGCCGCGAAACACACGGTGACCGTGTTGGCGAGGCTGCCGACGATTATCCCATATAATGAGAGATCATGTCTCTGGAATTCCGTCTGGGCCGTGAACCCGATTCCATAAGCAAGTCCTGCAAGAACGAGGACCGCGACCGCTTGTCCAGTAGCTGTGGTGTCCGTCTTGAGCTCTAGTACTCCTTGATGGTCTAATCTGATCGCTCCGTTGATCCTGGACCACATTAGACCCAGCTGGAGCTTTGATCCGGGCGGTTCTCTTCGGATGGACATCGTTGATGAGCCAGGCTTAAGTCGTGACATCAGTCCATGCTTATGAACGAATGGTCAATCAGATACTTTGGAGCATGGACGCGTGTCGAGAACCGAAGCCCTAGATGCAGTCGCGGAGCTTAAGGAGACTCTCACAACTACCAAGCCCAGTTTCAAAGTCGTAGTAATGCCGGACTTTTACCTCGACTACATTCTCACCTATCCGGGGAAGCTTGAAGACCTGACAGCGTCATTTCTGGAGGTAGCCCAGAGAGGAGGAGGAAACCTCCTAGGCTGGAGACACATGGTTGGGCGTGGAGGAAACGCTTCGAACGTCGTGGCTCAGCTCTCAAAGCTTGGCTGTCAAGTCGTCCCGATTATTGAGACAGATGAACTCGGCAAGACCGTACTCCAGCACTTTCTCAAGGGAGTCGACCTTTCACACGTTAGAACGACCGGAACGCTGTCCCGGACAATGTCGTTCGAGACAGAGCACTCGGGCAGGCGCGTTAACATCATGGTCAGCGATCCCGGGTCCCTATCTCGGTTTGGGCCGGAAAAACTGACGCAAGAGGACAAGCAGCTCATCGCTGACGCTGATTTTGTCTGTGTCCTTAATTGGAATCAGAACCTGAAGGGAACAGACCTCGCTGAGAAGGTCTTCTCCATCGCCAAGGAGGAAGGTAAGGCCGTCACGTTCTTCGACCCTGGAGATCCTGCCCTCAGGACAGGCGAGATTGAGGGGTTGAACCAGCGGGTCCTGACCCCGGGACTGGTTGATGTCCTGAGCGTGAACGAGAATGAGTTGATGCACCTCGCGAAGGGGGTGGCCGAGGACACTTCAGAGATTGAGGGTGCTGAGGATCCGCTCTTCGGGGCGGCCAGCGTGTTCAGTATGATGATCCCGAGAGTAGATCTTCACACGCCGGAGTTCTCAGCGACTTTTGTGGATGGGCAGAGAGTCCGCGTTCCATGCGCTAAGATCAAGCCCGCCAAGGTTACTGGGGCTGGAGATGTATGGAATGCGGCCGACATCTACGCTCAAGGCGTTGGCCTCGGACATAGGGATCGACTGATATTTGCTAACGCGGCCGGTGCGGCATATCTGGAGGGTCGAGGGCTTGAACCTCCTACGTTACGAGAGGTTGTCGGGCGACTCGACAGTGTTGTCGCGGCGCGGAAGCCCTAGGGTTTCACGAGTCTTAAATTGGATAGGCCAATTAGTTCGGCTGGCCAAGAGTTCGAGCTGCGACTGTGACCGTTAGAGGAGCGAGCTAGCATTGTTGAAAGTGGCTGATGGGATCTATAGGGTACCTGCTCGTCATGCGAACACCTACCTTGTAGAGGCGGACAATGGACTCGTGCTTGTCGATACCGGGATGCCCGGTAGTGAGAAGCGGATACTGAAAGCAGTCGCGGATCTCGGCCGCGAGCCCAGCGATGTTAAGCTGATTCTTCTAACCCATCGACACTGGGATAACATCGGAAGCGCTGCCGCGCTAAAGAAAGCGACTTCTGGAATGCTCGTCTCTCACGGATTCGAAAAACCATACGTTGCCGGGACCCTTGTAGTAATAACGCCGCGAGCGTGGAGTCTCTACGGACGTATAGCCAGGCGCGCTCTAGCAATTGCCTCTTCAACAAAGAAACTGCTTAGGCTCGTCAAGTACCACCCGGTGCTCGTTGACGAGGCCTCCGACGAAGAGTCGATACTAGAAAGTGTCGGCCTGGACGGGTCGATCATCTGGACCCCCGGCCATACAAAGGGGTCTATCTCACTATTCCTAAACAAGAGTCGGGTTGCCATTATTGGCGATCTTCTGAGGACCAAACGCGGCAAGCTTCGAGAGCCATTATTCATGGAGAATATTTCGCAGGAAAGGTCGAGTGTTCAGCGAATCCTTGATCTGCACCCGGTCATGCTCTGCCCAAGCCGCGGCAAGCCCTTGCCCCCTTCGAAAGTCAGGATCAAAGAGAAGATTGCCAAACCTATGAAGATCGAGACGAAGAAAGAGGAAGACGATATTGATCTTGAGGGTCTAGCGAAGGACCTGTCAGCGGAGTCCTCCTAGGTCCCGAAGTCCTCTGGAACAGAGCTACACCTAAGGGAACCTTGCGGAAAGAAAAGAGTGGGAGTTTGATGGGCTACTTTCGAACCTTGTCGAACCGGGCGGCTACGTCGTCCCAGTTGACCACGTTCCACCAAGCATCAACATACTTTGCCCGGTCGTTCACATAGTCCAAGTAGTACGCGTGCTCCCAGACATCGACAACTAGGAGAGGAGTCATGCCTTGGACGGATAGGTCCATGTGCTTCTCTGCCTGAAGAGTAATCAGCTGGTCTGAGACAGGCTCGTAGGCGAGTATTCCCCAGCCTGATCCCTCAACTTGTTTAGCTGTGTTTCCGAACTGTTCCTTGAAAGAGTCGAGTTTTCCAAAGTCTTTGTTTATCTGATCGGCTAGCCGTCCTCCGGGTGTTCCGCCTCCACCCTGTTTCATGTTGGGCCAAAATAGGCTGTGCATGGTGTGGCCTGAGACGTTGAAGGCGAGATCGCGAGAGATTCCCCGGACGTCAATTCCGGCAAAACCGGTCTGCCGTGCCTTCTCCAGCTTGTCTAGAGCTGCGTTTGCTCCGTTTACGTATGCGAGGTGATGCTTGTCGTGGTGCAACGTCATGATCTTCTCAGAAATGGTCGGTTCGAGGGCGTTGTACTTGTAGGGCAGGTTCGGTAGAGAGTATCTTTTTCCTGGCATGAAACGTGGCACGATGGAACCTTTCACATAAAACTTGGCTCAATTCCTCGCGGAGTCTTTGAGCCACTCCTGGGGGAGGGGGGGTCTCGATTGGTTCTTTCCATTCTGGGCTTAGTTAGTGGTTTTGGCTTCTTCCCGTGGCTGAAATCGGATTCTGATCATGGTTGGGAATGAGCAGGAGCCGCAAGGAAAACGAGCATTAACGTTTGAAACTCGCTCTCCAGGGGGAACGCACATCAGGGATAGCCAGAGCGGTTCGTTTACGGTTGCGGGTCAGCCTGGTTTGTTTGCGATTGTTAAGCTACCCAGTAGAGACTTTGGTTGTGGGACGGAACCTGTAAATACATATAGGCACAGGGTTATCGTGTATAACGTACGTCATAAATGAGTGAATGAAGATGGCTAACAAGAGTATTCTGGACCTCGACTACGCCAAGTACGATTTCAAGGATCCAGAAAAATACGTGTTCAAGTCCGAGAAGGGACTCTCACGACAGACTGTCGAACAGATTTCTGAGATGAAGAAAGAGCCTGAATGGATGAAGAAGTTCAGGCTGCGAGCCTATGAGCATTTCGTCAAGCGGGCCATGCCTCAGTGGGGAGGAGATCTTGCTCACATCGACTTCAACGACATCTACTACTATCTCCGTCCTACCGACAAGGTTGAGAACAAGTGGGAAGATGTTCCCGACAAGATCAAGAAGACCTTTGACCGATTGGGAATACCTGAGGCCGAGAAGAAATTCCTGGCAGGGGTTGGCGCCCAGTACGAGTCCGAGGTCGTCTACCATAGCCTCCTGAAACATCTCGAGGATAAGGGAGTCATATTCTGCGATACAGATACTGCTGTCAAGCTTCATCCAGAGCTTGTCAAGAAATATTTTGGAACAATTATTCCACCTGAGGATAACAAGCTCGCCGCGCTCAATAGCGCCGTCTGGAGCGGCGGCAGTTTCATCTACGTACCCGAAGGAGTCAAAGTAGATCTTCCACTTCAGGCATATTTCAGAATCAATGCTGCTAACATGGGGCAGTTCGAGAGAACCCTCATCATCGCAGACAACTACGCGGATGTTCAGTACATTGAGGGCTGCACAGCCCCGGTCTACTCCAAAGATGCACTTCATTCTGCGGTAGTCGAGATCATCGCCAAGAAGGGCGCGAAGGTCCGTTACACCACTCTCCAGAACTGGAGTTCTGACGTCTACAACCTCGTGACGAAACGAGCCTACGCCTATGAAGACGCGACAGTAGAGTGGATCGATGCCAACGTGGGTAGCAAGCTTACCATGAAGTATCCATCAGTCTATCTGGTCGGACCGAGAGCTAAAGCCGAGATTGTCTCCGTAGCGTTCGCTGGCAAGGACAGACACCAGGACACTGGAGCCAAAGCCGTCCATCTCGCACCATACACCAGTTCAAGGATCACAGCAAAGTCGGTCAGCAAAGACGGGGGACTAACAACCTACCGAGGACTCGTGCACGTGGCCAAAGGAGCCGTCGGTGTGAAATCCAGCGTTAGATGCGACGCACTACTAATGGACGACCGTTCCAAGACGACCACCTATCCGTACATGGAGGTCAACGAGGACGACGCAACCATTACTCACGAAGCAACTGTCGGAAGAATCAATGAGGACCAACTGTTCTATCTCATGTCCAGAGGCTTGAGCGAGACTCAGGCTCTCAGCATGATCGTCACGGGATTCATGGAGCCCTTCACAAGGGTCCTCCCCATGGAGTACGCTGTCGAGTTCAACCGGCTCATCGAGATGGAAATGGAAGGCGCCGTGGGCTAATCCGTAACCAGCCAAAACTTCTAAACGTATTATTTTCGCACAACTAGCCATGGCCAACTCTCTCGCCAGCCCAACGGAAAGCATGGTGAAAGAGGTCTCCGGCCACTTTTCTGAACCGGAAGAAATTAGCCGAGAACGCGCAATCGCCCTCGACTACTTCAACAAGCTACCGATCGAGAAATCACAGCTATACACGAAATACGTGGATATCCTCTCGGGTCTTAATCTCGATTCTATCCAGCTTGGAATCCCATCGCATAGTCGAACTATTCCAAGCGAAATATCTCACCTGGTAAGGGAGAAGGACGAGCCGACACTTGCACTGCAAGTGGATTCCCAGATGGTCCGCACCGAAGTCCACGGTGCCCTAGAGAAGGAAGGAATTGTCTTCTCAGACATGGCGTCTGCATTGGTCAAGTTTCCAGACCTCGCTCGGAACAGGTTCACGAAGGCAATACCTCCTGGAGACGACAAGTTCGCAGCTCTCAACGACGCATTCTTCACAGCCGGCACCTTCCTCTACGTACCCAAGGGACTGAGCGTCAAGATTCCATTTCGCAACATCATACTGCTCAAGACACACGGACGAGCCTCGTTCGCCCACAACATAATTGTGGCCGAGGAGAACAGCAAGGTCAACTTCTTGCAGGAAAGCTACTCACAACTGGGCAAAGAGCGTCAAGGTCCCGCGCTCTACAGCGAGGTTACAGAAGTCTATCTCGGCGAAGGAGCAGAGGTCAACTTTGCCAGCATCCAAGATTTTGAGGGAGACGTTCACTCGACAGTCAATCGACGATCAATCGGCCACAAAGATTCCCGGATTAACTGGACCGTGGGACACATGGGCGGTGGAACAACGCGTTCCAGGATGGACAGTGTTCTCGATGGTCCCGGAGCAACCGCTGAAGATGTCGAAGTTGTCTTTGGCTCAGAGTCTCAGCGATTCGATGTTGTAACAGATCTAACACATCAGTCAACACATACGACGGGCCATGTCCTAGCTCGCGGCGTCTTGAGAGACAGTGCTCGCGCGATTTTCAAGGGCATGATCAGGATCAGCGAGGGAGCCAAAAATTCTAACTCGTATCTTGCAGAGCACGCGATGATTCTTAGCAAGAAAGCCCGTGCAGACGCGATCCCTGGGCTTGAGATTTTCACCAACGAGGTAAAGGCGACTCACTCTGGCTCCGTAAGCCAGGTAGACGAAGAACAAATTTTCTATCTCATGTCCCGAGGCCTAACCCATAGCGAAGCTCAGAGGATGGTCATCCTAGGATTCCTCCACCCAGCAGTCAAACGAATACCACTCCGATCCGTAAGAGCAGTCATCCAATTTCTGATCGATGAGAAATGGGCCGGCAGGGGAGGTCTGATTCCTCCGAAAGTGGAGCAGCTTCCAGAGTTTGAAGAGGAGCCTGAGAAGGAGACTGTTGAAGCAGACCTCTTCGAACGTCACTACAAGTACCGGTAGGGACACACGTCCTGGGAAAGCTCATACCCGTCGGCCCCCTTTCTGAGATTCCACCAGGCACGGTGAAAGGGATCGAGCATGACGGAAAACGAATCATGATAGTCAATCTTGAAGGACAGCTTCATGCCTGGGACGGGACCTGTACGCATGAAGAGGCAGATCTCTCGACCGGATTCCTGATAGGAGAGGAAATCACTTGCCCGCTTCACCTGTCAAGATTCAACCTGCTGACCGGAGAAGCGGTCAATCCACCGGCCGAGAAACCATTGACCAAGTACAAAGTGAAGGTCGAGCATGGCGAGATATTCGTCGAGCTCGACTAATGGCTCAAAGTCAAGATCACTAAATAAGAGACTCCAGAATCCAAAGGATTTGTTTCGCTCCTTGCAAGAGACCGTAAACCCGGAACTGGTGAAACTAGCGGCAGAGTCTGCTCAGGACGAATATGCGGACCGTTCGGTCTACCTTGCTCTCGCCCGTCGAGAGAGGAACCAGGGATTCAAGAAGGCTCTCGAAGAGATTGGGAATGGCGAGCAGTCTCACTACGAGTTCTGGAAAACCTATGCTCCCGACGTGAATGTCTCCGCAAGGAGAGCGCGAATGGTCGTGATCGTACTCTTACGACTCATTCTCGGACTGACTTTCACGCTGAAGCTATTGGAGAGGCATGAGGGGAAGCTTCACGAACGATACAGGAAGCTTGCTGAGTATATTCCTCCTGCGGACATGGCTCGCTTTCAGGCGATGATGGACAGTGAGGAGAAGCAGGAGGACCTTCTGATCGGAGAGATCAAGGAGGACCGTGTCAAGTACATGTCATTCATAGTTCTTGGACTGGCAGATGCGGTCGTCGAGATATCTGGAATTCACGCCGGCTCTCTCGGAATATATGGGAGAACAGAGCTCGCTGGACTCGCAGGAATCATTGCAGGAATGGCCGCCTCAATCGCGATGGGGACTGCCGCGTACGCCCAGGCGAAGCAGGGATTCGAAGGGTCGGCCAAATGGTCCGCAATCTACACAGGCGTCTCCTACATGATTACCGCAATCTTCCTTGCTCTGCCTTACTTTCTCACGAAGAACATGGCGGGGGCGCTCACGACATCATTGGTCATCGGAATTGCGCTCGTTGCGGCTATGACCTTCTACGACACGGTGATCTCTGCGCGGCATTTCAAGCGCCAGTTCGGAGAAATCGCTGGAATAATCTTGGCCGCTAGCCTTGCCCTCTTCATGGTTGGAATACTAGTTAGACAGTTCCTAGGTATACAGATAGGATAGATATTGGTCGTGCATGCTCCACTAGGAGGAACATTGATTGCCGGCCAAGAAGCAGATTGAAACAATAGACGAGTATATCAAGAATTATCCGAACGATGTCCAGAGTATTCTAGAGAAGATGAGGCAGACAATCAAGAAAGCGGCACCAGGGGCTGCGGAAACTATTAGCTATCAGATACCCACTTTCAAATTGAAAGGGGTCTCGATAGCTCATTTTGCTGCATTCAAGAAACACATCGGGCTCTTCCCACCAGCACCCAGAGAATTCAAGGATGAAGTATCCAAATACGCGGGTCCTAAGGGGAATCTCAAATTCACTATCGGCGAACCGATTCCTTACGATCTGATTACAAGAATCGTGCTCTTCCGAAAAAAGTCGATTCTAGACTAGGAGAAGTAGAGAATTTCATCCTAGCTTCGTGTCTTTGAGAGTTGGGGGCTTCGGCATTGTCGCTGCAGGGTCCCAGGAGCCTCGCTCGTATAGCTTGTTGACTTCTATCTCGATCACCATCATCAACTCCCTTAGCTTAATTGGAACCTTGTTCTTTCCCTCCCAGTTCTCGTAAACCTCCAGGACTTCTCTTGCGAATCCTGGAGCTAGCCGGACGTATTCTAGTTCCAATACTGCCTCGTCATGAATTGATGAGGGATAGGAAATAGACTGTATAGCTCAGAGAAACTGTTCGAACCCAAGCGAGTTCCTCACCGGAACTCGTCAGAACGGGCTAGCCCAGCTGTGTTAACTGTATAAGGTTCCCGACAGTGTCGTCGAACCGAGCTATCGTTGAGCCTGGAGTCCTTGTGGGTTCCATGGTGAATTTCACGCCGAGCTTCTTGAGCCTCTGAAACTCCTTCTGAATGTCATCAACGAAGAACATCGTTGCAGGGATTCCTTGTTTCGAGATTGATTCTTGGTAGGTTTTCGCGGCAGGATTGTCGTTTGGCTCGAGAACAAGCTGGGGACCGTTCGGGTCTTCCGCTGAGACGACTGTTAACCATCTGTATTTGCCCGCGGTGATATCGGTTTTCTTGACAAAGCCCAGGTTCTTCGTGTAGTAGTCGAGTGCTTTGTTCTGGTCGTTGACGAATACGCTAGTTAGTTTGATCTTCATGATTTTCGGCCCGCTTGTGGAGGCGCTACATATACATGCGGCTATTACAGCGCCTTCTCGTACAGAGTGGCCACGGCTTTACGCCCTACGACATCTCCTTTGTTTAGAAATCCCGCTCGTTCGTAGTAGTCTCGGATCTTCCTGTCCGCTTCCAGACAGTTGAGTCTTAGAAACCTCTTGCCCACAGTTCTAGATTCCAACTCAGCCCATCGTAACATGTCAAGTCCAACGTTCCGTCCTGCGTAGGCACGTCTTACAGCGAGCTTGTGAACATAGCCGGAATCAGGTAGCTGCTCTCCCCAGAACACTCGATCGGCCCATTGAAGAGTAATCGTACCCGCGGGTTGCTCATCAACCAGTCCAATATGCACTTCGCCGCGAGAAATCTGTTCTAGGAAGGTTTCGCGGGAGAATTCTCCAGGCCTCCACACGCTTGGAAGTCTCTGTTCAATGATCCATGATGCAGCTTCGTCGAGAATTCCAAGCACAGTGTCGATATCTTCTAGTTTCGCTGGTACGACCCTGAGTTGGGTATGGTCCAATCTTGCGAAAGGCGTGGCGATCACTTTCGACCAGAGTCGGTCTTGAACTTCCACCGGGTCGCGCCATATGGCTCAGCGGTACCCAGGGCGAAGATAGTCTCCGGCCTGACCTCGTACACATTCCAGGGTGGCGGCCCCGCGCTTGGAGCACTGTACTTGGCAGTGAGTCCTCCCTCGACGACCGTCGGCTCCCATCCTCCCTTCTTGAAAGCGTCAGCAATCCTTTGGAGACGACCGGGGTCTACGATTCTCTTGGCTGGACCCTGAACTACAATGTCGAAGTCGTCAGTTGCAATCGTTATGACGGAACTGGGATTACGAGCTATGTTTCTGGCTTTGCGGGACTTGGGCCCAGTGTTGAAGTAGAAAGCATCGTCCACGAACAAGACTCCGATCGGCATGACGTGCGGCCTACCGTCGGGATGCACAGTTGCCAGCCAAGCTGTATGCCGTCCAGGACCCCCCGTTTTTGGAGCTTGAGTAAACCCCTCCTGCATCCGCTTGAGAACTTTCTCCCACCGGATAATGGGTGCGCCATAGCCATCGAGGTTTTTCTTGGAAGTCGGATCTTTCAAGCTAGATCACTTTAGGTCGTGATGGTCTATCAACCTATCCCGCTGAGTTTGGCGCATTGATAGAGCGGAGCCTTTCTTCTGGGAATCAAGCGGCGGTCTGTTTCAGCCGAGGGAGAAGCATGCTTCCACGGTCCATCTTCTCGAAATGGCCTAAGCTCGCATTTGTTTCTGTAAACCGACTGGAGCTGTCTGGTTTCATAGAGCCTCCAGCGATTAAGACAGGAACCGGATCGTCGCTGTGTCCCTTATCCTTCCATGGCGTTGAGTGGTCGCAGGTGACGCAGAGCACCGTTCTCTGGAGCTTGGCGGCCATGCGAAGGTGTGCGAAGAATCCCCGGTCGATCTCTTCGATCCTCTGCTTCTTCAACTCATACAGCCCATCGTGTCCCGGCTCGTCGGGTCCTTTCAGATGAACGTACACGAAATCATACTCGCCGGCCAATCGCAAGACTAGCTCCGCTCTCTTTCGATAGTCCTCAAGCGATGTACCTGGTGGCATCTCTCTAACCTCCATATCTAGTAGTCTTCCGATTCCCAGTTCTGCGGGCAGATCCGCAATCATTGCGGCGTTTAGGCTCCATTTTTCTCGAAAGCTTTGGACGCGAGGTTTTGTTGTGCCAGCGTCCCGCATCAGAATGAAATTTGCGGGTTTCTTGCTCTGCGCTCTTCTCTGTTCGTTTACCGGGTGAGCGTCCAGTACTTGTCTGGTTTTGAAGCCGAACTCGTTGACTAGAGCGGCAGATCGTATCGCCTCGTCAGAATCGTCCAGAGAGTCGCACTTTGGAATTTCGTACTCTCTTGCGCCAGGCTGTGCAATGCTGATCTTTCCTGTACGCACGTAGGCGGGGTCGAAGTTGGAAATTTCTGAAGAGAACTTGTGCCCGTTGGTTCTGAAGACCACGACTGCTCTGTGTCCTACGGTCGCTTCGAACTGGAATCGGGTTCCGTCCTTCATTTTTACCTCGCTGTTGACTGTTATTGCCAATTGTAGAGCTTCTTCGGTTGAGAGGTTCCGTCCCGCTCTTCTGTCTACTAGTTTGGCTCCTTCTGCGGTCGCGAACCCGGCACGAAGCGCGAGATCGCCATCATGAAAGTCGACGCCCGCTCCTATCGCTTCGACTACTCCTCTGGACAGATGGATGTGCAAAGGGTCGTAGCCGAGGAGGGAGAAGACGCCAGCATCGCTTTCTGGAGCGATTCCTTTGCCAACAGTATAGAGGGAACCTAGGCTTCCCCTTCGGACGAGGGCGTCGAGGTTCGGGGTCGAGGCGGCTTCGAACGGGGTCTTTTGTCCAGCCTCTGGTCTATCGCTAGCGCCGTCGAGGACTGCCATGATTATGGGTTTCATTCTCGCACGACTCGCCGCTTATTCCGTCGACAATGTTGCGACAATTCTGTAGCGACCTGCCAATCTCAATGTGCCGTTGCCTATCCGTCAAGTCCGATTCTTCAGATAACTATCTTTCGACAAGTGAGAATTGTCCAATCGAAAAACAGGTCACGTCTCGGTCGAAGCTTGCATGATAGCTGGCGCTAGCACATTAGATAGAAAACGAGGAAAGGAGGGAAGGTAGGTCCCTGATTAATTCAAGGGCCTTTAGTCTGTGTCTTTGGCTTCGTCCTTGTCACGGGCTTCAGTGTCGTGGTCAGCATGTGCTGAGATTGTCCAGTGCATCTTGTAGCCGACGGTCGAGCCCCCGCTGCCCTCGACACCGCCAGTTAGTGTGCCACGGAAGTGTCCTTCACCATGGACATCATTCGACTGACTTGTGTCACCGTGCACGACAAAGTTGCCTCTAGTGAAGGTGCTATTCTTGACGCCCTCGTATCGAATATGCAACGTGACTTGGTTGGCACCTAACGTGCCGGTTAGATTGCCCCAACCATGGAATGTAGTGAAAGTGAAAGTCTTGCCCTCGTCCGTTACCGTATGCACGACGTCTCTCTCTATAGTCTGCGCTGTGCCCGTCAGGTTGCCTGTGAAGCTAACCGTCTCGTGCACCTTGACAATTGTCGTGTGGTCGTTCAGAACGGTGGGACCTGAGACTGTGGCGCCCTGTGCGAAGCTGACGTTGCCCATCCCCTTATTCAGATGGTCATCGTTATCCGCATGGGTCGCGTTCGCCGCCGACACCGCAACAACAGGTATCAGAAAAGCCAGTAGTATTGCTACAGCCCAAATTCCTTTTTTCATTATTCATCCTCCAACGAGCTGGGTACTTCTATCACCGCGCCCCTCCTCGGCGCTCGAACGGAGATGCCACCAATGCGGTCACGGGCCGTCAACTCTCCCGGACGCAGTGCGAGACGACTCCGAATCAGCGGCTTCTCGCTAGAGTGACTATTTGACACCTTCTTTTTGGAGGAGAGAGAAAGAATACATGGGCTGGCTCAAGCTATACGCATATATCGTTTCGTCCGTGCCACGGACTAGGGGCCGCCGATTTCCGCGATAAATGATCCCGTGAGCCTCCACACTTCGAGCCTGCTGCCCACTTCCAGTGGCCAGGCGCATCTGAATTCATGCGAGTACAATTGGAACCAGCGGTGCTTCTTCCAAGCGATTGTCTTCGAACATAGCTCCTCCTGATTTCAACAGTTATGATGCAAAGAAATGTCCCTACATCACTTAAGGATATGTAGCTGGGCCTTGCGCAGAACAAAGAAGAATCCCGATGCCAACTGCGATTGAGCCTAGCGTCGCTTCTCATCTGAAGAGGAGTCATCTTACGTCTCAGCTTGGAGACAGCCTAAACAAGGAAGTGGTCCTAGCAGGCTGGGTTCACGATGTCCGGGTCCTAGGAGGAATTTCCTTCCTGCTGCTCCGGGACATGAGCGGGGTTGTCCAGGTAACGGCGCCGAAGGCGAAGGCTCCGGCTGAGGTGTTGAAGGAGATCGCGAGTCTACACCAGGAGGATGTGTTGCTTGTGCGTGGGACTGTTATTTCGAGTAAGATTGCAAAGAGGGGAATTGAGGTAATACCGAGTGAACTGGAGGTAGTAAGCAGGGCTGAGACTCCTCTTCCCCTGGACCCTCGCGGTGTTCAGAATACTCTGTTGGACACGAGGCTAAACTGGAGAGTTCTAGATTTTCGGAGCGAGGAGTCGAATGCCATCTTCAGAATACAGTCGAAGATTCTAGAGTCTTTCCGCGCTTTCTTTCTTGAACGGCAATACGTGGAGATTCAGCCGCCAGTGATCATCGCTTCTGCCAGCGAGGGTGGAGCGGAGCTGTTCTCGCTGAAATACTTCGAGAAAGACGCGTATCTGGCCCAGTCGCCGCAGCTGTACAAGCAGATGTGCGCAATATCGTTCGAGAAAGTCTTCACAGTTCTACCAATTTTCAGGGCTGAAAAGTTCGAGCAGCCGACCCATCTGAACGAGGTCCGGCAGATGGACATCGAGGAGTCTTTCGCAACTGATGCGGATGTGATGAAGGTCTTGGAGGAATTCATGGCTCACTGCGTAGGGTCAGTGCGAGATGCATGTGCTGAGGAGTTGAAACGGCTGGGTCATAAGCTTGAACCGCTCAGTCTCCCGTTGAAGCGGATTCGGTACTCTGAAGCGGTGAATATGCTTCGGAAGAGCGGTGAGGAGATAGATCATGGAATGGATTTTTCGAAGACTCAAGAAAAAAAGCTGACTGGACTGGTTGGGAAGAAGGCGTTCTTCATGGTCGATTGGCCTCTGGAGCTGAAGGCGTTCTATGCAATGCCGAATTCGGACGGGAAGACAGCCCGAGCGTTCGACTTGATCTATGATGGGCTCGAGGTGTCCTCTGGCACCCAGCGTATCCACCTGCCTAGCCTATTGATAGATCGATTGAAGGCTAAAGGCCTGAACCCAGATAGTTTCAAGTCGTATGTAGACGCGTTCCGTTTCGGAGCACCCTACCACGCCGGCTGGTCCATAGGACTAGAAAGACTGACAATGAAGGTTACTGGTCGAGAAAATATTCGTGAGGCTACAATGTTCCCCCGAGACCGAAACAGGCTCACGCCCTGACGGCCTTGGAATCTGAGTTTCTCTAGTTTACAGACTGGGACTGAGACCGGCCCTCAGCGTACTCTTCCGTTGGGCCAGCTTCGATTGCCTCTAGCATCTTTGTCGCGATCTCCGTGAATCTCCGGCTGAGCGGGTCTCTCGGTTTCTCCAGAACAAAGACTCCTTTGCTGAGGTTCTCTAGAACATCAGAGTTGAACGGAAGAGCGGTCAGAACGTGGAGGTGGAAGAGTTGGGCTAGCCTCTCCGCGATCTTTCCGGCCTCTTTTTCGCTGACTGAGCTGGGTACCATGTTTAGTATGAGGACGACTGGCTTCTGTAGTTGGCTGGCGACTTCTGTCATGACGCCGCTGCCGAAGAGGTCTTGCTGGTCGACTCGTGAGATTAGGACTAGATAGTTGCAGAGTGCCATGGCGAGTAGAGTGTCTTTCTCGATGCCGGGATGGCTATCGATGAGGAGATAGTCTAGGTGGTAGTTTAGGGCAAGGTCTTCGAGAACTTTCTTGAATGTGTAGAGGTTGAAGCCTGTGTCTAGAATCGAGAGAATCTCGTCGAGCTTATGCCCCGCTGGACAGAAGATCAGACAACCAGCCTTCAGTTTGATCTTACTGGTGAGATCAACAACTGCCTGCCCAATCAGAGCCTTGTGCTGGAGCACGTCATTTATCGTCGCTCTGACATCCGAGTCAGCGACTCCGAAAATAACGTGAAGACCCGGACCCTCCAGATCAAGGTCCACTACTCCAACCCTCTTCCCCAGCTGGGCTAGGGTAACGGCGAGGTTGGCTGAGATAGTGCTCTTTCCAGTGCCGCCTTTGAAAGATTGAACTGAGATTATGTTGACTATCCTAGCCCCCTCGCTTCGGTCCCGAAATGCCTTGTCGGTGACAGAACAGCTTTCATGTCGGAAGCAAAAAGAAGCCGTAACCCTAGAGAGCAAACTCGTAGTATGGACTAACGCCCGTTCGATCCTCTACAACTGTTACCAAACATGGCTAATGTCTCGCATCACAATGTTTTCGGTCAGATCTGACACTATAACTTACGGGCAGGCAAGGCAGATCCTTTGACAGGCGCAACAGTTCAAGCTCTTGAAGCAACCGAGAACAGGCTCGCATACTTCCTCGAGAGATTTCCCGAATACCGTAAGACGCTACGACTCGCTCTGACTCACGAAGAATCAGGCCGCGAGGCGCGAAGCTACCAAGGATGGCAGTGGCATGACGTGGAGACACATCCTACCAAGCTGATCCGCCTCGTGACCGAAGGAATCAGCAGAATCAGTCTTCGAACCAGACAGGCAACACAATATCTTCTTCGTGATAGAGACGCCGTCAAACGCGTCCTAGCCAGGTCTTAGAAGCACATCGAGGACAGGCGAGTCCCAAGAGACCGGGTAGTAGTACTATTAGACAAAACACCCATCAATCAGTTCCTTTCTGTTTCTAGCAAATGAGCTATTCCATCCATGCTATACCAGCTTAGGAAAAAGAGTACCTTTTCACTGACCTTAGGTCAGACTATCTGCATGAGGTTGAGCACGGGGTATCCTTTGTCGAAGTTTAGGTCTACTCCGTATAGGGGTGTGAACGGTTTTACTCCGTATATGACGAGTGAGCCGTCAGCGTTCTTGATCTTTAGGTGGTAGTCGACGACGGACAGCCACTGGTCCCGGAGTTTTGAGTCGGTAGAAGCGATGGCAATGTTCAGGCCTTCGGTGTCTCTCATGTTCGCACCCAGCTCGGTGAGACCTGGCACTGAGAGTTCGTCGCGCCCGTAGACCTGTACTGCCTTGTCGACGTTTATGTCGAGCATTCTGTGAGGTGAGATCTTTGCTAGCTCATCCCAGGCGTGGGCGAACGTCTTGACATCGTCCGAAAGGTTGCTCTTCATTACGAGTCTCCATTTCTTTGGAGCGAGTGACTGGTTGTACTCTAGGATTCGGACTCTCTCGTCTATGGCTTCCCATCCGACGTATTTGCTGAGGGATTCTGCTACAGTGTCCGAGCTGTATGCTGCGGTTGGGACGATGACGCAGGGTCCCTTCTGGTTGATGAAGTTCGCCCGCATCATGTTGAGAACAGTCCGAATCTCGAGAGGTGAAACGCTACTGTCAACATCTATAAGCAAGAAAGCTCCTCTCGGAATTGAACCGCCTAGCATTTGGTCCATGTCGCTGCTACCGAGGGAGAAGCCCCCGCTTGGATGAGGAACTGGTTCCAAAGGCTTTGGTGGCGAGTTGATCCGTGGCTGGCGCAGACCGTTAGGAAGTATAGTGAATCTTGCCTTGTCAAGGGAGAATATTCCCCGCTTTGTGGGGACGCTGAAGCCTCGCAATTTGTTCATAGCGATGGTTCGCACCCTACGCCCATCAAGTTCCGATTGATCCAGAGTTATGATACCGTCCACAAGGTAGCCAAGGTCACCGGCTTTCCGGGAATCCTCGACCACTATCACAACGCTAACCTTGCTCTCGTCAAGCTCCGAGAGGACAGCTGATTCGAGCATCTTCCGGCCCTCGTCGTTGGTGTTTCGTATGGCTCCCTCCCAGCTATCCACAACGAGGACGGCTCGCTGCTTGGAGTGTTTCAATCTGAGAACTTGATTGAAAATCGTATCCGGTTCTACCCTGCGAAGATCGTGAAGCTCGTCTATCCAGCTAGCCCTCGCGGTCCTGCCCGACATTGTGTCGATGACTTCGTCGATCCATGGAAAGTGCTGGCGCAGCCTGGATGGGGCCACTCTGCTCGACGCGTATATCTTGTGAGTCTCATCTAGACTGTTAAGGATCTCAAGTGCAAAGGTAGTCTTGCCTGACCCTGGCGGCCCCTGAACTAGTAGGACCTGACCGGGAGTCTGAAGGAACTTGAGAATGAGGCTGAACATTACGGGGTCTACCCTTGCGTCAGGCTGATTGGGGGCGAGGTCTACAGGAGCCTCATCTTGAGACCGGCCGTGGACGACAGCCATACTAGATCACTGCAAATTTAGGATGCACAAATCCATAGGCCAATTGTTACCTTCGTGTTCGCGTAGTCGGTCAAGGGGAATATGCCGGAAAATAGACACACACACGCACTAGATCCGAGAACCACGAACCCCATGGGTTGGGAGAAATTTTTAGAGGGGCCATCAATGGTAGGAGGGGTGAAGACTAATGGGTAACGCTCCGATGAAGAAGTCACCGTTCAAGTCCACTCATCAGGCTCGAAAGGTGACGTGTGAAAAGTGTGGTGAAACCTTCGATCGAGTCTTTTTTGAGAGAGTTCACAAGAACATTTGTACTGGAGCCAGCAAAATTTTCTTTCCTAGGGCTCGTTCTCAATAAGTGCGTCGAGAGCATCAGCAGTCTTTTCGGTCAAGGCAACGATAGTCTTCGAGACGAAAAAACAGACACACACTCGCTCACATGGTCATTATTCAAACAGGTGCGGTTTCATCCTAGGCAAGTCCCACAATGCCGATAGTTCAGTAACGCAGTAATGATTGTTGGAGAAAATCTATGGGACTATCGGTAAAACCGGTGACCATTCGGGACGAAACTTACCTGAAGGTTCCGAAAGATGTGGGAGAGCTCCTCCGCGTGATGGCGTCAAAAATCTGTAGCGTCAATTTCAGGATTGACGAGAAGGAATGCACACTGATCTACAGCTTCGCGAAATCTGTACCAGATCTTAGAGAGGAGCCGTCCGACCCCAGACTGGTCTTAGCAGACTGACCCGGGGATGGATCGCAGCTCGAACGGGACCCCAGGTCTTTTTCTGATATCATCACCTAGACTAGGACGGCCCATTCGCTTCATTTGGTCTACGGAGAATTCTACAAGAATGATCCAGATTCTGTCTATTTGAGGTCTATTCGGTCAGAGCGGCCGTGGTCTCACGAAGACGTCTTGCGAGCTCCTTCATTACGCCAATGGCAACCTTCGGATCAGTTTCGACCGCGGCTTTGAAGTTCCAGACGGGCATCACTAGACACTTAGTGTCGGACTCGGCAGAGATAACCGTGGCGGATCTCGGTTGTTTATCGATAAGAGCCATCTCTCCAAAAAACTGGCCTCGACCCAGTTTCGCAACCCGCGTCTCTCCTTTGCGGATCTCAACAGATCCGTCCGTTATGAGATAGAAAGCTACTCCGGACTCCCCTTCCTTCTCTATAACCTGTCCCGCATCATAGGAACGTTCTCTCGCGAATGCGCTTGCAACTGACTTGATCTGCTTTCCTTTTAGCCCAGAAAAGAGTGGAACCTCTGCCAGCATTTTGGCGGCCTGCGGGTTGGCTTTCTTGTCCAAGGATAATCTCAACCGACAGTAAGCCGTTTTTGTCTGGTTACTTAAAGCGTTAGCCCCGCTTCAACGCAGGGACTCCTGATCCCTTCAGGAGATTGTCGATGATATCTGGAGAAATCGCTTCAGCGTAAATCCAAATACTCGATTTCGTGTGACTTCGTCCATGGTTACGCTTATTTTCCTTGGTACAGGCGGCTCGGTTCTTACCAAAGAGAGAATATGTGCCGGGATTCTGTTCGGGGACAAGTTACTAGACGTGGGGTTCGGGGTCCTCGCGAACCTGGTGAGGTCGGGGAGAAAGGTCAATTCAATCAATGAAGTCTACATCTCTCATACTCATTCGGACCATATCGGAGACTTCACTGGGCTTGCGTGGGCAATGGCGATGGACGGTAGAACCGAGCCATTACGAGTAGTGAGCTCCTCGACCACGGCCGCTGCCTTGGAGCGGATCCTTGATCTCCAGTCCACTCCCTATGCATGGGTAAAGTTTGAGATCGCTTTTTTCAGACCTGAAAATGTTGGCGTCGAGTCTCTGACGACAATCCATGACCCTGAGAATCTAGCCTATCGGTTCAAGACAAAGAGGGGCGATCTCGTCTACATAGGCGACACCGCAAAGTTTGAGAAGATCTCAGAATTCGCAAAAGGCTGCGACTTGCTCATTCACGATTCCACTTTCTTCGATGGACAGGAGTCGGTGGCGGCCTTAACGCGCCATTCTACCGCGAGGGACGCGGGGGTTTCGGCGAAGCTTGCGGGTGCAAGAAGACTGGTTCTGACCCACATCTCTCCGGGCAACACGGGAGCAGAGAAGCTTTACCTGGCTCAAGCTTCCGCCGCTTTCGACGGGCAAATAGTTGTAGCGAAAGATCTGCAGACATTGACCGTTTAGAAAACCGAACCGGGATGGGTACTGTCTCTTATTGCAGCTCGACCTTTGCCAGAAGCGAATTGTATCTTGGATCGGTCCTGAACTTCTTTAGGTCGGGACTGAGTCTGAGAGAGGGGAAGGAAATCTTGCCAGACTTGAGAGCTTCTTCCGCCCATCGAAACGCGGCGTCTTGGTCTCCGAGGATCGAGTGGACGGTGATGAAAATTGTCGGGTTTGAATATCCTGACTTTGAGGCTTCGATGGCGGTTTCGAATAGCTTCTTGGCTTCCTCGGCCTTTCCTGATGCGGCCGAGACGTATGCGAAGTGCGCGGTGGTCTCTGCCTGTCTGTTACTGATCTCGGATAGCTTTCTGGCTTCTTCTGCGGCTTCTTTGAAAAGTCCGTTGCGCACCTTGAGATGAACTAGAAAGTCTTGGGCGACGACTTCTCTAGGATTCATTTCCAGATATTTGTGACACTCGCTAATCGCTTTGTCGTATTGTTCGGAGAAGAAGTAAGCTTGGATGAGGCCCATCCCTATTACGGGGGAGAGGGGGTCGAGTGCCTGCGCTTTCTCGGCCGCTCTTACAGATTCTTGTAGTCTTCCGGTGGTTTGTAAGAGCACGGAATGGAGATAGTGTGCGTTTGCGTAGTTAGGGTTCAGATGAATGGCATGCTGGAAGTGTTCTTGAGCAGCGTTCCAGTCCCAGTCGTAGATCATCTGGACGGCCGCGAGCGCGGTGTGTGCTTCTGCTAGATTATCATTGAGCTCCAGTGCTCTATTGGCGTAGTCTTTGGCTTTCGGGTATGCTTCTTTACGCGGGAGGTATAGATGGCGCCCCATCAGAGTGTAGCAGTCCGCCATTCCTGCGTGAGCTAGGGCGTAGTTAGGGTCCTTCTCTATTGCTTCGCCAAAATACGCCATAGCTCTCTCGAGGTCTTCCTTCGTCCTCCTGCTCCAATAGTATCGTCCTCTGAGATAGAGGAAGTAGGCTCCGATATCCTCGGGAGCCTTCTGCTCGATCTGGATTCTGCTTTCTCTGAGAAGCTCAACCTTCAACGCATCGGCAACTCGCTCCGCGATGTCGGTCTGTATCTTGAAGACGTCTTCCAGTTCTCTGTCATACTTCTGAGCCCAAATGGGAGCCTCGCTTCCCACATCGATTAGCTGTATAGTAATCCGCACTCTGCTTCCAGCCTTCCTCACGCTTCCCTCTAGTATAGTTCCGACTTTGAGTTCTCGTCCGATCTCGCCTGCGCTCTTGTTTGTCTGCTTGTACTTCATCACGGATGTTCTCGCGATCACTCTGAGTTCGGGAATCGAGGAGAGCGTGTTGATGATCTCCTCAGTCAAGCCGTCCGCGAAATACTCGTCCTGATGATCAGAGCTTAGTATAGCCAGTGGTAGCGCGGCGACCCTTCGGGGCTCGAGAGCTTCATTTCGAGTGGCCCTGATCTTTTCTGACGAGGGCAGAACTCTGTAAACCGTAGTAGGCATCTGTACATTCTTCAACTGGTTTTTCCCAAGTGTTTCTGTCCGGAATTCTTCGTTGTTGCGCACGTGATCGAAGACTTGTTGCGTTATGCAGATTCCTCCGGGGTCTGCAAGAGACTGTATTCTTGAAGCGATGTTCACAGCATCTCCATAGACATCTCCATCTCGGTGCTCAACATCGCCGAGGTGCACCGCGACCCTCAGCAGTATCTTCCTCTCGGAAGGAACGCTCTGATTCCGCCTGCTCATCAGTTGTTGAATTTCTACTGCGCATCTTACCGCTTCAAGTGCACTTGGAAATTCAACCAGAAAGCCATCACCGATGGTCTTTACTTCACGGCCTCCATGTCTGGCAAAGATGGGGCGCAACAACTGCTTGTGCTCTTCGAGTAGGGTCAGCGCAAGCGCTTCGTCCCTTTCTGACATGCTAGTATAGTCCACCATGTCAGTGAACATTATTGCAGCGAGTCTACGCTCGCCCAGCGACAACTGAATCCTCAGTGGCGGGATCATTTCAAGCTAAAATCGTTTGTAGCATTCAAACGATTGCTGGTCGGGGATCGAGGGGCCCAGTTGAAAACAGGTACAATAGAGTGAGTGGAACTGTTCAATTACGCAGGTACAAGAAAGAGACTGTCGCGCTCGTTTTAGAGCCCCATTTTGTCGAGGATTGCGACGAACCTTTCCTCTTTTCGCAGATTATCGAATGCTGGGTAGACCTTGAGGTATACCATGAAGCTTCTCTCCTCATACCCCTTCTCTAGCCAGGCCAATGCTTCTTCGGTGTTGCCGAGGGCCGCGTGAATGACTGCTCGGCCGTAGCTCGGGACGTATTCATCGCTTGCCAGCCTGTCGAGGTCGTTAAGGACGTTGATCGCCTTTTCCTTCTTGCCGGCACGGGCGTAGATGTAGCCAAGGTCGTCCAGAATGAATATGCTTCTTCCAGACAGAGCTATCGCTTTTTCGATCTCAGAAACCGCTTCGTCATGTTTGCCGATCTGGGAGTAGACCTCGGCCAGACCCTTATGGGCGATCGGAAAGTTCGGGTCAACTTCAAGTGACCGCCGATACTGGGTCAATTGACTCATCATACCGGCGGGCCAGGTAGAGATCTCTTGCTGCATCTGTCAAGATGATCATGGACAGTGGGTCGAGTTCCACTGCTTTCCTTACTTGGGTAAGTGAGTTGTCGATCTGTCCGAGTTCCATATAGTGAGTGGCGCGCCAGAAATGTGCAGTGGCATAGCTCGGGTTTAGTTCTAGAGCACGGTCGAGTTCCGAACCCGATCGTTTCCAGTCAAAATAATACTGCATCAATGCCTGGCCTAGGGAAGCGTGTGGTTCCGCGACTGTCTCGTCAAGCAACAACGCCTTTTCCGCTAATTCCTTGGCCCTAGGATAAACGACCGCCGCGCGTCGGAAGCCGTAGTATCCGAGGATGCTGTAACAATCGGCGAGGCCCGCATAGGCAAGGGCATACTGCGGATCCCTGCCTATCGCCTCTTCGAAATACTTGGTTGCCCGGTTTATTTCGTTCTCAGATCTTGAGTTCCAACGGTTTCTTCCCTTGAGGTAGAGTGAGTAGGCCTCTGGATTCTGAGTCTGGTGTTGTCTGATGGCTGAGCTTTCTCGAACCCCGAGCCGGAGTTGAAGTGCTTTGGCCACTTGTTGAGCGATATCGCTCTGCACGGAGAAGATGTCCTGTAGGTCCCGGTCGTAGGTCTCGGTCCAGAGGTCTTCCTCGCTCTTAGTATCGACTAGTTGGACTGTGATTCGGACCCTATTCTTTGATTTTCTTACGCTTCCCTCGACCAGTGAACCGACCTTCAGCTCCTGTCCTATTCGATTTGCAGTAGCCTTCTCCCCTTTGTATCGCATGGCGGAAGTTCTGGCGACAACCCTTAGACCCGCTATCTTAGACAGGACTGCAATCAACTCATCAGTCATTCCATCAGCAAAGTATTCGTCGGCTACGTCGGGGCTGATGTTAGCAAAAGGCAGAATCGCAATTCTCATTGCGCTGTGTTCCGTCGAGGAAAGAACTCCTGATTCGTCCCACGGCATCACCATCTTGTACACCTCAATTGCTGAGCTCACATTCTTCAACGACTTGGGTCCGAGGCTTGTCAGCGGCAACTCAATCTTGTTTTGAACGTGATCGTAGACTTGACGTGTGAGACATACTCCTCCATCTTCGGCCAATTGTTCTATCCTTGATGCGACGTTCACTGCGTCTCCAGAGATGTCGCCGTGAGATTCCACGACATCGCCGAGGTGAACCCCTATTCGGAGGTGAAGGGTGTGCTCTGCGGGTGCTGAGATGTTGAATTCTCTGGTTTTTCTTTGGATATCATATGAGCATCGCACGGCGTCTAGTGCGCTTGAGAACTCGACGAGTAATGCATCACCGATGGTTTTGACTTCTCTTCCGTTGTGCCTATTCAGAATGGATCTGATGAGCTTCCTCTGTTCGTCGACTAGGGCGAGCGAAAGCGATTCGTTTGTTTGTCCGAGGGCAGTATAGCCTACCATGTCAGTGAACATTATCGCGGCTAGTCGTCGTGTGCCCTCCGGCAATCAGAACACTGATTCTTCCGTTGCCAGCAACGATAAAACCGTTGGTCCATCGACCAGTGGGCAATATCCGTCGGTTCTCCGGACCTCATAGCCCGATTTAGGCCGAGCTCTGAGTGATGCACCCGAGATGTCTTAGGTTTCGTATAGTCTGTTGACTATTTCTTGGGCTTCAGGCTTTGTGAATATCTCGTTGAGGGATCTTGGGACCCTGTCTTCGAAGACCTCCCTCGCGTACCATTTCGACCCGAATGCGATCAATCGCATGAGGATGGGCAAGGTATCTTCTCCTTTCTCGGTGAGGGTCCATCTTGCAACCGAATCTTTGTCCTCTGTCTTCTGAATGATTCCGTCCCTTTCTAGTTCTTTCAAGCGCATCGAGAGGACCCGTGGTGTTAGTCCTGGGATTGATTCCAATAGGTGGTTGAATCGATCCACCTTTCTGAATCCGATGTCCCTGAGGAGCAGAGTTGTCCATTTTCTTCCGAGAACTCCCATGCTTGCCTTGATGGGGCATTGAGAGAAGTGGACGTCAGGTCTGAGAACTCCCTTCGTGATGGTCGGCGTCTGCTTCCTTTGAACTGTCTGTGCCTTTTGCAACTCGACGTTCACTAACTATACTTTTCTTCCCGTACGCGCTTATAAGCTGTCCTATACTAAGTATATTGAGAGACTATACCATGTATATTTATGACTATACAAAGTATAGCCCGACCCCATGAATGATTCGACGGGAGCAAGCGTGTCGGTGAGACAAATAGAACACCTTCAAAGGCCGAACCAGCTGTCCAACCTAGAGTCAGCGAAGATCAACGCCAAGCAGCTGATGACACTAGTCGTCTGCTGTCTTGCCATCTCGGTAATAGTCATCGATTTTACCATAGTGATTAACGCCCTCCCTTCTATTCAAGCGACGTTCTCCGGGGTCTCTGTCAAGGACCTTGAGTGGATAACCTCCCTCTATGGCCTCATCTTCGGATCGTTTCTCCTAACATGGGGAAAGCTCGGCGATGAGTTCGGAAGAAAACGCATCCTCATGACAGGAATCGCCGTCTTCGTAGTAGGGTCCGTTATTGATGGACTCTCAGCGAACCTCTCGCAAATGCTCGTTGGTCGATCAATACAGGGATTCGGCGCCGCGATGGCCTCTCCATCTACACTCTCAATCTTGTCAACTACATTCACTGGGAAGGCTCGTAGTGTAGCCTTCGGGATGTGGGGTGCAGTTGCGGGAGCTGCCGGCATTATTGGACCCTTGATGGGAGGCTACTTCACGACCTACATTACTTGGCGATGGTCGTTTCTCATCAACGTCCCACTCGGAGCCATTACACTAATCGCAGCGTTGTACGCGATAAGGGAAACAAGATTCAGAGATCCAAAATACTCGACAGACTATCTAGGAGTAACACTAGTCACTCTTGGACTCGCGAGTCTACTGTTCGGATTCATCGAGGCGCAGACCTACGGCTGGCTGACGCCAAACGAGACATTCACGTTGGGAAGCTTCACGTGGCCCCTCTCAAGCATCTCGCTTCCCGCCGTCTGCTTCGTCGCCGGAGCTCTATTCATGGCCGCATTCACCTTTGCGGAGCTTCGAAGGTCCAAGGTAGGGAGGGTTCCTCTCTTCGACTTTAGTCTGCTGAAGTACAGAGCCTTCCGATACGGTCTGTTTACCGTCGGAATAGTGGCGGTTGGCGAGTTTGCGACGATTTTCATCTACTCAATCTATTTCCAGATTGGCAGAGGATTATCGGCCATTAACAGCTCCCTCAACATCGCGCCTTTTGCTATTGCAATGTTCATCTTCTCGCCCATTGCTGGCCGATTGTCCAATCGGTACGGTACCAAGAGAGTGGTCACAACCGGGATGATCATGGAGACAATTGCGCTCTTCACGCTTTTCCTAGTCACGGGAGACTCCACTCCCTTCTTCTACTTCTACCCGGTCTTCCTGTTGTTCGGAGCTGGATTCGGCCTATCTCTGCCACAGCTAACAAACACAGTCCTCGCCAGCGTCCCATTTCAGAAAGCCGGCGTGGCTTCAGCGGCCAACAACACAATCAGACAGATCAGCGCAGCCTTCGGGGTCGCCGTTCTCGGCGCTATCATGGTGGCTGAGATCTCCACGGTCGGACATGCGGATCTCTCTGTCGCCAATTTACCGCTTGCAATGAAGGACAGTATCGGTAACCTACTCAACTCGGGACTCACGGGAGGAGTCTCACCAGCTCTCCCTTCCGGTGTCTCCGCTACGACACTCGGCACTATTCATTCCGTCATTACGGATGCAATAACCCAAGGGGTCCGATGGGCAGCCCTCACTGCGGGGGTCTTCGTCTCGTTCGGCGCTCTAAGCTCTCTACTGATTCCGAATCCGAAAGCCGCAGTCTTAGTGATACAAGAAACGAAAGTTCCGTCTGCTAGGCCTGTCGCCCCCATGACCGAGACGGTCTAGGAAGAGCCTAAACATCGAGTATGCAAAGATTTCTGTCCGCTCGTTACATTGAAAGCTAATTGAGCCGTTTCTATGCAGCTAGGATCTCTTAGCGAAGAAGTCGAACGTTGGTTCCGCGAGGATTCTCCTCCACCAACCTTGAGAAAGGTATGCAACGTCCTCCCGCTTTCTCAACCTTTACCAGCGCTCGTGGAGAGAATTTGAAGGCGGCTATAGTCAATTTTTCTTTTGGTTCTCCCGACCCGAGGACTTTGCCTGGGACTGCGATGACTTCTCCCCCCTTCAGGTTTTTCGAAACTTGTCCGAGATTCAGGACAATTCTCGTTCTTCGGGATTTGCCGAGGAAGCTGGCAACGGTGATCCAGAGTGGTGTTTGGTGCTGTTTTCCGGCTTTCATGAGGTAGCCTATGGTCGTCAACAGTTCGGGGTTGGTTGGTCGACGCCGCTTCGTTTTTCTGGACCTCTTTGGCGGAGCGACGCGGTACCGCGACGGCTACCAATAAAGCCTTTCGAGGATTAGTTGATGAACATGGTGGCTGGTTATGTTTCTGGTTGGGTCCCTCGATAGGGTGGGATCTTTAGCGCGAGTTCATATTCGAGCCGGGTGTGGACTGGTTCGCCGTGCGAGACGATTACATGTTCGAATGGAAGTTTGAGAAGCTCACGTAGCGCTGGTAGCGCTCGCTCTTCATGCCAAGGCGACGCCCATACACGCAATTCGCCTCCAGGCGCAGTCAGTGCGTCAGCAAATACGATCGCACGTTGTTCGGGTAGCCAGAGCGGGGTCTCTTCTCGGCCGCGTCCATCGTAGAGTGCTACTAATCCTCCTGGAAGCTGGATGCCTGGTTGAATTGGCTCTAGCTTGGTCTCAGGAATGTCGTCGCGAAAGAACAGTCTTGGTCCGTATGCGCGAACATGATACCGCCGTACGAAGATGTCAACATCTCTGATGTGGTCCGGTTTGAGAATGACGACTGTTGTTGGAGGACTCTTGTCGAGACGTTCCCATACATCAGTCTCGCTTTCGGGCGGAGCAAGCGGGTCTAGAAGAAGTCTCTCTCCTCTCGATTCGACAACTGTCGATGTTACGACTGGCTCCCAGCCTTGGTCTCGGACCCATTTCGGGTGTACCATGCGCCAGATCCAAAGGCCTTCGGCGATGTCCCGAAGTTCGACTATTCCAGCAACAGATTGCATAACATCACTTGCATCGTCGATCGTCAAGTTAAGATTTGCTGAAAGGAGGTCTATCTTACTCTCTGGATTTTCAAGAGGTCTGTTCGTCCCATAGGACCCTTCGGGTCTCCCGAGACGATAACAATGGTGCTTCCCTTTCTCGCCAACCTGAGTCTCTTGACAGTCTTTTCCGCTTCTGCGATTATCGACTCAGTTGACTCCATATCCCGTCTCACGGTCTGCACACCCCACGAAAGAAGCAGTTGTTTTTCGACTTCTGTCTTAGACGTGAGCGCGACAATGGGCAGTGGCGGTCTGTACTTCGAAACTCGACGAGCTGTCTTTCCCGTACGGGTCGGTGTGACAATGGCCGCAGCCGATATCTGAAGGGCGGTCTCGCATGCGGCGAAGGCTATCGCGTCCTCCTGACTATTCTCATGCCATTCCCGTCTCTGCTGAGTGATCAGCTTAGGCAGGTAGCGTTCAGTTTCGTGTGCAACCTTCTGGAGAGTCTTCACTGCTTCAGTCGGATAGCTTCCGATCGCCGTCTCCTCCGACAACATGAGCGCATCTGATCCATCCAGAATCGCGTTAGCCACATCAGTTACCTCGGCCCGGGTCGGAGTAGGTGCGGAGATCATCGACTCTAACATTTGAGTAGCCGTGATCACCGGCTTAGCTTGACGGTTCGCCTCGAAAATGATCCTCTTCTGAACAATCGGGATCCGCTCAAGGCTCAGTTCGACTCCTAAGTCTCCACGTGCGACCATGACTCCATCCGATTCTTTGACAATCTCCTCGAGATTCTCAACTGCTTCCTTCTTCTCGATCTTCGCTACCAAGAATATTTCTCGACCCTTCTCAGTTGCTACCTTTCGCGCCATTCGTATGTCATCGGCTCGCTGTACGAATGAGACGGCGACCATGTCGACATTATTCTCGAATCCAAAGTGTATGTGGTCTCGATCCTCCCGCGTGATTGCGGGCACGCGTGTTCGTAACTTGGGAAGGTTCAGTCCCTTGCCGGAGATCAGATTTCCGCCCACGAGCACTCGTGTTTGCACTTCGTCTCGTGTTTTGCGTAGGACCTCGAGTCTGATGGATCCGTCCGCGAGGTAGATCGTGTCTCCTTTCCTGACCGTCTGGGGCAGGTCGGGATATGCGACAGGAATCTTCCCTTTGGCCTTGGAGGGTCTGGTTGTCAGCGTTACAATGTCGAGCCTCTTCAGGTGCATTGGTTCTGCGATGAGTTTTCCAACTCTAAGCTTCGGCCCTGGTAGATCTTGAAGGATTGCTACGGGACGGTGAAGGTTGTGGCTTACTTTGCGGATCGATCTGATGTTATTGAGATGTTCTTCGTAGTTTCCGTGCGAGAAGTTGATCCTGGCAACGTCCATGCCTGCACGGATCATGTGGCTCTGAATGGTGGCGGAGCTTGAGGCTGGGCCGATAGTGCAGACGATTTTTGTGGCTATCTTTGCGGGCAATGGACGCTCTTCTCGATGAATATTTCAGTTCTCGCCGGACGGACTGTTGATAAGTTTCGTGGGGCCCTCAGAATAGGCATTGGACCGCAGTATTTGCCGGTTCAGTGTTGTCCCGAACGTCTGCTACTGTTCAGGTGTCTCAAGGGGAACAGTAGCATTAGATTGCCCGCAAACAATTTGGCCACCGATCAAGAATGTCGAAAGTGCAAGGGAAGGATGCTAACCTGCTCAACAATCTCTCTGGCAGTGAGATAGCTAACGAACTCGATACTCGCCTCAGGGACCTTGAGAAGAACATTGCTGTTGCACGCGAATTCATCAAATTAGCTGACGAGAGCTACTCCGAGCTGCGTCACAAATGGAACCTTCTACATGAGGAAGTCAGCAACAAACGTCCGACGCAACCATCAGAACGATCGACGTTAACAGAGGAGACGACAGAAGCGCAGCACCGGAACAAGGGACATCGAAAGACCAAATCCAAAGAATTCACTGACCTGACTGAGCCGAAAATTACCAGCTCACCTAGCATTTCGACAAAACCGGAAGACCACGCGAAACGCGTCAAAACTAGGGGCCAGACCAAGAAGGATACTCAGATTTCCAGTGATGGTCCTGATTCTTTCGGTTCGGAGAAGATTTTAGAGCAAAATCGGGACTCAAGCGGAAAGCACGGAAAGGTCCGCGGACACAAATAAAAGCTCGTCCATTCGACCAAAAAACGGTTCCCTTAACCGTTCAGCCAGTCACTCCCTGAACCGCAGCCCATTGGGCTGACAAGACGAGAGGACCCACTGAGAAGCGGATTAGCTGAGTTCCCGTGTTCGTTTGTATACGGACGATTGATATTCCTCCAGCAGTAGACCACGCAAGTTGCACTGACAAGGGATCCTTGTGAGTTTCTCAACCTTTTCGAGATATGAGATGTATTTGTAAGAGTCTTAGGAGGTGGAAATTGATGAGCGTCAACACAATTCAGATCATTCTCGAGGACAATACTTCACCATTAGGCGCCGCGTTTGAGAGCCGAGAATTTCGCGAAGGACTCGACAGGCTCTGCCGCGAAGAATGGTGCCACGGCGCTGTAGAAGCAGTGCGCGCCCGGATGCTCAGAATGCACAAAAATCGCTGTACTTTCGAACTATCAATCAAGACCACGAAAGGCCAATACCCTATGATAGGCAAGGTTCACGATGTAGACCGCTCAGATGTCTTCCAGGCTATGCTAGAAGTCATTCATCGTGGCTTCGACTCAACCGCAGAGTTCGCAATCAGTCAACCTTTAGCGTACTTGCCCCAATCACATATCCTCCTGGAGGAAAAAGTTCAAGGAGTTGCTGGAAAGGAGACGCTCCTCAAAGGAAACTCGGGCGAGCAGAAGATTCTAGCAGAAAGATGCGGTGTCTGGCTAGCCAGATTTCATAAAGAAGTAGCAGGACTTGGGCCATTCGTCGCGCCAAGGGAACAGCTGTTATCCCACAAGAAGTGGAATGACGCGATAATAGAATCAAAGGAGCCTCTCGCCGAGAAATGCGACCGGCTCTTGCGAGAGCTAGAGAGCGTAGCACCGACAGCAAGCTCAGTCGCTCCCTGTGGGGGACATGGCAGCTACATGCCAGATCACGTCCTTTCAAATGGCAACAGAACAGTCGCTATCGATTTTGACGAGCATGATTCAGCTGATCCAGCCCGCGACCTCTCTACTTTCATTGTCTCTTTGAAGAGACTAGGGCTCAAACAGCTGAACTCTCTGGAGGCCTTTGATCATGTAGCAGAGGTGTTCCTAGAAGCCTACGCGTCCCTTGGATCCTCGAAGGCCCTTGATCATCTGTCCTTCTACAAGGCGGCGCTGTTTCTCCACAAGGCGCAACGTGACTTGTACAAGTGGACTCCGCCTTTTCGTGAGAGAGCTGAGATCATGCTCGATGAAGGATTCCACGCTGTGAAAGTCGACTAGGTCAGTCCCAACGATTCTCCTTCTGAACGCAGTTCTTCGATGAATCTCCTATATTTCCTGACAAGATTCTGGGATCTTATTGAGAGATGTTCCGTTCCTCTTGCGAAGATCCCTCGTCGTACGGACGGTGAGGCCAAACCGGGATCGCCTAGCCAACGGAGAGTCATGTAGACCCTTACGATTCCAAACAAACGGTCGAAATGCTCCGGCGCACCTGTGGGCCAGCGGGCCTTGATGTATTCCCGCGAAAGCCTGTTGACCATTCTTCTCGGCCAATTTTGAGTAAGTGCAGCAAGATCTATCTGGCCAACAGCTATCGCCGCAGATTGCCAGTCCGCAGGACGACTCACCCCGTTCTGATAGATTATGTTAGTCGGGTAGTACTCGCCGTGTATGACGGTTCTTCTTGCGCGCAAGAGATATGGAATGAGTTGCTCGAACTTTGCGCAGACATCTGGAAGCCAGGGCTGCTCGGTACGCCGCCGGCCGAATAACCGCTTGGCTCGTCGTGCCCAACCAGCGTAATAGTTAGTATCGTACGTCCGGAGAAAGGCTAGTTGTTTGGTCGAGATTCGTTTCTCGTTGAGGGCGTGGAATCTTCCAATCCATCGAGCCGCGTGGACGACCGCATCATTGGTCTTGCTTACGTCTCGAGATGCTTCTTTCAGATACTCGATCATGAGCCAAGTCTGGTTCGACCTCTTCTCCTTGTACACTCCATGGAATCCTGGGGTGGAAGCGTGAAGCGGAGCTAGGACTTTGCTGTAGACCGCGGCTTCGTAGGAGACACCTCCTCTGTGACCAAACGCCTTGTCGAAGTTGCTGGTTCCATATTTGCAAAAGACACGGATCTTTCCATTTGCTCCGAGCCGGCATGTAACGATCTCGCTAGCAAATGTGCTCTCGAATCGGTTGGGCTGCCGCCGAAGAACTGTCACGAGTCGTCCATTGGACCCGTTGTTGCGGAACACTGCATTGAGTCCGGCAGAGAGTCTGTCCGAACTGGGAAACTTTGAAAGCGAAAGCTGGTCTCTCACGGCTGTTCTTGGACCGGAAGATGAATCGTTCACCTTTGGATACTGACAGCGGTCATGCCTGACAAGACTGGACCAACTTCGGTCGTCATTCCGCTAACCCTTCCGCCTTCTAGGATCAGAATGATGTTACAGTTCCTAAGCGCACTTGCGCGGTGAGCTATCATGAGAGTAGTTCTTCCCTTCATCAGTCGCTGAATGGCGTCGAGAACAGCAGACTCAGCGTTTATGTCGAGTGCACTGGTCGGCTCATCCAAAATCAGGATTGGCGCGTTCTTGAGGAATGCCCTCGCGATCGATATGCGTTGACGCTGACCGCCTGACAGTTTCATTCCCCGTTCACCCACCATTGTGTTGTATCCGTCAGGTAGATCAGTGATGAATTCATGCGCGTTCGCAGCTGTCGCCGCCTCCACAACTTCCGCGAAGCTGGCCGCTGGCCTTGCGAAGCGAATGTTCTCGGTTATTGTTGCCGAAAAGAGAACAGTGTCTTGGAGCACTACCGCGGACTGATTTCGGAGATCCGCCAGCTTGTACTCCCTCAAGTCTACATCGTCCAAGGTGATTGCTCCTTCAGTAGGGTCGAAGAAGCGGAGTAGGAGGCTGGAGAGAGTGGTCTTGCCTGAACCAGTCGGACCCACCACGCCGAGTCGGTCGCCCGATGGCAGCTCGAAGGAAACGTCTTGGAGGACACGATGTCCCGGCGTGTATTCGAAAGATACGTTCTGAAACGCTATCTTGCCTTTCGCCCTAGTTATATGGAGGGCGTTCGGGGCCTCTGGCACGTCTTGCTTCTCGTCGAGGACTGCATGGCATCTTTCCATCCCAGCCAGTGCCATTTGCATGTCGAGCATTTTCTGGCCGACATTCTTCAAAGGTGAATAGAGCTGAGTAACATAGTAGTTCACTACCAATAGACTCCCCAGCGTCAGAGTGTGTGCTTGGACGTGGCGTACTCCGATGTACAGCACCGCTACCAAGCCCACCGCCGTGACCACTCCAACAAGCAGATTGTAGACCGCACCGTACACGTAGACCTTGAGAGCAGCAGCGAGGCTCTCGTTATAGCGGGAGACCAGCTGGTCACTCTTCTGATCCTCTTGCCCGAACGCCTTCACCACTCTAGAAGCCCCAAGGGTCTCCTGGGCCACTGCCATTGCGGCGCTCTCTGAGATCTTGACCTTTCGCCAACCCTTTCGGAGCCGTGGGCGGAACATGAGAGTGAGTAAGAATGTAAAAGGTGATACCAGGAGGGCGATCAGGGCTAGCTGCCAGTCGAGAAAAAGAGTGACGATGATCATCGCGCCTAGAGTGAGTACTGAAGTTATGAGGGGGATCATGCTGTCAACTCCGAAAGCGCGGAGTGCGGGTGCATCTTGCAATGTACGATATGTCGAGTCGGCGCTCCCCTTTGTATCGTGGTAGGAGATTGAGAGGCGTTGCATCTGTCGAAAGAGACGATCTCGCACGTCGAGGGTCATGCGATTCCCGATCTTGTTTGTGAGCCAGACGTTCACCAAATTTTGCAGATAGGTCAGGACGGTGCTTCCGATGAGGATGCCCATAGCAAGCCAGAGGAGATAGTCTGTGGAGGCTTGCGAGCTGCCTGGTAGTAGAATTGCTAGGTAGCTTGGTAAGTTTGACGCTCCGAGCACGTTGTCTACTATGATCTTGATGGGTAACGGAGTGATGAGCGTTATCGGTATGGCTGAGAGGGATATTACCAATAGAACAATGATAGACACGGTATATGGTCTGAGTTCGCCAAAGACTCTTCGGAGCATTCCCTGTCGTACTAGATTTTCGCCCTGTCTCGCGGATGGAGAGAGCTGCTGATTGTGATCCTGAGTCGGAATCTGTGATTCCAGTCTTTTGATCCTCGTCCCCCTCTTCCTAGTACTAACGAGCTTCAGTAGGGCCCAACCAGTACTCATCGAAAGAACGAACGAGCCGGAAAGAACCAGCAGAAAGGAGACCACGTCAAAACTAGTCATGTCTTGGTCAAGCCGCACCGAAACGCCTTAGGACATCACGCAAACGGCCTGTTGCTGATCCAGCGTCCAGAACCACGCGAGCAACTAAGAGCCCAGCTAGTAATGCCGAGATCAGGCTTGGGATCCAAGCCCCGGACAGGCCTGCTCCGAGAGATATCGCGGCAAGGAGACCGCACACTGCGAGTGCCAAGCCAGAATACCGTGGAACTATTCGGTAGCGCAAAAGTTGCCTTCCGCTCCCGTAGGATTGCGTCGCGAGCCGAAGTCTGGATCCACCGAACCGTCCTTCGTAGACTTCCAGGTCCCATCGGTCATAGTCTCCGCCCGATTTCACCCGAGTCTCAGAATCGCACAGCTTTGTTTGAAGGTCCTTAAGTGTCTCGCTTGTGTCTTGCCAGTTCTCTCGCCACACCTTCATGGTCATAGCGAGGAATCTTGGACGAGTCCTCATCCAGCCTCGGTTCCAGAGTCTGAGCCCGGGACCGAGTCTCCCTTTGAGGCGAGCAAGCGGTTGCAGAAGTTGCAAGAAGAAGATAGCACCGCGTAACCTGACCTTTTCCGCTCGAGGCTTGTCGTCCATTCTAACACGGCGAGTATTCATCAAGGCTTGGCATGCTGATATCGCAAGCCCGGCCAACAACAAGGCTCCAGGGATGATCGAAACACTCCATGTAAGGGTGAGGAGGAAAATAAGGGCAAGGAAGCCTGTTCCCAGGTACCACTCCGGTGCGAGCGTAAGGGACCAGAGAGAATTGGTGGATTGATAGAGAGACTGGAAGGGCGCGGTCCCCCAGACTCCGAAGTAGATCTGTTCCCGTGTCGAAGAGAGGTCCTTTAGAACACCCTTTCCATAGATCCGGCCTAGCCACTTCAGCTGGCCGAGCTCGTTGTATTTCTTCGGCCACTTCTTCTCAAGTAAAGATTCGGCCTTTCCATAGCCCTCCTGCTGTTTCCAATATTTTCGAAACGAGTTACGCCGGTGGTGCCAGACGACCGCTGAGGGTGAGTAGCCGATAATGCCGCCGTTTTCTCGCAGCCGCCAGCAGAGGTCAACATCGTCGCCTGCGGTTCGAAAGGTCGGGTCGAATCCGCCGATTTGTTTGAGCGCTTCTCTCTTGAAGGCCATATTGCATCCTGGAATGTGTTCTGCGATCCTGTCGGTGAGTAGAACTGGGTTCGGGCCCGGAGCGCTAGCGACTGCTTCAGACTTCCAGCCATCCTCGGGGACAGGGAGATTGGGTCCACCGACACCCACATAGTTCCCTTCGTCGAAGGCTAGGGCGAGAAATCTGAGCCAGTCGAGATCGGGAAAAGCGTCGTCGTCTATGAAAGCAATGATCTGCCCAGTTGCTGCGTCAATCCCAGTGTTCCTGGCACTACTGAGTCCACGGTTTTCGGTGTTGATCAGTCTGAAAGGATATTCGGACGCTATCCTTGCTGTTGCATCTGTAGAGCCATCGTTGATTACGATCACCTCAAAGTTAGGATAGTCGAGCTTCAGTAGTCCGTCGAAAGTGTCCTTGATTGTTGCTGATCCGTTGTAGCTGCAGACGATAACCGAGATTCTCGGCCACGACCCTTGCTTCGAAAAGGGAGAGTCAGCCAACGCGTTGCTAACTGCTTGAAGAGCAGGCTTAGGCGCTCGATCGCGTGTTGTCAGCCCGAAGCTCCAGTCTTGAACCAGATCTCCCCAGCGGTACCACTCGTCTGTCCAACCATAGATTATCGCTCCGCAGCAGCCTGAACTAAAGACAGTGCGAGTCTGCCAATCTAACATGTTGGCCTGCTTGCCTTCTCCGTTTCGGAGACTGTCTAAGCCAATCTCTGCGAGCAGTAAGGGACGGTCATTGCTCAGATTGTGGAGTCGGGCGATGTATGCTTGTAGGAGCCCTTGAGTTTCTAGGTAGACGTTGAAGCATAGAAAATCCAGGAAGGGCAGTTGGAGGTATTCGGTCGTCGGGAAATTGACGTAGGTGACGAGGGCGGTTGGATCTTCTTGCTTGGCTACTCGATACAGGCGTTTTAGGAAATTCTCTATTCGTCTTCTACCTTGCCAGCGTACTATCGAGGGCGCAATCTCGTTGCCTATGGTATAGCAGAAGACCGCGGGGTGACCCGCGCAAGTTCGAAGCTGTTTCCTTACCCAGCCCTCGATCTCGGCCGGCTTGCCAGGCTCGTCGATTAAGGCCATGGGTACTTCGACTGGGATTCCGACCATTACTCGGAGCCCATTCGTCCAAGCAATATCCAAGACCCAGTGAGGAGGCACGGTGTAGGTTCTGACTACGTTGAACCCGTTTTCTGCGATAGCCGCGAAATCTTTCTCCACGATCTGGGGTACGAATCGTTCAATTCCATTCTTATCCTGAGCGAACGTTCCATACGTGACACCCTTAACCCAGAACTTTTCGTCTCCGAGAATCAGAAATTTTCCCCTGACCCTAGGACGTTCTTCAGTCAAGGTTAGTCTCTTCGGAGACTGCTCGGTTATCTGTCCCATGTGCTCCCCTCTTTTAGAATCTCGGGGCTTTTTTGGCAGAATTCGGGCTCGCAGTTTATCTCATCGAGCAATGATAGCCGGCACTGTCCTGTCTCTCAAAATTCTGAGGCCGTGTTCTAGGCTCACCCTTGGCTCGTATCCTAGAATTTCATGCGCCTTGGTTAGGTCGCCGATGAACTTGCGAACTTCGAAAATGTTCGAGGCACCGTGGATGATCTTGGATCTAGAGCCCACAAGATCTACGATGATGCTGGCTAGCTGATGGACTGAGACTCCTCTCCCTGTTACAAAGTGGAAGTCTTCTCCGAATATGCTGCCGTCACCTTCGAGGCATGCGGATCCGAGTTTCATTATTCCGGAGATCGTGTCGTCGATGAATGTGAAGTCCAGGATCTGGTCGCCGCCGTATAGAGTGATGTCTTCCCCTCGGAGGGCTTTGTTCATGAATTTGGGTATCACTCGTTCGGGAAGGTCTCTTTCGCTCCCGTAGACGTTTGAGAAGCGCATTATTACGTGGTTGACGGAGGGATTGAGGCCGGATTTGTTGGAGTAGGATTGGCATGCTCTTTCAGCGCTCAGCTTAGTTAAGCCGTAGACTGATTTCGGCCGTTTCGGATGGCCCTCATTGACTGGGAGATAGAGGGGTTCTCCGTAGACTTCGCGGCTGGACGCTTCGAGTAGAACGGGTTTCGAATCGGCTCTAGTGCACGCTTCGAGAATGTTGATCGTTCCGACCTGATTTGTCAGCCAGCAGTTGAACGGGTCTTCTTGGCCCCATGCGACGCGTGAGACTGCGGCAAGATGGAATATACCATCCTTGCCATCAACAGCCTCCTTTACTGTCTTGTAGTCTCTGATATCGCCACGGATCTTTTCGCAGTCTAGGAAACGACTGTTCGCGTCGAATTTCAAGTCAAGTAGTGAAACCGCGTCTCCCCTAGCGAGAAGTTTTTCGGCGAGGTGGCTGCCTATGAACCCGTTTCCTCCAGTTATCAGGATCTTTGAGATTTCCTTTTCACCCATTGAAAGCCTATGCTATAGGCGGGACGTTGAGACCCAGAGACGGCGCGCCATCCGCGGATATACCGGGCGGTCTCGAACTCTCGCTTAGAACCGGAGCTTAGGTATTTCAGTATAACGGGCGGCTAGATCTAACAGTATAGCTATGTCTACCAAAAGTAATAGTTTTTTACACTGAAATCGCGGATATAACACGTCGGAGCCCGCCCAGTCTATTCCGAGGAGTGGACGGATGTTCTTTGCCCGAGTTTATCTTCGGCTATCTCTTTGCCCAAAATATTAATGACGGCTCGTTTCGGAGGCTTCATGGACTTGCTTATCACAGCTAAGGGTCGCATGATCGCATTCGATGCGGAAAGCGGACAGGGTACCGGTTATCTGGTATCGCCTGAGAAGTCTCGCGGGAAGGTTTTGGTTTTACATGCTTGGTGGGGATTGAATGACTTCTTCAAGTCCTTCGCAGATAGACTTGCTTCTCAGGGATTTCTGGCATTAGCCCCCGACCTCTATGATGGTCCTGTGGCAACGTCTGTCGAGGAAGCGAAGGCCCTCCATTCAAAGGCAGACAACGATAGAATCGAGAAGATCATACTTGGCGCTGTGGAACATCTCCGTTCGATCCCACAAGCTTCAGGACAGAAAATGGGAGTCGTGGGTTTTTCCATGGGCGCAGCATGGTCCCTCCTAGTGAGCACTCTCAAGCCCGAGAGCGTCGGAGCGGTGGTTGTCTTCTATGGAAGTTATCCGTTAGATTTCTCAAAGTCTGAAGCATCCTACCTCGGACATTTTGTGCCGGGTGATGAGTGGGAGCCTGATGCTGACGTTCGTGCTACAGAGGAGAAGATTCGCGGCGCCGGAAGAGACGTCACGTTTCACGTCTATCCCGGGACGAAGCACTGGTTCGTCGAAGAGAACCGTCCAGTTGAATACAACCGGGAAGCAGCGGACTTGGCCTGGAAACGAACGATGGAATTCCTCAACAGAAAACTAGGATAAGCCGCCGCGAAGGCAATCTAGCGGTTGAAACATGAAATAGTCTGCCAATAGACTCGCGTTCCGGGCCGGTAGTCCAGCCTGGTACACACCCAAGCGTGCACAGAACGGACGTCGCCCTCACACGGCGAAGGTCGTGGGTTCAAATCCCTCCCGGCCCACCAACCAAGAGAGGAACCTAGTTGGCTGATCCAACAGTAGACCTAATCCGGGCAACCGTCGCCCTATTCATCATCGTCGACCCCATAGGCCTAGTACCAATATTCTCCAACGTCACCAGCACTCTCAATTCACCTGACCGGAACAAAATGTACCGAGTAGTCATCTACACAGGCGCAACCCTACTGACAATCTTCGCGCTCGTAGGCCAGGAACTCCTCGCCCTCTTCGGCATAAGCCTCCCAAGCTTCGAAATGGCCGGCGGCCTTCTACTCCTCCTACTCGCCCTCGACATACTCTTCCGAGGAGAAAGATTCGCAAAACCAGGCACCCACGAAGACACAGGAATCGTCCCCATAGCCTTCCCCCTGCTCGTAGGACCCGGAGCAATCACCACAACAATGATCGCACTAGGCGCCCACGGAATACTAGTAACACTTGGCTCAGTCGTCATCGTCATGCTACTCAGCTGGATCGTCATGAAACAAACCCCAAGAATCCACTCTCTTCTTGGGAAAACTGGATCATCAGTTGTAGCTCAAGTAATGGCGGTCTTCATAGCAGCAATAGCAATACAGTTCATCATCACCGGAATCCGGACCTACCCCTAACAGATACTGGAACGCTTGGTTCAGCGGTCTCTACATTTTGGCGAGACCCATACGCTTCAACTGCTTATACATGATGAAAACCACCAACGCAATAATCACGAAATAGATGATCTGCGAGATGAAATCCCCATAGAGAAAAACAGATGGTTTTCCCGACACTGGAGAAGTAACTGTCGCGTTCAGAGACTGAAGATTTCCAGTAGGGAGCACCAAGCCAACGATGGGATTGATGATATCCTTGACTAGTGAGTTAACAACGGCAGATGAGGCTACTCCTATGACGAAACCGATGGCGAGACCTATGACGCCGAAGGTCTGAAGAAAATCCACGAATTCCTTGACGAAGCCTTTCTTCTTCTCAGAAGACTTCTCCATCTTGTCCATGGAGGCGCGGCTCGAGGCTTCAGCGCTTATAACCGCTGTGAATGTTTCAGCTTAACCTTCAGACTTCTCGGGCCGATCTCCCTGGTCATTGGAGGATTTCTTTCGTTTCCGTTCTTTCTTATCTGAAGCCTTCGTTTCCCAGCCTTCCTTGTCTACCACTACATTCTCCGGTTTCAGTTCTCCCGGAAGACCTGAAGATGGCTTGCGCAGTCTGACAGCGTAAAGGGCGAAGAGCACTGCGCCTAGACCGACGACTAGATACGCGAAAGATGCAGATGGAGTGCCGCAGTTGCCAATTAGGGTCTCGTGACAGTCGTAGTGCCCAGAGAGAACCGTCTTAGTGGTGATGTGTCCTCCTAGGATCTCGGCTGAACCTCTCGTATGCCGCGAATTCATCGTCAACGCACCATTCATGGTTCTCAAGAGCGTAAGGTGCTCTCCTGGACCGGAGGCCGAAGACATTGAGGCGACGAGAGATCTGACGAAAGAGATCTGTTCAGCGAGACTCGAAGATGAACCCAGCACACTGTTCAAACTAGCCGCAAGGCCCTTAGTCTCTGCTCCAACGATACCGAGAGAAGCGGTTAGCGACCTGAACAATGATGCGTGGTCTGAAAAGCTCGAGAAGGAACCAATTGATGCGCTCAAGTTCACTCCTCGACCCTTAGAGAGCAGTGATGATAGTCCCAAAGAATCCGACAGGGATCTGAACAGGGAGGCATGTTCTATAAGGCTAGAAGTCGAGCCCAAGGAATCGGATAATGATCTGACAAATCCTTTTGTCTCGGAGCCGCTAAGAGAGAATGAACCGGTCAGCGATCGGAACCATGAACCTTGTTCCCGGAAGCTCGACGACGAGCCAAGCGAAGCCCCCAACGGCTTGACGAAACTCTTGGTCTCGGAGGTAATCATCCCTATTGAACTACTCAGCGTCCTGAATAGTGAGGACTTCTCAGCGACGCTTGACATAGACCCAACCGAAGAACTTAGGAAGATTGCGCGGCCTCTGAAGAAGGAGGTCGACAGACCTAGCGAACCGGTGAGAGTTCTAAACAGCGACGAGTGTTCAGTCAGAGTTGAGGACAGCCCCAGAGACCCCGAGAAGCTACGGGCGAATCCCTTGGATTCAGAACCTGCTAGAGAAATCGAACCGGTCAGGGCCCTGAAGAGAGAAACGTGTCCCGCGAATGTTGAAGCCAGACCTAGAGAAGCGGATAGCACGTGCGAGAAACCCTTCACCTCCGAACCGGCAAGAGACAATGAACCGGTCAGCGTCCTGATCATTGAAGTGTGCTCTGCAATCGTTGAGGACGGGCCTAGTGAGCCAGTCAAAATTTCGGAACGTCCTTTGAACAGAGATGTCACGATAGAAAGCGAACCGGACAAGGACCTGAAGAGTGAAGTATGCTCAGCAAAGCCCGCGGACGAACCGACATTGCCGGTCAAGAACTCGACCGCACCTCTCAACAGAGTCGTACCGATGCCCAGAGAACCAGTTAGAGACTTGCCGATACCCTTAGTCTGGAAACCGGCAATAGAAAGCGAACCCGTCAACGACCTAGCCAGACCTTTACTCTGAGAACCGGTAAGAGACAGAGAGCCGGCAAATGTCTTGGAGAGCGAAACGTGCTCGGCAAGACTTGAGATCGAAGATAGCGAACCGGTAATTGTCCTGAAGAGCGATATGCGCTCAGTAACACTTGAAGCCGCGGTCAACGTCCCCGTCAGTGTTCTGAAGATCGAAGAATGTTCGACGAGAACTGAAGACAACGCCAGAGAAGCTGAGAGATTCCTAGGGAAGCTTTTGATTTCAGAACTAGCCATGGTCAAAGAGCCAGTCAAAGTTCTGAACATGGAAGCATGAGCCGTTGTGGTTGAGGACGAACCTAGAGAGCCTGTCAAGAATTCCACACGACCCCTAGAACCGAAACCGGTAAGACTCAGCGAACCGGTTAGGGCCCTGAAGAGCGACGTATGCTCTGTGAAAGTAGTGGAAACGCCTAGAGAACCAGAAAAGTTTCGCGGGAATCCCTTGGTTTCAGAGCTTGCTATGGAAATCGAACTGGTCAAGGTTCTGAAGAGTGAAAGGTGCTCTGCGGGGGTTGAGACTGAACCTAGGGAGCCAGACAGCCCATGCGTGAAACCCTTGACTTCGGAAGCGACAAAAGTCAATGAACTGGTCAGAGTTCTGAACAGAGCAGTGTGCCCTCCGATAGTTGAGGACGAGCCTATTGAGGTGGTCAGGATTTCACTACGACCTGTGAACTGGGATGTCACGATTGAAAGGGAACCAGACAGAGTTCTGAAGAGTGAAGTATGCTCTGTAAAGGTTGAGGACGAACCCACTGTGCCAGTTAGGAACTCAATGCGGCCTCTGAACAGGGTCGTACCAAGGCCGAGTGACCCAGCTAGCGATTTGCCTATTCCCTTGGTCTCAGAACCAATCAGCGAAAGCGAGCCGGTCAGGCTCTTGACCAGTCCCTTAGTCTGAGAACTAGTGAGAGACAGTGAGCCAGTAAGTGTCCTGGAGAGCGAAACATGCTCGGTTAGACTTGTGAGCGAAGACACCGAACTGGTCAGCGTCCTCAAAAGCGAGATATGCTCAGCGACATTTGAGGCCGCGCTCAAAGAACCCGTCAGCGTCCTGAAGATCGAAGAATGCTCAGCGAGAACTGAGGACAGATTGAACGAGCCAGACAGGCTCTTGGCGAAGCCTTTCATTTGAGAAGCGGCCACAGAGACCGAACCCGTCAGTGTCCTTAGCAGCGAAACATGCTCAGTTATCGTTGCGGATGAACTGATAGAGCCGGCCAATAGTTCGACACGCCCTCTGGATAGGGCAGTGGAAAGGCCTAGTGAACCGCTCAGAGACTTGCTAATGCCCTTCGCCTGTGAACCCGCCAGGGACATGGATCCAGCCAGGGATTTGGCGAAACCCTTACTCTCGGACCCTACCAGGGAGAATGAGACGGTAAGTGTTCTGAAGAGCGCGACATGCTCGACAACACTCGAGGACATTGTCAGTGATCCGGTTAGTGCCCTATAGAGGGAAGAATGCTTGACCAGACTCGATGATATGGTCAGCGAACCCGCCAAAGCTCTGAGGATCGAAGAATGCTCAACGAGAACTGAGGACAGACTGAACGAGCCAGACAGGCTCTTGGCGAGACCTTTGATTTCGGAACCGGCCAGAAACAGTGAGCCGGTCAGTGTCCTGAACAGCGAAGAGTGATCCGTTATCGTTGTGGGCAATCCCAAAGTGCCAGTCAAGAATTCGACACGACCTCTGGCCGCGGATGTAGCAAGACCCAATGAACCGGTTAGAGACTTGCCGATGCCCTTGGTCTGAGAAACAGAGAGAGACAGCGATCCAGCCAAAGACTTGGCAAGGCCTTTCGTCTCGGAAGCGACCAGCGACAATGAGCCGGTCAATGTCCTGAAGAGTGCGGAATGTTCTGCATTACTGGGGGAGGTGCTGAGCGATCCTGTGAGCGTTCTAGAGAACGAGCTATGTTCTTGCAGGCTTGAGGAGGAGGTTAACGATCCTGTCAGTGTCCTGAAGAACGAATAATGTCTAACAAGGGCTGAGGACAGTCCCAATGAGCCGGATAGACTCTTGACGAAACCCTTGACTTCTGAACTCGTTAGGAATAATGAGCCGGTTAGGGTTCTGGATAGTGCGATGTGATCAACTGTACTCGAGGTCATACCCAAGGAAGAGGTCAGGGTTTCTGTGCGGCCTCTGAATGAAGAACCGGTAACAGAAAGCGAGCCGCTAAGGGTCTTGAACAGTGAGATGTGCTCAGCCAAAGCTGAGGAGAAACCCATGGAGCTGGACATGGACTTCGCCAAGCCTTTGGTTTCAGAGCCTGTCAGAGCAATATTGCCCGAGACAGACCTTAACAGGCCAAGGTGGTCAACTAATCCTGAGGATTGGCCCAGAGATCCCGTCAGGGCTTTTGCTATACCCTTCGTTTCCGTGCTCAAAAGAGACAACGAGCTAGATAGCGTCCTGAATAGTGACGTGTGTTCGGTGAGAGCCAACGATGAGCCTAGAGATCCTGTCAGTGTTTCACTGCGGCCTTTGAAGATGGAGGTCGCGATAGATATCGAGCCGGTCAGCGTTCTGAAAAGCGAGGTATGTCCGGTAAATGCTGAAGTTGCACCTACCGCGCCGGTCAGAATTACGGAACGCCCCCTGGCCACTACCGTAGTGAGAACCAGTGAGCCTGTCAGACTCTTGGCGAATCCCTTTGTTTCAGAACCTGCAAGGGAGAGAGTTCCTGTCAGGGTCCTAGCTAGACCCTTGGTTTCAGAACCAGTAAGAGAAATCGAACCTGTTAAATTCCTGGATAGAGAAAGATGGTCGGCAAGGCCTGAGGACGCGGTTAGCGATCCTGTCAGAGTCCTAAACAATGATGTATGCTCTGCAGGACTAGAAGTAAGAGTCAATGAGCCCGTCAGAACCCTGAAGAATGATGAATGCTCACCAAAGGTTGAGACTAGACTAAGTGAACCAGCAAGGATCTTAGCGAAACCCTTGGTCTCAATACCCGCCAGAGAAACCGAACCCATCAGAGTCCTGAACAGCGAAACGTGCTCAGCAGGACTGGACGCTAAACCCAGCGAGGCACTCAGGGCCTTCGCAAGACCCTTCGCTTGAGAGGCGATGACACTGAGGGAACCGGACAGCGACCGCGGAAAGCCCTTGACTTCTGAACCAGCGACGGACACTGAGCCAGCCAGGGACCTTAAGAACGAAAACCTCTCGGCGACGCCTGAGAATAGACCGAGTGAACCAGTAAGAACTTTCCCAAAACCCTTAGACTCTGATCCGAAAAGCGACAGCGTGCCCGTTAGCGTTCTGAACAAGGAAGAGTGTTCAGTGAAGCTCGATGATGAACCCAGAGAAACTGCCAGGCTCTTGGCTAGACCCTTGATTTCCGAACCCGCTAAAGAGACTGAGCCGGTCATCGCTCTGAACAGTGAAGTATGATCAGCCAAGGTTGAGGACAAACTGAGCGAACCAGTTAGACTCTTGGAGAAGCCCTTGACTTCAGAGCCAGCAAGACCAAGCGAGCCCACCATCGACCTGAGCAGTGAGCCGTGTTCAACAAGTCCTGCGGACAGCCCTAGCGAGCCAACCAAAGATTTTGCTAAGCCCTTAGTTTGAGACTCGGTGAGAGACAATGAACCGGTCAGGGTCCTGTACAGTGAACTATGTTGCGTAAAACTTATGGAAAAGCCGAGCGAACCAGTCAAAGCCCTCGCAAGGCCCTTAGTCTCTGAAGCTATGAGAGAGAGTGAGCCAGCGAGCAATTTGACAAGGCCTTTGGCCTGAGAGCTTGTTAGTGAGAGTGAGGCAGAGAAGGCCTTGGCGAAACCCTTTGTCTCAGAACCTACGAGAGTGAGTGAGGCGGTAATCGATTTAGCCAGACCTTTGGTCTCAGAACCGGCAAAAGAAAGGGAACCAGTCAGGGATCTGGCTAGGCCCTTAGTCTCGGAACCCACTAGAGATAGAGAGCCAGAAACCGACTTGGTAAGACCCTTGACTTCCGAAGTAGCTAGACCCAACGAACCGGTCAAAGCCCTACCAAGGCCCTTGGTTCCGGATCCCGAAAGAGAAACTGAACCGGACAGGGATCGTAAGAACGAAAATTTCTCGGCGACACTTAGGGACTGACCCAGCGAGCCTGACACGCTGGTTGAACAAGAACGTGGATTAGAATTACAGATCATCTCTCCAGAGTCCACATTTGCAACCATGTTGCCCATCGTTATCGATATCGAGCCTGCTAGATTTCTGAGGAAGGAGAACCGCTCGGCGACAGTTGAGGCTAGACCCAGAGAACCGCTCAGCGATCTTAGGAATGAAAGCTTCTCGACAACTGATGAGGCTAGAGTCAGGGAACCGCTCAGCGGCTTGAAGATCGAGAGCTTCTGAGCAAGAGACGAAACCAGGGACAAGGAACCGCTAGGATTCTGAGCATAGTCCCATCCAGGAGTGATAACGTCACTCGCCGCAGAAACGGTGGTTTGCGTTGTAGTCACTGCACCGGTAGAACCAGAATACTGAAACACCAGCCAATACTCAACGCTCAGAAATGCAGGACTGTTAAACTGGCTCTGCGACGCGGTTGTCCATGTATATTTCGTAGCCGAGGTTAAGCCCGCGACGTTATTCGTCGAAGTATCCCAATTACTGAATAGAAACGTGCAAGTCCCAAGGCTGTGCGTCGCACAGGACCATACCGTTTCCCAGATTCGGAAAACCGGACCTCCAGTAGTAGATTGAACAGCATTCGTCACGTCAAATTGCCAAGTTCCAGATTGAATATCTTGGACTGGGTTGGCCGCAAGACCGGAAGTATCATAGACCCAAGCATATCCTGAAACCGAACTGGTACTTGGAGTCCCGGTAAGAGTTGTTGAAGCAACATCAGGCTCAATCTTGTAGTATTTTGGAGCCGACTGCAAATAGTCGCAGAGAACCTGCCAAGCCGCTTCATTCGTATTGAATTTGCACTGAGTTGCAGCAGTACTGGTAACGCTCTTATGCGCAACCGCCAGACTGTCGCCTGAGCCTGCAACAGTCAGGTCCAAAGTAAAACCCGCTCCAGTATTCTGCGTAGCACTTGTAGGGTCACCGTAAAATGCGATAACCATGTCATCTGCATTGAGAGAAGTCGGCCCAGTAACTTGAGGAGTCGAATTGGCCGTACATGAAGCCGCATTAGCAGATGCCGGAAGACCTGAGGCCTTATCCCAGGGGGTAAAGGTTGAAGTTGGGTCGACCGCCCCTGCCCAGGTCGTCACTTCGCCAGAAGCTGAAGTAGGAGTACCACTCAGATTAACCGTGACGGTAGCTGAAGACAGCGTGCCACTGGCCACTCCTGCCCATTCTGTTACTGTAATTTCATTGGTTCCCGAACAACCGTTAGTCGAGCTGGACCGGGCAGACGCGTCAAAGGCTATTCCAGTGGCACTCAGACTCGTCACAGTAATCGAAGAACCAGACAGAAAAGTTACAATTAGAACAATGACTTCATCGGGACTACTCGTAGTCGAAACGGTTCCAATCGTGAATGAGGTTCCAGAACTCCAGGTCCCAGTCTTAAACGCGTTAGCATTCGCATCCTTTGTTGGGCTTGAGCCTTCTGCAACATTCTGACTGGTTCCAGCGTCGACCGTACCGGTCGAGGTCGCCAAGCCTTCACACTTACCACTACAAGAAGGGACACTTGAACTGCCGAGATAGAAAGTGTGAACATTGTTAGCCGCATGACCAGCCGGCATACCTACTGTTGCGACGACTGCAAGAATAATCAATCCAATCAATGAAACTTTTTGCGCTTCAAGTCCCCTCCCAGAAAGAACCCGTTCAGATCACGCTCAACGCGAAATCAAAGGGACACTTCCATGCAATCCGAACTACCGAATCATTGAGCGGAGTAACTAGTGCGACTCTCAATGTGGGAAACTGCCTTCCTTCGGGAGCGAAAGACGGACGCGCGAATACGCGTGTTGTAACACTTGATGTTAGCCGCTCGGAACCATGAAACAAAGCAACAGCTTAGCCAGCAAGCTATGTTGAGGTGGGGATAGGCCTTTTAGATTTCACGCACGGAAAGCTTTGCGAATGAATGTCTAGGCACATTCACAGTTGACGGTTCTTGAGCATAAAGTTTCCATTATTCAAAGCCGCGACACTGAGAGTCTCGTTCAGGCGGAAACTTAGGGGCGCATTTAGGCAGTTACTGGTGCCATCATCCCAGCAATAGTTTCCATGACCTTGAGTGCCAAGACCATTCAGCGGGACGTAGCCTGTGTTCACTAGGTAGCCCATGTCGTTCTGCTGATAGATGTAGACCAGGACATTCCAGTTCGTCCCGCCGTTGGGGTCAGAGTATTGATGCACAGCAGTGACTGTCCCGTCCTTGGTCCAGATCACTCGGCCGGGGTCCAACCAGTATGTGAGGGAGAGGCTTGACAGCACGATTGCAAGGACTGTTATTCCGATCATGAGCCTCTTTCTCGTGGCTTAGGCCTCCCTCGAAAGAAAACGGGTAGCTGGCGACTAAGCTTTCAGGGTGTCTAGCTCCATGACCAGGTCAGTGTCCACGTGATCTGTATTGTGTCTAGGTTGTTGAGGGTTACAGACGTGAACGACGCGGCGGCAAGCTGGATACTGCTCGCACTGCTAGCAGTACCGAAGCTGACCAAGCAAGCTAGTTGAACTGTCTGGGTCGCTGTTGAAGTGAAGGTCTTTTGCAAGACCGATGTGCTGCCAGTTGCACCTGATAGCAGAGTGTTCGTTGTAGCCGGGGCACGCTGAAGACCGCTGGCGGCAGTAATCTCAGTACCGCCTTCGCTGCCAGCCGCTCCACAGTTACCGTTGGTTGCACCGAAGGATGCATCACCAGCGGCCAGAGTCACCGCACTGCCGGACAGCGCAATGAAGCTCATACCGCAGGTTGCGGATGGGAAGCATCCGTTGGTCACGCTGGCAGTGGTGCCCTGGATAGCTTGGTCGATCCATGCAACTCCAGAGTTATACATTACATTGTGGACTGAGCTGCAGAAGTTCTGGGATCCAGATACACAGTAGCCGAAGTTGACATCCAGATTCTGGTAGTAGTGCTTGTGGCCCCACGGATTCCAACTCCCAGTGGCTACGTAGCCCCCGAGAACGAAACTTGTGACGATCAGACCGGTGGCCATGAGAGCGATTACACCTCTCTTCTTTGTCCATTCAATCTTGAGGAAATTCATTCTTTCTCGCTCACCTCCCAAATGCTCCTTCTACCGAGATTCCACGTGAGAACCGATGGACTCTCTTCTAGACTGTGTTACCCTGTGAAGCATGAGGCAGTACTATCTCGTCTATCGCACGTACTCTGCTCTCACCAATAGCTACTCAGTTGTAGCTTTTTTTTTGTCTTTGGAAAGTAAGAGTGCTCTGAGGATTTCATCGTCCGTTGCTCTGTGCTCCTTCTTCGTCGAAGAGTCCTCCCATTCGTCCTTCTCTTGAGACCTCAAAACTGAGTCTTTGGGCGACGGCTCTCCTACAACAATTTCGCTGATCCGGTCTGATACGTTACGCAAGGAGCCGAATATGCTGAGGACCGTGACGAATCCCAAGATTGCGGCAACGACTATCATAGCGTACAAGATTCCTACTCCTGCTGATGTTGGGGGACCTAGCGCGGATTGGCCGGTGTTGCCTACTGCGAGGGGAAATTCGTAGGTGATTCTATTGTAGGCGAGTAGACTCGTGATGATGATGATTGACGTTGAAACGAGCAAGAGCACTTGCCGGACCTGTTTCTTGGGTTTGAGATCTAGAGTGTGTTTGAGGGCTTCCATTGCTTCTCACTAATCCTCTTTTGTTGTCGGGGCCTCTTCCCAATCCTCTTCTTGTCCAGAGAGCGGATGCGGCGCGAAACCCGGACTAACATTCCCTGTCAATGTTGGCAGGGGGCTGTTAGGAAGGGAGACTAGTCCCCCACTTCCCACAGTACCTTGCCTAGAGTATTCGCGTAGCAGTCCGAAAATACTTAGGTTCGCGACGAGCACGGCGGTTCCAATTGTCAGTATGGAGGCTGTGGAGAAGACTAACTCTCCACCGTTTTCAAGGAAGGAGGAGAGCAAGAGTGCGGATATCATGACGACAGGTACTGTCAACATTTGCGAGAAGATTGAGGCTATGTTCATGCGTCGGCGAACTATTGCCAGTCTGATGTTCATTCCAACCAAGCTGGAAAGAGCAAAGGACAGATAGACAATTCCGGCCCAGACGCGGGTAGGTCCATTGAGTCCCTGGCCTAGTAGAAGCTCTCCCAACCCGGCCCCTGCTGCTCCTTGGAATAGGTACTGAAGAATCGACGGTAGATAGTGGTCAAGGAGGGCACTGACAATACTGGCGGCTAGGAAGATACTGACTCCTAGCAGTACGAAAAATTCGGGAGCTAGCGCCACTTGAGCTCATCCTGCTTTCTGCGCGGTTATCCTTGTACTGGACTGCTAGATTTGTCTCGGATCGAGTAGATGAGGCGCTGTCCCTGGTCCGTTTCTTCGATTGTAAGATTGAGGATGCTCTTGTCATCGATCTCTAGGAGCTGTGCGAGGTCTTTAGGGATCAGTAGATACTTGCTTCCTTTGATCTTTGTCGGTGTTAGTTGTATTACCATTCCCGATATGCCAACCACGAGGTTGGGTAGAACTAAGCAGAAACAATGGCATAATCAGGATGTAACTCCAACGCTAGTCTAGGAGTCACGGACTTTCCGGGTAGCTTTCGTTGCATGAAGGGTATATTGGAAAGACCCAGTCTTGCCTAGAAACCATCTTTGGAGAATCGCCCAAGGCTCTCCAGACAAGGCAGAAGCACTAGGAATACGAAGTGGAGTGAGAGGCCGAATGGCTCGTCGAACCTGAAGTCTTGCCCAGAATAAGCCGCCGGGGGGAGATGGGAGCAGGCGATTTTGAATCTGCCGGATTCTCACGCTGAATCACGCCGATATTTTCCGCCCACGAAATTGACCGACTGTTCCATTCTCCGCCCTAAAAGGGAAAACTCGCTTCAGAACTGCTTCAGTCTGCGATCGCCTCTCTGAAAATTCTCAAAAGCAGTTGCTCCTCGCGACGTGAGAGTGATGTTCCAACTGCACATCAAGACAGTAGGATGAAACAGAGCGTTGCTACTCAAAAAAGTAGTAAGGTCATGTGCTCGGCACTTGTTAATGATTCATGGGTCTTGGCGGGCTTAAATATGACATAAGTCATACGCCGATCAGAATCAAAGACAGGAGAGATCCCGCTACGAGCCAGTTGGACATCAAAGACCTCCACGCCACTATTGAAGGCAAGGAGATTCTCAAGGGAGTAGACTTCCAGGTCAAACAGGGCGAGATCCACGCCGTTATGGGTCCCAACGGGTCCGGCAAGAGCACCCTCGCCTCGACAGTTATGGGACATCCAAAGTACATTGTCACTAAAGGAGACATTCTTTTCGATAGCGAGAGTATTCTCAAGCTCGCACCGGACGTTAGAGCTCGGAAGGGGCTCTTTCTAGCCTTTCAGTATCCCTACGAAGTACCCGGCGTGTCCTTAGCCACATTCCTCCGCACAGCTTACAACGCCGTCAGACAGGGAGGGAAGAAAGGCGACCTAGGACAAGAAATGTTGTCAGTCCTCGAATTTAGGAAACTGTTGAAGGAGAAGCTCAAGCTCCTAGACATGGACGAGTCATTCGCGACCCGATATCTGAACGAGGGATTTTCCGGCGGCGAAAAGAAGCGGTGCGAAATACTCCAACTCGCAATCCTCCAACCCAAGATCGCGGTCCTAGACGAGACCGACTCGGGACTAGACATTGACTCTGTCAAGATTGTGGCTGAGGGAGTAAACAAGCTAGTCGGACCCGAGATGGGAGTAATGATAATCACCCACTACCAACGAATTCTACGCTACATCAAACCAGACCATGTCCACATTCTGCTAGATGGTAGAATGGTGAAGTCTGGGGGACCAGAACTCGCTGACGTGCTCGAGGAGAGGGGCTACGACTGGATAAAGAAGGAGAATATGTAGGAATGGAGATCCAGAAGCGTCCCGGTACCTTCAAGGTTAAAAAGGAGCCAAGGAACTAGAAGAGTAGAGACGATATGGCAATATCCATAACCGATAAGGCAGCAACAAAGGTCCAAGACTACCTCAAGCAGGTAAACGACCAGAACCTAGCCCTACGCGTCTTCGTAAAAGCAGGAGGCTGCGCAGGCTACCAATTCGGACTAAAGCTCGACAAAACAGGGACAGCCGACGTTATCGAGCACAGGAATGGAGTCAATATCGTAGCTGACCCCAAGAGCGCCGATCTTCTCGGAGACGCCGAAATCGACTACGTCGAGACCGAGATGGGTGGAGGCTTCAAGTTCAACTTCCCAGAAAGCTACCTCACTTGCGGATGCGGCCACAGCTTCGTACCCAAGGGCAAAGAACAAGCCACTGGAGCTCGCAGTCCCGAAGAGCACCACCAGCACGTCTAATACTCCGACAAGACTTCTCCGACATTAATCCCGTCCTCTGGGTCAGAGGACAATCCATGCAACGCCACGCCCAAGTTGTCTCCAACAAGGAATCCAGCGCCTACGAGGTGGCGCGAATAAGAACAGACTTTCCGATTCTCCAGCGAGAAATCAACGGCAGACCTCTAGTCTATCTCGACAACGCAGCCACCTCACAGAAACCAGCACAGGTCATCCAGGCTCTAAATCAATTCTACAACCATTACAACGCGAACGTCTACAGAGGAGTCTACCGGATAAGCGAAGAGGCGACAGTAGCCTACGAAGAGGCTCGGCGAAAGGTCGCACAGTTCATCAATGCCCGAGACCCTTCAGAGATAGTCTTCGTCCGCGGAACGACCGAAGCAATCAACCTCGTCGCCTATTCTTGGGGCCGATCGAACATCGGACTCGGCGACAGCATCATGCTTACAGAGATGGAGCATCACAGCAACATCGTCCCGTGGCAACAGCTAGCCCGCGAAAAAGGCGCCAGCCTCAAATATGTTGGAATTTCTGACGATGGTCGTCTGATTCGAGGCGACGCTCATCAACATCTCGAAGCAGGAAACGTCAAGCTCCTCGCCGTGACGCACGTTTCCAATGTTTTAGGAACAATCAATCCTATTCGAGAGCTAACACGTGAGGCGCACAAGTACGGCTGCAAGGTCCTTGTCGATGGTGCGCAGTCTGTCCCACACATGCCGATCGACGTACAAGACCTCAACTGCGACTTCCTCGCCTTCTCCGGACACAAAATGTGCGGACCCACCGGGATAGGCGTCCTCTACGGAAAGCGAGAACTTCTGCAACAGATGGAGCCGTATCAGAGTGGCGGAGAAATGATCCGAGAAGTCCATCTATACGAGGCCACCTTCAAGGACGCGCCCTTCAAGTTTGAAGCCGGAACCACCGACATCGCAGGAGCTATCGGCCTAGGAGCAGCAACAGACTATCTATCAAATCTGGGTCTCAGGAAGGTCAGGGATCACGACAAGGAAATAACGAAGTATGCCATGGATGCTCTAGGAAAAGTGAAGGGCTTGACGATGTACGGGCCAGCGGACCCCGAGACTCGAGGCGGAGTAATCAGCTTCAACCTTGCAGACGTTCATGCCCACGACATGGCGTCAATGCTTGATGAGGACGGTATTGCTGTGCGTTCAGGGCACCACTGTGCCCAGCCTCTGATGGAAAGGCTTGGAGTAGCGGCAACCACGCGAGCCAGCGTCTACCTTTACAATACTGAAGATGAGATCGATCGTCTTGTCGAGTCCGTTGAGCGAGCAGGAAGAGTCTTCAAGATTTGAGCTCAGTCTATTCCGAAATAATACTAGACTACTATCGTCACCCGAGAAACAAAGGGACACTAGAACATCCTCAGATCAGCGCAAAGGACTCCAACCCGCTCTGCGGCGACATCATAGAAATGCAATTAGAACTCGACAAGAACAACGACGTCAAAGACGTAAAATTCAACGGTCAAGGTTGCGCTATCAGCCAGGCCTCAGCGTCGATGTTGACCGAACTGGTAAAAGGAAAGAAGCTAGATGATGTGAGAAACATTTCCAAGGAAGAAATACTCTCCTTGATCGGAGGGCAGCTTAGCGCTGTTAGGCTAAAATGTGCTCTATTGTCATTGAAGGTTTTGAAGACCGGAGTCTACAGCTACCTAGGCTCAGAGAGCAGCTCGAAGGAAGAACTCTCCCAGCTCTAGCCACAGGCCTATCTACTTAGATCCAGTATCTTTCGGAGAATCCTTCCTCAGATCCTTCAACTGTTCTTGGACGCTCTTGAAGAACTCGTTATTCTCAACTTTCTCGGCTTCCGCGTGAATCGCTTCAAGGTCAACCTTCAACACTTTCCGCATCATCCCTCCGCGTCTGTAGACGATGAACGAAGCGAGGATGGCCAAGGCTGCGACTAGAATTATGACTATTATCCAGAGATAGTTGAAAGCCGAACTTGTCGGAGAGGGAGGTGGTTGCTGGGAGGGTGGAAGCGTAACTAGTGTTGAAGTGGAACCGTATCCTGAGTTGCCGAACGAGTCGGTCGCGTTGACCTGTATGAGCCAGATTCCCGTTGGGGATGTTGAATTGACCGTGTAGCTTCCGACCCACTTCCCGTGGGTTTGGTCATATGATAACTGGAGTGGGCTACCTATCTGAACAGAAGAATAGCGCGCGATGGCTGTCACAGTTCCGCTGGTGAAGTTGTCTCCTCCAGGGGTTACAACGATCGCGTTTACGACAATGATACTCCCTGTCGTGTAGTTGATGTTCGGCGTGCTGGCCGTGACAGTGAGAGAAGCGGACGACACTGCGAATCCCCTGTTCACACTCGATGAGGGTCCTATGTTCCCATACCCATCGTTGTAGCCTCCTACGTCGATGCTTGCCACCCAGACCCCGGTGCCGCTGCTAAGTGGGATCTGGAAGGTTCCCACGAATTGTGCAGCAGTTGTTTTGTACGTCGCCATTATGTCGTGCTCAGTGAGGCCATTCGGTTCGATTACCCTTATGGTCGCGGAGCCGGTCTTGGCTTGAGCTGTGTTAGGATAAGTTGCTGAGAAGCGAAAAGTCTCAGTCTGCGACCTTTGCAACGAGTTCTGGCTTATTGAGAGTTGCGCGATTGTTACGTTAGCTGGATCGATAAGGAAAGTCTGGGTGTCAGGAAAGCCAGTCTTTGGAGTTTTCGACCCAGTCAGTGTCACTGTATAGTTTCCGAGAGGGGTGGAGGGCGGAATACTTGTCCAAGTATAACCGAGAATACCAACCGAGTTCGCCAGTCTACTTGTCGGGAAGCCGAGGGCGTTACCAGTCGCGGATCTTATCGAGACCGTTATGTTTTCCGCGCTCGTGTAGCCTTGAGCGGTCAAAGATACTGGCTGTGTCCGCTGGTATTCCTCAGCGTCCGTGAGTCCAACCTGGAAGAGAGTTGTCGCTGCTTTCGTAGTTGGAGGTGGGCTCGTCTGGCTAACGGTGATATTGTATTTTCCAACATAGGTGATGTTCGCGTGGAAATCAATAGGGTATCTGACGCTCGTTGTGAACGTCGACGCGGAGGTCACAGATGTCGTGTTCGTCTGAATCGCACCGCTAGGGTCTATCACCGACCACAAGAATTGATAGGTGACCCCCGTAAGAGGGGTAGTTACATTGAGGATGAAAGTGACACCAGGGTTGTTTATCTCCTGAATCCGAGAGGCAGACTGTGAAATTGAGTATGTTTCACCGAATGGACCCGACGCGTGAACCGGGAAGCTCGCTATGGACATCAATAACGCAGCTACCAGTGCTAAAAGAGCGAGCTTTTGACTAGTTCGGAAAATCGGTGCCTCCTAAGTTGGGGTCCAATTCGCGCATAATTCGATAGCAGGCATAGATTTCTGCTTCGAGATTGAAATGAGCAGACGAGCCGACTAAAGGGTCATGTTACTCAAAAAAGGTTCAGGGAGTAAGAGACAAAGCAGTTGGAATACTACTTCATCCGCGTTCGATTTTGATGAAGCAGTTTTGTTCAAGCGGTTGGTGTGATGATGCAAAACGGGGTCTAAAGGCCGGATGCTGGGGCCTTTTCTGATCAGTCCGGAAATTCCGACGCGGGGCCGATGACCACTCTTTGAGCTAAAGTTTAGATGGACTCCGTCTCTAGATACGACGACTTGACTTGCATGATGCCTTTCTCTCGTTTCAACTCACCCTCTAAACTCGCAATGTCTGGCACCTTCCCTCTGACTAGCAGGGCACACAGACAGTGCGCTTCGTCGATGTGGGCGTGGAGCGAAGAGAGTATTGACAGTCTGTGGCGATGAGATGTTTCAGTGATCGCCTCGTCAGTACCTTTGGTCTCATGGTCATAGACCATAACGATGGACCCGACAACGTTTCCCTTCTTGATCCCCGCCTCGAAATCCGAAATGAACGCTCGCATGGCAGCTTGCAAAGCCTTCGATCTGTCAGCGTAGCCGCTTTGGTGAGAGACCCTGTCGAATGCTTCCAGGAGCCCAGGCGGGAGAGACATGCTGATTCTTGTCGTTAAGTCACTCATTCAACCATCCTCGAGACAGTATTACTGTAAGCCTCTTACCCCGAGAAAAGTATTACGAGAATGAAATTTTATATTATCCAGAGGAAATTCGTCGGCAGAGCCGTTCTGCGAAGCTGAACGATGAGACGATCACCATCCCTTGGGCAGGAGACTTTCGGGCATTGACTGAACAGGCACTAGAACGAGCGGGTCTCAGCCTCTCCAAAGGCGAAAAGTTCTCCGTTCTCATGATCTATTCCGCGATAGCCGTCGCAACTATTATCGGATTTGCAGCTTCATTCATTGTAAGCGCATTTTTCGCTCGCTTGGCAGCTCTAGGAATCCTCGCGTACACCTTGGGGCTACGACACGGAGTGGATGCTGACCACATCGTGGCGATCGACAATACGACGCGCAAACTTCTCCAAGACGGGGAGCGCCCTCTTACGGTGGGCACGTGGTTCTCACTTGGACACTCGACCGTTGTGGTCGGACTAGTAGTTGGCTTGGTGATCGCAACTCAATCAGTTGCGAATCAGATACCTGGGCTTCAAAGCTCCGGCGCAATAATCGGCACCACTGTATCAGGAATCTTTCTCTTTCTGATAGGACTCGTCAACGCGATCATCGTCATGGGTATCTACCAGACTTTCAAGACCATGAAAGAAGGAAAGCTAGACGAATCCGAGCTTGAGGGCCTCTTGCAAAGCCGGGGCTTCCTAAACCGATATTTCGGAGGTCTCTTCAAGGTAGTCAGAAAGCCCTGGCAGATCTATCCAATCGGCGTCTTGTTCGGGCTCGGCTTCGACACTGCCAGCGAGATCGCCCTGTTCGCAATAACCATCGTATTTGCAGTCTCGTCATCGATCCCGCTCTGGATGATTCTGCTTCTCCCCTTCTTATTCACCTGTGGAATGGTTCTCGCTGACACGACCGATGGCATTGCAATGCGCGCCGCTTATGGCTGGGCCTTTCTTAGGCCTATCCGGAAAATCTACTACAATCTGACCGTGACGGTGATCTCAGTTGCGGTAGCCTTTGCCATTGGAGGAGTCGAACTGCTACAAGTTCTGGCCAGCGAGCTGAAACTTACTGGACCATACTGGAACTGGCTGGCGAAGCTCGATTTCGAAACGATAGGATTTGGAATAATAGGAATCTTCCTCGCCGCATGGCTTGTTTCCACGGCCTATTGGAAACTTAGGCGATATGACGAACTCTATTCTTAGAATCGATCTCGCCCAACATCCAAACCAAGGCATTATCGCTGGCTGAATGACGTATCATGCGCAATTTCGGGTGAAGTGAGAGCGCCAGTGGGCGTGCCAAGGGATCGGATCAAGCAGGCAGATGTGAAACTCGTCTTCAGTGTCGCAGAGATAGTCTGGGAGTCACCGCCGAAATAGGAAAGCTGAAGGTCGAGAAGTTGCCGTTTGGATGATGGTGTGACCGTGCCGAAAAAAAACCGAGCGTTCTATCTCAGACTTGATCAGCCGAATTCGGCGACGCGTTTCCAAGACGGGATCTTACGCTCGATAAGATAGTCCAAGGAATATTTGCTCGTGCCTGACATCGCGTTAATGATGATCAGCGATAGGAAGACGAAACTGTAAACGATTCCAGTTCCAAGGTCGGTCGATCCGGGACCGTACGGTCCACCGAATCCTTCCGGAACCGCCCATATTAGGAGACTGAGAATGAGTCCACCGATGTAAGCGAGCTTCCTAGTTATCCCCAGGACTAGAGCCATGCCGAGCGAGATTTCCAATATTCCAATTCCATAGACGAAAGGTGCGGCGTTTCCTATAGTAACGTTGTACCAAAAATTGAACCACGGCTGTAGCCATGCAGGTTGCCCAGCCGTCTTAATTAGATCCGGGAAGGAGTCGACAAATCCGGGTTGGAATTTCAGAGACCCGTCTATCAGCCAAACCACGCCGAGGATAATGCGAATGAACGACTTGAGCCAGTAGACATTCCTTACGATCCAGTTTCGATTGGTCACACTTGCGACGTCCGACGCAGAATTACTAGAGTTTCGGCTGACGTTCAAGGTTCGAATCCTCCAAGTGGCCCATCTCATCCTCCTCCTTTAAGGTCAGTGGCAAAACTCAATGCTAATACAACCTGTTCGCGACTTGAATAAATTCGATAGATCATATTCCTATCGCTAAGCCTAATTATGACCATGATTTCTATGTCCCTATGAGCGACACTTCCCTATTCCCTGTGACAGTGGTAGGAAGCTGGCCGCGTCCGCCCTGGCTGATCGACGGATTGAGAAAACGTCAATCCAAAGAACTCTCGTTTGAAGAGTTCAACGCCACAGCCGATAACGCCGTGTTGGCAGCCATAAAGTACCAGGAAGACGCAGGCGTTGACATTCTAAGCGATGGAGAGCAGCGTCGAGACAACTTCTACTCTTTCGTAGTCGAAAAGTTAGAGGGTCTCAATCTGATGACTGTCGCTCAGCTACTCAACCATGTTAAAGATCGAGCTAGATTTGAAGAGACTCTCCGTGCTTTGGATGTTCCCGCCTTTGCAATGAAGAGTCCGGTAGCCATCGGCCAAGTCAGGGCGAAAAGCGGACTCGCCACAGACGAGTTGCGATTTCTGAAAGCTCACACCAAACACAAGACAAAGGTACCGCTTCCAGGACCTTACATGTTGACCAAATCCAGCTGGTTTCCCGGACTCTCTGACAAGGTCTACCCGAACGTTGAAGACCTCGGGGTTGAGGTGAGCAAGCTCCTACGCAACGAGATAATCGCGTTGCGCGATGACGGCGCTGATTTCATTCAGCTCGACGAACCAATTCTGACTCAGATGGTGTATGGTGCAGAGGGTGCAGAATCTTTCATGTGTGCCGCCCTGGCCTCTCGAAAGGATCCAACGGAAGAATTATCGTATGCATTGGAACTGATGAATCGGACGATTCAAGGAATCTCAGGAGTGAAACTCGGGGTGCATGTCTGCAGAGGAAACTGGAGCCGGAAAGAAGACGTGCTACTCAAAGGAAACTACGGCCCGCTGCTCCCGTACCTCATGGAGATGAAACTAGATCAGCTCGTGCTGGAATTTGCGACACCAAGAGCCGGAGAACTCGAGGTGTTCAAGGAATACGGCGACGAGAAGGAACTGGGCCTCGGAGTCGTAAATCCGAGAAGCTCGGATATTGAACTTCCAGAGGTTATCGAGAAACGGGTCCGTGAGGCGTTGAAGATCTTCGATCCGTCAAAAATATTCCTTAACCCAGACTGCGGCTTCGGAACCTTCGCAGAACGTCCGATGAATGATGCCGGGGTTGCCTTCGCAAAGCTTCAATCAATCAGCGAGGCGGCGAAAAGTTTGCGAAGAGTCGAGGTTGGTATTCCCGCATGAATTTCAGACCAGCAACGCTAATATAACATACGTCATATGCCCGTAGCTTATGCAGAAAGTGGAAGAGAAGCATCTGAACGGTCTCACTGTCTCGAAGCTTGAAGCATTTGTGAATGACATAAAATCGAAACCTGACGCTGCCGAGGCCGTCAATGGGCCATGGCGGACGCGAGTCGAATGGCAAGGCGGACTACGAGCAAAAGCGTACATGCGCAATCATGTCGCCAACTTCGATGAGCCAGAGGGCCTCGGCGCCACGGATACCGCTGCTAGCGCTCATGAGCACGTTCTCTCGGCTGTCGGAGCATGCATGATGACCGGCCTTGTATTCCAAGCCACGCGGAGAGGAATCAAGATCCATAACGCTGAGATAGCGCTCGAAGGAACCTTCGGTGACATCAAGAACTGGGCGGGGCTAACCGACGAGAGTACGCCTGGCTATCCTGAGATCAAGGCGAAAATCTACATCAAAGCAGATGCAGACAAAGCAACACTTGAACACCTCTGGAACGAAGCGTGGAAGCGCTCCGTCGTCGCCCAAACAGTGACGCGAGGAGCGAAGATTGTTCCCGAGTTCGAAGCGCTCTAGTACCTGCGTTTCAAGAATTGTTTTGACTCCGGCAGATCGCCTTCTTGCAGACTTTTGGCGGGATCATAGAGTCCTCGTAAGGATAGGAAATTATTGGCCGAACTCGTAGACTTCTCATGGATTGATCAAAATGAAGATGATCCAGCGTTGGTCATCGTTGATTCTCGGCCACCCATCAAGTATCTTCAAGGACACATTCCACGAGCGGTGAACCTTCCCACCTCCCGCGTATTCGATAGGGGAACACTGGAACTCCTGCCAGTCGAACGGCTCGCGAGAATCGTTGGAGACGCGGGAATCGATGAAGATAGGGTGGTCTTGGTCTATGATGACCGGGATGGACAGAACGAAGCGATGCTTGCATGGACACTAGAGCTCCTAGGTCATCCCAGAGTGAAACTCCTGTCAAGTTTCATGGAGCGTTGGACCAAGGAAAAGAGGCCGATTTCGTATCGACCAACGAAGCTCGAACCCGGAGCGATGCGGGAAAAGCCGACCCTTGACGTCCGTGCAACTCTTGAGGAGGTTTCGAACAGAAATGAGGTGAGACTTGTTGACCTGCGAAGCTTGGACGAGTTCGAGGGAAAATCGTCGGACGGGCCACAGTCCAGACACTTTTCCGGAGCATTGAGCCTTCCTTGGACGAATTTGCTCGGCGAAGAGGATCAGTTGTTCCGTCCAAGATCACAGTTGGAGGCCTCTTTCACCGAGTTGGGCTTAAGCCCAGACGATCAGGTCGTTACGTATTGTAGCTATGGTCCACGTGCGGCGATAGGATACTTTGCACTCCGGCAACTGGGCTTCAAGCGTGTGAAGGTCTACGACAAGTCTTTCCAACGATGGACCACTCGAGCAAGCCTATCCCTGGACAACTGTATGAGTCTGATTTAGACGGCCGGGTATGGACATCTGGCGGCACCATTTCTCTTACGAGTCTCTGCGCCCTTGTTTTCGTCTGAGCCCAAGCTGTAGTTACGTGCGAGTACTTCAAACGTCTAAGACCTTGGTCGAGACTGCGCCAATCAAATCGTTATATTCTCTATTATTCCTTCAGCGGTCAGAAGGATGAAAGAGCGAAAAAAGACAATTCCGCCCAAACTGAAACTGGTCTCCGAGGCTATCAGCAACGCGATCGAGGAGGCGAAAAGGATTAGGGAACTTTCGATTCAAGAAGAGGTTATCATCGAACTTGACAAAGTAAACGAAGCCCTCGAACTGGCGAAGCAACAGATCACCAAGATCATGCAGTGATATGCCAGATTGGCTTTCTAATGCCTTGTGTCCACGCGTGAATCGTTAGGCGAGCATTCACAGAAATTCCGCGTTGACAACCGGCTCGGTACTGGCTTGCCCAAGTGTTAGTGTCAACTATTAATGAGTTGACAGCCTAGCTGAACAGAGTTGGAAGAGAAACGCCCCCGCGCTCGCCACCGATTCGATTTCTCCGGAAGGTCAAAGACCAAAGAAGCTCCAACAACCACCGACCAGATTCTCAACAGCCTGAACCGTCAAACACAGCCATCCGCGGATATTGGTGAATTAGAAGAGAGCCTCGTAGAGGAATCGGTTGAGACTCCAGCGTCAGAACATCTAGAAGAATACTCTAGTGGTCGAAGCATCGGCCGTTGGCTGTTCCTTGGAACGCTGGCTAGTATCGTCGTCGCTCTCTGGGCATTAGATCTCTTTCCACGGATCCTCTATGTCGACACCATTGGAAGCATTGACACACTGTTGCCGATGATTCCCCGGATCGACATCATGATCATCGTGGGCATCTGGATGGCCGCCCTCTTCTTCGGTATAGTCGGAAGAGTACTTCGCCACCCTTCAAGAGCTCATAGAGGCTGAATCGTCTTTCAGATCAGACCTTTCCTCGAGAGACAGATAACTTCGGCATCTCTAAAATTTCCGTGAACATAGCTCGATAGGCAGAAGACCTTGAGGAACTAGGCATTCGTTGAGCTGACTTTAGGTGGGCGGTTGAGCTGGCGATTGTGCGAAATTAAAGCAGTCCGACATGTCGTCAGCCTGCGCATCTCTCTGGTTCAATGTGGGCAGTCCATAAATGGATTCGCAAAAACGAACGAGACTGACATGTGAGTGCAGCTTCTTCGAAATGTAGCCGGATCTCGCGAAGGGGCTGAGCACGAGGCAGCCGACCCTCGACCCATACCGGAACTGGGTTCCCTTGTAAGATGGATGAGGCGTCGCCAAATTCCAGGTCTCAACATTAGGTGGGTTGACGTGATCGTACCATCCGCCCCAATCATCCCAGGTAACGAAAATCGCAACTCTCGACCAGAGACCGCCCGCAACGATGGCTTTCACTTGCTTCACGGTCCATTGCATGCCTGTCGTCACGTTGCCCATCTGACCCTTCCCAGGATCGGGAGGGTGTTCATCAAACTGGCTAGTCGTGTAGACCCATGAGACGTTCGGCAGTTTTCCCGCTGCCGCGTCGTTTGCAAACTGGTCTGAAGTGAATTTGTTCTTACTCCCAACATTGCTGAGATACTGAAACGCGTAGCCTCCATAGTTACCCCAAGTGAGACGGTGGGATTCGAGGGTTCGCGGAAGTGAGGATGAAAGCCTGGAAGAGTCGCCTTGGGAGGGGTTGTCTATGAATGGCGAATCGGCCGCGATGAGCATTAGATGGTTAGGAGTCGATGGTCCAGCGACGTCGGTGAAGTACTGGTCGCAGAGGGTAAACTGCCTCGCATAGGCAAAGTAGGCTGGGATGTCAGCCTCGACAAACTGCTGTCGAACAGAGGTTGTCAGGCGTGTTAGCCAGGCGCTGTGGCGGTGGTCCGGGTCTCGAGGCGGCGGATTCGGCGATCTCGGCATTGTCATACCGTTTGCTCCGGGGAAGGTTCCGAAGTAGTTGTCGAAAGTGTGGTTCTCTTTGACTATGATCACAACGTGATCAATCTTGCCTGAACCCAGCCCGCTCGCTGGTTGCTTCACGGTAGCCATGTGAGGATTAGAACGAGTCTGAAAAGAATCTATTTTACACTTGTTCAATCGCCCTGAGCAAACACTGTACGCTCGCAAGTTTGTGACATGAAGTTCACATACAAGCGGTACCTTGAGCTTTGATGGATGTCGGGGTCTCAAATTGAAGAGTTTCCTTTCCGTGTCTGACGCTTCCAAACTAGAGCTTGATAGAGTTCTCGCAAGATCGAGGGCCATCAAGACACTTGTCAAGAGAGGACGATCTCTCGCCACCCTAAAAGGGAAGATTGCGGGATTGCTCTTCGAGAAGCCGTCGACCCGGACCCGGACGAGCTTCGAGGTTGCTGCTCGCAGACTAGGCGGAGACTCGATCTATCTTGCGGCTAACGAGCTTCAGCTCAGCAGAGGAGAACCAGTAAAGGATACCGCGAGGATTCTCGGCGGATACCTTGACGGGATCGTTGCTAGGGTCTACGCGCACGACACCGTGGTCCAGTTGGCGAAATATTCACGGGTCCCAGTCATCAACGCATTGAGTGATCTTGAGCATCCCACCCAGATCGTGTCTGACCTCTTCACCATTCAAGAGGCAAAGGGGAAGCTGAAAGGATTGAAGCTGGCCTATGTCGGCGATGGGAACAACGTCTGCAACTCGCTACTTTTAGGGGGAGCATTAGAGGGAATGGGTGTCGCTGTGGCGTGTCCGGTTGGCTACGAGCCGAACGCGACAGTTCTCAGAGAAGCAGAGAAAATGTCCCGGACTTCGGGTGGCAATGTTGATGTGTCTCATGATCCTCTAGAAGCTGCTAAGGATGCTGATCTATTGTATACCGACGTATGGGTCAGCATGGGCGACGAGGCTTCGAAGGAGAAGAGGATGAAAGATTTCAGCGGTTACCAGATCAATAGTGATCTTCTGAGGGTTGCGAAGAAGGATGCTAGTGTCATGCACTGTCTTCCAGCTCATAGGGGTCTCGAGATTACGGATGACGTGATTGAGGGTAAGCAGTCGATTGTCTGGCAGCAAGGCGAGAACAAGCTGTACGGTGCCGCCTCTCTGCTAGAGTGGCTGATGCTTCAGAAAAAGCCTTGACGTGGTCTTCTTGGATTCTAGAGTCAAAGCAGAGTGGGACGCTCTACAAGACGTTGTGATTCACAGACCCGGGACCGAGATGTTCTTCGGGCTCATCGAACCGTTTGCATTCCTCTACGAGAGAGCCTTCAATATGGATGAGGCCATCCATGAGCACAGAGAACTCGAACACGCACTCGAACTGACGGGCGTAAGGGTCCACCGGCTCAAACATCTCGCCATCAAACTAGCAAGAGAGGATCCCCAGCTTGTCGGGATGCTCACGAAATACGCGAAGGGCATCGTGAAGTTTGAAGGTCCAGCTGCGGAAGTCAAGAGGGCGCGGCGCGAGTTCGAGAGGAACCTGCCTGAGCTCGGGGTGGAGACCATCTTCAGCGTTCTAGTCTTCCGACCGAGTATACGGCTCGATCAGAAGAGAGGCATCAGAATGATGTACCCTAGAGTACAGCTCGACGTACCGCTCGCGAACCTGTTCTTCATGCGGGACCAACAAGTCGCCTCCGACCTAGGTTTGATTGTTGGCCGGATGTCCAAGCCACAACGTCGAATGGAGCCCGACATCACAAGTACGATTCTAGAAATGGCTGGGGCGAAAATAGTCAACCGAGTGAAGGCGCCCGGAACCTTCGAGGGAGGCGACTTCATACCCGCGGGGAAGATTGCGATGATCGGAATCGGCGACCGGACCAACATGAACGGTGCGAGCCAGGTTCTCCGACGAGGGACCAACTTCGAAGAGGTCGCCGTCATCCACCAACCAGCACACCCGCTTATTCCGGGCGACGAACCTGACCCGATGATCAACATGCACCTTGACACCTACCTCAACTTTCCCGGCAAGAACATCGCCGTGGGCTGTATTCCGCTCTTGAAACGAGCCAAGGTCGAGGTCTACCGTAGATCATCGCTCGGCCACTACAAGCGAATTAGCAAGACTCCCAATCTCTACGAGTATCTGATGAGTCACAGATTCACGATTGTCCCGATTACCACTCTTGAACAGATGTGCTACGCGTCAAACTTCCTCTGCGTAAAAGACCACAGCATCCTCGCCATCGAGGTTGAGAAGGTGGTGAAGAAAGTGCTTCGAAATCTTGAGGCGAAGGCTCTCGCTGACCCACACCGCTACCGTGCGCTCCTAGAGGAGGCGAGAAACGACCTTACGAGGCTGAAGCAGTCAGACCAGTTCTTCCCCCACAAGCGCGAGTTCCAAGAACTTTCTATCGACGTCACCTCGCTCCAGCTCCAAGAGATAACGGGAGGATACGGGGGCATCCGCTGCATGACCTGCGTCCTAAACCGAAAACCGTCGAACTAGGTCGAGAATTTGAAAACTCTAGTGAGTCTCGGAGGCAACGCCATTCTCAAGCACGGCCAGAGAGGGACTGCAGAGGAGCAAGAGGCGAATGTGCAGAACACGGCAAGACACCTTGCAGCTCTTCTACGAAAGGGTGAGAGAATCGCCATCACTCACGGCAACGGCCCACAGGTCGGGAACATTCTCTTGCAGAACGAGATTGCGAAGGACAAGCTTCCGCAGATGCCGCTAGATATATGCGGGGCCGAGAGCCAAGGAATGATCGGCTACATGCTCCAACGAGCCCTCCGCGGCGAGCTAGAAGGAACAAAGATTCCAGTCGCGACAATCGTCTCCCAGACGCTCGTCGATGCCGAGGATCGCGCATTCAAGAATCCGACGAAGCCTGTCGGACCGTTCTACACGGCGAAGGAAGCGCAGCAACTTCGAGAATCGAAAGGATGGCACATAATCAGCGACAGCGGACGAGGATACCGTCGAGTGGTTCCCTCTCCGACCCCACTAGACATTATCGAGAAGGAGACGATTATCAGATTGTTCGAAACGGGGACGGTGGTGATCAGCGTAGGTGGAGGCGGGGTTCCAGTAGTCAGGGAGAAGAACGGTAGACTCAGAGGAGTTGAAGCTGTCCTAGACAAGGATCGAACAGCCGCCCTGCTAGCCAAGACACTCGGAGTCGAAACGCTTCTGATCCTGACAGATGTCGAGAAGGTCTACGTCAATTACGGCAAACCCGACCAGCGGGCTCTAGATAGAATGACGGTCGAGGATTGTAGAAAATATCTCGCTGAAGCTCAGTTTCCTGAGGGCAGTATGGGACCCAAGATCCAGAGCGCGGTCAGCTTCCTAACCGACTCTCCGAAGGGCAGAGTAGTCATTGCATCGCTAGAAATGGCCGAAGAAGCTCTCAAAGGAACCGCCGGAACGACCATCACAAACTAGAGAAGCGTCGCGGTTGGGAAGACCGCTTTTCTGTCGCGAGGAGCAACTAATTTTGAGATTTTCTAGAGAGGCGTCCGCAGACTGAACCTGTTCTGCGCGAATTTTTACTATTAGGGCGGAGAATTGAACATTCGGTCATTTTCGTAGGCGCAAAATAGCGGCATGATTCAGCGTGAGAATCCAGTAGATCAGAAACGGCCCGCCCGATTTCCGATCAGGGCTTGATCTGCGCCTGTCCCAGTTCGAAAATCCGCAGAAAAGATTACCGTTCGTTAATTACCTCCAGACTGCTTTTTCGTGTTGCGAGCATCAACTGCGCTGAGATTTCGAGCAAACCAGTCCCAGGCTAACGGGTTTTCCGCGGGAGATGAGCAGGTCAGGGCTTAGAATCGGCGAGTCGGCCGTTCTAGGAGGTGCTGGTTTCTAGCAAGGAAAGAACGTGAAAACTGCTCTACCATCGACAATTTCCCGATTAGGGCTTGTTCTGCTCCAGTCTGATATGAAACGGGAACAGTCTGCGAATTTCCAGTTTTCCAAGTGGAGAGAGTAAGTTACCGTTTGTTAATTCCCTCCCAACTGCGAGTTTTGTGTCGCTGGAAAGATTTTTTTTGTAAATCTTGGAAAGGGTCCATTCGCTGTCTGAACCTTTTCTGGAACAGATTTTTGACTTGTCGCGCAGAACAGGCGAATCCGGAAATTTTCAATGCGCTTCAACATGCGTAAAGACAGCATCAGCCCTTCGTAGACTCGGCATGGTATGGAACGCCCTCCCAGATCGGTGATCAGGGCTTATTGTTCCCCTGATTAGGGAATCTCGTAACGTGCGCTGATCTCGCCTGTCATGTCCCACCAAAAGCGCATAGTCTCACTTTAGACCCGACCATTGGCCCGCTAAAAGACGCAATGCCGGCTAGGACTCCAACCCGGAGACCCTTAACGGATCATCGTAAGCCTGAAACTCTTTGCCTGAGATGTTGCGCCCAGAAAGACAGGTTAAGTTGGCTTGACCTACTTGGTTGTAATTAACTACTAATCATATATGTTGAATCTATCGTCAGCGGGGAAGGTGCAATTGAATGAGCACAATCGAAACAATAGCTCCTAGCCAAGAAAAATGGGACGGGATACCGGACAAGGAGACTATCGCTCGAACCATCGATGCGTTGAAGAACAGAGGAATCAACGCTGAACTCGTCAACACGCACAGTGACGCTCTCAAGCTAGTCACATCGAGAATCCCTGAGGGCGCCGAAGTAATGACAGGCGCGTCCACCAGCCTCGACGAGATTGGCTTCACCGAACTTCTCAAGTCAGGAGCACACCAGTGGAAAAACTTGAAGCAAGAACTGATGAGCGAAAAGGACCCTGCGAAGCAGAGAAGTCTCCGAGTCAAGGCGACAGGGGCGGAATGCTTCATTGGAAGCGTCCAGGCGGTCTCCGAAACCGGAGAGATCGTAGTCGCCAGCGCAAGCGGCAGCCAGATACCAGCCTACGCGTTCAATGCTAGAAACGTAGTATGGGTTGTCGGTGCTCAGAAGATTGTCCGAAGTCTCGAAGAAGCTCTGAGAAGAGTGCGAGAGCACGCATTGCCCCTAGAAACCGCTAGAATGAAGAGCCAAGGATTCCCTGGAAGCATGATCGGAAAGATATTGATTCTCGAGAGAGAGCCACCCCAATTCGGGCGAAACCTCACAATGATTCTTGTAAACAAAAAACTCGGCTTCTAGAGGAAGCATTCACAGATTGGGTCGCGATCTTCCCCTGCGATTTGTGGAGCCCGAGGAGATGTGTGCAGGGGAGGCATGAAACTCGTGCCCAACCGAAACTTGTCTCCAAGACAGTTTTCCTTACTAGTAGTCTTCGGCTTCTTGCTCTCTGTAGATGTCTACAGTGCCGCCTTCACTGTGCTACGAAGAGCTTCCGACCTACCGGCTCTAGTAGCATCGCTGGGGTTCGCACTGGTTGCGAGTTCTACGTTTCCACAGATCTGGATGATCTTCAACCAGAAGAGTTCCGGGAACTTGCGAACTTCACTCCCTGCGATGCTCACTTTGGGAAGCGTTGCGATACTCCCCAGCATAATTGTCTCCGGCCGCCTGGACCTTATGCTGGGAGGAACGGTCAACATGACCTCTTCGCTCGTTCTCTGGCTAGGAAGCCTTCTTTATCGTCCCAAATGTTCAACGGGATAAAACGACGCAATGCAAATGATCTTCGAAGCAGCGTCAGCCGAAAATAAGCCAGTCTCTCTTCCATTTGTCTGAGCCAGGCCGCGGGGTAGAGTTGCGATCTTGCTAGCCCTCGACGGCGAAAAATTCACTACTTACCTTGGTCATGTCTGTCGGTTTCGCGTCTATGTCGAAGCAACCCAAGCGCGACTACGTTGTGCGCTTACTGTCGCAGGTATGAGGCTGTCTAGGATGGATTCTGAACTTATCTCACGACCAGAACTTGCGAGTTTGCGTCAGCCACAACGCCAGCTGAAACACTGCCCAGGAGAAGCCGTTTCGGCCTGTCGAGACCTCTCGAACCTATGACTATGATGTCCACGCCCTCGCCATTAGCCTTATTGATGATTGCGGAAACTGGGGATGCCATAGCCCGGACCACTACTCCTCGCGCAGACCGCACCCCGAAATTGTTTGCCTCGCTGACAAGAGCGGCCACATAATCCTCCGCATCCTTCCGTGCATATTCATAGAATTCCTTCAGTATCAAGGACCCGCCTACGCCGCCCCTGTGACCGGTCGGAGTAAGCGTGTTTGGGATCGTGACTGCCCGCAAGATGATCAGCTCAGCTCCATAATCTTTGGCAAGCCTCATTGCCGTCTCCGCCGCTCTGGAGCCGTTCTGGGAGCCGTCGACAGCGACCAGTATCTTCCTTATCTCCAACCCTTTGATTCTCTCAGAGATAGTGGGAGACTTCTCGCCCAAGCGCGAAGATGGTAGTTTCAACAAGGGCTTCTGAACTGTCGAGGCAGCCGAAACTTGAACTTCGGGGTTCTTTGGGCGCCCTAGTAAAACTGCCGCGAAGACGACTCCAATAGCAGCCAACACGAGGTCGCCAAGAAAAGCATAATCGAATCCGGCAACGGTCGAGGCAGCCACCCCTATTTGCCCGGCGAGAGGCGCGGTTACGGCAGTAGCAATAGTGACGGACAAAGCCAAACCGACCGGGGCACCGACTTGAATCGAAGTATTGACAATACCCGACGCGAGGCCTTCTTCTCCATGGTCAGCTCCTGAAAGCGCAGCAATGTAGAACGCGGTCCAGCCAAATCCGGTCCCAACCGACGCAACCAGGAGAGAAGGCAGGAGGAACGTAAAGAAGGGCGTCCCTGTAGTTATCCTCGAGAGCAACAATAGACCGATTGTGAGTACAACCATGCTTCCGACCAACGTCGGTCTCATACCGAAACGCGTCACGAATCTAGCAGACAGAAACCCACTGACCACGAGCCAAACAATACCGGTCGGGAGAAAGGCAAGACCCGCGGAGAGAGCGGAAAAACCTTGAATCTGCTGCAGGTATATCGTGAGCAGGAAGATCATAGAACTGGAGGTCGATGCTATCAGGATAGCGATCACGTTAGGAGCGAATATGTTTCGGCGTCGCAAAAACGCTAAGGGCATTAGAGGGTTTTTAGATCTCCGCTCTGTCATAAAGAAGCTAATCAGAAATACGGATGCGAGTCCCAACACACCAAAAGTTTGAAACGAGATTAGACTTGTGTTCGCCGCTACCGTTAAGGCATAAACAAGAAGAGACAAACCCGACGTCACCAAGATAGACCCCGGTATGTCGAGATGCCTATTGATGGAGTCGTCGCGGCTTTCGGCAATGTACCTCCTCGCCAAAAGGGCAGCGACAATTCCAATCGGGACATTGATGAAAAAGATTGACCTCCAACCCAAGGACGCGGTTAAGACTCCACCTAGAACTACTCCTACCGCGAAGCCGGCAGATGACACTGCTGAGAACACACTAAGGGCACGATTCCGTTCAGGCCCTTCGTTGAACGATACGACTACCAGAGACAAACTGGTGGCGGACGCTATCGCCGCCCCTATTCCCTGAACCGCCCTCGAAGCGATTATGACGAGTTCTGAAGGGGCCAACCCTGCTGCCAAAGAAGAGACTGCGAATATGATGAGTCCAATGCTGAATAATTTCCGCCGACCCTGAAGATCCGAAATGCGACCGCTCAGGAGTAGGAGGCCCGCAAAGGTGAGTCCGTATGCGCTGACAATCCACTGGCTGTCTGCGATGGAAATCCCAAGCTCGTTTCGCATCGAAGGAAGAGCGACTTGAACGATAGAAAAATCGAGTACGACGACTAACTGCGCCATCGAGAGCAAACTTAGAATTCCGGAGCTTCTCGTACTACTTGCCTTAGTTTGAATCTTGGTAGTTTCGGTTACCGTCGTCAACTAAGCCTCGACTCGCTGAAGAAACAGTGCAATTGAGAGTAGCTTCTGGTGGACAGCGACCTTCCTCAAGGAGCAGATGGGCGGTGCGGTTGGAACTGACACAGGTTAGCGTTAAACCATCTCGGCCATCTCCAGTCGCTACTCAATATTTCAAATTTCTGGGCTTATTTTTCCGGTAATTTCGGGAACCCAAGTAACAAAATTCCCAGAACACCGTGGGGAGAGGTGTCGAAAGGCCGTGACAGCCTGATCCTCTTAGTAGTCGCTGATCTGCATTACGCTGCTTGTTAGGTTGTAGGTTCTTCCCAGAAAGTGGCCGTCGACTATTTGGGCTTGGCCGATTACTTGCAGAGCCATCCTGTTATCAACAACAGGCGCATTCCGTACGATGATCATGAAAGTCCAGGTGACGCTCGGAGCATTACTCGGAGTCGTGATCGTGACATAGGGCGACCAGGGCTGATCCACGCCGTAGGTGACGGGATACGAAGTCGCCGGCGAAGAGTATGTGTCCACCTCAACGGCCAACGTCGTCCCCGGCGAATTCACTACCTTGAACGTCAACGAGCGGGTATACAGACTATCATGAAGCACGTGATCAGTGGAAAGCGACATGCTCACCAACACCGGACACGTCCGAGTAGCATTCACATTAGTGCACTGGGCATGGACGTAGTAGTTGCCCACATCGTGGAACGTCGCATAGGCGACCTGTGAACCCTGATTCGTAACAGTCTCCGACACAACAGATAACGGAGCGACGGTCTCGACCGCTGAGACCCCGACAAGAACTGCCGCGACCAAAACAACAGCTGCAACTAGATATTTCAGTCCAAACACTCGACGCGGGGGATTATGGATTCCCGATTTTTCTGATTCGCTCATCCTCGTCTCGACCAGAAATGACTAGTCGGGGCCGCTTCATAAGAGGGATGTACACATCGGAATACTCGCGGATCTCTTTGGAATGACTGAAGATCCTGAACAACTTTGGACGGATCTGGCGATGCGTCGACCGCTTCCCCCATCATTGAACGAAGGCGCAAAAGCAAAAACGCGCCAACCTTTACTCGCCCAATTCTTGATTATTTCATCAACCTTCTGTCCGTGTTGACATCGATCTGCTTCGTCTGAGGTGTTGTATGATCCCTATCACGAGGCTCAAGCCAGCCAGGATTGCAAGCCAGTATCCAACAGCAGCCGAAACGACAAGGACCGCACAGCCGGTATTTGTGCACGCGAAGCCGGTCCGGCCCTGACCATAGACGAGATTCGCGGCAAATCCTGAACTCCAGAATATTGCAAAGCCAATGCCCACCAGGGCCGCTCGCAGGCGAAGCCCAACCGTGGGTCTCCATGATCGCCTAGGAATACCCGACCACGGTCTCTTCAATGCCTCGAGTCTATCGTCTATGCTCACATTCCAGAATGCGGCAAAACGGGCTTGGATTGTGGAGGGGTTGGCTCTAGGATCTAGAACTTTCATCTGTTCGAGGACTCGTATTATCCCATCAGTACCGAGCTTCCCGGCTGCTTCGCGATCGAGCTCAAGCTCCCACCTGCCGAGTCTACTTCTAGCATACAGGAGTGTGGGAAGGAAACCTGGTAGCCAGACAGCGTTGAAGATGGCGAAACCCCAGGGTCCACCGATTACATGTTGAAGGATGACGCCGAGGGTAAACGTTCCTAAAATGGGTAGAACCCCGACTCCGAAAATCTTTGCAAATCTCCCAGACGTGAGATTGGCATGAAGCCGGACCATATGCAGTCCGATCAAGAACCTCCAAGAGTCCATCGACAATTTCCCTTTCAAGTACTCAGGAAGAATGAGCTCTGATTCAAACGATGGACCCCGAATGGTTAGGGTTCCTGGATAGAAGGGAGAGACTGGCTTCGAAATCATCCAGCCCAGCCCACCTCTTTCGAATCTTCCCCAGAGTATCCCCTTGTACCACACTCGTACGTCGAACAGCTCCGCGAGTTCCCGTGTTATTCGGAGGAGCCCGTCGTCGTCTGGGCTTGGACCGGTCTTGATCCGCTCGAACCAGCTAAACCGACGTAGCCGCTCCAAGAATTCGCGACTATTCCTAGCCTGCCAATCTTATACAGCTAGCGGATAGATCTCAACGCGGTCGTTCCGAGAGTTCTCTTGTTCAACATCGTGGCAGGTCGAAGAATGTCTGTGGCTTTGGCGGCTTCGGAGTATAGATTCCGCTCGCCAAAAGTTTCCCTTTGAACGTTCGATAGAACAGCCACGAGGCTGGGACCGTCGCGATGTATAGTGCGAGGCTTGGAGCGACGATTGTCCAGTTGTAGTAGAATGTGTCTCTGGCAAGCTGTTCCATTGCTTGGAGAATAGAGAAAGCCAGAACCACCGCAACGGCGGTCGAACTCTCGAAGGCGACGAGAGGGATCCAGATCCTCTTCTGACTCACCTCCCGACCCACTAGGAATATTGCTGCCCAGATTATCGGAGTGACGAACAGATACAGATTCAAGCTGTTCAGAAGAGAGATCGTCCCGGGGCACTGGATCGCCAGACAGACCAGCTGGCTTGAATAGAATGCGAAAAGAATGGCAAACGTCGCGATCGTTGAGATCACAGCCGGCATCGCCAGTTTAAGCCTGCTAGCCCTCTTTACATCCTTCATGGCTTTCGACCAGGGGATCGTCGTTGCAACAAAACCTATCCAGAGATATGGCGCAAAGAGCTCGAAGAATCTTAGCAGAGTTGGCCAGAAGGCATCTAGTGGCGACTCTACTTGGCTCGTCAAAGTGATTCCATTCGAGGCCTCCGGGATGGACTGGTCGGGACTCTTGAAGCTCCACGACAGAACGTAGTCCCCTGGCACGGGCACGTGCCGCCCGGAAGGGTCGAGCTGGTCCCATGACATTCCGAACCATCTGCCTCCACCCGCGTCAACGGTCATCACGTCAGTCACGTTTTCCAGCCCATTAATGGTAGGGTCGCAAGCAGGCATTGTTTGGTTGTAGACCAACATCCCTGATGAGTCGCGGACGATGAAGCTGAACCAGCAACCACCTGAAAAGTGGACCGCGATCCGCTGAGAGGTAGGATTATAGAGAATCAGCAGGACATGTACCGTCTCTCCCAGCTTGTAGGAGGACTTCTCCGTGGCCAGTCCAGTCTGAAAGACTGGAGTCCCACCCTGTCCTCTAACAACTACAGGGACGAAAAGTAGCAACACCGCAAGCATTGCCAGAAAGAGTGCTAGGCCAGGTCGCATACTATCACAACGATAACTCACCAAAGCCTGGGCGTCTGTCTTATTGATAGCAATTTTACGAAACTGGGCCTACTCTTTTTCAATATCCAGCCGAGAAAAAAGGATTGCTCTGATGAACAAGATCTTTCCGGTTGAAGGATTTCGGGATCGTCCAAATGGAATCCTCCTTCCGTGTCCTGGGCCCTCTGAAGCGGTCCGGTCCACGGATCCGATCACTGATCGCTCCGGTCTATTGAATACGCTTCCCGGCTGAGGGCGTCCGCCTCCTCATTCTTCTCTCGCGGCACCCACTTGAAACTGATCTTGCCGAAGTTCTTCACAAGTTCCTTCGCCTCCAAGTACTTCTGCTCGTAGAGACCCTTGTGGAACTTCCACTCCCCTGCCATCTGGTTGACAAGAAGACGGGAATCCCTCCTAACCTCTATGAGTGACTGGGTCATGTTCCTATTCTCCAAGAAGCGGAGAGCTTCGCACAACGCTGCATACTCAGCAACATTATTGCTCATGCCAGGACCCTTTCCTACAACACCATACTTTTTGGCGATGATGTTGTCCCACTCGTCTCTAATGATGAAGCCCTAGGTCGCGGTTCCACCTGGATTGACGGGCTCACAGAGTCCATCCACATTTACGAAGACCTTCAAAAAAAAGCCACGCGGATTCTAACAGTCATATCCGTTGCCTCGAAACGCGTCTACCACCTAGATTTGTCATGAGGTTCGTTCCGGAAATGGAACCCTGTTAGCAAGGTTGGAGATTCTTTCTGAGATGTTGGGCTCTGGCCAGAGACGTGCCTCCAATCCCTCGCGCTTCTTCGCCTTTTCGCTGTCCGGGAGATGAAGACTGTCGATCTTGTTGAATAGTGACAACAAGGTCCCGTTCCCCAAGGACTCGGATGCTACAGAATCGAGTCTCAGGAACACCTTCTTCATCGCGGAACCGAACAGGTACACGAACAGGAGGATAGTAGGTGGTAGGAAGACAGCACCGAACAGCTCGGAAGCCTGCTGTCCGAAGAATACGAGCTGGTTAACGCCTATCGCGGCAAGAAGCAGTAGGGGAAGCATGGCTCGAATGAAGGGTTGTGCAACGTACAATGTTTGACGGGGCTTGTGCCGAAGATAATGCCAGTTGAGGTAGGTTCTCCAATCTTCCGGCTCTAGTCTCCCTCTAAGACCGCTAGCAACTACAAGCATTGATGGCTTCCTGTATCCCTGCCACTTGAATCGGAGCCAATACCAGCTTTGCGTATCTGACCAGGCGAGCGCCTCGACTTTACGCAAGCGCTTGGCGACTCTTCTGTGGGCTAGGATTTCCCGAGTTATCTCAAGGATGTGTTCCTCTTCTAAGCCATGGCCGATGTCTAAGGATTCGGCGCGTTTCTCTTTGTGAACGGTAAAGAATACTTTGAAAGCCCGATAGCCACACACGGAAACGAGAAGCCAACCCAGACTATCTGGAACCGCGCCCCAGAGGCAGCTCAATGAGCACTCGGCAGGGCTTCCACGGAAGCCGATCAGCGTTAGGTAGATACCGGAAGCCCATGCTATGCCATAGCCCAAGAGTGCAGTAGTCGCGTAGAATCTTAGGCGACGATCAAACAAGGTCTAAGGCCGAACAGGCTATTTTCGTTCCTTCTGATGAATATTCCTCATTGTTATGAGCGCTCAGAATCTTGACATCATGTCAGTTTTGGTCCGAGCCAGTTTGCGTATTTCTCTGTGCGACATGGTAGACTCCCAGCGAGAGTAAACCAGCGGCCACGAAGCCGAAGACTATGTCTGCCAAAATCATGTAGGGCTGTCCCTGAAGTGTTAGAGCCACCAAACCTAGGATAATCGCGACTGCAAGTCCTACTAGAGTCAGGCCCGCCTTGAACGAATCATCCATCTAATGATCCTTGGGTCTTGTTCGTCGACTAGACCTCTAAGAGCTTTTGAATTTTGTAGAAACTCCAGGTCGAGAATAAGCTTGCAGATCCCGCATGCATTAGTCAACGACGAAACAAGATTCTTTATTATCGTCGAACCCCCTGTCAGAAGCCCACCGGAAACTTGTCGTCAGATGTTGATGAAAAGATCCTCGGGATCACAAAGGAACTCTGTCAACAGCTCAACATTGCAGACTACAACCCGACAAGCGTCTCATGGAGTAGCACTGTTCTACGGGGAAAATCACGCTATGGTCCCATTTATGGAACCCTCCCCTGGGACCAGTGCGTCCTCGGAAACCAAGAAACAGACGCCATAATCCTACCCGAAGCAATGCGTGACAAAGTCGAACCGGACGATTGGAGACCGATCATCGCCTCCGCACTATTCTACAAGAAGAAACTACGTGGAAGAATTGTCATAGGGGCAGCACTCGGAGCACTCGTGCCCATTGCCATAGTGGCCGCCCTCTACTTCGTTCTGCCCATTCTCCACACACAACCTACGACCCTAACGCATAATGGGCAACCGGATGGGATCGTGCCACTCGGAACAGCCATTATCCTTACTACGATTCCGCTATGGTTATTTTTCATCTCATCTGGAACTCTGGTCCTTGCACTAATGTACAAGAAAAGAGTCAGGCTCTTGGCGGACAGGGATGCTGCAGATCTGGTGGGAACGCCACTCTTCCTCGCCGTTCTCGCCAAAATCGCGGCACTCGACATTAATGACCTTGGCAAGACTAAGCATCGACGCGGGGCTGGTGTCACAGGCATTCCGACGCTCGAACAGAGAATAATCGACCTACAGAATTATGCAGGGAAGAGTACGAGTTAGAAACTGAGAGACAGACATCTTCGTGATCTTGACGGTGGCGAGCTAGATTTCAACATCTTTCCAAGATAGGTTTCCTGACGAGGTCCCCGCTGAGGTTCGATCAACTACCCGGCAGGGCCCCCTATTCTTGGTGATGCTCGTTGGATTGGTCCTTGTATTTCTGCAAATTCCAATCTTGATCGTCTTGAGGTCGGATTCGGACTTCATCATATCGATTCTCAGTCCTGCCGCGACAATTCTCTTCTTCTTCGCGCTCTACAAGATATGGAAGGCAAGCTCGAAGACTGGTCCCGTGCATGCATGGTTCAGTCCACGGACCGAGCGGGTCTGGGTAAAAATCGACGAAGACGATTTCGTTGTGAGATTCGCGGGTAAGAAAGAAGCCTACAGGCCGTCTAGACTAGAATGGGTGAACGATGCAGCTTTCAATCTATGGGAGGGAGAAATAAGCTTCCAACTTGCATTTGAAAGCCCGACCGATGCCTCGAAAGTCGCCGAGACTATCAAAGGCAAATTCCTAGTTTCCTCAACGAATCCGTCTTCAGCAAAATGAGATTGGTCGATGAGAGTTCCTAGAAAGTTATTCAGACGAGTCCTACGGAGGTATATGCGATTGCATCATACGACGGGCACTTCTTGAACCTAAACCTGGCAGGTCCACGTCAAGGAGACGGGGGGGTTTCCTTCCACGCAGCTTTCGAGAGAGTCCGAGAATCCCATCATTCGTAGTAGTAATATTGAGTTCTGTCACGGGCGAGGACATGGAGGATGCTCTTTGACCAACCCTCGACTGTTAACTTCTTCTCACGATCCTCTTCGCCGTTGGAACGCTCGTAACATATGCCACGGTCATGCTTCCCCCCACGTTGATGTCGGTAAATCCGGGCGGCACTGGTCAATCCGACTACGGCTTACCGATCCCATGGAAAGACGATGTTGTACAGTACTGCGCACCGTTTCATCGGGACGCTTGCCCCAACCCAATCTACAATACTAATTACAACTGGTTCGGTTTTGTGGCAGACATTCTGTTATACGTGCTCGTGGGGTACGGCTTGTTCTTCCTTTACAGAAGACATCTTGCACGAAACACTAATCCTTGAATCAGAATGGCCTGTTCGCGGATTCTTCTCGGGAAGGGGCTAAATTGTGATGGTGTAAGTGTAGTGAACTCGCGAAGTGTTCAGTCCTATCGTGTAGCTATTTCCGTGTTGGAAGGTGAAATCCTTCCCGTCGATGAGAATGTTGAGCGTAACGTTAGCGTTTAGAGGAATTGTTGGCATCGACCAATTCGGGTTACTGTATGTGCTGCTTAGGAATTGAACATAGTAGGAGAGAGGAGTTGCCGGATAGTTTCCACAGTTCAACAGATTCAGACTCATGTTCGTCGAAGAGTTGACATGGCTGGACATCAGGCACAAGTCTTCGTGTGGTCCTCCAGGATTGTGGATTATAATCGACGTGCCGTAGCCCGTGAGAACGAGGCCTACAGCTCCACCAACTGTTCCACAGATTGCGACAACCGCGAGGGCCTTCAGCACCTTTCGGTTCATCTGCTCTTCCAAGGATCTATACTGTCGCCCTGAATAATAGTCGAGTTCAACTTAGCTACGAAGAAGCAGGTGACATTGTCGGAATTGTATTGTTCGATTACATGTACTCGTAAACTGGTGCTGAGATCTCACCCAACAAACAGGTTCCGGGGTCCAATGGAGGATCCGTCAACAGACAAGGAGATCACTTCGCGCAGTCCGCTAGGCCTTGACAACTATGCTGCGAGCTGCCATGTCTCCTATTCTCTGCTTCTTCGAATTGGTCGCGACGAGTATGAATCCTATCAGGTAGAGGAAAGGCAGATAGTCGATAATTCGCAGAATGTTCCGGACAAGGGATCTCGCGAAATCCAGATGCTGTAGGGTTATCTCGTCAACGACTCGAATGTTCATGGCCATTTTGCCCAGGGTCTGTCCACTCGTAGCCTCGAAGTAGGTGAAGTAGAGAACCCACAGCAGCCACGACAGCAGAGCTATGGGACCGAAGAGAACAAAGCCAAAGGAACCAGCGAATCGGAGAAATCCCCCCACAAGCCAAAGCGGAATGAGGATGAAGACAGAGACTACCAAAAGCAGAACCGAATCAATGATAACCGCCACTATTCTCTCAACTTCAGACGCAAAATTCGGCCTTACACCTCCAGAGAAGGGAGGAACCTGACCTGGAATCGATGACGAGGCAGAGGCCGCGACAGGTTTTCCACATGCAGAACAGAAGCCAGCTCCGACTGGAAGCTCCTTTCCACAGAACCCGCAGAACGCCATCGCGATCACCGAAACCCTGCTGAAGGTTGCTTAAGAGTTGCGGAGGTCCTGATACGTTCTCGTGCTCTGAGTACCTCAACTATTTATCCGAAGAATTGCCTCAGAGATCAGCGGTAAGAATGCAACAATTCGAGAAGACCGCCAGCGGGATGATATTGAGAATCGTAGGCACGATACTTGTGTTCACAGCGTTTCTCGTTGGCTCGCTCATCTACGTCGGCTTCTACGCTGGCTCTTACGATCTCTTTCAGAAAATCATCGTAGTGCTGGTCGCATTCATACTCGCAACCGCAACAGTCGCAATCATGTGGGTCTCATGGGCAGGACGCAGAGGATGGATCCACGGGCGATGGGAGCCCCAATCGCCCTAGCCTTAGATGGGGCGCAATCGTTTTCGAGAACAGAGTATTTGAAACAAGAATAGCGCATCTGGATACTCTAATCACGAAGATTGACAGCGACCAACCGGTTAAGCTCGGGTCCCTGAAGTCTATTATGAAAGAACTCCGAGATCAGAAAGTTAACTGGAACTCCCCCAGCTAAAACGGTTCTTCGGTCATTAGTTGCAGTATTTTTTCGATTTCCAGCCTGGTAACTACTTCTCGCACCCCAGGCGGTGTCTTCCTTCTCCGCCTTTCTGTTTCGCTTAGACCCACGCTTAGCACGGACTCCTCCCCTGACGAATCGGGAATCGGATATCCCAAGTGGAATTGTTGTGCTGGAAAGTAACGCTTCAGTAGATTCACCACGTCGCTTGTCTCGTCATCGTCAAGTTGACCTCTGTCTACGCGAGACACCTTGACCTTAGAGGGCAAGTCTCTCAGACCTTCGATGACTTCGTAAACGTAAGGTTTTCTGATTAGGGGACCCAAGTAGGTGTCATTCCCCCATACTCACGATGCACTTCTCCACCTGTAGAGGCATTTCCCTAATGGTCGGTCGAGGTATTCCTTTTCTGCTTGCGTGAGCATGTCTGTTTTCACCCGCACGAACGCGACTCACGATGTAAAATTGTCATGTTCTGAGTAGATCTTCCGGTTTATCTCTTCTTCAACTCGAATCCTCTTGTCCCTGGCGATGTGATACTGATCGTAGAACGACTCCACGTGCCCAGCCAATGCGTGCTTCAATGAAGGGTGCTCGCTGAGAGCGTCAATCGCTGATCTCGAAACATTCACGTACACTTCCCCAAACATGCGTCCCAAGTATTTGGCCGTCTCCTCTTCCGAGAGTCCCTGGATCTCTGGGCTGTGTTCTTTCGCCGACGCTATGAATTCTAACAGTATCTGCTCGTCGGTAGTCTGAGTATCCATAGTTCTTGGATTCCGTGTGATGACCAACGCTAGATCTTGTTTCTCCTGCAAGCCCTTTGACGCATATAGTTCAGCTAACTTAACGGAATATGCAAGCCCAATGATTGAGTGTTGTTCAGACATTTCTTTGGGCAAGAGCACAGATCTGAATCCCGAGTTGTTATTGGAGTCCATTCTCTCGAACTCCTTGCTGGTGAACTCCTCTGTTTTCTTCTCCATCCTCCGAAACTTGTCAGCCAGTTCTTGGAGACTATAACGTGAAACATCGAGCCCTTCCTCTTTGAGGTAGCTTTTCGCCCCAAGAAGCTTCTCGAAGGATTCGCTAAAGGTCATCGAATTCATCCCCTCGTTCGGATCTGCAGGGTCCTGCGATTCCACATAGTTTTGTTTCCAGAGCAATTCGACGATTCCCTTCCAATAACCTAGCTTCGGTATTAACTCAAGAGCAACTGTCTCGGTTCCTTCGAGCTTCTCATCAAGGGCCTTCGCATGAGTCAGCAGGATTAGATCGCGCAACACGGTTTCTGGTACCTTGATCTGACACCTGCCCCTCTGAGTAGCAATACGTCTCGCAGATACTCCAGATCAACGAAAATCTTGGAAGCGGTACCAAGAAGAATGCCGACAACGAAGTTGATATCCGGATCAGTGTCTTCCCTTAGGTCTGGGAACCCCACAATCGTCCCGCAAGCCATGTGGCTGAAGCCGCCGCCAACACCCCATTCATAGCTCATTCCATTCTTTGATACTACAGAATTCAGGCTCCTTACGTATTCTATCTGGTCGAATTCGCTCGGCTTGATCCGTAGTGTGTAAAGCACTTGACGACGATCGTCTCGTTTCACCAGAGCCTCGCTGTCGACGAGTCTTCTCAAATGTCGTAGCGTTCTATGTTTTGCAATCCCTTTTTCGGCCATCGCCGATACGATTCTCGTTGCATTAAGTTCCAACGCGGGTGCTGCCGTCCAGAGGTCCAGAATCGATCTGTCGACGTGCGAAACATCATCCCGGTGACCGATTGGGATGTGCTTATCCTTCATTCCCAAGTTAACCGGAAGAGTATACGATCGAACGGTGGTAAAAACACTAAGATTGTTACCAGTTACACCGGCGGACCCGCTAGTTCAACCCTCAGTGAGTTCGCCCTGAAGAATAGCGGATGAAGTCGAGGTCGATTCTATAACTGATTCACATTCACAGCGAGGGGAGCACCACATCTTGAGCAGTTTCGTTCTCGTGTCTGAGCAATAGCCGGAAGGTAACTCAAACCTACAAATGTCGAGTCAGCGGAGCGACTGGCGCGAACGACTACACGCCAACCCCTCCCGAATGGAACAAGAACTAGCGATCAAATTGCAAGAAGATGGAATACGCTATCAGACACAGGTCGAGATACCAGTCACCACAGCCGACTTCTACTTCCCAATGCAGTCTAGACCTTTGCTAGTGTTTGTGGATGGCCGGGTCCATCTCGGAAAGACCCAGATGATCAAAGACGAAGAGCTACGATCACTCTTACGGAAGAGAGGATACAGAATCTTAGAGGTATTCTACGACGGCTATTCAGACAAGAAAAGAGATCAGCTGTACAAGGAAATCAGGAACTGCCTTCTTACAAGCAGTAGCTAATGGTGCATCCGGGAGGTTCTGCTTTTTGCCACTATTAGATCTGAGGGTCGATGAGGAAGTTACTTCTCTTCAAAAGGTCCTTACCGATTAGAGCCTGATAATCCATGTTGGCTCGGTCAGGGTCATAGACTATCTTCTCACGAAAGGGAAAGCCTCTAATCCTAATTTCCATATCGTACAACTGTCTCACCCTTTCACTTCCTCCCGGATAATGAGTGATGTAGGGTTCAGCTGTCGGGACAGCACCAATTTCATCGGCGATGGTGCTAAGAATGCTTGATTTGTCAGCGCCCGTGTCTATCTTGGCTACGAGAGTCTTTTCGCCGATTTTGCCGGACACCGTGACAAATTCAACGAATCCTATTCTAGGGCGCGTATTATTCACAATCTCCGTGAGATTCTAATCGCATAGATTCTCGCGTGTTGATAAGATTGTTATGTCTACGCCAAGGTGACTAGGTTGGCGAGACATACGTGATCGGTGATACGGACATGTTGAGTGGTCTGCGTTAAAAATTGGTCAGCAGAAGACCCACGGACAAATTAGGGTATGCGTGTGAGTCTCGTGACGTAGAACTCTGAGTACGCTTTTCTCTTCAGTGATTATTCAGCGAACCTTGCGGATTCCATTTCCATCCTTGACGGGTGTCTTCTATGGGACGGCTTGTCTCGAGGCTTGGTCATGAGCCTCTTTATCTTCTCACCTATCCTTTCGAAGACTTCCTCGATGGACCAACCTTCCTCTGCAAAGTCTAGCTGTTCTTTGGGAAGCTTGATGAAGACTTCAACCTCGTACCGCCTTCTATCCTTCTCTAGAAGCGAGGTCTTGACTACGGCTCTTGCCTCAATGATGTCACGATGAATCTGACCGAACGCTTGGAGTGATTTCTGAAATTTCAGTTCTGCTTTTCGGGACTCGATGTCGTCTTTCTGGAGACCCACAATCTGAACAGGCACGTCAGCGAATTCTTGTCCAGCCATTCTGGGTGTCTTCCCTGAGTCTTTACCGGATGACTAGTACGGGACAGTGAGCGTGCGACACGAGTCCGCTTGAAACGCTTCCTAGTAACAGCTTCTTGAATCCTCCTAGGCCGCGGGTCCCAACTACTATGAGGTCGACATTCTCTTTGACTGCATGGTTGACTATTGTTTCGACGATAGAGGTGACTGCTTCGGGAGTCTCCGTTTTGACATGGACGCCCAACTTCTTGGCTTTGGACTCGGTGTCCCCTACGATGCCGAGCGCAACTTTTCTTGCATAAGCGTAGTAGGCGTCTATCTCGTGCTGGGAGGGAGCTGGAAGGCTTATTCCGACTGGCGATGCGATGGTTGAGTGGTAGTAGGATGTCGGAGGTACGATGGCGTGAAGAACGATTAGATCTGTCTTGAGCTTCTCAGCAAGTTCGAGCGCGGCTTGAGCGGCTCTCTGAGAACTCTCAGAACCGTCCAAAGCAACTAGGATTTTCTTGAACAAAGTCCTCGATGACTGCGAGGAGGGTTCCGGCATTCGCCTAATGGTCTTTGATTCCATTCCTCTCACCTATACTCAGATCCAGGGAGGTCGTAAGGCTTTCGCATGCACAAAAACATCTAGCGCTCTTGCGATGAGCCTGGGCTACTTTGTCTGGACGTTTTCCAGAAACGTTGCGGATGGGACGAAGAACAAGTTCCCAGTGACAGCTCGGCTGAAGTCCAATAGTCGATCATAGTTTCCGGGAGGCTTGCCTACGAACATGTTCTGCAGCATCTGTTCAATAATGCAGGGCGAGCGACTGTAGCCTATGAAGTAGGTTCCGAATTCGCCTTGGCCTGCCTGTCCAAAGGGCATGTTGTCCCGGAGTATCTGAACCTCCTTCCCATCCTCGACAATCTTTGTCAGCGCATTGTGTGCGTAGGTGGGCTTGACGGAATCGTCCAGCTCTACGTCAGTAAGCTTCGTCCGACCCACAATGTGCTCCTGTTTCTCAGTCGGTAGTTTATTCCAGTCGGCTAGATTGTGAAGATATTTCTGTACAATCACATAGCTACCTCCGGCGAAGGCTGGGTCCTCGTCGCTGATGATGGTGGAGGCGAGAGCATCGTCGCCTTTGGGATTCTCTGTTCCGTCAACGAAGCCGATCAGGTCACGACTGTCGAAGAAACGGAAGCCATGCACCTCGTCTACAGGGGATACCGCGGCTCCTAGCCGAGCCATGACTCGCGTCGCTAGTTCGAAACAAAGATCCATCCGCTGAGCCCGGATATGAAACAGCAAATCCCCAGGAGTTGAGACGGCGTGGCGCTCTCCAGCTCGGATCTCCCGAAACTTGTGCAGCTCCTTGGGTCTCGGCTTACCAAAAAGGTCATCCCATGCTTCGGAACCGAACCCAACTACGCATGAAAGGCTGCCCTCAAGTTCGCGAAATCCAACTGAGCGTACGAGCGAAGCGAAATCTGCACAGAGGGAACGAATTGCAGTTCGGTTCGCAGCTCCGTGCTTGACACTCACGACGAGAAAGATTGCGGCGCGCGTCAACGATGTTGCCACAGGCTGCGGGACTGGCTGTAACTTCTCTGATGATCTCAAGGTCTCCATAGTCGATGGGTCCAGCTTCGAATCCAGAAAACGCTTACGGTCTTCCCACATGGCTGGATAAACGCATCCGTGCCAATGGATTTATTCTATCATCAGATTCGCAGAATCCATCGGTTGAATTCGAGCTTGCATTAGACAAGATCTTCTGTACGTCTATGTAACTAAGTGCACAATCTTCATCTGGTGCGTGGACCTGTTCTCCGATGTCCACGAGTGAAGGAGTGAAGCCGAGCATGGCGGTCCCTATAATCTGTCTTAAAGCCAGAAGGTTCGAGGACACCTCATGACCGGATCCGGATTCGGAAAGCTTTCGACCCCGAAATTGCTGATTGCGGCAGCAATTATCGCAATAGTCAGCGGTGCAGCGGTCGGTCTGGGCGTGGGATACGTGATACACTATGACGCCCCCACGACGAGGACCTTCTACCTGTTCGACAGATCTCTACCGTTCAATGAGACAGTGTTCAAGATTCCCCATGACACTTGGGTGCCCGATACGATTACTGTCAATAAGGGAGATCATGTTGTCATTCACTTCTTGGACACTGAGAGTACTCCTGAAGGACACACTTACACCATGGACCCGCCGTACACGTTCGACGTAGTCGTTTACAACAACATAACTCAGGGAGGAGGAGTTGCCGGAACGTTCTCCAATGTTAGCCGTATCATATTCGGACAGAGCCAGACGGCGACAATCACTTTCAATGCGAGTTGGGCAGGAACATTTCGCTACTATTGTGAGATCCACCAGCCGACAATGACTGGATACTTAGTGGTAATAGGATAGGCAATAAGAATGGGACTTTTGCGGACCCCAGTCTTGCAAATTGAATCAGGAGGTTCTAGTGATTGAAGTCGCTTCGATGGACTGCTGTTGGATTGCTTCTCCTCACTGGTATCATCGATTTCTACTATGGAAACTCGAACGCGGGATTCTATGAGAATCTCTGGTATGTTACAGGAGGAATCTACATCTTCGCCGCCATAATCATCGCAGCCAACATAGAGCCACATTTCTCACAACTCACAGTCTTCGCATACAGTCTATTTCTATTGTCCGTATGGGCAACTGTAGCGTTGGAAACGGGCACCGGTCTAGATGCTGTCGCTTACGCCGACAAAGCTGTCGAGGCAATCCTCGCCGTCAATATGGTGTTGCTATTTCGTAGCTCCCGTATCTCGATCAACCCGTGACGAATTACTCCGCATAGGCTCGCGCCCCGTTCTATCCGATACGAGCACGGGACAGTAACGCGGAAAGCTACGTTCGATACGCCACCTATGAATAACCTCCCGAACCCTGCCGATCCTAAGTCACTGCAATTATCAAATCAGCGTCTTTTCACACGTTCGCCTGTCACTGAGGGCAGCATTTCCCGGTTATGACAAGCATAATTCATGCCAGCCGACGAGAAGCTTTCTCGAACGATGCGTACGATTCTAGCCGCTGTTGACCAGTCCCACCATGCTCATGATGTAATCAGCCGAGCGGCTGAAATGGCCGTACTGCTGCGGAACGACTTGGTGATTGTTAGCGTCATCGGTTCGGACCCCATGCGACAGGCTAGCCTCGTCGAAGAGCAGAATCGGTTTGCAAGCTTTCACCGGGAATTGATCTTCAAACACTTTCCGGAGAACAGTCTCTCAGTCGAACCGCACAATGGAACTGGCGGAGTATACAGGTATGGAACTGCTGGGGTAAGGGTCCAGTCGCGGATTCTCACGGGCAACGTCGTAGACAAGATATGCTCCTGCGCAGAAGAGGTCAATGCAGACATCGTCCTTGTCGGCAGTAGAGGACTTGGGAACATAGGAAGCCTCGTCCTAGGCAGCGTCTCAGAAAGAGTGGTGCACAAGTGTCCCCGGTCCGTACTAGTCGTCAAGGGTGAAAGGCTTGACAGTCCCGAGTGGGAAGGCCTCTCTACAAAGCATAGAGCGGGCGCGACAAGAGCCTAAGATTCACTTCTCAAATCCTACAACTTCCGCAGTGGTTCCCTTTTCTGCCTCATTATGGGAAGAGTCCGGCTCCCCGAACAGCTGGACAATAACTATGATCGTAAGAACATAGTTGACCACGTATAGGCTCACGCACAGCGGGCAGACGATATGAATGACGGCAAGTTCAAGGTACCAGAGGTAGCCGGTGAAGATGTTGCCGACCATTAACACTGGCAGCAGTATCTCACTATTGACCGGCTTCTTTCCAAACCGACTCGTCAAGAGACCTATAGCAAATACCGCTGGGAACCAAGCCAGCCCCATCGCATAGAACGGTATTCCGAAAATAGACGTGTGACCACTCTGGTATACTCCACCGCAGTTGAAAGCTTGGTTGATGTTGCAGCTGTTGAAGTTCTGCGTGAGATAATCGATGGCGACGTAGATGGCTAAACCAATACCCGCTGCGGCGACTACGAGATAAGATCCAGTGAGTTTCTCCAAGGTAGGAACCAAAGTTGGGAGTCGCCTGCATAGATCAAGTCTAGACTGAAAGTAGGTGGCATGTTATTGACAACATATGCAGCCATAGTTAGCCCTGCGAATGATTGATTGCAGATAGTGCCAGGGTTTCCACCGTCGACTCTACAAATCGCCGTTATGAGATAATTTGCGGACCCGTCGACCGCTTTCGCGACGGCTGAGTTTGGATCGTTGAGCTGACCAGCAATCTGTGTCCAGTTCATGCCTGACAAAACGCTCGGCAGATATTGCGATCCACCGTTCAGTGTGACATACTGGTTCCCTGTCTGGTTTCCGACGTCTACGAAGGGAATAGATTGTGCAGAATCGTATGTGTTCATGAAACTCTGCTCTTGAGGAGTTGGGGTCTGGAGGGTCCCGTGATTCCTGTCTTGCGTCTCGACGCTGACGAACGAGATGTAATTGCTCGTGTAGACCGAGTCGCGGAACGAGAACGTGGGAGTGTTTGCGTAAGCGTCGGTCGAAGATGACTCCATGTATGTTAGGCCGCTGAAACTTCCGAACCGTGATAACGCAACGATCATGCTCCATCTCTCCGCCGCACAGAAAGGACAGTATTCGGCCCCGATGTACAGCATCTCCGGCTTCCCTCCAGATGTCAAGGATGACCCTTTCTCAGAGGTAAGACCGGTAGCACCCTGCCCGGTACCGATAGTTGCGAGTGTGTTGTTGCTGACCCCCGCGATCTGATTGTACAACGACGTTGGAATAGGCGTTCCAATCAAAGGATCGGGGGACTGTGGGTGGTAAAGAAAAATTACACCAAGGATGACGCCGACCATTACAACGGCTACTATGGCGGTGGTTGCGAGTGTCCTGCGCCGACGGGCGCGCTTGACATCACCCAGAATTCTCTTTTTTCTAGTCTGCGACATTATGGAGATATCCTGGAGGGTCGATATATGATAGAGGGGCGAGAGTTCCTATTATTCTCTGAGGCTCAATCTACGAACTTCGAGCCAACATCTACGTAGAAGATATGATCCGGCTTCCATTTTTCAATCTCGTAGCGCAAAAACGTGACTCCGGCGGATATACAGTGCGGACCAACGCGCTGCTGTAGATGATCCTCGCGTCAAGAACTGCTTCTGCTATTTCGCACCGCTTGCTATTACCAGTTCGCACGGCCCAGTAAATCGACCGGCGGTCTCGAACTGTCCCAGTTCACTGCGAATCTCTTCCCAGGCTGCCGCCTTTTCCACCTCGCTTAGACGCGACATCATCTGGTGGAGATTGCCGAAAGATTCCTTCATGAACCGGACGCATTCGTCCGCGGAGCTCATTCTCAATGGTGCAAGCTGTCGTTTGACCTTTACGTCTCTAAAGCCCGATTTGGTCAGGAGATTATCAATGACACCCGGGCTGCCGAGACTGAATATGCCGGGTTGACCTGGAAGCGGAGCGGGGAGCCCCGCACGGCGACGAATAATAGCCAATGGACCAGAGAAGAACAGATTGTTTTCAGGAACTGAGAACACAATTAGCCCAAGCCTTCCACCCTTCTTCAAAACGCGATGAAACCCGGCCACAGCCTTCTCTTGATGCGGGAAGACCATTACTCCAAGCCGTGAAACAACCGCATCGAAACTGTCGTCAGGAAGCTTCAGATCCTCTCTATCCATGACCCTTGTCTCGACGTTCTTGAGACTCGCCCGCTGCGCGTTCTCACGTGCGAACTCTAGGATGTTCGACGAAATGTCTGTCGCAAGAACATGTCCTTTGGGTCCGACTGCTTCTGCGATGAGCATCGTCTGGTCGCCGGCACCAGCTGCAACATCAAGCACCCTACTACCTTCCACAACACCGGCCATGTCTAGCATCTGCTCAGTAGCCGGTCCAAGCCACTGGCGGAGAAAGACTCCCCAGTCATTCCATGCTTTGGCCGCGTTCTGCCACTGCTTACGGATGGACTCTTTGAATTTTTCCGGATCAAAAACAGTCGTGCTCAATATCGATTCGATATGATCAACGCCGCTGTTCTATTTGAGCCCGTTCAAAATCCGAGTTTCAGACTAGGAGTCCTCGTAGGATGCAACTTGTCGGCCAGTACTCTCTCTTTGAGGAAGACAAATCTGTCCTCAATAGAATCCTCATAGTCGAAATTGGCGCTCAAGGAGAACTCCTTGTACAGCTCAACCATCGTCCGGTAGGCAATCACGCGGGCACTAGTTCCCAACCTTTCGTGCAGTATCTTCACGACATCTTCAAACCTGCTCGGGATATCATCCCGCTTGATGCCTTTCTTATCTAGGAAATCATAGACCCAATCCCGGATGGGACCGCCCATTCCCTGCAGAACGAGGTCGAACCAGTAGCTGACTGACATCTGGAAGCCCGAAATCAGGTTCGTCCGCATTGGTACGGCTCCTATTTGACGTGATACTCGAAGGAACGCTAAGATACGTTTAGCGTCCCTTTCCTCACGGTTTGACGGTAAACTCTTCCTTCAAAGAAATCGGCTCCGGGGCAGGAAATATGAGGGCGAGAAGTCTGTTAGGTTAGGGAAGGCAGACTTCTGGGTCTTCTTTCACGCTCGTAGCCCCAGAGGAAGACAAGTATTCCCAAGCCGAGAGCTGCCAAACCGATCTCCCATTCATCGACCGCAAAGAAGATTACAGAAAACGCGCCGATGAAGACTCCAATCTGAGTTAACCTCTCTCTTCGACTTATGTTGATGACTTCTTTCTCGATGTGTTCCCTACCCCTGGATAGCAACGTCACAAGAATGATGAACGCGATTGCAGCGACGAAGAAAATCTCAGTGAGATTACTCGTATAGTCGCCGAATGTTAGAAGCAAGCCAACCTCATCCCCAATCAGGCCCGCCCCAAGCCCGAATATTATCGCTAGGTCGCGGTGCCAGCGCTGGCCGCTGAGACTTATCCCGAGCCAGCCCGTGGAGACGACCATCGCCAGGCCATACCAGAAATGGTGAAAATGGATTCCGCCCCGGACCACAGTGACTGTCGGGTTAAGGGTGGCAAAGAGCCTGGCGCCAAAGAAGCTCGCGACGAATGCCACTGTTCCGTAGAACGCGAGCCCGTGCCGGAAGGTTGTCCGTTGGACTTCTCGCGCCATGAGTAATTTCCCGTACATCCTGCAGATAAGAATTGATGAGACCTGACCTCGATGAGGCGACCCCGAAGCAATGATGGGAGAGTGCGGGAATAATTATCACCTGCTAGGCGCTTGGATAATCTTGAGCTTGGAGCAATTCCTCTACCGAATCCAACCAGTACGCCACGACATGCTTACGAGTGGAGCTAACGAATCAGAATCGCGCATCATCTCAGACCACTTCAACTACCTGAAACGACTCACAGAAAACGGCGTGGTCATTCTCGCAGGACGCACCCAGACTACGGACTACAGCAGCTTCGGAATCGTTCTACTCAAAGCAGAAACGATTGAAGCGGCCCGCCAAATCATGCTTAACGATCCCGCTGTAAAGAACAACGTGTTCCGGGCAGAATTGTATCCCTACAAGACCTCGCTCTTCAACCCGGACAACGCCAAGTAGGATAGATTCCTCCAAAATGCGAAAACAGGGTCTTATAGAAATCCACACGGATTCATAGAATGAAAAGAGGGCTCAAAATTGAGCTCTTTACAACCATGAAGGCGTGAGATTAAGTCTCACAGACCGCCTACTCTTTCTGAGCTGAGCCGAATCATGGCCAAGGACCCCATCTGTGGAATGTACGTGGAAGAGAGCAAGCACGCTCTCCAGACGACACGTTACGGAACCACGTACTACTTTTGCAGCGAGGCCTGCCTTGCAGAGTTCCAGGCTCCCGAGAAGACTCAAGCCCGCCTGAAGCGACTCGTCGCCCTCGGAGCAGCATTCACAATCCCGATTGCCGCCCTGACCTATCTTCCGATAATCCCAGACCATCAAATCAACAATCTGGTGATGTTCGCCCTCTCCCTTCCCGTGCAGTTCATAGTTGGCTACAGGTTCTACCAGGGAAGCTACGACGCGCTAAGATCACGGATTGGCAACATGGATCTGCTGATAGGTCTGGGTACGACCGCGGCCTGGATCTACAGCACCATCGCTACGTTCGTCCCCGGCTTCTTTCCAGGCGGTGGGACCTACTTCGAGACCTCCGCGATAATAATCACGTTGATACAGACAGGGAACCTCCTCGAACATATCACAAAGGGCAGAGCTTCTGAGGCGGTCCACAGACTACTCAGCCTTCAACCCACAATGGCGCACGTCGTCCGGGACGGAAGCGAAATTAGCTTACCAGTCGAGCAGGTCGCAGTCGGCGATATTCTGCTAGTACGTCCAGGGGAGAAGGTCCCAGTCGACGGACGAGTTGTAGAAGGAAACTCAACTATCGACGAATCCATGATTACAGGAGAGAGCTTGCCACGCGACAAGCGGAAGGGCGATGAAGTGATCGGCGCCACGATAAACAAAACTGGACTGGTAAAGATTCAAGCAACAAAGGTCGGGCAGGACACCGTCCTCTCACAAATCGCAAAGCTTGTCGAAGAAGCTCAAGTGGGAAGGGCCCCTCTACAACGCTTGGCCGATCGAGTCTCTGCGTACTTCGTCCCATCGGTCATCCTCATTGCGACAGCTTCGGGTTTGTTCTGGTACTTCGTCGCAGGAATCGGACTCGCCTTCTCACTCCTAGCCTTTGTCTCTGTCGTAATCATAGCGTGCCCATGTGCGCTCGGAATAGCAACTCCCGCTGCCCTTCTGGTCGGGACGGGTAAGGGAGCCGAGAACGGCATATTGATCAAAGGAGGGGACCAACTAGAGGAAGCCGGCAAGATTAGCACGATAATCTTCGACAAGACGGGAACTCTTACGAAGGGTCGACCCTCGGTCACTGACATTGTCCCTGTTGGAAAACTCACTGACATTCAGATACTCGGCTACGCAGGGGCTGTGGAGAAGGGTAGCGAGCATCCCCTCGCCGCCGCCGTCATGAACGCTGCGTATGAGAAGAGAGTCGAACTCTTCGACCCTTCAAGTTTTGAAGCTCTTCCAGGGCTCGGCGTGAATGCGACTGTTGAGGGACAAGACGTCCTTCTAGGCAACCTGGAACTGATGAACAAATTCTCCGTTTCATTCGAGGCATATTCTGAACGAATGGCAGACCTGCAGAATCAAGGAAAAACAGTCAGCCTACTAGCAGTAGATCGGCAACCAGTTGCCCTGATCGGACTCGCGGACACCGTGAAAGAATCTTCGGCGCCGACGATAAGGGCTCTTAAAAAAATGGGTTTAGATGTCGTCATGCTCACTGGAGATAACGAGCGGACTGCAAGATCCATCGCGACAACTCTTGGCATCGATAGGGTGTTCGCAAACGTCCGTCCCGGTGGGAAAGAGGAGATTGTAAGGAAGCTTCAGAAACATGGAAAGGTTGCAATGGTTGGTGACGGAATAAATGACGCTCCCGCTCTGGCGGCCGCGGACGTTGGAATAGCGATCGGCAGCGGAACTGACGTTGCGAAGGAGACAGGTGGCATAGTTCTGATTAAAGACGACATGACAGACGTTCCCAAGGCCCTAGAGTTGAGCAAGGCCACTGTGAGAAAGATCAAGCAGAATCTGCTCTGGGCATTTGTATACAATGTGGCCCTGATTCCGATAGCCGCAGGAATCCTAGTACCGTTTCTGGGACCGGGAATCTATCAGGTTCTTCCCCTCCTTGCAGGAGGGGCAATGGCAATCAGCTCGGTAACAGTAGTCTCCAACTCGCTCCTGCTCCGAAGGTTCAACCCGAGAATCTAGGGAGGTGACTCGTTGCAGAAAGACCCCGTTTGTGGAATGATGGTAGAAGAGAAGAAGGCGAAATTCACATCTAGTCACGAAGGAAAAACCGTCTACTTCTGTTCACCCGCGTGCAAAGCATCATTCGACAAGAATCCGCAGAGATACTCCCACGCATAGAGCCCTCAACGCTCCGAGACCATCTGCAAGATCTGCTCCGAGAAGTCTGACGCCCTGACTACATACTATTAGGCACCTATCGAGCTTCTTTCAAATAGAAGACTCGGGACAGTGTTTCCTGAGCAGATCCAGCTTGACACTTCAAACGCCAGCGCCAGTTGAGAAGACTAAAGCGCTCTATCGTGTAGTCAAGTACACTTTCTACCAACTGGACTCTGCGTGGAGGCGTCTACCCGACAAAGACTGTCAATCTGCCAAGGATAGTTTCCTAGCGACACTTCACAAACACGATGCTCTGATCCCGCGAACATACTCCTTGATTGGAACTCGAGGAGATGCTGACTTCATGCTATGGCTAATCACTGACTCAATGGAGGATCTTCAGACATTCAACTCGGAAATAATGAAAACTGACTTGGGAAAGTTTCTCACAACTCCGTACTCCTACTTGGCCATGATTAGACCCTCAGAATATTTCGGCAAGACAACCGATCCCGAACCCGTCGGTTCCAACTATCTCTTCGTCTATCCCTTCACCAAGAAGCGAGAATGGTACAGCATCCCATTCGAAGAACGACGGAGAATAATGAGGGAACACATCCAGATAGGACACAAGTATTCGTCAGTAACCATTCACACTTCATACTGTTTTGGATTAGACGACTACGAGTTCATTCTATCGTTCGAGACTGATCATCCAGAGGATTTTCTCAACCTAGTAATGGACTTGCGAGGAAGCGAAGCAAGCCGATACACCGCAATCGAGACACCAATCTTCACCTGTGTCTCTGTAACCCCTGAAAAGATGCTTGACCTTCTAGGACCCTAGAAAGCAAAAGTGAAAACCCTATGGCAGGATTAACAAATGACAATTTTCTTCGCGCGTGCTGGAGAAAAGAGACAGACTACACTCCTGTCTGGTTCATGCGTCAAGCTGGACGCTACCTCGAAAGCTATCAAAGAGTACGAGCAAAAAATGACGTTCTAACGATCTGCAAGACGCCAGAGCTGTCCGCAAAAATCACAATCGACGCCATCTCAGAACTCGGAGTCGACGCCGGGATTCTCTTCGCAGATATCATGCTGCCCCTAGAAGGCGTCGGGGTCAAGCTCAAACTCGTAGACGGAGTAGGACCCGTCATCGAGAGGCCCGTTGAGACAAAGGAACAAGTTGAGACTCTTTCAGGATTCTCTCCCGAACAACACGTCCCCTATGTCCTGCAAGCTGTCCGCCTAATCAAACAACAAATCGATGAAAAATTGCCTCTGATAGGCTTCTCAGGAGCACCATTCACCCTGGCCTCATACTTGATCGAAGGAAGCCCCTCAAGAGACTTCACCCGAACCAAGAAACTGATGTACGACCGACCAGATCTCTGGAACCAACTTCTATCCAACCTTTCCCAAATCGTTACCGCCTACTTACACGCCCAAATCAGAGCAGGAGTTGACGCAGTCATGCTGTTCGACAGCTGGTCAGGATGCCTCTCCCCAGCAGACTACAGAGACTTCGTCCTTCCCCACAACCACAAGATCCTAACCGACCTATCCGGAAGCAACGTTCCACGTATTCTATTTGGAGTCGGAACCGCAGGACTACTTGATGAGATGCGTAAAGCTGACAGCGATGTATTCGGTGTCGACTGGCGCCTTCCCATAGACGACGCTTGGCAAGTACTAGGAGAGACTGCGATACAGGGAAATCTCGACCCCGCAACTCTACTCGCATCTGACAAACTGATCGAGCAGAGAACCAAGGATATTCTTGGCCGAGTGGGGGGCAAGCCGGGTCACATATTCAACCTCGGACACGGGGTCCTCCCCGAGACAAGACCCGAGAAGGCGAAAAGGCTCGTTCAATTTGTGCATGACTCGACTAGGAAAAGGAGGTGAGGATTCTGGATCGAGACAACGGAATACCCGCGGTCATCTTGATGGCCTACGGTAGCCCCAACTCTCTGGACGAGGTATCTGACTACCTCTCGCAGGTTAGAGGAGGTAGGGGTTCAAGCCTAGACGAGATCGAGCACTTGAAGAACCGATACCAACGAGTTGGCGGACGAACCCCTCTACTCCAGATTACAAAAGCTCAATCCGAAGCGCTAGAGAAGAAACTTGCCGCGCAAGATATCCCCGCAAGAGTCTCGTATGGGATGAAGCACTGGCACCCGTTCATCGAAGACGTTGTCGAGAAAATAGATCTTGACAATCCTGCTGCCCTCATTGGGCTTGCTCTGGCGCCGCACTATTCGAGACTAAGCATCGGTGGCTACGAAGACAGCGTGAGACGAGGACTGGCCAAGAAAGATTCGAAGAGACGGTTCATCATGGTGAAGAGCTGGCACTTGCAGCCATCGTTGATCAGGGCTCTTTCTTCGCGAGTCAGCAACAAGCTCTGCGAGATGGATGATTCCGGGGAAACTGCTCTTGTGTTCACAGCCCACAGTTTGCCTGTCCGGGCCGTCTCAGAGGATGACCCTTACAAGGTCCAATTGCTCCAGACGAGCAAGCTGGTGGCGGAAGAGGCCAACGTGACTAAGTGGCACTTCGCCTTTCAGAGTGCCAGCGGACCTCAGGGCGCGTGGCTGGGTCCGAGCCTCAAAGAGAAAATCTCTGAACTCTCAAGAAACAGGACTAAACAGATACTGGTCTGCCCTGTGGGATTCGTTTCCGACCATTTGGAGATTCTCTATGACTTGGATGTTGAAGCAAAAGAATACGCAGAATCTCACGGGATCGTTCTGGATAGAACGACTTCACTCAACGAAGATCCAGGGTTGATCGAAGCCTTAGCCGCGACTGTTCGACCGATTCTAGTCGATGGTCCGATTGCTGCTATCTGAATTCGAGATCACTAGAGCGATTGAGGTAGGAGAGAGTCTTCGGAGAGTATCCTGAGAAAGACAATACTATGCGTCACGAAAATGCTCAGCTCAATAATTCCTTAAGGGCATCATCAATTATGAACGCGCGAGGCACGATTGTAGGCGGTATTCCAAGCTCAATGAGTTTTTCAGCAGTTACGGGACCTATGGCACCAACCCGCAGTTTACTAAGGCGCAAGGCAAGATCGCCCAACTGTCCTCGGTTCTTTGACATTGAGAATAGATTCGAAGCTGACAATGAGCTCGTAAACAGTACTGCTTGGATCTGATTCGTCCGGATTCCATCCTCAAAACGTTGGAAGCTCATCTCATCAGAAGGAATCGCAGAACTATAGAGGTTGACAGTATCGACCATCGCACCGTTCTTCGAAAGCTCAGTCGCCAAGCTCTTGTCTGCCGCGAGCGATCTAGCGAGTATTACCCGCTTCCCTTCCACACCGTTGGTAGAGAGAAAATCCGCAACGCCCATGGAGCTAAAGTTGTTGGGCATGTGTACCTCGAGTATTCCCTGTTTCGCTAAAGCCTCCTTGGTTTTCGGACCGACAGCTAGTATCTTCAGATCTCCTAGAACACTAGGAAGCAGGTTGCCATGACTCTTGAGAATGTTGAACAAGAGATTAGCCCCGTTCGGGCTCATCAGAACCAGCCAGTCGACGGGACCATTGGCTAAGACCCGGGACAGTTCCTTGAAGATTTCTGATTCTTCTCTCGGCTTGAGTTCCACGGTGTGAACGATGAGAGCGTTCCAACCCATTTCTTTGATAGTCCGGATTGTATCTTCGCCTAAGCCAACCGGTCTGGTCACCGCGACGGTCTTCAACCGATTTCCCGTCCTAGCGGTATGAGCCACGCCAGCTCTCTTCTATCTTCTTAGCTCCCTTGGAAATCAGCTCTTCGGCTGCTTTCCTTCCAAGGCTTGTTGCTTCCTTTATGTTACCCGACTTCGTCGATTCGAGCCTCGTCTTTCCATCACTCGACAATATGGTACCAGTGATGCGGAGGCTGTCTCTGTTTGAGGAGGCGAGTGCTCCTATCGGGACCTTGCATCCTCCTTCGAGGACATTTACAAGCTCTCTCTCGGCCAGGGCCTGGGCCCTGGTTTGAGGGTCCTCGATAGATTGTAGAAGTTCCAAGATTTTCCTGTTATCCTCTCTGGCTACTAGCGCGAGGGTTCCCTGGCCAGGAGCGGGGATGAAATCGTCCAATGATAGGCGCTCCGTTATCCTACCCGTCAGACCTAGTCTCATCAGACCTGCTTCGGCTAGGATGACAGCGTCAAATTCTCCAGCGTCGACCTTCCCGACCCTAGAGTCAACATTTCCTCTAATTGGAACGGCTTTCAGATCAGGCCTTGCCCGTTTGAGCTGAGCGACTCGGAGAAGGCTGCTGGTTCCGACTCTGCTTCCGGTCTTTAGTTCTCTAAGATGCTCATCGTTCTTGCTAACCAGAACGTTAGCAGGGGATCCTCGTTGAGGTACGCTCGCAATTACCAGCTTGGCGTCCCGGTCAAACACTGGCACGTCCTTCAGGCTGTGAACTGCCACATCGATCTTTCCTTGTAGAACGGCTTGGTCGATCTCCTTCTCGAAGATTCCTTTCTGGTTAATCGAGAAGATCGGGGTTCGTTGATCCTCGTCACCCTTAGTCTTGATCACCCTCCTCTCGACGACGAGATCAGGATTCTTTCCTTTCAGCTGGTCGAGAACGATATCGGTTTGAACAAGGGAGAGTTTGCTTCCCCTTGTGCCGACCCTGAGGAGCATTGGTGACTTCTACGCGGAGAGATGCGTTAGTGTGCTTCCGATGGCTTCGAGGGTTAACTTGATGTCATCATCCGTGTGGCTAGTTGAAAGAAAGCAGGTTTCGAATTGGGAGGGCGGGACGAAGACCCTCGACGTGAGCAGAGCATGGAAATACTTGTCGAATCTACCTGTGTCCGACGTTTTCGCGGAATCATAGTCTGTAACAGAATGGTCTGTGAAGAAGATCTGGAACATTGAGGCTATGCCGTTCACCTGAGCATTCAATTGCGAAGATTCGACAAGATCACTCATTCCTCTCCGCAACTGTTCGCCTGTTCTTGCCAGAGCAGGGTACACTTGTCCTGCTCTTCTCTTCAGTGATTGAAGAGTGGCGAGAGAGGCTGCAACACTCACAGGATTACCACTGTAGGTCCCGGCCTGGTAGACTCCTCCCAGCGGGGCGAGCTTCTCCATTATCTCCCTCCGCCCTCCAAATGCCGCTATCGGGAATCCTCCGCCCAGGATCTTTCCAAGGACCGTCATGTCCGGTTTGATTCTGAAATATTCCTGAGCTCCGCCGAGAGCGATTCTGAATCCTGTGATCACTTCGTCGAAAATCAGGACGACATGTTCCTCTTGGGTGATTTTTCTGATTGATTCAAGGAATCCTGGTTTTGGAAGTATGGGTCCCATGTTCCCCGTTACAGGCTCGACAATCACGGCTGCTAGTTCGTGAGCATGGTCTTCGATAATTTTCGTGGTTAGCTTTTCATCGTTGAACTTGGAGACTAGGGTGTCTTTCGCTACGTCCTTGCTGATGCCTTCTGAGTTGGGAATGCCTAGGCTCGATGCTGCGGATCCTGCCTTTACCAATACGCTATCGTGAGCGCCATGATATCCTCCTTCGAATTTGAGAATCTTCTGTTTTCCAGTGAAACCTCGTGCGAGTCGAAGGCTGTGCATCGTCGCTTCTGTTCCAGAGTTGGTTAGTCGCGTCATTTGCATCGAGGGAACTAGACTCTTGATGAGAGAGGCGAGTTCGACCTCCATCTCAGTTGGTTGGCCGTAGATCCAGCCTCTGGCTAGGGCTTTCTGGACCGCTTCTCCAACTTCCGCTTGTGCGTGTCCATCCAATAGTGCTCCATATGCCATGCAATAGTCGAGAAATTCTTCGCCGTCTGCGGTCCGAAATCTGGAGCCTTTGGCTGAGTCAACGAATAATGGATAGGGCTTGTAGTTCCTTACGGGACTGTTTACCCCTCCGGGTATGAGTTCCCTCGCACGCGTGTAGAGATGTTCGGATTTGGAGGCTAGCTTTGTAGCCATTCTGCTGCTTCCTTAGCGTGATACGTGATTATCATGTCTGCGCCGGCCCGTTTGATAGCTGTCAATACTTCTAGGATAGCTGATTTTTCGTCGATCCATCCTTCTCTCGCTGCGGCCTTCAGCATCGAGTATTCTCCGCTGACGTTGTATGCTGCCATTGGCATTCGGAATCTTTTCTTGGTCCGATAGATGACGTCAAGGTAGGCGAGTGCTGGCTTGACCATTATCATGTCCGCGCCTTCTTTGATGTCAAGCGCTATTTCGCGCATGGCCATTTCCGGGTTTGAGTAGTCCATCTGGTAGGTTCGTCGGTCTCCGAACTGAGGCTTTGAGAAGGCGGCCTCTCTGAACGGTCCGAAGAAGGAGGATGAGTGTTTCGCCGCGTAGGCGAGAATTGCGGTATCTTTGAATCCATTATCGCCAAGCGCCTGCCGAATAGCGGCTACCTGGCCGTCGATCATTGCAGACGGCGCAACAATGTCCGCTCCAGCCTTGGCATGGCTAACCGCGGTCTCTGCAAGACGCTTCAGAGTCTCATCATTCTCAACCATTCCGTCTCTGATGATTCCGCAGTGTCCGTGACTTGTGTACTGGCAGAGACAGACATCAGTTCCTACGACGATCTCATCGCCCAATTGATCTTTCAAGGTCTCGATGGATCTTTGAACAATTCCTTTGGGGTCGTAGCTGCTGGAGCCATCATCGTTCTTGAGGCTTGGAATACCGAACAGGAGTACTGTTCTGACTCCTCTCTCCTTGAGAGCAACTGTTTCCTTTTCGAGTGACGAGAGCGAGAATCGTGTCTGTCCCGGCATAGACGAGATGGGAGCATTACTGCTGAGACCTTCTTCAACAAAGAGCGGCTGAATCAAGTCGGACTTGGAGACTGTGACTTCGCGGACGAGTTCACGGATTAGAGGAGTTCTTCGCAGTCTCCGCATTCGAAGCTGGGGAAAGCTCAGCGGGGACCTATTCTCCTTGGAAGATCTGTCCGGCGGCGGTCAGCACGTGTTCGTCTTTTCTCTCGGCTGCTCGGCGCAGGTTCAAGACCGGTGCGTCCAGTAGTTTCTCTACTAGAGATACGGTCATGTTTCTCAGCGATTCTCTCTGCTCAAGGGTCAGGTCGAGTTTCGAGAGGGTCTTGTTCAGTACTTCTTGGCGTATTTGGTCAGCTCTCCGGTAGATATCGGAGACGATTGGCTCGGCCTCCTCTCTCTGAAGGAGAGCTGTGATCTTCTCGACCCGTGGAGCTACGAGGACCTCCGCCTTCTTGACCAGCTCCTTGCGTCGTGCCAGCGCGTCGTCAGCTATTCCGCGAAGATCATCTATCGTTTTGAAGATGACCCCTTCCAGTTCGACTAGGTCGGGAGCGACATTTCGCGGATTCGACAGGTCAAGAATCATGAGGTTTCGTTTCTTGCTAGTGTCACGGTGTGAAAGGGAGTCTTTGGTCAGAACATAGTTTGAGGATCGGGTGGCAACAATGACAAGGTCTGTCTTTGCAAGTTGCGATGGGACCATTTGAAACTCTAGGGGTGTCCCACCGAAGGTTCGGCAGAATGCCCTCGTTCTCTGGACTGTTCTGCTCGCGACTGTGACGTTGCTTATTCCTCTGGCTTTCATCGCCTTCATCACAAGCATTCCGACCTGGCCGGTGCCTAGTAGTAGCACTCGACTGTCTCCCAGTCTTCCGAGAGTCTCCTCCGCCAGCCTCATGGCCGCGGACCCGAGGGAGACTGCGCCTCTTCCGATTCCAGTCTGTTCTCGAATCGTCGAGCCAGCGGATATGGCTCGGTGGACAGTGTCTTCGAGAAGGGGTGAGGCTGAGTTGTTCGATAGTGCTTCGGCCAGCGAATTCTTCAACTGGCCTACGATCTGGTTCTCGCCCGTAAGCATCGACTCAAGGCCTGTGGCGAGCCGGACCAGATACTCGACCACAGAGCTTCCCTCTCTAGACTCGACTAGCTTGACGAGCTCTCCCAGTTTGAACTTCGTCTCAAGAGCCCACTCTCGCAAGATGTCGTCGCGAATCCCCGCGGGTTCCTTCGCATCCAAGAATAGTTCAATCCTGTTGCAGGTTTGGAGGATCATGGCACCCTCCACCCCCTCAGCCTTCCGCAGGAAACTGTAGAAGGTCGGAATGTCGCGAAAGCTCAGGGCGTCGAGGGTTGCAAGAGGAGCTTTTCTGAAGCTCACTCCCAAGCTTGCTAGCACTAGTAATGCCGCCGAGAATAGTTTAGACCGGGAAATGTGAGTTCGTTATTAAGACTTAATCCGTATAGCCTAAGCTAGACACGAATATCGCAATACCTTAGACCCCACAGTGACTGGAACGCAAAGGCGAAAATGGGCTACGTGGGTATTAGGATGGACTTTTGCTGGTTATCGTTTCCAGAACTTCCACCAAGGAGGCTTGATAGCAGCTCCTATCAGTCCAATCACTCCAGCCACGAAGACAAGTATTGCAGGTGTCGCGAAGCTAGTTAGAAGCAGAAGTATGATCCCGCCGATTACAGCTAGGATTCCTCCGAATCGCATTGGACCTGTGTAGATGATTACTCCTGCGATTATCGCGCCTAAGGCGAGCAACGCCTCGAACAGACGAAGGAATAACGAGAACGGCGAGAGTCCGCCGGCTGTCAGCGCAGAGTAGCCTATCAGGGCTCCTCCGACCAACGCTAGCAGGAAGCCGGCAATGCCAAAGAGTTTCACGAATAGCCTTCTTGCAATTCGGAAAGCCAACATGTTATTCACTAAGTTCTGAGCAATGCCTATCTAATAATACAACAGTTTGAACAGCCTACGCTCACGTTCTTCAAGAATCGTTTATCTTCCCTTCCGCAGAATCTTGATTCTTGAACTGGTCCGATATCGATTCTAGACTGTAAGCTCTTGCCTGGTTCTGATCGTCTTCATCAGATCCCCACGGGTTATCATTCCGATAATCCTGTCACCGTCGGTGACTAGTAATCGTCCAATGTTCTTCTCAGCTATTCTCTTCAAGGCTTCAGCCGCCGAAGCACTCGGGCTTATCGTCACTATTCGCCCGTAGGGAACCATTGCCTGTGCAACAGTCTCGATCTCACGCTTCTCCGCCGGGATGGATCTGACCGACGACATTGTGACGACTCCCTCCAACTTGTCATTCCGGACTACTGGATAGCCGCCGTGGGGATGGATGAGAAAATAGTCAGTCACGAGTTTCTGGACGCTAATGTCAGGAGAGACAATCAAGAGGTCTCTCGTCATGATGTCGCCTACGCTGATTCCATGAAGGGCCTCAGTCATCTCCGTCTGCTTGAGGCTGGTCTCGGCCCCTGACCGGATAAACCAGCCCAGGAATATGGTCCACAACCCGTTGAAAATATTCCCGGTCAATACCACCAACAAGAGACCCGCAGCAATCATCAGCAGCGACAGTACCTCGCTGACCCTCGTAGCGATCCGAGTGGCCCCTAACAGGTTCTTGGAACGACGCCAGAGACTTCCACGTAAGACCCGACCACCATCGAGCGGAAAGGCTGGAATAAGATTGAACGCGCCCAGTGCTACATTAATCACGGCGTTATAGCCCAGGATCGCGATCGCCGGCTGATACCCAGTAACCCGAGCAGTCACGAACCACAAGGCGCCTAGGACTCCAGCAATCGCGAAGCTAGTCAAGGGTCCCGCTGCAGCCATGCGGACCTCGAGACCCGGGTCCTTCGGTTCTTCGCCCATCTCGGAAACTCCGCCGAAGAAGAAGAGAGTGATTCTTGAAATTGGGAGCCCGTTCTTCTTGGCAATGTAGGAATGCGAGAGTTCGTGTAGAAGGACCGAGACGAAAAGAAGAATTGCGGAGACAATTCCAATCGCCCAGTCAGTCGCGGCACTAAACGAGGGATACACAATGGGCAGATATCCGTCAGCAAGCGACCACGCAATCAGAAGAAAGACCAACCAGAGGGTCCAGTGGATCCTTATCGGAATCCCGAGTATCTTGCCAACGTTCGCTGACATTTTTCCAGTACCCTACGTCCGCGTGCTGTGCTAGAACTTGAGCGTTGTCCTATCCCATTTTCGAGATAGGTCGAGACGGCCGAGTGGAGAGATCGTGACCAGTAGTGTGTTGATTTGTGAAAATCGCCTTGAGAGCCTCCAGCCAGGCGCGCTTGGCCTCGTCCACGGACAATCCCGCGACGAGGAGCGTCTCGAGACCGTTCCAGAGAGCTATCAGGGAGTTCGCGAGAGCGCGTATGTCTAAGTTGTCTCCGACAATTCTCCTCTTACGGCCTTCTGCCAGGAAACCGGTCAGAACCTCTTCATATTCGGCGTGATTCTGTTTCAGAATTCTCTTCAGGGTCGGGTTACGTGAAGCTTCAGAAAGAATCTCGAAGCTCAGTCCCGGGTTGGACGCAGACAGCTTCAGCATATTGTCAAAGAAATGGATGGCGCTCTCGATCGGATTCGAGTCGTCGCGAAATGAAGAATATAGGATTTCCTTGAACGCTTGAGGCGCGGTTTTACACATCGCCTCGAAGAGATCTTCCTTGCTTGGGAAGTAGAGATAGATCGCTCCTTTGCTGACGCCCAGTCGCTTGGCAATGTCATCCATCGTTGCTTCATGGTATCCTTTTTCCGCAAAGACTTTGTTAGCCGAGTCTAGAATTCGGCTCTTTGCTTCCTCCTTGTATTCTGGGATTACCTTGGGCAATCTGCTCTGCACTTCAGTACGCGCGGACGCGTATTTAAAAATGACCGACGCGTTTAAATAATGACTTATGAGTCAGTTTTGGATGCGCGATAACGCCCATGCAGAAACAAGAAATTACTTCTGAAAAGGTATCGATGAAAGATCGGGTTGTAATGATTACAGGAGCGAATTCGGGCATTGGAAAGGCTGCAAGCCTAGATCTGGCAAGAATGGGCGCGACAGTGGTCATGGTCGCACGTGACAGGGAGCGAGGCGAAGCCGCAAAGGCCGAAATTGTCGAGAAATCCCAGAATAGCTCTATTGATCTCCTACTATCAGACCTTTCTTCGCTAGAATCGGTACGACAGCTGGCAGCAGAATTCCAGAAGAAATACTCCAAGCTTCACGTGCTCATCAACAACGCCGGGCTGTTCAACCAGAGACGCCACGTTACGACTGATGGCTACGAGAATACTTTCGCCACAAACTATCTAGCACCCTTCCTCTTGACAAACCTCCAATTAGAGTTGCTCAAGGCAAGCGCCCCGAGTCGTATTGTCAACGTGTCATCAGTCGGACACTACAACGGTCACATCAACTTTGACGATCTCAACTTAGAGAATGAGTACGGTGGGTGGAAAGCATATGGACAATCGAAACTAGCCCTCATCCTCTTCACACATGAACTCGCCAAGAAGCTACAAGGAACCGGAGTAACGGTCAACGCCGTCCACCCAGGAACCGTTGCAACGAACATCTGGACCAGGCCTTTCGGCCCAGCAGGGTTCGTCATGGCGCTACCGAAATTATTCATGACAAGTCCGGAGAAGGGTGCTGAGACTATTGTCTATCTCGCCTCATCGAGTGAGGCACAGGGCCTCAACGGAGAGTATCTGGAAAAGTTGAAGATCAAAAAGTCTTCAGACGAATCTTACAACGAAGAGATAGCTCAGCGACTCTGGGACATCAGCGCTAAACTAACTCATCTATCTTGGCCGACGCCTGCAGATAATTGAGGAAGTCAATACGAAATGAAGGTTACCGGTCTGAGAGAATTAGATCTCGAGAAACAGCGAGATGTAATCACATCATGTGACTATGCAACGTGCCCGACCATTAAAAGCGACAACGCGATCAATACGATGATCGTGGTGAAATCTGATGAAAAGTTTCAGCCCATCGAAGCCCGAACAAATGACAGCGACGATTATCGTTACGAATCTCTTGAGAATCGTACGTTAGGAGTCCAGCTCGTATGAACCCTAGCCTGACCCCGCTACTGCCCGGCCAATCGAACAATGTGGTTCACGTCGAAAAGCTTTCGAAGAAATACAAAGAGACCGTCGCTGTCAACGGGATCTCATTCTCCCTTTCCAAGGGAGAGGTATTCGCTTTCCTCGGCCCGAACGGAGCTGGAAAAACTACGACTGTAGAGATTCTCGAGTGTCTCCGAGCCCCGACTGGAGGCCAGGCGAGAGTGCTTGACTACGATGTGAGCAAGCGATCTGACCAGGGGGAGATTAGAAAGAGGATAGGCGTTCTTCCCCAGGATTTCAACGCCATTGACCGTTTAACGGTGAGGGAGAATATCGACTATTTTGGGGCGATGTTCGATCATCAACTCGACGCGGATCAGCTGATTGAGCTGGTTGACCTGAAAGACAAGCGCGATTCTCAGTTCAAGACACTCTCAGGTGGGTTGAAACAGCGCGTCGGACTCGCCGTCGCCTTGGTAAACGATCCCGCCCTCGTCTTCCTGGACGAGCCGACCACGGGTCTAGATCCTCGAGCTCGACGTGACGTCTGGTATGTTATTGAACGATTGAAGAAGCAGGGGAAGACGGTCTTTCTGACAACCCACTATATGGATGAAGCAGAGTACCTCGCCGATACAGTGTCCATCATTGATCACGGACAGATAATTGCCTCAGGAACACCGGACCAGTTGATAGACACTCACGGTGGGAAGAAGACTCTGATCATTAGAGACGCGGGACAGGAAGGAATGAGCCAACTACCTCCCGGGTTGCCCAAGGCCGAGCTCAGAAACGCGGGGGACATTGCCGTCCCATTGAATAACGGCGAGCTCACTGACATCCTCATGCGTTTGGGACAGACTCCTCTTCACGACAAGGAGATAGAAGTCCGTCGTCCCACGCTTGACGATGTCTTTCTCAATCTTACAGGGCGTAGAGTCTCGGAGGAGGGAACGTAGGAATGCGGAGCCGAATCTACACTATTATCAATGGTCACTTCAAGAGCTGGTATCGTAGCAAAAGCAACATTTTCTGGACCGTAGCCTTCCCGCTTTTGCTTATCGTCCTTTTCGGAGCAATTTTTGGAAGCGGAAGCACGAAGTTCGACCTCTACCTCCAGAATCAGGATCTCAATGGAAATGTGGCGACTCCTCTCTCACAAGGGTACGTCAACGTGCTGAACCAGACAGGCGCCTTCAATCTCCACATGGTCGCCGCTGAACAACCAGACCCGTTGACGTATGTAAAGAACGATGCTCAGCTGCATAATCGTGGGCAGAGATTGCTAGTCGTACCGCTTGGCTTCAACGCCACACTGATGAGCGGAAAGAACGCGACAATTCAGCTCTATATGGATCAGAGCGACCAAGCGTCCCAATCACTTGCGGGAATAGTGCACTCAGTAACCGTCTCCTATGCAGCAAAGATCGCAAATGCCCCGGACAATCTATACGTTCAACAGGTCGGCATAGTAACTAGGAATATCCGTTACATCGACTTTTTCATTCCCGGAGTGATCGGCATGACTCTCCTCACAACGGGTGTCTTTGGCGCCGTCAACACCAATGGAAGATATCGAGAGCTGAAGATCATCAAGAAGCTCGCCACCACTCCTCTGAGCAAGATCGAATGGATTCTCGGCATGGTTGGATACCAGATGATCATAGCTACCATCTCACTCGTAGTCATCCTGTTCTTCGGTTATGCAATCTTCGGGGTTACTGCGACTCTAGACATTTACACAGTCGGACTGGTAGTTGCTGCCGCCCTCCTCTTCCCTGGCATTGGAATGGTGCTCGCAAACTTCGTAAAGGAAGCGGAGAGCGCAGACGCGGCGGCCAACGCGATAACCTTCCCGATGATGTTCTTGGCCGGAACGTTCTGGCCCAGGGAGACGTTGCCGGACATTATGAAGCTCATAGCCAACTTCATGCCTCTCACTTACATCAACGATGGACTGAGAGACGCTCTGATCTATGCGGAACCAGCCCAAGCACTGACCAACACTCTCATAGCACTAGGACTAGCAGCGTTTTTCATCGTACTAGGCAGCCTACTGTTGAACTGGAAAGAAGAATAGCAGAATCATCGAGACGATTAAGATCTGAACGGGCCGTTTCGGTAGCTTCTTCTCTTCTATCAAAGATTCAATTAGAACAACATGTAGCGCCGAAGAGAAATCGCGTGAACCTTGCAGAGAAACTATCAGACTACGTTCATTCCACAAACTACGACGCTGTCCCAGAGAACGTCATCCACGAAACAAAGAAGCGGATCATTGACAGCCTAGGGTGCGGGATCGGCGCCTTCAACGAGGGTCCAGTCAAGATATCTCGCAAGGTATCTGAGGCCGCAAGAGATCTTCAAGGTTCAACACTCTTCGGGACCCGAAAAAGGACTACTCCAGATCTCGCCGCGTTTGTTAACGGAATAATGGTTCGATACTTCGACTACAACGATACTTACTTGTCCAAAGAACCCGCTCATCCAAGCGACAATATTGGCCCCTGCTTCTCAGTCGCGGAATCGGAGCATTCAACCGGGAAGGAACTTCTGCTCTCGATCATTCTAGCCTACGAGATCCAGTGCAGGCTCTGCGATGCAGCAGACATCAGACATAGAGGCTGGGACCACGTCTGTTACGGCTTACCTTCCACCGCACTGGCAGCAGGCAAACTCATGGAGCTAAGTTCGAAAGCCCTGACTGAGGCCGCGAATCTTGCTCTCAACTCCCACATCACAATGCGACAGGTCAGAGCAGGAGAACTCTCCATGTGGAAGGGATGCTCATTCGCAAACGCCGCTCGAAACGGCATCTTCTCAGCCCTGCTTGCCAGGGAAGGCATGACCGGTCCCTCGCCCATATTTGAGGGAGAGATGGGATTCTTCAAACAAGTCTCCGGACCCTTCGAGATGAACATCGAAGATTTCGGAGGAAGAAACGGATCGTTCAAGATCGCCGAAACATATCTCAAATTCTTCCCCGCGGAGATTCACTCGCAGACCTCTATCTGGGCCGCGCTCGAGGCGAGGAAAGAAATCGAGAAACCAGATGATATCCTCTCGGTAGAGATCGCTTCTCACGAAGCCGGGTACACAATACTTGGGAAAGATCCTGAGAAATGGAATCCATTAACCAAGGAGACTGCAGACCACAGCCTACCCTACATTGTTGGAATGGCTTTGCTTGAAGGCAAGATTGACAACTCAACCTACAGTGAAAAAAAGTTCCGAGATCCAAGGATTCTCGAATTTCTGAAAAGGATCACTGTCATGGAAGACAAGACCCTAAGCGAGATGTATCCTGAAGCGGTTGCGAACAGGGTTACCGTGAAACTCTCTTCGGGGAAGGTCGTGTCGAAACAGGTCGATTATCACAAGGGTCATCCTAAGAATCCGATGGGCGACGGGGAGGTCGAGGAGAAGTTTCAGAGGCTTACCAAGAAGTATCTAACGAAGAATCGTGCTAGGAGGATTCTCGACGCGGTATGGGACCTTGAAAAGGCGAAGGACATCTCGAAAGTAATCTCGATGATGACTCTTTCCTAGTCTGTCCGTTCTCATCTCGTCCCAGGGTAGCTGAGACGTTTTCCCTTCCATATGTCGCTGTCTCCCCAGAGGCCGAGCCTCCACGCGTTGAACTCTACGATTTGCGAGTGGTCGATGAAGAGGTTTACGTCTTTCCCGAAGGTTTTGAGATACCATTTGAAGACGGGTGGGTCTGACGCCTCAAACATCCATGTATGGTAGCCGAATTTGTCAACTAGCTTCTTGACAACGTCCTTCCGCCACTTGCTGGACGGGAGATCTTCCGTGATTCCTTCTGATTCTAGCATGAGAATCTTTGCTCCTGCGTCGAGATGTGCTTGTGTCTCCTTGACGACATCTGCGAGGGTTCTCATCTTCGGCTTGTAGCCTACGATGTGGGTCCCTGCTCCAGCACCGATCATCATCGACACTTCGGGTTTGGCCTTCATTCCCAGGTTCTGTACCTGTTTTACAATCGCGACCTTGTCTTCTAGCTTGATCGGTGCGAGACCACTTGACACTTCTACCATGTCGAACTCTAGAGTTTTGCATTCTTCCAGATACTGGTCCACGGCGTCTGGTCCCTGTACGATGACCCTTTCAACGAATCCTCCAGTTGAGACATAGACGTTGTGCCGGTGGCAGAGCTGAATCATCTTTCGAGTCTTATCGCGGTCGAGCAGCCGCATGCTTCCACCCGCGAACTTGAAACCGTCGACATACTCTCCCCAATCGTCAAGAAGATCGCTGAGATATCCGTACGTCACGGGGGTATAGTAGGGACCCCTGAACTCGATAACCCCGGTCTTCCGGGGCTTCTCAGGCAACTCATTCAGTCTGACAAAGTCGAAAGTCTTACCTCTAGAACTCATCTAGCTCAGCATCCCAGGTGAGTCGCGCTCACTTGGCTGCAATATGTTTGGTTTTCGGTAAGCCATCATGTGATTAGAATATTGATGAAGAAAGCTTAACCGAGAATTTCTGGGCGGCGAGTGAATCGACACTGGGATGGTTACTGTCGAACGTGGCCAGCAACGAAGTGTTTGTCGATATCTTCAGCGACAAGGTTGTAGGACTTTACCAGCTTACGGATCTCCAGCTCGAGAGGGTCCTCCTTCGGTTTCTTCTCATCGAGAGGAACACCAACAACCATGCAGAACCATTCTGCAAGCTCCCTAGAGTCGGCGAATACGAACATGTTCCCGTCACTAGTTGAGACCGTCCAGCCGTTCTCGACCTGGTCTATTTTGTAGGATGCTCGAATGGTCCTAATCGTCGCCTGTTTATCCATGTCTCATATTCCTTCCATTATTCGTTCTGTGAGCCTTCCCTGGCCCGTCTAGCTATCCCTTGATACCCTAAGCTAGCCCTGAACGAAAACGAGCATATTAGAATGGTGTTCCCAGGGCGAAAACGCTACCCATGGAACAAGACTTCAGGGTCACAGTAATCACCGGAGCCTTTTACCGGACCGACTCTCGGAAGCAAACCCGAAGTCGCAGAGAACTTGTTGGATTCGTTCCAACCTTTCCTCAGGCATTGACTAATCTCCCGGGGGCATGGCTGGACAAGAAAACTCCTTCACACCTTTAGTCCGCATCAAAACAATCCTTTAACCAAAGAACAGCCAAGCTGCCGAACGTCTAATCTTGTATCCATACCCGGACCGTCTCCGCGCCGGCTGCAGCGGCTGGTCCTATCAGGACTGGGTCGGACCCTTCTATCCGAGAGACGCGAAACCCGGAGACTATCTCAGACTCTACTCATCAGTCTTCAACGCTGTCGAAATAGACTCCACCTACTACCGCACACCCTCACCACTAATGGTGGCCAACTGGCGGAAAATAACTCCCGAAGCCTTTCTATTCACCGCCAAGTTTCCGAAGAAGATAACCCACGAATTGAAGCTTCGAGACAGCCTCGCCCAACTAGAACGCTACTACAAGTCCATCTCAGAGCTGAGGGAGAAACTCGGCCCCTTACTAATCCAGCTACCACCATCTTTCAACTACAAGAAAGACAAAGAGGCTTTGGAACTCTTCGTCGGCCAGATCGATCAGAAGTACAATCACGCGATAGAGTTCAGGAACAAGTCCTGGTTCAAACCCGAGATCTACAAGCTACTCGAAAGCAAGAACATAGCGCTGGCTTGGTCGGAGAACCAGTACGCATCGACACCGCCCGAGGCAACCTCTGACATAGCCTATCTCCGAATGGTGGGAGACAGAACCATCACTAACTTCGGCGGCACACAGAAAGACCAGTCCCAAGTACTGAAGAAATGGTACGACACCTTAGAGGAAAAGTCGAACCTGTTCAGACAGGGATTCATCTTCTTCAACAACCACTTCGCCGGATTCGGACCGGGATCCGTCAACGAGTTTCGCCGACTAGCAGGATTGGCAGAATTGGACTGGAAAGGATTATCGACGGAAGTTGGCCCGTTGCAGAGTAGCATCAGCCAATTCCAACAATAACGGCGTCGTGAGCATCGTGAGCATCGTGAGTAATAGCATTCAACGTGCTGAGGCTCGCGAGTCAGGCAGGATGGAGGCATTCAGCGACGGCGTGTTTGCCTTCGCAATGACACTGCTCGTGCTGGGACTCAGAGACCCTACGATCGATTCTGCCGGTTCTTCCATCCAGGGTCTGTCTCTGCTCCAGGGATTGCTCGGCGAATGGCCAGCATTCCTCGCTTTTGGAATAAGTTTCACTACAATTCTTGTCAACTGGATGAACCACCACAACCTATTCACCTATGTCAGGCGTATTGATGGACCCTTCATGCTTCTCAACGGCCTACTGCTCTTGGCCACGACACTGATTCCGTTCACAACATCCCTAGTCGCCGACCACATTTTGTTACCGGACTCGGGCACAGCCGCAGAAGTCTACTCTGGAACATTCCTCCTCGTGGCTTTGGCATGGAATCTGCTTTGGCAATATGCCATCAGACACCCTGGGATTCTGGCTAGCAGTGTAAGCGACGCGGAAATAAGAAAAACGACGCTCCAGTTCTTGTTCGGGCCAATCCTCTACGTCGTGGCGTTCATCGCTGCGTTCTTCAACGGTATCGCGAGTCTGGCTATCAACTTGGTCGTATTGGCGATGTTCGCGTTCTTCGCGGCTATTACGAGGATCGAGGGACGGTCGGTCGAAAGCGTTTAGGGTTGATCTTGATCTAGCTTGAGGAGAACAGTTTCTCCTGTCCATACTTGGTGAGTGTCCATCTGCCTACTCGGCCTGACTGTGCCACCGTTACAACCCTCTGTTTCAAGAGAAGTCTGAGATGATGTCCTACACAGCTCTGACTGAGCCCGGCCTTTTCACTGATTTCTGTGACATTGTTTTTGCCCTTCTCCATGATCTCAATGATCTTCGTTCTTGAGGACAATCCTCTACTAACGTTCCTCATTCCTGATACGTATGCTCGTGGATGGTATGCAGGACTCAGTGTGTGACCCTCAGGCGAAGTCGCCTACGAGCAACTTCTGCTGCTCCCTGTCCACAGGCAACGCCTTGAAAGTCTCTGCCAGTTCTACCTTGATGAGTTCGAGTCGCTGTCGATAGTACTCTCGGATGTTGTAACGCTCAACCATCTCAGTAGCCACGTCAAGGTACTTTTCGACCCCCATTCTGAAAACAGTGGCTGAAAGTTTTCCACCGCATCTGTGGCAAGCCCCGCCCAACGGGACGCGGCGGGGTTTCGAGCCGCACTTCGTACATCTGACTCGCTGGCTAGTGAAGGTGCGGAGATTGCCCACGAGATCTCTCAGGATGTGTGTGGACAGAACCTTGACCGCTACTTCTTCGCCCTTGACAGCGACTATCTGGTCGGCGAGACGGAGTTGTTCCTTGACCTTGTCAAGCATCGTTGGAAGTTCCTTGTAAGAACTGATCAGCCTTCCATTGTCAAGATCCTGTGTCGGGTGGGTAAAACCGATAGTCCAGTGATCCCCACCATCCCCAAGATTCGAGTTCAGCGTGGGAACAAGACTCTCAACTTCGATCGGATGCGCACCCTGCCAGGTCTTCTCGTAAAACTCGACAGGAAGCTGAGAGACGATCTCGATATTGAGTGCCTGCCGGGCAACCTCTGCTGGATTGAGCAGGGGTGAGAGTAGTAGGGGGGCGTCCATGAGGCCACCGATCCGATCCGGCATGAACTCTCGAGAGAAATTCAACAGCACGTCTAGAAGTAGGGAGACTGAGTCTTCGTCTCCGTCACAGTCCCGCCTCTTCGCAGCATGCCAGAACGGGTGGGCATAGCAGACGCTCGCCTTCGTGAAGCCTACTATGCGGCCGACGACGCCGACGGAAGTATGAGGAGAGAGGCCCACGACGAGCCGCCCAATCAAGTCTTCATTCTTAGAAGCATTGTAGAACCTTTCAAGGCCATAGTAAGAGGAGAGTAGGTCATCTAGAAACTTCGAAGATTTCAACAAATACTGAGCGCATGTCTCAGGGACCACGAGGTCCTGGACTTCTAGGGCGCAGAGCTGGTTCGAGGATTCGAGAGGTTTTCCGTCCATGTCCTTCTCGTAGCCCAGAACGCGGGCCTTCTCAATTGAGAGCCCCACCTCGCTCGGCCGGAACTGTGTCAAGATAGCATTGGTCGCGTCGAACCTGACTGTCCCGTCTTTGAAGACCGACACTTCCGCCTTAGCCCTCAACAACCCCTTCTCGAGAGGCTCAGGAGTCTTCGTCTTGTTCAGCAAGCCCTTGGTTCCCTTGATAACGTCGGGAGACTTCGTTAGTCCGACCCGTTTTACCGCAGCTTCCAAAACCTGCTTTAGATCGACGGGCTTGTTCTTGTAAGAGACAGTCTCAACATTACAATTCTTGCAGAACTCGAGACCTGGCAGCCCACATCTTGGACACGACTTGTGCTCTATCGTCAGAGTCCCACAGTTGGGGCATACGATTCGAGGCTCCCACGTGTCACAGTTCGGACATACCCTGTCTACCACTTCAAGGCTGACGGCTAGTTTGCGTGAGGCCTCGACGATATCGCGACGTATCCCACCGAACTGCCCGGTGGGGAAGAGACAGTGAACCTTGGGCGTCATTACGCGCTCCTTCGCCTTCTCAGGTCGTCCCATTCGGGCTCCCACGTAATTCGGAGCCTTGTTCTTCACCGGGAATCCAGCGAGGAGGCTTATACGTTCCAGATTGTTCGAGCCGGGCTGAATCTGCTCTGCCTCGTCGGGTCTAAGAATTGATCGTAAGATGAGAGTCTCTTCTTCTCTGATCTTTATTGAGTCGCCTTGGACTAGGTGGGGAACACCGAGGGTCTCTAGAACTGATTTGATCTTAGTATCATTTGGAATGAGGATAATGTCGTCAGACGGCTTTGAAAATTCGAGGATCCGTTCTCTCAAGTATTGTAGGTCAGCCGGCTTGATTGCTTCCCAGAAATGGGTGTATAGTGGATGTAGTGGAATCCTGAGGGTTCGCGAGATTTCCAAGGCTTCTATGACTGAGGGTTTCGTGGAGAAAGGATTCGCGGCCATGTTCTGAAGTCGTTGTTGAGAAGTCGAGAACGTCGGAGCTACCCCCGACGCTTCCGTCGCCTTTAACTTCTCAGCGAGGAGTTGAGCCCACCACTCCTCTACGAAGCCCGATGGGATGAGAGTACGGTTGTTCTCGAGAAACTCGCCATATCCGACTATGAGATCCCCGATGAAGAGAATTCTGTCGATCCGATCCTTTACTGCTCGTGCCTCGCTGGGGTTGTCAATCCTCACAACTGAGCCGTCTACCATCCTGACTATCGGCGGTTCGATCGAATCAACAGCCGTAACAATGCCCGCCTTTCCTGGACGCTCAGTCCTCATCTGAACTCCTACAGCTAGGAATCCTCCTAGAATCTCCATGGTCGCTGGATGGACCCCGACCGATGCGAGACCCGTGTTTCTGGCTCGTCCGTATCTTATTCGAAAGCCGCCTTGAGTTCCGGGAAATGCGAAGATGGGACGTCCGCCAACGACATCCTCCATGAACATGAACTCTTTTGCCTCCGCGCCCTCCGCCGAGGATGTCTTCAGTGGACGTAGCCAGTCCCAGCCTTCGAGGCCGAGCCTCTCGACGATTCGGAGGACCTTCTGAGAACGTCCGAGAAGGCCATCGTTGATGACTCGTAGTGCTCCCCCACGGACTCTGTTTGTCTCTATTCGAGGGATGTTCCGGTTGACAGCTACCTCCACTGGGTCCGTCTCAACGCCGTTAGGTTCGATAGGAAGTCTCAGCATTGCATCGTGCAGCACAGTATCCGAGTTGCGGTACTGGAATCTGGCTACTGCCCTCTCGTAGATTCTGAGCTCCTCGACGAACCTTCGTGCTTCGCTTTCAGTTGCCTTGTATGGCTGGAGGTTGAGCTTGCGACGGACATGGTCTCCGACTATCATGGTCATGCCCATCTCAGTGCCCCCTGCGGAACGCATTGGTCCTGCGAAGTAGATGACTAGATGTCTTGAGCGATCATCGTTCCTACGAATCCTGACATCGTGGATTCCCTGTATTGGAGCGACTGTTACGGCCTCGTCGAGGACTGCCAGGGCAGTTCGAACTGCTTGTTCTGCAGCTTGCTCTTCCTCGAATCTTCCAAATTGACCTAGGACAATTTCCTCGCTTACTTTGAGGGCTGTCTCTTCGCGTGAGATGATCTTGACAAGTTCTCTTATTCGTTCAGCAATGCCCACTGGACCTACGGCCTTCTCGACTCTCTCGGCGAGGTCATAAGTGGTCTGAGATTCAACCTTCGAGGATGAGTCGAGTCCTTTGGATCTCGCGAGACTTGCGATTGAGTATTGACGATTATACTCATCGTGCAGCCTCCGAGCATACGGATTGCTGAGTCGATTCTCCAAAGGGTCCAAGCGCGGGCGTCTCCGAGTGTTTCTCGGCTACGTATATTCTATTGTGGATTCGTTGCTAGATAGATGAACGCGCTAGCATAGTGAAACTAATCCGCGTAGACCGTTTCTTACAATGAGTCTTCAGGCAGCAAGACGAAAGCTATCCAAGTCTTGTCTGTCGACCCTCAGCGGGCTTCAGGTCTGATAAGCGAGCCCCAACCAGTCGTATTCTCCGCCGATCCTTTTCAAATTCTCGAAAGAGGGAATTCACATATTCGCGTATTACATCTTGATCATCTACGTAGCCTGTGTGGGTCTTTTCACGAGTGAAGGTCTGAAATCCTTCAAAGCGGACTTTGATGCCCACTGTGCGGAACCACAATCTTTCCGCGAGCAGACGTTCATGAACCTCCAGGACAAGAGATTCTAGGGCTTCTTTTACGACTCCTTTATTCTGAATGTCTCGCTCAAATGTCTGTTCGACACTGATGGATTTTCGGAGAGGCCGCTCCTCGACCGGTGTCTCTTCGATCCCGTTCGCAATTCCCCATAGCCAGACCCCGCCTTTGCCGAACCAGTCGGTAAGTTTCTTCGCGGGGATCTTGCGTAGTTGTCCGATAGTTTCTACTCCATGCTCTTGCAAGAATTCGGTGGTCTTCTTTCCGACTCCACTGATCTTGTTGACAGACAAGGGCTCGAGGAATGCCTCGACATCGTCGGGCCTGACGACAGTGAGTCCGTCGGGCTTGTTCATGTCCGAAGCCATTTTTGCGATTGACTTGTTAGGCGCGATTCCAACGCTAACTGTGAGTCCTTCGACGTTCTTGAGCTCGGTCTTCACCTTCCTTGCGAGGTCGATTGCCTCGTCGAAACTGGTGCATCTGTCGCTCACATCGAGATAGACTTCGTCGATGCTTGTTTGCTCAAACTTGTCGGCGAACTTCCGCAGGAGGTTCATAACCCGGTCGGAGACTTCGCCGTAGAATTCGAAATCTGGCCTCACATAGACGCCTTGAGGACAGAGCTTGTAGGCCTGTGAAATCGGCATCCCAGATCGAACTCCGAACTTCCTTGCCTCGTACGAGCATGACATCACGACTCCGCGTCCGTGACCCGCCTTTGGATCGGCGCCCACGATGAGGGGCTTCCCGGCAAGTGAAGGGTTTCGCTTTATCTCGCAAGAGGGATAGAAAGCGTCTAGGTCGCAGTGGAGTATGATCCTTGTACCTAGACTCGGCTGCGTCAATTCTCGAACTAATGTTGTCATCGTGGTCTTTTTTCAGTTGTGTTGCGAGAAGAAATTGGCGTAGTCCTGGTTCGCTTGTTCGGAATTTCTGGTGTCTGGCCAGTTGCGGTTTCTAGAATACGGGCGAGTTGGAGAAGACAATTCCCTGCTGAGTGATCTGATAGAAGTAGCCCCTTGACATGATAGGATTTCTGCCTATTCGCAACACCTTCATCGTCCCACCTTTCAATAGAATCTCCCCCGTCCTTTTCTTCATCTCAATAACGCCGTCTGCCAGATTGGCTGTCGCGTTCTCGAGTGACTCGTCAACTACCTCAGTGTGGAGGATTGCGATTGTCACCGCGCGAGCAATTCTGGTCGCGAAACGCATGACTTGCACATATTGGAAGACTTTTCGGGCCTCTGTGAGGAGGAAGAATGGAGTGATCGAGTCCATTACTATGATCTTAGGACCCATTCCAGGCTTCAATGCGAAGCTTCGGCCATAGCTTAGAAGGTCCTGAAACTTCAGCGTCTCTTCAAGGATCTCTGAAGGATCCATCTTCGGGAGAGACTCGGCCAATTTCTGGGCGCCAAGCGAGAACATGTCCACAAACTCTAGGCGACCTTCCTGCTCGATCTTGTCAACGGCAATGTGATGATCCTCTAGCCCAAGCTTCACGATGTCCGCCGGATCATCAATGCAATAGTAGAGAAGGCTGCATCCTTGACGGATGAAATTGGTCACCAGTTCTCTGACTAGTGAAGATTTGCCGCTACCAATAGGACCCATCAATGCGATAGCTGAGGGACGAGGAAATCCACCTCCCGTGACTTTGTCGAGGATTGGAATGCCTGTCGGTTGAATAGCCTCGACTCTGTGGTCCTCAGCCGACCTCTTCAAAGACTCGCTTGCCTCGATGGGACAGGGCCGAGCTCTGGTTCGAAAGGGGGCTTGTAACCTGAATCAGTTCCGACAAGTGACAGGTGACGGAATCACTAACCGAGCCCTTCGAAGGCGCGGCACTCGATGCGGCTCAGCTTTTATTAGATCCCCGACACGCGCTTCGATTTCCTCATGATAATAGTCGGCGGCTCAGCATCGACAAACCTTGCCGAGAAGGTCGCGAAAGAACTGGGTCAGAAACCGGCAGAGATTGAAGTTAAGAGATTCCCTGACGGAGAGAAATACATCAGAATACACGACGACGTAAAGAACAAGGATGTAGCGATTATTCAGTCGCTATATCGAACTCCTGACGAATACATCTTCGAGTACCTGATTATCGCAGACACGCTAAGAGATATGGGAGCTTCGTCGATCGTTGGCGTTATCCCCTACTTGGCCTATGCGCGACAGGATTCGCGATTCTATCCTGGAGAGGCTTTAACCTCAGCATCAGTTGCCAAACTGTTCGAGGCCGCTGGCACAACATCAGTACTCACAGTTGATTGTCATCTTCACAGGCTCGGAGACGTATCCAAGGTTTTCAGAGTCCCCGCGAGGAACCTGTCAGCCATGCCCTCACTTGGCAAATACGCCCGGGACATCCTCAAGCCCAAGAATCCAATTGTCGTCGCTCCCGATGAAGAGGCCGAGCAGTGGGCGGGAACAGTGGCAAAGGAGCTGGGAGCAGAGCACACCCATTTCACCAAGAGGAGAATCCGAGAAGAAGGTCAGACATCTTCGAGGCTAGAACTCGATACGGGAAATGCTGAATTCAAAGGAAGAGACGTAGTCTTCGCGGACGACATTATCAGCACAGGTGGAACGATTGCAGGGGCCGCTAAGGCATGCAAGAAGAAAGGAGCAAGACGAATGTTCGTAGTCGCCACCCATCCAGTCCTCGCGGAAGGCGCGATCAATCGAATCAAAGCCTCAGGCGTCTCGAAGATAATCGCAACAGACACAATACCTAGCGGCATAAGCAAAGTATCAGTGGGCCCGGTTCTTTCCGCCGCACTCAGGAACATTCCCTAGAAAGGCCGGTTCAGAACCACTCTTCCCAGTTTGAACATTCATTAATGATGTACCACTTAGCGTTCAGTTGATCCTTGCCCCCGGAACTCGCGATTACTGGCGCCCTGAACTGGGACATCAATCTCTTCGTCAAACGTCTACCTCTCTCCGGCCAGGAAGTTGTAGTCGAGAAAATAGACAGGGTACCAGGCGGCAAAGGAGGCAACGTGTCCGTTGCGGCCTCCAGAATACTCGGGCCCGGCCGTGTTGCATTGGTCGCGTGCGTCGGTCGAGACGACGTGGGCAAAAAGCAGATCTCTATCCTGAAACAGGAAGGCGTTGACACGTCTGGCGTTCAATTACTCGATCGGCTTGAATCCGGCCAAGCCTACATCACGGTTGACGAGAAAGGAACCAATGTAATTGAGACACATTTCGGAGCAAACGCCGGACTAAAACGCGAACACCTGATGCTCCCGCCCGTCCAGTCTATCCTCGCATCCAGCCGAATGCTTGTTGTTATCGATCCTCCTCGACACGTTGCAGGAAAACTACTTGCCGAGGGTCGTCGACTCGGACGATCAGTAATGTGGCATCCAGGGGTTCTAACAAGATTTGGACTAGACGAGTTCGAGGACGACATGGAGGACCTGGATTATCTTGTTCTCAACGAGCACGAAGCATCATTATTTGCCGGAGTCAAAGGACTGGACGCCTCCTTGGCGAAGCTGGCCAAGGTATCGCCAAAGGCCAGGATTCTTGTGACGCTGGGCAGTAGAGGGGCCGCTTTCTATCTGGCAGGGAAGCTCTCGAAGATTCCGAGAGTCTCACTCGAAAAACTTGGACAGAAAGTCGTCAATACAACTGGGAGCGGAGACGCATTTGTTGGAGCGTTTTCAGCCTACAAAGTCTTGGGCTCTGATGACATGACCGCGTTTCGTTACGCGAACATGGCAGGAGCGCTGAAAGCCTGTCATCCGGAAACACGTGGAAGCCCTACTAGGAAGGAACTAGAGGAAGCTTACCGGAAATACTTCACATAGACCGTTCTAAAGTAGACTTAGAGATCCCACGACCTGTAGGTCGGACAGCGAGTTCATTCCTATCATTGCGGAAGAGATCGTATACAGAATTCCACCGATGTACAGTTCCCTCGTTATGGTTAACGGGCTTGTCATGGGACTGGGCGGCAGGGCGTCCGGGATGTGAGTTACCCCGCCTCTGAAGGTCAGCGTGTTCGTTGTAATTTGGAAGACGTAGGCGCCTTGCCAGACTGGAGAACCGTAGGCGTTCGGGATGTTCGGATTCGGTGACAGGGAGACGGTGACGGGGAGAACTAGAAGATTCTTCTCAGCATCTAGAAGTATTGATTTGCTGTCTCGCAGTCCAAGAGAATCGGATCCGCGGTCTCCTATTACATATCTCGCCACTTCTGAGGGCTTTGTTGGATCCGAGACGTCGAAGAGTGATATCTTAACGCCCTGGTACCATGCAAAACTTCCTTCGTCTACTGTGTCCTTACCGATGCCGATAAGATGCGACTCGTCCAAGGCTTGCAAATAGTCCGAGTAACCTGTTGTGTTCAACTGTCCCAAAACTTTCGGTCTCGTCGGGTCTCTGAGTTCTATTACGAAGAGAGGGTCTGTCTTCTTGAATGTGACTAGATAACCCATTACTCCCATGAAACGGGCGGAGTGGAAATTCTCACCGTGGCCCAAGCCTTCTAGTCGTCCTACTATCTTGAGGCTACTGCTGAGCACGTAGACGTTTGTTGTCTGGCCAGTCCAACCCGCATATCCGGTGGTCGCGACTCGGAAGTATCCTTGAAACTCGTCCATTGAGAACTGGTTCAGGACGTGGCCCTGGACAGTGCCTGTTGCTTCGTAGCTTATGTTCGCGTTGTCAATGCTGATTCTATGTATAGCAGTCTCACCTTGCCCGTCCCAGACGGGCTGGGTGAGGAAGATGTTTGTGAGCGAGACGTAAATGGTGCTGCTTGTTCCGAGCAAATATGTTTGAACATTTGGAGACGGGTCGTCTTCTGTCGCTTTGAGTGCTAGAATTGTTGTATAACTGAAAGCAGAGTCTGAAATGTCGGAGTGGTAGATCTGCGTGGCCACGGTTTCTTTGGCGCGACCATTGACAACTGTTACTGGGAGTGTCTGGTTGTATTGTGCCGGCGTCGTTGCTACTAAGTAGACAAGGTCTCCTATCAGACGGGCTCCGACCAAGGTACCATGGGTTGTGACCGTGGTCTTGAGTGTCGGGCTGGAGCGGCTTGTGAGGTCGTAAACTGAGATAGAGGTGTTCTGGATCTGGACAGGCGAGTAACAGAAGCAGCGTGAGAGTGGTATCTGGCTCGCACGCATTGCTAATGGTCCGCAGTATACACTTCCAGAGTAGAGATTTCTTGGTGCCTCACTGACGACGGAGAGCCGATCTCCTTCAACGAAGATTCCATCGATCGTCTGGTTGACAAGTGAGATTCTCGATAATAGTCGTGCACTGGTCGGAGGGTATGCGTCGACGATTGCCAATGTATTGTTTGACACTGTGTAGATGTAGTGTCCGTCAGTCTTAACGGTGTCGAGTTCATCAACGCCAGTCACTTGATTGTTTGTTTCGGAGTGTGATGGCGCAGTGCTGACTGTAGTTGTAGCGACGTTCGCGCTTAACGCTCCCGGTACTGCTGGGCCGAAGGACGCAGGTCCACCGTACAGTTGGAGCTGGCGATTGTATCCGTTCCAGTATCCGTAGCTGCAACTGCTTCGAGTGAGCAGGAAGCGTTGTAGCTCTGAGTACGAGCTGAACCTGACCAGTCCATGAGCAGCTGGGACTGTAAAGTACATGGATAATGGCATTATTCCTGCCAGGGTGATCACTACGAGGAGTGTTATCTTGGCTCGAGAGTCCGTTCTTGTCCGCTCCAGTCGTTCCATCTATGTGCGGCTGCGAGCTTAATCCCAGCGTTTAGAACGAGGCGTCCAGGAACCAGAACGACACAGTACACATCTCAGAACGAGGGATTTTACATCTGATCCCACTATCCAAACGCCTCTAGTCAATCTCGTACCTGTGGACTCTTGGTTCAAGGGCAAGATTGAATTGAACGTTACCGGCAAGAGTCACTAGAAGATTCTTGCAGGAAGAGAAAGACAGGATCATTGAGTCCGAACTGAAAGGGCTCACACTTCGAATCTACTGGCACATCCTCAGTTTGAACAAGAAAGATACGATCGGGATCCGGTCGATTCAACGAGCTCTAGGGCTCAGCAGCCCAAGCGTCGCGTCTCATCACCTGGAGAAGTTGAAGACACTGGGTCTTCTCGAGAAGGATGCGACGGGTGAATACCGGCTGGTGGGCCAAGTTAAAGTGGGAATATTGCAAAACTTCGTCGGATTCCTCGGAGTCCTCCTCCCGCGCTACCTATTCTACTCGACCATGTTCACAGCGATGCTCATTCTTTACCCGATTATTTATCCGCCGAATTTTTCAGCACACAACATAATGGCGTTTGTTTTTGGAGCGTCTGCGGTTGTCGTTTCGTGGAACGAGACGCTCAGGGTCTGGAGAATGAGGCCGTTCTGATGTCAGTACAGCATGTTCTAACGTGTGGGATTATGCGGGACGACCGACCCATTACTCATGCGGGAGAGAAAGCGACGAGAGACATTAGGAGGGCAGGGCTTTGACCGGTTCACGAATCATACTGCGCCTTGCCCTCGGAGTACTCTGCGGGGTCGTACTAGTTCTGCTCCCCGCAGTCTTCTCTGCGGGACCCACGGCAGTGCCGTCAACATCATCTACCCAGAATTTTGGCAGAGCTTCCCAGCCAGCTACGCTGGCTCCGGCAGCTCCATCGTTCTTCGGATTCAACAGTGCTACACTCGGCGGGCTATCCCTTCTGACCATAATCCTGTTCATCTTCTTGCCATCGACAATATTCTCGATCTTAGTCAGAAGATGGGCAGAGAAGAAGGCTCACGAATATCTTGAGTGAGACGACTTGAGCACTGACCATCAGCCTCCGCGCATATTCTTCAACATTCTCGGAGGCTCACTGACCCTGTTGTCCGTCCAACTGCCTTGGATGACTATCAACGGGACCTATCCAATCTCGGTCGAGTTCGGCGGGATATTCGCTGTCATGTTCTACTGGGCGCTTGCAGGCGCAATCCTTTCGTTCCTCTCGCGATTTGGAGGAGCCATGACACTCGTTGGTCTCATTGGATTCATGGGCGAACCTTACATCTCTTATCGCCTTGCAAATCCCGGCTTGGGCCTCTTGCTCGCCCTCACCGGGGCCATCATGACCTTTGCGGGTGTTAGATGGTCTATCCCTAGTGGAATGGTTAGAGGGCATGAGATAGTTGGCGGAGTCCTATATTCTGTCGGATTCCTGATCATCCTAACAGTCGTGGTCAGTTCATTCGTATACGGCGGCTTGTTCTCAACCGGATCGGGGCAATTGATCGTCGCGGCACCTTTGCTGCTCATCGGTGTCTTCATGACCGGTCTCGGATTGAAACTTTTTCTCACGCCCGAGAGAAGACAAGGGCTCTCGGCGTTCTGAACAGAGTTCGCATAGCCGCAGCTACCGGCCGCTATAGAAGATGCTATTTACCGGTCATCACGACTTACCTTCATGCCAACCGCAGCGCTGAACCCGGCGCTACAATATGTGTCGAAGAACAAAGACCGTTTTCTACAAGACTTCCGCACTCTGCTGAAACAGCCGAGCGTTTCCGCTCAGAACCTTGGGATCGAAGATTGTGCGAAGATTGTGAAAAAACAGATGGACATGGCGGGACTGAAGGCGAAGATTCTCCCGGTCAAGAACGGCAACCCCGTCGTGTATGGAGAGACCATGTCAAAGTCAGGCTCGAAAACCCTGCTCATCTACGGCCACTACGATGTGCAGCCAGTAGAGCCGCTCGAGAAGTGGGTATCCGGTCCATTCGACGCAAAGATTAGTGGGCGGAAGATTGTCTCGAGGGGCGCGGCAGATAGCAAGAACAATGTCATCTCCTTCATCAAGGCGGCTGAGAGCTATCTCAAAAGTTCCGGCGATGTTCCTCTCAATCTCAAGTTCGTTGTCGAGGGTGAAGAGGAGATCGGGAGTCCACACCTGCCGAGTTTCATCGACGAGAATGCGGAGAAGTTGAAGGCTGATAGTGTAGTCTGCTACGACGGCGACCTGGCCGACGAGGGTCGGCCAAAATTTGAGCTGGGAGTAAAGGGTCTACTCTACGTTGAGTTGCGCTGTAAGAAGGCGAAGGAGGATCTCCACTCATCCTACGCGCCTCTCGCCGAGAATCCTGCATGGAGGCTTGTCTGGGCTATGAATACGATCAAGGGTCCGGACGAGAAGATCAAGATCAAAGGATGGTATGATGACGTTGTCCCATTCTCACCAGTCCAGGCGAGGTTGATGAACAAGATTCAGTTCGACGGCAATGGACTCTTGCGGGAATGGGGATTGAAGAGTTTCCCGAGGGCGAAGAATAACCGGGTAGCGTTCAAGCATTACATGACTGAGCCGACCTGTACGATCTGCGGGTTCAAGACCGGCTACATTGGGGAAGGCTCGAAGACTGTTCTCCCGGGGAGTGCGATGCTTAAGATCGACTTCCGTATCGTCAACGACCAGAATCCCAGAAAACTGTTGCAGTTGCTCAAGGGGCACTTGCACAGTCACGGATTCGACGACATCCAAGCCAAGGCCCTAGGACTCGTCGAACCTTCAACGACCAAACCGTCCGCGCCGATCGCGCGGGCTGCAGAGAAGGCGGGCAAAATGGTCTACGGACGCACACCCGTCGTGATGCCTAGAAACCCGGCTTCGGGACCAGACTATCTATTCACTAAACATCTCGGGCTCGACTCGATATGGACCGGCAGCGGCCCTCCCTCAGCATACAGCCACGCACACGCCCCAAACGAATGGACGACAATCGACAACTTCCTAAACGGAATCCGATACATCGCAACCATAATGGACTGCTACGCAACCACAAACTAGACTCCTGCACACTGCTCGAATCACGATGTGATGAGAGAAATCTCGCTCGAAGTCATTCCAATGGCTCGGGAATCTTCCTTAGCGAGCGGATGGGAGAGAGGAGGACCCACAGGAACGAAAGGGATACTCCGAGGATGGTTATGCCGACGGCGGTTCGGAGCCCAAGGAATGTCCCCAATAATCCTCCCGCGAGAGCACCAAGAGGGATCGTGCCCCAAACTAGGAAACGCATCGTCGCGTTCATTCGTCCCTGGAGACGAATGGGCACAATTGCTTGCCGAAGGCTGACTTGGTTGATGTTGTAGACTACAACTCCGATCGAAATTACGAAGGTTCCTGCCATGAGGGCCAAGATGTTCCAGTTAATTTTCAGTCCTATAACCGAAAAAAGTGGATTTGCAACAAGAGAGCCTGAGAGATAGTATGGGAGCCCGCCCAGCCCGAAGATAAGCGCGCTCAGTACGATCGCGGGGCCGACACCAATCCGCGACGCGATTCGCGTGGACATTGCGACTCCTACCAGCGCTCCGATACTTCCCACGCTGAAGATGATTCCCAGAGTGACCCCCACCAGCGACTTGGATACTCCGAGACCATCCGGAGTGTTGAGGATGAAATAGAGCGGAACAATAGTCTGGAATGCAGTACTGAAAAAGTTGGATGTGCCTGTACAACCCGCGATCATTCGCAGGCGAGAATCCTTGAGGACGACGTGTAGCCCTTCTCTGATGTCCGAGCGGATTGATGGTCTTGGACCCTTCTCGTCGATTATCTCTTCATGCTCTATCCTGCTCAGCGAAAAGGCGGATGCGAAGAAGGAAGAGGCATCGATTGCGATCGTGACCGGGGCTGTGAGGATGCTGATAACAATCCCAGCAATTGTAGGCCCTGAAACTTGGGCTGTCGAGGCGCTTGCTTGTAGTCTACTGTTGCCCTCGACAAGCTGTTCCCTCTGAACGAGAGAAGGAAGATACGACTGGTAGGTGACATCATAGAAGACTTGGAGGAATCCAATGAAGAAGGTTATTGCGTATAGGAATGGAATGCCTAGCCTCGTGATGAGTCCAAGGACAGCGACTATGGGTATGAGCGCTAGTAGGGAGCCTCGGAGAATATTCGACGTGACCATTATCCGCTTCTTTCGATGGCGGTCGACATAGACTCCCACGAGCAGTCCGAATAGAAGCCATGAGATCGAGCCTGCGAAACCGAGAATGCCTAGTTCTTCCGCAGTTGCGCCGAGAATGATGACCGCGGTAAGTGGGAGCGCGAGCTGGGTGAACTGGCTTCCGAACTGGGAAATGGTCTCTGAGGTCCAGAGACTGACAAAATTACGATTATGCCAGAGCGAGATCTTCTCGACAGTCGCGGTCTCCATAAGATAAATGGGAAAACCCGGCAACTCATAAGGCTGGCTCACACGTCGTAGTCACATTCGACAGTCACGTGTAGTGTTGAAGAATCAACAATCAGGAAGGGTTAGAGGGAATTAACTTCGGTTACCGCGAAGCGTTGTAGACGAGGATTACGGGTTTGCCTTCGAACTTGTAGCTACTGTCGACCCAGGCCTTATGCCGCCCGTATCTTTTCAGTGTCGAAGCAGTGTGAGTCTTGTCACCATCTAGGCGATATCCAGTCCACGTGCCGTCCTGGCTTGAGAACTCAGGTGGTAGATCTGCGCACCAGAAACTGTAGCCCTTGTCCTTGTACTTCTCGTAGATGTCTTTGAAGCTGCCGTAGTCTTTCGTATTGATCCAGCGGTAGTAGTGGTACTTGTAGCGGACGCGGATCTTGTACCTGCTACTCGTTAGTCTCTTTGAGCGTTTTCTTCTTCTCTTTCTTGACTCCATTTGGGTTTGTTGACTCATGCGGATTCACCAACTGTTTCTCCCACTCATGGGCGAGGCGAATGAAGACGTCCTTGCTCGCGCACTTCAGACGCTTGGAGTGGTATGCGACAAAGTGCATGAAGCTTTCAATGTCGATATCGTCTTCAAAATCGACGGTCAGAATGTATCTCATTTCAGATCCTCTTGGCGCTCCTACGTCTCGCCAATTGGAAACGCGGCTTTTCAAAGATTAAGCGAATCGAAACCATTGGACCGGGTCCACAGTACTATCACATTACCGGTCACTACGAGACATTGCGAATGTTCGCTTGTTCCGCGCTAATCCAAACGGTCGTATAGTTCGCCGTCTGGGATTCAGCCTGATCCAGCTCCCTTCGATTGATGGAAGCAAATCTGCCGTGACGGCCTAGCTCGCCGTTCCCTTGTCTTCTAACAAAGGCTGCTGTTTCTTTGAAAAGAGGCGTTGAAGTAGACTCTTCTTCTCTTCGATCTGTTTAGGATGATATGTAATGTTCCCAGAACCGATAACCAAGTACATCTTCAGACCATATCCTATGTCGACCCAGCCTTCTGTATGGAGAAGAACTCCCCCGGGCAGTTTTGCGTCAGGTCCGTGAAGCAGGGCCACATGCACAACAAGCTCATTCTGATGTCTTTCGACCTTGACGGTGTGTGGCATTCCCCTCATTTCACTCACTCCAATACTAGACCTCCTCTTGTCTCATTTAAGTCGCAAGAATTCTGGACCTGTGTAGGGTAATTCTTTTACGAGATGGACAAGAATGTCTCCGGGAAGGATGGAAGTTGACCGAAAAATCGGTGGCGACCGAGTTTGGTTCTGTCGACCGAGCAGCACGGCCTGAGGCGTTCGTAAAATATCTGGACACGGTAACAGGCCTTGAGGCTGCTCAAGCTTACAAGCAGCGATCCTATGATCTCCTTCGCCTCAAGCCAGGTCATCAGGTGCTCGATGTTGGCTGCGGGACTGGGGACGACGTTCGAGCTATGGCCAAAATAGTTGGTTCATCTGGGCGAGCCGTCGGAATTGACAATAGTGAAGTCATGATCGCTGAGGCGAAAAAGCGCTCCCTCGATCTAGCGCTGCCCGTCGAGTTTCGCACCGCCACGGCGTCAGACTTGCCATTTCAGAATGGGTCATTCGATGCGACACGGTCCGAGCGATTGTTCCAGCACCTAGCGAACCCGAGCAAGGCTCTTGCTGAGATGATTCGAGTGACCCGTCCGGGCGGGAGGGTCGGTGTTCTCGACCCAGACTGGGAGACGGTAGTAATCGATGCTCTCGATCGGAGAGTGACCCGGCAGATCCTGTCCGCCTCAATGGACACTCATGTCAAACCCATGGGCAGGTCGGCAGATCTTCTCTCTCTTTCACACAGCAGGACTTCGAGAGATTGAGGTTCTGCCGGCGACTGTTCCACTGCTCAATTTTTCTCTCGCCGAACCCGTGCTTGAACTTCGCAAGTGCGTGATCAACGCGGTCGAGAAGAGTGCGATCACTGAGAAAGAGGGATCACAGTGGTTACAAGATCTCGAGGAGCGTGACCGAGCAGGCCGGTTTTTCAGTTCGATCACGGGCTTTGGTGTGGTTGGGACCAAATCGTAGCCCGTATAGTTTGTAGCAAACATGCTGGACGTTTGGTCAGTTCTGACGACGCAGGACTTAAATTTGGTCAGCTGATTCGACCCAAATTGTCGATTTGTAGCGATGCAGCGGAGCGAGTTGCCAGAGCAAATGGAAGGAGGAAAAGAGTATCACAGATTCAGGATCGAACCCAAACCCGCTCCTCACGTGTATCCGATTCCGAACAAGTTTGACGTGAGCGCTCGCAAGCTACGCCTTGCAGCTATGCTAGTTCATGAGGCCTTCGAATACAGATTGAACAAGGAAGTGGTGCTCAGCCGGCCCTGCATCTATGGAGTCTTCGGGGGGCACTTTGGCGGATTCAAACCGCTGAAGCAAAAATGTGTCGGGTGCATGAGGTGCGTCCAGGAATACCCGCACATAATGACTGTCAAACAATCTGACCGTTACAAAAGGCTAGGTGATTCGTTCTGGACCCCCGAGAACGTCTACACGGTATGGAATGAAGCTTCGACCGGGAAGATCCTTGTCAAGGGCATGGGCTACAAAGGCGCGTTTGCAGGAGAGGGGTTTGACGGAATGTGGACCGACATGTCGGAGATAGTTCGCCCAACTAGAGATGGAGTATATGGTCGGGAATACATCTCGACAACCGTCGACATTGGACGTAAACCAACCAGTATCGACGTTGCAAAGATCGACGATCAGCCGAAGTCGTTGGCGATACCGGTTCCGATAATCTTCGACGAATTGCCCATCGGGACAGACAAGCCCGATGTTCGAACAGCCGTCAAGCTTGCAGCCGAGAAAATCGGCACATTCAACATTACCAGAGACACAAGGCCGAGTAAATCCAGAGTCAGCAGCCTGCTACCGATAATTGACGAAGACGACATTGCAGCTAACGAGAAGAATCAGCCAAGGATTGTCGAGTTCGACGCACTCCGTCCAGATTTCCTGGAAGAACTTCTCTCATGTTTGGATCAGTCGATCTTCATTGGACGGTTACCCCTCAGAGAGAATTCTGCCAGCATTGCATCCGAACTTGCCCGGCAGGGCGTGCATGGATTGCATTTCTACGCTGACTATCACGGTCGCGATTATTCCAAAGATCCTCGGCATGTCTCGGCGGCCCTAAAGCATGTGCATCAGCGGCTAGTTCAAGATGGATTGCGAGATCAAATTACTATCATCGCGAGCGGCGGGATCACTCTAGCCGAACATGTTCCCAAGGCAATCATTTGTGGTGCAGACCTGGTCGCGATAGATACGACAGTATTGGTGGCGTTGCAGGCTGAGTTCAATGGCGAGGCCCGGGATAGGGCGAACCATCATTTGCGGCCTCGGAGGATCAACCCAGAATGGGGAGCGCAACGCTTGGTCAACCTCATCGGTGTCTGGCATGACCAGCTGATTGAGATTCTCAGCGCGATGGGCATGCGTGACGTCCGACGCCTAAGAGGAGACATCGGTCGGTCAATGATGGACGAGGAACTGCGGGAACAGTCGTTCAAGGGGATAGCATGGGCAACTTAGAGCTGATCGTCGAGAAGCATACCGAACGGATTCACCACGGCCTCGAAGCGCTGCCGACGCTGAGGCATGGCGTACCAGAAGGATTAGGGAACAAACGGTGGACTGGCGAGCTAATCCTAGCTACCTACGAGCAGGCGCTGACGGGCGAGATTCCAGAGAATGGTCTAGAGTACAAAACTGGAAACTCAGGAGGCGGCTTCGACGTACTGGGATGGAAAAGCCATGCAGGGGTTGCGAAGGTCGACGAGGATAGTGTCGATCTGTCAATTTCACTGAACAAGCGACATGAGGGCAGGAGAATCGAGATCCCGCTGCCGATCTACGGCGGGGGAATGTCCTTCGGGTCGATAAGTCTCAACTTCATGATTGCGCGCGCCAGAGCCGCCAGAAAACTCAAGACCTACACTTCAACCGGCGAGGGAGGATATCCAGATCAGATTGTGCCCTACCGGGACCACGTGATTACTCAGGTCGCCACAGGCATGTTCGGGGTCCGAGAGGAGACGATACAGTACGCACCAATTGTCGAGTTCAAGTATGCTCAAGGAGCAAAGCCGGGACTGGGCGGTCACCTTCTCGCCGACAAGGTGACGTCCGAAGTTGCGAAGATGCGAGAGTCGTCCATGTTCACGAGCCTCTACTCGCCCTTTCCATTCCACAGCGTGTATTCTGTGGAGGATCACAAGAAGCATGTTGACTGGATCAAGACCGTCAATCCACGAGCGCTTGTATCGGTAAAGGTCTCGACCCCTACTGACGTTGACATGGTAGCGATCGGGAGCTACTATGCGGGCGCGAACATCATCCACATAGATGGTGGCTATGGTGGGACCGGGGCGGCGCCGGAGATTGCGAAGAAGAACATTGCAATGCCGGTCGAATACGCGATCCCGAAGGTCCACGAGTATCTCCTGTCCGAAGGGGTACGAGACGAGATCACGTTGATGGCGAGTGGGGGGATCAGAACCGCGGACGATGTTGCAAAGGCGATTGCGCTGGGAGCGGATGGATGTGTCATTGGTACTGCTGAGGCTGTTGCGGTTGGCTGCACGCACTGTGGAAACTGCGAGCGCGGACGAGGTTGCCAGGTCGGCATAACGACAACTGATCCAGAGCTATCTCAGTTCATCGATCCCGAGTGGGGAGAGAAGAGGATTGTCAACCTGTTCAACGCCTGGTCGAAACGTCTACGGATGATACTCGCAGAGTTCGGACTCGAGAGTATCCGGGATCTTCGAGGAAGAAAGGACCTACTGGCACGATACAAGTGAGCCTGCGATGACTCGTCAAACGATCATTGACTCTCGAAAAACATTGCCAGTCCCGGACACGCCCTCTGTGAAACAGGAGGCGGAGGGGGGTTGCGGTGTCGTCGGGCTAGCGTGCAACGTCCCGTCGGAGGGAAAATATCTCCTCCAGTCGCTCGTCCAGATGCGGAACAGAGGGAATGGCAAGGGAGGCGGTATTGCTGCGCTCGGACTCGTCGCGGAACAGCTCGGAGTCTCAGAGAAGATTCTGCGTGAAGACTACATCCTCCAGGTCGCCTACCTCGACAAGTCTGCAAGGAAACAGGTGGAAGACGAGCATGTCCGCCCGTTCTTCCGCGTCGACTACGAGTCGAAGGTTGAAGCGGTTGATGATTACCGGTCGATTCCGGGTCTCGAAGTAGAGCCTCCAGAAGTTTACAGATATTTTGTGAGGGTCAAGCCGGAGGTTCTAGAGGATTTCGCGCAGAAGAACAATCTTAGCACTCTGAAAAGGAACGAGTTGGAGGACGAGTTCGTCTACCAGAACAGCTACCGGCTCAACCTCCAGTACTACTCGTCTCTGGGCGAGAAGAAAGCATTCGTCGCCTCTCACGGCAAGAACCTAATCGTTCTCAAACTCGTCGGCTACGGAGATGACGTTGTAAAGTACTACCGACTGGAAGATTTCAAGGCTCACGTCTGGATCGGCCACCACCGATATCCAACGAAGGGCCGGGTCTGGCATCCGGGTGGCGCGCACCCGTTCGTCGGACTGCACGAGGCGCTAGTACACAACGGCGATTTCGCGAACTATCATTCGATAGTGGAGTATCTAGCTCAGCGGAACATCCATCCACTGTTCTTGACTGATACCGAAGTGTCTGTTCAATTGTTCGATCTGATCAGCCGAGTCTACAAATATCCACTGGAATATCTGATCGAAGCGCTAGCGCCAACGACCGAGCGCGACTTTGAAATGCTTCCCGAGGAGAAGAAAAAGATCTATCGACTGATCCAGACCTCTCACATTCACGGGTCCCCAGACGGTCCATGGTTCTTCATCGTTGCCCGCAATGACGTAGAGAAGAATGCCTGGCAGTTACTAGGGATTACCGACACGTCGATGCTCCGACCGCAAGTCTTCGCATTGCAAGAAGGTCCGATCAAAATTGGAATCATCGCATCCGAGAGACAAGCGATCAACGCTGTACTAGGACGATTACAACAAGATGGTAAGATTCCAAGCAGGTTTGCTGACTCCTACTGGAACGCTCGCGGAGGAAGCCACACAGACGGCGGAGCATTCCTCTTCAGCGCAAAAGATGGAGAGGATGGAAAGGAACTGGAATGCGCTGACAAATTTGGACGGGAAATTACTCTTCCAGAACAGGAATGGCTGCACGGACCCCGAGCAGATCTCGCGCTAAACGTCAGCGTTGCGCTTCAACTACCGAGGAAGGGTCCAGGGGGTCAGGACCCACTGGGATTCTACGAGTATGTTCGTCCCGCCTTGAGGGACGCTGGTTTCCAATATGCTGGAGAGATTCTTGAGGAGTTGAAGGGGCTCGCGTTGAAGGGACAAGAGTCGAGACGCTTCGCCATACAAACCGTCTCACTGCTATTCGACAGGATCTATGATACTGGCTACAAGAAGCGTAGCTCACTATTGCAGTTGCATCATGAGGCTTTGAATGAGATCTTCTCCTCTGTCCCGTCGTCAAACTATGATCTGTACGCTCGGCTGGATTGGAGGAACAGGTTGAGACTTGCGCATCCGGGACTGGACTCGCAGGTACTAGTGGTTGATGCTTTGGAATTTCCCGTCGAGGGAGACGAGAGCGCCGCCAGGTTTGTGGTCGACGCCTACGACCAGGGCTGGAAGAACATCTTGTTGTACAACCTGCGAGGCCACAGGTTCATTGGAAGCGGGCTGGGTCCGCGAACGAATGGATTGAAGATTGACTGTTACGGTGATGTAGGCGATTATGTCGCTTCGGGCATCGACGGCTGTGAAATAACCGTCCATGGTGCCGCTCAAGATCAAGCCGCGCAGATTCTCAAGTACGGTAAGCTCGTGGTTCATGGCGATGTGGGTCAGGCCTTCATGTACGCCGCAAAGGGAGGCGACGTGTACGTGCTGGGCAACGCAGCCGGACGACCACTCATCAACGCGGTAGGTAGACCAAGAGTTGTGATCAACGGGACATGTCTAGACTATCTGGCAGAATCCTTCATGGCAGGTGATCCGTATAATGGAGGCGGGTTCGTGATCGTCAACGGCTTGAAACCCTCCTTTGACGGGAGGTTCGTAGAGCAGGAATACCCCTATCCAGGAGGCAACTTGTTCTCACTAGCTTCAGGCGGAGCCATATTCATCCGGGACCCTAATCGTAATGTGTCAAGACATCAGCTCAACGGAGGACGATTGGTTGACTCAACCCCAAAAGACTGGGAGCTGATTCGGCCATACCTGGAAGAGAACGAGAAACTGTTCGGCATATCCATCGAGAGGAACCTATTGACTGTCGATGGAAAAATCCTGGATCCATCCCAAGTTTATCGTAAGGTCGAGCCCACATCGCTGCAAGAACTAACCTAGTCAGTCCCTACGAGGCCCCTCTTGCCCGCGCGTAGTTTCTCCAGGGCGGAGAGCTGTTGAAACTGTTTGAACAGGACCCGGTCTATCCTAAGACCCGTCTGCTGCTTAACATCTCGACCAATGTAGATGTCGAGTCCATGCCATGCCTAGAAAGTCTCCGTTGCTGCATCTAACTCGCTTTTAAGACGACGTCCAGTAGATCTACTACCGAGGTGTCGATGTTCGAAAACTGAAGGAATCGATGATGCAGAAGCTTTGGATAAAAAGTCGATCGACCAACTTGAGCAATATGTCAGAATGAAGAAGCTGTTCGAACGTAAGAGTTCGATGAATGGCACGCAGGCATTCACCGCCTTGGTTGCTAGTGTGATTGTGATCGGCACATTAGGTCTGTTGAGCGGCTTTCTTCCCCTTTACGGAATAATAATCGCCTCAGTGCTATCTACGTTGGCTATAATGAGCATGGTGGAGAACATGGGCAAGAGAAGCGTAGACAGGTTTCTCGAGAGATACCGGCAAGAAAGAGAGGAATCATAGTGCCACAATTCCAGCGGGCGGCCGATAATTCCAGGACACTTTTCTCGGAGCACCCTTGTCAACAAACCGGGCTACGCATTCCAATAGTGGCTAGGATTTCCTCGTAAAACTTGTCTCTTTTTTTGTCCGAATAGCTCAGATAATGTAGTTCAAGGAGTCTGTATCCTCTTTTCCTTAGCAGTGTCCGCAGCTCTTCGTCCTTCACCACTTGCGCTGTCCCGAGATGGACCCTGCCGTCGACAGACACGAGCAACGGTCTAGGGTCCAGCGGGAAGTAGAAGTCGGCTGTTGTTTCTGGTATCTCGACTTGAGTCTGGTAGTGTATTCCGTTTTCTTGTAGTTTGATTACTAGTTCTTGTTCCATTCGTGAGGGGTTGGCGTGTAGGCGTTCGCACCAGAAGCTCCGCTGACTCGACATCTGTAGGGTTGAGCTATCTTTGGGCTATGGCTCAGACACTAGAGCGAAACTGCTGTCGCCTTGGTAGCGGAGCCTTGGCGTCTTTCAAGGAAATTCGGGACACTTCCACGTCTAGAGGGACTAAGCACGAACTCTTGCCAGTTTCCTAAGGAGTTCCTAACACTTCTATTGTTAGGTCGTTCAGACTTGATTCCCGTTTTAGTTCTTCAAAGCCAGTATCAAAGGTCAAGAGAAGATCGCATCCCAGTTCGCGAGCTATGATGGCATGTATGATGTCAATCTGCAACGGCCCATCGTACTTCAGAACCCTGCTACTACCTCGTGGATAATAGTTCGCGTCTCCGAATACTCTTTGATTTATCTCGAATGCTTCCTCCAGTACGTCTTTTAGCATTGTTGCAGGTTCAACCAACCGAGAATTCCGAGACCTCAAGAACCTATTCGAGAATCTCCCGTAGTTTACCATAACAAAATTCCGGATGTTCGTCTTGCTCGGATTCCTCATGATCGACGGTTGCTCAATTGCCAGATCAATCAAGAATTTGTGAACTTCAAGTAACACGTGATGCGAGACCATTAGAGCATTACGACCGCTTTCGACCTTCTCAAACTCACGCATTGCGTCTTCGTGCTTTGTGACTGGCCGCCGGCTGAAGGCGGCTATCCAAATGCTCGTGTCGAAATAGACCCTTGCCGTAGAGGCTAACCTCTACGGACTCGCCTCACGATCTCGGCCGGATCGGTTTCCTTCTCGTACTTCATTATCTTCTCGAAGATCCCATCCAAGCTCTTTAGGGCCCCCCACTGTCTCTTCGGAACCTTAGAGAGTCCAATAACCCTCGCAAAGTTTGCCCGAGCTTCGCTATCATCAATGCCCGCCACTTCTTCGCTCTCTTTTCGCGAGTGAGCGCGTGGGCTTCTCACGGGCTTCGCCTTTCGATGATTTACGTGCCTGTGCGGGAGTCGCAATATTTCGCGATGTCTTAGGGACCCCTTTGAGTCATCGTCGGCGACAGGATACCAGATCCCCGAGAATACGTAGTCTTCATCCCCGCGCCATTCTAGACTCAAAGGATTTGCCCTCCTCACTTCACAAATGGCATCCATCAAGTACTACCTCAACTCTTTGAGAGCGAGCGCCAACCCATGTTCAATGTGACGTAGTAAGTATTTCGCTTTCATGTCCCCAACACTAATAGACCTAGGTTCGTAATAAATGTCCAGATGCCCTCCATTTCCCAATCCAATCTCTAATGAAGGCCCTATGCCAAAGAGTAGGTAGTGAGGATCGAAGTCTCTTATCTTCTGAAACACCAACCTCGATTGCAGTCTGCCAAGCACTTTCTCAATCCGTGTTATGCTCTCCTTCTCTTCAAAGAAATGATGCAATTGAAAGTCAAGGTCTAGCCTCTTCACTCCCAATACAGCTCCCGCTGCTTCCATCATCGCCTTGGCAATTCGTTCGACGACTAAGACCTCGGTCAAAGTCGCGGGTCGAGAAGTTATGTGAAAACCCCCATTCATATGTACGATGATTCGGCGCCTGCCAGCCTGCATCGCGATCGTCATTTGATCCGCTCGTCTTATCGAAGTTATCCCGATCTTTGAGAGAAATTGCGCATTAGTGACAGCGTCTTTGAACTTGTCAGCCTTTTCCCTGCTGGGTGTACTTGAGCGCGTTGGGCTACCGTCCAATTCGACTTCGTCGAAAATCATGACGGATTTATTCGACATCGCCCTTGATTTGGGTTGGAGAGGTCAAGATAAGCTCTTACGTTCCTAAGAATCACTGAACTTGTAGTCTTTGGAACTTGATCTATCAGAATTGCTAGAACTATTTCGCAAGATCCTGAGAATCGATGGTAGGATTCCGGGGCGGCTCTCCTTTGTTGGGAAATGAAGGGTGACTATTTCGTGATTTATTTAGCGTTTCCTAGGGTCGCGTCCCTTCACGAAACAATACCGCGAACTGACCGACGTGAATTGTGAAGGATTGTTTGAAAAATGCCGTCGAATGGCCTCGCAGCCCTGATACTGCTCATGTGGACAGCTTGGGTGAGAAAGCGAGGTGGTCGAGGATCAGGGTGGCGGATTCGTAGTGTCCTGCTGTTCTTGAGTGCTCTCTCGGGTTGTTGTAGCGTGTTGATGGTTTTGGTTGCGTGTGTCGTGGTGTAGTGTCCATCCGTAGCGCTCGTCTGAGACAAAACTCTCGGGGTCCCGGGCGAAGATAGTTTGAAAGGTTCAGAAGGGGACCCGCTCAAATAGGCAAGAATGGCGATTTCGCCTCTGGTTGCGAACCAGTATCGGCACAAGTCTCGCCGGTCTCGCCATGCGTCAATTGTTGAAACACCTGATGCAGGGTAACAACATCCTATTTTTACTGAGATCGCAATTTCGCAAGAGACCCTCTAATGGATCAGTACCGATGTACCGCCCCCTCATGTGAATTCATAGCGAAATCGGTCAAAATTGCTTACGGCCACAAAGAGCAAACGGGACATACTCTCGAACTGATGGGAAGCGGTTCCGATCCCGGTCAAGATTCAACGGGAGGTTTTGGCCAATCTGTGCTGACCGACGGTCCATACCGGTACTTTCTCACATTCACTAATGATCACATGCTGTGGGAGAAGCAAACCTGGGGTCCGAATTCTTCCAAGATCCCAGCAAGGGTCGAACACGATCAGATTTCCTATTCGAAAATCAAATCGATAACCTATGAAGAATTCGACCTCGGGCCGACGAGCCTCTTCAACCGAGAACGGAGAGTCTGGAAAGGCTGGTACATCATTCTAACCAACGGTATGCGGTTCCCAGCTCCCGACGATGGAAAGAATGGGCGGATGATTGTTAGAATCAAAGAACGGATGAAACTCAACGATGGAAAAGGTACTGAAAAGTCGTCTTCGGCGACTCCAACACGTGAGGTAATCAAAGAGTTCAGGGAGGTCGTCTTGATCCAATGCCGAAGCTGTGGTGCTCGCTATCAACAAGGAACACTTAGATGTCTGACTTGCGGAGCTAATCTCTAACTGAACAGTTTCGAATCGGGATTAGACTGCTCTAATTTCTAAGTGGATCCGGTGGAATCCGCGCTTCTTTCATTTTCGAATGACGCGGTTCCTAGAAGAATGCCGAGAGTTGATCCACTTTGAGAACCCGTAGAAGTCAACTCGTCGGAGAAGTGTGAGCTTGAGCTTCAATAGAATCTATGGAAATGATTGGTGTAAGGCAACGCCTATGTTCATCCAAATGTTTCCAGCAAAACTTCGCACCGCATCCCTTACACCGGTTCAAGAAACTGGTTTCCTTGCACCCCTCAAGGTCACAGTGGATGATGATTGGAGTTATTGGGGAGAGCGAAGCCGGTGGAGTTGTTAAGTAAGAGACGCGGAAAAGTGTCGTTGTGTCTATCGGTTCGAAGTTTGCCATTTGGACACTCGTATTGCCTATCTGTCTAATTCTCATTGCGCTGGCGGTTGCCTACAGCCTTTATCTCAATCCGTTCCTGTTGGCACTTGTCGCGGCGCTCCCTTCGGCTGTCGCGGTCGTTTGGAGTCAAACGCGGACAAGCTTACGTGCTCAAATGCTCGACGTCTGGGACCACTATCTCAAACGGATTTCAGAAGGCGCAACAACTGTAGGGGTTGGCGAGGGTTACTACTTTCCAAGAAAATACGAAGGACTGGACTCTAAGATAGATTGGGTTTCCAGTTATGCGAAATATGGTCCTCTCAAACTCTATCCGACAAAACTGGTGAAAGACAAGCTGGTCACTCAGATGCTTAGGCTCGGTGATAATTTCAACTCCAAGCTCGACAAAATCATTGGGGATTCAAGAGACGGCAGTTTCGAGTTGAACCTCTACTATGCTTTCGACCACTGGGGAATAAGGAAGAAGACAGTGGACCAACCCCCACGTCTCGCACCCTTGGAATTGGCGAAGCAAAAGCTCTACCTTGAAGCATTGGACAAGGGCAAGAAACAAGAAATCACAGAGCTAATTGAGGCATGGAAAGAGCCGTTCCGTCTCGCCGGACAAATCGCCACAATATTGGATAAGTTCAGTTCCGAAAATGGGATCATGCCACCTAAGATAACCAACCCTTTCACTGGGCTAACATTCTTGTGACCGTTAAGTAAGAGATAGTCCCAAACACCGCTCGCCTTGACATCCTACCTAACCGCTGTCGGAGTTATTCTTACGGCAATTGGTGCCGTTCTAATCGGACTCAACGATGTAATGTCGAAGAAGAAAGCCCTTGAGATAGGACAGTCGAGATATTCCGGAGCCACGGACGAAGAAAATCTGAAGTTGCCCGCCGTTCAAGAACTTCTTAGAAGAAGCGGAAATTCGAGTGCGGGCTTGGTCTTTGTCATTGTCGGGGCGATTTTTCTTGTTCTCGCCTCGCTGAACTGAGCTATCATACGGTCGCCCCGGACCGCCAGGTCCGAATCGACACCAAAATACAATGTTTATAGGATAAATCGCAACGATCCGCAAGAAGAAACGTGTCCGGAAATTCTTGGTTCGGTTCTGCAATAGGACTGTTTATGGGCTCAGTTATCGTGGTCGCGATTTTCGCACCCTACCTGATCCCTCTTGATACCAATCTGTTCATCTATTTTCTCGTGGATCATGTTGAAGGAATGATTGTGGGCGCTCTCATTGGAGTGTTACTTGCTGGAAGAACCACGATAGCCGGAATCCCAATCGGAGCAATTCTTGGTTTGTTCGGTCAGTATCTTTTGTTTCACTAAGCCCGAAAACATCGGTGAAACACTTGGGACCGGGTGAAGATAAGAAGGAATCTGAAAAACTTGGTTTCGACAAGGAGTTCACGAGACAAGCCCTTGAAAGGTTGCTCAAGCAAAGGGATGAACTTCAGAAAGAATACGGCGCTTTGGCTGACAAGAACGCGGGTCGCGGCACTACCTTGCGGTGTAGTTGGTCCCGTAACTGTCTACGGGCGTAAGGGTTCTACGTGTTGTTGGTGGCTGATGCACCCGTAGACGTACTTGTATCTGACCATCGTTCTTTTGTTACTCTTTTGTCTGGTTGGAGTCGGTCGGGACCCCGCGGGACTCTTTGACCAGCATAGACTTGGCGATGCTCGGTTGGGGCCATGGAGTGTCCGGACTGAGCTGTTGTGGTAGTGTAACGTTGGACGTTGTTGGTTCTGTTTGGACCCATGTGACGCTTGAGGAGAGTCGGAGTCGATAGTCCGGGTTTTGCGTCGTTGGTTCCCGGTCGGCTCGGGGTAGTGGGGCTTCGCGGATCTTGTTTTTTTGTCATTCTTTCTCCTTGTTCCTATTTCTTCGGACGACGACCGTCCGGATCAGGGTCCCTTGGGCTTAGCGCCTTCTCGCCATTTCTGTAGCCAGTCGCGAGCTAGACGTTGCAGAGACGCTCAAACGACCAACGTTAGGACCCAGCAAATTTGGGATTATTGCGGGGTCTGTTACAACCCTTTTACGGATGGGGGTCTCAGGTCGAGTTGCTAGGGTGTAGAAGGGTCCCTCGTTCCTCGAACAGGCGGTCAAGAAGCACTGGAAATGGTTCTTGGTAGTCTTCCTCATAGTCATCGCCATCGAGGCCCTAGTGATAGCTGCTCTGGTCGTCGCCTTCTTCACTTCGGGTCAGAGCCTGCCAGGGATCAACTTCCAGTCCTACCTCAGGCCTCAGTGCATGAATCTCAGCGTACTACAATTAGGTCCCAACTCTACAGGGACTAGCGGGAATCGTACTGTCGAGTTCGGCTGTCTAATATGGGACAGCCGTTACAATCTCTTCCAGCGGTACACTGCCCTGAGTAGGGTCAGTTCATTAGCGGATTGGAACATCGGCGGAGGCCCTCATCCAATGAGTGCTGTTCCCACCTTCAAACTTCCAACCGGCTACCTTGAGCTTTACTTAGGCGGCTATGGCTGTGGTCAACATGACGTAGGGATCGTGAACGGGGCCCCAGCGCTCTTCACCGACTATCACTGGGAGTACTACTACTGTGCCGTTATCAGTAACGCGGTGGGAAGCACCCAACCCTTCACGGTTCACTGGTCACAGTTCAAAGATTTGCCCTTCGTTCCTCCACCGATCTAACAAGAGTTCGAGAATCCAGGCTCTGTAGCTGTTACCATTCCCTTGAAAACTGGTACCATTTCCGGGTTCCTGCTTCATCCGCTGGTACCATCCACGGTTACCAGAACCGCTACCATATAGAAATGTCAAAAGCAGTTGTGTCTCGCGACGCAGAACTCGGTTATTCAAGGGGAATTAGCTCTGGACGATCCCTCCTAGAGAATCGCTTAAGTTTGCATGAGGAAGCAGTGTGATGGTTGGATTCGTATGGTGAAGTCTGGTAAGAATCGTTCCGGGAAGAAGAAGTTGGATAGTCCACATGCTGGGAACGTGGTTTTTGAGAAGCTTCGGAAAGAGAAGCGACGATGCAACAGGAGCCAACGATGAACCATTTCTCGCCGTTGCCTATTCTCGGCTCTAGCTAGTGTCAGAAAGGAAATCGTAGATCCTCTAGAGGGAGAGGATCCGTATTCTTGCCCAGGCTTGGTTTAGTGTCACTGTCTGACTGATCGTCCCAACAATCCACCAAACGGTTCAGACTGAGCGTGGGCAAGTCTACACCATTCACAAGAACATGAACACAATATCCAATAGACGGCTTCCATTATCAAGCCGTCCACTATCACATCATGCTGATACGGGCATGGCTTGTCACGAATTGACGCTGGAAATTCCCTTTTCATTGTTTGCAAGAAGACCCCGAGCAGTGATAAGGAGGTAATGGAACCAACCATCAAACAAGAAAATTCCGGTGAGACAAAACTCAGAGTTGAGAGGGAATTAATAGACCGTAATCCCCTTGTCCATGCCGTAGGCGATTCGGAGGATTAGTCTATTTTCTCATCTTGGAGTAGTCCCAGGTCGAGAAGTAGAGTGGAGTGATCTCGACCAGAACCTCTGTCCCTTTCCGTATTCCGTCCATGATCCTCTTCTCCATAGCCGTATTGGGGTCTAGATACTTAGACCATCTCTCCGATATTGGCACCGACTTTCCAAGGTCCGCGAGAATCATGGCAATCCCCTTTCACTTGACTCCCTTGTGGGGCTCCGCGTCCGTGTCTATCGAGAAGTAGACTCTCTTCTTCGCTCTAATGTTCCGGACCTTCAGGTTATCTTTGAGGCTCAAGATGTAGAGCCTGTCATTCAGGTAGTAGAACCAGAGAGGATGTATCATAGGATCACCCTTCGCGTCGACGGTTCCCAATCTCAGCGGCCCCTTGGTGCTGGTGAGGAAAGTGTCGATTTCAGACTGTTCCATTCCGGGAGCATTCGGCATAGCTTTGTGTACCTTCACCATTGGTAATCGGAGTCGATTAGGCCGCGGTGAGTATTTCTGATTGTTGTGGTAAACAGTATTTTACCCAGATCTGTAACCTTTCGATAGCTACAGGCAGATCATTGTTTCGGAGCAATCCGTATATGCTGTGTCGCTGGAGCAGTTAACGGGGTTCTTCTTGCGTTTAGGCCCGTAATACTGGCTTTTCTCCTCTTGCCGGTCATGATGAGCCATGTAGTCGTTGCCGGGGCCACGCCTGACTTTTCCCTATCAGCCTATTACACAAACAATTCGGGAACAGACGTTAACACGATTTTCGTAACCGGTCAAAACGGTTTCACAGGCCAAGTCAACCTGACCATCACATATTCCTCAATTTACTACGCCTCATTCAGCACATTCGTTCCAATGAACTCCACCCTGACCTCGACCAGTGCCTATCTGTTCACCAGTGCAACCGGGCCGGGTAACTATACTGTAGTGGTGACTGGAACGCAGGGCATCCTTTCGCATAGTATATCGATCCACTACAACATCCGTCCTGATGGCAGCCCCTGGTTCCTCATAGACTCAGAGTACGGTCTTACTGGCCCTTGGAGTATCGTCGCAGGGTTATCTTCCGTCGGTTCCATCACAGTGAGAAGTCTGAACGGGTTCGCAGGCGACGTCGACCTGCAGGTCGCGTCCTATCCGCCCGGAATAGTGCCAACACTCGACCATGCCAGCGTCGCAGTCCAACCCAGCACGCCAGGAGTCACGGGTCTGAACCTGACAGTCCCAGGCACCGTCCCACCAGGCTACTACACAGTCGTGGTCTCAGGGTTCAACGGGTCAATTAGCCGAGTAACCTACCTCGACGTGGTCGTAACCTCGGGCTTTGCACTCAAAGCAAACCCGACAGCCGTCACAATACCCCAAGGAGGACAAGCAAGCTTCACCGTTACGCTGTCAAGCCTCGGCCTCTGGACCGGCTCCACCGGGCTAACCGCAACATGCCTATCGGGCTTAACCTGCAGTTTCAATCCGTCAAGCCTTACACTTTCCGATCCGGCCCTTACCGCACAATCCACGCTAACGGTAACAACGTCATCGACAACACTGCCTGGAAGCTATGGTATTCTCATATCAGACATAGGCGCTAATCCCAACCCTTCGGACTTTCAGCCGACATCAGTCAGTGTAGTCGTAACGGGAGCAGATTTCACCGTTTCAGTAGACCCAATTTCCCTGACCTTCGCTCCCGGCGTAACCAGGACGCAACAGGCAACAATCAATCTTGGCAGCCTAGACGGTTTCACTGGCTACGTGAACACGACCATCACCCTCAGTCCAGCCACATTTACGTCCCCAATCATCAGCCCCACATTCGAAAGGCTTCAGGTCAACTCCACCGGACCGGCGAGCTTCGAGCTCACCGTGTCGGTCAGTCAGACAACAGCCCTCGGACCATATGACATCAACATAGAATCGACAGTCAAGAATCCAGGGGGTTTGCTCAGCCACGGAGCCTACCTCAAGGCGACAGTTGGTCCGGACATTAACATTATCGCCAGCCCCGCTAACCTAATCGTCCATCAGGGAGCAGCAGCCATCTCCACCATCGCCTTCAGCAGCCTCAACGGGTTCGCTGGAGGGTTAATGCTGGAAGCAGCTCCTCTATCGGTTCTACCGCCAAACCCGACAATCGACTTCACCCCATCATACCCGATACTCGTCGCCCGAGGAACCAACACGACCACAATGATTGTGATAGCAACAAGCCTTACGGGACTTGGAAAATACCAGATCACTGTAAGTGCATCCACCACAGTCCAGGTCGGCTTTGGCTGGGTAGGAGAGGGCATTCCGATGACGATCACTGTCGAGGGTCCCGTAACAGGGCCAGACTTCACTATCACAGCACCGCAGCCCTCTAATGGCTATCTCAGTTTCGACTCGTCAGCAACGACCACCATAACCGTAACGAGCATTGACAGCTTCACCGGACCCGTGACGTTACAATCACAATCCTACGGACTCAACGGCAGCTCGGACCCGTCAACGGTAACGCTAACGCCCTCAGGCTCCGCAACCTCCACGCTGAAAATCACTACTCTAACCCCATACCAGATCGATGGCTATCCACTCTGGTGGCCTTGGTCTGGTCAAGGATCTTTACGGCTGGTTGTTGCAAATGCTACGGGCTTCGCTCACTGGGTTTGGATCAACATGACGGTGACCCCGTTCCGGCTCGTCCCATCCCCCAATCGGCTGAACATGATCATTGGCCAGTCCAGCAACTCCATCATTACCGCGACCGCCTACGGCGGGTTCAACTACACCGTGACAATGTCGGCGAGTAGCCCTCGTTCAGGGCCCACAGTGGAGTTGAGTAGGACCATGCTCAACTTCTCCACCACAACCGGCCCGCTATTTCTCAACGCGTCTATCAGCCTGCCCTCGACAACCCCGCCAGGCGATTACACTGTCAACATCACTGCAACCTACCGCGATCCAAAAAATTCGTGGTTCTGCACCGACTGCGGCTATTCACTTCTCAACTACACAACTCCCATCCGCCTTCATGTAGCCGCGCCATCTTCACCGCCCGCGAGTAATTCTCCCGCGGGAATCTTTGGACTGCAACCAACAGAATTCTACGCAATCATCACAGCAATCTCAGTCGCGGTCCTAGGGTCAGTGGGCTACGTAATGATTCGGGGCAGAAGGGTCAGACGCTCAACCACCCGTTGAATATGGAAGGAGACGTCGCGAGAGGGCCTAAGTCAAACGTGACATAGAGCCAATCTATCTCAAAGGTTAGCCTGAATCTTCCTGTTCGCACTGCTAATTTTTTAATCGGGCTCAGAGCCCGCAGACTATGCACCAGTATACGACTGACATGTATGAGGGAATGCTTGCCGAGACAATCATGCTGCCCGGCCATAATGGCGACATCATCAACGCTTACTATGCGCGACCGCTAGGTCACGGACCCTTTCCCGGGGTGGTTCTGATTCATCACATGCCAGGCTGGGACGAGCTGTATCGCGAGTTCACGCGGAAGTTCGCCCACCACGGTTACCTCGCGATCAGTCCGAACATCTACTACAGGTTCGGCCATGGTAGCCCCGATGATATGTCTGCAAAGGTTCGTGGGTCCGGAGGAGTACCTGATGTGAGTGTAGTGGGAGATGTCGACGCCTCGGCTCGCTTCCTCAAGTCCTTGCCGCTGAACAATGGAAAGGTCGGAGTCTTCGGGACCTGTTCGGGTGGTCGTCAAGCCTTCCTCGTTGCTTGCAGGACGAAGTCTTTCGATGCAGCGGTCAATTGTTGGGGTGGAAATGTCGTGCAGCCAAAGGAGAAGCTAACGCCGGCGCAGCCGGTCGCGCCGATCGACTATACTAAGGACCTGTCCTCTCCGCTACTCGGTTTGTTTGGAGAAGAGGACAAGAACCCGACACCCGAGAGTGTCCGCCAGTTGGAGGAGGAGCTGAAGAAGTATGGGAAGAACTACGAGTTTCACATATACCCTGGCGCAGGGCACGGCTTCTTCTACTATCCAAGTGTGGCCTATCGTCCGGAGGCGGCGGTTGACGGCTGGAAGAAGATGTTCACGTTTTTCGAGAAGTATCTTGGAACGTCTGGAAGGGGGAGCTAGAAGATGTGCACTGGAATAGTCGAGACTGCGGAAGTTTCAGGCAGCGGCAAGGGTCCGCGCGGATGGTTCAAGCTTGAACAGGTCAACGTCTCCTATGATCATCCCACCGACGCTCAACTAGAGCATGCTTTGAACATCGATTTCGTCAACGAGAAAGAAAGTCCTAGTGCTCGTGTTGCAGTCGAACTCAGCCCAGAGTCCGCAAGGAAACTCGTAGGCGTCATACTAACTACGCTATCGCGTAGTGATCCAAGCAGAGTCCGATCGTGAACGCATCCTAACCGGTGTGTAATGCCTACTACTGTATAGATTACTGTCGAGAATGGGCAAGGCGATCTCGTGAAAGCGAGCAATAGTTCGGGGTCCAAGGGTCTTATTCTTACGATGCTGGCGGTAGACGGGTCGGGTCTACAGAAGCAGGAGTCGCGACCTACTATGCCTACCAGGGAACCCAGACCAGTTCCGAGATGTTGCAGTCCGGTTCAGTACTGGACTATGTCCTCGGCGATGGCATGATTCTCGGGACTTGGAACACGTCTAGCGTCGCATACTTCCATCCGGGCGCCTTGGGAAGCGTAAGACTGACAACAGGTTCATTGAAACAGGTACTCTTCGCTGACAACTACCAGCCCTTCGGGCAGGACAATGGGACTCCCTTTGCCCATGGGACTTACAAGTACACGGGCAAACCTGTCAGCCAAACGACAGGTTTGTATGACGAGTACCAACGCTGGTACGATCCATCCGCTGGCCGATTCATCTCAACAGATCTTGGAAGGGCACTCTGGTAATCCTCAAACCCTCAACCCGTACACTTCATTTCTCAACAGCCCCACAAACTATGTGGATCCAGATGGAGGATCCCCAATCCCCCTTAACAGCCCCTTTACTATAATCGCTGCTATCTGCAGGTGGATGGTTAGTTGAAGTTGATCGAGAGCAACGAGAAGCTTCCAAACTTGACGAAAATGATCCAGCAGAAAGATCGGTTGAAGTCAGCAGAACACGCGATTTTGATCTTCTTGATCCTCACGGACTTTTATTTGATTCTTCTCGGTTAAGACCCCGCTCAGCTCTTCGTAGTATTCGTGGTCTTAGGTATCATAGTATCATTCCTTACGCAAGGCGGAGTTGATCAGGAAGAGTCGGTTGATGGTAGCCTCCCGACCAAGTTGAGGAGACCTTCCGGGTAAAGAGGAGCGTTCTCGGGGTCGAATGTGGAGAGAGCTTTCCACTCAGCCCTGAAGGGGCCGCCAGAGTCTCTTCCTTCGAATGTCTCTTTCTTGTAGAGAGAAGCGTCCTTCAAGTATGCCTCGTACACAAGGACGATTTCGTGTCCCGGCCTGCCTTCGAAGGTAAACAGATTCTCAAGAACGTCAACATACCTTACGTCTGTGATGTCCGCGTCTATCTCTTCTTTGAACTCGCGGACGACCGCTTCACGCCCGCGTTCGCCGAACTTGACCCCTCCTCCGAGTGGAGTGTAGAAGGTCTGGCCCAGGACCCTGTCGTGAGCGTGAATTACCAAGATAGAATCGCCCTTCTTGATTATACAAATGGATTTCACTCTTGGTTGGATAGGCACCATTACGATTTCATCTCTCGGGTTCAATTTAGAAGTTAGTCATACGCCTTACATCTTCCAGAGGCTTCGAGGGAGTTGTGGGGTCAGGTTGCCTGGGCTAGGTCTTGTGTTGACGGCGGCGACGGGGTGATATTCTGTTGGTTCGAGCCTGGCGTAGTATATGGCCAGGGCGAATGCCCAGAGCCTATCGTCGTGGGTCCCGGGCGGATGTGAGAATTTCAGCCGGCCAGTCTCTAGTAGTTCGAATCGTTCTACGTTCAGTTCGTTCATGAATTCTCTGTCGTAGGGTATGTGTACTAGTCCGTCCTCCATGCAGTGTTTCAGGAAGGTCATTACGTCCTGTTTCTTCGGCTGGGACAGTTCTATGCCTCTTGCGTTCTTTAGTCCCGAGCCTGTCGCCATCGACATGAACGTCTCGCCGACGCCCGTCTGGTCGATCATGATTCTGCGTAGGTCGTGGAGGTTCTCGTTGAGGAGTTTGAGGTAGCCGATTACGGACCCGTATTCTGTTCCGAGTTGGAACTGTTTGAGATGGATTAGGGCGAATTTCTTGTCGGCTTTGTCCACTACGGCCACTGCGGAGTGGTCCTGTTTCTGTCCTAGGTCCACTCCGGCAACGTAGAACTTAGGATGCGGTGAGGATTGCTCCTTCTCGGATGTACTCAAGTTTCGGGTCCACGCATCTCGTGATTAGAGCCATGCTGAGCCAGCTATCCTGGTCGTCGGCGAACTCTGCCTCCATCTCTCTCCTCCAACGCCAAGGATCAGGGGCGAACTGTCGTTTGAGTGTCTCAAGAATCTCCGGCTTAAGCGGCCCCTTCGGTTCCAGGGCGTCCTGGTAGCTGACGTGGTGTCTTGAGACGTCTCCATAATTCACGTCATCTGTGCACATTGCGTAGAACATGCTTTCCCGAGACCCAGGCGTGCTGGTTGCGAGGAATCGGCCGTTTGTTGTAGCCAGGCAGAAGATCGCGGCCTCGTAGAGCTCTTTGTCGTCCTTGATGTACGACATCTCATCACAATAGAGCAAATTGACACCAGGCTCGCCCCTGATTGTTTCTGGACTGTTTGGGAAGGCTTGGATTCTGCTTCCGTTGTAGAACTCGATCTTCGTCTTGAGCGGCTTCAACGCCACATATTTCGGAAGCCTTGGAAGAAATCCAGTGATCTTGCGTATGATGATCTTGGATTGGCGGACGGCAGGGGCCAGGACGAGAACGTTGAATCCTCTGTTCCGTAGACATGACCAGAGTAGAAGAACTGCGACGCAGTGGGTCTTTCCTGACTGGCGGGACCAGCGGGCGACGATGAACTGGGCCGGGTCGCGCAATAGTTTTTCCTGATAGACTGTTGGAGTGAAGCCGAGATACTGGACGCAGAACTCGACCGGGTCCGCTGGCCACTCCCTGGTCTGGCCTCGAACAGCTTTCACCCGTTCGAGCTTGTCATCCAGTTGTCGGATTCGTCCTTTGAAGCTCATCCAGTGCGGTCTCCATCTGATCCATCTTCTCTCTGACACTCTCCAAGTCTAGGTTCCGTAGCACGCCATCAAGAACTTGGGCGAGGTATCCCATCAACTGGAACCAGCGTTCTTTGGAGGAGATTCCGCCTCCGCCGGCTTTAGGTCTCTTCCCGGCAGATTTTGCGAGGCGCTCGGTCTCTTCAATAGCCTCGACAAGTTTTGCTACTACTCTGGACCTGACTTCTGGCGCGACGTTTCTCTGGGTCACCCTTCGACGTCTGGACATTGGACCCGGTAACAATACTGGGGTGAACATTTCCCTCCGGGCACTGTTGATGAGGCGGCGGAGTAATGGCAAACCGGCATTCTTCGCCAAGATAGAACGCAAGATCCCTAGGAAGGTATGTCTCCTTATTGGGGAGGAGAGCCCGTCGAAATACTGTTCTGGGAAGGTTTCAAGCTGAGAATTTATCCGGCGCTGGCGTTCTCGGAACAGTGGGGCATTGTGAAACGTTTGTTAGCTGCTCGTTTTCCTTGCGGTTCCTGCTCGTTTCTGGCCCTCTGAAAACGGCTATTCTAGGTTCATAATAGCGCGGAAACGCGAAACAAAGCCGACACTGGAACAATTGACTCTCAGACCCCCCCCTCCGCCCCGGGGACTCGACATCCCATGTCCGGGCGGGACATGACTGATCAGAGTGGGCTCTGGCTTCTATCCGGCGCCGTGCTGTGGCAGACAGTGCATGTCTTCCAGCCCAGCGTGTCAACTTTGAATTTCTGATTCTTCGCGCAGGTCCCACAATACTGAACAAACCCCGTTGCATGTCTTGGCTGAGACTGGATCTCTGTCGTCGTCTCATCTTTCTTGCCCGGCTCCTTCTTCGGAATGGGTTTCGTAGCCCGCTGAAGGTATTCTTTGCTGAATTTGAGCTTCGGCATCTGCCCGTCCTGGTAGTGAGTGGGCTTCCTAGGCTTTGAGGACTGCGGTAAACAAGCCTAGGACATTCGTGACAAGGATAGTATACTGAGGGTCTCCAAAAAAGGGGAGAATGTAGCGTATCTTCGCGTCTGTACGGGCTATGGTTCTAAGGGTTCGAGGTGTGTTTCCGTCGGCTCGCGTATACTGCCAGAGAGGCTCCAGCAATTCCGACCAGTCCCACGACTATCAAACCGGAGACCATGAGTCCATTTGTCTGCACGAGTCCGGCGGTGGGAACGATCACTCCCCCGACGCTACAGCCAGCAGCGACAGTGAGCTGGATCGTGGTCTCGTGGAAGAGACCGTTCGAGATTCCTGATATGCGAACGTAGTAGGTGTAGAGTGGTGTGGATGAGGTCGTGTACATGGTAATGTTGAATGCGAAGGTCTGTCCGGCTGCAAGAGTCGCAGACGAGGGAATCGGCGAAATAGTTACGGGCGAATCGACGCTGGCCGCTAGATTTACAGTGCCTGTGAAGCCGTCAACGCTCTGAAGGCTAACCGAGGATACAGCATCGACGCCTGGGTTGACGCAGAGAGCCGCAGGGCTTGAGCTGAGACTGAAGTCTGGAGACTGTCCATGTGCAGCAGTAGTTGCCATCACTAGCGAAGCTAGAATGACGAGCGATATCGCGAGAGGTAGAGTGCTTTTTCGATTCCATAGACTCGAAGTGTAGGAATTTTGCATGTCTTTCAACCTCTTCTAACGAAGGCAAGCGGGTTTAAGGCTAGCGTCGCACGTGGGTCAGACTAGAGAGATGTGGCTCATCCGTGCCGGTTGCGGCTCATACCATGCGCAGATCAGAGCGGTTAAGAGACCAATGCTTTACCTAGAAACCAGGATCCAGTCCCAAGCTATCGTTTACCGAGACGAGTCGGAGAGACCTAGGGCTAGACACTTTTTCCCCGTCCTTCCGGAGCCCTACCGGTTGTGAAAAATAGCTAAGAACTCGTCAAAAACACGATCTTTCAAGATGACAAGTAGCGTCCACGTCGGACGGTACAAGCTCGATCCGGGAGAAGAAGTTCATCTGGACAAGATCGACCCCAACGACACTTCGGGATTTGCCGGAAAGAGCGAGGACGAGCCTGACGAGTCAAAGAAGCTCAATGAGAAACTGAGACAGCTCCAGGAAATGCTCTACGCGGAGCATCGGAAGAAAGTCCTAGTTATTCTGCAAGCCGTGGACACTGGAGGAAAGGACGGAGTAATACACCGGGTCTTCCAAGGAGTCAACCCTCAAGGCGTCCAAGTTGCACATTTTGGAGTGCCCACTCCGGAGGAGCTAGACCACGATTTCCTATGGCGACATCACAAGCGTGTGCCTGGGAAGGGAGAACTGGTCATCTTCAACCGGAGCCACTACGAAGGAGTCCTCGTCGAGAGAGTTCACAGACTCGTACCCGACGATGTGTGGAGGCGCCGTTATCGAGAGATCAACGACTTCGAGAAACTTCTCTTCGAGGAAGATACGGTCATACTCAAGTTCTACCTGCACATAAGTCAGGACGAGCAGAAGAAGCGTCTACAGGCGCGTCTCGACGATCCTACTAAGGAGTGGAAGTTCAGCAGCAACGACCTGCCGGAGCGGAAGCATTGGGACGAGTATATGGTAGCCTATGAGGATGCTTTGACTAAGACTAGTACGGATTGGGCTCCGTGGTATGTTATTCCTTCAAACCATAAGTGGTACAGGGACCTAGTCGTGTCACGAGTAATTGTCAAGGCGATGGAGAAGATGGATCTGCATTATCCCAAGATGGGAATCGACCGCGGTTCCATCGTTATCAAGTAAGAACCTTGACTAGCTGTTGCCTAGAGCAGAGAACTGAGATGAATCGCCTAGTCCCGGATGTTAAGCGTAGAGTGAAGACTTTGGGAGCTGTTTCACATCGAATCCGATCTTTGCGACCATGTTCTTGAACACGGCTCTCCCGATCTCAGTTGCTGTTGAGGCGTCAATGGGATCCTTGCGGAACTTGGAGAGGAGGCTCACCGACAAGTCCGTGAGGGCCGCTACGAGAGTCACGACTTCTTCGACAGAGACGTTCTTCCTCTCCCCAAAGATCTCCTTCTTGATGAACTCCAACATCATGTTACCATACTTCGTCATACCGTCCCCGCCCTCTTCCATATCTTGAAGGACCTTGTCAGAATCGCTCATAGCTGAAGGAGCAATAGTCCGCCTGATGATATGAATTCAACTGTTTGGACCATCATCGTCCAAATCCAACCTCCTTCTATGTCATCATATGCGCCCAATAATTGCCGAGCACTCCGGCACTCCGAGACCCCAGAATAGATGTGGGACAAGGCCAGTGAAATCTGCCCCTGCATAGTACGAACATGTCAGGCCGGGCACCGCTTTTAAGAGGTCGACTGCGAACAACAAACCTGGACACGTAGACACTTGAAAATGAGAAATCTCCATACATCCTCTCTAGATTGTTGGATGTAAGAAGCGTGTCCTCTCAAAGACTCCTGATTACGAATTTTCGAGAACATTTAGGCGTCTACGTTCTCGCATCGGCATCCAATGCGTTTCTTACGGTCTCGCAATATCTAGCTGTCTCGGCCGCGGTGGCATCGTACCTACCCGTAGATCCTGACACTTCGGCGCTGATAGCGAGCTATGGTCGTGTACCGGGTATTGCTCTCGCTCTTCTGTTGAATTCCCTCGCTTTCGAGGGAATCCTCTCGGTCCTTGTTGTCGCCTTGGCTCTAACGGCAATTGTCAAGACGGGATGGAGGCTGGCGTATACGTTCTCAAGCGTGGTTATCTCCGCGTTTGTCGGATACTGGCTTGGGTCCAAGTTTCTGGCGATTCTAGAATGGATCTCCACCCTGCAGACCAATCGGGTGGATATCTCGAACTCGTACTCGAGTCTCTTCTGGCTTGGCCTGGGGGCGACCATCTGCTATGTTCTGAAGATCCTCATTCTGAGAAAAACATATGGAAAATTGGGCAGAGACGAACATTGACACCAAAGGATCCTCCATAGGCTAGAAGATTTCATGATTATGGGAACCTTCTAGCCGTTCTGGCTGGCTCCTCTCAATTCTGCTGATCTATCGGAAGGCTCGATCGACTTCTTGGAAGTCCTTGGCGCCAAGCTTCCAGCCGCTCGCCGAGGCGTTTTCCGTGACATGCGTCTTGTCGCTGGCTTTTGGGATAACCACGACCGACTCGTGTTGTAGAAGCCAGTTCAGAGCAATCTGGCTTCGACTCTTCCTGAGTCTCGCGGCAACTCTGTCGAGGACTCTGAACGATTCTCCTCTGCCACTTGCAATTCTTCCCTGACCCAGAGGGCTGTAAGCGATGAGCGTGAGACTTTCCTTCTGACAGTAAGGCAGAATGTCTTCTTCCACTGCTCGGTCTACGAGACTGTATTCCACTTGATTTGAGACAATCTCCTCCTTCGAAAGAGCTGCCTGTGCCTCCTTCATCTGGGCGACGGAGAAGTTGCTTACTCCGATGTACCGGATCAATCCGTCGCGGACCAGCTTCTCCATTGCCTTCATCGTCTCAGAGATTGGAACTCGGGTATTGGGCCAGTGAAGCTGGTAGAGGTCGATCTGTTTCCTGCGTAGCCGTTCAAGGCTCTTCCCAGCTGACCGTAGAAGATCGTCATGAGCAAAGTGTGACGGCGAAACCTTTGAGGCTACAAAAACTGGCTTCCGCCAGTCCTCCAGAGCCTTAGAGACGACCTCCTCACTGTGCCCCGCTCCGTACATCTCCGCAGTATCGATCAGCGTCATGCCAAGCCCAAGGCCGAGCCTCAGAGCCTCTACTGCTTCGTTGTCGCCGGAGGAATCGGCGTGCATTCGTCCACCCATTTCCCATGTGCCCATTCCTACCTCCGGAATTGTGTCAGGCTTTTTCCCGAGAGGACGGAAATCCAATCTTGCAACCAAGGGGGACTGGACTAGAACTCTTGTCTTAAGGTCTAGTCTGACCCAGATGTGAATGATCCCGGATGCGATTGGGATCTTGTTTAAGGTCGGAGGTTTTCGGTAACACTGATGCGGCTCATGTCGGTTCTTCTATTTCGAGGACTTCGTCGGAGATGAGAGTGCTCTCACAGCGTCTTCGAACTTGGCGTTTCCCTGGTGTAGCCGGATCTCGTTCTCTTCAAACCCGCGCTCCGCCATTCCCTTGTCGCAGAGAAACTTTGCGGCCCATTCGATCGCGTTGTTGGGCAACCGTAGCTGCTTGGAGATTTCGTCCAGCCTATGCCATGCTCCATCAACCAGTCGTATCCAGACGTACCAGAGGAGCATGGGCTTCGCTCCGACCATGTTAGCCGCTTCATCACGACCCTCTCGCCGCATCACTACTAATGCTGGTGTAACTCGATAAAAAATCAATCAGTAACACGTCACGCAAAGGAAGGTTCCAGATCCTGAGAGGTTCTGACATTTCTTGGGGGTCCGTAAGAAGGTCGCCGTCTCAATCGTCCTCATCATCGTTGTCGCGCTCGCCGTCTGGCAGTTCACAAGCCCCCAGCTGCTCCCGCCGGTGGGGAACAAGTATTCGACTTTCGGAACATACTCAAACAGGGGAAGCTGGACGTTCAATGAAACAACGCGGTACGTTACAGCATACTTGGCAGTCTCGATATCGAACATGACGTTCCCGAGAACAGGCATCGGGACAGACTATTCTCTAGTCATAAGTGACCTCAACCAGACGATCACGAACTCGATCGTGAAAGGGTTCGGTGTGCGAGTTACCGGTATGAACATTCAGGACAACGTTGACGGGTCAACCTCGACCTGGGGGAACGGAAACGCCGTCAGTGACGCAGTCCAAGCCACCAGCATATTCTTCTTCAAAACATCGACAAATCACATGCTTAGATTTACTGTAACGTTTCAGCTTTACGATCTCTTGCCGCTCGGCTCGATTCCAGACCGGTCCGTAACCAGCTCATTCAACATTACCCAGACGGTTCTCTAGAATCAGCTGCTAAGCGTTATGTAGCTCGAATCGTTTCCCAGCTTTTCGATCTTCCCGTGTCGATAACTTATGACTACATTGATGACTATCTCTACCGTATGGCCGCGCCTAGGGATCTCTTACTTGAGAAGATGGAGGAGTATGCTGATTCTAACGCGGTCCCAATAATAGGCCCACTGGTAGGACGACTACTCTACAATCTCGCTAAAGTCAGTCAGAGCAGAAAGATCCTAGAGATCGGAACCGCGATAGGTTACTCAGGAATATGGTTAGCTCGCGCCATCGCTCCGTTGAAGGGAAGTTTAACGACTATCGATATGGATCCTGAGCGGGTCAAGATAGCCAAGAAGAACATATCTGACGCAGGTCTTGGACAATCAGTAAAAGTGGTCGAAGGGAACGTGCTCAAAGTTCTGCCAACTCTAAGAGAAGAGTTTGACATGATCTTTCTCGATTCCGACAAGGATGTCTACCCCGACGCGTTCAAAATGTCTCTACCAATGCTCCGGAAGGGGGGCTTGTTCGTCGCCGACAATGCTCTATGGGGAGGAGACGTAGCTAAAGGCGGCAAATCGAAGGACACGCAGTCCATGATCAAGTTCAACCGCCTAGTCTCGGAGTCTCCAGGGCTGTCAACCGTCATCGTCCCGCTCCGCGACGGCGTGCTGGTTAGTCTGAAAGAATAGCTGTCTCAAGCTGTCGCAGGGACCATTGCAGTTGACAACGCATGGAACCAAAGACAGCAGGCAGCGACGTACTTCAGATTTTTATACGAAACTGTACAAATCTCTTTAATGCAGTGATGCAGGGGTTAACGTACTTCCTCGGTTTTCATAGGGAAAACAGGACGGGAAGGAGTGTCAAGTAAAATGGAAACACATCAAATACCGAAGGTCCCCGGAGGGGAATTCAGATACCAGAGACGCTATAGCAAGCCCGGCGTCCATCCCTACGACGCCGTAAAATGGGAAACAAGAGACGCTGTAATTACGGATGCTAAGGGTCAGGTAATCTTCGAACAGAAAGCCGTCGAGACCCCTTCTCTATGGTCCCAGACCGCAACCAATATTGTAGCCTCGAAATATTTCCGTGGACGCCTCGGAACCCGCGAGAGAGAATCTAGCGTCCGCCAACTACTGGACCGAGTTGCCAAGACCATAACTAAGTGGGGCGTCAAGGGCCAGTACTTCCTCGAAGAGGAGGAGGCCCAGATTTTCGAAGCCGAGCTTACACACATTCTTCTCCACCAGATGGCCGCATTCAACAGCCCCGTCTGGTTCAATGTTGGAGTTGAGGATCGTCCGCAGTGTTCTGCCTGTTTCATCAACTCGGTCAAGGACGATATGCGGTCGATAATGCAGCTCGCCATGACCGAGGGTATGTTGTTCAAGTACGGATCTGGAACAGGATCAAACCTCTCAGCTCTTCGCTCCTCGAAGGAGCACCTCTCTACTGGCGGAAAGGCGAGTGGACCCGTGTCATTCATGAAGGGCTACGACGCGTTCGCAGGCGTCATAAAATCGGGCGGGAGGACACGGCGAGCCGCAAAGATGGTCATTCTCAACGCTGATCACCCAGACGTTGTTGAGTTCATCTGGTCAAAGGCGAACGAGGAGAAGAAGGCCTGGGCGCTCATCGACGCAGGCTACGACGCGTCCGTTGACGGAGAAGCCTACGGCTCAGTCTTCTTCCAGAATGCAAACCACAGCGTCCGCGTGACCGACGACTTCATGCATGCAGTCACAGACAACAAGGACTGGCAGACCCACTTCATTACCAACCACAAGGTCGCAGACACGTACAAGGCTCGCGATCTCATGAGGCAGATGGCCGAAGCAGCTTACATCTGCGGCGATCCTGGAATACAGTTCGACACGACGATCAACGAGTGGAACCCTTGTTCCAACACTGACCGGATCAATGCGTCCAACCCCTGCTCCGAGTACATGTTCCTAGACGATTCCGCCTGCAACCTCGCCTCGCTCAACCTGATGAAGTTCAGAACTCCCGAGGGAGAGCTTGACGTAGAATCGTTCAAGCACGCTGTCGAGATAGTCATCACAGCTCAAGAGATACTAGTGGATAATGCGAGCTATCCAACTCCGGGGATCGAGAAGAACAGCCACGATTACCGCCCCCTCGGAATGGGCTACGCGAATCTGGGGGCGTTGCTGATGTCTCGTGGGCTGCCGTATGATAGTGATGAGGGCAGAAACTTTGCTGCTGCGATCTCAGCACTAATGTCAGGACACGCCTACGCAACCTCAGCGTTGATCGCTAAGAGACTCGGACCATTCAGAGGATATCCGAGCAATGAGAAACCATTCCTCAATGTCATCGGAATGCACAGGTCTCACGCGGGGAAGATTCCGCGCGATGATGTTCCAAAAGATCTGGTTGATGCCGCTTTACGGTCGTGGGATGAAGCTCTCTCACTAGGCGAAAGGTTCGGCTTCAAGAATGCTCAGATATCCGTAATCGCGCCGACAGGGACTATTGCGTTCATGATGGACTGCGACACGACAGGGATCGAGCCGGACATCGCCCTGGTCAAGTACAAGTGGCTCGTCGGCGGTGGAGTCATCAAGATCGTCAACGGAACAGTTCCAGAGGCCTTGAGGAGACTAGGATACTCGCTCAGCCAGGCGGAAGAGATTCTACAGTATCTCCAAGACAACGACACGATAGAAGGCGCCCCACACCTAAAACCGGATCACCTCCCGGTCTTCGACTGCGCCTTCAAACCGTCGAAAGGATCGAGAAGCATCCACTACATGGGACATGTGAAGATGATGAGCGCAGTACAGCCCTTCATCTCCGGAGCAATATCGAAGACCGTCAACATGCCCAACAGCGTAACCGTGGACGAGATCATGCAGACCTACGTCAACTCTTGGAAGATGGGATTGAAGGCCATCGCGATCTACCGCGACGGATCTAAGAGGACACAGCCCTTGACGACAAGCCTTGACGAGAAAGAGAAAGGCAAGATGGTCGAGAAGGTTGCTTACAAGCCTCTGCGGAAAAGATTGCCTGATCAGCGGGACGCGACGATCCACAAGTTCAGCATAAACGGGAACGAGGGATATCTCATGGTGGGACTCTACGCTGACGGATCGCCTGGCGAGATCTTTGTCGTGATGTCGAAGGAAGGTAGCACAATCTCAGGACTCATGGACGCGTTCGCTACATCGATCTCCATAGCCCTACAATACGGCGTTCCATTGAGAGTCTTGGTGAACAAGTTCATTCATACTAGGTTCGAGCCTGCGGGGATGACGAACAATCCTGAGATAAGATTTGCAAAGTCCGTCGTAGACTATATCTTCAGATACCTCGGACTGAAGTATCTCTCCAAAGAGGACCAAGATGCTCTCGGTCTGGCCAAGACGACTGTGGAGAATCACGAGGCACAAGCCAGGCTCGTCGAGCCAGTCCAGAAGACTGCAGAGCGGAAGATCATGGAACACGAATCGGCAGCCCGCCTAGAGCCCGATCTTTTGACATTCGATCCCCAGTCAGACGCGCCTGCCTGCGACACATGCGGCATGATAATGGTCCGAGCAGGATCCTGCTACAAATGTCTCAACTGTGGAAACACCAGTGGCTGCGGCTAGAAGCGAAAAACTCCCGAGCATTTTTCTAAACGAGTAACTCGAGGCGCTAGACAGTTTGCCCGAAGTCGAACTTTGCTAATATCTTCAGAATAATCTTCTCTGGGTCGGCTGAACGATCAAGCGAGAGGCCAAGAGATCTTCGTGAAGTTATGGGAACGCTCACCATCTTCAACGCTTTATGCGTGAAGCATACGTACTCTGTGTTTCCGAACATTTGATCCGTCTGCCTGGCCATCTGCGTCACAATGCTGGACCAGAACCCGACCTGCTTGCGAAGGTCACCGCTCTGGCTGAACGCGTTCTTTGTCCTCGCGGCTTCCGCGTAACTGGTAACCTCGGCCCCTTCGATAAATGCCGCTACCCTAATTGCCGGATCCGACTCTAGAATCTCTCTGCAGAGCCGATTGTCATCGTTGTTGTTGGAGGTCGAAAAGTTCGAAGGGTTGAATATCCGACCAGCATTCTCAGGGGACAAGTCCTGACATTGCAGTCTTTGTCTCGGTTTGTGACTTTTTGAACCTGATTTGCATACAGGGGGTTACAAGTCTGTTGGCAAGACAGCTTCTGAGCGTTGACGCCTTTACGTCCCTAGATCCATCTCACAAGAGTAACGAGATAGTTAATCGTCGCCCGAACCGCTTTGCATTAACTCGCTTGAACGAGTTACTTATTCTGGACGAGAAATAGTTGGACTTGAAATCGGACTTCGCCAGCTTATTTCAAACCGCAGTCAAGGACGGTTTGCGAAATACTCTCGGGGAAACCGTCATGCTAACAGTCGTGCCGCTTCTCAAACAAACGCTTCAGATATATGCTGAGAAGCCTGGTGAGTTTCACCGCGAACTACAGTTCTACTTCGGCTTCGGCGCTTTAACGCTTGAGAGGATGATACTAAAAGAGCTCTTTCAGAAGCTGAATCTCCACTATCCATCAAATAACGAGCTCGATTTCGAAACCTCGATCGGACTCGCCAGAAAGGACCTAGCTCTGATTGAAAGAAGGAGCCGCTGAGGAATTGGCCCGGAACAAGACCGGAATCGTTGAACTTGACGAGATGCTGCGAGGCGGATTCATGGACAAAGATGCAGTGATGATAGCTGGAAGCGCAGGAACAGGAAAGACGACCCTCAGTCTAGAGTATCTTGTCAACGGCGCGACACAATTCGGAGAGCCCGGGATATATCTCACCTTTGAGCAGCTACCGGACCAGATCTATCGGGATGCAGAAAACTTCGGCTGGAACCTGAGAAAGCTTGAGGCGGAGGATAAGCTAAGAGTCGTGTGTACCAGCCCCGAGCTCCTATTGGACCCCGAGGGCGAAGAACAGCTGCTCGGGGATACGATCAAGGAATTACGACCGCGCAGAATGGTAATTGATTCTCTCAATCATCTGGAGATGTATGTGCCTCACGGAGATCTTCGTAAGGAAGCTTACCGGCTACTCATGTACCTCAAAACGCGAGGAATCAGTCCCCTTGTCATATGGGAGGCGCAACAATCTGCTGAAAGTTACGCCGTCACGCAAGCCGGCATGAGTTTTCTCATTGACTGCATGCTGCTTTTGAAGTTCGTCGAGATCGATTCAGCAATGAAGAAGGCCTTGGTGATAATGAAGATGAGAGGGAGCGATCATGACAAGCACCTTAGGGAGTACGAGGTAACCTCTCATGGCCTGCAAATAGCAGCACCATTCTCAGGATACGAGGGAATCACAACAGGCTCACCCCACAAGTCGCTGACTCAAGAGGCCGCAGGAGCATGGGACAGCGCATTCACAAGAACAAAGCACAAGCAGTAGCAAGTGTCGGTGTTTGATCTCCCCTCACACGACGAAGCGCATCGGGGTTGTCCCAGTGCCTATTTTTGTCGCAGTGATCGCGATCCTTGACGTGACACTTCCGACCGCCGCGGCGGCCAACGTGGCCTTCAACCCACCGCTGATCTTTGCCGCCTTGCAGACAATCTTACTCTTCGGGACCTCAGCCGTAGTCGCTTACATTTCTCTCAAGAGCTACCTATCAGGCGGCTCACGGACGATCTTGCTCCTAGGAAGCGGGACCCTATCTTGGGGTTTCGCAAGCATGGTGGCAGGCTGGTTGCTCAGCCCTCCAGGCGGACCGAATGTGGCGGTTACGATCAGCAATTCAGGTTCTCTATTCGCGTCACTACTCTACATCACGAGCGCCGCGACCACGCTGAGGGACAGTACATCCAGAGATTCGAAGAGCCGCAAAACAAAGTTGCTCCTAGCCTATACAGGAGCAGTAGGATTCGTCGGATTAGTTACCGCCTTAGCGCTTCTAGGCGACACCCCTTCATTCTTTGTCCCTGGGGTTGGATCTACCCTGTTGAGGCAGTTTGTTGTGGCAGCAGGAATCGTCATGTTCGCCGCATCGTCAATTCTCCTCATGAGGCTGTATCACGATTCAAAATCGGGAATACTGTTCTGGTACTCTATGGCTCTCGCATTGACGGCAATCGGGTTGGCAGCTTTTTACTTCGGCAGGACTGTAGGTGATCCAATCGCATGGATCGGGAGAACTGCTGTCTATCTCGGAGGAGTGTACTCGCTCATCGCAATCTGGTCCGCTGTCCGAGCCTCAAACAGCGGAGTTACTGCTCGACAGTAGCCCCTAGCATTCCCATCTTGATGCTCCTACGAACTTTTGTCCTGTAATCACTTCTTGTGACTATCCAACGTGCACGGCCGTTATATGCCGCGACGGGACATAGAGCGATCGACGAAAAATGTGTCACGTCAAAATAGACCAGAGAGAATAGAACAGGCAGCCGCTAAAAACTGGCTGATAACAAACAGCTTGAGATTGGCCACCCGATAGGAGCCGTTATCGAATGGGTGATGTCTCCATATCCAAAGGCGCCACAGCCAAGCTAGGGCAGGTCGACGGCGATCTAAGAGTCGGCCATGCAGCAAGAATAGAACCAGAAGACGGGGTTGTCAGAGTTGCGGGACGGGTTATTTGCGAGGGCGATGCAGAGTTTCACGGAAGCCTCACATGTTCAACCTTTTCCGCTCGTGACGGGAAAATCAGAATCACGGGCGATCTCTCCGCAGAGGGTGAAGTGGAAGTAGAAGATGGACAGCTCTCAATCGATGGCTCCCTCGAATCCTCCAAAGTCAACATCGACAAGGCGCTTCTCGTAGGAGGCAACGCCCGAGCCGACGACTTCGACGTGGGAGGAGTCCTTGAAGTCAGAGGAAACATTACTGGGAAGAAGGTCGAAGTTGGCGGATCGTTCAAAGTCCAAGGAGCAGCTGAAGTCGATGAAGTAGATGTCGGAGGCTCCGTCGACATAGCCGGCACCGTCAAGTCGCTAAAACTCGACGTTGGAGGAATGGCACGCATCGGAGGAGGAGAAGTCTCAGATGACGTGGACGTGGGCGGCAGATTTGAATCGACCAAACCCCTCAAATTTTCGAAAATAGACGTAGGCGGACTCGCGACACTCCTAGAAGGTGGTCAGGGGGGAGACGTTGATGTTGGAGGAAAATTCGAGAGCAAAGCCGACCTCTCGTTCGATTCTCTAGACGTCGGCGGAATGGCCTCAATCAAAGGCAACGGAAAGGGAGTAGAAGTGGATGTTGGAGGACTCTTGCGAGTATCCGGGAGCCTAACTCTCGAGAAGGATCTAGATATTGGAGGAAGAGCTTACATCGGCTCAGAGCTTAGACTCGACTCGCTCGACGTCGGCGGTTCAATGGAGGCCGACCAGATAGTCGCCCAGAAAAAGATCGAAGTGGGAGGAGACCTGAAGACCATCAAGGGAGCCAAAGGGGACAGTGTTGAGCTAGGACACGGGTCCAGAGCAAGCGGTCCCATCGTCGGACGAGAAGTGAGCATCGGACATGGTGGCAGAGTTGAGGACGTCTACGCGGACAAGATAGAATTAGAGCATGGTTCAAAAGCACAAAACCTCTACTTCAGAGTGGGAGTCATAGAGGCAGGCGTCACAGTCGAAGGCGAGCTCCTTTACACCGACAGTATCGAGGTCGCTGGCGACGTAAGATTCGCAAAACCAGCCTCGAAGGTTAGCGAACTGCCAAAACCACCTCTCTGAGAAATGCAGCCAGCCAAACGGTCCCGGATGGACATCTACGCGGAGATACTCGAAGCGCTGAAGCGGAAGGGATTGACCCGAATAACCAGGGTCTCCTATGCCGTTGGCCTACCAGTCGATCGGACCAAGAACTATCTCAAGGACTTATCCTCCTCTGGGCTAGTGCTCTCGCAAACAGGGGAGGAACCGGGATTCTCGATCACTCATCGAGGACTAGAGTTTCTCGACGCATACTGGAAACTGAAAGGATTTCTGGACTATATTGGAGAAGAAACACGGGCATGAAATAACACGGGAGTAAAGGCGAGGACGGATTTGCTACGGCTCAAGGATTCGATCTTAGCCAGTCAGGAATGACAACGGCTCTGAGCAGTTCCTGAATTGTGACGCCGCGTTTCTTGGCCCTCGCTTCGAGCCTACGATACGTCTCGGGGCTTACCATGAGCATGAACTTACTATTTGCCAAACTCATTACCCCTGGATTGGAGAATATTGACCGAAGCCCTTGGTGCTTTTCTCGGTCGAAAATCAGACTTTACTGATATGCTTGGATGAGATTCTTGCACTAAAGAGCCAGGTACACCCTATTCCGTGATATGTCCAAGTAATTGAGGCTTTGTCTAGCAGATCGTGAGAGGGTAGGATTCGATCTTGTTAACATTTACCTGAAGACCAGTCGATTGGTACCATTTCGTTTATCCAAAAGTAGACCGGGGCGAACATCAGCGATGAGAGCCAGCGTAATCTTCACAGGCTTCGGAATCATCCTCTTCGGACTCTTACTATGGATCGGACTTGGCTTCCCAATTGAGATCATCGGAACAATTGGACTTCTTAACATAATTCTCGGATTAGTCACGGGAAAATCTCCCGGACTTGTCTTCCAGGCTGAACAGGCAGGGGTCAAACTTATCGTCGATAAAACTAGCTCGAGATCTGGAACCTTTGAGCTAGTATTCTCAGACACCAAGCTCACGATGAAAAAGCTGGCCTCTAGAGGTGGAATCATGGCGGTAGCATTAGTCTTTGCTATCATGGGAGGGCTGGTCGGGGGTCTCACGGGATACTCTGTAGGCGAGCTTGTAGCACAGCGGAGAAGAGACAGGATACAAAGAGAGAACAGCCTGCTCACGGTTACTCGTGGAGATGTAGAGATACCTTACGAAAGCATGAGTCAGGTCGAACTGACCCGGAACAAACTCAGACTCTCTTCGCCCAACGGCCCGATGACACTCTTTATGCCAAAGAAATACCCGCCTGTGATTGCAGCAAAGCTCAGGGAACTTATTCCCAGCCACTGCTGGGCCGCGCCTCCTTCACTCTCCGCGTAGGGCTCTCTTCGGCCCTCGACTGAAAACTGTGCGAAATCCCCGAGAGTATGGATGAAGTGTCAGGGAGCGGACGTACGACTACGCGACGTAGCTCTTGTATTCTCTCTCGAACTCGCGAACAATCTCAAACTTGGGAAGTCTACGAGAACGACTTTCCCCATGGTGCTGGAACGTCAGTTCCGGAAACATTACAGCTGGCCCATCCGTCGCAAGCCTCGTGGCGGGATGGTCGGGTCCCAAGACCCTAGTGCATATCTGACGGGTCAATCGTCTCACCTCTCCCTCGTCAACATAACCTAACGTGTGCAAGTACTCGTGGAGTAGAGTGTAGAAGACGTACGCGTTGAGGGTCTGGCGATCCTTGGCTATGTGGGTGACTTGGTCGAGGAGACTTCTGTTCATGACGATAAAGTTCGAGCCCATCTGGTGGAAAGCACCAATGTAATCTGGAAGATCAGCAAGACCCAGCATCAGACCGGTTCTTCTCTTGCCGAGACTAGTCTTGACAGATTTTTTGACCAGCTGGAAGACTTCTGAGAAATTGAAGCTCCGGTCCAGTCCCTCGGATACGCCAATAGTGCTCGGGGGTGACTCGATGTCCAAAATTCCTAACCTCGAATATGAGCTAGAGTTTTCCAGGACTAGTTTTGGCTGACCGGCTATTTAAGGACTGGATTCCTGACGATTCAATCAGAAGGGACCCTCATCGAGTCGTGCGACTGACGAGTGGAATTCAGTAGTTAGAGCCATTGAGCACGCTCTTCCATTCTATGAGTCGATTAGCGAAATAATTTCGATTGGGCTCGCGGGACCGCTTCGGCGTAGAGCAATACGTCAGCTGGAAGGACACAGATCTGACTGGATCCTCGACTCGGGCACGGGCCCTGGGACAAGCAGTAGAATGTTGCTCGAAGATGGTTTCGAGAAGATCGTCGGAGTAGACCCGTCCGCAATCCTTCTACGATACGCGAAGACTGTGCTCGCGCCCGGCTTCCACCCAGTCCTAGGTGTGGCGGAGAGGCTTCCTTTTCGCCCTAATGCTTTCTCCGGGGTCCTCGCCTGTTTTTCTTTCAGAGATGTCCGCGACAAAGCAATGTCTATGGAAGAGTTTGCCAGAGTAGCAAATCGAGAGGGTCGACTGGAGATAGTTGACATTGGGAAACCTGACGGGACTGTTCGTAGGAAGCTGATCGAGCTTTATGTTACAGCATTGATGCCAATCCTCGCTAGATTCTTGATTCGGGGGCGAGCGGTGGGAAATCCGTTTCGGATGATCGTGCCAACTTTTCGTCGGCTAGCCAAGAATCGTGCCATTACCAGACTAGCGCAGCGAGAATTTGGCTTTGCAAGCCTCCACGAGTTTGTGTTAGGTGGTTTGGTGATAGTCGAGGCCAGTCGAGCAAGTCAAAGCCATGAGTGAAGCGACTAGTTTCCATTTCTATAGCCATGATACCTTTCATGTTTCTTGATATCAGCCCCTCTGTTGGGTGAGCCAGGGTGACGTAGCAAACCCTGACTACTATCAGACTGTATGCCTCAACCGTTAGCCGATTTTGCGAGGGTATTCCGCCCCTGAACAGCATCCGTCCAGAAGGATAAGTTAGGGCACATGCTAAATATCCGCTGATTTCGGCGTTTACGCGAAGAGGGCAATAGTTGACGAGTTGGCTCGCGAGAAGATCATGGGGATTTCTTATTATTTCCGCCTTGTCGATAGCGTTTCTCGTATTAGTAGGCGGAGCAAGCGCTGCCACATATGAACCGCCACCCAGTCAGAGTTACTTCCCGCCAGTCTCGGTACCTCAATGGTTTGAACCGGCAAGCAACGGTTGGATGCTTACTGCAGCAACGCTTGTAGGTCTAATGAGTCTGCCTGGATTAGCGCTCTACTATGGAGGTCAAGCCAAGAAGAGATTCTCTCTGAATACCATGTTCATGGTGTTCTACGCATATGCCGCGGTGCTCGTGGTCTGGCTAGTCGCTGGTTACAACTTCGGTTTCGGCCCAGCTGGATGGAAGATCGGCTCGTTGGGCATTCTTGGGATTCCGTTCCCAACCCTGAGCGCCGCATTTGAAGGCGCTCAAGCCCTAATCGGCCCCGCACAGACCGCCCTCAACATACCGAATTCGAACATAGTATTTTTCCAGTTTGTATTCGCTGCAATAACCCCTGGCCTTTTCGCCGGGGCTGTCATTGAGCGAATCAAGTTCAAGGTGTGGCTTCTCTTCGTTCCCCTTTGGTCGCTCCTAGTCTATAGTCCGTTGGCGTATTGGATGTTCGCGGGTGGCTGGTTGAACCAACTCGGGGCAGTCGATTTCTCCGGTGGATATGTGATTCACCTCTCTGCTGGCATAACGGCCATCGCGGCGGCTCTTGCTGTAGGCCCGAGACTGGCTTCGGATCGACGGATGAAACCTAACAGCCTCATTCTCGTGCTGATTGGTACCGGAATCCTCTGGTTGGGCTGGAACGGTTTCAATGGAGGGGACCCCTACGGGAGCACGATTGATGCTTCCATTGCGGTTCTGAACACTGAGTTGGCTGCCGCAGCGAGCGTAATCACTTGGATGCTGATGGACATGAAATTCCAACACAAGTATTCGTTACTAGGAGCAATGACTGGAGCAGTCACCGGATTGGTAGCAATTACCCCCGCTGCAGGTTACGTGGATGGCTATGGTGCCCTTGTCATTGGCATAGCAGCTGGAATCACACCTTGGATAGCGTTGAACAAGTTGATGCCAAAGCTGAAGCTCGATGATGCTTTAGGAGTGTTCTCGGGTCACGGGATCGCTGGACTCACAGGAGGCCTGCTTACCGGAATCCTGGCTAACCCGGCGGTAACACAATACGTTGCGCCTGGTCTGACGGGCGCATTGTTTGGCAACATTGACCAATTAGGCATACAAGCGTTGGCCGCGGCCGTCACAATCGTGTACGTCTTCGCCATCTCCTACGGGCTTCTGAAACTCATAGGTCGCTTCACTCCTCTACAGGAAAGCCCGGAGACTCTGAAGATTGGAGACGCCGCTATCCATGGAGAAATAGGACTCGACCTAGAGGACGCATAGTAGGATCTAAGCATACTTTCGAATTATCTGCGACAAACGGAAATGCGTCCGATCTAACATGTAAGCACGAAGCGGCAGAACAATGAATGGCCGGGCCCAATTGCGCAGCCAAAAACGTCAGTATCAATAAAAAAGAAGGGGGTGGACTAGGCCCCTAGTTTAGGGAACTCCTAGTACCTACGGTGCTTCTGATAACAGTCCCGACAGTAGACTGGTCTTCCCTCTGTGGGCTGGAAGGGGACTTCCGTCTCCTTGCCACAGTCAGAACAGACTACTTTGTGCATCGTCCGAGGACTGCCATACGAACTACGACTCATTCGGCCTAGTACACCTCCTATTAGCGTGCACCAGTAAGGCAAAGCCACTAGCCTATAGACCTTAGGGACACAAGCATCTCAATTCATAGTGACGACGTTATCCGAGGCAACTGCGAGAAACCCTCTCTCGAAGAAAGAGGTAGGCGATAAAGATCAATGCAGCAACGACTAAATCAGACCCAGCGAAGCGACGCCTATGGACAGGTCAGAGGTCCGAAAGACTCTAGACTCTTCTGTTGAACTGCAGATCACGGTAACCGGCGGGAAATCTGGACGCGAACACTCTACACCAGTCTGGTTCGTCCGAGAAGAAAATACTGTCTTTCTCATGCCGACAAGGGGCTCGAAAAATCAATGGTACAAGAACGTCTTGAAATCTAGACGAATCAAGATTTCGTCGGGGAGAGTATCACTTGACCTTACCGCCAAGCCGATTAGCGATTCGAAGAAAGTGTCCTTGGTCGCTGACAAGTTCAGGAAGAAGCATGCGGCAACGGACGTCAAGAAATACTATGCAGGGTTTGACGCCGCCGTGGAATTGAGTCTTCCTTAGCGCGCGTGCCTTTGCGGGAGTATAAGTTCCTACTACGTCAAAGACTTCAAAACAGCCAATGCTTCAGCCACGTGTGCTGTCGCCCTGGATTGGGACGAGAAGACATGTCTCAAGATACCATTCTTATCGATGACGAAACTTACTCTGCCCGGAACTAGTCCGAGGGTCTTCTTCACCCCGTAGGATTTTCTGACCGACCCGTCAGGATCGCTGAGGAGTATGAAGGGGAGTTTGTGCTCCGTGGCGAAGGCTCCATGGGACTCTTGGGTGTCGTTGCTTATTCCGATGACCTCGGCACCGAGGTTCTTGAATTCCTTGTAAGAGTCCCGAAACTCACACGCCTCTGCAGTGCATCCTTTCGTGAAATCTTTCGGATAGAAGTATACAACTACGTTCTTGCTTCCACGGAAATCTTCGAGGCTAACGTACTCGCCATTGCTGGTCTGTAGCCGGAATCCAGGAGCGAGGCCGCCTAGTTGTATCGTTGCTCAGACCTCTCGAAAACTCCGACGACTTTAATTTCGTGAAGTTAACAGTTGCGAGCCGTCAGCTGAATCCCGTTTTGTCAGCGGGATGCGGATGTCGTCGTGCCATTTCCACTTCTTCCGAGAAGATCTTCTCAAGATTCGACTGCTCATTCCGATGCTTCCTTCCACGATGGATAAACGAACGGTAATTTCTTGCGGCTTCCCGAGCGACTACCACCTGTAAAGATTTAGGTTCTGAATATTGCGTCATGCCACTAGGGGTGGGATGTGAATATATAAACGCATTGATGAACGTCTATGCGTTCTTCAGCGTGCGCGTGGTGCTGCCACGATGGCGTTCAAACCTAGTCGTCGTTGGAGTTCTGAGACGTAGGCTGAGAGGACGTCATTATTTACGTGGTAGAAGCAAAACTGGCCTTGCTTCTCTTTCTCAACAACGTGAGCTGTTGCGAGCTCCTTTAGATGGTGAGAGACCGTTGGTTGTGAAACGTCGAAGAACGCGTGGACATCGGAGCAGTTCAGCTTCCCCGTCATTGCCAGTTTCTGAAGTATTGCGCGGCGTTGGGGGTCAGCTAGAGCTTTGCTGATACGATCGAATTCGTCCGTCGCGAGCTTCATCAGAGATCAGCTAGGTTCAACGAAACTATTAACGTTTCGATATGCGTCTATCCAATCTCCAAGACATCCACACAGGGAAAACGTTTCCATTCTTGATATAGATATTCATCAATATGTTTATATCATATTCGGCGTATCTCTTGGGTATGATGGCCAAAGAAACGGGAAAGGGCAAAGTAATGCACCTTGGCGACGGAGGGTTCGAAGCTGAGGTTCTCAAGTCCGATGTGCCGGTCCTTGTGGATTTTTACGCGGACTGGTGCGGACCATGCCACGCCATAGCCCCGACCATCGAGGCACTATCAAATGAGTTTGAGGGTAAGGTCAAATTCGTGAAGGTCGACGTCGACGCCAACCAGGAAGTAGCGTCGAGATACGAAGTCATGAGTATTCCAACGATAATGTTGTTCGAGAAGGGCAAGGTTGAGGATAGCATTGTTGGTGCATACCCGGCTACCGTCTACAAACAACATATCGAACGTGCCCTGAGCCGCTGAAGCTAAACATAGAGAACGGTCATTCATTGAGGCTTTACGACACGGATCACATTTGTCCGATTTGCGGAGAGTTGAGCCCGTGCATCTACCCGAAGCCTATGTCTCTCCCTTCGTTCAGATATCACGACTGCCGATTCTGCGGATCCACATGGAAAGAAATCTCCAGGCAAGAATAGGACAGTCCTAGCCGGAACTTGTCTTTAGTCCTAGCGCAGGACGAGTCGCCAAAGAATCAGTATCGTTCCGATAACACCGATGAGCATAGAGCCGAGGTAGTTTCCAAGAAGGAAGCCCAAGGGCGAGGCGTAGCTTGTGAACCAGTCGCGCATGAATATGTTTGATTGATATTCGGAGGATAATGCCGCGGATAGGCCGAGTATCGCTATGAACTGACCGATCACAATTACCCCAATGGTCCTCCCAACGGTTTGAGGCTGCTCAACCACGACTCTGGGAGCGAGCTTTTGTTGTTTCGGCCTTGGGTCGGGAATCAGGAGAGAGCTCAGAGCTCCTAACAATACGAAGATTCCCGCGGTGAAGGCTGCCCAGCGAGTTCCCTGCGTAAGCGCATCGAAGATGATGTCTCGGGCCGCGGGCCAAAGAGGGCCGAAGCTGGCTATGAGGGATTGGTCGAGTCCACCCGAAAGACCCGAATTGAAAGCTCCTTTCAGCACTGATGCCAACGGGCCAAAGTTTACGGCGCTGGACGCAAGGTCAGCCTGACCTACCGAAGATATCTGAGCCACAAGTATAGCGCCGATCACGGCGATCCCGAAGGCTGACCCAATCTGTCTAACAGTATTGTTGGCTCCAGATCCTACTCCTGCCTTCTGCCAGGGTATACTCATCAAAACCGTGCTTGTAACTTGGCTGATGGCTAGTCCGACACCCGCTCCGTAGATGACCAGCACTGGATAGAGGTAGAAGACAGGGTTCGAGACACTGATGATCTGGGACAAGCTGAAGAGTGCAACGGACTCCAGGGTCATGCCGGTTGTGATTATCCACTTGGGTCCAAACCTGGTGGCTAGAACCCCAGCGACCGGGGCGAAAATGAACACCGAGATTGCCATCGGCAGGAAAGTGAGTCCGGCATCAATCGCCGACAATCCCTTGACCGTCTGCAGGAAGATCGATATGATGAAGACTGCTCCAAACTCGCCCATGGCGACTATCGTGACAGTGAAGAGCCCATACCTGAAACCCTTGTACCTAAGCAAGCTGAAATCGAAGAGAGGCACTTGTCCCTTTCTGGCACGACGAATCTCGTAAAACGTGAAAATTCCTAGAAGAACGATTCCCGTGATTATCGAGATTAGAGGAAGAGACAACGGGTTTGAGGTCGACCACAAGAACCCTCCGGCAGAGAAGTCCTGGTTGGGAACCAGCCAACCGTAAGTTTGGCCCTCGATAAGGCCGAATAGGACACTAGCCAAGCCGATAGTGATCAAAACCAGACCAGGATAGTCCGTTGTGTATTTCGGATCCTTGAACCGAGTCTCCTTGATGACGACCGCAGCGCCGACTAGAGCCGCAATCCCTATCGGGATGTTAATGAAAAACGCCCACCGCCAACTGACATAGGTCGTAAAATACCCACCCAAGACCGGACCCAGAACTGCAGCCGCTCCGGCAGTTGCGCCCCATATACCGAAGGCCACGTTTCTCGATTTACCGGTGAACGTCGTTGTCAAGATTGACAGAGTGGATGGAGAGGCCATGGCCGCGCCAAATCCTTGGATGACACGACCTACCAGCATCTGAGACAGATCAGTTGAGAATCCGTCGATAATGGATCCAACTATGAACAGAGAGATTCCACTCATGAAGATCAGCTTTCTCCCATACTCGTCGCTGAGCTTTCCCCATGAAAGGAGGAACGAGCCGAAGATGAGAGCGTAGAGCGAAGTGATCCATTCAAGATCCTTTAGACTGATGCTGAAGTCTCTCTGAATCTGAGGTAGCGCAACGATCACTATAGTGGCATCAATGACGATGATTGCCAGGGAGAGACTCAGAACCAGTAGAATTAGGAGCTGCTTCGGCTGGATCTTGCCCGACTCTGCCTGTGCTGTTTGGGCTGCAGAGCCTTGCCAGTCTTGGCCTGACTCCTTGCCCGTACGACTCGCTGACATGGACAATCCTCGGGGTTTTCTAGAGGGTAATCAACTTCACTCCAAGGGTCTCAATCGGGATCCGATTTGCGTCTCGTCTTGTGAGCTTCCATACTAGCCTTCGCGTTTTCGTACGCAGCTTGGATGAGTGCTTTTGCGGGACCAAGATCTTCTGCGTTGTCGATTCTGAAACTTACCCATCCTGCTTGGGGAGCGAAACGGTGGGGGATAGCTTTTCCTTCTTTCAACGCAGCTGCTTGCTCCGTCTTGGAGAGGCGGATGTCGAGGAATGAAGTTCCGTGAGAGTGCATGAACTCCAGTTGTTCAACTTGGAATTCTGTTCCTCCGAAACGGTGACTCGCCTGCGTCACCCCTGGAAGCTGTAGAATCCAGGCCTTCAAGACTTCGAAAGGCTTGTCCTCGCCTACCATTGTTGAGTCCTTTTGCTGCTAATCTGTTTCAGGTATTTGTTGACCACAGTAGGCTCGTAGCTGGTCACTGCATAGGGATTGTATAGGAGTGGACTGCCCGGTCCAGATTGAACATTGGAGAATTATAAACGTGGATCAACAATCGAAGCTGTCGTTTCTCGGGATCTCCGGTAGCGGCCGCAAGAATTCCTACAACACCGCACTCCTAGAAACAGCGAAGCGTCTTCTCCCGCGGGACACAACTCTCGAGGTCGTCGATGTCTCAACACTACCATTATACAATCAGGATCTTGAACACGACCCTCCCGAAGACGTGAAGGAACTCAAGCAGAAGATTCGCGGCTCGGACGCAATCTTAATCGCCACCCCAGAACACAATTATTCCATCACGGCGGTTCTCAAGAACGCCATCGAATGGGGCAACAGACCGCCAAGAGACGCTTCATGGAGCGGGAAACCCGCTGCCGTCATAAGTGCCTCAACGGGCCTACGAGGAGGGGTCAGGGCCCAGTTGCATCTTCGTCAAATCATGATCGACCTAAACATGTACCCGATCAATAGACCTCTATTACTGGTCGCGAATGCTGGGGACAAGTTCGATGAGAATCTGAATTTGGTGGATGAGGAGAGTCTTCAGACTCTACGAGAAGTTCTTTCCAGTCTTGCAGAATGGACGCGCAAACTTCTGCGGTGAAAATATAATCCCCGCATCTGCCCATCCCTCGTAGCAAGAATTAGACGACCTTCGACAAGTCCCGAGTAGCATGACATACCGTGTTTCGAACATTCCTACTACTTGAATAAGACTAATGAACCCTCGAGTAAAGCCGACGAGAAGAGAAAAAATGTTGAACCGCAAACGATTGGTAGTATTCGCACTAGTGTTTGCTATGTTTCTAGCCGCAATACCCTCGAGCACTCCACGAGTCTACGGAGCTGCAGCGCCATGTAACCCTCTCAAAAAGTGCAGCATTGCAATTCTATCTCCGGGCGGAGCTCTGAACACAAATCACACCGTCAACCCCTCCTTCTTGGTGTCGTTTCTAGTACACAATTTCACACTAATTCAGCCAGGACAAACTAGTGACGTCAATACAACCTCGGCCGGAAACAACGAGGGACACATACACGTCTGGGTCGACGGTCAGTACGTAACGATCTGGACCAGCACCAACGGAATCCCACTGAGTCTTGCACCTGGGAGTCACACGATTAGACTGGACCTGGTCAACGACTTGCACCAGACGTTCAACCCCGGAATCAACGCAACGACGACTGTCAATGTATTAGATCCGAACGCACAACTTCAGTCAACAGCCAACAACGCTCAAGGCAATGCAAGCAACGCCATGTACTATAGTCTCGGCGCCCTGATACTTTCCCTCATAAGCGTCATCCTAGTGGCGTACGTTGCATTCAAGCCGAAACCAAAGCCATAGGGGTCGCCCGCACTTGGGGACCCTTCCCCGTTTTTCTAAGTCAACATCTAGATTGGCCCTGGCCTTTGCCTTCGCGAGCCTCGCCTTCTTCCCACTGATTCAGGTTTCGCCCACACCAGTTAGAGCCAGTGATCCCACATTCAACGCGACCATAGCGAACTATGCGTTCCATCCACAACACATCAACGTGACTACGGGGACCCAAGTGGTTTGGACAAATAACGATGGAACTCAACATACCGTCACGTCGACAAACATGACTCAAGGGGGAGCCCGCTTAATCGATAGCGGATCGTTGAATTCGGGTCAGAGCTTCTCCTACACTTTCTACGAGCACGGCTTCTATCCCTACGAGTGCTTTTTCCACACGTACATGACCGGATGGGTCAATGTAACTGGCTCTGATGTCCAACCGCCCTCGTCACCGGCAGCGACCTCAAATGCTTACACGCCTTACATCATCGGTGGAGTAATTGCAGGGGCTGTGGTGATCGTGTCTCTCGCTTTGTTCTTTAGGGGTCGGACCCGAAAGGCGAAGAGCACTTTAGCCTAGACACAGATTCTAGGCGTTTCTAGACAGACTGTTTCTCCAAAGAACTGCGAGTCTTTTCAATCGTCTCAGGCGGGAGCTTGGGTTTTGAGCCGCTCACCCGCATGTACACTGATCAACTTCATCGTTCGTCAACTGAATGCGTGCCTTTCGCTTCGAACTCGCACTCTTTCAGATGTCCTTACACCTGAACTTGATAATTCACTTTCCGTGAAGGGTCTAAGGATGATAACGTTTCTCCGAGCGTTGGATTCCCGAATCGGCTATTGCCTAGGCAACGAAGGTTCCAAGGGACGAGCCTTGCCGGTAGGTCTTCAATTATTTCTTAAGTACGTGTTGGTTATAGCCTCAAAGTGGTACAGTTGCAAGTAGCTACGACTAAGCCCGAGAAGAACGTTCAGCAGGTACGAGAATATGACCTATTTCTCGATGTAGATTTTGCCGATCTCAAATACAACGGCAAGGTAACGGCCGATATAGATTCCGTAGGAGATGTTTCCCTCGACGCTGTCGGCTTACAGATCAACAATGTAAAGTCTGGAAGCCGCAAGTTTCCGTTTAAGCATACCGGGAAACTTCTAGAAGTTCAGACCGGAAAGTTCTCGGGTCCCTTAGAAATCGAGTTCGACGGAAAAGTCTCTGACAACTTCACAGGATTCTACAAAGCATCCTACGGAGATGGGTACATCCTTAGTACGCATCTTGAAGCGGTTCAAGCTCGCAAAGTCTTCCCTTGCGTGGATCATCCCGCGTTCAAAGCAGTCTTCAAATTGCAAGTACGAACTGATTCGAACCTCTCTGTCATCTCTAACATGCCTGTCGAATCCGAAACGAAAGAGGGCGGCAGGAAGACAGTCACGTTCAAGAAGACGCCGAAAATGTCTACCTATCTCCTCTACATAGGCGTTGGAAAGTTCGCTCAAGACAAGAACAAGCACGGTGAGACTGAGCTATACGCAGCGTACGCGGATCGGCCGACGGGAAAGATCAACACCGGGTTCTCATTCGAAGCTACCCAGAAAGTCCTAGACTTCTACGAGTCGTACTTCGGTATCCCATTCCAGCTACCCAAGCTGCACAATGTGGCTGTTCCGGAGTTTGCTTACGGGGCAATGGAGAACTGGGGAGCAATTACATACAGGGAAATTCTGCTGCACGTGGACAAGGACACGAGCATACGAGCAAAGAAGTCAGTAGCTCACGTCATCGCGCATGAGATCGCTCACATGTGGTTCGGAGACCTCGTCACGATGAAATGGTGGGACGACCTCTGGCTCAACGAGAGCTTCGCGACGTTCATGGACTTCAAGTCAACAGACAGCGGATATCCAGACTGGAAAGTCTGGCAAGATTTTGTCCGCACGTCCACCTCCGGCGCCATGGGCCGCGACTCCCTTACCAAGACTCATCCCATCATGGCGAAAGTCCATGACCCCGAAGAAATAGAGGAACTATTCGACGAGATCAGCTACGGAAAAGGCGCCAGTATCCTTCGTATGATCGAGGCATACATCGGCTCAGAGAATTTCAAGAGGGGAGTAGCTCAGTATCTCCAGAAATTCCGCTACAGCAACGCTTCCGGTCACGATCTCTGGACAAACCTTCAGCAAGCCTCCGGGACTGATGTAGGACGAATAATGGAAGGATGGATCAGCCAGGAAGGCTTCCCAGTCGTCAGGGTCTCATTGGCAGGCACGAAGCTAACGCTTGAACAAGAGAGATTCCTTCTTACAGGTGGCGCATCGAATCAAACCTGGCCGATTCCCGTCACAATGAACGTTGACAGTAAGAAACAACTATTATTGCTAGACCAGAAAAAGTCCGAAATCAATCTTCCAACAGCTACACGATCGCTCAAAGTAAACGTGGACCAGACAGGATTCTACGTCGTTCTCTACCAAGGAAAAGAACTACAAGAACTAGTCTGGACAGGAAAACTCTCACCACTAGACAGGTGGGGACTAATCAACGACGCCAAGGCATTCCTACTCTCTGGACGAACATCATTCAAAGAATACCTCAGCTTGATCGGTAGATATCAGAAAGAGGAAGAGTATCTTCCAGCGATCGAAATCTCCGACCAGCTCTCATTCCTCTACCAGATCGCACCCTCAGAAATGATCGAAATCGCCCGGAAGTTCCACTCCTCTGGTCTCAAGATTTTCGAGAGCAAGAAAGACGAGAATAGCACCACTTTGAAAGGGGTCATCGCTGCCCGCCTCACACTTCTAGACGACGCCTACGCAAAGTCGGCTGGGTCGAAGTTCAAGGAACTAGCCAGTGTCGAGCCGGACATGAAAAGGTCCGTAGTCATGGGATACGCAAGGTCCTCCAACGACTATGATGGCTTGATCATCAGATACACGAAGAGTACTACCGACGAAGAACGGCTGAGATTTCTGGAAGGATTGGTCAGTTTCAGGAATCCTGAACTCATCTCAAAGACGCTAGACTTTGCGCTGAGCGGTAAGGTGAAGCGGCAGGACGTTAGGAATGTGATCCTCTACGCGACCGCGAATCCAGACGGGAAGATTGCTCTGTGGGAATGGTTCAAGAAGAACATGGCTAAATTGGAGCAGATGTACGCGGGCACGGCTCAATTCTCCATTATTCTTCGAGAATACCTTTCGATCATCGGGGTTGGACGAGCTGCTGAGGTCGAGAGATTCTTCAGTGAGCACAAAGTTATCGGAGCTGATATCGCTCTAGAAAGGTTGAGAATCTACGACAAGCTCGCGAAGAGTATCGCCGCGAGCTCGTAGCGTTATCGGATCATGGATGATTCTGGCATACGGGTATGTCAGAGTGGGAAGTTGAAAGTCTCTTACAGGTGACGCAGGAACGTTCTCACGAGTAATAGTTAGGGTCTAGTTGGGTTTCCAGGCTATTCCTCGGAACCCTGAGAATGTCCCAGTCGGTACGCTCTTTAATGTGCCACTCGAGTATGTGAGCATGACTCCGGATCCGCCTACGATGTAAGCCGTGCCGGCTGACCAGCTCACGTAGTAGAGAATACTGCTGGTAAGTGTGGGCAGGGCTGTCAAGCTGGAACCGTCGTATGTCAACACGAGTCCTGAGTCGCCGACGAGCAGTGCCATGCTGCCTGTTGGGTTGAACGATATGTACCGAACCGTCAACGACGAACTGTAGATTCCCGCAGTATTCAGTAGCTGGAATGTTGTCCCATCGTATCGGAGAATCGCGCCGCCGGAGCCGGCTAGGAGAGCGTAGGACCCGTTGGGATTCCAAGCGACAGCGTCGAGGCTCTGGCTTGTCGGTGACGTCAGCTGGGTCACCTGGCTGGTCGAAGACTGGTACTGGTAGATCTTGCCGAAGTAGGTGACAAGCAGAGCCTGGGTCCCGCTTGGATTCCAACTAACGGCCCGGTAAGATACGGCGTAAGGATTGGAAATTTGTGTCACGGAGCTGCAGTCGTACTTGAGGAGTGCTCCTCCCGACCCACCTATTAGCGCGTACGACCCGTCCGGTCGCCACGCAACTGAGATGAGGTTGATAGTGGTGCTAAATCCTGTGGGTATGCTAGTTAGTGTAGTTCCATCCCATTTGATGAGGACCGCGGCATTCCCCACTATGACCGCGCAAGACCCGTCAGGCTTCCATGCCACTGCGCTCAGCTGGGTTGTTACTGGCTGGCCGATGAGGGTGAGTGTATTGTTCGGATACAGCTTGTAAACGAATCCCTCGTAGGATACCACCAGAGCATACGCAGGGCTAACGTTAGTACCGGTAATTGTCATGTTGAGGAGGAAGCTGTGAGAGAGTGATCCGCTAGTCGCAGTGACGTTGATCTTGTATGCGCCTGGCGAAGCACTGGCGGATGTGACGTTCAAAGTTGAACTTCCTACGCCATTCGAACTAAGCGTAACAGTTCCAGGGTTGAGATTTGTTGAGGGACCCAGAGGAGAAGATGATGCTGAGAGGGTCACAGTCCCGGAGAATCCATTCAGGCTGGTCAGGGTGATGGCTGATGTTCCCGAGGCCCCTTGGGCGATGGTCAAAGAGGTTGGACTTGCGGACAGAGTGAAGTCAGGAGCTGATGTAATCTGGTAGGTCACAATGGCTGAGTGAGAGAGACCGCCACTGGCACCGGTCACGTTGGCAACATAGCTCCCAGCCGCGTTTGAAATGCACGACATGTTCGAGGTGCCTGAACCTCCAGAGATCGTTGTCGATGATAAGGTGCAAGAAAGGCTGGGCGAGGTCGTAATCACACTGAGTGTAACCGTTCCCGTAAAACCGTTCATGGAGGCCACGGTTATTGTGGAGAGACCCGGGCTGCCAGTAGTATCACTGACACTCGTCGGATTCGCCGTCAAGCCAAAGTCGGGAGTGGCGATGACTTTGAAGGCTACGCTTGTAGAATGAGTTAACGTGCCGCTAGTCCCCGTCACATTGGCAGAGTAGTTGCCTACGATGCTGCCGGTGCATCGAAGCAAGGATGTACCCGAGCCTCCTGGGACCGCAGTTGAGCTAAGGGTACAGGACAGACTGGTCGAGTTAGTTGTCGCCGCAAGATTAACAGTGCCACTAAACCCGTTGATTGCAGCCACAGAAATCGTCGAGCTTCCAGCAACGCCAACACTGGTCGAGACGCCGACTGGATTGGCTGTAATGGCGAAGTCTTGGACATGGTATGTGACAGTAGCACTATGAGAGAGAGTACCACTCGTTCCAGTAACGTTAGCCAGATAGTTGCCAGCGGTCGATCCACTGCAAGATAGGACAGAGCTCCCGGAGCCACCGGTAATGGTTGTTGGCGATAATGCACAGGCGATGTCAGTGGCGTTGGCGGCGACCGTAAGAGTCACTGTTCCGACAAAGCCGTTTTCCGGTGAGACAGTAATGGTTGAATTGCCAGGAACGCCGACATTGACGGTCGCGGTCGTCGGGTTAGCGGATATTGTGAAGTCTTGAACCGGAATTGTGACATTGTAGGTGACATTTGCAGCATGGGACAGACCGCTATTCGTACCTGTGACCGTTGCCACATAGCTACCCGGGAGAGACGCGGTACACGATAAGGTAGAAGTGCCCGAACCGTTACTGATACTGTTACGCGAGAGAGCACAGACAAGATTCGCGGAGTTCGTAGTGGCGGCTAAGAGTACTGTTCCGGCGAAACCATTCAGAGGGGCAACTGTAATCGTGGAATTACCCGCGACGCCTACACTGTCATTCACGCTGGTCGGATTCGCAGCTACGGTGAAATCCTGCTCTTGGTATCTTACAGTGGTACTATGCGAGAGGCTACCGCTGGAGCCGGTTACAGTGGCCAGATAGTTACCCGCCGGAGAGCCCCGACAGGACAAGGTCGACGTGCCAGAGCCTCCATTGATGCTTGTTGATGAGAGCGTGCAAGACAGTTTCGTGGAGTTGGTTGTGACTACGAGTGTTACGGCACCGCTAAAGCCGTTCAGAGGAGCAACAGTTACTGTCGAATTGCCAGCGTCACCAGAGTTCACTGTCACAATAGTCGGATTGGCTGAAAGCGTGAAATCCGGAGCATTAGTGGCGTGAAAGACCACGTTGGCCGAGTGGGATAACGTACCGCTCGTACCGGTAACAATGGCGAGATAGTTGCCTGGGACGTTTGAAGAACACGACAAGGTAGAGGTTCCAGAGGCGCCGCTAATCGATGCTGAGGATAGAATGCAGGACAGGTTGGTCGAGTTGGTGATGACAGCGAGGGTGACAGTACCTGAGAACCCATTCAGGGGCGATACGGCGATTGTAGAGGTCCCAGATGCACCCGTAGTCACTGAAACACTTGCCGGGCTGGCTGAGACAGAAAAGTCCTGTACGTGGTAGGTAACTGTTGCGGAGTGGGACAGACTACCACTGGTGCCTATTACGGTAGCGAGATAGTTGGCGGCGGGAGACCCATGACAGGAAAGAGTGGAAGTGCCTGATCCTCCTGTGATACTGGCTGAAGAAAGCGTGCAGACGAGACTTGTCGAGTTGGTCGTCACCGAGAGAGTAACTGTTCCAGTGAACCCGTTCAGAGGAGCAACAGTTACCGCGGAAGTACCACTAGCGCCTGTGATGACGGTTACACTGGTCGGGCTTGACGATACGGCAAAGTCAGGCGAAGAAGTTTGGACCGAGACAGAGACGCTTGTTGAGTGGGAGAGAGATCCGCTTGTACCGGTAACAGTCACATTGTAGTTTCCAGCTGTGGATCCTGTCACGGTACATGTCGACGATCCAGACCCGCCTGTGATGGTGGTCGGGTTGCAGTTTACTGTTAGTCCTGTTGATGGGCTTATCGATGTTGAGAGGTTAATGGTGCCGGTGAAACCGTTCTGGCTCGTAATCGTAACGGTGAACGTGCCGGTCGAGCTGCCTGACAATGGTAGGGCTACGAAGTTGTAGGTAAATGGAGCTGACGAGCCGCTGATGTAGAAGATTCCTCCGGTGGTAGGAAAGCTGTTTGTCGGAGAGGATGTGATGAAGCTGGTAATGCTATCAGGATACGGGACGGCCGTAGTGCCTACTATCTTGGTGGTTTTGGTCCAGCTGCTGCCTGCTCCCTTCCACTCGTCGATTCTCTGCAGCGTTGCGTTCATCCAGAAGAGGTAGAACTGGTTGTGGGCTGGGTCATAGCTTGCAGCGTCTGGGAACGAATAGTAGGATGACGAGAATGTTGTTCCTGTCCGGGATTCGCCGACTCCTATGACGTTAGTGGTCCAGGTTCCAGTCGATGAGCGTGATGCAAAATTGAACGTCTCCGGGCCGTTGTCGAAGTAAATTGCGTAGACGTTTGTTCCAGAGTTGAAGAGCCACGCGTTGACATCGTTCTGTGTGGTAGCGGACGAAATCTGCTCGTCTGGAAGATTCAGGTTCGGGGTCCAACTGGTACCGTTAAACAGCCTACCGTGAAGGTCGGAACCTCTTAGCCAGTAAGAGGCGTAGATCTCGCCGCTGCCTAAGGAGACTAATGCAATATGCCAGTTATTGGAGTGAGCAGTAGAGAGAGTAATTGGTGTTGTCCAGGATGCAAAATTTGTACTTGCGGAGTGAATTATCTGGGGCAGGTCGGTTCCGTTACCACCGCAAGCGCTGTGACTATCGCTAAGAAAGGCGATCCAAGCTTGGCCGGTGCTATCAACAATAATCTCATCATTTGGATAAGTGTTAGTCGACAGCCCCTTCAGGGCGATCTGCTCGGCCTGCCAGTTGACAGTTCCTGAAGAGCCCACAAGTGTCCCGGTTCGGAAGTACATGTTTCTCCCGCATGTCGATTCGAAGGTGAGTTCGTCGTAGCGGACATAGTAGACATTTGTGCCATCGGTGTAGACGCTGAAGTCGCTGTCGGTAACGTGAACGTTGAGGTTTATCGGGGTCGCCCAGCTAGATCCCGTGGAGGATGTGGTATAGAGCAAACAGCCTGCAATACCTTCACAAGTTTGGGACGAATCCTCGAAGAAGATCCAGATGTGGCCTTGTGCGTAGAACGAATCGGAAAGGTAAGAGGATTCAAACCATGTTCTGTCGCCGCTCGTTGTAATGGTCATGGGAGTTAAGGTATTAGACGAGCCCTGGCCTAGAGTCAGAGAGTTTGGATTCGCAGAGATGGCAAAGTCAGCTGGCCCGTTCACTGAAACATTTACCTTTACCGAGTGGGATAGAGAACCGCTTGTTCCTGTGACGTTAACGATGTAAGAGCCCACACTGGCATTGTTCGTGTTGATGTTCAGCGTGGAGCTTCCAACCCCGTTCGAGGATAAGGTTACGGTCGACGGGCTGAGGCTGGCTAAGGGTCCGGATGGAGAGACCAGCGCTGAGAGACTAATCGTACCAGAGAAACCATCGAGACTTACGAGACTGATGGTGGAGGTCGCGGACGATCCCTGAGCGATGGTCAAGGACGTAGGATTCGCAGACATGCTAAAGTCGGGGGTTGACTGGGTTGCTACCGTCACGGAAACACTCGACGAGTGGCTTAGAGAACCGCTGGTTCCGGTGATGGTGACGCTGTAGCTTCCCGGACTCGGACTGTTCATCGTGCAGGTCGATGATCCTGACCCGCCAGAAATGCTGGTCGGGTTGCAACTTACACTAAGCCCGGAGGGTGAGGCTGAAGTTGTAAGGCTTACAGTTCCAGTGAAACCGTTCTGTCCGGATACAATTGCACTGAACGTGCCTGTTGAACCAGCCGCGAAAGAGACGCTGGACGGGGTCGTTGAGATACTGAAATCTTTCTGGCCTGAGAGTCTCCATGCTGTCAGTGGATGTATCTCCCAGCCGTTGTAATTGTGATAACCCGCGGATAGATGGCTGGGATCCCAGTAGACGAAGCCCTGAATGTCTATCTTGGTGGACGCGTAGCTTGTTTGACTGGCCAGAGCCGACGGGTCGCATGCCGTGCTGGTTCCGCAATATCCCGCCGCGAGCCAGTCATGATCTATCTCAGAGTGAATTCGGCCGTAGCATGTAGGATCAGACGCGCTAGTACATGAGGTAGAGAAGTTAGGAACCACCGCTGGGTCAAAAACGTTGAATGTATGATCATATGTCGTAGCGTGGCTCGTACCACCGTTGGTAGGATCGTACGATGAGGCCGAGTCTTCGGTAGAAATGCTATCTCTCTCTATGCCGTCGATCTCGACGAACAATGATTTGCCGTTCGAATTCGCGCAGTTTGGCCCGGGCGAGACCCAGCCTGGAGGTGTGGGTCCAGGTGTGAGCCATCGTTTTGCTGATCCTCCCGCGACGCTCGTGGTGATACCCGGAGAGAATGGACTTGCGGAGAAAGATCCGGACCCTGTTTTGTTAGCAGTTATGTCAGTGACACGCACGATTAGTGGAGTGCACTGAACCCGTGGGTTCCAAGATGTCGAAGTGGTTGCCTGGACCATGGGAACGTACCCTGCATGGATAGCAGCCACAAATGAAACGAGAACGATGAAAGTTGGGAGAAGAATATTTCCCAAGAATCTCTTGCGCTCTAGTCGGGTCTGAGCAGCCTTCTCAAAAACACGTTTCAGACAGTGACCATCCGAAAACTTCGCTCGGGAGAGGCGTACTAAAGCACAGTGGTTGTCAGCAATCTTTGGATACAGAAATCAGTCCGTAGGTGGAAACAAATCTCGAAACTCCACTATCGGGGAAGGGTCCCAAGGAATTTTTTCTGATTTCTAGAATGATCCCATGAACTTCTAGTGTCGGACAGGAAATCGATTTGCCCTCAATGTGAGGTTCAATCCTGATGTCTTAATTACGGTGCGAGCGATGCAAAATTGAAGCGGAAATGATCTGGTTCGTTGGGTGCCGCATCGAAGCCTTCAGGTGAGGGATGCCAGCCATAATACAACGGTTTGAACGCAATATCATCCAGACCCTACCGGTTTCCACGGCAATTACTTGCCAAAATTCTTATTTGGGACGGAAACAATCCCTCCCTCACGCTCTTAACCGGATCCTGAGCTGACCTAGAAACAATGAGCCCAGACGGCGCTGCTACAAGTTCCATTCTAGAAGAGAGGCCTGAGGATAAGGAGAGTCTCCCAAGCGCGACGAGGGCCATACGGCTCGAGGGAGATCTTGACCATGCCTTGGAAGAGATTGCCAAGCAAGAAAATCAGAGCGTCAGTCTCATCATGAACAAGGCCCTGCTCAGATATGCAGAATGGGAGTATCCCGCCGGAAGGTTTGGTCTGATAACAGTGTCTTCTAGCGTTACGAGGAAACTGTTCGAGCTACTGACTGTCGACCAGGCTAGGACCTTTGGGAGAGAGGCTGGCGCCCAGTTCCTTTCTGAGTTTGTCAATTTCTGGTTTAAAGCTCTAGACTTCAACGCGCTTCTCAAGGCGCTCGAGTATTTAGGAGATCGATATGCGAGGGATTTTCATTTCGACCAGAGTTTTGATGGGAAGGTTCACACGATCATAATAAAACACGATAGAGGCTCCTCAACCTCCGCATATTACGCCGAGGCGTTAAGAGCACTTCTCGAACGTTTAAACATGAAAGCGGAAACGGTCGAGAGCGATCAGCAGGTTACCATTACTGTCCGAAACTAGGATTCTAGGAATGAATACAGGGTCGCGCATTCCCGGCCCCCTATGAATAGGGACAGACAACAACCTGAAGATCAGGCACAATCACTTCTGCATATCTTCCGGATGTGCGTCTTACGCAATTGGTGAGAGGTCTGAAGATCTGTATGTTTGCCGATCTCTCCGGCTCAAAGGCACACGTATGCGCTTGAATATGTCATCGACCGGAGGCTGCAAGCTCTTCAAGGGATCCAGAGCAATCTCCGCAACGACTTGGTTGTCCGTACTGGTCAAACTAAACCGTTTGGCCTTTCCCTCAAGGCTTTCGCTAAGCATAGTTTCTAACGTTCCTCCGCTCTCGAGTGCTTCGCTAAGCATGGCTTCCAGCATTCCCTCGTAGAAGAGCGACCATTTTCTCCCCATGCCATGCAGAAGCGTCAATATTCGCGTGGAGCCTATCGTTGCTTGGTCGAATTGGAACCTTCTTCCGTACCGGCCGAAGAGTTCGAGGATACGGATTCGAGGCTCTATCCCATGGTCTTGATAGTAGGATGTGGCAACGGTTCTCCACTCGTGGCGCCATTGCGACCTCCCAAGCTCTCGAGCCTCTTCCTCTGGGACCCATGTCATCAGTTTTGTAAGGAGCGAGGAGAACGTGGAGACCACTTGGAACTTTTCGCTGACCACCTCCCATTCCACGTATTTCCTTAATGCACGATTTGCGATGACGTTAACACTGAGATCCTGTTCCTCAGCCTCCGTGGTGAGCCGTTCAATAGTATCAGTATCCAGATGGAGGGTGAATGTCTTCGACTTGGCCCGACGCGATGGTTTTGAAGAAGACAAATTTCTCAATCCCCTCTAACCGATGCCGTCTGCGCCCGGGGGATTGGGTCCAAACGCTTGAAGGAAGAGTTCGCATTTAAACCAACACTTTTTGGATAATGAATACGAATAGTTGGTAATCGTCAGAAATGGTACAGACTACCAGGCAGATACCCGGAGATAACTAGGATAGGCGGGGCTAACTTGAGATGGATGCAACTATCTTTTCGATTATCTAATTGTGGACTGCGATTGTAAGTTGTTGATCGCTCTCGACTGCGTCCACTTTCATATTCAAACGATTGAATAGAACCCTCGCAATCTCAGCATAGAATGCTGACGTCCTGGGTCCTCTATCGTGCTTGAAAATGATCGTGTGCACGCTCCCATCGAAGCTGTGCTCGAATTTGAAAGACCTAGCGTACTCGCTGCCAAGAATCTCTAGGGCCTTCAAAGTCGTGTCGAAGTCGATCTTCTTGAACCAGAAGTTGATGAACTCGGAATATTCGTTCGTGGCGGACTGTCGGCCCAGTTCCCTGGCCTCCTCGTCTGTGAAAGTCTCATATATTCTCCTCATTTTAGCGGTAAACGCCATCATGAGCCCGAATTTCTCTGCGTAGATTTCCCATTCAACGTGTCGTCTGAGTGCCTTGTTTATTATGAAACTGATGCTCACGTTTTCTTGTTTGGCGAGTTCTTCCAGCTTTGCCAATACGTCGCCGTCGAGTCTTATGGTGCGGGTCTCGCTCGGGACGCGAGCGGTTTCAGCCTTCTCTACTTCGAGCTTTAGTTCGGTCAACGAGTTTGCCATAATTGGTTACCCGTGCCTACTCGGCGATGATCCTCTGTAAGAAAGGGGGATTTCTGGCAGTATTCGCCTCTCCGAGGGTTGGCGGCGGGACTCTGACCAGCTCGGCTTGTGTGTTTCGCGGGGGATTCTTAGACGAATTACTACCTGGTCTTCGGTGCGTTCGGATTCTGGATCAACATTTAGAAGGACTTTGAATAAACTGGTCAAGAATTCTTCGTTGAAAACGGACCCTTTTGCGCCGAGTCCATGCTTCACTATTATTGTATGCGTCTTGCCGTCGAACGTGTGCTGTAGGCTGAATATTCGTGCTCGGGAACCGAATAACCTTAGAGTTTCGAGAACTGTGTCTAGGCTCAGCTTCTTGAACCGGAAGAGTATGAAGTCTCTTCCAAAGTTCTTTGCCGCCCACTCCCCTAATTCCTTGGCCTGTTCAGGCGTGAAATAACTGTACATTTTAGCATGCAGGAATCCGGGGATGGAGACGAAGCCGAATTTCTCGGCTGCGATATCCCACTCAGTCAGCTTCTTGAGGGACGAGGTCACGAGATAGTTGACGCTAACCCGTTCCTGTTTGGCAAGTTGCTGTAGTTCACGGTCGACTTCAGGTGTTAGACGTATCGTCCTTGTGATCGTTTCGCGTGCCGTATGCGTTCCCTTGTGGTACACTTAGCACTACTAGGTGCGTATATTACTGTTCTGTGTTCTAATCCATTCACTTAGAACACCCGCGCATTTTCGCGGATATCTTTCGGTGTCTTGTGATTTCCAAATCATGAGTGGACACCTTCGTCCCATTGGCACTCGACTCCTCAAAAATGACAACGGCACAACACGGTCGAACACAACATAAGATTTCGGGTTCTCTTCCACCACATATCTCGTCCATTCGGTCAATTTTATGCCATAATTCACCAAGCCAGTGGATGTTGAGTGCGGGCGAGTTTTTCGCAAGGAAACGCCACCAGGCCAACTGTACCTTGCTCCAATATTACATCGCTATAGCCGCTTACACTCTAAAAGAGACACTCTAGCGCAGTTCTAATTCAAAAGTTCTATCACGTTTCTTCTGTCTCCAGATAGAAGCGTATTCACGTCAAGTGATCGATTATCGCGCATTTGTTTGCCAATAGCGTTCTGATCGTGTCCTGTGTTGTTGTTGGTAAACGTCCAGGCTATATGCAAAAAGGGCACTTACTCCGGAATCTCGGGATAGCTACGGAGAGAAAGGATATGGCGGTAGAATTTGAGATGCGAAAATGGTCCGTGATCGTGAAGCTCGAAGGCTATACGTCGCCTTCTAGCGCGCAAGCACTCGTTCAGAAGGTTCACGGAATCATCGAATCCTTCCAAGATGACGGGGTCGATGTTGAGGTTTTCATGCTCTTGGAGGACGAAAATGGTCTGGGTGCCATAGACGAACTTGTCCCACGCAAACCCGACAGACTGACGGATAGGAAGCAATCAGACTAGAATATCGAGTCGGAAGCGAACGCGAATGAAGTCCCTGATGTTAACTTGGGAGTTTCCGCCTCGAATCATAGGCGGCATTTCAACTCACGTCTACCACCTCTCGAAGGCTCTCGTCGAAAGAGGAACTTCAGTTCGTGTGATAACCTGCGATTTCCCGAAGGCGCCTGATGAAGAGATTGTTGACGGGGTCTTTGTATCAAGAGTTGACAGCGGCCAGGTTCCCCAGACCAACTTCCACCTATGGGTTTACCATCTCAACTCCCAATTGATAGAGCGAGGCAATGAGATTCTAGAGGAAGAGAGGTTCGACGTTCTACACGCTCATGACTGGCTAGTCGGTAGAGCAGCGATCGAGCTAAAGACGCACTATGACCTACCCCTAGTGACAACGATTCACGCGACGGAGATGGGACGGGGAGGAGCCCTTGAGGAGGGCTACAGGAAGAAGATCCACGCTACTGAGCGCTTGCTGACAGAGAACAGCGAGCGAGTGATCTGTTGCAGCAACTACATGGTCCACCACGTTCAAGACGTTCTAGGCGTCCCGGCCGATAGAATTCACGTCGTTCCCAATGGTGTAGACCCGTCAAGATTCGAGGCCCGTACCCTTGGAACCGCCCAAACTGAATCCAGGTCCGATAACGGGAAGACAATACTCTTCGTGGGACGCCTCGTCAGGGAGAAGGGCGTGTCAATGCTCCTTGAAGCAGTCAAGGAGCTGAGAAAGGGAATCCCAGCGAATCTACTGGTTGTGGGCGACGGTCCAATGAGAGATCACCTCGTGAGAAAAGCCCTTGATCTCGGCCTTGATGGAAACGTACGTTTCACTGGATTCGTCGATTCATCCACTCTAGTATCCCTTTACAGGTCAAGCGACGTTTGCGTCGTCCCTTCCCTCCATGAACCCTTCGGCATGGTAGCCCTTGAAGCAATGGCTGCAAAAACACCAACAGTGGTCTCCAACGTCGGCGGGCTATCCGAGATAGTGGAAGACGGAGTCACCGGCATGAAATTTCCCCCCGGCGACAGAAAAATGCTGGCGGGTGCCCTCCGCAGAGTGCTTGAAGATCCTTCATTAGCCGAGCAACTGCGCACAAACGGGAATCGCCATGTCAGAGACCACTACGGGTGGGAGCCAATCGCTGAAACGACAATATCCATCTACGGTCTAGCTCAATCTCAACAGCGAGTCCCAGTCATTTCCATCTCTGACGAAGAGCTACTGGGAGACGAGGATCTTCTCCACTATCTCCACGCGGTCGGCGCGACAGAGGAAAATGCTGCAAGGAGCGCCAAAGAGATCGCCTCCGCAGTGGGCGCCCCCGAGATTCCTGTCAAACTGGTTCTCGGAAGACAAGTCTCTTCAGGCTATGTCTCCACTGTTCTCGACGACGAATTATCCAGCGTCCGTTACCATCTGAGCCCAACTGGCGTAATCAAAGTCTGCAGTGATTTTTCATGAGTCGCGCGATTACAATCCAGCGGGAACTGGCTACTATTGCTATTGTTCACCATGCAAACCAACTTGTGATCACCGATGGCTATGATAACCGGGTGGGAGTCAGTTCGATCGCTGGAACTTCGACCTCTCCAACAGGCCTAATGCGGGTCCTGGATCTTCACGAACGTTACAGAGTACCCTTCAACCTACATGTTAGTGGGACGCTCCTCGAATCTCTGGCGTGGCATTGCCCTGAATTTCTCTCAAGACTGAAGCATCTGTCCAAGAGCGGCCTCGTCGAATTGATAGGCGGCAGCTATGGCCAGAACATGATGAAGTTCTTCTCCCACGAACATAACCTCAAACAGTTACAGGAGCATCTCTCCCTCTACCAGACACTACTCGATTGGGACCCGGCAGAGGTCACTACTTTCTGGGTTACCGAGCGGCTCTGGGAGACGGAGACAGTCGCTCCCGTTCTGACCGACAAGAACCTCCAGAACGGAGGCTATCGCCAAGTACTCCTCGACGACAGACTCCTGTACCCCGATACTGAACATCCCAGCCCCCGACAATCCTACGATTACTACCGCAGATGGGACCCTTCCAACTTTCGAACATACAACATCAGAAACGGAAACGGACTTCGTCTACTCCCTATCTCGATCGATCTTCGCCAGAACATTCCGCCTCGAACTGCTGAGAGCCTCCAGAGAATCAAGGTCCAACTGCACTGGCTTCTCGATGTAAACCCGCACTACGATAATGGTCTAATCGCGATCTACGCAGACGACATGGAGAAAGCCGCTGGAGTCGGATGGGATTCTAAAGGGCCAGACCAGTTCGAAACCGTACTCAAATGGGTATCCGAAAACCCGTCATTGCAAGCTGTCAAACTAGCTGAATGGATAGCGCTAAATTCGCCCAGAGCAGAAAAACGCATCGACCCTGGCACATACCGGGAGCTCGTGAGCGACTTTGAAGCTGGAGAGACCTACGACAATTGGTACTATGATCCAAGATGGGCACCATACCGAGAACATTACACATGGTCCGAGAACCGAGTTCGCGAGCTTAGACTGCAGGGGGCAGATCACAGTCTCATCCAGCTTGCATGGAAGGTTCTCCTAGCTTCGGCATGGCAGACCGCGTGGCACACACCGCAGATAGGCGCCCACGGAGAAAAAGGCAGCGATGGAGGCCCAAGCGCTTGGACCAAGGCCGTTGCAAGTCACAGCAGACTAGCGGCGATAATGGCCGAGGCTGGCTACTGGATGTGTCACAAAGACGAGTTCTGCCACGCCCAGCTTCAAGACATAGACCACGACGGCAACGAAGAACTGGTTCTGAAGAACAATGCCCTCTTCGCGGTCATGTCTCCAAAAAACGGCGGTCGTCTAGTCTATCTCTTTGCGGTGCAGAACGCGCCAGGCGGACTCGTAATTGGAAATCCCGTGGATGATTGGAACCTGCTCGAGGACCTCCACGGGTACATGGATCTTCCACCCAACCATCCGGGCGCGTTGTCGGACGTAGGATACGAACACGACGCGTACTCTGCGGAGATAATTGTCCCAGAAGGAGAAACGTCTAAGGTCAAACTACGAAATACCGAGAAAAATCGATCCGGCTTCGGAATCGAGAAAAGCCTTCTACTAGAACAGGACAATAGTACTATTCGCGTAGACTACACAATCCCCGCCGGGCTAACTAGGCTCTCTACCGAAATAGGGTTCTCACCGGACTACTTGCAACTTCTCCGGAAAGGACCATCCGGAGTACGAGACTACTCGCCCACAGAAAGCGTCAGAGGATGGTCCAACGGTTCTGTAACCGCCGGAGCCAGGCTAGACCGGTCCTCGGCCTTCTGGGCAAAACCCCGCCAAGAGACATTCGGACACGGATATCTCCTCAGCGTGACTGGAGAACGTGAGTTCACGGTCTGGATAGGAGCGGAGGACTAGGCCCAGCATGACTCAGAGAACCTTAGACGGGCTTGACCGTTTTCCCTTGGAATCTCCCTACATAGAAGGTCTGAAGGACGTCGACTTCTTCAGGGATCTTCTCAGCACTCCAGCATTCGACCAGGAATCTCATGAGGAATTACGTGGATTCGAAGCGCGAACCCTGAAGAAACATCTCCGGAAGACTATAATCGACTACACGCTAAGCTTCACAAACTCGACTCGGAATTATATCGGAATATACCGCGAATCCGACGAACGCCTAAAGAATGTATTCACTGTTCTAAAAATCCTCAGGGCCAATGGCTTCGCAGAAGACAGCAAACTCACCGTGCCCAGACCCATCCTGTACATGCCAGAACTATCATTCCTATTGATGGACAAGGCCGATGGCGCGCTGCTCCGCGAAATCTTTGAGAGAAAAGACGATCCAACACCATATGTTAAGGGTGCAGCACAATGGCTCGCGAAACTCCACAGCAGCAAAGTCAGGTTTGAAGGTGTAAGATCGAGGAAGGACGAGGTGGATGCTTCACTCAGGTTTACTAGAGCAGCATCGTGGCTGTTTCCCCGTCTGAAGTCAGATATTGATTCCATATCGGACCAACTGATCCGTCTACAGGAAGCACACCCCCCCAGGCCAAGGAGGCCGATCCACGGAGATTACCATGCAAGAAACATCATCTCCTCTCCGGAGCTCACAACGGTCATAGACCTAGAAGAGGCTCGAATGGGAGACCCTGCCTTCGACCTCGGCTATTTTGCGGCTCAGACTAAGATGACTCATGGAACAGGGCAGATCATAACGCAGGCTACAGAATTATTCCTCCAAGAGTATCTAGAATGCCAGCAATCAGTGCCAGAGGATTTTTCGCAGAGCGTCGCCGTCTTCGAAGCACAGACATACTTTCAGCGGATCTACCACACCTACTATCTTCTAGAAGAGGAGCCCAACTTTGACCAGATCTCCGACTGGCTGAAGGAGTGCAAATGGTCCCTTCAAAAGGCATCAGCGGAGGATCCCTAGGATGAAGCAAGAATCCAGCCCAAGAGATTCGCACTCCGGCATGAGAGCCAACTCATGGCATCCTCGGACCAATTTCCTTCGTGTAGTACGTTCGAGTAGAAAACGTGTAGACCAAATAATAATCTGGAGGATGAACGCTTGAGCAACCCGATCTCCCAAGAAGCAGATTACAAAGAGCACTTCGCCCTACGCGCAATCAGAGCAACCCTAAATCTTCTATGCGTCGCAATAATCGGGCTGCTCAACTACCTCACCTTCGAGAGCCAAGCTAACCCAACGCTGAAGGCTTGGGTCATCGCAAACTATGGGTTCCTGTCGCTCTTGCTCGATCCGTACGTAGTTCTCAGCATTACCGTTCTGGGAGTCGGAGTAATCTCCTGGACCCTCCTGTCGAGGCCCAGAGGCACATTCCGCAAAATAATTTCCTACCTCAGACCCCACTGGCTGTATGTCCTGGTCATTGGAATCGTGATGGTCAGTGGTGCTTCACTACAGCTAGCACAGCCTTGGATAATCGGTTACCTCCTAGTTGGGAACGTGATCGCATTTCACAACCTGGGATACCTTCCAATGGTCCTTGCTCTATTGGCCGGAGCCTTCGCGCTCCAACAAGTAGCAGCCTTTCTCACTGACTATCTTACCGAGAAGCTGGGAGAAAAGACAGTCCACAAGCTGCGCACAGACGTCTTCGAACACATGGAGCGATTGCCTGTACAATTCTTGGACGAAAGCCGTTCCGGCGAACTCGTCTCTAGGATCATGGGCGACACGAAGGAGGTAGAGAGCATACTGACAGATGACATGCCCGCGCTCGGTTCCGATTTGATCATGGTGGCCGGCGCGTCCAGTCTGCTCTTTGTTGCCAATGAGAGGATTGCTCTAACGATCGTCCCGTTCATAATTGGCATGGTTATCGTCGTAAACTTGTTCAAACGCAGGGTCAAGAGAGGCGCGAGAAAAATCCGCGAAGCCGTCGGCGAACTTTCCGCAAGAACCTTCGAAGTGATCAGCAGCCTTCGCATAGTGAAGAGCTTCCACAGGGAAGAGGAAGAGGCAAAAGAGTTCCGCAATCGGTCACTGGCGATTGTAAGGTCCAATGTGAACCTGGTTAAGCTGTCGTCATTATACTCCAGCATGGTCGACACAGTAACCACACTCGCCCTCCTTGCCCTCCTCCTCGTCGCCGTTCCCAACGTGCTGAACGGAGCAATGACGTTAGGCGCCCTTGTTGCAGCGATCGGGCTGTTGAACAAGATGTTCGACCCGCTCGTATCGCTGAGCAAAGCCAACTTCAAGATCGAAAAGGCCGTCGCGGCGGGAGACAGACTCTTCGAGATCACAGAGATGCAACCAGAGGCTCTCGACGTGCCCGGCGCCTTTACACCTCCAAACCTTCAAGGAGGAATAGAATTCGACAACGTCTCGTTCCAGTACAGCTCAGGCCAGAAAGTCCTAGACCAGCTGAACCTCACCATCAAACCGGGTGAGACAGTTGCCATAGTAGGTTCCAGTGGCGTAGGAAAGTCGACAATAGTCAACCTCCTATTACGCTTCTACGAGCCATCTTCAGGAAGTATACGGATCGACAATTACCCCATCAATCTCCTGAAACTCACATTTCTCAGAGACAGCATTGGCCTAGTAATACAGGACCCGATCCTCTTCTCCGGCACAATACGCGACAACATAGCATACGGAAAGACCGGGGCAAGCCAAGAGGAAATTGTCCAGGCCGCCAAGGCGGCCAACGCACAGGAGTTCATACTCAATCTTTCGAAGGGCTATAGCACAGAGATCGGCGAACGAGGAGTCACCCTCTCGGTCGGGCAGAGACAGCGCATCTCGATTGCTCGTGCGCTGCTCAAGGACCCGAAAATACTCGTACTGGACGAGGCAACATCGAACGTGGACTCGCAGTCAGAAGCGCTAATTCAGGAAGCTATGCGGAGAATGTCGGGCGAGAGAACCACAATTGTCATCGCGCACAGACTCTCGACAATAATGGATGCAGACCGGATAGTTGTGCTCGAAGACGGCAGAATAGCCGAGGTTGGCACTCACCTCGGCTTGTTGCAGCGGGGAGGGGCATATGCGAGAATCTACCAGAACCAGTTGCAAGCTCAGCCCTACCAGCAGATAGGAGGCCGTAGACAATGATAGGCAACCTGACGCGTCCATTAGGAAACAAAAGGCTACCTGTTCGGCTTGTCCTGGTCAGTATGCTCCTTCTGATGTGCATACAATTCTATGGACAGCAAGCCAGCGCTTTGCCTATTGCGAGTTTCACAGTCTCGCCAGTAGATCCTCTGGTGAATCATGCGGTCACCTTCACCGTGAACGGGACCACTTCTAGCGGAGCTAGCTACTACTGGGATTTCGGGGACGGTGGGACTAACAGGACCACGCTCTCCACCATCGGGCACACATACGGAGCTGCTGGAAACTACACCGTGGTTTTGACAGTCAATACCTCGGGGGCGGTAGCTACGCTTACACGTTATGTTGTAGTGTTTACTTCAATTCCACTCATAGCCTCTTTCTCGGTCAAGCCGACCCCACCGGTAGTGGCTACTGCTGTCATGTTCGACGCTACCAGTAGCAGTGATCCCAATGGAAAGATTGTCGGCTACATCTGGAATTTCGGAGACGGTTTCAAGAACTCAACTACCACTCCAATTACTTTCCATGAATATTCTTCTGCTCTGAGAGGATTCAATGCTACACTGACTATCGTCGATGATAACGGGTCCAACTCATCATACCTTGCACTAGTCTACGTTCTCGCAAAGTTGACTGTTGGAATATCCTACAACACTTCTCAGGGAACAGCCCCCTTGACCGTCTCGTTCAATGCCGCGGCGTTGGGAGGAGCGGGCAACTACACCTTTGCGTGGACATTCGGAGATGGTCAGACTGGAATAGGCCAATCGCTGTCCCACAATTATACGGCCGCCGGCACCTATCAGGTCCAGGTCACAGCTGCAGATTCAGTCGGGCATTTCGCCTTCAGTGGTACTGCGATTTCTGTAGTAAACAGCGCACGCCTCGAGGTCGGGCCGATTCCCATGTCGTATCTCTCGAGCGGTGCCGGAGTTGCAGTATTAGGAGTAGTGATTCTCCTCTTGGTCTACGGCTTGATGAGCCGACGTGCTAGGCGAGGACAGCAGAGTGCAGGGCCGAAGAGTGTCGATCCCTACAGCAGCGGGAGGAGGTCTTTCGCTCGTAGTCTGATTTGTCATGGGTACGATTTGAACACGACACAAAACTTGGAGAGTGGGTTGTTCCGATGAAGCTCAGAAGCTTCCGAGTGACGAACTACAGGTGCGTCGACGACTCCGGCGAGGTACAGGTCGATCGGATCAAGACTCTAGTAGGAAAGAATGAGAGTGGCAAGACAAGCATCCTGAAGGCCCTGCACAAGTTCAACCCTGCCACTCCGGAGCCGTATAATGGGCTGAAGGAGTTTCCGCGCAAGCGATTCCATGAGTATAGCGACAAAGCGGCTGTCGTAGAGGTAAAATTCTCTCTAGACCCCGAGGAAAAAGAAGAGCTCTCAAGAATTGACCCCCGGCTCACAGAAGTTTCCGGCGTGTCGGTCACAAAAGACTTCACCGGAACCCACAACGTCCGGTTCTTGCCCGACATCGTAATTCCTCCACCCAATCTGAAAGGACTCTTTCCTCTCCTCATCGAGCTTCGGAGCGAAATGGACAAGCTCGACGATTCCATCTCCGGACCACAATCAGGCGTCCGATGGAAGCTTCTAGATGCTCTGAGCAGAGTTGGGACAGGCATAGGCGAAGACTCGGATCTTTCATCTCCATCATCCGCCAGAGAAACCTTTGTCCGACAAATTCAGGAAATTCTCTCGCTGCTGGGACAGACCCCTGATTCTGAACAGTACATGCCGATCCGAGCCTCAGTACGCGTCATACTAGACACGATCGACTGGCCCAACGTGGAAGCCCAAGTCAACAAGTACATCGTTGAGAAACTTCCAATCTTCGTCTATTTCGAAAACTATGCAATCATCTCGAGCAGAATCCACCTCCCATCCTTTGTGGAACGGCTCAAGGCAGGCGATCTTAGCCCTGAAGAAAAGACAGCTGAGAGACTGTTGTCTTATGTAAAACTAGATCCGGAGAAACTTGCCATGCTCGGGGGACACGAAGGAAAATCCACGAATGAGATTCAGGAAGCGATCGATACTAGAGCGCTCATGGTCGACCGGGCAGCCCTGTCTCTCTCCGGGATCCTCGCCGATCTCTGGCAGCAGAGAAGGAACCGGTTAGACCTCGCACTTGACGGCGAATATCTGAGGCTGTGGGTGGCGGACAACGTCGACGGCTCCAGAATAGAGCTAGAGCAGAGAAGCAAAGGGTTCCAGTGGTTCCTATCCTTCTACCTCGTATTCATGACACAAACTCCAGAGCGACAAAAGAACGCAGTACTTCTCTTGGACGAACCTGGGCTCCACCTTCACGCATCAGCACAGGAAGACCTCATGCGAGCCTTTGCAAAGCTATCAGAGAAGAACCAGATCATCTACGCAACCCATTCTCCCTTCATGATAGACATAGATGCCCTAGACAAGACCAGCCTTCTCATAGAGAGTCCAGAGGGCACAAAAATCATCGAACCTTCAAAAACGACCGACAAAACAGCACTCTTCCCAATCCAAGCAGCCCTCGCATACTCCCTATCCCAGGCCTTGTCCAATGAAAAATACACTCTACTCGTCGAAAACATCACCGACCTCTGGATCCTCTCAACAATCTCGCAACACTTCAAAGCCTCAGGGCACGGATACCTAGACGAAGACATAATCATCACACCCACAGGCGGCGGCCAAAAATCAGCCCTCTTTGCCACAATGCTCTCAGGACAGAGCATCGGCGTAGCAGTGCTATTGGACGCCGATGTCGAAGGAGCCAATGTCAGGAAGAAGCTGACTGAAACCGGCATAGCTAGAGAGACAAGCGTCCTATTCGTCAGCGACTTTGCGCAAGAAGCCGGCCGCGTAGTAGAACTCGAAGACCTCCTGCCGTCTAGTCTCTATCTCAGATTCGTAAACGACCTCTATTCGCGAGAACTTGGCAAGACCCTCATAACTGAGAGTGCGCTAGCACCTGGGATTCCGATCCGAAGATACGTCGAGGACGAGTTTGCAAAGAGAGGGCTCATCTTCTCAAGGTTCCGGATTGCAAGAAACATCATGAACGAATTCCCGCACGTCCCGGTGAGCCAAATGTCTCCAGACTTCGTTCAACGAATGGAGCTCATGTTCTCACAAATCAACAGAATCAAATCCACGGCTCCAGTGCAGAAATTGACAGTAGAGACTCCGCGACGCTCTGGCATGAAATCAATTTTCTCGAGAAATCGAACATGACCGAAAACTTCCCAGAACTTCCAGCAATTTGCATGGTCGAGTCGCAAGATCAGCCAGACGATGCAATCAACGGGGATCGCCCGAGGGCAAGAAAAATGATCACCACTAATGTTGACGAAGGCAATGATCTACCATCAGCCCAAATGATTGAAGAGATCATCTCTGCATATGGACTAGAGCGTCTTCAGATAGACGGCGAATCTCACGAAGGCACAGGCTACGTAACATTTCGCATCATCACGTCCAAAGGCGTCCTGGCCCTTCGCCGCAAGAAGGGTTCTGCTTCCAAAATTATAGCCAAACACCCGGACATTGGGAACAGCATAGAAGCCCAGCATCGCTTGATACTCTTCCTCCAAGACCATTGCTTCCCAGTAGCCACTCCCCTACTGACGAAGAAGAAAGAAACCTACGTGAATATACTCGGGATACCATGCAGCCTCTACCCCTACATCGAAGGCCATCCCTTAGACCCGAGAAACCTCCACCAACTCAGAGCGTCGGCCGAGACATTAGCAAAATATCACGAATTGACGGCAAGATACTCAGGGGTTCCACCTCTCTCACAGACTCCCTTCTCGGAGCTCTTTGCGCAAAAGCTGAATGATTTTCGCGAGCAGTCCGCAACTTTCGAAGACTCGCGGCTTATGCTGCGCATGGGTGAAAGCCTGCTTTCCTTCAACATCGGACTGGATGAAATTGAGTTCGAAATGCAAAACGTTCCTTACAGCTCTCTGCCCAAAGTCGTGATCCACGGAGACTACAAGCCGGAAAATATTCTCTTCAGGGGCAATGATGTTGCCGCAGTCATAGACTTTGGGCGCAGTCGAAACGAAGCAAGACTCTTCGACATTGCCAAGACAATCGCGGGGCTCCTCGGAACCAGCGACGACACAACATTCCTAAACATGACACGTGTATTCTTTGCCGGCTACAACAGCATCTGTCCATTGAACAGGAGCGAGAGGGAATCCCTGTTCTCGCTCATCCAAGCAAGAGTTGCAATCAAAAATCTTGACAGATTCAGCAGGTTGGCCAAAAAGACAGACATGGCTGAGAAGCGCGCGAAAGCAGAGAGATTCAACAGGCTTGGTCAGAATCTACAGTCATTGAGAAACAACTCGGAAGCAATCACGCGACTGTTTCAGGAGACGGCTACCTCCTAGATAGGGTCCGCACGGTGAACGATGGCAACGCAGAGTAGCCCAAGGGGTCAAACAGGATGGAACCAACAAAACCGTTTCAGGAAGCGGAGAAAGAAAAGCCCTGCCCTCTCTGCACAATTCCGCTCGAAGAGGTCCTGATGGAATTTCCGAGGTGGAGGCTGGCCCGGACGAAGACAATGAAGGGCCACAAAGAGCGGCTGATGATCTACTACAAGGATCATGCCAAGACCTTGGACGAACAGTCCGTGGGAGAGGCGCACATGATACTGCTGACGATTGGCCAGAAACTCTTCTCCTACACAAAGCAATGGGGCATCTTTGAACCAGTCTACGCCACTGTTCCGGAACACTGGCACCGGGTCGCTTCGGATCTTGACCCCGGCTCAGAGGACTACGAGCAGATTCTCAAGACTCCACGATTGATCATCGATACGGACCAGATGACAATTGACAGGGTAAACCCCGAACCTCCGAAGATGTTGCCAGAAGATACCGTTTCTGATGGCCATCGCAGGGACAGCAGTACACTCCTCCCGTTCAAGTCGTCAAAACAAGCAGACAATGCGGACGCTTGGAGAGGGCCCGCACAATGACAAATGAAGTTGAGATCCGTAGCGAGTACTTTTCGACGGACGAGAGAAGGTGCGAATCATGCGGTATGATACAAGACGACTGTGTCTGCATTGAATTCACTCTTCCAGGTTAGAAACTTGAAAGCATCAGCAATCCTTCCCAGGCAGGCTCATCAAAGCGCGGTCTCCTCCGAGACCATCGGCCGTAAGTCGAGAGCTCTGTTGCCTTCCTCACTAGCGTTGCTTGGAGTCGTTTCTTCAGCCGAGACCGTCAGTGTCACTGTTCATACGGCCAATGGCACCTCTCAGGCCTTCGAATATGTGACTGTCCGCAGTTCCAATCGCAGCAATAGCAATCCTCGGCGTTGTTCTCATGCTCGCAACACGCTCCCGACCAGAGAGGACTCATGCCACGGTTCAACACTGACCGGTTCCAGCCTGTCGTTCTGAAGGATCATCCTTGAGAAAGACTAGCAGAGCCGGTGCATTGGCACTATTGCTCCTGATTGCAGTGCCGATTTTTTCCCAATCATTCACGGCCCAACTAGGTCAGAGGCCTCCGCCATCCGTCCCGTCTACTCTCCCAACGACAAGCACCTTTGACTACATCGTTGTTATTGCCATGCTGAATTCGAGCCTCAACAAGATCATTGGAAACCCTCTCGCGCCCTACCTGAACTATCTAGCAAGCACCTATGGACTCGCTACGAGTTACACGGTCGTCTCTCCCCACAGGGTCCCCAACTATCTTGCCATGACGGGCGGTTCCACCTTCGGCGTGACGACTGACTGCACACCGAGCACTTGTCCCATCAGCAGTCCTAACATCGTCGACCGGATAGAGGGAGCAGGCCTAACATGGAGAGCGTGGGCTGAGGACTACAACATGACTCAGGGTTGCAGCTCTGTGTCCAAAAACGCGGGGTATGACATCAAGAGCTTCCCCTTTCTCTACTACACAGATATCACTAGCAACACATCGAGATGCAATGATCTGTTCAGGGCAAACACCGTGACCGTCTCGCCCGGTCCAGAGACAGACAACCTGTTTCTCAACTCCCTATCCTCCACCTCTACAGCCGCCAATTACAATTGGTTGGGTCCTAACGCTTGTGATTCGATGCACAGTTGCCTCCCTCTCAGCACAATCGCGACGGCTGACACATACCTTTCCAACCTCATCCCCGCGATTCTCAACAGCTACATCTTCACAACCCAGAAGGCAGCTCTCTTTCTCACCTTCACTGAAGGCGTCCAGACCGCAGTCTCCACGACAGACTATGTGCCAACGATCTGGGCGGGGCCAGTCGCCAAGACCAACTATCAATCGTCAAACCAGTACGACCACTACTCCATGCTCAAGACCATAGAAGATTCATGGGGCCTCACAAGCCTAACGTCCAACGACGGCAACGCTGTTGACATGAGCGAGTTTCTCAACGCACCACTCAGTGTTACCTATACTGCTAGTCCGAATCCGACTGAAGTTGGCACTCAGGTCAAGTTCAATGCGGCAGCTAGTGGAGGAACTGCCCCTTACACGTCATACAGCTGGAGCTTCGGTGATGGGGCGACTGCGACCACGACTTCCGCTACCATAACTCATGCTTACACCTCAGCAGGAACATTCACCACAACGGTAACAGCTACCGACTCAGTTGGCTCAAAGTCGACCTCGCCCTCCACATCCATTACAGTTGACAAGACGCTCAGTGTTACTGCAAGCGCAAGTCCGAACCCGGTTGATGCGGGCGTATCAGAGAGCTTTACCGCCACATCTACCGGCGGCGTTTCACCAGTATCCTGCAGCTGGTCCTTTGGCGATGGTTCGTCAGGGAATGGATGCACGACAAGTAATATCTACTCTACATCCGGAACGTTCACCGCTACAGTTACTGCGACCGACAGTCTAGGCATCATTGCAACAAGTAGCGTCGCCCTCACCGTCGATTCCAAGCTCACCGTCAGTGCGAGTGCCAACCCGAATCCTACTGAGATAGGCACATCGGTCGGCTTTACCGCGACAGCCATGGGAGGAACAACACCCTACATATCCTATGCCTGGACCTTTGGAGACGGCACTACTGCAACGACCACTACGGCTAGCACAACCCACCCTTACACTTCCACGGGAACATTCACTACAACAGTCAAGGTCACTGATTCGAGCAGCTCGTCAGCCAAATCTTCTGCCGTATCAATAACTGTCAATCCCAAGCTGACCGCATCTGCTGTTGCAAGTCCAAGCCAGACCGACGTAGGAGTCTCAGAAAGCTTCACGGCTACCACTTCAGGCGGGGTGGGTAATCCCTCATGTAGCTGGTCCTTCGGTGACGGCTCGACGGATACTGGATGCTCGACAAGCTATTCCTATACGACTGCTGGAACGTTCACAGCCACTCTCACTGTGAAAGATAGTCTAAGTGTCACTGTTACGAGCAGCGTCACCTTGACAGTCAATGCTTCCCCTCTTGTTGACTTCAGCTTCACGCCTAGTATGCCAACGAACGGTCAGTCCGTGACCTTTACCGCCACCACTACTTACGGCACGAGCCCCTTCACTTTCAGCTGGAGCTTTGGCGATGGAAGTTCAGCCTCAGGTAACCCCGTAAGCCACACATACGCTAACCCTGGAACGTACACGGTAACTCTGAACGCCACAGACGCCGTTGGCGACCTTGCGACGAAATCATACTCTGTAGTAGTCATGCTAGGTTTCGGAGCGACCATTACTTCCGTCAACCCGTCCCCCTCCGAAGTCGGCGTGCAAGTGGTTCTGACAGCCACTGTAGTCGGCGGTACATCCCCCTACACCTGCAACTGGACTTTCGGCGATGGTTCTTCTGCTGCAGGATGCTCCGCGACCCACATCTACACGTCCGCTGGAAACTTTACCATAACCGTCAACGCGGCTGATTCTACCACTCAAACGACGACGGACAGCCGATCTCTAGTCGTCAATGCAAAGCTGGCTACCAAGGTGGCTGCTAGTCCTAACCCGACCGACATGACCGTTTCAGTGAACTTCACCGTTACAATGCTCGGCGGCGTTTCCCCAGTATCCTGCAGCTGGACCTTTGGTGACGGCTCATTGGGTACAGGATGCACGACAACCCATACTTATGCAACGCTTGGATCATTCACCGCCAACGTCACCGCAACTGACAGTCTAGGTATCACCGCTACAGGCATAGTCACCATCGCCGTCAATTCTCAATTGTCTCTTACCACTCCCTCCGTCAGCCCTAATCTGACAGAAGTAGGAACCGCAGTGACGTTCACAGTCACAGCTACAGGTGGGACAACTCCATACACATCATACAGCTGGAGCTTCGGCGACGGGACGACCGCAACCACCACCACGGCTAGCACAACCCATACTTACACTTCCATAGGAACGTTCACTACAACGGTAACGGTTACAGACTCGGCCCGATCGAAAATATCATCTTCAATCTCCCTAGTCGTCAATCAGAAGCTGGCCGCCACAGCTAATGCTAGTCCAAACCCGACAGAGGTCGCCAGGTCTCAAAGCTTTACCGAAGCTAGCTCTGGAGGCGTTGGCACTATCGCATGTAGTTGGAACTTTGGCGACTCGACTTCCGGTGCCGGATGCTCGACAAGCCACACCTACACGACTCCTGGAACATTCACTGCCATTGTCACAGCGACTGACGGTCTAGCTGTCGTTGCAACCGGCAACATAACCATCACCGTTAATCCAAAACTTACCGTAACCGCAGGCGCTAGTCCGAACCCGATCGATGCGGGAATCTTGATGAGCTTCACCGCCACCATTTCTGGCGGGGTCTCTCCAGTATCCTGCAACTGGACCTTTGGAGATGGCTCTTCTGCAATCGGATGCTCGACAACCCATACCTATGCAACTGCCGGAACCTTCTCCGCCAATATCACAGCGACTGACAGCATTAGTATCACTTCAACGAGCAATTTGTCTGTAGCTATCCATCCAAAGCTCAGTGTGACTGCAAGCGCTAGTTCGAACCTGACCGAGGTAGGAAGGCTGATCAGCTTTGCAGGAACCGTATCGGGTGGAGTCGCACCGATAACTTGCAACTGGTCTTTCGGCGATGGCTCATCTGGCACCGGATGTGCGTCAATCCATACTTATACAACGGTAGGATCGTTCATCGCTAACGTCACCGCAACTGATAGCCTAGGGGTCGCTGCCACGAGTAATGTTACTGTAACCGTTCATCCTAAATTAGCTGTTATGATCGCTTCTGCCAGTCCTAACCCAACTGAGGCCAGCAAGTCGACCAACTTCACTGCCACTACCTCCGGTGGTGTTGGAAATGCCACCTGCAGCTGGGACTTCGGCGATGGTGGTCTGGCTGGGATATGTTCTGTGAGCCATACATATTCTACCTCCGGTAATTTCACCATAATCGTCACTGCTACCGATTCTCTCGGCGTGAGCGCGTCGAGTCGCATTACGCTAAACGTCAAGCCTAAGCTCGCTGTAGCTGCCACAGTTAATCCTAAGACAGGTGAAGTCAACAATTCTGTAACATTCAACGCCACGACTTCTCGTGGAATTGGTGTTTCGATCTGCAGCTGGTCATTTGGCGATGGGTCGACTGATATCGGATGCTTAACGAGTCACATCTATACAACAAGCGGAGCCTTCACCGCTAACGTCACCGCGATCGACAGTCTAGGCATCGCAGCTATCCGAACTGTCACTGTGATTGTGAATCCCAAACTGACTGTTGCTGCGAATGCTAGTTCGAATCCAATTGTTGGCACCGCGGTCAGATTTACCACCTCTATTACCGGTGGAGTTTCTCCTGTCTCATGTGGCTGGACTTTCGGCGACAGTTCGTCTGGTACAGGATGCTTGACGAGCCACTCCTACACGAGTGCTGGCGCTTTCGTTTCTACAGTCGTTGCGATTGATAGCCTGAATGTTACGTCAACCTACTCTGTCACTCTCGTGGTCGATCTTGGATTGACACTGTCCATTAATCTGTCTCCAACTGAGATTGGTGTCCCTGTGACGTTCACCACCGCAGCAACAGGAGGTCTATCCCCCTACACTTACAACTGGAGTTTCGGCGACGGAACCTCTCAAACGGGAAGTATTGTAACCCACACGTTCACATCTCCAAAGCTCTACTCGATCAAGCTGACCGCAAGTGACAGCAACGGAAACATGGGCTCTCTAGTGAAGCAAGTCCAGGTCCAACCCGCGCTGACTGCCACCCTCTCATCAGACTCCACGGGAGGGGTAGCCCCGACCGTGATCCGCTTTAACGCCACTACCTCTTGGGGAGTCGGCCCTTTCACTTTCGTCTGGAACTTCGGGGATGGCCAAAAAGCAGAAGGACCCTCGGTAGTACACAACTATACCGTCCCAAATAGCTACTCGGTGCAAGTTACGGTAACAGATTCAGTAGGGATCACTACCTCAGGCGCCTTGACTGTCACTGTCACCGCCCAATCTTTGACTCCAACGACTCCGCCCACTAACATTGCCACGACCGGGCCCATTCCCGTTGACCTACTAACGTATGGTATAGGAGGCCTATTGGGCATCCTCGTCATTATCGCGCCAATCTACGTGATCATGATTCGTCGCCGGAGCCGTCAGGAAAAGCATGGTCCCACCGGTCGAAATGCCTAGGATTGAGGAAGACGATGGCTGCAATGTTGCTGGCTACTGGTATTTACAAGTAAACTGGTGCGGGGGGTGGGATTTGAACCTCGTCCGTCGTCCTGCCGGACAGACGGACCCGCGAACCCATCAGCAATCACATTTGGATTGTTGCCCACACGGTTCCGATTAGTTTCAGATTCCATTATGACTATCTCCGGCTATAATTGAACATCCGCTATTATTGAATCAATGTTTTGAACAGCGATTCGCTGTTCGGGTTGAAGATAAGCTCGGTTTCGGGCGATTTTTGTTGCGCAGAGAAACCCGGCAAAGAAACCCGCCCGATTTTCGTTTGATGGCATTGTCGTGTCGGAAGATAGTGCACAGAATCGTCCGGTTCTTCAGATTGCCTTATTACCCAGCGAGTAATTGGCTCATTGCTTGCTCCGCCTTTCCGCATTTGTACTCTGTCTGTCCTTTCTCATTATGATTCCTTCAGGGTTTGCGCAACAGCACAATGAAACTTACTGGTACATCCCCTTTGTAGGTTCTATTCATGTCCGGCTACATGCAGAAACACCAGCTCCACTCGTTAACACCGTTTTCAGCGTCGTGGTTTCTAATGACACGGGTCCTTGTCCGTGGAAGGGCATCAGTGACTTTGTTAACGTCACAATAAACCGCCAAGCTTTCCGTGTTTATCATACCGACGGATGCTCCTTTGAGGGATGGAATTTGTTGTCAAACTTCAATGTCACCGCTTCAAAGGTTTTTGATGTGACGGTGCAGACTGGAACACCAAACGACAACTATACACTCTTTGCAATCGCCGGATACTACTAAACAACTACCTCGTTCGTCTCGTCAGAATCACGCCCGTGATAGATTGCGTTTTGTGGCGTCTTTAGATGGGAATAAAGTGAGCCACTTTTAGTTCCTGATTTAGGGCACAACTATTATGTAGAGTCCAACCAACTTTAGCGCTATCTGTCAAGTTATACCTGTAGATACCCTTTCTTAAGCCTGAACTTATGAATGGAAAATGGACAATTTGATTCGTATGTGTGTACGGCCTTGTCGGACCGGTCAACCAACACGGAGCAGTGTCTTGTGGTGTGCCCCTTCCACGAACGCCAATGCATTTTGCGACAATTCCACAAGGGCCTTCACGAACACATCATGTGGGAAGGATCAGCCTACCATGGCGAATGGCCTTGCGAGTGGTCCAATGAAAGCATCTGCCCCGAGCACTGTCTCGAACATCACGCCCAATGCGCCAAACCCGCAGGCACCCATCAACGACATAGACACGGGCACTTTGAAACCCTCTGTGAATGGGGGCGAACAAAGGCTGGGCGTAAACAAAGCCCAGAGGTTTCTGAATTGGTCACGCGTTATGGTATTTCGAGGGGAGCCGCTCGTGGACGGCTCTATCGGCAGCGCCAATCAAGCACGTAACGAATCAATATGGTGGATATTATAGATGATGAATATGGGGTTGGTGGGAGCACGGTTTCCGTTACGGTATTTCGTTACGCTGGTGCTAAACCCAGCCCTAAAGACTCTATTCTTTGGGGACGCTTGGCATTCAGAGACGGATCACTTCACTGTCTAACTGCCGGCTGTGAATTCACCCAAATCCGCTCTCTTTATTACCCAAGGTCGAGCAATTTGTTCCCATGTCTGCTCCTTCCCAAAGCTATCCAACTCAACCCAAGGTTCCAGGTCGTGGGAAATTTGTTGCCGCGATAGTTGTGCTGTCGATCCTTTTTGTTGGTGCGTCGGGTGCGACCGCCTACCTATACTACAACCCGCGAGTCGTAACCGTGGACCATACCGCTGACTTGAACGGTCAGATTGCGAATCTGAATTCACAGATAAGTTCCGACAGAACGACAATTGACGGTCTGAATACTCAGATTAGTTCTCTCAACCAAAAGGTTTCCCAGCTTAGTCTGACTCAGTGCACCCCGGACCCGGGCTATGCCAGTTGTAGTTCAGAAATCAGTCAACTTCAGTCTGAAAAGGCAACCCTTCAGTCCAAGGTAGACAATCTGACGGCCCAAGTGAACAGCCTAACTGATATTTTGAACATGAAGGAGAAGACAGTCGTTGCAGATTCCAAGACGACAAATTGGTCAGCTTGTGGGGATGCGAGTGAACCCAGTTGTACTATCCAAAGTCCTTACATTTTCCCCAGTACATTCTTTTCCTTCTGCACGTCAACTTGCTACTCTGGCTACTTGAATCTCACTTGGACGTCTACTCAACATCTGACCGTCACATTCACATTTTCCATGGGATTGAGTACCGGCACAACCACGACAAGTACGGGTAGTGCCAGTTCCGGAACTTTCTTGATACCAATCGCAGTAGGTGGAATCGCAATCTCGTCTGGTGGATTCCATATCGACGGATGCTCTACCGACGTATTCAACAACATTCACTGTCCCGGTGGAACTATGACGTACAGCGAGACCTACATTTACTGAGACGACTTTTCCCGTTCTCTTTCAGCCGTTCGTCAATCAGCTCCTCTACTTCGCTTTTTCTCATCTCTGACTATCAAGCAGAAGCTTTTCTTCAGAAAGGTGAACCAACTAAGGTTTAAGTTTCATGACGAAGTGCGTAGAGGTGCCCGTTCGTGGCACACGTGCTCTCTATTCTTTGGGGGTCGTGACCCGACCGAAGTCCTTTGCTTGGTAGGCGGGGGCTTCGAGTCGGGCGACGGGCAAGCTTTCTCTGGAGACTCGGAATGCTTGTAGTACACCATGGTGTACCGTAATAGCTCTTTATGGCTTTTCCGTCCGCGTGGGGCTACCGCGTGGGACGTCGCCGTGGTCTACTGCTATAGCCGCCGTACGGGTCTAATGGTCCCGCCAGTGTACCCATAGACGGGTACCTCTACTACCAATCAGATAGAGCGACCCCAGCTATCCCATGGATTATTGGTTTCACTGTACCTGGGCTGGGTGCATGGCGACTACTTTCTTGAGAAGGTGCAAAGGCTGTGGCTCGAAGTTTTGTTGGAGACATATCGACGAACACCGCCGGATTTGTTGGATGAAGTAGACTTTGCCGTGATGCTACTATTTCGGCGGAGCCTCGGGCGGCTTAGAGGGCGGTTGAGATGGAACAGGACCCGGTTGCTGTGCGGCTATTCCTATCAGTTGGATTATGGCATTCAGCGAGACGCTCTCACTTTCAAAGGTCTTCATGACATTCCTACCGACTGGGCTTTGAAAGAATGCCATTGTCCTAACAAACAGTTCGTAGATTAGGTCCCAATCCTCCGACTTCGGGTCAATCCTTTCTACATCAAGCTTCAACACATTCTTTGCCTCGGCATAATCGATTACTTTACCATGCGACTTGTAATTGATACCGTTCGATAACCAATCAGCAACGAGGTCAGCTTGTGCCGGGTCATTTCGGAGCATGTATTTCTTCAACCACTTTGCCGCAGTATTCCTTGAGTCCTCTATGGCGGCTTCACAAATTGCAATCAGTTGCGGCGATATTTGAGTGAGCATGGGCAGATAGGTCAATGGTGCCTCACCGCCCTTAATGCGCTCACGTATCATGTCGAGTCCGTCAATGAACGATCTTGCTGGAAGCGGTGGTTTTTCCGGGTCAATTTGTATCTGGGGGTCAATTGGACCAAGTTCAGCCATGTAGCCCATCAGAATCTTGTCTGCTCCAAGAGAAATCATTGTGGCGGCACTCTTTGCGGAAAATGGAACGATGACACGGAATCCGTCCGTGAACCTCTCGCGGCACATCATCAGAAGCTTCTCAGCCGCGTTCGGGTCCCCACCGGGAGAGGTCAGCATGAGACACGCGGTTTTGGAATCTCCGCACGTCCTAAGAAGGTCCTCGAAATTCATGGCGTCTTGTTGGACTATTGCCGTCGCTTGAGGAATCGGGCTGTATGGATTGGCGGTGTACACGATTAGTTTGGCGTTTATGATTTTCTGAATCTTCTTGATGAGCCGTTGCCGGTGTAAGTTGTTATTTGGGTCAATAATGTCTCTGAGGATAGGTCGTTTCGCGTCTACCGTCCGGTTCACCAGTTACTGGTGACCGAGACTTGGTAGATTCGATTTTCCTTCGGCGGAAGAATTTGGTCCAATAGCTTCCCAAGCTCTGCTACTTGCTGAAGCTCGTCCCTACTGTCTTCCATGACCTTACCAAAAAAGTCAGCTAAGGACATGTCCAAATCCCTCTTTTCTATTATTTCCCAACTACCGGTACTGCTACTAATAGTACTACTACTATTAGTCAATATCGCGTCGCTTATATTGACTGGTAAGCCGGGCGAAAGGGCTTCTTGTTACCCAGCTTTATCGGCTGAAGTAGAAGAAGCGGAAGGCTGGGGGAGTACCGGTTACAAGAAGCTAAGTAGGTTCCACCCCATTTCCCTATTCTTTGAGGTAAGCCCGCCAAATTTGCCCAAGAAATCCAAGCCCAAGGGCATTATTGAACAGTTGGTTGACTCCTACAACAAGCTGGACAAGGACGACAAAGCCATAGTTGGAGCGATTGGTCTTATCGTCTTCTTCGTTATTTTCGCGGCTGTTCTTTCACACCCTGTTCAGTTTCTACTAGGGGTATCCATTGCCGCGATTCTCGGATTCCTTGGCTACTTGAAAATCAAAACGGACCTTGCCCCAGAACACATCTTAGCATTCGGTGCGGTCGCGGTAGCTCTGACACTCGCTGGAGCCATCAGCTTGGGGGCATTGGACCCGTATGTAGGTGGCGGAATAATCACAAGCCTTGTTGGCGGCGGAGCACTTGCCGAAGTAATCAAGGCAAGAAAAGAAAAGCCCAAGTAACAACACCCTATTTTGTCCGAATGAACGGTCTGCCGGTGCCTTGGGAGCCAGTGAAAAGCCCGGCGGCTTACGGCTTAGTCATAGGGACCAAATCTTCGCTGTAGCGTTGGTAGGTATCATTGCGTTTACCGCATTCTTCGGTTTCCTCATTCTTCCGCGAATTCAAAGTGCCCAACAGAACAACCCAAGCAATCAGAATACTCAGCCCCAATCTGTCTACACATGGGGGTATGTTTTCATTGGAAACAAAGGTACCCCTCAGACGGTTTATTTCGACAACCCGACTACGGGACAGCTTTTCGGTTACGTCGGGTCAGACAAGAGCTACAGTGCTAATCTTCTCAGCACCTACACGTATTCAGTGACGATAAATTATCAGAGTTCCAGCAATTACCAAATGGTGACGTGCACGCCGATTCCAAGCACCGTCTCACCCGCCATTTCAAGCAGTCAATCGTCATTCCGACAAGATTTTTCGTGTTGAGCCTTGGCTAAACAGTTCGACAAGGATATCGAACTCAAGAAAATAGACCTTGTATCCGAGGAAGTCCGGAACCGCTACTTCACGGCTTTTGCGCTCTACTTCGCGCTACTGTTAGCAATGATTGCCGCCGCGTTCGAAATAGGAATCCAACAAGCGTCTACTGGAACCATTCCAGTCTATACTACGATAGGACTCGTAGTTGTTTTTCCCTTTACCGCGTGGTCTACCCGGCGAAGCATCAACCGGTACAAGAGAATATTCTTGAAATTTCAGCCACTACTCAAGAACATTGAGGATGGGAAAGATAATGGGAGCTTGGAAGATATGCTCAAGGCGTTGCGGAAGTAGGGGTGAACAAGTAGAATGGAAAAGAAAGAAAGTAAGAAAGTTGACTGGACTCCCGTATTAGGGAAGCGAGGGATGCTGAATCTTGCCCGAGGGCTTCGAGGTGGGATTCGCCACGAAAACAATGATAATGGGCTAACGGCGACTCAAGCGATTATCGTCCTCAAGACTTACGCGGAATGGCTTGAAACCCATCAAGACGCGAATAGTCTGAAAAACGGTCCCCCGGAAATACCACAAGGGTAGAATTGTAACCCGAGCCGCCGAACTAATTCATCATTCCGATATCAGAGAGAATTCATGTGAGGCGAGTTCTCTTTCCGTCACTCCAAACGCTTTGTCGTAGTTCTTGGCAAGGAAATCGCGGGGATGCAAGACGAAGCCGTTGAAGCTCCATCCGAGAGCGAAAAGAAAAACACTTGTTAGCAGAAATTGAATTGTAGAAATCAAGTTTGAGGGAAAGCCGCCGACCCAAACCACTACTACTAAGAGGAGAAAGAAAATAGGGAAATTCAATCGGAGATAGCTGAGGAAACGTCCCCTTCGGTTGTTACTCATGCCATTGGACTAATGTCCGCTACCTTTATTCCTGACCGAAGCACGGACGAATTTCTTAGGGTACCTCCTTTCTGAGACCCTCACAAATCAGAGACCTTAGAGGTCTTCGATTTGTCGCATTATGCCCAAGAATTTTCGCGGTACTCTCATGCGCCCCAGTGCCAACCCAGCCCGTGAAGCACCAACCATTCTAACCGAGTCATGAATGGTCGCCTTCTGTATCCATGCGCTAATCTGCGGTGTCGAATCAGTTCTTCCCAAGTGTTGAATGGTTCACCGCAAGCGTAGCAATGATGTCTTGCCAAGTCTACTTTCGCTTCCGGAACAGTTTCACACCATCGACTTCTGTAACGTAGTCGAAGCCTGCCTCGATTAGCTCACTCGCTTCCTTGGCTGTCTTTGCGCTCCTGCAAACATAGTCCGCTTCCGGTTGCCAGTCCACGAGTTGGGTGTACCGTAGGGTGTTCTGGATCGACTTGTGACCTAAGAACCTCATTACGTGCAGAATGTCTTTGGTCTTGTGATATTCGTAAGTGGCCTTCCAGTGTCGGAATGTGTGCATCGTAATCTGATTCAGTCTCGGGTTGCTGAGTTTCGTCGCAATCTGTCGCCGTTGTTTCTCGTAGTTTCTTCGGAATTTCTCAAGGTCGCCGTCCCCGAAGACCTTGAAACCTCTCTTTGGCAATGCGTTGAGCATCCCGCATAGTTTAGCGCTAAGCTTGAACTGTCTCGGACGACTCGATTTTTCCGGTGTTATTGTTATGATCCGATTCTCAAGGTCGAGGTCTGTCCACTTGATCGCCCAAGCTTCACCGATTCGTGCCGCTGTCTCTTTCAGCACTTGTAGAACTGTCGCGGTCTTTGGTCCTGAGCCGCTTATCAGCGAGTCAATCTCTGTTTCAAGCGGAATGAACGGAAGCTTTTCGATTCTCCGATATCTCGGTCTGCTGAATTGGATACCCTTTGTCTGGGCAAGGAGAGTGTAAGCGTCGCATGCAAGTTCTTTGGTTCCTTCGGACCATTCTATCCGAGCGACGGCGTGCTTGACCGCATCGGGATCTGATAGGTCTGCTCGCTTTGATAGAGTGCGTAGTATTCTGACACGCCTTTCGATGGTGCTTGGCTTGTAGCCTTCCTTCTTCAGCCAGAATCCATGTTCGATTGCCCACGCCGCATGAGCGGGGGGTTCAGTATTGGTGCGGGGGGTGGGATTTGAACCCACGAACCCCTACGGGACGAGGTCCTGAGCATCGCGTTTCCGCCCCGCCGTCGGGGACGGGTCTCGCGCCTTTGACCTGTCTTGGCAACCCCCGCTTCTTCGGAGCGTTTTTGATCTTGTCTGATAAAGCCTTCAGGATTGTTTTCAGTTCCATGCTCGGATTCTGCCAGTTGATGATACTGTTCCGCTGAGCCCTCCAGGTTCTTCAAGGATCTTGAGTCTCTCCTCCCAGTCTCCCATCTGCACGTCTCGGAGAACCGTGTTGACTGTCTGACTAGTTCTCATGTGGATCTGGCTCCATCGCTGACGCGTCTTCAAATTCATATTCTGATCAGCATTACTCTCCGAATCAGCAAGGGGTCGAGTAGCTCTGGCTATTAGGCTACGAATGCTGTTCTGATCCTAACGTCCGGCAACGACGGAAAAAGACACGTTTTCCAGAATAGAAAAAGCATGCTAAACACCCCTATTCTCACAGGTGATTTGCAAGAAGCAATTTCCGGGGGACAGAACTGGGGGGCGAGGATGCTCCGTTTGACACCAGACAAGGACCGAACCAGCCCTGAATCAGAATCGGCAGAGGCGATCTTGAATCTGCCGGATTCTCACGCTGAATCATGCTAACATTTTGCGCCCACTAAATTGGCAGACTGTTCGATTATTCGCCCTATAAGGGAAAACTGAAGCGGAAAAGCTTCGGTCTTCGGACGCTTCTCTGAAAATTCTCAAAAGTAGTTGATCCTCGCGACACAATACAGACGTCTGGGGAAGAGACGGGGTTCCGCTAGGAAGGAAAACTAGGCAAGAAAAAGGGGGTTCGTGTCCCAGGCGAGTCTCCAGAGATTTCCTACTTCAATCGTTCAAGTATTATCTCTATGGTGGAGACGTTCCGTGCATCCTGGCCATCACCGACAATCTCCGTGCCCAAGTTCACATGCTTCGACAAGCCGCCTTGGAAGAAGCGGTTATTCACCACCTCAGCCACGTCAACGGCAGTGCTGATGGCTCTTCCACGAGCCTTTAGGGTCAGCTTCTTGGCACCAGTGTTATAGTGCATCATGACAGCCGTAGCATAAGCCATGATCGGCTTCTTACCGATCAGTATAGTGTCCGCTGGAATGTCACTTCTACGCACCTGAGCAGGAGCCCTCTCCGTCTTCTTTGGTTCTTCTGACAAGCAATTCACCTCCGACAGCACGAGTACGCTGAACAGCAAACGCCCCTAAGGCCGAAGACCCCTAAATAGCTATCTGAAACTTGACACTCTCCGATCCAAGAGCATCAACTGAAGAAGGCGAGATGGACTCTTCCATTCTCAATCTAGCACAAACAACCTTCCCCCAACGAAACGCTCCAAAGCGTGACCCGCCCTCTCCTCCACGTTGAAACGAATCCGAAATAAGAACGGAGCGTCTGGTGTAACCACCGGAGACCTCTTGATCCAACACGTTCGCGACGTTGGACCCGACCGTTGTGGCTAGAAGATTGTATTCTCTTCTGTAATCAAATCCCGAAAAACCGTTTAGGGGCTCGTTCAAATTAGCTGAACAAGCGCGTGATTGTTCCTTCATTCTTGTTCAAATTTCAACGTTTATCTCAAAGGGAAGCATAAGATATCCTCCTATGCCCAAGTTCATGCAGTCACTCGGAGAAGAAAACTACCACCGACTCCTCGCGGAGGCAAAAGCAAGAGACGTCACCGTACAAGCACTAATACGAACGATAGTCGTACCGGACTGGCTGAAAGCAGCCCCAACCGGACAAGCCAACATCCAGAACAGCCTCGCTCAACCCACAAGCCTCCTCGCCCGAACAGGCATCATGACCGAGCAGGCCCGAAGGCCATTCCTAAACACCACAATTGGACGGGCTAGAACCTAGCCCCGATCCTCTTTTTTTCCCCACGATCCGATTCCAGTCTAAGAACGCAACATTCTAGGCACGTCCTCCAGAGCCGACAGAGTCTCTGCCTAGTCGTACTCTCAAGCCACGGGAGTTGCCCGGAGCTTAGGTCGGGCCGAATCCGAGAACTGCTCCGAGAACCGCTCATACATCTTCAACTCCTCACTCGACATGGGCTTGATCTTCTGCAAAGCCTCCTCAAAGTGCCGTCTGGCTACCTTCAGACCCTTCGCACGCTTCTTCGCATCCTCAGGATCCTTAGCCTTTGAAATATGCTCTCGGAGAGCAAGCATCACGGCCGTGTTAGCAACCGAGGCAATATCCGCACCGGTATAGCCATCAGTCTTCCGAGCCATCTCGTCCAAGTTCACATCATCCGTCATCGGCGTCTTGCGAGTGTGAATCTTGAAGATCTGCTTCCTCGCTTCCAAATCCGGCGGCGGAACAAACAACAACCGGTCAAATCTTCCCGGTCTCAACAGCGCCGAATCGATAATGTCAGGCCTATTCGTGGCTGCGATAATGACGACGTTCCGAAGCTCTTCCAACCCATCCATCTCCGTCAAGAACTGGCTGATTACCCGCTCCGTAACATTAGAATCACCCATGCTGCTCCCCCGGATCGGCGCAACAGAGTCAATCTCGTCAAAGAATATTATGCAAGGTGAGGCCTGACGCGCCTTGCGGAAGACTTCCCGGACTGCCTTCTCAGACTCTCCCACAAACTTGTTCAGAAGCTCAGGACCCTTCACACTGATGAAGTTAGACTCGCTCTCATGAGCCACCGCCTTCGCGAGCAACGTCTTGCCCGTCCCCGGCGGACCATACAACAACAAGCCCTTAGGCGGCGTCGCATTCAATTGCGCAAACAAGTCAGGATACTTTAGCGGCCACTCCACCGCCTCCCGCAACTCCTCCTTAACATCCTGCAAGCCGCCAACCTGATCCCAGGAGATGTCCGGAATCTCGACCAGCACCTCCCGCATCGCGGAAGGCTCAATCTCTTTCAGCGCGTCCTGAAAATCAGCCATCTTCACGATGATCTTGTTCAGTATGTCTCCCGGAATGCTCTGCGCTTCAAGGTTGATCTCTGGCAGAATCCTTCGCAATGCCCTGATGGCCGCTTCCTTTGCTAACGATTCGAGATCGGCACCGACGAACCCGTGTGTCACGTCAGCCAGCTTCTTCAGGTCCACATCCTCCGCCAACGGCATCCCTCGAGTATGAATCTCCAAGACTTCCAGCCTGCCATCTCGATCCGGAACGCCAATCTCGATCTCCCGATCGAACCGTCCCGGCCTACGCAAGGCAGGGTCTATGGCATTCGGACGGTTGGTCGCCCCGATCACCACCACCTTCCCGCGTGACTGGAGCCCGTCCATCAGGGACAAGAGCTGTGAAGTAACCCGTTTCTCAACCTCCCCCGTCACCTCCTCCCTCTTAGGCGCGATAGAATCAATCTCATCGATGAAAATGATTGAAGGAGCATTCTCCTGAGCTTCCTTGAAAACGTCACGAAGCCTCTCCTCACTCTCTCCGTAATACTTGCTCATGATCTCCGGTCCACCAATGCTGAGAAAGTTGGCGTTCGTCTCGCTCGCAACAGCTCTCGCGAGCAACGTCTTGCCCGTCCCAGGCGGTCCATGAAGTAGGACTCCCTTAGGCGCCTCGACCCCCAGCCTCTCAAACAGTTCAGGATGCCGCAGAGGGAGCTCGATCATCTCCCGGACCTTCTGGATCACCGGTCGCAGCCCGCCGATGTCCTCATAGCTGATCTTGGGAATCGCACGAATCGGCTCTTTGACCTGCTCGCCGACAAGAACCTCCGTTCCCTCGGTGACGATCACCGCCTCGGCGGGAGGACTCGTATTTGTCACGACTAGGTTGACTGTTCGTCCCATGATGTTGATCGGGACGAAGTCTCCGCGCGATAGAACACGGCCTTCCAAGAGCTGACTTAGATACTCTTCACCGCCAACAATCCGGAGCGGCTCCGTCGGAGCCAGTGTCAAACGTTCAGCGATCTTCGCATCTATCTTCCGAATAGTAACCTTGTCATCGATCGAGACCCCCGCATTGTTCCTGAGATATCCGTCGATGCGGACAATCCCTTTTGCGTAATCCTGTTCGTGAGCGGGCCAGCAAAGCGCATTTGTCTTTCTCTTTCCGATGATCTGGATTACGTCGCCTGAAGTAAGTCCAAGCTCTTGGACAACCTTCGGGTCTATTCGAGCTATTCCTCTCCCCACATCTCTCTGAAGCGCGTCTGCAACTCGTAGAGTTGCGGTCTTCTCTGGCAAGTCTGATCCCTAGAATGCCTCTCGGTTTTACCGTCACGCTAATAAGTTCTACCAAAGTACCTCCGAAAAATCAGCCTCTCATTCTGACTACATGTTGGTCTCTAAGTGCATGGATTCCAAACTGCAGTTCCCAGTCGTTGCTGCGAAAAGATCCAGGGCTCCGAGTCCTCGGTTGTCGTGTGATTTATACACCGCCGAGCCCTCTAAACTGGTAGGAAGTCGCGGAGAAGATCAAGAGATTGTCTGAGGATGTGAAGCGGATGGCCGACCTTCTGAAGTCGGGGGCGACCATGCTCTCTGACGTCTGTCCGGAATGCGGAAACCCCCTGTTTAGGGTTAAGGGCGACATATTCTGCGCAAAGTGCAACAAGCCGGTCGTTTATGCGCGAGCGACCGGTCCACAGGCCACCGTGTCCCAGAGTGTCCTTTTGGAGACGGTAGAACAAACGATTGTGGGAAAGATTAGCGAGACAAATGCGCTACTGAAGGTTGAGAAGGATCCTGAGAAAATGTCGGTCTACAGCAACCTCGTCTTCGGGTGGCTGTCAATGCTCGAAAAACTTCGTAGCCTAAGAGGCTCCGACGGAGAATCATAGTTCCAATAGACTCTCGGGGGTCAAGAGTCGCCCACTTTCAAGTTCAGTCAACTCGACTGTTCGCCGTCTTCTTCTCGCCAATACAACAGTGGCGCCGGCCTGCCTGGCTAAATCCAAGAGTTCGTTTCTTCTCTCTTTGCCGAGGAAAGATCTCCCTGCCTTACACTCGACCAGAATAGAACGGCCATTACGCAAGCACACCAAGTCTATAGGTTTAGACTGAGCAGCTCGAACTACAAAGAATCCATTCCTTCTGAACAGATCTCTGATGCGGTACTCAAGCCTACGCCCAACTTCATAATTGGACAAAGCATCTTTGCCAGCGCAGCTCGCTCTTTAAGAACTATGAGCGAGCGGAAACTGCTGCGCTGATCTCCCACCTTCCTCAGGCTCACGTCGAAATGTGATGAGGACGAAAATCGCGACGACCGCAGCAAGAGCTAGAACTCCGCTGAAGGCTATCTGATTTACTGAGACACTGATAAGACCTCCGAGGATAAGAAGACCTAGAGATAGCCCAAACGAGGCCAATGTCAGTTTTCCAAGGCTGAGAAGCTGTACGCGTTCCCACTTGGTCACGCGCATCCTTGCGACTGTCGAGAGTTCGTCAGTCTTGCCCCTCAGCTCTTTGATCGAGGAATCGAAGGTCAAAACTGTGGTCGAAGCATCCATTAGGAAGATCACCAACATGAATTGCAAGAGAAGGACGGCGCTATCCGGACCCGGCAGTCGGTAAAGATCGTCGGCAATCTTGCTCCATATTATGACCAGCAACAGGGCCGCAGAGGCTGTGAAGACAGCGGTTCTGTTTCGCACCAACATGCCTGCAGTTCCGACCAGAGTAACCCCAGCCATGATGAGAATTGACTGTTGACCAAGGACCAGTGGGGGTAGACTGAGAATGATCCATGGAGCAAGAAGGAGATAGTTGATCCTAATTAATAGCGTAACAATATTCGGAAAATTGTCTAAGCGACTGCAATAGTGCGTGTTCTTCTCACCCTCGACGTCAGTACCGACAACTGGACCCCGCGGGGCCAATCAATGACGGTTGTGGACTTCTCGAGCGCAAGCATACTAATCGATCTCTCCAGCATCACCATTTTGAAAGCAATTAGTTGGCTCTGGTCTACAAATGATCCAGGGGTAGTGGGCGAAGGCGATAAAACAAGCATGCTATATCCCGCAGCTGCCAGCTGCTTGACCCCTTCTTTGATCTCGGGGTCGAATAGAGGAGAGATTATGATAACTTGAGATCGAGAAGGTAGCATTCGCCGAGCAAGTAGGTTCATCACATAGCTGGTCGAGACGGTCGCTCTGCCAGGTTTTGCTGCCGCCAGGAGATATAGAATTCTTCTCTCATGTCTCTTTCCGAAGCTTGCAGGTAATGAGCCTCTCTCTCCGCCTTGAAGCACTAGTCCGACGCGGTTGCCCTGTCTTAACAGAAGACGAGCGTATGATGCTGCGGCTTGCAGGCCTCGCTCGAAAAGTTCATTGTCTGCAGGTCCGAAGAGACCAACGTCCGTGTCAAGCACTATCATCACATCTGTAACTCTCTCTGCCTCGGCTTCGTTGACGATCAGTTTGTTGTAGCGTGCTGTGGCTTTCCAGTTGATCCTCTTGGGATCATCTCCGGTTATGTATTCGCGTGTGGAGTAGAACTCTGTCCCGAGTCCCAAAACTCTTGACGGGATAACTCCTGGCCATGGTCCTACATGTCGAGGACGGAGCTGAGTGCCTCTGAGGAGTTCAGGTCTTGGCATTACAGAGAGATTGTCAGGCTCGAGCTTCTTCTCGGCGAGGTAGAATCCGAACGGGTCTCTTGAGCGGGCGATGAGAGGGCCGATCTGATAGTTCGCTCTACTGGGACTGGGGAACTCGAAAACGAGCTGAAAATCCTCATAGGCTCCTATGGACGCTCTTGTGTGAGGTGCTCCTCTTTCCGGCGTGATTTTGTCATCGATTGTTTCAATAATCTCCAGGTTTCCTATAGAGGCACTAGTCAAATTTTGGAGGCGTGACTCTACTCGGATGTCTTCGTCACCGAACGTTTCGTCCGGGATAATGTTTCTCTCTAGCTTGATGTCTATTTTTTCGGGCAGTCCCCACAGATTGGAGAAGAAGAAGAGAGAGGCCACTCCTAGTATGAGGACTCCGATCTCAAGGTCGTTCAAGAGTAAGGCGAGGATGAGTAAGACTGTAGTGAGTAGGAAGTACAATGTGGCCTTTGGAGTGAACAACGATTTTCCCTAGGACTTTACTCTAGGGACTGGGATCGTCTTGAGAATGTCCTCGAGGGCCTGATTCGGGTTGGTTCCCTTGACCCATGATTCTGCTTTCATGATCAGCCTGTGAACAAGTGCTGGTCCAGCTACCGCTTTGACATCGTCGGGGATTACATAGTCTCGTCCGTGGAAGACTGCTCTAGCTCTGCTCAGTTTGAATATCGCGAGAGATCCCCTAGGGCTCGCCCCTATCTCAATCTGGCGCTGGGCTCTTGTTGCTTGGACAATGTCAGCGATGTATCCTAGGACATCATCGTCCACGTGAATTCCCTCGACGGTCTTCTGAAGATCGAGAATTGTCTTCGAATCAGAGACCGGTTCCAGAACCACCTCTTCCTGGCCGCGTAACATTCTTCGCCGCATGATCTCCACCTCCTCTGTACGGGTTGGATAACCGAGTTGCAGCCTTACAAGGAATCGGTCCAGTTGGGCTTCTGGAAGCGGATAGACTCCTTCATACTCGATAGGGTTCTGTGTAGCCATAACGATAAACGGGTCTTGGAGCGAGTGCGTCTTACCATCTAGTGTGGTCTGTCTCTCCTGCATTGCCTCCAGCAGCGCTGCCTGGGTCTTGGGAGGAGCCCTGTTGATTTCGTCTGCAAGTAGAATATTGGTGAATACTGGCCCTCTTCGTAGTTCGAAGTCTCCTGACTTTACGTTGTAGACGTAGGTCCCAGTGATGTCGGCTGGGAGGAGGTCTGGAGTAAATTGAATTCTGGAAAATTGGCATCCAATGCTCATCGCGAAGCTCCTCGCTAGAAGTGTCTTGGCAAGGCCTGGATAATCTTCAAAGAGAATGTGTGAATTGGCGAGTAGCGCCAGCATCACTTTTTCAAGAACCGAGTCCTTCCCCACAATCACTCTCTTTACTTGGTCGATGATCCTTTCGCAGGTCTGACCCGCATCTTCGACCTTCAGCTCTTCCAGGCTCCAATCAGGTCGATAGCATCGCGGATCATGTTCATCCTCGCCAGCCCAGCTCGCGGGGTGGGCCCATATAGCATGCGGTAAAGTGAGTCGTCCTGAAGAAGCATGGGTCCACGCTTAGGGTCCGAAAGTATGCGTCGAACAATACCTGTCTCCTGACCTGTCTCGATCGCAATCTTAGCGGTCAAGATTTCTTTCAGTCGGGCACGTACAACTTTTTCGAAATATGAATTGCTCGCGGTGGCCGCCACCCGGAATTGGCCGCTTAGGAACTGTACAGGGTTTCCTTGGAAGCCCTTTGACGCTACAGCGTCAATTTTCTTGGACGGGGTTGTGGATTTTCTCGCGAGGTCGCGAGCGATTATTAGGACTACGACGATAAGCGGGATTCCGGCTAGAGAGATGGTAGGTGTCGATTCGGAGGGAAAGACGCCCCTAGCTAAAACCAGCAGAACGGCGTAGGCAATCGCGGACCAGATTAGTAGCCGGACTGTTTTCAATTGCCGGCTTCTAGTTGAATCTCGAGTTCTTTCGCGACGGATTCAAGACACCGATGCGCCTCGATAGCGTCGTTATCGGAGATGACATGGAGACTGTAGCGTGCCTCCTCGAAGAGCTGGGTAAGCTCTGTAATCGATTGCCCTTTGAGGGCAAATGTCGACCGGACTGCTCTTTCCAGTTCTCTCGCGGTTAGGTCAGATGAGACACATGCGCCCAGGCTAGAAACCGTTGTGACTAAGTGTTGGTAGCAGTTGATAATTCGATCTCTAGGATCTTTGTTATTGTCTTGAACGAGTTTGATGGACTCTTGAACTGCGCGCAATCCCTGTTCTTGATTCGACTTTAGATCCTGGATCCTCAGGTCATGTGTCTCTTTCAATGAGACCCTGTAGGTCTCGATGAGAACGACTCCGCCAACGATTAGAAGCCCGAGGAATGCGAGACTGAACCAAGGGGTCTGAACGAGGTTGGTGAGAGCCGGAAGGAAGCCTCCTATCTGAAGAGGATTCGAGGGAGTGGATGTTCCTCCTACAATGTTCCGAGCAATGGTGGAATTGTCACCGGCGCGCGGGTTGAAGATGCTGCCCTTAGTTTCGATGAGCACTCCGATAGCTAGTGCCCAGAAGAACATCGAAACAAAAGTCGAATAGCGCGAGCGACCTTTCCGCGCTTGTCTCCTCTTGGCCACTCCATAACCGAGCGCTCCGCCAAGCTGGCGATAGTTTAGCCCGATTACGATGATGAGTACGACCATTAGGCCAATGATTGCTACGGGTCCGAGATAGAGCAAGTAAAGCAACCAGTATGATCTGAAGAGAAGGTTTCCACCCGGCGTTCCACGTGTAAGTGAGCCTAGCGCGAAAGCAAGTACGATCAAGCCAACGACGTAGGCAAGAATCCTTGGTACCTTCAAGACGAAAGTTCCGAGGTATGGCCAGGGCTATTCTCGATAAATAGTTGTCCCAAGGAGAGGGAGGGTTTTGGGGGATGCTAGTCCTTTACCGCTTCGAGGATGCTTGCGACGTTCCAGAGTTTTACTCGGGTGTAGGGTGGCATGTTGGGGTCTTGCCCGATCTCGTCTAGCATTGATATGGCGTTTGACGCTCTTACTCCTATCGTGTTTGACTGCGCTTGTAGAGCGTCCATCGCGTCCTTCGCTGCTCGGCGAATGTTGCGTGGTGTGGTATTATCGTTTGAGACTTCGTTTAGAACGGCTAGGGCCTGTTTGATTCTTCCCTCGTATTCCTCTTTCCGTTTTGCCTTTTGCATGCCATCTCACCGGACTCTTAGATGGGCCTACTGGTCCTAAACGCATCCTAGCCCGAAGGAGGATTCGGGTCTTCTTGATTAAAAGATTTCCATACTCGAAGAGACGGAACGTTGCCTCAGTGGGTGGCCTTCTGAGGCTGGTGGACCATATGAGTTCCCTGGCAGCAGTCTAGGCATTGGCCGCAACTAGTGCAGAAGTGATCTTCCGAGAAAAGTTCTCTCTGGCACGAGGTACACTTTCTCCAAAGCTGAGCAGCGTTCTTGCGATGCATGGCTTTCCCAGAAAATTGAGTCGACAAATATGAACGTTCCAATGACACGCCCTACTAGAAGAAGGAATATAGTTGCTGGGACGCAGTAGAGAGGAGAACGTGCTGTTGCCAGCTAGTCTTGACGAGGATCCGTCGCTAGGTGTCATTGATAACTTCCCGACTGTCCTGCACGCTCGAGCCTCATTTTCGTTCGACATCAATCCCGAGTCGTTGCAGAAGGTCCTCGTCTCGGCCCTAGCATCTCTTCAATCGAACCCAAAATCTCGCGAGATTACATTGGCTGATCGGGATGGCTACTTGAAAGGACAGCTATTTTTCAAGTTGGGAGTTGGGAACGGCGATGCATTCGACGTTCTAGATTACAAGGAAGAGGAGCGAGTCTTACAACGGATCGAAAATCTGGGTCCTTGGCATGTTCTAGATCTCGTCTTCCAACTTCACTACTCTGTGAACGACGACATCCGTCATCGGGTCCATGAGGATCACTACCTCTTGCGACTTGTCTTCCAGCCTGGAAGAGTGGAAGTTCTAGTCCATCACTTAAAAGGTGTCAGAAGGGTTGAACCAGACGAGCTGATTAGGCTCCTCATTCAAGAGCTCAACGTGGAATTGGTACGCAAACGTTATGGCCAGCTCGAACTAGAAGTTGTCGACAGCACCTGACTAGCGATCTGACTCTCAGCCGGTCAATCGGAATTTTCTTCTGACGAGACTCCAGACAGCCTCGTGCACCTCGTCAACGGGACGGGTCGCTTCAACCACTTTCCAGTCGAGTCTACTTGCCAACGTTCTGTACGTCCGTCTGACCTTCAGCAACAAATGCCTGTCCCTCTCGTCAGCGTCTCTCCCACTGGATTTCCGATCGAAGGATGCGACGACGGGAACGTCGAGAACTATGACGAGGTTTGCTGCCGGCAATCCTTGGTCTAACCCCTCAAGCCAGTCGAGTCTGAGGCCTCTTGCGACGCCGTATGCTAGGTTTGATGGGTAGTATCGGTCTGCGATTACAAAATTAGAATTCTCTGCGTGCTTGGTTATGAGTCGTTGATTCTCCCATCTGTTTAAAGAGTAGAGCATGTGGAGTGCACTGGCCGGATAGTCTTGTTTTCCTTCCAAGAACCGTTGTATCTGTCGGCCTGAGACTGAGCTGTAGATAGGGAAGCTTATGGTGCTGACTCTTGCGCCTCGTTTCTTCAGCTCATTAGCGAGGAGTCGTGTCTGTGTTCTCTTGCCGGACTGGTCTATTCCTTCAATGGCTATTATCTTGCCTCGCAAGGCTGTTAGAATTCGCAGGTTTGGCTTGTGGATAATAACAATTTGAAAATTGTCTTGTCGAATCTGCTACAATGATTCTTGATTGTGACTCGGGAGGGTTGTTGTGTTCTTAGTTGCTGTTGTGGTGGACCGGGCGGGATTTGAACCCGCGGCCTTCCGGAGGTTTGGCCCTGCCGTTGGGGGCTTGCAAACCGGACGTTCTTCGGCCTGACCTTGTCAGTATACCAGGCTGAACTACCGGCCCACGAGCCGCGTGCTTTCTCCGGGTTTGTTTGTTAAGTCTTGTTTGTGGGGCCGCCGCCGGGACGTTCACACCTTGTTGGGGTGGTTTGAACCCGGCCTCCAGGCTCCATTGGCCAAGGCTTTCATGGGCCTTTCAGGCCTGTACGCTACCAAGCTACGTTACGGCGGCCACGAAGGGGGCGTGGTGGTTCGCGGAATATGTAAGTTTCCAACGGAGACGGGGGCTGATCCGGGGACCGGTAAGAGTGGGTCGTTGCGGCGTTTTTACTGTCTTTGTGGTCTCTTTTGTTACATCGATCTATCCATTTTTACGGAATAGGGTACAGCCTATTTCCATGAACATGATTGTGGTATCGCGGATCGGGACCAGATTTCACGTCTGAACATGCTGAGTTCATAGGGGGATTCCTGCAAAAGCGCTATGAAATGCCTACCCCTTTACGGACGGTTCTGACTAGAAATGGCAAGCCCAAAGAAAGAACTGATGATGCTACGGGTCTTCCGCCTGACCCTCCCAGCAGCCCTACTGATCTCACTTACATGGATGACGCTGTTCACCGACGCCGCGCGCCAAGCAGTGATCAACTCTCTAGGCGCAAACGCGAACATCATCATATTCATCCTCGGACTATTCCTCGTAGTCGGGCTCTACTGGGTCATGGGCGTCTACGAGCGGAAGATACTCTACGAGAACCACCGGTCTAGACCCGCCTTCTAAGAGCCCAATCCTCCTACAGTACTCCTACGCTTTCCCCTTTCTACGGTACAGCACTCTCTACGGAAAAAGTTCCGAAGGAGCTACCTTGCGTAGTGACCCTTGTCGGAGAAAGGGTTACTTTTCGTTAATTCCCTCCCGACTTTGACTTTCGCATCCTGACCATCAAGTGCAATTGAGATTTTTCGGGCAGCCATTCGCCCAGGTAACGGGTTTTCTGCGGCAGACAAGCTAATTGGGGCTTGAAATCGCCGAGTCGGGGTTTTCAAGAATGCCGATTAAATTCTGATTAAACTGCGATTATGTTCGCGGCCTTTGACAGATCCTGGATCGGGGTTCATTCTGAACGTTTTGGAACGTATGTAGATGGAACATCTAAGAGCGGCGAGATTGCCCGAGATGAGATGATGAGGCTGAGAAAGCTTCCATACTTGACGCTCTGGGCCGTCAATTTCGACAAGGAGAAGAATCTCTACAAAGAAATTCTCGGACTACCCGTAGACCAGGAGAATGACAACTTCATCATGTTCGACACCAAAGGATCAAAACTGGCACTTCACCGGCTAAAAAAGGCAAGCCGACTGGACCGCCAGACAGTCGAACTACACCTCGAAGTGGACAACGTTGATGAAGTGTACTCGGCCTTACAGCGCAAAGGAGTCAAGTTCACAGACAAGCCCTCTAACCGGCCATGGGGGAATCGCGTGGCAAGCTTTCACGACGCCGAAGGATACGTTGTCGAGATCATCGGCCCGCTAAAACCGGGCGAACCGGCTAAGGGCGACTAGGACTTTCTGCTTTTCCTGCTAGTTGGCATTGAGGTAGATGCGCCGGGGAAGAGGTAGGGCATAGTCGCCGATGCTGGCGGAGGCGTACCTTCTTGAGGCCTAGAATGAACAACCAGGTGTTGCGGGACGATTTCCAATGTACCGGATTGACTCAGTACCCGATGATCGTCGAGGCCATTGTGGCGTAGAAATTTGTGCAAGAGAAGTTTGACCTCCTTGTGCTTCAAGCCTTCAACTTGAATCTGGTTTCCTTTAGTCGACACGCGGCCCTTGGCGCCCTTGACATGTTCTCTGAGAAAGTCCACTGCTACTCCAACCTTGTCGGGAAGCTTTCCGAGGTCTACGATCTGTTGCTCCTTCTTTGTCTTCCCAATAGACTTTGAACCGGTCTTAGGTTTCAAACTAATAGCCTTCATTTCCCACAGTCTGCAAGCTCGTCTCCGAGTCTAAGTTAGGGTCTTTCAGAGATTAGTCTCGACTCATTTTCGGCTTCGGTCTTGTAGAAGTCGGCGAGTTCGAAAGACTCCTTGATCTGTTTCTCCAGTTCTTCCATTGGAGGGTAAACTGATCGGTAGATTTCGAGAGGACCCACATGTGACTTCACGTGGATCATGTACGTCGGGTACGCGGCATGGCCGAACACGCCTTTGCTACTCCAAGATTCGCGCCTATCTCCACCTTGGTAGTTTACGTGGAGACTTCGGAAGCGAACTCTACCAGTGTTCTCTCCGGTCAACTTTTCTGCGAGCGTCTTGAAGAGGGGCTTCTGGGTCTCGCAACCGGAACAGCCTTGGCGAGTCATTGCGGTCACATATACGACCCCGAACTCCTCCACTAGCTCCGTTAGAGCCTCTGTCGCAGTTCGGCCTCTTAGTTGGTTGAACTCAACAATCTCTGGGACCTCTCTCAATACGACTTCTGCTGGAACAGTCATGAGTGACCAGTCAATGTAGCGATCGGACGCGGATATAATTCTGTAGTTTGTTCGGAGTCTGTCTCCTCAGGACTATCCCGGAATGATGCGGGATAAGTAAAGGGGAAGGGTCCCGTTCAGGAGCTGAACTCTTCCAGGTCACCGAGAAACTGTCTCCGCTACCAGAAAGCGATGATTGTTGGGTTTTGACCGCTCCAGAGCTGGAACCCATTGTGATCACTTGGACCGAGGATCCAAACGAGCCGATGGTTCGGAACATTGCATCGTGGAGGGTCTTTTCCGAAAGCTTGAGAAGGCAGATCCTCCATTCTTGGGCTCTTAGATTGAGAGTAGAGTTGCTCTCGCCTAAGGTGTCCCTGTTTGCATGCGTGCTCCTAGCAATTTCGCTGTTCGTGACTTTTGATCATGGAGTGATTGAGCAAGAGCTGAGCGGTCAGTTTCTTCCCAAGCCAACGACAGGTAGCGTCGATGCAAATCGGCCAATTAGTACGTGCGCCCCGACAAACAGCGTCCCCAAAGGGCATCATGGCCTTGGCAACTGTCCACTCAACTTCACCCTCGCTCTGAGCCAGGAGAGTATCATACAAGTTCAAGGGTCAAGCAGTTTGGTCCAATTGTCAGTGACCCTAGTTTCAGGCCTCGCGACACCCGTAACTCTGACAGGTCAAGGAGTCCCTGCTGGAACACAGATTCAGTTTGCCCCCGAATCAGCAAGGCCTTCCTTCTCATCAACTATGACCATTACAACGAGCGGGTCAACTCTCGTGGGTCACTTTAACATAACAATTTTCGCAGCTGGAGGGGGACTTGTAAAATCAAGAGTCCTGTCCCTAATGATCGTCCCCATTGTCCATGACATGGCCGTCGTCTCAGCGACGGTCCAGGGGACAGCGACAGTCGGCAGCACTGTCTCGATCAATGCGACTCTCGGAAATTATGGATCCGTGTCCGAGGAGTTCGAGCTACAAGCTTATGCGAACACCAGCTTGGTCGCTGAGATGTCTATGCTCAGACTAGCACCGTCGGCTGTTGATGTGGGTCGACTGACATGGAATACGACTGGATTTTCGGCTGGACTGTATACAGTACTAGTAGTCGTACCTCCGGTTCAAGGTGAACTCAACTCGCTCGACAATAGTCGAGACGCTGGCAAAATACTTCTGACTCAAGCTCCAGGCTCTACGCCGAGTCCTTCACCTGCGGCCTCTGGAGGCGGACAGGTTTTCAATTATGGACGTCAACTGGCTATTATCGCAGCGATTGCAGAAGTTGCCATAGTGATCCTCGCCGTTCTTCGGAGAAAGGGAAAGGGTAGGGACCAACTAGAGACGCGTCCATAGGATCTAGAAAGACCTAGAACAGAAAGTCAGGAGTTCTCAAAAGCAGCTTCGCTCTAATGAGGAACATAGGCTATCCCTTGAATCTCCACCTTCATCCCAAATAAAAGATCAGCGCGTACGGTAGCCCTCGCAGGCTTGGGGTCTGGGAAAAACGTCGAGTAAGCTTCGTTCATTTCAGAATAGTCATTCAGGTCGCTAAGGTAAACGGTTGTTTGAAGCACGTATTCCAAGCCTGACTGCGCCGCTACTAGCACTCTTCGAAAATTCTCAAGAGTTGTTCTAGTCTGGGACTTTACGTCTCCCGCTACGACTTTGCCGTTCTGATCTATGGGTCCCTGACCTGACACGAAGATTAGATCTCCAAATCGTATTCCAGGAGAGAATGGCAGGTTCAGCGGTGAAGGTCCCGTTCTGATTAGCTCCTTTCTCACAGTATGTCGATCTTTGGATTGTTACATTGGGGTTTAAGAATTGAGAGTAGTCAAGAGTTTCTGGGGTCAAGAGCTGGTTGCTTGCGAGCAAACATACGCTTGGGTCGATTACTATTGATCAGATAGAGGAAGCGAGCGCGAGAATCCGCGGAACAGTATTGCGGACCCCCTTGGTCAGATTGAACGCTGATTCTGACATAGAGATCTTTTTGAAGCTTGAAAACTTGCAGCCTACGGGCTCGTTCAAAGTTAGGGGTGCCTCCAATGCGATCGCTCTGGGCGGACCGGCGGCAAAGTCTCGGGGCGTGTACACCTGTAGTGCCGGAAACATGGCACAGGCCTTGGCCTGGCAGGCAAAGCAAAACGGGATTCCTTGTTCAGCTATCGTTCCTGACAACGCTCCTGAAACGAAGCTGCAAGCCATCAAACGGTTTGGAGCTAGGATCATCCAGGTCTCTTTCGATGAGGTGTGGAAGGTGGTCACTACCCATCGATACGGTCCACTTGAGGGATCGATCTTCATCCACCCTTTCAGTGACCCGAGAATGATAGCTGGAAACGGAACTATAGGCTTGGAAATTCTTGAAGACGTTCCGGATGTGGATTCAGTGGTGGTGCCTTTCGGAGGCGGAGGCCTTACCGCAGGCATCGCCACTGCGATTCATGAGAGAAAGCCGACGACACAAGTCTATGCGGTCGAGCCAGAAACTGCTGCTCCACTCGCCGCTTCGTTTAGTTCTGGAAGGGCGATGGAAGTGAACCGGATTCCCAGCTTCGTGGACGGCATCGGTGGAAAGAGTGTTCTTCCCGAAATGTGGGATATCGTGCGACCTTTGATTCAAGGTAGTATCGTCTGTTCGTTGCGTGAGATCGCTTTGGCTGTTCGCCTGTTGGTCGAACGGAACCGGGTGGTGGCGGAAGGTGCTGGCGCTGCATCAGTAGCTGCCGCTCTCACGGGCAAGGCCGGTAAGCAGAAGGTAGTCTGTGTAGTGTCCGGCGGAAACATTGACACTTCCAAGCTTTCAGAGATTCTATCTGGCAGCGTGTCCTGAGAAGGACAGCCCTGCGAGGTCTGTCTCAGACTAGCTGCCAACGATTTGACGTCGTAGCCGAAGGGTAGTAAGAGATTCGCGGTTGACGAAACGAGTAGGTCAACGTATCTTTCTGCATCGTAGATAGTATCGTCGTCTACCAGTTCTGGGGGCAAAGCTTGGCTTTCGGGAATCATTGATCTATCAATCGTCAGAACGTAGCTTACCTGTTGTCCAGCATGAACTGTTCCTCCTTCGTCGATGAGACATTGGGCCGCGATTGCTTGGGGCACACGGTGAGTATACTCATTAGGCATCTTGCTCAAATTCTTCGTAAGTACCAGCTCCTCGATAGGAACGGTCCCGCTTCGCAATCTTGAAGCGTACTCTCTGAGAGTGTTGAGAACTTGAGGAATGAGAACTTGAAACTCCCGGGAGTTATCTGCTTCTTTTAGAATCGCCAACATTTGTGTCTGGCATTTCTCAACTATACCTGGAGTGTCGTGGCGTCGAACATCTATGCCTCGAACTTTGAGTGTCCGGTCTTGATCTTGAAAGACTCCATAGTACCTGTTTAGGACTGGCGCTTCTGGTTCTGTTTTCGAATTGAGGAAAACTATCCACCTGTACTGGCCCTCAAAACTCAGGGGAAGTGCCAGGTCTTTTCTGATCGTCGCACATAGATCTTCGTAATCGGCAGTTGTTGCGTTAGCTTTTGTAAGCCACATAGAATCAACGATTCCATGTACGAGTTTGAAGCCTCTAGCTTGGGCTATTGCAACCGCCCGGTGGAGAAAGATTCGGGAAAAGGCACATGTTGCAATGTGCGCATCTATCTTTCCAAACCGGGCGTTCTTAAACCCAAGATAGCCGAAGCAGTTGTGAACGAGAACACCGCCGCTTCCTGTAAAGAACCCAGCGAGATTACTCTCTTCAGCAATTTGAAAACAGTAAACGTAAGGAGAAGTGGCCTCGACTTCTTCAATCCCTTTTACAGCAACAAACCCAATGTCTGCCTCTAGCAGTTTCTCTATCCTAGAATGCGTTTCTTGTAATGCCGGAAAGCGTGCGCTTTCTGTTATTCTTCGAAGAGATTCCTTTGCGCGTTCAGGGCAAACTCTGTTCTTTCCTTCTAGTCTAGGTGTTCTGACTGTACGGGCCAATGTTGCAATCTCTTTGAGACCCGACGCTTCGACAGGAAGCATCTCGAAGACTGCGTGGCGACAATCTATCGTGCAACTAGTGTTGATGGTCTCAAAACGAGTTCTATGCTTCTTCTTGAGAAAGAATTTTGCGAAAGGGAGAAGCCCATTGGGGCCGATGAAATACACGGTATGAAGTCTTGGCCCACTAAGAATGTTGAAGGGTATTCCAAGCCGGAGAGCGAAGTAGCCTAACTGTACCGCAAAGGCGTACGAGTGAGTTGTGATAGATATGTAGTCTCGAGCCTTGTTTATGCTACCGTCCCCAGCCACAAGTCCTGAGAGAAATCCCAACATCGCTTCTCGTGACGCGTTGAAGAGGATTGGAGGGACTGTCAGCTTGCCAGTATCTGATGAGGGGGGGAGCTCGAAAATGCGTTGCAGGACCTGGACTAAACTTACACTGTTAACTTGAATCACGTACATGTTGGCTTTAGATTCTTTGTATATCCTAGGTAGGAGTCCAAATTTTGTCTTGAGAATCTTTGTGAGATGTTCGATGATCTCAGTCTCGTTTCCCCCAACGTCGAGCCGAATGGAGTTCTTTCCTGCACTTCCATCAGCCACATAGAATCCTAAAAGGAATCCGAGGTCTTCATCTATGCTGAGCGATGCGGGTAGCCAAGCCACGCGGCCTCCTCCTTTTCTTCCGCGGCCAATTAATAGTTCTGATTTGCTCTCCGAGAGAGACAGCAATTGTAGATACCGGAAGGGAACGATTCCACTTTTCCGCCAGACTCCAACATTCTGAATGGGCCTGCGTTCTTCCTTCAGAACATGCTCAAGCTTGCTCGAAGACGAGTCCACGAGTGGACGTATGCTTTCGCTCTTAGCACGCCAGAGATCATTTTCTTCAACAGCCAATTTTTCCCTAATATTTTCTAGGAGATTGATACGGGAGACTACTTTTTCGTTGACAACACGCCTGGCAACAGGCACAAAGTCGCCTTGCGATAGATTCTCCGCCTTTGTCTCAACAAGTCTTCCATCTTTCAAAACGTAGAACGAGTGGTTGGATGTGCATTTGACCTGTCTGCCATCTTCCAGCCCTATGCGAAGGAGTTTCTTGGGAGAGGATACCTTGATGAGTTTTGAAACTTTACAAAACTTTGACTTGAGATTGTTATCTACTCCCGCAACAAATAGTTCTTCAGGGCAATCGACAACTCCTATAGCGTCCCTTAGATACTTGTTGACAATTCTGCCTATTTGCTGATATCTTACCCTTCCATTCTGGAGGGTCAGAACAGGCGAGTCAGGCGATAGGCAGCAGACGAGTATCCATTTTAGCGCTGATTGTCGTTGGTCAAATTTTGATCGTGTAGACTCATCTTGGGCCGTTTTTTTCAATCGCTTGTATTCTGCTCTTCTGCGAAGAATGATCTCTAGGGAGAGAGGGACAATCCCTGGTCTTCGACAGATATTATAGTTGAGTTCTGGGACTCGAAGGGTTGAGTCGGGACAGCATTTACACTTGATGGTTTCTCCACTTATGTTTTTGTCTCGCATTATGGTCGGGTAGAGGCTGGTAAAGTCGAGCTCTCCCACTTGGTCATAGATCCCGGTCTCGGGTTCGTGGATGAAGCCTCCACGGTCGGCGATGACCAGTTCATTGCTGTCTTTCCATTCTTCGGGCTGGTTCTTGTTCCACGGGATCAGAACATTTTCTTTGACCGCGTGGTAGAATTGTAGGCTGGTCATGTTGGTGCCTATAGTCGCCCGACTGGCCCGCTGAATAGGAATAATACAAGTCCGAGAGATTTCGAATAGTCCCTCTAATCCACAGTCAGCACTGATGAAGGCGTTATGGTCGTCGACGTGTAGCCTGCCTAGTAGTCGGGCGGCAGTCTCTCTGTACAGAATTTTCCCATAGGAAAAATAGGAATGGCCTTGAACCTCATAGACTCTTAGTGGGGATGGGTCTCTGCCGAGAACTAACCTGTTGAGCATTCTGTTTTTGTGGGCGCGTCTCGCTAAGTATGGGAAGATGAAAGAGTCTCCGCCTTCTGTAATTACAATGTCGGGATCTATTGCGTTGAAGACTTCAACGAGCCGGAGGAGTTTCTCCTCTTCATTTCCAGAATCAAGCATGATCGTTTCTCCCTGATCCGTTAAGATTCTGATGGAGTCTAGTTCATCCTCGAAGGTTCGAATTCTCTTGCTCTTTCTAGTCTTGACTTCTAGCCTGATCTTTCGAAGCGGGGGCAGTTTGTAGTCTATTGTATCTCTGGAATCTCTCAAGGTCCACGTGATTCTCTCGTCTTTCTCATCTGCCTCGACGAAAGCAAGAGGGAACAGGTCTCTCTGGTACAGGTAGATTTGTGGAGAGGGAATGTCGACATCATAGAGGCGGAAATTAGAGTAGCTGCTTTCTCGTTGTATCCTCCGGGCCAGCTTTGCAGCTTCCTCTTCGTTCTCTACTACGACCTCAAGGACTCGGGACTTTTCTATGTCGCCAGCCCTTTCGAACTTGTCGACAAAAATAGAGTTCTCAATGTATGACTTGCAAGCGAGATCTATTAGATCGCGGTAGTTGCCTCCTACGTGTATTCTAGGCTTCCATCTGTCTGTGAGCCTTACGCACTTTCCGTCGGTTTTTTTCAGCCATACTACCATCTGGCCTGGCTTGTGGTAGAGGTCAAGAATCCAGCCTAGATGCTTCACGAAGAATCGAGATGCAGTTCTCTATTCTGGGACTAATTCAGAAGAGTGAGACGAAGAACGAATGTGAAACAGATGCGAAATTATTGGAAATGGAATGACTATGAATATCCGAGTAGCGTTCTGTCCAGTGTGACAACCTCGTCCTCCTTCTGAGGCGTGAAGGGATGGCGGATTATGATGAGTTGTGTATAGGCGCCTTTGTCCTTCAGTCTCGCGGAGACGTGTGCAGTGTGCATCAGAGCATCTGTCATAGCATTGTTTCTCGTCTTCTGATTCGTAGCTACGATTATCATATTTCTCTGCTCAGCAGTTTTTCCTAGAAACTGTACGCTTTTGCGGAAAATATCCAAGGCTTCTTTCTTCTCTCGTACGTCAGGATCGCAGAAGAGGGCCGTTATGTCAGAGACAACGGCGAGCCTAGCCCCGTACTCGTTCAGTGCTGTGGCTAGTTTTTCCACGATGAGACTGTGAACTTGGTGATGTGTGAAGGCTCTACTGAGATGAATACGTTGCTGCACTCGGCTAGATTCCAATCCGAGATTGACGATGTGCTCTGAGATAGTGTAAGTGTCGAAGAGGTTACCTGCGTCTATGAAAACGACATCGCTATCCAAGCATTGAGGGAGTGTTGCTCGGACGCTGAGGAGGAGAGAGAGGGCGTGTGATGTTTCACCTTCGAGGAATACAAACTGGCCCTTCTTGAGAATCAGCGCCTTGTCTAGAGAATCTATCCCGGTGGTTAAGCCCGGCTGGAGGTCTCGGATGAGAGTGCTCCCGCGACGTAGTTGATAATCGGTCTGGTCGTCTGGTTCTCTAAGGAGTTCTGGGTCTTTACATTTCAGGCTGGTGAGGAGGCGTCTTCCCGCGGGCATAAGCGAAGGTCTGCAGTCTAAGACCCTGTCGAGTTCGAAACCGCAGCTGGGACATGTTCCGTTGAAGACTAGTTTGATTTTTTTAGGATTGATCTGTTGTTTTGAAAGGACTAGTGCTTCGTCACAGAGTATGCAGTGGTACAGGTAGCCCTCATTATTGCTCTCTACTTGGTCTAGTTGCCAGGTTTTGGATTGTAGAGGGTCGACGGCTCCACGGGTCTCCATTGCAGATCCTTAGAGTTGTTCTATTCGTCGCGTCTGCTCTTTGGCGCAGCGTCTTCCACGCCTTTCGCAGTGATCTGGAAGTACGTTTCAGATTCTGGCAGATATGGTGAGTCTATGATTTTTGCAACTCGTAGTCCCTGGCTGGCTTTCTTCAGCATGACTCTGTGTGTGGAAGCGTGGGCTAGAATGTTTCCGCCTGCGGGACGCATGGGGTCGCCGAAGAACGCTTGTGGGTTGGCTTGGACTTGGTTTGTGATTACGACTGCTAGGTTGAGGGCTTGAGCTATTCTGAGGAGTTTGTGGAGGTGGCTGTTTAGGCGTTGTTGGCGTTCGCTTAGGGATTCGCGTCCGATGTATTCGCCTCTGAAGTGTGAGAGGATCGAGTCAACGACTAAGAGTTTGATGTTTTCTTCTTGGCAGATCTTGAAGGCGTGATCGACCGTGAGGATCTGGTGGTCGCTATTGTAGACGCGGCTATAGATGATGCCGTCGAGTATCTTGTCCGCATCAAGTTCCATGGCCTGGGCCATCTGGTAGACTCGTTGGGCTGCGAATGTTCCCTCGGTATCGATGAAGAGGGCTTTGCCTTCAAGGCCACCATCTTTGACTGGACGCTGGACGTTAACGCTGAGTTTCATGCAAATCTGTGATTTGCCTGCGCCGAATTCTCCGACAAACTCTGTGATGGCCTGTGTTTCGAGGCCGTTTCCCAGTAGCTTGTCGAGGTTGGTGGATGCGAAGCTGAGGCGTTGGAGGTTCTGTCGTCTCTCGTAGAGTTGCTTGGCGGTGACGAAGTCTGTCTGTATTGTCTCCCGCGCGGCTCGAGAGATTTTGAGAGCGACGCTATTCTCTAGGCCTGCTTTTTCGATTAGTTCGCGTATGGGCGCGATTGCTAGGGATGCGATGGAGTCGTATCCCGCATCTCGGAGTTTGCCGGCGGTTACAGGTCCAACGCCGTTAAGATCTTGAATATCCACTATCGCTTCAGCCAAAGACTATCAGAACGGGGGTAGGCTCATCACGGCTTATCTCCCCGAGAGAGCAGTGAAAGTAATCAGCCCTTTCCTTTCAAAGGACGCAGTGGGAATGTTCCAAAAGTCTACTCTCACGCCCCGAAAACAAACTACTTTTGAGATTTCCCGGCTGGTAACTGGTTTGGTAACCGAGGATGGTACCAATGATGCTGCTATAGGGAAAAAACTAGAAACGGAACAGCTTGTAACGCTAGGTTTCGTCTGAAACCTTTCGATAACGAGGGTTGGGGAGAGAACGTTCAGATAGCCCCCGAGACATACTAGAGGTAGGGCGAACTATTGGATGATGCAGAAAGCTGAGCAAGCGGGCGTTTCAAAGGCTCTGGAAGTGGCCACGTTTGCCGCCGGTTGCTTCTGGTGTACAGAAGCCGTCTTCGACCAGTTGAAAGGCGTTGTAAAGGTAGAATCGGGATATTCAGGAGGAAACGTCCCGAACCCTTCCTATGAGCAAGTCTGTACGGGAGACACTGGGCACGCCGAATCGATCGAGATAACCTTCGACCCTAGTATCATATCGTTCAAGGATCTGCTGCAGATATTCTTCACGACCCACGACCCAACAACCTACAATCGTCAAGGGGCTGACGTGGGAACCCAGTATCGGTCAGCAGTATTCTATCACAGTCCTGAGCAGGAGAAGATTGCCCGCCAAGTAATTCAGGAGTTCAACCAGTCGAAAGTCTGGAAGAAACCGATCGTGACCGAGGTAGTGCCGTATCGCGAGTTCTACAAGGCCGAAGACTATCACCAAGATTACTATGTGAAGAATTCCCGGCAACCATACTGCCGAGTAGTCATCGAACCAAAGATCGCCAAGCTGCGAGAACATTACCGCGAGAAACTAAAGCAATAACCTACCGTTCCCGGAAAGTTGCGCTATTCAAGTCCAATGATGTCTGTCAGCTCGCATCATATTCAGTCTGGAAGCGCAACATGTTTGATATTGCAAACTTGGTAGGAGTGTTCCCGCATCATGTCCGAAGCCCTTGAGCGACAGGAGCGGTGGAAGCAGCAGAAGGAAGAGGCTGACCGTCAACGAATGGGCGGTGCCTATATCCAAGGTTTCATTGAAACAGCAGCGGCAATAGTCGATGAGGAACCACTCTTCAGCAAGGGCTACTGGAAATGCGCTAGCGGCTGTAAGCCCTTCGGGTTTGGACTTGCAAAGACTCCTAGAGAATGTCCCAGTTGCCACAAGCAGCTAATACTCTGGGTCCCAGGACCATAACGCGTCTCTTCAGTTCAAGGTAGAAATAGTCGTTTTCTAACCTGCTCCGTCTGAAGCGGGATTGAAGTTCGAAACCAGACGCCTCGGCAAGAGCAACCTGAAAATTACCAAGGTCGGAGTAGGAACCGCTCCGATAGGCTCAACCCCGGAATGGAGAGTCTGGTGGGGACCCCAAGACGAAAAATCGGCGATCAAAGCCATTCAAACCGCCATCGATGAGGGAGTAAACTGGGTCGATACAGCGCCGTTCTATGGATGGGGAAAAGCGGAAGAGATCGTGGGCAAGGCGATCAAGGGGCGAAGGGACGACGTCTACATCTTTACGAAATGTGGGACGCTGCCAGATGGCAAAGGTGGGTCCATAGAGAATCACAGGCCCGAAACTATCATGAAGGAAGTTGAAGCAAGCCTGAAACGTCTACAGACCGATCACATCGACCTACTGCAATTTCATGACATGGACTCTACGACCCCCATCGAGCAGTCTTGGAAGACACTCCAAGATCTCATTCGACAAGGAAAAGTGAGGAACGGTGGATTATCAAACCACACAATCGATCTCGTCGAGAGGGCAGAGCGAATCGGCCCCGTCACAGCCAACCAGGTTCAGTACAACCCACTTCAGAGAAAAATCGAGAAAGACATTCTGCCCTTCTCACTCAGCCACGGTATCGGAGTGCTCGGATGGGGGTCCTTAGCCGAGGGCTTTCTCGCCGACGGCTTCAACGTTGCATCGCTGGACCCGAAGGACTTCCGTAGAAACCACTGGTACGCTCAACCCGAGAATCAGCCTAAACTGCAGAGAGTTCGAGAAGTCTTGTCAAAGATCGCTCGGTCTCACGGAAAGAAGATGGTTGACGTAGTCATTTCATGGGAATTGATGCACCCCGCACTAACAGGAGCCATCATCGGGATACGCAGCGAGAAGGAGGCCCGAGAAATGAAGGATGGAACAGAACTACTCCTCTCACCCGAAGAAATGCAAGAGATCGAGAGAGCAACCGCCTAAGGACTCAGCGAGTTAGGCTTGGCAGGGCAGTTCTCAACTGGGACCCCGCCGGGACTAACAATAACTCGACCAGTACCTGAAAGGAGAAGGTTCAGTCGCTGGGTAATCGCGATCGTTATCATCGTCATTACTGTAATGGCAATCTTGTTCGGACTGATCTACCAATCATCCGTGATTGTCTCCACGAAGGGCTTTAGCTACGGCGAATCCGCTAGCCAGGGAAGCGGCTTCTACACACTCCAAATCGCAAACGTTAACGGTGCAGTGACACTTGCATCCTGGGGACAGGACAGTTTTCTGATCAACGGCACGATAACCGCGAAAGGTCTGGGATCCTCACCTTCACAAGTGACCATTTCCGAGTCAAACAACGCGGGGACAATTACATTTCGGGCCGTATTTCCCAACAATGCTGCCTTTCTCATCTCTCAGACATACTCCGTCAAGATCAATGTGTTCGTTCCTATATCAGTGGACATTGGAAAGCTTGTTGTGGACAATGTGAACGGGCTGGTTCAAGCGAAAAGTCTGAATGTGACTGGTGTGAGTCTTTCCTCGGAGAACGGCGACATAGATTTCACCTGTTCCAGTTGCGGAAGCGCTGGTTTCTCGGCGCAAACCACTAACGGAAATATCGCAGGCACGTTCTCCTCCCCAATCACTAACGGCAATTACACGATGCTGTCCCAGAATGGAAACGTGAACGTTAACGTTCCATCCTCATCCTCTTTCAAACTAACAGCGTCTCTTGTAAGTGGAACTATTCAGACACCCAATCTTACGTTGAGTAGTGAGACAAGGACCACTACACAGCTCACTGCTACGATAGGAGCTGGAGGAGGGAACGTAATCTTGTCAACGGTCGTGGGCGATATTACGGTTACAGGAATCTAGAGCTCAACGGGACTCCGTCTCACCCGTTCGAATTCTGTCACGCACGAAACCACATTCTCGACTCGGGTTACTATCTGGTTTCTACATCTGATACCGTAATTCCCAGTCCTAAGATCACTTCCATAGTGACTGCTGATTGGGCTCAACTCTTGCGGCATTCACGTCCGCGTTCCCAGCAGTAGCTCTACTGTTCGGATTCCTCCTTGTCCTCATCGGAACAACTGGCGGGAGCCAGGAGCTAGTTCAGGGGGGCTGGGGATTCATCACAGTAGGAGTAATCGTAGAGTTCGTCTTGCCGATTTCTAGGCGATTGAGGTAGCTATCGAGGAGAGTTGAATATGAAGAGGTTCATCGCGAGCTTCGTCAAAGGACAAGTCCTGCTTCTTCTTCCCCAGCCAGTCCTCTTGGCCCTAATTGTCCCTTAACAGGCTCTCTCTATTACAGTGCGCCAGTAATCGTATCACTGGCAGTACTCTGGGGCTGGTTCGACTATTCAAGCAAAGCACAACGCAGAGGCACCTCGGTACTGCGAAAGCTGGAACGCCTCATCGATGATTTCGGTTGGCTGAACTTCCAGGAGGGTGGCGGTGCAGGGAACGAGATGGTCGTGGGTCTATTGGACAAGACGAGTTTCGGGTCAAGCACCTTGACGACCCCACAACTCGCGATAGCGACAACCGAGAAGATCAAAGAAGTCTACTTCACGCTTGAACTCTGGTACTTCTCAATGCGCCAGAAAGTCCGATTGCTCCTCCGAAAGGCCGCGTCCATGATCGAATACGACTTGCTCGAAGTCGTCAACGAGTTTGTCGAGTTCTACGGTGAGTTTGTCGAAAAAGTAGCCGAGGAGACGCTCCAACTGGTTGCAAAAGGAGATCTGGCGAGCCTCGAGGGAGAAAGAGAAGGCTTCTCCACTTTCAAGACACGTTTGGCCGAGCTGAGGGGTCGAGCAAACGCGTTCTTGCAGAGTCTACGCGATGATGGTCTTCCTGTTTCAGATACAAAAGTGAGGGCTCTGGAGTTGGATCCATGGTTCAAACCCGGTACAGCGATCTCCGAACAGAAAGAGTCACCGACCTAGAGATCGAAGTCTACTAGAGATCTGATTTCTCGAGTTCTATCAGTACTTGCTCGGGCGTCTCTCGACTCGCTTCGCTCCTATGTGCCGGCATGGACTGGCTGGGAAGCAGCTCGTTGGTCTCCATGGATGCAATGGCCTGAATCGCTGTCACTATTGTTTTCTGGTCGATTCTTGGCTCGTTCTTCATCCGCTGAATTAGTAAGATGGTGCCGCCGGCAGCCATTCCGATGAGGAGGGCGTCGAATTGTCCCGCCAACAGTACGCCCACTCCGGGAAAGTTGTTGTCGAGCCAGGTTCGGAAGTAGACGTTGGAGAGATACTCGCTGCTGAATCCTCCTATCAAGATGGCTATGACTACGAACTGTGCCAGGACGATGCCATAGAGCAGTCTTAGGAATCCTTCACGATAGCCTGGCATAACTAGGGCTTGCCAATAATACATTCGATCTCTCTCATTAACAGTGCGGGTCGTGTACTAGGATCGAGTGGACTGTCGCATGCAAAGAGTTTAACATCGGCCCGCGGAGAATTGTCTCCATCTTGGCTCAGCGCACTCTCTCTTTTGAGATCAGAGTATTCGAAGACTCAGATTACCAAAGGTTAGCAGAAATCTATGAAGCTATTTTTCCTGAGCGGGCGAGAAGCGTTGAGGAGTGGCGTTTTTACGATAACAGTCTTGACAAGACAAAGTATTACTTCAAACGATACGCCTGCGTAAACTCACACACGAGAGTAGCTCTTGGCTTTGGGGAGATGTGGAATCCTCCGTGGATGTTTCATCCGAAAAAATTCTGGTTCGACGGCTGGGTCGATCCGAAACACCAGGGCCACGGCATTGGAAGCGCACTCTATCACAAGCTCAAGGACGACTTCGATGAGCGTGGTGCGATTGCTGCTTGGATGGGAATTAGGGAGAATATGCTAGAAACCATCGCTTTCGCGAAGAAGCGCGGTTTCGCTGAGAAGATGCGAGGCTGGGAATCAACCATCGACCCATATCAAGTGAGCATTTCGGAGTTCGAAAGATATTCCAAAAAAGCTTCTCAGGCTGGAATCCAATTCTCGACTCTGGAGGAAGAACTGCGAGAGGACCCAGAGTGTTACACAAAACTGTACCAGCTTGTGCAGATCGCGTTCAGAGACGTGCCAATTGCAGACACTCCCACCGACACGCCGTATGATCAGTGGCTTGCTTTCGAGATGAAGAACCCGAACCTGATTCCCCAGGCGTACATGATTGCAAAAGATGGGGTCAAGTATGTTGGGACGAGCGTCGTTTGGCGGCTAAAGAAGGAGCCCAGAAGTCTCTATCAAGGTTTGACCGGAGTCTTGCGAGAATATCGAGGAAAGGGGATAGCTGTGGCCTTGAAGCTGAGGGTTCTGGACTTTGCTCGAAAGAACGGATTTGACAATATTCGCACCTTTAACGCATCAGCAAACGAAGGTATGCTAAATATCAACACGAAATTAGGATTCAAGAGAGACCTGGCCTGGATTACTTTCGAGAAGAATCTGGAGTAGGAAAAATCTTCCAGAAATCGACCAGTCTACGCGTTCTAGAGCTGAAGGGCTCCCCCTACGAGATAGGATACCGCCACGGCCAACAAGCCCAGGACAAGATTCAACGTAACCTCGAGATCTACTTCCGTCGGTTCAAGAACGAAACAGCCCTCTCAAGAGAGCAAGTGCTCTCTCGAGCTGAAAGGTACCTTCAGGTCATCCGGCGGGTCAGTCCAAGCTACGCCAAGGCAATGGAAGGAGTTGCGCTAGGCTCGAAGACGAGACTGCTGGAGATTACCGCGCTAAATGTTCGATACGAGCTGATGTACAGCCAGTTTGCAAAGATCGGGTTGAAAACAATGCCGCGGGTGGATGGCTGCACCGCGTTCGCAGCAATGCCAGAAGCAACAGTAAATCGTCACCTCCTGATGGCCGAGAATTGGGACTGGATTCCCCAGGTAGAGGGACTCTTTCTCAAGATTCGACCGAGTGCTGGTCCTGAAGTCCTCTGCTTCACGGAAGCCGGGGTCGTGGGGGGAAAGATCGGCCTTAATTCTGAAGGGATCGGACTGGCGATTAATGGGCTGATCTCTAACAGGGATGACTGGGAGAGACTCCGCAAGCCGTTCCACGTGAGATGTTGGGAAATTCTCGGATCGAAAACACTCTCCCAAGCAGTCTCAAGAATAACCCGGGGAGAGCGGTCGTGTTCTGCCAACTTTCTAGTCGGGCAACAGACGAAGCTCGGAGGAGGGAAAATTGTAGATATTGAATCCGCTCCCAAAGCTACTGGTACTCTGTCCCCAGAAAATGGTATCCTGGCCCACACTAACCACTTCTCAAATCCCAAGCAGCTAGGGGTCACGCAAGTCCTAGATGAAGAACGAAAGTCCACGCTAAACCGCTTCGCTAGAATAACCACGCTTCTCCGGGAGATGAGGAGTGGAAACGGGAAAATGAACCTGAGAAGAGCCCAGGAGATGCTAAGGGATCATTATGGCAAGCCAGAGTCTGTCTGCCGTCATGAGAATCGTACGTTTCCCACAGATGAGAGATATCGCACAGTTGTCTCGGTCGTGATGGACCTATACACTGGCCAGCTCAAGTCGACTCTCGGTTCTCCTTGTGAGAGAGAGTACCAAACTCTCCGACTCTGACCGCTCCCAAACTGAGTGCTGTTTGTCGGAAAGTCCTAAGTGATCTGGGATTGAGATAGGCTGAGAAGTCATCGATTGGGACCACAGTTAGTGCTCGAAACGCTAGAAGATAGACGTCTTAGCCCGGACCCTAGCAAAGAGCGTTTCTCACCGTTCGTCAAATGGGCGGGCGGAAAGACAAGTCTTCTTCATCAACTTCTGCGACATGTCCCGATGGATCTCTCTGATTATTACGAACCGTTCTTGGGTGGGGGCGCACTTTTCCTAGGAGTATGCGCGCGAACAACAAAGTTCAACGTACACTTGTCAGACACAAATGAGGAATTGATCAGCGCCTACAGCGCTATCAAAGAAAAACCCGAAGAATTGATCCGTCTCCTATCGAGATTTCAAGAGGAATATGATTCATCATCCAACAAGAGCTCTTACTTCTACCGCAAGAGGGCGTGGCAACCCGATGGCCCGATCGAATCAGCGGCCCGCCTAGTCTTCTTGAACAAAACCTGTTACAACGGCCTTTACAGAGTTAACTCGAAAGGCAAGTTCAACGTCCCCTTTGGCCGTTACAAGAAGCCGAGGATAATCAATTCATACACTATCAAGGCCATCAGTCACCTGCTCAATAGCACAAAGGCCGAGTTGCGCTGCATCGACTACCAGGATGCGCTTGCTACATGCAAGAAGAACGACTTCATCTATCTAGATCCCCCGTATCAGCCAATTAGCGAAACCTCGAACTTTACGGATTACACCTCAAGTGGCTTCTCCGAGAAAAACCAGGAAGAGTTGGCAGAAATATTCATGAGATTGGTTGATAGAGGATGTGTCGTACTTCTCTCGAACTCAGATACTCCCTTGACTAGGTATCTCTATCGTGACTTTGAGATGAAGAAGGTCAATGTTAATCGGCCAATCAATTCTGTGGGGACGGGAAGGAAAGGCTACAGGGAACTAATTGTTCTTGGGCATCACCAATAAGTCTCTCCTGTCCAAGCAAGGATTAGACAGATTTCTTCGAACGTTTTTATCGTTGCCGTGCTAGTTTCTGATTTACTTTGCTCGCAGTGGAGACTCTCAGTCTTTCGAAGAGGTATGGGAAGACGGATGCTCTTCGAGGACTGAACTTTACGGTGGATCAGGGTGAGATAATGGTAATTCTAGGGCCGAACGGATCTGGGAAGACTACTCTACTCATGATCCTCTGTACAATTCTCAAGCCGACATCTGGCACTGCGAAGGTGATGGGGATCGACGTTGTCGAAGAAGGCACGAAGGTTCGTGAGGTTATGGGAATCGCATTCCAAGAAGCTCGAGGCTTCTGGCGTCACAAGCCATCCTCGATATTGAGATTCCACGCTTCCATGTTCGACATTGACCCAGTAAACCGTCAGGATCTCATCGAGTCGACGATGAAGGATTTGGAGTTGTGGGAATCGCGCGACAAGAAGTTCATGCACCTCTCAGGAGGCCAAGCTAAGAGGCTCGAGACCGCAAAGGTGCTCGTCCAGAGGCCGAAATTGGCGATCTTCGACGAGCCGACAAGCCAAGTGGATCTACGAGGAAAACGGAAGATATGGGACAAGATCAGAGAGCTGAGAGATCAAGGATCTACAGTAATTGTCGCAACAAACGAGGTAAGAGAGGCTGAGTATCTAGCTGACAGGGTGACAATCCTTCACCAAGGACAGCTTATTGTTCGCGACTCGATTCCCAAGCTCAAGGACGCTATCGCAGGGGGAGATGTTGTAGAGGTAGGCTTCGAGGATCCCGTAGCGGACAAGTTGGTGGAGGAACTGAAAACCTTAGGCGGCTCACTATCCCTGTCTCCGGAAAGCACCGAGCTACGGGCTAAGGTCTCTAGAGCTGAGGACTGGGTTCCGAAGATGACCTCGCTAAGCTACGATCGAGGTGCAAAGATATCTTCGATCAAGATAACTGAGCCCTCACTTGATGACGTCTTCCTACATTTCACTGGAAAAGCTCTAGTCGACCAGCTATGAACCGGGTCCTGAATCTCGCCGCGTTCAACATAAGAGTACTGCTGAGCGACCCAACCTGGTTTTTCTTATCCTGGGCTCTCTTTGCCCTCCAACTCGCAATCTATGGCTCTCTCATGTCAAAACTCGTGAGCCCGAACTTTCCAAACTATTTCTTCTTCTACGGCATCGGTCTAATGATAATCATCGTTTTCGAGTCAGCAGAAGACGTAGGGCGACACTTCGTCGAGAACGCGCACGAAGGGGAACTTCCCTATTTTCTCTCCCTGCCCGTTTCAAGGGGCGGATTCCTAATCTCTCAGGCGCTCTACGGAGTAGTGAACACTCTTGTGAAAGTAGCACCACCACTTCTGATCGTCCTGCTATTGTGGGGTAACCTGACGATAGTTGGAGCGCTTTTCTCTCTACTAACCTTGTTCCTCCTAGGATTGGGTATCACTGGGATTATGGTATCTCTGTCATTCATCGCGTTCAAAGCCGTCGACATCTATCTTGCCGTCTTGGCGGGTCTCTCTGCTCTTCTCGTCAGGTTCAGCACAGTCTTCTATCCACTTGCCTTCATGCCGAGCAATTACTCTCCAGTCTCGGTTCTTAGCCCACTGACTTATGGAGCAGATCTCACTAGGTGGGCTCTCGGATTTGATCCCCGATACCTGCTTAACCCGATATTGGCAGCAGTTGTAGTAACGGCGTTGGCTGTTAGTACGCTCTCTCTTAGCGCGCGAATAGTGGACAAGATCATTGAAGGGGTGAAGGCGGCGTGAGCCAATTCTCAAGACTGCTTCTTATCGCGCGGACTGACTTCTCCTACTTCTTCCGCACGAAATGGCTCATGGCAGTGTTGATCAGCCTTAGCCTGTCCGACATGCTCGTGACAGCGCTAGTTTTGGGAAGGATGATCAGCCCAGAATACTTCTCATTTCTAGTTCCCGGCATCGTGACGGTGGGACTGTTCACAGCGGCGACAGACACGGGGAGGAGAATCTGGCTGGCGCTGCGAGAAGGAGTGGTCCAATACTACATGACGCTGCCCATCAAGACATCGGGATTGGTTGTCGCCTACATTATTAGCGGAGGCTTGGGAGGACTGGTGTACTCGTCTGCTCTTCTGATCATTGCCTCTTTCGCGGTTCATCCTCAAAATATTCTCAATGCGATCCTGCTGGTTCCCTTCATGTTCGTTCTTGCAACCGGAATCGCAGGCCTAGCGGCCTTCCTCGCAAGCATCTCGAGAAGGGGCGAAATATATTGGGTCTATGCGCAGGCTCTCCAGGTCTCCCTTATCACTATCAGCACCGTCTTCTATTCAGCCCAGACCGTACAGCAATACCTTCCAAGTCCAATCGCGACAATTGCCAACTACAACCCTCTCAGCCTGACTGCAACTGCCCTTAGAGATTCGGTCTTTGGTGGGCAACTGCTAAGTGCGAGCATTCTCTCAGACATGCTGTCGACTTCACTGCCCCTCGCTGCTATTGGCGCATTGGCTTACTGGGTCATTCTAAGAAGCCTCAGGCTGAAAGGCAAACCCTAGGCTCTAGCTCATCGATGTTCCAGTGTCAAGAGTAGTCCACCGGCACATCAATCACGCTCGGCCTACGCGAGTCAAAAGTGCTCTCGAGGATGGGGACCAGTTCAGATGCTTTGTTCGGACGATAGCCTTGAGCGTTGAACGCCTTCGCCAACTCCACGAAATCGGGATTTCCGAAGTCCACCCCGGAGGTTCGGCCGAATCGAGCCATCTGTTTTCTCTTTATTGACCCATATGCGTTGTCGTGAAATACGAGGGCGGTGATGCCCACTCCCAATCGAACAGCGGTTTCCAGTTCGTGGGCCGTCATCAGGAATCCCCCGTCTCCACATACTGCTATCACTCTCCGACTGGGATGGACCAGCTTGGCGGCTATGGCGCCTGGCAGTCCTATGCCCATGCTGGCGTATCCGTTTGAAATCAGTACCGTGTTGGGTTCGTAGGTGGGGAATAGTCTTGAGATCCAGAGCTTATGGTCGCCGACATCGCTTACGAGAATGTCGTCGCGCTTCAGAGCTTCTCGTAGGTCATGGAGGATCCGTTGCGGTTTCAAAGGGTAAGAATCGTCCTGTGATTTCGCAGAAGCCTCAGCGACGATACTCTCTCTGACAGATTTCGCGAAATTTGTTGGCCGAGGCTTTACTTGGCCTGTTAGGATTGATAGTGTCTGGCCGATGTGCCCGACGAGTTGTATGCTGGGCTGGTAGTTTGTGTCAATTTCTGCACTCGTGCTATCGACATGAATTATCGTCTTGTCGTTGTGAGGGTTCCAGAATGATGGAGCGTATTCGACGAGGTCGTATCCTACTGCGAGGACTAGGTCTGCGAGTTCGAAGGCTTTGCTCACCAGTTCTTGAGAGGGCAGTCCAATCGCGTAGAGACTGAGAGGATTATCATCAGGCAGAGCGCCCTTGCCCATGAAAGTATGAGCAACAGGAATCTTTGCCTCCGCCAGAAACTCTCGGAAGGGTCCGGTTGATCGGGCGCGGATGATGCCGTTGCCAGCGAGGATAAGGGGTGTCTTGGACTTGTTGATGAGCTGGGCGGCTTGTTGTATCTGACTCGTTGTGGGTCGGGCCTGTTCTGGACCAGCAATCTGAGGGATCGGCGCAGTATGAGCGGCTTCGTCCGCGATATCCTCCGGCACTTCCAGGTGGCATGAGCCAGGCTTCTCCGCCTCCGCTGTTCTGAAAGCCTTCCGTACTGCCTCGGGGATCGTGTCAGCTTTAAAAATTCGAGTGTTCCATTTCGTGATGGGCCGGAGGATATTTACGACGTCGACGTACTGGTGATATTCCTTGTGAAAATGCTCCAGGGCCGCCTGCCCCGTTACTGCGATTAGCGGTGCTCTGTCTACGTTGGCATCTGCGATACCGGTCGCGAGGTTCGTTGCACCTGGTCCCAGCGTTGCCACACATATTCCTGGCCGACCAGTGAGACGCCCATAGACTCCAGCCATGAAGGCAGCGGCCTGCTCGTGGCGGACAGTGATGAGTTTGATCTTCTTCGATTGTCCTAGGGAATCGGTTATCGCGAGGGTTTCTTCGCCAGGAACATGAAAGACGAATTCCGCTTCTTCATTCTCGAGGCATCGGACAAGCAGATCTGATCCTTTCAAGGAATTGTGGTCTCAAGTTCGTCGCAGGATGATGTCGTATTTAGGGAATCAAGTCACGATTAGAATTCCAGACTGGGCTCAAACCGTTGAAATGCACTGAGCGATTGGAATTTAATTATGCTACAAGCCTAATAGAACTGGAGTTCCGATGTCTTCCGACGTAGCGCGTCTTCTCTCGAAGAGCGTCGATGATCTCTACGAGGAATTAGGCCGGTCCCTCATCACTCCGGACTATCCTTCTGCTGGATCGGTCACAAGACAGAATGCGGTTCAGAGAGGCAGGTCTTTCATCTCAGGCTCCTTGGAGAAGCTGCGAGCCAAGATCTGCGTCGACTGGAGATACTGTAGTAGGAGAAGTGAGTACGGGGATTTTCAGTCTCTGGCCTACGCTGTCGCTCCGCTCGTTTCAAGCGTTGTGGGAATCCCTGTATCTACAGCGATGATCGTCGCAATAATTCTCATAAAATCTGGACTGGAGAAACTCTGCAACTGTCCATAGACACGGCCGACGAATAACGGAGGCAACAAGTTTTGAATGATAACAAAAATGGGGTTTAACCTGACTTCCCGGCCCTGCTTTGATAGAACTGGTCTATTGTGAGATTCGCTGTTGAACTAGTTGTTCAGTAGATGTTTGGACGTGTTCTTACCTTCGAGGGAGTTGACGGTGTTCATTACGACCTTGATTGTGGGTCCGATGGCTATCAGTAGGAAGATTAGTGGATAGGCCCATGGGATGGTTGTGAAGTAGCTGGCTGTGATGGGTTTGGAGACATTGTAGAGTATTACCAGGGCTATCATCTGGAAGAGCCATGCGAGAAGCGGTGTAAAATTGCGGAAGCTCTTGTAAGCATCGCCGACAGCGGTGGCCAGCTGTGTTCCGAATTTTAGCACTATGGCCGAGACGATTAGTCCGAGCGTGAAGACAACAAGAGCAGCGATGGTGAACGTGGTGCTGGGTATGAGTGCTGTTATGCCTGGGAAGCCGAGGACTGTTGCTTGTATGACGACGAGTACGATGATTCCCGCGAGAAGGCGTATGAGGGGTGGCATTATTGGTCGGAAGTCGTCCATTATGCTTGACTGCTTGGACAATACGACCACTTTTTCCAAAGACAGATACGCGGTCTGAGAAGTTACCCGTGCCGGAACCCGTCAATTGGGGGTCTATGTTACACTCTGCAGTTTAGCCTCGTCCCCTTGGGGACTAAGTGACAAAGGTCCACTGAAAATGGCGGAGTTGAAGATCTACCTCTCAGCAAGTCTGAACGAGAAGTTTCGAAGGATAGCGATGAGCGTCCACGGTTATGGCAGAGGGTCCCTTAGCAAAGCTGCTGAAGAAGCTTTCACCATGTGGTGTTCAGAACACGAGCATTCTTCAATCGTCGAGAAAGTAGTTGGGAATTCAGAGACTGCGCGAAACCGCACTGCGAGAGAAACAGAGGCTCACCTGAATCCGGACGAACGTGAGAGCTCGGATCAGGAAGCAAAGACGCTTAGAGAGAACAAGCCGTTGAATTCGACCGGCTAGAGCACTTAGCCTGCAGGATTATCAGCGGCCTTCCCCATCACGAGGTCTATTCACGCGAGATAGTACTCGTTCTGACGGGGTGTTCAATTCAGTAGCATTAAATCCCGTGAGACTGACAATCATGTTGGAAGAGATTTGTCGAAGGGCCCGATAGCTGTCATTCTTGCGATCATCATTATTGGTTCAGTTGCCGGCTATCTCTTCTATACCAATTACGTTCAGGGAACAATGACCCTAACCCTCACAGATCCCGCTCAAGCGCAGTACGGCAGTTCTCAGCAATACGATCCGACCATTTCCCACATCAATGTCAGCTTTTCGCAGTTCGCAGTTCACATTTCAGGCCAGGGCAATTCTAGCGGTTGGCTGGTGATTAAGATCTCACCAACGACAATAGACATGATGAGCGTGTTGAGCGTTTCGAAAGACCTCGGCAAAGTGCCGCTTCCAGTGGGCAAATATGACTCTCTCCGATTCAATGTGACATCAGTGACGGTAAGCTTCCTTGGCAAGTCAAGTGTAGTGTACTCTGTTCCGAGTGGGAGCTTGAAAGTTCCCCTCACAAACGGGGTTTCCAGATTACTGCCACGAGTTCCGTGACGGTGCAATTGACACTCTCCTTCAACAACACCGAGATTCTAGCGATGAACGGATCTCTAACGCCCGTCGCGACCGCTAAAGTGACTTGACCAAATAAGGTCTGATAAGACCTTGTCCTGCAGCGTGATCACGCAGTCTAGACTATCATCAGGCTGAGGGTTTTTTCTCGGGCACCCTACTTGGTGAAGGACGGTATGATGTTCTCTGCAAAATCCAATAGTGACCCTAGATAGTTTGTAGCTGGAAACGGTGCAACGAAATACTTGCTGCCGGCATCGCTTGCCGCTTCGACCTGTTCTTGATACTCTTTCCGTTCATACTTCGACTGCGGACCCCTTGGGAAGGGCGCCATATCAGCCATAGAGATCTTTCCAGATCTCTGTCTACGATGGGCTTCGTCGAGTACTATTTTGCGAGATTTCGGGTTGTCAACGCCTGGAAAGCCTGGTATCATGCAAATGTCCGCTAATTCTCCTGCCATCCTTAGCATTCGTGGACCGATGCCTGCAAAGAGGAGTGGTGGATGAGGCTTCTGGACAGGCTTCGGGTCTAGGACCGCTCCCTTGGCGTGGTAGAATTTTCCTTTGAAGTCAACCTTTTCCTGGGTCCACAGTTTCATGATCAGGTCCAATCCTTCGTGTGTCTTGTCGACTCGGATCTTGTTAGAATTCCATTCGCTGTACCCCTCGAATTCTGTCTGCGACCAGCCTGCTCCGACTCCTAGAATCGTACGGCCGTTTGAGAGGAGGTCGAGAGTCGTTACGGTCTTTGCCAGAATTCCGGGTGGGCGGAAGGGAATTGGAGTTACGAGAGTTCCGAGTCGGATCTTCTCTGTCTTTGCGGCAAGATATGTAAGGGCCGTCCATGTCTCAATTGTAGAGTTGCCGCCGCGATCGGGTCCCCACATGTAGTGGTCGGGCAGGACGAATCCCCAGTATCCGAGCTGGTCAGATTCTACGGCCGCTGTCTCAATCTGTTTCCAGTTGGCGAAAGTGTTGAGCCCGCCAGCAATAATGAACTTCACAATAGATCGTTTCTGACTCTGCTTGATGGATTACAAAAAGCTGAAGAGCTTATGCTCGATAGCCCAAGAGCCCTGCTCTCATGAGTCTGTCAAAGACGCTTAATATCCAAACATTCGACCGTTATCCAAAGCATAGGATGAAGGCACTTTGAAAGCAAAACTCCCAAGAGTGAACTTTCTAGGAGTAATAGCTGGCATTCTGGCCCTCATCAGCACTCTTTTGCCTTGGTGGGGAATCACTGCGACTGGCTTTGGCAGCACTACCTCGTCGATATGGGGTTTCTTTGGAGGCCCAAGCCGCAACCCTGATGTCAACAACGCCTCCGGCTTCTCAAACACGATCGTAACATACAGCCCGATTATTCTCGCCCTAGTCCTCCTCACAACTGCGTTGGCGATTGCTGGGAGCTTCACAACACGATTTAGATTCCTTGCTGGCGGTCTAGTAACTTCCATCGCCGCCGTCGTGAGCTACGCGGAACTCGTCAGCTACACTGTCTCGAATAACTGTCAAGGTGTTGCCTGCATAACTTCGTCGACAGGCTCAGAATCAGCATTTGGATTGACTCTCACCTGGGGCTTTCAGCTCGGATTCTACCTCTTCATTGCCGCAACCATCTTGGTTGTCATAGGGCTGGTGTTCCATCAGACCTTGACGCATCGTGAGGCTAGAGCGGAGGCAAGTCCGAAGAAATGACTCGCTGCTGACACGGGGCACTACTATTCGACGAATTTCTCGTACCCAGGGTTAGGACATATCTATTAGACCGTGAAGCAATATGTTATCCAAGGGTCGACATTTCATGGCCGAGTCTCCTACCGTTGATGGAATAATGAACGCTCTCCGCAACTGCTATGATCCTGAGATCCCTGTCAACATCGTAGACCTCGGACTCATTTACGGAGTTGCAATCGTCGACGACGATGTCAAAGTCCGCATGACCCTAACCACCGTTGGCTGCCCGGCGCACGCCTACCTGATGCACCAAGTTCAGACAGAGATCGAGAAGATCCCTGGCGTCAAAAAGGCCGAAGTAGAAATTGTCTGGGAGCCACCTTGGACCCCTGACAAGATGAGTCCAGAGGCCAAGAAGCGCTTGGAAGCCGCACAAGAGCCTGTCACGATAGAATTCAATCCGGCGACGTTCAAGCCGAGAAAGAAGGGGCACATCGCCAAGAACCCAGACGGGAAGATCGTGTTGATCAACGAGGCCAACTCTCGCTATCTGGGTAGCGACGATATCGCCAACCTTTGGGAGAGGAGTACTGGGGAAAAGACGATCGACGAGATCACAGCCGAGATCGCCAGCGAGAAGAATCTCTCACCTACGGAAATTCGAGTTCAAGTCTTGGAGAGTATTACCCAGCTCATAACAATAGGACTCCTCCAGCCAGAAGAGTCCATCACTCTCCCACTCCACACGTAGCCAGATATCTCCCGATAGTTATCCGTTCAGCAGTCTAGATCCTTGCGAATGTACACGCAACTGGCAAAATACTACGACGAGATCTACTACTTCAAGAACTACCAGAAGGAAGCCGAGAAAATCGAGAACTTAATCCAGCAACACAAGAGATCTTCCGGCAACCATCTTCTCGATGTTGCGTGCGGGACTGGCAATCACATCGCGTATCTAAAACAGCATTTCATCGTCGAGGGATTGGACTTCAATCCGGAGATGTTGAGACTAGCTCGCGAGAAACATCCGGACGTAACCTTCCACCGAGGAGACATGACAAGTTTCAAACTCAAGAATCCGTTCGACGTCATTACGTGCCTGTTCAGTGCTATTGGACACGTCAAGACGAAAGCTCGAATGAGAGGGGCGGTCCAAAACATGGCCGGTCATCTTCGACCTGGGGGGTTGATGATACTTGAACCATGGATTACTCCGGCAAATTTCCGAAAGGGCCGGATTGGTTGGGATTTTGTTGATAAGCCGAATTTGAAGATCGCGCGTATCAACATCAGCAAGGTTAGGGGACCTATCTCAGCCTTCGAATACCACTACCTTATCGGGACTCCTGGCAAGGTCCAGCATGTCGTTGACAAGGTCTCGGAGGGTCTCTGGACACACGAAGAGCATGTTGAAGCGTTCCGCGACGCAGGCTTGAAGGTCAGCTTCGACAGCGAAGGTCTGATGGGTCGTGGACTGTATCTCGGGATTAAACCCTAGAGCACCATCGCGAGTTTCTACCAATTCTACTCGGCTAAGTAGCGACACTACCGATTCTACTCATCTTAGTATCGACGTTCTCAATGACAACTTTGTATAGCCTAGGGTATCGTTCTACTCCTCTACAAGTCCACAGTTCTTATACCAAAGACCGACGACTCTTAGGGTATGAGCAGTGTGCTAGAGGTAAAGATGATCAACGAAGGCGACGACCTCAGAATCGTTGTGCCAAAGTCTTACTTCCAACGACTGGGCCTAGAGAGAGGAGAGACCCTCCTCGTAACCGTCGAGGAAGACCGATCTCGGGCAAAACGGAAGCATAGTAAGACCCGGGTCCACCGAGTCCACAAGCACAACTAACCAAGACTCCAGAATACTTGAGGGGTCGGAACGCCACCCTCTGCAGTATTCGTCTAGCTCTTCGTCTAAGTTCGAAATCGAACCTTAGATCGAAAGAAAGAGCCTGAAACAATCGATTCGAGGACTGTTCCCACATGAGAGCATATTCGCAGATCATAGGAGAATTCCCATTTCTACTTCATCGTGATACTTCCCGTCCTCGCCAAAGTAGTTCTCGCGTTTGAGGCCCTCCCTTTGAAAGCCGACCTTCTCATAGAGTCTTATCGCTCGATGATTCTCAGCAACTACGGTCAATTCGACTCTGTGCACGCGTCGAGCCTTCGACAAGCTGATGCCCTCGTTCATCAAGGCGGCGCCTAAACCTGCGTTCTGAAAATCTTGGTGGAGGTAGATGAAGAGTTCACCTGTGCCTCGAAACCTGGCATTCGTGGCGAGAGATATCTGAAGATGGCCCACAACTCGTTGACCGTCAAACCCTAGGACGATTATCCTGTTGTCCAGGTCAGAGGTCATTCGTTCAATTCTCTCACGATTGTATGGAGGCATGCTCCATCTAAGGGATTCCTGTGAGAGACCAGCGTACATTGAAACCAGCCCCTCCTTGTCTGAAGGCTTGTAGCTACGAATCTTCACTGTCCGTCCATCTTTCAGGACAACAGGCTTTCCATCCTCAACCAATCTCAAACCCAACTCTGGTTCATATCAGACTTGGATCGTCGCGCCCTTGCTTCCTAGCTCGACCATCGTGAGATCCTTTACGAACAAACGATACAGTTCTGGCTGCTCGGTGTGGATTGGTATTAGCCGCTTCGGCTTGACCTGAGCAATCGTCTCGCGGAGCTCCGTCGGCATCATGTGTCCTGAGCTGTGGATCTGGTACATCGGTAGTCCGAAGTGGTTAAGCCAATTGGTGAAGCGTTCGTGGTCGATCTCCATCTCTTCATTGAAGGGCTCTGAGCTGCTATTGATGTATGCGCCCCCTGGACCGGGTTGTATGTCTAAGACTTCGTTCATGTCGTAGGGGCTGGAGGCCAGAATTATTTTCGACTGCATCTCTCGAACATCCTTCGAAGTCTTTACAGTCGTAGCGCTGAGAATATCCTTCTCCCAGTTGAAGTAAGTTTTCTTGGATCTCTGATAGACCGCGATGTGACGATCTCCTGTCACGTTAGGAACGTCAAGATGCTTGTCGTCGGCGAGAGCTCTGAGAAGATAGGCTTGTTTCATCGAAACGACAAGAAGCCTATCATTCTTTTCAGCAATGTCATGGAAGGTTCTCAAGCGGTCAATGTCCGCAGAGGAGAAGCTGGCTAGCACTGCTCCTTTTGTCTTCTTGATCACGTGTTCGGATTTTTCAAGTACCTCGGCTTCGGTTCGCAGATCTCCCCTGACTAGGTTGGTGCCCTCGCAGAGAAAGAGTTCGGGCTCAGATCGTTCAGCCGCATCCGAGAAATCCTTTGTCATACTCGATTTTGGTCCGTGGGATCTGAAGTCGCCGCTGTACGCGATCGTTCCCTTTGAAGTGTGAACCAGGAATGCGTAGGATCCGGGAATGCTGTGGTCCACATGGATCGGTTCGAGCTGGATCCTTCCGAAACTGATGTTGTCGCCGGTTCTGAATGTCTTGAATTCTATTCCTTCAAGGTCGTTTTCGAAGCCTCTCGGACGCATCTCCGAGAGGGTCTTGAGAATCGTTAGGGTGGTCTCGCCGCAGTAGACTGGGATCTTTCTATTCAAGAGCGAGATGCACATTGAGTGATCGATATGGGCGTGGCTGAGAACCACGGCGTCGACTGGCGGATTCTCCTCGTCACGGTAAAGTCCGTGTATGTCTGGAAGAATTCCGAGTGTGACTAGGCCTTGTCTGTCTCTGGGCGAGAGGAAGGGTTCGGAAAAGAACTGACCCCTGGTTCCTAGACTCATGCCAAAGTCTAGAAGTACCCGTGAGTCGGAGTCTTCGACTAGAAACTTGTTTCCGCCGATCTCTCCGATCCCGCCCAGAAGATCGACTTGAACCATCGGTTCAGCCAGTTCGCGAGTCGATCGGGACCTGGTAATAACCTAGGATCTACAAGGATGATGCTGAACTTGCAAGAAGTAGCGGCCTCCACCCTTCACGTCGCGCTGAATCGTGACTCTGTCGCCCGCCCTTAGACCCTTCGACTTCACAAAGTAGTGCGAGTGCGGCTGATCCGGCCCTCGACAAACGCAAGGGTATGACTCGATCCTCGCCTTTCTAGGCTGGCCATCGTGGATGAGCTTGAATGTCTCCCCTTCATCCGGGAAGAACGAGAGCCGGTCCTTCAGTACGAGTACGAAGCTCTTCTGCTCCTCTTCCGACGTTATCTTCTTCGAGTATACATCCTTCTGAGGCATTCTCGTCTGACGCTCCGTTCACCCCCTGGGGGGTTTTTGAAGGCTATCCCTGCAAATTCTAACAATTCGGACCGGCTCAGATACCTTTTCAAACATCACATTCGACAAGAATCATAATCGAGTCATGTTCTTCCTCTACGACTGGATTGCCGCGGTTGTTGCACTCTTCGCGGGAAATCCTCTCCTCCTCGTGTTCCTCCTCGGTATCATTGGGAATGTCTTGCCATTCGTCCCAACGCCGTCTCTTCTCTTCATCGTCTTTCTGACCGTGACTCCTGGATCAGGATTCGAGGGAATTGGGATCATCGAAATCGCGTCTATCGCGGCTCTCGGTGCGACCGTCGGAAAGCTTGCAAGCTATGCATTGGGATACGGCGCTAGGCGTGCTATCGGCAAGCCTGAGAGGTTCGATTCTCTGCGAAGATATCTAGGCGGAAGTACGTTTCTAGTTGGCGTTGTGTTCGCAGCGTCTCCTCTCGTCGATACTGCGTTCATTCCTTTGGGCATGATCCGGTACAGTCTACCGAAGACACTGCTTTCTCTTTTTACTGGGAAATTCATCTGGATACTTACCGTTCTCTATGTTGCTCGTCAGTCGAGTCAATTGATCCCGCAAACTTTCGGCGGGGACTTGTACACTACGGTTCTCTCTGTCGCGTTACTGATTCCAATAGCATATTTCCTGATCATGGTTGATTGGGAGAACCGACTGTTAGGACGGAAGAACACTCTGCGAAACCGGATAATTGCAAGGATTAGAAACTATTTTTCGAAAGAACAGAGCGGAACGAGTACGACGGGCGTGAACGCCTAGTCTCAAGCACTTGTCAGCGATTCCTACCGCATTTCTCGGCTCAGAATCACTAGACTATTAGTAGGACGAGTGCAAAGCTAAGCTCAGGATCTCTTTGCCATCTAAGAAGACCAAGGGAGGACAGCAGCGGGCTCGCGGGGAACTTGTTGTCGACGAGAAGAAGGGAACGCTTAATGCATATGGAGAGAGATTCCTTCTCATACCGGTCAAACTCATCCATTCCATCGAGGACCGACTGACACAGAGCTTCGGACCGATTACAGCCACAAGCTTCCAATACGAGATCGGCAAGGAAGGAGGCGCGCAGTATGTCCACTTGGCTCAAAGAGTCGGTATCGGAACCAAGAGTCCTATCGACGTTCAGAGAATTGCGAGTAGCCTCGGGACGCACAATGGCTGGGGAAAAGTTGAGATCGTCGATTTCGACTTCAACAAGAAAATCGCGAGAATCAGGTGGAAGAACGGTGTCTCAGTTAGAAACCATAAAGGCAAGACGCCGGTCTGTCACTTTGGACGAGGAGTCTTAACGGGTGCTGTCGAAGAGATCTTCGGGCGAAGATGCGAGTCGATCGAAGTCTCATGCCAGGGAAAAGGCGATAAGTTTTGCGAAGCCGTAGTTGCAGAGCCTGCAGAGATTTCTCGATTGGTAGAGACGAGACCTAAGGCGAGCTCAGCCGGTAGAGTCGGAGTTTGAGCCCCGGACTAGCATGTCTATTCCTTTGAATCCGCTTCGCTTGTATCTCGCGCCAGGCTCAGTTATCTTGTATATTCTTCTGCTCCTCCGGTTGGGAGAGTTCCATTCTCCAGCGACTAGTTTCCGCTCCTCAAGTTCGTAGAGTAGTGGATACAACGTGCCTGCGCCAATCCTAGCGCCAGTCCTGACCTTCAATTCTCGCATGATCTCATACCCGTGCTTTGGGCCGTCGTCGAGCAGGTCTAGGACGAACAGGTCGAGAAAGCTCTTCACCATTCTTTCAGTAACGACCTTGCTCAAAATCTCACCAATATATCGAAATACGATATTCTCGGTTCTCGATATAAACCCCACCTAAACCTTCGACTGAGGCTGCGGGGCCATTACTGGACGAGTTCGATTGGAACAAGATAAGGAATCGTACATTGGTCTGCAATGCACGGAGTGTCACCGTTTCTTCCCAGACAGAAAACCTCTAGGCAGATGTCCCAAATGCCAGGGCTTGCTTGACACGGTGCTAGACGAGTCCGTTCTCTCTAACTATTCGAAACGGGACCTCAATGGCAACATCAGGTCGATGTGGAAGTTCCAAATGTTCCTGCCTGCAAAGATTGGAACGATTCCGGTAACAGCAGGCGAAGGAGGCACGCCTCTCAGATCGGTCAGATCTTACCCGTTTTCGAGTAATATTTTGGTGAAGGACGAGACTCGGAATCCCACTGGGACCTTCAAGGACCGCGGTGCATCGCTCGCAGTTACACGTCTTTCCCAACTTAGACAGAGAAGACTGGCCCTAGGGTCGGAGGGAAATGCGGGCTGTTCCTTTGCTCTCTACTCGCAGATGGCCGGAATGCGCTGCGACATCTTTCTTCCTAACGATGCTAATCCAGCAAAAGTTGAGCTTTCTAGGAAGCTCGGAGGTATAGTCCACACGGTCCAAGGAACGATCTCAGATGCAGGGCGATATGCAGCCAAATTTGCTCAATCGACGGCCGCTTACAATGCCTCAACTTTCGTGAGCCCGTTCCGACATGATGGTAAAGGAACGATGGCTCTTGAAATCTGCGAACAACTCGGGTGGGAAGCTCCGGACTTAATCGTCTATCCTGTGGGAGGAGGGGTCGGGCTGGTTGGTATGTGGAAGATGTTCAAGATTCTCCAGAGACTTGGATGGATACGCCGTCGACCTAGAATCGTCGCTGTACAACCGAGAGGGTGCGCTCCAATAGTTGACGCATTCAACAAGGGAATGAGCGAGGTCGCAGAGTGGGAATCGCCAGGGACGATCGCAAAGGGATTGAAGATTCCGAAACCTCTCGCGGGAAAGTGGATACTAAGATGCCTACGCGAGTCCAGAGGAGTGGTATTGAAGGTATCGGATGATGAGATTCACAAAGCCATGCTGAACGTTGCCAGACGAGACGGATTGTTGGTGGAACCTTCTAGTGCTACGGCTTTTGCGGCTCTACCCAAGTTACGGGACTCAGGTACTATCGACAGAAAGGATAGCGTCGTTGTGATCGCAACAGGGTCTGGCCTGAAGACCCTTGAACAGTTCTGAATCGCAGAGAAATCTCCTGACATGGCCAGATTGTTTTCGTCTAACGTTGAAGTAGAGCCTACGACTCAATCTAGGGAGGGTAGCAAGTGACCGTCCAGGTTGACGACGCTGGTGTCGGGGACCTTCTCTTTGGAGCCATAATCGGCGCTCACCGAAAAGAGACGGGGGAGTTTCACTATGATATCATCCCAGTCAACTATTTCCAGTCACCAGATTTTCGCAGGAAACTCTACCTCAAGAAAGCAACCGAAGTAACTCTCCGGCTGCTAGAGAATATGAAGCTGGGACCCGAGGAGGAGGTTGAAATCTGTAGAAGTTTTGTGTTCGACGAGACTCGAGAGGAGCTCTTTCGGAGGTTCGGGAACGGGAAGGTCAAGGCGGCGATCATTTCTGGAGACGCTCAGCGCAATGTAGAGACTGCCTACCTTGATGAGATTAGAAACCTTGGCTACGAGCCTCTGCCGGACAGAGATGACAAGAGAGCGGGAAGTTTCTTCCACATGCTCCGATGGGTCAAGAACGACCGGACGCGACTGAAATATGCGAAGACGGGGTGGCCCCGCTTGAAGAGATACATTCACCTTCGCCAAGGAGCATCGGACCCTGAACAGTGAAGAATTGAGATGGCCCAGAACGCGGAAGCGAAATAAGCCCAAGAGCTGAGGCTGTTGCTGATGGGTCTTTTGGATATCATTACTGGGGAGATGCTCCTCGTGCCAGGAGTTGAGGCCTTTGACAGCGGCCGAGACGATGTTGAGCTCCGCGTTGGCGGAAAGGCGTTTGCCCATATCCATCGTCCCGACAGGATCGACGTCCGCCTTCCTCAAGATCTCAAAGAGAATGTTCTCGGAAGGGGCTTAGCTTCGCGTTCTCCAGAGCCTCACGACCGTGAAGGCTGGGTCTCGATGAAGCTAGGAACGAACACTGACCTGCCATCTCTAACTAGACTGCTGCACCAGTCCTACAGGTTCACGTCCAGCATGCTTTAGAACAATACGGGTCCAGCTTAGTTCGAGGTCTGGCGCTCATCCGAAAAACGTTTTTGATAATTGTCTGTGGAGGCGACGTCTACTCGGCTTTCTGCTGTTCCGTGTGACGTGTCTCTTCTTGTTTTTGGTCCTCTGCCGACGATTAACTTTTGAACGCTGGTTGGTTCGAGGCAATGCTGTAGAGATGAGGCACTATTCCCTAGTATTTCTGGGTTGGAACTAGGATTGTGTTCGGCTATGCTGTCTGTAGAGGCTTGGGGTCTTTCTCCTGTGGATCCTGGACTTTCTGCTCTTTCCAGGTGGAACCGCAGACGTGGCAGTTATGATATCTGAACTGCCCAGTCTCGCCTGCGGACTTGCTGCATGGACCCGTATGGCCGCATACCGGACAAGTATGAGTTGTCGCCGGAACTCGCGACATAATCGAGGAGTATACCTCCATCCTGCTATTTTAAGCAAAAGGTCTTTTCTGTTTACTCGAATTCTACTTCATTGACTCGTAAGAGTGTAGATAACCTTCTTAGCTTGACACATCTTCGGAAGATCGAACAATAATGGAATCGGAACCCGCCCGAGAAGCTGAGGAAGAAGAGATCGACGTTATCTGGGACGAGAACGGAGCTGCGAGATACAGGATTCTAAAAGATACTAGAATTGTCGATTTCGACGGACACAACATAGCCTGGCTGGACGAAAACGGAAACATCATCGACTACGAAGGCCGCCATCGCGGCTTCTACGAGAACGGCGTGATGCGAGATCCAGAAGGCAAGGTCATGGGCCTCGGACAAGATCCAGCGGGACCACATCCCGTCCTCCCAAACAAAGGACTCATTCCGGGAGCCACGAAAGCAGCTTCGGCTCCAAAGAAGCCCAAAGCCAAAAGCATCTCGAAGAAGCCAGAAGCTTCGCTGTTATGGTCGAAGAAGATGCTGGAAGAACTCTGACCTGAGTTCGGACCCAGAGAAATTCATAAGATCTACGGTCAACGCATTAACGGTCCCAGCGCGCAGTCCGTAGGAACCTTTGTTGCCTCCACTTCACTACCTCCCGATAGGCATCTTCGCAGTCGTCTATGCTCTAATCGCTCTCAGAAACTTCCGTCGGTTCAAGATTCCTATCTGGACCATAATGCTCGCGGGCGCAGTGGCTATGATCTTCTCAGGAGCCCTTCCGTTGCAGGAGGCGTACCTCGCCATCAACTTGGATGTGATATTCTTCCTTCTCGGAATGTTCTCGATCGTCGCAGCGATGGATCTGTCAGGGCTCCTCGAATATCTCACAGCCAGAATGGTCCGGTTCTCCAGAACACCCCAACGAGCTCTTGCGCTGGTGTTGTTCGGGATGGGTCTGCTCTCGGCCTTCTTGGTTAACGACACGCTGGCTCTGACAGCTACCCCGATAATGCTTGGGCTCTCCAAGCAGATGCGGATCAAACCGAGCGTACTCTTCGTGACTCTTGCACTCGGCGTGACGATTGGAAGCGTTATGACTCCTGTTGGGAATCCGCAGAACCTGCTCATCGCTCTGTCCAGTGGGATTCCGAACCCGATGCTCGACTTTCTCTATTACCTGGTTCCGCCAATGATCATAGGACTCGTAGTTACATTTCTGATCCTAAAATTCTACTATCGAAAGGATCTTGCAAAATCCGTCAAAGACTTCGGGACTATTTCACTTCCGGCTCTGAAGGACAGAAGACTGGCAAGACTGTCAGCGTACGTAGCAGGCGCTGTCGTAGTTGGATTCTTCCTTGCAGGAATCGCACAAGTCTTTGGAGTGCAGGGTAACATCAACCTCGGCACCATCTCCCTGCTAGGCGGAACGACAGTCTACTTGTTGAGTACCAGACGGAGAGAGATCCTCGCCTCCGTCGATTGGGGGATCATAATTTTCTTCATGTCACTCTTCATTGTGGTACAGGGCTTCTGGGATTCAAACGCTCTGCAATGGCTCCTGCTCTATCTGCCCGCACTCAATCCCTCGGACATCCTAGTTTCTTTAGGCGTCATAATTCTAACCAGTCTGATCTTCAGCCAATTGCTCAGCAACGTGCCGTTTGTCGCGGTCTACATCAAAGCGATGCAAGCAGCCGGATTCACCGGAATCAATGTCAAGGCCTGGGTTGCGTTGGCTGGGGCGAGCACACTGGCGGGCGGGCTAAGTCTGCTCGGAGCCGCCAGTAACGTGATAATTCTGGAGGCGGCCGAGAGCAGAGGCTCAGGTTTCAGCTCCCTAGAGTTCTCGAAAATTGGACTGCTGGTGACGATTCCAAACATTCTGGTCCTCTACCTCTTCCTTCGCGTCCTGTGACAGTATATCGATTTCCGATATGCACCAACGCTGCCTGAAAGATTGCATCGTTGGGACGGCTCGGATTGACAGGTTCTTGGCGTACAACTCGTTGAATAATATATCCAGACCCTCGAGGGGCGTTCGAAAATATCGGGAGAAAAAGAAGACAACATGATGATTCCAAGCAGACGCAAACTTGGAGCAGCAGCCCTCATTATAGCAGGGATCGGCGCATTCCTCGTACCCTTCCTCCTACATTCGCCCTCGACACAGGGAACCAGTAGCAACAACAATGGCGGGACCAACCCAAACAACGGCAGCCACACCACTCCACCCACCACCACAACACCAAGCACCACGACCCCTGGAACCGGCGATGACAAAGGAACCGGCGGATCAGACGAAGGATCAGGCAGCACAGCAACGTGCGCTGAAGATAATTCCAGTCACAGTGACGCTTCTGACAAGACAGACAAAGCGAGCTCTACCGACAGCGCCAGTGACTCGAGCGTATCTCACGATGCCAAGGACACTTCGGTCAGTTCGAATATTATTCACGGTCACGCCTATGGATTGCTGAAGAACCAGCTCGACACGACAGTCGCGCTGGTAAAGTCCATGGGAACTCACAACGCAGCCTTCCACTCACACCACGATACAAAGACTGACAACGACACAGTCAAGGTCCACAATGCTAGCTCCGAGAGTTCGAACGACAACGACTCCTCCTGTGCTGAAACAGAAGAAACCAACGACGACTAAGCTATCGCTATTATTCTGCTCCCCTAACCTTTTTTCTTAGAACCATATCCGCATCGACGAATGACGGCCCGAACCTTGCTCTTGGTGTAAGGTTTAGAAAGCTGGAGAGACCGAGCCCCAGAACAGTAATCGCAAATGGTCAACCAAGGAGAAAAAGCCCCAACATTCACACTCCACGACTCAGATCGGAAACCTCACAATCTCCACGAACTATTGAAGCCTAAAGGAGCGACACTTCTTGCATTCTTCCCAGGCGCCTTCACCAGCGTCTGCACCAAGGAGATGTGCAAGCTGAGAGACGACCTTGCGGAGTTCAACAAGATAAACGCCCAGGTCGTGGGAATAGATGTCAACGATCCCTGGACGAACAAATCGTTTGCAGAGAAGAACGGCCTAACCTTTCCCATTCTAAGTGACTACAACCGAGACGTCGTTCGAATGTACAATGTCTTTCACAACGACTTTGGAAATCTGAAGGGATACACCGTTGCCAAGAGAAGCGTCTTCATCCTCGACCAGAACGGAGTCGTTACTTACAAGTGGGTCAGCGACGATCCCAGCAAGGAACCGAACTACGATGAGCTAAAGAAGGCAGCAGCGAAAACAGCCTAAGTCCAAGAACCTACTTACCCCGCAATTTTGTCCTTCATAGCAACTGCGTATGCAGCATTTTCTCCAGTCTCGTCATGGCGTAGATAGACGAACGCTTCTTCTGAGCCCTTGATTATTTCCCGAATTTCTCCCGTCCAGTCCGCTACATCCTTTGCCGTGTAGCTATCCTTCCTCAGCCTGAAATAGGGAAGTCCTCCTGTTACCTTGAGAACTGGTTTCATGTCCTCGGTCTCAGCAATACAGAAACCAGCACCGTGCTTCTCCAGCAACTGATAGGTTGAATCGTTCAGCCAGGATTCGTGTCTGAACTCGAACACCTTCTCCCTCACTCCAACCGTCTGCGTCAGGAAGGATTCCAAGACTTTCAAATCCTGTCTGGAGAACGGAGGCAGTTGGAACAACACGGGCCCAAGTTTTCCGCCTAGCAGGTCGAGGGTCTTTCCGAGTCGGTCGGCGGCGTCAGAAGCGCCCTTTCCGAGCTTGAGAGTGTGGGTAATTAGACGGGGCGATTTTATCGCGAACCGAAAATCTTCACCTGTCCTGCTGGCCCAGGATTTCACCATAATCGCACTTGGAGGCGCGTAGAAGGAACTGTTGATCTCGACACTGTTCAACTTCCCAGCGTAAAACGAAAGGAAGTCTTCGCTCTTCAAGTCCTTCGGGTAGAATTTTCCCTTCCAACTTGTGTAGCTGAACCCTGATACACCGACGAAGATGTTCTTCATGAATTGTGGCTCCGAAAGGGATTGGTTCTTGTCGTCGAAAGGTTTCTAAGGTCTTCCCTTAAGCTTGAGAAATAATGTCCTCACCCGTAACCCTGAGCTCTGTTGGGCTTCCAATAGGAAGCGCCGCGGTGGACTTCCAATTGAAGGGCGTTGACGGCAAGACATACACTCTCAAGAGTTTCGCCGACGAGGAAGCCCTAGCAGTCGTATTCAGCTGTAATCACTGTCCGTACGTGCAAGCGTATGAGTCGCGAATGGTTCAGTTGCAGTGGGACTACCTTCCTAAAGGCGCGACTCTAGTCGCGATCAATAGCAATGATGATCAGGGATATCCTGAAGACAGTTTCGAAAACATGATAACACGATCTAAGGAAAAAGGCTTCAACTTTCCATACCTTCGAGACGACACTCAGGATATTGCCAGAAAATACGGAGCGATCTGTACTCCGCACATCTTTCTCTTCAACGAGCAACGTGTCCTCAGCTACAAGGGACGCATTGACGACAATCGAAACCCGAATGACGTGAAGAGTCACGATCTGAGAAACGCAATGGACGCTGTGCTGTCAGGTAAGACCCCTGCTGTACAAACGACTCGGCCCTTCGGCTGCTCCATAAAATGGAAACAGTAGATGTTCCGTCGCGCTACAGACCCGTTAGTATCTGAGAGGCTTAATATTCCCCGGAATCACTATTAGTGTAAGAAAATGGGAAAACGCAAAGTTCTGAGCGAAGCCAACCTGAGCGAAATGCTCACTCCAGGTCCCGGCCAGATGTACGGGACCGTCAAGAACCTATTGGGCTACGATAGGGTCTTGGTCGAATGCGCGGACGGCGTGACTCGCGTATGTCGGATACGTGGTAAGATGAAGCGTAGAGTATGGATAAAGATGGGAGACACCGTACTAGTTGCGCCATGGGATTTCCAGCAGGAACGGGGCGACATCATGTTCCGATACACTCAGGGACAGGTCGAGTCCTTGAGACGTTCCGGCCAGCTGAAGATGTAGGCCGAATAACTTATCCCGTAAGCCCTCCAACAGTAGCCTTCCATGAAGGCTCTCCCCTACCCGCTGAGCGCTTGGGCAATAGTAGACGAGTCATACAGCATTCTCTACGGCCACGAGAACTGGAAGATGTACAATGGGCTCGATTTTGACGAGAACTTCATGAAGAGTGTGTCTGAACAGAAAGCTGCCCACGCCGAACTCTTCCTCTCATCGTCTCGTCGTCCTAGAAGACTTTTTCTCAAATGCGTCGGCGACGTGTCCGAATCTAAGAAGACCTCGATAGCTCTCGAGCTAGACAAAGCTAGGAGTGAGAAAGTTGTCTCGAAGAAGGGACGGTTCCACGGGAAACCAGTTAACTGGAAGAGTTGGCGACAGTTTAACGCGACAGCGGATGCAAAGAGCAGAAGGCGGGTCTACGACGATCTCGTAAAAAAGACTCCAGCGATTAGACCTCTTATCAGAGCCATGTTCCAACAGTCTTGGAATACTCACAAGAAATACGGAGTAACACCACTACGCAGCTATCTGGAGAGCGAGAGAATAACTCTCCCTGAACTCAAAGAGCTGGTTCAGAAACTGGGATCAGCAGTTAGGAAACCTTTCAGGGTCGCTCTGCAGGAATATTCGCGCGAGATAAAGAAGGCACCTCCCGAGTACTACGACGACTTCTATTATTTTCGAGGAAGAATATTCCGGCCGCTGGACAAGATCTTTGCCAAATTCGATCCAGCCGAAATGCCTATTCGACAGCTGAAGCGTCTAGGCTTCAACACGAAGAAGATTCACGTCGATGTTGAAGATCGACCGAAGAAAACACCGTCTGCGGTCGCATTTTTCGTTCAGATTCCAAACGATGCTAGAGTCCTTGTCAAACCGATTAGTCCTTACACCGACATGGAGGCGTCATACCACGAATTTGGCCACGCCATGCACGCCACCTCAGTAGACCCCAATCTCTCACTCTGGGATCGTGAATCACTGTCCCACGGAGTCGCCGAGATATTCTCTACGTTTCTGGAGAGTCTTGTCGAGGATGGACTGTACCTCAGAAAGAAATTCGGATTATCGGAAGAACAGGTCGCCGAAGTCCAGCAGCGACGAAGGTTCATGGAACTCTTTTTCGTCGCCTTCTACGCTGCGAACTCTCTCATGAAAATCTCCTTCCAAGAGAAAATGTTGACAATGGACGAGGCGTCGGAATTGTACGCCAGGCTGTACAAGGAATACGTTGGATTCGACATACCCGGAGAATACTGGCAACTCCATCATGTAATGCCCGACTACGACCTCTACTCTCCCAGCTATCTGATAGCAGCAGTCAGAAAATCCGAGCTAATCAAGAAGCTACGGAATCGACTTGGGGAAACCTGGTGGGACTCTATAAAGGCAGGAGACTATCTTAAACAGATAATGAGCCCTGGAGCCAATATCGACCTCGACGAATTCTCCAGACTGGATACTGGTTCCTTCCTCAGACCGCTCTTGAAACCCGAAACCTGAGTTTCTGAGCTACACTGGCTAACTAGACTGAATAGAATAAGAACAGAGAGCTGACTAGATTTTGTGCTTGTCTTTGGAATGCTGATCCAGCGCAACTTGAGAGCCGAACGTAGCTCCGCATTTGGCGCATTTGAACTGGTTACTGGTCTTCGATCCCGCTTTGCCCATCATCACTCCTCCGACCGCGATGAGGGCTCCAAGGACTGCTAGAGCGATGCCCCCAAGGGGGTAGGTGCTGTGGGTGCGGCCCCCAATGAGGTTGGTTTGAGAGGTGACATAGTAACCGGCAACTCCTAGGATGATCAGTACTATGCCCAGCACGAGTAAAGTTCTGTTCATCCTGAATCAAGCGTGGAGGAAGCCACACCGGTTTTTAAGCTCTATCGAAGACCCCGATCCCGAGATCTAGTCTCGCCCGAGAAGGTACCATGAGCAAACGACCTTAGATGTGGTCCTTTTCTTACTTTTCAGAGTAAGCTTAGTAGGGTTAGAAAGTCACCGTCTTCATCCTTCCGGGGTGGTCAACTCTCGATTTTATGTAGCACCGCGAATTACAAGTCATCCAGCCAATGGCCTCTCTGAAGAAACGGATTCCAAAACCGGATCTCTCAAAATATGATTCGAGCCCTCTCTATCTTTACACCGAAAAGGACAGCCTGAACCGCGTCACAGTTCTCAAGGAAACCGCCAAAGACATCTATTTGATCGCTGGCCGCTACTCCGGAGTCGAAGGGGACGCGAGACTCTACACTCCGCTAACCGACGAGGAGAAGGGCGAGATCGAAAGAAACTTGCGCGGCAGCCACAAAGACGCATTGATCAATCATCTCTGATAATTGCTACGGGAATAGACATTTCTACACGGATAACGACGGGGAACTGAGCAACTATGACTCCGCTTGAAGAGCTTGCCAAGCTGATCTCGGAGAAAGGTAGAAAGATCTTGGTAGCTGAGAACCCTGTGGACCTACGTGCGTTGCACGGAGAGAATTCCGTCTTCATTCTTCAGCTTCCCGAAGGGTCGACTGCGGCTGGAGGTCGCGCTGGAGGCTTTGGCGAGAGACGCTTATCGAAACTCTACTGTTTCCATTACGCTGAAGGCGCCGTTCGGAAACTCTACGAGGTTGACAGTCCCGAAAAACTGGAGCGATTTGACCTGCCATATCATGCTGCAGGGACACCTGTGATTCTTCCTGACGGTTCAGAGACAGTAATCTCGGGAGTCATAGACCCCGAATTCGTAGAATCCTACAAGCAGATCGCGTAGACCAGCAATTCAACTAGTCTCAATTTTCATCAACTGTGAAGGTTTCGAGAGTATCACGTACACGGTTGAGCCGGTAGATGGTCTGGTCAGCCTCTTTTCTAGGCTATCTTTCTCGCTAGCGGACAGGTCTCTTGCCGCATAGACCTCGACTTCGAGCCCATCTTGTTCTGAACTCTTTCTGAGCTGACTCTTCAGATAAGCGACTGTTACTTGGAATGTATTTTCAGGCATTTTGGCGAGTTCAATGCTCGAGAGGCTCGTGGTCTGGCTCTGCTTCTTCATCATCTCGTAGAGTTCCGAGACATTCGTAAGGTTCAGTCCCTGGGTCTCGTGTCCAAAGTCCCGGAGCTGGAAACTCATCTCGCCGACACGTTGCTTCTTCCATAACCTCGAGTGATCCTCAGACGAGAGCCCCGTGCCAAAATCGTAGTATTCCAAGGTCAGACTCGCGTTCGGCATGAATTCAGCCATGATGTTCTTGCCCTGGAATCGGAAACTTGCGGCCCCGGAGGCAACGGCCGGTTTGCCTGAATCATCAACCGGATTTATCTCGCCTTCTGGTTGGTAGAGATAGATCGCCTTCTCTTTTGGGAGACCGCTATGCACTAGGTATCTTTCTACCAAGCGGTCTTGGTCTTCGAAGACGGCCGGGTCCGGAAACAGTCTGGCAAATCGAGCCACTACACGATAACGATCGACCTTCACCATGAACCCCGCAGCCCTTCACTAGAGAGATTGGGCGGAATGCGTTCATTAACCTGTTTCCGTTAACCACCATGCTGTGAGTAACGTGTCTCGGAAAGCCGAGAAGTATTTCGAAGTGGTTTCGGGAAGATGGGACGTTCTCAGGAAGAGCTTCTACGGCGACGAGGTCCGGGATGCTGTCCTCAATGCAGCCAAGATCCAACCCGATGACACCGTTCTAGACGTAGGCGCGGGGACGGGTTTTCTAACTGAAGGCGCGTCCAAGATTGCCCATAACGTCGTAGCTCTCGACTTTTCGGAGGCAATGATGGGCGAGGCAAGAACAAAACTAAGGTGTAGAAACGTGGAATTCAAGATTGGAAACGTTGAACACATTCCTCTTCCTGACGGGTCCGTCAATGCGGTAATCGGAAACATGATTCTCCATCACTGTCTGAACCCGGAAGTTGCGATCAGAGATATGGCTCGGCTACTAGCGCCCGGCGGCAGACTAGCTCTCTCTGATCTCCAACAGCACAACTACGAATTTCTACGAGAGGAGCACGCAGACAGATGGCTAGGCTTCGAAATTGACCGCGTCAGAGCCATGCTGGATGAGGCGGCGTTTGAAGAGGTCAAGGTCGATCGGCTAGAGTCCTGCTGTTCAACAACATTGGAGCATGGACAAGTCAAGATACCGATGTTCCTTGCGAGCGGAAGAAAGCGGTAAGATGAATTTCTAGCGGAGAACTTCCCTTTTCGCAACCATGCCGTGGCCCTGTCGGCCTGGCTTCAGCCTGTTCTCGCGATCTACAAAGACCACGTGAGGCTTCCAATGCAGCGCCTGTTTCTCGCTCATCCAGCCAAATGCTGTAATGATGACTTCGTCGCCCGGCTGGACCTTGCGTGCTGCTGCTCCATTGACCGCTACGGTTCCGGATCCTCGTGGAGCTGAGAGAGCATATGTTGAGAATCTCTCTCCGTTCGTTATGTTCCAGATGTCCACTTGCTCAAAGGGTATTATTCCGGCTGCCTCCATGAGGGACGAGTCTATCTCGATGCTGCCCTCGTAGTTGATGTCAGCACCTGTTAGTCTTGCTCTGTGGATTTTGCCCTTGAGCATTCGTAGCTGCATCCCTTATTCTCCCTCGAACCTATGATGCTAGAGGAGCTACTCGCTAGAATTGAATGATAGCTACGGTCTCTCTAGAGAGCTTAGGAGCCTTACACTTAGGGCAGATTGCTAATGGATTGGGGGCTCCAAAGACTAATCCTGCTATCTTCTGAGTCTCGGGGTTCATTACGAGCTAACGATTTACATATACAAGCTACGAAAACTTGGCCCCATGAAATGGGTTACTCGAGAAAAGGCGAAAGTTGACCGTATCGCCTGTCCCTGGCTAATCAAGAAGTTCGTCGACAAGAATCCGGAGTTCTTGTTCGTCCCACCTGAGACCATTCCACAAGTTGTCAAAGACACCGGAGCAATAGCTTACGATGCGAAGGGTGTTGAACTGACTCACTACAAGGAGAACGGTGAAGAGCGTGTGAGCTTTGACGCGATCATCAAGAAGTACAAGCTTACCGATCCAGCACTCCTCGAGCTTGCCAAAATAGTCAGAGGGGCCGATGCAAAGATTCCGAACCCGCCACCAGAGTCTGCGGGCCTTGAGGCGGTGGCGCACGGTTTCCGAAACATTGCCAAAGACGACTTTGACAATATGCGACTACAATTTCCAACCTACGACGCGCTTTACAAGTATTGCCAGCTAAAGTCAGAAGGAACGCAGAAGCTAGAGTACAACGTGGCTCAACCTGTAAGGTAGGTCCCTGATTTTCTCAGACATCTCGGTTACGTAGAACTACCCGCACACCAGAAGAAGGGCGGCTTCGACCACGCCGCCGTCCACAACAAGTCCGGAATGCTCTACGTTGCCCACACGGCGAACGATTCAGTCGACGTAATCGACACCCACACGGACAAGTATCTACATTCAATTTCCAATCTTACCGGGGTTGCAGGCGTCTTGGTGTCAAACGAGAAAGATCTCGTGTTCACTTCTAACCGTGGCGAGAAGACTGTTGGCGTTTTCCGGCACGGCCAAGAAAGGAAGCTGGAGAAGGTTAGAGTGGGCGGGGACCCGAATGGACTGGCGTTCGATCCATCACTCAACAACTTGCTCGCAGCAAACGTCTCCAGACCAGATGATCCTGTTCCAATCACGGCGTCGATTGTTGACGTCACGAAGAATATTCTGACAGCCGACATTCTGATGCCTGGGCGGACGCGATGGGCAGTCTTCGACAAGAAGGCAGAGCGTTTCTACATCAACATCGCCAAACCATCACAGGTAGTCGCGGTTGTAAGCCTGGACCCGGATGGAGTTGCGGCGTCCTATGACATTCCAGCCACGGGTCCACACGGCCTCGATATTGATACAGAGGGCAGAAGGCTCTTCTGCGCTTGTGATCAGGGAGTCCTGCTAACCGTCGACCTACCTACGCGAAAAACGTCAAAACCCTCAGATTTGTCTGGACCGCCGGATGTGATATTCTACAATTCTCAACTGAAGCATCTCTACGTGGCTAGCGGCCATCCTGGCGCGATCGACGTTTTCGACACCGTTACGCTGAAGCCTGTTCAGACCGTGAAGACCGAAGAGGGAGCGCACACCATCGGATACAACCCTGAAAGCAACAAAGTCTACGCGTTCCTGCCCGAAACACATCGAGCTGCCGTCTACCTCGATGAGTAGTCGAGCAAATGAGACCCAGCCTAGCTTACGGACGGATTTTGTAAGTTCTACTCACGAGGCCCGATATGGTTGGAGAGGTCTTCCCTCACCACGCCCTGCTCTCTGGCACGAGTGACTTTCAGGGCCAAGACTAGAGAGCTGATCATCAAGAGAGCAGACAGAAGGAAGGGTGCGCCTGGGAGATTGAAGGATTGGGGACTGATGAAGTAGGCGTACAGTGATCCAAAGATGAGGGGCCCGATTATGCCTGTGAGGGCCATGATACTTCCGTTGATACCCTGTAAGGCTCCCTGCTCGCTCGGCCCCATCTTCCGGGTCATGAACGCTTGCATCGCAGGCTGGACGAATCCTATTGGCGCGTAGAAGATTATTGCAATCATGAAGGTCAGTGGGGTCGAGGCTAGTCCCCACACGACGAATCCCGCCGTCCCACTTACGAGTCCAATGAGGAGTGTTGTACGCTCGCCGAAGCGAGCGACGACGCGGCGAACTAGCAGGCCTTGTACGATTATGTTGCTGGCTCCAACTATTGCAAGGGCTAGACCTACGAGAGCTGTGCCCCAGCCGTAGCGGTATCCCGCGTATAACACGTAGACAGTGGGGAGTACCTGGAATGCGAGGAAGCTGAGGAAGTTAACCGTGAGTAGTCCTCCGAGTCCTCGTCGGCCGCGGATCATCAAGAGTCCGCCAACTGGATTAGCTGTCTTCAGCGAGAATGGACGCCGATTCCCAAGGGGTAGTGACTCGCGGAGGACGAATAGTCCGTAGATGGCGCTTGAGATCGAGAGCGCTGCTGCTCCCCAGAATGGATAGCGCGGGCCGAAGGAGCCGAGTACCCCGCCGAGCGCGGGTCCGATAATGAATCCTACTCCCCAGATCGATCCAATGAGTCCGTAAGCGCCTGCGCGTTTCTCACCCGGGACGACGTCTGCGACATATGCGAAACTGACGGTGAAGCTTGCACTGGTGATGCCGCTGACGATTCGCCCAACGAACAGCCATGTCAGGTTCGGGGCCAACGCCATTATCATGTAGTCGATTCCTAGGCCGAGCGCTGAGATAATCAGGACCGGACGGCGGCCGAATTTGTCCGAGAGGGCGCCTAAGACCGGAGCGAAGACGAATTGCATCGATGCCCAGACGGCATTGAAGATTCCAAGGGTGACTCCAGCTTGGGCTTGGTTTCCTCCGACGAAGCCTGCTATTAGCTGAGGATAGACGGGTATTATGATTCCGAATCCGAGAGTATCGAAAAGCACAGTGGCGAATATGAAAGCTAGGGCCGCTCTGCTGGCCACGGTCTTGGCTAGCGTTTCAACTCTTGGCGGTTCTTGGGTTAGTTCAGTCAAGTTGTGAACACTAGTTTGGATGGTTACTGGTCGAATATTGTTCGAGCGACTATTGACTGTCGGGCGCGTTAGGCCGGTACTTCAAGTTAGTGAGGTCTTCGAAAAGTGAGACCGATAGTTGTGGCCTAAGAAAGGGGGCGGCCTCGACGAAAAGTCGTCGACCTACGCCTTGGCAAGATATTCGTCGAGGCGTTCGTACGACTCCCTCATTCCTCCCTCAGCTCCGGAAGCGATGTAACCGTCGCGTTGCTCGCGGCTTTTGAAGAGAACCTGGATGCTTATCTTCGTCATCGGACCATGCTCTTCAAGAGTCATTGTCTCGAGAGATTCTGCACCTGGGATATTCTGGTAGGTGTTTGTCCGGACAACGCGTTCGGGCGGTCGAAACTCGCGGATTGTTCCGCTGAAAGCGTGGTCCACGCCGTCAGGGGCGCGATGTACGAATCGCCAGGCTCCGCCTTCACGGAGGTCGGACTCGGCTACTGTGATCGTCATAACTCGTGGGCCCAGCCACTGTTTGAGGTGTCGGGGTTCGGTCATTGCCTCGAAGACTAGTTCGCGTGATGCGTGGAGGGTGCGCGTGATGAGGACTTCTTTGTCCGACGGGAGTGTTACGGTCATGTCGTCTTTGTGTTGGATTTTTTCTCTCTGCATCATTTCACCTCCTTCTTCTTCATCCGTTCGAGGCGGGCGTCCAATCTGCTAAAGCTCTCCTGCATGTTCTCCTTGTACGTTCTAAGCCAAGCATCTAGTTCTTCGAAAGGCTCCGGTCGCAAAGAGTAGAGGCGTTTTGGGCCGTCGGGGCGGACTTGTACGAAGCCTGCCTTGTGCAGGATATGGAGGTGGCGGGAGACGCCCGATTGGTCTATGTCGACTTTTTCAACGATATCGTTGACTGCGTGTTCGCCGCTCCGGAGCGCTTCGACGATGCGCCGGCGGGTCGGGTCGGCCAGTATCCCGAACACGGCAGTATGCATTGTAGTGCATATACACAACTGTGCATATAAATCCTATGCTCTGCCTTTCTCTCACTTATGATTCTTGGAGCAGAAGTTGTCGGGTCTCGTGCTAGTAAAGTCGCTTCAGATAATCAACCACTACGGTAGCTCGTTGACTATCGACTTTCAAATGCACACGACAGTGCAGTCGGCTTCGAGCAGCAGCCCTACAACTATGCCTATGACTAATCCGACAGCTAGTCCGATTATTAGTCCTACTAGAGGATTTTTCAAAATCAATATCTCACATCCTTACCCGCAAAAATAGGGAGAAGATGGGTCTAACAATTCCCATCTTACTTGGGTGTTACTGACGCACTGGAGAACTTCAGGAACCACAAGTGAGCCAGTTTGCTCTGTGGCATCCGGAAGTCCACGGTGAAAGCTGTGGTCGATGACGCTTTGGCGTGTACACCGAAGAGGTTCAGATGGAACTTGTCGCCCGCGCTGTTCTTGACGACGAGGTGTAGTATCATTTTGTCGCTGTGGTAGTTGATCATTCCGTGACCACTAACCACGGTGTAGGTGTTTGAGCCGATTGTCAATGTTCCGCCGGTGAAGTTGAGCATTCCTCGTCCGGGAGAGCTCTTGATGACGGTAGCCGTCAGGCTGATGCTTGCACTTTCAGTTATGGATCTGTTGCCGATCTTGAATGCTGTGCCTGACCCGCTTATTGTCAGGGTCGTGCCCGTTGCGAGCGGTGGTGCCGGACGATGGCCCTGGTCTGGATGCGATGGAGGTATTCCTGTGGGAGGTGCTCCGAAGACTGGGACCGCGATAGCGAGTGCCAGTACTAGCGCCATCACTGTTCCGAACAGTGCCATTTTGCGCATTTTTCTTCCCCAAACAATAGTCCACCCTTGGGTATAACCCAACAGATTTGAACACGGTTCGAATAAAACAGAACAATGAAGAGGGTAGTTCGATATTATCTGAACAATCCTGTGTCCGCTCGCGTGGACTCCTCGACTACTAATTCACATATCGGGTGAACTAGGCGCGTAATCATTTGTATATGTGGGGCCTTTTGACGAGGCGCGCGAGACTAATCTTGTCGGAGTTGATCTAGAGATGATTCATCAACTCAGGATCTACGAGATTTTCGAGAAAAACAAGGCGGCTTTTCATGTCCGATTCCGCGACCACGCGGCGCGGATTATGAAGTCTTACGATTTTGACATCATCGCAACTTGGGAATCGAAAGCAGGTGATCGCACTGAGTTCGTGTATCTATTGGCGTGGCCGGATGAGGAGACGATGCTTCGAGCCTGGGAACGGTTTCGGGCCGATGAAGAATGGAAGAAGATCAAGAAGCTTACGAACGCTCAGCATGGCGATCTAGTTGGTGTCATCGAGGAACGAACGCTAATCCCTACAAAATATAGCCCATCTATTCGGAGAACAAAACCCGACAACAAGTAATCCCGACTGACGAAAAACATTTCGCGACCGTGAAATGAGGCAGATAAGGTTGGATCATTTTTGCCAGGGCGGCTTTACATCCTGGATGCGTGATGCAAGGGCTAAGCCTACTAGACTCAACAGCACTGCAGCAAGCAGAGCATAGCGGAAACCAGTTACCACACCTTCCAAGGCGGCATAGGGTCCAACGCCGGCGGCTGCGGGCGGGTCAAAAGCCCCCGCAACTGTCAGGAGCAACGCCAAGCCGAGGGGAAAGCCTATCCGGAAAGATGTGCTTACCACTCCCGAGGCTAAGCCTTCTTCGCCGGGTTTCGTTCCAGCGACAGCTGCGAGGTTTACAGCCGGGAAGCCGATGCTTGCGCCGAGAGTCCAGACTACCATGCCCGGGACCACCAGAAAATAGCTCCCTGGCACTGAGATCACGGTTAGGAGAGCGATCCCTGCTGTCGAAAGTGCCGTCGAAATCAGGAGAGTACGTCGGGCTCCGAGCCGTCCCATGACTCGGGAGGCTCCCCATCCGCCTACGAGGAAGAAGATTAGGGCACTAGGAAGCGTGCCGAGGCCTGCGTAAAGAGGCGAGTAGTGGAGGATGTTCTGAAGGTATATGGTGATTATGAACGAGACTCCTCCTACAGTAGAAGTAAGCACAAGCGCAAGGGTATTCGCCCGGAATACGGAGGGGCGCTTGAGGAACGTAAGTGGTATCAACGGAGACTTTGATCGGGACTCAATTACCAGAAATGACCCGAGTACAACTGCCGATAGGCCCAGCGGGACAATCGTGTACCATGACTTGAAGCCTGAGGTTGCCGCATTGGTTAGTCCGAAGACTAAGAGTATAGTCCCAAGTGTTACGGTTATGGCTCCGGGGATGTCAAGTCGCTGATTCTTCAGCCAACCCTCGGTTTTTGGGAGAAATCTCTGGCTGGCAAGAGCTGTCACGATGCCGATAGGGACGTTGACGAACATCACCGAACGCCAACCAAAGCCAACGGTCAGCGCTCCGCCAGCGATGGCCCCTGCGGCGAATCCGGCCGAGAGAACCGCTACGAGAACCCCGAGCGCTTTGTTTCTCTGGGGTCCTTCGGGAAATATTCGTATGAAAATCGCAAAAGCTGTTACTGTCGACATGGCGGCTCCTATTCCTTGCAACGCCCTGAAAACGATCAGGACTAGGAGGGATGGAGCAAGACCGCCCGCCATCGAAGAGACGGTGAACAGGACGATTCCTGCGACGAATATTTTCTTTTGGCCATAGACGTCTCCCGCTCTTCCCATGAGCATGAGAAAGCCGGCTAGGGTAAGCCCGTAAGCACCGATCACCCATTGAAGGTCAGCGTATGTAGCCAGGAATTGTGTCTGTATAGTAGGAAGGGCTACTTGGACGATGGAGAAATCGATGATGTCAAGAAAAGACGCCATGATAATTAGGGCAAAGATGAGCCGGACATGCTGGACCGGCTCCACTACACTCTCAGTAACTTGTTCCAAGTATCTCTAAACTCCCTCTCACGAAAGAACTGTATTTGTTGACCGAGTCGTCATTCTGTCAGTCATAAAGATCACTCCTTCCGGTTCTGTTACCTCTGTGACGGACGGAAACCCGCGTTAACTGTCGTCGGATTTAGAAAAAGAGAGAAGGGGAAGATTCTGGAAATCCCCTATCTTGATAAAAGGCGAGGCTGTGAACCGGAGCTGTTCGAACTTGTCGCCGACAAGAAATCGCATGAGATGTGCTTACACTTGACCGTCCGTCGCTTGTGATCTGGGCAGGAACACCACCAATCTCCAGATGGAGAATAGAGAACCGAGTAGAATCCTTGGCCGGATTGGGAAGCTACTAGATAACCGCCTTCTCACAATCGTTCAATCTCGGTTCCCTTCTCGCATATCTGCCTGCCACGCATTTCTCGACTGTCGCTGTCTGTCGTGCCCGTATGCACGTATGTGCCTTAGCACACGTGTCATATTTAACAGTTGTGTGATACGGGACACAAGTCTTATAGGGGTAACAAGTGCATAACCTCTTGAGAGAAAAATGCCCCCTGTAAGGCTGAACATTACAATAGACGATAAGATAGAGAAACGGTTCAGGGAAGTAGTCGGAGAAGTCTATGGCTACAAGAAAGGAGTGCTGCAACAGGCGATAGAAACGGCCGTAAAGGAATGGATGGAGAAGAATGAACGCGAGTCAAGAACAAAACGATCAAGAGACTGACCGTTCTTCATCACGAGACAAACCCCTTCAAGACTTACTAAGTATTCTCGACGAATGGGCGAAGATGGCTCGTCAACGAGAAAGTAGGGCGATCAAGCGTTATGATAACATTCGGTACAACAAAAGGGAGCTAGCAGGCCAAAAGAAGCATCGTATTACAACTATTCTGCTAGACTACTTGCAACACGTTACATTTGATTCTTGGATAGCCCTTCAACTCACAGCAGAACTACTGGATTTCGCGGCCGCCGCCTCCGAGCGTTTAGCAGATCTCAAGCCGGAATCATATGCTAAAGAGGTTGCTCCTGCTATCGTAGCACTTCTTGAAAAGAGCCAGAAACTAAAAACCCAAGTCGAAGAAGAAAGCCAAGAGCCGGACGGACCTGATCACCGGCTTTTCACCTGAAAGGGAAAGCTTAGACGAGTTATGCTGAAGAGTCATTCAACAATAATTCTTCGAGGTTGGATTTATGTTTCCTAACTTATCGAAGAATCGAACTGCGTGGCTCGGAGGAAGAGTGCGAGGTGAAAGTAGGCTACTTTCCGGGACCGGTCGCGGGCTTGCCAAAGAAGCCTTTCGGATTTGGTCTTGTAAGATAGATCGGAATGACTATTCCAGCAATTGTTCTGATAATTCCGCCGATGAGACCCACTTGGCCGCCGTTGAGAATCTCAGCTATTCCAAGCCCTATTGAGAGAATGTAGATTATGACGCCCGCCATCCAGCCCATTTCGCTCCTGCGAAGAATCCGGCTCCGAGCAAGAGGCCGAGGACCCCGAAGATGATGACTATGTATGCGAGCTCAACCGGTCCTGTACCCATTCCTGCAATACGCGAAGCTGCTCCAAACAGGGAGAGCAAGCCACCCGCAGCAGCGACTATCGATATTGCAGTGACGCCGAGCGGTCGCTTAGGCTTCGAAGATTGCATCGCCCGAGCGCTCTCTAATCCACGTGATAAGCCTTCGGCGAAGGCGTAGCATGGGAAACCGGACTGCGAACATTTTCTCGAGGGACAGCAGGAACACTGTGTTGTCGATTGCCGTTTACATTTTCCAGAGGCTTCGTGGGAGTTGCGGGGTCAAATTGCCAGGCCTCGGTTCGGTGTTGACGGCAGCGACTGGATGATACGTAGGACTTTCGTATCTTGATGCGTGGACCGCGAGGGCGAATGCCCAGAGTCGGTCATCATGCGTCCCGCTGATGTGCGAGAATAGCAATCGGCCCGTCTTTGAAAGTTGGAATCGTTCTGAGCTCATCTCTTTCATCAGTTCCGAGTCGTGTCGGAAGTGTAGGTGGCCGTCCTGCATCATCCGTTTGAAATAGTCCATTATCTGAAGAATTCTCCTACGCCCGTCTCATCTATGTAAATCCGGGACACAGTCTTCAAACATTGGTTCAAGAGGTTCAGGTATCCTGTTACAACGGAGAACGCAGTACCAGCTGGGAAAGCTGTTTCGTGTATCAAGTATACATCCCGTCCAATTTTCTCCACAACAGCAACGGCCGACAGGTCAATCTTTGGGGCGAGATCTGTACCTACGAAGAACTTCCCGGTCCTTTTCAATTGACCACCTATCACATCATCTCTCGTGAAATTCTCTGGACCATCAGTTACGCAACTCTCGATTAGATCCAAAGGCAAGTAGGCGTCCTCGTCATCCGCGAAGTCTGCTTCCATCTCGCGCTTCCAGCGTCCGGGGTCCGTCTGATACTGTCTGCGAATCTTTTCCAGAAACTCCGGATCAATCGGGCCGTTCGGCTTCAGCGCGTCCTTGTAGCTGACGTGGTGGCGTGAGAAATCTGCGAATTGATTATCGTCTGTTGCCATGGCGAAGAAGAGGGTGTCCCGGGACCCTGGAGTGCTCGTCCCATAGAAACTCCCATTCGTAGTGCTTAGTGCGAAGATGATCGCATCATAGAGTTCCTTGTCATGTTCGATGTACGCGAACTCGTCCAGCACGACCGCGTTCAGGGTCTCGCCACGGATCGTGTCAGGATTGTTAGGCAGAGCCTCCACTACGGACCCGTTTCTGAATACGAGTCTCCCCTTCCTAGGCGGACCTTCCAACACGTCTCCTCCGAGCCTGGACAATAGTCGTGAGATCTTGTCGATCATCTTCAGGCTCTGACGCTTGCTCGGACCAACAATCGCGGCTCTGAAACCTTTCTTCGTCAACGCGTTGAAGAGCACAGCAACTGCCATGGCGAGGCTCTTGCCGCTCTGCCTCGACCAACGAGCTAGGATAAACTGGCTCTTGTCCCGCAACAGCTTCTCTTGATAGACGGTTGGTTGGAAACCCAGCCGTTTGAAGAATTCTACCACGTCAGTCTCCTCAATTAGTGGTGTATTGCTCGCTTGATCCCGTTCTCTCTCGCTCTGGAGATAATCATAGTATCGGTCGATTCTTGATCCCGGGGATGCAGTCATCCGTGTTTCAACCTCTAGATGGTCACGCTTCGGCTGCTATTGTCGGTCGGATTGATTGTGGGTGAGGTGGTCTTTCGAGGAATGTGTCCGGCAGCTTCTAGCTCTTTGAGCCGTTTCTCCCAATCCTCGTATTGCTTGTCCCGTAAGACTGTGTTCAGTACTTGGGAGGTGTTCGTGTGCAGTTGGGTCCATCTTTCGCGGGTCTTTGGATCAAGTTTGATATTCATCATCATCTCCCGCGACATTGCAAGGCTCTGCTCAAGCTGTTCGATTATCTGGGACCGAAGCTCGTTCTCATCATGCTTGTTCCGTTCTACCAAATTTCGACTCACTCTATTGTCCCGTGTGTTGATCGGCGAGCCGATCTTCCACTTCTCGCATTTCTCTTCTGAGACCCCTCCTCGGTCGGGGGTTCAGCGCTTCTTGCCAGAGCGCGTGAGATCTCGTGGCTATGCTGCCCAACAGCCTGATCTGTGCTTGGTCTAGTGTTCCTTCACTGGATCCTTGTTCCAGTTTGTCCAAGACGATCTTGGCGAGTCTCCGTATGCTTAGGAGAAGGTCGTCACGACTCTCCTGTCCAGTAGTCTTTTCGGTCATTTTCATTCCTCTCTCATAGTCATCGCTTCGAATAGCAAAGGGTTGTATCCGGTCGTATTCTCATTTGGAAACCCCGGACCCTCTGGTCTCACGCTTCAGTCAGCTCCGTGAATCAGGCATGTCTAAGGATGAGGCTTGGAAAGTGATGGCGGTAGAGATTCTAGCCAACGCGGGCATAGCCGCGCCAGAGAGTTTGCTTTCGCTTGCAAGTCGTGAGCAAGCGGAGTCTGATTATCTTGCTATCGACGAAGCGAAGCTCGTCAAGGTCGCAAGAATCGAACCTGCAGAAGACGATCGAATCCAACGGCTTCTTGCACAGGCAAAAATTGAAGCTGGCGTTTCAAGGAAAGACCCTCCAAGCATGAGTTCGATCATTCGTCAGGCCTTACGTCTCGGTCTCGATGACCTGGAAAGACAAAGCGCAAGGAAATGAATCGCTATTCCACTCGACTCTCGAGGTTTTTTGGGCTAATCATTGATCGACGAGCAATGGGGTCTCAACCGGTTTCGAGGCAACCTGTATATTCCGGAGTGGACCTGGAAGAAGTACTCGTGAGGACCGATATGGCGGGGGCCGACGATGTGCGTAACTACCCCGGTTGGGGCCTCGAAAGGCTTAGGGTAACATTCCAATGTCAGAATCGGAAGATACTGACATTATTCCTGCGCCAACCAGTATCGTACGTGCGCCTACAGACATCACCACAGTGAATTCGACTCTTGCAAAGGTAGCAATCCCTAGCCAGGACTCGCTCGCGAAGGTCACCTATTACAAACTCGATCTAGACACGATCTTAGATGGGCTTATTCCTGATCCGCTTCCAGAATCCAGCGGTAAGGATAACGCAATTCATCACTTGAATATCATAATCTTCGGAAAACCCAACACGGGGAAGACTACCCTGGCCGAATCGATCACTCAAGCCTTGGCGCGTAGATATGGTCAGAGCAATGTGAAGGCGTTGCGCGCTACACGGGACCTTCCTGGACTGTTTCAGAATATTGACAAACTCTTTGGCCGGTTCAGGAAGCCCCCGAAGGCCATCCTTCTGTTTGCGGACGACATGACTAAGGCGCTGAAGAAGCTCTCGGGTACGGTCGAAGTGAAAATGTCCAATGGACAGATGGAGAAGATGCGGAGGCTCGACTACTGGCTGGACAAATGGTATGACATCAGAGGCGAGCTGTTCAAGCGTGGAATGCGCCAAGGGCTGGTTGTCATGGTCGCTGGGCTCCACCGTTTCTATGGGGGAGATATCGATCTTCGAGCCGATGCGGACCTGTTGCTTGTCAGAAGCACCGGAACGCCAGGAACATTTGATGCAAATAAGGTTGAGAAGATGCTGGGTCCAGTCGTCTACTACGCTATGCGTCAGCACGAGGTTGATGCTTTGCGGGACAGGAAAGAACTGGCATGGACTGCTTTCGTAGCAAAAACTGGTTCAGGAGTCTTCCGAGTTCCACGTCCCTCCCTCTCTACGAAGTGGTTGATGAGAAACGTCGGGTCTAGCGAGACCTCCCAGGAACTAGCGGTCGATGCGGATGCGCCGGTGGTCCAACTTAGACCCCACAAATCCCTCGAGGAGAAGAGGTCAGGTGTCGAGGTTGTTGAACCCAAGAAGAGATCAGCAGTAGAAGAGAGAGCCGCTGTTCAGCCGAGACAGCGTCTCCAGCCTAAGCAGCGTCGTAGAGGAACAGGTAGACGTGTTGGAATCGTCGCTGCGGTGCTGGGCATCTTAGCATTAGCATTTCTGGCTTGGAAGTATGTTTTGCCCTTCCTCAAGTAGAATCTCTACATCTGAGCAGGTTTGCGGTGGGCGCCTAAGTTTTCTCGCTATCATCAGTTGAGACTTGCCGCTTAGCCTTTCCAGAGTCCGATTGCTGCGCCTATCAGAAATGTGGCTGAGGATATCGGTAGCAGGGTGGCCAGTCCGATCGCTTGAGTGGCTACAGGCTGGGCGCCGTTGAAGACATAGTAGATGGTGTTTGCTGAGGGGGTGCTCCAGGCAAGATTGAGGTAGCCCGTAACAGCAAGCAATACGATCAATGATACAATAGCCAAGGCCAGTTTGATTGCTCTCTTGATAATCACGCCCAACAGGATTCCGATGATGAATGTCGTGATAGAGAGGACTGATGTTATGGTGGTGAGGTCAAAACCGTTCGACATTCTTGAACCCTAAAGTCTCAGAATTCGCGTAGATGGGCTAGTCGTAGTTAAGTTCGCCAACAGGCTGGAGAACACGGCCTGAATTCCAACGAATTTGTTGGATTCTGCGGGGTTGAAGCTCGGAGGGATCATAGTTGGGGCAGGAGGTGTTGACACGACATTTCTCTTGCTTGAGCGGTAGGCATAGTAGAAATCGACCACCGCGGCTCCGAGGAGTAGAGTTCCAAAGAAGAGTCGATCGCTGATGTGGGTCGCGTACGAACGTTGAGCGTAGACCGTTTCGGTTGCATTCGCGAGCCCTGCCCCATGATCGAAGAAGAGGGTGTATGTGTCCTGCGACATGGCGGTGTAGGAGAAGGTACCCGAGGGAACATTTGCGTCTGAAGTGAGATAAGTGAACGGGTTCTTGGCTTGATAGGATGCGAACTGGGCACTGCTAAGAATGTAGAGGTTGACGGGCAGTCCAGAGTTTTCTTGGAACGTAACTCTGAGCGAGTCGGATGGATTCAGCTGATAATGAAAATCGTACGCTAGTCCAGGTTGGAGGCTGAAGGTGGATTGGAAAGATGTTGTCGAAGTGTAAGTTACAAACTGGTAGATGCTGAAGCCTAACAGGAGAAACGCAGAAACCAAAATTCGGGCTGTGCGAGGGTCCATCTATTCTGGTCTCAAACAAAGGATACGAAATAGGCTCTCTCTCAGCATTTCGGTAGGCCGTTGCCCGTTCCGAGGCTTCCGTTGCCACCAGTTGTCGTGCTGTCGTAGGTCGAGTGAGTCGTTGGTGTGTACATCGCATACGCCCCCGTAACTTGGTAGGTTCCGTCTAGGGTGACGGTGAAGATCGTGAAGTTGGCGTTGGAGGGTCTGTTGTTCAGCTGGTTCCCAGTGACGGTGAAGGCGAATGCGGGATATGCTATTCCGCCGTTTGGAGCCTCATGGAATGTCTGCGAATCGGTTAGGACCCATCCGACGGATGAGTAGTCGATCGTGATGGTCCAGGTCGCGTCAATCGCGAAGTTTGTCGGGTTGGAGATGCCGAATGTCTCATACACAGTAATGTATCCAGAGTAACCGTAGCCTTGCGTGTAGGACAAGTGGGAACTGTCCGTTCTATTCGAGAAACAGGTAAACTGAAGCTGGTTGACTGATTGGTTCGCGGCGTTCGCCTCCGAGTTCTTTGCGTCGTGCAGAACACGTTGTTGTCCTTGTTGGTACAACACGTATCCTCCGACGCCCACGAGGAGGACCGCGATTAGAACTATTGCGACTATGATGAGGGCGACGTTTCGTCTAGGTGCTGGCGCAGGTGCTGGTACACCGGGCCATGTTGTGGGAGGGGGGATCGCGTTTCCACACTGGGGACAGTATCGTGAGCCCATCGGTACAAGCGTGTAGCAGTTTGGGCAGGCAACCTGTTGTGGAGGTATTGGCGTCGTGAATGCCGGTGGGTTAGTTGGCGGCTGCGCTGGCGAAGGCGGACTTCCGCCACTCAAGGTACTGTCAGGCGGATTCCCGGACAACAGTGATTCCTTCAGAAGGAACCAGACTATGGTGGATCCAGCTTATTAGAATACCGGGGTAAATCGCTATTCGCGGATTTCTAGCGGGACCCCTTTTCTTATCTTTCTTTTTCTGCTAACTAGTCTTTCTGTTATCTTTCTCTTTTTGCTAACTGTTTTTTCTTGCTATCTTTGTTTTTCTGTTAACTAAAATGCGACCCCCCCGGGGGTATCTCGGAACAAAAAAACTCCTTCACACTTTACACGGGATAATGGTGCGGGAGGTGGGATTTGAACCCACGAACCCCTACGGGACAGGCGCCTCAGGCCTGCGCGTCCAAGACCCAACCGTCTGACGGGTCTCTTTGACCTGGCTTGGCAACACGAGCCGCCTCATGACAAGGCGGACTCCCGCAAACACCAGGCCCGCTCCCGCAAAGACACCCGTCCAAGACAAGGCCCTAATTGGCTTTCGCCAACGCAGACACTCCCTCAAAACCGGGCAATGTTTAATTGAACCCCGCCCCGGAACCCCACCCAAACCCCTACTTATCCAAACATACAGGAAGAAATGATCCCATGGCCACCCGGCGCAGAAAAACACGACGCCTACGAGGCAGTCGCTGCCACGGCTGGGGAAGATCCGGACAACACCGAGACAGCGGAATGCAAGGAGGACACGGCAACGCAGGATGGAAACGCCACCGATGGAGCAGCGTCATACGCTACGGCTGGGAGATCGGAACGACAGGCTTTGTCCCGGTTCGCCCAAAGTACATGCGAGCCATCAACATAGACCAGCTCAGCCAGAATCTACCCACACTGTCCGAACAGGGCAAGACGAAATCCGCCGGCAACCTGATCGAAGTCGACCTGGGCCAGATTGGCTACACCAAACTGCTAGGAAAAGGAAAAGTCTCCCAACCTCTCAGAATTATCGTAGCACAATGCAGCGAAATGGCGGCCAGCAAAATATCCAAGGCCGGCGGCGAGATAGTGCTCCCAAAAGCTCCTGAAGCCAGCAAAGAAGGCTGATCCCAAACGGTCCGCTTCATCGAAATCTTCAGACCCCTAACCCGCGTCCTCCCTAGCGTCCGCCCCCCAGATCGCGAAGTAGGATTCACAGAGAAACTCATCTGGACAGCCCTAGCACTAGTCATCTATCTCGTCATGGCCGAGACCCCGATCTACGGGGTCCCACATTCCGGCGGAGTCAATGACCCCTTCGGACCTCTACGCGTCATCTTCGCCAGCAATAGAGGCACACTCGTCGAGCTGGGAATCGGACCCATCGTCACAGCAGGACTCATACTCCAAGTCCTCTCCGGCTCCAAGATGATCAATGTCGACTTCAGCAATCCAGGCGACAGAGCACTCTTCACCGGAGCAAGCAAAGTACTCTCCGTATTCATGACCCTATTCGAAGGACTCGCATTCCTACTCGGAGGAGCATACAACGTCACCAACTCCGCAGGACAGCCAATCCCGCCCAGCCTCCAGAACGAGTTCTTCATCCTCGTACAGCTCATCTTCGCCGGAATAGTCATCATCCTACTCGACGAAATGCTCCAGAAAAAATGGGGCTTCGGAAGCGGAATCAGCCTCTTCATCGCAGCAGGCGTCTGCCTCCAGATAGTCTGGAGCAGCCTCGGACCAATCTCCCCAGTCTCCGACGGAAAATTCCTAGGCGCAATCATCGCCTTCTTCCAATCCCTAGGACCCGTGATCGCCAGTCCAGCCAGCTTCACAGCCTGGCAAGGCGCCCTCTACAGAGGCGGCAACCTCCCGGACATGCTGGGATTCATCACTACAATCGTAGTCTTCCTAATCATCATCTACCTTAACGGACTGCGAGTCGAAGTCCCAGTATCATACGCAAGATACCGAGGATTCCGCGGACGATTCCCCATCAAATTCTTCTACGTATCAAACATACCCGTCATCTTCGCAGCCGCCCTCTTCGGAAACATATTCTTCATCGGACAACTCATCTTCAACAGATACAACCCCGGCTGCTCAAACACAGGAATAAACTTCTGGCTAAGCCTAATTCCTGGATGCTACCAATCCCAGCCACAAACCGGGCAACTAATCCCGATTAAGGGACTCGCGTACTACACGTTCGCTCCCCGCTCGCTAAGCGTTGTCCTAGGCGATCCGATACGTGCCGGGGTCTACATGCTCATTTTCGTCCTAGCCTGCGTATTCTTCGCCGTAACATGGGTCGAAGTAGGCGGAATGGACTCGAAAACAGTCTCCAAACAACTCATAGACTCAGGAATGCAGATCGAAGGATTCCGAAGATCCGGCTCAACCATCAGACAGATCCTTGACCGCTACATCCCCGCAGTCACAGTAATTGGTGGAATCACGATCGGAATAATCGCTGCTGGAGCCGACTTCCTCGGAGCATTCGGAACAGGAACGGGGATTCTGCTTACCGTAGGTATCATTCAGCAATACTATGAAATTCTTGTAAAAGAAAGAATTACCGAGATATACCCGGGAACCAAAGGCCTCTTGGGATAGTGAGAGGCCAAGCCTTGCAGGCAACAATCATAGTCGCAGGCATACCCGGGGTCGGCAAAACAACAGTCCTCCAGGAACTAGAGGCTGTGGCCAAGAAGAGAAACGTCCCACTAAAAATCATCAACTTCGGAAACGTAATGAACGAACTATTCAAGAAACGTGGAGTAGAGATCCACCGTGACCACATGCGAAAGGAGGACATTTCCCTCCAATCTAGAATACAGGAAGAAGCCGCACGAATGATTTCCAAGACACCTGGAAACTCAACCCTCGTCGTCGACACACACATGTTCGTAAGAACGAACGATGGCATATGGCCAGGAACCCCCCGGAAAGTCCTTGAAGCCTTGGATCCCAGCATGATCATCCTGATAGAAGCAGACCCGGCAGAAGTCGCTCGAAGAAGAGCCTCCGACGCAACACGCTACCGTGACAGTCAGAACTCGGAGGACGCCAAAGCCGACCTACAATGGTCAAGGAATATGGCGAGCGCCATAGCCGTTCTAGCCGGGATTCCAATTCAGATATTGCAGAACCAGAGCGGGCAGCAACTACAGTCTGCGGAACAACTCTTGAAGATTATCGAGAAGCGTAGCTAGCTTGAGCTTCATAGACGACATTATCCACTTTCTCGGCGGACCCGTCCAAAACCTCTGCAACCCCAACCACGCGTCACCCGCCCCTTCCTGCTCGCCCACATCAGCCTTCATCGTACTCGGCGCCGCGCTCATTCTCTCCCTCATCGCGATGCTTGCCAATCGATTCTTGGTCAACTACAAGATGGTTGCAAGCTACAGACGAGAATATATGAACTGGATGAACGCCGTAAGGAAGGCCCGCAAAGACGGAGACGAAAAACAGCTGGACAAACTGATGAAACGACAATCAGCAGTCATGAAAATGAGTTCAAGAGCAACACTGGAACAGTTGAAAACCTACCCGATAACGATCGTCCCATTCTACCTGATCTATGCCGTACTCGGCTATGCTCTATCATCAACACCATACACAGCATACGCGCCCTTCCTTTTCCCCTTTGCCACGATAATCGGTAGCGGAGTAGCCGCGGGATTACCCCTCTTCTTCTGGTATCTAGTCTGCTCATTCACAATTAGCATTCCACTTTCAAGGATCTTCGGTGTCTCAGCCGCGTTCTCAATGACGCCGACTACGGGAGATACGAAATGACAAACCCACATCAGAGAACTCACGGCCGAAGACGACTGCCAGTTAGACTTCCATCGGGAAGAAGAACTCTACACTTTGAGCCAAGGGCTCCGGCAGTCGCACAGTGTTCACGCTGTGGCAGAGAACTTCATGGAGTCCCAACTAGGAAGCCCTGTAGATATTCAAGGAGCGCGCGTGCGCCATCCCGGCCGTTTGGCGGGGTCTTGTGCTCGAACTGCCTCTCGACAGAGGTCCGGGCCCTCGTCCGCGCTTCCACCGCCTCCTCATGATCGTAACCGTTAGTGGGCCGCACGGCACAGGCAAGTCAACCTATGCTGCACGACTCGCTCAGGCTCTGGGAATCAGGCACGTTTCTGCAGGCTCTTTGTTTCGGCGAATCGCCAAGGAGAGAAAGCTGTCCCTCGAGGAGTTAGGTGAGAAGGCTCTCGAAGATCCTTCAATCGACAAACTGGTCGATGAGCGAACGATCGCGGAGGCAGACAAGGGAAGTGTGGTTGTTGATGGCCAACTCGCAGGCTGGATTCTGAAAGAACGGACGGATTTACGAATATATCTGACAGCTCCGGAAGAAGTTCGGTTGGAACGAATCGCTAAGCGAGACAAGGTGACGCTCCAGGATGCACGCCGGCAGACTGAGCAGAGAGAATCTGTACAGCGTGAGAGATACTCGAGACATTACAGTTTTCAGGTTGAGGATCGTTCGATCTATCAGCTTGTTCTTGATACAAGCCTCGGAACCATCGATGACACGGCGAAGGTCCTCATCTCAGCGGCTGTAATGGTCAGAAAGGCCAAGAAACACACGGCACGATCAACGAAACCTTAAATGAGGATTTCGACCGCGGGACTCGTCTAGGAAGATTATCCCGATGCCCACCATTGAAGTAGGCCGCGTTTGTGTGAAACTCAACGGTAGGGAAACGGGGCTGAAATGCGTCATTGTCGATGTGATTGACAAGAACTTCGTCCTCGTCACGGGCCCGCAGAAGCTCTCGGGGGTACGCCGTCGAAGAACCAACGTGAAGCACCTCGAACCTACTGAAGACACTCTTGAAATCAAGAAAGGAGCTTCAGACGAGGATGTGGCAAAGGCCATAGGCAGGGGAAAGAAAGCCGATGCCTTCAAAGAAGCTGTCCTACCAAAACAGGTCCTCGTAACAGCCTAAGCGTTCCCCGAAACGGGACAACCTCTCATTTCTCCTATCATTTTTCTTTCGCTGAGATTCTTTAAGAGACTCTAGATTCCGTGGTCTGTCTGGAGATGATGAGTGTCTCAGAGGGCTCCCTGGGAAGAGCAGAGAAAGCTACTGGTCAAGCTTGAAGAAGAAACTGACCCAGCCCTCGGCTGTCCACCAACGAAGAGGCCTCTCGATCAGCATCTTCGTTTCGGACTCATCAACGTGGACAAGCCCTCCGGACCCTCCAGCCACGAAGTCGTGGCCTGGGTCAAACGGATGCTACGGTTGAAGCATGCTGGCCATGGCGGAACTCTAGAGACCTTCGCCGGGTCGGAGCAATCCCATGGTCACGGGCGTGCTTCCTCTAGCCCTTGAAGACGCAACCAAGATAATACAGGCTTTCCTACTCACCGGGAAAGAATACGTCTGTCTAATGGCCCTCCACGGTGACGTGGAGGAAAAGACTGTCCGAGCAGTTCTCGACGAGTTCGTCGGAGACATTCTTCAGCGGCCCCCAGTTAGAGCCGCGGTGAGGAGAGACGTGAGAAAGAGGAGAATCTACTACATCCGAGATGTAGAGATTCATGGCCGGGACGTTCTTTTCAGAGTGGGATGCCAGGCTGGAACCTACATCCGGAAACTCGTCTATGATGTTGGCGAGGTGCTTAGCGTTGGAGCGCACATGCGTGAGCTTCGTCGAACGCGGGCAGGAAGCTTCACGGAAGAAGAATCATTCTCTCTGTACGACCTTCTGGAACTATCGGGAGCTAGCAGCAGCCAGCGGGAAGAGGTGGCGAGGCGCATCGTGAAGCCCATGGAATCGGCTTTCGAATACGTTCCACGCATCTACATTCGCGATTCAGCCGTAAGCTCAATTTGTCACGGCGCAGAATTAGCGGTGCCTGGAGTCGTCCGGTTGAGTGAGGGAATCGTTCCTAAGAGCTCGATCGCGCTGTTCACACTGAAGGATGAACTTGTTGCCCTGTCTAAGGCGCTTATGTCTAGCGAGCAGATTATGAACGAGGATCACGGGTTGGCCGCGAAGACGGTTAGGGTCGTAATGCCTGTCGAGACCTATCCCCGGCTCTGGAAGACGAAGGCGGTCGCGGTTGAGGCTCAGGGTTGACTCGTTCTTGAGTGAGAGCCAAGTCTCGTTCGTCTGCAACTGTGGAGAAGAAATTCTGATGAATGTGAAACCGGACGAAGAGTACAACGTTGCATGTCAGAAATGCGGACAGGAGTACCGCTTCTTCGGACACACGGTGTTGAGATGGAAATTGCAATAGCTAACGTAGCTAAAGGAATAGCACGACCGCAGTAGCTGTCCAAAGGGGAATTGCGACGAGAGCCCATACCGTCTTGTTCCAGGTCAAGACTTTCTGCCCGTCAAGTATCAAGAACGGTATCATGTTGAACGCTCCCAGCCAGAGATTGATGAAGACGGCCCAGCGGAGAAAATTTGTGCCGTTGATGATAATTCCCTGAACTCCCACCGCCGGAAGGATGAAGTAGACAAGGGCAAAGATTCCGGCCGCTGCGACATTGACTAATGGCCCTGTTAGTGAAATGATCCCGTTGGCTTTTCTATCCATCGCATCCCCGATATAGCCTGATCGAGACGCAATGTAGACGGCGCCTGGAGCCGCGAAGATAAACGTGCCCTGCGATACTGCTGCCGCAACGAGGGTCATCACTGCTCCTATTGTCCAAAGTTTGAACTCGGCCCACGCTCCATATCTCTGCGCCATGAATTTGTGGGCCAACTCGTGACCAAGAAATCCAGTACCGATCACCAGCATGGTCAGAAGAAACACCTCGGCAAATGCCAAGGGATTAGCGAACCAGCCGGCGAACATGTATCTTGTCGAGAAGCTGACTCCGAGCACTATCCACGCCACGGTGAGAGCAACCAGCTCACGCCTAGGCATCACGCCTATCCGCGGGGATTGAAGGAGTCTTAGAGTAGTTCCACTCCGACGCCGTTCCAGCACTATGGGCTGTCTGGGGGCACGGGCTTGCTGGATGTTAGGGCACTCGTGGTTTTCTGGGAGGCGGTGGTAGACGCAGTGAGTGTGGCCGCAGTACCGGCAGATGTATGGAATGAATTCTTCTGCTCCGCATACTGCACAGCGCTCCAAGATAGCCTCGTGCCAAAGGGTCGTAAGTCACTTAAAATCGTGCCTGCAAGATGCTGGTTCTAGTTACGAGGGTTTGACCAGCCGGGTAACGCCAGGCTTAGAATAATTATTCTACACGTAAATGTTTCAAGGGTGGCGTCCCCCGGGCGCGAGCACTGCCATTCGCCCGTTAAGGGTTGTTGGCTGGCCCGCTCCCATCGCCACTCTCGTTAATCTTCTCAAGAAACGATCGAAGCTTCGCCGTCTCCTAATGTGATTGTTCGTCGAGTTTTGACGCCGGGTTCTTTGAGCAGTATTTCGTCTTGGCTTCCCAAAAGGGAAAATAGTCGTTGAAACGTTCGACTGTTTCAGCCGGGATTCCGGAGCCTGGTACCGGGCAGTCTGCCTAGCACGCGGGCCCATGTCTGGAATAAGCTCCCGTTAGCCTGTGCCCTTCGGGGCGCGTGGGTTCAAATCCCACTCCCGGCGCCAACAACACAACAACGCCGCTCTTATTTTGCGAAGGAGTTTTTTTCAGGACACCCTAGGGGGGGTCGCGTTTTAGTTAACAGAAAAACAAAGATAACAGAAAGACTAGTTAGCAGAAAAAGAAAGATAACAGAAAAAACTAGTTAGTAGTAAATGAAAGATGACTTAGAGGGACGATTACAGGCACGGTCTACTGTTTCAAACTGGGGCGGGATCGTATCACGATCTCTCTAGCCGCTTCGACCTGTCGCGGGTACTCTTTTCCTCTCCCTGAGAGCTTCTTGTCAGCCTTGTGAGCGTCAAGCTTGGCGACGATATAGTCCACAGCCTTGTGTATGTCAAACTGCTTGCAGCTGAAAACGTCCACAAACGCAGAGCCCCTATCAGGAAATGTGTGAATGCTGATGTGGCTCTCAGCGATTATAACGAAGCCACTAACCCCCCACTCGGAAGGATTGTCGCCAGGCCGATAGATGAAAGTGTACGGCGGAGTAATCTTGTGCATCCCGATAATGTCGGGAAGCTCATCTAAGAGGTCGTAGATGTGAGAGAGGTCGGAGAGCTTTCGACGGTCACACTCCGACAAATCAAGCGTAAGATGTGGTCCAAACATTTCTGGAAGATTTTCTAGTCCGAATTTCGCGGATAATAACAATCGATGCTCGACGCGTATTTAAGAATTGTTTGATCTTCGATCGATCGCGACAGTAATTTTTTCCGCAAAGAATTTTTTCACTCAACGGAGAAAAATTTCACTGCACGAACTTTTTCACCGAAAAAAAGATCATTCGGTCGCTTGCGAGCAAGAAATCGTAGATAAAAACTCAACCAACAATGTCGGAGTCGGATGACGACGCGCTTGCAGGGCTCAGATCATACAAAACACACATAGCTGTAGCAAAGTGGAGGCGCTCACCACTCAGTCCGGCGTGCTTGCCATCAAAGTCTCGAAAATCGAACCCTAGCGATCAAGAGCCGCCAGACAAATCTGTCGCATTTGCTAGTTTGACGTACTAATCGTTGATGGAAACGTACGATTCGTGGACTCCGATATTCGTGGATTAGATTGAACTTCTGAGCAGTGTCAGCTCTTTCGACCTTGAGATTCACCGCATCGAGAAAAACTACCCGAGCCGGAGGTCTGCGTCCCACCAGAGTTCTCGCACGGCAGCTGATGCTTTGGTGGATTGGAATGTGGAAACGTTAAATTACGCGAGAGGAAAGGCGATTACTCCTCGCATAGTGAAATCATGTCTAGAGAGTTCAGGCTCATTCTCCGCTTCATGGGGACCGACATAGACGGGACCAAGAAAGTAGGCTATAGTCTCGGCAAGATACGCGGTGTAGGACCCAACCTTGCTTTTGCCGTAGTAAAGGCGGCAAAAATCAACCCCGAGGCCCGCATGGGATCTCTCTCAGACGGCGAATTATCGAGAGTCGAGGACGTCATCAAGGATCCGCTCAAACACGGCATACCTGTGAGAATGGTCAACAGACGCAAGGATATCGAAACCGGGCGAGACATGCACCTTGTCGGAGCCGATCTCGCGCTGAAAATCAAATCTGACATAGACCTCATGAAAGACATCCAGAGCTGGAAAGGAATCCGACATTCGCTGGGCCTCAAAGTTCGAGGCCAGAGAACGAGGACTACAGGCAGATCAGGAAAAGCAGTCGGAGTGAAGAAGAAGGTTCTCATGGAAGCAGCTAGAGCTGCCGGAAAGAAGGACAAAGAAGAGGAGAAAAAATAGTCTAGGGTAATGCCATGGGAGACCCGCGAAAACCTAGAAAAGCATACCAGACCCCCCGCCACCCATGGCGCAAGGACCAGCTCGAAGAAGAACTCCACTTAGTCGGGGACTACGGCTTACGAAACAAGAGAGAGCTGCGCGGGCACGAAACCGAGCTGTCACAAATCAGAGGAATCGCAAGAACGCTTTTGGGAACGGAGGAAGAGGAACGGGGCCCACTTGAACGCCAGTATCTAACTCGACTGGCGAAACTCGGAATCCTTCCCGAGTCTGCAACTGTCGACAACATTCTCGACTTGAATGTCAAGGATCTAATGGAACGCCGACTACAAACAATAGTACATAGAACTGGTCTCGCAAAATCCATCTACCAGGCCCGACAATTCGTCACTCATGGTCACATCAGCATCGCAGGCGACATCGTCTCCGTACCTAGTTACATTGTTCAGCGCGATCAAGAGTCCAGAATCGCCTTCCATGCACGCAGCCCACTGAGCAATGCTCAACATCCGGCGAGAGCAGCTCCTACAGGCAAGAGAGTTTCCAGAATAATTGAGGAAGTCGCTGCACCGACTGCTCCAATTCTTCCCGAAGTCTCACCTGAAGTTAGAGAAGAGGTTCAGGCCGAGCAACCCCTCGTAATACCAGAAGTCGAAGAGGAAGCACCCGCGGAGTCGGGAGAAGAGAAACAGTAGCAATTCGCTTAAACCCCCGCCTCTTGTAAGAAACCCGACACCAATGGTCGTCTCGACAGCAATCCTTCTCATAGTAGGAGGCATTTGCGCAACCGCGCCCCTGTTCAAACGTGCCTCGAAAGATTTCGCCCGCTTGCTGTCCATTATCGGTTTCTTTGTGGGCATCGCGGTAATCGTGGTTGCAATTGACCTGGCGCTGGGTCTGAACTTTCTCTCGAGCATATTCGGAATAGGATTCGAACCGAACCCAAGCTCGAACTTTCCATACCTCAAGTATTACCTCCCAGTAATGGCGGTCCTCGGAATAATGCTGATCTCTCGTCCCCTGAAGAATCTGCGATGGGCGTCACTGATCTCTCTCGGGGTCGGGATTCTTGTCGCCGCTTATCTCCGGGTCGCTTTTCCGGGCTTGCTCAGCAATCTTGAGCTGGGCATAATCTTCCTCGTCATCACTCTGATTCTCTATACTTTGCTGAGATTCGTGGAGGACATTCTCGAGACCATAGGCTCGATTCTAGCCTTTCCCCCCATTGCCGTAGTTCTAGGTCTCGTAAGTATCTACTTTGGAATAGTCACGGGCATCGCCTAGTCAGTCCGTGCTCTCAATGTCCGATTTTCATAGGATCAGGGAAAGACCCACTATACCTTGGGACATTTACAAGTGGTCAATTCTTTCGACAAATGATTAGATATGGGATAGCAGAGTGCAAAATCTCTCTCAAACTCGTCAGCTTTAATAAAGTCCGGCGGGTCCGGGCTAGGAACTTTCGCGTTGGAAGCATGATAACTAGATGGACATAAAACTCCTCACCAGGGAACAGGATACTATCCGTTTTGTCCTGTCCGATGTTTCGCCGGCATTTGCCAACGCGATCAGACGCATAATTCTGGCCGAGGTTCCGGTCATGGCGATTGAAGACGTCATGATACTCGAGAACAGTTCGGTCATGTATGATGAGATTCTAGCGCACCGTCTGGGACTCATTCCGATCACGACGGATCAGACGTACAATCTTCCAGAAGAATGCACGTGCAAGAGCGAGCTTGGCTGCGAGAAATGTAGAGCGTCACTCTCGCTCGAGGTCGAGGCCTCTGACCCGGTCGAAGTCGTATACACTTCACATCTGAAACCCGAGAACCCGGAGGTCAAACCCGTTTCAGACAAACTCCCGATCGTCAAACTTGCCCAGGGTCAAAGAATCAAACTTGAGGCGTACGCACGGCTAGGAAGGGGAAGGGACCACGCAAAATGGCAGCCTGCGTCAGCATGCACCTACAGCTACGACGCGAAGGCCAAGACTTTCAATTTTCTGGTCGAATCAACTGGAACCTTACCGCCCGAAAAGTTGGTACTGGACGCGGCTCGACTCATCAGCGCGAAAACTCTAGGCTTCGAAGAAGGGCTCGGGGGAATAGCTGAGAAATGAAAAAGACTGTAGCGGTCGCCGAGCCTGAAGAGATCGTAGACGCCTCCAACCTCATCCTCGGAAGAATGGCTAGCTATGTAGCTAAGAAAGCTCTTGATGGGAAAACCATGGTGGTCATCAACGCAGAACGCGCTGTAATATCGGGAACAAAAGAGCGCGTCGTCGCTAGAGCCAAACTGAAACTAAAGACTCGAACACTCGGAAACCTAGAAAAGAGTCCAACCCACCCACGAAAACCCGACGGCTACGTCCGACGAGTCATCCGAGGAATGCTGCCTTGGAAGAAGACTGGGGGCAAGAACGCCTTTCACCGAGTCAAAGTCTACATCGGGACCCCAAGCGAATATCAAGACCGCCCTGTGATCAGCGTCGCAGATGCTAACGCGTCGAGACTGAGAGTTCCCTACATAACAGTCGCCCAATTATCTGGTGAGATCGGAGGCTATCCGCAGTGAGCGAAAAGAAGAAACTCTCGCTCGAAACAGGCAAGCGAAAAACCGCAATAGCAAGAGCAGTAATGAGACCTGGAAAGGGTCGAATATACATCAACGACCAATCACTTGATCACATGTACCCTGAGGTCGCAAGAATGAAGATAGAGGAGCCCCTATTGATCGCCGGCGACAGATCCAAGAGTGTCGACATCAGAGTCAGCATCGAAGGTGGCGGAGTAATGGCCCAAGCGGAAGCAGCACGTATCGCAATCGCCCGAGCCTTGGCAGGCTGGACGAAGGGCAGCGAGTTGCGTAAGACCTTCCTCGCCTACGACAGAGTCATGATAGCCGGAGACCAGAGAGTCACAGAACCCAAGAAATTCGGTGGACCGAGCGCACGACGAAGAAAACAAAAGTCTTACAGGTAATGGCTGCCCAATGATAATTCCTGTCAGGTGCTTTACCTGCGGCAAACAGATCGCCGACAAATGGGAAACCTTCAACCAGCGAGTGCGAGCCGGAGACAAGCCCCAGAAAGTTCTCGACGAGCTAGGAATCCGGAGGTACTGTTGTCGAAGAATGCTCATAACTCATGTCGAGATAATTGACGAGTTCCTAAAGTATCCCCAAGTGACAGCGAAGAGGCGGGCGGAACTAGCCTAAGGTCTTGTGCGCAATGGAGAGCCAGGACTTTGACGAAAGGGAGGCGATTCCTCGAGCGGAGAATCTTCTCCTCTCCTTGGAAGAGCTCTTGGCCGCGGGTCTCCACATTGGAACCCGGATCAAGACCGTGGATATGGAGAAGTACATTTTTCGAGTGAGACCCGACGGGCTCTTCATACTAAACATTGGAGAGACGAACGAGAAGATACGAATCGCAGCCAAGTTCATGGCTCGATTCGAACCCGGCCGAGTACTAGCCGTATCATCTAGACTCTACGGGAAGACTCCTATCGACAGATTCGCCGAACTAACGAAGGCCATGCCAATCGTCGGCAGATTCATGCCCGGTCTCATCTCAAACCCCCTCCAACCAAAACACGCAGAGCCACAAGTCGTACTGGTAACAGACCCAAGGGCGGATTGGCAAGCGATCAAGGAGGCGACGGCAGTCGGCATACCGGTAATCGCTCTCTGCGACACTGACAACGTATTCTCCGGGGTCGACCTTGTCATACCAGTAAACAACAAGGGACGTAGAGCCTTGGCTGTGGTCTACTGGCTCCTAGCTCGCCAAATACTTAGAGAACGGGGAGAAATTCCACAAGACGGAACTATCTCACTGACGATAGATGATTTCGAGACGAAGCTCGCCGCCATGCCCGTGGGACGAGCTTCGGGTGGCGAGGCGTGAAAAGGCGCCTCCCAGCACAAGCAGGCACATTCTACCCTGACACTGAAGGAGCACTAAGAACACAGATAGAGCAATCCTTCCTCCATCCACTAGGACCAAGAGCCATACCGACGATCCCGGGAACGAGAAACCAGAAACTACTCGGATTGATCGTCCCACACGCCGGCTACACATACTCCGGACCCGTAGCCGCCCATAGCTACTACCATCTCGCCCAAGCTGGAATTCCTGAATCGATAATCATCCTTGGACCCAATCACACAGGATTGGGGAGTGGGGTCTCGACAATGACCGAGGGTGAATGGAGCACTCCTCTAGGCGATGTGCCCCTTGACTCTAGCCTCGCGAAAGAGATCGTGGACAGCTCTGGCATCGTGGACGTCGAAGACGAAGCTCACAAGAAAGAGCATTCCATTGAAGTCCAACTGCCGTTCCTGCAATTCATCTATCCAAGACGATTCAAGTTTGTCCCCATCTGTATGATGCTTCAAGATCTGCAAACCAGCCTCGAGCTCGGCGAGGCCGTAGCAAAAGCAGCAGAGAAGCACGGAGCAATTGTGCTTGCTTCCTCCGACTGGACACACTACGAACCACAACAACAGGCAGAATCGAAGGATCGAAAAGCAATCGAGGAAACCCTACGCATGGATGAGAAAAGATTCCAGGAAACCATAGAGGAAAACTCAGTCTCGGCATGCGGATACGGCCCAGTAACTGCAATGATCCATGCAGCAAAACTTCGCGGATCAAAACGCGGAAAGCTTCTCTCCTACCAGACCAGTGGAGACACCGCCGGAGACAGAAGCTCGGTCGTAGGCTACGCCGCAGCCTCATTCGAGAAGTGAACTGCCCTCGCCATCGACTAGAGATCCCTCCCCTGCAATTTCGCGAGCTCCAGGCAAGATAATCCTATCAGGAGAGCACTTCGTTGTTCTCGGCGCGCCTGCTGTTGCTATGGCCATCAACCTCTACTCGAAGGCCCAAGTGACCCCCAAGAACATCTCCGAAGTGGAAGTTAACGCAGACATCCCCCTCCGATTTCTAGGAGGGAAACCAGGAAACCCTCAAGGTCCTGATCCACGAGAACTCCTACGCCCTCTCCAACTGGCTACCGAGGCGACGCTGAAACACATTGGAAGCAAGGATCACGGACTTCAGGTAAATGTAGAGTGCGAAATTCCCGTAGCCGCCGGCCTCGGCTCATCAGCGTCCACGACTGTGGCAATTATCTCCGCGGTTGCCAACTCCAGACACGCCGAGCTTAGCAAAAAGGACATTTTCAAGCTCGCATTCGCTCCCGAGAACTACCTCCACGGCAAACCATCAGGAGTCGACCAAGCCACCTGCATCTACGGAGGCATCATAGAGTTCAATCGCCCCTTCAAAGTGAAAAAGGTCCGACCGAAGAAAGAGCCGGTAATCCTCGTCTGTGACACCGGGGTTCATCATTCTACCAAGACACTAGTCGGAGGTGTCGTTAAGAAATCTCAAGAAGAAAGGAACAACTTCCACGATTACGTCGCGAAGGTCCGAAAGATCTCCACTGGGGTTGCAAAGGCGTTGACGGAGGGTGACGACGAGGATCTCGGCTTGCTCATGTATCAGAATCATGATCTTCTCAGAAAGATAGGGGTCTCGAGTCCCATGCTCGATCACCTTGTAGAGGTGGCAAGAAGAGAAGGGGCCCTAGGAGCGAAGCTTACTGGCGCTGGGGGAGGAGGTTGCATTATTGTTCTAAACGAGAGCAAAACCGCCCGGGACAGAATCTCTCGAGTCCTCAGAAGACACGGTGGGATCCCATACAGGGTTTCAATGGATACAAGTGGTGTCCAGTCCCAGGTTGCGTAAGCACTGGACGGATAGGAAGTGGGGGAGAAATCGAGAGCTCGGAAGCCGAGACAAACAATGGAGGCGAAAGTTAGGAGAGCGCCTCTCGAAGGAGGCTCGGAGCTTCTCTATCATGTCAAAAACGATGATTCGGTCGTCGGGTCCATAGAAAGGTCAGTAGCTCATCGAGACCAGATTCTGCATCGATCTGGAATGATCTTCCTGATCCGTTCCGATGGTAAGATTCTGCTCCAACACCGGAGCCTCACGAGAGCTACGTTTCCTGGCTACTTGGACTCTTCCAGCTCCTTCCATGTCACCTTCGGTGAGACTTACGAGCAGGCAGCGGCGCGCGAACTCGAAGAAGAGACGGGAATACTGGCCCAGCCGATGTATCTTGGAAAGTTCGCATATCATGTTCCACCGGAGAACGAGATCGTGGCAGTATTCTCGTGCAAGAGCGATGATGCCATCACTACTGATCAAGCGGAATCATCTGGAGCGTCATTTCATACAAAAGACGAAGTTGATCGGATGGCGGCATCTGATGTGGCGGCGCCTTGGCTAAGAGAAGGTTGGAAGCTCGCGGCCTCGTACATTTCTCGGCAATAATTAGAGGGCAGACTACGAATCTTTGGTCGAACGAGGAAAGGTTTTATGGTCTCAGAAAATAAGTGAGAACATGTCAGAGATAATTGTCCTCGTAGACGAGAAGGATCATCCTATTGGGTACGAGGAGAAGATGAAGGCTCACTCCGATGGAGGCAGACTGCACCGAGCCTTTTCCATCTTCATCTACAATTCCAAGAATCAGATGCTGCTTCAGCTGAGGTCTAATGCTAAGCATCATTTTCAGAGCTTATGGAGCAATGGGTGTTGTAGCCACCCGCTCAAGGGTGAAGAGCTGGAGAAAGCCGCTCATCGAAAACTGAAGCAGGAGTTTGGATTTGACACACGCCTAAAGGAAGTCTTCAGCTTCGTCTACAGGGCGGATGACCCTAAGAGCGGGCTGACAGAGCACGAATACGATCACGTTTTCATTGGGGAATACAACGGCGTTCCAAAGCCTAACCCCCAAGAAATTGACGATTGGAAGTGGGTCACGCCAAGTGAACTGAAGTACGATCTTACTCAGAATCCTGATCATTATACTCCCTGGCTTAAGCCAGCATTCGACGGGCTGGTCCAGCGGAACGGAATCAAGCTATAGGCGCGTAGGAATCTTCAATGCCAGTCATGCGCTTGATAATTGGAGACAACTAGATTGGAAGTCAAGAGCCTGGGGAAAGGCTCTAACCTCGGGTCCTTCTACAAACTGTCGCTCGAAGAGAGACTGCGAACCATTCAAGAGTTCTCAGGACTCTCAGACGAAGAAGTTCAGATCCTGAAAGCTGGGACTCTACCGATTCCATCGGCTCAGCGAATGATAGAAAACGTAGTCGGAGTTCTACCCGTCCCATTGGGAATCGCTGTAAACTTCCTAGTAAACGACAGAGACTATCTTGTACCGATGGCGATCGAAGAGCCCTCGGTGGTAGCAGCAGCCAGTCACGCGGCCAAGATGGCGCGCGCCAGAGGCGGCTTCAAGACCAGCAGCACGGAACCAATAATGATCGGACAAATACAAATCATCAAATCTCCCTCGCCGAGAAACGCGGAGAAACAAATTCTCTCCTCCAAGCAAGAGATTCTGAACAAGGCCAACCAGCAAGACCCAACCCTCGTCTCAAAGGGTGGGGGTGCGAAAGATCTCCGCGTCAGGATTCTGCCCAGCCTCGCTGGCACAATGGTAATCGCGGAGCTACTCGTAGATTGCCGCGACGCAATGGGAGCCAACGTCGTCAACACAATGGCCGAAGCTGTAGCTCCTATATTGGAAAAGCTCTCCGGGGGAACAGCGAATCTCAGAATCATATCCAACCTAGCTGACAAGAGAATCGCGAGAGCCACAGCCCATTTCTCAAAAGAGGATCTGGGAGGAGAAGAGGTCGTCGACGGAATCGTTCAGGCCTACGCTTTCGCAGCCGCCGATCCCTATCGGTGCGCTACCCATAACAAGGGAGTGATGAATGGAGTCACAGCAGTCTGCCTTGCAACAGGAAACGACACTCGAGCAATAGAAGCAGGCGCCCACGCCTACGCGGCCAGAACAGGGCACTATTCGCCTCTGACCAGGTGGCATAAAGATGAGAATGGTGATCTCGAAGGATCTATAGAGATACCGGCCGCGGTTGGGATCGTCGGCGGAATTACCGCGGTGCATCCCGCCGCTAAGATCAGCCTAAAGATTCTGCGAGTCAGGACTGCTAAAGAACTGGGGGAAGTTATGGCGGCAGTTGGCTTAGCTCAGAACCTGGCCGCCTTGAGAGCATTGGCCGCTGAAGGAATCCAGCGGGGTCACATGTCTCTACACGCCAGAAACATCGCGGCGATGGCGGGAGCTGAAGGAGACATGATCGATGCTGTAGCGGCCGCAATGGTGAATGAGAAGAAGGTGAGATTGGACCGAGCGAAAGAGCTCGTTATAGAGATCGGATCCTCAAAGGGCCGCAATGCCGCCCAAAAGGAACCCCACCAAGCCAAGAAGCATCCAGACTAAGACCTGACTCTTCACCTTACGAACAGTCGGGCCTGACGGGTCGCGGACCAGTCTATACGATGAGTACAAGAAACCAAGATCCGCGATTATCACTCCGGGAAAATAGAGCAGTGAGACCCTCTGGTCAAAAACTGGAGCGAGGAAGCTAAGCAGAACCGCGACGATGAAGAATGCAGCTGCAAGTTCCGCGGCTCGCTTCGGACCTTGCGTAACAGCTATGGTCATTACTCCTTTTGAGCTGTCACCTGCGATATCCGTTATGCCCTTTGCAACTTCTCGGGCCGTGTTAGCCAGAAATGCGAGGAGGAAGAAGATGAAGAGCAACGGACGCAGGCTATTCACCGCCAAACCTCCAAAAAAGAAAGGAAGAGCGACGTTGAAGCTTACAACCGCATTTCCCAAGAGACCCGCCTTCTTCCCCCGCGTGTTATAGTAAGCCATCAAGGCCAATGCGACGAGCGCAGTCAGAAAAGTGAGGATACCGAGAATGATTGAGGAGATCAAGGCGAGGACAGAGAAAACGATCGATAATCCATAGGCCTGTCGGATCGTCACTCTGCCTGAGGGGATCGGCCGATCAGGGCTGTTGACCCTATCCACTTGAACATCCTGAATGTCGTTGAACACCATCGTACCGGCCAACAGCAAGAAGGCAGTAAGGAAACCGAAGACAGCCTCTGTAGCAGAGGGGAGGCTTCCAAGGCCAATTGTCTCCGCCACGAGAACAGCCAGGCCGATCATCAGGCAGTTGGGAATCCTGATCAGAGTCAAGAAGGGAGTCAGTCGAGCATACGATGTGGTACTCGAACAATCGAGTCTCCTATCGTCAGCAGGAGTTGTGGTTTCCACAATTACACTCTTTCAGAATAAGCCTAAATAAACTGACGAGGCATATGCCGATATCGACATATGTCCGTCAAGAAAGAGTCTACCTTACTGGAAGACCTAAACCAAGCACTATCGGGGGAAACCTTGGCCGCCTTCCGATACCTATACCTCAGCAAGATCGCGAACGGAATCAACTCCCCTCACCTTTCCTCAATATTTCAGGAGATTGCGAAGGAGGAATGGGCCCACGCATCAACCTTGATGGGGAGAATAATCCAGCTGGGCGGCGTACCCGTCGCGAGGCCCGCCGAGTGGGAGAAGAGAAGCTTTCTGCCTTATTCTGAACCTCCAAGAAGAGGAAACGATCTGAAAGCTCTGATCAAGGATAGCCTGAAGTTGGAGCGGGCTTCGATCGACTTCTTCCAGAAGCTGGCGCTCAAGACTAGAGACAGTGACCTGATAACCTATAAAATGGCTATGGATGTTATGGCAGAAGAGGCCCGAGACGAACAGAGAATCTCTGCGTTAGTCGAGGCGTAGCCTCGTTAGGAGGGTTCTAGACCCATCCACGTATCTTCATCGCGGCGGTAACTTTTCCAATAGCGTAGATGTAAGCTCCAGTACGCATGTCAACATTGTTCTCTTGGCTGGTCTTGTAGACTTCGGCGAAAGCCTTCTTCATTATCGACTTCAGGCGTTGGTCTACCTCCTCCGCGCTCCAGTAGAGATGCTGGAGATTCTGAACCCATTCGAGATAGCTCGTGCTGACACCGCCTGAATTAGCCAGAATGTCCGGAATCAGAGTGATGCCTCTCTTGAAGAGAATCTCATCAGCCTCAGGCGAAGTCGGACCATTAGCGCCCTCGGCAACCAGCTTCGCCTTTATCTTCGACGCGTTCTTCTCAGTGATTACATCCTCGAGAGCAGCTGGAACAAGGATGTCGACGTCAAGCTCCAGCAATTCTTCGTTAGTAATGGGCTCGCTCTCTGGCATGTTGACGATGTTGCCAGTCTTCTTTTTGTAAGCTGACACTTCGTTGAACCAAATCCCATTCTTCTTGTAAGCTCCTCCCTTGGAGTCCGAGACTGCGACGACCTTCACACCTGCTTCTTCAAGGAACATGTGAGCAAAAGATCCGACATTGCCAAATCCCTGTATCGCACACGTCGTTTTCTTCAGGTCCATCTTGAGGTGCCTCGCCGCTTCTTCCACGTTGATTGAAACACCACGACCAGTAGCGGAGTCTCGGCCAAGCGATCCTCCAATTATTAACGGCTTCCCAGTGACGACGGCGAATGGATTGTTTCGCTCATTCTTACTGTACTCATCCATGAACCATGCCATGGTTTGGGAGTCCGTGTAAACGTCAGGAGCGGGAATGTCTCGGAACGGGCCAACTATCTCACTGATCAAGGAAAAGAATGATCTTGACAACCTCTCCAACTCGGAGTGCGAGAGCTCTTTCGGATTGACCGTTACTCCGCCTTTCGCGCCGCCGAATGGTATGCCTGCGACAGCGCACTTCCAGGTCATCCACATCGAAAGCGCTTTCACTTCGTCGATAGTGACGTTAGGGTGGAATCGGATCCCGCCCTTGTAGGGCCCAAGCGCATTATTGTGCTGGCTTCTGAAGCCTTGGTAGAGAAGAATTCGGCCGTCATCCATTTTGACCGGAAAATTGATGCTAAGGATTCGTCTCGGCTTTCGCAGAATCTCTTGGACGTTTGCGTCCAATTTCATAATGTCGGCGGCTTTCTGGAACTGTTCCAGAGCCATGTCGTACTGCGTCTTCTGCATCCCCATGCTAGCAGGGGCGGCTTCATGCTTTGATGTAGTCTCCAGCAACAAGCGAGCCTTCTAATTCGGAAACGTCAGCGAGAAATTCTCCATTTAGACCTTTCTTCACTCACAACCGAAAAATGTTTGGGACGAAAAGTCGTCAGAGGTTTTTGCAGATGGACAAGGCTTTTTATAAAGACCCCAGGGTTTCTTCTCTCTGTTTCACGTAAGGAGAGAATGAACTAGACAATGTCCGCAAAGCCCCATCTCAACTTGATCGTGATGGGTCACGTAGACCATGGCAAGAGCACGTTGACAGGCCACTTGCTCTTTGACGCCGGATACATTGATCAGAAAACGATTGATAATTACGCAAAGGAATCAGAAAAGACCGGGGCCGGGGATACTTTCAAGTTCGCTTGGGTCCTAGACACCATCAAAGAGGAACGAGAGAGAGGAGTCACGATCGATCTCTCTTTCCAAAAGTTCGAGACTCCTCGCAACTTTTACACGATCATCGATGCGCCAGGACACCGCGACTTCATCAAGAACATGATCACCGGCGCCAGCCAAGCGGATGTCGCCATACTCGTAATTTCCGCAAAGAAGGGAGAGTTCGAAGTGGCCATAGGACCTGGAGGCCAAGCACGGGAACACGCCTACCTCGCAAGAACTCTCGGCGTTAAGCAACTGGTCGTAGCCATCAACAAGATGGACGACCAGACAGTCAAGTACACCGAAGAGCGTTACAAGGAAGCAAGAAAGGAACTAGAGGGACTGCTGAAGACTGTTGGCTATGACGTTTCCAAGATCAACTTCGTTCCAACCAGCGGATGGCTTGGAGATAATCTCGCCAAAAAGAGCGCCAATACTCCATGGTACAAAGGACTCAGCATACTGGAAGCTTTGGACGCGATTGTGCCACCCGCTAAGCCTCTCGACAAGCCTTTGAGAGTTCCAATCCAGGACGTATACACCATAACAGGAGTCGGGACTGTTCCAGTCGGACGGGTCGAGACTGGAGTGTTGAAGGACGGAGACAAAGTCATCTTCATGCCCTCTGGTAAAGTCGGCGAATGCAAGACAATCGAGACGCACCACGTTCGAATGACTAAGGCAGAACCCGGAGACAACATAGGGTTCAACATCCGAGGCGTCGCTAAGAATGAGATTGGGAGAGGCGAGGTCATGGGTCACACAGACAACCCGCCCACAGTCGCAAAAGCGTTCGTCGGCCAAATCATCGTCATTTTCCATCCAACAGCCATCGCTGCCGGATACACTCCGGTATTGCATGCTCACACCGCTACGGTTGGCGTAACCTTCGAGGAACTAATACGCAAGCTTGACCCGCGAACCGGCCAAGTAGTTGAGGAGAAACCGTCGTTCCTCAAAGTAGGCGACAGTGCTCTCGTCAAGATGAGGCCGCTCAGACCAATGGTGCTTGAAAACTTCAAAGATATTCCTGAGCTAGGACGTTTCGCCATTCGTGATATGGGAGCCACGGTTGGCGTAGGAGTCGTCCAAGAGATCAAGGAAAAGGGCGAGATTCCGAAGGCCTAGCGGCCGACACGAATCCTTCCTAGCCCGCAGTCTTTCTCATTAGCGTAGCCTGTACGGTGGTCCAACAATTGTGAGGTTGGCTATCTTCTCAGAATCTTATCACATACTTCTTTTGAAAGACGTGGCTCGAATCGCATGCTTGTGCCCGCGCCTCAATGTCCTTGCCCTAACACCAACCATTGTTCTGGGCGGAAAATGATCCTTGGTGTTCTCAAAAGATACCAACGTTTTTAACAGTACACGGGTGGGCTGTGAACTCCGCGAGAAAAGTAGAATCATGAAGGTATCTTGGAATGGTCTCTAAAGCTAGAATACGGCTGTCCAGCACAGACCCCCAGGATATCAACACAATATGCGCAGAGATCAAGGAAATAGCTGACAAGACCGGTGTCAAGCTCAAGGGGCCGATACCTCTACCGACGAAGAAGTTGATGGTTCCAACGCGAAAGTCACCGGCGGGTCAGGGAACAAACACGTTCGACAAGTGGGAGATGAGGATTCACAAACGCCTCATAGATGTAGATCCGAACGAGCGATTCTTGAAACGCCTGATGAGAATTCGCGCGCCCGACGACGTCTTTATCGAGATAGAACTGGTTTAGTCTAGCTCCCATCCTCTTCGGTTGTACGATCTCTCCGAAACGTCTTAGGTATACGAATCAGAAGAACACCTATACTTCCGAGACCAATGCTAAGCGCGAAACCCACAGAGAAGTATGGCGCGCTCGTCCTTAAGACAAAAGGAATGGTCGTTGGGGTGACATCCACAACAGCGAAAGTACTGACTGCGACGTTGCTATCGTAGGCAGTTAGGGTAACGTACCTATCACCAAGATCCGTCTGCAAAGCAGCCGAGACTTGAAACGTAGCCATGACGGGGTTCGCTGAGGGACTGATCTGGCTCGGGTCTCCGAACCCAAATAAGAGCGGTGAAGACCCAAATGACGCGTCGTGACCATTAGCAGAGATGTTCAGATAGACCGGGCCATCTGCCTGGTTCGAGACAGATGCGCGTATTGATTGAGAAGTTCCCTGTTCAACCCTAACAGTCCCGGTTTGCACGCTAACCGACATAGGAACCGATATGCTCGCGTTGACGTATCCGATTCTTCCAATTCCAAAAGCGGTGAACCAGACAAGGTTTCCTGGTCCTGGTGACATCCACCAGACGTATGGCGGGGTGTTAGCGGGCACAGAATATTCGGTCAAGGTTCCACTGGATGGGTCATATCGTGCGACTCTTCCGGCATAGTGCTCCGAGAACCAGATCTTCCCATAGTAATCGACAGAGATCGCATTCGGCAGACCAACGGCACAATCCGCGAATGGAGCGGAGCAATATCCAATCCCGTACACCTTCCATTCATGTGTGGAAGGATTATAGCTTCCGAACTGCCTATTTCCATGATCTGTAAACCATACAGTTCCGCTGGGGTCGACTGCCAGCTGAATCGGAAAAGTAATTTCGACCCCTGCAGGTGGGCCGTAGTCAGTTATCGTGCAAGAGTCTGACTGGCATGGGATCAAATTTCCGATTCTTTTCGCGGCCGTCTCTGCGAACCATATCGTCCCATCTTTTGCATGGGTGATGCCTTGTAGGGAGGAGTTTGGAGCGGGAGCATTGTAGAGTTTTGGCGATTGTTTAGTCGAAGGATCATATTCTGCTATCTGGTTAGTACCAAGTAGCGTCAGCCAAATATTCCCAGTCGAATCTATCGTCATGAACTGTGGACTCCCGCCAGGAAAAGTCTGTTCGATGGTCACGTTTCCAGTGGGAGAGGTTTGATTGTAGTATGCGAGACTATCGTTTTCGAGGAACCAGACTCTCTTACGATTCTGATCGTACACGATGTCACTTGGAATGACACCAACTAGGTTGATCACTGGCTTCGCACCAATGCCTAGGGTGTAATTCACTATCTGCGCCCGATAAGGCTGGACGACATTGTTGACGATGTTCCCTTGTTTGATCGTGACTACCCATACCGTCTTGTCGCTGGCCGGAGATAGGACGAACGGAATGAAGCCAGAAGAATTCTGCGAGATGGGAAAAGTGCTCACATACGGACTAGTCGATGAAGGGTTGAAAGCGACTGTCAATGGCGTCAGGTTGTTCGGTCCAGTCGCATGTATCCCCGACACAGGGAAGAAGGCCGCCAGAAGCAAGATCGAGACCGTTACACTCCCAAAATGATTCGTTACGTTCCCCTTCTAGATGACGTTCAACAATCCGTTCTGCATGAATGCATGGATTGTGCAGAAAGAGATGCAGAACACTCTGAATTGGCCGCTCTTGGTTGCGAGGAATGCTGGCACGGGAAGAGTTTGTCTGCCTTGAATTTCGGTCCCCCGTTGTGCGTAGTAGTCTACCGCAAAACCGTGTGCCTGAGTGTCATCGTTAACGATCGTAACCTTGACGACATCGCACCGATGCACTGTCAATACTGGCCATGACACCTGTTGATGATTCACACTATCGTTGAATCCATTGATGTCAGCCACGATAGTGAAACTGCGAATCGCGCCCGCTACTCCCGCACATGGTGAACTCGGGAGACCGATCGCGAACGTCATTACTCCTCCACCTAGCACAACCGCAACTATGATGACGATGACCGTAAGCATCTTGCTTCTCAACGCTGATCTGCCACGGGCTTCCTAACGGAGAACCAGATAACTTTGGACGAAAAGTCGCTAATAGGGTCTTCGCCCATATCATGATCGAAAACACTACAGTAAGATAATCTGGAGACGATCATCGATTGTCATGCACTCAAGATATATTTGCGCAGAGATAGGTGCTTGCTTCATAGCGGGGGTACCAGAGTCAGGTCAAACGCTGACCACATGGGCGGGTCGCGCCTTGCATGCGCGCGCTACACTCAAGACCCAATCTAAGAAGCATCAAGGTGCTTGATGCCTCTGGGAGCGCGGGTGTGTTATCCCGTGGCGTAGGCCTTCGTGGGTTCGAATCCCACCCCCCGCACCATCGTCAGCACGGCGAGACTCTACAGAGTAGGTAAACTATGTTGAAGCGGTTTATTGCCGCTTTGATCCTTTCGCCTCAAGTTCTCAGATCCTTCACCGTTGTGAGTCCGAGTCTTCTCGAATAGATCGCTGCGCTAGCCACCGAGACGGCGCTAAGAGCAGATGCAGAGACCAGAGTTGAGAGCTCGAGGTCCGCAAGCGATACGACTGGGTCGGGAATGAGAAAGAATATCGAGACTCCCCATGCGACAGGTATTGCGATCAGCATTGCGATAGCGAGGACTCCCCAGGCTTCCCACAGCAATAGTTTCAACCTATATCGTGCACTGGAGCCCAACACCTTCAAGACGGCGTAGTCGTTGAATCTGCGTGAGAAGTTGGTTACTAGGTAGCTCAGCAATATGCCACATGTCAGCGCCAAGGCAAGAATTGGAATGAGGAAGATGTAGGACCATGTGTTGTTTAGAAATGCGAGGTTCGAGTTTAGGATAGGGTCTTGGGATCCGACTTCGAGGCCAAATGAGCTTGCAAGTTTCGAGATTGCGGGCAATACCGATGGATCGCTACTGACCTTCAACAGCAGAACATTGTATCCGGCTACTCCAAGGTTCCTCTGAACAGTTTGGACAGGCGCGTAGAGAACTCTTCCAGCGTTCAGCGGATCAACTAGCGCGCTCTTGATGTCATATCGAAAGCCAAAGGCGCTGACTTGGGATAGGTTGAAGGGGGTCTGGACGATGTTCCCCACTAGCGAGTCACCTGCGATCATGGTGTACTGTGCGTCAGTGCTCTCTAGGAATCCATTGGAAGTGTACCAGTCACCAATCGTATTATTCGAGTCGACTCCGACTATGAGAGTTTGGGCTGAGCCTGTCTCGGTTTCGAATTATCTGGGTGTTGATGTTTTCGCCAGTGTCCTGGTTGTTTGCGAAGTGGGCTTCGACGTAGCCAGTTATCGAGCTGATCGTGACTAGTCGTGTGTCGACTGTTTCGACGCCGGGAATCGATCTGAACGCTGATGCGTTCTGAGGAGTAATGATGTAGGGTTCGTTGATGTAGTCTGTCGACGAAACAGTTGCGGTTCTTGAGAAGGCTGTTCCGAGGCTGACGTACTGGTTGTAGATGTTGCTGTTCGCGACGATTAGAACGTGTGGGGGCATGGCACGGATCACGTAGCTCGCCGATGTGTTCGCTGAGACTAGTGCTCCTGATAAGACAATCACGCTTAGGCATATGCAGATTCCGACGCTGAGCAGCGTCTTGTTGAACCCTCGATCACGCGACACATTCCTCGTCGCGAGGTTGAACGCGGAGCCCAGCCTCCTGATCCGCAGCGGCTTTCCAAGACCCTTCAGGTCCAAGTTGGAGAGCTGCTTCGAAATCGCGCTGACGCTGCTGGCCCCGACAATTCTCCTGACTCGAAAACTCGCGACCATATAGGAGAGGAGGAAGGAGATGAGCGGAACGACAATCAGGATTGTCGCCCCGGCATTGGAAATGGGTCCTACTTGTTTGAACAGTGAAACGTTTGGCCAGGACCAGGAAGAATAGATTAGAAGAGCGGAGAGCGACCCTACGAAGCAACTTGAAACAATCACGACAAGAGCCTCGAAAGTCACGTACGCGAGGAGACGTCTGGGCAGAGCACCAGCTGCCTTGATCACACCTATGTCCCTCATACGCTGGCTGATCATGGACGATACTAGGTAGGAAGTGGATAGCAGTCCGACGATGCCGATGAGACCGAGAGCGAGGACAAGGTAAGCGAAGATCAGCCAGGAGATGCCGAAGGTCGATCTCATCGACGAATCAACCCCGAGCCTCGAAGCCAGATCCTGCCCTAGCAGAAGCAGGAATGTTGTCGTCGCAACCGTCATGGTCAGGCCTAGGAATGCTAGGTGCGAGTGAAACCCGCGGCGGTGGAGGCTCCTAGCTGCGAACCCTAACGGGCCTATCAACACTCTCCAAGCTCCCATTCTCCAGACGATAGATAACGTCTGCCATCTCAACAATCCGATCATCGTGCGTAGTAACAACGAGTGTCTTGCCCTTCTCTTTTCTCAACTTTGCAAGCAGGTTAACGATTTCCAGCCCGGTCCTCTGGTCAAGATTTCCAGTTGGCTCGTCAGCGAGAATAAGGGGCGGATCATTAGCCATCGCACGCGCAATTGCGACACGCTGTTGCTCTCCGCCGCTGAGTTGGGCTGGAAGGTGCTTTGCCCGATCGGCGAGGCCGACCATGCTGATGAGGTCTGCCGTCAATTTCTCGTTCCTTCCACTATCGCTCCATCCAGCCAACTCCATCATCAACTCCACGTTCTCCGCCGCAGTAAGAGTTGATACTAGATTGTAGGATTGAAAGATGAAGCCAACGTTTGCAGACCTGAAGGCAGAGAGAGATTGCTCATTTGAGACCGCCAAGTCCATTCCTAGAACTCGAGCATCTCCCTGCGACGGACTCTCCAGTCCCGCGATTATGTTGAGAATAGTCGTCTTACCGGCCCCAGATGGTCCGACGATAGCTGCGACCTCTCCCTCCTTGACGCTCAGAGTTATCGAGGATAAGGCCTTGACGGGCTTTCCATCCACCACATACTCCTTGGACACTCCCACAAAGTCCACCGCGAGGCCTGGATCTCTAACCTCGACCTGTTCGTCTTGCGTATCCGTCGAATTCATCAGCGGAGATTCCTATGGGTCGATGCGGCTTATACTTACCGATGCGTTCTGGATCAGCTGATTGACTGGATAGGCCTTAGGGCCTAGCATGAGAAGTTCTGCGTAGCATTCTGGTTGGACGAGATGAACATGCTTGGGTTGGCTGTGCAGCTGTAGAACGATACGGCGCCACTGGTGACATTAGTCCATATTATCGACACAGCATAATTCCCAGCCGATAAAATGGGCAGGTATACCTGGTAGGAGTTGTCCGGGAAGACACCGGCGCTCAGATTCCCAGTGACCGTGCTAACGAAGAGTATGCGGTTTGGCGTGCCATGATATTGGTCAAGATACGGTGTATGAAGAGTGGCAGTTCCAGTCACATCGGTTACGTCGGGTCCTACGAGGAATGTACTGGCAACAAGCCCGCCCACAACGAGCGAGATCAATCCGACGACGATGATTGCCAGAATGTATTTTTTGTGACTGTGGGACTGGGGAGTCGTCGGCATCCCGTAGGCTTGCTGAGGGTAGGAGTAGTTTGGCGAGTTCTGTGAGTACGTGTTGGTCTGCATTGTTGAGCCTGCATTGGTCTGCTTGAGACTCGTCCCGCACGCAGGACAATAGGCCGTCGTTGACTGGACTTCCTTCCCGCAGACGGGACAGTTGGGCATGAACCGAGTTTCGGATTTTGATTATTTCAGGTTATTCCTAGTCGAATCTCGTTCGTCAGGCAGACTCAGTCTGATCACAGTCTCGTGTACCAGAGGTAACAGATAGCTCCCAACATGGCAAAAGCCAGTGAGGGTCCGATGAGGACTGATATCGGATACAATGTTGCGCCTTGGCCCTGCAGCGCTCTGAACGCTTGCATTGCCCATGTCATTGGATTCGTCTGAACAATTGGTTGCACTATTGTCGGAAAGAGGTTGACGTCATAGAAGATGGTACTCAAGAATGAGAGGTACAGTTGAATCGCGCTTCTCACGGTCGCGAACACCTCAATCGTAGAGGCGAAGGCTGATACCGCGATCGAGAGCCCAACGATGCCTAGAGAAAATACTGCAACGATCACAAAGGCCTCCATCAGCCGAGGGCTGAACAGTATTCCGTAAAGGTACGAGATGACAAGTGTGCCGGGAAACGTCGCGACAACGCTCCGCGCAACTCCACCGCTAATCCTGGAGAGGGCGAAGACTTTTCGCGAGATTGGAAGAGTCAAGAGATAGGAGGCGAGGTCTTTGATGTACTTCTCCCTCCAAATGTCCCGTCCTGATTGGAAAGCCGCGACCATAGCGGTAATGAGGTTGGAGCCTGGAGCGATTCTGAGAAAGTAGCTGGAGCCGATAAGATTCCCGAAAGTCGCCGCGGTGACGAATAGGTCTATGCAGAAATTCGCGAACATTATTCCGATCAGGAATGTGTCCGAGAAGAGTATCCTGATGTCTCTCTCAATCACTCGCGGGATCAGATGGATCGAGCTCATGCGTAGACCCCTCCTTCCAGGCGGCGAAAGTAGAAGGTCGCGCCCAGACCCAGGAAAATAGCAACGAACGCTAGCAGTCCAGCCAGACCGAGAATGTCCAGGGTGGATCCGAATAACGCTGACCTAGTAGTGTCCGCTGCAAACGTCACAGGGGAAAATGGAGCGAGGGCTGCTACATAGCTCGGCATGAAAGCCAAAGGATAGAGCGCTGTGCTCGCTCGGGACACTGCTAACTCCAACAATGCCAGCACGACATCAAACCTGTTCGCGCTGCGAACACTAACAGCCACGGTTATGGAGAGTCCTGTTACACCGAATGCAAGAAGGAACAGGTCCAGCACGGCACCCACCAGCGATAGCGGATTCGAGAAGTGCTCCAACACTGCGACGATTGCAAACATAGGGATCGCGTAGATCATCGCGCGGACTGCGCCTCCCAGTGCGCGACCAATGATGAACTCGCGTCTCGGGATTGGTAATGTCAATAAGTAGTCGAGCAGTCCTTCTTCGGCCTCTTCGAAAATATCGTACCCTATGATGAATGAGATCGATGCGACGACTGAGACAACGCTTCCGACAGCATAGTATGGGAAGAATCCGGGGAACTTTACAACGAGGCCGCTGATCAGATACGCAAAGACGAATAGTTGTATGATGAAGGCTAAACTTCGCGAGATTATGATCCATGGTGTCCGGAATAGGGTTGCGATGTCTCTCCGGGCCATCTGGAGTACGAGCCGGGAGGTCGTCTGACCAGAAAGGTCACTCGAGTCTATGACCTGTATAGTTGAGGAAGACATCCTCCAAAGTCACCTCTTTCAGATGGACGCTGTCAATCTTGACACCTCGGTTCGTTAGCGCCTCGACGATTTTCGGTAGCAGCAACCTTCCACCGCTCAAGTAGACTGTGACCTTGTTGGTCTCCTGGCTCACATCTTGTACTTCGCTAAACTGCGTAAGTAGATCAGTTGGACACTCCTGTCCATCACCGAGGGTAAGTTCTAAGACCTCCCCCCCTTTCGTTTTACTCTTCAACTGTTCCGGCGTATCTATCGCGACTAGTCTACCTAGATTTACGATTGCGACTCGATCAGAAAGCCTCTCAGCCTCATCCATCATGTTAGTTGCAACAATTACCGTAGACCCGTCATCCCTCAACTCTCGGATCATCTTCCACATCAGCAACCGGCTTGGAACGTCCAGGAAAGCGGTCGGCTCATCAAACACAGCGACCTTCGGACGCTGAGCTAAGACCTTACAATCCTCAAGCTTCTTCCGCATTCCACCGCTCATCAGCCAAGTCCTCTTGTTCCTCGCGTCCCACAGTTCAACGGCTCGCAAGACCTTCTCCACACGAGCCTCGCGCTCTGCCTTGTCGAGGGCCGTCGTCATCTTGAGATGCCAATTAAGGACATCGAACGCTCCGAGTATTCCATCGACTCGAGGGTCCTGGAACGCGATTCCAATCATCTTTCTAACATCATTAGGGTGGTGAACAACATCCAATCCGTTGACGGAGATCGTGCCGCTCGTGGGACGATAGACAGTGCCCATCATTAGCATCAGAGTTGTTTTGCCAGCGCCGTTTGGACCTAAGAGGCCGAGAATTTCCTCGTCCTGAATGCTCATCGAGAATTCTTTGACGGCGTCGAGAGTGCCGAATCTCTTGCCAGCCTTGTCGAAGCCGATCAGGGCGGTGTTCCTCTGTAATACGATGCGACTATGTTCACAGTTTTGAGGGATCGCCTGAAATCTGAATATCGGAGGATTGTCGGAAGACCCGGATAAAAACCCGATTTTCGGGAGAATAGTTCAGAAATCTATTTCGAACCGTTTCCAAGTACTGAGCAGGAAGATAGAACGTTTAGATCCTATCACGAGTTAGTCACATCATAGTAGAGTCGGCGGTTCGTCTTTCCTTTGTTCTCTAACTTCAGAAGCTCGATCCGTCCTATCTCCTTCAGTTGTGCAACATGTAGTCCACCGTCGGCTTGTCGGTCTATCCCTGCGATTTCCACAATCCGGAGTTGCTCTTCTACAGGCGGCGCCGCCTCCGCCAGTTTTACCATGTCCGGAATCTTCAGAGCCTCGCTTCGATCCAGGAAGTAGGACTTGACCGGTGCATCATTAGCAATGAGCCTGTTCGCTTCATTCACGAAGCCCTCGATCTGGGATCGGTCGAATACTTCGAGGCTGAAGTCCATTCTGGACCTTTCAACGTCTATCTGGTTCCCTGTAATCAGACATTTTGCCTCTGAGTAAAAGAGAGCGCTCAACAAGTGGCCTGCAGTATGCATGCGCATCAACCGGTGCCGTCTGTCCCAGTCTATTCGACCGGTCACATTTTGTCCTACGGCGAAGTTGGAAGGAGCCTCCAAGGTATGAAGAATCTTGTCTCCCTCTTTCAAAGTCTCCACCACTTTCGATCCGCCGAGTACTCCTGTATCAAAGGATACGCCTCCTCCTCTTGGATAGAATAGGGTCTGATCAAGTTCGACCCGGGTCCCTTCGGATCCGATGATCTTTGCGGTAAACTCTTGTGAGTAGGGTTGTTCCCAGTACAGCTTCTTCGTCAAGTTGTTATCATCATCGAGCTTGCAGTTCCATTGGTCGTGCCGCGAGCGCTCTCGATTTTGGAAGTTGATTATCTGACAGGGTTCTTTGCCAAGACTGGAGTCTTCGTCTTCTTGGCTTCCTCGAAGGATTGCTGCGCTTCCCTTATGCTCGCTCCATTGTGAACTATTTCACGTATTGCGTTTATCATCGCCACCGGATGTTCTGACTGCCAGATGTTCCGTCCCATGTCTACTCCGATCGCTCCCTCCGCGATCGCGTCATGAGCTAGTTCGAAAGCATCCAGTTCAGTTTCCAACTTCGGTCCCCCCGCGACGACGAGTGGGACAGGACAGCCTTTGACGACCTTTCCAAAATCTTCGCAGAAGTAGGTCTTGACGAAGTGGGCCCCTATCTCCGCTGCCATCCTACAAGCTAGTCCTAGGTATCTTGCGTCCCTCTTCTCAAGTTCTTTTCCGACAGCCGTAACTGCCAGGACTGGGATTCCATAGTCCTCTGCAAGGTTCACTAGATGACCTAGATTTCTTAGAGTCTGATGCTCGTGTTGGGTTCCAACGAAGATCGAAGAAGCGACCGCAGCGACATTGAGCCGGATAGCATCTCGAAACGAGGTCGTGATCGCCTCGTTCGTCAGAGTCTCTCCAATGACGCTCGCACCGCCTGAGACTCGCAATACGATCGGGACGCTGGTCTTGGGATCGACCGATGTGCGAAGCACTCCCCTGGTGCACATAATCGCGTCAGAGTAGGGCAGCAGAGGCTCGATAGTCTTTCGAGGCTCCTCCAGCTTGTGAGTTGGTCCCATAAAGTAGCCGTGGTCCACTGCAAGCATCACGGCGTGACCAGTAGAGGGTTTGATGATTCGTGACAGACGGTTCCTCATTCCCCAGTCCATGTTGAAATCGACACCAGAAAGAGGGAATAACGAAATATTATGGTTTCTTCTCGCAGTTACAATACTCCTATATCGCTTGAGACTCGGGGCTCCAAATGCACTCATCACTAGTGTCGAGGACGCCTGAGTAGATGATCAGAGAAGGGTGGCCGTACTTTGAGGGCTGGCCGTTTCAGGAGCGTTGGGTCCAGATCGACGGTCTCGGAATCCACTACGTAGACGAAGGCTACGGCAGCCGCCCAATCCTCATGATCCATGGCAATCCAGCCTGGTCCTACATGTGGAGGAATCTCATACCCGCAATCTCATCCGGACACCGCGCCATCGCAATGGACTTGATGGGCTTTGGTAAGTCTGACAAGCCGAACCCCCTACTTCATGACTTTCCCCATCATTCTAGAATAGTTACTGGATTCATTCAGTCCCTCGGGCTGAGGAATATCGTCCTGGTTGTTCATGATTGGGGCGCTCCCTTTGCACTGCAATACGCGGTGCGCAATCCACAAAACATTGCTGGACTTGTGGTCTTGAACACTTTTCTCACGACGGACTTTCGTTTGCCGCCCGCCGTTGCTGCGAAGATCACTCCCGCCATAATCAAAGATTCGGCATTGCATCCGGAGAAAATTTCCGAGGAGACCATGAAGGCCTACTGGGCACCCTTTCCTGATGACGAGTCAAAGCAGACCTATCAGGCTTTTGCGAGAATGTTTCCTGATTCAAATTATCATCCCAGCTTCAAGCCCATGAAGGAGATTGAACAGGGCCTTACGAGTCTAAAGATGCCGACCACAATAATCTGGGGCACCGGAAGGTCAGGGACAACCTATGCTGAACGGATCTCGAAGATGATTCCCGAATCAAAGCTTGAGACAGTGAACGCCGGACACTTCGTCCCCGAGGATTCGCCTCAAGAAGTCGAGAAACTCGTTCAGAATTTTCTTGACAGCCACAATCTCTAGTAGGCATCGCGATCGCCGAGACGCTTCTCCATCTATTTCCCGTTGCGTTGTGAGGGAATGAATTAATAGAGACTAGTCCAAAGGAGAGAATTCGCTGGGAAACGATGAAATCTGAAGTTCTCCCGATAGAAGGAATCGACTACGTAGAACTCTACGTCGGAAATGCGAAACAAGCGAGCTATTTCTACCAGAACGGCTTCGGCTTCGCCCCAGTCGCATTTGCCGGCCCTGAGACAGGGGTCAAAGACAAGACCTCCTACCTCATGCAGCAAGGCGATATTCGGCTTCTTCTAACCTCCGGGCTCAATCCCGACCATCCGATCTCAAGATTTGTTCTGACTCACGGCGACGGGGTCGCTGACATTGCGCTCCGCGTAAAGGATACGGAATGGATCTACAAAGAGGCCGTTAAGAGAGGAGCAAAAGGAATCAGAGCTCCAACTATCCTCAAAGACGACCACGGGGTCCTAAAGGGCTCAGCGATATCAGCCTACGGCGATACAGTTCACACGTTCATCGAGAGAGACCAGTACAAGGGGGTCTTTGCTCCCGGGTTCGTCCCCATTAAGGGTCATGCTGATCCGGTTGGGCTCGAGCGGGTGGACCATGTCGTGGCGAATGTGGAAGAAGGAAAGATGGACTATTGGGTCGAATTCTATGGCAAAGTGTTCGGATTTTCACAACTGATCAGTTTCGACGACAAGGACATCAGCACCGAATACTCTGCCCTCCGCTCCAAGGTCATGCGTAACCCCTCCGGAACAGTCAAGTTTCCGATCAACGAGCCAGCAAAAGGAAAGAGAAAATCTCAGATCCAGGAGTATCTTGACTATTTCAAAGGCGCCGGGGTCCAACACCTCGCGATATCGACCGACAATTTGATCGCAACAGTATCACGTCTCCAACAGAGGGGCATCGAATTCCTCAACACCCCCGACGCGTACTACGCGGAATTGCCGAAGCGAGTCGAAGGAATCTCTGAGCGCATAGAGGATCTAAAGAAACTCCGTATCTTGGTTGACAAGGACGAGAAGGGATACATGCTTCAGATCTTCACGAAGCCCCTCCAAGACAGACCGACACTGTTCTTCGAACTGATCCAACGGAGAGGCAGCGAGTCCTTTGGAAAGGGCAATTTCAAGGCCCTCTTCGAATCGATTGAACAAGAACAAGCAAAACGCGGCAATCTCTAACAACGCATGAAGCTGGTCACCTACAGCGAACACAAAGCCCCACTTAGGACCCGACCAGCACTACTATGGGGAGAATGGATTCTAGACATTCAGGACCTTCCCCGAGTATCGACCCCACTTGACATTCGCATAGCGCGTCCGATTCAGATTCTTTCCAAAAACGCATCCTCGACTCTAAACGTTCTTTCGAAGGGTCCTCGACTCCTTGACGATCTTCAGAAACTGTCCTGGCGAATCTTCAACCGCATCGACCCAGAAAGAATCCCTCGGACCATGAAGAAACTGACTGAAGTGAGAATCCGATCCCCCATCCTACATCCACCAACCATTCGGGACTTTTACGCCTTCGAGGACCACGTAAAGACGGCGAGGGCTCGAAGAGGACTTCAGATCCCAGACGAGTGGTATGAGTTTCCAGCCTTCTACTATTCTAACCCCACAGTGACAAGCGGTCCAGACGATGAAGTTCAGATTCCACCGTACACAAAGGCCTTGGACTACGAGCTGGAGATTGCCTGTGTCATCGGAAAGAGTGGAATGAACATTCGAGAAGAAGAAGCCGAGAATCACATCGCCGGATACACTATAATGAACGATTGGAGTGCACGGGATGTCCAAGTTCCAGAAATGAAGATTGGATTAGGCCCGGCGAAGGCGAAAGACTTCGCAACAACTCTGGGACCCTGGCTTGTCACTCCGGATGAACTGCAAGACAAGAAACTAGGTCCGGGAAAATTCGATCTACTCATGAAAGCGACGGTTAACGGTAGACAACTATCAGAGGGTAACATGAACAATATGCATTGGACCTTCCCGCAAATGATCGCGCGAGCCTCCCAGTCGGTAGAATTGCAAGTTGGTGAGGTGTTCGGCTCTGGAACCGTTGGAACAGGTTCGCTGCTAGAGCTTGGGCAGGAAGTTCATCCGTGGCTGAAGCCTGGGGACCTGGTAGAGCTGGAGATCGAGCGGCTGGGTGTCTTGAGGAACAGAATTATAGAGACCGCGAAATCGTAGCGCTAGACTGACTTGCCAAGTTATCAGCGAGTGGGAAAACTTCCACAGAAGCGACACACACAATTCAGAAAGCCCGATGGAACCTTATACCATGAGGAGATCTTCGGGACAGAAGCCTTCTCCGGAGTATATTCGACCCTCTATCATGAGTATGCTCCAACTCGCGTCTCCCACATCAAGAAACTCAGAGACCTAACCATTAGCGAGTGGCAGCCCAATGAACACAGACACCACCACATTCGCACCAAGAATCTTGAAACCACGAAGGACGTGGTTGAAGGACGCCAGCCTCTCTTCTACAACAGTGACGTGTTCATCTCATCAGCTCGCCCTACACAATCGATGGAGTCGTTCTTCAGGAATGCTCAAGGAGACGAACTCTACTTCGTGCATGAAGGCAAGGGAACACTAGAATCCGTCTTCGGGCTCTTGCCATTTCACGAAGGTGACTTTATCGTCGTTCCGCGTGGGACCACGTATCGTATGATGCTGAGTTCGAAGGACAACAGGTTCTTGGTTACTGAATCGGCGGGTCCTATCGAGATACCTCGACGATACAGGAATGATTACGGACAGTTGGTGGAACTGGCTCCCTATTCAGACAGAGATTTTAGACGACCTGAAGAACTGGCGATTCATAATGAGAAGGGGGAGTTCGAGGTTCGAATGAAAGTTGACAACGCCCTCATGTCGTACACATTCGATTTTCATCCTCTTGATGTTGTAGGCTGGGACGGCTATCTCTATCCGTGGATCTTCAACGTTAATGATTTCGAGCCGCTTACTGGTAGGGTCCATCAACCACCGCCAATACATCAAACGTTTGAAGCTCCAGGATTCGACGTCCTATCTTTCGTCCCAAGAAAACTCGACTATCACCCACTAGCCATACCTGTCCCGTACAACCATAGCAACATTGACAGCGACGAAATACTCTACTACGTCAGCGGCGACTTCGGAAGCCGAAGAGGGATCGAAATAGGCTCCTATACCCTACACCGGAGAGGAGTTCACCATGGACCCCAACCGGGAGCCATAGAGGCGAGCCTAGGAAAGGATTCCACGAATGAGCTGGCGATAATGATTGAGACGAAGAAGCCTCTCAAAGTCACGAGCAACGCCGAGAGACTCGACGATCCAAACTATCCGTTCAGCTGGACCGGACCGCTCAAAATAGGCGCCACACCGTAACGGAACTCTCGGCTGTGAGAGACTCTCTCGGATCAAGCGAGTACGCTTACCTGCCTATCGACCGAGTACACTTCGGATCAGGTTCCATCAACAAGCTTCGAGACGAGCTTGAAAGAATGGGGTCGCGAAGGCCTTTCCTAGTAACTGGACAAAGCATTGCGAGAAAGACCGATCTAGTAGAACAAGTTGAACGCGCCTCTGGAAGGAAGCTCGCCGGTACCTTCGCTGAAATCAAACAGCACGCCCCGATTAGTGGAATCATAAGCGCAACCGATGCAGCGAAAGATGCAAAGGCGGACAGTCTCATTAGTCTCGGAGGAGGTAGCCCTATCGACTCGACAAAGATTATTGTCAAGGAATTGTCCCATGACTTTCAGCTTCCAACAATACCACACGTTGCTATTCCTACAACTCTCTCCGCGGCGGAGTTCTCCCACATCGCGGGCATGACGGATGAAAGACTGAACCGGAAGCTCGGCTTCCGAGACCTACGGATGGTTCCTCGCCTAATATTCCTGGACCCAGAACTGACAATTCCCACTCCTGGATGGCTGTGGGCTTCCAGCGGAATCAGAAGCCTAGATCATGCAGTCGAGGCTGTCTATTCGCCAAACCATCAGCCATACGTTGACGCACTCGTGCTAGAAACCATCCGCCTTCTATTCGAAAACCTGAAGGTCTCAACCGAGGACCCGGCGAACCTCAAATCAAGATTGAACTGCCAACTGGCCGCATGGATGTCGTTTGCCGGAGTCGTCAGCGTCGGAATGGGCTTGAGCCACGCGATAGGACGTGTGATCGGGGCAACCTGGAATATTCCCCACGGTATCACCTCATGCCTTACCTTAGCTGAGGTGATGCGAATGGAGGCAAGCCGAAACCCGGACAGATTGGCGCTCATAGCGAAGGCTGAAGGCGAGCGCACAGAAAGCATTCCTATGGAAAAGGCAGCGATTGAAGCTGCCGAAGGAGTATCGAACATAGTGCATAGACTGGGTCTGTCGAAGAAACTCAGAGACTACGGAATCAAGAAGGATGATCTGCAAAGAATCGCACAAGACGCCGGCGGACAAGAATCAGCTGATGCCCTCAGGATACTTGAGAGAATCTGGTGAATAGATGACACGAATCACTGAACGGCTTTTCTATCGAATAGCAAAGCGTTGGATTGCCGGCTACACCCTTCCGGATGCCATCAGTGCAGCTCGGAATGCGAACGAGAGAAAGATGCAGGCTCTGCTAAATCGTCTTGGAGAACACACCCCTGACCGGAATCTCATACAACAGTATGTTGAGGAATACCTGAAGCTCCTAGAAGCAATAAAGAGCGAGAAGCTTCAAGCCATAATATCGATCAAGCCCTCCCAGATAGGACTCACAGCTGACGTTACACTATACCGAGACAACCTCCTCAAGATACTATCAAAAGCAGAGGAGGAGGGGCGCTTCGTCTGGATAGATATGGAGAACTCCCCTTACACAGAGTCGACCGTACAGGTCTACCGTGAACTGCTCGTTACCCACAAAGACCTCGGCCTCTGTCTTCAAGCAAACATGAAACGGTCGAAGGGCGATCTGGAAGATCTCCTACCTCGAGGTGGAAAAATACGACTGGTCAAGGGAGCCTACCCAGAGAACGGAGACGTGGCTTTCAAGCGTAGAAGCGAGCTCAACGCAAACTATCTCCAACTAATGCACATCTTGTTCGAACAGGGAAAGTTCTTTGCGATTGGCACCCACGACGAGAAAATGATCAATGAAGCGGAGAAGCTCAGTCGTGATCGCAACGCCAATTTCGAATTCCAGCTGTTGAAAGGGATTCGGGACGACCTGAAATCGAGACTACTTGCAGACGGATTCAGGGTAAGCGAGTACATTCCATACGGTCCTGAATGGTACAATTACAGCAAGAGAAGGATGAGAGAGAGGAAGAGGAACATCCTTCTTCTCATCAGATCCATAACCGGATAATTCCATGCCGCAGCAAAGGAACCTCAGATAGAACTTATCTACAAATTCAACTAGGCCTCCGAGAGAATCTTGGAAATGACTACTGCTCAGAAACCGAGTCCAAAGAGTCGGGCTAAACTCGACCAGGTCGACAAGAAGTTGCTGAGTGACATTCTGGCGATACTAGTAATTCTACTCTTTGCCATTGCCGCTTTCTGGCGCTATCCCGTTCCAGGAGTTCTCTTGGCGGGAAGTTTAGCCATCACTGTTTTTGTTGCTGCTGACGTTGTACTGTTTCGCAGAGGATAGACTTCCTCTCGCAACTTTGGCTTGGGCACGCCTGCGGCGAAGTCGCCTCTCCCTCCTCTTTCTTAGCTCCTGTCGAAGAATCCTACTGCGAAATCCCGTAACGAGCTTCCTTACTTCGCTGGCATAGCTTCGTTTGGGCCCCTTGATGTGGCGTCCCGCGAAGACGGCGAAAAGTAGGCCGGTCCAGGCGACAACTACGAGATAGATAGGGCCCGAGCTACTAGAGCCTAGCGTGGGTAGGGCTAGCAGAAGATCAGCAAAACCGAAAGTGGTTCCGATTCCGACGAACTCTTTTCCGGATCTGAGGTGCTTCTTGTAGCAGAGTAATCCTCCTATGAATATTGAGACTCCTCCGAACTGGACGAGGAACGAGATTATTCCGGCTAACAACGCGAACAGTGTGAGGCCGCCCCCTGACAACTCGGCAAAGAGATTCGCCCAGCCGTTTGTTGCCTGGGACGGGTAGAACTGGGGGATTAGCAGTCTTGTGCCTGTTATCATTACACCAGAGATCATGGCCAGCGTAGTCGAGTACCGATTATCGATGTTGACAATGGCCAAGCCTCAGGATCCCTCGGAATTTTTCGATATTTCAGCTAAAAGGATAGGGATACCAGAGCAGGCTATTGGTAGAAAAATCGTATTCTCAGAGGCGACTTATTCTCAATTTGAAAAGCCGAACCTTTTCCGAGCTTAAGATCTCGTTAAGGATCTTTAGGATCTCTTTGACGTCGATCTTTTCATACCCTTCGGCTGAGGCCATTTTCGTCCTTGCTCGTCCTAGAATCGACACGCAGATTTCCTCCTCGCCTTTCTGATAGTGGACGAAAGCTGCTGCGGTGAGGATTATGCCCTGGATTGCATCTCGTTCGATGCCCTTCGATTCATGCCATGCCCGTTCGAGCGCTTCGTGGCATTCCCAGTATCTCTCTTCATTGAAGAACTGCACTCCTTCCGCTAGCGCTTCGTCTTTGTCACCCGTCTTCGAAGGTACGTCTAGGAGTCTCGTCCCAACTATGTCGAATAGCTTCTCCGTCAGAAGTCTCTTCCGCTCGTTTAGCTCAGTCTCGTTTCTTGCAAACATGTTGAATTCTATGGAGTTCGTGGCTACTCGAAAGTGGCTTACGCTCTCTCTAGAGCCGAGGATGCTCCGAATCGTCGCAGCGACTTGCTGGGCGTCCTTGGGCGTGTACTTCTCGTTGTTGGCGACTCTCACAAGATATCTCGCCATCGCTGTTCGACCGTGCCTAGGCGAATCCCTGTTCTCTCAGAATTCTGATTCTAAGGAGCTCCTCGCCTGTCAGAGGGGCGAGGTCTGATGATTTGATGTTCTCCTCCACCTGCTGTGGATTCTTTGCGCCGGGAATAACCGTCGCGATGTCTTTGTGGTCGAGTGCGAATCTAATGGAGGCTTGTGCGAGGGTTCTCATCTTTGATTCGAGGATCCTGAGCCGTTCGGCGGCCCCTACCAAGCCCGATTGGTAGTTTCGGGGAAAATTCTTGCGAATGTCGCCCGCGGGGAAGGTCGAGTCCGTCGTGAATTTGCCGCTCAGGAATCCATTCGAGAGCGGTTCTCTCACGATTATCCCAACATTTTCTCGTCGAGCTGCTTGGAAGAGTTCGTTTTTCGCTTCCTGGCGTAGAAGGTTGAAGACGACTTGGATAGTGGCCGGTTGCCCGAACCTCATCGCTAGGAGTCCTTCTCGAGGATCGTGGATTGAGATGCCGTAGTTTCGGATTCTTCCCGAATCCTTCAGTTTCTCGAGACCTTCGAAGATCTTCCCATTCTTGAGTAATTGGATGGGTGGATTGTGGAGCTGGTAGAGGTCAATGTAGTCCGTCTGGAGCCTTTCGCAACTTTTCGTCGACGCGAATTCTAGATAGTCAGGGTTGAAGTTCATACGAGGGGGATCGTGGTAGAAATCGCCGCCAACCTTGGTGGCGATGAAAACGTCGTTCCTGTGCGCTTTCAACGCCCGCCCTAGAAGCTCTTCGCTATGTCCGTGTCCGTAGACATCCGCGGTGTCGTAGAAATTGCATCCGAGCTCAAATGCCCGTTCAACCGCGGCGACAGAGACATTGTCGTCAGTGGGTCCGTAGCTGTTCCCATGGTCGTTTCCTCCTATCGCCCAAGCTCCAAAACCTACCTCGCTCACTTTGAGTCCTGTCTTTCCAAGAGTTCTGTATTTCATAATCGTACTCTATCCGAGGATTATGGATTTCGAGTGATGAACCTGTCGAGAATGAATGCAGCCTGATTAAGCTTCACGTGGCAGGGAAAAAAAGAAGGGAGAGCGGAGACTTGCTCCGCTTCGGATTTCTAGTTGCTCTTCGGAAACTTTTGAATCTGCAAGTGTCTGTGTCTAATCACGAGGACAGCTGCGAGTCCTGCGATTCCTGCACCGCCCGCTATGATGTAGAGTGTTGGTAATCCGCCTTGAAGGCCGAAGCTGGGGTCGTGGACAAGGGTTGATCCGCTGGGGAAGTATGGATAGACGAGGTATAGTTTCAGGAAGGTTTCGGGACCATCTTTTTCCGCTTTGTATGAGGCGACTACTGGTACTGGTTGGGTATAGCCGGTAGCGGATGTTACCGTAGCTGTATTCACAAAGTGGAAGAACCCGATGTTCATGCTTGACGTGACTGGTCCTGAAGCATATCGCACGTCTTGTTCCGCGTTTGTGGTCTCAGTGTAAGGATGTTCCATTACTCCGGCACCCTCGTCATTGGTTGCGTCGACTGCTGTTGTACCAGTAGACTGGTCTAGATCGAAATGGTTGTAGTCGCTATGCAGGTTAACTTGCAAAGCCAGCTTGTCACTAGTTGACACGAAGGGCCAGTTTTTCAGTACGAAGTCGATCTTGATCTCTGCAGTATTGATTGTCACCGATTGTCCGTTCACAGTAATGATCTTGGTGTTGTTGTAGGCTTTCACAACCAGCACGACGTCACCTGGCTTCAGAGACTGGGGTGGAGGTGTCTGCTCAACAATCTGCATCGGGCCGTTGAGGGAGAAGTTGAATCCCATCCCAATAGTGGTTCCAGTGTTGGCATCTTTGATCGCGTAGAAGTTGCTTGGTGTCCAAGTTGCGGAGTCAAAGTCCGCTCGTGCTACCATCATGGAGCTCTCGTAGATGCCCTCCCCTGAGCCAATGCTGAATTCTATGAGAGCCCTAAAGTTGAGCTGGTACGTAGTGCGTCCAAGCTGATTTGTAGCATAGAAGGAGACGTGTGGAACGTTTCCCTCGAACACACCCGTCAAGGATCCACTGTTGAAGATGACCCTGTTTGATGAGTCGACCGATCCTGTAGGGGGCGCTCCCGCGACAGCGGGAACGGCGAGCGCAGAGATTGCGAGTGCAAAGATTCCGAGAAGCATCGTCATGGTTCTTTTCATTGTTCTCGAATCATCTCCGTTTCTTCAAGCTAGACATATGTTTTAGATGCGATTTAGGCGTTTTTCTTCTAAATAGGACGAAATTACGGTTTCTACACTAGTAGAATCTGTTCTATGGGCGCAAACCGCAATGTTCTGAGATCTTAGAATAGTCCAAGAGACAATGCGAATATCACCGCGGTGATGTTAAGGTACATCACGGCGAGGCTGATCAGCGCCGTACGCTCCATCTTGAGACCCTTCGATATGGAAATGGCGCTTGAGAGTAGACAGACAACCCAGACTTGCACCCCCACCTGCAGCAGAATTGTAAATGCTGTCGCGGATTGTATTACTGCTGAGAAGGGTTGAACCAGTAGAATCAGCCCGGGAACTAGGAGGAGAGGTAGCATCGCAAAGGCGGTGCCGTTGATAAGACTGAGTTCTCCTCCCCTTCTATGATAAAACAGGCTGCACATGATGTCCGCAACTGCGAATGTGATGAACCATCCGAGGGGGAACAACAGCAGGAACCAAGTCTTTGCGATTCCTTGAGTCGGATTGAGATAAAATAACAGAATCGGTTCGAGGTTTGTCATGAAAGATATCGCTCCTCCGAGAGCCAAGATCATGGCCGCGATTGGGAAGCTCCTCGATGGCTCCTGGCTAAGATAGTTGAACACAGTTCTCCCGAACAGAAGCTCTCTAGAAAGGAACCCGAAGCGCGATTCTCCGGGAGGACTCTGGGCGGCGTTCGTGATTATTCTCTCCTCGCCGGTGCTGAACGCCTTGATGGCAGCTCTACCATCCTCAGTCAGCACATATTTCCTGTCAGCCCCCTGAGCCACAAATCCTTCTAAACTATCCAAGTGATGGTAGAGAGCGCCTACGCTTATCTTCAGAGTACCATGGAGTTCTTTGAAACCCGCCTTGCCTTTCTCATTCAGAATCTGGATTATCTGGCGCCGGATCGGATTGGCGAGAGCATTGTAGACTCTCGTGAGACTCTCGTCAGACTTGTCCAGCATCGGCGAATCATTCCCTCAGACCGCTAGGGGTCAACAATTGCGAGGTGTCGAATCCGTATAGCCATGCTGAAACCCTTGGGAAGAACCAGAAGTTGCCCACAAAAGAGGAAAAAGGCTAAACCGCTCAAGTCGGCACTGCACTTTTTGGAATTCAGCTCGATCTCGCTGAGCCGGTCAGCGATACTTCAAACCGCATCTGAACTCGAATCTCGGTCGACAAATGACTCTCTCTAGCCTCCCGAGGGAGGAAATCCCACCGACGCGACATGTCAGACGTATTTTAACGGCTGGGAACAACGAAAAAATACGTTTCTCAAAGCAGAAAAAGAATTCTTCTTTACCCCCAGGGCCCTACCAGATCTCATCCCATGAAAAAAGGCCCTGTTTTGCCTGCCCTATGCACACGCACAGCGTCCATGGTTCACGTTCATCATCCGTCAGGGTTACAGTGGATTGATAGTTCCGATACGGGGCGTAGTTGTAAGGATGAACGTTGGCAGTAAACGTTGAAAAAAAGCCAACAGCAGCCTTCGCGCTGTCAATACTCGCAGGGATATTCACTCTCGTCGGCGCTTTTGTAGCTAGTGCAATCGGATCACTTCTCGTCCCAGGCTTTCCCACCAGTATGCTCCTGATCTGGGGAAGTATCGCAGGAGTACTCACGCTCGTCGGTAGCTGGCTGCTGTACAACAACGCGGCTCAGAGAAAACTAGGCAGCACATTAGTGCTGGTTTTCTCAATACTATCCATGAACTTCATCGGCCTCGTCCTAGGCCTCATAGGAGGCTTCCTAGGATACACCTTCAAACAAGGTGCAACCACAACCAACACTTCCAGCTCTAGCCGCGGGTATAACCCGCCCTGATAACCAGGGCGGACCCCTTTCTTTCACGCTCCCCGTTCAGATTCCATTCACTGGAACCAGTTAACGCTTAAATCGCCATTTTGACAATCCAAACATCGTCCCTCCTTGACTAGCACAATCAGCCTCTCAGTCTTAGATGAATTTGGAGGAAGCAAACTCCTCACCTCAGACAAGATAAGATACGTCCAGCCAAATCCACTGCCGAGCAAACCCGCCGACGCGGCCTTCAGAGAAGCCCTCGCAACCCCCATCGGAGCCAGACCCTTCGAGAGAGAGAAAGGCTGGAGTCCCGCAATAATCCTCACAGACTCCACCCGCAAACAGTCCCCATTTATCAAACAACTAGTCGGTCTCATAGAGCCGAAGACCGACGACATCAAATTCATTTTCGCATGCGGAACTCACGTTCCCGCCGATAATTCATTCATCCGGAGAATCCTCGGGGACGATATCTACAAGCGCTACGAGAAGAGTATCAAGGTAAGCTCAACCCAGAACCCCTCGAGCAAGTACGAATCGATAGGACTCACGAGTCGAGGAACGCCGGTCGAGTTGAACAAAGAACTCTTCGACCGAGACCTGCTAATTTCAACTCTTAACGTTCAGCCACACTACTTCGCCGGCTATGAAGGCGGCGCCAAGGCTCTCCTCCCCGGATGCTCCGGCCTCAGAACAATCACCACAAACCATGGATACGTGATAGGAAATCCCAGCTGCCACGAGCTTGTACTGAAAGGCAACCCCATGCGCGAAGACATGAACGAGGTCCCCAACATCCTCAAGGAATACATGAAGATTGAACACCGAATCCTCGACTTCGTCCTCAATCAAAACGGCAGCATTGTCAAAGCAGCCTATGGCGACCCGAACCTGGCGCATCTGCAGCTAGCCGAGAACTTTTCCAGACGAACACACTCGGTCCAATCTCGTCCCTCGCCTCTCGTCCTCACGAGAGCTGACGGGCCGATGGGACAGAATCTCTACCAGGCACTGAAGGCGTCTACCTTCGCTGCCGGCCTCGTGCCCTTCGCCCACTCGCCCAAACCCGCAGTCGTGCTCCTCGCCTCACTGGAGAACGGGATTGGCAGCGACGCATTCAAGACCGAGATGGAGACCTACGGCAAGATGGAACCTTCGAAGATTGTTGAGGACTTGAAGAAGAGAGCAAAAGCCGGAAAGGTTACCGAGGCCTCGCAGAAGCCAAACCGGCTCGCCCTCGACGATGCAAAAGCAGACTTCGCAGTCGTATCACCCAAAGCGCCAGCTGTGATCGAGGAATTCCTCGGCAAGACCCGGATTCGATTCTACAGGACCATCGATGATGCATTGAAGTCAATGGACTCGAAACTCTACGAACGAGACGTCGCTGTAATCCCATACGGATCCTCGACAGTTCCACTCGCTACCTGATCCTCAACAGAATCTCAATACCCCATTTAACTCGTTCAATTTCGGTGTGGACAATGCGTTACAAGAAACTCGGCTCTGGCTTCGTCCTCCGCCTAGAACAAGGCGATGACATTCTCAAGACGCTGCGAGAATTCGCTAACACACAGAAACTCCGAGCCTGCTTCTTCGAAGGAATAGGCTCTCTCTACAAAGCCGTCCTGGGACACTACGACTTCAAAGACACTAGGACCTACAAGTATGAAACATTCGACGAAGACTTGGAAATACTCACACTATCCGGCAACGTTTCGACAATGAATAAGAAAGCCCTGCCTCACGCGCACGTCACTTTAGGACGCCGAGACTTTTCGGTTATCGGAGGACATCTTGAGGAAGACTCCCTCGCCAACATGGTCGAGGTCCAGATGAATAAGCTCCCCGGGAGACTATTGAAAGCTAGAGATGAAGGTGTAGGGCTAAACCTCCTCCAACTACCACGAAAATTCTGACCCTAAGAAGCGCTCACAGGGGCCAATAGTTCGTTCCCGTTCCAAACCTCTCACTGGACCATCTAGCCTATTACAAGAAAGACCCGCCATCCAAAGTTGCCCCCTCGGATGCTGCCATGGCCAAGAAGATCGGCGCTCGGATGATTCTATACCTCTACATGGCAGTCTTCCTTACACGCATAGGATTTGGCTCAGTAACCATACTCTTTCCACTGTACCTGCCTGCCGGAGCCTTTCAAGTCGGTCTCATCTTAGCACTCTACCCCATCGCCGAGGCCGTTTCCGCCATGCCTGTCGGTCGGCTAGCGGATCGGGTAAGCAGGAAGAAACTTCACTTGATCGGCATGACACTCATCACGGTGCTGACCGCGGCGATAGGCTTCACAAGAAACCTGCTCAACGTTTCCGTGCTCCACGCTCTGATGGGAGTGTCCGCAGCCATGGCTGCAGTGACATCTCTTACCCTGCTGGGTGATGCCACCAAACAGACCAACCGAGGAAAGAAGATGGGAGGCTTCGACCTCGCGAACTTGGGCGGATACGGGCTTGGCTTCGGTGTTGGTTCAGTTCTTGTCACCGAATTTGCATCGAGACTTTCCTACGCCTTTTGGGTGACCTCAGGAATATTTCTGTTCACATCCATCTTAGCAACAAAATTCTTGGTCGAGCCTGTCCGGAGCGATGAACTGAATCAGCCTGGAATTCGACGGCGTCGAATTGGATCAAAGATTCGTCCTGTATTACCTGTGTGGCTTGGTCAGACGATCATTCTCGGAATGTACTTCCTTTTGCCAAAAGCGTTCAAGGACGCGAGCATTACTCTTACTGGCCAGATGCTGATTTTTCTCGGAGCCATTGGAGGGCTGTTTGCCCTTGGCGCCATAGTTTTCGGCCACATATCCGACAAGGTCGGTCGTACGAAGATAATGGTGCTAGGCGCCGTGGGCGAGTTCGGCTTTCTAGTCTTGTTCGGCTGGTCCTTTCCAAACTTTCTAACCTACCCAATCCCATTCATACTCGCTCCACTCTTTTTCCTAGCATCCGCGATTGCTCCCGCGATTCTCAGCTACGTTAGTGATATTTCCGGCAAAGCGAGACGTGGATCTGCCAACGGCCTCTACAGCGTGATTTTGAGCATCGGGATGGCTGTTGGCAATATCCTAGGTGGTTTCGTCTCAGAGTTCGGCGTACAGTGGATCTTTTTTGCGGGCGCGGGAATCCTATTCCCCTCAATAATCGTCTCTTCCACCTTGCTGAGGAAGAGGTAGAGGCTAGTCCCAGTCCTCAGACTCTAGGAAGGAATGCCCGGGGGGAGAGTCTGAATCTATACGACTAGCGATTTCTTCAGCGAATCGCAGATTCTGACTACTTCGCCTTCCGTGAGAGTCGGGAAGATTGGCAGGCTTAGAACTTCATTCGATATAGATTCGCTGAGCGGGAACGCTCCCTCTGAATAGCCGTACTTTTGCCTGTACGGCGCTTGTAGATGGATGGGTCTCGGATAGTGTATACCTGTCTCTATTCCATTGTCGGAGAGACGCTTCTTTACCCGATCCCGTAGTTTCGTCCTGATTACAAACAGGTGATAGACGGCCCTTTCGAGACGAGCCTCTGCTGGTGGTAGGATGATGTCTCGCACGTTTTCTAGCTCTTTCCTGTAACGCTCGGAAATTTTTCTCCTTGCTTGGTTCCATCCATCAAGCCTCTTCAGTTGGATTCTTCCGATAGCCGCGTTGAGGGTATTGAGTCTCGATGTGAAGCCTATTCGACCGTGATAGTATTTGCTGTTCTTGTCCCGGCCGCAATCTCTTATGCTTCGCGCAGCATCAGCTAGCTCCTCATTGTTTGTGGTGATCATGCCTCCGTCACCGCCCACAGTCATGTTCTTTGCAGGATAGAACGAGAAGCATCCTGCATCACCAATAGAGCCAACTCTTCTTCCATTAACCTCCGCCCCGTGTGCTTGGCACGCATCCTCAACCAGGCGCAACCCCCGTTCCGACGCGAGGTCGTAGAACTCGTCGATTCGCGATGGGTGCCCGTAGAGGTGCACAGGCATTATTGCTCTAGTCTTATTACCAATTCTTGCTCGAGCTTTGCTTACACTCAGGTTTACGTCTGAGTCCTCGACATCGGCGAAAACGGGATCAGCTCCGGCGTGAATGATCGAGTTCGCTGTCGCGATGAAGGAGAACGGAGTCGTGATAACTTCGTTGCCTTGACCAATGTTCATGGCTTGCAACGCAATTGAGAGAGCTGCGGTTCCTGAGGCGGTCGATACAGCATACCTAGTACCACAATATTTTGCGAACTCTTCCTCAAACTTGAGTACGCTCTCGCCCATGACCATCATCTCGTTTTCAAGAGCTGAGAGGACCGCCGCCTTCATCTCGGCGTCGATGATTGGAGAGGCTAGATGTATCCTCTTCGGCTCGTCGTGGGTTCGAGTTTCCGACTCGACCAGAGTCGGAGATCGTAGCGGAACGTTCTCTGTCACTATCTTCTTCAGCGTCCTGATTTCAGGAGATTGTGTAGTTCTGATTGATTAATCCTTTCCTTCGGACATGGGAAATCTTAGATCTTCTGCATGATAATGATATCTAGAGATTTACCCAGAAAAGTCGCATCCTTGCCTAAGTACCAAGACTGAAGTGTGCACTTGCACAACGCTAGGATGGCTTAATTCCCGCTTTGACGCGTGATGGATAGTCGTCTATAGCCATGCCACTTGTGTACGCATGTATCGCTCCCCACGGCGGAGAAATTATTCCCCGGCTAGCATCAAAATCGATGTCGCCTAAGTTCGAGAAGACACGAGCGGGAATGCGGATCCTTGCCAAGAGGATCGCAGAGGCACAACCTCACACCATAGTGGTTGCTAGTCCTCACAATCTTAGGCTGTCGTCGAAAATTGCCGTTGTGATTTCTGAAAACTCTTCGGGAACTTTGCAGGGGTCTTCGGCTCGATCGGTGAGTGTTCGCGCTCGGTGTGACGTCGATTTTGGAAGAATCGTGATTAGACAATCAGAGAAGAAAGGCTTGCCAGTAGTCGGAGCAAATTATGGGACTGCCGCCGGGTCCTCATCTGACATGCAGATGGATTGGGGGACACTGGTCCCCTTATGGTTCGTGTTGAGGGAGAGGAGATTGAAGTCCAAGATTCTGATAGTCACACCATCGCGCGAGATCTCGCTCCGAGCAAATTTCAACTTCGGGCGAATGCTAGGCCAACTCATGAAAAGGAATAACAAGCGAAAATTTGCCTTCATTGCCAGCGCCGACCAGGCGCACGCTCACTCGCGTTCAGGACCCTACGGCTATAGCCCAGCGGCCTCCGAATTCGACGATTTTGTGCTGAAGGCGATTCGGGAGAACAATCTGAAAGGAATTTTTCGGCTGAAAACTAGATTCATTGAAAGAGCAAAGCCCGATAGTCCTTGGCAGTTGGTCATGCTCGCTGGCATAAACGAAGTTATCCCGCTACGATCCCAGCTATTATCGTACCAAGTGCCCAGTTACTACGGGATGGCCTGTGCTGGATTCGAGCCAAACTAGGCGATCTCATGATCGGCAAGCTTCTGAACAGAAACTAATCCTCTAGAATCTTTCAGACTTTACTGTTCTATCGATCAGCTCGAAAGCTTCTGGCCTCAAGTCCCCGTTGAATATGTAGCTATGGAACTGTTTGGTCTCCAAGAGCTTCCGGATGGCTAAACCGGTCACAAATTTTCCGTGAAACCATTGTCGTAGGTTAGGGTGGTATTTTGAGACGAGAGCATTTGCAATGTCTTGAACAGTCGCTAAACCTTTCGGGGATTTTGCTTCGACTTCGACTTCGGAGATTCCTAGCTTGGTATCCTTGAACGTGTAGGTTACTCGGTCAATTGCCATTTCGGCCAAAGTCGAAGCTTGGGTCTTGCCCCTTCTAACGACATTCCTCGGTTCTCTCCGAGTCCGTCTCTCTTGAACCACTTCCAAACCCATTGATGCGAGTGCCTTAGTAACTGGAATTCGTCGAAACTGTGAGATTGGGATCGCAGGAGTCTTCAGCTTGAGAGTTCTCGCCAGTAGACGAACCGAGTTGTATGACCACGGCAGCTCCACCTCTCTCCTCCGAACGATGTTCCCTTCGATTTTTCGGATATCAGACTTGGTTGAGACTAACAGAGTGCCGCGTAGTTTCCTAGTGCGTAGACTGATCTTTCTTTGCCGCAGAATGCTTTCTGGAGTGTCGTAGTATGTGTCGTAAATGATTCGTAGAGGCTTAGGCTTGAGGTCATATTCCAATATCTTACGGAGACTAGCTAGTTTCTTGCGGAAGCGGTCAGGATCATCCATGATGATTAGGGCAATCTCAGACTCGAAAGCCCCAGGTGACTTGGTCTGTTTGGAGGACAAGCGTCAGTCTCAGCTCTTGTATGCGACAGTCTGATTTTAGCTCTGGTCAGAGTGCAGTCTCGAAGAGCATAGATTGAGACTCGATATCCTCCGGATTACGACCGAAAGTCCTCGGAGTTCAGCTGCAAGGGAATTCGAATGAGGGTGTGGGCACGTCGTGCCGAATTGTTAAATGAGACGCTCGGCTCCGACTGTCAAGAATTGAGCGAGTATCCCAGTTTATGAGCTTTAGAGATGCAAAGTCAACCGTCGAGGTTGAAGACTTACGCCGAGAATTCAAGGTCAAAGAAGGCAGAGTACTCGCTCTTGACGGAGTAGATCTCAAGGTCAGAGAGGGGGAGGTCTTCGGAGTGCTCGGCCCGAACGGGGCTGGCAAGACCACAATGATCAGGATACTCTCAACCTTACTCTTGCCCTCATCAGGGTCAGCTAGGGTGATGGGCTGGGACGTTGCCAAACAGCCCGAGAAGGTGAGACCTCTGATTAGCACAGCTAGCGGCGCTGAGAGAGCCGGGTACGATTATATAACTGCCCGGGGGAATCTCTGGTTCTTCTCACAGCTCTACGGACTCTCATCGAAGCTGGCTAACGAAAGGATTGAGGAGTTTTCGGAAATGTTGGGCCTCACAGATTATCTTGACAAGAAGTTCTACACACTTTCCACAGGCTACCGTCAGAGGGTTACTGTTGTTAGAGCATTCATCAACGATCCAAAGGTGGTTTTCCTTGACGAGCCTACGATAGGGTTGGATGTGATGACTGCATTGAAGATTCGGGAATTTCTCGTGAAACAAGCGAAAGACTCAGGACGAACGATACTTCTGGCTACGCACAATATGTCTGAGGTTGATGCTATCTGCAATAGAGTTGGGATCATTGATAGGGGAAAGATTCTTGCATGCGATACTCCGATGGCTCTGAAGAGATCCCTTGGTGCTCCGGCCCTCGTTATGGAAATGATGCCTGCGCCTGACTCGGCGAGTCTCGAACCCTTGAGCAAGGTTGACGGGGTGAAAGGCTTCACCTCATCGATTGATGAGGAGCGCGGAATAGGGAGAGTGCAGGTGGTTGTAGACAGCGACGCATCGGCGCAAGAGGCAATCGATTTCGCAAAAAAATCTGGGATGAATCTGATATCAAACTGGAGACAACAAACTACGCTGGAAGAGGTCTTTGTGGCCCTCGTGGGACGAGGGTTTAGGGAGAGGGAGCATGAATCCCCGAGCTAGTATCTGGCTGAAGACAGTATACGCGCGCACATGGGTTCGAACCAAGAGTATCTACGGGGAACCTCTTTGGGTTGCGGTCAACGTCGGCTTTCCCTTCTTCACCTCTCTTGCACTCTCTCTTCTCTATAGTAGTGTTGGTCTCAGATCAGGAATCGGCTTTGCATTTCTAGGCGGGGTCATGGTGTCTTTCTGGGGAAACGTTCTGTGGTCAATGGCATCCCAGTTCAACTGGGACAAGCAGCAGGGCCTCTTCGAACTGTACATCACATCTCCCGCACCAATCTCGGCCATACTCATCGGAATGTCCCTTGGCGGCATCTTGGGAACCGCGCCTTCGGCGATAACTCTCGCCATTGTTGGCTGGGTCCTCTTCGCTCCTCCGGCAAATCCATTATGGCCACTTGTCGCGTTGACGTTCGCTCTGACCCTTGCATCTCTGTACGCAATGGGAATGGCCTTGTCGTCGCTCTATCTCGTATATGGTCGAGAGGCGGATTCTGTTAACGAAGCCTTGCATGAACCGGTCTCGTTTCTGTCAGGAGTTTATTTTCCGGCCAGTCTGGCGTTTCCACCTGCTCTGCAGGCAATCGCTCTCGTCATTCCTCTTGCGGTAGGAATGGATGCCCTTCAACGAACACTGTTCAGTTTGAACTCAAGCGGCGTGGCGGATCTTTCTCTGGTCTACCGCGACATCCTCCTCCTGGCAATCATGGGAATCATATTGTTGTTTGCGGCTTCAAAGGCGCTTAGGATTTTGGAAGAGAAGGGGAGAAGAGCTGGGACCATTGCAGTGAGACTAAGATGAGCTACGTCAGATCGGTGATCGCATCTATCAGAGTAGGATGGTCCCGTGACTTTGGATGGACGAATCCGATTCTAGGTTTCTCGCTGAAGACAATTGCTCCTATCGCCAGTACTATGACAGCGCTTACCATTCTGTACATCGGATTCAGGAATGGTGTCTCCATTACACCGGACAAGTTTCCGTACGAGCTTGGATTCATCATCATAGGGGCAACTCTCTACGCACACATCTCGGCCTATTCGTGGGTGCCAACGCTGGCTATTGCTGAAGGAAAGTGGACCTTCGTCTTCCCTCAAGTCTACGTTTCGACAAGGTCCTCGCCACCATATCTTGCTGGGAGATGTCTTGCTTCCTTTGCATCTTCCACGGTCACGTCTATCGCGTCTTTAGCGATAGCTGCAGTGATCTCGCTCTTCTTGTTCGGGGTAGCGATTCCTCTAGTGGTCACGCCTGTCTCTGTATTGTTGTTCGGAATTGCTCTTGTCATAAACATATTCGCTTCGATGGGATTAGGCTTCTTGCTGGGAGCATACGCTATTTTTGCGTCAAAATTCGAATGGGCTCTTCCAACTTACGTTTCGGGTCTTCTGATGGTTTTCTCGGGAGCCCTTTTCCCCGTCACTAGTCTACCTTCACCCTTCTCGAACATCGGGGATGTACTTCCGTTTACGGAGTTTATTCGAGCGTCCCGTGCCGTCCTCCTCGATGGAACCGTGGGACCCTACTTCTATTATCTAGGCCTAAGTTTTGTCGGAGGGATCATCCTTCTCGCCCTTGGGCTTCTCGCTTTCAAGTATGCAGAACAGAGAGCTAGGAGATTGGGGGTACTAGATCGCAAAGTTGTCTAACGCACGTCGTCCAAGAAGCAACGAAAGTTTTTCGCTATTCAATCGTCGTTTGCTTCGATTCTAAGCTGGTGCAGTTCGCCGTCTGTCTTCATCACCGTGACAACCACAAGCTTTCGTTCAACATCTACTTTGAGAATCCTGCCGCAGCGCAGAATATGTTTCGCTTCCCTCGGGATTCTCGCATCTTGTTTAAGCCTTGGATTGTTCGGCTTTGGTCTTGCCTGGTTCTCCAATATTTTCCTTATTCCGTCATAGAGGCTAATGACTGCTTCATTGTCTGTGTCGAGTTCTTTCGGTTCTTCCCAGACGGTCAAAATTGATGCCCTCCCATAGGGAGCCTTACCGATGGACACTCTATGTTCATCTGAGAAATTGACCCTTCCCCCGCATGGACCCTATCAGGCTCTAGAAGGTAAGCAAATTGCCGGTCGTTACCACCGACCCTTTCGCGAAGTGACTCTTGCTAAACTCAGACGAAAGGAAATCGGCGGCTCAAGGCAGTGTAGGACTCGTGAATGGGCATTATCTGCTGATAGCTGGCTGGGGTAACATAATGCAGTACGGTAAGTCGCTTCGAACGTCCGGCCCGACAGACACCGATTCCATGTCCCTAGGTAATTGTTCATTTGAAAGGGATTGTTTTCGAGAAATTGGAGAGACTCTGATTGACCTTAGTTGACCTTTTGATCTCAATCGGTAGTGCGGGATTGGCCGTCTTCAGTCTGCCGACAGTCTTCAACAAGAGTTCGCAGGTTCCAAGAAGAACAGCTAGCATTCCAACCGCCGCTACTCTGACATACTTTATTCCCCTTTTCGCGATCAGTGGGCTTGTCTTGACAGCAGTAACTATTGCAGGTCAAGCAGCGGTATGGTGGTTAATCGTTGCCTTCAGACCCGTCAAGAAGCCCAGATGATTCACTGCGGATTTGGATATTACGGCTGCGGATTTGGGTTCTCCTCCGGGTAGGTAACTGGTTATCCGGATGACCGGATTTGGTTATCCGTATCTCCGGTCTCTGTTATTCCTGAGCTCGATGCCTATGGAGAACTGTTGCGATTCCAATCCTGATCTTGGGTCGACGTTGATTTCGCTCTCTTTGAGTTGCCTTGGGGTGCCTTGAGGATCATAATGGCAACTGTTGCAACGGCGGCAGCTATCGCAACCGCCACGAGAATGTACGTTATAGTGCTGATCGAAGTCAACGAGGTCAAAGGAGCCACATCGTATGTGAAGTAGCTTCCATTGTTGTCGTTCACCGTCTTGGTTGGAACATTATCGAAGGCGGTGATGTAGTATTCTACGTGTGTACTTGGAGGCAGTGCAGGTATTTGGCCTTTAGCAGTATCTGTTGTCGAGTTGTAGCTGGCAACTACCGTTGTGTTTGATGTCTTCCAATTGTCTGTTGTGTAAGTGATTGTCACGTTCTTGATTGTTGACCGCGAGCTGGTAACGTTCGTAGCGACGGTTACGATATTGCTTGAAGTAGGAACTGCTGGGCTAATCACAGGGGGCCGTATCGTCGTTACTGATGCTGGAGCGTGAACTATTGCGACGAAGCCGATGGTAACCGCGAGGGTCAAAAGCAGTATAGATAGACGTCTCATAGTCGCCATGTCTATCACCTAGACTATGCGTGGGAGAACTTGATTTTGATGTTGTTACTTCCAAACCTTGGAACGCGTAAGTCTCCAGTAAGCAGGGAGATAGTCTAATGTGGAATGTGCCTAAACCTTCCTCAAAACGCGATTTGAGAAAGGGTGTGGTCATGATTGGAGCCTCGGGCGGGGTTTGAACCCGCGACCTTGCGGGGCAGAGTTCTGCCATTCCGCTTACGAGGCGGATGCTCTCTGTTGCGAGACGCATCTACCAGGCTGAGCCACCGAGGCACCAGCCGAGTCCCGTTCATAGCCTTGACTTAAAGCTCTACGATTCCATGCATCAATCGAACGCGAATGACCAAGAAGGGTCTGACGGAACGTCAGATCATAGGAGTGCTCAAGAATCGTTTCGACTCGAAACCAAAGCTCCCGTTGGGTTTTGACGATGATGTCGCTGCATTCCCGATCTCCGGTCATAGACTCGTTCTGCTGAAGACTGACATGCTCGTAGGCAGAACCGATGTCCCGCCCGGTATGACACTTGCATGGGCGGGGAGAAAGGCAGTAGTCGCAACGGTTAGCGATTTTGCGGCGAAAGGCGTCCGGCCAGAAGGGCTTCTGATATCACTCGGCTTGGTTCCGCCTGTAAGGTTGTCTACCGTTAACAGGATTGCCTCCGGTCTGATGGATGCCGCAAGAGAATATGATTGCAGAATAATTGGTGGAGACACGAGCGAGACCGATGACCTCGTCATCGACTGTATCGGGTTTGGATTTGCAGAGACTGAAATGATCCTCCGCAGAGACGGGGCAAAACCGGGAGACGTCGTAGCGGTTACTGGGGATTTCGGTAGGACAGCCGCGGGGCTGCAAATATTGCTCCGAAAGAAGAAACCTTGGCCACCCAGGTTCGCGAACCTAACTGCTTCGGTTCTTCATCCCTCGGCAAAGTTGGAAGCCGGCCTCAAGCTAGCTCAGACTGGATTCGTAAACAGTTCAATCGATTCAAGCGACGGTCTAGCTTGGAGTCTTCATGAAATCGCCCGCCTAAGCCAAGTGGATATCGTCTTGGAATCTATTCCGGTCGCGCCAGACGTGAGGTTGTTCGCTAGAGAACAAGGTCTTGTGGCAGAAGAACTCGCATTATTTGGGGGAGAAGAATACGAGCTCGTCCTGACTATCAAGAAGGGTCGGTTTGCGACTGTTAGACGAAAGGTTCCCTCCCTTCGAAGAATCGGCGAGGTGAAGAAGGGCTTGGGAGATGTGATTGCACGCTCCGGCGGGAAGACGAGGAAGGTCGAGCCTCGTGGGTACGAACACTTCGTGTAGACTGTTTCCGTTACCGGTTGAGGGTCCGTTAGCGTCAAAACTTAGGTTCGCCTAGCTTTATTAGAGTCCACTAACACGCCCTCATAGTGTGTTCTATCGACGGCGTCCGGCTGATGTAAGTGGATGACTGAACTACTCGAAGCTCCCTTAGAATACAAGTCCCAGAGCTTCCTTCGAAACCTCGCCGTGTATTTCGGACCTGCTCTTGTCGTAAGTGTAGCCTACATGGACCCAGGAAACTACGGAACCGACATCGTAGGAGGATCATCCTTCGGCTACACCATGCTCTGGGTCGTGTGGCTCGCGGGCATTATGGCGATGCTCCTTCAATATCTCTCAGGAAAACTGGGAATCGCCACCGGGCACTCCCTGCCGGCGATGATAAGACTGCATCTGAAGCAGCCTCGCTACGTCATACCCTACTGGTTAGCATCAGAGGCCGCGGCTGCGATGACAGATTTGGCCGAGTTTCTCGGAACTGTCATAGCTCTATACCTGCTCTTCGGGGTTCCCTTGATCTATGGAACTTTTCTCTCGGTCCTCGACGTGCTGTTGATACTGGGAATTACCCGGGGAAAAGCACGAAGGATCGAGTACGCTTTTCTATTCTTTGTTTCAATCATTGGATTTGGATATCTATACGAAATCTTCCTCACTTCTCCAGACGCAGGAGGGATTCTGAGAGGCTCAATAATCCCGACTCTCGGCACGACCTCCGAACTCCTCCTCGCCGTCGGAGTTATCGGCGCAACTGTCATGCCTCACGCAGTATTCCTCCACTCTGCCCTCACAAACGATAGGGTAACCGATCCCAGGGTGGAATTCAAGAAGTACGTATTGCGCCTTCATCAGGCGGAGAGTGTCATAATGTTCACAATGGCCGGCCTCGTAAACGCAGCCATAATGATAATGGCAGCCGCGGCATTCTATCCAAAGATATCCGTTCCGACCATAGACATCGCGTACCGAACACTCCTTCCCCTCTTCGGCCCCCCAGCCGCAGTGATCTTTGGAATAACCCTACTGTCATCTGGACTATCCTCGTCTACAACAGGCACATTGGCGGGACAGGCAATCATGGAAGGAATGCTTGGAAAGAAGATCAATCCGTGGATGAGACGCTTGGTCACGAGATTCGTTAACACCATCCCCACTACCATCGCAATCCTCCTCGGATTGAACCCGCTCATAATCCTGGTCTACAGCCAAGTAGCCCTGAGCCTCTTGCTTCCTCTCCCTCTCGTACCTCTCTGGTGGTTTACTCGGAATAGGGATCTCATGGGAGTGTTCACCAACCGGCGGATTACAACGATCTTGTCAGGAATCTTCGTCATTCTAATAATCGTCCTGAACATAATGCTCCTCTACTTCACCTTCACCGGCGCCTCATAGAACAGCACGAGACAACGATACACCTCCGTTGGTTTTGACCGAAGCATAAGTCACAAGAAGCTCCAATGCACGTGTTCGCGCAGTTCCCTTGACAAAGACTGGTGAGGTTTACAATGTTCCGAGGGGCACAGCCTATCTCACTAGTCAGCAGGTCCTCCTCTACATCACCTACCTAGTATTCTATGTTCTGCTAGCTCGCATTCTCAACAAGACAGAAGTCGGCCTTGTTGCAGTGCTTGCCCTTGTTCAAGCGCTTCTCACGGGACTAATTTCCGGGTCATTACCTCTTGCCGCAACCCGATTCATCTCCAGAAGCATAGTCGCAGGCGATATTCAAGCAGCCGCTGGCGTCGCAAGGGTGACTCTGAAACTGTCGCTCGCCCTAGCAGTCCCTGTTGTCGCACTTGCCATTCTCTTCTCGCAGTATCTCAGCGGCTTCCTACATGGTGCTGCCGACCCTGCGAACCTATTGCTCGTGACTTTCATTGCCTCCTTCTTTCTCGATCTGATGCTTCTCTACACAGCATTCTTCATAGGCGTTGGACGATACGCACAGACTCTCTACCAAAACGCGTTGTTCGTTCCCCTAAGCCGGGGGCTGGGTCTCGTGCTGGCATACTATGGTATCGGGGTCTTGGGCATCGCTCCCCTTAGGGTCCTTGGCATCGCTACAGGCTGGGCAGTAGGAGGGATAGCGACTGTTGGTCTATCCATCTACTTATGGCATGGTCAGCTTCCGAAAGGTGGCAGCTATCCACTCCGGCCGATTCTGGCCTTTAGTCTTCCGGTATTCGCCTCTGCCCTGATTACACTGGGTCAGCAGTGGGGTGACTTGGGCATCATCTATGTGTTGTTGGGGGCAACCATTCTGGGACCTTACTACATTGTAGTGTCCAGCGTAAATTTCCTGTCCGTGCTGTGGATGCCCGTGAATCAGGCGATCTATCCAGCGCTTTCAGCTGCTCACTCGACGGGAGATCCCAGTGAAGTCTCAGACAGATTATCTACCGCTTTCAGGCTGATCAATCTCACGGTTCTCCCGATAGGTGCAGCTCTAGCCGCAATAACTCCGACTGCTCTCGACATCGTGTACGGGGTGTCCTACGTAGGCGAGGCTTTGACCCTGTCGATTCTCTCGCTGTCTTCCATTTTCGTGGCCCAAGGGGTCTTATTGATCACGACGTTGCAAGCTGTCGGTCATACTAGACGATACTTGGCGGTCACCCTTCTATCGACTATAGCGTTCATGGGGTTCGTGGGGTTTGCAGCTGTCCCGTTAGGAACTTTGGCAGGTGCAATAGGTCGGGCTCTACTCTCGATACTGATTGTGGCGCTTGCGAGATTCTCGCTTCGCCGTGAAGTCTCAACGCATATCGATTCTGCAATGTCGAAGGCCCTTCCCTTGGCGGCAGGAGTCGGATTGCCTCTGTTGGCCCTTGATCAGTTCTTCCTCTTGGACCATCCGTTCAGACCCATCTTTCAGCTGATTGTCCTCTTTGGACTCTTCGTGGTATTGTACGGCGGGATTAGCCGGCAGCTCAAAGTGTTCCATCATGGAGACTTTTCGATGCTGCACGGTGCGCTTCCGAGAATACTACGGCCTTACTTGAAGATGGTTCAACGGATCATAGTTAGTAGCTCAAGCTGATTGGTCTTGCTCGCTAGAAGCGGGCCCGGAGGGATTTGAACCCTCGACCTTCGGCTATCCTCTTCTATGTAGAGGGCCGACGCTACTGTCCGTGCTGAGCTACGGGCCCGAAAGGGTGCTTGGCTAAGCATTGTACAAATAGCTTTACGAAAAAGGGGGGTGTCCCTACCTGACGGCAGGGAGAATTCTATTTCTTCGACTGCTTGTTAAGGCCCATGTAGACCAGTGCAAGCATGACAACAGCAATGCCGAGCAGAACAATCTCGATAATTGGCAGCACTGAGCTTGTCAGACTAATTGGCTGGTACGTTGATAGTGCAACAGAGAGGAAGGCAGATGCATCTAGGAATTGATATGGGCCATTGGGCACGTCAGTTCCTACGGTTATGGAAATGCCGCCACTATGAGCTCGCCCATCAGTCGGTATCATGAATGTGTACTGGGTGTTGTAGTTCTGGTTCTGGCTCAGTGCCTGGTTTATTCCCGTCGTCGTGAAGTTGCCGTCCCAGTGGTCAGTTATGAAAGCATTCCATGGATAAACAACCGTGATGTTCTTCACGGTGAGGGCCTGACTACCCTCGTTCCGTACTGTGATGAGGAGGGTTCCGGTATCGCCTGGGAGGTAGCTTGACCTGTCCGTGCGGCCATAAGCTACGGCTAGGTAATTAGCGTGAATCGGTGCTATCACTGCTATGGCGAGGATGCCGATTGCCGTTACTGTCAGTGGTAGGATTTTCATTTTCATGAGAGTGCTTCGCCCTTCTAGGTCGGTAAAAGGTTAGTTGTTACTTCCGATATGAGATCTTTTCAGAGCTTCGTTCAGGATTGTTTGAAGTGCATCTCTGATCATTCGAAAACTCATTTCTAAAGATCAACTCAAGCTGGATAGGTCTGTGAACGTACTGACCTCTTGTCTCTCGCGAAAAAAAAACTGAAAATGAGAGGGCGTATTTGCAATGGCTACTTCTTGCTCATTCGTCGTAGACTGGTCCAGGCCATAGCTAGAAAAAGCGTGGCAACGACAAGTACGACTAATGTTGCAATCGGGAGCCATTGAGAGACTATCGAAGTGGGCGTGTAGGTAGGCAAAGCCATAGCGATGCTGACGTCCTGCCCTTGATACTGAGGCGGGCTCGCCGTATACCCGACGATTACACAGCCTCTGTATGATGTGCTATATCTTGTCCCTGGATGGTTTGGGCAACTGGAACCGCTGCCGAAAATGCTGCCAGCGAACCAGCTCGGTATTGTGAACGAGAATGTGAAGGTCTTGATGTTATTTCCGCTTTGGACACTGCCTAGTACTGGCCACGGAGACAGGTTCTGACTGGCGTTTGCTCCAGAAGGCCATGCACCGTTGACGTACTGAGCCCACGGAAAGTATATTGTTATGTTTCTGACCTCGATAGTATTCGAATTATCTGGATTGATAAGCGTCACAGTCAGGGCCCCGGAGTCCCCCGGCACGTATGATGCTCTATCAGATTGTGTAGAAATGTCCGGCTGTGCGTGGACTGACTGTCCTAGTGCAGCGATTGCCACCACAACGAGTAGTGCAGCTACGATTCGTTTTCCGACGCGTATGTTCATGGTTGCGTTGAGCTCATGAAGAGTTGGTATAATGTTAGACGTTACCGTCAGTGTAAAAACTAGGTGACTGACTCAAAACGCAGGAAAGCTTGATACGGAATAGGATTGGGCAGTCCCTCGGGGCTCGTCGTCTAAGACGCTTCTCAGCGTCGGCGAAGCCTGGTTAGGACGTCGCCCTGACACGGCGAAGGTCGCAGGTTCAAATCCTGCCGAGCCCACCACTTATCATTCAGTGCCTCGAAGCCTAAACTGTTACCTGGGTCTTTACGCTTCGACGGATCAGCCATAGTGAGACAAGAGCCGTTACCACTCCATACACTAGGTGGAAGATGAAGCTCCCGCCCGCAAACATGAGATTAGACAAGTCTGTCGGGGCGAATAGATCGGCAACGGGGACGTACACAACTATCCAGATCGCGATCCCACCTAGCAAACCCACCCAGAAACTCTTTCGGGTCGTGTCGAGAGCGAACCTCTTCAACAGTGCGGTGATCGCAATGAATATGCTCCCAGCGACAAGACCCACGAGGAAGTGTAGTGCCCAGCCTGTCAACACCGGAGACGATAGGCCAAGTCTTGTGGCGATCGTCACGTAGAAGACTTCTTGGTCCAAGATGAATGCGCTGAGACCAGCTAGCACGCCAAGTACTGCGGCTCCCACTAGTCCACCTACTGCCCCAGCTTTCAGTCCTCTGAGCGCGGAGTAGTCGATTGACCGCATGACTAAAAGTCAGTGGGTCTGTTTTGAATAATAAGAAACTGGAACCTTTGATGGAATTGTTAGTTACAGAACTAATGGCTAGCGTGGGTACTTGGGGTCCGTCCGGATTCGACTAGACCGTTCAGTTCTGCTTCGTGGGGGCTTAAAATGTAGCCGTCATTGTCGCAGAAGTACATTCTCAAGCGCGGAATCCATCGCATCGTTCTGCGATCACGGGGACACTTTACCTCGTCCATTCTTCTCGCGCCTAAAGCTGATAGTTGAGGGATGCGGTCACTGGTCGACGAGACTAGACGATACGCGTTCTGTTAATCTTCTTGTTTTGCCACGAGTATCTGCGCAGTGTTGTTGTCGCTCCAAATCCGCAGGCCGCGCACCTCTTCTTCCTAACGTGATAGGAATGGCGGCCGCACCTCCGGCATCGGATGTGGGTTCCTTTTCCCCCAGCCTTGCCAAACGAGGTGGTTCCCTTTGTCAAGTGCAGAATCTGGCTCCTTCACGGAAGGGATTCAAGATAAAGGTTCCATCAAGAAATTGTTCAGCCTCGAGACCCATCGGAGAGATTCGTTCGGAGTTCGCTGACTGCTCTACGAGCCTCCTTCAGCGTACGCTCCTCGTCCGAAGTTGGCTTGTCGAATAGCCTCTCCGAGGGTTCTTCATCCGTAGCATTTCTGAATTCCTTTGACCAGTCCGCTGGGATTTCATCAGTAGGCTCGACTCCAGCGAGAGCCGTGAAGGCTACGGTCCAGACTCGTGGTACATTTGCGAGCGCATACCCGCCCCCGCCGAACAAGAGCAGTCTTCCACTGCACAGCTCATGCGCGAGATCGTGCATTTGACTGACAATTTCCACGTAGGCTTTTGTTGTCAGGCGAAGGTGTGCCAGACGATCATCCCGGTGCCCGTCAGCGCCGCACTGGACTAGGATAATTTCCGGTTTGAATTTTCTGATGCTGTCTGGTGCGACTTGTCGAAAAGCCTCTAGGTAAGCCTCATCTCCTGTGTATGGCAGTAGAGGAATGTTCAGCTTCAAACCTCGGGCTGTTCCCTTTCCGATTTCGTCCGGAAAGCCAGTCCCAGGGAAAAGGAATTTTCCGCTCTCATGGAAATCAATGTCCAATAGCGCGGGATCGTCATAGTATCCATACATGACACCATCCCCATGGTGAGCGTCTATGTCGAGGTAGACGATACGCTTCAGACTGTATTTTGATTTCAAATGCGCGATAACCACCGCCGGATCGTTGAATATGCAAAACCCTGAGGCTCTTTCGGGATGTGCGTGGTGTAATCCCCCGGAGGGGTTGAACGCGTGCGAGAGTCTTCCATTCATCACGTCATCCGCTGCGACGATGGAGGCTCCTACCACGAGGCTGGTGGCCTCGAAGCAGCCCTTGAATGCGGGAGTGTCCCCTGCATCCAGCAGGCCTAAGCCTTTCTTGCTGTAGTGCTCAACGAGTTTGACGTATTCAGCCTCATGAAAGAGAAGAATCTCTTCTCTCGATGCTACGCGTGGCTTGATGACTTCGACGGACTCGTTTCCAAGGATGCCCTTGGATCGAATGAGCTGGTAGGTGAGTTTGACCCTTATCGGTCTTAGGGGATGTTGGGGTCCGAAATCGTAGTCGAGAAATCTTCCGTCCCACAGGAGACCCGTCTTTCCGGCCATTGGGCGAACGGTCCGATATCTAGATCGCTATTCCACGTGTACGAATGCGAGGGGAGATTTTTCGTACAGCCGAACTGATTTGATGTTTGTGAATTCCAGCATCCCGTATCTTGAGAGTTCTCGGCCTATGCCGCTCTTCTTGACGCCTCCAAACGGCATTCGGGGATCGGACACTACGATGTTGTTCACGGTAACCATTCCGGCTTGTAGTTGGCGGGCGACTTTTTCGGCTCGCCTGATGTCTCTGCTCCATACGCTCGAACCAAGGCCAAACTCGCTATCGTTTGCATATCTTACTGCTTCATCCTCATCTTTGACGATCATAACTGGGGCCGCGGGACCGAATGTCTCTTCCTTCATAACAGGCATATCCGGTTCAACTTCAGTCAAGATTGTCGGCGCGTAGAAGAATCCTTTTCGCTTGAGCCGCTCTCCACCCAGCGCGAGGCTGGCGCCCATTTTGACGGAGTCTTTTACTTGTCTGTCAAGCTTGTTCAGAGACTCCTCTCTGACCACGGGTCCGAGGTCCGTTTCTGCACTTAATGGGTCTCCAACCTTGAGAGATTTGGTCTTTGAGACGAACCGATCCAGGAATTCGTCAGCAATCTTCTTCGCTACGAAGAAGCGTTTGGCGCAGATGCAGCTCTGGCCATTGTTGATGAAGCGCCCTGCAACTGCGCCGGTTGACGCAGCCTCAGCGTCAGCGTCGTCGAGGACTATGAAGGGGTCGCTCCCGCCAAGTTCGAGTACGACCTTCTTCAGACGAGCGCTTGCTTGTGTTGCCACGTCTTGGCCGGCGGGAACGCTGCCAGTGAACGAAATTGCTGCTGTGTTGGATTCTATGAGATACGACGCTACCTCTGAGCTCCCAAGGACCACGTTGAAAGTTCCTGGCGGGACGCCTGTGGAATCGAAAATATCCTGAAGCTCGAGACCAGATTGTGGGGAGACACTTGAGGGTTTGAAGACTGCAGTGTTTCCAACCATCAATGCTGGAGCGGCGAAGCGGATGCACTGCCACAGTGGAAAGTTCCAGGGCATGATCGAGCCTATCACCCCCAACGGTTCAAACGTAACATAGCTGTCAGTCGCGTCGGTCTTAGCCGCTTCGGGATTCAGGAACTTCGGACCATTCTCGGCGAAGTATTCCAGTGCCCAAGCACACTTTGCTACCTCAGGCACCGATTCTTTGATCGTCTTTCCCATTTCGAGGGTCATTATCCGGCCCAATTTCTCCTTACGGGAACGGAGGATCTTTGCTGCTCTCTGAAGAAAATCAGCTCTCTTGGCGGGAGAGAGTTCACGCCATTTCTCGAACGCCTTCCGAGCCTTCTCAACTGACTTTTCCACGTCTGTCCGCGTTGAGGCTCGGAATCTTCTGAGTACTTTTCCGTTCGCCGGGTTAACAGACTCTATCCAACGTTTGGCTTTAGCAGCCAAGGAAAACCATACTCAAGCCGAGAGGTCCGCACATGACCCCTATAAGATACACCGGAAAAGTGCGGGCTTTCAACGAACCGACTCAGTCTCAGTCGCATGGTGGACCGGGCGGGATTTGAACCCGCGGCCCTACGGAGCAGGGTTAGTGCCTTCCCGCAAACAGGGTCCAAGTCGGACCTGCCAAGCGGGCGATCTTCGGCCTGACAATGGTCAGTATACCAGGCTGATCTACCGGCCCACGAGAAACCGCGGACCATAACAGGCGGTTAAATCGGTTTGCCCACAGGCACATTCGTATCGATCGTTCGCTTGGCTAAGCCATGCTGATTGTGAAGCAACCAGGCCGACGTGAGACCGAGTCCTCCGAAGATGACTGCGGCTGAGTAGAATACAGCCTGTACGCCTCCCAGGTCGTCAGAGACCCCCGCAAGAACAGTTCCTATGGCGATTCCGCCGCTCAACATCAGACTATAGAGCCCCATCGCCGATCCCCTGAACTCTTTCGAAGCCTTATCCCCAATATACGCGAGAATAGAGGGAATCAGAGCCGAACCCAGAAAGAACAGAAAGCCCCCAACGATTATTATCGGCCCAACCATATTGTAAGAATCGACCAACGGAGTCCCCGGCTGGATCACTATCAATCGTTGAAACAGGTCCGGCAAGACAAGAAGAAAACCCAGCTCTCCCAACGCTCCGATCAGCATCGTCTTCATCCTCCCAATCTTGTCAGACAAGCGTCCAAACATGACAGCCCCAACTCCGAGCACAATCAGGGCGAGCAGTATTAGCGGAGCGGATTGCCCGAGGTCGGTAACGCCGGCGTTCTTGACCAACCGAGGGAGAAACAGGAAAAATCCTAGGACGACGGTCAAAGCGAACCAGACGGGAAGGATCCCGATTACCTCACCCGTGAAGGTCTCATAGATCCCTCTCAAACTCCGCTGTTCCCTAGAAGAGTGCAAGGGCTCGTGTAGAGCAAAATAGACGAAAACCGCGGATGCGCCCATCACGGCTGAGATTACCAGAAAGCTGTATCCCAAGTCTGAGGCGAACACATGTGAAAATCCGAGGCCAAGGAGTATTCCAGCGCCATAGCCGGCAAGGTTTGCGAGATCGAATCCGCCCATTCCCGCACCTCGATTTTCTTTCACCGTGAGATCTGTAATCATTGTGAGAGAGGCCACCGTTACCATGGCCGCCGCCAACCCTTCCAGCGCGTGAGCGCTTCCCACCAAGACGAGATTGTTGGAGAGCCCTATCAGCAAGGTAAGAATTGAGATCATTGCCATCCCCGCGACAAAAGCTCTCCTTCTGCCCCTCAAATCGACGAATGCCCCGACAGGGAGAGCGCTGAAACCCTCCACTGCAGGATAGAGAGCGGTGACGATTCCTGCAAGAGAAGACTGTGTCGCTGGAATGTTAAGGTAGATGGGGAAGATTATGAGAATTGACCCGAAGCCTATCCTGGTCAAGAACACGGAGACGTAGAGGATTGAGAGTGTCCCGAGTTTTGCCAGCCAGGATGGACCTTTCACCGACTATTTTCCCGCATCTCCCGTACCGGCGGCGTTTATCGGCTTTGTCTAACCGTTCTCAATGATAGTTTCTATTCCACTCTCAAGTGGAAAGCTTAATTCCATCATTCGATTTTTCGACAGTCGCCGAGGCTTGCCGAGGTAGCTCAGCCTGTTCCTTGAACAAGGAGGCTTGGGAGAGCGCCCGGCTGAAGATTCAACTGTCAGAAACCGGGTTGGCGGTCAAGACTCGATCGGCCCATTCGCAGGTTCAAATCCTGCCCTCGGCACCACTCAATCCCTAACCGACAAGTATTCCGTCGCCCGGAACGAATACAAGCCTCGCAACATCCGTGTTCTCTTCATCGCGGAGTCTCCCCCCTCCTCTGGAGGATACTTCTATTTTGAGAAGACTATTGGAAAGGATCATCTGTTCCGCGAGACGATGAAGGCTCTAGAGTTCTGGCCCATTAGTCGTCCGATGCGGAAGGGTTGCGACAAAAGTTCGATGCTCGAAGAGTTTCGTTCATTAGGTTATTTCCTCATAGATGTTTGCGAATTTCCAGTCGACAAGCTGCGACCAAGAGAAAGAAGGATCTCAACCATTCGAGGAGCGCTAACTCTGCCAGGTCGAGTCGGTGCGCTTTGTCCGGATCGAATATTGATAGTGAAGAAGACTGTTTTCAAGCCTGCGATTCAAGCCTTGAGCAAGACAGGTTTCGCGGGCAGAGTACTGAACACTGAACCGTTGCCCTTCCCAAGCCACGGTAACCAGAAAAAATATCGAACCATGTTGCGACGACTAGTGAAGAAGAGACTAGAGGGGACGAGTTGAAACATCTTGGCTACGGCTGACGTCATAACTTTCGATTGCTACGGAACGTTGATCGACTGGGAGGAGGGAATCCGAAAAGCGTTCCACAACGCGATTTTGAAGACTGGAGGAGACCCCGGTCTGGAGTCCAAGGCCTCCCAAGCTTACGAAGAGGAAGAGCGCAAGATCGAGAAAGAGAAACCCCATATTCTCTATCGAGACGTTCTGTCAAAGACTAGTCTCGCTGTCTCCAGAAAGATTGGCTGGAAACTTCCAGAAGCCGATTCGACGTTCTTGGCAAGAGAGCTTCCCAACTGGACTCCGTTCCCAGACACTAACCCCTCGTTGGCCAAAATCGCGAGACGGCATACTCTTGGGATTCTGTCAAACGTGGACAACGATTTACTGTCGGGAACTGTCAGGCATTTTACGAGCCCCTTCGAGATCAAGGTCACAGCGGAGAACGTCAGATCCTACAAGCCGGCGTTCGGACATTTCGAGGAGGCTCGAAGAATCATCGGAGATAGAAGCTGGGTTCATGTGGCTGGCAGCCAGTACCATGATATTGAGCCTGCAGTCAAGCTCGGGATCAGAGCGGTCTGGGTAAACCGAAAGAACGTTCGTCCAACAAGGAACTATTCCGAGAAGCAGGTCTTGGAGGTGAAGGATCTCACTGAGCTGGTCACCGAACTCGATGCGTAATTGTTTTCAGGTTTCTAAAACCGAATGGGATTTAAGCGTGCTCATCCCGAGATAGAAACAGCTATACCGTATGCAAATCATCAGACCACTAATTCGCATCATCGTCCCCATTGTTGGAGCCCTCGTTCCCCTCCTGTTTCTCTCCGGTTCCTATTCCCCACTGGGATCCTCCGCTCTAGGGTCCTACCTCCCGAATGTATTGGGCAAGGAGAGCGCACTCTACACATCCTTGAAAGATTCTTTTGGAACCAACCTTCCGGTCGGTGTTCTCCCCTTCGGAACGGCGGGCGTAACGGGGATCGTCCTCTACCAAGTTGTACAACGGGCCTTAGGCGGGATTACCCGAGCGACATACTCCGCTCCTAAGATTGACCCCTCGCAGATGATGCGTTCCATGCAAGGAGCGATGCCCTGGATAGGTGCGCATGGAGCCGTTCCGCGAAGCCTCCCGCCGGACATGACAAACGCACAGTACACAATACTCTCGACACTCCGAGGGGGACGCCGAAAACCCAAGGACATTGCAAAGGCTCTCTCTATGGACAAGAAAGAAGTTGAAAGAGAGACAGCTATTCTCAGAACGAACGGTTGTCTGACGAAAAACAACTTGCTGACAACCAAGGGACTAAGCGCTCTCTCCTAATCGCCCTTTACCCGACTCGGCATCATGGAGACGAGCACTAGTTCGGATTTCCATTCCTCAAAGCGAGGGCGTGCCGGACTGGGACGAGAATCCAGTCTTCCCACCTTTGCATAAACTGTCTCTCAAGTTTTCGTACAAGAGCCTCCTCACCGTATCGGCTCATGCTCCTCTGCTGAAACTTCACATGTAGAATTTCATGTATCATGGTCGAGACTGCACTCTCAGAAATCTCCTGGAGAAGCTTCAGCTTTCGTTGAGATAGACTCTCAATCCCTGCACGGAAAAAGTCTAGGCCTTCCGAGCGAATCCATTCTTTGGGTATCCTTAGAGGATAGAGGCTAATCTGCGATGCTGATTCGCTATAGCTTCCATGGAGAATCCGGTTCTGTCGCCCGCGGAATGTCCGTGCGGGAAAGACCATGACCCGGATATCGACCGGCCTGTTGGTCGCTATTCGCTCGGTGGAGACAACATGATGGATTCTCTCCGTCACGTTTTGATTCTGGATTAGTTGGACCACGAAGTTAGCGTAGTCGTAGTAGAACGTCTTCTCCTTCACCGTATATTTTGCGAGAAGAGCTGGTGGTGGGTTGGCAATCCTCACGTCCACCTCGGGCGTCCAATCTGCTCTGGACGTTAGTCCGACTTCTTGGTACATAGGATACTCAGAAACTGTCCATCATGGAGCCTTTAAGTCTCAAAGACACAATCGTGAGATACTATGGCAACTTCGATGGCCAACCTGAACATCGAGTCGACTCTCAAGCTAAACAACAATGTGCGAATACCGATCTTAGGCTTAGGAGTCTACCGGACTCCTCCCGGAAGAGTAACACAGAACGCTGTAAAGTTCGCCCTGAGCATTGGATATCGGCACGTTGACACCGCACGGATCTACGGCAACGAGGCAGACGTAGGAGAAGCGGTTCGGAAGAGCGGTGTTCCTCGAGAACAGTTGTTTGTGACCACGAAACTCTGGAACGCAGACCAAGGCTACGATTCCACCCTCCGAGCATGCGAAGCCAGTCTCAAACGACTAGGATTCGACTATCTAGATCTCTATCTAATCCACTTCCCAGTCCCAGAAACTCGCAAAGAATCCTGGAAAGCAATGAAGACGCTTCTCGAGAAAGGAAAATGCCGGGCTATCGGAGTCAGCAATTTCACCATTCCTCACCTGGAAGACTTGCTTGAGGAGCACGAGCTGGTGCCGGCAGTGAACCAGGTCGAATTCCATCCGTTTCTCTACCAGAAAGAGTTGCTGGAGTATTGTCAGAGAAAAGGCATCCAAGTAGAGGCCTACAGCCCGCTGGCTAGAGGAGAGAAACTGAAGCATCCACGATTAACCGCGGTCGCAGCAAAATACTCGAAGAGTCCAGCCGAGCTAATGATACGATGGGGCCTACAACATAGTCTCGTCGTGATACCAAAGTCGACGAGAGAGGATCGGATTCGTGAAAACAGTCAGGTGTTCGACTTCGAGATCTCAGCAGAGGACATGCGATCATTGGATTCTCTCAATGAGGATCTGAGACTCAACTGGGACCCGACGAACATACCCTGACTGAAACCTCTGGATTTCCGCAGAGCAGTTCGGATTGTCTAGGCTAGAACTTTGAGCCGCACGAGCCGCAGAACTTTGACCCCTGACTGCTTATCTGTCCACACTTTGAGCATCTGATTCCCACTGAGGCTGCAGCGACTGGAGTCTGCATTGCCGCCGGAACTCCTCCAGCCGGAGCCATCCCCGCATAACCTGTAGAGAATGGAGTCTGGTATCGAGCAATATTCGACCTAATGATTCCGTAGGCCTTCTCGGCTTCAGAATTCGGAAGGTCATTCAAGCTCAATGGATCACCGCCGAATCGTAGCTGGCATCTCACCGTTGAACGGAGCACGCCCTTGTCCAGAACAGCATTGGCAACGTCCGTGTATGAGAAGTCTGTAAAATCCCTCTTCAAACGCAGATCGTGGGGATGTCTTAGAATGATCCGTTCGTTTGTCAGAACGACGGAGTCGACGCTTATCTTTGGGTGATAGATTTTCTGCTGAATGAAGAGTTGTACTGTTTCACCGGGGCCCAGGATGCGAGTAACATCCTCTGGAACATTACCCATCATACTACACGTCCGAATCGTCCAGAGCGTTCAGGAAATAAGGGCGTTTAGTACCCGGCATCAATTGGGCAGAGTTCAGACCTTCGCGACGGCCGCAGGCGCGCCTGGCTCCTCATCTTTAACAACCTCGACTTTGCCGCCCTTCCATCGATCTTCTAGCCAGTGTCCCGCATAGTTCTCTTCTCGAGGTATCCATTCCAGCTTCACGGCGCTCATCTTCTTCATCAAGGCCTTCACATTCTCACAGAGCTGACGTAGCTTCACATCGGTCACTTCGTAGCTGCCTTTTACCTGGTTGACAATGAGCATAGAGTCGGAGTGGATCTTGATCGGTTCTGCACCCTTCCCTGATGCCTCCCCTGTAACTCCCCACTTTGACTCGATTATGCCGAGAGCCTTCAACAGGGCAACGTACTCTGCTTCGTTGTTGGTCCGATCCCCTATCTCCTCCCAGCGTATCTGGAAAGCAGAATTAGGCTTCTCCTTGTACGCAACCACGATCTTCGCCCGTCGTGGAAGTGTCTTCTGCTCGTTACCCATGCTCTGTCCATCTACATAGAATACTGGCAAGTATCGTCTATCCTAGAAGGTCCATCCGAACATTCGCATGATTATGGGGGTTACGTCGGCCTCTATGAGCCCTGCTATCAAGAACAGTGGAGCAAGCCCAACTACAACATAGACGGTCTGCCGGAGTGTACGTGAAAGGTAATCGTCCGACCCAGCGGAGAGAGTCTCTTCAGCGCTATTCCTCGGGATGGTGCCACCGAATAACCTCCTCATCGCCGCGTAGCCCAGTTTGATTCCCATCGATCCCGCCAAGATTAACGAAGGGATCTCTATGACACCATGAGGTAGAATGGCAGCCAATAACATGGTCAGTGTCGATAGTGGGACTAGTAGTCCTAGGATGAATCCGTTGAAAAGTATTGTCGCAAAGCTGGGCGCGCCGAAACCTATCCCTGCAAGCCCAGTACCAATTGATACTAGCCAGTTGTTTAGGAAAATGTCAGCTCCCAGGACGGGCGGAAGGACTTGCGGAAAGACGACATTTGGGTTTCCCCTCCCCGAGACATATCCCGTACTCAAGAGGAAGCTTTTGACGCCGTTGATAGAGACATAGTCCCCGAGAAAAACGCCTAAACCAAATGCGAGAAAGGAAAGGAGATGGAAGGGCAGGTTTCTCGGGCCGATTGTGAATCGTCCCACTTCGACCAGTCCTGCTCTGATCTTCATCCATGCTACTTTGGGAAGTCGTCTGGATATGTCATGCCAGATCGGGTCTGATAATTCGAACGACATTTCTGAAACGTTCGGTTTGGAGTAGTAGTAAATCATAGTTTTGGTTGAGTGTAAAACGGGGGTTAGAAAGAGGCTGAGGATGGCAGCAATTAAGGACGAGAGTGGCAATCCGATGGCGCTTGTTAGAGGAACTACCACGACCGTTAGCAAAATCAGGAATAGCACTCGGACAATAGAGTAACTGAGAGTGGCTCCAAAATTGTGGCTGGCTGCTCCGAAGCTGTTCTTGATTGCTCGCAGACCAGACACGTTGTCAATGACGACCGCAGGGTAGGAGTAGACTGTGAAGATCGCTATGATTAGGGATGCAATAAGCGCAAACTCCAAGAGAATGGACGAGGCGACTAGTCCGATGAGACCTGCGACCGATGCCGAATTCAGGGCGGATGCAATGAAGACTGAGAATGTGATAACGAATGGAGCCCAGGTGATCAAATTGGAAAGGAAGAGCGTCCAGGCCATAGCTCTCCACCGAACGGACCCGTGCCGGACAACAGACCCGACCGTAGCCTTATCGTTATTCCAAGCATCTAGATAGATGCCATACTCGGAGGAGTAGACGAATCCCCCTCCCAGAATCGCTGTCAGCAAGTACGCTACAACCGCAACCCCTATGATCGGTGTTAGGAGAGGAGTGTAGGATGAGCTGAACAGGAGATTTAGGAGGAGGCTGGGTGTAAGCCCACCCGAGCTGATCTGCGTTAGGAATGCCGATAGTGTTCCTTCGGTCGCTAGAACACTCACGAATATTATCGCGCCAGTTGTGAGGATCGATTGCTCGATCACCGTGATGGCGCTCCCAAGCATGCTCGGAACAATTATGGCAGGATGTTTTCTCCATGTCCAGTACGACCTCTCGAAGATTCTGTCGAAGAATATTCTTTTTGCTCCCCGGAGCGGACTCTGCACCATCTGTCAGGCTGCCCTCCTGCCGCCCGCCGTTGATTCCGGGAATCCTCGGAGCAACTCGGGTTCAAGCGTCGAATGGTCCCTGAAATGAGCAGCCTCTCCGATGATCATGACGTATAACCACGATAGCGCCACGATTCCGAGGGTAAAGGCACTGGCAAGCAGGTAGGCCATGCTATTCCTCAGATCTGGAAGGCGGCTATTCGGCTGTGACTGACGGCGTCCCTCTGCTGCGAGCGTCCGGCCCAGATCTTCAAACAGAATTCTCTCCATTCGCCCGTGAGCGTTCGAAGACTCGGTCAGTAAGTACAGGGCGACCATGAGAAAGACCCATCCGACGTACGGAACGAGCACGAGCAGCGACCACAGGAACGCGCTGTGCTCGTGCGATCGCTCTAGAAGGTTTGAGAAGTCGTGCTCGGTAGCACTCAGAGGCAAGAGGACCCCCAAGTTCTCGGGGGCGGTTCTCGACTGGATCTCTCTGAGCGCCTGCCATGCGATTTCTTGTTCCCTGGCCGAATGCTTATTTTGTCGATTGATGAGACTATACACGAGAAACGAAAGACCAGTCGAGGCCGCGAACGCCAGAGTTCCGATCAATCCAAGCGATTGTCCAATGGTGAGGAGTGGCAGTGAGACACTATAGTGGGAGCTAATGGCGAAGAGAATCCAGAGAATGTAACTGGCAATCGCGAGGAGTATCCATCTGGAGCCAACTCGGACGTCAGTCTTGAGTCGCAATTGGACTAGCGTGGAAAGCTTGTCGACTCCAGCACCGAGGCTCATTCGCGTGGACTCCCAACTTGGTTCCCAAACACTTGAGCGGGAGAAGGTTCGGCGATCTTGTGTTCGATGAATGATTGCTTCCGGATTCCTGGGTTAGACATTCAACAGGCCTGCAATTTTTCTAGAGCTGAGTGATGGAAACTACATCGCGGGAGGAGCAGGGGGAGGAGGCGCCGCTGGCGTGGGAGACGAAGAGAGCGCTGGCGAGACTTGGGCCATAACGGTGTCCTCGATTATCATCTGTTGCCGAAAATGGTTGTTGGGGTCTGACACCAGAACGTAGACCCAGTAGACGGCGAAGATGCTGCCGGTTATCAGAGTTAGAACAAAGTACAATGCGAAGCTTCGATCCGGAACGGGCGAGGTCCGGTATGGAAGATTGATTGGAACTCCCAACGCGTAGAATGTACGGACGAGGTCTTGGACGAACGCGTCCTCCCTCCGTTCGTGTATGTAAAAGTCCTTCATCAAGAAGTATCCAGCGTAGAACAATCCTGCACCGAAACCGAAACTTAGAATCGCCCAGAGGGTAGCGTTCTTCTCCAACTCGTCCAGCCTTGCTTCTCGTAGATTCCGATCCAGGTTGTTGATGAGAACTGAAACATCAGTGCTCTTCTTGGACGATAGTTCCCTCGCAACGCTCACGAGATCCTCGTAGAGAAGGAATTGTCGGTTGAAATGCAAGTTCCGCCTTTTTACTAGCCTGAAGATCATTATTGCCAAGAGTATTATCAGCAGGAAGTAGCCCAAGTAGAACAGACTAAGCAGCCCGAAGAAGCCGAGTGCCACAGTTGTTCCCGTGCCTGGAGTCGGGGTCGTTCCTGTGCCTCCGAGTGCAGAGGCTAATATCGCTATGAAGGCAACAATCAATCCCACGCCTATTATTATGGGTAGTAGCGGCACTACTGCCCAAGCTCCTGACATTTGTTTGTCAGTTTCAAGCCTAGTTCTGAGGTCGCGTCTGAAATTCTCGAGAGGAATGCTCAAGTCTCGCGGACACTAGATTTGATGAGAATCTCATCTTTCTATTTAAGAGAATTGATAATCCAGCTGATTATTGGAGGCAAGAGAGAAGTCTCTCACTATCGGTTGCTGGCCGCAATCTCCGCCAGTCTTTAAATGACCGCGAACATTCGGGGCAATTGTGCGGCCGTGGTCTAGCCTGGTCTATGATATCAGCCTGCCAATACAGCGTTCAGCAGAACGCTGACGACCCGGGAGGCCGTTTCCAAGCGGCCCGGGAGTTCAAATCCCGGCGGCCGCACCAAAAACTTCTTTCAAATCAATACAGGTCCAAGTCTAGATTGGAGATCTGATCAGGCCGCCGTCAATCGGAATCATTGCACCGTTGATGTAGCTCGCTTTGTCGCTAGCCAGGAACGCTACTAGATTGCCGACCTCTTCAGAAGTCCCATAACGTCCGAGAGGTACATCTAGAAGGACTTGTTTCATCGCCTCATCAACCGTTTTTCGGGTTCTCGATGAGACATCCGTCGCGATTTCCCTCTGACGGTCAGTGAGAATGTGGCCCTGCATGATTCCGTTTGAAGTGATGCCCTTTTCTCCATACTCGGTGGCTAGGGACTTTGAGAGACCTGCTAGGCTGAGCCTTACTGTGTCTGACAAGAGAAGATTTGGAATGGACTGTCGGAGTGTGGTCGAGGTTATGAACACGAGTCTTCCCCACTTCTTCCGTTCCATCCCTGGAACAACCAGTCTTGTTAGCCAAATGGCGCTCATCAAAAGCAGCTTCACACCCTCATCCCAGTCAGCCTCACTTAGTTCATTGAAGGTTCCAGGCTTAGGCGGTCCAGTATTGTAGGCTAGAATTTCCACGGGACCAAACTTCGCCGCGGAATTCTTTACCAGCTGGTCGACTTGGTCATTGACCGTTAGATCGGCGCTGAGCGAGTACACATCTCGATTACCAGTCTCACGCACGATCTGGTCCTTCGCTCGAGAGATTGAATCAGTGCTCCTGGATGAGATTACGGTCTTACAGCCTTCAGACGCCAGGACCTTTGCCACGCCAAAGCCTATCCCTTTACTCGCCGCCGTGACGAGCGCAACTTTGCCTTTTAGTCCGAGTTCCATACTCAAAACTGGGACACGTCCTAGCTTATCATTGAATCCTTCGCGATGAGCCGGGTTGTCAATTTGAGAGAAGACGTATAATCGAGGAATAGGCAATTCGTTGGTTGAACGTGTCGAACCGATCTGCCGTTTATCGCGAAGAGCTCGGCGCTAGGCTGGACCCAGGCAAGAGCCCTCTATCCTACTCGGACCCCGAGGAGGAATACTGGACAATCAAGAGAACAGTGGGACTTGCCGACATATCCAATGTAGGCCGGTTAAGAATTACCGGCAAAGATCGCGTCTCCTTCCTCAACGGCCTTCTTACAAATGATGTTTCACAATTGAAAGAAAACAGCGGACAACGCTCAGCTCTGCTCAACTCTAAGGGACGCGTCCTAGCTGACCTCCACCTCTACGCTCAAACAGACAGTTTGCTCATCGACACTGGCGAGTCACCCGCTTCAAACGTGAAGGAGATCCTAGACAGGTTCATCATCACTGAAGATGTTCAGATCAACGACTCTACCTCGGACCTTGTCCAGATGACCGTTCAAGGACCAAAGAGCTCGGAGGCGATCAAGCAAGTTCTCGGAACCGACGCGTATGATCTCAAGCAATTCGAACAGAGAGGCCTTGGACCGAGCACGATCATTGCCCGAGACAGAACTGGACAGTCCGGCTACGACATAATTCTGCCCGACCTAGAAGCAGAACCGGTATGGCATGGCTTCCTCCTAAACGGAGGAGAGATCGGCCTAAACCCAGTAGGTTCACAAGCACTGGAGATTCTTCGCCTAGAGGCAGGATACCCAAAGTATGCGGCTGACATGGACGAGAACACGATTGTACTGGAAGCGGGTTTTAAGGACGCCCTCAACTTCACTAAAGGCTGCTACCTAGGCCAGGAAGTCGTTGCTCGAGCAACTCACATCGGACGGGTGAACAAACAGCTGGTAGGATTGGAAATAGAAACCAAGGACTCTGTCCAGCCTCGTTCCAAGCTGATGAGTGATGGTCGGGAGGCCGGTTTCATCACGAGCGCAGCCTTCTCGCCGGGACTTGGAAGGGTGGCGAGTCTAGGCTACGCCAACCGGGAATTTGCGAAAGAAGGGACGAAGTTGAATGTGCAGACTGGTCAGACTAGTTTGTCTGCTGTGGTAACGAGGATCGTCTAGTTCTTCGCTTTCGACTGGAAGCAAGGCAAGTGCCAAGCCTCTAACTGTGAGGCTGATGATTTTCGGAACACGACCTTCTGCGTATCGTACGATATGCTCTTGCGACAGCCAATGCAGAAGTTTCCAGCTATTTTCGGAGTGTTGCTGATTGTAGCTTTCATGTTTTCTGATTCTTGGCCGAGCTGATTCTTCTTTGAGTCGATGTATCCCTTGAACGCAACAACTTCCTGGCTGCCAGGATTGACTTGCAACAGTTCATTGATTGATTCCTCGGCTTCGGAGAGAATTCCGACAATCTCCTGAAACTTTCCCAATAGCTGGCTCGTCATCGCCCCATCTACCATCAAGGCGCCGTTTCCTAGTGGCTGGATTACTTTCGGAAATGAACTCAGCTCACTGCTCATCGTGTCTGCGATTTTGTAGCCGAAGTAAGCTTTGAGAAACATGAGCCCTTCGGACGCAGGGTGAGCGTTAAGCCCATTCTCGACGATGTCGAGTGCGGAAGGAAAGTTGGAGTTTTGAGCCTCGTGCATGGCAGGCTCGACAAAGTGCTTGTACTCCTCGGGCGAGCACTTCAACGGAACGTCGAAGCCGCCTTCCGCCACGTGCAATGGCTAATCGTATCATTCAAGCCTGCATCGAAAAAATAGTTTCCGTGCCCTTAGGACAAACCGAACAGTACTACAGCCACACGTGGAGTCTCCACCAAGAATCGGTGAAGACCAACTAGTCTACCGAACGCCTTCTCGGAACTTCTCTTCCAGAGTCTTCAGCTCGCCATGCTCCTTTACCCGTATCTTAGTGTCCATGCTGAAGCTCAGACCTACTCGTCGAAGAAAAGAGTAGAGCTCTTCTCCGGACACGGGTCCCTTCAGTCTGCCCGACTCGATCATACGGGCAAGGTTCTCTTCAATTATTCCAACCTCTTTCGGATAGTATCTCCTCGCTGTCTCCAGCACCTCAGCTCCCCTCCCCGTCAGTATTTTCTGGATAACCTCACGGGGACTCAACTTGGGCGCCTCCACCGTAACAGACGTAGGTTTCTCCTGAGAGAGAATCATTTTCTTCCGTAGTTCGAGCGCCCTCTTTTGGCGTAGCAGCTCCATCTCTGAAGACATTTTCGTTGTACTTGAGAGATGATCGGGTCTGCCGTCTAAATAAGGGCTAGTTTTCCTAGAACCTCACTGTTCCGACAGCTTTCTCATAATCGTAGAGTGCCCTTCCCACAACAGTCCAAGCCTCCAGTCTTCTACGATCAATTCGAAACTTGCTTGGGATCGTTTTCATTGTCTGGTCTGAGAAGTGGCCGACAGGAAACCCGCCCACGATTAGTACGGGCAGTTTTGCTTCGTGAAGTTCTGCCGCAATCGATTCCATAGGTTTCGGGGATCCCAGCGTGGTCAAAGCTACCGTAGCATCCCGAGAGATTTTGCTCAAAAGATCCTTCAAGGATTCCTTCCTGAGCTTCATCAATGGTGGCCCGGAGGGCGGGACCACGGAGTCTTGGTACAATTGTTCGACTAGTGCGGTGAACCGGTCAGTGTTTCTGGGAAGACGGGCGCGAGGGTTAATCGTGATAACATGGTCGTCGCGTGTGTGTACGAAGCAAGTTAGTTGATTGTCGGAGTTTAGCGGGGACCCCAGCGCTAGGAGAAGAGAGAAGTGAACAATGTCCGGTCGGCCCCTGCCTACTCCAGCTTTGCCGAGACGCAGAATGGCTGAATGGTGATAGCTTTGGTCCAGGATCAGTTGGTGCGGGTCCTTTTTCTTCCTCTCTGCCCATTTCTGTATGGCTGGATGGCGCGCGATTTCATTAGGGACGAGTTCGACGGAGGACTCTGCAAGAACCAGTGTCAGCAATGACGATCACACGTGCGACCGATCTTCAGACTAGGTAATGAGCTTCATGGGCAGCAAGAACGCTAGGCGAAACTATGGCAAGACTCGTGCCGCTGTTGCTTCGGTAGCTACTGAAAGATTTCAGATTCTCCTAGATCAAGCAAAAAAGATGGCTTTGACTGACGAGAAGCTGTCACGACGCTATGTGAGCCTGGCTCGGAAGATATCGTCAAGGACAAAAGTTAGGATTCCAGGAGAATCGAAAATGTATCTGTGCAAGGGTTGCGGTCTAGCCCTCGTCCCGGGACATAATGCAAAGGTTCGATTGCATGCACACACGACTGGAATTGTGATCAGTTGCCTGTCATGTGGTGCGGTGAAAAGATACCCAGTCAACGCCAGGATCGTGGCCGAGAAGGACCCCGCGCGATGAATCCTTATATTGCTCAGTCCTTCCCGTACGCGAAGAAAAAATTCCAGCAAGCATGAGGACCCTTTAGTATGCCCACAGCCTTCGAAGTTCCGGCCAACGAACTAATCGACCGACTAGCAAAGCATCTGAAAGAGAACGTTTCAGAGATCTCCCCACCGACTTGGTCCGAATTCGCAAAGACTGGTGCCCACAAGGAGAGACCTCCCCAGGATCCCGACTGGTGGTACGCTCGTTGTGCCTCGCTTCTTAGAAAATTGTACGTTCATGGTCCAGTAGGAGTAGCACGTCTGCGAGTACAGTATGGTGGGAATGTTGGAAAGGGAAATTCGCCCGAACATCACGGACGAGCCGGAGGATCGGCTATCAGGGAGCCACTTCAGCAGCTTCAGAAAGCCGAGCTTGTCGCTATAGAGGGTAGGAAGGGTCGAAAGCTGACGAAGCAAGGTCTCACACTGTTGAATCGTACTTCTGCCGAGGTCGCTAAAGAATTGAAAGCTAGGCCCCGAGAGGCCCCGAGCTAAATGTCGGGAGAAGACTACTCCGACGAAGAACTCGAAGAACTGCGGCGACGCAGAATGGCCCAGCTGCAACGGGCCGGCTCAGAGGACCAACGGCGGGCTCAAGCCCAGCAACAAGTAGAGAGACAGAAACAAGCAATAATCAGAAAGATCCTCACACCCGAAGCAAGACAACGACTCACAAACATCAGAATGGTAAAACCAGAGTTCGCGGAAGAACTGGAAATGCAACTCATACAACTAGCCCAATCAGGAAGACTCCAGAGTCAAGTAACCGATGAACAGCTAAAGAGGACCCTGGTCCAGCTCCAAGGCCAGAAGAAAGAGATCAAGATCAGGAGAGGCTAGCCATGGCACGACATAAACCATCAGGGAAGAAGAAGCATCTCTCCCACGCGCTCAAGCAAGCCCAACCGGTGCCTTCATGGGTCGTAGCCAAGACTGAGGGAACAGTTAGACGAACTCCGAAGCAGAGACACTGGAGAAAGACAAAGATCAAGGTGTAGACGCTCACGAGCAAAGAGAAGAAACCCAAGAAAAAGGCTAAGGCCGAAACAAAGGAGAAGACGGTCAAGACAACCAAAAAGAAAGACGATTCTCTCGTCGAGAAACCAGAAGAAGTCACGGCTCCAAAAGAAGAGATCGAGGAAAAGCCCGAGGGCATCACTGAAGAAGCAAAGACAGACGTCGAGGCTCCTGAAGCGCCAGAATCCCCTGCTGAGCCAGAGGAACCCGAGGAAGAGGAGCTGGAGATCGTCGAGGAAAAATTCTATGATCTCAATCTCCGACGAATATGGAACGCTCCAAGAGAGAAACGGACTCCAAGGGCCGTTCGATTCCTACGCGAGTTCGTATCGCAACGGATGAAGACAACCGAAGTCCTCCTCAGTGAGGAGACCAACAGTATGCTCTGGCAGCGAGGAATAAGCAAGCCTCCCCGCAAGATCCGCGTCAGAGTCGTGAAGGACAAGGACGGGAGAGTCATAGTCTTTCCGGGCGAGGGAAAGAGTCGTGCCAGTGATACTGTCTGACATCTTCGGAGACCCTAACGTAGGAATATTCTCCTTCGCCAACGAGAAAATCGCAGTCCTACCAGCAGGAACCTCCAACGGCAAGCTTGCCAGCTTCAAAGAAGCACTAGGCATAGAGGCATACGGAATAGGCGTTGCCGACTCAAGACTCGTCGGAATCTATCTAAGCGGCAACTCGAATTCTATTCTGATGCCCTACATCGCAACCGATGAGGAAATCTCCAAACTAAGATCAACAGGCGCTCGGGTCACGATCATAGACGAGAGACGAACAGCTCTCGGAAACATCATCCTCTGCAACGACTATGGAGCGGTGGTAGACCCGCGTCTGAAGCCAAAGACAGTATCTGCGATTGAGAAGGCTCTGAAAGTTCCCGTGAAGACAGCCACCATCGGAGGACTACCCCAGATAGGGTCTCTGGCAACAGCCTCAAACAAAGGAATCCTCGCAAACCCAATAATAGAAGAATCCGAGAAGAAACACATCTCGGAGGCTTTGGGCGTTCCAGTCTCGGTCGGAACTGTCAACTCCGGCGTTCCATACCCAAGGTCGGGAATCGTCGTAAACTCCAAGGGTGCAGTAGTAGGTTCGCACACCCTCGGCGCAGAGCTCTTAGCCCTCAGCAGCGTCTTCCAGACGGATTAGGTTAAGTACCGCCAAACACTCCAAACGACCGTTTACGACGAGCCGTTACCCATGAGCGAAGTCAAGCTATACAAAATCACCGGTGATCTCCGCAAGAGAGGCGACAAACTCCACTTTACCAAAGAGATCAAGGCCCTCAAGAAGGAACATGCTCTTCAGAGCCTCTACGCGGACATGGGTAGCCGACACAAAGCCAGAAAGTTCGACATTGCCATCAAATCCATTGAAGAGATCACTCAACCTGGGGAGAGTGTCTAGTGTCTACTGCCAGAAGGCAAATCAGTCCAAGACAAGTCGCCCCTCCGAGACAACCAGCTCAGCAACCCAGCATCGACGACCAAATGCGCCAGATACTGGTAGAAATACGGTTTCTCGAAAACTCAGCACGAGTCCTCCAGTCCAGACTCGACCTCATAACGGGAGCACTCTCCGAGACCCTCACAGCAATCTCTACACTTGAAGGAACAAGAGGAAAGTCTGTAGACACCGAGACTCTGCTGCCGATCGGATCTGGTAGTTTTGTCAAGGCGAAACTCGCGGATGCTCAGAACATCGTCATCGGCGTCGGAGCCGGAGTCTGCATAGAGAAGCCTCTCGAAGATTCAATGAAGGATCTACGATTAAGATCAAGTGAACTGGAGAAGGCGAGGGTCAGCGTCACCCAACAGCTAAGCCAGGTCCTAAACCAGGCCGAAGACTATCGGGCACATCTCAGCGATATGGCCAGGAAGAAGGGCGGTGGACCGGTAGAGATTGTTTGACAGGCTCAAAGCACAATTCTCCAACTTCTACGATCGAATCGCAAAGACCGAACTGAAAGGCAAAGACCTCGACAACGTCCTAGACCAGTTTCAACTGTCACTCATCGAGAACGACGTTGCAGTATCAGCCGCTGATTTCGTCAGCAACCAACTGAAAGAGAAACTTAGGGACGTTCAATTCGCCAGATTCACAGATCCCCGCGCACGAGTCAAGGTCATCCTTCAAGAGGTTCTCCTCTCGCTCCTGCAGAGAGCGGGCCAGCTCGACATATTCGCGCTGATAGACAAGAAGAAGAGCATCGGAGAACCCGCCGTCCTGGTCTTCATAGGAATCAACGGAACGGGAAAAACGACCAGCATCGCTAAACTGGCGCACGTGCTTCAGAAGAGGGGTCGAAGTGTGATTCTGGCCGCGAGCGACACGTACCGATCAGGGTCCATTGAACAACTCGAAGAACATGCTCGTCGTATTGGAGTTCGGGTAATCAAGCATCAATACGGGGCGGATCCCGCCGCGGTTGCGTTTGATGCAGTGAACTATGCGAAGGCTCACAGGATGAACGCGGTTCTGATAGATACTGCGGGACGGATGCAGAACAACAAGAATCTTCTAGAAGAGATGCGCAAGATCGTACGGGTGACAAACCCAGATCTCACGATTCTAGTAGTAGACGCTTTGACAGGTAATGACGCTGTGGAACAGGGAAGAGTCTTCTCGGAGGCCGTCAAGATTGACGGGATCATTCTAGCAAAACTTGACGCAGACGTGAAGGGAGGAAGCGCGATCTCATTATCATACATAATGGGAAAACCAGTCGCTATGGTCGGCACTGGACAAAAATACGATGATCTCGAACCGTTCCAAGCCGAAGCTATCGTGAAGAACCTAATCGGCTAGGAACATAGGAGGCGCTCGTAAGCTCCTCTTGCCGGCTAGGGGCGTTGGCTACTTTGAAGGCATTTCGAGAGGTATGGAGAGCTTTGGCTGGATCTGTTGCTTGATCTCGTCGACAGTTGGGAATCGTCCTTGTTGTTTCCTTGAAAAGATCAATTGACCGTCAAGCACAATGTCGAAAATTCCGCTATCCGCTGGTTTCAGTGCCACAGTGAGTTTCTTGTTTAATGGCATCCCGTACTCTGCCAAGAGTTGATTTACCAATTCAACAGCTCTCGGTTGATGGCCACAGGGCTGGCAGTAGGTTATTTCCAAATCCACCATGTCTATTGCCTTGCAGTCTAGTCCTCAGAGGGCGATTTAAATCTGGTTTCTAGCTCTCCGATGATATTTGCTTCCAGAAGTGATCCTGCATCATGGAATATCGCGCAGGCGCTCGTAACGAAGTTTGGGTTTGAGCGTGAACCTACTCAAAGGATCGAAACCTACTCGAAGGGAAACGTCCGTCTGTCGGCCCTTGAAAAACTGGGGATATACATAGAACCCAGCGAGATTCCGTCTGATGTCGCCACTGCAATTTTCGTCTCAAAGCATGTGAGCGCATCTGGCCGAGCAGCCCTGACTGTTCACACAACCGGCAACTTGACGAAAGAAGCCAAGTTTGGAGGAAACCCCGGGGAAGTCTCCCACGTAGATCCGTCAATCATTCGGCGCACCCTGAGAGCTCTCAAGGCTGGAGTGTCGCAAGCAGGGATCCCCATCGAGGTAACGATGGAGGCAACTCACCACGGCCCGACCAGCCTCTCGATGCCCGTTTGTTTCGTTGAAATTGGTAGTGGAGAGAAAGAATGGACAGACCCGGTCCTGGGAGAGATTGCAGCCAACGCGGTGATGTCCGCTATCACTGACGCCGAAGAGACCCGCCCGACTGCTGTCGGGTTCGGAGGAACACACTACTCAGCTAAGCATACCCGGATCTGTATGGATGGAGATTATGCAATCGGTCATCTTGTGTCAAGTCATTCGTTTGATGGCGGGGTATCGGACCGGGTGATTAGCGATACTTTCGGAAAAACGGTCGGCTCGTGCAACACGGCGATAGTCGATTGGAAAGGGCTTCACAGCAACGACAGGCGTAAACTCATAGCCAGTCTAGAAGCAGCTGGCCGTCAGATTGTTAGATGCTGATATCGTATAGTTAAATAGGGAAGGACGACCGGCGCTTTGCGATAAGATAATCGAGGGCTTGTAAATGGGCGCCAGGACCTTCATACAATCGGCTCGTAGACTGTTCCACGTTGCCCAGAAACCGGATTGGGAAGAGACAGCGCTCCTGATCAAGATTAGTCTGATTGGGGTTGGGATTGTCGGAGGGATAGGGTTCGTTATCAGAATCCTGTTCTGGCTGGTAGGATTGTACAACCTGCCTGCAAGCCAGGCTGGCCATTGAAAGGAAACTAACGAAAATGGCAACGACGACCCAGAAAACATCGATTTATGCAGTTCGCACCACGAGCGGCCAGGAACGAACAGTCGTCGATCTGATGGCCAGTCGGGCTCAGCCCAAGAAGCTGCCAATCACCGCCATCCTGGCTCCGGAGGTCATAAAGGGCTACATCTTCGTCGAAGCTAATGGACCACACTTCGTCGACGAAGCGATAGCAGGAACCAGACATGCCCGTACCCGAACCAAGGGAGTTGTATCAATTCAGGCGATCGAACGTTTCATAGTAACCAAGCCGGTTATCGAGGAACTCAGCGTCGGAAATCTTGTCGAGGTTGTCGGCGGACCCTTCAGAGGACTACGTGCAAAGATCACTCATGTTGACAAGGTCAAGCAAGAGGTCGTAATCGAACTTTTGGAGGAAGGCTTCGCAACGTTGCCGATCACTGTGCACGCGGACTACGTCAAGTTGGTGAGCAGAGGGGAGGACTCTGGGCGACAAGAAAACAGTTGATGCAATAATCGACGGCGGAAAAGCAACAGCCGGCCCACCACTAGGACCAACCCTAGGACCGCTCGGAGTCAACGTCCTCCAGATCGTCAACAAGATCAACGAAATCACGAAGGCCTACGCGGGGATGAAGGTCCCTGTCAAAGTGCTCGTCGATGTTGACGACAAGAGCTTCGAAGTAGAAGTAGGAACCCCAACAACCTCCGCGCTGATCGTAAAAGAGCTAGGCGTAGAAAAGGGATCAGGCACCCCGAAAGCCACCAAGGTCGGAAACCTGAGCCCGGAACAAATATTGAAGATCGCAGAGATGAAACGGACAGACAGCTACGCTAAGACCGTAATGGCCGCAATGAAGGAAGTCGCAGGTGCATGTGTTAGTATGGGAGTCACGGTCGATTCTAAGGAACCGAAAGAGTTCATCAAGGACCTCGACAAGGGACTATACGAGAAAGCTCTGAAAGGAGTATAGGAAGCAGAGACTGATGCCAGTATCACGAGACGCCATCGCGAAAGCGATAGCCGAAATGAAAGGAAAGACCGAGAAGCGAAAATTCAACCAGTCAGTCGAAGTAGCGATCAAACTTCGAGAGCTTGACCTGAAGAGGCCTGAACAGAGAATCAACGAATCACTCGAACTCCCAACCGCAGCTAGCAAGACTGTGAAAGTCGCAGTCATAGCTGGAGGGGATCTCGCAGTCCGGGCCAAGAACGCTGGCGCGGACATCGTCATAGGCAAGGAAGACCTGGACAAGATGGGACGTGATAAGAAACAGGCCAGGAAGATTGCCCAGCAATACGACTTTTTCGTCGCCGAAGCACCCCTCATGCCTCAAGTGGGCAAATCTCTAGGCCAGATGCTCGGACCAAGAGGCAAGATGCCTACACCGATTCCGCCGACAGCACCCATCGACGACGTTCTCAAGCGTCAGAGAAAAAACGTCCGTTTGAAGATGAAAGACCAGCCAGTCATACAGACCAAGGTAGGGACCGAGGACATGACTGACGACGTGCTTGTTCAGAATATTCAGACAGTAATCTCACGGTTAGAGGCTAAGCTGGAGAAGGGGGCGAAGAACATCAAATCCGTAGCGGTCAAGACCACCATGGGACCGCTCGTAAAAGTCGAAACAACACAGGTCTGATACTCTCTGTCAACCCGCAAGATAGCCCAGTGGAAGAAAGAATCGCTCGCAGAGCTGCAAGGTCTCCTCGCGAAATATCCAGTTATTGCTGCGGCTGACCTGACAAAGGTTCGATCCTCACAGATTCACGAGCTACGCAAACGCTTGCGCGATCGGGTCACGATGATCGTGGCCAAGAACAATCTCCTGCGCAAATCCGTCGAATTGTCAGACTCTAAAGATGGAAGGCTCGGAGAGTTCGTCAAGGACCTGACAGGGTCAAACATTCTTCTCTTCTCTGAGCTCAACCCGTACTCGCTAATCATCCTACTGGACAAGAGCAAGGTCAGAGTTCCCGCCAAGGCTGGAGACATTGCTACGGGCGAAATCATGATACCTGCCGGCAATACCGGACTTCCGCCGGGACCTGTTATCAGCGAGTTTGGAGAGATAAGAGTCAAGACAAAAATTGAAGGTGGAAGCATATGGGTCGCTCAGGACTCCGTAGTCGCTAGTAAGGGCGATCAGATATCGGCCAAGATGGCCTCTGTCCTCTCAAAGCTTGGACTAAAGCCGATGGAGGCCGGGCTAAGTCTCGCTGTCGCGTTTGACAATGGATCAATCCTTCGAGGCGAAGACCTGACCTTCGATCTACCAGCTTACAAGAACGACTTTCTATTAGGAATCAACAATGCCCTCAACCTATCAACCGAGGCAGGCTACATAGTACCCGAAAACGCTCCCCGAATACTCGTAAAGGGAATGAGAGAAGCACTCGCGCTAGCAGGAGAAGCTGGTTTCCTAGAATCAGGCACTATCGAGTATGTTCTGAAAAGAGCGGTCACGAACGCCACTGTCTTGGACCAGAAGATTCCGAAGCAAGAGAACGCCTAGCTGAGTGTGCGCGATTGTCGACCTGCTGGAAATGCTTAAGTGTATCAGGAACATTCCCCTCGAATCTCACAAGGAAAGCGGTAGTGGTCTAAGATGCCAATGAAATATGTTTACGCAGCGTTACTGCTCCACTCCTGGGCACAACCTGTCAATGAAGAGAACGTGAAGAAGATCGTATCCGCAGCCGGCGGACAAGCCGAAGAAACACAGGTCAAAGCTCTAGTCGCGGCTCTATCGGAAGTCAATATCGACGACGCGTTGAAATCTGCAAGCTCAATGATGATGGCTCCAGCCGCCGCACCAGCAGCGCCATCAGCAGAGGGCAAGAAGAAAGACGAGAAGCCCGCCGAGGATGAGAAGAAGAAGGAAGAGGAAGCCTTGGCTGGATTGGGCGCTCTCTTCGGATAGACTGGGAGGTTTGCGGTATAGCTCCGCGCGGCGTTCTCGACAACCGTCTCTACTAGTCTAGTAGACGTACCAAACTCTTTACTCCGCACCGGCAAGGGTAAGGGGACTCGCTAGATGCCGGAGATTAGCCCGGAAGAGTTCGCAATTCCATTCTTCACGCAACAGAACTTTTCAAGACGGAAGTGTCCCGGCTGCGGCAGCTACTTCTGGAATCAGAATCCTAACCAGGCGACGTGTGGAGAGGCGCCTTGTGCGCCTTACACGTTCATCGGAAATCCGCCGACGAAGAGAAGTTACACTGTGCCGGAGATGCGGATTCAGTTCATGGACTATTTCGCAGACAACGGCCATACTCGCATCCCGCCGTATCCGATTGTGGCGAGATGGAGGAATGATGTCTACCTTGTCGGCGCTTCGATCTACGACTTTCAGCCCTACGTGACCGAAGGAACCATGCCTCCGCCTGCCAATCCTCTCGTGATCAGCCAACCCTGCATCAGGTACACCGACGTCGAACTGGTCGGACCCACGGGTGGAAGACACATGACTATCTTCGAGATGGGTGGAGCTCACGCTTTCAACTATCCGACCAAGGAGGTGTACTGGAAGGACGAGTGCGTCCGCTACCATCACCAACTGTTGACAGAAGTCCTTGGAGTTCCTTCAGAATCTGTTAGTTACAAGGAGCATTTCTGGTCGGGAGGCGGAAACGCTGGACCGGACCTAGAGACGATTACTGGAGGTTTGGAGATCGGGACCCTGGTCTTCATGCAATACCGGGTCCAAGGAGACCAGCTCATACAACTACCAATCAGGACTGTGGATACCGGATACGGTATAGAGCGATGGTCTTGGCTGTCCCAAGGGTCCCCGAGCGGATTCCACGCGGTCTACGGCCCCGTTCTCCAACACGTAATGGACCTAGGGAAGGTTAGTGTTGATGAGTCAATAATCGGAGCTTTCACGCGGGCTTCGAGCATTCGAGGCTGGGCCTCGATAAACAAGAACCGAGAATCATACATCCGGACAGTCTCAGAACAGACAGGCAACTCGCCAGACGCTCTACGACAGATGCTCTACTTGCTGGAGGCGGCCTATGCGATAACTGATCACACGAAAGCAGCCACATTCCTGCTGGCAGATGGTGTAGTCCCATCAAACGTCGGTGAGGGATACTTGGCCCGGCTGATAATTCGCCGAGCAGGAAGATTCGCTCGACAACTCGAAATCTACTCCGAGCTACCATCGATCGTAGACGCGCAGATCAAGCTCTGGGGAGGCGACTTCCGAACACTACGAGAGATGAGGTCCGAGATACTCGAGGGCCTCGAAAACGAGATGAAAAAGTACCAAGAAACGATCAGCAGAGGCCTCGAAGTAGTAGTCCGAATATCCAAAGACCTAGCGAGCAAAGGAGTCCAGAACATCTCAACAGACCAACTGGTCCAGCTCTACGATTCCCAAGGACTGCCACCAGAGATCGTCAGGGAAGCGGCAGAGAAGAGCGGAGTAACAGTTGAGATACCGGACAATTTCCTGACCCTAGTTGCGGAGAGTCATTCACGACCTGAGAAGGGCGATGAAGAAGGACCGTCGGACGCAAGCATCGAAGCAAAACTGGCCAACTTTCCCGCGACACGAGCAATCTACTATGAAGATCCCTACAAGACCAGATTCAAGGCGAAAATAGTCGGAAGAATCGCAGAAAACGCTCTAGTCCTCGATCAAACAGCGTTCTACCCGCAGGGCGGTGGACAACTAGCGGATCATGGCGAGCTCAAGTTCGCCGACACAAAGGTGATGGTATCAGATGTCCAAAAGTATGGAGATCGAATCGTCCACTACCTGGCTCAGCCCATCGATCCGAGCGTCTACGATGTAGAAGGAGAGATCGACTGGCAGCGCAGACAGAATCTGATGAGACACCACACCGGGACACATGTGCTGATTGGAGCAGCCAGACGGGTCCTAGGCGAACATGTGTGGCAGGCGGGAGCGCAGAAAGAGGTTGAGAGCAGTCGACTTGACATTACACATTACCAGCAGATCACTCCTAAAGAGAGAGAGAAGATCGAACGGCTGGCAAATCAGACGATTCTTCGCGATCTTCCGGTGAGGATCAACTGGATGGCGCGGGAGAAGGCCGAGGCAAAGTACGGATACAGGCTCTACCAGGGAGGCGCGGTTCCCGGCTCAAAGATACGTGTCGTCCGAATCATGGGATGGGACACGGAGGCTTGTGGAGGAACGCACGTCAAGAGAACGGGAGAACTCGGCGTCTTCAGGATCGAGAAGATAGACAGGTTACAGGACGGAGTTGAGCGAATAATCTTCTCCGCCGGAGTACCCGCGCTCAAAAGGATCAGCGATGAGAACGAGGAACTGACCACAACAGCCCAGCTCTTGAAGACCACGCCCGACCAGGTTCCGAAATCCACAGGGGCACTCATTGCCGAGAGGGATGCTCTACTAAAAGAGCTGGAGAAGCATACGGCCAAGACACTGGAAGCTCACATACGACAACTGCAGAAGAACGCCAAGATTCTGGGTCCCATCAAGCTCGTAATCTCAAAGAGTACGAAGCGGAAGGGAATGGATGCGGTGGACATCGCCAACCGGCTCAAAGAGTCAGACAAGAATATGGTCGCTGTCATAGTCGAGGTTTCGCCCGACAGGGTCCAGATTGTCGCCGCAGCCGGGGAGGGGGCAGTAAGCGCTGGAATCAATGCGAGCGAGATAGTCTCCGGGGCGGCTAAAGCAGTCGGAGGCGGCGGTGGAGGTAGACAATTCTTCGCATCTGGCGGAGGGCCTCTCAAGGAGAAAGCCGAGGAAGCGATGCGAATCATAGAGGAGACAATCCAGAGACAAGTCTCAGCACCGACCGCCAAAGAAGTGGCATAGGCATTGGCCAAGTTCAACTGGCGTGCTCTAGAGCAGAAATGGCAGAAGAAGTGGGCATGGGGAAAAGTCGACCAGACCGATCCAGACCCGCGCCGACCGAAATACTTCGTAACAGCAGCCTACCCCTATCCTAACTCTCCCCAACACATTGGCCACGCGCGAACATACACGATCGCAGACGCTAACGCACGATTCCACCGAATGCGTGGATACAACACTCTCTACCCGATGGGATTCCACTACACGGGAACACCACTATACGCGATGGCTAAACGGCTCCGCGAGAGCGATCCGGAGATTGTCAAGACGTTCACTGAAATCTACCACATTCCAGAGACCAAGCTTGAGGGACTGAAAGAGCCGAAGCGGATGGCGGAATACTTCAGAAACGACATCAAAAAAGGCATGATCGAAATTGGCTATTCGATCGACTGGCGGCGAGAATTCACAACCATCGACCATCTGTACAACCGATTCATCCAATGGCACTTTCGATGGCTAAACCAGCACGGCCTCATAACTAAGGGAACACACCCCGTCGCGTGGTGTCCTAATGACGAGAATCCCGTTGGGACCGTGGACACCCAAGGGGATGTTGAGCCGGAGATCGGCGAATCTAGCCTCATCAAGTTCCTTCAGGACGACATAGTCTATCCAACAGCTACTCTGCGCCCCGAGACAGTCTACGGAGTAACGAATCTCTGGGTAAACCCGGAGGCCCAGTACGTCCAAGCACGGGTAGACGAGGAGCGATGGATCGTCAGCCTGGAAGCTGTTGCGACCCTAGCACACCAGAATCATAGGACCAGCGTCGAGCGCGAGTTCTCCGGAAGAGAACTGCTCTGGAAGACCGTTACAAACCCAGTAACTCAAGAGATTATCCCAATTCTTCCCGCAGGATTCGTTGAACCCGACAATGGTACAGGAATCGTCATGTCGGTCCCCGGACACGCTCCATACGACTACCAAGCGCTTACTGAGCTGAAGACGAGCCCTTCGCTTCCAGATGATGCCAGGGCAATAGTCGAAAAGATCGAACCAATATCTGTAATCACACTAGACGGATTCTCCCAATCTCCCGCAGCTGACATCGTCAAGAAATATGGCATAGCCGACCAGAAGGATCCCCGGCTAGCCGAGGCAACGAAGGACCTCTATTCGAAGGAGTTCCACGGCGGCATGATGAACGAAAACGCGAGACCATACGTCGGTAAGCCAGTCGAGCAGGCGAGACGGGAAATAATTCAGGAATTGACAAGTGATGGCAGGCTAGCGAAGCTCTACGAGATACTGAACAAACCCATTACCTGCCGATGCGGCACTAGGGTTGTCGTGCACATTGTCGATAATCAATGGTTCATCAACTATGGAGACCCCGACTGGAAGAAACAAGCACACCTCTGCCTAGACGAGATGGCTATTCTGCCCGAAGAGCGGCGGAACGAGTTCAACTATGCAATCGACTGGCTAAGAGAGCGAGCCTGCGCCCGCAAAGTAGGGCTAGGAACTAGGTTACCTTGGGATCCCGAATGGATCATCGAAGCACTATCCGACTCCGTAATCTACATGGCCTATTACATCCTAGCAAAGTACCTAGCGAACTACTGGGTCAGCTTCAAAAAGTTCGAAAAAACACCAGAGAATCTACCTGACTCGTTCTTCAACTACATCTTCCTAGGCGAAGGTTCCTCGGATGCTATAACGCGCGAAACTGGAATCTCCAAGAGAATACTGGAAGGAATACGGAACGAGTTTACACACTTCTATCCTGTGGATATGAGGCATTCCGGAAAGGACCTGGTCTCAAACCACCTGTCGATGTTCATCTTCCACCACACCGCACTCTTTCCAAAGAACCTCTGGCCTAAGGGTATCGTCGCGAACGGGTTCGTGCTGATGGAGCGGCAGAAGATGTCAAAGTCACTAGAGAACATAATTCCGCTAAGACAAGCGATCGCGAAGTTCGGCGCCGACCCTCTCCGAATCGGAGTCCTCTCCACGGCAGAGCTGAATCAGGACACAGACTTCAGCGAATCCCTAGTCTCAACGATTCAGGAGAGACTCGTAAATCTGGTAGCTCAGTCTCGGAAGCTTGGCCGACGAAGAGTATCGGGAAAGAATAAGCCTTCGACTCTCGATAAGTGGATGCTGAGCCGTCTGAACAGTGCCGCTCAAACAGCCACCACGGCTATGGAGAAGCTGCGCGTGAGGGAGGTCATCAACACGGTACTGTACCAGATCGAGAACGATACCGCTTGGTATCAACGCAGGCTAGGTCCAAGAAAGAAGCAGGATGGTCGAGACCGGGTCCTGAAGCAGGTCTTCGACTTCAAGGCTCGAATGATCGCTCCTCTAGCACCCCACGTGGCTGAAGAGATGTGGGCGAGCCTCGGAAACAAAGGAATAGTCGCAAAGGCCGACTGGCCAGAATTTGACGAGAGTCTCCACGATAGCACGGCAGAAGCTGCAGAATCAATCATTCGGCAGACTCTGGATGACACCGCAGAAATCCTAAGAGCGACAGGTCTCACGCCGAAACGGATTACGTACTATTCGGCTGCCCCTTGGAAATGGCGCATCTACCAGAAAGCGCTAGGCATAGCAGTCATAAGTCAAACCGACCAAGGCAGTTTCATCAGGGACGTGATGTCCGAGCCCGAGCTCCGCGGCATCGGAAAGCCGGCGGCCGATTTCGCCTCTAAAGCGATTAGGCAAGCAACTCAGATGAAAGAAGAATTGCGCAACGCAAGAGTAGGAGTGGAATTGAAAGAGATGAAGATACTGGAGGATGCCAAGGACTTTTTCGGCCGAGAGTTCAAGGCCGAAATATACATCGGACAAGAGGGAGAGAAGAGAGTGAGTGATCCGAAGGATCGCGCTCGGTCTGCGGAGCCATACCGTCCCGCAATCTTCATCGAGTAAGCCTGTTCACTCATGCTTTCGCCATCGATTAATCGGCACTAATTTTGCGGCCGAACTGGTGGACCGGCTGCAATCATGTCTGTGCCCATTGCCACGATGCCCAAAGTACAGAAGGGTGAATGCGTGCACAAAGAGTGTCTAGGGGGCTAATTGTGAAGGCATGTGGTTGACCTTGTATCGGTTTCCCTTGGTTTCTTTCAAATCGTAGTGCAACTGGTCGCGGTCTAGTTTGCTTATCGGCTGACTAGGATAACAGGAGCCTTTCGGACTTGGTATATGGTAATTCTAGCGCTCATCCTGATGACAGTGAGAAGGGTGACAGCACTGATGATACAGACTGGCTGGATTCCTGCTTTTACCGGTTCTCTGGCCTTCATGGACCAGATCGTTTTACCGCTCGCGATTTCCGTGCTACTGGGAGTGGCGATGTTTGAGCTTGTCCGATTGTTCGAGAAACAGGCAAAGGCGCCCAGTTAGAGCACTCGGACTGCGATCTTGCAGTGCGGACAGTATTGGTAGATAGAGTGAAGCTCGCCAGGCTGATCGTCTTTGCCTGCAGTGTGAACCATTACTGCTATCATCTCTTTCAAGCATGGCGAGTGATGCGAGTCCTCCATCGGAGTCACAATGACAGTTGAGCCAGTAGGCTTGATCCTGTCTAGTTCGTGCACCAACTGATCTACTTCCTTCAATGGGAACTCCTCAAACGGCACGTGTCCTCCAGCCTTCATTCTCTCCTCTGTTGCCCGTGCCGATCTACTCACACTGCTGACCTCTAGGAAGCCCGCTCTGCGGTTTCCGGGAAACTGAGTAACAGTCCTTAAGTGTTGAGTAACCCGGTTTCGCAGACATGCCTCATCATAACTGCTGATTCCTGGAGATGTACTGCCGGGTTTGAGAAAGAAACCTCTACTGGCATAGTGTAGGTCGAGCGATCCCGTGAGGTTTGAATTCTACTGTTAACCTTGACGCGCTAACGGCTGTTCGAATGCCCGTTTCTTGATCTATATTTCTTCTCTGTCGAGTGTTTAGCCGATATACTCGCGTTTCTTTTCCCGGATTTCTGCCATGAGCTTCTTGAGTCGAAGGATTTCTTCCTCTTTGAGCTGAAGCTGATCCTTCTGTTTTTGGATTACCGTAACAAGCTCTTCAACATTTACGTCTGCTTTTCTAAGAGCGTTAATGGCTGGCGTGGCAGGAGGGATCTCGGGCAACTTGATGGAAGTCGCTATGGCTTCCCATCTTGCGATTGCTGAGTGAAGCTCTTCTTTCTTCTCGCTTGCGTTGAGATATTGTTCTGATTGGCTCGCCAAATTCGCCATCTGCACCGCTATTTCGACGTGCCTGGCGAGGTCGGCTTGTATCTTGAGCCAGGGTTCCAGGTTCATCATGAGATTCTGTTGCATCTGTCGCCAGACTTGGGCGTCTGCTTCTAGGGACGCTCGGATATCATCGCCGTTGGACGGTTTCTTCTCGGGCCTCTTCTCGCTTCTGGCCGTGGCTACTTCTTGAGACATGGCCACCAGCAGTCATACTAGCGCAGGCAAGCTATATTTTTTTGGGGTCGCATTACGCGTGTGCGGTTCATACCCTCGGACCTCGTACCAAGGCACGATTTGGAACAAGCCAATGGTTTGGATTGTCCGGGAAATGGTTTTGTTACGGTTGCCGCGAGTCGGAGGACTCATTTATCGGCGCTTGTTGAGTCGTTAGCCCATGGACGATTCCTATCACTTTTTTCATCGTACGGATGATGGCGAGGGTATAATTCCTTCTCGAATGTAATCAAAGGCCTTATATTCCATCAGTGCTCAATATGAGCCGCATTGGCCCAGGGAAAGGACCTCCGACAGACCCTAGAGATGATGCGAGACAGCCTGCAAGAGGCCATCAGAGAAACACGCCAGATCAAGAAGACCGCCATAGAGGAAGAAGTCCTTACCGGAATAGCGAATGTCGAGAAGACTTGCAACAATGCGCTGCGCCAATTTGGAAAAGCGGAAAGCCTCTTGAGAAACACGAGCGGGAAGACAAAGAGTTAGACGCTGAGAACCGGAAGCCTACCAGCGACTCTCTGCGAGCTTCGGGAGCGAATGCCCACTCGTTACTCCATTTCCTAAAGTTGTCTTGAAAGATCGATCATCAGCGTAGATGTTTCTGAAATAGTCTACTTTCGAGGATTCTGTTTCATTTCTCGATAAAGTTGGAGCGCATCAGTCAAGCTCCGGAAGGCGTCCTGAGTGTATCGCTCGCATTGAAACATGATGCGTTTCGCGCGGAGCTCGGCGTCCCCAGTTCATGAAAAGGGATCGTGAGCCCCAACAACACAACCCTAAATCCCTAAAATACCATCGACTAGTCCCGGCCGAAAACTGACTTTGTCGAGAGAACTAGTCCCCCCCTACCCGGAGCGATTGACTCTCCCCGAGAGACTCATTCGACCGACACATCTGCGCTATTCCATAGGCTGCCTCGTGATTTCGATTGTTGCTGGAGGTCCCGGCTCCTTCCTCGTATTCTATCTGGGCAGCCTCAACATAGGACAAGCTTGGAGCGAGACTGTGTCGGTCAGCTTCTTCTCGATCTTCCCCGTCACTCAACAAGGGTCTGTAGCTCAGGGTGTAGCGGAAGTCGTAGTGTCTACGTTGGCTCTCTTCGTCGACATGTATCTGACAAGGTACTTGCGGCTTCTTGTCCTTGCCGCGAGACCCAAGTTGTCTCCACTGTCACCAGCAGAAGGCGCCTTTCGCAGGGCGTTCGGTCCGATAACGAGCCCAAGCGGGTCTCTATTTTTTACGTTTCTCTTTTTTTCCATTTACTTTCCGGCGAGAGCGTTGATCGCGACCAGTCTATTTTCCCTCGTGGGTATCACTATTCTGTCCGTAATCGCGTTCACCATTTACGGAGTTGCATTCTGGGTGTACTTGAGCGGCCTTTGGGGCGTTTCCAGATTTGGCCGTGAGCCACTAAAACTGAAACAATTCTACGAAGACAGAATGCTCGGTCTGCGACCTCTAGGACAAGTCGTAATCTCATCAGCTACGATTTTTTCCGTCGCGATCACGATAACTCTGGGAGCGAGCCTGATCACGGGAGACGTGCCGTCCTTAGCCATCAATCTAGCGATAGTGGCGATAGGCATTTCGATGCTTTTCATTCCCCTAATCGGCATACATAGGAGAATGGTTGGAGCTAAGGAGGAAGAGGAGGCGAAGCTCAGTTCTCTTAGCAAAGAACTGTTTACAGATTCCGAGAACTCAGGAGGGACAAATCAAGAAGACTCCACCTCGACAAAGGTTAAAGATCTCATCGAGCTGGAGAAGTTTCTAGCACTCAGGGAGGAGGCGTCCAAGATCTCTGAATGGCCCTTCGAATCTCGCAATGTTGAAAGACTCATCGCGATCCTTCTCGCCATCTTCGCAGCCCTGCTAGCAAGACTTCTACAACTGCTCTAGAGTAGATTTACTTTCTCGGCTTAGCCTTCAGAAGGTTCGCTTGAATTTCCGAATAGGATGCGATTCTTCGACTGGCGTGCTGATCGTGTTCTGTTGGCGAGAGATGACTGGAGCGTTCTGATTGATTTTTCCAGGGTTCCGCAAAAAGTAGCCAGGGTGGAAAAAGTCTTCCTAATGTGCGCTCTATTTCTTTTTCCCATTTTGAGCGGCAAAGTTGTACTTCTCCGCCCACGCGTGCAGTTCGTCAAACATCTTGCCTGGTTCAGTGGGAATCGTTACTGTCGAGGCGTTCAAATTAATCGGGATCCGGAGAAGGAGATCTTCTCCCTTGGCCGAAAGCTCGTACTCTACTCGCGGTGGAATTTCGTCGTACGATTTCCGGGCCACGACTCCGAGCTCCCCGAGTTGTTGCAGACGAGATGTAAGGACTTTGGGTGAAACCCTCAACAGATTTTGAAGTTCAGTGAATCGGAGTGGCGAACTATTGTAAAGACGGTGCAGTATTGGCAGCGTGTAGGATTTTCCGAGGAAGCTTAGTACTTCATTGACGGGACAAACGTCTAGTTTTGCTTCTTGTTTCAACAATTAGGGTCGGGGTTTTTCTATCGCTCTCTTAGAAAAGATTTCCTGGTCGGGCTATTACTTGCCAGGGCGGTAGTAATTTCCATGTAGGTCAGGCCGGTTTTTATCCTACCTAGTCTCAACGCTTCGCCATGACAGTGAATGTTCTGGCAGAGTCCAATGTCAAGATAGTCAATCAACTGGTCGAAGGCGTCTTCAACCAGCACAATGCGGATAGGATTGGCGATTTCTTCGCAAAGAACGGAAAGTGGCACGGAGGAGCCCTAGGCACGGTTGAGGGCGTCGAAAACATGATCGGACTGTTTCGAGGAGTGTTCAGCGCGATACCCGACCTCCATTTGACTGTGCAGGAGACCATCGCTCAGGGCGACACAGTCGTCCTCAGGGTCGTAGTCGAGGGGACTCACAAGGGGAATCTCCTAGGTATTCCCGCGACCGGTAAACACCTTCGCTGGGATGGCGTGGACCTCTACAAACTAGCCAACGGAAAGGTCACCGATGATTGGGCTGGAGATGATTATCTCGCAATAATGGTGCAAACGGGCGCGTTCAAGCCTCCCTGGATGCCCGGCTAGAGCATGGCTGCTCCTCAATCAAAATTCGATACTTTCCCTTTAGATTTTCGCCGAATCACGATTCTTGCCTGTCTAAAGGATCGCTTCTGAATCGAGAGTAATCTCTGAAGATTATCTCGCAGATTTACTACTGTGCTATGATGTCGGGCACTCTGCTGGTCACAAGCTCTCCCAACTTCTCCGGAAAGCCGGTAACAGCTACTAAGATGTCCAGCTGAGCCATTGCAACGCCCGGTTGCTCCATTGTCCAATTCAGGGATCTTTGAGCTTCGGCCATACTAGACAAACTGAGAACAATGTAAGCTTGGTCGGGAACGGAAAACATTCCCCAAAGATAACTCGCATCGAAGCGCGAGACCATCGCACGATCGACTGAATCCTTCACTTCACCTGCCCTATACGAATAGTAAATGACTACGGGTATAACTCCAGGAATATCACCCATCTTCAATTCGGGAACAGCGAACAGCGTCCTTTCGCTACGCAGTTTATCGATCCGATACTTCACTGTCCGGCTGGAGAATCCAAGCTCCTTTGCAACAGTGACGTAGGGCTTGCGTGCATCCATCGCAAGAGCGTGTATTATCGCCATATCTGTCTCGGTCAAGCGCTTCGTCTGACTCATTGGAAGGGTATGTCTGAACTGCTTCATCTTCTCCGTATTTGTGATCCGGGAGATCAATTCGATCGTTCGCGAACGCGACTCCTCGCTGTTGTAGAGTAGTAGTATTTGCAAACCCGGTCCGTAGAATTCGGCTATCCTGATAACTCCCTGAACGAGGCTGAGCCTCCTGATCATGTCCGCCTTGGCCGACTCAGGCTGGACCTCGATACGCAAGTCCAACGCCATGTAACCAAACATTGTAGGATTCACGACGAGTCTCCAGACCGACATGAAACCAGCGTCCTGAAGCTTCTTGAACCGTTTCCATATTGTCATGTCATCAGAGTTTAGTTTTCTTGCAATCTCACGGAGGGAAGACGTGAGCTGAATGTTGGATGGAGCGATTACGCTTTCGGAGATCAGCGACCGAAGAATCTTGACATCAAGTTCGTCCAAGATGTGTAGGAGAGTTTGGTTTCGGCACCTGTATTTACATCTGTTACATTTTGCCTACCAACAATAGGCACACCAATAATACCGTTCACTTCAGGCTCTCTTGCAAGGTAGAAAATGATCATGTCTAGTTGCCCTAAAATAATTGTAGGTGTAATTCCGTAAATGACTAGCTTTCCAATAAGGGATCAGGTAAACGACCATCTACTAACACCGAAGAACGCTGCTATGGTGTTTATCGATTATCAGCCAGCTCAGATCTCCGCTGTTTCGTCCATGGATCTCCAGCTCTTGGTGGATAACGTGGTCCGTGTTGCCAAAATAGGTAAAGCGTTCGATCTTCCAATAGTCTTGTCCACCGTTAATGCGAAGGGTGGTCAAAAACCGACCGTCCCTCCATTGAGAGAAGTCCTTTCGCGCGAGAAGGAGCTTGACCGGACAACCATCAACGCCTGGGAAGACAAAGAGTTTTTGGAAGCCGTCGAGGCAACGGGTCGAAGAAAACTCATCATGTGCGCGCTCTGGACCGAAGCGTGCTTGATTTTTCCCTCGCTGGATGCCCTAAGAGACGGCTACGATGTCTATCCGGTTGTCGACGCAGTTGGTGGCACTTCGATCGAGGCTCACCAGTACGCATTGCAACGCATTGCTCAAGCTGGTGGAAAGTTCGAGAGCTGGGCTCAGCTCATATGCGAGATTCAGAGAGACTGGGGTCGAGCCAACACGATCCAACCTGTGCGACAGATCGCCTTCGGTGATCCATCTTCGCCGATCCTCAAGAACACACAGCGGCCCTTCAACATCAAAGGAGTGCCGGCCCCTTAGAAATTTGGTGAGGTGAAGAAAGCGCATGTACGTCATAATGGGGGTCCATCATCCGAAGCCCGGCATGGAGAAAGCTCTCATAGAGGTGCAGGAAAAGTTCGGAAAAGCTCAGCAAGGACACAAAGGAGTTATCTCGGCTTTCATCTGGAAGGATGATGCAACCGGCGTGATTATAGGAATCACTCTCTGGGACACCAAGGAAGACTACGACGCAGCGCGTCCCGACATGGACAGGGCCATTCAGGGTATAGATTTCAGATCTGTGGACGCTTCCATGGAAATCTATCGCGGGTCTCCCGTAGTCTGGACCTGAAGTTCCGTCGTCCCCACAATCCCCCATTTGCTCGGCTGTTTCAACTTCAATCCGCGGATGCCGGCAGTGTTAAATTTTGAATTTCCAAGCCGTCGAAAGTCCTCAATTGCGACTTCGGTGCCCAGACTTTTCTCGACCCCTGGATTCGAAGAGGAACTGAGGATTTACGTCAAGAACCTGATGGAGGTGGAAAAATAGAATGAAAAAGATTAGCCGTTCTAATCTCGTAATTTTGTCTACTCTCTCGATCCTTCTGCTCTCAATGATTGCACCCAGGGCAGCCGCCGTCTCCTCTCCTGAATGTGTGCCAGCAGGCGGCACAGGTCTGACCGCAGTCGAAGTCGCCTCGTCTCACCAGACGATAAGGGGAATCAGCATCAACGCGGCAGGATGTGATGTTGGCATCTTCATCGGACCAGGAACCACACATGTGGCGATCAGCAACGTCAAGATCACCGGAGCCAATGACCATGGAATATTCGTGCAAGATGCTTCCCGCATCTCCATCAAGGATTCAACAGTCACTAACAACGGGGTTGCAAGGCATGCGTGTCCAACTCCATTCTCTCCGCCTCCATGTATCCATGAAGACAAGGCGCTACAACTTGTCGGCACAACCGATTCCGTCATAGCCAACAACGTTGTGAGCCACAACGTGGCGGACGGAGGGATCGGGATAGCTGACGATGGACCATATTCAGTCGGCGGCGATCCCGCCGCACTCACCGCTAGCGCCACTTCTCCCCAGCCAAGCCAGGACGTCAGAGTCACGGGAAACGTGATTGTTGACAACACGAACGGATGCGGAATCGTTGTTGCAGGGTATGACGTGAACGTGGGAGTCCGAGACGTCGAAGTGAGAGATAACACGATCGTCGGAGTCCCACCAGCTAGACCAGACCAGCTGCCTCCAATTGGAGGACCCTTTGGTGGTCCAGGAGCCTTCTACGGTCAGATAGTAATCGCCGGCGACGGACCATTCACCGCAGTCTCAAACGTCCAGGTCGTTGGGAATCATCTCGACGGAAGCCTTCTACCAGGAATCGTGCTTCACGCAAACGTATTCGGCGACAACATAACCAACACCAATATCAAGGGCAACACGCTGAACGACAACGGATGGTACCCTCCCTTCTTCGTATCTCCAGGGGACACCAACGTCCCATTCTCACCAAACACCACGGGCATATCGGTCGTGGCTGAGGTAGGAATATTCCCCTCGTCTCTCGGACCAGCCCCTGCTATCTCCCATACCAATATTGATTCGAACACCGTCTCTGGAGACAAGATCGGCGTCTGGCTCTGCGGCACTGACCATACAACGATCTCAGACCTCGACGGAAACTCGACCAGTCCAGAAATCACGTGCGAAGCAGGCGGTGGCTAGAACAGTAGCTGCCGCCTCCGTCTTTTTTTCCACCCTGCGTTTCAAAGGCGGGAAAAGCGCAGCATCATTTCCCGAAAGCCCGCCACGAGAACTGTTGAGCGCGAAGAAATACTTGACGAGCAGTGCTTGAGGCGATAGCGGTGCTGCCCCAGCTCAGGGTGGAATCCCTTCGAAGCTTGCTCTCATGCCGAAAGCCAATTATCCGATGAAGTGTCGTCCAGATCCCATTGCAAGCTCATAGGCAGCCTTGGCAGGTTTCCGGGAACGTTTCAGAAATTTATGACAAATATCTCGTCCCGGCAATCTTCGGCGCTTGGCCTCCAGTGCTGTTGAGGCTGGTCTCTCCAAGCCCTGGAGAACGCGTTCTGGATTTGGCGTGTGGCACCGGAATAGTCGCTCGTCTCGCCCTTGAATCTGTAGGTTCGAGTGGGAGAGTCGTGGGACTTGACCTCAGCCCTGGGATGTTGACGGTTGCCCGTTCTATACCCTCACCCAAGGGTCGGATCGAATGGAGAGAAGGAGATGCTCTCGCCATACCTTTCCCGAATGGGTCGTTCGACATCGTAACGTGTCAGCTAGGCCTGCAATTCTTCCCGGACCGTGCAAAAGGAGTTCGAGAGATGAAAAGGGTCCTGGTTCCTAAGGGACGCTTGGGGGTCTTGGTCTGGCGGTCTATCCGTTACAGTCCAGGCTTCGCAGTCTTAGAACAGGCCCTGGAGCACAACGCTGGATCGGACGCAGCCAAGTTCATGCGTTCACCCTTCTCTCTCAGCGATGCTCAGGAACTGCGAAATCTTCTCCGAGAAGCAGGATTTGTCCACCCAACTGTCCGGATCGGAATTGGAACAGTTAGATTTCAGTCCGTGGATGAGTTCGTATCGTTGTACGTTAAGGGAACGCCACTGTCAACCCTTGTTTCGCACATGGACGAGCGTTCGTACTCGACAATGGTTGATGCCGTACGTGTCGGCCTTAGCTCATACGTTGACGATGAAGGGCTAGCTTTTCCAATAGAAGGACACCTAGCGACTGCAACCGCTCCTTGAAAGTCTGCGTTACCAGAACAAGTAGCGACCCAGGGACTTGGAGAGAAAGCAGAGGAGACGCGTCTCAATTCGTTGCAGGCTGCTCGCGATTTGATGAGGCTTCGTTCTTCGCCTTCTTGGACCTCTCGATGAGGGTCCTATAACCGGCCCACGTTACGATTATCGCTATCAATACGGGGAAAAAGAAGAGCACCAACAATAGAAGCGCGCGGAAGAGGAAGTAGACCAAAAGAATGGCTACGAAGAGTATGATAGAGGCTACGACCCCCGGCAAGCTCAAGTTCCCGGTAATAGCTGCAGCGATGGTCGCCAAGAATAACACTACGGCCACCACAACAGCAAGGGTCCCGGCAAAAGTGAAGATAACATGGGCCCCATCTGACGCGAGGAGTCCCGACAGACGCTGACGGAACTTCATGTCTCTAGGCAGTTTGATTGTCTAAGAGTAAGGCAAATTGTAACCTCCCTGCAAAGTAAACCGGAAAACAGGCTTAGAGTTAGTGAATCCGAGCGAGGCCGCTGGGAACTAACCTTAGCATGCGATTGAGCAATTGCTTGCTAGAGCGATAGTAATTTCGATAATTGGAAAGTAATTTCCAGATCAGGCAGGCCGATTTTAATACAGACCGAGTTGCGAGCCGCCCTCATGACAAGTTTTCCGGTAAGAGATCAAGTAGACGACCATTGCTAGACGTGGGATTTTTGGGGAGAAACTGAACCATGCCCTACAGCACATCGACCCTACTGACCCGCAATCTTACAGACGTCTTCGGCGAAAACGATCCCGCACGTCGGCGAGCAGCCATCAACGAGATCTTTACGGAAGACTGCGTATTCTACGAGCCCGGAGGCGTCCATCGCGGCTGTGACGAGATCGACCGAGTTGCAGGAGAGATCAGAGCTACTCACCCTGACTTTCGATACCAGCCAATTGCCCCACCCGAAGAATTGGGAAATGCTGGACGCGTTCGCTGGGTAGAAGGCCGCCCGGATAAGGTTCCGGCTTACGCCGGGACCGATTTTGTCATCGCTCGTGACGGACGAATCGCCGCGGTCTACCTCTTCTTCGACAAACTGCCCTAACCAGCGGACGCGGCTCAGGTTGTCGCTTGGAGTCGTTTTCGCACCACCACATACCAGCCTGCGTCGCGATGTGACCTGAAACCATTCTTATGGTACATCGACAATGCGCCAGGCCAGTTGTCGGCGGCTGAAGTCGCTTTTTTGACTGGATACGCTTCAGCGTACTCTAGACCTTCCTTGGAAAACCTATCGCAGGCGGCGTTCAACAGACTGGACGCTACTCCCTTGCTGCGGTGCGACGGGGCGATTACGAAACAGACTATTGAGCCGACCCTCTCCAGAATACCCGGATCAGACCGCATCAGCCGATAGATCGCAGGATAGTTGTCACGGTCCGCCGCGTTACACCAGCCAACGGGGTTTCCATCGCTGTAAGCCAGGAAACCTTTGAGCCTACTCTCCTCGATCTGGATTGAGGCTGCGCGACGATTCTCTACTCTTCCCCTGTCCGCGAACTGGAATGGATAACAGTAGCAATCGCTCCAATCGGGATTATCCGCGAAAGCAACATTGTCGAAGAAAAACAGAAAGTCATCTCTCAGAGACGGCGTTAGTTCTTTTACGACCAGGCCGCTCATTGTCCTGTTTAACCTCCCATGTTTCGCTTGAATTTCCTGATCGGATGCGACTTCTCCACCGCAAACCATTCCCCGCTGCACTTGTTCGGGCAGGATGCACCTTCGAGACGAACCATCTCGCCCTCTGAGTAGTCCGAATCGCCACGCTTCCTCTCGAAACTTCTCTCAAACTTGACACCACAGCTAATGCACTTCAATTCCAAAACCGTTCTGGCCATTCTCGTCCCTCCGGTGTCGGCCGTGGGACTCATGTCTGAGGTAATAAACCAGAAAGGGAACCGACGGTACGGAAGAGGGCTTTTTGCCCTTGTTGTCTTGCGTCGGCTACTCAGGTGAGGAATCGGGTTTTGGTTTTGGCTTGCTAAGATTCGACCACGGTCGGCCCATCTGGACAAGTGCTGCGACTACTGCGACTATTACAATTACCGTGAGTACAACGATTAAGATTATTGTTGAGGAAGTAACCAACCCACAATCAACGCAAAGGCTGATTCCACGAATAGATATGGTTGCTTTCGGTCAGGAATGCTACTTTGAAGCGTTTTGTATTATCGTTAGCCATTTGACCGGCCCGTTCATTATAATGGCTGGAGAATAATGACTGGAATGTCGCGCGTGGTTTTCTTTGTATAGCCCTCAAGGAAGGGTGCCCGTTCGACAAACTGTGGCCAGAGGCGACCCTTTTCCTCCTTGCTAGCCTTGTGCGCCATCACGGTTCTGGTCATGCCGTCTACCTCAATCGTGGTTTGTGGATTGGCCTGTAGGTTCGCGAACCAGCCGGGGTTTCTACGTGCGCCAGCGTTCGCGGCGACGATTACGTAGTTGTCTCCATCTCGCATATACATCACGGGGGTTACCCGTTGCTTTCCGGTTTTGCGGCCTACGGTCGTCAGTAGGAGCAGGGGATTTCCCCGAACGTGCCCGAGCCTCTTGCCGCCGCTGCGCCGATAGATGTAGACCTGGAGCCGAATGAATTGCCTGAAAATCCATTTGACAACCATGTTCTGTTCTTCTCCTACCCGCACCCACTTAGTGTTCGACAGTCCGCCATGGAGACTATGACCTGCAAATCCTCCGCTGTCACCAGTATCCCCGAAAGAGTTCGACTTTCACGTCGTCTTCTAGCACATTCATCTTGAGAAGCAGGTCAAATACTGCCGAGACCATGTTGGGCTTGCCGCAGAGATAGTAGATCGGCCGATCAAGTCCCTCGGCTGCTTTCCTGAGGAGGTCAGGCCGAATTCTTCCTCTGGACCCAGCCCAATCCTTCGACACGTTCTCGCCTGTGAGCGTGTGTAGCACTCGGAATTTTGGGTTGCGTCGCTCCAGTTCCTCGAACTCTGCCTTGTATGCGATTTCATCCTCTGTTCGGTTGCTGTACAGTAGCCGGACTGGGATCTTGAGCCTCTTGTCTGCGGCGTACTCGGCCATGCCCTTCGGAGGGGTGATGCCTATTCCTCCTGCGAGAAGTATCGCAGGCCGTTCCTCGTCTAGTACAAAGTCGCCAAATGAGCCCCGAACCACCACAGTGTCGCCCGGCGCGAGAGAGACGAACGTACGCTTGTATTGCGAGTCTGATACTCGCACCCCGTACTCGAGATTCGGGCGAGTGGGGGAGGCAGCGAGCGACATTGGACGTGTGTCAGGCCCCTGGTCCGTCATCAATGTGAGGAAGGTGAATTGGACGGGAAGGAAGTTGAACCCTGTAGGCTTCCGGAGTGTTATGCCGTGAGTTGAGGGAGTCAGGCTTCGTGACGAGACGACCGTAGTCTCTATCGCCGCTCCGCCCCACCTTCCCATCGGTCCCCCCAAATGGGATCCTCCGAACCAGCTCATTGACGATACGCTAAGAGAGTCGGCTGTCAAATATAGTTTGCTCTCCGAATATTATGGATTCCAAATAATTCGAGAGGGCCTATTTATGCCGGAGGCTGCCTGTGCTTACATATGCCAGATGTTTCACGCCGCGAACTCATCCTTGCTGCTTGGAACGGCCTCAAAGGCGCGACCTGGCTAATGCGCACCCGAATGATTCAGAAGATCGGGGGTGCTGTCCCGACTCCTGCACAGATGACGGTACTCCAGACTCTCCTCTCCGGTGAGGAAGGCATGACGCCGCGAGAACTCTCAGGCTGTCTCAGCGTCACACCTGCCACCGTGACTGGAAACTTGAACGCACTTGAAGACGAGGGGCTCATCGAGCGGGCCAGAACTCGGGACGACAGGCGCGTCGTCCACGTTCGGCTCACGCCTGCGGGCCGCGAGAAGGTGAAGAAGTGGCGCACCGTTTTCGAGGGAGAACTCCAGGAGCACTTCGCTTCCCTGAGCAATGACGAATTGCACCAACTCGCCTCACTACTCGCACGACTCAGCCCACCGAGCCAGAGAATCCGTTCTTGTCGGGAGATTCAGAGATCCTCAAGTAGTTAGCGAAATGCCGCGTCTGTCGCTCAAAGTTCAGACCCTCCTGAGGCTCGATGAGGGTTCTGGCAACTTGGGTTGATATGGACTGGACTGTTAACGAGATGGACGTGATTTACGTATCCTGTACGCCTTCGACGATGAGGACACGATAGTCAGCAGCCTTGAAGCGGTGTTCCCTTGCTTCGCGATAGGCTGGACTGTCATAGTAAGCCTTGGCGTCCGCCACGGTCGGAAATTCTAGAATCACAACTCCCTGGACCTCTGCGCCCTCTAACACTTCGTACTTCCCATAAAGAACGTCTTTCTTAATCGGATGCCCCTCCATTGCAATACGGTTTTTTCGCCTGTAGACTTCGTACTCCTTCTCGTCGCGCATCCTCTCTCGCGTGAACACCATGAATGCAGGCATACTTTTTTCTTCGATTGCACCATGGCATTAAACGTCTTTCATGTCTCGGTAAGGTTGACGATCATACAGAATGCGAGTCGAAAACCGACGACAGTTATCAGGGAGAAGTGACCGACGCTAAGTTACCAGAACCTCGATGAGTCCCTACGCCAATCTCTTGCAACTGTTTATGACGGCCGACTCAACGGCGTAATCGCTTCTCTTGGTGGAATGGGTCCGAGATACTATTTCCGACTGAACGATCTCGCCGGTAGCCAGCTAGCGACAGTAGAAAGCATGTGCGACCAGGGACTCGAAGCAGGCTTTCACGAGAAAGTTGCAGACGCCGGATACCTTCCGGTGAAAGAATCAACAATCCCCTTGAATGAGATGCGAGTCCAAGCGGACCGATTCGCAGCAGAAGCGGTGATGCAAGGCGCACACCTCTACGCAAGAGGAGTAAGGAATTGCCAGAAACTGAGGACCGGGATGACGGTTACGGTTGTTGATCGGAGCGGGACCCCGGTCGGGTCAGGCATTGCACGTCAGAGCGAGACCAATATCCTCAGATACCATCAAGGCATCGCAGTGGAAATTCAGCACAGCAGATTCCTCCTCCCCCATATGCGAGAAACATCTTGGTACGAGACTGGCCTGATTCATCTTCAATCGCTTCCCGCTATGGTCACGTGCCGGGTCCTTGATCCGAGGCCCGGCGAGGTTATTGTCGATCTTAACTGCGCGCCTGCGGGCAAGATGTCGTACCTCTGCCAGTTGACGAAGAACAGGGCGAGGATCATTGGTTTCGACCGGAACGAGGAGAAGATACGAAAGGCACGTGAACACTTGGAGAGACTACGATGCGAGAACTACCAGCTTATCGCCCACGATTCCAGATATGCGCATCTGGACTACAAACTCAACGCTGACAAGGTCCTGGTTGATCCTCCCTGCACTGGGCTGGGAGTGATGCCAAAACTGACTATCGAAACGACCAAGAAGGATATTGAGAATCTCTCATCCTACCAGAAACAGTTCATGACCACAGCCGAGGCCATGGTCAAAGAAGGTGGGACAATAGTGTACAGCGTCTGCACGGTCACGGGAGAGGAGTGCGAAGAGGTCGCTAGGTTCGCGGAAGAAAAGCTGGGACTCACGATGGTTGATGCGAGCCCGATTGTGGGACGTGCGGGTCTCGATTCGAAGAAGCTGACTCAAAGATTCGATCCCGAGCTAGACGGAGCCGGCTTTTTTATCGCCAAATTCGTAAAACAGTAGCTAGCGCGAAAAGTTGGCAGAACTCGACCTCTTTCTTAGACGGTTAGCCCAAGCTAAGGAAACGATAGTACGATCGGGCTTGAAGGACGCCCTGATTCTCCACCACGATGAAGCTGACGGCCTCTGCTCCGCAGCCCTAACAAAACTCGCCATCGAGAAACTAGGCATAGAGACCCGACTCGTCTGTCTAGACAAGCTCTACCCTGAAGTTGTGAAGGATGTCGAAGGAGGGTCACGCCGTCTAGTCATCTTCTCGGACCTAGGCTCCGGACATGTTCAACTGCTAGAGAGCCAGAACCGGTCAAAGAGCATCCTTGTCATATTGGACCACCATGACACATCCGAAAGCAGAGATCCGCTAGTTCACAACTTGAACCCTGAACTCAACGGATTCTCCGGAGAAAAAGAGGCGTCCTCGTCAACCGTCGCATACTTGTTCGCCAAAACCGTAGACCCCGCACTCGTCACCTTCGCACCGCTGGCCATCATAGGTTCCACAGAGATACCTGGCGAAGCTCAGGGTCTCGACAAGATTCCCATACAAGACGCCGAGAAAACAAGAGCTGTCAAACGGACCCCGAGTGGAGGCGTCAAGTTCGACGGAGCTATGCCTTGGCTCTCTCCGTCACGAGCCTCTTCCGTACTGAACGTTCTGGGGTCTGTAGGCTACTATCGAGGCGGCCCGCAACTCGGACTGGTTGCATGCATCAAAGGATTCGACAAACAGATCCTGGAAACAGCAAGGGGACTAGAAGAGGAGAGAAAAGGTGCGAACCAGCGAATTATGGAAAAGATCCGTAAGGAGGGTCTCTCCCAGATGAGAAACGTCCAATGGTTCCATGCTGGGGAGAATTACAAGGGTATGAGCGGCAAGGTTGTGGGAAGCTTCTGTTCCTATCTAAGCTACCAGCGATTCGTCAATCCTGTCAAGTACCTGATAGGAATGATGAATGTTCCACCAGACATACCTGGATGGGGCAAACTCCCATCACCCATGGTGAAGGTTTCGGGACGGGCACCTCAGCCCCTGGTGAAGATGATAGAGGCTGGCAAGCGGCCGCCATTGTCTGGGATACTGCCTGACGCTTGTAAGAAGGTTGGTGGATTCGGTGACGGCCACACAGTCGCCGCCTCGGGCGTCTTTCCAGTCGGCCGCGAGGAAGCATTCCTAGATGCTCTGGACGCCCTTGTCGCAACGGCCGTTGCTTAGTTCCGGAACGGATTCTCGCGGGAGAAGCGGGCTCGGTTTCTTTCCTTTTCACCCGGGGGTTCTGTGGTTCACTTGGGACTGGTGGGTGGAGGTTGCGCCGGCGCTTGGTTGAAGTTGAAACAGTCTGATATGTCGTCAGACGCCCTGTCCCGGTTGTTCAAGGGGGGTAGACTGAATGTTGACTCGCAGAACTTGACGAGGCTCACGTGGGAGTGCTGTGTTTTGGAAATGTACCCTTTTCTTGCGTAGGGGCTGAGTACTATGCAGCCGACACGGGAGCCGTACCGGAATTGTGTTCCCCTGTACGAAGGATCTGGAGTAGAGCTAGTCCACGATTCAACGTTTGGAGGGTTAACGTGGTCGTACCAGCCTCCCCAATCATCCCATGTGATGAAGACCGTTGTTTTGGGCCAAAGGCCTCCCTTCACGAGCGCGTTGACTTGATCGACTGTCCACTGCATCCCAACCGTCACGTTACCAGCAGTCCCGGTGGAGCTTGAATGTGGAGGATGCTCGTCAAACTGGCTTGAGGCGTAGACCCAGGAAACAGTAGGCAGTTTTCCCGCAGCCGCATCTATCTTGAAACGATCGCTGGAGTAGCCCTTGGTTCCTTTAACGCCGGTGATGTACTTGAAGGCGTATCCGCCGTAGTTTCCCCAGGTGAGACCCTTCTTCTCAAGGCTGAGTGGAAGCGACGTGGTGAGACTGGCCTGGTCGCCGGGCCGCGGGTTGTCGATGAAAGGCGAGTCGGCAGCTATGACCATGAGGTGGTTCGGGGTTGAGGGCCCGGCGACGTCTGTGAAGTAGCGGTCGCAGAGCGTGAACTGTTTCGCGTAGGCGAAATAGGCTGGTATGTCCGATTGAACGAACTGTTGACGTACGCTTGTCGTCTCCCGTGTCAGCCAGGCGCTGTGACGGTGGTCTGGGTCGCGGGGTGGTGGATTGGGCGAGCGGGGCAGCTGGATCCCGTCGGCACCGGGGAAGGTTCCGAAGTAATTGTCGAAGGTGTGGTTTTCCTTGAAGATGATGACGACGTGCTCAATCCCGCCGCCGGACAAACCGGAAGCTTTGCGACTCGACATGACTAAATGTGATAGATCTGTGGGGCACCCGTTTGCGGGTCGTTGAACCGGAAGACTCCAGAAAGCATTAGTGGGTTCGACGGGTTAGTGTTTCCGCCCGAGGACTCCTCTTCAGTCCACGATTCTCTTCCCTTAGTTTCTGCGGCCATGCTTCAACTCTTATGGGATTTGTTTGGAGTATTGATTTCTGTTTTGTAACCTATGCCGGCGCGTCTACTAATTCGATCCAGCCATTCTTCTGAGGACTTTGGTCTTTGGTCCAAATGTAGGGCTCGTCAGAATCTAGGACGATACTACCTGATGACATATGATGACACAAGTCGGGGTCGCCAGAGACTTCCTGGCCAAGAGCGCCTGAAGCCTCAAGACGGTCCGTAAGCGGACGAAGAGCTACCGCTGGACAGGACCGGTAGCAGAGCCTGAGCGTACTCAGTTCTTCAAGTCGGTTCGCTGGTCGTCTGACTCTCTCAGACTGAACCGCGCGCAATTGCACGCGTTACACATGGACCCGTGTGAGCTTGTCTCGTTGTCGTGAGTGATCCTGTAGTGTCCGCATTCACAGTCATCAAGGGAATAGGGGAATCGCATTCCCTTACTATCTTTACTCAAAAAACAGAAATAGCTTTGGTCCACAATTGAACACGTTTGCTATCAATCATTACGAACGAGAACCTCCCGAAAGAATAGGGATGACGAACTTACCGCCCGAGGTGCCAGGATGGGGCAGACTCCCATGACGTTTCGGTACGTGTCCCTTGATTGCAGATGATTCTCGCGATCGACTTGATGTTGCCTAGGAAACGCCTTGGAAACGGCTGAGGGTCCACGACGAAGTCATAGTCAGCGGGAAGTCTGGGATCAGTGATGCGGACGAGTTGAGGGGCTGCGCCAAGACCTGGTCAGCAGAGGACCCTCTAGAAGGATTGGGTATGCTGGTGAGTCTCGCGACGCAGACTGCCAAAAAACGGGCTTTGAGTAGTTTTTTGGGTCGGTTCGAATAGGTTTAGGTCGGTTTGGGGAAGAAGAGTATGTTCCCGAACAAGGATAAGATGGTTAGAATCGCCCTCTTCAGTCTTGCCTATCTCCGGCTTGGGATTATGCCGAGCAGTACCCAGAGGTTGTTGTACCAGATCCATCCAAGGTCCACCGCCGAGATCAATCTGAGATCAGCCTATCCTTTAGTCTAAGAGGAGAAAAAAGGAGGGAATTCTAAACTGGTTCTGTCTGCATCTAGGATTTTTGCAGAGAAGGTACCAGAGCGTTCGCGAGTGGGCTGCCGAGACCTGTGACGAAGTCGTAGTTTGGTCCTGCCGTGCAGAGGCTTCCGCAGCTACCGTTGGTTCCCGAGGTGATGTCTCTGAAGTTGGTGCTGTACGCCGTCTTGGCGATATTGTAAACGGCTACGTTGGTCGGAGTCGTGGTCGAAGTTGAGGAGAGTGGAGATGTTCTGCCCGCGTTGGCGATTGCTGCAAGAGCTGCCCATTGCGGAGAGCCAGCACTGGTTCCGCCGACCTGTATCCAGTTCTTGAAGCCTTGGTCACCTAGACTGTCGAAGACTGCAACGCCCGAGGAAGGGTCTGCGTCATAGGACACGTCCGGGTTGCCTCTCAGGCCACCGGTGCTGGGTATTGGATAGTTGCTCTGATAGGAAGGCTCACTCTCGAAAGCGCTGATTCCGCCACCGCTACCGCTCCAGGCGGTCTCACTGGCCAAGTTGCCGAACCTGTCGAGGTTGAGGGTTGTGCCGCCGACTGAGACGACGAGGGGTGAAGCTGACGGGTAGATGATACCGTGACCACTGTCTCCGGATGAAGCGAAGAAGGTTACCCCTGTTACTTGGAAGTGAGAGTCGTCACTGGTTTCGCTAGAGAACTCTGAACCTCCCCAGCTCATCGAGACTTGGTGGGCTCGGGCAGAGGCGTAATCGACGGCGCCGAAGAGATTCGCAAAGCTGTTTGTCACCGCCTCAACTAGCAGAATCTTTGCCCCGGGGGCGATAGCATGAGCCCATTCTACGTCGAGCGAGATTTCAAGAGCCCAGCCGCGATCGGTCCTAGGCGCGCCCTGAGGCGTGGCGATGGTGAAACAACCGTTCGAGGTCGTGCATGTTGGGAGACCGAACTGGCTATCGAAAGTGTTCAAGTCGCTCTGAATGTTAGGATCGCTGAAGGCATCGACGATTCCAATCGTCTGACCAGCGCCGCACGTGTTAGCCGACTCGCAGGCTAGCGAGTCGAAGCCGTAGAAGTGCCGAATCTGGGATGGGGTGAGGCCGACAACTGTTGCGCTGGCCGGTGAGACAGTATGGCTAAATGGAAATGCAAAGCCGACTGTAGAAGCTATGGTTTGGGGAATCGTCAGTCCTGGTGATAGAAGTATCAGTGTTGCCGTTGCGAGAAAGACTAGCTTGTTCAAAATGTATCTTCAAAGGGTCGGCTTTGCCGAGGGTAGCAAATAAAAAACTATTGGAATAGGAGCAAGACGAACTGCTCTCGCCCACTCCAATTTGACCTTGCGTGAAGATTTAGTCGAAGGCCTCAATGATCCAAGGGAATCGCAAAGTATCCTTTCGGTTCCATCCTCGGGTACGGCGAGGCTAAGAACCACCCATAATCAGCCAACAATAGACTTTGAACCGAAAATCCTCACTGATCCTCTTCTCCCTGTTCCTGATCCTAGCATTAACTGCGTTTCACGATGTCAAGGCATTCGGTGGAAAGACCCTCACGGCTCCGACTGCATCGACCGTAACAGTTGACGGAAATTTTCAGGCCGGCGAATGGTCAGACGCTAAGCAGCTTAGTGACCCTTGGACTTCCAACAATGGAAGCTTGACTAGCACCAAAGTCCAGCTATGGACGAAGACGAATGGGACAGACCTACTTATCGCGGTTGGAGCGATCGGCACGATAAATGTAAACTCGGGACCAGACACCTACAACTACAACCTCAGCCTACTCATTGACAATAACAACAATGGGGTCATCGACAACAATGAGAACGCGAAGAGTCTGGGAATGACATTCTCTTCAGCCACTACTTTTACCCAGACTTATCGCGATCTCCATTATAACAGCGCTACAGGGTCCTACGTCAATAGTGCAAGTCTGCTAGGAGCCGCGGCGGGAAATCACACTGCCTCGGGGAGCTGGTCATGGGAGTTCGCAATGCCGTTAGCATCCAGCGATTTCACTCTCGCGCAGAATGCGTCTATAGGAATGGACATTGTCTATTCGGAACAGCACTACATTAGCGCGGTCCTTATGAGCTCTGGATGGGCCTACTGGCAAGAATCGTATTCCACAGGCTACCCAACTGGCGCCCTCCCCTCTGCCGACCCGTGGGCTTCGATCTATTGGACAAACCTCAATGCGCCAATAGTCGACAATACGCCTCCGACCATAGGAACTCCCACAATCAAGCCCTCGTCTCCGGGCCCCTCCGATATGGTAACGGTTACGGTGAACGTTACAGACGATTCAAGTGTGAAGAACGTGAGCATAACTTATACGACTGACAACTGGAAATCCGTCAACAAGACGCTGGTAGCCAACTACAACGGCACCAGCCACATTGGAACCGCCCAGATCCCAGCTCTAACATTCGGAGGCCACGTAGAATACTACATCACCGCGTTCGACAGCGCCGCTCTTAAGAGCGTCAACAACAACACGGGAACCTACTTCAGCTACGATGTCTCCTCGCCATGGTTCCTGAACCTATGGATCGACATTCTATTGGCCATCGCAGCTGCTGTAGCGATAGCATTCGTGATCATATTCACTAGAAGACGACATCGATCTGCAAAGCCGGCCGCTCTTCCATCGACCTAGTCACTCATTCTAGGGATGTAGTCCCGACTCGTACTTCAGCCGAAAGCATGGCTGGGTCTGCTGTCGAAACAAGAACATGAACAGACGGAGCATTAGACCTAGCATATCAAAAAGGTGAGGGAGAGTGTGACCGTGTCACACTCATTACGTGTGTTTTGTTGGGCTGTTACTGTGTTGGAATCGTTGGAGGGCAGTGGCTTGACCGGTCAGCTAGGGCGTCGGTCGCGTTAGATGAGGCTTGGCCGGGCAGGGATGTTGGATTGCTGAAGGTGCACGGAACAGTTCCTGGAGGACCTGTTGCATGGTTGGCGTGTGTTGCCGCTTGGATTGCGGTTGGGCCAATCGCCATCACAGCAGGTACAAGCGCTGCGAAGAGCGTGACCGCCAACAGAGCCATCACTTTTGATCTCATGTTTGTTCCAATGAAGCCTTCGGCTTCAGGAAATATAAATCAAGATTTTTGAACGCGCGGATTATAACTATGTCCACGCGAGAAGAAGCAGCGAGTGCATTCCAAGGTTAGACTGCGCTATCTGCAGCTATAATGCTATTATTGCTGCCGGCAGATGGGTAGACTCGATGAGTCTGTCAGACATCGAACAGTAACCGAAGGGGCAATCCACAATTTGGACAGCGTCCGGCTTCCTACCGTGGCCTAATATTACTCAAAGAATGCGATGACTCTAAGGCCTAGACTAAGATTCTGAACCGAGAAGAGACTGCCGAGACCACGCCGGGAACTTTCCGTTTCGATTGATGGTACCGTTACGGTTACCAGACCCGTTATCAATCGAGAAGTGTCAACTGCAGTTGGAGTCTCGTGACACGCACCTCGTGTTTGGGAAGATCTCATTGGAGGCAGCTACGACGTTTCGGTCTACGTCCCTTGATTGCAGACGATCCTCGTCATCGACCTGATCTTCCCTAGAAAACGCCTTGGAAACGCCTGAGGGACCATGACGATGCTAATGTCGGCGAGAGATTCGCGATGAGTGATGCGGACAGGTTGAGCGGTCGGCTTCAAAATCTGACCAGCAAGAGACCCCGCCAAAAAAAAAATTAGGGTATGCGCATCCGTCTCTTGACGTAGAACTGTTCTTGCTGGTTCCGGTTCTATGCTAACAAGCATCCCGGGGGGGGCGTAGAGCGAGCTATTCGTCTGTCACAACGGTTTGTGCTTGTTCGTGCATGAACTGTAGTAGGTAGTAGGGTCCGCCTGCGCCTTTCCCGGTAGCGCCGCTGCCCTTCCAGCCGCCGAACGGCTGAGCCCCCGGCCAAGCCCCCGTCGTCGCTCCGCCCTTCCGGTTCGCATAGACCACGCCAAACCGTATCTTCTCGAAGAACTCGTCCCTCTCCCGCGGGTCCTTCGTAAACACACCCGCCGTTAGTCCGAACTCTGTTTTGTTCGACTTTTCCAACGCTTCATCCAGACTCGAGACTTCGTCAACGGCTACCAGCGGCACAAACAGCTCCTCCTTCAACAGACGGTGATCCGAGGGAAGACCATACACGACAGTGGGCGTAACATAGTAGCCCTTTGGAAGTTGCATCTTCGGAACGTCGCCACCAACCAATATCTTCCCATCCTTCCGTGCCTGCTCAACAGCCCGCTGATATTTCCGGAATGCAGTCTCGTCGATCACTGGCCCGACGAACGTCGACTTTTGACGTGGATCGCCGACGACCGCGACCTTCTCAACCTTCGATTTCAGAACTTTCAAGAAATCCTCCCGGACACCACGCTCAACATAGACCCGGGACGTCGCACTGCACTTTTGGCCGTCGTAGCCGAACGCCGATTTGACAATGCCCTCTGCGGCCTTGTCGAGATCCGCGCGTGAAGTTACAATCGCGGGGTTCTTGCTGCCCATCTCAGCAATGAACGGCTTCGGATACGACTGCTTCACGACAAAATCCCTGTAGAGCTGCATTCCCACATCCCTCGAACCAGTAAACGCGATTCCGGCAACCATCGGATTGCTCGCAAACTCGGCGCCGAAAGCGCTGCCGGGACCCGTAACATAGTTGATGACGCCCCCAGGAATACCGCCCTCGACGAGAGCCTCGTACAGTTTCAGAGCGGTCAAAGGAGCCTCACTCGTCGGCTTGAACACAACAGTATTACCGGTGATCAAGGTCCCCGCGATCATTGTCGCTGCTAGCGACAGTGGAAAGTTGAACGGCGAGACAACCGCCCATGCGCCGTATGGCCGCAGGACGCTCTTGCTGTCCTCGCCTGGAACAATGCGCTCCATCGGCTTGACATAGCCCTCGTTCTCCTCCATCTGGCGCGCGTAGTAGTTCAGGAAATCTACAGCCTCGTTAGCTTCCGCGATCGCCTCGTACCTGTTCTTCGCAACCTCGTACGTCATCAGAGCGGCAAGATAGAACTGGCGCTTCTCGAGGACGTCAGCCGCTTTGCGTATAAGCTGAACGCGCTCCTTCCACGGCCGCTTGCTCCAAGATTCAAAATGGTCGTCAGCCGCTTCTAGAGCCTTCCGGGCAAATTCCGCGGCGCCCTTCTGGAAATACCCCAACAGAACAGTTGAGTCTACCGGACTGTGTACTTCGAACTCGCCGCCGGCGAGAACTGGGCGACCGTTGATGTGCATCGGATGATGCTTCCCAAAATCGCGTTCAACCTGCTTCAGCGCCTCTTCGTATCGAGAATGAATCGTTTCATCGGCTAGTAACGTGACGAAGGTTACTTTCTTAGGTGGAGAAGTCACTTGCAATCCTAGCAGCTACCCTAATTGAATGCCACTCAGAAGAAGATAAGATTGCGCTTCTCCCCTTCGAACGATGAACTCTGCCAATCTAGCCGGCGGGTGTTTATGATGCTGAGGTGACAAGTCTTGCAGATTCCAAGAACAAATACCCGCAATCTAGTCGAGAGAATTAGACAAGAATTTCCAGATCTTCGCGTGTCCTCCGCGCGACGGATCCCATCAGGCTGGGATAACATCGTATTGGACGTCAATGATCGATGGATCTTTCGTTTTCCGAGATCCAGGTTCGCCGAAAAGAACCGTCGACGCGAGGTCAAACTGTTGGAACTGTTACGTGAACAGTTGACAGTCCAAATACCCACCTACGCGTACGTTGCACGGCCCGGAAGACCCGACAAGTATGGCTTTGCAGGATACAAGAAAATACCCGGAACTCCCGTGACAGTTCGCGGCTATCAAACTGCTTGGACAAGGAAACTTTCTCGAGGACTTGCCAAGTTCCTGCGAGAACTCCACTCCATCAAGACGACAAAGAATCTAGCAAAGTTAGTTTCATCGGAATGGACCACTCAGAGAATGCGAAAGCATCATGATCAACTTCGGACATTAGCGTACAGATGTCTTGACCGAGAGACCCGTGGAATCTTGGAATCTTTCTTCAGGAAGAGCATGAATTTGCTCGAACAGTCGACTTATGAACGCACGCCGATACACAGCGACCTGACCGATAGAAACATTCTCGTTCATCCCAAAGATGGGAGACTCGCGGGAGTATTAGACTGGGGCGACATACGCATTTCGGATCCGGCGTTAGACTTTTGCGGGTTGTTCGAAGTAAATCGGTGCTTAGGCCACGAGACAGTCAGATCTTACAATAGCAGGTCAGAGGGTTTTCTGGAACGAGTCGAGGTGTACTGGAGGATGCTCCCATACTTTGAGATTCTATACGGCATCTACTCGAATCATCCCCGGATAACGGATTCAGGACTGAAACGTATCAGGACAAGACTAGAAGCGCCTGGACTAGTCGAGCAATAAATCAAGTCCTCGCCCCGAAACAAGTGTTCTCCGGGACCGGCGCAAAGATGTGAATGTCGGAATGCTTTAAGATTGGTCTATTCAGTAACCTTATGCTGTCACGGTGGCTCTTGGCCTTCTGAGCCTGCGAACAAGCTTCCTCGAAACCTTTGCTGAACCTGGATGCGAGGCTCCTGCTTTGCGCATCCAATCTGGGACGATCACGGCTCTGATGAGTTCTTGCATGGTGATCCCTCTGTCTTTCGCCATCTTTCGCAGCTGGGCGTATATTTCCGGGTCCAGAGACTGCATAAACTTAGTTGCCGTGATTCATCCACGCACCCTATTGGCTGCTACCCTAGGATATAATCCCGTCGTGTACCTTCGAATTAGATTTCGATTGTTGCCATCTGTTGTAATACAAGCTAAGCGTGCGGTTGCTTAGCCACAGGCAACAGTTCCATCAGCGATCTTACCGGAACCCCCTCAATACTGTCTTTTCCGCTCTTGTTCGCCAGAACAGTAACGCCCACAGGTTTGGCCTTTACACCCTGAAGGGTTTCAATGGCAGCCCGAATAGTCTCACCCATCCGGAGAATAGTATCTACGATAAGCACTTTCTTACCCTCTACCGTAGAGAAGCTCGGATTCACCGCCCCGGCAACTTTCTTCTCTCCCAGCCTTTGGGGTCTAACGGAAGCCACAGGTTTCCCCAGGGACCTCGCCACAATAAGACCGAGCGCCATACCGCCAGCTTCAATGCCTGCGACTACCTCGGGTTCTTCCATCAGATTCTGTTCAACAGCCTCTCTTACCATATCAGCCATCGCTCTTCCTACGAGCGTCAATCGACGAACACTGGAGCCGATTGGATTCCAGTTAACATATACATCATAAGCGTCACGGGTCTTGACCCCGTCCTTCCCGTGCAGCAAGAGCCATACAACAGTATCAGCCTGGACCTTCAGTTCGTCAGCGATCTCGTAAGTAGACATCCCTCGTTCCTTTAGCTCAAGTGCCTTCTTCGCAAGCTCTTCCAGAGATCTCAAACAGTCTGTTCCTTCAAAGGAATCTAGGCATCATATCCTAGTTATAACTTGTCGAAAATCCGTCCCAAGTCAACGCCTTGGCATAGAGCAATACAACATATCTTCGTAAGAATCTCTTGATCTTGAGAGAATGATCAGGATGAATGCACGAAAGTTCCATACAGCCACCGAGGAAGAAATCAAGACTGCTCAGACAAGTGATGTGTACTTTGAGCGGACCAAGGAGATTCTTGAAAAGGAAGGACTCTCAGATATTCACGTCACAGCCGAGATCACAACAGGCTCTCTTCCTAGAAACTGGGAATATGGAATACTCGCGGGTGTCGAAGAAGCTGCGCACCTGCTAGAAGGGTTCAACATTCGAGTCAAATCTTTTCCTGAAGGCACCCTCTTTCGCCCTGTCGATTCTTCGGGTGTGCGCGAACCTGTCATGATCATAGAAGGTAGATACTTAGATTTCTGTCTCTACGAGACCCCACTACTCGGCCTCCTATGCCAAGCCTCCGGCATAGCAACAATGGCAAGCAGAGTCCGCAGGGCTGCAGGCACGAAAACAATATTCTCATTTGGAATCCGCCGTGCTCATCCCGCTCTCGCTCCGATGATTGATCGAGCCTGTTTCATTGGAGGATTCGATGCTGTCTCGAGCATGATCGGAGCAAAGCTGCTGGGCAAGAGCCCAACAGGCACAATGCCTCATTCCCTGATCATCGCAATCGGTGATCAGGTCCGCGCATGGAAGAGCTTCGACAAGTACATGCCGAAAGAGGTGCCGCGAATCGCGTTAGTCGACACGTATTATGATGAGAAGACAGAGTCAATCATGGCCGCTCAGGCGTTAGGAACGGCGTTGTATGGAGTAAGATTGGACACTCCCAGTTCTCGACGCGGCAATCTCCAAGAGATAATCAGAGAAGTTCGTTGGGAGCTTGACTCTAGAGGGTTCAAAGACGTTAAGATCTTCGTTTCGGGAGGACTAGACGATGAGTCTGTTGCCGCGCTCTCCTCGACTGGAGCAGACGGCTTCGGAGTAGGCACATCAGTCAGCAATGCTCCCAGCGTGGATTTTGCCATGGACATCGTCGAAAAAGAAGGAAAGTCTGTCGCGAAGAGGGGGAAGCTAGGTGGAAAGAAGGAAGTCTGGAGATGCGACAAATGCCTTCTAGACTATGTTCTCCTCGAAGGAAGTCCTTCTCCATCCTGCACAAATTGCGGAAACAAGACGAGACCCTTGCTGGTCAAGTTGTTGCAAAGTGGCCACTCAACTAGTCCTCTGCCCTCGCCAGACAAGATTCGCGAATTTGTGCTCGACCAGCTGAGAAAGTTGGGCGGTTTGACTAGCGTCGAGCGGCTTTCTTCTTAGAAAGGACCTTTCGTCTCAACTCTGTCCCACAGACCTGACACTTCTTCTCAGGCGGCCGGTAACGTCTGTAACAAGCGGGGCAGTACATGATCCAGTCGAATCGATGAACTATTCCATAGTTTGCAAGAGAACTGTGGCCTATCTGAAGATGCTCGGCAAGGTTCTGAATAGCATAGTCGTCACTGACAATCACAGGCTCGTGACCGTCAAGTTTCAGATCTAGAGCCAACGCCAACACTTCTCTATCGGCTTTGGACAAGTATCCTGATTCTCCAGCCTTCCTGCTTGCCTCCTCCACCATTCCTTCGGCTCTCAGTGAAGGAGTCTGAACTTTCAGCTCGCCTTTCTCGCTGAACATTCGAAATCGAAGTTGAGGCATCGTCCCCGCGGACAATTCTTCCTCCACAGCTCTGACTGAGTAGGCTTCTCCTGACTTTGAAGGGTTGAAACCCATTATGAAAGCAGATGTGTCAAGAACGAGCACTGTCAAACATTCTCCCTCTCTGAGGCAAGCCTCCTCAGGCCACGCTGGAGAAAAGTATCTCCAAAGCGGACAAACCGTGCGCTAACAGATGACTTCTTCATCTCTAGTGGTTGTCCGCGGCGTATTTCTTTAACAGGATTACCGTCCATAACAAGGGTCGCGGTGGGTCCAGGTTCCTCTAGGCTGATTGTAATTTTCCTGTCTGCTGGGACTACTATCGACTTGACAGGTTGGAGGGGAGCAATGAGAGTAAGAGCAAAGACATCGAGGGATGTTTCTAGAACGGGTCCCCCTGCCGAGAACGAGTGCGCAGTTGAGCCTGTCGGGGTGGCGACCATGAATCCGTCCGCCCTCGCCTTGATGATCCGTCTTCCGCTCTGAGAGACGTCAAAGTTCAACATCTTGTCGGAAACTGTTGGCAAGAGGAGAGCCTCGTTCAGGCAGTTTCCGATGAGGCGATTATTCTGGGAGACAGAAACGCACCATTGTGCTTCCATCTGAAAATCATGCTTGAGCCACCTGGTGAATGATTTTTCGAGATCTTCCGGTTCGATTTCAGTAAGATACCCTCTGCGGCCGAGGTTCACCGCTAGTATTGGGGTCTGAGGATTCGGCATTTCTTGAATGGCCTTCAACACTGTGCCGTCGCCGCCCAGAGTGATCAAGAGATCGACTTTCATTCGGTTGAGAGGTCTGCCACCCGGCAGCTTTGCGGTCCGGGAAAGTTCTGCTTCGGGGACTGGCGTCATTCCTGAATCCGTTATGACTCGGAAAGTTCGCCGAGCAGTAGCTAGGGCTTCCTTTGACTGCGTCTTGGCGAGGATCCCGACTAGCTTAGTCATGACAGTCCAATTTGTCTCAGTCTCAGGTGATCTGATCGCTTGAAAAGAATTCCCCTTCCTCTTTTTTCGCGGGAAGTCTTTTAGATGGACTCTTAGACGATTAGTTTTCGAGCCAGAATTCATGAGCAAGCCTGTCTATGTCGGCGAACTAAAGATCGGGCAGTACGTGATCATTGACGGTGAGCCCTGCCGAATTGTCGATTTCGAAAAGTCGAAGCCAGGCAAGCACGGATCGGCCAAGGCTCGGATCACTGCAATCAGCATCTTCACTGGCCAAAAGAAGACGCTTCTGAGTCCGGTGGATGGCAGAACGGAAGTTCCGATGATCGATAAGCGGACTGCTCAGATTATTTCCATCTCTGGAAATACCGTACAGATGATGGACATGGAGAACTACGCCACTTTCGAGAGTCCCACGCCTGACGATGCCGAACTCAAGGCTTCACTAGCCGCGGGAGTCGAAGTCGAGTATTGGGATGTTCTGGGACGCAAGATGATCGTCCGTAGAAAGGGCTGACTCCCCTTCTCGTCGCGAGAACCGGCTATCGTTAAGCATCTCAAACTGCGTCCAGGGATGACTCTGGATGCTCTAGCCCGCGAGATGAGGGGAACCCATGTGCTCGGAGCAGGGCGGATCGGCGAGGCCGTTGATGTCGTTTCAGAGATGTTCCGTGATCGCTCTTTCACGAATTTTCTGACAATTGCAGGTCCCATGGTGCCCGCGGGCTTCCGATTACTATTCGGAGACTTGATCAACAGGGGCTTCCTAGATGCAATCGTAACAACCGGCGCAAATTTGACTCACGATGTGATCGAGAGTCTAGGACTGCACCACTACCAGGGCAGCTTCCAAATCGATGACAGGAAACTGATCCAGCGCGGTTACAGCAGAATCGCGGACATTTTCGTCAAGGAATCATCTTTCGAGAAGCTCGACAAAACAGTCAGAAGATTCTTGCGCAAGATTCCCGTCGAGGAACGCCGAAACATCGCTTTCTCCGAATTGTTATTCAAACTTGGGCGGATGATCAAGGATCAAGACTCAATCCTCCACAAGACAGCACACAGAAACGTGAAAGTATTCTCACCGGGACTGTTGGATTCGATACTTGGACTGAGTCTGTGGGGCTTTGCACAGACCGAGACATTACAACTGAACCCGTTCAGCGACGTGACGAAAATGGTGAACATGGCCATGGACGCTGACAATATTGGCGTACTAATTCTCGGCGGCGGCGTCCCGAAACATCACACCCTCCTCGCTAGCGTTCTCCGTGAAGGAGTAGACAGGGCCGTCCAAATTACATCAGATCGTCCCGAGCCGGGCGGGTTGAGCGGAGCGCCGTTGGCGGAGTCGATAAGCTGGAGGAAAATAAGGAAAGGCGGAAAGTTCGTAGACATTTACGGGGACGCGACCATCTGTCTACCGTTGATCATTGGCGCTGTTCTGGACAGGGTTAAGAAGCGCGATCGACGTCTAGTAGAATAGGATGGAAGCCGTAGGGCGATCCCTCACCGATGCAGTCCGGAAAATGCTCCGGATGCCCAATGTCGACGAGCGAGCCATCAAGGAGCTGGTGAAGGATCTCCAGAGAACTCTGCTACAAGCAGACGTTAATGTCGAACTAGTTCTCCAACTATCCAAAGCCGTAGAAGAGCGTTCGATTAAGGAGAAGCTTCCGCCTGGAATCAATCGTCGAGAGCACGTTGTCAAGGTCCTCTATGAGGAGATGGCCAAGTTTGTCGGTCAGGACCCTGCGAAGGTCGAGATCCAGCCGGGCACGTTCCGGAAACTCATGCTGGTCGGAATCCAAGGAACTGGCAAAACGACCAGCTCGGTAAAACTTGCACGTTTCTTCGCCAAGAGAGGCCTCCGGGTGGGAATTGTTTGTGCTGACACCTACAGACCCGGTGCATACGATCAACTACTGCAACTAGCGACCAAAGCAGAGATTCCTGTCTACGGGGAGCCGGGAAAGAAGAAGCCCGAGGACATTGCAAAGCATGGTCTCGAGCATTTCAAGAAGGAAAACTCCGATCTAGTAATCATCGACACGGCCGGACGCCACCGGAACGAGAAGGACCTAATGGACGAGATGAAACGCATCGCGTCCACGGTCAAGCCAGACGAAATAGTACTAGCGATCGACGCAACGATTGGTCAACAAGCTATCCACCAAGCCAAGGCGTTCCACGAAGCCACCCCGATCGGCTCTGTTTTACTGACCAAGATGGACGGCTCGGCGAAGGGAGGAGGCGCACTCTCCGCAGTTGTCGCAACCGGCTCCAAAGTGAAGTTCATCGGATCCGGCGAGAGAGTCGAAGACCTAGAACTCTTCGTCCCAACAGACTTCGCAGGTCGACTACTGGGCATGGGAGACCTGAATGCTCTCTTAGAGAGGGTAAAGGAGGCCGAAGTCAAGGTCCCCGAAGCGAAAGTCCGCCAGTTCATGGAAGGTCGGTTCAGTCTCAAGGACATGTTCGACCAGATGGAGAATCTGCGGAAGATGGGTCCTCTCCGGAAGGTGTTGCAGATGATCCCTGGAGCGGGAAACTTGCCGGAAGAACAGCTGGGAGTTGCTGAGGAGAAGATGACGGCGTGGCGGGTCATTATTCAGTCGATGACACCGAAAGAAGTGGACGAGCCACGATTAGTCGATAGTTCGAGAGCGAAAAGAATCGCACACGGGTCAGGCAGAACAGAGAAAGAAGTCCGAGAGCTAGTAAACCAGTACTTCTCGATGCGGAAGATGATGAAGCAGATGAAACGGCGGGGACCGATGATGAAGGGAATGCCCTTCATGAAGAAATAGGGCTCTATCGAGTCTCAGGCTGTTCGGACGCGCCTTTGGAACGCGGTTGGACAGTTAAGGAACGGCTCTCCCTGTTTGTTTGTCCCAGAAAAAGAAAGACAACCGATATCGTCAACAAGCAAATCCCACGAAGGAGTAAAGGACAAAATTCGCTGCTAGATTATAGTGCCGAAGTGCATCGCATGCATCTAGAGCTAGGGGCAAAGAACTGGAGGAGGCGCGCTAAGCGATTGGACGAGAGAGAAAGTTTCCGAATATGAGCGCAATTACTCCGAAGATCAAATTTGGAGTTTTCAGAGTTCGCCCACCCGTGCGATTGAGTGCTACAACCTCAGCTGACAATTATCGGGTTTGTTGACGTGCTGTGACCTCAGAACTTTGCACTAAGTTCTCACCAACCAGCCAGCCTCAGGCATGACCGACAACTTGACAACACCCAGAAACAGTAACAAAATGACCTAGCAGGAATGAGTCTTCGAATTCTCTTCCATGCGCTCTAGTTTCTCTTTGACTCTTTCTTCTTCTTTCTCAAGATAACGTATACCCTCTTTGAGGACGGACCCGAATAATGGTCCGAAGGTGAAAGTGATTGCTGATATGGCTGCTCCGATCGAGACGAAGGCCATGATCCCCGCGAATATCTTCCCTACATCTGTTGCTGGCGTTGCTGCTGGCCCCTCCGCAGTGGCGAGCAGTGCCATGAAATAGAAGGAATCGACCACTCCCCAGTGTTCGATAATCATCAGACCCACAATGCCTATCATCATAACGGCTGCAAGGACTAGAACCGCGTAGAGCGCTCTCTTCTTGAATGGAGAGAGTGGATGATGAACGATCGTGGAGAGTCGGCTAGGCAATGCTCTTTCTCGAGGGGAATCCAAAGACTGAGCAGATTATCTCTTTTGATACTTGCCCATGTGAACGGGTTAGAATGGACCCTCTATGGTTGGAAATTGGTTGAAAGTTTTGGTTTTCCACAATTCGCTTTGTGAATCGCACATATCAGGCCCAACACATGTAATCACTTGTCATCGTACTGTATTCGTTTGCAAACGTGCGGCTTATCTTTTTTCCGTACAGTAAGTGGTTTGGAATCAGAGATGGCTCAACGAAGTGACATCTTCCAGACACTCGAACTGATGCGCGAAAACCTCAGGGATACTCTGAAAGAGACTTCCGTTCTTCGGCATGTGTCAGTCGAGGAGGAAGTGCTTGAAGGAATGGAAAGCATCGACAAGACATGCAGCAATGCTCTTAGGTCTCTCAAGAAGATCGAATCACGCCTCAGATTCGATCGTCCGGCGAAAGGCATAGCGTACAAGCGCAGTTAGGCATTCAAAGTCAGGCAAGTCCCTTCCTGCGCGCTCCATCTTCAGGCCGAAGCGGGCGCTTCCCTAGGGTAGGGGCTCAATCAGGAAAAGGTTAACCTATCACCTGTCTGTCGGCCGAATGAACATAATGGGGTTACCGAAGCAGACCGTCCAGCAGCTCCTGAGTGAGAATCGGGATCATGCGTGTGCGGAGGCTCCTGAGATATGTGTCAAGGTCATGGCCATCGCCGAACTCCCTGACATGTTTGGTGAGTTTCAGGTGGTGGCGTTCTGGAACAATTTCGACCGCAAGGAGCATGCTGCCCTGATCCATGGGGACATTTTCGAGAAGGAGGAGGTACCGGTAAGATTGCACTCTGAGTGTTTGACCGGTGATACTCTTGGGTCTCTCAGGTGTGATTGTCGTGATCAGTTGCAGGAGTCGATGCGGCAGATTTCGAAGATGGATCGAGGAATCGTCCTTTACATGCGGCAGGAGGGTCGCGGAATCGGTTTCATCAACAAGATCAAAGCCTACCAGTTACAGGACGAGGGATACGACACGTTCAAGGCGAATGAGCTGCTCGGTTTCAAACGGGACGAGCGCGATTATGATCTGGCAGCGCACATGCTACGGTCGCTCCACGTGAAGTCCATCAAGCTAATGACTAACAACCCGGCCAAGATCAAAGATCTCCAGCTCCACGGGATCAGAATAACCGGGCGCATCCCAGTCGTCGTCCCGCCCAACAAATACGACAAGTTCTATCTGGAGACGAAGAAGAGAGCTGGTCATCTTCTAGACAAGACTCAGCCTGAAGAGTTTCTGGAACAGTCAGACGAATTGACGGACAACCATCACTGGGAACAAGCCGAATAGTCTGTCGAATCTTACCTTGATTCTTCGCCTCCGAGTTCTCAACTCGCACTCAATACCGCATTGCTGGGCGGCTCTCGTAGGGGCATCTTTGTCAGAGCCAAAGCCTACTGTTCCAGGGCCTCGGATTCAGGGATTGTCGGATCGGGAACAAAATAAGCCCCAATCACCTGTCTAGGAGGCTGTTCCATATCATGCCGAGTTTACGCAAAGATGATGCCGTCATTACGCGCACTCTAGCATATTGAAAATTTCCGATATAGCCTGTTCTGCGCGACAAATCAGGAATCTGTTCGAGAAAAGGTTCAGACAGCGAACAGACCCTTTCCAAGATTTACAAAACAAATACTTCTAGAGAGACAAAACTCGCGGTTTGGAGGGAATTAACAAACAAATCCAGAATTCGTGAAATCTGCAGACTGTTTCATACCAGACTGGCGCAGAATGAACCCTGATCCTGAATCCGTCGGGGTCGAGCGGTTTTTCCCATCTTTCCTTGCTAGAAACCCGCGCTTCCTAAAACCCGAGCTCACCTATTCTGCGCCTAGAATTCTTGGACTCGCCCAGAAAACACATTACCTGGAAAGTCATTACCGAAAAATCTCAAAGCAGTTGACGGCCGCGACGTGAAATTCCGGTTGAGCGGTAATTAACGAAGGGTAAGTCATTCCATCTGCCTTCAACATAGCCCGGGGGGGCAGAACAAACCATGGTCCGTAATCGGGGAGGTCGGTTTTGATTCTGCCGGATTCTCGCGTTGAATCATGCCGATATTCAGCGCCCACGAAAGTGGCTGACTGTTCCAGTATCCGCCCTATAAGGGAAAACTGAAGCGGAAAAGCTTCAGTCTGGGGACCTCTCTCTCAGAATTCTCAAAAGTAGTTGCTCCTCACGACACAAACCAGCTCTGTGGGAGGGATTTCCAGACGAATCTCGGAAATCTTCGGCTATTGTGCTAGGTCAAATCGCATTTCCCATGTACGCTTGAACCCTAGCTTGCTGTAGACCTTGCGGCCCATCTCGCTTGCGTGAAGCATCAACCGCTCATACTTGTTCTTCTGGCACCACTCGATCGCCTCTTTCACAACCATCGACGCAACACCTCGCCGGCGAAAGCCGGGCTCAGTATACATTGACAAGAGGTACGGCTGCACCATAGACAGGCGGTGAGGCCTAGGCTGAACCGGCTCAAGCCATACACATCCCCCGCCCGCAACTCTACCATCAGCAGTCTTAACAATCCACGCTATTAGCTCGTGATTCTTGAGACGTGCACGAGCCCACCGTCTGTACACCCTGTCTCCTTTCTCGTGCTGTTCATTGTTTCTGATTCCGAGCGCCTCCCACATCGCCCGACGCTGATGGACTAGAGAATCGAGGTCTCGGAGTCCGGCTTTGTGCACTGACAGTTTCGATTTGGCAGTTCGACGAGGCTTGGTTGCCATGGCTCGAGGACAGAGAAGGTCGCTCGTTAGTCGCGAGTAGACAACTATTACATCAGCTTCTTCGAGTCGAACTTGTTCCCGTACTTGTCGACTGAAGCGAGTTCGGTGAGCGGCATGCGTTTCTTCTTCCCGACGATTTTCTTGACCGGATAGCCGAACCCGACAACGACCACCGGCTTCAGCGAGCTGGGGATTGCGAAATCCTTCCTCATCTTCTCATCCTTGATCCCGGTATAGATTCCGGAGATGACCCCTTGGTCCCACGCGGCCAACTCCATGTTCTGGACAGCCCGGCCCGCATCTATTCCGTGAAAGCCGAGAGTCGGATCAGAGAGAACAATCACCGCAAAGTTAGCGCCCGCGACCCATCCGCCCGATGTACTGTCTTCGGCCAGTTTCTTGATCATCTCTTTCTCTTGGACTAGGATGAATCTCCACTCTTGCATGTTCCTCCCCGTTCCCGTCGCCCGGGCAGCCTCGAGCACTTTCAGCTTGACCTCTGCCGGGACCTTCTTCGAATCGTACTGGCGAATATCGAGCTTGGTCAGAATCGTCTTGTACGTTTCCATCCTCTTCGTTCCTAGTTCTACTGCGGAATCAGTACTAATCTTAAAGAATTCCCTCGACTCGAACCGAGTTGACAATCTGGAGAGAGTGAAAGCTTGGATCAGCTAACAGTCAATCAGGTCATTGTTCAAGAGTCAAAGCTGAAAGAGTTCTGTAATAGAGTCTGGACGAAACTCGGAGTCCCCGAAAAAGACGCACAAGTAACAACCGATGTTCTAGTGCTCGCGGACCTTCGAGGAATCGACTCTCACGGAGTCGCAAGACTCCCACGATACTACACTGATCTAAAGAACGGCTGGACAAAGCCTACAGATCAGAGCAAGATCGTCAAGGAGACGAAAGCAACCGCTCTCATCGACGGCGGTCAGAGCCTCGGCCAAGTCGTCGGACGAAAGGGAATGGAACTAGCCATCGAGAAGGCAAAGGAGACTGCGATAGGAATAGTCTCAGTACGAAACTCCCACCACTACGGAATAGCCGGATACTACAGCCTAATGGCACTAGAACAAGATCTTATCGGCGTAAGCATGACCAACGCCGCACCACTAGTCGTCCCAACATTCGGCCGGACAGCCATTCTCGGAACAAACCCGATCAGCCTCACAGCCCCGGCGTCAGAAGAGAAGCCGTTCGTCTTGGACATGGCAACCTCGGTGGTCCCGCGAGGGAAGGTAGAAGTCTATGATCGCTTGAAGAAGAAAATGCCTCTCGGCTGGACCGTCGACTCAACAGGAAAGGGTACGTCTGATCCTCACTCGGTCTTGGAGACACTCTCGAAGAGGCTCGGTGGAGGAATTCTTCCGCTGGGCGGGGAGGGAGAGGAACATTCCGGTCACAAAGGCTACGGACTAGCACTAATGGTGGACGTGCTTTGTGGCGTTCTTAGCGGCTCAGCAACGGGTCTCGGAGTAGATGTCGATAAAGCAAAGCCGAACGTCGGCCATTTCTTCATGGCTCTAGATCCCGCTGCATTTCGTCCGTTGGAAGATTTCAAGCTAGACATGGACCGGCTATCTCAAGAGTTGAAGAATTCGCCGAAGGCCGAGGGACAGAACAGGATCTATGTTCACGGAGAGAAGAGCTATGCTAGAATGGAGAGGTATCGTAAGGAGGGCATTCCGCTGGGGACCCTGGTCGTGGAGTCCTTGAGAAAGGTCGGGACCGAGCTGGGCGTTCCGTTGTCGTTCTAGTATCCGTTTGAAAGGCTGGATGTGTCAACAGCAACCTAGTCGTGTGTGAAGAAGAGTCGACGTAGATGGAACCTTGGGACGTCTTGATTATCGGCGGTGGAATCCTAGGGACGTCTGTTTCCTACTGGATAGGAAATCAGTACCAAGGACGAGTCGCAGTTCTAGAGAAGGAGCAGGACGTTGCCGTACACACGTCGAGAAGAAACACTGGTGTCGTTCATCGTCCCTTCTATCTTGATCCTGTCAAACGACGGATCTTCGCTCGATGCTCACAGGCCGCCTACGGCATGTGGAAATCATACGCTCGCGAGCGCGGACTCCCCTGGGAACCTGTTACGACTCTAGAAGTGGCGACTAGGCCGGAGGATGTGAAGAGGGTCGAGAAGTACTATCATTGGGGTCTTGAGAATGGAATGGGAGAGGACGAGCTTGAAGTTCTAAATTCTGAAGAGGTTCGAAAGCTCGAGCCGCACGTCCGTGGCCACGGAGCCATCTGGTCAAAGACCGACACCTCCGTAGACTATCACGCTTTCACCAAATCCCTTCGAGCAGACGCGGAAAGCGAAGGCGTCAAGTTCCTCACGGGGGTCGAAGTCAAATCCATCAAAGTCGGGGCAGACTCGTTAGAGATCACACCGAGAGGAAATAGCAATGAACCTATTCGAGCTCGATTTCTCATAAACTGCGCGGGAGGCAGCTCACTCCGCATCGCCCACATGCTTGGGCTAGGAGCAGAATACTGTGACCTAAACTTCAGAGGAGAATACTGGGAAATAGGTAACGAATGGGCTTCCTTGGCAACGAGAAACATCTACACCGTCGCGCAGCATCCCGAACTGCCATTCCTAGACCCACACTGGATCGTCCGAGCTGACGGTAGGAGAGAGATCGGACCGAACGCTGTGCCCGTCGCGGGCCCCTACACCTATAGCGGGTTCTTCAGGAACCCGGCGGAGGCAATAAGCAAGGTTTTCGAGCGGCCAATCGCCAACAAGATCGCGCTACTCTACAACAGAGACTTCCTTGAACTTGCCGGCCAAGAGTGGCTCTCTTCCATATCGAAGGGCGAGATGGCGCGGAGAGCTCAAGAGTTCATCCCCGAACTGAAAGTAGACTACCTCGCGAGACGTGGAATCGCGGGCGTGAGAGCGCAGGTAATAGATCGGAGGGGCAATTTCATCAAGGAAGCGATCGAACTTGAAGGCCCGCGGTCATATCACATTACCAATTACAATTCTCCTGGGGCAACCGGGTCTCCAGCCTTCGCCGCCTGGCTGGTCAAGAAGCTGGGCGAGAGCGGTCATCTTAGCCACCTAACGCACGCGGATGCTGAGAGTGGTTCTTGGGATTTCAGAATGATAAGCGAACAAGTTGATATCAGCGCAAATTGAGCGCATGTCTCGGTCCAATTATTGCCGCTTTTCTGGGTTAGACGTTCGTCTATTCGGCCGTTTCTTTTTGCCTCGCGTCGTTACTCGTTCTCTGATCTGGTCGAGGGAGGCGAAGAGCTTAGGACCAGCGAATACGGCCATTGGGCCGATAACAAGAATCGAGGCCAAAGACCCCCATATTACGAGTCTAGAAACAAGGTCGCTAGTCCGGCTTTGGACTAGAGAATTCCAGTCCAAGTATTGGAGTTTCGCGCCATAGACTGGGTCAACCCCGCCGGCCAAGGCAGTTGCTTCGGGTAGGCTCTTTCCGCCCGATAATAGCCTAACAAAGGCAACGGTCGAAGTGTCTGTGTGTATTATGCTGACGGAGCTGTCCCAGCCTACGAAGAAGCTCGCGCCCCTGTCGAGGAACGCCGAAGATATCTCGTGAGTGCCCTCTAATGCAGAGCAACCCATCACCATAATCGTCGACTCGGAGAACCTTCCTGTCATATCCTGGGTTACGAACTTCGGAGTTATCGCGAAGTATATGGGTCCCCCGTTGACCTGTGCAGGCACAAGCCTCCCCGCTATTTGATCCGCAACATACTCAGATTGTAAGTAGGGCTGAGCCGTGATAATTGACTGGCTAGAGCCAGTATGTGCTCGTATGATAATCAGATCGTATCCCTGTTCTGGAAGTTGTCGAAACGAGTCAACAGCGGTTGAGCTCGGTCCAGAATAGATTACTGTATACCCTGCCGAGTTCAGTGCTTCCGTAATGTTGGTGGTGAACGAAGGGTCAGGGTAGTTGAGTGAGAGCTGATCCATTACAAGGGCTCTGGGGTGTGGGTTCTTGTACGATGCTGGGAGTCTCCAGAGATAGTTATTGGTGTCCCAGGCAGTCACTCCGGCTATGAGAACGACGACAATCCCGACCGATAGGAAGAGGTTGGTTCGCCTTCTCGATTTTTTCGAGTTGGCATGGCGGGACTGTAGGACCCCAGTTGGGCTGGTCAATGGAGCGTGCCCTCTGAGTTCTTAGTGTCTGTCTGATATTCTTATCCTTCTACTCTGAGGCTCTGGTCTTGTATTCGTCGAGTTTTTTTGCAATCTTCCTGAGGGCTCTTTAGGTTGCGTCTGTAATTCCCTCCTCGTTCGGCTAAAACGTCTTTTCATTCGGAGGAGGCGGTGGGACTATCGTACTATTGTGAAGGAGAACTGGTTGTTCCTTAGGGTGATGAGAGTTATGGTGTAACTGTTCCCAGATTGGAATGTGAAGGAGCTTCCGGTGTTCATGCAGCTAGTGCATGCTGCGTTGATGGGAAGGAAGACTCCGGTGCCGTTTACTATGCTTGAGGGTGAGGCGGGAGGCACTGCCCAGCTGGTCCTCGCGTACTCATTGCCATTCTGGTCTTGAACGTAATAGCTGGCAAGAGTGGTCGGGGTTGAACCGGTGTTCCTTAGGTATAGGGTGAGCTTCATGTTGCTTGCGTCGAAGCCCTGGTTCTCTATGGTCAATATTTCTCGGCCGGTGGGTGGGGCGGGGATTATGTTTCCGAAGACTCCTGTTGACCAGGTGTAGACTATGACGGTCATGGCGACGACTATGACTACGAGTAGTAGGGTGGCGAGTATGGTGTCGAGTCCTTTCCGGTTGTAGCGTCTGAGATGCATGACCCTCAACTGTCCTTAGTCGAGCGTCTCTATCGGGTCTGTCTCTCAAGCCTGTGTCGTCACCCCGTAGGAACCGGACGAGTAACATCGATCAGTCTAAGAGAAGGATTGACCGGCCATTCCTTGTCGAATCACCCAGTATAACGCCTGTCTGGGTCTGACCTTCTCTCGAGGGTCAACCCTTCCTAAGGCGGGTTTGTGTCGTGAGGAGCAACTACTTTTGAGAATTTTCAGAGAAGCGTCCCCAGACTGAAGCTGTTCTATCCGAGTCTCGCGTTTCAGAGCTTAGAATTGAAGGATCAGCCGTTTCTCCGAGTGCAAATTATGGGCATGATTCAACGTGAGAATCCGGCAGATTCAAAACCGACCTCCCCGATTCCGAATCAGGGCCTATTCTGCTGTTGTCTCGGTTCAAATGGAAGAGTCTGCCGCGGGGTAGGAGATAGGATTGGCGTTTTGTTAGTTCCTTCTTAACGGTGAGTTTCGCTTCGCGAGAATCATGCGCACAATATTCTTTCTGACTAGAAAGTTTCTGCAAGTAACGTGTTTTCTAGGCGAGCCCGAATGGTTCTGGGCGCAGAATCGCCCGTCAGCCTCTTGGAATCGCATGGGACTACCCAAGAAAGTCCCTTGGAAAACGACACAGCCTCTACAGATTAGGGATCAGGGCTTGAAGTAAACGATTCTCTAGTTAAGGTCTCGAGATGAGAAATTCATCCTCTACCCTGCGCTCGTTATGGTCCAGACTCAGCCGGCGACTGCTGCGGGCTCTGATCATTCTGCCTGCCCTTTCTTAACCGGGATCTTACTAGAAAGTAAGCTACAACCCCGAAGAAGGCGACAGAGGCGACGTCGAGCCCGATCCCATAGTAGTCCACTGACGGCCCATTGGGGTTAACTGGTGGTGAGGGTAGCCCGGGACACTTAGCCCAGGACTCGCCGGTCTGCTGAATGAAGAAGATGACCAGGATTATGGTTGAAAGCGCGAGGCTGATTTTCGGCGTTGAGCCGGGAACCGTCGCTCGACTAGCTGCCCTTCTGCGATTAAGGATGATTAGAGAGACCGCGAGAACTGCTCCTGCGCCGATCAGAATCTCGGGTAGAATCGTCTCCAGCTGATACCACGGGCTAGCGCTAACTTGGAGGAAGAAGCTGGCTACCGCCGAGACACTACCGTAGCTTGCCACCAGTCCCGCCGTGTATGTTCCTGAGAAGAGGTTGAAGTCCGGAGTGACGGTTGCAATGATAGTCTTGTTCTGTCCAGGACCGAGGGTCAGAGAATACGTAGATAGCGAAACCTCGGACCTTGTCGTATAATAGTTGGTCGTGAAAAAACTGGTCACATTCAGGTTCAACGTGACCAGAGTTGGCAGATCGTTGACGACGAGGAATTGGGAAGTAATTGACTGACCTGAAGTGACAACTAACGTAGGAATCGAAACCGGTCTGATGGTAATAGAGGAAGTCGCATCCTTCGGAATCATTCCAATGCTGTTCCCGTACGCCTCAGCGAACCAGAAATTTCCAGTCTGGTCCAAACTGTTCAAGAGTGAATAGGCTCCAGCGACGGGAATGTCGAATTCCTCCATGATTCCTGCGGCCGGGTCCAATCGGCCGATTCTGTTCGCGTAATGTTCTGCAAACCACAACCGACCCAGACTATCGATAGCCAGCGTTGCAGGACCAGTCCCGGGCGAAGCGGAAGCTTGAGACGTAGGGTATTTCCGCCACATAGAGTCTGAAGGGATGTACTCGGCGATCGAGCTTCCACCATGCTCGGAGACCCAGACACTGCCTTTGCCATCTACCGCGATTCCGACCGGATAACTCAGCGGAACCGAGGGGGTGAGCTCTTGGAAAGAATTGGTGGCCGTGTCAAACCGAGCGATCTTGCCAGAGATCTCCGTAACCCAGAGATACGAAGTCCCATTCTGCAGCGCGATCTCTACAGGCCCCGAATAAGAGGCAGGTGAACTGAACTTGGTCGGTTTCAAAGTGGTAATATTGATCTCGCCTAGATAGGCCGCGGTCGTGTCCGTAAACCAAACGCTCTTTGTGGCTACATCCGCCAGGACGAACACCGGACCGGAGTTTGTTGCGTTGGTCAAGAATTGGCGAAAACCATGGCTCGTAGTATTGAACATCCAGATGCTTGGAGAGTTCGGGTTCTGATCAGTAAACCAAACTTGGTCGGGTCCGTAGAAAGCTAAGGTCGCTGGAGTGGCTCCAGCGCTAGGAATCCGATATTCCGTGAAGTTATTGGCCACAGAATCAAACTCGCCTATCTTGCCGTTACCATACTCCGTGAACCAGAGCTTATGATTCAAACCTGCGACAATCGCATCAGGAACAGAGTTCGCTGTCGGCACAGTAAAGTTTGAAATCAGAAACGGCGAACTTTGTCGAAGGATTAGGGGAGAGGAGGCGTTTCCGCCGGCTGAGGCGATATTCTCGGGTCCAAACGTGATCGATGAAAGGGGAATTACACAGAGCGCGATAAGAAGAGACATCACTGCCAATCTCCCCCATCCCCTCTTCATCGGTCCACCCTCTCTAGAAGTCCCAGAGGTCTACGAACCTGCGAGTAGCCTTCTCCAAGACGACCGGGTGACGCCTCATCAACCCATTCATTTTCGCGGGTTCAGCCAGTTCGAAAGTTCTCTGTTCTCCACCAGCTCGAATCCTCACGACCTCCAACTCAAGCAATGTCGCTAGATGTTCGCTGACTGTTGACTTTGATAGCCCCGTGACTTCTGTCAGACGCTGTTGAGTAAGGCTGTTTTCCGCTAGGAAACACGAGATGATTTTGTGATCAGCTTTTCGCCTGACGAGAGAGAGAAGGACTCTGTCTTTCGAATCAATTCCTCGTGGATAGATTCGCGAGTAGCCCTTCTCCTTCACGCGATCGACTTCACCGTCCCTGGCTAACTTATCCACGTGATAACGAGTGGAGCTGAAGGAGAGTCCAATTTGCCGCTGAAGTTCTCGAAGATGGAGACCGGGTTGGAACGAGACAAGAAGCTTGATTCTGGCCCTGCTTTGAGACTCCACCAAGTACCGCCTTTCTCAGTTCCTTACCAAGAGTGCTAGGCTGAAGCTGGCTAGCATTAGGAATTCCAAGAAGTGAGATAAGTGTATCCCCGTAGAAGGAATGAAGATCAGCTGAGTCGATAAGAACCAAACCTCGATGAGACTTACGATCTCGCTCGCAGCAAGAAAAGAGAAAGCAAGGCTCAGGAAGAAGTACCTCGAGGTCTTGCGGTCTACGTAGGCGAATAGAGAGATCAGTAAGACGACCCCTGAGAATGCGACCAGAAGGACGTGTACGATCCCGTCGGTGATATCAAGCATAGCGAATTACGCGCGCGAATCTTGTTCTTCTCAAGGATTTACGTTCAGCCTACCGTTCTGCATGGATAGGTGAATTGTGCAAAAGATTTGACAGAACACGTTGAAGCTCCCCACCTGGTTTGCAACGAACTTGACGTCGAAGCAATTACCCGGGGATAGTGTGAGTCCGCTGTCGAAGTAGTGAGTTATCGTGAAACCGTGAGCCTGAGAAGTATCGTTGTTCCAAACGTGAATCACAACGTTCTGGCCAAGAGAGACATTCATGACCGGCCACGGACTAGGATGATATCTACTGCCGTTGAACCCGACATTGAACCCCTCATTCGCCATTACGACGGTGAACACTACCGCGTTAGCTATACCGCTCGGTCGAACTGCACAGTTCGGCGGACTCGGTCCCAGAAGATGGAATGCATAAGCGGTCGAGACGAACCCCACAGCAACTACCGCCACGATCAGAGCGACTAGCACACGCCTGGAGGGCCTCAGCACTACACTCGTACCATCCACTCCGGACTTCGCCGAGCTCTCACGAGTGGAATAAGGCCGCGAAATATATCGCAATGAACCCAAAAAGAATGGGTACTGCCATCCTAATAGAATCTTCAGAAGCGGCAGACCCCTCTGAACGGAACAACGGTCTGGATAATCCCAGAGCCGCATAGATTGAGGTGCCCGTTCCCAATGCGAAGAAGTAAGTCGTGTCGAAGCCCGCAACAAAGCCCGTAGCAGGTCCCATGACGTAGTATCCCACTACGGCACCAACGAGAGAAGGCAGCACGAAAACAAGACTCAACAGAAACACATCTCTCAGCTCGCCTCTCAGCCCAGAGCTGGTTCTACTGGTGTAGACAGAATAGCACGCCGCCGCCATCATCGGCTCAAGACCCTTATGCAACAAATATGCGACACCAGCAGAAACCCCACCAAAGGCGTCAAGGAGAGAGGTGCTCGAAGTCGAGTACGCAGTCGCGCCAAAAGCCGCACCCTCTCCAAGACCATGTATCCCTATCGCACCGGCAACCAGAAGAGGAATGGCAACACTAACTGTCCTAACAATGGGCCCGGGAGAGAAAAGCCCACGCCGCCGGTCTATCCAGAAAACGGAGAGTACGCCAATAATGAAGAGAGCCACCGCTGCAACCTGACCTGCACCTCCCGAAAATCCAGCGTTAACGTCCAGAAGCGCCGAACCTTGAATCGTGTCAACAAAAAACCAGAGAAAGATGCCAAGAGCGAACGCTGCAAGATACTTCGGTTTCAGGACGTGGCTAGCTGAGACAATTACAAGCAATCCTACAAACGCTGGGATCCATGTTGAGGCCGTCCAAGCTAGAAAGCCCTCAACAAATGCAATCATGAGAATAGAACTGGATGCAACAAGTTTTGAGCCTTATGGCTCAACACCCGAACCAAACAGCAAGAGGGCTTTGCTGGCTGTAGCTCTTGAGCGATTACTCAGAGGCGTTCAATGAGCGGCGACACGAATTGACACCATTTCAGTGGGGGTTGACGCTAAGTTGAGAGTGCTCAAACAGATCAGTAGTGTCGAAGATAATGTTGTAGACTGGAAAAGTGCCAGTCTGCGAAGCGAAGAATGTCAGGTCACATGCCTTCCCTGGTTGTAGAGTTACGCCTTGATCGAAGTAGTGTGTTATCGCGAACCCATGAGTTTGGGAGGTGTCATTGTTCAAGATGTGGATGATTACGTTCGAGTCAACGGTGACGTTCATTATAGGCCATGGCCCGCTGTGATGTTGGCTGTCGTTGTATCCGGATAAAGAGATCACGATGGTGAAATGAAAATAACGTGGGCCATTGCTTGTCGTCGTTCCACAGCTGGTCTGCTTGCTGCCGAACCAGAGGAGCGCATAAGTTGAGACCAGAAGGGACACCGCTGCTAGAATGATGACGAATATGGTGAGGAAATATTTTCCTCTGCGCGTTCCAAGATGACTTCCGTGACCAGCGTAGGCCGTTTCGCGAGTTGCCAACTAGTCCAGAATGATACGGGTTCACCGAGCTGATTAAGAGAGTTGTGGCTCAAGCGGTGAACCGAGTTATCCTAGCCTTCTTCTCCTTATGCGTAGTCTAGGAGAGTGGTCTTCTTCCTCGGTCTCGGCCCCCTATTCTTCACAGTCGCAAGATAACGGTGCATCCGTTCTTCCTTCTTTAGGCTAGTCCAGTAATACGCTTCATCGATAGTCCCCTCGGTCATCAGTACTGTCGTCTTACCTGCCCTAGTTCGGCCGGTTCTTCCACGACGTTGAATCATTCGAATCTCAGAAGGAACTGCTTCATAGAATATCACGTGATCAACATCCGGGACGTGCAAACCCTCCTCCCCGATGCTCGTGGTCACAAGCACGTTGTGCTTTCCGGCTCTGAAGTCTTCGAGAATCTGCATTTGTTCGCTTTGGCTTAAGCCCAAATCCTCGTTGTTTCTGCTTGCTTGGCCTACGAATCGGACGGGTCGTGCAGGATCCATGCGGCTAAGATCTTCGACGATCGTCTCGACGCTGTCTCTGAACTGAGTGAACACGATTACTTTTGAGTCGGGATTGGATTGAAGATCTTGTGAGATTAGCTCTCGTAGTCGCTGCTGTTTGGGATGAGGGATTTTAGCTAGAGAAGCGGACAGTTTCTGGGCTTCAATCACTCGAGGATCACGAGAGAGTCCGCGAGCTGATCGCGTCTTGGCTTTGTCTAGCTTGGAGAGAAATCTGTCGGCACTTTGGGACCCCTGTGTTTCCAAAAGATCAATAGCGTGATTCAGTGACATTGCTTGAGCCTGTAGTTGAACCGCGCCAAACAATGCTCCACCTCCACCTCTTCTCAAGCTACTGTGGAGCTTCTCGCCTAGGTCTAGTAGGATCCGTTTGCTGATCTTCACGTTGGATGGGAGTTGATGCATCGCTTGTAGTTTGTTGATCCTCTCGTCGAGGCTCGCGCGCAAAATCTTGCTCACCTCCTTGTATTTCTCAGGTAGCCCTAGCCGTTCGTAGTTCACAGCTACTTCCTTGACGTACGGCGTGACGTCATCGTCAGCCTCTGTACGGGTCTCCACATTGGTTATCGCTAACTTCTCACAAATCTCGTCGACCCGGCTCTTCTTGGCACTTGGAGACGCCGTCAGTGCCAAAATCAACGGATTGGTTGCTTGTGATTTGTAGTCGTGAGCTACTTCGGAGTAGGCGTAGCTTCTGACGCATCGATGAGCCTCGTCGAACACGATGAGCGAGACACTTCCAAGACTGTACCTACCGGCTGAAACGTCGTTTCTGATGACCTCAGGAGTTGCAAAGACCAGCGCAGATTCCTCAAAGGCCGACTCTCTCATTGGGGCTGGAGTCTCGCCTGTGAGAACAACCGATTTCGCTTCTCGATCCGGAAAGTGGTCTCTGAAGAATTCCGCGTGCTGGAGCACCAGGGGCCTTGTAGGTGCCAGGATCAAGATCTTGCTTTGCGGAAAAGCAGAGAGTCGTTCACTGGTAACTAGCATCGCAACAATCGTCTTCCCAAGTCCCGTAGGCAAGACCACAAGTGTATTCGCGGTTAAGGCGGACTTTGCAATGGCTCTCTGGTACTCTCTGGCTTCAATACTCTCTGGTTGCAAAGTCTGCAATGTGGGAACTCGTTACTAGCTTCTAACGGTTCGGGGGCGGGTAGTTGAGCGGAGAGTTCCGTAGGAGGAAGAAGTGTCTACGCCCATATTTGGTTACTAGTAGAGCGCTTGAGAGCCACGCGCCGACAGCGGTCAATTCGACAACCATCCGGACGGGCCGGTCGAAGAAAAGAAATCCTGTTAGTCCGAGCAATAGAGCGATGAGAGCTAGGAATTGGTATCTGTCGACAAAGTGGAAGTCCGATAGGCCTGCTCTCCAAGACTTGAGAGCCGTGGCCAAATAGAGAAGGACTCCTCCACCCGCGAAAATACCTACGGATGTAGGGCTCCAATATTGTGATCTTAGGATTAACAATCCGATCTCATCGGCGGTGAGTCCCAGTCCGATACCTGCAACGAGGGCGCTGTCCCACCTTGCTCTAGCGTCAGAGGCGTAAATCATTACACCGAATGAGACTAGGAGCAGGAGGGCGCCGTAGTACATGTGGTGAAATCTGAAACCCTGGACTCTGAGGACGGGACAGTTCTGAGTGCAGACTGATTCGAGAGTGACGAAGAGGCGTGCGATTGCTACTGAGACCGTGTAGCCTAGTGAGACGAAGAATAGTCCTACAGGTCCGAGGAAGGAGCCGGCCCGCTTCATTCTAGAAACTCCATGGCGTTTTCATTCTCTTTAACCTATCCGGTTACGTTGTTGATTCTGGTATACGAGAAGAAAACCCTCATTTAGAGGCTTAGCAAAAACAAAGTTCTAAAAAAAGGCGAGAACAGCAATACCCCTCTATCGTCTTCAGTGAAACGCCTGTGACTGTTGGGGTCTTGCAATGAAGTGGAAGGAACTCAGGCACAACGGTGTCGCGTTTCCACCAGCCTACGAGCCTAAAGGGCTCCAGATCAACATCAGAGGCGAGACGGTTCCGCTCTCTAAAGACGCCGAAGAGATGGCCTACACGTGGGGAAAGAAGAGAACAACTCCCTATGTCCAAGATCCTGTATTCCAGACTAACTTTCTATCCGACTTTGTGAAGGTGCTCCCTCCGAAGTTTGCCGACGCGAAATACTCGGACATCAACTTCACACCAGTCTACGAGTATCTCTCCAAAGAAGAACTGCTCAAGTCAGACAAGGAACTGAAGAAGAAGGTGGCGGCTCAGCGAAAGGAGGTTCGCCTCCAGCTGAAGGAGAAGTTTGGCTATGCGGTTATTGATGGAACGAAGACAGAGTTTGCAAACTACATGGTGGAGCCCCCAAGCATATTCATGGGGCGGGGAAGCCACCCTATGCGGGGCCGCTGGAAGCCCAGAATATTTCCTGAAGACGTGGTTCTGAATCTCTCAGAGGACGCTCCAGTTCCATCGGGGAATTGGAAGGAGATTGCTCATGATCACGAATCCATCTGGATGGCCTACTGGGTCGACAAGCTTAGCCAGGTCAGGAAGTACGTCTGGCCCTCCGACATCTCCGACCTACGCCAAGAACGCGACAAGATGAAGTACGACAAGGCGAAGAAGCTTCGCAGAAAACTCTCAGACGTTCGCGAGTTTATCGAGAAAAACCTTCATTCGCCAGACGTCAAAGTCCGGAAGCTAGCGACCGTCTCATACCTAATCGACAACTTGGCTATGAGGGTCGGTGATGAGAAGGAGGAGGACGAGGCCGACACGGTCGGCGCCTCAACCCTTCGGGTAGAACACATCAAGTTCCTTCCAACCGGAGTCGAGTTCGACTTTCTCGGAAAGGATAGTGTACGATGGCAGAAGACTCTCAAACTAGATGGTGGTGACAGTCCAATAAGACGGAACCTCCAGGAGTTTGTGGCGAACAAGAAGCCTGAGGATCTCGTATTCGACGGCATCACCTCAGCTCATGTCAACAAGTTCCTAGGCAAATCGGCGAGGGGTCTCACGGCCAAGGTGTTCAGAACACATCATGCTACTGAGACTGTGCAGACCTACTTGGGCCGACATAACGGATTCAAACCTGACGAGCCGGGGTTCGTCAAGCTGTATCATGCCCGGGTCGCAAACCTGGAGGCGGCGATTCGGTGCAACCACAAGCGGACCCCCCCGAAGACCTGGGAGGTTACGCTGGACAAGAAACAGCAGCAGCTTGCAGATCTGAAGAAACGTCCAACGAAGACCGACAAACAAAAGCTTCGGCTAGATGAGAGGATGAAGAAGCTGAAATTGAACATTGATTTGCAGAAACGGACCCGGGACTACAATCTGAATACTTCTCTCCGAAACTATATCGATCCGAGGGTCTACAAGAACTGGGCTAGCAAGGCGGAGTTCGACTGGACGTCGATATATCCAAAGACGTTGCAGAGAAAGTTCCTGTGGGCTGGAAAGAGTAGAAGCCAATAACCTTCTGAATAGGTTCTGAATGATCTCCCTTAGAAGATCGATCTGGTCATTTCCATTATCTTCCCGAAATCATTCAAGAGTCCAGCATAGTTCTCATCGGCCCCAGCCCAAACTTGCCGCTTGCTTGTGATCGTGTGCTTTGCATCGGCCACTGACATGCCTGACTGCATTAGATAGGCAGCTGCGAGAGTTGGGCTCCTTCCTCTACCCTTTAGGCAGTGGAGAACAACCTTCCTCCCGGAGTCGACATTGTCGCCGATGACCGCGGCTGCGATTTTGAGCCTGCTTATCGGAATGGGCTGTCCCGATTCGGGCACCAATGGAGTTCTCTCGTCATAGCTGATGCCTAGTTCGCGACACCATGCCTTCTCTTCGTTGCTTCGCGTCAGGTCCATGATCACGAGCTCGCTTCCTAACTTGCTCTTGAGTTCTACTAGGTCGTTCTTGGATGGGGCAGCACCGATCCAGAGCTTCTCTGGAATGATCTCAGTAAAGTCCAACTTGAAGATCCCCAACGACTTACTCGTTATTAGGATGACGGTTTCCCAGAAAGCTCTAGACCATGACAGCAACGAACCATAACCTGCTGATCACAACCGATGTGGTTGACGAGAAAAGCATCAGGCCCCTCGCAAAATATTCCAAGGTCTACAAGCTTGCGGATCTATCGGAGGATCGGCTGGACGAAATTCTTCCCTCGATAGACTGCCTCTTGGTCTTCTCTTGGCCGACCCAACTTTCAATGGAAAGGCTCCAGAGAATGACGAATCTTCGTTTCATACAGAGCATACTCGCAGGCGTCAACCACATCCCGTTCGCGAGTCTAGGCAAGAATGTCATCGTGAGTAGCAACGCGGGCGCGTACTCGGAGGAGGTGGCCGAATACGCATGGGCCTTGCTGCTCTCTGCTGCAAAGAGAGTGGTGGAATTACACGTCTCACTTCGAGAGCAGAAATGGACCCTGAGACGTACGCTCGACGAAGGGAGCGAGATTACGGTACTGAGAGGAAGAGTCCTCGGGATTCTCGGATTTGGCGGAATCGGCCACGCTGTGGCGACAATTGCGAAGGGTTTTGGGATGCATGTCTACGCGTTCTCCAGGAAGAAATCGGCGTCAAGAGGCGTGAGGGTATTCACAGGACAAGAGGGTCTCACTGATCTTCTCAAGAGATCAGGCGCCGTAGTTCTGGCTCTTCCGTTGACAAGTCAAACAGCTAGGATCATCAATGCTGAGCGACTGTCACAGATGAAGAAAGACGGAATCCTCGTGAACGTTGCTCGTGGAGAACTAGTCGACGAGAAGGCGATGTATGATCATTTGGCAGCCAATCCGAACTTTCGTTACGCCACTGACGTATGGTGGTACAGGGAAAATCGTGAATCGCTCAAGACAGACTATCCTTTTCTCTCGTTGCCGAATTTCATTGGTACGCCACATGTCTCGGGTCCATCAGGACTGGCCACGGGACGGCCTGTCATGCTGGCGTCAGAGAACACGGTCAGATTTCTGAAAGGACTTCGCCCTCTCAACATTGTAAACCCGGAAGACTACAAAACGAGCTACCCATACTAAGCGAACTTCCCGAAATTTGATTGTTAGGAGAGTAGCTTGCTCAGAAGACTCAAAGAAACATTTCCACCAGATATGACCAGAACGACACGGTCGCCTAGTTTTTTCGATTCCTCGGTTTTCGATAGGACCGCCAGAGGCGCTGATCCTGATGGCTCTGGAAAGATGTGAGCCTCTTGTATCAGCAGTTTCATTGCTGAGAGAATCTCATCGTCTGAGACGCTGAACATTCCATCAACGTTCTTCCGACACGCCTCCAATGTCAATTCTCCTACGGATGCGGGGACTAGTCCGTCAGCGATGGATTTTGGGTCGTCGATTCTAACAATCTTCCCTGCGCTAAGGGAGGCTGCCATCTTGGTGGCGCCGCTCGGTTCAACTCCGAAGACTTTTGCAGAAGGTTTGAGTGATTTGATGGCGATCGCTATTCCCGAGATGAGCCCTCCCCCTCCTACAGGAACGATGACCGAGTCGAACTCGTTAAGCTGTTGGACTATCTCTAGCCCGCAGGTCCCTTGGCCCGCGATGATCTCGGGATCGTTGAAGGGTGGAACGAATACAGCACCGCTCTGTTTCGCGATTTCACGAGCTTTGGCTTCTCGATCAGCGTGGTACTTTCCAAATTTGACAACCTCCGCTCCATTCTCCTTTATGACGTCGAGCTTCTCTTGGACTGCCGTCTCGGGCACGACGACCGTGCTTTGCTTTCCCAGAATTCGTGAGCTATAGGCCACTGCAATGCCATGATTACCCGATGATGCAGCAACTATCTTCTTGGCGGGTATCTGCGAGATCTTGTTGTAGGCGCCGCGGATCTTGAAGACGCGTATTGGCTGGAAGCATTCAAGTTTCAGGTAAACACTTCTCCCGAATCTTCGAGAGAGCGCCGGTGATTCGACCAGCGGGGTCTTGGATGCGACTCCCGAGATTCGTTTGGCAGCCGCTTCGATCTCAGTTAACATTGGCAGTCTTTCGGAAAGCATAGCTGATCCCACATTTCTTCGGAAGTTCTTTAACCTGTAATGAATCGCGCTAAACCGTATCGCGAGATGCTTCCAACCGCCGGAGTCAACAGGGTCTTCGGTCTCCTCGACCTACTGAGGGCATACAACGGCAAGACCGACGTAGCGAATCTTACAATCGACCTCAGAATCGCACTTGACGAACTTCTTCCGATAATCGACACCGCAGAATACTTGGGTCTCGTCGCTGTTCAACAAGGAGACATCTCTCTAACAGACCTCGGGAAGAAAGCCCTCAATGGCAAGATACCTGAACGGAAGAAAATAGTTCACGATAAGCTTGTGGGACTGGAGCCGTTCTCAGACATTGTCAGGATGGTTCATGAGAAGAAGCAGCTGAGCCGATTCGAGCTGGCTAGGTTTCTGAGTTCGAAGTTTGGCTATACGACTGATCTCCCGACGATTATCAATGTGCTGATTAGCTGGGGGGTGTTTGCGGGGCTGTTCAGGTACGATGGGCAATCCGAGAGTCTGTCGCCGAGAGAGTAGTCTTAGCTAATCTTTGAAATGATTCTGTCAGAATAGTCAAACATTGCGGGATCTCTTTGGTTCCTGGGCCTCTCTAGCGTTATCTGTACATCATCGACGATAGTTGCCGGACGATGGTTTAGTACTATGACCCGATCGGCCATGTAAACCGCCTCCTGAACGTTGTGAGTCACCATAACAACGCAATTAGTCGCGTAGACAGGATCCCTCCAAATCTCCAAAACTTCTTGTCGGAGGTTTTCTGCGGTGAGAGCGTCAAGGCTGGAGAATGGCTCGTCCATCAGCAGCACCTCGGGCTGGAGTGCTAGAGCCCGGGCGATGCCTACTCTCTGCTTCATCCCTCCAGACAGTTCTTTGGGATAGGCTGTTTCGAAGCCTTCCAGTCCCACATCCTGAATGTACTTCTTTGCAATTTTCATCTGTTCGTCCTTCGGGACCGTAGTCGCCTGAAGCGCCATCTCTACATTGCCGAGGACAGTCTTCCATGGGATGAGGGCAAAGGTCTGGAATATTACTCCGATCTTCGGACTGGGCGCAGTGATGGGTTGGCCATGGAACAGGACTTGACCCGAAGTTGGCCGGTCGAGTCCGTCGATTATACGAAGAAGAGTGCTCTTTCCGCACCCCGAAGGTCCCACGATGCAGAGGAATTCCTTGTACACATTGAAGTTGATATCCTCGAAGACGGTGGTGCTCTTACCTTCTCCGGGATAGACCTTGGCCACATCCTTGATCTCGAGGAGAGGCTCCGCGGGTTGGGAGACGTTCTTGATGTCGGGGAGCGGTTCCGTGGATTGGGTCAAAGCTAGCTAACCCTCGAACTTGTACCGATCGGCCTTCCTGAGCATTCGTCGCCAGACGAGCCGGTTGATTGTCAGCACCGTTGCCGTCATGGCCAATAAAGCTGCAAAGATCTCCACCGATTGGAGAAGGAAGTTATTCATGTTTGAAGCCTCCACTAGAAACGAGCCAAGTCCAGGAACATTCGCGCCGGGGTCAATGTACTCAGATACTATGAGCGCGTTCCATCCTCCTCCCCATGCTTGAATGCTCCCTATGAGTATCGCGGGGAAAGCGGCAGGGATCAATATCTGTCTCACGTATCGTCTTCCACTGACCCTATAGGCCTTAGTCGCTTCCGTGATATCGTTGGGAACGCTATTGATCGCTCCAACTATGTTGAACAGAAGATACCATTGCATGCCAGTTAGAAGGAGAATAATCGAAGCGACGTTGAGGGTCAGCCCTAGATAAGGAGTGTTCCTGAACGGGTCAACGAGTATGATTACAACTAAAGGAAACAATGCTGTGGCGGGAATCGACTGTCCAATATCGAAGATTGGAACGAGCATCCTCGAAACCCTCTGGCTCCTTGCAATCAATATGCCGGCCGCTAGGGTCCAGGCAAGCGCGATTAGGTAAGCTGTTACCAGCCTAGAGAGCGAGAAAAGCGTGAGCCCGATCAGTTGAAAGGCGGTCACATTCGCCGCGAGCACCGTTAGAGCGTTTAAGATCGACTCCGATCTTGGCGCTATCAGCAGTTCAAGGCCGAAAGCAACGAGTCCGAGAAATATTGCATAGCTCAAGAGTCTTCCCCAGAAAGGTATCCTACTAATCCGTTCAGGAAATCTCAATCTCTCCGTGGCATGAAGTAGCTTCGTAACTCTCACGACTTCGAGGGCCCTTGTGACGATCGATCTTTGTGATTTGTAGAAGGTGCGAACCGGTGCAACAATTCGGTCCTCGTATCTCCTGACTCCCTCCGAGACACCGCTCCTAGGGGTTGCGGTTGTGCGGGGAGCAGCCGTTGATTCATACTTGTACTTCTCAGCTCTGGCTCCTAAGGGTCTCCAAACTAGCTGGTCGATGGCGTAAATGATACCGACCAAGATGATCAATCCAAAGAGAGCGGATGCAATGTCCGAATTGCGGGAGGCCTGAGCGATGTAGGAGCCAAGGCCGTAAGCTGACGTCAGCTTTCCCTTGAATGGAACGTATTCTTCGATAGGAATCAGGTACCAACCTGAACCCCAAGCCAGTATGCTGGTCCAGACCAGTTCTGGGTAAACCGCAGGGAGAACTATTTGGCGAAGATATCTCAAGCCTTTGAGGCCGTAAGCGTGTGATGCTTCTTTGATGTCTGCTGGGATAGCGCTTATCCCCGCTATCACGCCGAATGTGGGGGACCAAGCCATCGCAGTGAATATCAGTATGATAGCCGCGATCTGAAGACCGACCGGGTTAGCGTCCAGCCCGTTCCCGAGGAATATCGCAAAGACGATTGGGAGATAGCCTAGAACGGGGACGGATTGGAAAATGTCCAACAGCGGCAGAAGGACGTGAGAAGCCTTGTGGCTCATCGCCGTCGCGATTCCATATGCGAGCGCAAAACCCAAGGCCAATGCGTAAGCGATCGTCATACGGCCCAAAGTGAAAACCGCGTAAAGCGGAAGCTGAGGAGTGAGTTGGTTTTTGAGTATAGAGTTCAATCCCCCGTTTATGATTACCTCGACGACGAGTAGAAAGAGCGCGGCCACTATTACGACTCCTTCGATTGTCCTGATCACGCGATACCTCGATCCTTGGGTCCAGAACCTAGGCTTTCGAATATTGGGAGAAGAGAGTGTTAGTGGACACATGAGCCTCTATCCACCATAGTTTCGGAACCGGACGGTCACTCCATGTTATAAAAGGGCAATCTAATTGTCCATCACACTTCGTCAGTGGCTGAGAAAGAGTTCTATGGAACTAGGCTGACTGGAGCGATCTGTTTTGCGATTGAGGCAAATTTTTCGTAGCTCTGCATTCTCTGGCTCACCAATTCGTTAAGAATTGAATGCATTTCTGATGCTTCTCCCAGGTTTCTCAGATAATCGATCGTTAGGTCGCTGTCGTGGATGAAACCAAGCTGGGACTGCCAGGCCCGGAGTCGGGACAACATCTTCGTCGTCCTCTTGGATCGAAATAGCTCGGCTAGGTAGCGTAGCCGTCGACAGTCGATTCTTAACAGATGCAGGTCCTTCGCATCATTGGAGTCTTTCAAGACCAGCGGCAGCCGACCGTTTATGGTAGCGATGAGCTGACTTGTGATCTTATTGAGTCGTTTCTGAAGCTTCGGAACTGCTAGTTCCTTCTCCTTTACTCTGGGTATTGGTTCCTTTTGCAACGCTATTGTTTGCCGTCGAGCGGCTTGAAGCAGAGAATCACGCGCCTCTCTAATTCTCGAGATCTGCTCTTCGATGTTCACTTCGGGTTTAGCTGCGGATATTTTTGAGAGGATGATATCGAGATCTCTGACTTTCGCATTCGCTCTGGACGCTTCCTCAAGGGAAGTGAGGAAGGCCCGGACAGTTCGCGCTTTTCGGATCTTTCTTGGAAGCAACTCGGTGTTGAGTTGAATTCTGCGCATCGAGATCCTTAAGCTGCGGACGTTTTCTGGATTCGAGTCTTTGAGGTAAGCCTTGAGTCGCTTGGTTAGGATCTTTCTTGATCTAGAATACTTTGCCGCGAAGGATGTCTTCATAGTTGGACAGACCAGCTAAATCGTCGCGAGGTATCTGTCGATCCTCTGCTGTAGATCGAGATGGATCTCTGGTATGGGTCTGTTCCCGTCTATTCTGACTAGCCCGTATTTCTTGGCGAGGATTGCGAATTCGCGTGCCATTCTCTGTTGGTAGGTCATGAAAGTGGAGAAGAGGTCGTCGGAGAGGTCCATGTCTGCTCCTGACTCGTAGTAGTCGAGGGAGGGGCTCTTCTGGACTACTCGATGGAAGAGTTCGTTCGGGTCAACGTCGAGATAGAAGACGAGGTCTGCTTTGAGAGCGAATCCGAATAAGTCTTCAGACCACTTTGTCCTTATCCCTCTGACAGTGCTTCGGGCAATTAGGGTGAAGATGTACCGGTCTGCGAGAACGATCTCACCTGCCTCCAATGCAGGAATTATCTTGTGCTCAAGCTGGTCGGCAAAGTCGGCCGCGTAGAAGAGAGCCAGAGTTCGCTTGCCTAGCGGGAGCATCTGCTTTGCCTGAAGGATTCCCTCTTTGATAAGGTCCGAACGCTTCAGCCCGGTGTTCAAGACTCCATGTCCGTCCGCTTCGAGTTTCGAGATTATCATGTCGATCTGAGTACTTCTTCCAGAGCCGTCGGGGCCTTCGATAACGATGAGTCGTCCTCGAATGTCCACGTCTTTGAGATAGGGTATTCCCTCGCCGTAGAACTCTAAGGGTCGTGCTGGGGCTTTCCGTGTCCGGCGCGAAATCATGCTCAAGTCCGGATCACCGGTTGCACAGTCTGCTGCGCCGCCAGCTTCGCGGTAGCTGGGATTAGCCTCGACACTGTTTCTCGGACCTTCTCCTGTTGCTCCTCTATGTCGAGAGAGCCATCGATCACCGTGAATCCTTCCTGCTCTGCCATGAGTTCGTACTGTTCGATGATTCTTGCCTGAAACATCCTGTAACTTTCAAGAACATCATTGCTCAAATTCAGGTCCATTCCCGCCTCGTAGAATTTTAGTTTCGGTCTGCTAACGAGAATTCGCTTCATCGCCACCTCGATCGGCACTCGGAAGTAGAATCGAATATCGGGCGTCGCGGCGAAGCTGTACGCCTTTCTAACCCAGTCGGGAGAACAGCCTCGAACAACGTCCCGGGCATACGCTGTGTAAGCGTATCTGTCGGCCAACACGATGTACCCTCCGCGCAGCAACGGGAGAATGTTCCGCTCATAACGATCCGCAAAGTCTGTAGCGTGAAGTAGGCTGAATGTTGTTGGAGTGAGCAGTCCCTTCTTTTTGCCTTTGGAGGTTATTTCCCGGACGATCTGCGATGAGTTCCATTCTGTTGTGAAGACCGGCAGACCACGGCCTCTGAGCCATCTGTCAAGCAGGTGGAGCTGGGTGGACTTGCCGCTACCGTCTATGCCTTCGACTACGATCAGTTTTCCTGTGATCTGGAACTTCTTCGGGGATCCAGACTTCGGGCGCTGCATCCGTTCAAGCCTTCTCCGATGATAGGATCTGCGGTAGAATTTTCTGAGAAGACGGGAGCGTTAGAGTGAATTCTGCTTTGAGCTTGAAGGCGTTCTCGAATTCCTTGAGAGTATTCTTGAAGAGTGCTGTTGGAAACTCTTGTTTTCCGGGACTTATTCTTAGTCGAATCTGGTGACCGCTAAGCGTCACTTGTAGGTCCGAGCCTGTCTTCTCAAGAATCTCGATCAGCATTATCATCGATGATATTCTCTTGATGGTCGTCTTTGCATCCTTCTCTAGCATGTCCTTGTACTTTGCGTAGAGCCAGTCCGCACCTCTCAAGCCTCTAATCCGGACGAGCGAGAGTGCGAGGAGCAATTGTTCAGAATGGGTCAGGATGCTATCTCTATTCGCGATGATATAGAATAAGGTCTCCGGATCATAAAGCGGAAGCGCGTACGCCTCTTCGAGTGCCTGAACTAGGATGAACTGCTCCCGTGAATTGAGCAGTTCGCGAGATGCAAATGCTTTGATGATTCTAGAAGAAGACGCCGATAAGGAGACAGGTTTGTCGGTCGTTAACCGGGGCAGGAGAGAGTCTACCAATCCTTTCTCGTAAGCTGTAGGATCTTTGAGAAAAGCAGACAGGACCCCATCACGTAGACCGTGCGTGCTCACAACTAAATTGGGAATTCTTAGTTTTCTCATCATGAGTTGAAGAACTAGGGAGCCCGCGACGATCGACTTGGCTCGGTCCTCTCCGATCACGGGAATATTGCCGATTTGTTTGGGGCTCATCTTCCGAAGAGTCCGATGGATCTTCTCAACAGAGTCCTTGTTCATTGAATAGTTGTGAAGCTTGTCTAGAGGATAGTCTACGATCATCTGATGATACCTTGCGATGGCTCTCACCGTGCCTCCCGCGCCAACCAGCCCAAGCTTCCCTAATTGAGGAAGTTCTTTCCTGTCAGGAAGGAGTTCGAGAATTCGTTCGCTCATCTTGGCGTAGTTTTTCTTTGTGAATCTTCCATTACCACTTGCGTAAAGATCGGTTAGTCTCAGACCTCCAAGTGGAGTCGAGAAGACTCTTCTGACCCTGGATTTCTCTGCGATAACCATCTCCAGGGTTCCTCCCCCAAGGTCAAAGAATAGGCCGACCGGAACATTGGTCGCGGTGTAGGAACCTGCGAAAGAGTAGAGAGCCTCCTCGCGGTCTGAGAGTACTTTGAAGTCGAATCCGGTCTCTCCGCTCACTAGGGCTAGAAATTGGTCTTTGTTTCCGGCTTCTCGGACGGCGCTTGTTGCGACTGGTAGTACTTGTGCTGACGATTCAAACTTGACTGTTTGTTGAAGGAGTTTCAGGGCCTTTACTGTTCGAATGATAGAGTCATCGTTCAAGAATCCGGTCTTATCCAAGCCCTCGCCCAGTCTGGCTAGAATGGAGTGTTGGGAGTAAGCCGAGAATGTGTTGTCGATGCGAACGTCATAGTTGACTAATTTTAGGGAGTTGTATCCTAGGTCGATGACTGAGATTTTCATACAGGCACCGATCTAGAGACCAATTGGGAGGACAACCTAGTTGTCTTCGACTGTTCTTGCCGGTTATGACAGTTTCCTGATCTGTTTCGGTGTCAACAGCCAGCGGAGTTCACCGGAGGCCCTTGGAACGAAGGAAGTAACCCTGATCTTGGCCATCCCACCTTTTTTGAGGGTAATGTGGCTGTTGCCATTTCCAGAGACCATTTCGCCGATCATCGTGCCCAAGTATGGTTCATGACCTACCAGAAGAATCTCTGAATCTTGTTTGAGCTTCGAAAGCCTGCGATACAGGTTCGGCCGAGCTGCTTCGGGTCTCAGTTCACTCCATTGTTCGAGCAAGTTTAGGGTCTTGAAAGTCTTCGCGACTATACCTGCAGTCTCATACGCTCTCTTGAGTGGACTGGCCAGTATCCTATCGAACCTCATTCCTTGGTTCAAGAGTGAAGCTGCTATTTCATCCAGCTCCTTCCGACCAGCAACCGTTAGGGATCTTTCAGCATCTTTTACAGGAATGGCTGTCCGGTTGCCCGCCTCTCCGTGCCTCAATAAGTAAAGATTCAGGTTTTGTAGCGATTTTCCAGCGTATTTGAGCCTTCTCAGGATATGTCCGTAGAAATCTTGACGTAATCCGTAGTATCAGGTGCTCGGACTCGCTCAGGGTGTAGAAGTCGAATCTGAGAGCGATAGAATGAGGGCTCTTCTCGGTTCATCTGGGACTATTTCTGTGAGAAACTCATTGAGCAGCCGTGGTCTCCGCGAAGCTTCCCCTTGAATCCCACTTCTAGAGCCTCCGCCGCCTTCTTGTAGCTGCTCATGCACGTGGCGCAGAAGATAGATCTAGCCTGGGCCTTGGTCAGTCCATATGACTCCGCTTGCGCGACGACAGATTCTATGCATCCACATCGGTCCAATTTCACCGTGCTTGAAGCGTCGGCACTTTCAATTTCGTAGTCACTGTCAAAGGTCTCGCCCATGCTGTCAGCTAGGTTCTGGGAGAGAGCCTCCACCATGCTCCCTCGGCTATTAGTTTTTACATCTTGAACCTTCAAGTTTGCTTTCATATCCGTGAGTATGTTCATCGCGGGCGCAATCGCGTCAAAGCCCGCAGCAGTGACGAATGTGCCCACTTGTAGTAGAAGATAGTGAGCCAATGTCTTCCTGAGCATCTCGTACCTTTCATCTAGGCTTCGTGTCCGCTTCTGTTGTGTCAGTGTCGCCATCTTGGGTCCAGACGCCTCATTCCACTTCGCTCGTCCTTTAAAATTAGTGTACTCAGTGGCAGAAGTGTATAGTCTCCTAAGTCGCCTTTTTCATGTATCTAATTACCCGGGGTAAAATGGTCGGCTCAAAGGAGGTCCCAGCCTCGCTTCTTCACATATCTAAGCCAGAACCCGGCAATTAGCGACGTTACAATTGCGGTGAGCACGAGAGCGACGAAGAACGTTTCAGATATCAGGCCGAGGTCAAACGCGACTGTTGCGAGAACGATTCCAGGTCCCCCTCTGGCATTCAGGGCAATTGCGAAGTTCAGACTCGCCAGTCTCTTTTGTCTGATTAGTCTCCCTACAGCCAGAGCGCCGCCGCCTTTCAGAGCGGTTGAGAAGAGTAGGAACCCGAGAAAGAGGACGATGTCGAGGGAGTGGATGAGGTCGAGCTTCAGCCCGACCACAGCGAAGTATATTGGAGTGAACAGGGCCAACGAAATCGATTTGATCTGGGCTTTTGCAAGCACGAAGACTTCCTCAGGCATCATTCCGATTGCGATACCCGCGAGAAATGCTCCGAAGATGATGTTCACGCCGAGGAGACTTGCTAACGCGACTAGTGAGAAGCATAGGAATAGCGCATATCTCGATGGGTGAGTCTTGATCAGGATGTTGAATCGGGACCCGAGTGTGTAACTGATCATTCTGGGAAGGCCCACTAGAGCCGCGGCGAAGAAACCGACCGTTACAAGTGAAGTGAAGACGACCAGAGACAGGGACGCAGATGCAGATGCCCCGACTCCTGTAGCGATGGCTAATGCACCAAACTGAATAACATCTTCAACCGTCGCGATGGCTAGCACGATCTTGGCAAACCGAGTGTCCATAATCCTGAGGTCGATGAAGATCTTCGAGATGACTGGAATCGAGGTGACTGAAGCCCCAATGCCAACGATGATAGCGAGGGAAAGCATGTTCCCGTTCGGTCCTGCATACGGAGCGAAATTGTAGAAGTACGGCGTCAGGATGCCGATAATGAAAGGAATCACTGTCGCACCGAGGAGGAATGAAGTTGCGATCTTACGGTCTTGCCTTGTAAAGGACCTTTGGATTTCAAAGCCTGATATGAACATCAAGAGAACTAGGCCAAAGTAGGAGATTACGGAGATTAGGGCGCCCTCGGATGGGAAGGCAGCGAAGACCCAGTTCTCTGCGCCAGGTGCAAAATAGCCGAGAATCGTTGGACCAAGAATTAGCCCTCCAAAAATCTCGCCGATCACACGAGGGAGCTTTGCTTCGTAGAACAAGAAACCGAAGGAGTGAGCGGTAAATAGTAGAATGACCATGGCGAGGAAAAACCTGGTCAGCTCAAGGCTGGACAGTGTGATTGTGGCAGCGAGACTCATGGAATGTCGACTCTCGGTCTCCGAGCGAACGATCTATTTCTGCAAATATCGATCAACTCTCGTCTCTCGCAATAAGAGCGTTAAGATCATCGCTCATATCCTGAGTCCATTCACACGGCTTGATTATCGACGATCTATTCAGTAGCGCCGTGATTTTTGAGCAGCGCCACTATCCTATCGTATTGGCGCTCAGTTGCGACTGTCATCGCGGTCTTTCCTTGGAAATTCTTAGCCTGAATATCAGGCCCTGCATTGTCGACCAACCACTCAACGATTTCGTAGTTGCCCTTCGATACGGCATTGTGTAGCGCGAGGGTCGCGCCAGACGTGGCACCCCGTTCGAAAATCCGTTGAACGAGAGGTAGATTGTCGCTCCAAACTGCGTGGGGCAGTAACGGTATTCCGTGAGCGCCCGTAGCATCGACGTCTAGAGGATTAGCATTCAGTCTACGTTCCACATAGTCTCGCATGCCAAGCATAGCGGCAGTGCAGATTTCCAGGGGAGCGCCTTGCTTGAGAAGAAATTCGGCGATGTTCACGTTGCCAACCTGAGCCGCGGCTTGTATGGCGGTCTCTGTATCGTTCTCGTTCCATCGATAAGATGCATTCAGGAGTTTAGGATTCTCAGCAAGCATCTGTCTGACCTTCTCGATATTCCCGTGTCCCGCTATGACGAATTCTCGGATCTGTTCTGTGGAAGGCGGCTGTTGCTGAGTCTGCACAGGCTGTTCTTGCTCGAAGCTGAAGTATATTCTTTTCTTGGGAACTGAATATTGTTAGGCTATTTCCTAATAGACGATTTCGAGACTGTCAGTCGTTTGGAACGTCTTTATCGGTCGAGGGGGTGCTAGGGTAGAAGATTCATGGGAGCCGGGTTCGAAAGTTTCGGCCTAGAAATCCCCTTGGTCCAGGCTGTGCGAGAAATGGGCATCGGTGAGCCTTTCCCCATACAGGCCATGGCGATAGCGCCTCTTCTCGAAGGCAGAGATCTCATGGGCCAGGCTCACACTGGAGCTGGCAAGACTCTTGCCTTCGCACTGCCCATGCTTCAGAAAATAGATCCCCGAACGCCGGGAATCCAAGGGCTAGTGATCGTGCCCACTAGAGAGCTAGCTCTTCAAGTGGCGCGCGAGTTCGAGAAGCTCGCCAAGCACCTTCGCGTCAGGGTCGCCGCGATCTACGGAGGTGCGAGCATGAGGCTTCAGATAGAGAGGCTAAGGAATCGCTCTTGCAGCATCATCATCGCGACTCCAGGCAGGCTGATCGATCACCTCGACCGGCGAACCGTGAGTTTGGATAAGACGAGCTTCGTTGTCCTAGATGAAGCTGATAGAATGCTGGACATGGGCTTCATCGACGATGTACGAATCATTCTGAGTCACGTCTCGAGAAACCACCAGACTGCACTGTTCTCCGCAACCATGTCTAATGAGATCGTAAAGCTCGGTCATCGATACATGAAAAACCCGCTCAGAGTATTCGTTGACACCGACGAGCCCACCGTGGACTCCGTCGAGCAGAAATTTGTCAGAATCGACGAGGGCGGAAAATTCTCCACCCTCCGCGCGCTCCTAAATCAAGAGCACATAACAAAGGGTTTGATCTTCTGCGAGACAAAGGCAAGAGCTGGAGCGCTGGCGCAAGTCCTACAGGATGAACATTACAAAGCCGTAGCTCTACACAGCGACCTCTCACAGTTCCAGAGAGACAGCGCCGTCCACTCCTTCCGGATAGGCCTTACAAACTTGCTAGTAGCCACGGAGGTCGCAGCTCGAGGCTTGGACATACCCAAGGTGAGCCATGTCGTAAACTACGATATGCCCGATGAGCCGAAGATGTACTTCCACCGAATCGGCCGAACGGCCCGGGCGGGCAAACCTGGCGTCGCAGTATCCCTGGTTACACGTCAAGACGAAGACGGCTTCAAGCGAATAAGAAAGATGACATCATCAGATCTCCGCGAATTCCCCGAAGGACTCTTGCCTCAAAATCGCGCCGGCTCGAAGTTTCTACTTCCTACGCGCCCGTCCCAAGGAGCTACACTACGATCTTCTTCCGGAAGACGTCCTCGACGATATAATCGTCGGGAGAGGTCGTTCAGACGGAACCGTCGCCGTTGATTACTGGCGGAAGACAGGTTTCGTCAAGCACTCAAAACGTGATCAGATTGACTCTGATAAGCATGCCACCGAAGCCTTGGAATCCAAGTCGAAGGAAATGAAAATCGACTAGCCCTCATTCGGAATGCAGCACTTGTGTAAGCTGATTGGTGGGGCCGGTGGGATTTGAACCCACGACCTCTGGCCCCGATTTTCTCGGAGTCACCAGCGCCCCAGGGTCACCGTCCATTATTGGACTCTGGTATCCTCTGGGCGGGGTTAATCCCCTGGACCAAGCTAGACGACGGCCCCCGTTGCTCGGGTTGAATCTACAGGTATTCTACCTTTCCGTCGGCTAGACTATCATGACGTTGATTCTCACACAACGGCCTGTATCCGCTTGTAGTATCGCCGTTTAGCGCGCCACTTGCACGGATAACTGAATGACCGTTCCTTCTATTCGGATACAATATTTATCGGTTCAACTTTCGCAAGCAGCAAAGGCCGGCCCTCTTCGCGCTCAAGGGTAATGCCTTAATCGTTGATGCGCAGCTCGCAAAGGTCTCAAATCATAGGTACGACCAAGCTGCGAAATCACACATGAGCGTTCGAGATTGATGGAAACAGCGCCAGTAACAGAAACATCTAGAAGGGTTCTTCTCGAACGGGATATTCCAGAACCCGCAATATCTGGACTCGCTGAATTCATCGATCGATACTATGTCCGTTCTAAGACGAGATTCATCGAGCCTCTCTCTTATCGGAAGACGGTAAGCGGGACCAACCTCGAACTCTTCTGGATTCTAAGGCCCATCGGGCCTGAGCAACAAACACCACTCTCTGTCAGTCTAACGATAAGCCAACCTGCTGTCGAGCTGAACTTCCCAGAGTTAGATGCCAACAACAAGTCACTAGAGAAAGTTGTAGAGAGAACTGTTGACGAGATTGAAGCGACAGTCCTATCCTATTTTCAGAACATAAAGACGACCAGTCTCTACTTTGTAATTGGCGCATCCGAAGAGCATTCCGAGGCGCCCAGTCAGAGGGGATTGATGCGCAGTATTGTGAAGAGAATTTTCACAGGAAACACCACGAGCCTCTTTCTCTCGTTCATTCTTCTAAGCTTCGCCCTCTTCTTCATTATCGGGGTCTACACAGTCTTCGTCTTGATCAGTGCCCAGCTGATAGCTCTCGTCTTTTCAGACAAGATTGTCTACAGACTTGGCAGTGTCCGGCCTGACGCCGAGCGGCCTCTTGTTTCGGTCGTAGGTGTGCGGTCCAACGCGGAGACCCTGAAGTCAGTATCGCAGCACGGCAACAAGATACTCTCACAAATTCGAGAAGAGATAGCTAGAAGCGCGACGGCTGCATACTCTGAAGCAGCCAACGACGAGCTCAAATCAACAGTCATAGGCTCACTAATGAAGCACGGCGTCGTAGCAACGGGCAAAGAGATCAGCATCAAGACGAGAGACGTATATCGCATCGTTCACGACGTATCCGAAAAGTTCGGTAGACCGACTCCAAAGATTACGATTGCAAACTCGATAGTGTCGAATGCTTCCGCGACCGGAATTTCGTCGACCCGCTCCACAGTAATGATCACGGCAGGCTCACTAGAAGATTTGGACGACGAGGAGCTAGAGGCGGTCATCGGTCATGAGTTGGGACATGTGGCCGGCCATGATCCTGTGATTCTCTTCGCGACGACCTCGTTCGAGTTTCTAGGAAGATTCTACATCTGGTTTCCCTTGCTTCTCTACCTGGGACTCTTCTATTTCCTCCTAGCGTTTGGCGGGATCTATCTCGTAGGAAAGTTTCTGGAGACTAGAGCGGACACCGAGTCGGCAATAGTGGTTGGAAATCCAGACGCACTAGCGTCTGCGCTGACTAAGATCGGCTTCAGGCAACTCTACCGTGAGAAATACAACCCTGGAGCGAAGCTATTCGACTGGTTCCAATTTGACCCTCATCCGCCTATCTATTTCAGAATCGCCAGGTTGGCAAAGTACTCGGGGAGACAAGAACCCGTCAGGCACACGTTTCTAGTATCGGTGCGAGACATCGTAGTCGGTTTCTTCTCGGCGCTGTTCCAAGTCTAAGCTAGGTATTCAACCTGTTGCAGACGTTCCCTCAACGATGAGCCGCTGCTCTTTTGCCGCTACGGTAAGTTGCGAGCGCTCCCAAGCCACTTATGAGTAGAAGCGCGGCTATCGGAAAAACTGGGACGACCAAGAAGGTACTCACTATTCTGTCGGTCGCCAGGCTCACTGTGCCGGTGTAGACCCCTGAGAAATGCAACCGAAGGAGCGTCAAGTCCTTTGATCTGGCCGTGTCAGCAATTCCGGTTGAGAAGTATACTCCTATGATAAACGTTGAAAGCGCTCCGAGAATGTTGATTATTCCACCGGGGAGTGTGAACCTTGCAAGCATTAGGCCACTTCCCACTAGCATTACGAAAGCCAGCACGAGCTGAGTCAACATGAGATTCTGTGACTGCGAAGAATTCACGTTCACAGCGCTCGGAAAATTGTATGCCCAGAGTGCCCAACCGATAGCAAGGAGGCTTGAGAAGACTCCGAGGGCGCCGGAAAGAATCGCTCTTACGTGCATCGGTCCTTCCAACGCGGCTTTGACATTTACAGTCGACATGAATGCGCGGGTTATGCCCAGCTTGCTAGATAAATCTACGAATTTGAACGCAGAGATTCGAGGAGCTCGCTCAGCTTCATCGTCCGCTTCTTGGCTTCTTTGAGCAGGACCTTCTGGACCCCGCTTGAGTATTGCACGGCCTTCTTTGGTCGATTGACCACGGACTCAGGCAATTTCCAAGAAGCGGCAAGTCTCCGAAGGACATACTTTCGAACCACCCCGTTGCCAATAAGTCGTAACTTTTGTGAAATGGGAATGCTCAATGCGTAATCGACCAGTGGGAGATAGGCGAATGGACTTTGAAGTTCGAGTCGATGAGAGACAGCTAGCTTGTCCCCGGGCTCAAAGTCGTTATTCGCGGCGGCGAGAACGCTCCTCATGACTTCCTTGTTAGCCTCTAGGAAGTCGCTTTTCAGGGCCAGCTCCTCAAATCTGCCGTATCCTGCGAATAGTTCGTCACTTAGCTGACCAACAAGAAGATGCGCCATTCCCATTTCTTCGGCTACCTCGCACACGAAGAAGAGCGGGACCGAATGGCCAACCAATGTCGAATCGGTACTCTCGACGGTCTCAACTACCTCTCCAAGACGATCTATAATCTCTGATTGTGAGAGTTCTCGAACGGTAATTTCAAGCCCAAGCTCCTTTGCTACACGTTGGGCGTGTTCTAATTCTGCCTGACCCTTTAGACCCACCGTGATCAACTCCGGTCGCAACCCGTTTTCTTTCGCGGCGTACGCCACTAGGGAGCTATCTAAACCACCAGAAAATGCCGTGGCATAGTCTTCCGGAGGGCTTTCAGCCAAGGATTCTAGGAGAAGATCCCCCAATCTAGCTATCGCGTCATCCTCGCGAACTTCCATTTGATTGGAACTTGTTAGAGATTGTTTTGCGAGGACCGTCACTTGCTTGTTCGACACCACGACAAAATGGCCTGGAGGAACAGCCCTCGGTTCCCGGATTCCGATTCTAGATAGACCCGCCTTGAGGCTCGCAAATGCAATTGCCCCCGACCAGTCTCGGCCGTAGTAGAGAGGTTTCAGACCCAGAAGATCTCTACCGGCGAGCAGCTTTCCTCTAGAGACTGCAAGCATGGAGAATCCTCCGTCTTCTCGAATCGCTTCGGAAAACGCCTCTTGTCCAGCTTCTCCTCCAATCTCTTCAAGCTCCAACGTTGCAGGAATCGTTCCGTCTACAGCAAGACTAGTTCTCTCAATTCCAACCTTCGACGACCGTTCGAGTTGATGGGAACATGATCCTAATGCGATCGATTCATGTTCTCCGTATATCGCCATCGATTGAGTAAGAGAGCCTCGGCTCCTCATAGCTTTGAGAACCGAGTCTAGCTTGGAAGCCTCCTTACCTGCGTCTGGTCCTATGATCCCTGCTATTCCGGTCAAAGGCTGGTGCAAGTCACTCGTAGCTGTTTAATATCAAGCCACGCGCGCTTGTCGCTGATTTCGATTGCCAATCCTTCCAATCGATACGGGCAGATACGGCAGTCCCGAAATGAGGCGTATCTTTGATGAGGAGAACAAGCTTCAGCTATGGCTTGACGTCGAGGCAGCTGTCGCGCAAGCTCAAGCCGCCGTGGGGGACATTCCCAAGATCGCGGCTGAAGAAATCGAGAAGAATGCCAACACGAAGACCGTGACGCTGGCTCGGACGAAGGAGATCGAAGAGGAGACTCGACACGATCTCGCCTCTATGGTTCAGGCCTTGTCGGAGGCCTGTTCTGGCGAGGGAAGAAAATACGTTCACTACGGCTTAACGAGCATGGATGTCGAAGACACCGCGACCGCCCTCCAGTTCAAAGCGGCATTCGCTTTGATAGAGAAGGGATTGGACCAACTCGAAGCAATCCTAAGCACCATGGTCCGAAAATACCGGGGTCAGCTTGAGGTGGCACGGACCCACGGAAGACACGCGGGGATCATCACCTTCGGTCTGAAACTCGCGGTATGGCTATCCGAAACCAAGCGACACAAACAGCGACTAAAACAAGTCAGGGAGAGGGCCCTCGTTGGAAAGATACTGGGCATCGTAGGAACTGGAGCGGGACTGGGAAAGAACGCGCTAAAGATACAGGAGAAGGCTCTCAGGGGTCTTGGGCTGAAACCAGCGGGGTTGGTAACCCAAGTCATTCAGCGCGACATCCACGCGGAAGTCGTCGCCTACTTCGCTCTTCTCGGGTCTAGTCTAGACAAATTTGCTACGGAGATTCGGAATCTTCAGAGGAGCGAGATTGCTGAAGCCTTGGAGCCTTTCGATCGGAAGAAACAGGTTGGAAGCTCGGCGCTGCCTTCCAAACGAAATCCGCAACTCAGCGAACGTGCATCCAGCTTAGCTAAACTGCTGAGAGCCCTTGCAATACCAGCATTGGAAAACGTTCCCCTTTGGCATGAACGCGATCTCTCAAATTCGGCAAATGAGAGGTTTTTGTTTCCAATGTCCTTCATATTAACCGATGAGATGCTCCTCCTCGCAGCCAAAGTTCTGAAGGGCTTGGAGGTCTCTCCCAAGAATATGGAGCGAAATCTCGAATCGTCCCAGGGTGCGATTCTAGCTGAGAGAGTTGTCAACATGCTTGTCGAGAAGGGAGTTGCAAGACAGGACGCTTACGAGCGAGTCAGACGAGTAGCCGTGAGGTCCCTCGACTCGGCGGTTCCGTTCAGCAAAATGATTCAAGAAGACAGCTTCGTCTCGAAGAGACTGACAACGAGAGAGATCAAAGAGGCTCTCGACTACCGCAATTATCTCGGGGTCACGTCCCAGCTCATCAATATGGCTCTCAATGAGTAAAGATGCCATAGAACAGGGTCATAGTTCTAAAGAGTAAATCTTAATTCCGTTCCTTCTTGCAAGAATCATTTCGAGGAAGCCTCTTTGCGCGAAGCTATGCTAACCGTGGGAACTCTCCTATTGTTCTTTGGTGGACTGGGCGCGATCGCAGCGACTACCGCTATGGGTGCTGGAGCTTTGATTCAACCCGCAGCCCTTGCGCAGATGGGCTGGTCGCTACTAATCTTCACGATTATCTCGTTCGTCGGCGCCGCGATGATTGTTCGAAACCGCTAATTCGACGTTTCAACCAACTCTAGAAACTCGTGTGAACACAAGTTCCGCACGATTTTCTGTTCGCAACAGTTATTGCTTAATACCCGGCCGGACTCAAAGGGCAGTCTATGACTGATCAAGCTGGTAACTGGCGAATCCACGTGAAAAAGGGAAGTTATGAAGTCGAGGTTGAAGGTCCAACCGCCGAACGCGTCGAAAAGATGTTTGATGAACTGGTGAAGAAGTACATGAAGAAGATCGCTTCACCTTAGCATCTCGACATCTTAAGACTGCGATTTTGAAGGGTGGGACCCGTGTGGTCTGCTAGATCGGCGGTTTCAGCTCGCTAGAAACTAGATCGTCAAGTTCTTCCTTTGCGTCTAGGGATGTGGCGATTCGCTCGAATTCCTTGGGGTTATGTTCGTGGATGAATCGCAATAGAGGGAAGTAGAGCTGTGGAGATCGTCGCGTGGACACGTGGCTTTTGAGTCCGATTGACGCGGCTGCCTTTTTTCGGACATCTCTAATCGCTCGGGTTCGAGACATAGAACTGATCTTTTGCGGAAACCTCATTGGGACCCAGCCGCTAGGAGGCGTCTGCTTCGCAACCGCGACTCCTGCAGTCATCAGATCCAGGGCATAGGATAAGAGATGCCAGGACTGAGTTTTCCTAATCCGGCCGAAGTATAGATCCGATTCGGCCAAGGCATACATTGCTTCCTGGAGCTCTTTTGGTTTGGGGATTTGATAGGGCGCGTTCTCGAAAATCCATTGGAACAGCATTTCTTGGTCAATGTCTGAGATTGAGAGTGCTCGTCGCGCCGATGCTGTTGTTCTGCTGTTGAAGATCACTCGTAGAACTTCAAAGATTGATTCTGTCCGGTCGCGCCCCGAGAGGAGATCAATATCGTCAACGGTAAGGGCTGCATTCTTGTTCGACAGCAGTTGCATGTCGTTAAGGATGGATCTGATGTCGCCGCGGTCTCTGTCGATTATGAGTTTAAGCGCGTCCTCGTTAGCTTTTACTCCTTCTTGACCTAGAATGCTTCTGAGAAGCGGAAGGCCGTCTCGTACTCCTATTCGTTTGAGTTCTATCTGGAGACATGCTTCTCGGAGCGGTCTGATCTTTGGATCCCAGGGATCGTTGGCCGTCAAGATCAATGGATACTTGGTTTCCTTGATTATCTGCAGAATAGTCGTTACTGCTGCTTGATCGGCTCTGAGGTTGATCCCATCAACCTCATCCAGAAGGATGAGCCTGCCCTTACTGAATAGCGTGCTCTGGGTAGACGCGAGCCCTGCGATCTTGGATAGAATTTCTCCGCTTCGCTTGTCTGAGGCGTTGATCTCGACGAGATCCCAACCGCGTTCTCTGGCTAGGGCCTCGGTGACTGAGGTCTTGCCTACGCCGGCGGGACCGTAGAGGAGAACTGCAGCTTTGCTGGGTCTGCCCTTACTCCAGGATTCGATCCATTCGCGAAGCTTCTCGATGGCCGGCTTGTTCCCTGCTAAATCTTTGCTCGTCTTCGCCTTGTATTTGATCGTCCAAGGCTCTACTGTCATGTCAGGTGTCCCAAATGCTAGGCGTTAGAAGCGAGTTTCGCAAGCAACGCGCTTAGTTGGATTTCCTCATCCCCACCCTGAACGAGTCTGTAGTCTATCTCGCCGACTGCTTCGATGAGGCTGATTCTCTTCTTCTCGGGGACGGGCAGTCGGAAGATCTCTGAGTGGATCTGTCGGACGATTTCAGACCCCGACAATCCATACTTGACCAGAAGTTGTCGGAGTTCCTCCCGGGCCTTGATGAAATCACCCTTCATCGCATGAGTGAGCATCTCATGAACATCAGTAGCCTTTGCCCGACCTACAACCTGGTAGACCGCTTCTTCCGTAATGCCCTTAGACATTGAAGCCGCTGCTTGGAGGGTGTTAATTCCCTTCCGGAGATCGCCTTCTGCGACTTCGACAACTGACTTGAGACCCGCTTCGGTAACCTTGAGCCCTTCCTTACTTGTGACGTGGCCAAGGTGTTCGACAATCTTCGATTCAGGAAGGGGGGTGAATCGGAAGAGGGCGCATCTTGACTGGATGGGTTCGATTATTCTGCCCGAGTAGTTACAGCACAGAATGAATCGGCACGTCTCAGTATACTTCTCCATCGTCCTCCGTAGAGCGGCTTGTGCATCGCCCGTCATGTTGTCGGCCTCGTCAAGTACTAGAATCTTGAACGGCACCTGGCTCAGCGAAGCCATACGCGCAAATTCCTTCACAGTTGTCCGGACAACGTCTATTCCTCTCTCGTCGCTCGCGTTGAGCTCCATGAAAACATCTTGGAATCTCTCTCCGAACAGATCACGCGCAAGACAGAGTGCAGCGGTCGTCTTTCCGGTTCCTGGTGGACCGGCGAAGAGACAGTGAGGCATTGTTCCTCTCCTGACAAACTCTTTGAGACGAGAAACGATCTCTTCCTGATCGACGATCTCGTCCAGAGTCTTGGGCCGATATTTTTCAGTCCAGAGAGCAGCTTCCAACAGAGTCAGCACGAGAGATTTCTACCCTAATACAAAAGACTGTTTCGCTCACCTCTCCTCAAAATATTAGAGTAGAAGGTCGCCTTCTGTTGTCAAGAAGGTTTTAGTGGGGACTCTGAAGTGTCCAACTTCCCCTCGGGGCGAGTAGTCTGAACGAAGAACCATCGATAGTTACGATAGTAGACACAGAATTTGAGAACTCGCCCAGTAGAGTCAATTTTCTCAGAGAATTTCCAGAGACAAGAATGGGAGATAGAGTCATGGGTCCCTATCGTCAAGGTCAGGAGGTCGAGCTTCCTCTCTGGATTACTACGCACTTAGTCCAAATGGGATACGCGAAGTTCCGTGACGAAGACCAGCTCACTTTGAACACACTCTCGACAACTCACTACAAGGAAACCCTGCCCGGGTCCCGTCAAGTTCCGAAGCTCCCACGAGTCTTCTACTTCCAGCTTCGACGCCTCTTGAAAGACCTCAAGGTCCAGGAAGCCAAGGACAGAGCCAAAGGCAGAGACCTGGACAAGGCCGTCTCTCTCGCACAGGATATCGTGAACATCAGGGTCAAGAAAATAGCCTCCCTAAGCGCTTCCGGCGAGCAGACTACCGAACTAACCTCCAACCTAACCGCCGAAGAGCTCGCCCTCTACCAGAATATCCGGGAGACGGTTGAGAAGTGGAAGAAGGACATTCTAGGACGTGAAGCCACCGGTTGAGCGCCATCCTCAAGACCGCCCGCCCAGAGGACGTATTCCAAGACCTATTCCGGACCCACGAAACCGACCAGACGGGCTCAAAATACCGAAAACGCCTGGCACAGGTCGCGGTCACGAACGGCAAGTCCCTCGTAATCGACTTTGACGACCTCATCTCGTTCGATCCTGCTCTAGCTCGCTCTCTCGTTGAGAAGCCTGACGATTACATCACCTATGCAAGCTCAGCGGCTACGGCTCAGATGCGGGTTGAAGATCCTGAATATGCTGAGCATGTTGGCAAGATTTTTGCACGATTCAGGCGGTTGCCAGAGAAGACCGCTTTAAGAAAGATCGGAGCGGAACATATCAAGAAGATCGCGCTGGTAGATGGTATCGTCGTTCGGACGACACAGGTAAAGCCGACAATTGTGAGTGCTGTCTTCCGTTGCCGGAAGTGTCTCGAGATAATTGTTCAGGACCAGGAAGGAGAGCTGATCAGAGGACCTGGATCCCATTGTCCGTTCTGCAAGCAGAGCACATCGTTCGAACTTATCCAGGAACAATCCAAGTTTAAGAACACTCAGGAGGCTCGAATACAGGAGAGACCTGAGGATCTTCCTCCGGGACAGTTGCCGCGTTACCTCGACATACGCCTAGAGGATGACCTGGTAGATTCTGCACGCCCGGGTGACAGAGTATCAGTAACGTCGATCGTTCGCGCCGAGAAACAGTCCGTGGGAGAACGGGGGAGACTTCGAACCTTCAACATTTACCTAGACGCGAATTTTGTCGATGTTGTTGGCAAGGAAACTGAGGTTGTCGAAATTACTCCTGAAGATGAGAAACAGATCCTGGAAGCAGCCCAAGACCCGTGGGTTCAGCGAAAGCTCGTCATGAGTCTCGCTCCATCAATCTACGGCTACGAGGACGTGAAGGAGGGAATATTGTACATGCTCTTCGGCGGGACGGCAAAACATCTTCCTGATGGAGTCAACATTAGAGGCGACCAAAATACTCTGTTAATCGGGGATCCTGGGACCGCTAAGAGTCAGTTGCTTCAGTACGTGTCAAGGATCGCCCCTAGAGGTCTCTATACTTCAGGGCGAGGCACAACCGCTGCAGGTCTTACGGCTGCAGTCTTGCGCGAAAAGACTGGCGGCATGATTCTGGAGGCAGGTGCTCTCGTCCTCGCAGACAAGGGAGTAGCCTGTATTGACGAGTTAGACAAGATGCGTCCCGACGATAGAGTCGCTATTCACGAAGCTCTGGAACAGCAGACAGTCAGCGTGGCCAAGGGAGGAATTGTTGCCACCCTAAACGCTCGCGCCGCAGTGCTAGCAGCCGCGAATCCCTCACTGGGCAGGTATGAGCCTCACCGGAATGTAAGTGAGAACATCAACCTTCCAGTTACGATCCTGTCAAGGTTCGATCTGATCTTCATCATCAAAGACCAGCCTGAGCCAGATTACGACTCAAGAATGTCTGAACACATCCTGGCCCTTCACCGTAGCAAGACTAGCCCTGAAACCGCTCCCTTCTCTCCAGAATTCCTACGGAAGTATATCAGCTTCGCAAAGAGGATCGCCCCGTCCCTGACCCCTGAGGCGGTGACCGAGCTGCGCGATTTCTATCTGAAGATGCGATCAAAGGGAGGCGAAGAAGCGGCTGTCGCAATTACTCCCCGGCAACTGGAAGCGCTTGTCAGAATTTCAGAAGCAAGGGCTCGCGCATTTCTCCGTGAGAACGTGACGGTTGAGGATGCAAAGAGTGCTATCAGGATAATGACTGTTTCACTCTCCGACGTCGGGGTCGATGTCAAGACAGGAGCAATGGACATTGACGTGATAATGACGGGCAAGCCCCGTAGCCTCAGAGACTCTTTCCAGAGAGTGATCGAGACCGTTGCAGAGATGGAACGGGAGACAGGAACAGTAGAGGAGACGGTTCTGATCGCGGCTCTGGTGGACAAGGAGAAGATGGAGGAGCGGGAAGCCCGTCGGCTCATCGGACAGTTGATAAAGGAAGGAATACTATACTCTCCCAAACCTGGAAGATTGAAGAGAACTGCCGGCTAGTCCTTCTCAGCGACCTAGGAGAAATCTCGAAGAGTGAGAATTAGAGAACTTCCATTAGATCCTCAAGTTGTAACTCAGCTAGAGGGCGAGGGTCTCGACCAGCTCTATCCTCCACAGGAAGACGCGATAAAGGCTGGCGTCTTGGACGGAAAGAACTTGGTTCTCGCTAGTCCCACTGCAAGCGGAAAGACGCTCGTCGCAGAAATCTGTATTCTCAAGCATGTCCTTGAGAGAAATGGAAAGGCGATCTATCTTGCTCCGCTGCGCGCGCTTGCTAGTGAGAAGTACAAGGAGTTTCAGAGATACTCTACCATTAAGAAGCCAACCGGCGAGCACTTGCGCATTGGAATGTCTACGGGGGACTATGATAGTTCGGACCCGTGGCTTGGAAGATATGATATCATCATCTCGACGAATGAGAAAGCGGACTCTCTTCTGAGGCATCGGGCTCCTTGGATGAACGAGTTGTCTCTTGTCGTTGCCGATGAGATTCATCTTCTGACGGAACATGAGAGGGGACCGACACTCGAAGTGGTTCTTACCAGACTGACAGAGATCAATCCGAACATCCAGGTTCTCGCACTCAGTGCGACTGTAAGAAACGCTGAGGAAGTAGGCCAGTGGCTACATGCAGGGTCGGTGACGACTGATTGGCGTCCTGTCCCGTTGCGCGAGGGCATCTACAATCTTGGTCAGCTGCAATTCAACGATGGGTCTAGCAGGGAAATTCAAAGTGGAACCAAGACTCCGATTCTGGACATTGCACTTGACGTTCTCAGCAGCGGAGGTCAAGCACTCATATTCACTGAGACCCGAAGATCCGCGGTGGAGATGGGACGCAAGGCTGCCCTTGCGGTAAAGCCTAGACTGTCCAAGATCGAGGAACGCTCACTCAACACGATAGCAGAACGGGTCCTGTCGTCGGGAGAGAAGACACGCCTCGGCGAGGCCCTCGCCAGCCAGATAGCATCGGGTGCCGGGTTTCACCATGCAGGGCTCACGGGTCCCCACCGTGGAATAGTGGAGACCGCCTTCCGGGATGGACGGATCAAGGTCCTTGCTGCTACGCCGACTCTCGCTGCTGGAGTAAACCTTCCAGCTAGAACTGTCATCATAAGCAGCTACGAGCGCTTCGAGTCTGGGCACGGACGCTACCCGATCAGCGTCCTCGAGTACAAACAGTTCTGCGGGCGAGCCGGTCGTCCAAGGTACGACAAGTACGGTGAATCAGTCCTGATCGCGAGAAACCAGGATGAGGCTGACTGGCTAATGGAGAACTATGTCATCGCCCAGCCTGAGAAGCTCTGGTCGAAACTGGCAGTTGAGAGAATCCTGAGACCGCACGTCCTCTCGACCGTCGCCGCAGGCTACGCGAAGACCGAAGAGGGGTTGTACGAGTTCTTCGGACGAACCTTCTACGCCCACCAATATGGGCCGAGAATGATCAAGGGAAAGATCGGCGAGGTGCTAAAGTTTCTCGCCAAGGAAGAGATGGTTGTGATGGAGGGCCGAGATCTCGAGGCCTCGAGATTCGGCAAGCGAGTATCCGAACTTTACATCGATCCGATGTCAGCCGTTATCATCCGCGACGGACTATACAACCGCGCCAAGAAGATGACTGACTTCAGCCTACTACACCTGATATCGAGAACGCCAGACCTCGCGCCGCGTCCACGCCCACGGGGAAGTGAAATGGACAAGCTGGGAATAATGGCCGAGAGCCAGAGAGACGAGATCATGGGCTACGCGCCCAACCAGTTCGAAGATCCAATAGCGTACGACGAATTTCTCTCAGAACTCAAAGCAAGCCTAGTACTGTCGGACTGGATTAGCGAATACTCAGAAGACCAGATCCTAGAGACTAGAAAGGTTGAGCCTGGCGATCTTCTCCGACTTGTCCAGGGTACCGAATGGCTAGTCTTCGCGGCTCAGGAGTTGGCTCGGCTGTTCGGTCACAAAGACCTCCTGGCCAACATGGAGATGCTCAGGGTCCGTGTCTCCAAAGGTGTCAAGCCAGAGCTGGTAAAGCTTGTAGGGCTGGAAGGTGTCGGTAGGGTCCGGGCCCGCATGATGTACAGCGCTGGCCTCAAGAGCATAGACGACATCAAAGAAAAGAGCTTGACAGAGCTGACAGCTATTCCAACCATCGGGCCTTCTCTAGCTAAGAGAATCAAGGAGCAGGCGGGAGGCCTCATCAAAGCGGACGAGTGGGAAAAGGCAAAATCGACTAAACCAGCTGAAGTGCAGCAGCAGATAATGCTGACAGAATACGAAGACTCTGAATAAGATAATTCCGTGCAAGATACCGGGCTTTGGCATATTCTTGTTACAACATGCCTAACAGGTTAGAATCCCTGTTGGCACAGGAACTGAGGCCCAGTCTTGCGTTCAGATATCATAGAGACATTCCAGGCGACCGTTGTTCAATGTTTCAGCCAGGCCATTGAGAACTTGTTGGGAAGACCCGTCAGAGATCAACTAATGCGAATCCTCTCCGAGCATAAAATTCCAAGGTCGGAAATTGGGACACGTTTCGATGATGTGGCTAGAGTTCTCAATGACGTTTTCGGAACCAGTTCACGAATGCTAGTCTTCAAGACGGTCGTCGAATTGTACGACGAGTACTCGGTAAGGCCGACCTTCAGTTTCTACGACTCCCTCAAAGACCAGATACTGTATCTTAGAGAGAAGGTGCTTGCGGACATCATCAAGCCCAGACACTCCCCTAAGATCGATGATTCCATCTATTTGACAGGACCCAGACCCATCGCCTAGTCCATCCATCTCAACCAAGCTTTCTAGCCGGACATGTCCCATCCTACGTCCGATGCTGGTAACGAGAAGGTTATGCGGATTCACAACTCCGCTCTAGTGGTCGAATATGAAGAATCTGCAAGAACCGGGAAGAGAAATGCGAGAATCTCGGGCATTTGCGGACACATTCCAGTCATCGGTCGCGGAAGGTCTAGCTAACACACTCGGGTCGATTGTGATGCAGACCGTGAAGACTCTCCTCAGCTATTCGTTAGAGACTTATGCGGAGAAGCCGAATGAACTTCATCGCGAGCTTTCCAAAGTCTTCGGGTCCGGCGCGACCACACTGGAGCGGATGATCACGAAGGAACTGTTCCAAAGACTAAGCCTGAACTATTCGAACGAGCTCGACTTTGAGACGAGCGTCAATGTAGCAAGGCGTGACATGATCCTCAGTGAGCGAGGAAACAACTGAAATGAGTGCTCCGACCCAACTCTTCCAGTCAATGCTATCGTCCGAGATCAAGGGCGATCTCCTAGTTCTATTCCACAAGAACCCAGGCTTGATAGACAGCCTCGACGGAGTCGCCCGAAGAATAGGCAGAATCGGCACCGCGATCCAGAGCGACGTTCAAGACATGGTGAATGCCCACGTCTTGGGAACAAGGCGCATCGGCGGTCGCGAAATAATCTTCCTCGACCGTTCAGGAGACAGAGCTGCGCAGGAAACTATTCTGGGTTATCTGAAGAATCTCAAAGGGAAGACTGAGTAGATCATAATGGCACGACAGAAAACTGGTATCGTAGAACTCGACGCAATGCTGCGGGGAGGATTTCTAGAAAGAGACGCTGTGATGATAGCTGGCAGTGCGGGAACAGGCAAAACTACACTTTCTCTCCAGCACCTGGTTAACGGGATTACGAAGTTCGGAGAATCAGGAATCTACTTGACGTTCGAGCAATTGCCCGACCAGATCTATCGTGATGCGGAGAACTTCGGCTGGGACCTGAAGAAGCTCGAAGAGCAGGACAAGTTCAGGCTCGTCTGCACGAGTCCGGACTTACTCCTAGAGCCAGACGGGGCAGGGCAACTACTCGACTCGACTATCAAAGAAATACAACCACGTCGAATGGTCATCGACTCGCTGAATCATCTGGAGATGTATCTTCCTCGGGGTGGAGATATGCGCAAGGAAGCCTACCGGATACTCAACTATGTCAAGACGAAGGGAATCAGCCCTCTGGCAATCTGGGAGACGCAGCAGACCGCGGGACAGGCTTTCAGTGTAACCGATGTCGGAATGAGCTTCCTCGTCGACTGTATTGTACTCCTGAAATTTGTCGAAATAGAGTCCGCGATGCGGAAGGCCTTGGTGATAATGAAGATGAGGGGTAGCGATCATGAGAAGGAACTGAAGGAGTACGCGATTACGCCTCAGGGCTTCAAAATCCAAGGAGGATTCTCCGACTACGAAGGTGTAATGTCAGGATCCGCACACAGAGTGGCCTCGGAAAAGTTCGTGGATATGTTCCAAAGAGCGTCCGAGAAACACAAGAGCGGAACATCTCACTAACACCAGCTTAGTCTCGTCACCATTGTTCCCATTTGAAGAGAACACAGTCATTATTGTCCAGTGCCTTTGGTGGTGGAAGCAATGAAGCAGGTCCATGACCCTCCGCTACCCGCTAGAAACCAGCCTAAAGACGATAAAACCGACCACGGGTCCATCAGTTTTGTCAACCTGTTTAGACGTATTGCCGCTGAGAATCAGAAGGAGAAGCTGACCCATGGCTGATGCTACCGTATTGACTGCAGTTTGGATGATTGCGGTTCTACAGCTAGTACTTGAAGCAGGCATAGTACTGTACGCCTATCGACTGACTCGTTTGACCGGCTCTTTCCGGGCATGGACTATGATCATTCTCGCGTTCACGTTAACCACTGCGTCCAGTCTATTCTCAGTCTTCCTGTTGCTGAGCAATCCTGACTTGATAGTCGGCCTAGTACAATCGATCGGCACGCCAACACTAGTCCTTAGCTATTCCATCTCAATTGCGACTTCTCTGCTATTCTTCTTCGGCATCTTCGACCTCGTACGAAGATTCAAACTAGCCGCCAAGAAACCGCCAGGCTCGAACCCATCGGCGTTCTGATTCAAGACTCGCCTATGACCCGAGGCGCGGTTTCCTAGATTTATAATACGACGACTAAACGAGTGGCCTCCGTCTAGAGTCGCATCGTAGATGGGAAAGATCAGGGTAGCACTCGCCGGAGTAGGAAACTGCGCCAGCGCATTAATTCAGGGCATACAGTACTACCGGAAGAACCCTCCTACCGAGGACGGTCTGACGACGGGGCTGATGCATCCTAGTTTTGGCCCGTACAAGGTCGAGGACATCACGTTTGTAGCCGCTTTTGAGGTGAACAAGAAAAAGATTGGCGCGGATCTCAGCAAAGCAATCTTTACCGGGCCGAATTCGGCTCCGAAGATCAGTGACGTCCCGGACATGGATGTCACAGTCAAGCCGGGACCCATACTCGATGGTGTAGCCCCTCACATGAAGGAAGCGTTTCACGTCTATAGCAAGTCGAAGGTCAAACCCGTAGACGCGGCCGCTGAGCTGAAGGATTCCGGTGCTGAGATTCTCGTAAACTACTTGCCAGTCGGCAGCGAGAAGGGAGCAAGATTCTACGCTCAAGCAGCAGTCGACGCCGGATGCGGGTTCGTCAACTGTATTCCCGAATTCATCGCCTCAACCGATAGCTGGGCGAAAAAGTTCGAAGACCACAAACTACCTATCGCGGGCGACGACGTCAAGAGCCAGGTGGGCGCAACAATCGTCCACAGATCGCTCGTAGACCTCTGCCTGAAACGAGGAGTTAGAGTCGACGAGAGTTACCAGCTCAACCTCGGTGGCGACACTGATTTTCTAAACATGACCGTCGAGGAACGACTGCATTCTAAGAGGATCAGCAAGACCACAGCTGTCGCCAGCTTGATCCCATACTCAGTCCCTACCCGAATCGGACCCTCGGACTATGTTCCGCATCTGAAGAACAAGAAAATCTGCTACATCTACTTGAAGGGCCGAGGATGGGGAAACATTCCCCTACAGATTGATCTGAAGCTCGCAGTCGAAGATTCGCCCAACAGCGGCGGCGTTGTGGCCGATGTTATCCGCGCGGTCAAGATAGGGCTTGACAGAGGAATAGGCGGACCCTTAACAAGCATATCATCGTACAGTTTCAAGTATCCGCCGGTAAAGATTCCTGACGGCCAGGCCGCGCAGTGGGTTGAAGAGTATATTCAGGGAAAGAGAGATCGCTAGTCGGCCGCACGCCGCGGTTTTCTAGCGGTTGCAGTCGGGACTGCTTCCATCCAGTCCACCTTCAAAGGTCCCCGCGACTTCCACTCCTCGTAGTGCTCCATGATGCCTGTGAACAGAAGCGGGAGCCCGATTGTCGCGTCTAAGTGCACAGTACACTGTTCAGCACTAGGATCCAATTTTCCCCAAGACTGGCTCTCAGGAAGCTCACAGCCTGACAATCCTCCAAACTTCGGATCATCGGTCGTAACTTGCACAGCGTAACTGTGAGGAGGAACAGCCCAACCGGAGATCTCGGCCATCGGCACCACTTGTTGGATGTAGTTCTTAGGGGTGCCACCACCAACGAATATCACTCCCGACTTTTGGAATTGTCTCTTGAGGCCCATGATCTCAATATTATCCATCATCGCGTCATAGACAGCGGGTGGAGCATTCTTTTTCATCTTCTCATTACGATAAACGGTCAGCGCCATACCGATCGAGCTATCGGCCAAGGCGGGACAGAAAATCGGCAGTCTCTCCTTGGAGGCGGTTGCGAGAATCCCGTAATCGTCTCGGATGCGCTCGCCCATCCTCTGGAAAAGCTCCCTGCTGGAATAGGAGCCCGGCTCGAGACTATCCGCAAACTTCTCCACGAACTCATCGGCTTTAGTGAACATCACATCATCAGCATATGTGTCATAGACTCGGTCGATCCTCATCTTTCTCAGAGTAGGATCATCAATGTGACCATGAGCGATGTAATGACGACCACCCAGTGACTCGTACAAGTCATGACTCAGGTTCGCACCTGTAGACACAAGCACGTCTATCGCATGAAATGCTATGAGATCTCGAATAATTCTCCTCATCCCACCCGCTATCATCGCTCCGGAGAGTCCGAAGAAGATGATCGGTCTTTCAGGGTCATTCAACATTTTCAGCCAAATCTTGTAGCACTGGCCAAGCTTCCGGCTCTGGAAGGAAGTAGCGTTGAACGCTTCCAGCGCCTCACTCACGCTCCGAACTTTCGCCACGTCATAATGCTGGACGGGATGCTTGAATGCGTCTCCTCTCGGAGAGTAGCGAATGCTCGATGGTGTCTGGGGAGAATATTCCTTCGAATGAGAACTAGAATTTCTCTTTACTCGCATCTTGTGAAACTTGGAATTATCGAATCGTTTTGGTTTCTATTAAAAGAATGTGTCTGGTTGAAATGTTTAGGTTTCAGAACACCTTTCGGGGGGGGTAACAAAGTAACATTCGAGCATTTGAGGAACAGCATTTCTCGGCAACCGTGGCTACCTCTTAGGTTGTCGTTGACGGAGTAAGACACCATGGGAAAATACTTCTCCAAGAGTTGGCTAAAGAGAACGGTTGGGATTCTTGAGTAGTCAGTGCAACGAACATCCCGTCAGCTTGATCACATTAAGGCTCGTTCGAAATCCGACTTTGCATGTTCTCCTTCCGATTGAGGGCGAGAGATGCCATCCACCAAACTTCCGACAGCCTCAACTGGGCAGTAACTGTCCGATATACCTCTGTACATCTTCATTATCCAAGAGGATCCTCACTCTCGTAATGTCTCCTCCTCTGCCACGTTCACCCGGAAATGTCCTGTATTCGACCAAGGAAGACTTGACGAGGGTTTCAAGCTGCCTTCCGAATGCTCTCCCATATCTCGATTCTCCGTAGACGTGGCTTCTCGGAATTTTAAGCCATTTGACAATTTCCATTAGGGTTCGCCATCCACAGTTTGGCAACGCTATCCGTCGATCTGTGTTGTCCTTGACGAATGACCAAGCTAGGTACTCGATCATCCTGGAGGTTGGCAAGATCCTAGGCTCCATCAGTCGATCCCATTGGAAGTCGCTTTCATCGACAAAGATCACCCTGGGCCTCAGTCTAAGCAGCCCTTCCCTTTCGGGTTTGATAACAATCCTAATCCTTACCGTTTCGGATGGGGCGATTCTTTGAGGAGATAAGACCAAAGATGAGCCTTGGCTTCTCTCAGTTTCGTTTGCGTCTACTCGACTACTACCCGGGGGAATCGCGTCATCTAACCTTACGAGCCTAATCGACTGTCTCCCTGTGTTTGAGATTTCTATTTCGAGTTCAAGGTTCTTGTCGGAATCGGAACCGTTGATGACGGTGACTAGCCTCGCATCAATATCCGCACGTTCAAATCGTTCGAGCCCGACAGCCTTTTCATCGCCCTGACTCAGCGTCTGAAACGCGATGTTTGTGGGTCCCTCTGACGCTGTTTCCAATATTTCTGTGACTTGGAGGGCGATTTTCGATTCCGCCCTTGTCCTCTCCAGCAGCTCAAGTACTTGCACTCTCCTCACTGGCTGGCGGGCTCTTAGAAACGCATCTGCTGATTCTTCGAGCAAGATTCCGGTCAAGCGGTAGATCGCAGTCTTCTTTCGATGGTCTCTTTCATCTTCTACTCCGTTTAGCCGAGAGAACGCTTCAAGAAGCAGTTTGCGGCCTTTTGCGGCGTGCGACGCTGTTCTGAAGCCCGAGTCGGCATAGTAGCCCTCAGCGAGGCCCAGCTGTGTTGAAGCTTCAATGTGAAACTTTACGTCGAGAGTGTCCGCGAACTTCCGGCTCGCTATGAGAGCTTTGCAGAAGGCCTCGTGTCCCGAAGCGAGCTTCAGAGCGTTTTCGCTAGGACTCGTTTTTGTGGCACTTTTGAATAGGTCGCATGCTCTCTCCAGCAGTTCAATCGAATGATCAAGCTCCGCCCTGCTAGAAAGCTGCCACGCCTTAGACAGGATGGAGAGAAATGCGGTTTCTTTTTGGTCCTGGTCAGACTTGGCGAGGGCTGAGATGGCTTTCAGTTTCCCTGAAGCGAGGCCGAATTTCTCGCAGCTTGTCCGATAGTCTCCGCGGCTTTCTGCTTCAATAGCGCCTTCAAGCGTAATTCTCGCGAGACAATAAGCCTCGTTTGGCGCATTCGATATTTTTGCCACCATCGTTCTCTCATCTAGCTGGTCAACTAGTGCTAATCGTTCTTTGGCGAGTACAGCTGATGTGGCAAAGAGGGAGGCTGCTTCGCGAAAGGTTCGTCCTGCCGCGTCGCGGTCGCCCTTCTTGCTGAAGTTTTCTCCCGATTCAAGCTTGAACCAGGCTAAGTAGTAAGGAGTGAGGAAATTCCATCGCTTCGTTGATTTGTGCCACTGAGCGGCTGAGAGGTAGGCCTTAGCAGCTAAGCGATGCTGAGCTCCTTCGTGAAAAGCTCTCGCGACCTCGATCTTGCTCCATCCATGTAGGTAGTGCGCGTAGTCTTGGGAGTGCTCTCTTAGAGGACGAACTCGGCGGCCCAAGTCCGTATAGGCTTTCGCGGCAAGTGTGAAGTTTTCCGCCGCGAGAGAATAGATCTGAAGGCGGTCATAGGTTTCTGCTGACTTCCAGTAGCACTCGGCTAACCTGTCATATCTGGGGATTCGTCCGTACCACTCGGCGGCAGTCGAGTAGGCTTTGACAGCCTTCCTTAGATAGTTCTGTTTCTTAGTAAGTGACTGAAGTCTCAGAAGGATGCTTCCGTACTCCTTGTAATATAATCCGATTTGAGCGGCTAGAACGGGATTATCCGGCGTTTCAAGAGTCTGGACGAATGTGGTCGTTATCGAAAGTCCTTTTTCCTGATTTTCGACAGCTTCGAGTAGAAGTTCTGTTTGACTGGCGGAGTCTTCCTCGAGCTCGGCTAACTTGGCTTGCGCCTCGGCCAAGGACCTCAACGCTGCGCCCCGATTGAAGGTCAGAAAGGGATCGATCTGATCTAGAAGTCTACACGCCTCGGATCTATGTAATAGGCCTCTACGAAGAAGTGTCTTCTTCCCTCGTTTGTTTGACTGCCTCTCGGCGAGGAAGATCTCCGACTTGCTGCTTGTGTAAAGGGCATAGAACCTTACGCGTGGGCTCCCACTTCGTTTAGCCAGTCGGAGTAGCTCGCTGGCGCACTGCAAGCCCTTCTCTTCAACAAGAAGGCGTTTGCCTGGGTCCGTCTCACACCGTCCCATGTATTGGAAATGCTCTGTATAGGGCGAGTGGACCCAGAGAACCCCAGCGATCGGACTGGTGAAGTTGATTTTGTCATAGTGCTTGGCGGCCTCTTCTGCAAAGCGCAAGGCCTCCATGTGCTTCTTACGCCTCGACGACGGATTTTCACTCGATTGGCTAGATTCTGCAGCATAGCAAGTCCATTTTGCAAGATAATCCATCAACCTTCCTATTGCAAAGTTGTCCCCCTGAGGTTGCACAATTTTGAGGGCCTCTTTGCAGAGAGCAAGGTTTAGACTAGGGTCAAGTATCTCGTGGAACCCAAAAAGCGGATGAGAAATCTGTCGGAGGGTGAACTCTCTAGATTCTCTGAGCGCTTCCTGCCATAATTGCAGAGATTCTCGTCGATACTCTCTGAGCTTGCTTTTGTCGGAAGAATTGTCCGAGAGTGCGTCGATAAGGAGAGAGGCTCTAACAAGGACCTTCACTAATTGTTCTTTGTTTCCGACGGACCGGGCTTTGTCTATAGCCTTCCTCCCGCATTCAAGGGCATCCTGGATCTTCCTAATTCGTGAACGAAGGTTTCCGTCGTACTCTACACTCAGTGCGACGCCGAATGACAGTCGATTGTATGTTTCAGCATACTCATGATAATCATTTGCCGTTTCGAAGTATTTTAGTGATCTCCGCGCAATATCCCATGACCTGTCTAGCAGACGTATTCTATCTAAGGGGCTTTTTGAAAGCCAGCTGCGAAGTAAGGCTTCCATGGCCTGAGAGCGCAGCCCCTTCGCTCTTGCCCTAGCTCCAAGCTTCGCGAAATATGAAGTCGCACGCTGTTGGTCGGACACGGATCTTTTGATGGCCGATTGAAAATCCTTGGCCGTTTTCGATCGCATTGCCCAGACGTAAGAGTGAAGAGCGACTTTCTCGAAGGCGTTACCTCGATTTGCGGCATCTTGTGAATGAATTAATGATGGATCTCTTGGAAGAGGTCTGTCCTCTTTGTACCAGTGGACCCTAGCTCTCTGGTTCTCAGTCTCCACCAAAATCGACGTTGCCTATTCACCATGCCAATTCTTGTTCTGCATCGCCAAAAGGCGATCTGCCCGTTGACTCTTCCAACGAGGAAACTATTGACAGGAGTCTGTACTAATGGCTATCGGTGGAATCCATGCTGTATTTGCGGTTGGATCGAGGCTTCATTGGGCCATATGGACGAGGCTCCCTGCGGCTATTTGAAACACCTAACTCATTTTTCAGAGCTGTCTGAAAAACGCCAAATTAATTTTCAGAACACGTTGAAGGCCGAGCGCCGAGGAAGGGCGCAATGACACAAATTCCCAAAAAAATTGGAGGAAGAAAAAGATAAAGAAGTTTATTATGATTCTAATGCTAGCTATTTCTTTCATCTCTATACCAACGATTTCTAGGCCCGCTCACGCGTTTTCGTGTCCCTTGAGTTCCACTAACCACAAGATAGAGGGCTGCGTGGTCAATGGAGACACAGGGAGCCCCGTGCCCAGTCTATACGTTTACGTCATAGACTGCGGCGGATTTCAACTCACTGATTATGCTATCACTGACAGCAATGGCCATTTCAGTTTCCAGACAACCCTGGCTGATGGGACGCCTTGCATCAATCCTAATTCGGCTTACGTTGTCTCAGTGAACGGTGTAACGCAAGTAACATGGGCTGACGGTTGCAATGTGCCTAATTGCAATGTCTTGAGCAAGGCGGCAGATAATCCTACTTGGAGTCAATGGGCCGGCGACGTATCGACGGATGGCAATGGTTACGGCTCGGTTGTCATCCAAGATTCGCCAGCACGAACTGTCAATGTTCTCGCTTCGTCATTGTTTAGCAATACCCAGTTCGCCGCTATGGCCTTTTCGAAGACTCAAGGTCAGACAGTGAGCCAGACGGTCGGCATTCAGGCAAGCATTGGAGGCGCGTCGAATATTCAAGCAGGGTATCAGAACAGCCCATCGTACACCTTCTCATCTGCGAATGGGTTCGCTGTCAATCCGAACGTTCAGGCCTACTATGGAATACCATCCTACGTGATCGGGTACTACTGCGCGGGAAGCACATCTGAACAATTGTACGGCTGGACCTGTTCTCAAGGTCTCGTAAACGCCGGAGTCACAGAAGCCACTGGTGCTGCCTATCAAATCACGACCACGTCAGAGAATTTGAATCCAAACTCTGCCCAGGTTCAAGGGTCGTCCGTAACTTGCGCCATCAACGTTCCCGCAGGGACCACACAGAACTTTGGTTATTCGGGGGCTGGAAGCACTTCTTCGACTTTTAGTATCTCATCGACAATAAGTCTCTTCGGCACAGGTGTCACCTTAAGCTACAGTACTAGCACTTCTTGGCAGACAGAGGATGCAACCACTGTGACGATTAGTCCTACAACCGGAGCTCTAAACTTCAGATTTTATCCAGCAAGTGGCCCTTGCAACCAGCTGACCTTCGGTCCCGAACTGCATGTCTGGGACATGAGTGCCGACTTCAGCCTCTCAGCCAGTCCCAGTTCTCTCTCCATTGCTCAAGGTAATTCGGGAACATCGATGATCACAGTTGCCAGTCTCGACTTCTCTGGTACCGTCACTCTCTCCGCGGTTCAGTCTCCACAGACATACAGCCTTATACCATGTTTCCATGGGAACATATGCACAACAGTCACAGATTCGACGAGCGTTGCAATCGGATCCGGCGGATCGATCTCCGTTACGCTAACCATACTCGTGGGGTGTAGCTCAGCCCCGCCTGGGACATATAATGTCGCAGTCACGGGAACTTTCAGTTCGCTATCCCACACGATAAACATCCCAGTTACGGTTACTGCTGGTTCTGGTTGCGGGGGTGGTGGGGGCGCTAGTCTTGCGTATGGGACTCTAGTCACCATGGCTGACGGCAATCAAGTTCCGGTTCAAAGCTTGAAAGTGGGCGACCAAATGCTCGGCTACAACACGACAACTGGAAGGTACCAAGTGTCGACAGTCACTTCAGTTGTGATCAAACAAGCGACTAATATGCTAGTAATCAACACTCGAACAGGCACTCCACTGAGAGTTGATGCGAGCCCTACAGAGGTACTGTGGACTAAACTAACTGACGGCAGTACGCTGTGGCTTGCGGCACCCCAGCTGAAAGTCGGAGACGATTTATGGACACAGAACGGATGGGTCCCCGTGACCGGAATAAACTTCGCCCCGGCCGGGAACCACACGATGTGGGACGTCACCGCTACCGCTCCATACTTCGCCAGTGGATATCTGGACCCGCCCCATCCTTCGTAGACTAGACTATCACGGGTTACTGATACCGACTCCACTCCAAACCCTCCTTTTTTTTTCCACCTACTTCCCGGTCAGACCAACGTTTAGGAGAAAAGTTACGATCTCATCGTTATCCACAGAGCTAGAGAGGCTATCCTCGAAAACACTCCCGAAAACTTTGGCCAATCAGGATAGCTCAATTGAGCTCTCCTTTCAGTTGATTATATCTTCCACCACCGTCGAGTCGGACCTGAAGAAATATGGCGCTCGGACGACCAACAGAACTGTTAAGAAACAATCGACCGGGACTTTTACTTCTATTGAGAACTTCGTTCCAGCAAATGTGTGCCGTTATTGATGGAAACCTCGGTGCCAAATCGATTCATTAGCCCTCTAGTAGTCCCAATTCACTCATTAATTTCTTGTAGTGTGAGTTGATGATTTCCCAGATCTTGTCGCGGATAACTCCAGTCACTGTCTCGCGTTCGAATGACAATTCCAAGGCTTGTTCTGGGAGCTTGAAACCTGAGATCTTTACCTCGGGCAAGTTCGCCTTGGCTAGATCCTCGTTTATCGAACGCTCTAGGTCCTTCAGCCGTGCGGGGGTCTGCAAGCTTAGCTACAGCCGAAGAAACTCTTCGAGACCTCGATATCTGTTAATTGTAACTAAGAGAAGTTCCCCTGAGGATTGGCTTAAGACTTGAGAACGCTATCGGATTCCGGACTCTACCTCTCTCTTCAGATCCAAGTATGCTCTTTTCACCTCTTCAACAGACGCTTCATCCTCAAGCGTCGTAACATCACCGATAGGCTGCCCAGCCACGACCGCATGCACTACTCGACGCATGATCTTGGCACTGCGGGTCTTTGGAAGCTTCGACACAAAGAAGATCTGTTTTAGGGACGCGATATGTCCCACCTTCTCTCTTACCCAATCGTGAAGCTCCCGGCTAAGTTGTTCGCTGGGCTCTCGACCCGACCTCAATATCACAAACGCCACAGGCACTTCGCCTTTCAACTCATCTGCCACAGCCACTGCTGCGGCCTCCGCAACCGCTGGATGATGCATTAGAGCTGACTCCAGCTCGAACGTGCCCAATCTGTGGCCGGCCACCTTGATCACTTCGTCGGCTCTCCCTAGGATCCAGAAGTAGCCGTCATCGTCTTTTACAGCATAGTCGCCTGGATAGAAATTGCCGGGGAACTTTGTCCAGTAGACCTCTCGGTACCGATCGGGGTCATTGTGAATCGTCAAGGGCATTCCTGGCCAAGGATTTCTGATAACGAGGTATCCTCTATCCAATGGTTTCTGTTGCTGACCGTTATCGTCGACAACATCGGCGTCAATGCCGAGAATGGGCAGCCCGTTGGTCCCAGGTTTCATCGGCACCATGTAGAGCCCTGGAGTGTGGCTGATGAGAATGCCACCGGTCTCTGTCATCCACCATGTGCTACCGAAGGGGATCTTGTTCCGCCCGACGTGTCGATGCATCCAGCGATAGGCCTCGGGGTTGATTGGTTCGCCTACTGAATGCATGAGTCGTACGGAGCTTGTGTCGTGTTTCTCGACCCAATGTTCGCCGTTCTTCATGAATCCACGGATGGCTGTAGGCGAAGTGTAGAGAACGTTCACCCCGTATCTTTGAATGATGGAGGCCCATCTGTCAGGCTCTGGATATTCTAAAGCTCCTTCGTACATTATCTCGGTTAATCCTTCCATCAAGGGGCCGAAGACGATATAGGAGTGTCCGGTCACCCAGCCAATATCGGCGGTGCACCAGTAGACATCGTCATCCTTCGCGTCGAAGACCCATCTCATGGTCGCGTGAAGCAGCGTCAAGTATCCGCCGGTATCGTGAACTTGCCCTTTGGGTCGGCCTGTCGTCCCAGAAGTGTGTAGTATGTAGAGTGGGTCCTCGGATCTCACGCTCTCCGGCTGAACGTACACTGTCTCGGGAGTGTCACGGAGGATATCGTGTAAGAATGCGTCTCGTTCTTTGGTCATAGTCACCTCGTTTCCTACGTGTTTAACGACGATAATTTTCTGGACGCAGGGTGCTTTCTCTGCGGCGGTGTCTGCGATCTCTTTGAGCTTGATGAGGTTGCCTCTCCTTCGGCTGCCGTCGGCCGTCACGAGAAGCTTCGCGTCCGCGTCTGTTAGCCTGTCGGCAAGGGAGTCGGCGCTGAAGCCGGAGAAGATCACCGTGAAACATGCTCCGAGCCTCGCAGCTGCCAGCATGAAGATTGGAAATTCAGGAACCATCGGAAGATAGAATCCTATGGTGTCGCCCTTTCTGATCCCGTACTTCTCGCGCAGAATGTATGCTGTTCGATTTACGTCGCGATAAAGATCTTGATAGGTCAGCTTGCGGATCTGTGTCGGTGATCCTTCCTGCGTCGGCTCTCCTTCCCAGATGATTGCCGTCTTGTTCTTTCTCCAGGTAAGTACATGTCTGTCTAGACAGAGGTATGATGCGTTGAGTTGACCGCCGGGGAACCATTTGTAGAACGGGGGGTTTGAGTCGTCGAGGATTCTGTCCCAGGGTTTGAACCAGTCCAGTTCGGCGGCAACGCCTGCCCAGAACTGCTTGTAGCTAGCTACGGTGTTTCCGAGGACCTTCTGATAGGATTCTATGGGTATGAGTGTCCGCTTGTCTTCTGGGACGATCTTCTCGCTGAAGGGGAGGGCCCAGTTTACGGACATATGTTGGTAGAGGACTTGGTTGATTCTAATAGACTTCTCGAAGAATGAGAAGGGGTGTTGGACTTGAACGTCTACTCAGAATGTCTGTCTAGGGTGTTTCGCGTCTTCGTTTCCAGAGCCGCGACGAGTCCTCGGCTAGATTTTCGTGTCGGTGCTCCCATGCTTTGTGTTCGGGCATGTGCTTCTCGCAGAACGTCTTGTGGCAGTATTCGCATTCCACGTTGAGGGGCGATTCTGTTCCGCATTCGGCGCACTTGATCATTCTATGAGCGGGCTCCTAACTCTAGTAGAGTCCTGGGGCCGTTTAAGCGTGTTCTTGGACCTGTCGAATTGGGCTCTCGTCCCATTTCAGTATTAGTTGCCTTAGGATCTTCGCGCGCGGATTTTCTAGGTTCAGTTTGAACATTCGGACTCTTCCGTAGTCGTGTTCTTCTACGATTGCGGCGTCTGATAGATCTTCGAGGTGGCGTTGGGTGGAGCTGTAGCTCTGGTCCGTCTGCTTCGCTATCTCAGTCAGGTGTAGCTCTCCGACGTGGGAGAGGACGGTTAGTATTTTGATTCGTCCTGTGCTGGAGAGGACTCTTGCGAGTGAGTGTTTCTCGGGCAATGGGTTAGGGCCGGCGTACTAGGCTCGATTCTAGCCATCGGCGTATGGCGGAGGCGGGGGCTGTGGGTAGTCCTAGGAGTGTTGTTTTTCCTCTGAAGCCTGCGGTGGAGGGCTGGGTGGAGACTATGCCTGTGGCTCCGAGGTTCTGGACGTACTTCCAGACCTGCGTGTGGGCTCGGTAGGGTTCCTTGTACTCTTCACACGCCATCTTGTAGGCTATCTCTGTCTCGCCCATAGACGCGTAGGTCTCCTGGGTCCGTTCTAGGGTTCTGGCGAGGCCTAGGAGTAGTAGCTTCTCGTGTAGGTTCAGGTGTTGGGCATAGTCGGTTCTCATGACGGGGTAGACGCTCTGGGCTGCGGCTCGGACATGCTCCGCCGTCACCTCTCTCGAGGCTTCGGTGTCTGCATATTTTCCTGCTCGCCAGACGAGTTCGATCGCGTATCTTGCGTCGCCTGCTGGTGCTGCCATGTCGGCTACGAATTCCACGACCTCCTCCGATATTGTTCCTTCTTTGAAGGATAGTTCTACACGTTCTCTGAGGATTGATTCTAGCTGGGGGATCGTGTAGCGGTCTAGTCGTATCACGTTTCGTTGCAGCGTGCTCTGGGTGCTCCTGTCCAGATCCTCTATGTTTCGTAGTTCTCGTATGATGACGATTAGTGATAGTCTGACGGGTCTGCCGGGACGTTCCTCCTGTATCCTCGTGAGGTTGTAGAGGCTTGTTGATCCTTCGGCCTTGATGAGTACGTCCGCTTCGTCTAGTGTGAGTATGATGTGTAGGTTCTTGCTCTCTAGCTGGTCTAGGAGTATGTGTAGTAGTTCTTCGCTGGAGAATCCTCGCTGGGGGAATTGGGGTGTGAAGTTCTGTAGGACTCGTTTGAGGATCATGAAGAGGCTGCCGCGGAATTCTCGGCAGTTGATGTGGATGTACTGGAGGTTCAGCTTCAGCGTCTTGGCTGTCCGGGTGATGTCTGTTCCGAAGCGTTGTGTGAGGACCGTTTTTCCAGTTCCAATGTCTCCGGTAACCAGGATCTTCGGGCTGGTGGTTCCTGGCCGGTCTATGACTGATCGGAATAGTTCTGCTAGAAATCTGAGCTGGGTCTCCCGGTGGGGTAGTCGGGAGGGTAGCCATTCTAGGCTTAGTGGTTCTTCGTTTTTGAATATGGTGGGTTTGGTTAGTGCGTCTCGGACTATCTCGCTCGGTGGCATGAGCGTGTTCTTCTGGGTCAACATAGATTACTTCCGGTGAGTAAGCTCTCAAACTATACTGTTGAACGTATAAAATGAGCAGAGAGCAGCGAAAGTAATCCTTCGAAAGAGGAAGAGACTGAAAGAGAAGCCTACCCGACAAGCGATATTACTTTTCAGAGTAGAAAAGATAGCATTTCAAGAGCCAGAAGGAGACAAAACTCGAAAACCCAGCCCTCACTGTTACCATTCACGGTTACCAAACCCGTTACCAATCGAGAAATCTCCAAAAGCAGTTGCTCCTCGCGACACGAAACAGCTGTTTGTAAGAAATCTTCCTAGGAAATCCGCACGTTCTAACTATCCTTCTTTTTTTCGCTAACTATTCTTTTTCGTTATCTTTCTTTTTCTACTAACTATTTTTTTTCTGTTATCTTTTCTCGACCCCCCCGGGGTACTGCCCAACAAAAAAACTCCTCCACACTTTGAGAGCTACCTAAGATTGGGTGATAGATCGGACGGCAGCTTTAGCCGAAGTATTTCCGGACCATCTTCACACCAATATCGCTGGCCGCCCATTTCTCGCCGTTGAACTTGACCGCTCCCAAACGCTCAAGGTTCGCCAGATGCTCACCAAGCTTCTCTGCGGGGAACCCTTTCTCTTTGTGACCTGGATAGATGTCCCCAAGACCCTTGGAGATCTCACGAGCCGTCTTCGGACTCTCACAGATCCTTACAATTTGAATATTGGTCTCAGTAGTAGTCAATATCCGGAAGATCTCCTCCTCTGACAACCGCGGCTTTGTCAAGCTGAAATTCACCGCACCCGCGGTCTGTGACGGACCCACCTTCGGACCGTGCTTCCGGTGCCGCATGAACGAATAGCTCAACGCACCCCAAGTACCTAGCAATAATGCCCATAGAAATCCAGCATTCGCTAGCAACCCAATTACTTCGTCGATTTGCAGAACGACAGTTGTCATCATTTTACCTCACCCGATGTAATGCAGCCATCTCGATTCCAGATGTTCCGACGCGATACGCGTACACCTTCATATCAGCGAAAGCCCCCGGCATTTTCAAGACTCGCATTTTTCGAGCGTAATCCTCGCTGCCAAAAGGCTCGGTTGACAAGTCAACCACCCCATCGCTGAGATGCTTGACAGTATTCTCAATATGCTCATTGTGAACTCCCTTATTGGCTAGGAGAAGATACAATCCCGATGATTCTCTTACATGCGTCTGCAGAGCCTTCAGAGTCTGCTCTACAGCCGGAAACGGCGCAGAACGAATAACATCACTCAGACTGTCAACAACAACAGTGCAAGCGCCAAGTGGCGCAACAACATGCGGGAACTCTTTCGCCAAGAGATTCGCAGGACCAATATCCCAGTTAACAACGCCAGACGCTTTCTCCTTCTTCATCCCAAAACTGTCGATGAACCACATCTTCTTCGAATCAAAATATCTCTCAAGACCCCACCCGTACAGACTCATCTCCGACACAATATCCTCCCAGGAACGACCAGTCGTGAAATAGACAGCCGGCCGGCCATCGAGTAACCCTCGATACATGATCTGTTGAGCACACGTAGTCATCCCAGTATCTGCCTCACCGAGGAATAGAATGATACTGCCGGACGGAAGGCCGCCCATTGACTCGTCGAACGCCGATATCCCGCTGGACAAGTTCTGCATTCTTTTACACCCGTGCTTGTGTCTGCTGTCCTCTGCCCTCTGCGAATCCTTGCTGGTCGAGTGCTTGGGCTTGCCCTTGAACCCCTTGTTCCACTACCTCTGACCCGTCGGATACTGGAACCGTCCCCGTAACGATCTCTTCGAAACCCAAGTCAGCCGCTTCGGCGCTTTCTCCGTTGAGTATGGAGGCGCCTACGCGCATGACTCGCGCTTCTGACACCGATAGGTCCCTTGATGTTCACTCCCTCGGTCCCGATCGCAAAGGCAAAGTCGTTGAGACTATGGCTGGTTCCACGCATCTTCCGGACGAAGAGCTTTCGAAGCGGCGAGCTCTGCTTGACGAGCGAGAGCACCATCACACCGGTAGCCAGAAACTCCTCAATCCCATACCGGCTGATGAGACCGGAACCCTCCACGATCTCCGTCGTCATCAGTGTCGTGCAACCAACGTCCTTCAGCAATAGCCCGACTTCAAGGAATATTTCCCGTAGAGTATTGAGGTCCGTAACCCGGAATCCAAAACCCGGCAGCGAATCAACAACTAGCCTAGTCGCTCCGAGTTGTTCCACTAGTATCTTGACCTCAGAGAGCTTCGATCGTAGGTTGTACAGTATCGACTGCAGTGATTCCTGTTCAGCCATCTCCGACTCGACGCGTTGGTAGACTGCGTCAACCATGCCTATCTTCTTCTCAGACTCTAGCTTCTTGAAGTCCCAGCCAAAGCGCAGCATGTTGGCCCGAAACTCCGTCGGAGGTTCTTCTGTCGAGACGTAGACGCCTGGTTCGCCGTATCGTGTCGCGCCCTTGTACAGATACTGTCCGCAACAGATCGTCTTCCCACATCCAGCGCCACCCGCGAGTAGGACGCGTGCGCCTTTGGGAAACCCGCCTTCAAGCACGTGGTCCAATCCGGGGATACCAGTATGGACCCTTTCAATTGCTTCTTCCATAATGTCCCGTTCCTACTCGACGGAAAATCGGCGATAAGCCTAGAGTAACCTCTGACAGAACTCCGCAGTAACATCGAAGAACGAATAATCGTGACGGTAATCGTTCGACAAATTTCCCGGCTGATGGATCTCACCGGTCGAATTTTTCCAATTGCGACCAAGGAACCTTTTTAGGGCAAGATACGCCGGAGTCGGTCACTTCCGTGAGCAAAAATGCCAGAACGGGGATACTCGGTCACTGGACTGGATCCAGACCGCACTGTGAAGTGCGCGGGCCGAGAACTACGAATCTCCCCCAAAGCATCAGTCGAACTCTGTCGGACGATCCGAGGAATGAAACTCCCGGACGCCAAGAAGCTTCTAGAACGTGTCATCGAGAAGAAGGTCGCAGTAGCGTATCGACACTACCACAAAGAAGTTCCTCACCGCCGGCAACTCACCGAGCCATTCTATGCTGGAAGGTATCCCCAAAAAGCGGCCGGAAAACTCCTCAGGCTCTTGGAAGAGCTTGAGGCTAACGCCGAATATCGCAATCTCGACACTGAGCGTCTCAAGATCATTCACGCTGCGGCTCAGAGGGCCAACAAGATCCCTAAAAGAAATCCAAGAGCGTTTGGGCGCTCGGATCTTCTCCAAGGAACAACAACTCATATCGAACTCGTCGGTTTCGAGGCCGAATAGTTGTCAGTAACCAAGTATTTCATCAAAGACGTTTCTCGACGTCTCGAGATCGACGAACTACTTCAGAGAGATCTGAAACGAGCCGGATACAGTCGAGTCGAGCTCACAAAAAGCCCAGTCGGGACTAGAGTCGTAATCTATGCCGCAAAACCAGGAATGGTTATCGGCAGAAGAGGCCAGAGTATCAAAGACCTTACGAAACTCCTCGAGACGAAATTCGGCATAGAAAACCCGCAGTTATCCGTAGCAACCATTGAGATACCAGAACAAGATCCCAAAGTCGTAGCATCACAGGTCGCACAGGCATTACAGAGAGGAGTACACTTCCGAAGAGCCGCCTACTGGGCAATCCAGAGAGTCATGGAATCACAAGCGCTAGGCGTCGAGATCATAATTCGCGGAAAACTCACAACTGAGAGATCAAGATTCGAAAAATTCCGAGCCGGCTATCTCCCAAGAGTCGGAGATCCAGTTCTAAAAAGCGTGAAAGTCGCAGTAGCAGACGTCCAACTGAAACAGGGCCTATTTGGTATCAAAGTCAGGATCCTGCCTCCGACAGTAGATTTCATAGACAAGCCCACCATGAAGACTCCACCACCCAGCGTCACGCCATTACCAGCTGCGCCAGCGCCTATTGTGGAGCCCGTTGTGGTAGAAACGGAGAAGGAGGAGCCCATTGGCAATACTGCGCAAGCGTGAGATGAAACAGATGCTTCCCGAAGAACGGAAGAAAAAAGTCTCAGAGCTCAGAGCTGAACTCACTACGATAAGAACCTCCGTGAAATCAGGAGGGACGGTTGAAAATCCCTCGAGGGTGAAGGAGCTTCGCAGAACCATCGCACGACTCTTGACCGCAGAGAATATTCCAGTCTTCGCGGAGGAAGCTGAATAGGTTGCCTATAACCGGACAGAACTTGCTAGCCCACGAATGGATAGGCCTCAAAGTATTCGTCAGATTCTCTCCTGACCCAAGTTTAACGGGCATCCTCGGGGTCGTGAGAGACGAAACAAGAAACACTCTACTAATTGAGGCTCGAAATCGGCTAGTCAGCGTACCAAAGTCTAAGGCTCAATTCGATGCGACGCTCCCTACGGATGAGATGGTCCAGGTTGAAGGCACGCTATTGAGACATCGACCTGAAGACCGGGTAAAGAAAGGGCTGGCAAAATGGTAGTGCGGAACATCGGACTAGACGTCAAGGCCCCCAAGACTGGGTGCAACGATCCGATCTGCCCATTCCACGGAAGCCTCTCATTGCGAGGAAGAGTCTTTGAGGGGACGGTGTCCACATCAAAATCGCCAAAGACTGTGTCCGTTGAGCGAGCTTACTTGCACTACTATCCAAAATACAGCAGATACGAACGGCGGAGAAGCAAGACCCTCGCCCACAATCCACCCTGCATCGCCGCAGCAACCGGAGATCGAGTGACTATCGCGGAATGCCGACCTCTCAGCAAAGAAGTCTCATTTGTAGTGATAGATAGGACACCGGTAGCAGAATAGACATGCCAGCACCGAAGACTAGAGCGGTAAGCGCCCGCGGAATGGTGGAATACAGGCCTAGAATCGCTCGAGGCCTACCGGTCGGCTCTCGATTGACGTGTGCTGATAACACGGGAGCTAAAGAGTTGAAACTGATTAACGTTCGAGGATATCACGGACGTCTCCGACGGGTTCCCGCAGCCTGTGTTGGAGACATGATAATGGTCTCCGTCTCCAAGGGTAAGCCCGACCTAAGGAAGCAGGTATTTCCAGCCGTCGTGGTCAGGCAGGCGCGCGCTTTGCGGAGGCCCGACGGGACAAGACTTTCATTCGAAGACAACGCCGCAGTCATAATGACCCCTGAGGGGGAACTGAAAGGTACAGAAATCAGAGGGCCGGTCGCTAGAGAGGCGGCTGAAAGATGGCCAAGAGTTGCCAACTTAGCATCAACGGTGATCTAGACTATGACTAGCTCTAAACCTTCTAAACAGCGGAAGAGATTCTTTCAAGCTCCAAAGCATCGACAGCGACGGATGTTGTCCGCTCGATTGTCAGACGATTTGACTTCGAGACACAAGGTTAGACGTATACCGCTTAGGACTGGAGATACGGTTCGTATAATGAGGGGCGAATTCGCCGACCTAGTTGGAAAAGTCGAGAAAGTGGAATATTCAACGGGAAGAATTTTCGTAGAAGGCATGACTCGCGAGAAGGCGGCGGGTGTTTCATCAAAACTCCCTGTTCACTCTAGCAAAGTCCTAATCACGAATCTCAACTTGTCTGACAAGTGGCGAAGCGGACTCCTTTCCGAGAAATCCAAGGGCGTGGAGGAGTAGACAATGGCGCGCAAGTCGGGACCGAGACAACTAAAGCGCGAGCCAGCGCCGGGATTCTGGCCAATCAAGCGAAAAGAACGGACATGGGCGCCAAATACTAGACCCGGCCCCCACTCCAGAGAGAAAAGCCTCCCACTAGTGATAATCATCCGCGAAATTCTAGGATATGCTAGGACAGCGAAAGAGGCGAGCCGGATCATTAGCACCGGCAAAGTCAAGATAGACGGAGTCGTCAGGAGGGACCACCGATTCCCCGTGGGACTGATGGACGTTCTGCAAATCGAAGGCGCTGGACAGGTCTTCCGCGTTCTACCCAGACCCAATAGAGGGCTGGTTCCCACTCCGATCTCAGAAAAAGAAGCTGGATTCAAACTCTGCAAAATAATCGGAAAGAGGAATATCGAAGGAGGGAAAATCCAGATCAACCTTCACGACGGTCGAAGCCTAATTCTTCCGGGCCAGACTGCTCGGCAGAAGACCGACGTCGAATATGCTCCTGGAGGAGCAATGCAGCTTGGCCTGCCCAAACAGAACTTGATGGGCGTAGTGCCATTTCAGCCAGGCGCTCTTGGGTTGGTCATTGACGGTCGAAATCAGGGGATCTTCGGCAAGATCACTACCATAACCCCTGGAACTCACGCCCGCCCCAAGATAGTAAAGATCGAGACTGCAAGCGACGCGTTCGATACACCGGCAGAATACGTGATACCGGTAGGGATCCAAGCCTCACTCGTAGGATTAGGAGAGAAGTAGAATGTCCCAACCCGCTGTCGCAGAAGACTCGATGAACCCCCTCAGGGTGGTCAGGATTCTGAAAGTAACACTGAACATCGCAACCGGCAAGTCAGGCGAGCCTCTCGAGAAGGCAAAAAAGGTCCTGACTCAGCTGACCAATAAGACTCCTACTACCAAGCAGGCAAAGAAGGCGATCAAGGACTGGGGAGTCAGGAAAGGGGAACCAATTGCAGCCGTCGTGACTCTTCGTGGAAACGACGCGAGCGAGTTCCTCAAGCGAGCACTGGACGCTGTCAGCAACAAGGTCAATGAGAGCAGCTTCGACGACTATGGCAACTTCTCGTTTGGAATCAAAGAGCACATTGAAATTCCCGGAACAAGGTATGTTCCCGAACTGGGAATATTCGGTGCGACAATTCACGTAACCCTTGGGCGCCCCGGCTATCGTATCCGGTCGCGCGCCATCCGTCCCTCGAAGATCGGGCGCAACCATTACGTCTCAAGAGAAGACGCTGTCAAGTTCATGCAGAACAACTTCGGACTCAACGTGGGAAGCTGAGATCACTCATGGCCAAGATCAAAGCGAAGAAACAGAGAAAGTATGGAAAGGGAGCGCGTCCGTGCAAGCGCTGCGGCCAGTACGGACCCATAGTCAGAAAATATGGGCTAAACTTCTGCAGACAATGCTTTAGAGAAGTAGCGGTAGGCCTCGGATTCAAGAAGTACATGTGACCTAGAATGGAACCAATCTCCAACATGTTCTCATCCATCCTCAACAACGAGCGCAGACACAAACACGAATGCATAGTCTATCCCGCATCGAAACTGATGGGTCAAGTTCTGCGCGTGATGCAAAAGTACGGCTACGTTGGAGAGTTCGAATTCGTTGATGACGGAAGAGGCGGAAAATTCAAGATACAACTCTTAGGAAGAGTCAACGACTGCGGAAGTGTAAGACCAAGATTTTCATCTACCATCGGTGAATTCGAAAAATGGGGAAAACGCTATCTCCCGTCTCGAGACGTTGGGATACTCATTCTCACAACACCAAAAGGAGTCCTGGCGCACAAGGAGGCGCGCGAGGCCGGGGCTGGGGGCCAGCTCCTAGGATACGTCTTCTAAAAGGCGAAGCAAATGACAAGGTTTGAGACTCTCCAAAGAACGGTGCCGATTCCGGACCAGGTCGCAGTACAAGTCGAAGGACGAACCGTGAGGGTCAAGGGACCCCTCGGCTCATTGCAAGAGGACCTCTCTCATTTACCAGTCTCAATCAACGTGAACGATAACAAAGTACGATTGGAAACAACCTGGCCAAGAAAGAGGGAGATCGGCATGCTAGGAACCGCCGCCGCGCATGTCCGAAATATGCTCAGAGGAGTAACCCAAGGCTATAGGTACGAGCTGCGCACAGTCTACGCTCACTTCCCGGTCACAGTCAAGGTGGACGAGAAGGCAAAGGTGTTGAAGATCGAAAACTTCACTGGCGAGAAGACCCCGAGATATGCGAAGATTGTCGAAGGGGTGAAAGTGGAAGTCAAAGGCGAAGATATCTCAGTAGAAGGCATCGACTTGAAATCGGTCAGCCAGACTGCGGCGAACATTCAAGATAGCACGAAGATCAAGAAGAAGGATCTCCGAGTATTTCTCGACGGAATATACGTATCCGGAAAAGGACCCGCACAAACGCCCAAGGCGGCAAAGTGAGATAGATGGTAGATTCAAAACCCGAGTTCAGACGCCAAGAGAGCTGGAGGTACAAACGGGTCAAGGAGAACTGGCGCAGACCACGTGGTGTTACAAGCAAGATGAGAAAGGAAGAGAGCGGATTCCCAGCAAAAGTCAAGAACGGATACGGGACAGCCAGCTCGACCCGCGGGCTCCACCCTCGCGGTCTTATCGACCTGCTAGTATGGCGAGAAGTCGAACTGGAGAAGCTGGATCCAAAACTTCACATTGTGAGGATCGCCGCGCGGGTCGGAGAGAGGAAGAGGCGTGGAATCCTGGCCAAGGCCAAGGATCTCAATTTCCACATTGCAAATCCTGGAAAGGAAGAAGGACGCGCAGTATCGCCAGTTACAGAGGAACCGGCTGTAGAAGAGGAGAAAGCGTTGCCCCCGGAGACAGAAGAGCAGAAGACGGAAGAGAACGCTGAGGTCGCCGTGGACGAGGATATGGACAAAACCGAGGAGAGTTCTGAATGAGCCTGAAGAGCCAGAGGAGACTCGCTGCAAGCCTTCTGGGTGGAGGGCTGAATCGGGTCTGGATAGACCCGGAAGAGAACGATCGCGTCCAGTCAGCCATCACACGGGACGAGATCAAGAACCTCATTCGAGAGGGCAGAATAAGCCTCCTGCCGAAGACGGGTGTCAGCCGTGGAAGACATCGGGCCAAATCGGGACGGAGGAAAAAGGCTGGAAGCAGAAAAGGAGGCCAGAAGCCCGGAAAGGAAGCCTGGGTTCTCAAGATAAGAGCCATCCGGAGACATCTTCGATGGTTGAGAGACAAGAGACAGCTCTCACCCGGAAGCTACGCGACCCTGCTGGGTATGGCGAAGGGTGGAGCGTTCCGCAGCGGCTCGCACGTCGATGAGTATGTAAAGGCCCGACAGCTAGTAAAGAAGCGTTGAACAAATGGCTGACAGTCCGCGCTACGCGCTCCCATACCGGCGACGCAGAGAAGGCAAGACAGACTACAAACTACGCCGCGCGCTCGTCAAATCGGGCAAGTCTCGCGCCGTCGTCCGGCTTACAAACCAGTACGTCACAGTCCAAATCACGGACGCAGCTATCACCGGGGACATTGTAAGAGCATCCGCCTCATCTAAGGAGCTTCCGAGCTTAGGCTGGAAGGGTGCTCTTGGAAACCTTCCCGCTGCATACTTGACCGGTGCCCTCGCAGCTCGGCGTGCGACCGCGAAGGGGATCAAGGAAGCGATACTGGATATTGGACTGAAGGGCGCGACGAGGGGCTCGAAGCTCTTTGCTACTCTGAAAGGATTAGCTGATGCAGGTCTCACAGTTCCGCACTCTCCGGAACGCCTTCCATCGATGGAACGGATTGGGGGAAGTCACATCGCTACCTACGCAAAGTCTCTAGCTGGTGAGCATGATCTGTACAAGAAGCGTTTCAGTGCTTATCTCAGTCGAGGATTGAAGCCTGAGGATTTGTCTGGACATTTCGAAGAAGTTAGGAAAACGGTCTCATCTGCACCACTGGAGGTAGCCAAATGAGCCAGCGTCCGGGTCAAGAGGTTGGATGGGTCCCGAAGACGAAGCTTGGCCGACAGGTCCAGCAAGGTGAGATAATTTCGATGGAGGAGATCTTCACGCAAGGATTAAGGATCAAAGAGCCGGAGATCGTTGACACACTCTTGCCGAGTATTCAGCAAGAGGTTTTGGGAATCGGGTTTGTCCAGAAACAGACAGACGCCGGAGAGAGATCAAGATTTCGCGCCGTCGTCGCTGTCGGTAACGGTGACGGGTTTATCGGGATAGGCGAGGGAAAGGCGCGCCAGGTCCGGACGGCGATCGACAAGGGCACGGTTCAAGCGAAGTTGAACATTATTCCCGTCCGTCGGGGCTGTGGTAGCTGGGAGTGTCGTTGCGGTACTCAGCATACTGTTCCGTTCAACGTTACCGGTAAGACCGGTAGTGTCCGGGTGGAGGTTTTGCCTGGGCCGCGCGGTCTCGGACTGGTTGCGGGTGAGATTCCCAAACAGGTGCTTCGGTTGGCCGGTGTGAGGGATTGTTGGACTCGGACGTTCGGGTCAACATCGACTCTGTCCTCGTCTGCGCTGGCCGTCTTTGATGCGCTTACACAGACGTATAATGTTGTAACTCAGAGCGACTGGGTGAACTAGATGGACGCGACGAGTAAGAACCCGATTCTGGCGGTTAGGCTTCGAGGAACGGCCTCGGATAATCCCGATGTTCAACGGACAATGGAGTCGTTGAAGCTTGAACGGACCTTCCAAGCTAGACTGTTAGCTAATACCCCGTCTAATCTGGGAATGCTGCGATCAGCCAAGGTTCTCGTCGCTTGGGGTGAGGTCAGCCCGGACCTTCTTGGCCGCGTCTTAGAGAAGCGTGGTGAGCGTGACGGCGCCGATGGATTAGACGATAGTTTTCTGAGAATTTTGGGAAAGTCGAGCTTTGACGATCTGGCCAAGTCGATAGTTGCTGGCGAGACGAGTCTCCATGAACTACTGCGGGCGGGTTTGAGGGTGCCTTTCCGGTTTCATCCTCCGCGCGGAGGATTCAAGAGGAGTCTGCGCCGTGCGGCGACTGACGGTGGAGAGCTGGGCTATCGGGGCGCGGACATCAACGTTCTGGCCAAGCGTATGATCTGAGACGGGCCGGGTAGGAAAACTCCAATATAGTCTCAGATTCCATTCTCTCTCGGGCTGTACTGGTTTTGGCTCCTCGCAAAGAGGCTCGGAGGCGGCATACGCGTTCGGGCTGGTGGTTCGACGTGTTTGACGAGATGGAACGGATGGACCGGTTGATGGATGATATGATGCGTAAGGCAGTGGAGATGCCGAAGGCGCAAGAGGGAGCCTCACCCTTCGTGTATGGGTTCTCAATGTCCGTCGGTCCGGACGGGAAGCCGGTTATTCGCGAGTTCGGGAATGTGGAGCCCGGGGCGCGGGGTCCGCTTGTGAAGGAGGAAAGGGAGCCGCTCGTCGATGTCATGGATAATGGGAGGGAGGTTGTCGTGGTTACAGAGCTTCCCGGGGTCGAGAAGGACGCGATCAAACTAGAGTCGACTGACCGAGCCTTGAAGATCAGCGTCGACTCTGAGAAGAGAAGGTATCTGAAAGAGCTTGAACTGCCCCACATGGTTGATCCGAAGACTGCGAAGGCGACCTACAAGAACGGAGTCCTAGAGGTACGGTTCGCAAAGAGCGACGAGAAGAAACCGACGCGACCAATACCAGTAGAATAATACGCTCGTGAAGCGTCTCCCCAAAACAGCTGTCTTGTGTTGCGGGAAATATTTTTTTTCTAAATTCTGGGGAGGGTCCATTTGCTGTCTGAAACGTGTCCGGGCGAGATTACCGGTTTCTCGCGCAGAACAAGCCAATTAGCAGTTCTTCTACAAGGCACCATCTGAAGCCATACGAGTGTAAACTCGGCACCGTATGAAACCCAGTTCCCAGATCCCCGATCCGGGGCTAATTTCTCACGGATTTTTTCTCTTCAACTTCTTCCAAAGAGCACTCTTGCGTCGCGAGGAGCAACTACTTTTGAGAATTTTCAGAGAAGCGTCCGCAGACTGAAGCTTTTCCGCTTCAGTTTTCCCTTATAGGGCGAATAATGGAACAGTCGGCCAATTTAGTGGGCGCAAAATATCAGCATGATTCAACGTGAGAATCCGGCGGATTCAAAATCGACCTCCCCGATCCGGTATCAGGGCTTGTTCTGCGCCTAGCCGGAACGAAGAGCAATTGAAGAAATTACCCATTGTTAATTCCCTCCCAACTGCTTTTTCATGTCGCTAGCATCAACTGCACTGAGATTTTGAACAAACCAATCCCAGGCTAACGCGCTTTCTGCGGGAGACGAGCAGTTCAGGGCTTAGAATCGGCGAGTCCGGCGTTCTAGAAAGTGCTGGTTTCTAGCAAGGAAAGCACGTGAAAACTGCTCGACCGTCGACAGATCCCGGATCAGGGCCTAACCTGAACAGATTACCCTACTATCCTTTCTACTCTGAAAAGTAAAATCGGAATCACTTATCGGCGATCTTTCACGGGCCTGTGCGTCGCGCTCGTCTGGTCACGGTATACCGAGCATGTGAGCGAACAACTTCCGCTCAGCCTTCCGCCGATGAACGACCAGTGTCGGCTCACGGATACCCAGCTTCTTCGCAAGAGCCTCAGAGCCTATCTTGCGCGGAAAGTCATAGTAGCCGTTCTTGAAAGCGTCGATAATGACCGCCTTCTGCTTCTCCGTCAAATGCTCAAGCGGCGAATTGAGCGAGAAGACCGCGTCGGTCAGAGAGACGATTCTAGGGTGCAGCTTGACCTCTTGAAGGGTCTTGAGGAAGACCTTCATGCTCCTGGCATTCCCTAACAACGTGATTCTGAGACGCCCGTCGCGTACCTCGTACGGGGTAGAGAGGTATCCTCCAGGGACTGATGATACGATGCTTAGGAGGCGCCGTATTGGACGGTTTCTGTAGAAGCAGACGTAGGTGTCCAGAGCCTCCTGGTGCAGTACAGTTACCTCTTCAGATGAATGGGCAAAGACCTCGCCGATACTCGTCGCCGGATCGTTAAGCTGAACCCTACAGATCTCAACGATCTCGTTAGGGGTGCTCTTGAGAAAGGTGAGGACCTCTAAGGATCTGATCTGGTCGTGGAATCTGTGGGACTTACCGAACGCATTGGTAATGTCTGCCGCGGTAAGCTCGACAGTGATCCTACGCATCGGAACCTAAGAAGGCTGTACGGGTATACTAGCTTTGCCCCTGAGGCTATCGTAATAGCCCTAACGCTAATCCGTCCGCAAAAACGCATCCTCTAAACGTGGCTGCCGTTCGGCGAACCGTAGAACGGATCATAGAATCCGACCCTACAATCAGGACAGGCCTACAACGAGGCATCATAAACTCCAGAGCACTCTCACGATACATACTAGAAAACTGCGCTGTCGATTCGACGCCTGACGCGGTCCTTGGAATTCTCAGACGCTATCCACTAGACGGCACAAGCGGGACCAGCGCTGGACTAGCCCTCAAAGACTGCCACATATCCATGAGAGGAGGAATGGCCTACCTAACAGTCGAGAACGCCCCCGACATCATGAAGAAAGTAGCCGAGTTCGCAAGCACGATCAGATCGATGAGAGGCGAAAACTTCAGAGTAATAGTAGGCTCAGACTCAGTCCGCGTAATAGCTGGCCAAGAAGCACTCGACAATTTCAAACAGAGCTTCCGCGCAAAAGAGATCATAAGCTACTCGTCAGAACTCGCCGAAATCTGCCTCCTACTACCCTTCGGAACAGAGAGACTTGGGGAGATTGCAACCGCGGTCATTTCCCAGCTGACATTGAACAGGATAAGCCTCGCCGGAATCTTGGTATGCCCCCCCGAAGACATCATCATAGTCCCACAGATCGAAGCAGCCCGAACCTTCGAAGCCCTACAACAACTTCTCAGAGAGGAAGATCAGAACCACCCGCCCAAGCTCCCGAGAATGAAAAAGGGCCTATCGAAACCAGAGAAGCTTCTAGAGATCCTGCGGCTAGACGAGTCCCTCATGAACCCAATCCTCGCAGCCTGAGCCTAGCCGACACAAATTCAGAACAAGAACCACAAGCTCGTGCGCTAGCCGCCTCTCTGATAAGAGATACGCCTTTTACTCCAAAATGTAGAGTGATGGAAACAGTGAAAATCCTGTTCCTCAAGAGGACAGTCGATCAAGTTGGAACCTCGTAACCCATACGATCCCTTACGCCCCATGCCAATTGAGCCGCGTCCGACTCCACTCAGACCTCCCCGCGAATATCCGGGGTCAAGAGAAGCAGAACTGGGAAGGATACTCAAAGAGATACTGGACAGACTAACGACAATAGAAAGCAGATTGAAGACCATCGAAGAACAACTCAAAACCAAAAGATAACGGTCCCACAGCAATTGAACCTTTGAGTCCTTTGTCCAAATTGCCAAAAAACCTTTATCGGGCTAAGCATCGACTCGATCGAAGAATCTTATGAAAAGATTCCCCGTCACCGTAATTTTGCTGTTCTGCCTGTCGTTGATGATATTTATTTTGCCTATAACAAGGTCGACTTCAGCAGAGGCAACGCCGCCTCAAATTCAACAATCGCCATTTTTCTCGGACAACTTTAACGGCTCGTCAATTGATTCTGCGAAATGGAACGCTACCTTCGCAACTTCAGGTCTGAGATGGTGCTCCTCAACCGTAGCAAACCATGAAGACGCGCCTGGGGTTTGGCTCAACCCCTCGGTCACGCTATGTCAAGGTGGAAGCCAGAATCCGCCTTTTGGATCCGTCTCAGTTGGCGGCGGGTCTGCGACACTTAGCGCAGCTGCTAGCCAGACTTTTCCATACATCTGGAGTGGTCCTCCGAGCAAATCATCCCCCTTCCCTGCCTCCGGCAATTTCGTACTTGAGGTAAAGATGAGGTTCAACTCGATAACAGGTAGTGGAGACGGTTTCTTCGTCAACAGATGGAACAACACTGATCCAGTAGGGAACAATCCTCCGGGTGGCCACCCTCGTGTGCTCCTAATTTGGGCAGATAGTAACGGGCTCATTGTTCAACTTCTAGGTAATTTCACTTTCAATGTCTACAATGAGGTCGGGCTCCACGACTATGCTCTCGCGTACACGGATGGCAAATACTCGGTGTTCATTGATGGATTTCCAGCCCTCGGGCCTGTGGCAAGCAACGTCAGGGCGAATGCGATGTGGATCGGTAACCCAGTATTCACTTGGTGGCTGTCCCCACACGACTGGTCCTCGTTCAGCCTAAACCAAGTTCGGGTTACAAGCCCAACCTTACAGACCACCCCGCCTGATGGACCAATCGGAACCAAAGTTCTCGTTCAGGGAACAGGTGTCCCGACCTCGTTCGTAGAAGTAACCTTCGATGATATGTTCATAGGTACAATGTCCATCACCGACGGCAGCTTCAGCTTCACCTTCAACGTTCCATTAGCCCAGGTCGGGGCTCATCAGATCAAAGCCGTCGACGAATCCTCTAATGTCATTGCCAGCGCGCAGTTCACGGTAACCCCAAGCGGTTCGGCTGGTCTCGCGGTCACATTAACCGTCGGAACAGTCTATTTCCCTGGAGACACGGCGGTTGCGAACCTACTGGTGACGTCTAACGGAGTCCCTCTCAGCTCGTCTGGACTACAGACACATCTCAACTTGACAAGACCCGACGGCTCGACTATCGTTCTAAACACCACAACCATCGGTGGTGGATTGTTCAAAGCCTCATTCTCGATTCCGAAGACCGCGCAGATCGGTACCTATTCCCTGCTCGCATTGGTCCAAACTCCATCCATGGGCAGTGGTTCTGCTCTAGCAGTTTTCGAAGTTAAGTTATCATGGCTAAGTTCGCAATCATCGACTCTAGCGGTTGTAGGATTGGTCTCTACTGGCACAATTGCCGTCGCTCTCGTCAGCTGGAAGAAGGGCTACTTCAAGAGAAAGTCCGGCGACCCTTTCTAGGGTTCTGAAGAGCGACTTCTCTATCGGTTGTCGTCTCAACGAAAGATTCTAACGCTCTATAAACCCCGGTATTCAAGCTCAGCTTTCGCGGCCATAATGAAATCGTTCTGACTCAAACCTTTGATCGCATGAGTTGACAAAACGACCTTAACACGACGCCACCCGACAAAAAGGTCCGGATGATGATTCTCCAACTCAGCAATCTTGCCAACGGAACAAGCAAAATCAAGACCTGCGAGATATGACTTGAAACGGAATTCCTTCTGAATAGAACCAGACTGAAGAACCCATCCCGGAAGATCCCTCAAACGCGTATTAGCTTCCTCGATCGTGAAAGGCTTCGCATCTTTGCAAGGGACAACGCTTCCAGACGCCAAACCGCGGATTCCTTCTGCCACCGTTCCATGATCCATAGGAAGATGAAACTCCGCGACACGGAAAAAGCTTCCATTAAATCGTCCATTTTCAAAGGGAAGAATTATCTTAGAACCGCTCGCCGATTCTCAAGATGCTTGATGTTCAGAAGATGAGCGGATAAGACCCGTGCGGGCCAACACGCCAAGGCACCCTAGTCTTCTGAACAAGGAAGAGATGCATTCTGCTCCAACAGAAATCGATGTTCTGGTGCCAAGTCTCAAAGGGCTCCGAAGCGAATTTGTGGCACACCTGCGCAGCCGAATCCCAGTTCACCATATTCTAACCTCTTCAGTAGAAGGGCTCGGGAGAGCGAGACAGGAGCTCATTGAACGCGTCGACACAGAATGGTTCGCCTTCGTTGATGATGACGTTAGACTGAGATCCGACTGGTGGGCTACGGTGACCGGAATGATAGGTCCAAACGTGGGAGGGGTTGAGGGTCTGTGGAGCTACCTCGCAGGGGACAAGAGGGTCGATGACTACACACGAGCGATGGCCCAGCTATCCAGATTGTTACGACGAGAATCCTGGAGAGACAGAATTGACAGAGCCTTCACCGGAGACACTCTCGTCAGGACGGAGGCTATCAAGAACATTCGAATGCCCAACATTCCTCTCTGGGAGGATGAATACATCCGACGCTGGGTCGAGAAGAGCGGATTCAAATGGCTCAGAACGGCTAAAGTGGTTTGCGATCATCTTCGTAGCTACAATTTGAAACAGTCTAACAGCACAGGCAAGTACGGCTATTACCTGGGTCAATTGAACGTGAAGACCCAGTTCAAGCGAATCGCTCAGCTCCCGGTAAAAATCCCGTTCGCTGTGGCCTACACCGGCAACATTCACGCGGGAACCTTTGCCGCTAAGAAGGATCTTGGCGTCTTCAAGGGCGTCCTTCAAGCCTACGTTCACCGGAAAAGCGGATCACCACTCTACTCCTTGGCACTTCCATGAGAATCCTCCACGTACACCCACGAATGAGCGTAATGGGAGGCGGAGAACGGGTCGCAATACACTCGATGAAGGCTGCACTGAGAGAGGGACACGAAGTCTATCTTGCGTGCGAGAGATTTGATGTTGATGCTTTCGAGGATTTCTTCGGGGTCCAAGGTCTCTTCAAGAATGTTCGACTGCTAACCTATCCTCCTTTTCGCCCGCTGGCTCGCAGGGGCGTACTATATCAGAGGCTAATCTATCATCAGTTGCAGCTGCGACGCATTGTTTCGAAGAAACAACGCTTTGACTTGGTTCTGAACACCGCAGAGGTGGCTAATCAGCCAGGTGCCCGAATACCTGCAGTTGAGTACTGCTACTTTCCAAATTATTTCAGCCACTTAGAGTCGAACGCTCTTCCGAAACTCTGGGGATTATATTATTGGCCTGCTAGAGTATTCTATCACTCGCGAGTCAGCCAGATTAATCGCCTCCTCGCCGTCTCAAATTTTACCCGGGAATTCGTAAAGAAGAGGTGGGGCCGAGAATCGACTACTCTCTATCCCCCATGTCCAGTGGAACTGTATAACGATCTCGTGAATCGGCCAAAGGAGAACCTTGTCATAACCGTGGGCAGAATCGGACCGGAGAAGCGCATGGAACTGTTCTTGGACATTGCTCGGAGAATGCCCCACGTCGACTTTGCAATAATTGGAAGCGTATCGCCTGAAAAAAAGTCATATTCTGAGATGCTTAGGATGGCAGCTCCAAGCAACGTCTCGTTTGTACTCTCTCCTCTGAGAAAGGTGAAGGATCTTCTTGGGAAGGCGAAGGTCTACGTTCATTGTGCTCTGAATGAGCATTTTGGAATCACCATAGTTGAAGCGATGGCTGCAGGATGCGTACCTGTAGTTCACAATAGTGGTGGGGCTCGGGAGATTGTTACGAGCGATATAGGTCACAAGTGGGAGAACGTTGATGAAGCGTCAATGCAGATCCGGAACTTGATGGAGAGTGACGTCGTGAGGAGAGGATTTTCGAAAGCCGCCGCTACCCGTTCAAGCTTGTTTGCACCCGAGGAATTTGAGTCAGGAATCGCGAGGGTGTTCAGCGAATTTCGATAATCACTCAGATTATCGCTGTGAAAGAGTTGCGAAGACCCTGCTAACCACCGCGCCGGGGGCGAAATCCAGCCACTTAGTTTTATAGTAACGACTCGTCAAGAGAGATTCCAGCTCATCCTTTCGGTCCGCGTTATGGAGTTCTATCATCAGATTGGCGATGCGTCTCTCGTCTAGGGCCATCATTGCGCCGTTGAGAACCATGAATTCTGCGCCTTCGACGTCGATCTTCATCAAGTCGATGCGTTCCCTACCCAATAGATGATCGACTGTATCTGTCTGGACTTCCACGAATGGCAGGGCACTGAAATTGTTCCTTTCGTCGCTTCCTGCAATTGTAGCGTTGGACGAAGGAATCAGGCTGTTGCTGGACCCGATAGTCTTTTCCCGAACCTCGGTGTGCAAGTATAGTCTAGAATTTCCGATAGAATCAGAGAGCGCAACGGGGACAATCTCCACATTCTTAATATGCTTCTTGGTGATCTTACGTCTCAGTATCTCGATGGCGTCAGGGTTAGGTTCGAACGCCCTAACACGATCAAAGTTCTTGGCAAACATAAGGGAGTAATATCCTGTATTTGCCCCAACGTCCCAAAACTCACGTCCGGAGAGCGGCAATAGGGCCGCTCGTACGCCAATCTCGTAATCGCTAGTGTAAGAGTGGCCGTGGCGAATGGGATAGATCAGCTTCCATTTCAAAATCCACCTCCAGTCAGGAATCTTCAACCGTTAATCTCACAACTCGAAAGCCAACGATTCGCATTTCCATCTGCATGTATCCTCCATTGGGCACGAGTGTCGGCGCTTCCCTCGTCATCCTCTCTTTTCCGCGCCAATAAAGAAATCATAAGACAATATCATTGGAACTGGAAACCGAAGGAGCGCCATTTTCACGTTAGCGAATGGTATCCAGCGAAATAATCGTCGGCCCGAAACTAGACCGGTAAAAATTCCCTTCGTGTAAGTCACATCGAGTCCCAGCTGTCGAAGGGTTCTGCAGAGATCGTGAGGGCCGAACATGCGTTTGTGCTCGGGATTTCCCGAATAGACATTCACCCTGAGGCCGTTCGGAGTAGAGATGATCATCTTGCCTCCATCTCTCAGGACCCTGACCCACTCTCTCAGCGCCCGTATGGGTTCTCTCAGGTGTTCGATAACTTCCCCCGCAAAAACGAGTTGAAAGGATTCGGTCCTAAACGGAAGATATTCGGCCGACGCGAGAACAGTCACGTTTGATCCTTCAACGATGTCAATTCCTATCACATCGGAAAACCCCATTATCTTCAGTATTCCCGCGGCACACCCTACATCCAGTCCCGAGGAGAATTGGCGAGGGACAAGCTGTCTTAGAATTTCGAGGCGTCGAGCATGAAGGTAGCTACCGAATTGATGAAACCAATCCTTCCAAAGGAATATGGTTCGTTCTGCCGAAACATCTTCGGCAACTGCCACGTTCCGCATTGTCTTCACCTCAGATAGGTTCTGACGCCACGCTTGGGCGTTGCCGTCGAAAGTCCGCATCATTGTGCTCGTCCTGAGATCCAGCTCAGTTCTCTGTTCCCAACGACGAGAACTCAGAGTAATATCGCGTCGGGTGAACGAGAATTAATACACTCGAAGCACCCTCAGCATTGAAGGCGAGCATGCCGTTTTCAAGCAACTCCGAATTTGATAACCATTCCTACGAGGGGGGAGCAGACAGTCCAATATACAATAATTAGGTTAGGAAGAGACTACGAAGGAGAGATCGAAGACTTCTCCAAGGCGAGGAACAAGTTTCTAGCTGAACATGAGTGGGTACTCTTCATAGACGATGATGAGGAGGCTTCTCAAATGCTATTGAGCCACCTAAACAGCTTATCGCCGAAGTTTCCGTACTATTGGGTCCGACGAGTCAACCTACAGAACGGAAGATATCGGGAAGCATGGAATCCCGACTTTGCCCCTCGGCTAGTCTCAAACGAGGTTAAGTTTGTCGGTCGAGTTCACGAGAGAATCATTCCCAAGAACCCTCACGGCATCATAGACTTCCCTATACTTCACAATCACGTGGGTCCGTCAACATACAAAAATTACTGGTACCAAAACCATCCCATGTATAGGGTCTGGATGGGAATCAAGAAAGCCATGGAAGTAATCAGAGATCGATAATACATGCTTGCATTGGCTGCCCTACCGACTGAAGAAAACTTTCTGTGATAGACGCGAGATTGAACTCACCTTCCGAATTACTGAATATTGATTTCTCCAGTATGAGGATTACCGCTGTATGCATCAGTCGGAATACTGAAACTTGGAAGATTCCAGATATTCCGTTCTACAATTACACTGAAGGTTGGAAACCGTTCCAACACGAGAAGACAACTGACAGAGTAGCATATCTAGCTGATAGACGGAATGTCGCTGTCAATAGAGCATTGAACCAGTTTCCGCAGACGCACCACATATTGATGATAGACAGCTACTATGTCCATCAGGAAAAACAAATCACCAAACTAGTCCAAGAATACGCGACTATGACACAGACGGAATTTCCTACAGGTTGTATCTTGGGAGCAAGCACTTGGATTCTTGACAAGACGAGAGTAGGATCTAGGTCAAGGTTCTATGACGGTTGGACAACACCTGAGGCATTGGATTTGGACCCTCATGAAGTTGAGAAAGAAGGAGGAATGATCAGGGCACGAGCAGTTGGGGGATGCTACCTATATCCGAGAACGGTGTTGGACAGGACACACTACGACGTTCCCAGAGACCTTCACGGTTGCGAGCACAACTGGCTGTGCGAGAACAGTGGATTACCTGTGTTCCTTAGTCTGAACGAAATGCTCTGGCGCGAGCCAATAGTCTATCCACGGTTAAAAAGAATGAGAGTATCTCTTCACCTTGGCAGATTAGTAGGTCGATAGATAGTGGTGTTGCGCTGAAGAGGCAAATGGGATTCTTGTGAATTTATCTTCCCAGAATTTCCAGCATCTTACCGTGAGCCAGGGGACGCTCGATGATTACAGGCGTTTGTATTAGCGAAAGAGAGCAAAGTCTCGCCCTCGATATCCCGTTCGTCTCCTATACTGAAGGATATCGATCTATGGCTTCGCGGGACAGTAACGATCCTTCACGAATCTCTTACCTGAGCGATCGGTATAACAGCGCAATCGATTATGCCCTTAAAAGATACCCGGACACCGAACATCTCCTAGTCATCGACCACTATTATCTACCATTTTCCAAACAGGTAGAATTTCTGATACAAGATTACCTTGAATTGGACAGAACAATACTTGGTGCTTCGATTTGGTACTGGGCAAAAAGAAGAATTCGACCGTGGATAGGGTACTATGACACGTTGTCCGCGCCCGAGTTCAAAGGGAAGACATGGAAGCGTGTGAGAGATTTGCCCACCGGCGTAATCTCCGTCTCCGCAGTAGGTGCCTGTTGGATCTTCCCGCGAAGGGTGTGGGAGAGAACTGATGGGTTTCGCATACCGTCTCCTCCTCAGGCTGGCAGTAGCAGGTGCTTAGACACTTCGGGCTACAGAATAATGCTCGACTGCAACTGTAGGTTGTGGAGGACCCACGAAACCAACCCTGCGATCCCTAACGATCATGCCGTTCGACGGATACTTAACAGCGTAGTGCACGCCAAGAGAAAGTTGGTGAGAGTTGCATTTCACAGGTAATGCTCTCGATGTTCGACCCCTAATCTCCGTCGGAGCTCAAGTAGGCGACAGCCCGGGAAAATAACTTGTCTAGAAGGAAAATTGCCTGCAGAATTGATGGGTAAGACCAGTCCCGGGCATATTGCATCATGCCTCGTTTCATTAATCGTAGATACGCGTCTTTCGAACGCTCCCTGATTGAATAACCCTCCCCATGGAGAAAAGTCAGATTTCCCAGATGTACTATTTTGATATTTGCCTTGGTCAGGCGTTTTGCAAAATCCGAGTCAGCTAGATACAGGAAATATCGATTTGACAGGAATCCTGCCTTCAGAATAGCGTCTCGTTTGATCAGAATGAAACTGGCCAATGGATGATCAACATACATTGGCAATCGACTGAAATTGTAATAGAAGCTTTTGACATAGTACCAGGAAAATAGCCTTCTGTCGAGCCACTTCCCGAGAGATGTCCACAGGAAGAACATTCGTGAAAGGGTTACTTCCCTGTTTGCTGATTGAATGCCCGTGTTGGTTCTGAGTCCGACACTCAAGACTTGATGACCAGTTCTTGACGCAAATCTCCAAAGTGGAAAGAAATCGTGTGTAAACACCAAATCCGGATTCGTCAATGCGATCCACTCACCTAGCGCCGCCTTTAGTCCCTCGTTAGCGGAATAGGGCCAGCCAAAATTGGGGCAAGAGAGAGCTCTCAAGTTGAGCCTAAGTTTGGTAAGTTCAGGAATGGTCTTGAGGTATTCCGTAGTGCCATCATTTGAGTCACCGTCTGCTACTATGACCTCATGCGCCGGGAATGATCTATCTTCTGAAAGCATCTCAATCGAAGCGAGGCACTGTTTCAAGTACACCAGACTATTCCAGGATGTTATTATGAAAGAAATTTCCGGAATCGCCTTTCTATTCGACTCTTCGAGATCTTTGTCTTGAACATTGGGTCGTTGTTCCGTGTGCGGCTCTGGATCGATCAAGGCGTTCGCGACCGTTTCCTAAACGTGAACCTTTCGAATCTTAACGTCTTCGTCCTAAGATCTCACGCTTATTCTGGACATCGTTGACACTAAATCTTGTGCCTCGCTCAGGGTGAGATGTCTCCAAACGCCTGATGGCGATGGTTCTCGAAGGGACATTTTCAGCGGCTCCTGCCCAAGACTCCTTTGGATCTCGGCATGATAGGATGAGGTGTGGGGTCTCGCATTTGCCCAGTCAGGAGATCTCATGGCTGACGAATGCCAGAAATATCGCGGAGAACAGGCATCCGAACGACCTTGTCGAATACATTCGCAACCGTCGCCAAGAATTGCAGAGTCTGCCGGTCAGACAGGTTGGACAAAGTCCTCTCCCTCGGCGATCAATATGTATCTGACTTTGTCGCTTCAGACGGAAAGAGCCCACGGGTCCCTCTGGAACTCACGAGGTGTCAAAATTGTGGCCTTGTACAGTTAAGACACACCTTCTCCAGGTCAAGACTGTACCAGCATTATTGGTACAGGTCTGCAATAAGCCGAACCATGCAAAACGCTCTAGCCGACTTAGTTTCTAAGACGTGCGAGATCGTCGTGCCAAACGAAGGTGATCTTGTGTTGGACATCGGGTGCAACGATGGAACTCTCTTGCGTAGTTATCGGCAAAAGGGTCTAATTCTAACCGGTTTCGAACCCGCCGAAAACCTTGTTGATGACGCAAGGAAAGGAACTGATTGGATTTTCAATGAATTCTTTGGTGCAGCGGCATTCAAAGAAAAATTTGGTGAAAGGAAAGCGAAAATCGTAACCAGTGTGGCGATGTTCTACGACCTAGACGACCCCAACGATTTTGTTTCCGGAATTGGAGCGATTCTGGCTCCGGAAGGCGTTTGGGCAGTCCAGCAAAACTACCTTGCAACAATGTTGGAGCAGAACGGGTTCGACAACATCGGACACGAACACTTGGAATACTATTCACTGGGGACAATCAAGAACCTTTTGGATCGACACGGTTTGGAAGTTTTCGACGCAGAAACAAATGATGTTAACGGGGGAAGTTTCCGAACCTTCGTTTGTCGCAAAGGGAAATACCCTGTTCGGGACACCGTAGTTCAATTGGAGAAATATGAAGCACGACTCGGGTTGGATCATCATTCGACCTACCAAGCCTTCGCTAGTAGGATTCAGTCTATTGGGTCGCGGTTACACGATTTCATCGCCTCCGAGGCTGGCCGTGGAAGGCGAGTGTACGTTTATGGAGCCTCGAATAGAGGCAACACAATTCTCCAATACTGCATGTTAGATCACTCAATCGTGAAAAAAGCTGCTGATGCTAATCCCGAAAAATGGGGTCGTAAGACTGTAGGTACTCTCATTCCAATAGTGTCGAAAGAGGAAGCGCGAAAAGATCGGCCGGACTATTTCCTAGTATTGCCTCATCACTTTTTCGATGAGATACGGCGTGACGAACAAAAATATCTAGACGAGGGGGGGAAGTTCATCGTGCCGCTACCCACTTCTCGGGTAGTGTCTCGGGAGGGCGAAATACCCCTCTGATTTATGGACCCTGTTTCGAAGTTGAACGTTTTTTGATGCCGGACTTTCAACCTTGAATGCTGAACCGACCCCCCATCGGCCGCGCCCCAGAAATTGTTTCTAGGAAGTTATTGGCTCTGTCACGAGACAGCATTATTTCTGCACAAGCCTCGATCTCCTCAAGAGCGATCGTCGGTTAGCTGAGTGGCTTTGTGTGATCTGTGATCCAAAAACTTGCTTAAGGCATGTTCCGAGTCTACTTGTCGCCATCAGTAACTGTGAACCGCCGCGCCTCTAACTGTCCAGGGCGTCCAACGTATTCTCCTTCGAGGAGAGAGTTAGCCTTGCTCAAGATGTCTTCTAACTCCTTCCTCTCGCCTATCGTCATGGTCTTTTGCTGATCCAGCATCCTAGCCAATGCTTTAGCGGTAAGAATCCACAACGGCAAAAATACCTCTCTTTCTTTCCCCGGAACGACTTTGTAGATGTAAGGGTTAGCTTCCGTCGCTACTGAGGCGTCGGCTGCATACGCTCCTGTCCTCTTCATGTGGTAGAGACCGGCAAGAATGCCGATAGGGATCGCTACTAGAAGCCCCACCGCGGTGAATATTCCCAAACTCGGGAAGATATCGTGGAGGGGCTTGTTCGGTTCCACTCCGAGTCTGAATAGGACTACTATGTTGCTTGCGAATCCGATGAGGAAGGCAAGGTAGAGATTGTAGCCCTGTCTGAAATAGAACCAAGCACGGAACAACAGTTTCCATAAATTCACCTAAGTCAGCTCCAACTCCGGTCGAATTCCCGACAATCCTTATATCAATATGTGGCAAAAACGAATACGTTTAGGCTTTGCAAAAACGGACTCTACTGCTGCCACTAATTTGGGGCATATTCGGGCTCGGAGAGGTAGCAGGTCTCACCTACCTATACGGACCAATCGCCACCAGCCTCCCCTTGCCCTCCAACGACAAACCAATTGGAGGCTCTTACCTCCCAGTGCTTTTCTTCAATTTCGCAGCGCTCGTAGCCGTGATCGGCCTCAGCCTCTATTCCCTCGGAATCTGGAGTATCGATTTTTCAAGTCGGAAGGTTAGGACAGACTTCGTCGCTCTCGGTGTCATGTTAGCCAGCGGTATCTTGGTTTTCTACTACGCTATCTTTCTCTTCCCATTAGTCATAGCTTTGGTCTATTTTCTGGCGACAAACGTAGACTAGCCTGATCTCCGAACATACGATTGACGATGTAATGGGAACATGAGCAGCCCGAGTCTTGCTCTGCTCGCCAATCGAGGATCTAAGCCAACCTCGAAGCTATAATCAGCCAAAGGTGCGACACGGATGAAAGAGATGTCTAGCTCCTCTCGTCTCCTGCTTGTCGCTTGGGCTCCTTTCTCTCCAACACTTGTCGAGGTCGGAGCCCTAGTTGGGGGAAGGGTCGTTTTTCTGAATGTCCTTTTCGGGAAAAAGTTGGCTGCGCCCTTGCGTTACATGTTCCTGGCTCTTAGAACACTCTCGCTTCTGGGCAGGGAGCGACCAAGAGTTGTTCTCGCTCAGAACCCGCCGATCTTTCTCCCGCTTCTGCTAGTTCTCGTAAGACCCCTCTATGGATTCAGGTTGATAGTTGACCATCACGCGGTCTGGAGCATGAAGACTCTCCGTCAACCGTTCTTGTCCCAGGGGATTGGAGCGTTGGAGGCTTTCGTCTCGAAGAAGGCGAACGCTAACATGTCACCGAACAACAACTGGACAAGAGAGCTTCGGGCGAGGGGAGCGAACGATGCTTTCACATATCACGACTTCATTCCAAAGCCAACGATAACCAAAGGCGAGAATCGCAAGTCTGATTGGGCTCCATTTCCCCTCCCTCCCTATCGTTTCTTGGTTATCGCCGGGCATGGAGGTCATCCACAGGAACTCTTGGAAGAAGAGGTCGATGCAATCAGGGGACTCGACAGCTACATTCTAGTGATCACTGGTAAACGCGAAAAGCTAGCCCATAGGATTTCCAAGACGAATCCTCCTAGGAACTTGATTTATCCGGGATATCTCAACGATGCCCGCTACGAGGCGCTAAAGAGGAGTGCCGATGCGGCTTTGTCGCTCAGCGCTGAACTGAACACCGTTCCTCACGCAATACACGAGTACTTGGCAGACGGGATCCCTACAATTGTTCTCAAGGATCCGCTTCTGCGCTCTCTGTTTAACAGTGCAATCGTAGAGATCGAGAACGGCCGTCCGGAGACCGTTAGGACAGCGTTGAGGAAAGTAACGGAGGACCCTGCTTTTCTCGCCGAGCTTCACAAGAATAGGGATCGCAATTACGAAAAACGTTCGAGAGCTTATGAAGAAGAAGTTTCGAAGTTGAAACAAGTCCTGACAACCTAACCTCTCGACGCGTCTGGCGAGGGTCTCTATCATAGCCCTATTCGGTATTCGTGGAGTTGATATTAATAGAAGCAAATATTCGAGCTTGGCGCTATGCTTCCCGGCGTCAGATCTTTAGAGATCAAGAAGAACGTCGATGAACGAGGTTTCTTCGCCGAAATATTGAGGCAGGATTGGAAGGATCTCCTCAACGATGACTCACTGGTTCAGGCCAACGTCTCCTTCAGCTATCCTGGAATGATTCGGGCCTGGCACAAGCACAACCGGGGCCAAGTGGACTATTTCATTGTCTTGAAGGGGTCCATGAAAATCTGTGCGTACGACGACAAGCCGGGGTCTCCCACAAACGGCCAGTTAGACGAAATTGTGACGAGCGAAGAGAAGCTGCAGGTTGTTCGAATTCCCGGCCACTACTGGCACGGCACGAAGGCCTTAGGCGACAAGGCTTCGTTAACAGTTTACTGCGTAAACCGCCTCTATGACGCTAAAAATCCTGACGAGGAAAGAAGAGCCTGGAATGATCCGACGATCATCGATCCGAAAACGTCCAAACAGTTTGACTGGAACAGGCCCCCTCACAAATAGGCTCTATGCAAAGCGCACCGGCGCAGACGGCAGCTGCCTTTTCATTTCTCTAATGCCTTCATCGGCCGTCAGAAACTTCATCTTGAGAGCCTGCTCCGCTTTGTCAACGCGGAGGCAACTGTTCTTCGGCCGATTTGCTAGCTGCTTGAAATCTGACGTGTAGACGGGCTGTACGAGCGAGGTAGGATACCCAAAGATCTCGGCAAGCTTGATCGCAAACTCGTGTCGGCTCATGCAGGATCGACCTGCAGTGTGATAGACGCCATTTTCAGAAGACCTCGCGAGCCTCAGCAAAGCTTCAGCCAGATTGTCCGCGAAGGTCGGTGAGCTATACTGATCACGTACTGCCTTCAGAATTTCATTCTTCTTCAGCTTGTCAAGCACGAACATCGCGAAGTTGATCGTCTTGCCCGAACTTGAAGGGACCCCGGCTGCCTCTAAGGGGTTCCAACCGTAAATGACACTAGGTCTGGCGATGGCGAAGCTTGGTAGATCGGCTGCAATCTTCTCGGCTTCCAGCTTCGTTTCGGCGTAAAAGTGGAGAGGATGAGCCTTGTCCAGTTCGGAATAATGCCCCGAGTTTCCATCGAAGACATAGTCGGTCGATAAATGAATCAGCCGGCTATCAGTTTTCAAAGCGGCGTCGACGATATTCCTCACTCCTTCAACATTTACCCTCGTGGCTTCTTCTCGATGGGTCTCGCAGTAGTCCACGTTGTGGAGGGCGGCAGTGTTTACTATGGCTTCTGGATGGACGTCCTTGATCAGGCGCAGCGTCGCATCTCGGTTGGTAATATCCAGTTGGACCGAGTTCGGCAGAGGGGACGCGCGCGCATTATGAGTATTGTGAGCTTCGAACCTATGCTTCGGCGCTAATGAGGCGACTTTCGAACCGACGAGCCCGGTCGATCCGATTATCATTATCTTATCCAAAGCTAGATTTGTGTTGGCGAGCGTATGCTTTTCAAGCTTCAGTGGGGGAGAAGGACTCAAGGTCAGGCGTAATGGTTGTACTCGTGACGGGCGGAGCTGGGTACATTGGCTCAAGGTTGATTCGGGAACTAGCCTCGGACTCGAGGCTTCAGGGGGAAACCGTTAGGGTTCTTGACAACATGTTGCGCGAACGATATGTTGCCATTATGGACCTGCCTAGAACCGGGCACTTTGAGTTTCTGGAAGGGGACATTCGCAAGGATGACGATTTGAAGGCCGCCTTCCGCGATGTGGACAAAGTCGTGGACCTGGCTGGAATTACGAATGCGCCCCTATCGTTTGAAAGGAAGGAGCTTACTTTTGATGTCAACGTGAAGGGTGGAAGGAGAGTTGTCGAACACGCTGTCAGAACTGGAGTTGAGAAATATGTCTATTCATCTACTGCTAGCGTCTACGGTCCTACGGGCGGAGTGGTCGATGAGAAGTACGCGTGCAAACCGATAAGCCCGTATGGAGAATCTAAGCTTCAGGCCGAGAACGCTTGCCTGGAAGCGTCAGAGAAAAGCGGCCTCAATGCGACAGTCCTGAGACTCGGAACGGTGTTTGGATACTCAATCGGCATGCGCTTCGACACCGTGGTCGATCGGTTCACTTATCTCGCGTGCATCGGCATGCCGCTTACTGTGTGGGAGTCGGCTCAGACTGAAAAGAGGCCTTACCTTCATCTTCAGGATTCGGTTGATGCGTTATCCTTCGCGTTGACCGAGCCACGGATGAAGCAAGAGGTCTACAACGTAGTTGGAGAGAATGCATCAATGAACAGAATCACTTCAGTCATTTCAAGAGAAGTTCCTCAAGCTCGCGTGGTGATTACGCCCACACCGAATCTCAATCAGGTCTCTTACGAGTTAGACGAATCCAAGATCGAACGAGTCGGATTCAAACCACGTCATACCCTAGAAGAAGGAGTCAGGGAAATAGTGGACAAGTTCCGAACACTGCTCAAGGGTCGAGGGCCAAAGAACGTTGCAAACGTTGCAAGCTCTATGCCGGCATTATCCGAGGCATGAAATGTAGACTCACTAGTCAGAGACTGACGAAACTACTCTCGCCGACAACAAACCTTCTACCAGTGGGGCGGTAGCCATGGTCTGAAACTATCTTGGAATTCTTCCCAATGATACTATCTACAATTCTCTCCCGACAGTCAACAACTGTCCCGTCCAGAATGATACTGTTCTCGATTTCAGCGCCGAGAATCTTCACACGACTTCCCACCGACGTGTAGGGTCCGACGTACGCACCACTTCCGATGTCAGAATATTCTCCGATTACTACTGGGCCCCTCAACGCCGCCCCCCGATGCACAACGGTTCCTTCCCCGATCTCAACGCTCCCCGAGACGGAGACCTCCTCGTCGATCTTGCCTTTGATTGATGGCTTGAGATCCTTCAACACTAGCTGATTGGCTTCGAGGATATCCTCAGGGCGCCCAGTATCCTTCCACCAACCGGACACTTCATGGTAAGTTATGTTTCCACCCATGTCCAACAGGTTTTGAATGGCCTCGGTAATCTCCAGCTCGTTCCTCCAGCTGGGTTTCAGCTTCTCAATAGCCGGGAAGATTGTCGGCCGGAAGAAGTAGATCCCCGCTAGCGCTAGATCGCTGATGTACTGTCTGGGTTTTTCAACCAATTTCACAATCTTGTGATTTTCTATTTGGACTACTCCGAATCGACTCGGATCCTTTACGCGACTAACAACAACGCTGGCGTCCGAGCTGGAATTCTGAAACTCGCGCGCGAGTTCAGGAACGCTATCTTTGAGAAGATTGTCCCCGAGATGGACGATGAATGGAGTTGCTCCTAGGAATTCCCTCGAAATCTGGACGGCGTGTGCTATTCCTTTCGGGTCTGGCTGATTCAGGTACGTGACCTTGACTCCAAATTTTGAGCCGTCGCCGAGAGTTTCAACGATTCCTTCTTGCAAGGGGCCAAGGACGACGCCAATGTCGCTAATACCGGCGCTTCTCATCTGGTCGAACCCGTACATGAGCATCGGCTTGTTTGCAATGGGGAGCATGTGCTTGTTTCCGGTGTAGGTCAACGGTCGGAGCCGCGTCCCGTGTCCGCCCGCCAATAGGAGACCCTTCATGCTGCTCAGCGCCTAGCTCTCCGGGGTGGCGCTCATAGGCATGGAATAAATGAGTTCAGTTAGGATGTCTAGCCGAAATGTACGTTTGGTCGACTTGCCTTCCAAACGGTCTATGCGACCGGAGTGATCTGTTGAAGGCTGGCATTGTAGACCCCGGAAGAGTCTGACTCGAGGAACACGCTTAGAGTTACTTGCTGGGGAATCGCCCAACCCTGGCTCGACCAAATTGACTGCGGATTAATGCTGATGGTATTCCACTGGGACTCTTGAATCGGAACAGTGATCGTTACGTTTGTTGAATACGAAGCCACGATCTGTTGCGATGCAAGATTCGAGAAGAGGTAATAGGTGGTGTGAATCCCGTCAGTAATACTGGCTCCAAGGAAAGTCTTGGTCGACATGTCGGTCACGAGAGACTGATTGAGATGAATGTTCACGTTAGTAGCGTTGAGTAGCATCTTTTGAGATAAGGCCAGCAGTTCCAATTGTCCATTCGTCGACGTATTGTTCAAAGTCAACGAAATGCCGCTCGTCCCATTAGTTCCCAGAGGTTCTACTCGCGACGTGCTTAGATCGGTATTCGAGAGAGCCATCTTCCAGCCGAAAGGCACTTTCTTCCCGACAGTCTGGTCAAGTACCCACCATTTCAGCTCAGGATTCGTTAGACTAGGCGCCGCGATGTCCGCTTTCGATGATGCTGATTCACCGAGTAGTTGACCGGTAACTTTGTCAAATATTACGATGTGGAACGGGTAGCCATGAGGAACAGCGCTAAGTGCATCGGGCGCGTTGATGATGTAAGAGCCAGTTGAGTTTCCGGTAAGAATTCGAGTTGAATTGGGGGTCCAGAGGAATGGGAGAGGGCCGAATTTTACGAAAAAGTTGGGCGAAATTGGAGTCAGCAGTTGGTTCTTGAGGGTCACATTGATCACAGTAACCGATCCTATCCTGTCAGGGTCCATTACGCTGTTAATTTGGATGGCAACCTTCGGGTTGGCGGCTTGTGAAATGTATGCTCCGGACACACCAACGAATGCCAGAGTTAGAACCAGTATCACCAATACCGTCGGGCTGAGTCGACTGCGGAAGACTCTGAGAAACGTTCCTGTGGGTGGGCGCCAGGAAATGCTGGGGAACTTGATAATCGAGAGATGCCTGAAATTTGGACCGCCGAGCGTACATAGTTCAAGGGCTAGAGGGAAGATCCAGTAGGCCATGTAGTTCGGGAACGATCGGTAATAAAGGAAGAATAGTAGGATTGGGAATGCGAAGATCAGACTGTTTAGTCCTTTGTAGTGTCGGGCGTAGAGGTATAGGAGGCAGCTCGAAGCTCCGAGCATCATCACGATGAAGAATGAAGATGGGAGGGCAATTCCGAGGTCCAGAAGGAAGTTTGAGAGTCCGATCCCGCCTGGAACTTGCGACGGCGCATTTGGCAAATAGGGCGCGACTATATCGGTCCACCACGCTCCCGGTGTCGCGAGAATGAAGGGAAGATTTGGCAAGAAGAACGCGGCAAGCATCAAGCCAGTGGCTGTAGCGAGGGACCGAGTTTTGGACTGCGCACGTTCATGCCAAAAGCGGATGATGAGGAACGGGGCGATGACTACGGCAATCTGTTTCACGGCTATTGCAAGGCCGAGGGTAACCCAGCTGGACTTTGGATGACGATACCAGAGAAACGCGGTCAGGACGAGGAAGAAGGCCCATACGCTATCGGTCCAGCTACCGGCTATCACGAAAGAAAACAAGCTGAAGGGAACTAGGCTGACACTCTTCAGTCTGGAAGGTGCTACCCCGAATATGACGAGAACTGACAAAACATGGAATATGAAAACACTGTCTCGTACATCATGAACGCCGATCACGTAAAATGGGAGTACTGACAGAAAGCTGAGGGATGGGTAGGCAAGTCGAAAGTCAAACGAGCCGTCAACGCCGGGTGTATAGAACGAGGGCGAGAAGCCAAACTGGTCTAGGAGCGGTTTGATCGAGAAAAGATATGGACTCTGCAACTGGAGAACTTTCAAGACACCCATGTAGGTCCCCACAATGGTGTCTGTTGAGTAGCCGATCATCAGTAAGCGTGTCAATACCAAGTAGAAAGAAAACAGCGCCAGCAGGTGACCAACTAGGGCGAGTTGATTTACTCGATCGAGAGCGAACCTCTTCCGCAACGAGGAAATCGTGTTAAAGAGCCCGAACCCAAGAAGACCGACCGATAATACTTGCCCCAATAGTAGAGCGGGCTCAACTACAAGCAACCAGAGACCCGCTAGTATCAGAAGACCACCCGAGAGTCCAAGACCGATTCGAGATGCAGTTCCGACAGTTGCAGAGTCGTCAGTTTTGCCGAAGAACTTTCTGACTTCGTCAACACTCCAGTTGAGTGCGGCAGTCAGTGCAGAAAGGGCCATATCGAATCAGATTCCTATCCGTTGTCTCGATAGTCGGAATTCGGGAAGGTTTGTCTTAAGAGTTATGTGGAAACGCACCGTATATCCGGTAACAACCTATCTCACGTCGTACTGACGATATCTATCACTGTTTTCGTGCAACAACTTCAAAGGAAAAGTTAAGAGTCTTATGCCCATATCTTCCAGCCTCAACGGTGGCCCACGGATTCTCCTTGAGTTTCTCCATTAGAGTGTCTGTTCGGAGAATCTCGAATGAGCCAACCTTCTCCAAAGCGTCGCGCGCATCTTGGGGAAGAAAGTCGCGCTTGTGATCGCCATTGGCTCCTGGACTTCCGACGACCGGATATCTTTGCTTATGAGGGAGGATCAGCACTAGGTGCCCTCCGTTCTTCAATACCCTATGCCACTCACGCAAAGCTAACAGGGGGTCGGCGAAGTGTTCTAAGCAGTGACTTGAGAAAACGAAATCTAGAGATTTTTCCGCGAACCAAGTCAAATGATCGCCCTCAGCTCGAATCTGGGCGCCAAATGGATAGCCAAAATCTGAGGGGCTCATTCTCTTGTCGATCCCTATTGCGGTGCTGTGGATCTTGTTGAGACCACAACCGACGTCTATTCCAATGCCTTTGGTGTAATCTATCACTTCGTTCATTTCATATCTTCGAAAGATAGACTCACGGTCAGCTCCATTGGACTTGAAAATTGAGAGCATCTCTTCGTCGCTGATCTCTTTTCCGTAGGGCGATATCTTGATCATTAGCAGTCGACCTTTTTCTGAGTAGTGGAAGCCTCTTCTAATGCTGCCAGGAACGTCGTCGTAGTCTGATTCCAATCGCGACCCTGAGCAAGTTGGACGCCACGCCTGGAGAGTCTCTCAAAGATGCTGTTGTCGAGGAGGATCTTACTGCACGCGTTGGCCATGGCTTCGACGTCTCCGAACGGCACTCTGAACCCATTTACATCGTTTGTTACCACGTCGGAAGGGATGCCATAAGTTGCCACAACGGGGGCGCCGCAAGCGTTAGCTTCGCTCGCGACGTTTGCGAAGCCTTCCACGGGCGAAGTAATTAGTAGCGTTTTCGTTTTCAGAAGTAGCAACCCTTTTTCTTGCTCGGAAATTCGAAACCGGAAGATTAAAGCATTATTCAATTGTAGTTTACTACTTATCTCCTTGAGATGATTTAGATAGCGCAAGTCTTCGGGGTACCCGGCGATTACGAGGGTACAATCAGGAACTGATTTCCTAATTCTCTCTAGTGCGAAAATAGCGTGATGTGGACACTTGAATTTTCGAATCTTGCCGATCCAGGTTAGGATGTTCTCCCTTTTTGATTGAAAAGCCTCGGAGGATCGAGCGAGTACGCTCTCGTCTATCCCTGGGGTATAAGTTCTAATTAGAGGTCGGTCGAAGCCCATTCCTTCTAAGTCGGATTGAGTTCTCTTTGAAGGACAGAGAACTAGTTTGTGTCTGTGTGCTCCGGCCAAAACGTATTCGAGAAGGTGAAGAAATGCTGCAACAATTCGGTTGTATTGGTACCGAAAGATTCGATCGTTCCTCTGATACCAAACTCCAACCAAAGGCCTCCGTACATAATACGCCGCAAAGTATGGAACTCTAAGACCACCTAGAGCTTCTTGCAGCACTACCTCGTATTTTCCCCGGTTCTTAAGATAATGGAAGAAAGCAAAGAGGGAAGCGGTCCAGACGCTCCCAAAGCGGAGGATTCTAACCCCGCGAACTAAATCTTCATGATTCAGCTCAGGAAGAGAACTGCAAAGATAAGTGACAGAGTGGCCCATTGTAGCGAGGCGCTCTGAGACTTCAGTGAGAGTAAGATCTCCTCCGGCGAAGTTAGGATTCTTTCTATCCCTAGATGCCATAACCAAGATTTGCAAGGTAACTTCTCCGCAAGATCAGAATCCAGAGCAACATCTCAGGCAAGAAGTCGCCCTACGCTTCGACCCTCTCAATTTCCATGACGGTAACGTCGAACGTCGAGGGCCAAACCAATCCGCCAGAAAAAGCTTGTTAATGTTTTCTGGGATCGGGACGATGGAACAGCACCTTTGGAGATTCTTGCCAGCTCTCCCTCGTTTCTATGATCAATTGCACCGGTCGAGAATCGAAAATAATCCAATATAGAGAGATCTCATACGGCAGGGAAGGCCACGCTTTGATAGCCTTGCCGTTGACTTTTGGAACCTCGCGAAGTAGCTTTCGATCAAGCAGAGTCCCGAGAAACACTGCATGACAATGCGAGAACGTATCCATAGGCTCAGAGCCTACTTGGCGTCCATCAAACGCTTTCCGGAAAGACTGGGATTCTTCTTCTCTCGGGGTCGAAATGCCGAGATTTTCGTAGTAGGCGCTGTCGTCGCATACACGGTTTTCTTTTCAGTTATGACGATTCTTCGATATCTCTCGCTCAACGCGTCGGCATATGACCTAGGAATTTACAACCAGTCGATGTACACTGCGGCACGCTCGGGGCGTTTCTTCTACTATACCGCGGATCTTCCCGCGAATCCTAAAGGAAGCATATTCGGTGCTCATTTCTCACCTGTCTTCTTTCTACTCCTGCCCGTGTATTTTCTCTTCCCTCGAGTTGAGACTATGCTCGCGATTCAATCCTTCGCCCTAGCACTTGGCGCCGTACCAGTCTTTTTGATTGCGCGGCGGCTGATCTCAGTAAAGGTGGCTCTGGTTCTCGCTGTCTTGTACCTCCTCAGTCCCTTGATTCAAGGCGTAAACTGGTTCGACTTCCACCCGGAGGCTTTCATCCCCGTGAGTTTCTTGACGGCAATTTACGCGATGGAGAGTAGGAAACCCCTGCTCTATTTTGCATGTATCCTAGTTGCCGTCTCTTCGCTGGAATTCATGCCAGCATTGACGGCCCTTTATTCTCTGATTATCTTGTTAGACAATAGAATCTCTCTAGTGGCTCTACTAAGGCATCGCAAATTCACGGAGCAGGGTCCGATGGCGTTGATAAGTCTCCTCATTTCGATCGGGTGGGCAATACTAGCGGTCTTCGCGGTCGGATTCTTCAACCCAACCCAAACGTTCCTTTTCGGCGGAGCCAACTTCTGGACAGTTCTGGGAGCATCAAGCCTAGTGACGGTGCCGATTCAAGCGGTGCTCAACCCGGTCAGAGCCTTGAGTGCTCTAAACTATGAACTCCCATTGAAAGTCGGGTTCTTGGTTCTCCTCTTGGCCCCTTTCGCTCTGTTTCTAACAAAAGCAATCCGATTCGTCATTCTAATCATTCCCTGGACCTTCGTCCTATTGATGTCAAATCAGACATCATACTATCAATTCAATGACCAATACGTCGCACTTTTCGTACCATTCTTATTTGCAGGCATGGTCTATGGATGGAGCAAATTACGTTGGAAGAATCCATCCAATCGAAGGATCATCCGAGGCCTCAAACTATGTAGCATTGCTCTAGGGATAATCGTCCTTTTACTCGTGACCCCTTTTTCGGGTGTACCATTCGTCGGCAGCAACGTCTTCGGCTATCGCGGATTCCCGACCGTTGGATCTCACGAACAGCTCGTCGCCAAAGTCATTTCGCTAATGCCTCCAGAAGCCTCTGTTCTAACCCAGGCCAACATTTTTCCTCTCGTGTCAAGCAGGCTGAACGCGTTCCTATTTCCCTACCAATCCTTCTATCCGCCAGGAACTGGATTCAATTCGACCCTGTCACTGTTCATGAACGAGTCTGAGTACATTCTGGTCGATACGAAGACTGATGCGGTTACACCAACGTGGCTGATCAATCTGCTTAACTCCTCTCCTACGCACGGAATCTACGCTGCTGCGGACGGGATACTTCTCTTCAAAAAGAGCTACGTTGGACCCTTAGCCCTCTTCGTCCCTATATCGGAAACTTGGGCGGCAAAGGATCTCGTCCCCTTGCGAAGCACTCTCGTAACTGACACTCTCACTACCCAAGGAAGCTCTCTATTCCACTCTACCAATAATTTGAACGATACGGGTTTCTGGTCGGGACCGTACACCGTCCTTGCTCCCGGTCGCTACCTGTTAGATCTCTCACTCAGAATAGCCTCACCTGCATCAGGGTATCTAGTCCAACCGGAAGTTGATGCCTACTTCTTACAGGTCAGAACCCAGTTGCAATCAGGCGTCGGTGGAGGCTACTACGCGTTCTTTTACCCCTATCTGTCGCCTCAGACCGTTCTTGCTTCGATGAGTGTTTTCGGGGGTAATTTCACAGGGCTCGGATACCAAGATTTCAAATTGGAATTCACGACCACGCATAATGGCTACTTCAATTTCGCAGGCACACACGCATCCAGCGTAACGGGCATCTACCTTGAGAGCGTGAGAATATTGCAAGAATCGGGTTATGCATAAGCTGAGAGTAGCGGTAGATGAATCGCGCTGACGAATCTAGTGGTGCCAAGGCCCTCTAAGCCTCCGTCGCCCCGTTGACATTTCCCCTGTTAGAAGCGTCATCGATTTCTGACTCATGATAAACTGCTCCCTGCAAAAAAAAATGTTCCTTTCAGGTCGTGTTATCACTCTGTTAATTAACGTCCAGCCCATCACTATTATTGTGAAGGAAGCTGATTCGCAAAGCGCTATCAAGGAAGATCCCATTATGGATCCTTCTGGTTGGAGTCATAGCCTCCGCCTCGGTCGTCGCCGGGCTGTCGATCCTTCCCAACTTTCTATCCCCAAGACCTAGTTTCAGCATTTCAGTTAGTGCCGATACGCTTGTGTCCCAAGCCAACGCGGAAAACCCTCTCAATATCACTCTAAAGAGCGAAAACGGATTCACTGGAGTTGTCCTCTTGGAAACGGTCCCTACTCCAATGGTATCGGCACGGCTTAGTCCGGATACGGTCCCTCTCGCCCGAATCTCAAACTCGACGCTTTGGATCGACCCGCTGTCGGCAGGCAATCGCACGATCACAATCGTCGCAAGCAGCCTAGGAGTATCTCATTCCATACAAGTCTCGATAGTTGCACAAAGCCTTCAGATGGCCTTCAACCCACCGTCCTTGACTCTTGCACGGAACACGTCAGCAAACGTGACACTTACGCTCACAAGCTTGAATCGGTTTACTGCCTATCTGAACTTGCCGGGAACTTATTCTCCAGGCGTGGTATCTGCCAATGAGTTCCCCTACAGGGTCTTCGTGCCTCGAGGAGGATTTGTCACTACCACTATGGGCGTGTATGTTTACTCGTACGCGACAACGGGGCCCTTTTCTGTAACCGCGCAGATCTGTCCTGACTCAAGCTCATGTTTCTATCCCGGACCATCACCCCCCGGCCCGCTTTGGACTTTTTCGGCGAGCTACAACCTCACAATTATTTGAGAGTCCTTTCGGGACTTGGATTCACGCGTGATCAGAATCCTATTTGTTCGCGAAGTGAACTCCTGAATCGTTGAGGCCTCCGGGCGAGTCGACGAAGAGACGGAGTGCTAGAATGAGAGAATGTGCCACATCATGCGGAGTCCTACCAAGAAACCAATCTTCTTGTTTGCTCCGGCGCCTTTTGAGGCACCCCATCTCTTTCTGAAGGTGACCGGAATCTCCACCAGTTTCATGCCCTCGGACATCGCGACCATCATCATGTGAGGGGAGAAGTGATGGCCTCCAACATCCAACTTGTCGATGATCTTAACGAGAGCCTCTGTTCGGATGGCCCGAAAGGTGCAACCGACATCTGTCAGTCTGACTCTTCCCCAGTGCCTCACGTCAAAGAACTTGACTTGTATCATCTTTGCGAGGAACAGGTTGCCCCAAACGAAGAACCAGTCCATCTGCGAATCCTCAGCTACTAATTCCTGGGTCGTTCTAGTTCCGACAACCATGTCCACATTGTCAAGGTACGGTATCAACTTAGAAATGTCTCTACCGGCAAACGTCATGTCCCCCTCGACCAGAACGACCACATTGGTTTCTCTATCTTGAATAGACTCCTTCAAACCTCTCATGCAAGCGTAGCCATATCCTTGACTCGTTTCGTGGACAACTCGCGCTCCTGCATTTGATGCTAGTTCAGCCGTTCTGTCACTGCTGTTATTGTCGACCACTACTACCTCCCTCACGTCAGGCTGCGATTTGAATTCTGAGACTGCATCTGCTATCGACGCTTCATCATTATAGGCAGTCATCGCGACCACGATATTGTGGTTGGGTATCACCTGCCATCTTACCGGATGGGGAATCCCACTCCATCTACGTCTGGAGAAGAGAAGGAAGGCAACTGCTTCCACTACCAAGAGTAGAGGGAGAATCGTAGCCAGCCAAATGAGAAACTGGGGCATTGAGAAAAATAAGGACGAGCTGATTCCCTTACCAGTTACAACAGATGAAATGGCAAAGCCGAGGGTCCACACGATGATAGCGAGAAAACTCAGAACTGTACCGACAGCCAAAGCAAACAGGGAAATGTATGCTTTTCCCAGCTTTGACCCTCAAGCCCGGATGGCAATAGGACTATTTTAGAAGTGGCTCGAGCAACGACTGACCAACCTCGCCATCCCGACGAGAGTTAGGTGAGACTCCGGTTTACGTGTCGAGGAATAAACTATGCTCAGCCGTAAAGAACATCTACCTAGACTTCGGGCTTGAGACGTAATGAAAATCAGCGCAGTAATCCCGCTTTACAATGAGGAGGAGGTGATCGACGAGTTTTCAACTCGGCTGGTTCAATCCCTCTCTGATCTCAACTCTGACTACGAAATAATTTTCGTCGTTGAAGGCGACGATGCTACAATGGAGAAAGTAAGTAAGTTGTCTAGTGAGAATCCGCGGATCAAGGTGGAATACAACCCAAAGAGGCTGGGCCTTGGAAAAGCCCTGAAAAGGGGATTCTGCATGGTTGATCACAAATCGGATTATGTACTGACTATGGATGCAGATCTAAACCACGACCCCGACGAAATCGGATCTCTAATCGAGGCGTCCAAACAGGCTGACGTTGTCGTAGGCTTTCGATCGAAGAGTCGAGGTTTAGTGCAGGAGCTTCCGTTCTTCAAGAGGATCGTCAGCGCGGGTACGAATTGGTTGTTGAGAAACACGTTTGGTATGGATTCCAGTGATATCACGAATGGGTTCAGGCTTTATTCAACGAAGACGGTTGAAAGCGTTAGGGATGATCTCAAGGCGAAGAATTTCGAAGTGACCGCGGAAGTACTGATCAGGATCAAAAAGAAGGGTTTCACGATCACTGAGGTCCCCATTACTTTTACCCGCAGGCCCAGGGGAACTAGTAAGCTTAGTTTCGTTCGAAGCGGGATCGGATACGTTGTGCTCTTTCTGCGTTTGGGACTTTAGAATTGGAAAGTATGATTCTTGCGGCTTCGTTAAGGTTCTCAGCGACAAAATCAGGTGCGTTCAATTCTGGTTCTGACCGTTTAGGACCGTTTGAGACGAGGATTGTTCTGGTGCCGGCAGTTTTGCCAGCTAGTACATCCAAGTCCCTGTCTCCAATCGTGTATGACGATCCTAGATCGATCTGTAGCTCGGATGCGGCTCTCAAGAATAGCCCTGGTTTGGGTTTGCGGCAATCGCAATCATCCTCAGGTATGTGTGGACAGTAGTAGAGTGCGTCATAATCTGCTCCATTCTTACGAAGCTCAGATCTCAATCGATCATGAACTTTCTCGAGGGTCTCGGTGTCAAAATACCCTCTGCCCAGACCGGACTGATTAGTCACTACAACTATCTTGTATCCGGCGCTCTTGAGAGACCGTAGTCCTTCAGCCGCTCCGGGAAGCAATTGGACTAGGTCAGGATTATCGCAGTATTTGACATCGACCATCAAAGTGTCGTCGCGGTCAACGAAAACTGCGGAGAGCTTATCCGAAGAGATTTTCCTCCACGAGGAGGCATAGCAAATGGCCTATCGAGATGTGCACTTCTTGTATGAGAGACGTTTCATCGCTCGGAACTGAGAGGAGGACATCGCAGTAGGGTTTCATTTGTCCTTTCTGCCCAGAGAGTCCAATAGTTTTGGCGTTCGCCTTTCTCGCGGCTTCTAAGCCCATCAGAACATTCTTTGATTCGCCGCTTGTAGATATTCCGATAACGATGTCTCCCTGCCGGGCGAGAGCCTTTATCTGTCGAGCGAATATTTCCTCAAAAGAGTAATCATTTGCAATAGCGGTTACCGCAGAAGAGTTTGTTGTCAACGCTTCAGCGGGCAAGGGCTCGCGTTCTTTTCTGAATCTTCCCGTGAACTCGGCCACAATATGCTGGGCGTCGGCCGCACTACCGCCATTACCAAACGCGTACAGTCTGCCGCCTTTCCGGAAAGTGTTCGATATCTCATCAGCAGCCCTCGCAATATCGGATGATAGGGCCATTGTTTGCTCTCGAAGCCTTGCCCCACGTTTGAGATAGGCTTCAATCGTAGCAGACTTGGAATTCGCCGTTTCCGAAGCCTTAGCCGCCAACAGAGTCATCCATATCCCCTGAGAAAGTTCGACAAATGTCGGTTGGCCAACTTATCAAATAAATGCTTAGGCCGTCTGTCAGAGAGCGTACGAGGCGGGCCTGGTCTCACTGATCTGGGGTTTCTGACCCGCTCTATCCCGCTCTTCCCGGTCTCGATAACCCACTTTCCAGGTCTCGAGGCCGATGTCTTCGAATCTAACATTCTCTACACGGGAGCCTGCCCTTATCATTGCGGAAGAGAGTCTCTTATGTGAGCCGTCTTCGGCGAAGAGTAGAAGGTAACCTCCACCACCTGCCCCCAATAGTTTGCCGCCAATTGCTCCGTTTGCCAAGGCAGTCTTGTACAGCTTGTCAACCTCCTCGTTGGATATGGCTGGGTCCAGCTTCTTCTTCAGATCCCATTCCTGACCGAGAAGCTCACCAAACTCTTCGACTCTGCCTCGCACTAGTTCATCGTTTAGGTCCATCGTCAGTTTCTTGATCTCATGAAGAGCGTCTATGACGGTCGGGTTTCCTTCTCGGTATGACTTGATCTGTCTGCCCAGGATTCCACCTGAGGGACGGGTGGTTCCAGTGGAGCATAGTAGTAGACGGTATTCTAGTTCGTTTCTGACGGCTCCCGAAATTGCGAGAGGGTTGACTGTCACTCCTTTTTTCTCAAACCGGATGAGGTTGAACCCGCCCATCGCTGCAGCATACTGGTCTTGCATTCCTCCAGGGATTCCCACATCAGACCTTTCTATCGTATAGGCCATCTCCGCGACTCTATTCCTCTCCATCGGTTTCGCGGACCATTCGCAGAGACCTCCGAGGATGGCAACCACGAGTGCCGATGATGATCCAAGCCCCGAGCCGGGAGGAGCGTCGGAACACGTATTGATTTCGATCCGGTCAGTTACTCCCATTCTCTTCACGGCTGCTCGCGCAAGTTCCGCGTCACCGTTCAGGGATTTGGCATGACTCGACTCTGCCACTATGCCAGTAGTCCAGCCCATGCTGTTCACCTGCAACCCATCCTCGACTCGAGGACGGAGAGAGCAGTAAGCGTACTTCTTGATGGTCGAAGACAAGACGAGTCCACCGTACTGTTCGGTATAAGGTGGAACATCTGTTCCTCCCCCAGAGAAACTTACTCGGAGAGGAGCCCGTGATCGTATGATCAACTCAGGAATCAGCCCTCGAGGTTCATCCCAGAAGCCCATGGTTGTCGGTCGGCAGCGAACCAGTCGGATACAAACGATAGGACACTACAACAATCCAGTTTAAGGGATAAGGGCTTTAATAGGCTTATAGCAAGAGCCAACACGTAGCGACTACGGAGTCTCCAAGAAGGCTCCAATGTTGAGCCGATTTGCAACCCAACTGGATTTGTGATCAGGTTGCATCTTTGGAATCCTTTTAGGCCGAGATACCAGCAAGAATGCGGAACGAGGCCTTTCGCGCTAGCCTCACTGATGACAGTTCTGTTTTCCTCAGAAACTTTATCATGAAAGCAAACCCGAACCACAGATGAGACTACGCGGTTGGTCACGGGTACACCTGATGAGTCGTTCTGGAACGGAAAGAACGTCCTAGTTACAGGATCCAGCGGCTTCGCCGGTCGCAACCTTACACACTTCCTTTCGTCACTGGGAGCCAATGTGAGATGTTTCGTTAGAACAAAGAAGGACTATTCCAACAACGACCATGGCACAACTGTCGTGCTGGGGGACGTCCAGGATTATCAGAGCCTAGTAGAAGCGGTGAAGGACATTGACGTGGTATTCCATCTCGCCGCTATCACATTAATCCCCGAGACCAGAGCGAAAACCTTCAACACTTTCAGCACCAACGCTCTCGGAACCCTTAACCTGTTAATGGCTGCGAATGCTCAGAATGTCCCAAAGACAGTCTATGTAAGCACTTGTCACGTTTACGGGAAACAGGACAGGTTCCCGATCGTTGAGGATTCGACGCCGAAGCCCATCGACATCTACTCGGCCAGCAAGCTAGCCGGAGAAAGCCTCGCATTATCATTTGCGGAAATGCATGGAATGGACATTTCCATAAGCCGCGCCTTCAACCACTATGGGCCGAATCAGCGACCTGATTTCCTGATCCCTTCGATCCTGTCTAGGCTCTTGAAGGGGGAGAATATGACGATGGGCAATCCTACGCCGACTAGGGACTTCGCATATGTTGACGACATTGTCAAGGGCTACGCGTTATTGGCGGAGAAGGGTCGAACAGCCGAGATATACCATTTCAGCAGCGGGATAGAGCGGACCGTTAAGGAGATTGTCGAGACGGCAATGAAGGTTAGCGGCGTCAAGACTGAAGTCCACTGGAATCCAGATGCGCGACGTGTCGACATTCCACGCAGTGTAGGAGATTATTCCAAGGCGCGTAAGGAGCTTGGCTGGAAACCGACGGTGGACTTCGAAGATGGAATGAAGAAGACCATAGCCTGGTACCGATCTCAACCCGCACGCTGACAAGCAAGGTACGATCAAATGTCCCAGACCCTCGACAAGATCAGACCCTACATACGAGACCACTTCAAGAGCCAGAAGAGAGACTTCGTTCCAGGAAAAACGCGCATCCCACTAAACATTCCCACCTACGGCTCAGACGAGGTTGAGGAGGCACTCGAGAGTCTACTATCCACCTGGGTAACGATGGGCAGCAAGGTCAAGAAGTTCGAACAAGCGTTCGCCGAGTACAACGGGTCAAAACACGCGGTCATGGTCAACTCAGGTAGCTCAGCAAACCTACTAGCCCTATCCGTCCTGACAAATCCCATGCTAAAAGGCCACATACCAAAAGGTAGCGAGATTATCACTCCCGCAGTCACATGGGCAACAACCGTCTATCCGATCTCCGACGTCGGATGCACCCCTGTCCTGGTTGATGTGGATCCGAAAACCTTCAACATACTCCCAGACGAGATAGAGAAAGCGATCAGCAAGAAGACCCGAGCAATCCTCCCGGTCCACCTTCTGGGAGGTCCATGCCAGATAGAACGGATCAAGAAGATCGCCGATATCCACGACCTGTACCTGATCGAGGACACCTGTGAGACTACAGGGGGAGAGGTTCACGGGAAGAAGACGGGAAGTTTCGGCGATATGGGAACGTTCAGCTTCTTCCTCTCCCACCACATCTCAACCATCGAAGGCGGAATCATAGTCACTGACGACGACCAGCTATACGAGTATCTCAAGGCCATGCGAGCCTTCGGCTGGGTAAGAGACCTCAAAGACAAGGAAAACTACTCGTCAGCCAACAAGGGAATAGACCCTAGATTTCTCTTCATAACCCACGGCTACAACCTCCGCCCCACAGAGATACAGGGCGCTTTCGGAATACACCAGATCAAGAAGCTCGACAATTTCATCGAGACCAGGCGGCAGAATGCGGATTACTGGAACAAGAGGCTCTCATCCTACAGAGACTTGGTCATTCTGCCGGTCGAGGAGGCCGGAACACGACACGTCTACTTCGGCTACACACTAACCGTCAACCCAGGAGTATCCTTCACTCGAGAACAGCTAGTGGATCATCTCGAAGGTAGGATGATCGAGACTAGACCAGTTATGGCTGGGAACATGGCCGAACAGCCAGTGATGAAACAGCTCTCCCACAGAACCAGCGGCTCTCTTCCCAACTCTCGGATGATAATGAGACAATCATTCTTCTTCGGCAACCACACAGGCATTGGTGAACCGGAACGAGAGTACATCGCCGACTCGATTGAAGGATTTCTAGACTCTTCGACGAAAAAGTAAGACTCTTACGCAGTCTCTCCAATCTACATCGTGACCGCCTTCAATTCCATTCGCAAGACTCTGAAAGTTCAGAGCCCTATTTTCGGGACTAGGTATCCTCTCGTTTTAGAATTGGTATTGAGGATGAGGCGCCGGTCGTATCGCCCGGAGAAGTCTTCCTAATCATCTCAATCAAGTGCTGTTCTACGTGAGGCGCGAGAATCGTCTTGGAACCTGGCTCTTCCGTGGTCGCATGCTCGGTCAGAATCAGTTGCTCCAGTTCTTGATGTGTGCGCCGGAGCTTCAGATAGAGACCCATGGCCACTGCGCTGAATATTCCTACACTGCTCAGTGCGACTACTGTGAATCCGCTTCCCTGTAGTGACGAGTTTACGTAGGCCTGGAAGTAGAAATCGTTCTGATAGTTTTCATACATCCAAAATCCTAGATATGCGATGATAAAGGACTGGACTAGTATCAGGAGTTTAACAGGGCTTGGAATGTATCTTCTCGCAGCCTCGGCATGCTCGCTCGTACAATACCACCGGTTCTAAGAAGCCCTCGATTTCGAATACAGGCAGATCTAGATGGCCGGTCTGATAAGGGCGAATTGTGCCCTAGGGCATGAATTGACAGTATCCGAGCTAGGGCCATCGCCCTTTTTTGGACGTAATGCCTGCCAGTTGGAATGGAGGATTGGGCAGCGCCTGACTCGAGCCTTACCCGACAGGTTGAGTGGACGTGGCTGTCCGCGTTTTCTGTCTGCGTTTTCTGTTTCCGAGATACCATCTGAATCCTTGAAAGACTCCGAGGGCGAGTATTCCGCTGAGTAGAATGTGTCCGAGAGTGATCACTGTCAGTGCTCTTCTTGAGAATGCGAACTCGGTCAATGGGATGCTCCTGTCGCCTGCGAATAGAAGCGTGAGCGTGACAAGGGCGAAGAGCGGAATCGCGAGCAGTAGACTGTCACGTGAGGGCTTCAGAACGAGTTTGTAGTCGCTGTTCCAGTAAGAGTAGATGAGTACTAGTGCGAATGCGCCGACCTCCAGGATCGTGTCTGCGAGGCTGGGGATTCCGAGGTTCAGTCCAACATCCCAGTTTGGAAGTATTGGATAGAGGAGTGGTATTGTTCCGACTATGGAATCGCCGAGTAGGTGTGATAGTATTCCGATCGAGAAGGCGAGGCCTAGTCTTCCGAAAAAGTAGGTCAGCACCAGTACGACTGGGATGATTACGGCTAGGGAGTGAGTGTAGGTGTGGTGTACGAGGTATGGCTGGAAGTAGATGTCGAAGTCGGGCAGTATGCCTGAGAGGAGTGCGAGATATGCGGGGAGGTTGAGATTTAGCCTGCGCCCGGTCGCTTTCGAGAACAGGTAGCTCCAGCAGCTGTGACCGAGCAGAAACGTAGAGCCTCAACTCCTCTTGTCTTACTAATCCTCTCGGAACTCGGACCCTTAGAAATGATTGATGCTGAACATTGAAAGATAGGGGGAGGATTTCAAAAGTTGGCGATTACGGAGATATGTGAGGTTCTTACTGGACTGTCAACGTTATCGAGACACTGTTCGCCAGAGTGCCGCTAACTCCTAGAACCACGATGGTGTAGGCTCCCTTCGAGGTCGTGCCTGTTGTGTTGATTGTGAGAACGGTGTTTCCTATGCCTCCTGACAGCAGTGTGACTTTGTTCGGGTTGATTGTGAGAGTCGGGCTCGAGCCGCTGCTGGGCGAGATCGAGATTGCTAGGTTGACTGTCCCAGCAAAGCCGCCGATACTCGTGAGCGTGATGGTGCTGCTGGTTGACGACCCCCTAGTGACGTTCATCGCGGCCGGTGAGGATACGATTGAAAAGTCTGGGGCTGGAGGCGGGGTGACTCTAAGAATGCTTATCACGTTGTGGCTTAGTCGTCCACTAGTCCCGTCGATCGTGATCGTGTAGGTGTTCAACGGAATGGATGCGGGAACAGATACTGTTAGCGTGCTTGTTCCGGTTCCGGTGAGGAGGGAGACGGAGCTAGGGTTTAGTGAGATGGTGACGTTTGTGATTGCTGGGGACAGCGTGTAGTTCAGGTTGACGCTTCCCGCAAAACTGTTCAGGCTTGTCAGTGAGACTGTGAGGGAAGCTAGACTTCCCTGAGGTGTTGTGATGCTGGCGGGGTTCGTTGCGATTGTGAAGTCGGGGCTTGTTGACTGGCCTAGTCCGGAGACGTCGCTGAATATTGTCGGGGCGTAGAATCCGATGCTTGCTCCGAGGAGTAGCATTATGAGGAGTGACCATGCTGGGAGCGGCTTCCTCAGCCGCTGCGTGAGTTGTACCTGTCCAAGGCCGTGATGGACGACTGTCCGGAATGGTCTGGTGAACCCTACGATTATTGGCCATAGAGCGAAGGGCTTCTGAAGACTCTTCAGAGCGCGAACCATGCGCAGTCTTAGTGGTCTAGGGATGATCCGTGAAGGATTAATGGGCATGGCTCAGGTCTCGAATAGGCTGGTGCGTGTTTGGGGCTTCTGTTCCGCTGGGATGTCTAGTAGAGGAACTAGCACCGGAGCTGGTCGGATCGAACCATGATCTGGTATTGATTTGTTGAGCGTTAGCTTATAGCAACAAATCGACTTCCTCAGCGCTCGGTAGTTTGGATCTCGGAGATCAAGGGATAGCTTTGAGCGGTTCATTGGTGGCTGTTCTGTCCTGACAGTCACAGGTCTCATCTTCGACACTATTGTGAATCTTCTCAACCAGACAGGTTATCTTGGGGTCTTTCTCTTGATGGTGGCAGAGAGCGCAACTCTGCCGGTCCCGAGCGAGGTCGTTCTTCCTCTCGGAGGCTTTCTCGTCTCGCAAGGCAAGCTAGAATTCTGGTCGACTGTGGCGGTGGCGACTGTTGGGAGTCTGGTGGGGACGATGGTGGATTTCGGGATAGGCTACTATCTCGGACGACCCGCGGTCTTGCGATATGGACGGATTGTGCGGTTCAGCGAGAAGCGTCTAGAGACGACTGAAAAATGGTTCGCATCTCACGGCAAGAGTGTTGTTCTGCTGGCTCGGTTCGTGCCGTTACTTCGAACTCTGATCGCTTTTCCTGCGGGTATTGTCCGGATGGAAGTGAAACGGTTTCTTGCATACTCGGCCGTTGGGATCGTGGTCTGGGACATTGCACTGGTCTATCTCGGGGTCTTAGCAGGCCAGAACAGCACAGCAATCGCGAATACTCTACAAGCATATTTTCTGCCATTAGGCGTTGCTGCGGTTGTGATTGCTGGAATACTAGTCTATCGAGAACTCCGAACACCACAGAATTGACCTGAATCCCGGTTCTGCGTCGCGAGACCAACACGTATACCCTAATTTTCTGGGAGGTCTCTTGCTAGCGAGATCTTGACGGCGACCGCTCAACCTGTCCGTATTACAGATAACGAATTTTCTGCTGACCTGTACATCGTTATGGAGCCTCAGCCGTTTCCAAGGCGATTCCTAGGCGGAATCAGGTTCGACCAATCCTACTGTCTGCAATTAACCGGTGATAGAACTTCCTAAACACACGGTTTGCGTCGCGAGGAGCAACTACTTTTGACATTTCCTGATGGTAACGGATCTGGTAACCGTGAATGGTACCGTGGAATGAAGCGGGAATCCGTGGAGGGTACCGTTTTTGTCTGGGATGGTACCAGCACAGGTCTACTGGCGGTTTGGAGGATTCATCGAGACACGGTAAGCCGGTATTCTGGGGTTTTTGGGTCTTGGCTCGGGATCCAGGAAGCGGGGTTTCTCCTGTCGAGTTTGAATGTTCGGGGCCGATTTTTAGTCGGTCGGGAGAGCTATCGGTAGGCTTGGCTTCCCATCGAGCTGGCCGCTTGCGCGATCCTGACCAGTGCGTCCGGCGTTCTCGACTTTAGCTGGTAGAGGTAGGAGGTTACTCCTTTGGCGACGAATCGTTTGATGAACTCTGACCTCTGGAGATCACCCTGACGGTACCGATAGTCATTGTATACTGACTCTAGAACCGCCCAGTCCTCCTCCTGCATCTTAACCATCTTCGAATAGGGCTCCCAGACCTTGCTAGGCTTATCCGCCAAATTCCATCAACCACTCCCTTTACGAATACGAAACAACTGCGTGGGATGAATAGAATGAAAGGATACTGTAACCGACGCAGCCCAAATATGCTCACTTGGTCAATCCACAGTGCTATTCCAAATGCCTAAGAACCGGCCCATCGACTAAAACTCCTCGAACCCTAAGCAGAAGCCATGAAGACAGTTGATCGCTTGAAATGAACGAACTCTACGCTGTTCTGCTGGGTCTGGTCCAAGGAATATCCGAATGGCTGCCTATCAGCAGCAAGACCCAGATCATCTTCGCCTCGACCATCCTATTCTCGCTACCTCTCGCTGTCGCCTACGCTTTCGGCCTCTTCATGGAGATCGGCTCAGTAGGCTCCGCAGTAACATACTTCCGGAAAGACATCCGCGCGCTCTTTAACGATCGACGACTCGTCACCTACCTGCTCGTTGTCACACTGGTCACTGGTCTTGTCGGAGCCCCATTGTTCTATCTGACCGACAAGGTTCTGACCAGCAGTCCCTACAACATCGGAATCCCGATGATACTACTCGGACTCGTACTAATAGGAATAGGATTCTACATCCGATACTCCCGCACCAAACCTAGACTCATCGTCGGCCTCGAACAGATGAGACTCAAGAACTACATCGCAATAGGCATCGCTCAGGGAATAGCCGCGCTGCCCGGAGTAAGCCGATCCGGCATGACAGTCTCGACCATGCTGCTGATGGGAGTGAAACCCGAACAGGCCTTCCGACTCTCATACCTAGCCTACATCCCCGCGTCCCTCGGCGCCTTCTTCGTAACTCTACTGCTCAGCAGGTCCCAGGTCGATACAGCGATACAAGTCGTCGAGCCTACCGGCATCCTAATTGCAATCGCAACCTCTGCAATTGTCGGGATCATCGTAATCTCGTACTTGCTAAAGTTCGCGAAAAGGAGCAGAATCTACATCATCGACTTTGTTCTCGGAGCAATCGCGCTAGTACTGGGGATCATAGCGACACTCTACGCGCCAACATCGCCTGCCTTATCATAGACCGGATAGTCGTGAAGAGACGGCGCTCGAGATCATAGTATGACTTGTTTCGTGCAGGGGCTCTCCTGTTCAATGGTTGACTATTTGGAGCGCGAGCCGCCACGTCGTGACTCCTTCAGCATCCTTGCCAGCCTGCGATTTCGCGAATGATACTGTGCTAGATACGCGATCACGCTGATCGCGCCTCCACCAATCAAGCCAATGTATAGGAGCGTAATGGTTGACAACGCACTTGCGGGAGTTCCGGTCGGAACTTGCGGCGCGCCTCCGAAGAGGTCGGACATTGAGGAGTCGCCTGAGACAATATTTGTGACGTAGGGAAGACCCCAGTTGGCTTCGATAGTGTGTAAGCTGTTGTACTCGGTATAGCCGCCAGTGGACGTGTATCCTACTTGGATCATGCTACCGTATTCCACATTCGCACTGATTCCACTAGAATCGCCACTCTCGTCCCACCAGAGATAGAGAAAGGTTCCAGGAGTCTTGAACAGGTCGCTTCCCAGCACTGAGTTCGAGGATGGGCTGCTGATGGTGCCGGTGCCGACGAGTAGAGTCTTCACGTAGGAATCTCCGCTAGACACCGAGTTGTCATGCATGTTGTGGGAGTCGCTTGGTGTGAACCAGATGTAGCTTGCCGGACTCGCACCGTTCAGATAGTTGATGAATGCGCTGTTGCCGTTCGAACTCAGGCTGCCGTAGAGTACATTTCCCGCTGAGCCTGTCTGACTGCCATTGCAGGTGAAGCTTCCAGTCACGCACTGGTTCCAAGTGCTGGTGTACGCGATCCAGGGGAAGTGGTCGGCCCCGCGTGGGCAGCCGTCCTCGCAGAACATCGCCGAGGTGAGCCCTGCAGTGTGCAGTTGGTCTGCGATATTGGAAATGTTGTAGCATGGACTTGAGGCTCTAGGACACCAACCGTCAGAATGTGACTGTTGGCCCGATGTGAAGGCCTCGTAGCAACCAGCCGAACAGCCGCCTATGTTCTGTCCGTAGCTGTGATAGTTCGATATTGTTGAGCCTTGAGCAGCTAGGCTGTTTATGAACGGTGCCGAGCTGGAGCCGATTACCGAACCATAGTTCTGATTCTCCATAGCGATAATGACAATGTGGTCGAAGGTGGTGCCGCTGGGAGCAGCTGACGCCGTGGAGTGCAGGGAGAGAAGAATGAGGGCGATGGAGAGCGACGCGAGCGCCACAGGTAGGAGGGACCTATCTAGTCTTCGAAACATCTTCACGCGTTTCTCAACTCAATTTAGTCAGAATCTGGTCGCCGGGCCCAGCGAGGGGATAGCTCGTTTACGATCGACGATGCAGACGCATCTCAGGGCGCATCGCTTCGTGATATACTGACACTCTGCTCTGGATATAATAAAGAATCCTGATACTCTGCCTCTCAATCACGGGGTCCGGTCTCGATGCTCTTTATCATGTTCGGAAATCGGGTACTGGGGATTGTCGTCACTGGTTTCATTCATCTTAACAGAGAATCCGTCAGAGGTTCAAGTGGTTACGAAGGCGCTCAGGTTGGTTTCTAGCATAGGAGCAGAATCCGCAGTTAGACATCGATCTCTCTCCAAGATCGTCATCACGATGCAGTCGCTTGTTATCCTCTCACTATCGATCTGGATTGTGCAGGAGTATCTGAACAACATGTACCTCCGGGAATATGTTGACGGCGTCATCCAGGCAGATGGCTTGATCTTCGGAGCTTTAGGAACTCTACTACTACTCGGATCAGTCTCGAGTCTAATGTTCATCCGGAGAAGGCATGGAGAGAAGAGGTTCGGAGCAGTCTCTCTTGACATGACTCCGCCCGCCGCTCCAATAATCAAGACGGCATCCAAACCAAGCTCAAACCCGACTGAAACAAGTTCGAAGCCTTCTGAGCCGTTCGCTAAACCGAGTCTGGACTTTCACCCAGTGGTCGCGGCTCTGAAGGCCGACATGGCTGACAGACGATCAAGCTTCGGCGCGATGACGGGGTCCACAGGCGAACAACCAACAACCGGTCCCGCCCCCAGCCTACAAGCTCAGAAGCCATCAATTCTCGATCAGCTAGCCCCCAACCGTCCGGCTCCTATGATGGCTCCTAAGCCAGGGCAGACAGCGCCACCAACCGTTCAGACCCCGTTCCGCGACCTTAGACCCCAGCCCCAAACAAGTCCTAGGACGGACCAAGTCGCCCCATATCCTCAACGTCCGATGCTAGGTATTCAGCCTCAACAGGGTCCACAAGCTGTGCAACCTATCCAACCTTTACCGCCACACATTCCAACGAACGTCACGACTGTCATAACTGGAATAATGCCTGCTCAGAAGAAGAAAGGCCCAAACGATCCTTCAGAAGAGAAGCCTACCTCGCAGTAGAATCCGAAATCCCACCAGACGATAATTAATGCCGAATTCTCGGCGAAGCAAGAAATACGCGGAACTAGACTAGGGTCCTCATGGAGAATTATTCCGACAGAATCTCCGAGAGAATCCTAGAGTCTGGGAGGGTCTCCTGAGAGTTGGCCGATGGCGCTTCTTCTCTGGGGGACAAGATTTCCAGCAAGAACGCAACGGTTTGTGTTATTGGATTGGGCTACGTCGGGGTCCCGCTTGCTGTCGCATCAGCCCAGGCCGGCTTCAACGTTCTCGGGGTCGACGTTGATAGTTGGAAGGTGGAGCAGATCAACAAGGGGGTCTGCTATGTCGAGGACAAGTACAGCGAGGAACTCCTGCCCTCCCTAGTAAGCTCGGGGAAGATCAAAGCCTACTCTACACTGTCCGAGGCTATTCGTCCGTCGGACATCGCTATCGTCTGCGTGCCCACACCGCTGAAGAAGGATAAGGATCCCGATCTCTCTTTCCTGAAGACTGTTGCTAAGACGCTGGCAAGCCAGCTGAATGACTACAAGCTGATCATTGTCGAGAGCACGAGCTATCCAGGAACTACCCAGGAGGTCTTCCAGCCGCTACTCGAACGGGGAGGAAAGACTGCAGGCAAGGACTTCGCGCTGGTCTATTCTCCTGAGAGAATCGACTACGGAAACGCATCGTTTGGGGTTCGTAGCATTCCGAAGGTCGTCGGTGGCGTCAATGAGGAGTCTACGCGACTAGGGGCAGCCTTCTACGGCGCGATTCTTCAGGCGAAGGTTGTGGCAGTCAGCGGACCGTCGGTTGCGGAGGCGACGAAGATGTTGGAGAACGTGTTTCGTTACGTGAATATTGCGCTGGTCAACGAGCTTGCGGTATTGCATGAGTCATTGGGAGTTGATTTTATTGAGTCGATCGATGCGGCTGCGACGAAGCCTTTTGGTTTTATGGCGCACTATCCGGGACCCGGGGTTGGCGGGCACTGTATTCCTAAGGACCCGTTCTACCTGGTGTACAAGGCGAAGAAGGCAGGCTTCCCGTTACGAATGGTCTCGACTGCAGAGGCGTTGAACAATGGAATGCCAAAGCATACGGTCGAGAGACTACTCAAGACGTTCAGGCGGCTAAAGAAGAATCCGCGGAGAGTCAAGGTCGCGCTGTGGGGTCTCGCGTACAAGGGTGGGGTCAAGGATACGCGTAGAAGTCCCAGTGTCGACTTGTTGAAGATATTCCAAAGATCCGGAGTCAAGGTTGTTGCCTACGATCCCTTTGTCGAAACGATCAAGGTGGGCAGTGTACATTACAAGTCTGCAGGCTCAATTCTTGATTCAGTCAAGGGAGCCGACGCCGTCGTTATCGCGACGAATCATGCAGAGTTTCGAGATGTGGATCTTACAGAGGTGAAGGCTGGGATGAATTCTGATCCTATCTTGTTTGATACGAGGAATCTTAGAACTCGAAAGGACTCTGAGGATGCGGGTTTCACGTATCTCGCGACTGGACGGCCCTAACGCTAGCTCGGATCTGTCGATAGAATTATCCGAGTTGGGTGGGAGGCCGCCGAAAGAGGATCGATCGGAGTGGACCTCAACGACTTCAGGACGAAGACTAGTGCTGTAATTCCTATGATGCGGATGACAAGGCTGGCCAACAAGGGCCCGTAGGTTTCCGCCACCTCTGGTATGGGGCTGCTGTCGGGAGAGGAGGACCAGTAAGCTAGCGTATCTGCTAGTTGTAGGAGGCCAACTATCACGAGTGTCTGTTTGAGTTGTCCTCGCATGAGGAAGGGTATGATTGCCCAGATGATGTAGTGGGCGTATACAATCTTGAGAGGAATGAGCCAGGCGATGAGTCCCAGTAGCACTACGTCGATCGGGCTGAGATTTTTCGCTTTCGTCCAAACCACTCCTAGAATTATCACGTACAGTGTAACCGCGGTTGTGATCCAAGCTTGGTTGATGAACAGTTCTGTCAGAGTGAACCTTAGCGATGTTGGCAGGATTGAGTTGACCAGGCTGATCGCAGCGATTGTCGTCCCGTTTCCTTGGTTGGCTAGGTTGAAGCCCAGTAGCGATTGCTGGTAGCCAGGAATGATGAAGGGCAGGATTAGACCGAGGGTCGTAATGGTGGCGGTGGCTGCAAGAGTTGGCAGTGTTTTGCGAACGCCTTGGGTCCGGGCTAGCCAGATCAGGACTAGAGGTAGGGCTAGGATGGGATGGATCTTGAAGATGGTGGCAGTGGATAGGAGAGTTGTCTCGGTGAAGTAGTGCCGCCGTGTTAGTGTGAGTGCTGAGGCTGCTATTATCGGGTAGCCGAAGGTGTCGCTGTGGAAGAAGTAGAGAGGTGAGGTACTGATGGCGGGTAGGGCTAGGAAGAGGCAGGCTGGTATGAGCGCGTGAAGTGGGTCAGAGGTTCGCGCGCGGATTGCGAGGTAGATGATGAGTGCGACTGCGGTGTCTGCGAAGAGGCCGAGGAGTCTGAGTTGCTGGCTGATCAGGTCAAGCGAGGTCTGGACGGCGAAGAGTCCGCTCAGCCGGATCAGCGCGGATACAGTCAGTAGCAGTAGTGGTGGGTAGGGTGAGGCCCAAGGTTGGCTGGAGTATGGGTTCTGGCCGTTTAGAAGAATCAGACTCTTCGGGATATCTGCGCTGATTAAGTCTGAGCCCCCGTTGCTGTCTTGGATGAGGAGGTAGCCGTGGAATATGACGAGGCTCGCGAGTGTTGTTAGAATGATTGGTGAGCTTCGGTTGATGAGAAGGTTGACTCTCTCAGGGTCAGGGTTGAGCCTTAGCTTCGGTATCGCGAGCATTTTTCAAGAGAAACGGCCGGCGGGCGTTGGCTACATAGGCTTTCAGACAATCGCGTTGGATCTCGATCAATCGAGTATTTCGCCTGAAGCTTCAGCTTTCCTTTGGAAGAGCCACGGGATCTAGTCCGTGACTCTGTTAGCTCACTGGAGTGATGTGAGCTGACTTGGTGGGCTTCCCCCTCAACTGCTCGGTTCAAGGGTTCATCTCAAGCCGGCTTGGCTCTGTGTAAATGAATCACAGGATATAGTCGGATATCCTTTGCGACCGCATGAATATAACGAGGCGGGCCTTTGACGCGAGCGTTATGCGAAGTCATACTCGTGTTCTGAGTCTGTTAATGTTTGCTCTGATGAGCCTGTCAGTTTGGCAGGTGGCGAATCTAGCTTTCGGCCTAGGCTCCCATCAAGTTGCCGCGACCACGACCGCTGCACCTCCTGGAACTTATTTCGATCATGTAGTGATCATTGTTGATGAGAATGAGGGCATCTACGACATCTGCCTTTCTAGCCCACCCCCCTGCTCGACTAGTGGGCCCGCTCCTTACATGGCGGGGCTGGCGAATACGTATGGTATCGCGTCGCAGTATCTCTCGCTGATCAACACTAGTCAGCCTAACTATGTTGCCCTGATTGGAGGGTCAACTCTGGGATGTACATCGTCGGGCTGTCCTACGATAACAGCGCCCAATCTCGTTGACCGGTTTGAATCTGCGGGTCTAACCTGGAAAGGTTATTTCGAGAACCTGCCCGTTGCCGCTGGCTGTTACAATAATTCTCAGCCGCCGTACGAGCCTATTCACAATCCTTTCATCGTCTTCCAGGACATTACCAGCAACGCTGCTCGTTGTAACAATCTTGTTCTCGCGAATCCGAGCACTTGTGGGACCGTCACGGACTGTGCTTTGATCAACGATCTCAACTCTGGTTCTGCGCCGAATTTCATGTGGCTCACACCGAACGACTGTGATAATATGCGGGGTTCAAGCGTCTGCGGCACAGGCTCGCTAATTGGACCTGGAGACACGTACCTATCCAGGCTCGTCCCGCTGATCCTAAAGAGTAGCACGTTCGCAGCAGGCCGCTCAGCGATCTTCATAACGTTCGACGAGGGCAACGGTTACTGCCCGCTCAACGGTAGCAGTGAGAGCTGTGTCTATTCAGTCTGGGCGGGACCCGCAGCTAAGACCGCTTTCGGCTCAACTAACCTCTACAACCATTACTCGTTCACTAAGACAATAGAGACGAACTGGAACCTTGCCACTCTGAGCACAGGGGATGGCAGCGCTACGCCGATGACCGAATTCTTCAACCCCTCATCGCCTTCACCTGATTTCACTATCTCAGCGAGTCCATCTTCGCTCAGCATCAACGCGGGATCCTCCTCTACGTCTACAGTCACACTTGCAAGTCTCAACAACTTTGCCGGAACGGTAGCCTTGTCTGCAAACAGCTCACCTAGCGGACTCAGCCTATCATTGAGCTCGACAAGCGTCTCCCTCTCGGCAGGGGGAACTGGCACATCGACGCTCTCGGTGAGTTCTTCAAACCCGGGAACCTATACTGTCACGATTACGGGAACAAGCGGTTCGCTATCCCACCAGACAAGCGTCTCGGTCACCATAAACTCGGTTAGCTCAGCCGATTTCAACATAACCGCAAGTCCATCTTCGCTCAGCATGAACCCAGGATCATCCTCCACCTCGACGATCACCCTGACGAGTCTCAGTAGTTTTGCTGGAACAGTCAGTCTGTCCGCGACAAGCTCTCCGAGCGGACTTGGTCTCTCGCTGAGCCCGTCGAGTGTCTCTCTGTCTTCTGGAGGCACAGGCACGTCGACGCTGTCAATCGGCGGTTCAACTGCGGGCACTTACACTGTAACGGTCACGGGATCGAGCGGCTCGCTGTCCCATCAGACAACCATCACAGTATCGATAAACCCGGTGAGTTCGGGAGATTTCAGCATAGCAGCCAGCCCGTCGTCACTCAGCTTTTCGAAAGGCTCATCCGCCACCTCCACGATAACCCTTACTAGTCTGGGCGGGTTCTCCGGAACAATAACTCTCTCAGTCACAGTCTCCTCCAACTCTGGTCCTAGGACATCGCTGAGCACCTCATCGGTAACCCTGACCTCAAATGGCCAGGGCACTTCGATTCTGACATTGAGAGCAACGCACAAGACGCAAATTGGCAGCTACACGATAACTGTGACAGGAACAAGCGGGTCCGTTTCCCACTCTGTAACGATTACCGTGAACGTGACCTAGGCTCGTTCGTATAGGGTCTGCGAACGACTCGCTTCAGCCTAGTCTGGCTTCCCCTGAGCTTGATAGGTTCCTGAAGTCGGGATCGCAAGTAATCGACGGCGGCTGCAGAATCATTTCCCAGTTCCCTCAGGTCCATCGTGAGCAAAGACTCATCTTCAAACGCGCGTGAGCGACGGACATCCTTCTGGGCTGAGCTCGATATCCATCGATTGACCGAAGGTGCTGAGACGATGGTTTATGTTGGTAGACGACTTTCCGTGTTCCAATATTATACGTCGAGGGGTGCAATGAGACTCGGCCCATGGATATTTGAACGGCGGTCCAGCGGACACTCTGTCTCGCAGGAGCAGAATTCTCCTGTGCGGGCTGCTCATATTGAGTCTGTCGCTGGCAGCGGTGGGCGCTGGATCTCTCGTACAAGACCGCAGCATTCTCAACTATCATCACTCATCTACGACGAATTCCTCAACGTCAATTCTCAACAGCTCCTACTTTGATTACATCGTCACGGTTGTTTTGGAGAATCAGGGGATCAACAATACCTATGGGTCTCACTGCAGCGGTGACTGCTCCTACATCACGCTCTTGGCGGACACGTTCGGGCTTGCCCAGAACTATTCAGCGGTCGGTCATCCTAGCCTACCGAACTATCTCGCGCTGACAAGTGGAGACAACTATACCAGGCCTCCCTTCGACAGGGACTGCTTCCCCCAGTCCACTGACTGCTTCGTTACGGCGCTCAACATTGTTGACAGTATCGATAGCTCTGGGAGAACATGGAAGGCGTACATCGAAGACTATGCTGGAGGATGTTCACATACTGGAACCGCATTCTACGCTAATCAGCACAACCCGTTCGTCTACTATACTGACATTAACAACAATGTTACCCGGTGCAACAGAATCGTAGATGCGAATCCTGGGGCAAGCGGATATCTCGCCCTACCATCCCAGCTGTTCTCTGATCTCAACTCTACGTCTAGTGCTTCGAACTACATGTGGCTGAGCCCTAACCTATGCAATGATGGGCATGATGTGTGCGCGCCTCTGAACAATACCGTATCACAGCAGAACCAGTACCTGTCCCAACTAGTGCCGAGGATCTTCAACAGCACGATATTCAGGACTCAGAGGGCGGCGCTCTTCATCGTATGGGACGAATCCGCAACCACCAAGAATGATATTGTCACGGCCATCTGGGCGGGGCCAGTCGCAAGAACTGGCTTCACGACCAAGTTGCCATACAATCACTACTCCGCTGTCAAGACCATTGAGACGGCATGGAGCCTACCGCCCCTCGCAGCCTATGATTCTGCAGCGCTCCCGATGATCCCGTTTCTTACCACATTCCCAGTGAACAATGTGGGTGGAGCAGGAGGGCGACCTCCATTCCAAATGTAGGCTAGAGTTGTTGATGGTGATGGTGGGGCTGGTGATGGGTCACTGTTAGGAGTAGGCTCGAAGCGTGGCTCGTGGATCCGCTGTTGTCAGTCGCTGTCACGGTTATCGTGAAGGACCCTGCCCGACTGTATGTATGAGTGTCTAAGGCGGCTGAGGCTGCGAGAGTGTCGGGTGCGGACCCGTCTCATCACGTAACAGCCGCCGTGTTTGGGAACTGACAGGGGTAGAGAACGATGGTTTCGACGGATAGTTCCTTTTTTGCCTTGTCGGGGAAGTGTACCCCTTCCCCCTTTCCTGAACGGATTTCATGAAGCAAGTTTCACTCTCCTAGGGGAAGTTGGTCATTTTGTGCGTGTTTGAGCCGGGTTTTTGACCAGATCGGATCTTGGAGGAGGATTCGACTGTTGACAGTGTTCTCGCTCAGTATGTGTGGAATCGCTGGGTGTTCGGGATTTGTTAAGGGGGGTCTGTAATTGTCGCGCTTGCACGGGTTTCGTAGGGGATTGTTTAAATGAGATGTATACAAGTGTATACAGTATGAGCCGAGTTGTGCCCGCTAGGTTGCCCCACGATCTCGTCAGGGGAGTAGATGGGCTGGTGGGGTCTGGACGCTACGCGAACAGGTCAGAAGTAATCAAGGAGGCCACAAGGCTTCTGGTCTCATCAGGCGGGCTCCAACCAGCTCTGGCACTGGCCGAAGTCGCGGTGCGTCTGGTCTCCATGTTGGTCGCTTGGGATTCACTCGGCGCGGACTCCGTCACCCTTTACGGTTCAGTCGCCCGCGGCGAGGCGGGTCCGAACAGCGACATCGACATTCTCGTCGTTGCTGGTAAAGGCGAGCCTTGGAGGATAAGGAGGGCTCTGTACGAAACCATCTACCCGTTAATCGCGGCCCTCGGAATCGACATCTCACTCATGGTTGTCCGCAGAAAGGATTGGCTTGAAATGGCGGGGAGTGGAGATCCTTTTGCAGTCTCGGTTCAGAAGGAGGGCAGACCCTTATGGGGACAGCTCACGCGTCCACCGTAGCAGAGAAACTTCTCGCAAAGGCCGACGTGAAGCTCGGCGCAGCACGCGAGTTGTTCTCGCAAGGGTTCTTCGAGGATTCCGCGTCACGAAGCTACTACGCAATGTTCCACGCGGCACGCGCAGCCCTGACAAAGATAGGAGTCGCAACAAGGACTCACGAGGGCACAGTCTCCGAGTTCGGCCGAAGACTCGTTCTGAAAGGAATATTCTCCAGGGACTTGGGAAGAGCGCTGGCCGAGGCAAAAGCGGCCAGGGAGACATACGAGTACTCCGCCATATTGGAAATTGACCGAGAAGAGGCCGAAGCCCTACTCAGAGACGCAGAAAAATTCGTCGCTCAAGTCAAAACCCAACTAAGATCTATACAGCCACAAAAGACCGCTGATCTCGCGCCCGGCTCAAAGGCCACGAAAAGCAAAGAGCTCAAGCGCAAGTAACCACGCGTCCACACGTCTGCGAAAAGAACCAGTAGAGACGTGTGGTGATCAAATGCCCGGATTCCTATTTGATGGGGACATGCCCAAACGAATCTGCCCAGTATGCGGGCACAAGTACATTCCTGAGCCCGGAAGGGGGCAGTCCATGCAGACACGTCAAAGCAGACGGCACAATAATAGTACCTTAGGAAATCTCCTGAATAGATATGCTGAAAGAGACAGAAGGTCTTGCTTCGCTCTTTGAGCCATCTCAATCATAGTCTGCAGAGCCACCCTGCTGAGATATTGTGAACCTAGAGCCTCGATTGAAGATTAGAATGACGGACGATACCCAAGTTCATCCTGTTAATGGGTGGAGCGTTGCGATACTTTTGCTCTGAGTTCGATGCTAATCGTTCTCTTAGGCTCAACTCCAACGACTACTTCCATGAGGGATCGAAACTCGTCAGACAAATGTGCACCTAGAACGTTCGTTTCGTACAAATTATAAGCTCGGTTCAGGCAGAAGCGAGCGATTCCAGTGCGCGGAACAAATCAAAATTGATGGACCCCATTATCCGCGAGGATCTCGCCACAATCAGGAAATCTATTCGTCCCGAGCTTTTCGACGGAAAAAATGTCCTCGTAACGGGCGGATCTGGTTTTCTTGGAAGTTGGATATGTGACGTCTTGACAATGTCGGGATCTACGGTCGTTTGCCTCGACAATCTCTCAACCGGGGTCTTTGACAACGTCGAGCATCTGAAGGGGACCAAGAATTTCGTTTTCGAAAAGACCGATACCTGCGATTATTCTGGTCGGAGGAAGTTTGATCTCATCTTTCACATGGCAAGCAGGCCTGCTCCCGAGGATTACCAGAAACATCCTGTAGAGACAGCACTTGCCAACTCAGTAGGAACGCAGCAGGTCCTGGAGAGGGCGAGAAAGTCTGACGCCCGAGTATTCTACGCATCCTCCAGCGAGGTCTATGGAGACCCCGAAGTGTTTCCAACTCCAGAATCCTACGTGGGGCGAGTGGACCCTCTAGGTCCGAGGTCGTGCTATGAAGAGGGCAAGAGGTTTGGTGAGGCTTACTGCAAAGCCTACTCCGACGAATATGGGGTTGACGTAAGGATTGGGCGAATATTCAACAGCTATGGTCCTAGGCTGAGAGCTGAAGGATTCTACGGAAGAGTCGTGTCCCGATTTCTTCTTCAAGCATTCAATGGGGATAGTGTCACAGTCTTCGGAGATGGGACTCAGACGAGGTCGTTTTGTTACATTACGGACACAATAACGGGTCTTCTCCGACTTGTCGCGAAAGATGGGATCTCAACGCAAGCGGTCAATATTGGAAGCATGGAAGAGACCAACATAGTCAACTTGGCCCGCAAGATTATTGAGATTTCAGCTTCAAAGTCGAAGGTGGAATTTCTGCCTTTTCCACCCGGGGACCACCACAGGCGGTTGCCTGATGGTGCAAGGGCGAAGAGGATGCTCGACTGGGGTCCAACCGTCGGACTCGATCTAGGCTTGCAGCGGACAGTTCGATGGTTTCAGGCCCAGGAACCGGAATGAGCAGCTTCCGCGCTTAACCTGCGGCGTCTACGTCAAGAGTCAATTCTTGGTATGACGGCGGCGTTGGGTCTAAGCAAGCGCTGTAGGAGCGCTAAGGGTCTGCCCAGAAATCCTGGTAGGGCGTTCTCTAACAGTTCGAAGTCATCTTGAGTAAATGCTGATATTGCCCTACTTGCGGCGAAGAAGCAAATTACGAAGACTCCCAAAAGTGCTGGGACTCGGGACAACGGTTGTAGGCGGGAGTCGACTGTCAGGAAATTGTCGATTAGAACGAGAGGGATCGCCGAAACTATGGCAAGGATAAATGCTTTCGACAACCCGTTTGTTATTGGAATGTGTGCGAACTTGCGTAGCGACAACCAAGCTAGCGCTGTCATCGATATTGCCATGAGCGCTCTACCGATTGCCCCAGCGGTTGTTCCAAGGGCGGCGGCCCCGAGGCCAACTGTCGAAAAATCGATCAGGACTGCTGCCAAACTGATCCCCAAAATGGGCTTCGTTCTACCGATGGCTTGAAGCGTTGTTATGAGGAGCAAGCTGTGCGCGGGGAAGATGATTGTTGCTGCCAATATTGCAAACGGGATGGCTTGATTGCCCAAAGCGTTTCCATAGACTGCTTCTAACGCTGTCGGCGCCACCGCTGCAAGCGCAGTACCAGCGGGAAGAACTGTTAGGTTGACCAGTCGCATAGCCACCCCAAGTCGTGATGTGACTGCAGTGGGCCCACTGCTGGCATAACTGTGGGACAGTGCTGGGTAGAGAGCGCCTGCGACCGGGGTCCATAGGATGGACAGGAAAGTGACACTTGATATGACAATATAGTAGGCCCCTGTGGTCCCGAACTCGCCGACTATTCCTTGCAAGATGGCAACATCGCCCCAGTTTTGCAAGAGTGAGACGATGGCAGACGCGAAGAGTGGAAGCCCGAAGACGAGCAGAGGGCGCACCGGGTAACCATTCGCGCCCGATGGATTGCCTTTCCAGAGATAGAGGGAGAGCAACAATGTCGCGAAAGCGCTTATCACCCAGCCGACTGGGATCCCGAGAAGCCCCAGACCTCCGTAGGCGAGGACTAGTCCCAACCCTCGGCTGAGCGGGGCATAGAGAATATTCTGATAGACCATGTCGGCGTACCGTCCGAGTCCCAAAAAGTAAGCGCCGTAAAGCGAAGTAAGGTCGAGAAGGAAACCCGATGCAAATGTCACTACCAAGAGCAAGCCGGCATCAGCAGTCTTGAAGACCGTCAGACCAATCCATGGAGTGGCAACGAGGGCGAATACCAGTCCGGGTCCAGCGAAGATAAGCAGCAAACGAAGACTTGTTCTTGTGATTGCTGTCGCGGCTGACCGATCTTGGGATCTGACATTGGCCGAGATGAACCGTGTTGAGGCTTCAGGGATCGAGAGTTGAGTAATAGTAGTGAATACGTACAACACCACAGCGAGAATAGAAACCTCCCCGATTTCGGCTAGATTCAAGACATGAATTAGAAGGACGTAGTAAACGAATGATGCCGCTAAAGTCGCAACTTGCTGATATGTAATGTAAGCGGTTCCTCTAGGAACGTTGAAGAACGTGGAGTCAGTCAACGCCTGGTCGTTCAGAAACCGGACGAATAGTTCTTGTGCGTTGTGTCTCGACATGCAAGACAATTCTTACAGGGTGCGCACCCAATCTTCGTTGAGACACGGAAGGGCGCCGGAAGGGTCAGTATGATGATTTTGTTAGGTTAGTTGTCGTAAGTTTTGCACACCCGTAAAGCCTCTTAAGACTATCCTTAGCCCATCCTCAATGCGGGAAGATCCATGAAGCTGAAGGTCCCAGCCGAGGGCCTAGCGATTGTTTTCTTATGCTTCATCGCTCTACCAGGATTCCTCTTACCATCTCAGTATCAGACCCGGCCCGGTGCAGAAGACTTTTCGGCGCGCTTTGCTGTTTCTTCTTCTGTCGTCACCGACAGACCTTTCGACTACGTTTTGATCATAATGATGGAGAACAAGAATTTTAGCCAGATTAATGACAGTGCTTCAGCCCCATACCTAAACCAACTGGCTCGTAACTACTCTCTAGCAACACGTTACACGGCATGCGATCACCCAAGCCTCCCGAACTATATGTGCCTGACCGGTGGCAACAACTATTTCACGGGCACAGATTGCGCGCCCACGTCGTGCACTACAAGCAATCCCAGCATAGCGGATCGAATAGAGAATGTTGGGCTTTCATGGAGAGCTTACTTTGAAGATATGCCATCTCCCTGTTATAAAGGGGCATTAGGAAACTACACCTATGCAACCAACCCTTTCATTTACTACGCCTCGATTGGCGGCAACTCGACCAGATGTAGAGCGCATGATGTTCCGGCGAACTCAGGTGGAAAAGGTCTACCCGATGACAACCTTGTAAAGGATCTCGGCTCGACGAGCACTGCTTCCAACTACATGTTTCTTAGCCCCAACATTTGTGATAACATGCACAGTTGTTCAATCCTTCGAGGCGACGATTACCTCAAGCAACTCATTCCATTGATCCTGGACAGCTATATCTTCAGGGTTGAGAAGGCCGCTCTTCTCATCACCTTCGATGAGGGATACGGGATATACCCTACGGACTACGTCTACACAGTATGGGCGGGGTCAACTGTCAAGACTCACTATGAGTCTTCAATCAAATACTCGCCGTACTCCGTTCTCAGTACAATTGAATCAGCTTGGGGACTTCAAGCACTAACTGCAAAGGATGGTGAAGGGCCCTCAATGATGGAATTCTTCCCCAATAACCTTGGGCCTGCTGCGCCGCTCCATGCAGGTTTCGAGTTCTCTCCAAGTAACCCGGGTCTGGACCAAACAGTAAATTTCTGGAGTTCTGTTACCGGAGGAACACGGCCCTACGTTTACGAGTGGTCGTTTGGCGACGGTGAGCGAAGCACAGGACAAACGACTAACCACATCTATCTACTTGTTGGAAACTACACAGCAAGCATCGCTGTAACAGACGCGTTTGGACAGATGGCGAATGTTTCCAAAGAGATTTCTATCGATATACAGCCCGTGCCGCTTGGAACATGTCTAAGGTGTCCGAGAACAGATTTCCCCAGGGAGACAGGACTGATGATTTTCTTTGCGATAGGATTGGCATTGCCTTTGGCCGTCTATACGATAGTCTCTTGGAGGGGTCGGAGATTTGTTTAGCCGAATAGAAAAAGTACACACGCCTCTGACGGTGAGTGCAGACCCGGGTCATCTCCGAATTCGTTAACTGAATGATTTATAGTCAGTCCCTCGTCAGACCGATATGGTTTGGCAGTCGAGTTCCTCAAAGACAACGACTCCCCAAGCGTCCAACGGCTGGGAAATCTCTAATCCCAATCCTTCGATTGCTATTCCATTGATCCGAAATACAGATGTGGTCGTTTTCCTATGAGATAATCTGTCGCAAGCACATGATATCCGAATTCCTGCATGAAGTTGATTATGTCGGTAGCCTCTACTTTCCTCTGGGGGTGGGTCTCAACGATAACCAGGCCGGCTGTGTGGTGTTTTAGAGAACCGCGAATTCCCTCAAGGACTTTCATCTCGTGTCCTTGCACATCAATTTTCAGCAAATCAACGTGGTCAAAACCATAAGTCTGCAAGATATGATCCAGTGGCATTCCCTTCGCGTGCTCCCCTCCATTGAGCCTAGAGACTCTCAGGTCACCTCCATTCCCGATAAGAGTGAGTTCCTCAAACGAATTATGAGCGGCTACGTTTACAGGAATGACTTGACTAACAGAGTTGGAGCGAAGGTTCGAACGAAGTATGTCAAAGTTCTCGCGACCAGGCTCCACGGAGAGTACCTGTCTGGCCTTACTTAAAATAGCCACGGTAAAATCCCCAATGTTTGCGCCAACGTCAAGTACCGTTGAGCAAGGCATGTTTCTGAATTGTGCTGACTCAAGCTTTCTCATGTACGAGAACTTGGTTTTGAAGATCCCATAAACAGTCCAACGCAAAATGTTGTTGCGTTGAATCAAGAATTTTCCCATCGGCGTTTTAAGCTCGCCTCTGAAGTTCAGTACGTGAAGAAGGGGAGCAACCAGGATTAGAATAAGGAAGGGGAAGTCCCGGTAAGAGACAGTCCGTTTGATTGCAAAGAAAGATATCTGCACAAAATTGTGCAAGAGTTCTCCACCAGTGGGTGAATCACGTATCATTGATTTCTTGAAGACACATCACCGACAATAAGTAAGCTATGTTACCATCAACAATTTCTTAACCGATTTCTTCTCTGATCGTATCCATAAGCTAACTAACTGAAGAGATGCCTATTCTCGCGCACCCAATTTACGACACGTTTGACCCCTTCTTGAGGCGCAACTTTCGGCCTCCAATGAAGCATTTCTTCGGCCTTGCGGATATCGGAAATGTAGACTCTCTGATCTGCAGGTCGCCATTCTTGAAAAGTGACTTCTGGCATCACGCCCGTCATTTCTCGGAGTAGGTCGAGCAGCTCCAATAACGACAAGGTGTTCTGCGGTCCTCCTCCCATATTGAAGACTGAGTGCTTGATCTTGCTTTTAAGGAACCGGTCGAACGCATCGACTAGGTCCTTAACATACAAAGTGTCCCTGACTTGTTTTCCATCCCCATAGATTGTGATTCGTCTGCCAGTAAGAGTTGATATTGTAAACCACGCCAGCCATCCTTGATCCTCCACGCCGAATTGGCGCTCGCCATATATGCAGCTCATCCTAAAAACGCAAGTCCGGAGACCATAGGTGTGAGCGTAGTCTTGAACGTATGTATCTGCTGCTAACTTGGATGAACCGTAAGGACTATGTCCTGTATTGTCAGTTGAGAAACCTTCCGGTATACCATTAACGTATTGTGCATTGTTGAAGACGTAACGTTTGTCCTCCTCGACAACTAGTATGTTGTTCACGGTTTCGCCGTAAACCTTGTTGGTACTACAGAATACTACGGCCGCGTCACTTAGCCTGGCGGCTTCCAGAACGTTCAGGGTGCCCAATGCATTGATTTCGAAATCTGTCCGAGGGTCCTTGACGCTTGTTGTGACCGCAACTTGGCCTGCCGTGTGAACTACAAAATTGGCGCCTTTCGCCGCATTCTTCAAAGATTGGAAATCTCGTAAGTCTGCCTCGCAGAATTTGATTCCAGGGCCTCTCGCTTTAAGATAGTCAAGATTGTATTTGCTGTTGTTGTCTGGTCTCGCAAGCAACTGACTTCTTGAAAGGTTGTCGTAAACGGTGACGTCGTTGTCTCGAGAAAAGAACTCCGCCGCATGTGATCCAACAAAGCCTGCGCCACCGGTTATTAGGACCTTCATGTAGCGAACCCCCCTTTACGATTATTAAATTCTGTTCGAGGGGTCGCTGAAAAAACGCACGTAGAGGCGTATGTCTCTATGTGGCGTCTAGTTTAGCTTTCATTTGAGTTAGCGGAGCGCTTGGATTTCACCGAATCTGTAGCAGTCGCTGAGTTTCGTCGCTTAGCTCTATCCAAGATGAAACTGTTACTGATTAGAAGGGCGACAAGAGTCGCTAGAGCAAGAATGGAGAGTGTTATACCATATTCGTAGAGGCGCTGAGGACCGTAGAATAAGGATGTCTTAAGTGACAGCCCTGAACTGACTAGCCAAGAATTCATCCAGCCATTCGCGACGATATGGATCGCCCCCGGAGCAAAAAGAGTCCAGCCGGCATCAAAGGTTTCTCCCTCGACGAGATAGAAAGGGCCGCTCGACGCAATTTGGATTAGATGCTGCGTTTCACTACCTGAAGTCTGGCTGACTATTGCGTTAGGGTCAAGGGTTCCTTGGATGACGTCAGTTGGAGAAACTACGACTGATTTTCCGAGGACAAAGTCGTTTGAGAGAACTAGCTGGATCAAATTCGACCGGCTAAAATCGTCTCTAAAGACCAGATTGTTGTTCAAGTCATTAGCAGTCACGTTGGAGAAGCGACCCATTCCACCGCTTCTTAAGGCTGCGAATCCAGCGGGGAAAGTACCATCATTGAAGGTATACATCGGAATCCAATTCTGACCGTCGCCACTAGAAAGTACTTTGAAAGTGCTTCCTTGTGAAATTATTCTTATCCAAAGAGTTTGGTTAGCTAAGTACGACACCCATTGGGAAAACAACTCAGTACGTTGCCCCTGGACAACCTTACCCACGGTGAAATACCCAATACCTGTTTGTCCCGCATAATAGTAATTATTCATGTCAGCTCCGCGCCACAAGATCCAGTTATCGAGAGACTTTGCTGATGGGACGAGCTGAGTCTTCACTATCAAATCTGTGTCGACAAAGACTTGGTTAGTCCGGAGTATTCCCCCGTTCCCAAAGACCGAGTATTGCTCGAATGCAGTCCATTGTCCTGACAGTGGTTGCCAGTTTCTAATAGCGTAGATCGGCGGGTCATCATAGATCGCTTTAATTGCCCCGTAGATTAGCGGAACACTTGGGACGTCGTTCTCCCAAAGTGAGGCTTCGGGGTAATTCGCAATTAGCTTTACTCCATCGAGATGGATCAGATTCTGATAAACTCGCGTAACGTTCCAGCCTCCGACCAATGGTCCAAAGTTGGGTAGGACGTCGTCCCGGAGGACTATGTACTTCACACTCACAAGCGACAACAGTTTCGCAGCATTGGGTGGAGGATCAAATCCTGCAAGCATTACTTCCATAGAGGTAGCAAACTCTTTCGCTTGTGGGTTTGAAGTCAGGTCGTCTACTATAGTGGGCATTTGAGAGTAGCTGATAGTCGGGTCTCCTCCTTGATTTTCGCGTTGAAAATTATCATTGACGTAGAGAGGAGACCCCGACATGGGAAGGTAGAGGACCCGAAAAGCTGACTCGTTGTCATGAGATATGATGGAATTAATATTGGAATACCCTGTTGGGAGCCCATAAACATCAACATTTCCACCGAGATTCCCTGAAAAGAACGGGGACACCCAAACGGAAACCGCTAGAACTAAAACGAAGAAAACAATGAGCTTTCGTCTCGATGCGTATCTTCTCAAGACGTTCGCCGAGAACAACCCAAGAATCACGGCTAAGGCCAGAGTGGTGGGAAAAATCAAGTGCTGAGGGCTCTTGAATAGAATCATCAAAGGAAAATTGACAAAAATCCAATCAACTAGCCCTCTGAAAGGAGAGTTACTTCCGGTTTCGAAGATAATCGATACAATCAGGATTGGCGCCCACAATGCAAGCCACGATCGTACTGGCCTCGCAAGAAGATACACCAAAGATGAAGACACTAGGACGATAGAAATCATGAACCATTCCGAGTAGAACCACGCTGGAATTGTTGCGCTGAAGAAGTCAGTCCAATACCCGGTGCCCACTATCGCCTGCAATAGGTTCGGTGTATGGACCGTGAGATTCTGAAGAACCGATTGAGTGGAGCTCTGACTCGCGATCTGCGCCTGAAGGCTGTCAAAAGAAAAGATGAGCGGCAGGATCCAGTACATGTTGAGTGGTGCCCATATTGAGAGAACACGGGCAAAGGCAGCGAATCCTTTCATCCTAGTTGCGAAGGCTATCGCCAAGAAGAGTACTAGAACCAGAAAGAGGTATTGCAAACTCATCGAGAGGGCGCTCAGAGAGAGCGCGGCAGTGGCAGAACTTTTCCATGAGGTTCGACCTGTGCAGCAACGGAGGAACGCGCCAATGACGAGAGGGGCTATTGCATACGACAGGAACTGCGTGTAGGCTCCCCCGACAATCTCGTTGAATAGAAATGGGGAGAAGGCATAGAAATATCCTGAAACCAGCGAGGCAGGATAAGACGCGAACTGGGAAGTCGGAGAAGACCCCGGAATGAGCCTATCTCGTACTAGCTCAAGAACTAATTCATGCATTCCGTATCCAGAAACGGTAATTACGATTAGCAGAAGCCCCTTAGAAACAATTTCGCCCGAAAAGCCCAAGGTCCCGAGGGAGCCGAGAACGGCAAGTGTTGGCAAGACCGATACGCCATAATTGAAAGGAAATCCCAGAAACTGCGAACTCCACACATGTGTGGACTGATTCAGCATTTGGGCAAAGTATTGGCTCGATGGTGGGATGCTCCAGTCCCAATGATGGCCGACTGTACCTGGCTCAAGAATTATTTCTCGCAAGCTGAAGAATGAAAGGAGAAAGAAACCAACGAAAGTGAGAATCGATCGTCGATGGGCAATCTTTTTCCTGAATGACATCGATATAGGCACTCCTAAGGAAATCAGTAGAAGATGCTGTTTCTATTTTCTTGCGACAACGATTAGGTCTCCGCCTTCTTCGGCCTCGGCTAAGTAGAATTTGCGTAGTACAGAACTAAGCACGACAATGCGCCACTTTTGTGAGGCGTTCAAGAGTATTCCGCTTGTCGAATTTGGAAACTTTCGTAGGGCGACACGGAATGTGAAAATAACCAAAGCCATCGCGTCCCAAAGTCGAATTGTATCCTTGGTAAGACAAGATCTAACCTGGACCAAGGCAAAGCCTTGCTTTGTCAACTGACTAGTCCAATTACTCGCGGTGAAAACGTTGAAGTGTTGGAGCAAGCTATTACGCTTGGTACCATACCATTGGATGAATGGGGTAAGGAATCCGAGTTTCTGAACTGTTGATGGTAACAGGTATCGCGAGAAATTAGCCGACGGAACCGTAAAAACCAGGAATCCTCCGTCTTTCAGTACGCGGCGAATTTCCTGAATCGTTTGTCCTAAGTTGGGTATATGTTCTAACACGCTGTTAGAAATAATAGTTTCGAAGCTTCCGTCTCGAAACGGAAGTCTTGACCCATCACCTGCTAACAAGTATTGGTATGAGCCATGTTTTTTAGCCTTCGACAGGGAAGAGCGGACTATGTCGACTCCAACGTCAATAGTCGAATCGTTGAACGCAGTCCTTGAGAACCTCCCGTCCCCACAGCCCAAGTCGAGGACTGGTCTCCTAAATTTTCGATTCAAGAATTCCTGATGCAATTCCCTTGCTTCGATAGCTCTCCATAGAATTGTTGAGGGATGGGCAAAGACATGCATTGTCTGCAGCAAGAAATCCGGCTGGCTCAGGTCGGAATCTGGTATTACAGTTTCCAACCAGATCCCTCATCCGTCATCTTTCGATACAAGTAGACAGGGGAAACCTTCTTCATAATCGCTGGGAGAATTGTTCCATCGGAAACGCGCCTGACAGTACGCTGCGTTTCAATTCGTTTTCTCCAAATACGTCCGAAATTCCTCAGATTGTAAGTCATACCGCGAAGGATCCATATTCCCTCGACTGGTCGCCGTCGCCCAAAATGCCACAGCATGATCGCTAGCCAAGAGGCGACATGGATTGGGGCAATCTTTACCATAGTATACCCGCCCGAGTCCTTCAGAATAGTCATGATGTAATTCTTGGTCCCGTGGTACTTGGCAAGGAACTTCGTTCTGGGTGAGATTAGCTTCTGCAGTCCGCCAAAGTCGTGATACACTACCGACAAAGGGGCGTATGCGACTTGAAAACCGGTTAGCCAAACTCTCCAGCAGAGGTCGGTTTCTTCCATGTAAATGAAAAAGTCCTCGTCAAACATGCCAACTTTTTGGAAGATTTCTTTCTTAATGATCATTCCGGCCGACTTGACCCCAAAGACTATGGCAGTCTTCTGAGTCGACTTGTCATCAAGATAACCGAGAGGTCGTCTTTGAACGAGGAAACCGAATTGGCTAAGAAAATCTCCGACGTAATCAAGCCTTGAACGGTCAGACATCAATAACAATTTACATTGAACTACTCCCACCGATGGACATTCCTGCATGAGGTCCAGTGCCTCAACGAGCCACTGGCTGTCGACTTCTGTATCCGAGTCCAAGAAAGCGAGATAATCTCCTCGTGCCATTTTCGCTCCCAGGTTTCTTCCCCCGCTCGCACCTAGGTTACTCCCTGTTTCTGTAATCCGAAGTTTGGAACTAGCCGCAAACGTGGTTCTAATTCTCTCGACACTGCCATCCGTAGAGCCGTTGTCGACGAATATGACTTCAAAGTTGGGTGATTGAACCGCGAGCACAGATGACAAGCATCTTTCTATGGATCTTCCTCCGTTGTGATTGAGGATCACGACGCTGGCGAGAATAGACCCCTGTTCCAACTATTGGTCTATGCTCTTTGGCTAATCGAGTTCTTGAAGCTAAGCGAGAGGCCTCGTACCGTCCCAATAATCCCGGAAAGGTAGTGCCTATTCCTCGTGGAAATGAACTTGAAAAACCAATAGATCTGCAACATAGCAATGTAAGAGGAGAATCTCAGATACTTCTCGACTGTGTCGGGTCGTATGTGAGTGAAGTAGAAATGGATGAGGTTCATCATCCTATCCGAAGCGACGTCTCTCTGAACGAACACCCCTGCCCGACTCACCATGTGATGGACGATCGCTTTTGGATTGAAAACCAGTCTATAACCAAGTTTTCTGATTCGAAATGAAAGGTCGACTTCAGACCATTCAGCAATCGACTTGTAGGTAAAATCGAGCCATCCGGCCTTTCGCATAAGGTCCCTTCGAACTGCCATATTGCAGGCTTCGAGATACTCTACATCAACCGGCCCTGTGAGTTCTAGGATCTTCGGGAGATTTGAGCCAGGAGACCAAGCGCCACTCTTGAAGATGCGCCCGACCGCGTGGGGTTGACCTTCCAAGAAGAAATTAACATAGACTGATGAGGCCATTCTTGACACAAATCCGCTCCTTCTTGCATCGGGCAAAAACATGAAGACGTCTCTTTGTGGCAGTCTCTCGAGTGGAACCAGAGTCGGGCCACTGACACCCCCGATCCCATCGGACCCGTCAAACGTACTAACTATCTCAGAGAGCCATCGTCTATCTGCCAAAATGTCATCGTCGGTTCTGATCACTATATCTCCTGTTGACAATCGAAAGCCGACGTCCATTTGGCGAATCAGTCCCCCTCCTTGCGTAACGAGTTTGAGGGAAAGTTTTGACGAATACTCTCTAACTACGTGCGCGGTTGCAGCATCAGAATCGCATTGAACAATGATTATCTCGAAGTTCCCAAATGATTGATCGAGGAGTGAATCCAAGCATAGGCGTAGAGAAGATGCCCTCCGACAAGTCGGAATGACTATAGACACCTCTGGGTGCGCCGATTTCATCCTAAGCTGGTCTCGATCTGGGCCTCTTCAGATGGCGAATAGAGTCGCTTCTCATGAATCTGGTTGCCTATTTCATCGAGGAGTTTCATAGTCGGCATGACATCAACTATCCCGATCGGAGGGGGTAGGCCCTTTTTAATTGACTCGACGAACGATGATATTATTGCGAAATGAGGTAGAATTGAATGGCCACGGTGCCGCCCCGTGACCACGTCTCTTCCAAATCCTACTAGTCTTCGAATGTCTCCAGTCGTTTCCGCCCATGGTCCAGTTTCTCCGGATCTAAGTATCAATGCGTCTGGCTGCAGCTTCAGTGTTGCATCGGTAATAGTCGCGGATATATCAGAGCGAAAGAAGATGGCTGATGCAAACCATGCTAAGTCCAGTAATGAGATCGCTCCATTTTCGTGTTTGACTAGGGCCCTGATCGCGGTTGTGAGCTCTAAGTCTTGATCGAACGTGCTATCCACTCCCAACACCCGTGAATGCGGGCCGAGGAAGAGAGTGTGAAGGTCTACTGAGTGGACCGCGTTTTCGTATAGCACTCCCCCGCTTAGAGCTTCGTTCCACATCCATTTAGGTTGACCGAAGATCGATGAACCGTGGTGCTGAGTTATCATACTGTTGATCCTTCCAATCTTGCCGTTGCGCACATGAGCCAGAAGTCGCAATGTGGCGTCTCGATAGCGATAGTTCTGCATCACGCAGAGACTGACGTTCTCCTTTCGGCTTTTAGATAGTAGTTCCTCCGCATCCTTACTTGAGAGAGCCACGGGCTTTTCGACGAGAACGTGAACGCCGAAGTCCATGGCGAGGCTACAGAGTTTGTAGTGAGTGAAACCCGGCGTTGCGATGTCTACAACGTCCAAGTCAGTTTTTTCTAACATTGTCTCCATGTCTTCGAAGCGATCTTTGATTCCGAAGCGATCGCCAACACGTTTGAGTGTGTTGGGATTTTCTTCACAGATTGCGACTAACTCTAAGTCATTCGTTTTGAGGATGCTGGGAATGTGATAAGTAGAGGCGACGAACCCCGCCCCCACTAAGCCTACTTTCACCTATCTCACGCGCTGTCGGACTATCTTCAACGCATGGTAAAGAAATCTATTGAACTTGAATTTGTGATCAGAGTATCGAATCGGATCTCCATCTTGAACCACTCGGTAGGCCATGTCACCCAGTTTCTTCTTGGCCGCCTTCCGAATATGGCCTACAAAATATGGTCGAAATCCCGCGAGCCGAGCGCAAAAGGAGTCGACCGACACGATGTCCGTTCCACCTACAATTAGCCCAACTTGCTTAGGAGTACCAAAGATTGGACCGCCATTCCCTTCCATGCAAAGGTTCGCGTCGACGATGCTCACTTGCGGCAACGCGGCCAAATTCGAGTCGACTATAGCTTCATCAAGATGCGAATGGAAAGGGATCTTGTTCTTAGGTTTGAATAGCCCAAACTGATTTTTTAGACTGCAGGTGATTTTAGTCCCACCATGCGTCTTCAGTTTCGGGTGAGTTATGAAAAGATCAGAGTCTTGGACGCATTTGGGGATTCTAATTGTTGTATATAGACAGCCATCAACCTGTCTGCGGACCCATGGTTCGTTTGCGACATTGAGCACTTCGCAGTCGTGTTTCTTGGCTACGTCATCAATGCCTAGAAAGCCGAAAATTCTGTCTGCGGAGACCCCTGTGGCGTCGTTTTCAATAATGCGAATTCTGGCGACAGGATATTTTCGCCTTAGGGCGAAAAGCATAGAATCGACGACCTCGGGATCTGACGTTGCTCCACTTTCCTTGCATCGATACTCGCAGAGATTTGGTTTTACGCATATGTACGAAGCGTGAGATGGTAAATCCAACCGTTCGACTAGGTCTTGCATTACTGATACCATGGGTCTGTTAACTTGCATTACTTGCACGGCATGCATTTTTTGAGACATCTTGATCGAGCCGATCACGTCTTCATTTTTAGATCGTTGTCAACATCTCGGTAGACGGTCCATGTCGTATCCGCAACTCGGTCCCACGAAAGTGTCGATGCCTTTTGCGTCATCGAGTTAGAAAATCTCTTTCTCAATGATGCATCTTCCATCATCGCTTGCATTGCTCCACGAAGAGAACGAACGTCTTTAGGCTGGCACAAGAATCCGTCTTCACCCTGTTTCACGAACTCTCGCATTATCTCGTTGTCGGGAACGATCACCGGTTTGCCGTGTTGCATCGCGAAAGAAAGGACGATGCTACTTGAGATCGCCATTGTGTACGGTAGCACGACGAAATCTGCCAATTCGAAAATGTCATTTAGTTCGTCGATCGGAAAAGGAGTCGTTGTGACCATAGTAACCCGATCGTCGATCCCCAGATTCACAACAAGGCGCGATAGCCTGTTAATGTAAGGTGTAGAGTATGGTAACCTACCGCCGATTACTACAAGAGTCCACGCTTGAAACCTACCGGACAAATCGTGAAAGGCTTGTATGAGGTACTCAACTCCTTTCCTCTCGCTGAGATATCCAAAGAAAAGAACAACGTTCTTTCCATTCAACAGGGTTCGCCATTTTGATGTCGAAAGCGATGGTTTCGTGGGTTCAGGAACGCCTATCGGTATGACGCGCACCTTGTCGGCGCTTGCGGCGTAACTCGTCAGGAGGGCCATTTTCATAGCCTTCGAGTGAACGATTAGCAACGTCGATAAAGAGACAGTTGTGCGGTATACGAGCGATAACGTGACTCGCAACAATGGCCAAAGGAAGGCTGGTGCGCCGAATGTGCTTGCAAATTCCTTGGTAACAATCGAGGGTTGAACGACGGCGTGCAGGGTGACTATTGTCTTAGTTCGGGCGACTCTTAACAATAGGAGTAGCATGGGAAAGACTAAGATCGTGCTGGGCCCTCCAAACATATTGAATTCATGTTGGACATGAACGATCCCGGGTTTGTCCATGATCACCTGTCTGAAAATTTGAAATGGATAAAATGGGTTCTTTGACCACACTTCACGGACGTTATCAAGGTCCAGGGCGATACTCTCGCTCCGACTTCTGTAGAACGAAGCTCCGAAATTGTCTCTCTTGAGTTCCCGCAAAGCTCGTCCCAGGAAGATTGTGTAATGTGACCTAGGGTATAGCTGAGAGACTATTGCAACCCGAACCATGGGTTCTGTTCTAAACCTGTCTTTGTCCGGGTTAGGAGTTGACCTGCGCAGGAGAGAAGTCTTTCACGTGGCCGAAAATGTTCTTCGCTCCGCGAACCATGAACTTTACATCACGAACGCTTCGGATAGAAATTATCTTGCGGGCGATGAACTCAGGATCAAATGCGACCTTATAGAGGCCCTGGACAATTTCCATGACTTCCTCTTCCTTCATAGGAGTCTTGAGAATAGGTTCTCGCATGTCGTATCTTTCCCAGTCTTCAGTTTTCAGCCATCCGTTTTGTTTCGCCTGTTCGAATAGTTGTGTTCCTGGATACGGAATCACGATAGTCACTTGCCATGTTTTCGCGTATCCCTTCTTCAGGAGGTGTCTGGCAGTGTTTACTGTATGCAAAGCCTCGTTTTTGGTTTCCCAGGGATATCCGAACATTATTGTTAGGTGTGGGTCAAGACCCGCCTCGCTAGCAATCTTGCACGTGTCGATTTGCTGTTGTTCAGTGACACCTTTGTTGAGCATGTCGAGTGTTTTCTGATTAGCTGACTCTAGCCCGTACAGTATGAATCGGAACCCCGCTTTTTTCATCAGCTTGTATTCATCTGCTGAGAGAGCGCCGAAGCGCATGTTGCAGCCAATGAGGACCTTCTTGTTGTATCCCCGTTCAATCATTCCATTGCAGAATTTCTTCAGCCAATCTCCTACGGGGAACGTGCCCGTGTCGTCGAAAATTTCTTTGACACCATAGTTTTCAATCAACTCTCCAACCTCGTCAAGATAGGATTCCGGCCTTCTAACATTGAAAGCGGGATAGTGGATTGTCCATGAACAGAATGTGCAGCCTCCTCCAGCCCTGTACCAGCAATCTCTCCCGACCATTGAGTAGGTTCCTGGAGTATACTTGTAATTCCCGTTGTGCACGCTGTAGAGTTCCCACTTGGTCAGATCCCGGTCAATGAACGGCGCCTCACTTAGATTGTGTCTCTGAGTAAACTTTCCAGTGGATTCGAACCCGTTACTAGAGCGATACCAGATACCGGGCTCCATTTCGCCCCTCCCATCCAAGCTATTAGCAAGACTCCTAAGTGTGAAATCAAAATCTCCGCCCGTAATGATGTAGTCAACGTCGCTGTTTCTCAATGATTCCTCGGGAAAGGCCGTCACGTGATCCCCGCAAAGAACAGTCTTGGTTTCTGGGCTAACTTGTTTGATGTCAGAGATTGTTTTCCAGTAACGCTTTATGACTGGCGCTTTCGCTTCGATCGCGATAAGGTCGGGACTCTCGCTTGCTACACTTTTCAACCAGCTGTCGTAGGGTTTCTGTTCTGAAATTGCGTCGTCCCAAATCGTCTCATGACCCGCTACCTTAAGCAGTGTTGCGGCTGAAGCCGGGACCATCGGGTAAATGTAGGTGGGTTCATTGAAGTACTGGAACTGTCTGTTCTGGGAAAGAAGGGGTGTGCCCTTGTCTGTGGGAATTGGCGGGTACGAGACGGATACTTTCAAGTTTCTACTGCACTTAGCTCCAGAGAGCCGCGGTTCGATGCCACGTCATATATTAGATTTGTAACTTCCCGAGGGTGTGTCAATTTTCCTAGAAACCAGGCCTCGCAGAAAGAATGTACCGTACCATAGGTGCGTCGCGATCGCGCCGAGGAAAACGGGACCAATGAGGTCAGGATTTCGCCTCCGGAAGCCGATCATGAGCGCTCCAACTCCGATCAAGAGAAAATATGCGACCAAGGGAAAGAGTGAGAAGAGTCTCAGATTTTCGTCAAGGTAGCTTAGCAGCAAGATTGCGGGTAGACCGAGTACCAGTATTGAAGGAATGAAGTAGAGAGGTCGCCTGCTGGTTTCGGGAAATTTCTTCGAGAAATATCCTCGGTGAAGGCCATATCCCGCTATTTGTTTCAAATGAGGGCGAAAGAGAACTCTGCGATGGTGATAGACGATCACATCCGGTGCATATAGTGCGTCCTTTCCTAGCCCGTGAACCAAGTCGAGACAAAACTTCGTGTCTTCACCGGGCCAATAGGCAGAGTTGAATCCTCCGATTTCTTGAAAGGTAGATCGACGAACAATCAAATTTACCGTCGGAAGATCGTCACATTTTCGAGCTGTCTTTTCCGAGTGCCTGAAGCTCAGCGGGCCGGCTCCGAGAAAAGATGATAATATTTCGCCGCTAGCTTTCTGCATCGTATTGTCGGATTCGGGGGTAAGCCCCGGTCCGCCCACAGCCGAGACCTCTGGATCGTCAAAATACTTGATTGAGTTCTTCAACCAGTCTTTGTCCGGATAAGCGTCTCCGTCGATGAACGCTACGACTTCTCCTTTTGCGGCCTCCACCCCAATGTTTCTCTTGTCGGAAGGTTTGACTGGTCCCGTAGCTAAGACGCGAACACGACTCCCCGAGAGATCATCTTTGTAGTCGGGCAACACGAGAAGTTCGAGCCGCGGGTAGTTGAGCTGGAGGCATCCCTGAATGCACTCCTTTGTGTAGGCGTCAATTTCCTTGCAAGCGACTACGATCGATACTAAGGGTGGCTCGTCACTTAGCAGATTTCTTGGCCTCTCGTTTACCACGGTATTATCGGATTGTAAGTGTCCGACATTGACAACTTGTTTTTCTGATACCAGTGTCTTATCCGCAATCTGTAAGCAATTCCGAGTAGATCGATGAACATCCGAAACACTTGCCTCCCACTGAATGTCGCCTTTAGATCGATGTTGACGGGAAGCTCCGTTATTCTGAAATCGAAGAGCGATGCTACCGCGAGAAGTTCTGCGTCGAACGCATACCGCTTAACGGAAAGTAGGGGAAGAACTTGGTAGAGCGCTGTGCTCCTCGCCGCCTTTAGACCAGCCTGAGTATCAGTCGCGCGAACTCCTGTCAGGAGACGCTCGAGCACGTTGAAGCCTAGGCTTAGAAATCGACGCCCAGCGGGAGTCCGTACCGTTGAGAGAGGATGCCGCTTGGATCCAATAACGAAATCTGCCGATGCCAAGGCATCGACGTAATTCATCAAGTCCTTCGCTCGAATCTCCGAGTCGCTGTCAATTAGAAAGGCGAACTGCCCGGTTGCATTGTAGAGGCCAATCTTGACGGCGTGTCCCTTTCCCTGGTTCCTATCATAACCGATGAGCTTGACATTTTTGTCCGGAAATTCTTCGACGATTTTTCTAGTTGCGTCTCTGCTGCCATCATCGACGACGATTATCTCATAGTCTTTGGATAGAGCTTCAAACTGCCGGTTTACGTCAGCGACTCCCCTCTCAATCGAGTCGGCCTCGTTGTACGCAGGCATGACGACCGATATTCTGTTCTTTACGAACCCTTCTTCGAGTTCGAGCTTAGGCCGAGTCGGGGGACCTATTGCTGTTTGAGAGAGAATCTTTCCTGCCCTCTCTTACGACTATTCCGATTTGGATGATGACGCCGATGACAAGGGAGTAGAATGCGTAGTCAGCGGCATTGTTAGCGTCATTTGTATCTCCCGCGATAAGAAGAGCGGCAGCGGAGACCAGGAGAGTCATGAACGCGAGAATGAATGGTGTCCCAGGATTCCGTTTGAGGTAATCCCTCAGTCGCTTTAGGTCCGTTTGCTATCACGCTTGTGCACAGGATGTTACTCGTAAGATAAAGCAAGTTTTGCAATTGGATCCTTCAGTTAAACGTGTAGAGTGCTAAGTCTCCGTTGGTGAGCAGCGTCTCAAATCCGCTTGGTACGTACGGCTGGTTGTGCCAGCCAGTGCCGTTCGTCCACCAGATCATGAGAATTGAAGAGTAACCACTGGACTCTGCGATTTCGACTCCCGTTAGTGGGCTATTGTACTTGTAATTGATTATTCGATCGTCCAGCGAGGGGAGGTAAGCTCTTGCCCAGCCGTAGATTGCTTGGTGGGTTATCAGGACTGTTGCCGGGCCGATTCTCGCCGCGGCAGAATCTAGCAGGATTCTCAAATTTCCCAGATCAGACATGGGAACGGTATCTTGAACCATAGATGTGGGGAACTGTTCCGGGTAAGCAGTATACACGACCGCCGCTTGCTGAGCAGGAAGCGCGATGTATAGCGTGGCCGACACGATCAACGCTGCTGTGATCGTCGGCAATGCAAGTCGTTGCAGAACTCGATTCCATCCAACACTCGAAGGGGAGGATTGTAGCAGTCTGATGAGCCCTGCGGCAGCAAAGATGCAAAGCGGAATATCTAGCAATAGCGACCACCTGTAACTCTGGACTACGGGTCCAAAGAATGGGAGCAATGCGGTAAACACGATTCCGATGCAGAAGATTGACCATATCCGAAGTTCAAGGTTCGGGACCCTTCGTTGCCCGATCAGAATGAGGGGTATCAGGGCTAGGTAGGCGTAGGTCAGAAATCCGAGGTTCAAGCTGATGCTGTCAATAGTGGGGACTGGGGATTGCTGGCTTACAAGGCCGACTCTAGTCACGATCAGTCCCGTGTAAACAGTAGTCAGAAAGAGAAGGGCACCGGGCACAGCCACCTTCACCATCTGAGTGAACTCGCCGAGTTGGTGACTTGTCAAACTGATCAGAGCCTTGGTCCCGACTAGAACTAGGGCGATTACTCCGGTTAGAGGGTCAGAAGCAACGGCGAGGATGACAAGTATGGACAGCATTACGTGTTTCCTGAGAGTTGTCAAATCTCCTCCGATCATTGGGAGACTCAGGAGGATGAAGGTCAGACCGAGCATGTTTCTGTACATGTCCCAGCTGATTCGCAACGTTACAAAGTAAAGCGAAGTTAGCAGAGCGCCTCCCAACGCTTGCTTGTCCGGCCACTTCAGACCAAGGCGTAGAAACCTGAAAAGTGCGAAGATCATACTTCCGTACAGAATTGGTCCCATGATCTTGAAGATCCAGACAGGGTTGACTCGCGACAGAAGGTAGATCGGAACAGAGATCATGTACATCAGAGGAGCGGTTCCCACTATCTCCGCGATCCCAGCTTTTCCCGCGGCCCAGTCTAGTGTGTTTGGAACGTAGAACGCGATCGTATCCCAACCCACCGGGTAGGGTCCGACGAGGATCTCTGGTATTCCCCGGATCCCGAGGGGAATCAGAAAGGCTGTAAATGCAAACTTGTATTTCCGTAAATCTTCCAGGAGCTTCGGCCCACGACCCTTCAAGGGAGATCCGTGAGCTTCTAGCGAGACGATTCCCTTCTTCACGTGACAGAACCTAGGCTGGTTTTAACGTCACAAGAATTTTTGTCGTGTGATGTTTTGTTCTGGATCGAAAGATATCTGGACCGTTTCATTAAAAAGCGTCATCTAACGAACCTCTGCCCGGGGAATCGTCGGGTTTGAGAGACTCTGATGAGAGGTTCCACTGGCTTTTGTACACGATCGTACTCGCCCAGTTCATCGTGATTGCTGCGCTGCTCGGGGCCTTTAGCACCGAGTACTTGTCCAACGCCTACATGCAGACCTGGGCGAGACAGAACGCTCCCGGCCTGGAATTGCTTCTCAACGGAAACCTGGACGTTCTGCTCATAGGAGCGGCCGTCGGCTTGACATTCCTGCTCATACAGAACAGACGCGAGGCCGCGAGGTCTATGCACGCTGTCCAGACCTTCAGCCCTCTGACCTCGGAGCACAGCACTACGCCCAGTGTACTGACAAGCGCGATTAACGACGACCCCGCTCAAGACTTGTCCTCATCTTCTCCGAGAAGGAGCCGCCAATCCAAGAAGCCACCTAACGACGTTCCCAGGAAGACGGACAAGACGGGCTCCTGAGAATATAGGAATAGAATGAGAATATTCTTCATCGTCGCCGAGTCTACGCTGATTATCGCTCTGGGCTACTAATTCTTGCGAGCCCCTTCCAGAAGGACTCGTCAAACCGCCAAGCGAATGCCTGGCTATTCCCCCATCGAACCGCTAACGCACTAGCCTGCAAGGCTAGTTCTCTCCCTACCAGTAGGACCCGTGCGATACCATGTTCCATAGCACTCGCTAGCTTCACCAGAATCCTCACCAAAGTTTCCATCAACCGTCCGCTGCGCACATCGTTAACCCACCGTATGGTCAAGTCCAACAATCCTCTCTCGACCCGGTCTAGCACCTTGTACCAGACACGTTTTCTGAGAGCGCGAATCTTCAGCTTAGCAAGCTTCCGGCCTGTCAGCGGAGAATCTAGAACCCCTTCTAGAACCGATCCGTCCGTCAACAGGCGACTAGTCAGCCTCGTTAGACAATCTTCCTCAGATCATCTAGAATCTTCTGCTCCCTAGAGCGTTTTCCCTGCCAGGTAGCCAACATCCAACCAGCCAGGAGTCCCGTCGCTATTCCAACCAACGTTCCATTGAGCAGCCATTGAGCAGGCCAGAAGTGTGCCTGTACCCATTCCTGCATGTAGAAGTTGTTCTGGTACTCCAGGCTGAGCCATACTAGGAGTGTCAGGATCACGAAAGATTCTCCCAGCGCGGCGAGTCTCGCTCTTCGTAGCATATGCTCCGCCTTCAAACGGTGCATGTCCAGGGTTTCGGACATCGTAGGTGAACCCGCTGTTCCGGGAATTATAAGATGCCAGAATCCTCAAGTCGAAGCTACGATTCTTTTCGGACCTAGCGCCAATTGCTTGAACATCTGATCAGGATGCTTCTGAGATAAATTCGTCAATAATCGGCTTTCTCCAGCAATCTGCGCCTCGATCAAAGCCTTGATCAGTGATATGTCCCCAAAACACCTATAGCCAGCAAAACGCTCTTTTTCGTCAAGGTGAAAAATATGAGGAATCCGTTCAGAAGGAAATCCAAGAAAGCAGAACCAGAACCAGCAAAGCAAGCATAGTAAAGCCAGTCAGAACTTGTCCCCGCTAGCAATGGCATGGGACGAATGTTATTCGAGAAAGAAACGATCGGGGGGACAATAACCCCCGCCAATTTTTACGCGTAAACCAGCCTATTTTTACGATCTAGTCTCGGGAATTGGCCCTATATCCCAGGGTTTCAGATTCAGTCTTCTTCAACCCTTTCAAGCCTTCTCGATGGCAAAAGCTTAACCCCCCCGAAATTGGAGGCCAAACCGTCTATGTCATTGAAAAGGACCCGCGTTTTGCCGATAACCCTCTCACTAGTTCTCTTTCTGATCGTTCTACCGTCCGTACATGTTCCAGTAGCGCACGGAGCGATCTACACGCCTGGCGTTACCATCGGCCAGTACGTGGACTATGGCGAGATCAGTTTTCAGAGTAGCGGGAGTGCCTTCAACATGCAGACTTTTGATCACACTATAGATCTGAGAGATACTGTTACAGGTGTAGTTGGGAACGACGTTACCATTTCCGAAAAAGCGACATTCGATAATAACACGGCTCGCATCGAAATACTTCAGGGCAACGTGGCGACTGGAGCAGGCAACCTAACTTTTGCGCTCATTGCTGGAGGTCTAATGGCAGGGGACCCCGTCACCCAAACCCCCACGGTTCCCGGGTTTTCAGGATTCTCCTCGTCGATCAACGAGACAGTGACGCGATTCTATGCTGGGCTTCTGCGATCTGTCAACGTGGGAATCGAGCAACCCTCACTTCCTGGAGTCACTTTGAGATCCGCGGTCTACTGGGACCAGCAAACCGGCTTCGCCCTCGAACTCCTACTCACCAGTTTCATCCCAGCAGGCATCACGTCCCCCACCTCCCCCGCGTCCACCGTTTCGATTCATTTGAAAGCGACAAGCACAAACGCCTGGACCTCTTCAAACAATTCCGATTTCGGCCTGGACATTACATCACTATCCCCATTCATCCTCTATCAAGGGAGTTCCGACACGTTCAGCGTCAATCTGACAAGTGTCGGAGGATTCGTCGGCACAGTCTCCCTGCAGGCACAGCTGTCTCAAGAAAACTCGACCGTCATCTCTCCCCTAACAGTCTCCCTATCAGCCTCGAGCCTCATACTCACTTCGGGCCAATCAAGTCAATCCGCTATGCAAATATCCGCGACAACGGCCACCAATCTCGGCGTCTACCTGATCACGGTTAACGCCACGACTGCCACGTTGAGACACGATGGGATTTTCGTTGTAGAGGTTGTTCCTCCAGATTTTGAGTTGTCTCCTGACACGATATTCGTGAGCCTTCTCGAGGGGACAAGGGTCAGCAACAATTTGATGGTAAGGCCCTTGGGAGCTTTCTCCGGAACTGTGGTACTCTCCTCATTCGCTATCGACCCTGGTCTACAGGTCACGCTAAACACAACTAGTGTCACATTGTCGTCAGGGCATTCCGTAAATGTTCAGGTCAACGTTACCGCCGCATCGACTGTGGTAGCGGCGACATACTTTGGCTACATAATGGCAAACTCCGGAGCGCAGTCTCACACTGCATTTGCGATAATCAACGTCATCCAACTCTCACCACCCACCGTTGTCATTTCAATCGTTTCTCCTAATCCTGCAAAAACGGACGACTCAGTAGCGGTAAGCTTCGGGGTCTACAGCCTCGCAACAGTCACCGGGATATCCATCAACTGGGGCGATGACACACCGACCCAAACATTGGCAGCTACCGCCTCATCCGACACACACGTTTACACTGGCACAGGCAACAGCAAGTCTCAGACCTTCAAGATCACCATCAATGCGACCAATATCAAAGGAGTCGGCAGTGCGACGTACATGGAGACCGTCAACGATCAAATTCCAACCGCCGGCATAACCAACATCTCACCAGCAACCGTGTACATGGGCCAGACACTGACGCTCAGTTTCTCGGCGTCTGATCCTGATGGCACAATCGCGTCAGCCAACGTCGACTGGGGTGACGGGACGAATACGGCCGTGACTGGAGCCGCCACACAGGCTAGTCACTCTTACAGCGCATCCGGCTCATTCACAATCAAAGTCACAGTAACCGACAACAGCGGAAACGTAGCTAGCGGCTCAACAACTGTGACCATTCCACAACCTGACATCAACCTAGCATCATCCAGTCCATCCTCCACTACCACCAGCCAATCATCCATCTCCACAATCACCATCTCGCCGACGTACGGGTTCACCGGCCCCGTCACACTCTCAATCTCAGCGCCTAGCGGCATTGTCTGCACATTAGACCACTCAACTCTACAGGGATCCGGAACGGCCACACTGACGTGCACTAGCAACACAGCCAACGACTACTCGGTTACAGTCACAGCAACAGGTGGCGCCTCGCCACACACGACCACCCAGACCTTCCACGTGGCGGCCGCACCGTCTCCCGCAGCACCCGCGCCAACCATCCTTGGCCTTTCGCCCGCGATATTCTACGTGCTTATCGCAGTCCTGATTGTCGCGGTCATTGGCGGAGTAGTTGCCCTGACCAGAAGAAAGAAACCCTAACTAGTTCTTGCTTCTGGACCCCGCAGTTAGTGCTCCACCCGCGAGGCAATTGATCTCTCCTCGTGAGCAGATAGGTAAGGCTGTCTTGGCGTTTACTCTCGTGGTCAAACGAGACTGATTTGGAAGCCTTTGGATATATTTTCTTCCAGTGAGGTTTTATACTCTGGAGCGTCTCTCCCTGTCGTGATCAAGAATCCATTATCATTTCTCACTCTTCTTACTCGATATTCTGCGGTAAATCGATCTGCCGAACTAGACTGTACGTCGAATCGCCTAGTCATCTCGAAGCCTTCCTGGATTCTATAGTCGCGCGATCAGAGTGGGCGAGTCAAGAGGAGAGATGGCCGTGGTGAAGGGAAAAGCCCGTATGCGCCTTGCGATCATCCTTCTAACAACAGCACTCGGTGTTCTCGCATTGGCCCAGGCGAACTCGCAGAACTCCTCTTCCCCGAATCTACATCAATCAACAACGAGGCAGGTCTCCCCGGCAACGCCTCCGACTGGCGCCTACTTCGACCATGTGGTCACAATCTTGATGGAGAACGAAGGAGTCTTCGACATCTGCAAAAGTAGCCCGCCCCCTTGCCTGACAAGCGGGCCGGCTCCCTACATGGCTGGGCTCGCGAACGCCACCACAATCGCCGCGCAGTATCTCGCTCTGATCAGCACCAGCCAGCCCAACTATGTTGCGCTGATCAGCGGATCGATGCAAGGATGCACGAGCTCGGGATGCCCCTCCCCGATCACCGCGCCGAACCTAGTGGATCGTTTCGAGGCGTCGGGTCTGACGTGGAAGGGCTACTTTGAGAATCAGACTCTCTCGCGAGGCTGCGATTTCAGTTCCCCGGAGCCTTATACTCCGATACACAATCCGTTCATCGTCTTCCAGGACATAACAAATAACACCGCGCGCTGCAACAAGCTTGTCGATGCAAATCCTAACAGTTGCGGTAGCGTTATCGACTGCGCGCTAGTAAATGATCTCAACAATGCGACCGCCGCGGCTCCGAACTTCATGTGGCTCACACCGAACGACTGCGACGACATGCGGGGGAACAGTGTCTGCGGCACCAGCTCACTTATCGGACCTGGAGACACGTATCTCTCCAAGCTAGTCCCGTCCATTCTGAATAGTCGAACTTTCACGACTTCCCGCTCAGCGCTCTTCATAACGTTCGACGAGGGCAACAGCTTCTGCCCCGGCCCTTTTCCCAGCTCTGAAAACTGCGTCTACGCCTCCTGGTCGGGTCCAGTCGCGAAGACGCACTTCGGGTCAGGCCTCTTCTACAACCATTACTCGTACACGAAGACCATAGAGACGAACTGGAACCTTGCCGGCTTCACTTCCAACGACAAGAATGCGAACCCGATGGCCGAGTTCTTCAACAACCAGAATCCCGACTTCACCCTTACCGCAAACCCTGCAAGTCTGACGATTCCCGTCGGCTCCCGAGCCAATTCTACCATCACGCTAGCCAGCATAAACAACTTCACGGGCACGGTATCACTTACGGCGTCGAGTTCGCCCGCTGGACCCAGCCTCACACTCAGTCCCGCAAGCATTCCGCTGACCGCGCATGGGACAGGCACATCCACCCTAACCTTCTCGTCCGCGACAATAGGAAACTACACAGTTACAGTGATCGGCACAGCCAGCCCTCTCTCCCACAATACAACAATCACCTACAATGTTGCAGCGCCCGACTTTGTAATCTCAGCAAATCCAAGCACGATGACTATAGGTCAACTATCCTCCGTTGCAAATACTCCTGTCGCGGTAAACTCGACTGGCGACAGAACCTTCTTCGAATCCTCATATCTAGCCCAATCATTCTCGGCCAAAGGTCTCATCTGGCTCTTCTATGAAGATTCGAGATTCACCTGCGAGGGCCAGACCGGCTGTTTGACCTACACGAGCTCGACGAACGGTTCCAGATGGGCCCCGGTCACGAGGGTACCAGTTCACATTACTGACAGCGACTTCAGCGTCTATACGAATGGGTCGAGCGTCTTCTACGCCCGCTACAACGAGACAAGTTTCGAATCTTCTTGTGGTAAGAGGATCGAGTTCGGGCTCGGAGCGCTCAACACTTCAGGATCCATAACCTGGCAGTCGGAGCAGACTGTCGCGGTTGGCGCGTCGAACCGTGACTATCCGAACGATGAGATCACAGTCGACAGCAACGGCCAGGTCTGGATCGCATACATGATAGACAACCACAGCGTCTGCGGTGGTAACGGGACAGACCGTCCACAAGTCATCCATTCGGCCGGAACAAACTATGCTGTCTGGACTGGCAACTTTACGCTCTCCACCGCTCACTCGAACAACTGGCACATAGCACTGGCATCACTTGGCAACGGCGAGATATACGCCAGTTACTGGCTGAGAAATATTGATCTTCACGGTCGCCTATACAACGGGACAAGCTGGGGCGCCGACGAACAGATATCGTCTACAACTACGAAGAATGATGTCAACGCCTGGCTGTTCAACACGGGAACGAACGTCTACGCTCTCTACTTTGACAACAGCACAGAGACCTTCAACTACGCAACGCGTTCCTCAACTGGAACCTGGACAATCAACACGATCGGTTTCGGTGAGTCTCACACAGGGACCATCGCCTTCTCGCCCTCATACTACTCGCTGCCCGACTCCGCGAGCTACGACTCTAGGGACAATCTTTTCGATCTTTTCTACTTGAACGCGACGGCTCAGAGGATAGACCAGTGGTCGGGTTCGGGTATTACGTGGACCAAGACGACTGGACTGGTAAGTATCGCCGCGGCACCGTATCCGGATAGTATCTCCAGTTTCATCCAGTCCTCTCCTAACCCTATCGGCTCAGTCTTCTACATCAGCGGATCTGCCTCCCCATTCACAATGACCTCCGCCAGCCTCTCGTTCAGACCGGCCGGCAACACTGGCAGTTTCACAACCACCGTAACCGGCAAGAACGGGTTCACATCAACCGTAAACCTCACAACCTCCATCTCATCCGCGACCGGACTATCAGTAAGCTGCAGCCCAACCAGCATAATAGGCGGATCCGGATCATCCACCTGCAACCTAGTCAGCTCAGCCCGGGGAAACTACACAGTAACCCTCACGGGCACCAGCGGCTCTCTATCGCATTTCACTACTGTCACAGTCTCGGTGTCAGCGTTCCCCGACTTCTCAATCCTTGCATCCTCACCAGCCCCATCCAGCATTGGTCAATCGCCAGCTTCGATCATAACAGTAACAGCACTATCCGGCTTCACCGGAATAGTGGCCCTCACCGACACAGTTCCCACTGGCCTTAGCTGCACCGCAATCTCTCCCACCAGCATCACCAGCTCGGGAACCGCGACAGTCTCCTGCACCGCGATAGTGGCTGGAAACTACACCCTCACCCTAACCGGAACAAGCGGATCACTAAACCATTCCACAACCGCTCTCTTCCGCTTCCAAGACTTCACGACATCAGCAACCAGTCCCGCCCCGGTCAACGCGGCCCAATCCGCCATCTCAACAATCACCATTACGGCATTGAACCATTTCAACGGCACCGTCAACTTGTCAGAGACTGTCCCGTCAGGACTCGTCTGCGGCGCGATAACGCCCGCGAGCCTTACCGGTTCAGGCAGCGCAACCGTATCATGTAGCGCGAACGTCGCGGGCAACTACACGCTGACGATAACCGCTACGGCTGGTTCGCTTGTACACTCAGCCACGGCTCTCTTCCAAATCCGAGATTTCGCAGTATCCTCGACCTCACCAGCCGCAGCTGACGTCGGAGTATCGACCACTTCCACGATAACGGTGACCGGGCTGAACCACTTCTCGGCCACTGTGTCGTTCTCAGACGGCGTGCCATCCGGACTCACGTGCGGAGCAATTAGCCCACCCAGCGTAACTGGATCTGGAAGTGCCACGGTCTCATGCCACGCCACAGTCGCTGGCAACTACACTCTAACGCTGACTGGCACTAGTGGCTCGTTAACTCATTCGTCGACCGCCATCTTTCAATTCTGGGACTTTAGCGTATCAGCCTCCACGGCGGCGCCAGCTAACGCGGGGACCTCATCCAACTCGACCATTAGTATCCTCGCGGTCAATCACTTCAACGGAGTAGTCTCTCTAACGGACACCGTGCCGCTGGGTCTTGTCTGCGGCTCAATAAATCCCGCCAGCGTAACAGGATCAGGCATAGCAACCGTATCATGCAGCGCCGTCGTCGCCGGTAACTACACTCTGACGGTAACTGGGTCGAGTAGCTCTCTGGTGCGCAACGCTACTATCCTCTTCCAGTTCCGAGACTATGCGATCTTCGCATCCATACTCGTCCCTACTAACGCCGGCTCACCCGCCTCATCAACCATCACAATAACCAGTATGAACCATTTCGCGGGAAACGTCAGCTTAACCGATACGCTTCCATCGGGTCTTGCATGCGGAGTAATCAGCCCGACAAGTATCAGCGGATCTGGAACAGCTACAGTCTCCTGCTCGTCCAGCAACGCCGGAAACTATACGCTCACAGTGACCGGAACCAGCGGCTCACTTAGCCACTCGGCGACCACGCTCTTCCGAGTGCAAGACTTCAACGTATCCGCATCCTCCCCTGCAGCTGTCAGCGTCGGCGTCTCGGCAACGCCTGCGATAACCATCACCGCGGTGAACGGCTTTGCAGTGCTAGTTAGTCTAAGCGACAATATTCCAACAGGCTTGACGTGCGCCGCGATCAATCCGGGCAGCGTAACGGGATCAGGGACGGCTCTAGTTTCCTGCACTTCAAACGTGGCCGGGAACTACACATTGACAATCACAGGAGCGAATAGCGCGCTTTCACATTCGATAACAGTGATCCTACAGTTCCAGGATTATACTATCATTGCGAACCCTTCTGCAGTACAGGTCAATTCGGGAAGCGCCGGCTCATCCACGATCACGATTACGCCCTTGAACCATTTCTCCGGAACCATCTCGCTTTCATCCTCAGCCTCGACCGGAGCGACTACAATGATCAATACCACTAGCCTCCTGGGAGGTTCAGGAACATCAACGCTGACCTTTAGCGCCAATGCAGCAGGAAACTACACGGTGACCGTCAACAGTTCAAGCGGAACCCTGACGCATACGACTACCGTCATCGTCCAGGTTGTCGACTTCTCGATCGCCGCCAGCCCTTCAATCACAACGATTCTCGCTGGTGGTACGGGCAATTCAACGATCACGATAAATGGGCTGAATGGATTCAGCGGAACCATAAGTCTCATCCTGACCCCATCGATGGGACTAACAGCCACAATCGCGCCCAACAGCATTACCGGGTCCGGATCATCCACAATGTCAGTCACTTCGTCGACCTCAGGAGACTATTCAGTCAGCATCAAGGCGACGTCTGGCATGCTATCGCATACTATCGGCGTTATCGTTCACGTGTTGGACTACAGCCTCACCGGAAACCCCACAAACCTCATCGCTCCAATCGGATCAAGTACTAGCTCAACACTAACTCTCCAGAGTCTGAACGGGTACTCTGGGAACGTGACCCTAACCTTCACAGTCCAATCCGCCTGCACTTCAACGGGAGCAACCGGTTTCGGTGGCGGGCGTCCTCCGTTCATTCTCGCCCCTCCAGCTGTCCTGCCAAGCGTCTCGATCAGTCCGCAGACGTTCCAGCTTTCCGCTGGCGGTACGCAACAGGCCCTGGTCAGTGTGTCTCTTCCGTCCGACCTGCTTGCATGCAACTATCCGATCACCATCCTCACTAGCGACGGAAGAGTCTCGCACCAAGTCGTCTTGACAGTCGTGGCAACAGACTTCAGCATGACCGCCACACCAAACTCGCTCACCCTCCAACCCGGCGCTAACGCAACCATAGTGCTGAGGTTGGGGAGCTTGAACTTCTTCCAAGGAAACGTAACCCTGACCATAACCTCCCAGGCCGGAGGCCCCACCGGGACCCTCAGCTCGTCAATCGTACAAGTCTCCCCCTTCAGCAATGTGAACCTTAACCTGACGATTCGGGTCCCAACAAACACGGCCCTAGGCAACTACACTATCACCATCCAAGCAACATCAGGGGGACTCTCGCACATCCTGACTATCCCAGTGAGAGTTACGGCTACCGGATTCGTAACGGTCCTAGCCACCATTCTCAATCCCCAGAACGCTTCACCAATCAGCGCCACGGCAATAGTCGCATTACTCACAATTTTCGCTACATTGAAGGTCAGGGGATATCAGAGTCAGAACCGTGACATTCGTCAACGAAATAGGATCGAGCATCGAATCCATCGGAGATCAACTGCGAGACAGTTTCTTCCATACTCTTCTGGTCTGCCAGTGTTGTGGGTGCTGACTTCAAGGAACGGGTCTCTGGCCTCTGATCCTATCCACGAATCCTGACGGATCGTCGTTAATCCCCAGGTAGCTCTGGATTCTAGCCACCGTTCCCGGCTTTCGCTGGTTACAGTGGATAATAGTACACGTCTCGTTGTGCCCCGTAGTCTAAGGCTAGAATAATGCAGAACCGAAAGTTTCTGATTCCAATACTGGCAGTACTCCTAGTCGGAATGGCAGTCCCAATGTCTGTACAGAGAGCACACGGAGACGATACCAACGAGACACTGAACATCACGGGCCTCGTTGCACGCGGAACATACGATTCCTATCTAGCGACCACCGTTGATGCTATCCAAGCAGGCAACACCATGACCTTCAACGTCATCTTCACCGCGAACACGTACGTCTACCAGAGAAACCTGACCATGGGAATCAAGTTTGACTGGATGACCAACTACCAGAACACGACCAGCGACACAGCCGTCTACGCCGGACAGACACTCACCGTCTCGCTGCCCTACACGATCCCAGCATTAACAGGCCAATACTCAGCGCTGAACCTTCAGACTCACACTTGGACCCTTCAACTCTGGGACATGGCTCAAGGCGCCACGTGGAGCGCTAACACCTACTGTTACGACTACAACTACGCCCCACCAAACGTTCCACCTGCGTGCCGCAGCTTCACAAGCAGTAGCTACCCATACCACTCACTCGCCGTCTACTCGAGCGCCCAGTCTAACAGCTACAACACCAAGCTACAAGCCAGCGCTATCATAACCTCGCTCAACAATGTTCTGGGAAGCACCTTCCAACCCGCACCTGGAACAAGCGCCGCACTAGCCTCTCTCGCACAAGCCAATGCTCAGATGTCGCTCGCCAACAACGCATACTCACTAGGCGACTTCAACACTGCTCAGACCGACTACCAGAACGCGCTCAACGATGCTAACGCAGCACAGAGCAGCCTCTCGACAATTGGCGGTGGTACTGACGCGGCTACATTCACGAGCATCTGGCTCGAATCCGTCGCGATCCTCCTCGGAGGAATAGGCGCGATCTTGGTAGGCTTCGCCGGATTCAAGTATCTACGCGGCAAGACCAGAGCACTACCAAACTACACACCATCCGCTCCCAAGGCGTAATTTCCAACAACGCGTTTTTTTCTAGTTTTTCCAAGGCGGTTCCTTAACTATCGGATTCTGTATCGAATGCGATATACCTTATATCCGACCCGCCAGCCTGATCGGTGAGGATGCGTCAGCCAAAATCTCAAGACGACGGCCCCAGCGTGCATGATCGGCTGCACAGCGCACCCAAAGGTCTGCTAAGATACTACATCCTCCACAAGATCGCGCAGAAGCCGATCCACGGCTACGAGATCATTCAGGACATCGACAGTAAGACAGAAGGGGCCTGGAGACCCGGAGCAGGATCGCTCTACCCGATTCTCAAGAAGCTTGTCTCCGAAGGCCTCATCAAAGCAGAACCAGAACCGTCCGGAGAGGCTACAAGACGAGTCTACAACATTACTCCCAAAGGTGTGGAATCGCTCGCCCACGCCAAAGAGAACTTTGCCAACTTTCAGCAACGATTCGGCAGCCTCCGACGCCTATTCATCGAACTGATCGAGCCCGAGAACCTCGCGACATTCTTCGTCGACGGTTCCAACCGTCAATTCCAGATGGCCCGAGAGATGCTCGAGTCCAAACTAGACAAGATCCCGCCCGCAGACCTCGACTATATCCTGAAAGAATACGCATTGAATCTCGAGCGACAGTCAAACTGGGCCGAGAGAATGCTAGGTCGGTCCCGACCGAAACCGGTATCAACTATTCGACAGAGATCGAAGCCACAGTAGATTGTGATCTTTTCTCCATTGTGTATCGTCAAATGAAGCCTCGATAGAAAACAACACGTCAAACTCACGTGGAGAGTCTACACTTCCATGGACTAGCAAAAATGCCGGATGGTAACGGGACTCCTATTCGCTTCTCAACCATTTCATTGCTAGCCTAACCCTGAACACGTAACAGGTCGATCTCTGATATCAAGGATGAGAAGGATACAATGAGCGATGGAATGGTTGACAGGTTTGGCTTCTTACGTCGACTTGATGTTCTCGTCCTCTTCGGCGCTCTTCTAGCACTCTTCATCGCCCTCGGCAACGAACCCTGGTGGACCCTAACAGGAACAACCACCAGTAATCTCCTAAGCGTCCAGGTCTCACCTTTCTACCTGCACATCAACGCCGTCGGGCTTCCACAGACAATGGCTCTTGCAAACAATCTCGGATCCTTCACCCGGGTACTATTGATCTTCGGATCTCTCGCACTCCTAGCAGCGAGTCTCTCGCCGACTGCTTGGTGGCGGAATCTCGCAGTCTACGTTGGACTCGCGTCTCTCTCCGAACTCTACTTCAGCTTCGTCATGATCTACTACTGGGCGGAATCGGCCATCGTCCAAGCGTACGGCGTAGTCCCGCCATACTACGGTACTTCATTTCTCCCGGCAAGAATCCTCGGGCTTGACCTCCAATACTACTCCTCCCCGCTAGTGACAGCCACCTTCAACTTTCCCTACTATCTCGGCTTCCTCGGTATGTCACTCGTGGTGGGCCGTAGCGTGATGAAGATCATCCAGGACAGAGCGTTCCAAGTCCTCGGAGCACTCCTTCCAGGCGGCCATATCCACGACATCTATCTGACACCTCCCTACCAGCACATCTGGTTCTCTAGCAACGACAAGGAATTCAACCCGCTGGGGAAAGATCCAAAAATGCTCAACGATGACGAGCTACTCGTCTCCTTCAAGAAACTCTACGACACAGTCGAGCCAGGAGGCAGTCTCTCGATCATCCTGCCCGACTGGGCCACGAGTCTCGGAGACCGGTTCCAGAAACTGATGCCGGTGACCGGGTTCGAAGTAGAATCCTCAGGAATAGTCTACCGAGTTCCAGGAAGACCAGAAAACGAATTGCGCTTCAGAAGACCAGTCGAAGAACAGACCACTGCAGTAGATGCTAAACCATCGTTAGAAGATGTCGCTTCAGCGCCTAACCCGTTATCGTCAGCATCGCCTGGTGAGGAGCTTGTCGATTCAAATAAGCCACCCGTGATTGAGATTGTGCAATCGCCCAACTGGTCCAATGTCAGGATGACTCGACCTGAGCGGGCAATGCTCAAGACAGCAGTCGCCATCATAATCGCACGCGGAGAGCCGGTTCCCTATCGCGAGCTGTTGAACCAAGTCTACATGGAGCTCGTCGAGAAGAAGATAGACTTCGACTCGGCCCGGCAGATAGAGACCTCACTGCGAAAACACAACGGTAGGGAAATTCTTCTCCTCGAAGAAACAGACGAGGCAGGAGCCAGGGTTTCCCAGAAATGGTGGGTTGGAGATCAGAAGCTACCTCTTGACAGGGAGCATAAGATCCCGATCGTTGGGAAGATAACTGAGCATCGGCCTCGACTACCCAAGCCTCGAGGACTTCTCACAAGATTCCAGAGGCGAAGGTATAGGCCTCAGAGTTCCGGTGATGACGAGAGCTATTCTGAACAGCCTCGTTCGTGATACCATGCAGTGTCCACACGAGTAACGTGTGGCTTATCGTAAGGACGCTAGCGTTACATTTTTTTCAGATGATCTGGACTTGAGCAGCCTACGTGTACTCGTAAGTCGTATCACTACCAAGAAGGTCCCGGCGCTAACGCTGATTCTCGTCGGAATTGTAGGGATGGTTGCAGGTGTCCTAGCCGCTACCCTTACCGTCTCTACCAACACTTTCACCGGTGAGGTCGGTATCTTGCACAATACAACAAGCGGATTTACGGTGACTGACAATGGGCTCGGAGTCGTGGCAAACACTGCGGCCGCGAACTACGTTAACAATACGCAAATCGGTACCTCTGGAACCCAGCTGTTCAACGGCAACGGTGTGACTCAGGGAGACTGGGTGGAGAGTCTCACATTCAGCACCAGCCTTACTGACGCTTCAAGCCACAAGGTTACAGTGAACATCAGGAACGGCACAGGCACAGTCGGGAATACCGCGGTGGTAAGTTTTGGATCCTCAAGCACCTTCATGAAGACCATGTCTGGAGCTGGCAGTGGAACGGTAACGCTCTACTTCGACCTCGGATCCTCCATCACCACACCAATAACTGTCTACGTCAACATAACCTAGGACCGTCCGAAGGGCAACCGGGAATCTCTCCATGTGACAATGGAGAAATCACCCTTTTTCTTTCTTGATCCCAAAGATACTTCGACTAGTAACCGTACTTCTTCCTAACCGGTTACTGAGGTTCCTTAGAGTCTTCTCCCTGTGAGCTTTGTAAAGACTAAGCTTGGGCAAAGCCAGAGGGTTGTTGCGTATCGGTAGAGGAGGTAGCTGGGTCTTTGGTGCAAGGCTGCTCTTGTCGCTGGTCGCCCTCGTGTTTGCTTCGAGCATCACTGTGACCTCGAGTAGTTATCAGGCTGAGGTAGGCTCTGCCGTCAACGTAGCCAACGGGCTTGTTGCGACGGATAAGGGATTCTCAGTGAGCTTGGTCGGCGCTGCTGCCACTTCCTGTTCCAGTCCCGTGACATTTGGACCAACTCCCGGCACGGCCAACACTACAATTACGGGGGGACACCTGATTTACGACGTCCAAGTCAACTCTACTACTCTCGTCCCAGCTAATACTAATTTCAATGTGACCTTGGTCGTGGCTTCAACTCCCTATGGGCCCGTCTGCATCAGGACCCCAGGCTCGCCCGCCAATGGTCAGACCATTGATTGCAGGTTTGATGTTGGCACCGCTCTGCCAGCCTCGCCATATACTTTCAAAGTCACGATCCAATGATTTCACAGGGACCCACAAAGAGAAGCACATGGTCTCGCCAGAACTGTTCAGACCATCCGCTCTCACACCAGACAGGCGCAGAATAAGCCCTGATCAGCGATCTTGGACGGCGTTCCATAAGGTGCCGAGTTTACGTAGGGATGACGCTGTCATTACGCGTACTGGAGCATATTGAAAATTTCCGATCTCGCCGGTTCTACGCGACAAATCAGGAATCCGTTCCAGAAAAGGTTCAGAGAGCAAATGGATCCGTTCCAAGATTTACAAAAAAAATATTTCCCGCGACACAAAACTCGGAGTTTGGAGGGAATTAGTAAAAAGTAACCTCCAGAATTCGTGAGATCCTCAGACTGTTTCATACCAGACTGGCGCAGAACAAAGCCCTGATCCAGAATCTGTCGTGGGTCGGCAGTTTTTCCGCGGTTTCTTTGCTAGAAACCCGTGCTACCTAAAACCCCCGGCTCACCTATTCTGCGCCCAGAATTCTTCCACTCGCCCAGAAAACACGTTACCTAGGAAATCACAACCGAAAAATCTCCACGCAGTTGACGGCTGCGACGTGAAATTGCAGTTTGGCGGTAATTAACGAAGGGTAAGTGACTCGATCGACTTTCAACATAGCCGGGGACAGAACAAACCATGATCTGTAATTGGGGAGGCCGATTTTGAATCTGCCGGATTCTCGTGCTGAATCATGCCGATATCTTGCGACTGGAAAAACGGTTGACGGTTCTATTCTCCGCCCTGAAACGTGAGACTCGCCTGGAACAGTTTCAATGGGCGGGGTGTTCTCGTAGAAATGTCAAAAGTAGTTGCTCCCCGCGACGCAAGACGCGCGTTTGAGAGGGATTACTGAAGAGTGGTATTTGTCGACTCGGTTCTATGTTCCTTGTACTAGTCTCTCTACTTCGGTAAGCTTCGACAATGCCTCGATCCCTAGGGGTGTGGTCTGGAACTTCGACTTTCCCTCATCCACTACTGTCTCTAGCATTCCGCGTAGTAGAAGGCGAGTGATGTATTTTTCCGCTGCTACGAAGTTGATGTTCGATCGATAGACGATCTCTGTTTTAGACGCTCTCTTAACGGCCACGTTCAGAATGTCGCGAATGATCAGCAGTGAGTCTCGAGGCTTCGGAGTCAAACCTGTTCTAAAGGACCGTTCTTCCACATAGTACCGGATTTAGTTCTTTCCAACACCCTTCAAGCAAATACGGACAATCCCCATGTCCCCGGCTTATGACACGCCGATGTTCAACGGCTTGTCGACATAGCCGGTCTTCTCCGTCTTCAGCCACAATCGCGCCCCCTTTCGAAGAATCAGGATCATCGCCGCCAAGTTAGCCAGCGAGATCAATGCCGCATATGGATACGTAGCCAACAATAGTCCCAGGTTGGACAGTATGCTCGCTCTAGCAGCCGTGGCAACCGCCGCCACCAGAGTCCCCACGTAGACGATATTCACTGCCATCATCACAATGAACAATGGAAGAAGCGTCCCGAACGGAAGACCAACCTGGATAACCCCCAAACCGAGAATAATCCAGGCCGCGAAGGTCAGTACCGCGAGAATCGGGCTCATCATCAACGCCTCCATGTCGAGCGTCTTTGCTAGGGACATCGATCTCCACGAATCCCAGTGCTTAACCCCCGTCAGCATGTTTCCACCAGACCACCGTATCCTCTGCTTGAACAGGCTACTCACGCGTGCCGGCATCTCTTGCCAACACTCGACAGGCGCAAGACGTGTAGCAATGTGTGCTCTCGCAAACCTGACCGACAGCTCCGCATCCTCAACCAATGATGTTGGATCCCACAACCCGACCTGCTCGAGAGCTGACCGTCGGAAGAACGTGTTAGACCCGGAAAACGTAACAAACAATCTCAACGCGTACTTCCCATCATTGGACAATCGATACAGAAAATTCTCGTAAGCAGCCAGCCGAGAGACAATACTCTCTCGGAGATTCAGAGTCCGATGGAACCCGTGGACCGCGCCCGTCTCCGGACGATTGAAATACCGCAACGCCTTCTTCACAGCCTGCTCCTCCGGCACATCATCTGCGTCAAAAGTCGCAACGATCTCGCCGTTCGACTGGTGAAATGCAAAGTTGAGCGCATCGCCCTTCCCCAGACTTGCGTCTCGATGAAACACCTTAATCCAAGGAAACTTCGCAGCATAACCCTTACAGATCTCTAAGGTCCGGTCCTTCGACTCATCCTCCACGACGACAACTTCTAGATTCTCCTTCGGATAATCCATTCTGACAAGAGCGTCAAGTAGCCTAGCAACAACTTTCTCCTCATTCTTCACAGGGACTAGAACAGAGACATTCGGCGGATCCCAGTCCTCACCCGGATCCTCCCCGAACCCACGCTTCTTGTAACGCCACACACCGAGCAGAATAATGGGCGTTGCATAGACGAAGTAGACAAGGAAGAGGATCGTCAACCCGAAGACAAACCAGTTGGCGATGCTCACTATCCCTTGTCCATCTCGAATTCGCCGTTCTGATTGAGGCGGCTATTTATCGTCTTAGAAGCGAGCCTTTCTCGCAAGCTACGATCGTAGCTAGACTGCTCGATCAACGATGAATTGTGTTTCAACCAACTCTCAGACTCTCTAGTCGGGCCGGATATTCTTCCGTCGATTCTTGGAAAACTGTAGGGCCGTTGTGGCTTTTCTCCGGTCCTCTACTCTGAAAGGTAGAAACAGAGCGTGGCATCCCCGTTGACGGTTTTTTGCATTTATACTCGATTCACACGTTCAAGCCTTGAAACATACGTAGTGTCCCAGCGATATCCTAGGACCACCCCCAAGTTACTGTGGATATCCATAGGTCTTCCAGTCATGGATTGACCGTTTCGAGTCAATAAGAATGAACGGAGCCCGAGAAAGCATACACGACCGGTGCAAAGAACATGGGCAAGCTAATGATCTCGCTCAGCGACCAGTCCGAGAACCTCGTCCGCAGTGAAGTCCAACGCGTCTATCACGGCAGAGTCGGCGGCCTCTCAATATTCTTCGAACAGGTACTGCGCGACTACTTCCACGACAACGGCAAACCTACGAAATCCAATCGGACAAAGAACGGCAAAAACTAGTACCAACAGCGAAAACCAGTTAGGGCGAGTTACGAAAGCCGATCAGTTCTCAGCGGACACTCTGGTCCATTCATCAACTATTTGCGTGGAACCTGTGGACCAACTGGCCTTATTCCTCGCGCTCTAGCTTCTAGCCCTCTGATGAAACTGGGGAGCTCCTCGACAGAGCGAACCTCGGTTCGCGATAGAGATTTCATTCTGATCCACAGCTTCAGATCACTCTTCACGCCGCGTTGCGAGAGTTCCTTGTAGAGCCACGTCTCAAGTTCCTTGCCTTCGCGGTCAAAGTCAGTCAACAAGATCGCCTCCCTCGCTCCATCGAGCCGGTCGAGAAATTCGTGGCGCGACTCTCCCGTCGCCTTCAGACAGTGCACCGTTCCCTCAATCCCCAACCTCCGGAGGGCAGCCTCATCCCGCCTTCCCTCAACAATGATCGGGACCCCCGCCAGGGATTGAGTTCTAAGCTCGTCAACTATTCTCTCTGTCTCTTCCATCTTCCATGCGTAATATTCGGCCCGAGGATGCCGGATTCGGCCGTGACTTTTCTGCAGAAAAGGACCAGCCACTCGTCGTCAGCTCTTCTCCAGTCCTTGCACAGCCTCCAAGGGCCGCGGATTTTTCTTGAAGTATTCTCTAACGGGTTCCAGCTTCTGGGAGAGTATTCGTGACATGTTAGTCTTCAAGTCCTGCGGGTGGATCTTTCCCGCGGCATACTCCTTCACAAGCTGTGCGTAGCTGGATACTTGAATGTCTCCCCCGTACTTAGCGTCGCGTTCCAAGGTGAGCGCTTCCCGATTCTCAAAAACGAGTATTCGACAGTATTCTAGTATCGGGTTTCCTTCTACAACCTTTGGAGGACAGAACGCCTTCTGAATCTTCTTGACAATAATCTCCGGCTCATCATGGATCAGAATGTTGTTCTCAGGTTTGCTCTTCGACATTTTCGCAGCTATAACCTGGTTGAGCTTAGGGTCCTCATCGAAACTATCGCTCGGAGTGTTCTGGACCCCGGCCAGTCCGACCAGCATGGGAGTGTGAAGGCTGACGGGTTTGCCCCAGCCAAGCCTCTCCCCCGCTTCCCTAGCAAGAATATGGGCTTTCCGCTGGTCAATGCCAGCGCATGCTAGGTCTAGCCTCATCTGGAATATGTCCGCGGCTTGCATGCAGGGATAGAAGATTGCAGCTGCGTCATTCTCCTTTGACTGCATGTCCCGTCCCATTATCGGGAGTGTTCTGAGGGCTCGTTGGGTGGTGGTGACCCGTGCGATTCTGAGAACTTTCTCCCAGTATTCCGACCTTTCGGCGAGTTCTGAAGCCCAGATGTATTCGGTTGTGCTCTCTGGGACTCCGAGGGCTGTGAAACAGTGCTTGTAGTATCGGCCTACTGTCCGAATCTTTTCAAGGTCACCGCCGAACTTGTTGTTGATCATCGAGTGCCAATCGGCGAGGAAGACAATGAAGTGGAATCCAGCCCGGATCAAATCTTGCATCTTGGAGGCGCAGACGAGACCTTGGCCGATATGCATCATTCCGTGCAGGAACACTCTGCATTCCGGAGCATTCGAACCCCCAGTAGGCCCGAGGATTCGTCTTCTCCTCTAAGAGCTTCTGCAGCTCAGACCTCTGGATTATCTCAACGGTCCCTTTCATGGCCAGCTCAAGACGCTGCTCTAAGTTCATCTCCGCCTCCAAGATTGAGTTGTCTCTGCTGCTCGGCTAAAAGCCTCTAGATCTTTACACATTCTTTCCTTCATCTAGGAAGGAAGGCGAGTTTCGCATTGGGACCCCTCCTCTCGGAAGTGTCCCTTGTCGCCCGCGACACTAACACCCAAGCCTCACAGTGAAGATCAACGTCTTCTCTCAGCCCGGCTCTCTCGAGGCGGGCGTCTCGCGCTCACCCTCGACGCCAACCACTCTCATGCGGCGTAATAACCTGTTTCATCGAAAGGTTAGAGTCGGGCCTGCCGCTATTCACACGTCTGTCCCAGACAAGCTCTGCTAAGAGAGGCGGGGATACATCTCGGATCCTATCTAATTGTTGCAGGACTGTGAGTCTACTTGAGAGGAACGTACATGCTGGATCGAGATGCGCCGATGCCCGGCGTCCCATGGACAACTTTCTGGTTGGTTATCGCGAATTCTCCGACGAAATGTCCAATCATCTCTGGCTTGATCTCAATGGCGACATATTCTTTGCCAGAGTGCAGCTGGAGACTCAGTCCCAGCATCTCGGGAATAATTATCATGTCTCTAACATGCGATTTTACAGGGACAGGCTTGCCCCCGTTCTCCTTCCTTGACTGGCGAACATGTTCCATCAGGATTCGCTGTTCGTTGGTGAGGCCTTTGAGGAGAGACCGCCGTTGGCGGGAGGGAAGTAGTTTGATGAATTCGTCCATGGACATTTGCTTCAACTCCTCGACAGAATGCCCACGATAGGTAAACTGTCTAGGCGTCGCCTTTCACCCGCATTACGAGATCTTCGTCTCTTGTCCGCAAGATAAGAATGTTCCTCGCCTTATCGCGCGGAGCGGCGTTTAGCCCTTCCAGTCTGGCGAGCGGCAATGTTGCCGACCTTCCTACCAGGAGGCGTATCACGGCCGACAGTCGTAGGTTTACCAGCATGCTTGTGTCTTCCGCCACCGTGAGGGTGAGATGCCGCGATCATGGCTTGACCTTTGACCACGGGCCACTTACGTCCCCGGGATCTCTGTAGGAACCACTTGGGTCCGGCCTTCAAGAAGGGCTTCTCGGTACGACCAGCTCCAGCTACGACTCCAATCATTGCTCTACACCTGTCGTTGAGGTGGATGGTTCTACCCGAAGGCATCCGAAGCTCAGTTCCAGCTGGAGTGTGAGATACGACAAGTGCGAAACTGCCTGAAGAGCGTGCGAGCGTGCCTCCGTCTCCTGGACGGAGCTCGATGTTGCAGATCATCGTTCCTTCTGGGATTCTACCAAGAGACTTGATGTTCCCCGTCTCTGCCGGGGCTTCGGATCCAATCTCAATGCTCTGTCCCACGTACATCCCTTCTGGTGCAGGAATGTAGACATCATCATTTCTGCCCACAACCAGTCGGGCTAGAGGAGCGCCTCGCGCTACCTCATGGAGAAGATCTCTGACGAAGCCAGTGCTGTGTCCGTCTACTGAATTGTATCCTGTAGAATGGAGTCTTCGATGAGTCGGGGCCCTGAAGATGAAGTAGCCTCTTCCGCGTCTCTGGACGAGGATGTTCTTTCCCATTCTCCATCAAACCTCTCTTACAGGATTCCTAGTTTTACAGCCAGGTCGGACGCTTTCGACTCGGGGCTCAATTTGACGTAGGCCTTCTTCTTACCTTCGGGGGTTGTGAGAGTAAATACTCTGGACACGTTTACTTCATAAAGTTCTTCGACTGCCCTCTTCACGTCGTTCTTGGTTGCTTTATTGTTGACTATGAACGTGATCTTGTTTTCTCCTTCGATCAGCTTGACAGTGTCCTCGGACATCATCGGATATATGATCACGAGTTCGGACTCTATTCTGGCCATCGCTCTACCACTTTCGCTCCGCGATTGTTTTGATGGCAGACTCGCTCCAGATCGTCAACCTGCCAGGGTGAGTGCCAGGCGCGAGCGCTTCCACACTTAGATCGGAGGCTCTAACGACGTCGAGGCCTTCGAAGTTTCTCAAAGCCTTTCTCGCGTTCTTGTCCTCACCGACCACGACGAGGGGTCCTACGGCATGAACTCTCGATCCTGCCTTGACCCGCTTGCTCCTACGTACACGAAGAACGTCATCCCATACGCCGATAGATGTGAGAAACCGTTTAGCATCGGAGGATTTTGAAATATTCTCTAACTCGTTGCTTACAACGAGCGGGAGTGTCCGGTCTTCGTCGAATTTGTGGCCTCGTTTCCTGACCATGTTGTCTGACGCGGTGGCCGCGATCGCAGCTTTCAGTGCCAGCCTTCGCTCCTTTTGGTTAATTTCCTTGACAAGTTTTTTCGACGTGACTGGTGGGAATGCCATTCTTCCACTTACGGTTCCAGGGGCAAATGCCGCGCTACCGGACAAGGGTCCATGTCCGCCAATTCGTGGTACTCGTGATATTCCCCTCCCTACACCGAATGATTCAGCGGTTGTTCTCTTTCCAGCCATAAGGTTCCGGCCTTGAGGCTGAAAACTGTGCGACTGTTGAGCGATCGCAGCTTTTCTGATGACGTCCAGCCGAATGCTCGTCTGGAAGACGTCAGGTAGGTGAATATCTCCGGCCGATTTGCCCTCCACGTCGAGAATGGGTGCAGTTCTGATTGAATCCATTTGGTCGCCTACGCTCCTTGTTTCGACGCGAGATTCAGCTGCTCGAATTTCGGAGGCTCTCCGGCCGGTATTCCTCTGGCAGGGTATCGAAGAGCGACGAGCCTCCTCGCAGGTCCGGGAATCGTTCCTCGTATGACAGTATATTCCGTCTTGACTGGTCCATAGCGTAGGAATCCTCCTTTGGGAGTCACGTCAGCGCCGTTATTTCCCATCTTCAAAATCTGCTTGTTGTGTTCTGTCCTCTGGGCGAACCCCATCTGTCCCGCTCTAGGCACTGAATACATTACGTAGTGCGGGTGCCATGGACCGATTGATCCGACTCCTCTGACTGTCTTTCTCGACTTGTGTTTGAGCTTCTTTATTCCCCATCTTTTGACCGGGCCTTGGATTCCCTTCCCTTTTGTGACGGATATTACGTCGACTTCCCCTCCTTCTTTGAAAACCTCGGTGACTTTGACTTCTTTTCCGAGGAGCTTCTTTCCGAATTCGAGTCGATCCTGGACTGTTCCTCCGTCGATCTTTAGTTCGAGCAAGTCAGGCGTCTTTCTTCCGATGGTCGTTGTTCGGGGCTGGCTGGCAACTAACGCCCTTACTTCCGACAACTTGTCTTTTGACGACTCTAGTTTTTCCCAGCTTTTGACGTCGTCGAATTTCTCAGGGGTCTTGATTTTGCGTTGCAGATCCTTTGTCTGGTCGTTCGACCAAACCTCACCGAAGGTTTGCAATGCACCATTCACTGTTTCGTAGAAACGCAGCGCGGTTACTTTGAGTGGGGGGGTCTCAACGATTGTTACTGGAAAAGTTACCTCTTTGCCGTAGTTCAGCGCACCTTGGCGATTGTCAACCACGGTGACGTGCGTTGTTCCCGCCTTGAATCCTGCGAATCCTAAGAGCCGGGGTGGACCTTCATAATCTGGCCAGAAGCGAATTCTCGGGGTCCAGTGACTTGCTCTTCCTCGCGGGAGATAAGCGAGAGATCCTCTTCTTGGAGCGCTATATTTCCGGTGACCCATCTATTTCTCCTCCAGTAGGTTCAGGATCGATAGCGTCGCGAGAACCGCTTCCTCTGTCCGGACTGTTTCTACGGCCTGATTCGGGATCATATTCAGGTTGAAGTCGGTCATCTCTGTAAGGTCGACCCTCTCCTTAGCGAGAATCTCCGGAACACCTTCCGATGGCGAGCCAAAGAGAACCAGTGGTCGCTGTGCGGACTTCCATCGAATAGAAAGTTCGTCTAGGACATCACGTACAAGTTTACCTCGCTTAGAGGTCGAGATCGTCATGTCCTGTCTTCTACTCCCTATCATCTTACCCAGCGTGAGTTTGGTTCGAGTGACTCTGAATCCCCAATATATAGGTAACCGGGTCGGCTCAACGAGTTCTCCGCGAAGGCCTGGAGAGGTTCGGACAAGCCTGATGGTCACTCTATCTCGAGGATTCAATTTCGAAGCGATTTCAACAGGTGCAGTGAGCCCCGCGTTTACAATGGATTTTGGGCCTGATTCGATTACTAGTCCTTCGCGGATTTCGCCTATTCGAGGCTCTCCTAAATTGGGGTGGCTGGGCATACGCAACGGGGGCAATATTCCAGAAAATTGCAGATCGGGATCTTGCTTGAACATGGCCCTTCGTAAATACTGCGGGGTCTCCTGATATGCCAGGAGTTTTTCCAAGAGTCTCCCTTCGGTGTCTGGGCTTTTACCGGGTTCATCGTTATAGATCAACACCTCGTCGACTCGGAAGATTGCCAGAGATCGAGCAATCAGGCCGACTCTACCTGTCTTCTCTCTAAGATGCGGCACATCTTTTGTGAAGGATGAAGGAAGCGCGATCGAGAGCCATTGCGGTCTTCTGGGAACTTCCATCATAGAGACAGAGGTTGGGACAATAAGATATTAGCCAATCTGCGGAGCTTTGATCCCGGAAGGAGGATCGCGTTTTGTCTATCGATTTGGACGATTTCAAGGCAGTTTCGAGAATAGATCGGTCCGACATGATTGGCGCGGTCGATAGGTTTCCAGACATCTTTCTTCAGTCTAGAGAGTTGCGGAATGTTCCCCTGAAGAGATCAAGATCTTCAATCCAGAGTCTCGTACTCATGGGAATGGGCGGCTCCGCGAGTGCGGCGGACGTAGTCTTGGATTGGCTAAGACCATCGCTGCTTATTCCAGCAATGGTCCTTAGAGAGCCTAACTTGCCTGCCTTCGTCAATTCGAGAACGCTATTCGTCGCGCTCAGCTACTCGGGTGAGACTTCAGAGACGTTAGCCGGGTTTCTAGAGGCTAGGAATCGAAGAAGTTCCCTGGTTGGTATTGGACACGGAGGATCACTCGCTTCGATTTGTCATCGCATGAACGCACCCTTCATTCAAGTCGGAGCTTCACTCGCTCCGCGAGCTGCGCTCGGCTCATTAATCGTCGCTGCAGCAACTGTTTTGGAAAGTGCAGGTCTCGTTCGTTCGAGTGCTCGAGAGATGTCAGAGGCGGGGCGCGATCTAGTTCGTGTCAGAGGTCGCTGTCAGATCGGGAGTTCTCTAAGCCACAATCCTTCCAAACGCCTAGCCAAGAAACTGCTAGGTCATATGCCAGTGATATACTCGCTGCAACGGATGTCTTCAGTCGCACGGAGATTCAAGAATCAGCTTGCAGAGAACAGCAAGGTACTCGCAAAGTATGATCTTTTGCCTGAGGCTGGGCACAATGAAGTCGAAGCGTGGCATGAGAAGGACAATAGGGTACCTGTGGTTATTCGAGACGTACAGGAAACAGCCTTTGAGGCTTCTATCGTTCGCGCGTTCCGGGATACAATCGCTTCCGCGAGCAGGTCTCGTCCGCTAGAGGTGCGCTCTGCTAGCAGAGGGAGGCTTTCGAGACTGCTATCTCCAATCTTTCTTCTCGATTACGTTTCTGTCTATCTTGCAATCCTGCGAAGAGTTGATCCGACGCCAAATAATCTAATTAACGAATACAAGAAGAGATAGGAACGAGGGTCCTTCTAGTTCGTTCTATCCTTTCGCAACTCCGATCGGAGTCATGCGGACAACTTTCTTTCCTATTCCTAGTTGGTCACTCACGTCGGCGACTCTGTCGACGTCCTTGTAGGCGTCAGGTGCTTCTTCTGCCACAACCTCCATGCTTGCCGCTCTTACGACTATTCCTCTACTCTCCAATGACTTCTTCAGGTCTGCCCCTCTCCACTTTCGTTTTGCCGCAGAACGGCTCATGAATCTCCCCGCACCGTGGGCGGTGGTTCCGAAACTCAATTCCATCGCTTTCGAAGTACCTACCAGTACCCAACTGCTGGTTCCCATGCTTCCTGGGATCAGTACTGGCTGTCCGACATCCCTGTACTGAGCCGGGACATCGGGGTGCCCCGGGGGGAAGGAGCGTGTCGCGCCTTTTCGGTGGACAACGACCTTTGTAGGCTCTCCGTCGATCGCGTGTGTTTCAATTTTCGCGACGTTGTGACACACATCATAGACTATCTGCATGTCCATTGTGTCTGCTGGTTTCGCGAATACTTTCTCGAACGCCTGTCGTGTCCAGTGAGTGATCATTTGCCTGTTGACCCAGGCGAAGTTGCATGCAGCGGACATGGCGGGCAAATAGTCTTCGGCCTCGGGGCTCTTGCTTGGGCACGCCGCCAGCTCCCTGTCCGGCAAGTCGATGTGGTATTTTCCTGTGGCTCTTTCCATGACCTTTAGATAGTCGCTGCAGATCTGGTGGCCATATCCTCTACTCCCAGTATGAATGAGAACGAGGATTTGGCCCTCTTTCTGGATTCCTAGGCGCTGGGCGGTGCGTTCGTCGAAAATGCGATCCGCTCTCTCTATCTCGATGAAATGGTTGCCGCTTCCGAGGCTTCCGAGTTGTGGTGCTCCGCGCGATTTGGCGCTACTCGAGACCTTCGACGGATCAGCTGCTTCCATGCAGCCTTCTTCTTCGATTGTTTTTGGATCTTCGGGCCAGGCGTATCCTTTGTCGATGGCCCAGTCAAGGCCATCAGTAACCGCTTTGTCCAATTCGATCGAGCTAAATCTGATCTGTCCCCGGCTTCCGAGCCCTGATGGAATGAAGTTGAATATCGTGTCAACGAGTTTGGGCAGAGATGCCCTTACTTCTTCCTCGCCAAGGTTTGTTCGGATGAGTCGGACCCCGCAGTTGATGTCGTAACCGACTCCTCCGGGACTGATCATTCCCTCATCGTAGTCAGTAGCGGCTACTCCTCCTATTGGGAATCCGTAGCCTTCGTGTCCGTCCGGCATGGTGATGGCGTACTTGTAGATGCCATTGAGGTGAGTGACGTTGACGCATTGCTGGATTGTCCGGTCGGTCCGCATCTTGGCTAGCAGGTCCTCGTCGGCGTAGATTCGTGCCGGGACCTTCATCCCGGGCTGGTAGTCCTGCGGTACTTCCCAGATGTTCTGGGCTACCTGTTTGATCGGTATGTCTGCGCTTGACCGGTTCCAGGAGTTCATTGCCTGCGAGCTCATTCGTTAACCAAAAAAGAGAGCGATAGCCTCGCTATAAGTATCGTTGGGTCTGTTGGTCGACTCGAAGAGTCCGTTTCAAAACTGGCCTTTGCTGTGGCCGGACTTAGAGATCTAAAATGAATCTGACTCGGGCTTCCTTTCCCCTTTCTTCGATTGTCATTAGATGGTAAGTAACGCCTTTTACCTCTGTCTTCGTTCCATGTTTTGCCCGGTCATATTTTTCGCCGCTCACTTTCGCACGAAGTTTGAACAGTGTCGGCCCCTCCGGCGCAATGCTGATGTCATACAATGCGTAGACCATTTCCTTGATGTCGAACTCCAAGAGAAGTGCTTCAAGCCAATTGTACAGGAGCTCTTTCTTGTCGTGCCCATCGGCTTTGACCTGCGCTTGTTCTGTGGGGTCAATTTTCTTGAGATTCAGCATCGTCTCGTAGAATCCTTCCGCAGCATGAGCAAAAGCTCTCTCAAGCGTTGGACCCCAAGCTTCAATGTAGGCGTCAGTCGTATGTTCGAGAAGTCTGTGTCCCTCCTTCTTCCGATTTTGCACGAACGCCGGACTCGAATTGACCGGGTCGTAGGAACCGTTTATTAGGTGAGTTGGAGATGAAAGCTCTCTTTGACCTGAATGCGGCTTCGAGCCGGGATGGCTGAGTGGTTAAAGCGACGGCCTTGAGATCCCGATAGGGCATGAATTGGGCTATTGAAATGACAGCCGTTGGGCATCACGCCCTCGTGGGTTCGAATCCCACTCCCGGCGCCAGAAATCCCTCACAGTCTCAGGTCAACTCGTGGTATTTCTGGGGAGAATGGACCCCCCGGGGGGTCTAGAAAAGAATGTTTGTTTCCATTTCGAAAAACGTAGCTTTACGTCCACATCAGACGTTAACTGTATCCTGAGGCTGATTGGTTGGCAGATTGAGCACAAATTCTCCTGAAAAGACTTCGCTAGGCGAATCCCAACCTTGCAAATTTCCCGTAAGCTTGCCGGCAAAGTGTACTCTCCTGCAGCCTGTCTAAAGCAAGTCGGCAAAGTTCGCCGTTGCATGTGGACCAGAGTATTCTCGTAGCTAAGAGCTCTCCAGAGCATCAGCTGCCATGAACTCGCGATGATAAGGATGTGATTTCGCCAGACCTTTCCGAGCCTACGCGGAGGTGCTCGGAGCTATTGCCGGTTGGGGACAGGTAGCGATGTGCGCAGAGTACTTGTCCAGTCGTATGTTCTCGTGGCAGCGCGGACACTGGAGTACCTTCATCTCCGATCGGATGTTTCTTCCTTTCCAATTTCTTCCTCTCAGTTTCTATACACCTCTACTTGTTTCCCTGCTGTTCACGGAAATCCTTACCTGTTGGCGCGGGATTTCTGCGCCCAGCAAAAGCGCTAGATCGACAATACGATATAAGGACTCTTTCACTCCCAAGTCTAGTCTCGAGTCTCCGACTCTTTCGGTCGGTTGAATTACTGATAGTATTCGGGATGGGCTTTCTCCTTGAAAGCGGTGGCACCTTTTACGAAGTCAGGGCTCGTGATCGTTCTGAAGAGTTCCCTATGCGCAAGGTCCAATATGCGTGTCGTGAAAAAGCTGCGATGAATACGTTTGAAGCTCGCGTTTGAGATCGGTGAAACATTGCGCATCTCGCTCAGAAGCCGGTTTACACGTTCCCGGAGATGGGCGTTTTCTTCAACGTAGTTGACGAGTCCGTGAGATCGCGCTTCGTCCGCGCTGATCGGAGCTCCGGTCAGGTTCATCTCAACGACCTTTCTGCCAATCATGGCGAATTGACCGAAGGCGGCTGAAATGCAACATAAGGCACCGACCCTCCCTCCTGAAAAGGCAAACCTAGACCCTGTAGAGGCGACGAGCATGTCGGAAGCCAGTGCGATTTCTGCGCCTGCTCCGTAGGCGGGTCCATCCACCATCGATAGAATCGGTTTGTCGCATTCCAAGAACCGTTTCCAAAACGGCTTGACGAGCGCGTAAACGAATTCGCGAGCTTCCCGATGAGTAGCGAATCCGCTAACTTCCTTCACGTCTAATCCCGCTGAGAAGGCTCTTCCCTCACCTTTGATGGCAATGAATGATACTGCGGGATCTTTCGAGGCATCTCCCAGTTTCGCTTCAAGTTCTCGGAACATTCCCTTGGAGAGGGCATTGAGCGACTCCGGCCGATTCATCGTCAGCCAAGCCGTGCGATCTTGAACCTCGTATTCGACATTCTTTTGAGACAGCCTAATTCACACTCCTTACATTCGTGACTTGGAGTTGGTCACGAGTATTTTTCGATTGTTTCCTTGAGTTCGAGAACATTTTTGAAGTGCTTCCTGGTCAGGATAGTCCCGTCCGGTGCGAATTTCTGATCAATCTGCCGTACAATACGAATCTCAAGCTGAAGGCAGTCTTGGATCGCGTCAACGGTGACGAATACCTCCAGAGTCTCTGGGAATGCATCAACGTTAATGCTGTCCGAAGACTCGGTCTTTCAGACCACGGCCCAGTCCACTTCGCAATAGTATCGAACATTGCACTGAAAATCCTGCGTAATCTTCTCGAGGCCGATGTCAAGCCAAACATAGTTACAGATCATAAAATGACAAACGAGGATGCAGAGGTAGTCGTATTCCTCGGTGCCGTTCTTCACGACCTGGGAATGATTGCCCACAGAGAAAACCATCACATGTTCAGTGTTCCGCTAGCATTTCAGTTGCTACCGGGGTTGCTTGAAGGAATCTACGATGAAAAGGAACGGGCGATAATTACGTCTGAGACTCTTCACACCATTTATGCTCATGAGTCCGAGATTCCTCAACTAACGCTGGAGGCAGGGGTCGTCAGAGTTGCCGACGCCTTGGACATGAAAGAAGGCCGTGCTCGCATTCCTTTTACAGCCGGAAAGAAAGACATTCACGCGCTCTCCGCGATGTCAATACGAGATGTCAAAATCAGGAAGAGTAAACTGAAGCCAGTTATCGTGGAGATCAGTATGTACAATGAATCCGGCATATTCCAAGTTGATCAACTTCTGAGAAAGAAGATCGCAGGTACAAAGCTGGAAGGGTATATCGAAGTTGTAGCCCAAGTCGAAAACCAGCAGAGGAAGACTGTCCTCTCCAGGTATACGCTTGGCACCGTTGCTGAGACCCCGACAGCCGAGGTCTTCGTACAAAAATAGAAAGAATCCGACTGTTTGCCGACTTCGATCAATAGAACGGTTGGTAGATCTCTACTCTACTTTTGCCAGCTTTCCGTATCTTCCTACGTTGAGCTGGAGTTCTCCTCTAAAGGAGTCTACGTAGCCGTTTTGAATTTCAATGGTGTCATTGACTGCGACCTTTGTTATGTTCTCGTTCCAGAGTGTGACCTTCACGGATCCGGACTCGTCTTGGAGAGTCGCGGAAGCAACTTGGCCAGGACCGAATTTCGTCTGCACTTCTCTCGGGCTTTCCACGTCGACGATCTTTCCTTTCACATCGACTCTTCTCATTCCGGGTTTTAGCTCGGCGATTTTCATTCTGTGGCTCCTGTGACGACCTCTCCAGTTGCGAAGTTGTTCCTGACGCCCGTTATTCGTACTTTGACTTTGTCGCCGGTGTTAGTTCCTGGGACGAATATGACGAAGTTGTTGAAGCGGGCGATTCCGTCGCCTCTCCGACCGACCGAATCAATCGTGACATCAATCTCTTGGCCCTCCTCTACGGGCACTGGGCCTCGATCGCGTTCGAAGCTTCTTCCACCGCCCTCGCGGCCGCCGCCATATCCACCGCCCCTACCATAACCACCACCGCCGCCTCCACGGCCGTAGCCTCCGCCTCCACCTCTGCCTCCTCCGCTATATCCTCCGCCGCCCCTTCTTCCATAACTACTTCCTCTCCTACCGTAGCTTCTACGGGGTCTCTCTTCTCCTCCGCCTTCCATTTTTTGGTTCTACTCTTTTTGGTCCAAAGCCGAGTTGAACAATCAGTAGGTCAGTACAACAGTAGTGTCATAAGCAATGCTTGCTTCGAAAACTACTTTCATACCGCCTGAGCTTGTTTCAGACCCGTCCTTGAATTCTGGTTCGTCTGATTCCGTATTAAAGATTTGACCCTGTTTGTCAGTCCTAGTTATTTGGCCTCGCTTAATCTCATTCTGAGGATTGCCGCCTGAAACTCGGTGGCTAGGAAAGCAACGTCGCCCTCGGGCCTTAGGTTGGTCTTTACGCCTTAAATGGGGCCGGAAGTGGTCGACTCTGTTGATGGCAATGGCGGAGTCGTCGAAGAACGTGGAGCTTCGGCCTATGCCATCGTCGGTTCACGATCCAAAGGAATCTGTTTCTTCAGCTACAGTCGCGAGCAAAGATACTACTCTGCCCTCACCGTTTTCAGCGTACACACCTAAGATTCAGGAAAGGCGATGGGACCATAGCGCGGAACTTCTTACTCAACAACTCTGGGAAAAGGAAGGACTCTACAAGTTCAACGTCAATACAAAAAAGTCCATCTTTACGATAGATACTCCACCGCCCTATCCCTCTGGGAGGCCGTGGCACATTGGCGCGCTAGCTCACTATGCGCAGATAGACATGATCGCTAGGACATCTCGCGCTTTGGGTTACGAGGCCCTCTTTCCAATAGGTATCGACAGGAACGGTTTGCCAGTGGAACGCTATGTCGAGACTACCTACAAGATCCAAATGCGGTCCCAGGATCGCGAGAAATTCATCGAACTATGCGCTCATGCGCTAGATGAATTGGAAGCGGAGATGGTGAGTCTCATGAAGCGGGAAGGTCTCAGTCCTAATTTTGCGAACAAGTACAGGACAGATGGGGAAACCTATCGAAAGCTGACTCAGAAAACCTTCATCGAACTCTGGAAGAAGAGACTCATCTACGAGGGCACATATCCCAGTAACTATTGTCCCGGATGCCAGACAACGATTGCGGACGCAGAAATTATCTACCAAGAAAAACCCACCAAACTAGTGAGCATCGGGTTCAAAGTCAAAGAGACTGGCGAGGAGCTGGTGATCGCTACAACTCGGCCCGAGCTAATGAGTTCATGTCAGCTCGTTATCGTGAACCCTGAAGACGAGAGCTACAAGAAACTTCACGGACTACACGCAGTCGTCCCAATTTTCGAGAGAGAGGTGGAAATCAGACCTCACCCTAGTGCAAAGCGTGAGAAGGGCACGGGAGCGGTGATGATCTGCAGCTACGGAGACTATCACGATGTAACACTCTTCCGAGAGCTGAATCTTCGAGAGATCATCTCAATAGACGAGAGAGGACGAATGACGGACGCCGCCGGCCAGTTCAAGGAACTCGCAGTCGAGGAAGCTAGGCGGAAGGTGATCGAGGATTTGACCGCGAAGGGTCTGGTGAGGCGGATATTGACAATCAAACACGAGGTACCCACCTGCGAGAGATCAGGAGATCCGATTGAAATAATTCCGATGAAAGAGTTCTACCTCAAACAACTCGACTTCATTCCTCAACTGACCAAGATCGCGAAATCACTGAAGTTTCATCCAGATACTCACCGGCAGATTCTACTCGACTGGATAGGGTCCATCAACATCGACTGGCCCATCTCAAGACGAAGATACTACGGAACTGAGATACCGATATGGTACTGCAAAAAGTGTGGACGAGTAAACCTACCAAACCCAGGCAAATATTACCGTCCCTGGCGGGACCCACCTCCGTTCAGGAAATGCGCTTTCTGCGGCCACGAGAAATTTACAGGAGAAACAAGAATTCTAGATACTTGGATGGATTCAAGCATTTCACCACTCTACAACTCCAAATATGGAGATGCGAACAAACGATTCTATCGCCGTACCTATCCAGCAACAATTCGGCCACAAGGAAAGGACATCGTTAGAACTTGGCTCCACTACACAATCCTACGATGTTTCCAACTAACCGGCAAGAAACCATTCACACATGTCTGGATTACAGGAATGGGTCTAGACGAAAAGGGAGAACGAATGAGCAAGAGCAAGGGCAACGTCGTAGACCCAGGACCCGTTTTCGAAAAATATGGGGCCGACGCGTTCAGACTCTGGTCAGCTCTCGAGACAAACCTCGGCTCCGACTATCGCTATTCTGATGCGCGGGTCGCTGGTGCGAGAAATACACTGACAAAAATCTGGAATCTAGCCCGGTTCATATCCAGTTTCCCACAGGTCAAAACTGCGAAGCTTCGACCAGCTGATCGTTGGATTCTAGCAGAGTTATCCCACTTGACAAAACGTTGCCTAGAGGGATACAAGGAGTTCAACTTCTTCGTCCCAGCAACCGAGATTCGGGATTTTCTCTGGGGAAATTTTGCATCGCACTATCTCGAAATGGCAAAAACGAGAGCGTACGGCATTGGATTTGCCAAAGCCGACCAGAGGGCCGCGTGGAGTACACTTCACACCTGCCTCAAGACAATGCTCCTCCTACTAGCACCCATCGCACCTCATTTGACAGACACCATATGGCGAGAGATCTACTACAGGAAGAGCATCCATTCTGAAGCGTTCCCGAAGACCGTTTGGAAGGAGACTTACAGGCGGTACACACGGCCCTTGGTGGAGTTCAATAGCGAAGTATGGAAGATGAAAAAAGAGAAAGGGCTCTCGTTGTCCTCGCCTGCAGAAGGGGAAGTCCCGTCAGACTTACGATTGTTTCGGGAGGACTTGCAGGCGATGCACAAAATTCCCGCAGCTACCCAATGATTCGACGTTCAGAATAGAGGCGGTGGAGAATCTCCAACTTGGCCAAATGCCACCACTGCATTCGGTTGGGATTTCCTCTCCAGCGACCACTTCACTCCGACGATAATCCCCCAGACTCCGAGCGCTAGGGTTCCAAGGACAGCTAAATCTCCGAAAATGACGAATATGCCATTGAATCCCGTATAGACGCTGAAAACGTAGAGGTAGAAGTTGAAGAACCAATGAAGGAGGATGTCTGCGAATGCTCCGTAAGCCAGGTAAACTATGCCTAATGCGAATCCCGACATTGCCGCGGTAAGGAATTTTCCGGGTCCCCAGCCTCCACCCCCAACGATGTGGTAGGCCCCGAATACGGCCGCTGTAAGAAACAGGAAGACCCACTCTGCAATGGAGATGCCCTTAAGCCCACTAGTCGCAATACTAGGTAAGCCCGACTGTTCCTTTGCGTACCCTGGGGAGAGGAATGCGGAGAAGAATATCACGATCTTTTTTGCTCCAGTGCCAGACGTCTGAGCAGTGCCCCCTCCCAGTTGCACTGCCACCAAGATGGCTACAACCAAACCTATAGGACTGATCCTAAATCCAATCTCCTCGGCAACAGGCGCACTAACTATGCCGGCGAACAGCTCAGCCGCGCAAACATCGGGCGAGGTTCCGGGCGCACAGTTCAGATTCCCGGTTGAGACCCCAACGCCAAGCTGAATTAGCGTCAGCGCAAGGACGATTACGAACAGACTGGAGCCTAGAATAGGCATGATTGCGAGCCAATTGGGTAGACTTCCAGGCCGTGAACCGGGCAAGAGCAACTTAAGGCCTGAAATGAAACCGCCATTTGTTGACGCCGCCTTGATGAAGCAGACCACGAAAATGATCATCGATAAGATGACGAGCCATAGTCCATTGGCTTCGAGTGGTGTGCGAAATGGTAGCAAGAAAGCAAACACTATCAGATGCCCATTCAGGGCTGATAGTTGAGTACCAAGTTGTGTTGATGCTATTATTGCTGCACCAACGCCAAGCGATAGGAGGTACGAACCGACGCTGATCACAACGGCGATCGCTGTTATCCAGCCAAGCGCAGATCTAAGATAGTAGCTCATGCCGCGGCAGAGCTGGCGGACCTGTATTTTACCTTCGTTAACCGTTCTCAGAACTCGTTAGTGTCTACGCTTAGCAGACCGATACTTTGCCTTCCGTCAGACGCTTTGTGAAATCGTTGATGCCATTGAGTTCTGATTTCACGATTTCGGTTGCCTGCCTTGATGCGGACTTGAAGTCACCGCTCTTGTCCATGATCAATTCGACGCCAGCAACCTTCGGTTCATTTATCGGGCGGCCGATTTGGCTGAGCAGCCACACATAGACTTCGCTGATTCCGGAGATTTTCTGATACACGTGATTGGCTATTTCATAGGTGAGGAGATTATAGATCTTTCCAACGTGGCTGACAGGGTTCTTGCCCGCCGCGGCTTCTGAGCAGGTTGGTCTGTTTAATGGGATGAGGCCATTCGGTCTGTTTCCTCGCCCTACTTGTCCACCATCACCGTCATCCGCCGATGTTCCTAATACCGTGAGGTAAATGCCGCCTATACCACGGCCTCGTTTGTCTAGTGTGTTGATATTGACGTTGACCGAATCGAGTTTTGCTCTATCTCTCACGAAGCGGTTGACATCATCTGTAATCTCCGCTTTTCGTTTGAAGTATTGGTTCTCGTTTTCGACGAGTTTGTCAACGAACGCGAGCGCGATCGTAAGGTTGAGTTCTTTTCCCTCGCGAGCACCCATTATTTTTACGTCTTCTCCTGTTTCGGGGAATTCCTTCTTGAAACTCGGTGAGTTCATGTAGTGTTCTGTCTGTAGGACCATCCGTTCGGTGATGGTTAGTGGGGCATACCCTACTGCTGCTGAAGTGTCGTTTGCGCCGTAGTACTTTCCTTTTCGTTTGAAAATGTCCGTCAGGGCTTGGGAACCTTTCTTCAGTTCGACTTGATATCTCACGTGTCTTTCGGGGTCGACAAATCTCAGATGATTTTTCAACCATTTCTTTGCCGTACCTACGGCCAACTCGTCGACGGGAAATGGATCGCCGTCAATGTCGTAAGTGGCTCTGTCCCCGAAAACCATGAGCATGGGCATTTTGACTTCCCCGCCCCCGAATCGGGTCTTTACTTCGCCAGCTGCGAGCAAAGCTTTGTCGATGTTGTGATGCATAACGTGCCCATATCGTTTCAGGTATTCTTTTGAGAGTGCGACCGAAACCTCGTTCATTACTGCGTCGCAAATGTGGTCAGGGTGTCCGACCCCTTTTCTTTCGACGATTTCGAGGTCCTGATCTTCGATCGGTACTTGGAATAACTGATTGACTCTTAGACCCATATGCCTTTCATTCTCAGAATGATCCTTGGGGGGTCAGCCAGGAATTTCCATTATTAACTTTTCCTTTGATTATTCCTAAAGGAATAACCAGAAAAGCCTACTTCTTGCGTTCGGCCGTGACGATTGAAATGATATCACGATCTCTGAGTTCATAGTCTTGTGGCAACCGTAGACCATTTCTGGCATCGATCGCGTGGAGCATTCGTGTTGCGAGTTCTGAATGGATTTCTCTGGCCAAGTCCTTTGCAACGTATCCCTTCGGAACCAGGTACACGTCCGGCAGTATATTGCTGCGCTTGTCCGACAATGTCTTGGGGTCTTCAACGGGATAAACGGCGTTCATTCCCAGAAGCTTGAAGACTGCTGCATTGAGCGCGAACTGCACGCCAGTTCTCATCCACTTTGTCATCACCTTCTGCTGAACGTACGCCAGAGCCCACGCCTGATCCTTGGTCAGTCGGGATTCGTCTACTACTTTGAATGTCTCTTCTCCCGGAACGTATTGAATGAATCCTTTTCTCTCGGCTCTCTTCAGCGCAACCTCTGCCTCACTGCAAACTGGTATGACAAGCTGCGACTTGAATTCTTCACGCAGTCTCTCGAAATTCTTTTCAGAATAAGCCAAATCCATCTTGTTGGCAATAATGACCGTGGGCTTTGAGATTATCCGAAGCGCTTCCGAAAATGTTCGAGAGTCTGACTCTTTCCAATCCTTCGGATGTTTCTTAGACAACTCTGTCTGTTCGAGCGCTTTAGACACATGTTCGAGCTTGACTCCGATTCCCGCAAGTTCTTTCGCGATTGGTTTTTCGAAAGATCCGGCCTTGAGTGATTTCTTCTTGGTTCTTTGGATGGCCCTGTCGACCGCTACTTTGAACCATAGGATCATTTCCTCTTCAATATCATACACATCAATGATCGGATTTCCCATTCCTGCATGAGTGATTTTCCCCTCAGCGTCTATTCCGCCAGAGGCGTCGACCACGTGTAGGAGCGCGTCGGCTTGCGATACTACGTTCAAGAATTGTGTTCCTAGACCTTTGCCTTCAAAGGCTCCTTTTATGAGTCCGGGGAGGTCGATGACTTCGATTGGTATGAATCGCCAACCGTCTATGCATGTGGAATTCTTGGGTTTGTCCGTTACTCCTAATTCTCGGCAAACGCATAGTGTCTGCACTTGGCCTGTTGCAGTGTTTGGTTTCTTTGTTGTGAAGGGATAGGTTGACACTTCTGCCGTGCCGGACGTAGCAGCGTTGAAGAATGTTGTTTTTCCGGTGTTTGTCTTTCCGATTATTCCAATGCGGATCATCGCTGAGCCCTGGGAACGTCGTTCTTCCTAGTCATATTAGAGCTAATCAAGACCCCATTCAATTCTCGACCAGCAGTTGTCTTGGATGAAAGCAACTGTTGGATTCGGCGCAATAGTTTATAGTGGGACGCTTTCAAGTCTCGCATTGTCCATCAATGCCGGCCGAGATCACTGACACCGACAAATTTGTCGGACTTTCAGAGACGGCGCATGAGTGCAGAGTCAAGCGTTCCAAGGATCTCGTTAAGCTGAAGCTTAGAACGCCGAGCCAGTTGTATACTCTCAAGGTCAAAGTTGACCGGGCTGACGATGTAATCAAGCGCTTGAAATGCGAGATTGTTGAAGTCTAGCCTCCGTGAGCGACGGGAATTATCGTAACTACTGTTTCTGGGTCGAGTTTCGTTCGCAATCCTTGGAATAGGTTACAGTCTTGCTCGTCCAGAAGCATGATAACATTAGGGAGAGGATTGTTCGTGGCCGAATCTACGAGTAGATCTCTGAACTGACGATTGTCCACTCGCGCCAGGAGTCTGGAGATAACGTCGTTGAGGGAGAGTTCGGTTTCTGAATCTATCAACACTTGTCGCGTCCCGGCGGCGGTTGCTAAGACCCCGATTAGCTTAATCTCGTAACCGTATCGTTGGAGCGTTTCGGTTTCAGTCAAATAGGAACACTTCTTCCAAGTATCTCCTGCTCCCTACCTTGGATCCTTCGGGCAACCTCTTGACGTGTTTTGATCGAATATGTCTTACGAAGGCGGATTCTGCCTCCGCATAATTCGTGTTCTTCAGCCACTCCACGGGGACTGAGAGACCAAGTGGCCGAGACGGGATCAAGTGACGGGTCGATTTAGGGGGGAATAGCCTATGATTCACGCAGCTCTCAACTACTTCGCTCTTCTCGACGCGGATCGTCGACATCATAAAACTACGCTTAGGCAATCCCGTAAGATCGTTGCTGTCGATGTATGCTATTTTCAGATGATTGTACCGAGCAATCTCCTCAATTCTGTAGGATTTTTGGAAAGCATCCACGGCATCGGGTTCTTTTGTTGGAAACGTGAACCATTCCATCTTGTTGCAAAGGCTTGCATAACTCAACCGAGAAAGTAGGTATCTGTCCGCTTCTGAAAACGAGGTTACCAAATGGGCTTGGTTGTCCTCGCTCCGTTGCACGAAATCATCCAGATTTTCGCCGGTGATTACTCTGAACCACCGATCGACTTTGACCATCGGGTTTTGGTAGTCAATTAGGGCGGTCGGAATTGTGGAGCATCTAAGTTCTGAGAGTGCCGCGAGGCGATGGTTTCCATCCAAAATGGCTCCGGTTGCCGCGTCAGCGACTACGGGATGCCGTAGTATTGGATCTCGTTGGAGGGTGTTGACTATTCCGCGGAGGTCTGTGGCTACTGTCTCTTCATGAGGTTTGAGTTCTTCAATTCGCTTTAGGGTGAGTAGAATGGGAATCTTGGAATTCTTGATTTCGAAGCCTTTTCCGGAGGAGTCTACTTCCAACAGCCCGATTGGACCGCCGGATTGCGTTATTCCCTTTCGGATTCTTCGGAGATTTCGGTTGGTGCGGCGGCTCTTCTGCCTTCGACTATCTTCAGTCGCGTAACATAGCCCACTACGCGGTTTCTCAGCCGCTTGGTCTTCGCGTCGACTAGATCAGCAAGAATGGTCTTGTTAGACTCGTAGTTGGTTGTGAACTTGTCCGGGTAGCGTTCAATCAACTCTCTAGAAACTTTCTTGACCGCGGCTATCCGAACCTTGCCCACTCTAGCACTCTCGATGCTTGGCGAACCTTCCGCTGGACTTTTAAATATTTGGCGTCGAAAACGCGTGCAGGCGCGACTAACTGTTAAATAGACAGTTTTAGAACCTGAAATCGGTCGCTTAGTTGGCGGAAACCGAAATTTCGACCGCCGCAGTGCATCGGCTCATAAAAAAGGGCGGTGCGGGTAGAATTGGCGATGATGCGGCGGAAGAACTGAGGAAGGTAGTGGAAGAGGTTGCTGTGAGGGTCGGAAAGGAGGCTCTGGAACTCGCAACCCACGCGGGGCGGAAAACAGTGAGAGCTGAAGATATCCGGCTCGCAGTGAAGCGAATCTGGAAAGAATAAGCTGAAAACTTCTCCATCAACTGAGATAAGGTTTTTATCGAAATATTTCCGCATTGCACTGAGCGAACAGACACTTGTCTTATCTTGCAAATCAACAAGTCCTAATCCTCAAAGAAGGATCGTCGCGCAATAGAGGAAAGGATGCCCAGAGAGGCAACATCAGCGCGGCACGAATTGTTTCTGAAGTTGTAAAGACCACACTTGGGCCGCGCGGAATGGACAAGATGATGGTCGACAGTCTAGGGGACGTCACTATAACGAGTGATGGAGCCACAGTCCTAGACGAGTTAGATGTTCAACATCCAGCAGCAAAGATGCTTGTGGAAGTGGCAAAGACACAGGATGATGAGGTTGGGGACGGCACCACCACATCCGTCGTTCTCGCGGGCGAGCTTCTGAAAAGGGCCGAGTTCTTGCTCGACCAAGGACTTCATCCAACTGTCATCAATGCAGGCTACAAGAAAGCCGGAGAGAAGGCGAAGGAGATTCTGAACGAGATCTCAAAACCTGTGGATTTGAAGGATGTTGAGACTCTCAGAAAGATTGCCATGACATCGATGCATGGGAAGACCCTGGGGAGTGCTACTGAACATTTCGCGAAGATCGCTGTCCAGGCTGTTAATCAGATCACTGAGAAGAGAGGAGACGCGTTCGTCGCTGATATCGACAATATTCAGCTTGTGAAGAAAGAGGGGAAGAGTCTGATGGACACAGCGCTTGTCAATGGTGTCATCATTGACAAGGAGGTTGTTCATCCTGGAATGCCGAAGCGAATGGCGAAGGCCAAGATAGCGTTGCTGGATACTGCGATGGAGATCGAGAAGACGGAATTCAGCGCGGAAATCAAGATCAGCAATCCACAGCAGATGCAGTCCTTTCTGGACGAGGAGACGAAACTAATGAAGGACATGGTGGACAAGGTTGCAGAATCAGGGGCCAACGTCGTTCTGTGCCAGAAAGGGATCGACGAGGTCGCGCAGTCTTTCATGGCAAAGCAGGGAATTCTAGCAGCTAGAAGAATCAAAAAGTCTGACATCGAGAAGCTCTCTAGAGCGACTGGTGGAAGAATCGTCACCAACTTGGAGGATCTGCGAGCCAGCGATCTTGGGAACGCGGGTCTCGTCGAGGAACGGAAAATCGGAGATGACAAGATGATATTCATTGAAGACGCGAAGGACCCGAAGTCGGTCAGCATTCTCATACGCGCGGGTCTAGAGCGTATGGTTGACGAGGCCGAGAGGTCCCTCAAAGACGCGCTTTCCGTTGTCATTGATGTTGTGAAGAAGAATAGAATAGTCGCTGGCGGTGGGGCTGTGGAGACCGAGGTCGCTAAGAGAATTCGCGACTATGCGACGAAGATCGGTGGCAGAGAGCAACTTGCCGTAGAAGCTTTCGCTGATTCAATGGAAGCGATCCCTCGGACACTATCCGAGAATGCTGGCTTGGATCAAGTCGACATCCTTGTCGCTCTAAGAGCTGCACACGAGACTAAGGGACTCTGGAGTGGGATCAACGTCTACACGGGCGAGATTACCGACATGATGAAGGAAGGGGTCTTAGAACCAGTAAAGGTCAAGGAGCACGCGATCGGATCGGCCGTGGAAGTGGCTTCAATGATTCTCCGCATCGACGACGTAATCGCGGCAGCGAAACCTCCGCCGATGCCGAAGGGTCAGGGTCCGCCGCCCGATTAGATCGTTTCCAGAAAAGGCTTAACTGAAGCGTATTTTCTCGGAGCGTCTGCTCCGGTAGTATAGACCGGTCTGCACATGGCCGAAAGTATGCCGGACTCTCGATCCGGCGACCCGGGTTCAAAAGCTTCCATAGGGCGGAGAGTCCCGGCCGGAGCACCAGTACAATCTTTGCCCAGGATAATCGTCTTGACTGGGACGCCAGGAGTCGGGAAGACGGTCTTGGCGAAACTCATGGCAAGAAGGACTGGATTTAGGTTTCTCAGCTTGGGCGACCTGGTGAAGAGAGAGGGACTTCACAAAGGATTTGACCGCCGAGCGAGATCCTACGTAATCAATGAGCCGGCGGTAAGAAAGAGGCTCGAAGACTATTTCGAGGATCATCGCGCGAAGGGAGTTGTGTTTGAGACCCACTCTGTAGATTCCTTTCTGCATAGGACTCGTGGAATGGTTGTAGTTGTTCTTCGTCTTGACCCGGTTGCCCTCGCAAAGCGTCTTAGAGCTAGAAATTGGCCGAGAGTGAAGATCTGGGAGAATGTAGAAGCGGAAATGATTGATGTTTCTCTCTACGATTCTTTGAAATTTCTCGGAAAGACGCGAGTTTTCGAGATCGACACAACCGGGAAACGTCCCGAGCTGCTTGTGCGCGAAATCCTGAGAGCATTGTCCAGAAACAGAGAATGGAGTCTGAAATCTTCACCAAATTGGTTGGAAAAATACGATCCCATCTTGCTATCGAGGAGGATTCTATGATCGATCGATACCTCGTCGCAGAGTGTCCACGGTGTCACACGCTTCTAGTTGCGGATTCTCGTTACAGGAGCAAGACATGCCCCAAGTGCAACGCGAGGATACCCGTCAACGAGCTAAAAGTGATACAAATGGCGAAGGATTCGCGTGACGCGAGGATGATAGTTTCAGAAGCAAAGGCTAGGCGGGGTGAATTGGACCAAAGATGATATAGCCGGTTCATAAAGCGGACCGAAGGTAGCCAAGATGTCTTCGACTGCCGGCCGCAAGTTCATGGAAGAACTCTCCAACCTTCTCCAGAAGCACGTTAGCATTGTGACGAGCCAAGGGAAGACGTACGTTGGAACTCTCACCGGCGTCGATACTGAACATTTGAGCGTCTGCTTAACAAACGTGAAGAGCGATCAGGGTGATATTCACAAGCTCTTCATCAACGGTAACGTTATTCTTCAGATTTCGAGTTTCGAGAAACCCTTCGATCTAGCGAGCCTTGGTGAGCGACTCGAGCGGGTCTTTCCGCGCATGGTACGAGTAATGGACGATGCAGGAGTTATCGTTGTGATGGATAGGATTCGCTTGAACGAGAAGGGAATCATCGAAGGATCCGGCCCAGCCGCGGAAAGGGTCCAGCGGGTGTTCGACGAGTTCATCCGTGAGAAGGGCATCAAAGTAGCCTAAGACCCGAATAATGAGTTTTCAGGTTCACTCCAAAGATCTTCTCGGAAGAATCGGCACAATCAAGACGAAGAGCGGAGCCTTCACGACTCCGCACATGTTTCCTGTACTAGATCCGCACCACAGGGTTCTCGGGAGCGAATTTTTTGATCGAGTTGGCATTAATGCTGTGATGACTAATGCCTACCTGCTCAAGCGTGGCCGTCAAGGAATGGACCCTGTTGATGTTCATGGAACCTTGGGCTATCAGGGTAGTGTCGCCACAGATTCCGGTGCATACCAAATATTGGAGTATGGCCACGTGGGTGTTACGCCGGAGGAAATAGTCGCTTATCAAGAGATGATCAATACCGACATAGGCGTGATTCTAGACGTTCCTACTGGGTTTAGGAGCGATGTTTCGCGGGCGCGCTGGACGGTTGATGAGACGGTCCGTCGTGCGGACCGAGCCCTTGAGGTGATTACACGGAAGGATATTCTCTGGGTAGGTCCGGTCCAAGGGGGCGTCCATCTGGAAGAAGTGGAACGGTCTGCTCGGGAAATGGCTAAGCGAGATTTCCCAATCTACGCTCTAGTAGCCCTACTGAGTTGATGGAGACTCAGCGATACGATGTCCTGGTCGATATGATCGTCGCGGCCAAGAAGGCTCTGCCGAAGGGAAAACCGTTCCACCTGTTCGGGGCGGGTCATCCGGTTCTTTTTCCATTCCTAGTGGCGTTGGGCTGTGATCTTTTCGATTCAGCGGCCTACGCTCTGTATGCGCGTGCGGGTCGGTACCTCACACCGGAGGGGACTCTGCTCCTCGGCGATATGGTGGAGTTCGCTTGTCCCTGTCCTGCCTGCGTCGATACGAGTCCGGGCGAATTGATGAGGTCTCAAGACGCGGAGGGTGGAGTGCGACTTGTTGAGCACAATCTCTGGACGTGCTTCTCCGAGCTGCGGAGGGTCCGGGAAGCTATTCGGAAGGGAAGGCTCTGGGAACTGTTAGAGCTTCGATCCCATGCTCACCCGGCGCTGAAAGAGTGTTTCTCTCGGATAACTAAGTACGCGGAAGAACTTGAGAGATTTACTCCTGCGGTCAAGCCCCATGGAATATTCTATTTTGGATCGTCAAGTGATCACAGGCCTGAGAAGCTGAGATGGGTTTCGAAACTACCTAGTAGTGTACAAGAGAGAGGAAAACTTGTTCTGGTTCTACCTGGTCGATGGCGCAGACCATACCATGAAGATCCTCGATACGAGTCGATAGCAAAAGCGTTCGACGATCACCCGAGGGTGTCTATCTGTTTCTACTCCCTGTCGTGGGGACCCGTCCCTATCGAGCTAGATGAGACCTTTCCGATTGCCCAGACAGAGGGTCCAGATGAAATCGATGTTGACGTGATTCAAGAAAGGGCAACGCAAGTTTCGGAATATCTGGATGGTTTGTATCCGAAGGGTGTAATTCTGGTTTCAGACGGAGAGTATGGACGAGCTGTTAGGAAGGAGCTGTCGAAGATGCTTGCTAAGCGTCTTCTCACCGTCTTCGACGGTCAGAAGCTTAGGCCCGACGCTATTGTCAAGTCTATAGAGAGAAAAATAGCTCTTCTAGCTTAGGCGTACATTCGCTGCAGAGACTTGCGGGTCATCCTTGACTTCTGGTCGAATTCTCGTTCTATGAACTTGGCGTCCTTCACAAGATCGTTGATGTCAACACTGTAGTTGTACGCTTTGGAAATCTTGCGGAGGGCGAGTGCGGCCGCGGCTGGATCCGCCCTGGCGGGCTCAGCGTAGGGCAACACGGCGACTGCCGGAAAATCGTGGATTTCGAACTGGCTTAGCATTACAGCTAGAGGTCCGTAGACTAAGAGGCCGGGTTCCAGTATTGGGGCTTTGAAGATCTTCGCTCGGTCGAGGTATGCTCCCGTCGGCACGACGCAGAAGTCGTCCTTGTTCTGTTTGAACGCGCTGTCCAATCCCCCGATCAAGATCGCGTCTTTGAACTTCTGGTTAACTGCCCAGTCTGATAGGGTCTTAGCGAATTCTGCTTCCTCTGATCTGTGAGGTGAGAACTCAAGCTTGATCAGAACGACCTTGTTTTTTCGATAGACCTCAAAGGGCGTTACAAGGCCGCCCTCTGCTGTACCGACCCAAGGGGGTGGATTAGAAACATCCACGAATCCGATTCTGTCAGCTTTGAGCGCATGAATCATGTATGATGTTGCAATGTATCCTGTCTGACCGACTCCGTGAAATCCTGTTACTAACGTGGAACCTTTCAGATTCTTTGAGTCAACGAGGACACGAATTGTCAAAATTGATTCACGAGACAGACGTGAGGCGTTGTGATGTGGCGCTGCTTAAATCTCTCTGGTCTGTCGAGTAGTTGTAGGGCTTTTATCATAGTGTTCTGAGCCTTCCGGGTGATTGTGAGTTTAGAGTCATCAAATGTTTCGGCGTCAGTCTGACTCGGTGTTCGGATGAAAATTAGGTTCATGGGTGCCTGCCAAGAAGTAGGCAGGTCGGCATTCGCCGTAAGCATGGGCGAAAAATATCTTGTGCTAGACTACGGCGTCATGGTCAATCATCACGTAGGTTTCCCCATGCATATCCCTCCCAAAGAGGTGGAGGCCATCGTCCTAACTCATGCGCATCTTGACCATGTTGGCTCGGCGCCAATCTTCTACATTGCTGGAGGCGTGCCTCTCTACGGCATTCAGCCAACGTTTACTCTAACGAATCTGATCATCAAGGACTTTCTGAAGCTGAGCGGCTACTACGCACCCTACGAGTATATTGACTTACAGACGATGCTGAAGCACCAGCGTGATCTGCAGTACAAACAGGCGACCGATATCGGAAATGGCTCTGTGACTCTGATAAACGCGGGACATATTCCGGGAAGCGCGCAGGCGATTGTCGAGAGTGACGGAAAGAGGATTCTCTATACTGGAGACTTCAATCGGCAGCCTACAAGGCTGGTCGATGGGGCGGATCCGGAATACAAGAACCTCGACGCGATAGTGATGGAGGGGACGTATGCCATGGAGGATCATCCTATCAGAGATGGGCTTGAGAAAGAGTTCGTCCAGAAAGTCACGGAGGTCGTAGAGGGTGGGGGGACTGTGTTGGTCCCTGCATTCGGAGTAGGAAGGTCTCAAGAGCTGTTGAGCGTACTATCTGCGTACCATTTCGAGCATCCTGTGTTTGTTGATGGGATGGCTCTTGACGCAATGGAGCTGCTTCTGAAGAATCCGTCTGCGCTGCGAGATGCGAGGGTTTTCGAACGTGCGAGTAAGATGGCGCACTGGGTTGATGGCTGGAATGATCGGCGTAGGGCTGCGAAGACGCCGGGAGTGATCATTTCTCCCGCTGGGATGTTGAAGGGAGGAGCGTCAGTCTTCTACATGGAGAACGTTGCGGCGAAAAAACAGAACGCAGTCTTCATGGTGAGCTTCCAGGTTCCGGGAAGCCCTGGACGGATCCTCTTGGAACGACGACAGTTCGTGATTCATGGGAGAGCTAGGCCTGTCGACGCGAGGATCGAGCGCTTCGATTTCTCATCACACGGAGGGAAGAGGGAGCTTGAACAGACACTCTCAGATCTTGACAAGAAGACGCGAGTATTCATTGTGCACGGAGCAGAAGAGAATTGTAAGAAATTGGCTGAGTATGCTTCGTCGGAGCTTGGTCTGAACGCTAGTGCTCCGAAGACCGGTGATATTGTCGAGATCTAGAACGCCATGGCAGAGAGCGAGAGCAAGGTCTTCAAGCCTCGCCCCAAGCATCTCCTTCCAATAATCCTCGGTCTAGTTGCAACGGGAGTTTTGGCATATCCGATCTCGATAGTAACGCCTCCGCAAGCCCAGGTTACTCCTTTCGACGTTAACTCGGTTTCCGGCGCGTCGCTCAATGCGTTGGTGTTTGTCTTCGCACTTGGGGCGAGTGCGACGGCGATGTTTCTGTTGATACGTCGAGGCCGAATGCGGTTTATTCGCCGACTGGTCAAGGTAGCGCTGATTGTTGTCTCCTTCGCAGTCGCGTTCTGGTATTCAACCTCGATTCTCGCATCCGTAGTCGATTTATCGACAGACCTTTGGACGATAGTCTCGCTAATTCTATCTGTTGGGATCGCTGCTGCGATCGGGTTCACTATTTTTGCGAAGGGTCAGACTCATCAGTTGCCAGGTGTGACTGCTCTGGGAGCCCTTACCGGAGTGTTTCTCGGCTACTCAATTGGTCCTGTCACTGCGCTCGTACTAGTCGGGGCGCTTGTCGTCTATGATATTGTTGCGGTGTTTAGAGGCCCTGTGGGCGCATTGGCTAAGGCGGTCGAGGCGGGGGATCTTCCGGGAGCGATGTACACTTACGGCGAGTTGACCATAGGGATGGGAGACCTTGTCTTCTACTCGCTAGTCGCGACAACGGCCATGGTGTTCTATGGTCCGCTCTCGTTTTTGGGGGCGGCGCTTGGGATTCTTGCTGGATCATATCTGGGCTTTAGAGCCCTTTCAAGGTTCGAGATGTTTCCCGGACTGCCCTTCTCGTTGTTGTTGGGTGTTGCGGGAATGCTGTTGGTTGCGATTGCTACAGGTGCTCTAGTTCTCTAGACGCGTCGCTGAGCGAGTTGAATCGATAATTCGCTAGGCTCTTCTCGACACGCTGTCTTCTGTCCACGAGAACGGTCCTGAGTCCGGAGATGTATCCTCCACCAATGTCATGTGTCTCTGAGTCACCGACGATCACGGCTTCTTCCGGTCTAGCGTTGAATTGTAGTAGCGCGTAGCGGAATATTCCGGGGTCGGGCTTCCTGATTCCGACGCTGGCTGATGTGATGAACTGGTCGAAGTGTTTTGTCAGTCCGACGTGATGGAGGATTCCCATTGCGACCTCGTGAGATGATACGTTGGAGATTATTCCTAACTTGACGTCCCGTCCCGAGAGCTTCTTTAGCGTGGGGGCTGCGTCGTCGAAGGCGACAGCGTTTGCGGCTCGTGTTTTCACGATGATCTTGATAGCTTTGTTGACGAGCTGTTCTGATGGAGTGTTTTCGATTACTCTCTCTAGTAGCTGTCTCATCCAGACGTGGATGGGAATCTCGACGTGATGCCTTGATCTTATTGCTTCGTTGATCTTGTAGCCTTCGCGGTAGAGTTCGAAAAACCTCTCGGGCGATACTCGTCGGGGTAGAAAAGGACTGATTTCACGGAGCGCGTTCCTTGTCACCATGTTGTCTTCAATGTTCTGAGTGACAAGTGTCTCGCCGAGGTCGAAGAAGATGACCTTCGTCTGTTTAGCCATTGAACCACCGTGTCCGCGTCATGTCTTGCATGGAATTATCTCTATTGACGGGATCGTGGCTTATTCTGCCCGATCCTTTCTTGATGGTTAGCATCTTCAGAAGTGCTGTTTTGTGTCGCGAGGAGCAACTACTTTTGAGAATTTTCAGAGAGGGGTCCCTAGACTGAAGCTCCTCTGAAGCGAGTTTTCCCTTTTAGGGCTGAGAATGGAACAGTCGATCATTTTCGTGGGCGTAAAATATCGGCATGATTCAGCGTGAGAATCCGGCAGAATCAAGATCGGCCTTTCCGATTTCGGACCATGGTTTGTTCTGCCCCCGGCTACGTTGAAGGCAGAGGGAATGACTTACCCTTCGTTAATTACCGCTCAACTGCAATTTCACCTCGCAGCCATCAACTGCACTGAGCCTTTTCGGAAATGCTTTTCCAGGTAGCGTGTTTTCTGGGCGAGTCCAGGAATTCTAGGCGCAGAATAGGTGAGCTGGGGTTTTAGGAAGCGCGGGTTTCTAGTAAGGAAAGCGTGTGAAAACTGCTGACCCCCGACAGATTCCGGATCGGGGCTTGTTCTGTGGTTGTCCATTGTGACGTAGATGGTTTTGCGGGGTCCTTCTTTCCATCTTCTAGTCGGGAACAAAGTTACGTTTTGTTAATTCCTTCCGAGAACCGAGTTTCACATCGCGAGCATCATGTGAAATTGAGATTTCTCGGGCTGGTAACGAGTCTGGTAACGGTAAGCGTACCAGGAGTATCCCTCTGAAGTCGTCTGACGGATTCTCTCGGGCTAGGTCTCTACCGGTTTAGGTTCTTGGGTGTAGGGTCTAGTTTGCGCCGTATCTCAGCACTGCGGCTACTTTGCCGAAAGAGTCCCGGAGCATTCGTCCCTCTTCAGTCTCTTCAGATATGACCTCTACTTTGCTGCCCGCTTTCTCCGCATATTCGAGGAAGTTGTCGATGATGTCGCCGTGGTCTGTTGCTTCGAGCATTGGTTTGCCGCAGTTCTTGCATGGTCTCGTTGCTAGTTCATTCATGACCGCGTGAGCTTCGTATCGGGTGCCTCTGAACTCTTCAACATTTCCGCAGTTCTTGCATTTCAGAACTACTCGTTCGCCTTCCAGCTTCTCCGAAATCAGTAGCGTGTCGACTAGTCCCTTTTCGAGATACTCCTGAATCTTCTTTTCTCCGAACGCTGCCTTGCCGGTCTCGTGTCCTAGCTCGTAGAGGAATTTCTGGACGAGCTGTTTCTCCTCGCCGTATCTTACTCCTTTCAGTACGTCGTTGCTCTTCTCCACCACCTCCTCCACTCCCGCCTCGCTAGTGTAGCTGGTATCGATTAGTGAGAGAACTTTCTTCTTCAATGTGTACTGTAGATATTCGCCTTCTTCAAAGACGTACTTTGTGGGTCCAGGTCCGCCGATAATGATCCCTTTCAGGTCTGGGATTTCCAGCATCATCTCGTTGAAGTGGTTGCCGACGCGTTTGTAGTAGTCGTTGATTACTTGTTCTCTGATCCGTTCGAATCTTCGAGCAGATTGGCCACCTGCCCTGCTCTTGCCGGGTGTTCCCGACGTGAAAGTCTTCAGAATCTCCACTCTACGCCCTTTCAAGGTCGCGACGACTGCTTCTGTTCCGTCAATCACGAGTATTCCGTATGTGTCCTTGTCCGCAACGAGCGCGAGCAATGGTTCGACGTGGAACCGGGCGTCGCATCTGTAGAAGCCGACTACGATCGGTTCTGGTGGAATGAGTGTGTAAGTCTCCATCTTCTCACTACCGGCCCCGTTCTGGGGAATCGCGCCGGCGAAGATCACAAGCCCGGTTGGAGGTGGTTCTTTGAAGAGTTTGAGTCGTTGCATCGTTCGTTCAATTCCGTCTTGGACATTGTTCCGGGTGGTGCGTGACTTGATGTTGACCGCTGTGCCGAGTTCTTCGCGTAGCTGTCCTAGAACCTCATGTATCTTCCGGTCGGGTGGGACGTAGAGGCTGATGAGTTCTGTCCCTCTGCCTTCCTTCTTGGATAGCTGTTCGAGGGTTCGTTTGAACTTGAATCGGGCGACCGAGTCGGGGCCTGTCATCTAGCGTCCCCCTGCATTCGAAAATTGCTGTTTAAGGGCTTGGCCAGAGTTGCCGCTATTCGTTCAGAGAGAAACGTTGCGCGTCGAACTGGGTTCGACCGGAATTTTATTCGTCACTTTGACCAGTCTTCATTAGTAATAGTGCCAAGAATCGTATTAAATCCTTGTTTAAGGAAACCATACGGGACCTCCGGACCCCGGCTGCAGCAATAGTCCCAATATTCAATCGAACAAGTTCTCCATTCTAATATACTGAATCTGTCTGTTTCTGAGCTGCGGTCACGGATGAAGGCGGTTGTGAAGCTTGGGGGTGCGCTGTTCAAGCGGGACCCAGACGTTGACGCGTTACGTAGCATGGGAAAGGTCCTGTCCAGTTTCGCAAGCGAGGGAAACCAGCTTGTGGCCGTTGCGGGGGGTGGACAGAATGCGCGGGTCTACATTGATGCTGCCAGAAAGCTGGGTGCTGATGAGTCAACCTGTGATCTGCTCGGAATAAGCGTGACCAGGGCTAACGCGGAGCTCTTCAGACTCGCCCTCGGATCGGTTGCTGTCACAAAGATCCCCACAATGCTGTCAGAACTCGTTCATCACGTTAGTCCCGGCAGGGTCGTTGTTCTAGGAGGTCTACAACCTGGACAGTCGACGAACGCCGTCGCAGCTCTCGCCGCCGAAATAACTCGAGCAGATTTCCTCGTCAACGCAACAGATGTTCAAGGAGTGTACACCGCAGACCCGAAAAAGGATCCCAAGGCGAAGATGCTAAGGTCGGTCAGCGCTGACAAACTGATGAGCTGGGCATTGGCGGGAGATGTGTATGCAGGAAAGTACGAACTTCTAGATCCCGTTGCATTGAAGATCATGCAGAGGGCAAAGATCCCAACAAGGTTTGTGTCGCTCGAAGATCCCTCCAACATTACTAGCGCGTTGAGAGGAAGAGATATTGGCACTCTCGTCTCTTATCCGTGAGGTTCGCTAGATGAAATTGTTGGATCTGTTTCAATCGAAGGCGCAGGTTCGGCTGGTGGAGCACTTGTTGCAGAACCGAGACAAGGTCTTCAACCAAGCAGGTCTAGCACGGATGTTAGACATTTCACCTTCCACCGTGGCTCGGATCGTTGAGCCGTTGGTCAAATGTCGAGTACTAATTTTTGAGAGATACGAGCAGAGCATGAAGATTTTTGCGTTGAACAAGGAAGAGCCTGCTGCCCGGAATCTGATGGACTTTTACGATAAGATTCGTCAGCTGTGACGGCTCAACCCTCGAACAGTTCTAACGTTTGAGCCTTGTCGGCTTCTTACTTGCAAGTTTCTTCTCGACAGGAGCGCTTGTGAGTTCGCGAAGAGCGTCAGCAGCAATCCATTTTCCGGTTCGAGATCCCGAATCTCTGATCTGGGCGCAGGTCTTGATCGCCGCGGTGTTAAGATTCGCATTGCGTTTGCCTATCTGCCTCAGTGCCCAGTTTACGGCTTTCTTGACAAAGTTCCGTTCGTCTGAGGCCTCTCTAACTATGATCGGTAGGAAGTCGAGAAATCTTTTGTCGGAAGCATTCTTGTCATGAACGGCCATTTCGGCCATTAGAACAAACCCCGCGCGCTTTACGTACTCCTCGCTTCTCTTGGACCATTCGTGAGCTTTCTTGGTTGCGAATTCGGTTTTGTCGAATAGGTTTCCGCAGCAGCCGTCGACGACGTCCCATGAATCGAAGTCGGAGGCCCATTTTTCCATTTGACCTTCAGATACTTCTGAAGGATCATCTATCATGCTGGCGAGGATGCGAGCTTCGTGAATTCCGGTCTTCCAGAGACCTTGTGCAAGATCATGATGGGCTCCGACTTTTCTCGCTATTTCACGGATTTTTGGAACGGAGACTCCCAGAGCCGCTTCTGTCTGTATCCCAAACCGGGACATACCGGCCACTGCCCTGGGGCTACCATTATGTCGGAGTTCATCCATTACGTGCTCAACACTTATGGGAGGTTCCTGTTCGGTAGCGCGAGTCGGCCTCGATGTCTTCATTGAACTTCAAAAGTTCACTTCGATCTTTGAAACATTGTGCATGAGCGAGAAATATGCCGGTTTCCGGTCTGAATGAGGCATTTGCTTTATTTTCCGGAATTGGGTAAGAATGTGCTTGAGAAGATACCTTCTTAGTTTCTAGGATATCTCAGGCTATCCATTTGCGGTCAATGGTTAATTATCCGAGTCCGCATTTTGACCGCAGGTCACAGATTGCGACGCCGCAGGCTATCACTTACTCTGCTCCTCCTTTCGCTGGCCTTGAGCATTTTTGCGGCCGCGGAAATGGCCCGACCAGTAAGTGCGGTGACCAACAATTCTCACGTGATTAATACTGCTACTACGAGCGATCATTATGTCTACGAGTCATCCTACCAGAATCCCGGATTCTACTCGAACGGTCTCTACTGGGTCTTCTACGAGGATTCTGTTCCAACCTGTGAGAGTCAGGGAGGATGCCTGTACTATGTAACAAGCTCTGACGGTGCCAGTTGGTCTTTAGCAACCAAAGTGTCGACCCCTGGGAACACAGGGATACATGTTACGGACAGCGACTGGTCAGTAGCCAATTCAGGAAACCAAGTATTCTACGCTCGCTACAACGAGTCAGCTTTCGATACCGACTGCAACCGCGCGCTTCTGTACGGATCAGGTACCATTTCCGGAGGATCAATAACATGGCAGCCAGAACAAGTGGTGAGAACCCCCAACCCAACTTCAGCTTTCCCAAATGAAGTGGTCACCATTGATTCGAGCAATCAAATATGGATAGGATACCAAGAAGATAGCAACAAAATATCATGTGGAGGGACCAGCGGGCACCAGACTGCTCGGATAGTACACGCGAACAACCAACCACTACCAGTAGCCCCTCTCAGCTCCAACTTCGCCTTCAGTCCATTATCGCCGATTCCCCTTGAAAACGTGACTTTCACCGCAGCCGCTGGCGGCGGTACGGGTCCATACGTCTACAATTGGGTGTTTGATGGTTTACAGGGTGGAGCAAGTCAGAGCGTTTCTCACAATTTCACCACACCCGGAACACATACAGTCGCTCTGACAGTCAAGGATAGTAGCAGTCAGCAGCAATCTGTCATTTCAACTCGATCAATCTTGATAGGGCTTTTACCTCCGCAGACTAATTCCCTATCGCTGCAGGCTTCGCCCGGGATATCTAGCAAGACCGGATTAGCGATATCTTTCACAGTAAACGCGAGCGACACTGACACTGGAGAAACGGTCAACAATTCGACGAGTCCGCTTCCTGCTGGTGCCAGTTTCGACTCTAAGACTGGATTCTTCACGTGGACTCCCACGGCTGACGAGTCCAATCAACTCTGGGTCATTACATTCAACGCGACTGACACGGGGACTCCTTCGTTGTTTGTAACGAATCAGGTTTTGATCGAAGTTTCGCCGCTATGGACTGGGGACATCCCGCTTCCGGCGTCAACACTTTCGCAATCGATTAGCGCAAACTGGCACGTCGATATTGCGCCTCTTAGTTCGGGGCAAATTTACGCTGGCTACTGGGCCAACAGGTTCCCGTTGTTCGGTAGGCTATTCGATGGATCGAATTGGCAGGGAGAAGACCAGATCTCTCTTACTACGGAATCTACTGATGTGAACTCTTTCGTCTTTGCCTCGGGGACCAATGTCTACGCGATATGGTACGATACAAACTCGGGAACGCTAAACGCTGGTGTGAAACCTGCAGGCAAAACGTGGGGACAATACACCATTGGCAAAGGAGAGGCCAAGTCCGTTCTTGGTCTTCCCGGCAATGTTAACGGTCACAGGTATTCCCTGCCGTTTACGGCCTCTGTCAACCAAGCTGCCACACCCAACCCACAATTCTATGTCTTCTGGTACAACCAGACGAACAAGGTCATCGATGAATGGTCGGGGACTCCTGGAGGTGCGTGGCTCGAGACCCCAGCCGCGTTCTCGACACAATCCTCATTGGACGAATACACTATCGGCAGCTTTCACTATTCGGCCCCTGATATTGCAGGCAAGAACACGTTTGGCATTATTTGGATAGACGGAACGAGCTCGCCGTTTAACCTGAACTTCGGACTCGAGACTATAGGATCGATTCCTACGTTCTCTCAAGACACCTCTTGGAATCCAAAGGTCCAATGCGTTCCGCGGGTTGTTACGATCGAACAGATTCTTGGGAGCCAGAGCAATTCATTTGGAGGTGCGGCGGAGAGCGGTAGCATTTTCGACCCAGGGATTACTGCGCCGAGCCCTGGGGACGCCAAGCGTTGGCTTAATCCGCCGTGCAGTATAACAAACGCTGATGGACAGGTCGTTTCGTCGTTTGTTGAAGTCGTGGGCGTAGAAAGGACCCAGCTATTCAACGAAGACTACTCAGTTCACTATGACCCTGTTAACGGAGGACTCCCATATCCTGGTGGGATGAACCTGTCCGATACCACATTCAACATTTTCACACCTGGCTACAGTATATGCAACGCTGGAAACATGACTGGATGCATGCACACCATTCATGTGGAATTCGATCACGATTGGAAAGCGGCGGGATATTGTGGACCGAATACAACATGCGACCCGCACGCGCTAGCAACGAACACTGCACAATTCAAGTCATTTGTCGATTTTCAGGGATTCGTCTCTTGGGATCCTGATCATGTGACTGAGCAAGGTCATTCGTTTTCCGGATGGGAATTACACGCACTCACGGCGTGGAGAATTTCGTGCCTGGGGGGCCAGTTCTGTTCTCCAAGCTACACTCTGAACGCCACTCCCAGCACGGTAACCATTCTTCCCGGCCAATCAACTACGTCGAACATCACAATTAACACCTTCAACCTTTTCTCGGGGCCTCTTCCCCTTACTGCCTCGGTCTCGCCTACAGATGCCACAAGCCCCAACGCAACTATCAGTCCATCAACGGTTCAGATCCCACCTTGCAATCAGTGCACGGCCGCCAGCGCTAAGCTTACAGTCACCGCACTGTCGACGAGTTCAGGAACGTACATTGTAACCATCGTGGGGCACAACAGCTCCACCACCAACAAGCCCATAACAGTCACCGTGTTGGTCGAAGGATTCACCATCTCGGCCAATCCAAAGACTCTCACCATCCCGGCGGGGTCTTCCGTGAATACTACAATAACCGTGACTAGCGTGGGCAGTTTCAGTGGCCAGGTGAATCTCAACGCAACCGCGAATGGCTGTGCCTGCGGTTTCGTGACCACATTCACACCTAGCTCAGTCAGTCTTAGCATGGGTGGGAATGAGACTGCCACCCTCACAATCAAGTCAGGTTCTCAGACCGGCAACGCCGTAATCACTGTAACCGGCACATCTGGCACTCTATCAGGATCGACAACCATTACGGTTGCAGATGTTGACTTCACCATTGCCGCAAGCCCAACGAGTTCCGAGGTGCTCACAAACAAGCTCGCGAACTCGACGATTACAGTTGCCGCCGTCAACGGTTTCAAAGGCACAGTGAGTCTTATGGATACGTTCCCTGCAGGTCTTACTTGTTCCCTAAGTCCGACTAGCATCCTTCTCAATTCGACCACATTCTTCGGAACGTCCAGTCTGAAATGCAGCGGAGTTGTTGGCAACTACACGGTTACGATAAGTGCGAGCGGCAACAACATCGTTCACTCCGCCATCTTCACGATTAGAATTGAGGATTACACTATCATTGCAAATCCCACTGCACTGATGGTGAACGCTGGATCCCCAGGCAGCTCTACAATTCGGGTTACCGCCGTCAACGGCTTTACGGGAACCATAGGAATCTTTCAGAACGGCGGGACCGCGTGTAGCGTTACCGTTCCTAGCGTAACTTTGACGTCAACCACGACTTCTGCGAGTGTGAGCCTAACCTGTACCTTCTCAACTTTCTCGAACAACATTGTGCTGGTCGGGAGTACAAGCGGCCCGTTGGCTCATAATTCAACTGTAACATTCGAGGTGGTCGACTTCACAATTGCGGCCAGCCCAACAAGCGTTACGGTCAACGCCGGATCTCTAGGAAACTCAACTGTTACCTTGAGTGCGCTCAATGGGTTCAACAGAACACTGGCGATGACCATCTCAGCACCGTCTGGGTTGACGTGCTCATTGTCACTGAACAAGGTTAGCGTTTCATCCTCCACAGCGACTACCATTCTATCCTGTAGGTCTTCAACGGCCAGCGATTACAGCGTGACCGTAACAGGAACAAACGGCACGCTTTCCCACACTACAGCTTCGTTGCTGTTTCACATCGTAGACTTTTCGATCACATCACTCCCGTCTTCCTCAGTCTCTCTAGTCGTAGGACAGAGTAGTGGAAGTACCTCCATTCACTTGGGGGTCTTGAACGGTTTCACGGGAACAGTTGCGCTAAACGTCCTGATCTCTTCGCCGGGTCCTTCTGCTTCGCTCACTCCTGCCAGTCTCAAACTGATCCCTTCGGGTTGCGCTTGCAACGCGAGTGTTCTGAACATCAATGCCGGACAGATCGCCGGTGTCTACACATTGAATATCACTGCGACGAACGGTCAGTTAGCTCATTCAGTAATCATAACTCTAATTGTTCAGGACTTCAAGATTGTCACAACCCCTTCGCTCGTGACTCCTCTGGCAGGAAGCGCAGGAACATCGATCATCACAACGAGTAGCCTCAACGGGTTTTCTGGAACCGTGACACTCTCAAACGTGATCTCTCCACCTGCTGGCCTGACCTGTAGTCTCACTCCGTCAAGTGTAACCGTCGGCGGGACAGTTGCGAATAGTAATTCGACTCTTTCATGCTCTGGCTCTGCTGGTGCCTATGCAGTAACGATTACAGGATCAAGCCAAGGCATTACTCACACTGCCGCTGTCAATTACAAGGTCGAGGACTTCACTGTAAGTGCAAATCCGACAAATGTAACCGTCTTCTTTGGACGGAACGCAACTTCGACGATCACCGGCACAGCCCTTCAAGGCTTTACTGGAACAGTGACATTGACCGATACCGTCTCGCCTACTCTCGGGCTTACTTGCGTCCTCAACCCCGCAAGCTTCGCATTCAACACGACCAACACTTCTCGCAATTCAATTCTCACATGCTCCGATTCGGCTCTATCAGGAACTTTCAACGTAACCGTGACAGGTACAGGCAACGGATTGTCGCGATCGGCTTCAGTTAAGTTCATTGTGGGGATGGCCTTTACCGTTACAGCTAACCCCACAACTGTTTCTGTCGTTACAGGGGTCACTGGCACTTCGACGATAACCGTCACGTATGATGTTGCGTTCTCTGGGACTGTGACGTTGAATGATACAGTTTCTCCCAGCACTGGTCTTTCTTGCGCCCTTAGCGTGACCAAGTTCACATCATCAGGAAACTCAACTCTGTCCTGCTCCGGCTCACCAGGACAGTACACCGTAACCGTAAACGGTACGAGCGGTACCAATGCGGCGTCGACAACGGTAATCTATCGTGTCCAAGACTTCACCATCTCTGCGAGTCCCACCACGGTCACCGTCAATGCGGGTGTTGCTGGGACCTCTACCATTACCGTAACGGCTCTCAGCGGCTTCAGCGGAACCGTCAGCCTGACCTCAAGCATTAATCCTGCTTCTGGACTAGCTTGCACTCTGACGCCAACCAGCACTACTGGTTCCGGCACATCGACACTTTCATGCTTCGGCGTCGCCGGAGTCTACACCGTAACGGTAACAGGCACCAGCGGCGCACTGTCGCATCCCGCATCTGTAACTTTCACAGTTCAAGACTTTACCATTGCGGCAAGCCCGGCCAGCGCTACAGTTCTTGCTGGCGCCGCTGGGACTTCCACCATAACAGTGACGGCGCTCGACGGATTCACTGGGGCTGTCAGTCTAACCTCAGGCATCAGTCCCTCCACCGGTTTGACTTGCACTCTATCTCCGACAAGCGTAACTGGATCTGGGACCTCCACGCTCTCCTGTAGTGGTTCGGCCGGGTCTTACACCGTCACGATAACTGGCACAAGCGGTACTCTGACACACTCCGCAGCTGTCACCTACACGGTTCAGGATTTCACTATCGCAGCCAGCCCGACAAGCGTGACCGTCCTCGCTGGAACCCAAGCCTCATCGACGGTCACCGTAACTCCTCTCCAAGGCTTCAGCGGAGTTGTTAACCTTGCGTCAACTATCAGTCCAGCGACCGGTCTCACATGTACACTGACTCCGACGAGTGTCACCGGTTCCGGAACCTCAACCCTGTCGTGCACTGGAATCGCAGGTAGCTACACCATAACCGTGACCGGCACAAGCAGCAGCCTAACTCATTCCGCCACAGTCACTATCACTGTTCAAGACTTTACGATAGCCGCGAGCCCAACCACCGACACGGTGAGCGCTGGTACCGCCGGCACTTCGACTGTCACAATTACTGCCCTTCAGGGTTTCAATGGAGTCGTCAGCCTAACTTCGGGCATCAGTCCAGCCACTGGACTGACTTGCACACTTACCCCGACCAGTGTAACAGGATCGGGCACTTCCACGCTGTCATGCACCGGCTCCCCCGGAACCTATACCGTCATAGTGACGGGCACGAGCGGAACACTGTCCCACTCCGCGACATTGACATTCAACGTCGAAGACTTCACCCTCGCCGCTGCGCCGACCGGCCTGACCATCAACGCTGGAATTGCAGGCGCCTCAACGATCACGGTTGCGCCGGTAAACAGCTTCACGGGCACGATCTCCCTAACATCCTCAATATCCCCCGCAACCGGCTTGACCTGCACTCTAACACCCACTAGCATCACCCTTGGATCCTCTCAAACCTCCACACTTTCATGCAGTGGACCCGCAGGCATCTATACAGTAACAGTCACCGGAACGAGCGGCTCCATTGTTCATACAGCAACTGTGGTCTATACAGTCCAAGATTTCACGATCTCCGCGAATCCGACGAGCGTCACTGTGAACGCGGGTGTTGCCGGATCATCCACGATCACCATAGCTGCTCAGAGCGGTTTCAGTGCAGCTGTCAGCCTAACATCCAACATCAGCCCTGCCAGCGGTTTGACTTGCACTCTAACCCCAACAAGCGTCACAGGCTCCGGAACCGCGAACCTGTCATGCAACGGAAGCGCCGGAAGCTACACGGTTACTGTAACGGCTTCTAGTGGCAGCCTATCCCATACCGCTACAGTCACATACACTGTCCAAGACTTTACGATAGCTGCAAGTCCAACGACCGTCATTGTTAACGCGGGAGCCTCAGGCACCTCAACGATCACGGTTACGGGACTCCAGGGTTTCAATGGAGCCGTCAGCCTAGCGTTGAGCATCAGTCCAGTCACCGGGATGACGTGTACGCTTGCTCCGACCAGCACAACAGGATCTGGCACCTCCGCTTTGTCGTGTAGCGCTTCAGCGGCAACCTATGCCGTGACAGTAACAGGCACGAGCGGAACACTATCGCACTCTGCAACGGTCACCTTCAATGTCCAAGATTTCACCGTAGCCGCCGCTCCAACAAGCTTTACCGTTAACGCCGGAGTCGCAGGCAACTCAACTATTACCGTTGCACCGATTAACAGCTTCACGGGCACAGTTGCCCTTTCGACCACGATATCCCCCGCTACCGGACTCACATGTACTCTAACACCAAACAGCATCAGCCTCGGAACCTCACAAACGTCAACACTTTCGTGCAGTGGATCAGCAGGCACGTACACAGTAACCGTGTCTGGAACCAGCGGTTCACTGGCTCACACAGCAACCGTGACTTACTCGGTCCAGGATTTCACGATCACCGCGAGTCCGACCGGCGGAGTCACTGTAAAAGCTGGCACCCCTGGGCTAACAACCGTCTCCATAACTTCTCTGAACGGGTTCAGCGGAGTCATCAGCTTAACCTCGAGCATTAGCCCTGCGGTCGGTCTGACATGTACTCTAACACCGACGAGTGTTACGGGATCAGGAAACTCGGCCCTGTCCTGCAGCGGTGGCGCGGGAGTCTACTCAGTGACCACTACAGGCACAAGTAATACCCTGTCCCACTCTGTGACGGTTACCTACACGGTCCAGGACTTCACTGTCACCGCCAATCCGGCGACGCTAAACTTCCCCTCAGGGGGAGCCGGAAACACAGCCATAACAGTTACCGGCCGCAACGGGTTTACAGGAACTGTCAGTCTGACAGCATCCAGCTCTCCATCGGCTGGCCTAACCTGCACTGTTACGCCAACCACCATCTCACTAAACAGTACAACAACCTCAGGCGCGTCAACTCTATCCTGCACCTCCTCAACACCCGGCACCTTCACTGTTACCATTAGCGGAACGGGAGGAGGATTAACGACAGCCGCGACCGTGACCGTCAACTCTGGAACGGCATACACTGTGACCGCGAATCCAACCGCTGTCACAGTTCTTGCTGGAACGTCGGGAACATCGACGATCACAGTTAGCGCACAGAGTGGTTTCACAGGCACAGTCAGCCTGACTTCCTCCGTTTCTCCCAGCGGGCTAACTTGCAACCTGTCCCCAACGAGCATTACCCTCGGAACCTCAGGCACATCCACTCTCTCCTGTTCAGGATCTGCAGGCGTCTATACCGTCACCGTGGCTGCTACAAACGGCCCCAACAGCGTCACCGCCACCGTCACACTCACATCTCAAGACTTTACGGCAGCCGCGAGCCCGACAGCCGTTACCAGTCTCGCAGGTGCTACAGGAACTTCAACAGTTACGATTACTGCGCAAGCCGGCTTCAACGGCGTAGTTTCACTGGGCGACACAGTTACACCTTCAACGGGTCTAACATGCACACTCTCCCCGACCAGTGTAACCGGGTCCGGGACCTCCGGTCTCTCATGCAGTGGATCTGTGGGAAGTTACAGCGTCACCGTCACCGGGACTAGTGGTTCGCTTTCTCACTCCGCCAGTGTAACCTTCACGGTTCAAGACTATACAGTCTCGGCGAGCCCAACCAGTGTTACGGTGCTTGCAGGAGCCTCTGGGACCTCGATCGTCACTGTCACTACACTCCAAGGATTCGCTGGAACCATTGCTCTAACCTCAAGCGTAACTCCTTCGACAGGAATCACCTGCACACTATCTCCGACGAGCGTAACCCTAGGAACCTCAGGCACGTCTACCCTTTCATGTTCTGGAAGCGTCGGAACTTACACTGTAACAGTAAACGGTTCCAGTGGCACTCTATCCCACTCAGCTACCGTTTCCTTGACTGTTCAAGATTTCACGATTGCAGCGAGTCCGACTAGCGTGAATGTCTTGGCAGGAGCGAGTGGTACCTCCTCGATATCTATCACGTCGTTGAGCGGATTTGCAGGGACCGTCGCTCTCTCATCGACAATCTTCCCGACCACGGGTCTTACTTGCAATCTGACTCCAACAAGCGTCGTCGGATCCGGAAGCTCAACTCTATCCTGCTCAGGCTCAACCGGGTCCTACACAGTGACAGTCACCGGAACAAGCGGGTCCCTGTCCCACTCCGCAACCGTGACTGACACCGTACAGGACTTCACCATCTCAGCCAGTCCTACCTCTTCTACTGTACTCGCAGGGGTTTTCGGTAACACCACGATTACTGTCACCGCTCAACAGGGATTCAGCGGAATCGTGAGCCTAAGCGCGGCCGCATCTCCTTCATCCGGTCTCACTTGCGCTCTCACACCGACTAGTGTTACAGGCTCTGGATCCTCAACTCTATCCTGCAGCGGTTCCGCAGGGTCCTATACCGTAACTGTTACGGGAGCAAGTGGAATTCTCTCTCACTCTACTGTGGCCTCTTACACGGTGCAAGACTTTACGATCGCCTCTAGTCCCACATCTGTGTCTTCTAAGGCTGGGACCGCAGGAACTTCAACGATCACCGTAACAGCGCTTCAAGGGTTCAGCGGAGTCGTGGGCCTAACTGCCGCGGTCGTCCCGACGACGGGACTCAGCTGCACACTGACCCCGACAAGCGTTTCAGGCTCCGGGACTTCGACCCTTTCATGCGTAGGGAGCGCTGGAGACTACACCGTTACAGTGAGCGGAACCGGCAGTTCACTATCCCACTCCGCATCCGTCAGCTTCTCTGTAAGAGACTTCACGGTCGCAGCCAACCCAACCGACGTAAACTTCGTCGCAGGCTCGAGCGGAACCTCCACGATAACCGTCACACCCGTAAATGGATTCACCGGCACTGTGAGTCTATCCGCGACAGTCTCTGCAACCACGGGGCTAACCTGTAGTCTCTCACCGACCAGCGTTGTCCTAGGCAGTTCGGGGACTTCGACCCTCTCATGTTCAGGCTCAGCCGGAACATACACGGTCACCGTGACAGCCACCAGTGGTGCTCTGTCACACTCTGTAACCGTCAACTATAGCACTCAAGATTTCAGTCTCACAGCCAATCCGAACAATCTGATAACAAACGCCGGAACCTCGGGAACCTCAACGATCCAAGTAAGCGCTTCGAATGGTTTTGCTGGAGTCGTGAGCTTGACGACAAACAGCACAGCATGCAACATCTCTCCCTCAACCATAACTGGCTCGGGCAGCGCAACACTGTCATGCACATTTACAGCAGCATCAAACATCGCCGTTACAGTCACTGGAACTAGTAGCTCTCAGTCCCGAACTACAACAGTCAGCTATACTGTGCAGGATTTTACCGTTAGCGCGAGCCCGACCAGCGTTACGGTTAATGTTGGTGCCTCAGGCACTTCGACCATGACCGTAACCGGCAAGAATGGCTTTACAGGAGTAGTCAATCTTGGAACAAATAGTACCTCCTGCGCGATCAACCCGACCAGCCTGACGGGTTCGGGAACAGCCAGTCTCTCCTGCAATTTCGCTTCAGCAGGTACGAGTCACATAGGCGTCACAGGAACGGCCGGGTCTCTGTCCCACACCGTAACAGTCACATTTACCGTCCAGGACTTCTCAATTGCGGTAAATCCCACTTCCGTGACAGTCAACGCGGGCTCGACCGGCAATTCTGCCATAACAGTTCAAGGTCTGAACGGGTTTGTCGGAGCCGTCAATTTGTTATCGAATAGCACAGCGTGCACCATCACTCCTTCAGGCGTCTCAGGCTCCGGTAGCGCGAGCCTCTCGTGCAATTTCACAACTGTTGGCACATCCACTATCGCCGTCTCAGGAACAAGCGGATCACTCTCTCACACGGCCACAGTTGTATACATCGTTCAAGACTTCACAATCAGCGTCAGTCCATCGAGCGTGACCGGAAACGCAGGCTCTGCAGTGACTTCGACTGTTAGTGTAACTGGACTCAATGGCTTTGCTGGAATTGTCTCACTAGCTACCAATATCACCTCGTGCGCAGCGACGCCGTCTAGTCTGACCGGCTCGGGGAGTTCTACTCTGTCATGCTCTTTTGCATCCGCCTCAATCGTCTATGTTACCGTGACGGGCACGAGTGGTGGGTTGTCTCACTCAGGTACTGCTACGTTTACAATTCAGGACTTCACCGTAACTATCAATCCGACGATCGTCACTGTGAACGCTGGTAATCTAGGAACTTCAACCGCCACTGTCTCTGCGCAGAACGGGTTTGCTGGAGTGGTCGCGTTTGCGACCAATAGTACAGTGTGTGCCGTGAGTCCTACAAGCGTCACTGGCTCAGGTAGCGCTACCCTTTCCTGCACCTTCGCATCGGCCGGCACAATACATGTTCAGGTAACTGGAACGAGTTCTTCTCTATCTCATTCTGTCATTGTGACTTATAGAGTCCAAGACTTCGCCATAGCAGGGAATCCAACAAATGTCAACGTGAATGCTGGCTCAGCAGGCATGTCTACCATCACCGTGACCGCTGTAAACGGTTTCTCCGGAGCTGTGAGTCTGAATACTAACAGCACATCTTGCTCGGCCGCTCCGAACAGTGTCGCCGGATCAGGCGGTTCCACGCTCTCCTGTACATTCTCATCCCCATCGATAATGCACGTCGCCGTGACAGGGACGAGCGGGAGCCTCTCTCACTCCTTCACAATAACGTACAACGTACAAGACTTTGCCGTAAGCGCTAGTCCAGCTACTGTCACCGGCGTCGCGGGCTCCGCTAGCGCCTCAACATTGACCATAGCGCCAGTGAACGGATTTACTTCAAGCGTAGCTGTAGCGGTAACGTCAAACTCTACCAGCCTATCGTGCACAGCCAGTCCTGCCACTATCACGGGCGGTAGCGGCACATCCACCCTATCGTGCACGGGAAGTCTGGCTGGCAACTATCTGGCAACTGTTACAGGCACAAGTGGCGGTCTCTCGCACGCAGCGAGCGTAACCTATCATGTACAAGACTTCTCAATAGCCACAAACCCAACCACAATCTCAGTGACTACAGGCACCAAGGGATCATCGGTAATCACAATCGCTCCGCTCAATGGCTTCAGCGGGACGGTCCTTCTCTCCCAGACCACTAACTCAACGGATCTATTGTGTAACATCAACCCGACGAGCGTAAACGGTGGATCGGGAACATCGACACTCTTGTGTACGGGGTCAGCGCCAGGCAACTTCCTCGCAACAATCACCGGAACGAACGGAGCCCTCTCTCATACCGCAACAGTCACTTACGCCGTCGCGGACTTTGTCATCTCAATCACTTCCTCTCCCCCTGTGACTATTGGAGCGTCTGCTACGTCAACAATTACAATTACTGGTCTGAACGGGTTCACTGGAACCGTCAGCCTTACCGACACGATCCCGCCCGGTTTGACTTGCGGAAACATTACGCCCGCAAACATTACAGGCTCCGGAACTGCAACGATCGCCTGCAGTTCAACAACTGCTGGAACCTACACCCTGGGCATAACTGGCGCCAGCGGCACACTCTCCCATTCAACCAGTGCATCTCTCAAGGTTACAGACTTTAGCATAACTGCGACATCCCCCGGTGCCGTTATTGCGGGGAGCCCTGCAACTACTACAATATCCGTAACTTACATGAACGGGTTCGCGGGCACCGTAGGTCTGACAGATTCAATACCCGCCGGTTTGAACTGTGGTCCGATCTCGCCGAGCAGCCTAACAAACTCAGGGACGGCCAGCGTCTCTTGCAGTTCAAACATAGCCGGAACATACACTCTTGGAATAACTGGAACCAGTGGGGCGCTCTCTCACTCGACGACTGTGCCTTTCATAATCGAGGACTTCAGCATAGACGCAGCGCCCACCAGTCTGACGGGGAATGTCAATTCCGCTCTTACTTCGACGATAACAATCAGCCCGGCCAACGGCTTCGTGGACACGGTGACTCTGACATTCACAGCTTCGTCAACTAACATCAGCTGCAGTCTGAGCTCGACCACCATCACCGGCGGCTCGGGCTCTTCCACACTATCATGTACTGCATCTCTCCCTGGATCGTATACGGTAACCGTCAAGGGAGCCGACGGATTGCTCTCCCACACCGCGACCGTGACGTTCAGTATTGCCGTGCCCGACTTTTCGATCAGTGCAAGTCCATCTAGTCTGACAACAACCGCTGGTTCCACGACGACGTCAACGATCACCGTGTCGTCAGTCAATGGCTTTGTCGGCGTTGTGCAGTTGAGTTCCTCTGTATCGCCATCTACCGGTCTATCGTGCGCATTGACGCCTACCAGCGTGACTCTTGGGACCTCGGGAACCTCGACGCTATCATGTTCGGGCGCTGCAGGCGGCTACACCGTCACAATAACTGGGACGCCGACTGCTACGGCCCCGCACTCAACGACTGTAGGCGTGACAGTGCAGGACTTCACGGTCAATGATACTCCGACCAGTGTAAGCGTCAACGCCGGAGCAATGGGAACATCCACAGTAGTCGTGACCAACGTCCTAGGATTCACCGGAACCGTTAATCTAGCCGCGACTATCTCTCCCGGCTCAGGCCTAACTTGTACACTAACCCCGACAAGTGTCACACTAGGCAATACAGGAACCAGCACACTCTCATGCACTGGCTCCTCAGGAACATATACGGTAACTATCACGGGCACCAGTGGGTCGCTAACCCGCACATCAACGGTCAATTATACCGTACAAGACTTCACAATAGCAACAAGCCAGACAAACGTGACCGTCCTATCCTCGGCATCTGGCACCTCGACTATCACTGTCACCGCTGTCCAGGGTCTCGCTGGCACCGTCTCCTTGTCAACAACGTCCTCACCATCAACGGGTCTGACCTGTACTGTCTCGCCAGCAAGTGTTACTCTTACCAGCACCGTATCTAGCGGAACTTCCACGCTGTCGTGTTCAGGCGCCGCGGGCTCCTATACGGTTACAATCACAGGTTCTGACGGCAGTCTTAGTCACAACTCGATCGTAACCTTCACCGTCCAAGATTTCAGCGTGACCGCAAACCCAGCGAGCGTCGCAGTCTCGTCAGGCTCCGCGGGAACGTCAACGATCACGGTCTCCGGTTTCAACGGCTTCACTGGAACCATTTCGCTTACGGTGGGGGTTTCACCGTCGACGGGTCTGACTTGCACTTTGGCCCCGACGAGCATCACCCTAGGGGCAATGACTAGCGGAACCTCGACACTGTCCTGCACCGGTACTCTCGGGACCTACACTGTAGCAGTTACCGGTACTGGATCCTCTCTGAGCCATACCGCCAGCGTCACGTACACCGTGCAAGACTTTACAGTCAGCGCTAGCCCCAGTAGTGTTCTTGTCTTCTCCGGTACTAGCGGAACATCGACCGTCACTGTCTCGAGCGCTAACGGTTTCACAGGAACGATAAGCCTGACTGACACTATCTCTCCCTTCTCGGGGCTCACCTGTAGCCTTAGCCCTACCAGCGTTGCACTGACAACGACTTCCTCCTCTGGAACTTCTACACTGTCCTGCACAGCTTCCGTCACATCGACAACATTCACAGTTAGTGTGACTGGCACGAGCGGTGGACTGACTCGATCTGCTACGGTGACCTACAACGTAGGAACAGCCTTCAGCATGACTGCTAACCCGACCAGTGTCACTGACGTAGCAGGGTCAAGCGGGTCGTCAACGATAACGATCGCTTTTGCTCCCGGATTCAGTGGAACCGTCACTCTGAGCAGTGCCGTTTCACCAACCTCCGGCTTGTCTTGCAGTCTTGCCACTCCGAGCCTCACATCATCCGGAACATCGACCCTGTCATGTTCGGGTCAAGCCGGGTTCTACACGGTAACTGTAACCGGCACAAATGGTGCCAACTCAGCGTCCGCAACCGTGACGTACACAGTTCAAGACTTCGGGTTAACAACCACTCCAGGAGGCGTGACAACTCTTGCTGCAGCGGCCGGCTCTACAACGGTAATTGCTACAGGATTGGATGGTTTCGTCGGAAATGTTGCCCTCTCAACGACTGTCTCGCCCTCGAATGGGCTGAATTGCAACCTCACACCCTCCGTCCTCCCCCTGAGCGCCACAGCCTCGAGCGCAACATCATCGCTGTCGTGCAGCGGCGCTGCCGGCTCGTACAGTGTCACGGTAACTGGGACTGGTAGCGGTCTCACTCACTCGGTCTCTGTCTCATACACAGTGCAGGACTTTACTGTTGCATCAAGCCCGACGAGCGTCACGGTTCTCGCCAGTGCGACCGGGAGCTCAACGATCACGACTACGGGTCTGCAAGGATTCGCTGGCACGATATCGTTCTCAGTGGCTGCCTCGCCACCCTCGGGTTTGGCCTGCACTCCATCTCCAACCAGTGTTTCTCTAACGTCTTCCACTACAAGTGGTCAGTCAACACTTTCATGTTCCGGATCTGCGGGTTTGTACACGGTTACTGTTACGGGTACGAGTAGCGGTTTGACTCACGCCGCGACTCTAACGTTTGCAGTTCAGGACTATACGGTCGGGGCCAGTCCCACGACCGTGTCTATTCTGGCCGGAGCGTCCGGAAGCTCAACGATAACGGTCTCCGGGCTTCAGGACTATAGCGGAACCATTTCCCTTTCGGCAACCGTGTCGCCTACAACAGGTTTGACGTGCACATTCTCTCCGGCAAGTGTAGTTCTCAGCATTTCAACCCCTAGCACAACCTCAACCCTAACATGTTCGGGTACTGCTGGAAGCTATGTCGTAACGGCCACTGGAGCTAGCGGGTCTCTATCACATTCTGCGACTGTTGCGGTGACAGTACAGGACTTCGTTCTGGCTGTTAGCCCATCTACTGTTACGGTGAACACCGGAGTAAGTGGTTCATCAACAGTAATAGTGACAGCTACTCAAGGATTCACAGGAACCGTCGCGCTCTCAAACAGTGTCTCTCCAGCCACTGGTCTAGCGTGCACTCTTTCACCGACCAGTGTGACTCTCGGCCCCTCCGGCACCTCCGCACTCTCCTGCTCCGGTCAGGCAGGAACCTACACAGTCTCGGTGACTGGAACCAGCGGTGCATTATCTCATTCTGCCCCCGTCACCTATGTTGTGCAAGACTTTGCGATCGCGGCCATTCCGACGAGTGTGGCCGCGAACGTCAACCAGGCCGGAACATCAACAATCACGATCATCGCAACCAACGGGTTCACTGCAATTGTCAGTCTAACTTACACGGTTAGCCGGAGCGGAATGACGTGCACTCTTACACCGACCAGCGTTACTGGCTCCGGAACCTCGAATCTGTCATGCACTGCAACTACAAGCGGAACCTTCACAGTTACAGTAACAGGCACGAGTGGGACCCTATCTCACTCAGCGACGGTCAGCTACAGCGTGGCTGTCCCAGACTTTTCGGTATCGTCCAATCCGACTAGCGTCTTTGCCACTGCTGGGACTTCAGGGAGCTCGACGATCTCAATAGCATCGATAAACGGATTCGCCGGAACTGTGAGCCTGACGTCGTCAGTATCTCCGTCTACCGGATTGACTTGCACCCTCACTCCAACAAGTGTCACTCTCGGCACTTCTGGAACTTCTAACCTCTCCTGTTCGGGCTCAGAAGGTACCTACGCCGTTACCGTAACAGGTGCCAATGGCATTCTATCACACACTGCAACTGTGACCTACACGATTCAAGACTTCGCGGTAACAGCTGGCCCGACCGCCGTAACCGTCAACGCCGGAACATCAGGCACGTCCACCATCACCGTGACGGCCCTTCCTGCGTTACAAGGCTTCACAGGAACAGTAACGATTGCGGCTGCAGCGTCGCCCTCTAGCGGTCTGACCTGCAGCCTGACCCCCTCGAGTGTAACTCTCGGGACCTCAGTCTCCTCAACACTCTCCTGTAGCGGCAGCACGGGGTCTTACGCTGTAACGGTGACGGGAATTGGTGGCGGTCTATCTCACTCCGCAACCGTCACATTCACGGTACAGGATTTCACAATTGCATCCAGCCCGACGACCGTTACTACCCTGACAGGACAGCCAGGCACATCCAGAATTTCAATAACAGCGCAACAAAGCTTTAGCGACCTTGTTGGACTCACATCGACTATTAGCCCGGCGACGGGTCTGAGCTGCACCCTTACACCTACGAGCGTCACTGGATCAGGCTCCTCTGTTCTTTCTTGCAATGGTAGCGTCGGAAGCTATACTGTCACAGTGACTGGATCCAGTGGCAGTCTGTCTCACACTGCGACCGTCACATTTGCAGTGACAGATTTTGCCATCAACGCCAGCCCAACAGCTGTAACTCTGAACGTTGGAACTGCTGGTACTTCGACCATTACAGTTGCCCCCGTTAACGGCTTTACCGGGACGGTGAGCCTGATTACGAACAGCACCTCGTGCACAGTTTCACCCACAAGCGTGTCGGGATCAGGTAGTGCAACACTCTCCTGCATCTTCAGTTCAGCCTCCACAGTCCATGTCACGGTAACCGGCACGAGCGGAGCAAGATCACACACAAAGACAGCAACCTTCATCGTCCAAGACTTCAGCATCTCGGTCAGCCCCTCGACCGTTAACGTAACGGTTGGCAACGCTGGAAATTCGACCGTAACAATATCCGGCGTGAACGGTTTTGCCGGGACAGTAACCTTAGCAGCCACATCGTCTCCATCGACAGGACTCTCGTGTATACTTTCGCCGACCAGCATCGATGGTTCAGGGACCTCGACCATATCCTGCCCATCCTCAGCTAGCGGTACGTTCACCGTTACAATCTCGGGCTCGAGCGGATCCCTTTCACGCTCAATAGCGATCTCTATCTCGGTCGGCAAGGTTACTCCCTCAATCTCAACCAGCCTCTCCACCTTGGCTCCTCTAGTCGGTTCTACTGTAGCCGACTCCGCAAGAATGACTGGCGGCTTCAATGCGGGAGGAACAGTTACTTACGAATACTTTGTCGGTTCGACCTGTTCAGGAACACCTACGATTGTAGGTTCGCCAGTTATCGTGACGACTGGAATTGTGCCGAACTCCGCTTCTCAGAAATTCAACTCAGCGGGGAGTTTCAGCTGGGACGCAATTTACTCTGGAGATTCAAACAACACCGGCGTGAACGCCGCGTGCGAGCCACTCACGGTCATTTCCCCACCAGTGCTGTCTATCCCGGGTGCGCAGACGGTGACCGCAGGATCCACAGTGCGCTTCATCGTTAACGCGACTGATGGGTTGAAGACTGTGACGCTGACTGCTTCTGGCCTGCCTGTTGGTGCAACGTTTTCGTCAACTCAATCGTTCGTTGGCGGCGCGTCCTCAATCTTCTCGTGGACTCCTACTGATGCCCAGGCCCCAGGCGACTACAACGTGACCTTCACGGCGCAGGCACAGGGCGTCTCGACGGTTTCGCATGTCACGATTCACGTTTTCGCGGTGAGCCGGGCTCCTCCTCTTCCAATCTTGTCCTATTCATTATTCGGAATACTGGGTTTCTCGGCTATTGTCGTCGCAGCCTTAGTTCTGCGCAGAGTTCAGACTGTGAGAAGAAAACCTTAGACGTTCCGGAAAGCTAGTTGCTAGAATCTGTCGGCTAGACGTTTACTAGTTGTCCTCGTAGTGACGGATGGGACTCCGATGATGGTGCTCCGATATCGCCCTTGTCTTCACTAAGCGGCCCTGACCGATGTGATGGCGAGGGACGCCAGTCGGGTTGCGAATTCTTCTTCGCATGCCAGCGAGCTCCGCGTGGGCTCTGATGTTGAGCATCGCGATAGATGAGATTACTCCAATCAAGCCTCCGATGACGAAGAGCCACATCGTCAGGGAGAATCCCCGCTGGATCACACAGCTGAGGCAGAATCCTCCTCCCGAGGGCTGGTTCGCAGTGCCAGCGACGTGTATTGCGACTGACTGGCTGCTTGGACCGGCTTGGTTGTTCGGGTCAGTTGCGGTGAAGTTGACGATGAATGTCTGGCCAGCCTGGCTCTGAGTTGGTGTGAAGGAGAAGGCTCCAGTTGATGGGTTGAATGACATGTTGGGAGCCAAACCGGTCGCGGCGAGGTTCACCGTCTCAGCGGGGATGAGCGGGTTTCTCGCAGAGACTACGAAACTAAGGGCTGTCCCAACAGTGGCTGACTGAGGGCCAGGTGCAACTAGAGTGAGGGGTTGGACGGTCGGGGGAACATTCGTTCCGAGAAAGGTGAAAGTTGCGGTCGTAGTATGAGTCAGTGCTCCGCTGGTTCCGGTAATAGTTAGCCAGTAGGTTGCTGGAATCGTGGAACTGCAAGTGACTGTCGCCGTGCCGTTGGTTGAGAAAGATGTTTTGGTTAGTGAGCTGCAACTTAGCCCTGAAGGAGCGGTTGCGCTCAGTGTCAGTGTGTTGGTGAACCCATGGATAAGACCGACGGTTATGGTAGATGTCGAGGACGCGCCGACGTTGGCGTTTGAAGGCGAGGACGCGGCGATTGTGAAATCTGGAGGAATCCCAAATGTGAAGGAAGCGGTAGTCGTATGAGTAAGTGCTCCATTCACCGCGGTGATCGTCACAGTGTAGACGTTCTGGCTGGTTGAGCTGCATGAGAGGGTCGTGGTGCCGGAGCCCGTTACGGTACTAGTGCTCAGGGACCCACAGGATAGTCCCGAGGGCACATTGTCTGTGATCGTGATTGATCCTCCGAACCCGTTTACCGCCGTCAGCGAAATTGTAGAGACCGCCGAAGATCCTGGAGAGACTGCTGAGGGTGAACTAGCGCTGACTCGAAAGTCTTGGAACTTGAAAGTTGCAACAGTTATGCGGACCAAAGCTCCGCTTGTCCCGATTATTGTGAGGAGATATGTTCCTGCTACGTTCGAACTACACGAGACTGTCGCGGTAGTCGAGCCGCTGATTGCGGTGGGGCTAATCGAGCCACACGTCAATCCCGACGGTGGAGTATCTGTAAGGGTGATTGTTCCTGTGAAACCGTTTTGGGCGGTACTAGTGATAGTTGAGGCTGTGGTTTGGCCCGCGTTTATTCCCGCGGGGCTAGTGGCCGTCAGAGTAAAGTCCGGTGTCGGTGGGCCAAGGCTGAGGAATTTGAGTAAGCATCCCCATCCGGGCGGGCTACTGGCACACTGCATTGCTCCGTAGATTCCGGAGTTCGGTGTGTTTGTCCAGCTTCCTGCTGGCCACCATATCCAGTTGATTCTTTGTGGTGTATTATTATCATAGAGGTTGGTTAGGGCTTGAATGAAGTGGAATGTTGTTGTTGAATATCCTGCGCTCCCCGTTAAGATCTGATCAGGAGCGCAGCTAGTGCAGAGAGGATCAGCTCCTCCCTCAGTGTTCAGCGCCGGCCATCCAGAGGCAGTCATGCCTGAGACGACTGCTTGGTAGTATTGTTGGGCCATCGAGTCAGCGGTCGCGTTGTTCCAGTTGCTGGAAGAGTAACCCATGTAGCTGTGGAGGCTGATGAAGATCTTTCCAGTAGGAGACTTGCCTAACGGGTCTGTTACGGTCGGGAACCCGCTCGCCCAGTTGCTAAGTGAGCAACCGTAACTACAAATGTTCTGGACAACTATCCAGTGAGTGTCGCCCTGCGCTCTCGTCTGGTCTATCCAGAGCTGATACTCTTGGGACAGAGTCGTTACGCAAGCTGAAGCTCCTGAGCACATGTTGTTGTTTGTGCTGTATCCCGCACAGGCCGAAGCATCGTAGCATGGCTCGTTGAGTGGTTCCCAGATTATCTGGGAATAGCTGTTCTTGAACTGATTAGTGACTCCAGACCAGAAGTTCAGCCAGCAAGTTGCAGTGGAAGAGTTGAACACCTCCGAATAGCCATGGTAGTCGATTATTATCCAGAAGCCAAAGTGTTGAGCGATCTGAATTGCGCGCTGGAGATTAGTCGCGCTGTAAGTGCTCATGTATTGCGAGCCGGTGCACGCCGGGTCGAAGTTGACTCTCACCGTATTGTATCCCAGTGCTTTCAATTCGATGAGCAGGAGTTCCATGTTCGTAGCGGATTCTCCTGTGAATACGACGGATGGTGTAGGTGTTGGTGGCAGCTGAATGCCACCGCCAATGGCTGCCTCGTCAAGTCTGATTCCGCCCCATCCGATTAAGATGGGGACGGATGTGGACCCGGTCGTTGGGAGCACGTCGAGTGTCTGGGAGGTCGTGAACGTCTTGCTAGCACCATCGGTAACGGTCAACGAAATAGTGTACGTCCCGTTCGTAAACGATTGAGACACTGTACTGCCTGTCTTGCTTGTTCCTCCAAGATTCCAGCTGTAGCTGTAAGGGCTCATTCCACCGCTTGCCGTCGCGGTGAAGGTAACAGATTGACTGGAAACTGGCAATATCGGACTAATCGTGAATGCTGCGCTCAGAGCGCCAGGAGGAGAGATCGTGATAGACTGGGATGTCACAATATGGGTGGACGCAGTATCCGAAACGTTGAGGGAGACCGTGAAAGTTCCCGATGTGCTGAATGTATGAGACGGGTTCTGGCTGGTGCTTGTACTTCCGTCTCCAAAATTCCAATTGTAAGTGTAAGGAGATATTCCTCCGCTTGGGGTGCAGGCAAATGTTACAGATTGTCCTGATGTTGGCTGACTCGGGCTGAAGGTGAAGCTTGCGGAGAGAGCCGGAACTGGTTTGACCATGACAGTCTGGGTAGACTTGGCCGAGGCTGAGAGTGAGTCGGTTACTGTAAGAGTAACAGTGTAGTTCCCCGCGGAAGTGTAAGTATGGCTTGTCGTCAGGCCTGAGCCGGTACCTCCGTCGCCGAAAGACCATGCGTATGTGTAGAGAGGAGTGCCTCCGGTCGCGACGCCCGTGAAGCTCTCAACGGTTGACACGATCGCAGGTATTGGAAGATAGGTGAAACTAGCTGAGAGCGGTTGAGGAATGATCGATCCGAATATGTCCGTCATGCCCGAATCTCCCGAGACCACGCTGGTAATGTACGGTAATCCCCAGTTCGCCTCAATGCTATGGAGGCTGTCATATTCAGTGTAGCCTCCCGTGGAGGTGTGGCCAATCTTGATCATGCTGCCGTACTCGACGTTCGGACTCGGATCATATTCGTCCCACCAGAGATAGAGGAAAGTTCCAGGAGTCTTGAAGAGGCTGGTCCCAAGCACCGAGTTCGAAGATGGACTACTGAGAGAACCAGTCCCCACCAATAAAGTCTGAATGTAGGCATCACCAGTTGACACCGAGTTATCATGCATGTTGTGAGAGTCAGTGGGCGTGAACCAGATGTAGTTGGCTGGCGTTGCTGAGTTGAGATAGTTGATGAATGCGGTGTTTCCTCCACTGGATTGGCTGTTGTAGAGTAGGTTTCCGTCAGGTCCGGTCTGACCATTGCAGCTTATTCCACCGGAGGCTGCCAGACAGCTGTTCCAGGTCGATGTGTAGGCTATCCAGGGAAAATGGTCTGCTCCTCGCGGACAACCGTCTTCGCAGAACATAGCTGAGGTAAGCCCTGCTGTGTGAAGCTGGTCAGCGATGTTGGAGATCGTGTAGCATGGACTAGATGATCTTGGACACCAGCTGTCGGAGTGGGATTGTTGGCCTGAAGTGAAGGCCTCGTAGCAACCCGCTGAACAGCCACCTATGTTCTGACCATAGCTGTGGTAGTTGGATACGGTAGTGCCCAGCGCAGCCAGACTGTTTATGAAAGGAGCTGAACTGGATCCTATCACTGATCCATAATTCTGGTTCTCCATCGCGATAATGACAATATGATTGAAGCTGCTGCCCGTTGGGGCAGCCGATGCTGTTGCCGGGAGAGAGATAAGCATGATACAGACTGAGAGTGCTACAAAGAGGCCCGCGAGGGTTCTCTGGTCAATGTCGTATACTATCTTCATTGTTTTCTCACTCTCTTATTTCTCGGATTCGGTTTCCCTGCGCGAACGGCGAGGGATTCATTCAGTGTCGGAGCGAAGAACCAGACTCTGTGTGTTGAGCGAGTTCCCCGGCAAGATCAACCTATACCCTAACGTTTCAGAAAGGCAACGCCGAACCGGATTACTATCGATCCCGGTTCATGAGCCGATCTTCGCGTGGATCATGCTGTGGACTCATCTGGTCTTGACCCTTCTTCAATCTGGCGTACATCTCTGGAAGGAACGGTATAGTCGCGAGTAGCTCGGGCTACTTGGCGAGGGCGTCTCTAGGCTTCAACCCAAAATTCGGCTGGGCACTTGCCCCGTACATGCTGCTAAAAAAAAGGTTGGATCTCGAAGCGCCCGCAGCCACAACTCTAGGAGAACCCTCAGGAGAGTTCAGGAGAAGAGTCAGGAAGAGCCACTCCGTGAACTTCACGGTGGATTCGCTCGGGCTACTGGGATTAAGGAGGCTTTTCGTCTCCATCGCTCGACAACTTCGGCCCGCTCAGAATCTGTTAATAATGCTTGCCCACTGCCGATGCAAATCCGACTGGAGTAAGCTAGGGCTATCGGTGGCAATACCACGCTATCAGAACAAAACCATGGGCCTCGGAAGAGGCCGAGGCTAGAATGAATTTTACTTGCGTAGCAGTTGTTGATCTGAATATTGCCAAATTGGGCCTGCTTTTATTCAGAGTTGGAGTTCGCTAATCATTTCGTAAGAAAGGCGTTTTCTGCGGAATTTGATTTCGGCCCTTGGAGAAAGCTTATCGTGAGGGATCTGGATATCCGATTGCCTCAAAATGGCACGTACAAGCCTTGTGAAAAGGCCAACCAGACCTCGGGTCCTGTCCGAGACTGCCTCATCGGAAGGGCAACTAATTGTTGGATCTTCTCACTCGGAAGCACGGGTTGAGCTGTCCACCGTTATTCTGATACTCGCGTTGGTGACGATCGCGGTCTCCCTATTTTTTGTCACCGCCTCTACGATCCACTTGGGCGAACTAGCCCCTGACTCCTTCTTCTTTGTGTCTCAGCTGCCCTTGGCCTACTGGGTGGGCTTGTTCGCCACCCTGGGTCTGTTTCTGTTTCGTAGCCGGGTTAAGGGTCAGGTGAGAACGGTATTGGAAGTTACCGCGCTTACCCTTTTTTCAGTCTACCTGTTCGCTCTGCCTTCCCTTGTCTATCAGGACCCTCGAATCTTGGATAGCTATCAGCATGAAGGAGATGCGTTGGTCCTCCTCAACTCCGGAGGATGGTACAATGGACCCGTCTGGTACGTGTATCAGTTTCCGGGTGCCTACACATTCTTTGCACAGCTGACGGCCATCGCGGGGATTGACCCTTTCCAGCTGATCAAGTACTATCCCACCGGGCTCGCAATAGTTCTAGCACTCTTGTTGTACGCCACGACTAGGACGGTTGGTCCCAAATATGCAGCCGTGTCTTCAGGCTTCATTCTGAGCGGCCTGTGGTTCCAACTGCATCTCTCTCCGCAGAGCCTCGAACTAATCCCCTATGTTGGAGTCATCTACCTTCTCGTCAAGATGATGGATGACGAGCCGAGGCGAAAACTCTGGTCTATGATGGCTCTAGTTTCGATCCCCGTTCTCGTAATCAGTCATCCGGAGACTCCGCTTGTCTTAGCGTTAGGTACGGCAGCCTTCTTCGTCCTCAAGCCACTGTTTTCGGCTGGCCGAGTCAACTCGATACGGTCAAACCTGTTATTGCTCGGACCTTTCTTCGTCGTGCTCTCGGTCATAGTTCTCGTTTGGTGGACAGGTGTCGCCTCGGGCGCGCTGGCGCAGGTCGAGTCGATAGTGAAGGGTGCGCTGGCGATCGGATTGGGCGGAATTTCGCATGGAGCTCCGAACGTACCTGCGACGCCCGCGCCGAGCTATCAGACGGTCATTCTAATTCAGGAAGCTGTATCCGTGTCCGTATGGCTCCTCGGTCTGTCACTCCTGCTCTTCATCCGGAGATTCCGGACTAGGGAGTATTTTTTTGCGGGGCTGTTTCTAGCGGCCATCGCGACAATACCCGTCGCCTTGTTCGCTAATGCGGATGTGTTACAGAGATCCTATCTCTTCTCTCTGTTTCCGGCAGGTCTACTCCTAGCTTCTCTTCTGGAGCGCGGGAACGTTCTTCGGATCGGCGTGTTGCCTACTGCTAGGCTACTGGGTACGGGCCTTGTCTTTATGATGATTGTCTTCTCGATCTTGATGCCGTTGGCTCGGTACGGGGGAGATTCGTTCGATTATCTTCCTCAATCCTCGTTGTCCGCTTCGAACGTAGCTGCAACCCTGAAATCTAACTCGGTAATGTTTCCTCATCCGGGAGAATACGGCTGGAGATTCTACGCTCCGATGCACGGTGACCTCAGCGCAGTCTTGCTCGAGCAGCAGAATATCGCCGGGCGTCCAGGAGGGTATGTCAAGATTAACACGTACGCGGATTTCAACCTGACATTCACCCAGGCCGACAACAGTTCGGACTATGTACTCGTGTCAAACTATTACCAGAACCTGTATTCGTTGAGGTTTGGGTCCCAGTCCGCGTACTATCTCAACTTGAAGTTGCAATTCGAAGCCCAAATGGCGGCGAACTTCAACCTGGTGTATTCGACTGGCTCGGATCGCCTCTACGAGAACAGGAATCTAGGATGACCATCCGAAGTCAAAATGTTCTTGCTACGATGCGTTGAACCAGACCTGTAGCCAGACTCCCACTTGGGAATTCAGCCCCGGGTATCCGTACCCGAACACTCCTGAAGGAGTGTCGAAGGTCCAGAGTTCAAAGATCAATCTGAAGTTTCTGCCAGAGACGGTCCCCACCGGGGCAGAACTGACCTCCGATTGGCGGTTCATTGAGATGTTGAGATAAGTCAATCCGGCTGTCTGGTAGCTGGACTGGATCGTCCAGGTGAAATTAATCCTTGAGGTCTCTCCATCGTTGACGAACTGCTCCGTTCTACCAATCTCTGGAAGCGTAGTCGAGGGCGTAGTTGCGTTTGGCGTAGGTGTTGACGAATTGCCGACTCGCACGATAATCCTCACGAACTCTGCCTTGTTCATTCTGTTTGTAACAGTGAAGGTCCAGTTGAGCGGTTGACCGACGGGGACGGAAGAGTTGCTGTTGGGGAAGTAGGCTTGAAGCCCCGTCTGTGAGGTCACTCCGAATCCAATGAAAGGCTGGCTGGGTTTTGCGCTCGTAGCGTAGAAGGTCAATGAGGTGAATATGGCGGTGAGGCAGATGAAGAGCACTATGAAGAGGGTGAATCTATGTTGCGTGCTCTGTGCCTCCATAGTCAATTCTTGCTTTAAGCAGTCTTCTACGTCTCAGAATTAGCCGAACCCGACCCGCTTCCAAGATGGCGATAGCGGCGAGCAGGGCCACTATGACTGCGAGGATGTAAGATAACGTTGTGCGGTACAATGACGCTGCTTGGGCACTGCTGCCAAGACTCTGGGCCTTCAAAGAGACTTGGCTAGAAATGCTGATTGACTGGACTGCATACTGGACTGAAAGAGTCTCGTTTCCCTGTCGTGAGTACATGTCTGCAATCTCTTCGTACTGCAATGCTGTGTTGAGTTGAGCCGTTAGGGGAAGAAGGTCCGAATTAGAGGCTCCCTGCTGTTCAGCGGTCTGGATGGATTGAAACGCTTGCACTAGGTCCTGTCTTGCCGTGACGAGTTCGCTTGACTGTGCATGGGCGATATGTGGAGGCGCGATGAGGAATGCTGAAGACACGAGGAGGCAGACTATGATCGTTAGGAATTGCAGACGCAAGGTTCTCATCATGGTAAGAATAGTTTGTGGAGCCTGAGAACTTGACGAATATAAGGAGGGAGTTGGTTATGGAATTTCTTCAAAAGTATCATCCCTCCTCGATGGAAGAATTGAAGAGCAAGCTTGCAAGCGAAGGGATTCGCTCAAGCGACGAGGACCTCCTCGAAATCATCCAAGAACTCCAGCAGGACGGAGAAATTCGTCTCTTAAGGCCACTCTCTCTGAGCTCCTTTCCGGGGTTCCTCGCTGATCTAAGCAGTTCGTGGTGGATCTACGCCGCTGTTTTGGTATCACTGACCGAAATATTCCTGGTCCGTTACAATGCGCAGGATTCATTCCTAGGAGGGGCCAGGCTTTTGCTGGGCCTCGGTCTGCTGGGTTTCTTGCCCGGCTATGCCTCGGTTCAGATTCTCTTTCCGAAGGATCAGCTTAGTCTCTTGGAGCAGATCTTGCTGAGCATTTTTCTCAGCGTTATGGTCTCGATAGCACTCGGAGTGGCTCTGGGTGCAGGCTACTTTTTCAGCCCAGTCTCTGGGGTGCTTCTCTCTGGTATTTACGCAATGTTTGCAAGTGTGTTCGCGGGCTATCGTCGTTATTCTGCGCTTCGACGCATGCGACGCGGAGCGCTCCGTTCTTCTTGACCGGTGCATGCGAGAAATCTGCGGACAGTTCAATTCGGCATACGTTTTGCGGTGATGTAGCCGAAGCTGTGACCAATCATCTTGATGGAGAACCCGTGTCCGGATAGAATCTTAGGTATGTCGAGTGGACCGTTGTGAAATTCAAGAATGATCTCGCTTATCGACTCGATTGCACTGGACGGGAGTGTCCGGATTATTCCGTACTCGCATCCTTCACAGTTCATTTTTAGAAAGTCGATCTTGCTCAGGTTGTAGCGTTTCATTATCTCGTCGACGGTCACTGTCTCCACTTCCAGCCCGCCATCAGGGGAATTGGTTGCATCTGCTATCTGGCTGATATTCGGTGTCTGGGCATTGACTCCAAGCTTCGTCTCTCCTGTTCTGGTGGACAGGGCCACGTTGAGCAGTTTGATTTTGTCCTCGAGGTTGTTTAGTCTGATGTTTTCTCTTGCGAGCTCTAGGCTGTGGGGGTCTGGCTCTAATGCGATAACTAGTCGGGCGCCTCTTGTTGCGAAGTAGATGGCTGAGTCGCCGTTGTAGGCGCCTACGTCCACTACAACCTTCTGGTTGAAGTCTGAGCCGTAGACCTGTCGTACGAAGATTTCGGCGACGAGCGAAATATCTGTCCCTTGATTGAGTCTACACTTCAAAACGGTCCCTGGCTCGGGAGAGAGTAGGAGATAGTCTTGGTCGATGTGTTGAATGTTCCATCCTCTGTTGAGGAGTTTTGCTAGACCGATTAGATTGTAGATGGAGGGATCATACCATCGGTGGTAGTGTCGGAGGGCTTGGGAGAGGCTTGAGGGCTTTCTGGATAGTCGTATGGAGCTGCCTCTTCTGAGGACAATCTTGTCGAGCGGTTTTCTTGTGATGTAGTTTCGGGCTATTTCGATCCAGTTCTTGTAGGTCCGCTGGAGAAGAAAGAAGGCGTTGAGTTGGTCTCTTAGAGTTCGGGCGTTGAGAGACACTTGGCTGCCTGCCCTTGCTATTGTTGGGTGATCATGGGAGCGTCAATCGTCTGTTGACCGCGTCTGTTCTCCTCGATCTTGGTCCAGACTAGCTGCTTGTTCCCTCTGGCCTCTTGGATTAGCGCTGCGAGCATCGTGAGGTTGTTCGAGAGATATGTGCTCGCGACTGTCCTCAGCCCGGGCACGATGGCGACTACTAGAACGCCAATGGCGATCAATGCAGCGATTAGCAGGTTGGTGATCATCACCCATCCTGTTAGGATGATGAATATTGGAAAGATGATCGGGTTGATCGCGTAGATGAAGAACTCCATTGGGAAGATGAGTCTCGAGAAGATGTTCTTTCCGAATAGGAGTCTCTTGTGTTTGAAGAAGGCTTGGAGCACGTGCTGTCCTCGGCGGATTTTCTGGGTGAACCGGATTCCCCACGCCGGTGGGGCAGGATCAAAGAACACAACGTCTTCGGCGCTGATCGCTCGGAATCCCTTATCTACCATACATAGAGCCGCGCATGTGTCGTCTCCTCCCACGTTGGGATCGAACCCTGTCTGGTCTCGACGACGAAAGAGCTGAATCTCGCCTTCCCCTACTGGCGTGCTGTGGAGCTTCGACTCTGCTATTCTCAGCATACGATAGATAGATCGGTAGGACCCTTCAACGTTCCCGGCCATCGTCTCGCTTGTGTCTGGGATATAGTGGACTCCTGAGACTGACCCGATTGTCGGGTCTGAGAAGTATCTTGCCGCGTTTCCTAGAGCTCGCTTGTCCCATTTGCACTCCGCATCGCTTATGCAGACCAGTTCTCCCATGGCATGTTTCAACCCGAGGTTTAGCGCACCGGACTTTCCGGTTCTCTCCTTCTCTTCTACGACCTGTCCTTTCAGGCTGTTCTGAGCGAAGAATTCCCGGGCGAGGCTTGCAGTGTTGTCTTTGGATCCGCTGTCAACAATAATCATGTCGATCCTATCGGAGGGGTACTCTGACTGAGAGATGTTCGACAGTTTTTCTTTGATGACCGTCGCCTCGTTGTATGTTGGGATGATGATGCTGATTGTGGGCTGCCGATCACCCACGAGGGCGATGTTGTAGCTGCGCTTGGAGCCGATTCTCTTCATGGCGGCGAAGTATGCGAGGGGCACTCCCAGTTGTATTCCGCCCACAGCGATCCACAAGGCGAGAAGAAGGAGGCTGGTCAAGACAGAATCTCGCTCGTAAATCCATCGCTTCCGTAGCCGGTGACTAGTTCTGCTTGTAGGTTTGAGGACCCCTCAGGAGAAACTACTGTTAAGTGTCCGTCGGTCGATTCCCATTTGGCTTTGGCCCGGAGCCTCCACCAGGTGGCCATCTCGATGAGTGTCATGACGTGGCATTGAGGGTCTGAGACAAAATTCTCTAGGAGTCTCTGATATTCGTGCACAGACTCCTCCGTTGCTAGCTCGTAGTCCGGATGTACAAGCAGAATGCATGGGCCACCAAGCCCTCGTACCCATTTAGAGAGTCGAATCCAGAGATCAACTGCAGCCTGAGGTTCTAGCCCTGCAACTCTGATTAGCTGATGGTCCTGAGGAAGCGACACCGGTATCTCCAATGCTTCAGCGACCTGGAATGGGAAGATCGTGCCAACCCCGTGAGCGTGGAGGGACGTTGGCGATAGGATTTCCCAGGATGGACACGAAGAATCGTAGGAGTAGCCTGCCTTGACTGTTGCTGAGGCCAAGTCCGCATTGTGCTGGAGGAGGGGGGACCGGAATCCGTGAACCGGAACACCTGCCGTTTTTTCCATATCCTCTTTGCAGTGTTTCAGTCGCTGAGTCTTCTTTTCGGAGTCGAGGAATATGAGTCTCCCATCATGAACCGTGTCATGGGCCCCGATTTCTCCGTTCTCAACAAGGACTCCTAGAGAGGTGGAAGATAATGAATAACGGGCGCTCGAAACGTTCCAGGAGGACCGGATTCCGAGCTCTCGTTCTGCCGCGATAAGTCTAGGAGCTCCGATCTCGAGACCCTCTTTGGTTTCAACGTCGTGGGTTACTGCCAGGGCGTAGGATTTTCCTCGTTTCCAGAACGCAATCCGAGGAACGGGACCCGAGGACAATACGATGCTTGCCAAGAATATCGTTCTGAGACATTCAACAGGACCCAATTTGTCCGGAGTGATCTCTCCGGTCCCCTGAGCGGATCTGAATGATCGATCTCGAATGAACCGTGGTATCGACTGGTACGAAAAGGGCAGTTTGGTTGCCAGCCAGAACCTTCTGCTAGGTTTGTCTTCGAATCCGTCCAGGACCCTTCGTGAGTACTCGCCTACCAAGTCTAGGGCGAGGAGATAGATGTCTGTCCCTCGTATTCTCGAAAGAATCGAGATATCTCCGGATCTTAGAACTGGATCCAGACCTGGTCCTGAAAATTCATAGATCTCTGTTTTCAGCGTGACGTCAGCATCGCGACTGGCCGGGAGAGTAATCGATGCCTCTCTCAACTTCAGCGCAAGTCCATGGTCCTTCGCGATCTTCTCCGCTGCCTCCTTTCGAAAAGGCGAGTAGACTACAGTGGCGCCTATCTTGGGAACTATCGTGCTTCCAGTCGAGAAGATAGTATGTTGCTCTTCTGGCTCTGCTCTTGTCTGCCAGGGTATCTTCCAGAATTCGGCGTAACCTTTCAGTATGTCAGAATTACCTGAGCCATCTACTTCTAGGACGATTGGTCGATGTCTTGATACTAGTGTCATTCTAGTGTCGGGCTCCGAGTCGGAGTAGGACTATTGGTCCTACTATTTGCTGCCAGTCTTTCAGGGGGGATATGTGAGAATAAGACTCCCGTTTCGCGTGCGAATAGATCTTGGATACTGGACGTTCAGTGAATCTGTAGCCGAGGGTTAGGACCTTGTAGTGAAGATAGTATTCAAGTTCGTACCCGTTGAGCCATTCTTGCCATATGTTGATCTGGGGGTCGGCCAGAATAGTTGATCTGTAAGCTCTGAAACCGTTAGTCACCTCTGTGCATCGAACGCCCGTGAGGAAGGTCCATGCGAATGGAAACAGCTTGGTGAAGATTCTTCTGAGGAAAGGAGTTCTCTCACCCTTTCCTCCGGGGAGAAATCTTGATCCTTGAACGTAGTCGTAGCCGTTTTTGGTGATGGGATCTGTCAGCCGCGGAATCTCCCGGGGATCGTCCTTTCCGTTGCCCGCCATCACGACGATCAATTCGAAGCCGTGTGAGAGCGCGTATCGGTACCCTTCCTTTATCGCGAATCCTATGCCGTTCCTCACAGGATTCTCAACGATAGTAATCGGAACACGTGTTCTTTCGCGAGACTCGCCGATTTCTCTCAGAATCTCTTCGTCGGGATCATCTACGACAAGGCAGACTTCGTCCACAGACTCGGGCGTGAATCTTTCGATTACGGTTCCAATCTTTCCCTTCTCGCGGTAGACTGGAATTATTGCTAGGCGTCTCATCGACTTTTTCTAGCTCTGTTCGAAGTGTGGACCTCTGGTTCGGTTGCTCTCGCCCTGGATCCGACGACTCTGGCAGGAATGCCTACAGCTATTGCGTTGTCGGGTATGTTCTTCGTGACGACCGAGCCTGCTCCGATCAGTGCATTCTCACCGATCTCTACTCCGGGCACTATTGTGCTGCCTGCACCTATCGAGGCGTTCTTTTTGACTCGTGTTTTTAGCAGGGTCCACTCTCCCCGGGCTCTAGGATGTTTGTCGTTCGTGAATGTAACGTTCGGTGCAATGAACACATTGTCTTCTATTACGACACCGGTAGGGATGAAGACGAAGGGACGAATCTTGCAGTTGTCTCCTATCGTGACTCCTTCCTCGATGTAAACGTAGGAGTCTATCTTTGTGTTCTTGCCGATCTTGCAGCCGTACAGGTTTACTTGGTCGTACACGCGCGAGTTGCGGCCGATTGCTGTTTTCTTGATTATTGAGTACTTTGGACGTTTCATTTTGCCGGTATCGCCGGGATTATCGGGAGCTGGATTTGGATTGTGCGGTCTTGGTACATGGACTCGCGTGAGGCTTCCAGCATCGAGACGACTCTTGCTCCCAGGATTCCATCCGAGGAGTTCGAATACGGCGTCGAGTTCTGCCTGTTACGGATGCAATCGTAAAAGTGGCGTATCTCGTCTCCAAGAGTATTGCTTGCCGAGACAGGGACTTCCTGGGTGCCTGCCTGTAGCTCGAGGGTGAGCTTCTGGTCAACGCAATCGAGATGGGCTGTCCCCTTGCTTCCAACGACCGTAACCTCTCTCCTCTTATCCCGGTCTAGCCAGCTGACCTCTACCTGCGCCATCAGACCACCCTTATAGTCGGCGGTTATGAAGGCCACTTCTTCATTCTGCTTGGTCCTGTAGCCTCTCCCCTTGCAGGCTATCTTGTCCGGCCAGGCTTCGAGAAGATAGTTGGCGATGTCGAAGGGGTGAGGGGCAAGGTCGGTTATGACTTCTCTCTGTATTTGCGGATTCATCAGAGCCGTCCATCGTAGGCGCAAGTAGTATACGTCTCCGAGGCCACCTTCTCTGATGACTCGTCTGAGTTCTCGGACGCCGTTGTTGAACCTGTGAATGTGTCCCACGCAGAGAACTGATCCGTTCTCGTTTGCAAGCCTAACAAGCTCATACGCTTCTTCGGTCTTTAATGTGAGTGGTTTCTCGACGAGTACGTGCTTGCCCTGGCGTAGAAAAGTAGAGGCTACCTCGAAATGGGTACCGTTCGGGGTGCAGATGTGGACCCCCGTTAAGGAAGGGTCTGTAGCGAGAGAGTGGTAGTCCGTACGATAGTCAGGACCTTGACCGAATTCTTTCTGGCATTGGGCTAGTGATTCTGGGAAGCTGTCTACGATCGCGTAGAGATCGCTAGAGCCGGTTGTTCGGCTAATGTCCAGGGTTTCGCGGATCACTTTCTTTCCCCAATAGCCGCCGCCAATGACCGCTATGCGTAGTGGTGTCATTTTTCTTGGAGCTCGGTTTAGTTCGAGAATTTTGTGCTTGCGGCTTCAAGAGTCGGCAAGACTAGAGCAGGCGCTGTGTCTTCTTTCATAACGATGTGTCTGTCTTGCCTCGTAATTCCCACCACGATTATCGTGTCTTGCCGCGGTCTCTATTCTTATACTTCTTGGTGAGATGGGATATTCCGCAACAAATACATGCCTCAAGATATCTTTGAATACATCGTGAGATGTGTTGATGGCCATATCCGGAATTGAATAAATAGCGCGCGAGGAAATAGTCACATACGTGAGCGTACGAGATCTCTGTTGGATAGTATAACGATCGTCAGTCCTCGCTATCCTCCCTACGTCGGAGGAGTAGAGACTCACGTTTCACAATTGGCGAAGCGAGCAACCAAATTCTTCCGGAAAGTCTCGGTAATCACAACAGACCCACTGGGCCACCTTCCTGCTGTTCAAGAGATAGATGAATTTCTCACGATTTTCAGAATCAGATCCCTGGCGCCCCGGGAGAACTACCACTTCCCCTCCCCTCCAGGATTGTTCAAGGTGCTCAGACAGTCTCGCCCGCAGGTTCTCCACTTGCACTGTATCCACGACGTTCCGGGTCCTATCGCGGGAATCATGCGAGGACATAGTTCCCTGATCTTCACCCCACATTATGTTGGCCGCTTGAACTCGGGGCTGGGAAAGATTCTCTTTGGAGCCTACCGTCCATTCATCCGTGAGCTCGTCGCACACGTTCCGAGAGTTATCTGCATCTCAAGGTTCGAGGCTAGGTTGATGATAGACACATTTCCGGAGTCTGCGGGGAGGGTAGAGATTATCCCTAATGGTATTGCCTCTGATCTCAGAGAGAAGAACCAGTGGCAGGAGCCTGAATATCCCACGATTCTCTATGCAGGAAGACTTGAGAAATACAAGAATGTCGACAAGGTCATGAAAGCAGTCGCAAGACTGCGCCAGAAGAACGACAAAGTGAAGCTTCGAATCGTTGGCAGAGGACCAGTAAAGAACGAGCTCGAGCACTTGTCACACTCGCTCGGGATGAATGGGAGCGTTGAATGGTACGATAGGCTCCCCCAGAGCGAGCTTTTCCCACTATACGCATCCAGCACAGCCGTCGTTCTGGCCTCAGAGTATGAGAACTGGGGCAACACAGTTGCGGAAGCTATCGGGGTGGGTGTTCCGACCATAGTAGCCAATGCTTCGTCTCTCGCAGAGTTTGTTGATGAAGGACTCGCAGTGCCCGTCGAGCCTCCCGTGGATGAGCTGAAGCTTGAAGCGACTATCAGCGAGGTTATTGATGATCCCAGACGATTCTCGCCGAAAGGGAAAAGGTCGCCGTTGATCATTTCGTGGGATGAAGCCGCCGAGAAGACATTCGCTCCCTGCATGTCGCTAGTCAATTCGTAATCTAAAGGTGATCAGAGTCGAGTTTTCTTGAGGACGTTGGAATTGTCAAGACCGCGCGGAGAGAAGCCGAATCGGTACTCCTCGCCAAGGCTCTGATCCGACAAGAGCCGATTCATCCCATCAACAAGGAAAGATTCCTGAAGCTCGCGAAGAATAACAAAGTAATTCTCAGAGCAGCACCGCTCCTGAACGCGCCAGCTGAAGTTGTTGACGAGGCCAAGAACGAGTTCGCGGAAGCGATGCAATTGTACGATCTGATGAGTAAGGAGTTTCAAAAGTTGGGAGTCTCATTCGTCGTCATAAAATCGTTCGACTCTCTTCCTGATATGGGGCACGACCTTGACTTTCTCCTTCCTCACTCCACAGAATTCGGCGAGGCTCGCGGCATGCTGCTGGACAAGTTCAGAGTTAAGCCTCAGCCTCTAACTCACTGCGACAAGTTGGTGGGAAAGTTCAGCTGCTTCCTACCCGGGTTCAGGCACGACTTCGAGCTCTATCCAACAATCAGCCAGCTCGGAGAACAGCACGTAGAACCCGGCAACATTCTGCGAGACAGAAAGATTGAGAAGATTGAGGGCAGAAACGTCTGGGTAACATCGGACCTTGACCGGGTGCTTATCAGAATAATTCACGCAATGTTCCGGCACAACTTCCTCAAGCTCTCGGACGTCATAGATTTCGAAGCCTTGACAAGAAACTGTTCTACTCGTGAGATCCTCGACGCGGTTGACAGAGCAGACATTGGAGATGCGTTTCTATTCTTCGTCGGCGCCATCGACAGGTTCCTCAAAGCAGGCGGCTTTGAGAGCCCCCAGATACAAGATCTGAAACAAGCGGGCCAGAGGCGGTTCGGAAAAGATCGCCTTAGAGTTCTTCGGAGGGACAGACTAGTCCTTCCCTATAGGATTCCAACGGTCGCAATTATTCTCATCTTCCTTCTGAAGGGAGCGAGGGAAGCCTCGAAAGGAAGATTGCGGAGCTCGTTGAGCTGTCTTGTGACTCCACCTCTCCTATTCCTTGACTTCATCAACGCCGTCTCTCACAACCGCCTCCTAGGCAGGAGGATCTGGTAGGTTGAAGACCATTATCGTAACTCTGAGCGGGACACACGGAACCGGTAAGTCGACGCACGCAGGGCGGACATACTACCTTCTCAACAACTCAGGCCACAAGTTCTCGTATCTGAGACACCAGGACCTCATAGACCCCTTCGGCTTCATCCTAAGACGGGGAGCGCGAATCCTCGGCTTCGCACAGACCAATCAGCTGGAGAGGATGAAACCTGTGCGAGTTCTCTGGTCACTCTACTTCCTCTTCGTTTACTACCCATTGCTGGCGGGGGGAATTAGGATACGGAGAGCTCTCGGGTACAGCGTCGTCGCTGATCGTTATCTCTACGATCTGATCGTTGCTTTCTGGGGGAATCAGACACATGTGCCAATCGAACACTTGCTCGTCTGGATTATCCCTAGGCCTGATGTCTCGTTTATCCTGGACGCTGACGAGGAGCGTATACTTGCCAACCGGCCTGAGCATTCGGCCGAGTTCATTCGAAACGAGAAGCGGCTCTATGATGGCGTGGCGAGATACTTCGGTTTGGAGAAGATTCGGACGACAAGTTCAGCTTCTACTACTTGGAAGCGGATGGTAGCGGAGATTGAGGCGTCTCTTCAAAGAGCTTCGTCGAAAAACAACTAGCGAGGTGGCTTGATGAGAGCGATGATCATTGGGCTCGACGCGGCGTCACCGCCCGTGATTGAAAAGTGGATCGACGACTTACCGAACCTGCGAGCACTTTCCAAGTCAGGTACGCATGGAACTCTGCAATCCATCGTTCCTCCCTCCAGCGTTCCAGCATGGCAGTGTTTCGCAACGGGGAAGAACCCGGCAAAGATCGGCGTCTGGGGCTTCCTCTCGATCGGGCCTGACCGCAAGCTGCGACATGGTAGGACAACTGAGGAGATCGGTTGCCTCTGGGATACGTGTGGAAAAGCAGGCCTCACTGTCGGAGTCTTCAACGTTCCCGGGACATATCCACCCTATCCGGTAAACGGGTTCATGGTCTCCGGTTTCCCGACACCGCCCGGAAAAGCGTGGGCGTATCCGAAAGAGGTGATGAAGCGTCTCGACCAAGCCGTTGACGGATACGAGATCGACGTTCCGCTCACAAAGCCTTCGGAGATGCGAGGGGGCGAGCAGGCCTACTTGGCTCAGGTAGAAAGACTTCACACGAAAAGTGTCGAATCGGCGAAGCTGTTGCTGGAGTGGTACAAGCCCGATCTGTTCTTCATGACTCTGCAAGGAATCGACATGGTCCAGCACGATTTCAGCCGATACATGGACAAGCCCGGATCAGAGTACTCCAATGTTGTTCGGGATTGGTATGTGCGCCTCGACGAGGCCGTTGGGGAACTACGCACTTTCACAACATCTGAATCGTACGTGCTGGTGCTGTCAGATCATGGCTCTATGCCCATCACCACATCATTCCATGTCAACGAGTATCTCAGATCGCGGGGGATTCTGACTCTCAAGGGTACTCTTGAAAAAAAGAGGCGGGAAATCTATACGCCACTCCGGAGGTTTATTCTCAAGACTCTGCCGCCGAACGCGATCAGGACGGTCTACAGGTTGACACCTGACAGGCTCGCGCACAAGCTTACTGTTTCTGCTCAGCATGAAAGGACCCTGACCCGATTGGTGGACAGCATCGATTGGACGAATACGAAAGCGTTCTCGACGGGAGGGCCTCAGGCTGCGATCTACATCAACTCGACAAATTACGACGGAGGACTATTGCAAGATCCTGAAAGGCGGGCCGAACTAGTAGAGGGTCTCAAGAACATGCTCGGCGACCTGACTCACCCATCCACGGGCGAAAAGATACGCGCCGTTTATCATAGGAGGGAGGACACGTTCAATGGTCCCTACGAGATGGAAGCCCCAGATCTCGCAGTCGAACTGTTCGGGAAAGAGGAGAAAATTCACATCAACATTACTCTCGGTTCAGGAAAAATCTGGAGCTTTGCCCCACATCTATCGTCTGAGCATGTTCGAGAGGGATTCTGGACCATGGCGGGCCCGGGAGTTCCTAGAGATTTGAGACTAGATGCGAGTATTCTCGACTTAGCGCCCACTCTCCAGAAGTTGTTGAGACTAGAGGTTTCTCGAGACGTTGACGGTAGGGTTCTCAGCCTCTTACAGGCGCCAGGCCTTCCGGTCCAGACAGCGAACTAGCTACTCACGAAGAGGATGTTCCCAGACCAACGGCAAGATAGTTGAATCCGTCGAAATCGTCCCGCTTGATAATTCTCCTGGCATCAACAATGTTCGGTGCTTTCATGCTCGACGTGTAATCGCTGGGCTTCATTCTTCGGAATTCGTCCCACTCTGTCATTACAATGCAGCAATCGGCTCCCTTAAGACAGGAGATTGCATCGGGCAACAGTTCCACTCGGTCCGGTAGGACTCGTCGAGCAGTCTCCAACGCCATTGGGTCGTAAGCCGACACGCTGGCACCGCTCTTCAGCAGCTCATCGATGACGCGGATAGAGGCTGCTTCTCTCATGTCGTCAGTGTCTTTCTTGAAGGCCAGTCCAAGAACCGCGATGCGACTATTGTTCAAGGACCCTAGAAGTCTCTTCGCGAGACCAACAATCTCAGATGCCTGTCGTTGGTTTACCTCCTCGACAGATGCAAGGAGTATCGGATCATAGTTTCGCGAACGGCTGAACGAGATTAGGGCCTGGAGGTCTTTGTGGAAGCAGGAGCCACCATATCCCGGACCCGCTTTGAGATAGAGTGGGCCTATCCGGGGATCAAGGCCGATAGCCTTGGCAACGGTCTCAACGTCAGCGTTCGGGACCCGTTGGCATATGTTGGCGATCGTGTTAATCGTGCTGACTCGGGTCGCTAGAAACGCGTTGCTGGCATACTTGATAGTCTCCGCAGTAGTTGGATCCGTCAAGATTGTCGGAACCTTGGTTTTTGGATAGAGGCGTCGGTATAGTCTGGTGAGAGTCGCTCCGGACTTTGGATCGATGGCCCCGATTACGATCTTGTCAGGCCGAAGAGTTCCCTTTATGGCCGATCCTTCCGCGAGAAACTCAGGATTTGAAGATAGCCCAAGGTCTGGGCCACAGACCTCCTCTGCGGACGCTTCGAGAACGGGTCGGACCACGTCTGATGTTGTTCCAGGGGTGACGGTGCTCTTGACGACGAGGAGATGATAGTTTTTGGATCCAGCTATTGCCGAGCCAACGTCTTGGGTCGCTTTCTTAACGTATGTTAGGTCGATTGACCCCTCGGGACTGCTTGGCGTGCCGACGGTGAGAAAAATTGTATTTGCCTCCGCTACTTTTGAGGCGTCTGTCGTAAACTCCATCCGTTTCTTTCTCAGGGCCGCCTTGAGCATCGGTTGGAGTTGGGGCTCGTGGAAAGGTGGTTCTCCTCTGTTTAACTGTTCGATTCGCCGGTCGTCAACGTCGACTCCGATTATCCTGATGCCCTTCGATGCCAATACGGTCGCGGTACAGAGGCCAACGTAGCCGAGCCCGACGAAGGAGACAGTATCCGAGCCTCGTCTCATGCGAAGGTTCACCCTGCAAGGGGCTTATATTGTTGAAATTGGTGCGGCTAACAGAAATCGGCTGATTGTGCTGTGTTAAGGAAGGCGGTTATCCCTGCTGCAGGTTTGGGCACTAGGCTGCTCTCAGCGACGAAGGAGCAGCCGAAGGAGATGCTGCCGATATTTTCTAGGGCGAAGAATGGAGAACTCTGTCTCAAACCCGTTGTTCAGCTAGTTTTCGAGCAGCTCTACCTTGCGGGCTTTCGCGAGTTCTGCTTCATTGTGGGCAGGGAGAAGAGAGCGATCGAGGATCACTTTACGCCAGACTTCTCCTATGTGTCGATGCTTCAGAGTAAAGGAAAGACTGGGCCGTCTGAGGATCTGAAGTCTTTCTATGATATGATCGAGGGTTCCACGCTCGTCTGGATCAACCAGCCTGAGCCTCGTGGTTTTGGAGACGCAGTGTTGAAGGCGAAGACCTTCATTGGCGCTGACAATTTCTTGGTCCACGCGGGAGATACCTACATCCTCTCCGAAAACTCTAGACACTTGAAGCGATTGATAGAGAACAGCGAGACTTCGAAAGCCGAGGCAGCGTTCTTGGTTCAGCAGGTTCAAGATCCACGCCGCTATGGAGTCGTAGAAGGATCAAGAGACAAGGACGGAGTTGTTCAGGTATCACGTGTCGTAGAGAAGCCTCAGAAGCCTGCGTCGAACTTGGCCATCATGCCTGTCTACGCCTTCCACTCGGTTATCCTGAAGGCGCTAGAGGTTACCCAGACGGGTTTCGGCGGCGAGGTTCAATTGACTGATGGGATCCAGAAGATGGTTGACTGGGGCCTAAATGTTAGAGCGGTGGAGTTTGAGAAGAGTGATATTCGTCTTGATATCGGGTCTCCTGAGTTGTACTGGGAAGCACAGAGTCTCTCGTACAAATTTTCGAATCCTGACTCAAAGCAGGTCTAATCTTGTACTTCCTCTCTAGTCATCCGGTTCAGGATGAGGCTAGCTTCTTTCTTGACTTCGGAATTCGTCCCGACTACAACAAGTCCCTTTGACGGCTGACCATACAGCACTAGCGACTTACTGGGAGATTCTACAATGCATGGTAGCGCAAGAAGGTCCTCCTCACCCTGTACGACAATTAGGGCCTCATCTTCCTTCATGGCTCGTTTGATGGTCTCCCATGCACTTAATGCGATAACTCCCGGCGGGTTCTTCACACTGTAGGTGTGCTGAACTTCCAGGTTGAACTCTGATGTGGGTTTTCGCATAGAAATGTGATCGATTATTCTGAGGTTGACTGTGATTCCAGCGACGAGCGTCTCTCGGGAGACGACATCCCCAACAGCGACAACTCTTCTCGGCCGAGTCTGACTAATAATCTGGTTCAGCGCGGACATTGTCTTAGCAGGACTGCCTGGAAGGAGTCTTCCGAATGGCTCCTTCAGCCTTGGTAGATCTGCGGGGTTCGGTCGAAGCTGAATCATCTAGTCTCCCTTGGCTGGAGAGTTGACGTTGACTACCGCTGGTCCGGTGCCGACGGGTATGTTGACAACAAGTAACTCCTGGTCCTTGTTTGGATTAATGTCCCGGTGAGTTAGGCGCGGAGGAACGTGGAAGAAATCGCCGGAGTTCATGTCAGCTACTTCTCGTCCTTCGAGGACGTATTCGAGTTGAAGCCTGCCCGATACGATATACCCGTAGAGATGGTGTGCTCCGTGGTGATGCCATCCAGAGACGACTCCCGGAGCCACCTGTGACTGCGAGACAATGGCATTCTCAGACTCGAACGCCTTACGTCTGATGATCCCCTCGGTCGCATATCCCACTCCAAGCTCGTTAGCACGCGCGATGTCAATGCGAGGCATGGGCTCAAGCAAGACGGGGTCCGCTACTAAGACCTATTTTCGTCCCCAAACCCAATTCGAAGGATTGGCAAATGGATCATATTTACTTCAGGTCACGAAGGGTTGTTGGGGGAAGCGCGTAGCCTTTGGTGCTTCGAAATGCGAAAGTTGGTCAGATAGGGCTAGCTTACCTTGAAGCCGGCAGAGGAGAGCCAGTGGTCTTTGTTCACGGAATTCCGACTGATTATAGGGCTTGGAGTAACCAGGTTGAGCCGTTCGCCTCCAAGTACCACGTAATTGCCTACAGCAGACGTCTAGCCCAGCCAAACAGGAACGCTATGGATTATCAGGGTAGCACTGTGGAGAACAATTCCGGTGACCTTGTTGGCTTGGTAGAGGAGCTAGGTATTTCGCCCATCCACTTGGTGGGACACTCGTACGGCGGGTTCGCTGCAGCCTATTGCGCGTCGACTAGTCCGAGGTTGATTCGGACCCTAACGCTCATCGAGCCAGCAGTCTCAACGATGCTCTTGAAGAATCGGAAAAGCGCGCCAGAATTCCTGGGACTACTGTTCACGCATCCTTCAATAGCGATGTCCGCCGCTAGGTTTCAGCGACGTTCATTGGATCCTTCTCTGAAAGCATTCCAGCAGGGCGATTTCGACGGAGCTTTGAGATTCAATCTGGACGGTATTATGAATAGGCATGGCGCATTCGAGAGCCTTCCTCAAGATGTGCAAACAATGACCAAGGAAAATGAAAAGACCGTAGGAGAACTCACGGCCGAAGTACCTGTCTTCGGCAGAGAAGAAGCATCAAAGATATCTGCGCCGACTCTTTTGATCCACGGGACGGACAGCCCGAAGGTCTTGCACGCGATCGTCGATCGACTGAGAAGGGCGATTCCTGACAGTGAAATCGCCGTAGTCTCTGGAGCTGCGCACTTCCCACACTTGGAAAAGCCGCAGGAGTTCAACGAATTGTTGCTAGGCTTTCTCTCGAAGCATACATCCAGTTGATTCGAACATGCTCTTGGGGTTCGACTGAGTCTGGACGCGTATTTGGTCGATGGCACGTACGAGCTGTTTCGCCACTTCTATGCGATGCCTCCGCACTCGAACGAGAAGGGTGAGGAGGTCGCGGCAACTCGTGGGGTCCTAGGCAGTATTGCCGGAATGCTTGAGTCAGGAGTCACTCATATTGGCGTGGCGACTGACCATGTTATCGAGTCCTTTCGCAATGATCTATGGCCAGGGTACAAGACGGGGGAAGGAGTGGATTCGCGCCTGCTGTCTCAGTTTCCGCTGCTGGAAGAGGCGCTCGAAGCAATGGGAGTAGTACTCTGGCCCATGGTCGAGCTTGAAGCTGATGACGCTCTTGCTGGCGCAGCAGCGTCCCTGAGCAGGCTATCCCAGGTTTCACGCGTCTACATCTGCACTCCCGATAAGGATCTGGCACAATGTGTCAGGGACGATCGTGTCGTCCAGCTGGATCGTCGCGCGCGACACGTTCGGAATGAGGAAGGGGTCCGAGAGAAATTTGGCGTCTCACCAGCGTCGATCCCTGACTACCTCGCGCTTGTCGGCGACACTGCAGATGGATATCCAGGTCTCACCGGATGGGGTGAGAAGTCTGCCAGCGCTATTATCGATCTGTACGGTCATCTTGAGGCTATTCCTCGATCAGCCGCGGATTGGAAAATCAATGTTCGAAGTGCTGATCGTCTTGCCGAGACTCTCCGGGAGAACTTCAAGCTGGCGCTGTTGTTCCGCGACCTCGCCACCCTCAGGACGAACGAGCCGCGGGTCCGTTCACCGAATCAGCTCCGTTGGACTGGACCCAATCCGAGCTTCGAACAAATATGCAAGCGACTCGACGACTCTCAACTGGCTGGTAAGGTCACGGAGATTGCTACTGGGCAAGCTAAGAAACGCCGTTCACAAAGAAAGAGAGAGTGAATGTTGAGCCTCTTGATTGACGATGTTCAGCTCTGGGACGGGACGGGCTCCCCCTCCCAATCCAGAACGTCAGTAGAAGTCCGCGACGGATCAATTCACTGGATTGGATCTGCATCCGAGTGGCGGGGCAACCGAGCCACGATTCGAGTCGTCGATGGCAGAGCGCGCACGCTGATCCCTGGTCTCATGGATTGTCACGTCCACTATAGCGGTCCCGGCGGGCCGGAATGGATCGCACGATTCACGGACCCGCTTCCCGAGATCTCGATGCGTGCAGTCGAACTAGCAGAGTCGAGCCTACGAAGCGGGGTCACCACGGCGCGTGACGTGGGCGCACCTCAAGGCGTTAGCATTAAGCTAGCGCACAAGGCACGGGCAGGCGAGATCCACGCCCCAAATATTCGAGCAGCAGGGACCTGGATCGCTCATCGTGGCACTTACGTTCCTTTCGCCAGACACTTCGGCGAGCCCGCTGAACTTCGAGAGGCCATTAGAGCCGAGATTGAAGCGGGCGCAGACCTGATCAAGGTGGCGCTGGCAGGCTGGAACGAAGGAGCACGGCCGAAAGACGCTCAGGATATTCCGTTCGATGCGAAACTGCTTGCGATGGCGGTTGAAGAGGCACACAAAGCAGGATTCAAGATTGCATGTCACGCAAACGACCCATTCAGTTGTCGAATAGCTGCAAATTCAGGTGTAGATTCGCTTGAACATGGGATGTTTCTCGAGCCAGTCGATCTCGAAGCCATGGCGAAGAACAAGACGTACCTCGTTCCGACCATGTCAGTCTGGGACGCGATGCTCTACTATTCTCGAGCAGTTGAATGGCCAGAAGCACGTAGGAAACGAGCTGAGGATCTCCGAAATGGATCGCGCGACGCGGTCAATGGCGCAATAAGAGCGGGTGTTCCAATAGCTCTAGGAACTGACGCCGGAGGCGGAGCAGCACGTCACGGTCGGATCGCGAGAGAAGCTGAGTTAATGGTCGAAGCCGGGATGAAGCCGCACGATGCGCTCCTGGCCGCGACCTCAAGCGCAGCGAGACTGATCGGGGAGCCTGAACGGGGCACGATTGAGGAGGGAAAAATCGCGGACCTAGTCTTGCTCGATTCGAACCCCCTGGAGAACATTGGTGGACTGAGACTGATAGCTGCCGTATTTCAGGGAGGACAACGCGTGGCCTAGAATCGATTATTCAAGCTCTAGTCGGAAGAGGACCCCGTTTCATTGAAGTGGCTACTCCTCGACGGCTCCGCCACGTTCTCGAAGATGTCGCCGGAGAGTATAGGAGGGATCAGAGTTGCGCTTCGTCAGATATGAATCGAAGTCTAACTGAACAGAAAGTTTCTTGCCTGTTTGAATCAGTTCGGCCTGTCTTCGTTCGACTCTCCAAATGGCCTTAGCAGCTTCCAGCACCTTTTCCACCGCACCTGATTGAACGAAGAGTACCCCGTCATCATCAGCAAAGACGACATCGTTGCTGTTGACGCTGAAATCGTCCCATTGAACAGAAGAGAGATCCTCCCTCGCTCTTTGATCGAGTCGAGCAGGCCCGGCGGGATATGATCCATAGCTGAATATTGGAAATCCTATCTTTACTAATTCATCCGTGTCTCGATGATATCCCCGCACGACGAGTCCTGCAAGACTCCAAGCTCGCGCCTCGAGAACGGTCAGATCCCCGACGCAACTTTCATCGGTTCGACCTTCGTTGTCGATGACCAGGATGTCTCCGGGTAAAGCCTTCTGCATCGCTTCAAGGAAGACGTCCACACTGCCTCGATGTCGAGCGGGCAACACTCGACCTGCGACGCGCATACCTCGCACGATTGGACGGATAACGGACGGGGCAACCCGTAATGGGACTTTGACACGCAAGCAAGCATCAGCGATGAGGGGAGTAGAGAGACTGGAAAAGTCAGTCAGGAGATTTCGGTTGCTCATCATCAACTCTCCTTGTGGGGTTCGAGTGAGAGTGGCATGCACAATATTAGGTGCTCGAAAAATCTTGTGATGATATCCTTGGGCTATCAGTCTTCGATTTCGCGTTTCATGCGAGCTAGCAGATCAACAGCATTGTCTGCGTAGCTTCCGATCCATCGGTCGTGTAGCTCTTTGATAGGTAGCGGGTTGATGTAATTCCATCGAAGGCGCCCCTCACGCTTCGCGATTAGTAGGTCCGCCTTTTCCAGAACGCTCAAGTGTTGCATAACGGTGCACCGGTCTAGCTGCTTGAAGTGTTCGCAAAGCTCTCCCGTTGTTCTTCCTCGGTTCTTGAGTAGGTCGAGTATTTCGCGCCTCCTAGAATCGCCGAGCGCCCTGAAGATTAGATCATACCTTGCTTCATGTGGCATGCTACCGTCACTTCCGAGTACTACGCAAAGTGTTATAAATATATAACATATGCCATGCGACCGAGATTTGATATGGATTTCAGGTTCACGGTTCAGACGAAGATCCAGAAACCTGTAAGCGAAGTCTTCGACGCCGTTTACAACCCCAAGAAGCTCAGCGAATACTTCACAACTGGCGGAGCCGATGGTCCGCTCGACGAGGGGAAGACTGTAATGTGGAGCTTCATAGATAATGGGATCAAGAGTCCTCCTTTCCCCGTCAGGGTGAAGAAGGTGGTGAGGAACAAGCTGATCCAATTCTCGTGGGAAGCTAGCGAGGGGGTGTATGACGCCAAAACTGGTCAGATGCCAGCGGGCGCGGGGTACTACACTCTGGTCGAGATGAGCTTTGAGCCTCTAAGCGCTACCGAGACGCTCGTCAAGATCGTCGAGGGCAAGTGGAGGCCAACAGAAGCGGGCCTTCGAGGCTCCTACCAAAACTGCGAGGGCTGGACACACATGAGCATGTGCCTCAAAGCATTCCTGGAATACGGCATCAATCTTCGAAAAGGATCGCTCTGAAGAGAGACCTGCCCGTCTATATCTTCGTGAGCCGGTTAGGTTCATATTCGAGCCGGACGACTCCATTCTTGTACACTTTGCTCGCGACCAACTTGAGACTGACACGTTTCTCGCCGCGGAAGAACGGTTTTCCATTCCCGAGAAGTGTTGGATGAAGCCAGATATGGAATAGGTCGACGAGTTCAGCCTCGGCCAAGCTCTGGACAAGTTTTGGACTGCCGAATGTTACGATATCTTTTCCGGGTTTCTGTTTCAGCTTCCGGACTTCCTCCGGGACGTCGCCTCGCAGAAGGTGCGCATTTCCGTATTTGCCCCATGGCGTATCCTTGAGAGTATTCGACGCGACGAGCTTGGGGGTATTGTTCATCAAATCTGCGCCTGGAGAGGTAGCTTCGGTCTGGTTCGGCCAGGCACCCGCCATGATCTGATAGGTCTGGCGACCCATTAGGAATGAGTCAGCGCTGGCTTGTAGCTTGCTCATGTCAGCGCCCATACCTTCTGCGTCAATGTTGCTTATGACCCAGTCCATTTCCTCTCTGGGTCCAACAACGAACCCATCTAGCGAGAGGAACATTGAAACGACAACTTTTCGCATGTTACTTGATTCTCGCCAGTGTTGGCATTGGGTTTATGGGTCCAGCTTATTTCTTGTCGTGGTCTTCTTCAGGAATTCCAGGATCACTCCGTTCGCGAAGGTGGGCTTCTCCGACAACAAGAAGTGGGTTGCGCCAGGGATTACGCATAACTGTGCGCCTTTGATCGACCTGAACAGCTCCAATGTATGCTCAGGAAGGGTTGCGTCCCGGTCTCCAACCATTAACAATGTAGGAGCGTCAATCCTCGCCAGTTCCTCCTTCTTGATGTCTGGCTCGGTCAGCCAGAGCTTCTTCGTCTTCTCGAATACTACAGAGAAATGATCGGGACCGTCGGGACTCGCGTCATCATACCGTTTTACGAGTGTTGGCATGCTCTTTCTGAAGGATTCTGGGGTGGCTGACCTAATCCAGTCCTGATCTTGAAGGGGTACAGAGTGAGTGTTGAAGAACCCGCCCACACAGATCAGTCGTTTGACTAGGTCCGGACGCGAAATCGAGACTAGAAGAGAGATGGCTGCCCCGTCACTCCATCCCATGAGGTTGGTCGGCCCGATTCCAAGTGTTTCAATGAAATCTACCGTCTGTTCTGACATGGTGTCAAAATGGAAGGGTCCCATAGTGTCGGGGGTGTGTCCATGCCCAGGCCGTTCGAACGCGACCACTTTGAAATCTCTGGCCAGTCCTGGGATCTGAGAAGCGAAGTCTTCGATGGTGCCGAATCCTCCGTGCAGTAATAGCAAAGGCTCACCGCGGCCTTCTGTCTGATAGAAGATGCGTAATCCTCCTATCGAAAGATACGCATTAGCGGCTGGCACGGATGCTCTTCTGGTCGAGATGTAGTTAACCTTCAGTCCGAAAAAGAAACCAGGTGATGGGATGTGGTGGGCCCGCCCGGATTCGAACCGGGGACCGTCAGGTGTCTCTTGACCGTGGCTATGAGCCTGCCGCTCTTTCAGTCCGTTGATGTGAAACCTGGCTGAGCTACGGGCCCTCAGACGGTCGAGCTACGATCTCAAGTTTTAACGTTTAGTGGAAAGAAGCTAAGAGAAATCCTGTTGTACGTGAGATTTGACTCGCCCGTTTCCGCTGGGACTATCCGAAATGAATTCTCGTCCCGACACTTCCTTGAACATACTCGTTGGGCATCTCGTGGCTGAGAAGATGCATCGCTCTCCAGCCCGTGCAGTGTCCCGGAACTATGATGTCAGGACGAATTGCTGCAATGTCACGGATTGTTTGCGGGATGATTTTCTCGAAGATTCCGCCTGTTAGATGCATTCCACCAATGAACGAATGGATCTTGTTGACGCCGGTTATTCTTTGGGCGTTGCGAAGGACGTTGACCACTCCTGAATGGCTACAACTAGAAGCGACAACTAGGCCTTTTCCGTTCACGTTGAATACGATTCCTTGGTCGTCCCAGATCCACGGGTCCGGTTCCCATTTTTCATCTTCACTTGCTTCGTACTGGTAGGGGAATCCCTTCTCGTAATCCGTGACCCTCTCCACTTGTCCCGTCACTAGGGCCTGGTCCGAGAGGAGGAAGCTAGGACCCTTGCTGTCGATTATCCGGACATCGTTCTTTTCGAGTGCTTGACGGTCTGGGGGAGGCATATGCATCTCCACTCCGGAGGGAAATCTGATCTTTCGGTTCTTCCACGCGTCGGGATGAAGTACAAGCGGGAGGTTCTTTTTGCCGAGGCTGTGGACTAGGCCGAGTAAGCCTCCATGATGATCCGCATGACCATGGGACAAAACGACGGCGTCAATGTCGCTGGGATCGATGCCCAGAACTGATAGATTGTGAGTGATGGTATCTGGGCTTAGGCCAGCGTCGTAGAGGATCGTTTTGGACGCTTCCTTTCCTTTGAACGCTAAGAGTAGGGAGTAGCCGTGTTCAGCTATCAACTGGGGCCTCGTCGACCAGTCCCAAGTCAGAGGCGGCCGAGTTACGTGGTCTGTAGAGGCCATGAGAATATCGATGGAGTTGTCAACAAGGATCGTTGTGTCCACAGAATCGACCGTCTGTAGATACGCGACGTCGGTCGAGCCGCTAGCGAATCTTAGAGGAGAAAGCTTACCACCGGATTGTACTGCGTTAAGACTGATGCCGTCTGAAATGCACATCGCATGAGGACGAAGGTCAGTTTTTAACTAATAAAAGCGTAGGCCGTTTTCACCTCGAAGGCTCTGTCTGTTCCATAATGACCGAGCGAGACCAAGCGTAACTTTGCCCGTTCTTCAGCAGTAACGATACAAGCTTCAACCGAGCGGTTCTACACGTTGTTTAGAACACGAAGGTCAAGCAGTTGCGATTACGGCCCTTCTTCAAGAATAAGCGCGGCATCGACACTGTAATCGCTGAAGTGCTCATGGTCCTCATCGTCGTAGTCGCATCCGTAATGGTCTACGCTTATGCAACAGGACTGTTTGGCGCTATAGCGACTCCGCAGAAGGTAGCGACGGAGTCGATTAGCCTGGAATATTGGTCCTTCCCTAATAGCTCAGTAGTGAACCTCTCGATAAGAGATGTTGGAACCACTCCGATAACTCTGAAGTCGTACTACGTCAACGATTACACTGGGAATCAGTACGTCCGAGCCAGCTGGTCGACCGGGGCCTATCCAGGACCCACGCTCCAGCCCAAGGCGTGGGCGAATGCTACAATCCTGATATCGGACAGCTGCCCAACCTGCACATCGACCGGAACCGCGTTCACGTTTCAGTCGGGATATCCATACACCATAATACTCGTGACAGCTACCAACGAACAATTCTCCTTCATGATCACACGTTAACGATCCCCAAAGTGTTCTTGTCCGCCGACCGATGAATTTCTAGAATCCTTCTGAAGTGTTGGTCGGAAAGTGCTTTTAGCCGTGCACAACAGGCATCGGCAAAGCTCGACTCATGACCACGAGTTTTCTGTTCGACTTAGCAATCGCGGTGGCTGCGGCTCTTCTCTTCAGCCTTCTCTTCTACAAGCTCCGGCTCCCGATGATCGTGGGACAGCTTGTTGCAGGGATGGTTGTGGGACCCTTCGGCCTCGGGCTGATCAGGGACACAACTGCCATTGACTTCCTAAGTAACCTGGGAATAATCCTACTCCTTTTCGTCATTGGCCTCGAGCTTGATCCTCGTCATCTCAAGAGCGTTGGATCAAAGGCCGTAGTACTCACTACCGTGGAGTTTCTTGTCGCATTCACGCTCGGCGTTCTCGCTGGTCTAGCTGCAGGATGGACTCTTGGAAGTGCGCTGTTCCTCGGCTCCGTTCTCGGTTTGAGCAGTACAGCTATTGTTGCAAAGATCGTCGCGGACAGATTCCGCGAGCACGGCGAGAATCTGGCTGCTACCATAATGATGGTTATGGTCGTCGAGGATCTGATAGCCGTCTTCCTACTATTCCTTACACCAGAGTTTGCCAGCGGAAACTCGGTCCAAGCCTCGACACTGCTAATCGTGACTGGGAAAGCCGGTTTTCTCTTCCTCGCCACCTTTGGATTCAGCAGGTATCTGGGTCCGAGAATTATCAACCGGGTTAGCCAGTATGAAATCGAGGTTGGAGAAATCTCGTTTCTCCTTGCTCTATCGTTCGGATTTCTCTTCGGGGTCCTATCCGACTATCTAGGCTTCTCGCCAGGAATCGGCGCTCTGCTAACCGGATTCTTTCTCCCCGTCAAACACTCCCGTTACGTCAGGGAGAAGATACTGCCATTGAAGGAAGCCTTCATTGTATTCTTCTTCCTCTCGATGGGAGCGCTGATCGATGTTACGACCGCGCTAACCGTAGGGTTGCCGCTCGCGATAATACTCGCGGCCGCAACTTTCGGAAAACTGGCCGGCGGATCACTGGGAGCACGTCTCGCGAGGACTGGGGCTCCGCTGCTCATTGGTAGCATCTTGGTCCCAAGAGGAGAATTTTCGCTTGTGCTGGCAAAGGCAGGAGTAGACTCAGGGCTCGTCAACTCTCAGCTCTACCCGGTCGCTGGACTAGCAGTCCTTGCCACGACCCTAGCCTCACCCGTAATTGAGAGAGTCCTGCATTCACCTATGAACGAAAAATCGCCCCCGACAGAATGACTAACGTACAATCCAATCGTTTTCTGAATTTTCGCCGCTGGGCGTAGTTGGCGGATCGCAACTAGCTTAAACATACCGAGAAGCGATAAGAATTCCATGGCCAGTGTCAGGCCTTCCAAGGCCTACGAAAAGTATGCTTGGACCCTTCTCTTCGCCTTCTGGGCACTTCATCTTATCTTGTCGCTCCGTGACTTTTTTCCGAGTCTTCAAGACTATTGCATAGGGTGTTTGCCGGGAGCCCAGACTGCGATACTGTCCGCCACTGGAATGACGTGGAGCATGCTAGCGAGTTCGGACCCCAGATTCGCCAGCTTCCTCGCCTCTACGCTCGTCGACGACGGAATTTCGGGAGTCGGCCTAGCCGTCTTCGGAATGGTTGTGTCTATGACGAGTTTCAGAGATGGCGAGAAGTGGGCCTGGTACACATCCTGGTCGATGCCTATCGGAATATTTGCTGCTCAGCTAAACGTCTACCTATTGACGGGGTCGGTGATGGTACTGGTTCTGACAGTTGTTTTCGTGCTCGTGTCTCTCTTGGCCCTGTTCCTTCCCTTCAGACGGTTCTTTCCAAAGAAACTCACGAACATTTCCTAGGATCTTGAATCGTGGCGTGAATACTCGACACTACTCCTCTTTCTTAGGTTAGGTTTTCAGAGCATGGCGCCCGTCGGGTAGAGTAGGTATCTCGATATGTTCGAAAACGGTTTTGATGACATTAGGAGGAAATTGTCTCGAATCTTCATCCCGAGACGAAATGCGAGTTTCATCAATTCCTCATTTGAGCCCGTTGCGTTTAGGCTGATATTGGAGGCTTTCTCTTCTCGAGCTGCTAAACCTACGGCGGATTCTATAACGGGGGTGAAGGCGTTTTGTGACACAGTTGCGGCGGGGCCGACTCGGCCGTTCTGAGCGACGTACGCGTAGCCGACGGGCTTGTCGTGAAGCGAGTAGATGTAGCATTTGTACGCGGGGAGGCTGAGGAGGAATTCGTGGTTCTTCTCGCGAGGATAGCCAATGCAGTTATTGTCGATCTCCGTCAGAGTCTTTCTTGAGGTCTGAAAATTTTCAGCCCTCTGAACGGCCAGTTCTGCGACCTCGTTGATCGCCGTCACGTTCTGGGTGGGACCTTCCATCCAATACAATGGCTCCCTGGGATAGATTCCATACCGACTGTATAATGAGATTGAGACGGGATTGTACGCTAGAGTGGATAGGGCACGATTCGTGATCTCGGAATCTTTTCCATGTCGCATCGCCCGGTCCATCAGATTCCTACCAATGTCTCGCCCCTGCTGGTCAGGTCGAACGAAGAGATGCGCTAGGTACCAGAGGGACCCTCGGACCCAGCTAAGCGCAAACCCCGCCATCACGTCTCCAACCTCCGCTACCCAGAAACCATCAGAGTCTTCCTTCAGACCTAGTTCGAACCAAGGAAAGGGTCCAGACGGCGATAGAGGCGGTAGTCTGGTAGACGCGAACGGCGAGAGGTCCCAGAATCCCCGTTCCTTCAGCAAACCATCAAATGCAGATCGGATCAGAGTACTCATTTCCAGAAAATCTTCTCTTACGGCGGGGCGATAAACAACCTTCGGCAATGATTCAGTCCTCAAACCGTTAGCTCAGTTTCGATTACGCGGGTGGATCTCAGCCTTATCCTTTAATAAACGGATATTCCGGTTTGCCGTTGCCGCCGGCAAAATGCGGGCCGCCGTTCCCATAACAAGGGGCGCGAGCTCAGTGGTAGAGCAGCGGACTCAGCCGAAAAAGCTGAGGCTGAAGCTGTTAAAGATCCCACTGCAGCAACCCGTTGGTCAGAGCGCCCTAACACGGCGCGACTAGAGGTTCGAACCCTCTCGGCGGCGCCATAACTAAAGGGCCCAATCTTGGTTAGGATTCCTCGATAAGGATGCTAGCTCGTTCTGGTTGACCTTATCGACCCAGACTCCAAGAGTGTTATTCAATGAAGTGAGATTTCTCAGTGCCCATACTAGTATGATAATGGTGGCCGCAAGATTCGGAAAGAAGTAGATTTCCATGTAGCCACCAGCCTGGACCAGAAGACACTTCGAAGGAGTCAAGGACCCGCGATCCATCGCCGCCCACTCAGCCACTGCCATGCCAAACCCGACGGAAATCACCGTCGCGAGAATGCCGAATAGACTGAGGACGATGATAAAATGGTCCTTCTTGAGATCCACCCTTCCTACAAGCAAGACTCCTGCAACAGTCACCACCAAACTTTCCGTAGAGAGCGGGACCGAGAGTTGCGCTAGGAACAGCCACATTCTTGCGGCCTGAATATAGTCGATCGTGACAATTGCGCTTAGAACAAGCATGAGGCCTGGCCACGTTGCAACAAAGAGGTCTATCGCGAGTGCTGATAAGAGGAGGCGTTGATTCAACGCATGACAGCTGGCCAATTGTATGAGCCGACTATAGTGCCTTGCGGAAGCGGAAGACCTCGTCATTTTCCGTCTTTCACAGAATCACCACCCATAGCGGGGAGTTGGTGGATTTTCCACGCGCGGGACGCGTGGGTAGCAACACGGATTATAAGCGGCGAAGCACTAGTGGGGGTAGAGCACTGTTCCTTCGTCGGCTCTCGCTGGTTGAGACATGAAGCTTGACCAAGATCCCACAGGTGAACTGAGAGTCTTAGACTCCGGATACACAGACCAAGTCTTACTAGACACTATCAGCCAGGAAGTTCTGAGGATCAAAGCAACAGTCTGCAACAGTCTCCAAGACCTCAACAAGCTCTACACGGTCGACCGCGCACTCTACACGAACACTCCGGGTCTGCCTCTCTACATGGAATTCACTCCACGAAGTATGCAGTCAATAAAAACACCGCTGATCATCTCGGAAGTGAAACTCTACACAGTGGAACGGGTCTGGGGAATGCGAACCCTAAGAATAACTCGATAATTAGGAAGATAGCTCTTCAGTTTTGCACTTGAAGTTTAGAGCTGAACTTGGGCTGTGCAGCACCAGCAGCCCTTCCTGAGACAGTCGCTCTGAGGATGATGGTCGCATTGTCCGCAGACGCAAAAGTATTTGCCTGCCTTGACCTTGCCCATCGTCGAGTTATGAACCTCCACCGTGTTCGACGGTAGGACCTGCTTAGTCAGGGGCATATCTTCAACCATCGATTCAGGACTGCGATCCCTCTTAACTCGGTGTTGTAACTCTCAAAGTTCGTAGTGAGGTTTCTGTACGTCACAAGTTACTTCGAGCTGTAGAGTCGAGTTTCGTTCTGCTTAGATGGAACAGGGAACTATCTGAGATAGAATAATCGCGGGCGAACCCTTGGGTGTCATACTCTAAAACTGAAGAGCCTAATCTTTCTTACAGAGATTGGCCTTGGCACATCAAAATCATTGTTTTGGCCCAGGCTGCGACGATTCTGTCAATAACCGTCTTCATGTACCAGGTATACCTAAACGACATCTTCTTTCAGGCGTACGTGATCAGCCTATTCCAGTCGAACATGATCGCAAACATAGCCCTGTCCATAGTGACCGCGTCTGTTTTCGCTCTAGGGACCTTCACATTGCTAGGCTCAATGAGTTCGACGCGCAGAACAAACAAGGAATGGCGCCTCTTGTCTGAACAAGAGAAAATGCCGCGCATGCCTTCACCACCGGTCCTAGAGCTCGTCGAACCACCTTCGAAACCGAGGAGCACTGCCCGGCGACCTCGCACCAGAAGACCCAGGGCAGACACAGACAAACTCTATGATTCCATGCGCTACTTTAGAGACGACCACCAAGAAGAGTAAGCGGTGAGTTCTCAACCGCCTACGTTGCAGGGCCTGACGAGTACCCCTGGGCTCTGGCGTAGGTAGCAGATCAAAGAAGAATACTCCGAGCACTAATGATGCCGGATTGAAACATGGCCGCACAAACTAAAGGAAGAGAGTCGTGGAGCCTAGAAGAGTCTCCAGAGACGAGTACAAGGCAATCAACCCCTCTGAAACTGTCTAGAGTCTTCCGATTTGCAGATCCGGAAACCGGGGCTCCGCAAATCTCCGACTTTCCAGACTCAAACCCTACGGGCGACACCCCGCTAGAAGTCCGGATGAAACACTTTACGGAGATCGAAAACTTCACCTTTCTCGGCTACACACTTGCGCACGAGCTTGGAGGAACAACTTCCAGGCCCATTCGTACGGTTGCAAATCTACAAGTTCCCGATGAAGAATTTCAGAACTTCGTCAACGAAGCAAAGACCGCGATGTTGACTGACGAGGAACTTGCCGACACAGTGCTCGATGTAGGAATCAACTGGGAACACTTTGTGGCGTCAAACGACAACCTCCTCATCCCAGACCATCCGCTCAAAATTACAGACGTTCTGATGCAGGAGAAGATCGACTCCCTCGACATCATAACTGAGGCCTTCGTCCGAGAAATCAACCTTCGAAGCATCGAGAAGAAGACCGGCCGCAAGACAGAGAAAACCAAGAACGACTAATCCGAGAAACAATCGGCGTGGTCCATCTAATAGAAGGATCGTCAGATCGAACTGATGGGTTTTCCTAGCGCGCGAGCAGGATGCCTGCGAGGATCAATCCGAAGAAAGTGACTGGGATAGACAGTAGGGCATTCACTCCGAAACCGATCCAGAGACCGACGCTCAACTGTCCATAGACGAGATGCTTCCACGCATAGTAATCGAAAAGGCCGATAATGGCTAGAACGGCGACTCCCAACAACTTGAAGCGTACACTTCTCCATCTCTCGCGCAGTCGAGCCCAAGTCATGAGAACGTAGACCTCGTCCTTGTGCCACTGGCGAGGACAAAGACTTACCGTGACTCTTGGTCCGCTAGACGATGGAACTATGATTCTTACTGCTGGTTTCCGGCACTGACCCTTTCCAAGTGTTCTCGACCAACTCTACAACATCTGCGAGATGCGCGCCCAGTTCTCCCAGCCGTTTTCCAGTCTCTGGGTCGTCCTCGTAGAAGAAAGAGCTGAGTCTACCGAGTATAACCATGCACTTCTTTATCGTAGCGACCTCGTACCGGATCTGGTCGCCGACCGCCATATCCCAAAGGATCGCCCTCCGCTTCACAGCCAACTCAGAAGCCTCAGAGGCCTCAGATTCTGTGTCTAGCATGTTACGGAGTCGGAATCGTTTCCGTGTTTAGAATCCGTGTAACTCTATCACGGATTCTGAAGTGACAAATGTTGGCGCCGGCAAGAATCATGAAGAGAACGCTAGTCATGTAAATCTAAGATATGCGTATTGGTGAAAATCGATTACATTCCCGCTTAACCTTGAATGGTTATTCTCGGTTACGGAACTCTTCTGTGCATTTGGTCTTAGAACGCAACAGCTGATTCTCGATGATCAAGGATGAATCTCAGAGTCAAACTGGAGCGGTCGAAGAATTCGACCATGATGAGATCCATCTACCGAGGCAGCAGGAACCTCCTGACATGCTTAATCTGATATCGAGATTCTTGGAATCAGCGGGAAACGTTCTCCTTATCCAAGGACCTCCTGGCGCGGGAAAAACGACGCTAGCAATGGAACTCCTACGAAGTGTCAAGGCGACTCGCATAGGGCGCACAGAAATTCCCCCCTCTAGACTCTACGTGCAAAGTAGGGTCCCTCCCAACAAGCTTCGGAAGCATTTCCCATGGATCCAAGAAATGCGAGACCCGTCATCAAGAAAGAATCCGAGTGATGATTCGACTGAGAACACTGATGGCATACGAGTATCCGAGGCTGAGGATGTCTTCAACAAGATTCTTACGGCAAAGCGGTCCAGGCTGAGAGGCCTTTTGGTCATTGACAGTTGGGAAGGTGCCCTCAGAAACACAAGCGAAGACGGACGACGAATGGTCGAATCCGCAATACTCTCAGACCCAGACGAGAACAAGGTGGGAGTCGTGCTAGTGAGTGAGGGTGGTCGGATTGGGGATCTGCCGAACCTCGTCGACGGGATTGTAACCCTGTCCGCCTCAGAGCTGGACGGTCGGAGATTGAGAACAATCGCCGTGAACAAGCTTCGTGGATTCAGAATTAAGTCGGATCGAGCACTCTTCTCACTGGACCATGGCAAGTTCAATCTGTTATCTAACACAAAATTCGACGACTCGGCTCCCAGCAAGCCACGCATACTCTCACCAGTTCCACACACTCAGACTCACTTCTCAACCGGGAGTCGCGACCTCGACTTAATGCTCAAAGGAGGAATCAGGAGGGGCTCATCGATACTGGTGGACGTGAACACCAGCATCCCGATCATGGGAGTGAGGATCCTACTGAGGATCATTATCGCAAACCTGATCAATCAAGGCGGCTCCTCCTTCATTGTCCCCTTCAGCACAATCAGCTCCGACAACGTAGCCGAATCAATGAGACCTTTAGTTGGAGACGACATTCTAAACCACAGAGTCAGGATTGGCGAGTACGATCAGGATCTTCCTCGCAGAGAGTGGAGAGTACAGTTGAACGGGAAAGTGATGGATGACGTCATGGTTTTCGGCAACGTTTGGAGAGAACTGGTCACAACATCGTCGTCGATAATCCTGGCCTTAGATTTCGACAGAATTGTCCAGATTTACGGGGATGATCTCATGCTACCGGGTCTCGCGAACATGAGCTCGAAGATGCGTGACGCAGGCGCTGTCACGCTCGCCGTAACGTCAGAACAGACAAGACTCAGAGAGGCATTTCTGAGAATTGCCGACTACTATCTCAAGATTGAGACGATAGACGACACAATGGTCATATATGGGGTTAAACCGTTCACCAATATTCACGGCGTAGAATTCTCGTTTGACAAAGGCTACCCCTCGCTAAGACTAACTGAGATAGTATGATAGGAGCCGTCGTAGACAAAATTCTGCGGACGACAGAGTCTGCGTACATTAGGAACCCTCGTTCGACGGGTTGTCGGGCCGCGTTGCTCGGCGTAGACGATTTGCTTTAACCACGTCTCTGATGAAGTCTTTGTAGCCGTTTGTCATTTGGGCATAGGCCTTCTCGACCTCTCTCATGTCCGGGACTAGGGATTGAAGTTCCTTGGGGAGATTCGTGTCCCAGTGCGGTCGAGTTCTCTTGGTTCGAAGCGGTTCTTGAAGTTTGGTCTCTCCATGAGGTCCATTATTTACAGTTCGAAGCCTTTTCGAAGACTTGATGTCCCCACGGGGCTGAGTAATCCTGTTTCGAATCTTACCTAACCCGGAGGCCAGTCTGTCCGTCCAATCCTCCTTCTCAAGAATCCGAACGAACAATTTCTGGAGGTCCACTTCTCCTCCGATTGGCTCAGGTTCGTCTGTGAAGATGTGCTGGGCCTCCTGATGGATTTGTCTCTGTAATTCTTCTTCCGATACGTGCCTGTTACGATTCAAGCAGCAACCATTCCTACTTCAGGCGCGACACTCGGGATCATAGTGCAGATGGGCTCAATATTAGGGAGAGACAGGAGAGGACGTTAGGCATTCGAGACCCTCGGCAGAGTCAGTCCTATTTGGACAGGGGAAAGCAAAATGGTGTTGTTACTCTGGCCTTGTTGATTGCATGAGCAGATGTGGGCCGCCGCCTTGCAGGTGTGAGGATCAGTTGTTAACTAATGATTGGCTCTCTTCAACGGGACTCTGTATTGGGATTCTACCGACCACTATTCCCGATACTACTGGCCGTCTACTACTCCAACCAGGCTCAAACTGCCCAGGCTCCACTCAACCAGATGCCCTCTGGATCTGTGGGACCCCCTCCGACGTTCCAAGCGGGGGTGAGGCTTTGTCCCACATGCGGCACACGTAATACTTCCACGGCATTCTTCTGCACAAAGTGCGGCGCCAGGCTCTGACCGCATCCGCGTCTAGCTAATCAAGAGACCTCGAGAAGGTAGCGGATCTTGTCGGTCAGTTATAGCACCGCCTGGGTCGGCGGCCCTCTTCTGCAATCTCTCGACTGTGACGTATCAGTGGTCTGCATTGCAACTATTGCTCGATCCACGTGAAAAAGTGAAATACTCAACTCCCGGGGGAAAATATGGGATAATAGGATGCCTGTTGGAAAGATAATTGAGCTCGTAGGAACTTCGAGCAGAGGCTTCGAGGATGCCATCAACGAGGCTGTCAGAAGATCGTCGAAGACACTCAAGAACATTCGCGGAGTAGACGTAGTTGGACAGAAAGCTATTGTCAGAGATGGCAAGGTCACCGAGTATAGGGTGAACCTGAAACTCTCATTCGGAGTAGAATAGCCTCCATCAGTCTCATCGACTCACACGGCTAGACCGGGACCCCACAACCCAGTCGTTGATACCATCGTGAGGAAGACAATCCAGGCGATTGCCTTAGCAGCCGTGGTGATTGCAGTTGCGGCAGGCGTGACAGGCTACTACGTGTCTCGAAACAAACTACCCGGTTCGAATCAGTCTAGTTGCAGCGACCCCGGTTCAATTTCGAGCCACGTCTACAATCCGTATCGTCTTACCCTTCTCCAGTCGTGTATAACAGCTTCAGGTTTCGTCGATAACGTGTTGCAAGAGGCTGACGGAGACTACCACCTGCGACTGGCTCTCGACTCCCAATACAGCAATCTTACCGACAGCGCGAACGACCAGTACCAATACGGCGACTTGGTCGTCGAGATAATCTGCGCCCTACCCATAACCCAGTCCGACGCAGTGGCAGCATGTCAGAACTATACGAACAGCATTACCATACCTAGCGTCAATGATCATATTACCGTTACCGGACCTTATGTTCTGGACACAGCGCATTCTGACTGGGCAGAGATCCACCCGGCCTACACTCTGACAGTATCCTGACAGTCTTATCATGTATGCTGGCAAGTATCTCCAGAATGCATTCTCAATATACACCAATGGCTCTGCTGAGTAGTAACGTCTTGGATTAATCACTGGAAGGTCGACACGATCATTTGGGGACTGTACTCTGAAGAGCTTCAGGCGCTTTCGGAAGGAAAAGCGCGGAGTCAGCACGATCATCGCAGAACTCATGATGGTTCTGATAGTCCTCATCATGTCAGTCATCGTCTTCGCCTTCTACAGTGGCGTCTTCACAGCTCTCCTGTCAGGATCCAACATCCATCCGGAGAACTTTACAATTGTCGGATCTGGGGCTCCGGGGTCAGGCGGCTTCAACGCCAGTGCCGTCCAGCCAACTCCTGGGGGCAATCCGCATTTCAGTACTAATGGTACGCCATGCACCGGGACGATTACGGCGTCGAACGTGAACTATTACGTGCCGCCTGGTGCTACTTGCACGATTAATGGTGGGACGTTTCAGAGCATCAATGTGAACTACGGCGCCTCCCTAACCATTAATGGTGGGAATCTTCAGGCGGTCAACGACAATTCTTCTGCGAGTATTATCATCACGAACAATGCGTATCTAGCGGGAGGCATGAGCCTGTATGGCACCCAATACTTCTCCATGACCGGCAGCCAAGCGGCGGCTGGAGCCGTGACACTGGACGGCGTCGTGTACGCTACCTATTCCAACAACATACTGAGCGCAACTGTTACTGTCAAGAATTCTGGCTCCGTCCAGATGGACAGCAACACGATTCATGGGACAGTGGTCTTCACGAACAACCAGGTCGTCAGGCTCACAAACACCATCATAACTGGAACCCTAACATTCACGGATGATTCGAATCCTAACTGTTACGTGGACCAGTACACTGTCACCCATACCACCGGCGGACCATATACTGGCACCTGTGGGGGCGGTAGTCCCAGCGGCGCACTCGACCTACTAAACACTGGAGCCTACACCATTAGCTTCAGCACACTCTACCTGGACAATCAACCCTGGCGCGGCGTCTCATGGCAACTCGCAACCGGATCCACAGAACAATGCGGAAACAGCGCGATTCCGGTCGGACCCTGCACCCTCTTTCCCATAGTAGTTCCGTCAAACACAATGGTCCATATCACCTTCAGCTGGGTGAACCCAACCCCAACCTCTCCGGTGAAGATCCTAATGTTCACATTTGTCCTTAACTATCTCGAAGCTAGAGTGGATCCGACCGCAGGCCTAGTCTGCTCAACCCGCTCATTGGACGAGCCTCGAGAGCCCATCGGATTCTGCTAGCGAAGAGAGAATTCCCAACGCAACAGAGGACAATTAATCCAAGATTGGATTTTTCCGATTTCCTGCTCCCTATCAATGGGTCGACGTAATGGATCCTGCTATTGAGAGGTGGATGTTGTGATAGTTTTCTTGATGCACTTGTGTACATGCAAAGTATATGCCCGTTCGAACGAGTAGCTTCCGGAACCGATGAGCTCTTACTCGAAAGCTACTGCATCCGGCGTCGCTATACTAGTCACCATAATCGAGGATGCCGGCCTAATCGCCTGGCTGATTCTGGCCAGGGCCTCAATGTTCTACCAGGGCGTCCCAGTCGCCCCGCTGGTTCTCCTGATCGTTCTTCTCATCGAGCACTCGATCATGCAGCGGGCCGAGAATCCAAATTTTACCGGCAGAGTCTTCGCTCAGATATTCGGCTTCACTGCTCTTGAAGTGGTCAACTGGAGTGTCTGGCTGACACTACTCTCGAATACGTCCTCGTTGGTCTCGATGAGTTCGCTAATCGCTTCACTCTACTTCACTATCGGCTTCTACATTGAACATCAGATCACAGAGAACGTGATCTCCCAACAGGGCTACCTTCGCTTCAGGAACCGTAGAGGCGTGATCACAGCAGGCGTCATTGCTGAGACCCTCAGCGAGGGCGTCGGAGCACGCCTCTGGCTCCTGTACGGATCGATAGGTCCCGCATTCCTCGTCATCGGCTCGCTGATAGAACACTCGGTACAGTACGTGGTTGGAAGAATCCCTACTCAAAGTATCGCTATAAACGTCCAACCCTTGAAAAAGAACTGATTCCCGCGAATTATCGTATGGTTCTTGGCGTGCGCTCATAACAATCGAAAGATGGGGACCGCAGCGGATGTCTCTGGATATAGTGAAGCGCCCGTGACTATCGGCAGGATGGGCAACTCCTATACGCGGGACCCGTCTTGGCCGACCTAGTTGCCACCCCGTGGCACGACTGACGCGTCGAACATTCGCCATCGATCCTGAGATAAGCGAGAAAATAGACGATCTGAGCGGGGGTCATCCTCTAGAGGCTAACCTGCTCGCGAACAAGGCCTTGCGACGTTACATCGATTGGGGAAGGTTCGTTGATAGCTTCAAGCTGGTCACTATCGATCCGCGATTGTTGAAAGTGTTCTGGTCGCACCTGACCGCTGACGAAGCGAGGGAGATAGTCTGCAGAACGGCAAAAGCGCGGTTGTCGATTTTATCATGTATTACTTCCACAAGTTCGACTTGGAATCTGTTCTGAAAATCTTCAAAGTAATCGGCGCAGAATATTCCAACGTCTACATCTACTCCGAGTTCGGCGATGATGAAAGCCGGACGATAGTTTTGAGACATGGGATGGGACGAAGCGCCTTTGCGTACTATGGCGTGTCTCTTCAAGCATTGTGCAACCGTCTAGGACTGAAAATGGAATTGGAAGAAAGCGACGATCAACTGATATGCAAAATTCTTGGAACTAACTTAGCGAAAGTCGTGGTCCAGACTCGTTCAACTAATGACCAGCCAAGAACTCGAGGCTAACAGCCCCCGCCAGCTGCAAGCTTCTCCATTCTAAGAAACGATGCGCTAACTTCCCCCGACACAAACTAAGTCACGTTTACCTCTCAATGCCTGTCAAGTCTCGGAATTTCGGATTTAGCCGTAAATACAAGTATATCCTAAGATAGAAAGGGACTAGGCTGACCATCAACCCTTATTATCAGCCGATCTGTATTGAAAGTTTGACGGTTCGTGACCAGCGTAGCTGATGCAAGCATTGAGACTGAACGCTTGGCGCAGAGCTGGCTCACTGATCGTTGGAATGGGATTCGTCGACCCTACTCGGCGAAAGATGTAGTCAGGCTTCGAGGTTCAATTCGCCCAGAATACACTATCGCTAGAAAAGGGGCTGAAAGATTCGAGCACCTCCTAAGAGAAGAGGCGTACATCCCGACTCTAGGAGCGCTCACCGGTGCCCAAGCACTCCAGATGGTTCAGGCGGGACTAAAAGCGATCTACATGAGCGGATGGCAAGTAGCGGCAGACGCGAACCTGTCTGGCCAAACATACCCTGACCAGAGCCTCTACCCTTCTAACAGCGTGCCGAATCTTGTAAAGAGAATCAATCAAGCCTTCCAGAGAGCGGATCAGATACAACATATGAGTGGGAAGGGAACGATCGAGTGGTTCGCCCCAATAGTCGCCGACGCGGAAGCCGGATTCGGAGGCCCCCTCAACGCGTTCGAGCTGATGAAGGCAATGATCGAAGCCGGAGCGTCAGGAGTACACTTTGAGGACCAGCTGGCCTCTGAAAAAAAGTGCGGCCACCTTGGCGGGAAAGTCTTGGTCCCAACTCAACAGTTCATCAGGATCCTGATTGCGGCCCGGCTTGCAGCCGACGTGATGGGAGTTCCAACCTATCTAATAGCACGAACGGACGCGATCGGCGCAAAGCTTCTATCAAGTGATGCCGATCCACGCGACCTCCCATACACGACGGGAGAGAGAACCGCAGAAGGCTACTACCGACTCAAACCCGGACTCCAAGCCGCCATTGCTCGCGGAGTAAGCTACGCTCCTTACGCGGACCTCATATGGTGCGAGACTGCTACGCCCGACCTTGACGAGGCTCGAAGGTTCGCTGAGGGCATCCATAGGGTCTACCCGGGCAAACTTCTCGCGTACAACTGCTCGCCCTCTTTCAACTGGGAGAAGCATCTCGATCCGCGCACCATTCGTAGTTTCCAGAAGGATCTTGCTTCGATGGGTTACAAGTTCCAGTTCGTAACCCTCGCCGGCTTCCACAGCCTCTCAGTCTCGATGTTCGAACTCGCCAGGCAATATGCGCTTGAGGGAATGTCCGCCTATGTCCGGGTCCAGGGAAAGGAGTTTGAGTCTGAACGAGAAGGTTACGCGGCCGTAAAACACCAGGCGTTCGTAGGAACAGAGTACTTTGACGAGGTCTCAAATGTCATATCCAGCGGAACCTCCTCAACAACAGCAATGGACGAATCGACCGAGACGGCTCAGTTCAAAGAACCGACGACCGTCGTCGCGGCCCCGATGCGCCGCTCCGAACATGACCGTGACGAGAGTAAGCACTGAATCTATGACCATATCGCCGACCGTCCAAGGCTCCGAAGACGTACTGACGCCCGACGCTCTGGCTTTTGTCCGCGATCTCGTCCGGGAATTTTCACCACCGTTAGAATCTCTTCTCCAGAGGAGAATCCAAGTTCATGCAAGTCTGCGGAATGGAACGCTACCAGATTTTCCCAGCGAGACGCGCGAGATTAGGACTTCCGAATGGAAGGTTGGATCGATCCCGACCGATCTACGACAGAGACGAGTAGAGATCACCGGGCCCGTCGACCGGAAGATGGTAATCAACGCTCTCAACTCAGGAGCCGATGTCTACATGGCGGATTTCGAAGACTCCCACTCGCCAACATGGAATGGAACAGTTCAGGGCCAGATGAACCTTCGAGACGCTGTCGACCGGACAATCACATTCACAAGTCCTGATGGTCGAGAGTACGAGCTAGTAGAGAAGCCTGCCACTCTCTTCGTCCGACCCCGAGGACTACACCTGATAGAGAAGCACATCCGGCTCGGGTCCAATCAGACTCCAGCTTGTCTTTTCGACTACGGCCTCTTCGTCTACCATAATGCGAAGAAACTAGTTGGTCGAGGGTCGGGACCCTACATCTACATTCCCAAGCTGGAAAGCTATCAAGAAGCCCACCTCTGGAACGACATCTTCCGATACACGGAGAAAGCGCTCAAACTTCCCCACGCCAGCATCAGGTGCAGCGTTCTAATCGAAACCATTCTTGCGGGTTTTCAGATGGACGAGATCCTCTACTCATTACGCGAGCGAATAACAGCCCTCAATTTTGGCCGCTGGGACTACATCTTCAGCATGATCAAATTCCTCGGCGAGGACCCGAGATTCGTCGTTCCGGAGAGACCCCTGCTACCTATGACTGCTCCGTTCCTCAAGTCCTGTTCAGTTCTGCTCGCCCAAACCTGCCGGAGCCGGGGCGCTTACGCGATTGGTGGAATGGCCGCACAGGTTCCCATCAGAGGTGACCCACGTTCACAGGAGGCGATCGACAAGGTGTTGGCCGACAAGAGGCGTGAGCTCTCGGAGGGATACCAAGGCGCCTGGGTTGCGCACCCTGGACTGGTAAATGTCGTCATGAGAATATTCGACGGCCAGCCACCAGCGGACAACGACGCTGAGATTGTGGAGGTCCGGCGCGAGGATCTCCTCAAAGTCCCGGAGCCCAAAATAAGCGAACAAGCTGTCAGAGCCAATATTGCTGTCAGCCTAAGATATCTGGAGTCGTGGCTGAACGGGCTCGGCTGCGTTGCGATCAACAACCTAATGGAAGACACGGCGACCGTCGAGATATGTAGATCACAGATCTGGCAGTGGATACATCATTCCGCCAAACTCGTCGAAGGACCCACCATTACTCGCGAGCTGTTCCGGTCGATGCTAGGCGAGGAGATGGCGCGAATAACAAATGAGATCGGAGGGCGAGCCTTTCACACAAGCAAGTACACTTGCTCAAGAGACTTGTTGGACGCGCTGACAACCAGTAAGAGCTTCCCCGAGTTCATGACACTAATGGCGTATGACCAGCTAGCCTAGCCTGTGCCCAACCGCAAAGAGGATCGGTAGCCTTTCCATTGACCCGCCTCAAAGACTGATACCTCATAAGAGCCGCGGGGACGCCGCGAACGATTGTTCCAATACCCGGGAAGCTAGCGAACCCGTCGTGCGGCGAGTCGACTGGAGCCAGTTATCGCCTTCGCCTTATGCCCCCGTAAGTGGAAATCCGCAATTGCTGATTATGAGAGATCATTGTCTCCCGCAGTTGAGCGACTTTTGAAGAAAGACACATCTCGAATCGTGAAGGGGCGGTCGTAGTCCTCAATCGGTATCTGAGACGCTCGATAGATGTCTGAAGAATCGCCGTATTGCGCGTCTTATGCCTCGTGCTTCGGGTGTAGCTTGGTTGAAGATGGATACGAAGTCAGAGTGGTACTGCTGGGCTAAGCTACTGTCCGTTGCAAAAGTTGCGTTTTCGAAGTTCTTGTTTTCTGACCGTTCCGTATAGTTGTAGCTTCCCCATTCTACGGTCTTCCCGTCCACAATAATGTACTTGTTATGCATCGTACCTTTACTCGGAGAGATTAATCGTACATCGCATCCAGCTCCTTCTAGCGTGTCATGTAGTATTCCTTGCTGACCCTGCGTCTCATTTCTGTCTAGTACGAGTGCGACCTTGACTCCTCTCTTGACCGCTTCCAACATGGCCTTTTCCACATAGACGTTGGTGAATTGGAACGTTGCCATCTCTATGCTCGTAACTGCGCTACCGATTAGGGCGACTAGTTGTCGTTCTATTCCTCCCGCCGGGGAGAAAAGGGCGTTAACGCGAGGGGCTGCTGGTTGCTGTATTGTTTTCTCCTCTTTCGCAGGGGAGGTCTGGGCTTCTTTCGAGGCTGGCTCTGAAGCGGTTGGGGCCGATGGATTCTCCATTTTTTCTGGTGGTAGCACCATTTGTCCGCGCTTTGCAAATGGCCGTAGGGTCAGCTTAGCGCCAGTCTTTCCTTCGACTGAGAGGAAGAGCTCGGTCCGGTTCCCCGATTTGTAGGCTCCTTCGATCCAGAGATCGATAGAGTCAACATTGAGACCCTTGAACCAGTCAAGAAGTTCATCCAGTTTGAGCCTGAGACTCTTGAACGGAGTGATTCCAGCCATCTGAGCCGCGGGATTCTCAGGCGGTCTGAAAACCAAAACGACATCGTCTGCACCGTCTGTCCGATTCTGCCCTACCGCGCTCATGGACGTGACTCTCTCCGAATGTACACTGAATAACCAATTGAAACTGTGTACCCGCTTCTAGGGTATTGGTTCAAACCTGAGCTCGTTCTATTCGCTGAATCATCGTGGAGCGAGGATTACTCGCCGATGAGCAGTTTCGGCCTAGCTCCGCTTAGTTGGTGGCACGCTTCGTGGACCTTCAGCGTGGAGGGCGGGGCTCGATGCCGCGATATGTTATGAGCGCCTCGGTTGGACGCTTGCGCGCTTCAGCGGTGTATGGCTCGATTTGAAACATGATGTGCTGGACGCCAAGTTCGGCATAGCCGCGCATTGCCTCAACAATCTCCAACTTCGTACCCATTAGCGGGTTGTCGAAGAATCTCGGCTTGTTTGCTTGGAGATCCGGATACCAGAGCCCAATGAGCGCTGTGACGCCTAGCGTCGCCGGGTCACGCTTAATCTCGCGGCAAGCAGCTTCGATCTTGCCTCCTCGATCGGACAATGTTTCTGGCTTGCCCATGTAGCCAGTATTCCACAGATCGGCGTACTTTGCGGCCAGCTTGAGCATGCGCGGACCTCCCTCGCTTCCAACCATCAATGGCGGCCCTTCTAATCGGGGTCCACGTGGCGCGATCTCGCAGTTAGGCGCTCGGTAATACTGTCCCATGAAATCGACATGTCCTTCACGTAGTAACGGTCTTAGGACCTGCAAGGCTTCTTCGAAGCGGGCAACTCGATGATCGAACGGCAACCCGAACGCTTGATATTCGGGCTCGTTCCATCCTGCGCCGACACCTAGTATCAGACGCCCGTGGCTGATTTCGTCAACAGTCGTCGCCATCTTGGCCAAGGCAGCTGGGTTACGGAAGGAGTTGCATGTGACTAGTGTGCCGATCTCGACTCGTTTTGTCGCTTCTGCCAGCGCTGACAGCATGGTCCAGCATTCCCAGATTCCCCTGGTCGGCTCGCCAGGGTTACGGTAGAAGAAATGATCGGGAAGCCAGATACTATCAAAACCATCCGCCTCCGTCTGTTGCGCGACCTCACGGATCGAATCATAAGAGCGCGGCCTATTGTTCTCGCGCTCGTTCGCGAGAAAGACCATCAACCCCACCTTCAATGCCTACTCATCCTTCCTGTACTGTTTCTAGTCAAACTCGTTTCCGGAGGTCCTGGTCGGTCGAAGCTAAGAAAGGAATCTTGGCATTATGGTCTCTGAGAAGTCATGTAAAGTTGACAGGTACGACTCCGTCACCCTTTGAAGCGTGGACTCATTGACCTCCCAAGGGGCTACGTCGAGGTTAAAGGCAGTGACGAAGTAGGTGAAGCCTTTCGAGGATGCTTTCTGCACTTCTTTCATGTATAGTTCTCGATTGTACGACTGGTCGGGTCCAAGCTGAGTGTAAGCATCGGCAAAAGAGATGTCATCTTCTCTCCCGTGAATCTTCGCCTCGGCTGAGACAAGCTTTCTGGACTCTTCGACAGGAACCCTGCCCCACGGGGGAATGTAGCATATGTCTGCGTAGCGTCCTGCGAGTTTGAGCATACGTCTTCCCGCACCTCCGAATAGCAATGGTGGATGGGGCTTCTGAACAGGTTTGGGTTCGAGGACTGCGCCTTGAGCCCGATAATAGGAGCCGTCATAATCAGTCTTCTTCTCGTGCCAGAGTTCGAGAATCAGCTCGATGCCTTCACGAGTCTTGTCTACTCTGACGTTGGGTAAATCCCATTGGCTGTATCCTTCGAAGAACCGCCGTGTTGAACCAGCTCCGACGCCCAGTAGCGCTCTTCCTCCCGATAGCACGTCGAGGGTCGATACGATCTTAGCTAGGATCCCGGGAGGTCGGAGCGGAATAGGCGTTACCCAAGTTCCGAGGTGAATCTTCCTCGTTTCAGCCGCAAGATGTCCGAGTTGCATCCACGTGTCCAGGGTTAGGTCAATATTTTCGTAGGACTCGACTCCAAGATCCTTAAGGTCCCACATATACTGGTCGGGAAAAACCGCCCCCCAGAAACCGCATTTCTCTGCTTCCTTTACGCCGGCCCTGATTAGCTCCCACGCTGGAGCCCAATTGCCAAGGCCAGTGAGGATGAACTCCATAGGATCCTTGGAAGCAACGACGGCCATTTAGAGCAGTGATGACTGAAAGTGACAAATGCAACAAAATGAGCTTCGAACTCAAGCAACTACGAGAGGCAGCCGAGAAATACAGCTACCATAACGCTGGCACACATGTGGTGTGGCCAGGGCTCGTCTGGGAACGGAGAAGCAGATCTCCCGTAGCTAGACTCGATGATGCTGTAGAATTACTGGGTAAATGGAAGGCTCTCCGTTTCAAGGGTGGGAAGACTGCCTTCAGAGGGATCTGCACTCGTTGGCTGAGAAGGAATTTGACTATCTTAGGACGTCTTCAGGGCAGGGTCCTGTATAATCTTGCCCCAGAGGACTTTCAGCATATTCTTGAGATTAGTTCGAGCTTTCGAGACTGCGGGGCTCCACCAACCACGTTCGGCAAAGCGCTCCATTTCTTCCTCCCCGAAACTGTCATGCTCTGGGACCAAGCAATAGTGAGAAACGCCTACAAACTCCGCCCAGACCCAGAGAGCTTTGTATTATACCAGCGCTATGGATGGAAACTGCTACACCACATCACACGAAACAAAACTGCCAAGGCGCTACGACAACTCGAGAGAGACCATGCGAAAACAGTCGGATACTTCGAACCCATCACCATGATCCTCGACCACCTCGCATTCTCCACCAAACTGTCCGCAAGAGCCGTTGCGGCGTTAGGAGGATCTTCGGAAGCTTTTCGGAACGATTGGTCGCGATGAGGCTGTACCTAACTTAAGGTGGCTATTTGGGCTGCGTATCGCTTGGTTGCGACGAAGAAGATGTAGAAGGCTGTGAGTCCGGTTATGTAGAATGCGCTGGCGATGAAGAACGGCAGTTGGAGTAGTCCTAGACCGAGGATGAATCCGCCGAAGTAGGTGCTTAGACTGTTGGGCAGTCGGAATGTAATATTGCTCAGAGCGCTGACCAGGCCCCTCTGTTCCGCGGGGAATATGCTCATGGAGAATGAGTCCATGAGCGGGCCCGCCATGTTCATGAGCGCTGATCTTATAATGTAGACTCCGGCTGCCAGCGCGAAGATGGGGATGAAGGCCATGCTCAGCATGAACAGCATGGACGAGCCTGTAACTAGGATGATGGCACGCATCTGTCCGAATTTACTCGCGAGTCGCGGACTCGCGTACGCGGAGAACCCGATGAGAATGTTGGAGAAAGCCAGGATTGGCCCGCTGTAGCTGTCAGAGACGTTGAATCGGTAGTAAAACCAGGCACCTACAAGCGGGATGATGAATCCTGCTCCGAATCCTATCGTGCTCGCGACGAAGCCAAGTTTTGCGAGTGTTCCCTTGTTGGTCAGTCCCGACCATTTGCGTTCGGGGTTGTGGGTCTCGCGGTGTTTTCGGAGTAGAATGTAGAACATTAGTGGGCTGACGAAGCTCGCGACTCCGAGTATCAGGAGCGTCTCTCTGTGCATCGTATAGTTCGTGAGGCCAGTTAGAGATTGCAGGACTGGAAATGCTCCAGGGAGGACGAGGCCTATCCCGGTTGTGACATTGATCATGATGAACGATAGCGAGAAGACTTTGTTTCTGTTGGAATTGTCAGTAAGATCCGCCAGCAGGGCATTCCAGGTGGTCACGCTGGCTCCTTCAGCGAATCCTAGGGCGACGCTCGCGGATATGAGATACGAGAAATTCGTTGTTAGCGCGAAGACTAGTAGCGCAGCTGCGCCGGCTAGATTTCCAAGAATCAGAAGATATTTTCGACCGTAAATGTCGGAGACGATTCCGAGAGGAATAGATGTGAGAACTACGGCGATGCCTTGCGCTGAGATTAGGAGTCCTGCTTGTACCGCGGTGAACCCGACTGTGACGAGCCAGGCTCCCAGGACTATCTGGAGGAAGCCAACTCCAAGGAAGATTGGAACAAATGAGAGAATGAGCATCGTCGCGGTTGGCGGGACTGGACTGGCTTCATGGTTTGCCAAGCAATCTTCAACATCGGGTTTCTAGTATCCGACCGATAAACCAATGGGCTCACTCGATAGTGTAGACCAGCGTGCCATATGACCTTCACACTGCGCGCATGGTCTCGGTGAGGTATGGTCTTGCTTACCCGGATTTTTCCTCTGCTTTCAGGGCGAGTTCTTGTTTGTGTTCGATCTGTTTCTGTTTTATCTCCTCGTACAGGTTGCACCAGTCGCGGCCGGAGACGACGAGCTGGTATATCTTGAGCTTCGGATGAATGCACTTTGCCCTGTCAAACAGATCAGCGTTGAGCGGATCTTTTCCGGCGAACCAGATGCAGGATAGACAGTTTCCGTTCTGCCACTGTATGCCCTTCAGACGCTTTTGCAGTTCAGACTCAGACCCGGACATGATTGATTTCAACGAATGAATTCATGAAAAGTACTTAAGCTCTGAATACGAAAAAAATTCCATGAAACCTGCACAGAAGGGTGCGCATAAGTCGGCCAAGAGTACTACCGCGACCAGCAAGGGATTCACGGAGGAGGAACGAGGCGCGATAAGAGACCGCGCACAGGAAGTGACTGGAAAAGGGGAAGGGGATAGCGTCGTGCTTGCGAAGATAGCCGAGATGCGGGAACCGGATCGGACCATGGCCAAACGGCTCCATACTATCATCAAAGAAAGCGCGCCGGGTCTCACGCCGAGACTCTGGTACGGAATGCCTGCCTATGCCAAGAACGACAAGGTCGTATGCTTCTTTCAGTCGGGAGCGAAGTTCAAGACGAGGTACGCTACATTCGGCTTTAGCGACAAGGCGAATCTCGACGAGGGCAATATGTGGCCGAACGCCTTCGCATTGAAAGGGTTGAATGCAGCGGAAGAAGCAAGGATCGCCGCGCTCGTGAAGAAAGCTGTGAGCTGAGGACCGGGCTAGCCAGTGAGGTTCAGCTCCAAGTGTGTTTGAATCTCCCAACGTATATGTAGACGGGACCCGTACTGTAGGTGGACTGCTTTATCGAATGGTAAACAGAAAATTCATCCTGACTCTTGTTCCGGCTGTCTATCAGACGCTTGTCGATCACGCTGACGAGCGAGGAATCTCGATACAAGAGCTTCTTCGAGCAGTAATACTCCCTCAATGGCTCGTGGTGCCTCCACTGCCAGCCCCGACCCCGAGTCTGATGGTAGGTCCGAGACCGGGCCAAGTCGGAAATCGCTGGCCCAAAGACTAGCCCCCCAATCCTCAGAAAACGCTCTCGGCTGCGACGGCCACCACTGCCTCCCCAGTTGACGCGGCCTAGACTGGATGCTTTAGCGGGCTATGCGCGGAAAAAGCAACCCCCTTTTTTTGCCTCCCAATAACGATTTATCGCTCGAACTTTGGAAAATGAAACGTACCGTGCTTGTCCCAAGAGCGCAGACTGGCAGCGATCATGTTCACTGACCTAGTCGATTTCACAGCACTCAGCCAGAGAAACGAATCACTGGCGCTCTCGGTATTGGCTCAGCAGAGAAGGCTGCTCCGTCCCGTTTTCCAAAAGCACGGCGGGACGGAGGTCAAAACCATAGGCGACGCTTTCCTAGTCGATTTTCCAAGCGCCCTGAGCGCGGTAAAGTGCGCTTGCGAGATTCAGAAGAAGACTCGCGAGTTCAATAGTTCATTGTCCGAGGAAAGAAGGGTCCGGGTACGGATTGGCATCCACTTGGGCGATATCATAGTGTCGCACGGCGATATTTCGGGGATGCGGTTAACGTCGCCTCCAGAATAGAATCCCTAGCAGACAGCGGAGGAGTCTGTCTGACACGGCAAGTCTACGATCAGGTGCAGAACAAGTTCGAGTTGCCCATGAAGAGTCTAGGGGAGAAGACTCTGAAGAACCTAAGAGGTCCGCTGGAGGTGTTCAAGGTAGTAATGCCGTGGGAAGGAGCTATGATAGAAGAGGAGATTGAGCTTGACACTCATAGGGTTGCCGTCTTGCCGCTCAAGAACATGAGCCCGGACCCGAACGACGGTTATTTCGCGGACGGAATGACGGAAGAGCTGATCACTGCACTTTCAGGGGTTCGCGAACTCACTGTTATCGCGAGAACTTCCGTAATGCAGTACAAGGATTCTCCTAAAAGGATTGTAGACGTTGGACGAGAGCTCAAAACCGGAACCGTGATCGAAGGGAGCTAAGGAAGGCCGCGAACAAAGTCCGGATAACAGTGCAGATGATCGATGCGATCACCGAAGGACATCTCTGGGCCCAGAACTATGACCGCGAGATGGACGACATATTCGCTATACAGAGTGAGATAGCGGAGAAGGTCGCCGAGGCGCTGAAAATAAAACTGCTCGACTCTACGAAACGTCAGCTAGAGAAAAAACCGACTGCAAACACCGAAGCGTACACCCTCTATTTGAAGGGCCGTTACTACTGGAATGAAAGGACAAAGCCCTCGGTCGAGAAGGGTATCGCATACCTAGAGAAAGCATTACAGGCGGACCCGAATCTAGCAATGGCATATTCTGATTTGGCAGACGCCTACGTTGTTATGTCCGACCAGAGCATAATGCGAGCACCCGAAGCCCAGGCGGTGTCAGGGAATATGCAACAAAAGCTCTGGAAATAGACCCGACTCTGTCTCAGCCGCACGCAGCCCTCGCCACGATTCACGAACGCAACTTCCGCTGGTCCGAGGCGGAAACTGAATACAAGCTCGCAATTAGGCTAGGCCCGAACAATGCGACAGCCCATCACTGGTATGCTCTCCATCTCTCCTTCGTGTGGAATAAGAACGCGATGCAAGAATGGAGGAAGGCCAAAGAACTGGACCCACTCTCGCTCATAATCGGTTCAGCGTTCGGTTACTATCTCGTCTGGCAAGGTCACAAGGAAGAGGGGCTGTCGATGCTTCAATCAGTTATGGAAATCAATGACGATTTTGTCGCTGGTCATCAGAATCTTGCGTTCGCCTACGTTCTTGCGGGAATGAACCCAGAGGCAGCGGCGGAAGCCAAGAAGATGGTAAGCCTCGGGACAGAAACCCGTAGTGCATACTTTGCAGCATGCGCATTCGCAAGAGCGGGACAGAGAGAAGACGCAGTTACAATACTGAACAATCTACTCGAAGAGCGCGATGAGCGTTACGTGGACCCAGCAGGCATAGCAATGATTTACGCCTCCTTGGAGGATGGAAAGAACTCTCTGCAGTGGCTTGACAAAGCTGTAAGCGAGAAATCAGCCGGGATTCTGTACACCAGGATTTTTCCAGTGTTCGAATTCCTTCGGGATGACCCGCGATTCAGAGAACTATCCAAGAAAATAGGTTTGGGATAGTCCATGAGAAGCCACCCACAGGCGACTTCTGCAAGAAAATGGGCATCCCAAGCTAGCTCTCGCACAATCCGGCTTCATGAGGATCAATGCGCTGGTACCATTTACGCTTACCAAATCCGTTACCACTCAAAAATGTCGAAAGCACCTGCGTCTCGCGACACAAACCTTGTGTTTGGGGAAGTCTCAGCTTTCAATCCATATTCCTTGATCGCAGATAATCCCATCAAACGACCTGATCTTGCCTAGGAAACGCCTTGAAAACGGCTGAGGGTCCACGACAATGTTAAGGCCAGCAAGAAACCTACGATCAGCTATACGGACTGGTTGAGCGGTCTGCGTCAAAATCTGGTCAGAAAACGACGCTCTGGAAAAATAGGGTATGCTGGTGAGTCTCGCGATGCAGAACCGCCTAGTACTCTACGAGCCGTTATCGCGAATAATGGTATCAGAAAAGGAATTGCTATGCTGCTTTCTCTAGGACGATCTCAATCGTAGACACGTTTCGAGTGTCGCCTTCCTCTCCGAGAACTTCGCTGGCGATTCTGACTTCTTTGATGGTGAGTTTTCCCTGAAAGAACCGGCGCCTGACAACCTCGACTACATCCACCGCGTGGCTGATCGACTGTCCCCGGGCCTTCACCGTGAGAACGTTCTGACCGCTGTTGAAATGCATCATGACCGCGGTCGCATAAGCCATCAACGGCTTCTTCCCGATAAACACAGTATCAGGTGGAATCTGGCCCCGAGGTCTCTCTACGCGTGGTCTCTCTTCACGCGGTCTCTCTTCGCGCCTTTCTGTACTACGTTCCGTTCTCTCTGTCCGGGGCTCGTGATGCTCACGTGCGGGCTTGTGCTCTACTTTCTCGCTCATTGTTGTGGTCTCAGTTGTCATTCGATTATGCTCGAACTATCGAGCACGACGCTATGCGTTGCGTCTTAAGGGTTTGCTACCGTCGCGAGGAAAACTAGGTAAGAGAAAGAGGGGAGAAAAAAGAGGATACGAGGAGAGGGGTTTAGCTGAAGGTCGTGTTTAGAGTATCTCTCTTGTGAGAGCTTCTCTGAACTTGACCCTGCAGTCCTGGCACTGGAAGAGCCCGATTAGCACGTTCTTCTTCGACTTGCCGCCCTTGAGCTCCCATACCTTCGCTGGCTTTGGAACATCGGCGCCACACTTTGGACAGACGACCTTGTAGAACTGGCTCGGAGGCGCAAGACCTACCGAGGACAGGTCCGGTGAGCTTTGTAGGCTTGGTACAGCTTCTGTGCCTGAAATGCCTGGCTGGATTTGTGATGTCTCCGTAGTTGCTACTGCTGCGGATGCGTCGAGTGTTGGGATATCGTCTACGACCTTAACGACGAGCGCGTCAGCAATGTCCTCCGCAACTTCCTGTGATGGAGCTACGTTGAACGATTCGTCGAGAGTGTTTGAGGATGCGCTGTCCGATGATGCAACTGGAGCAGTGACTGGAGCTGTGCTGGCTGCGAGAGCGTTCAAAGGAGTAGTGGATGGTGCGTTAGTTGTCTCGGAAGTAGGTGAACCGGTTCCATTGCTCGCTGGCAGAGGAGGAGCTGGAGCGGCTGGCTCTACGTGCTCTTCGACAATGTTGCTCGGGGCAAGAGTAGCCTGCGCTGGGGCTGGCGTTGGAGTAGCGAGCGGTTGTGGTTGGGCTGGAGTCCACGGCTTTGCAGATGTGAGAGCGCCGATCCCGACCCAGCTAATAGCTGCGGGAGGCTTGTTCTCTGGATATGTCTGTTTGAACTCTTGTGGGACTAGTGGCCGTGTTTCGATGTGGCTGAGGGTGTCGATCATCTGTTTGATTTCTTCAATGCTCTTGAGATTGTTCTCAAGTAGGCCTTTGAATTCTGCGCGCTGAGCACGATACTCAGACTCGTTGACATCGCCAGTAACGAACTTCATTTCTAGATTCAGCAGTCGCTGGGGAGTTGTAGCCATCTGGTCCTTCGTCGCCTTCAAGTGTTCGTTCAATGTATAGCCGAGTACGTTGATACGGTCCTGCAGATCCTGCGAGGCGTGACCGTATTCTTCGTGGATAGTCCGCATCTTCTCCTTGTAGCCGTTGATCTCAGTGATCAGTTTCTCTATGGTCAGATCATTTAGACCCATTTTTTCTACCTAGGATTCCGTTTCTATGAGGTAAAATGGTAAAAGCGTTCCAACGCAAAAATACACGATAAAACAGCGTCAAGAGACCCATTTTCGACACACGATAACAAAAACGGTGTCAATGATCGAACCGATCGTCAATGATTCTAAGCTAGCAAAGATAAATCGAAATTGTGCAAAACACAAACCGCCCGGCCGTTTTCTGGATAGCATATAAACCAAAACCGATCTGTGGACCCCACAACAAGCACCGTTGTTATCCGTCGATCCCACTCTTCCTATTGCCTAGCCTGCGAAAACACGGCCCCGAACCTGTTCAAACCACACCCAGCCATGTCAAGAACTCAATTGGCAAAACCCGCCATCTACCGGAGAAACTAGAGGAAGAAATTACGTGTCCTACAAGTCCATGAAAAACTGGGACCGCGGGAGCAGAGAACCACTGCTCTCGAAAATAACCGAGCGCGTCCACCACCAAGAACCCCTCAAAGAAAGAATCAGCCAAGTCATCTACAAGCTGAAAGTACAACAGAACAGGCTTGAAGGTGCAAACCTCAAGACGCAGCAGCACGACAAGTCGCTCTTCGACAAGTGCGTACAAGCGCAGATGAGCCACGACACCGCACGCAGCACAATGTACGCCAACGAGATTGCGGAAATCCGCAAAATGGCAAAGATCACACTCCGCAGCGAACTAGCCCTCGAACAAGTAGGCCTACGACTTGAGACAATCCAGGAATTCGGCGATGTCGCAGCCACAATGGGCCCCATCGCAGGCGTAGTAGCAGCCATCAAAAACCAGGTACAAGGCGTAATCCCACAAGTCGGCTACGAACTAGGCGAGATCTCCGAATCACTGAACAGCGTAGTCATGGAAGTCGGAGAAGCCACAGGTCAATCATACGACTTTGAGGCGTCTGGAGTAGAGTCGCAGAAGATTCTCTCCGAAGCAAACACCATCGCAGAATCAAGGATGCGCGAAAAATTCCCGGAGCTACCATCACCCGCTCTCGGCACACTCGAGAGCACGGTGCCGAGGTAGCCCGGACCAACCTTTTTGGAGAAAATGATAATGCCAATAACCCTTGAACAGATCCGAAGATTCCTAGGACGACCCCTACAGGACCCGTACGGAAGAGCCTTCGGCAAAGTCGTAGGCATCAACGCCAACCTCAAAGACGAAGTCACAGGCGTCGGAATAGAAGTCGGAAACGGCGAATTCGTACAATGCCCCGGCGACCGGGTAACCATCAGCGCCGACACCCTCGTACTCGCACCAACCTGGAAGGTTGAGGCAGAAGAATTCCGCAAAGAATTCGACGTAGTCACACGCAGACTAAGAGCCCTCGACGAACTCTTCAGCGTAGGAGACATACAGAAAGAAGTCTACGAGGACATGCGCAAACAGCACGAGGATGCCATCAACGAGCTCAAGTCCAAACGAAGATCCATCCTAGACACTCTCAGCCAGAGAAGCAGCACCCTCAACACCCAGCTCCGACAGCTACAGACCCACCTCGCAGGCAACAAGATGTTCCACGCATCAGGAGAATTCGACGACCAGAGCTACAAAGCAGTCAGCGACGCCATCGACACAGGACTAGTCCGAGCAATGGCTGAACGGAAAGAGGTCGACTCAATCTTCGGATACCTCTCAAAGCTAGACTCCTCCAACTCCACAGTCCCAGCACCTGCAATCCAGACACCCATCGCCGCATCCACCCCGGTTGCTCTTAGCCAACCGAAGGACCAGGTCATGGTCCTTCATGTACGAGAGACCTAGGGGGTTTCGTGGCCTGTTTAGAAGCCTCGAGGATAAAGTCCACCCTGTTCCTCTGAAGGAACGAGTGGATCAGGCTCTCTATCGGCTCGCAACCCAGAAAGAAAAACTGGAGCACATGTCGTCACGGCTCCAGCAGCGAGACAAAGAGATGTTTCAGCGTTGCATAGGCGCCCAATTATCGAAAGACAACGCTCACGCAGCCCTCTACGCTAATGAGTGTGCTGAGATTCGAAAGATGGCGCACATCACCTTGAGCAGTGAACTCGCCCTAGAGCGGGTCGTTCTCAGACTCCAGACCATAGAAGAGTTCGGAGACATAATGGCTCAGATCGCCCCAGTAATTGGAGTCGTACGCGAGACTAGGGGAAGAATTGCGGGTGTCATTCCCGAAGTTGCAACCGAACTCGGAGAAGTGAACAACATGCTCAGCGACATGGAACTCGAGACAGGAGAGATCCCGGACCAAGGAGCCGATGTTCAAACCTCCAGTGATGAAGCGAAAAAGGTCCTCGAAGAGTCCAGCGTCATTGCTTCTCAACAAATGAAGGAGCGGTTCCCAGAACTGCCCACGCCCGAACCAAGACAGGCAACAGTCGTCGCGAGGCCACAGGTTCTAGAACCACCGATTCCTATTGCAGTCACCTCTGGAGGGGTCGAAGAGATATCGCGGCCGCCTTTGGAGGACAGGGTTCTAGGCTACATCAAAGCCCACAACGGTGAACTAAGCGTCAACTCAGCCTCCGACGAGCTAGAGGTCCCCGCTGACGACATTCGCCAGTCACTCCAGAAACTCAGAGATGACGGCAAGATAGTCATGGACTAGGGCGAGGCCACCAAACGCCCTCTCCCTTTAGGATTACAAGGAGGCAAGGCTGATCTCAGCTTCAGAAGAACTAGAATCCTTAGCGGTAAAGTACGCCAACGAAGCAATCGAACTGGAGAGAAAGGGCTCCAAGCGAATCGCTGCGACAAAGTACCAGCGTGCCATTGAAGTGCTTCTGAAACTGTGTTCGCTTTACCCGAATGCTCCGCAGAACAAGGTATACTTGGAGCACGCAGAAGCCTACCGCAAGCGAGTCCAAGAACTACAATCCGATACTGAACCAATTGCCCATCCCATGGATTCCACTGAGACCAAGGATTCGAAGAACATCAAGTTCGACCAATGGGTCCTGACAGAAAAGCCAGACATCAACTGGAACGATATCGCCGGTCTAGAAAAACCGAAAAGGGCAATCGAAGAGTCGATTGTCTTCCCAGTAAGGCGTCCAGATCTCTTTCCTCTTGGCTGGCCGCGAGGGATTCTCTTCTTTGGTCCGCCGGGCTGCGGAAAGACTCTGCTCGCAGCCGCAGTCGCCAGCGAAATCAAAGGCGTATTCTTCTGCGCAGATGCTGCCTCCCTAATGTCAAAATGGCTGGGCGAATCAGAGAGGAACGTCTCCCAGCTCTTCGCAAAAGCCAGAGAGAGCTCTGAGAAGGGTCAGCCGGCTATCGTATTCATTGATGAGATAGACTCGCTAATGGGAGTTCGGGGAGAGGAGGTCGGGGGAGAAGTCCGTGTTCGAAACCAGTTCCTCAAAGAGATGGATGGGATTCTGGACAAGAACAAGAAATTCCATGTCTACCTGATCGGAGCCACCAATAAGCCATGGGTCCTCGACGAACCCTTCATCCGCAGATTCCAGAAAAGAATCTACGTGCCACTTCCAGACATCAAAACACGAATGGACATGTTCCAAATACTCGCACACGACCTGAAGCTCGACAATAATGTCGACTTCGCAGAACTTGCTCGGATGACAGAAGGCTACTCAGGCGGAGACATCAGAGACCTTTTCCAATCAACCCAGCTAAGAGTCGTCCGCAACTTCTTCACCCACGGAAACATCAGCGACCTCAACTCCGTCCCGGACGCCATAACAATGGAAGACTTTCAATCAATAATCACAGGCCGCAGACCAAGCGTTTCACCAGGAATTCTCAAACGATACTACGACTGGGACGAATCGTTCAAGGCAAGCTAGGAGAGTGCAAAAGTGAACCTCGACGGAACAGACTATCGAATCCTCGCAGAACTTGTGGAGAACTCCAAACAGTCCTACGTCGAGATCGGGCGAAAGCTCGCCCTCCATCCCAACGTGATAGCGTACAGAGTCAACAGACTGGAGGATCAAGGAATCATACGGGAGTACACAACTCTCGTCGATTTCTCAAAACTAGGACTACCAGAACAGGTCGTAGTAGCGGCAAACTTCCCATCTGACTCATCAAGAGAGGATATCATGAAGCAAATCTGCGAGATCCCAGAAACAGTGAATGTGATCAGCTCTCTCGGCAGCCCAGAAGGCCTCGTGTTCATCGTTGCACGAAACAAAGAGGACGTCAACGCCGTCCTCGGAAAGCTACGATCGATGAATCTCGATATCGACTTCGCGTCCTCCGTAATCCGAACTTATGATGAGGGTCGTTTAGGAACATACTTCAGGGCTATGGCCGGGACCGACGAGAGGTAGTCAACTATTGGAGAGACCCAGCTGGGCTCCAGTCGTACTCTCAGGAGCACTTCCCAGAGAATTGTCAGACCTACTAGCGATAGCGATTCTAGCTCTAGCTAGCATTGAGACCGTCTTCGCCCAACTCCAGCCTTCCATCCAGCCTGCCTGGTTCGCAACTCTGCTGGTTCTCGTACCCATGACGTGCGCCTTAGCCGCTCTCTCTAATTCAGCCAGGACCCAGAAGGAGGAACTTGCACTGTTCGCATACGGAGGATCAGGATTGCAAATTCAGCTTCGCTACATCGTCCGGGGAGTCATCGTGTCAATCATCGGACTATGTCCCATATGGTTAAGATTCCTTGCGACCGAGAACACTCTCTCAACTAACCTAGTCATGCTCCTCGCCTCAGCAATTGTCGGAGGACTAGCCTACGCCGCGCCCGCTCTCAAACGCACCCGTTCGCTGGCATTCGTAGAACAATACAAGGGCTAGCCAAAGTGAAACCACTCTTAGAAAGTAGGAACATCACAGTCGCCTATCCAATCGCCGACGGGGTTCTCAGACTCTACGGAGAAGGAGTCTCGTTCACTCTAGAAGAGGGAGGATTCCTCTCGGTCATAGGCGGGTCAGGCTGGGGCAAGTCGACTCTCGTAAACATAGTACTGGGCCTGGAGAAGCCAACCCGAGGAACAGTTCAGCTCGAAGGCGAGAATATGACTGAACAGTCCTTCGTTAAACGCTCTGCACGAGTCAAGACAGCCGCAGTTTTCCAGCGACCGACGGCGCTTCCACAACTTACGGTGTTGCAGAATCTGCACCTCGCGCTTTCGATGATGGGAGTCCCCAAGCGGGAGAGAGATGAGAGGATCAAGGAATCGATGACTTTCTTTGGATTGGAGAAGCTCTCTCACTCCTACCCAGATTCGCTAAGTGCTGGACAGAAGAGAAGAATTGACCTCGCACGAGCACTCGCGGCAAAACCCCGATTCCTTGTTTTGGACGAGCCGACGGGTGATCTCGACTCCTCAGTAACAAACCTAGTAATGCCATTGCTAAGAGGATTGAACAAAGATCACGGCATGACAATTCTTATGACAACCGCGCTTCCGCGCCACGCGTCTGCCGCAAAGCACCAGATTCATCTGAGACCTCCGATATTCCAGACCGAACAGCCAATCGCAAGGTAAGAAACACGTTCAGAGACAACCCATCCATCACAGACAGGCTTCGCGAAGCAATCAAGCCAACACCTGTCAAGCGAAGAATCCAGATGGCCACTTACAAGCTGCGCACTCAGACCACAAGGCTCGAAAAATCGATCAATCAAATGGAGACAAGAGACCGAACGCTCCGCGACAAATGCGTCAAAGCGCTTGAAGTGAGAGATACTCAGAGCGCGACGCTCTTCGCGAATGAATGCGTTCAGATTCGTAAGCTGATCAAAACATCGCTTAGTAGCCAAATCTCATTGGAGCAGGTACTTCTCCGATTAGAGACCGTTGAACAGTTTGGTGACATGATTCACAGCATGGGAAGTGTAAGGGGCATTCTGACCTCTGTGAGGAGCGAGCTTGAAGGAAAGCTCCCAGAGATTTCAACTGGCCTACACGACATCGAAGATTCACTGGAGAATCTCACGACAGAAATTGGAGACGTGGTAGATGCTGACGGCGCATATGTACTTCCAAGCGATGATTCTGCCAAAATCCTCAAGGAAGCTGATCTCATGGCGGAACAGAAAATGAAGGAGAAATTCCCTGAGATTCCACAGATACCCGTTGACGCGCACAGGGTGAGGTAGGCCTACAACGCTCTCGCCAGAGCTTGAAACCCGCGCTTTCCTCGGCCGCTCGGTAGCTGACATCTATGGCAGAAGCCTAGGACGGGTAATTGGAATCGAGAGAAATGCGTTTGGCGAACTTGAAGGTGTTCAAGTCGAGGCTGCGGGAGGGCTTATCGTTACGGCGAAGGCTCGCCAGCTTGGTCTCACCCCGAAGCTCATCACTCTCACGCCGGACTGGAAGCTTGAGGCAGTCGACATCATCTCGGAGCTTTCCTTGTTGCGAAAGCGAATCGGCGCGCTCGAATCGCTCAAAGACACGAAAGAGATAGAAGGCGAAATCTACACGGAACTGCTGGATTCACAAAAGGCAGGTTATTATGACAAGGTGAAAACAGCCGAAGCCCTGTCGGCCTCTATGAAGCATAGGCTATCGGAGGTCGGGAGTCAGATCTCTAGCCTGACGCGATATCTCGTCAACGCCAAGCTGGACCATAAGAGCGGCGAGCTCGATGAAGAATCATTCAAACTGGCTCAAGGATCCATAGAACCGACGCTTCACCCCCTGATCGCCGAGAGAAACGATCTGGCCGGATCCTTGAAGACTCTCGAAGAAGTCCTTCCATCAAGGGTTACAATTAGTCAGAACCGACCGTAGCTCGTCTTAGCTACGATTCTTGGGACCGCCACACTCAACGGTAATATATCCTCCTGGACAGCTAGCAAGAACAGTAGGTTCTCATCTTGATTGCTGACATTGACCGTGAGATGGAGAAGAAGAAAATCGAGTCAATAATAGTGTTCGGAGACTCCACCGTTGGAAATCCCGATCTGCGATACGTTGTCGGAGCCTCACTGGCTAGAGGAGGAATCTACATCCAGCGCAAATCACACGATCCCACCCTTATCGTCAGCAACATCGACGTCGGCAGCGCACGTCTAGGCCGGGTCCGAGACATTCGCACTTATTCCGATTATGGACTTGAAAAGCTCTCCGGGAAATATGATCGGGACGAGGCGAGGGCACGATTCTATCAAAAAATCATCAAGGACACAGGGGCGAACGCGCCGATAGTCCTGGCGGGCCGCAACGAAACCTCAAACTCTCTCCTGCTAATCGACTCTCTGCGCAAGAAAGGAATCAAGGTAGTTGGCGAGAAGACCCCCACAATATTGGAAGTTGCCAGAGAAACAAAGGAACGCCGCGAAATCGAGAAACTCCGGGAAATGGGCAAGAAGACAAGCAGGGTCGTAGAGAAGACCCTTCAATTTCTTTCAAAGGCCAGACCACGAGGAACGAAGATGACTTTCAAGTCGAAACCATTGACCGTTCACGCAGTCAAGAGAGTCATCAATGGACTACTAGCAGAAGAAGGAATCATAGCCCCAGAAGACACTATCTTCGCACCGGGAAGAAAATCGAGCGACCCCCACTACGACGGGAAAGGGGGAGACATGATCCGCATAGGCGAACCGATAGTCTTCGACATATTCCCTGCAGAACCAGACGGATACTGGCACGACTGTACTAGGACCTACGCATTCTCCTCCCCACAGAAGAAACTCAAAGAGATGTATGACGCTGTCCTAGAGGCACAGACTTCCGCCGTCGACATGATACGTGAAGAATCATCGTGCAGCGAAATAATGGTCAACGTCTGCAAGCTCTTCGAAAAGAAGGGATACCTCACTGTCCGGTCGCTTGTCAAAGGAAACAAAGAGGCACGGCTCAGAGGTTTCATGCATGGGCTGGGTCACGGGGTAGGCCTGACAATCGGCGAAAGACCTTACCTAACCCTATTTGGAAAGGATAGACTAAGGAAGAACTCGGTCGTCACCGTAGAACCCGGTCTCTACGACCCTAAGGTCGGAGGAGTGAGGATCGAAGACATAGTAGTAGTGGGCTCACCTTCTGAGAATCTGACACACATAGCGAAAGATTTGGAAATATGATTAGGCAAGGAATGTCATAGATGGCCGACTGGACGGGGATGCAGCCCAGACCCAGAACCAAAGTTATCTCATCCGGAGGAGTTGTCTACCGTGTGGAGAACGGGGTCCCTCTCTTCCTCCTTCTGACGAGTAACAAACGTGGAGTCTGGTGTTTGCCCAAGGGGCTAATCGAGGAGAATGAGGACGAGGTCACGACGGCAATGAGGGAAGTTAGAGAAGAAACCGGAGTGAGTCGCGTAAAGCTTCGGGGAAAGGTCGGACAGATCAAGTACCAGTTCGGATTCCGTGCAAAAACGTTCGATAAGACGGTCCACTTCTTTCTATTCGAGACAGACCAGGCTGACGCGAAGGTGGGAACAGAGCACGATGCGATGGAATGGATGCCCTACGAGAAGGCCCTGCAAACTCTCTCGTATCCAAACGAGAAGGACATGTTGAGCAAGGCCCAGACCATGATACAAGCGAAAGCAAACCAGCCAAAGGCTTCGCCACCCGCTTAGAGAGAAAGGGAAACAATCGGTAACTCCCATCAAGGATTCTCGACATGTCCCAATCGCAACAGTCACGATTGAAGGTCTACAATACTCTAACCCGCCATCTGGACGATTTCGAACCTATTCACCCGGGGAGGGTGAACATGTTTGTATGTGGTCCAACCGTCTATGATGTATCTCACATTGGACACGGGAAGAGCTACGTCGCGTACGACATCATCGCGCGATATCTTCGCAGAAAGGGATACAGCGTCTTCTTCGTTCTAAACATTACAGACATTGATGACAAGATCATCAATAGAGCGAAAGAGAACAAAGAGGACCCTCTCAAACTATCCGAGAGGTACGCCCAGGCATTCTACAAAGACATGAAGGATCTGCATGTCGACAGCATCAACCTCTATGCGAAAGCATCAGACTACATTCCCGAGATCATCAACCAGATCCAAGGCCTCATCGACAAGGGAATAGGCTACAAGATTGCAGGAGGCGTCTACTACGACATCTCCAAGTTTCCTGACTATGGCAAACTCTCAAGGCAGAACTTGCAACAGCTGACTGTTCACCGTATAGATCCGGATCCTGAAAAACGGAGCGCTGCCGACTTTGTCCTCTGGAAAGCTCAGAAACCTGGAGAGATCGCGTGGGACAGCCCGTGGGGTAAAGGACGACCAGGCTGGCACATCGAAGACACGGCGATAACTCTCACTCATTTCGGGCCAACTTACGATCTACATGGGGGAGGGACCGAGCTAATCTTTCCTCACCACGAAGCGGAGATTGCACAGGCCGAGGGATTAACCGGAAAGAAGCCTCTCGCAAAATACTGGGCACACACGGGTCTCCTTAGCATCAAGGGACAAGAGATGCACAAGTCGCTAGGCAACTTCGTCCCCATACAAGACGCAATAAGGAAGATGGGGGTCGAAGCACTCCGAGTTCTGTACGCATCAACTCACTATCGCAGCCCGCTGGACTATACTGAGGAGACGCTTATCCAATCGGCCAGTCTCGCACGTCGATTTCGACGAGCCTACGACCAATTGCTGCAACCCGAAGGAACCAAGTCTGAAACCAAATCATCACAGGAGGGACTGAAGCGCCAAGTGGATGACGCGCGCACCGAATTCTACGCGGCGATGGACGACGATTTCAACACGCCCCGAGCTCTAGCCGCGTACATCAGAATCGTTGCTATCGCAGAAGAACACGGAAAGTCGCTCAGTCGCGAATCCAGCTCGATGCTGATGGAGATCATGAAGGATCTTGGTTCAGTCTTAGGTCTGCTAGAGACCGGATCCGTGGGAGGAGAATCGCAGCAACTAGTCAGTCTGCTTAACTCATTGAGGAGCGACCTTCGGGTTAAGAAAGAGTATGCGCTGTCTGATCGTATCAGAGAGCAGATGCAGAAGGCTGGTGTAGTTGTAGAAGACGAGGCGAAATAACCGACCCGGTCAGCAGGCGGACTGTTTCTTTCTGCTCTTTTCGGGTTTGAGAACGTCTTTTGCTTCGTCTAACTGCTTGAATGAGCCAATATCGTAGTGCCGTTCTTTGGTTAGGAATCCGTACACTTTCTCTCTCTTTGCGATGATCTTGGGAAGCACATCAGCAGCCAAGTCGCTACCGGCCGACAAGTACGACAAGAATCCAGGCTCGCAGACATATACCCCAATCGAGACCGGGTATTCAGGCAAAATCGGCTTCTCAGCAAAATACTCGATGCGTCCTTCATGGTCAACTCTGCCTACTCCATATTCGATCTTGACACCGGTGCTTAGCGCCAAGGTGCATACCGCTCCCTTCTCCTTGTGATACCGTATCATCTCGCTCAGATCGAGATCCGTGAAAACATCGCCATAATACACAACGAACGTTCCGTCAACATGGGCCGCGGCCTCCCTCAACGCAGCAGATGTTCCCATCCGCGGCGTAATGTTGTACCCGATATTCACCCCAAACTTGGAACCATCATCCAGATGGTTTCTGAAGACTTCGGAGTCGGCATCGGACAAGAGCATGATGATGTTCTTGATGCCGTGCTTGGAAAGGTAGCTCACAACATAATCGATGAACGGCTTGCCCCCGATCGGAATCATCCCCTTAGGAACATAGCTGGTAAGTGGAGACAGCCGGGTCCCTGCTCCACCCGCAAGCACGAACGCCTTCAACGAGTCAAGCCTTTCCCGGGACCGCCACACGCCATTCTATAAGGGCTTCAAGAGCAGATAGAAGAAGCAATCGAAATCGCCTAGATCAACCCTAGATCGGTGATCTGAGAGGGTGTTCCATATCGTGCCGAGTTAACGCAGGGGATGATACGGTCATTGCGCGGATTGTAGCATATTGAAAATTTGCGGATTCGTCTATTCTGCGCGACAAACCAAGAATCTCTTGCAGAAAAGGTTCAGACAGTAAACGGTCCTCTTCAAGCGTGATTTACAAAGAAAATTTTTCCACGACAGAAACATGTTATTTGGGAAGCTCTTTCTATATTGCTCGGACTTCTTATCTTTCTTTTTCCGTTATCTATTTCTCGACCCCCCTGGGGTTATGCTCTAACAAAAAAGTCCTTCACACTTTTGGGCGGACGTTAAGGATAGACTCTGTTGATGAGACGTGGAAACGCAATAGCGTCCCGTATATGTTCAAGCTTGCAGACCCAAGAGACGACCCTCTCTAGTCCCATTCCGAATCCCGAATGAGGAACACTTCCAAACTTGCGAAGATCTAGATACCACTCGTAGCTCTTAGGATCCAAGCCCTCCTCTTTGATCCGCCCGATCAAGGCATCATAATCCTCGATTCTCTGGCCTCCACCAGTAATCTCACCGTAGCCCTCAGGGGCCAAAAGATCCACGGAGAGAGTGACCTCCGGGTTCAGAGGGTCTGGCTTGTGATAGAACGCTTTCGCCTTCTTCGGATAACGCGTCACGAAGAACGGACGATCAAAATGGGTCGTCAGAACCTTCTCCTGCTCATATCCCAGATCGTCACCCCACTTTATCCCCGACTTCTCTCCCCCGATCATCTTGAAAGCGTCATCGTAGGTGATTCTTGGAAACGGCGGCTTCACCTTCTCTAGATCCTCTCGCTTCCTCTCAAACAAACCCAGCTGCGAGCTAGTCCGTTCCAACAACTGCCCAACGACGTGACTCAACATCTGCTCCTCAACCTCCATAATCCCATCGAGGTCAACGTACGGCGCTTCAGCCTCGAGATGCCAGTACTCTGTCAGATGCCTCCGGGTCCGAGACTTCTCGGCCCTGAATGACGGAGCGATGGTATAGATTCTCCCAACACTTGCGATCAGCGCCTCAGCGTACAGCTGCCAGCTCTGAGTAAGATACGCCTTCTCATCGAAATATTTCACCTCAAACAGCGTCGAACCACCCTCGACGGCAGCCGACGTCAGAGTTGGGACTTGTACTTCCAAGTAATCTTGAGAGTCAAGCCATGTCCGAGCAGCCGACAATATGACCGCCCGGACATTCAGAACTGCACGCATCTTGTCGCTCCGGACGAAGAGATGCCGCTTGTCCAAGAGGAAATCCGGACCCTGAAACTGCTTCGCGATCGGAAAATCCTCGATCGCCGCCGAGTCAACCCTACCCGTGTGAACTATTACCTCTCGTCCACCTAGAGCGCGAGGATCAGACTTCACCTCACCCTCGACCTGCACACTGGACTCTACTCGAGCAGAGAGAAATGCGTCGAAGATCTTGGCTTCAACCTCGCTCTTCCTGACCGTGCACTGAATGACACCAGAGCCGTCCCGAATGAATAGGAAGATGATTCCCCCACTGGAGCGCTTGTTCTGGAGCCATCCCCGGATCAGAACCTCCTTTCCGTCTAGGCTACCCGCGAAGACGTCAACTACCCGGGCAGCCTCCTCCAACCAATACACCAGATGAACACGCAAAAGCGCAGGAATGGATTATTTAAGAATCCCAGAAGACGGTTTTAGACCGAGACCGATTGTCAGATTCTCAAGAGAAGACCACTAAACGTTTAGCTGAGCTCAAGTCCTACCTTGAAAAGAAAGTGGCCGAACACCAGAACGAAACCCACGATCTACAATCTTTTCTCGAAACAGTAGACAATATTCTGGCAGAGAAAAGCTATCGCAGAGTCCAGCTCCCAAAAACTATCACTGAAGCCCCGACTCAAGTCGATTCGAATCCGCCTCAGACAATCAGAACCATCAGCGGTGTCCTGCTGGCCGACATCTTCGTGGAAGGACAGGACCTTCGAATCATCCCGTCGAAAGATATCAAGTTCGACCCAAACGCCCCCCCGCTTCGATCATTCCTAGTAGGCAAGGTTCTCGAGCCCTTACACGTGAAGGACGAAGAATCTACGAGAAAACAACAACTCTCACCGGACCAAGTGTTGTCCTACGAGATCGACAGAGAAGCAACAGTCCTCAAACAGATCCACGTCAAGAACTATGGCGATGAGCGAAGACTCAACGAACTGAAGAACGCGCTACGATGGACCTTCAGAAGAATGTATGAAAAGACGATTGGGACCCAGTAAATCTCAGGATCCGCCGACTGATCGGTTCTGCAGCTCGCTCATAGCGACGCCGGCATAGTCCAAGCCGTACGTTCTTTGGAGATAGTCCCTAAGAGCCATTGCTGATCTTGCTTCTGAGATGAACCCCTCCTTGGGAAACTGGAAGCTCTGTGTTGAGCCACAAGACCTGCACTTGGCCACAACACTGTCGTAAATCATACCTCCGCTTCGACCAAAGTCATGATCGACCGGCTCCAAAGGACCACCACAGTGGCACTGAGTCTTCAAGACGGTCGCATAGGTGGCTTGTATCTCGCGGAAGTGTCCGTCAGCATCCTGCAACAGCTGACCCTTCAGTTCTGCATACTTCTGATCACTAGCTAGCTCAGGCCTCTCCTGCTCGATCTTGCGGAGACCAAACGCAAGGAGGTAGGCCATCGGGTTCTCTGGAGTAGCCATGAGAAGAAACCGTTAGACCATTTGAAAAGAGGAGATTGGTACCCTAGCCTCCGTGGAAGAGTTCTAAGAATCCCCGTTCAACGCGATAATCCCGCGAAAGCCCGAAAGTAGGCTTTACAGGTCCAGATTTCCCATTTCTGAACCATTGATCGAGTAAACCTTAAGAAACGCCCTTTTCCAACTACTCGGGAATTCCAAATTCAAAGGATGAATGAAATGTCCGCACAAACCACTGGAGGAGTTCCCGTACTAATCCTCAAAGAAGGAACGGGACGATCTACTGGCAAAGAAGCCCAGAGAAACAACATCACCGCCGCGAAGATTGTCGCTGAGACCGTAAGGACGACTCTTGGCCCTAGGGGAATGGACAAGATGCTCGTCAGCACGATCGGTGACGTAACGATCACAAACGACGGCGCGACCATAATGAAAGAACTTGACGTCCAGCACCCCGCAGCAAAGATGCTGGTAGAGGTTTCTAAAACCCAAGACAACGAGGTTGGAGACGGCACCACAACGGCCGTCTTGCTCTCGGGAGAGTTGCTTGAGAAGGCCGAGAAGCTTCTCGATAAAGACGTGCATCCTACTGTGATCGTGGATGGTTACAAGAAGGCCGCCGAGAAGGCGATAGAGATTCTCGACAAACTCTCAATGCCGATTTCGGACAAGGACGATGCAACGCTCCGCCAAGTTGCCATGACCTCTATGTACAGCAAGGGAATTGTGGTAGCCAAGGAACACTTCGCGGACATTGCAGTAAAGGCTGTCAAACAAGTTTCCGAGAAAGTTGACGGAAAAATAAAAGCTGACATTGATCTAATCAAGATCGTCAAGAAGTATGGCAAGGGTCTCGAAGAGACAGAACTCGTGAAAGGGATCGTCATCGACAAGGAGATCTCTCACGCTCAGATGCCGAAGAAAATTGAAGCCGCAAAGATAGCTTTGCTGAACGCCAAGCTCGAAAACGAGAAAACAGAGTTTGACGCAAAGATCAACATCAACAATCCAGACCAGATGCACCTCTTCATTGAAGAAGAGGAGAAGATGTTGAAGGACATGGTGTCAGCGATCGAAAAAACAGGCGCTAATGTCGTTTTCTCGGAAAAAGGAATCGATGATGTTGCACTACACTTTCTCGCGAAAAGCGGAATCGCAGCCATCAAGAACGTCAGCACTGGAGACCTCGAGAAACTAGCGAAAGCTACGGGAGCCAAAATTGCGTCCAGCGTCAAAGAGCTGACCAAGGACTCGCTCGGAGAGGCCAAGCTGATCGAAGAGGTCAAGATCGGAGAGGACAAACTCGTCTACGTACGAGATTCCAAGAATCCCAAAGCAGTCACCATCGTCGTCAGGGGAGGAACGGAACATGTAGTCGATGAAGCTGACCGATCTCTCCACGACGCGCTATCTGTCGTCCGAAACGCACTGGAAGACGGAAAGATCGTCGCAGGAGGAGGAGCACCTGAAGCAGAGCTCGCGAAGCGCCTAAGAGAATATGCAGTGAAAGTCGGAGGCCGCGAACAACTAGCTATCGAAGCTTTTGCCGAGGCCATGGAGGCAGTGCCGACGACCCTGGCCGAGAATGCGGGATTGGATCCCATTGATATTCTGGTCGAGCTTCGCTCGAAGCATGAGCGTGCGGTCAACCCATGGTTCGGCGTCGATGTCTATTCTGGCGAAATCAAGGACATGAAGAAGCTCAACGTGCTCGAACCCTTGCGAGTTAAGCAGCAAGTCGTAAAATCGGCGTCAGAGGCCGCCTCGATGATTCTGAGAATCGATGACGTAATTGCCTCGAAAGGAGTCGACAAGGGCGGTCCCGGGGGTGGAAAGGGCGGCCCTAGCCCTGGCGGGGACGAAGACTACTAAGCGGCTCGAAGCCCACTAGATTAAACCTGATACAGTGGCTGCTTCATAGTACGTTCTACGCTTCGAGCAATTTCTTCCGTATGTTATGAAGAATGTTTGGCGGGGTCCATACCGAGAAGACTCGAACGTATCGTGGTGACGCAGCCTTCCTCAGAACTTTGGCGGACCCCTTCTCGAGGTACCCACTCACGAATGCCTCAACATATCCCAGTAACGCATTGTTGAATGGCAACCAGTAGTGGCCAGAGTAGAAGAGGAATTCTGCGACATCCCAGCCATAGTCTCCTTCATATCGTGCCTGTTCTAGATCTACAAGTGTGACTCTGCCGTCGCGGTCGGCAATGAAATTCTCCGGTTTCGTGTCTCCCAGTGCCGCCTCCAGTTCGTGCGCGCTCGCTATCAGCAATCCTGCCGTCCGAGCGGCTTCCTTCTCTCGTTGGCCCGTCTGATTTGATTGGGCCAGCTTCACTAGAAGACTTGACAACCCGTCGCCCGGAACAAAGGAGAAGAGAATTGACCTAGACTTAGTGTCCGCGCCTAGGATGTCTGGGACTCTCAATCCTCTTTTCGAAAGAAGGTAATTGAACGCGTACTCTGCCTCCATTCGTCGACGTCCCGAGATTGAGAAACGAACGCTGCCAAGACCGTAGAGGTTGAGCGTGACCCACTTGAGAGAGATCCAGTTCGTGTACCGTTTCGCAACGAATTTTTCGCCGTCGACGTTCACGAGAAAGACGTCGTTGACGAAGCTTCCGATTCTCCTTATTGAGATACGTCCATTAGGCCTGTACGTTCGGACTAGCTTCAGAACCTCGTCAGTCTCTTCGGGAACGATTCGTCACCTCTTAACTTGAACTTGGCTGACATGGGACCAGTTCTCCTAAATATGCTGGATTGAACCTCGACCTCGATTGCAGCGAATTGGGATCGAAACTCTCTGACTCCCACAATCGCAGAAATTTTCTGGTCTGCTGCGTAACCACGTTCCTGCTCTTTCTAATCGACTCTCTACACTTCCTATCCAACGTAACACCCTATGCGGTCCGTCCCGCAAGTACGCAACTGATCATCGCCGCATTGCAGCTGAGCATGATCAGTACTCTCGTAGTCTCACTAGTGGCTATCCCTCTCGGATATGCGTACATGTACTTCTTCGGCGGTTATGTCTCGACTAGAGCGATCAAGCTCTATCTTCTCATCACTCGAGGCACGCACATCATAACGTCAAAAATGTCAGATTTAGAGGTGATGAAGGCTGGAAAGGGTTTCAAATTGACTCTCCGCGGGTAGCTAACCTACTTCCCGACTATTCTCGCTGTCATCATCTCTTTCGCAATCTATCTGTCTAAACATCGCCTACCTTTTGTTTCGTCGTTGACGAATGCTTCTGACCTTGTCTCTTTAGTCAAAGGAGATTACGTCACGCTGACCTTGATCGGCTCGCTAATGGTTCCGGTTATTGCGCTTGCCTTGCCCTACCTCGGCGGGTTGAGACTTCGAACAATAGACGTTGGTCATTTTCACACGACGATCCTCTCGCCGGCCGTTGGTATCTCGGGAGGCTTCACTCTCCTTTATTCCATAGAGACCCAGCCTACCATTAGCCTTCTGATCCGTTGGTCGTTGCTGTTCGTGGGAGTCTGCTGGTGTTTCGCAATAGGCTGCAGCTTAGCCGCGGATCCAGCGAACAGGCTCATCGTCAGGAACGTAATGTCTGAAAAAACGTCGTCCAAGCTGATTTCGTCCAAGATATGGCTTCAGGACGCTCAAGGCCAGTTCAGAGAAGTTTAGACGGCGTTTCGAGATACTGCTTTTATACGCTCAATGGGCGGAGAACCTTTGGCATTCTTCTTGGACAGAGTTCCCACCGGCATCAAGGGCTTGGACGAACTGTTGGGAGGAGGATTTCCTGACGGAAGATGCATTCTGATCGTCGGCAGCCCGGGATCAGGAAAGACCACGTTCGCCTTGCAATATCTGTATCATGGTGCGATGCTGGGCGAAACTGGTCTCTACGTAACGTTGGACGAGCATCCTGATCATGTGAAGAGAAACTTGCAGTCCTATGATTGGGACATTGATGGTATGGAGAAGAAGGGTAAGTTGTTGTTCATTGACGCTAGCGGTCTGCGGAGGACCGGGGGCGAAGGCAATCGTATGTCGCCATACGGCGGGTCAGCGACTGACGTTTCAGATTTTACGGAGCTTCTGAAGACTATCAACAAGGTCGTTGAGGGAGAGAATGTTCGTCGTATTGCTCTAGATCCCGTCACCTCGTTGATGCTGCGGTACGTCGAGGAGTTGAAGAAGCGAAGGGCGACAGTCGCGTTTTTCGACGCGCTGGCAGATTCCGGCTGTACATCTCTCATTACCAGCGAATTGAAGACATCATTGATGGATAGAAGATTCCAGCTTGAGGAGTTCCTGTCTCATGGCGTCGTGCTTCTCCACACTCTATTTCACGAAGGCAATGTTGTCCGCGCGGTTCAGATAGAAAAGATGCGGGGAATCTCTCACGATACTCAGATCCGCCCCTACCAGTTTGGGCAGACGGGAATAGAAGTCTTCCCAAGAGACAAGGTATTCTAGCGAAATCTACTTTCTGGGCTTCTTCGAGAAGAAGATGATCCCCTTACCATCCTCGATCGTAAAGAGCGCCCACCCTTCCTGATGCTTGCGTGCTCTGAATTTAGCTATTCGGAGACGCCTCTTGCGATCTCCAGATTCCTCAAAAGCTTCCATCTGCACGATGCAGTCGGCCGTATCCTCTAACTGACGTTGAACTGGCCCATCGATGCCCAGTCCGACCGTAAAAAATGCCTTGCCAGAGAGACCCTTCACTCTTGCGCCCACTGATTGGACGAAGGATACTATGCTCTCGGGCTTTGCTTTGGAGGCTAGCGGAGTAAGTGAGTCGAAGTATAGGCTCCCACCTTTGAAAGATTGTAAGGGTAGAGCAGACGTGATCTTCATCCCTATAGTGGTCAGGTCTCCAAGAGAGGGGATGGAGATCTTCTCTCGCGATTCTTGCCCTGCTTCGGCCGAGTAACCGTCGACGAAAGTAAGTAGGCCGTTCTGCTCGTAACCAGAAAGGTCGAGACCGAGCGTTTTCAGGTTCGCTCGAATGCTGTTCGGGAAATCTGAGGTGGTCACGAACACGCAAGGCCTACCATTTCGAAGGTCCTCACTCATCAACTGCTCCAGAAGAAGGCTCTTTCCAGAGCCGGTGTTTCCCTCAACCGTCACAACAGTTCCTCCGCTTAGTTCTCCTCCAGTCAGCGTGTTGAAGTGGTCAAAGGGTATGAGGTAATTTTTTCTCCTTTTTTTCCTGTAGAGAGCCACACCCCCAACTCCTCCCGCTGCTCCGACTCCACCGACGACGAGATACGGGATTAGGTTGTACGGAAATGGGACGAAGCCGGGTGGAACTAGCCCGAAACTTGCTGGGCCGTTGAAGGCAAACGATACCTGGTCTTGGATGTTTATGATGTCTATGAGTACCTGATAGGTTCCTTGCGTCGAGTTGCCTGAATAGATCCACGATGCAATGTATTCAAACGGGCCGGTAAGATTTGATGGCGCCGATGGTTGCATGGTGACATTTGTTCCGTGGCTAGCAGGCCGAGAATTTGGATCGAGGATTGTCATGTTGACCCTCGAAATGTCAGTGAATCCGAGAGCTGACGAGACAAGCAATTTGACAACGACGATGTTGTTTCCGGGCGCCGCATTCAAACTGAAATAGGTAGCTGGGGTAAGAGAGTTGTCGAGAATGTTCACAGTGTTGGCTGGGAACAGCGCCTGGTAACCGGACATGGGAAGGATGACTGAGGAAGGATACAGGCTAGTTCCATAGCTCAGAGTAATGTTCGAATGATGAGGAAAGGCTATGGCTGCAATTTCAACCATGACTGATGATTGTTCGATTAGTACAGGCGCATTAACGCTGAAAGTCAGACTGACATTGCTTGTTTGCATGGGGGTAAGGGTAAATGGGGTTGAAGTCGTGTTGGTCCAGCTCTGGGCCGGATAGCGATAACTGAAGGTCCCAACCAACTTTGCTGGGACTGAGGCATTCCCAAACCAGCCGGCCCATAGAGAGAAGGATAATTGTCCAGAGAAGGTGGCAGACGATTGGAGTGGAGGTAGGGAGAAGTCGACCGGACCTTTGGTCAGATTCGCACTTGAGGGAGGACCGCTGCTCGTTGGACGAGACGAGCTTAGCGCTCCGGATGGAGCGAGATAGAACGTGCGATTATTTTGTGGGATCGCCCCCGAGCCAAGAGCTCGTGGCGGGATCATGAGGCTGAAGCTGACCAGCATCAGGAGCGCTAAGGCGATTAATGCCTTGCTCACGATTGTCTCGTTAGAGGATTCTCTGATTTGGGTTAAAAGGTTCTACGAACGTGGAGTTCTCAAGAAATCGAGAGAATGGGGAGGAGTGTATGTAGATGAGCGACTTACGCTTTCCCTATGCGGAAAACTGAGGTTCCGCAGTTGGGGCAGACGCCTTTGACGGCTGGTTTGCCGTTCTTGAGCGTCACGTTTTGTGGGTTCTTGATTTCGATGCTTGTCTTGCATTTTACGCAGTATGCTTGTGGCATTTCGTTCTCAACTGAGCGCGATTGAGCACGGTACGGGTATAAAACACTCACGCAGAAAGGCAATGAGCCCACGAGGAGCTCGAGCCGAACAGGCATTATTCCAGCTTCATTGGCGTGTGTTGACGCTGAGACTCTAGTATCTGTGCGAATACTGAAGGTTATAGGGTCAAATCCCAATTTTATCGGTGATCTGAGTGAAACTGGATCCACCCCAATGTGCCCCTATCCAATCGGTCCTCTCATGAGAAACCCTTCAAAAAGTGACAGTTTTAGGAGTCTCTCTTAGACCGACGCACGAGGGAGTCGTACGCATCTCTGACCTGTTTTTGAATCGCGTAGTTTCGCAGCTTCTGCGTCCAGGTCTGTTCGAAAAGCTCCTTCATGCTCAAGTTTCGTAGCCGATCTAGGTCTGCTCTCTTGCCATTCTCCATGAGTTCGTTCACGAGGGCGTTGAACTCTTCGAAGCTCGGGGGCTCTTGATGCATTCCCTTCTCTCGTGCTTCCTTCTGCCGTTCCTTTACGCGTCGTGAAGCGGCCCTCACGGATTTCTGGAGGAGAAGGTCTATTCTCTCACCGAACTGGTGCTGCACTTAGGTCCTCCACCGGCGAATTGCAATTGTTCGGGATCTGAACATGACGATGTGTTTGTTCGGGTGGAATCTGGGCAAGGAAGAGTAATGCCTCTCGAATTTGGCTTTAGAGCCTTATGGTGAAGATGATCCTCTTCTCAAGGAATCACGATCGTCTTGATGGCAGTTTTCGAGGTCTTTGCGAATTCCATCGCTTTCTCTGCGTCCCTTAGTTTGAATCGGTTTGATACCAAACTCACTAGGTCCAGTCTCTTCTCAACTGCGAGTTTGATCGCCTCGTGCATCTCCGCCTCAACACATGAGTAGCTTGAGAGAATCGTCATCTGGCGGGAGAAGAGGTCACTTACGTTCAGCAAGTACGAGGCTCCTTGGGAGGGTGCTCCAAAGAGGAGGATTCGACCTCCCCTCATCACCGAGCTGAATGCTTGGTTGAGCGCTTTCTCGTTCCCGGTGGATACTACTGCAAGGTCGACGCCTTCTCTCGCGACCTTTCTGACTTGAGCAGGCACGTCTTCTGTGAGAGCGTTAAATGTCTCGTCTGCGCCGAGTTTCTTTCCGCGTCTGAGCCTGGCTTCGATGATGTCGCTGCCGAATATTTTTCCTGTTGTGGCTTGGCGGAGGAGTTGTATTTGTGTGAGTCCTGTAGGTCCAAGCCCGACTACAAGCACGTTGTCCCTCTTCCGGACATTGGCTCGGCGTATTGCCCGGATGCAGCACGCGGTAGGCTCTATCATGGCGCCTTCCTCAAAGGAGAGTTCTGGCGGCAAGGGGACCACGGCTCCTCTTGCCACGTTGTATGCGGGGACGCAAAAGTATTCGGCGAAGCCGCATGGATCAATGTTGGTCCTCTTGAACTCGGGGCAGAGCGTGAAGTTGCCGCTGTAGCAGTCCGCGCACTGGTAGCATGGTACGTGGTGGTGAGCCACTACTCTGTCGCCTCGCTTGTAATCAGTTATGTCGTCTGCGACTTTTTCTATTGTTCCGCTAACTTCGTGTCCTAGGATTCCTCCGGGGCCGAGCTGGCCCTCGATTTTTTCGAGATCTGTTCCGCAGACGCCGCTCGCTTCCATTCTGACCAGAATGTCTCCTCTTGCTAGTTTCGGGATGGGTACGTCTCTGACTGTGACCTTCCTAGGGGTGTCGAGGAAGCAGGCTAGCATGGTTGTGTCAACGGTTGGGTTGTGATTTAATGGATTGCCGGGGCTGGATTATACGTTATTCTCTAGGAAGAGTAGGTGAGCCATGTATAGACAGAGCGTATTGTGATTGTTCTAGGTCGTTGATCGCAAGTGCGCGACGGTAAAGAGTCGGTGAAATTCATGCAAGTTCTAGATCGGGGGATTTTCTTCAAGTTGAAGGATCTGGCGAAGAGCAGGGGGGTTACAGTCCAAGAGCTTATTCGGGTTCTTGTTATTCCTGACTGGATGCGCAAGTCTCAGGAGGAAACTAAGAGGATCGAGAAGAGAAGACGGCATCGGAGGCTCGCGGGCCCTGTCCGAGGCCCAGTTAGCGCGATTGCGACTGTTCGGCCGGAACGACGAAAGCGATAGGATACTAGAATTCGGTTCGCAGCAGTCCTCGTCGCGTAAAGTTTGAAGGACTTTTTTTGTTCTAGCATACCCCCGGGGGGGGGCGAGAAATAGATAACGAAAAGAGAAAGATAAGAGATCCGAGGAAGATAGTGGGGGCGTCCTAAACAACACTTTTGTGTCGTGGAAAAATTTTCTTTGTGAATCATGGCGTGAGACGCCAATGTCCTGTCTGAAGCACTTTCCGTAAGAGATTCTTGATTTGTCGCCTAGAACAGGCGATTCAGGAAATTTTCAATGTGCTTCAATGTTCGTAGTAATGGCATCATCCCTTCGTAAACTCGGCATCGTGTCAAAGCCCTTCCCTGATTGCTGATCGGGGCTTGTTCTGAGCGATTTGTTTTTGAGACTATCTTTTCTACTCTGAAAGGTAGAAAACTCGATTCTGAAGACGAATCTAGAGTTAGCGAATTTAGACCGTAGTTCTTAGGCGGACTTGCTCGGCCTTGATCCTCTCTGCGATCTCGATACTCGCACGCTTCTGAGCCTGCCGGGTCTCGGCCCCAATGTGGCAAGTGACCACGGTCGTTCCGTTGGGAAGGCTGACCATTTCTTTCTCCCACTCGTCCACTGGGGGTTCAAGGTGAAAGACGTCGAGTCCCGCGCCTGCGAGGTGCCCTTCCTTCAAGACTTTGAGTAAAGCGGGTCCTTCGACAATATCCCCCCGCGAGGTGTTGACGAGATAGGATCCTTTCCGCATCGACTTTAGCCGTTCCTCGTTGAGCAGATAATGGGTCTGAGGAGAATATGGAACATGGATAGTGACAATGTCGCTTTTCTTTAGAAGATCGTCAATCGAGTCTGTGATCTCATAGCTGAGCCCGGGGACTCCTCGAGGTCTAATGACATCGTAGCCGAGAACGTCCGCCTGGAAACCCACGGTCAAAATACGCGAGACTTCATTTCCTATACGTCCCGCTCTACCGATTATGCCAATTTTTTTGGACTGTAATTCTTCACCCATCAGCTGATTCTTTATCCACCGGCCAGCTTTCATATTCTGATCCGCTAATGGGATCTTACGGAGCAGACAAAGCATCAGGCCGACAGTTAGCTCCGCGACGCTCGTTGTAGGAGCGCTCGGAGTATTGAGAACTGTGACTCCTTTCTCCTTGGCTGCTTGAAGGTCGACATTGTCGAGGCCCACTCCGGCACGTCCTACAATCTTCAGCCTGGAATTTTGGATCAGCCTGGCGTCGACCTTTGTTCTCCCTCGAACGATGAGTACATCATACTGGTTGATTATGGCCGCGATCTTTGACTTGTCTATTCCAGGCTGGTTGTCAACGGTGAAACCAGCGTCTGAGAGAATCTTGATTCCTTCATCATCGATCGGATCAGAAACCAGAACTCTCAAAGCACCGTCAACCCTTCGAAGTTGTCCTTGGAGCCTTTGCCAGAGGCGGCCTTAGCTTCCTCAAGAGAGCTTGAGCAGCGATGGTCACTGGGTCCCAGACAGGCGCCAGAGGAGGAGAATAACATGTCTCGATCTCTGCAAACTGATGAACCGTCAATCCAAGATGAGCTGCCATAGATGCGAAGTTTGCCCTGAGTGTCGCACCCTCCTCGCCGACGAGCTGAGCACCAAGAAGCCTTCCGTTCTCCTGATTGGCAAGCAACTTGACGGTCAAGTCCCTACCTCCAGGATAGTAGGAAAGACGAGTGGACCCCGTGATTCTTACGGAGACGGGGCGGGCTCCGATCTTTTCCGCCATGGCAGTTGTTGGGCCGAGGGTCGCCACTTCAAGCCCGAAGAGTTTGACGGTTGTCACTCCAGTCGAGCCAGGGTATCGCGCTTCGCCCCCACCTGCATTTATGCCTGCAACCATGGATTGTCGAACAGCTGTGGTTGCAAGCTGAAAGAAAACATGTCTGCGAGTGACGAGGTCAAATGTCTCGATGCAATCGCCTGCAGCGTAGACGTTGCCGACTGAAGTCAGCATTCTATCGTCAGTTCTTATCCCGCCAGAGTCTCCAAGCAGTATGCCAGCGTCCTTCGCGAGTTCCGTGTTAGGCCTGACCCTAATCGCAACGATAACGGCGTCCGCATCGTAACTCCTACCGGAGATTCGAACTCCCACAACCTTTCCTTTTTCGCCCAAGATCTCATCTAGTGAAGACTGAAGGTGGTATTCCACGCCGTGCTCCTCACCTTTCTCTCTCACAATTGATGCCATGTCTGGATCAAGAATGGCCGGGAGAATTTCCGGAACTATCTCCGCCTGCAATACCCCCACTCCTCGTAGAAGCAATGCCTCCGCCATCTCTGATCCGATAAGACCGGCGCCTATGATGGCAACTCTCTTCGCCTTTGCTTCTCCAAGATAGTTTGCAAGTCCTTCTACATCATTCATTGTCCGAATCGTAAAGACGCCCTTGAGCTCGGAACCGGGAACGGCGAGAGTGGTCGGACTAGCTCCGGTAGTGAGGATCAGACTGTCGTAGTGAAGTTTAGTAGAGGAATGATCTTTAGATCGAACTTCTACCACTCGACTTTCAGGAAGGATCCTCGTCACACTCACCCCGAGCTTAAGGTCTATTCTGTTCGTGTGCTCGTAAAACTCCTCGTCATATCCTATGAGCGACCGCATAGTCGGAACTATTCCGCTGAAGGCGTAGGGCAGGCCGCATCGAGAATACTCTGGCAGAACTTCATCCCCTAGTATTGTGATTTCGGATGTCCGATCGGTCTTCCTTGCGTAGAAAGCAGCCGTAGTGCCGGATACCCCGCATCCGACAATGACTATTCGCCTAGACATACGATTCGGCACGCCGAATCGTCCGATAACGGTTTCTCTCGCTTGGTCAAGGGAACAAAGAGTTAGTTTAATGTGGAAGATTCAATCATGCCAAGACGAGGATTATGACAAAAGCCACAATGGATAACTTCCTTAGAAACGGCAAAGGACTCCTCCTAGCCTACGATCAAGGATTCGAGCACGGACCATCGACAGATTTCAACGAGAAGAACATCGACCCCAACTATGTCCTCGACATCGCGGCCAAGGGACAATTCACCGGTGTTGTTCTCCACAAAGGAGTCGCTGAAAAATACTACAACAGCAAAATCCCTCTGATAATCAAACTCAATGGTAAGACAAGCCTTCCAAAAGGCGAGCCTATCTCATCACAAGTCTGCAGTGTTGAGGAGGCCATCAGCCTCGGAGCCAAAGGAGTCGGGTATACCATATACCTTGGCAGCGCGAACGAGAACATCATGTTACAAGAGTTTGGCGAGGTTCAAGAAGACGCACACGAGGAGGGAGTTCCGGCGATCGCTTGGATCTACCCTAGGGGAGAAGCAGTGAAAAACGACACTTCTCCCGAAATTGTCTCGTATGCCGCAAGAGCGGGACTTGAAATCGGCGCAGACGCTGTCAAGATCAAATACTCAGGAGACCCAACAAGCTTCAGATGGGCCGTAAAGGCTGCCGGCCTCGCTAAGGTCTTCATGTCAGGAGGGCCCAAAGCTCCCACCGACGAGACTTTTCTAAGTCAAGTAAAGGGTGCGATGGATGCGGGAGCCACCGGGCTAGCGGTGGGAAGAAATGTCTGGCAACACGCAGACCCATTAAAAATGTCAAATGCTCTCCGAGAAATAATCTTCAATGGCAAGGAAGTGGATCAGGCTCTTCAGACAGTTGTCGCAGAGTAACAATCAGGTCAGGTTTCTATCCTATCTTCTAGGTTCTTGAATCCGGGGCTGACCTCACGAAACTACAGAAAGGATTCCTCTTAGTCGTTAACTTCAAGACGTACGTGGAGGCGACCGGCAAGAATGCCGTCGAATTAGCAAAGACCGCAGAGAAGGTCTCGAGAGAGACGGGCGTAACCATCATTGTAGCCCCTCAATTTACCGATATTGAGCCGGTCTCAAAGACTGTTGACATCTCGGTCTTCAGCCAGCACGTCGATTCTGTGAAACCCGGTGCACACACCGGCCACGTACTTGCTGAGGCCTTGAAGTCAGCTGGTGCGGAAGGGACACTCGTCAACCACTCAGAGAGACGAGTCAGCCTATCAACTATCGCTGAGAGCGTGAAATTGTGCGCAGGTGCAGACCTCCGTTCCCTAGTTTGTGCTGACACAGCTGAGGCTGGCGTCGCTGTTGCAAAGACACTGCCGGACATGATCGCCATTGAACCTCCTGAACTCATAGGAACAGGCGTCTCGATATCCAAGGCTCGCCCCGAACTTATCACAGAGAGCATCAAACAGATCCGAAAAATCAATGGCGACGTACGAATTCTCTGCGGTGCCGGAGTCACGACAGCAGAGGATGTCTCAAAGGCCCTCGAGCTTGGATCTGAAGGCGTTCTGGTGGCAAGTGGGGTGGTCAAGAACAAGGACCCTCGAGCAGTTCTTCAAGGCATGGCTAATGAGATGGTTCTCGAACGGAAGAATTTGTTCTAGCTGCAGACTAAATAGAACCGCGAAGTCAGTCTGAAAATAGGAAAGGCCATGGCCAGTAGCGATAAGACCCGGAACGATGCCCTTCTTCGAATCTTCGCATACGGCTCGGTCGTTTCAACCTACATCCTCATCGTCATCGGAGGATACGTGACTACGAGCAATTCTGGACTCGGTTGTGGAGACTCTTGGCCGCTCTGTAAGGGTGCAGTGTTTCCGTCTCTCAACAATCCGGAAGTTATCATTGAACTCACGCATAGACTGTTCAATTCTGTAGTTGGAATATTCATTCTGGGGATGGCCATCGTGACGTGGACCAGATACAAGTATGCGGGCAATATCGTTATGCTCTCAACAACGAGCCTCGTCGCTCTCATTGCTCAAGTGCTCCTCGGAATGGTTACTGTGACCTCCTCACTCAATCCGATCGTCAGTGATGCCCATCTTGCACTTGCTTCGGCAATTCTCGCAATCGTCGTAGCCAACGCAATAATGGTTCGAAGTCTTACAATGAGAACGGTCGGTTTGCAACAGTAGCGGTCGTTCGTTTGCCGATATAGCTAGTGCAAAACCCTTTAAAAACAAAAGACCCGCGACCAGAAAAGCTCAGAGAATCCTCGGATGGCAGTCTCCAGCACCCAAGTGCAATTCGACTCGCTATTCGGCCTCTTCACCTATCTCGCCGTCGCGGTCGCAATAGTCGTCTTTACTTTCATGATCTATCTCATTGTGAGATACAGGGAGAAGGCCTCCTCAAGACAACCAGAGGATACTCCTATTCTTGGCAAACAACCGCAATCAAGGGGACACGTCAGAACGGTTCTCATCACGCTCACGCTGTCAACCATCATCATCGTACCTCTAATAGTAGGAAGCTTTGGAGTGGTCGACAGCCTCCTTACTCCCCCTCAACAGGTCTGCCAGGGTTGCGCAATCGAAGTAACCGCCCATCAGTTCTACTGGCAATTCACTTACGATAACGGAACCATGCCCTACACCACGAACAACATCCTACGCGTCCCAGTCGGCCAGAACATTCGTCTGAGCGTGACCAGCGCTGACGTCTTCCACGACTTTGGGATCATCGGTTACGATATCAAGACTGATGCCATTCCAGGACGGACCAACGTTATCTGGTTCCAACCAAATTCACCCGGCAACTTCACGATTCAATGCTTTGAGTTGTGTGGGGTAGGCCACGCAACCATGAAAGGCACCCTTATGGCCATGCCATACTCCTCGTACATGGCATGGTACAACAGTACGGTAGTACACTAGAATGGCGGAACAACTTCGAGCCACAGCCAAAAAGTGGCTGTACACGACCAACCACAAAGAAGTCGGAATACTCTACCTCATAACATCGATCTTTCTCTTCGCCGCTGCCGGCGTGCTCGCATTGACGATGCGGACACAGCTCTCGGCTCCAGGGAACACTCTCCTCGCCGCAGACATCTACAACCAGTTTGTCACCGTTCATGGACTACTGATGATCTTCTGGGTCCTCTCCCCACTAGCTTTTGGATTTGCAAATTTCATCATTCCCTTGCAAATCGGCGCCCGTGATCTAGCCTTTCCTCGTCTCAACGCGATGAGCTACTGGTTCTTCTTCTTCAGTGGAGTTATGATGATTCTCAGTTTCTTCTTCGGCGCCGCTCCGGACCTCGGCTGGACCCTATACTCTCCCCAGACTGCCGCATTGTTTACCCCAAGCATCGGGTTCAACCTCGGGGCCGGTGCACTGATACTCATGACCGTCTCGATAACGATGAGCTCTGTCAATTTCCTTGTTACGATGCTCAAGATGAGAGCACCAGGGCTGAAGTTGAGATTCATGCCCGCATTTTCTTGGGCAATACTGATCACGATTTTCATGATGCTCTATGCATTCCCGTCGTTTCTTGCTGCCGTGGTTCTGCTGTACGTCGACAGAGCATTTGGGACAGTATACTTCTCGTCAATACAGGGTGGATCTCTCCTCTGGGACAACGTCTTCTGGTTCTTCGGGCACCCTGAAGTCTACATCGTCCTATTCCCCGCTCTCGGGATTATCGCTGACATCATACCTACTTTTGCCAGAAGGCCGCTACATGGCGCCAAGTACGTAATTGGATCGATGGTCGTCGTAGCAATGCTCAGCTTCGCAGTCTGGGGTCATCATATGTTCGTCACCGGAATCGGGATCGTCTCAACTAAGCTCTATACCGTCACAACCATCGCCATTTCACTTCCTTTCGATGTCATGATCATCTCTCTCATCGAGACTCTAGGCATGGCAAAGGTACGCCTGAAAGCTCCCGCCCTCTTCGCGTTAGGGGCAGTCGCCAATTTCATCGTGGGCGGAATAACCGGCGTCTTTCTCGCTTCCGTGGCGCTCGATTACGCGCTACGAGGGACCTACTTTGTAGTCGCCCACTTCCACTACCTAATGGTCGGAGCAAGCATCATCGGTCTCATCGGTGGATTGTACTACTGGTTCCCCAAGATCACCGGTCGAATGTATGACGAAAGATTGGCAAAGATCCACTTTGTGATATCGATGATCGGGTTCCAGATTCTATACTTCCCAATGTTTCTCCTGCTAGATATGCCGAGGCGCGTAGTAACCTATACTCCTGATGCCGGCTGGGGGCTACTCAACCTTCTCGCCACCGTCGGCGGTTTCATCTTCGGGGGAGCTCAACTTCTCCTCTTCTACAATCTCTACCGGAGCTCTAGAGTGGGTCTACCTTCTGGTCCAAACCCATGGGAAGCATGGACGCTTGAATGGGCACTGCCTTCACCCCCGCCCCCACACGATTTTGAAGTTATTCCCACGTTTCTAGCGGATGGGAGCATTCGTTTTGGCTCGAGCCCAGGTCTGCCGGACGGTTCTGGTCATTCGGACGGCATTGGTCATCCAAACGGTTCGTCGGTTCCAGGCAGTAGATTGTCGCATCTTGAAGGGCTCAGTCCTTGGCCAATTGTGATGGCATTCGCAGCCTTCATCTTCTTCATGGGTTTGACGATTGGAAAGCCCGCTAACCCTCAACCAGTGAGCTATCAGCCGTTCTGGCCTCTAATTGCCGATGGAGTGATTCTGGGCGTTATCTCCCTATTCGGGTACAGTCGGGAAAAGTTCACGGTTCACGAGGACACGAATGTGGAGAGTTGGCCGTTCAGGCAGGTCCCAAACTTGAAACTTGGGATTTGGACTTTCCTTGGGGCAGAGGTTATCTTCTTCGGAGTCCTAATCGGCTCATACTTCTTTGTGCGGACAAACGACGCAGCATGGCCTGCTGCCGGCACGCTCTTCGATATCAGAAACGGCTTCGCTATGACTCTGGTACTACTTACGAGCAGTCTTACGGCCATCATGGCCTTGGCATCGGCCAAGGCCGGAAACCGGAATGGCCTGATTGTCAGCCTAGGCGGAACACTGGCCCTCGGAGCCGCGTTTCTCTACATCAAGGCAGGTGAATGGTTCAGCTTAGGGGGCAGCGGAGTTTTCCAGAATTATTCGCTTCCAGCGACCAGCTACTTCATAACAACGGGGACTCACGGAGTCCACGTCTTCGCGGGAATGTGCATGACGGTGTATTTACTCGCGAACGCGATAAAAGGCAAGTATGTTAATGGAGATCATACAACGCTGGAACACTTTGGCCTCTATTGGCACTTCGTCGACATTGTCTGGGTCTTCCTCTTTCCTTTATTCTATCTCATATAGGCGACCAAAATGAATACTAACTATCTTTACCTGCTAATCTTCGCAGCGCTTATCGGAGAGACGGACGTCGAAGTGAATCTCTCTTCGATCATCCCAGCATACAACGTGTACGTAACAGTCCTTCTAGGGATTGCTGGCACAAAAGCGATTTTGATTGCAATGTTCTATCAGCATTTGCGATACGAACCAAGGTCTCTCTCGTCATGGGTGATAATTGGCCTTGTAATCGCCAGTCTCCTAATGGGGCTCAGTTTTGTACAATTGCACGTGGGACACTAGCAAGAAACGATTCGCAGGCTAGCGCGCGAAATATTTGCGAAGGTCGAGATCGTGGGGTGTGTTTGAAATCCATCTTCGACACAGCCAGCCTGGTCGACACATCCAAGCAATTGTGTTTGGCACGGCTCTTCTTACAGGCTCGCTAACCTGCTTCCAGTTATTATCAAATCTCATAGCTGTAGGCGCACTCAACACTATCTTACTATCGGAAAGTGGCTACGCCGTGCTCACATTACTCGTCATAGGACTCGCGTCGTCCATAGGGGGATTTACCAGACTTCTCCGGAGCATCGGGCGGGATTCGTCGCGGATTTCTGCCCCAACAATCCACACGATATCCGTAGCTACTCGAGAGAGGCCCTATTCGCTAATTTTCGCATTCTCCGCTGCGACATATGGTATCATTTTCGCGTTGACATCTGGCCTCCTCGTCTACCAACCGGGAGTCATCTTTTCTAGAACCTATGGTGTAGCTGTCCCTTCTACGGTTGAAGTGATCTGTTGCGGTGCGTTCGGTCAGATGCCGCAATTCGTCATTTACGTGACTCAGAGTCTCGCTCTGCTGGTTATTCCCATCAATGTGATTCTGATGTTCTCGGTTTCTTGGCTAGTCGGACTGAACACGGCTGTCACAGCTTACGCCATCAGGAACGGTCCTAGAATCGAAGGAATCCAACTGATGAGTGGTTTCGGTAGTTTCATCGGCTTATTCGCTGCTTGTCCAACTTGCGCAAGCTTCTTCTTTCTGACAGTGATTGGACTCGCGGGAGCGGAGTCACTGGCGATTAGCTTAGCCTCATTCCAAGGTATCTATGCGGGAACAGGCATCCTCATCCTCATCTTAACTCCCATTCTAGCGTCAAATCGAGTGTCGAAGCAACTTGCTTGCTCACTCGCCAAGAAATCGATTGATGAAGATGGGTCGATAAGAATTCAGAAATGCCGACCAGAAGGATAACCGCCCAACATGATCTGTCAGGACGACAACCCAGGCAACGCCCTGCGAACGACAGTCGAATTCGAGTCTTAAAGGATAAGAAGAAAACTTGGGAAATTTGCATACATGCCTGAATCTGTGATTAAGTCACTGTTAGTTTTCCGTGCATCCACGGGTGGATAGTGCAGTAGTAGTAGTACGTGCCCGCTGCGAGGGTGAGGTATGGCGAGGAGGGCCATTTTCCGCCGTTTGCGCTTATTGTGCCCGAGTCGAAAGATTGCAAACCGGCAGCGTTGGCTACGGGGCATCCCAGAGTGTTTGAGCTTGTGGCATGTGCAGGATCACAGCTGGTGACGGTGTGCGGCGAGCCGCCGTTGTTCACCCATTGGATGGTTTGCGTATGTGAAATAGTTACATTGGCGTTTCCGTTGGAATCCTTGAAGCCACAATTCGGTGGGCTAGCAGTCTGAAGGCAGGCTCCGTTTGTGTCCCAGATCGTCAGCTGTACGGCTGCCGGGGTCGTCGATGCATTTTGAGTTAGGAAGTATACTCCAACACCGACTGCTATCAGTATGATTACAATGATGGCGTAAAGCATTGTTCTGCCTTTCGGTTTTGGCGTTTCCATTGTTTTTGGTGTCTGTTCCATTTATTCCACTGAATTTTGCAGACTCCTGAATCTTTTGCTATAAAGCTTGTTTTGAGCATCTACATACGGGTCTAGATGTTTTCCTTGTTGTCTACAACCGATTAAATAGCGGTGCAAATCTTTGATTCAGTAGGAATTACCAGGTTCGCGGATAATGAAAAAGTTTCCACCTTCACTCGAAGCTTGGCGAGATCCGATCGAGAAAACAATCAACAAAACTTTGAAGGCGAATTTTGACAGGCGCGAGGCCAATCAGATCATCAAGTACATGTTCAGAACGGGTGGAAAACGTTGCAGACCCTTGTTGGTCGTGCTTTCATCTGAAGCCTTAGGTGGGAAACCCGAAGAGGCGCTCGAAGCTGCGGCTGCAATTGAGATCATTCACGCTGCGACCCTCGTGTTCGACGATATGATTGACAAAGATCAAGTGCGAAGGGGGGCACCCACTATTCATATGGCGTTTAGCAACGAAAAGGCATTGACGTCTGGATTGTTTCTCGCCTCGAAGGGCGTTCAGCTTCTTTCCAATTACAAGAATCCCGAAGTTATGAGAATGATTGGGACGACGTTGGTAGATATTAGCAAGGGAGAGCTTCTCGATATTCTTGGAGATTTCAATGCTAGTGTGAGTGAATGCATCGCTATTGCGGATCTGAAGACAGCGTCATTGTTCGGAACGGCGGCAGGAATTGGAGCTGCCATTGCTGGCGTCGATGGGCGAGACTTGGTGGGGGTTCAGAAGTTCGGAAGATCATCTGGAATGGCTTTCCAGATCCAGGACGACATTCTCGACTTTACGGATGGGTCGGACGAGCCTGTCTTGAAAGCGCCGAACATTGTTACCTCACACTGTCTACACGAGGCTCCACGTCCCAGCAAAAATATTGAGCTGCTTAACTCCAACAGAAAGGCGTCGAATCGAGACGTTCTCAAGATACTCAAGAAGGCGGGCTCTCTAGAATTCGCAAGGTCGAAGGCTAAGGAATATGCGGGCAACGCTAAGGAGTCGCTTGACAAAGTCGCAAGTCTTGAGAATCGAAAAATTCTAGACGATTATGCTGATTATCTCTGGAAAAGAACCGAATAGCGCCGAAGCTACTCTCTAATTCAAACGTTTATAATTAGTCAGACCCGCGCTTGCGAAAATAGGCGGAGTCAGCGACAACCGTGGTCTCCCAGGGGATACCCGAGGAAACTGGCTACATCATCTTCCTCTTCGCCTCGACACTCGCGCTCGTTATCACTCTAAGACTCGTGATTAGTCCACGAGACCCCAAACCTACCCCTGAAAAGAAAGCTCCTTTTGAGTCGGGTCAGATAGCAACCGGTCCCGGAAGAACCCGTTTCATCATTCAGTACTATCCGTACTTACTGATGTTCGTAGTCTACGACGTAATTGCCATGTTCCTCTTTGCTTGGGCCTTGGATCTCCGGGCCTTGGGGGCATCAGGAACTATTCCGGTTCTGACGTTCATGGTGGTGGCCCTTGTTCCACTTGCATACGCTCTGCACCTAGCAGGCCAGCGGGAGAACTGGTAGCAAACAAATGCCGGATCCAATTAGCCAGATCATTCAACTGGTCACCAGCACATACTTCCTCGAGATTGTTGTCTTTCCGGGTCTGATATCAATCGCCATTCTCGGAGCACTCTTCACATGGTTCGAAAGAAAACTTACTGCTAGGGTTCAGCTTAGAATCGGCCCATTGTACTCGAGCCCCGTCGGCGGGATTCTCCAAGGGTTTGCTGACATCATCAAACTCCTCTTCAAAGAACTCATCATCCCCGAGGGAGCGGATCGATTCTTCTTCATCATGTCACCCGTAACTGCGCTCATAATTGGTGCAGCCCTCTTGGGACTGATACCGTTTGCACCTGGCATTCAGATTGCGAACGTGGAAGTTGGTTTGCCAGCATTCCTGGCCATCGTCACTCTCTCGCCGACACTCGTGCTCCTTGCAGGGTGGAGTGCCAACAGCAAGTTTCCGTTCATCGGTGGCCTGAGAGCGCTCTTTCAACAAACGGCATACGAGATCCCACTGTGGTTGTCAGCGTTGGGCGTAGTGATGATAACTGGAACTCTGAGCCTGACCGCAATAGTCCAATATCAGCAGAACAATGGATGGCTCATAATCCCCCAAGCCCTTGGGGCGATCCTCTTCATCGTAACTTCTACCGCGGAAATGGAACGATTGCCCTTCGATCTTCCAGAAGCAGAATCAGAGATTATGATGGGCTGGCAAGCCGAGTATCCTGGACCCTTGTTCATGCTTGTCCAGGGCCCGGCTTTTATCAAATTGTACGCTTTCGCCGCACTTTTCTCTACACTCTACCTTGGAGGCTATTTGGGACCCGCGATTATTCCTCCGATCGTCTGGTTCTTCGGCAAGACGATTGTGATAATCGTCGCGATAATGCTGTTCAGGTCAACGTTTCCACGGGTCCGTCTAGACCAACTGTTGCATCAGGGATGGACTACGCTCCTAACTCTATCGATCGTGAACATTGTGATCGCATATTTTGTCGTAGTTGGAGTACCTGTGATCTGACGACAGATGACAGACCTGACGTTTCTGGCCTTAGCAACCGTAACTGTAGCGAGCGCTATCCTCGCTTTGGAGGCTAGGGATCTCGTCTACGGCGCGGCTGCTTTAGGAATCACGTTTCTCGGCATGGCCGGGCTCTTTTTCCTTCTCGACGCCTCATACGTCGGAGCCTTCCAGATTGCCGTGTACATCGGAGCCGTTGTCGTTCTGATATTGTTCACGGTCATGCTGGTCGGCCCACAGCTCGGCGAGCCTCCACTGGAGCTAAAGAGACTCTCACTGCTCACGGCACTTTTAGTGTCTCTACTCCTCGGAACAGCAGGATCCTTGACAAGTGCAGCCGCTTTTCCGGGCCCCGACAACTGCGGTTTGGGCTGTGATCTCACTCGCCTCAGTATAACTCTCATCAATCAGTACGGTGTCCCACTCGAATTTCTCTCACTCGTTCTCGCGGCAGCTGTGATTGGTGCCCTGACACTTGCTAAGGCGGATAGGAAGGAGTAGAACTTGGAACCGCTAACAAGTTTCTTTGCCGTCTCGGTTATTCTACTCGGGATTGGAATCTATGGCCTAACTACGAAGAGAAACGCTCTTAGGATATTGTTCTCAATAGAACTGATCTACAACGCTGCAAATCTCAACATCATAGCCTTCGCCAGGCTTAGAGATCCGCCGATAGTGACGGGTCAAGTGCTAGTTCTGTTCACGATTGCACTCGCAGCCATGGAAGCCTCAGTGGGACTCGCGATCATAATGCTTGTCTCACGCTTGAACGTCGACATTGATCTACGCAAACTCAATCGGCTAAAAGGATAGAGAAACCATGACTTTTCTTCTCATAGGTGCAATAGTTGTACCTCTAATCGGTGTCCCAGTCGTCTACTGGTTCTCGCGGGTTCTGAAACATAAGGCAGGGTATGTCGCGTCGCTCCTCTCGCTCGTACCTCTCGCAGCGCTTCTAACCGCAGGAATAGAGGGCTCATCAGCTCCTCAAGGCTCGTATACAGAATTGTACTCGTGGTCGCCGATCGGAACCTTCGGTCTAAGGGTCGACAACCTGAGTCTGCCCATACTTCTGATTATTTCGCTACTGGTCACATTGATCGCACTTTTTTCAGTGCCCTACATGCGTCAAAGAATCGGCGACGATCCTGGACGTTATGGACTCTACTACAGTCTATACATGCTCTATTCGCTCGGAATGCTAGGGACCGTTCTTGCAACAAATCTGATCGAGTTCTATCTATTCTTCGAGATCATGCTGGTTCCATCCTTCTTTCTTATCGCGGAATGGGGGTATGGCGAACGTGACAAGATTTCCCTGACCTACTTCATCTGGACCCACGTGGGCGCTCTGGTCCTGCTCGTCGGCATACTCGTGACAGGATTCCTGGCAGGAACCACCGACATGGACTCAGTCGTAAGTTTCGCCGCAAACCCGTCCGCGATTCCCTCTCTAGTGAGGCTTGGAGTTGTCGGAGCCATGTGCTTCGGGCTATTCGTCAAGATCGCTCAGTTTGGTCTTCATGCTTGGCTGCCTTCAGCGTACGCCGAAGCGCCCACGCCGATTAGCGCGTTGCTATCGGCTGCTATGACTGGAATTGGAGGCTACGCTATTGTCCGAATCGTGATGACAATCTACCCCTCAGGATTTCAGGCCCTTTCTGCCGTCTTTGCGGGTTGGGCTCTGGTCACGATGTTCTACGGAAGCGCCATGGCCCTAGTCCAGGATGATGTGAAGAAACTGCTGGCTTATTCCAGCATGAGCCAGATGGGCTACATTCTCTTCGGACTCGCAACGTTCACATCGTTTGGCATTTCAGGTTCAATGTTCCAGTACATCAGCAACGCAACGGCAAAGGGAATCTTGTTCATCGCCGTCGGCGCGATAATGCTTCAGTTTCGTGGCGAGCGAAGCATGAGCAAGATGGGGGGACTGGCAGGAAAGATGCCGATAACCGCATCTGCGGCCTTCATCGGGTCTCTGGCACTGATGGGTTTTCCATCTACCAACGGCTTCTTTTCCGAATTTCTCTTGCTCCAAGGAGGCTTCGTGCGGGCGACAACCGCATTTTCAGACTACCGCGTCATAGTAGCTATCCTAGGAATAGTTGCCACTGCGTTTACTGCAGGATATTCGCTATTGGCTCTAAGGAAGATCTTCTTCGGCCCGTCGAACGGAGACACGGCGAATGTGAAAGAAGCCCCGTGGACAATCACCGTCCCACTCATCATTCTAAGTATAGTGACGGTGGTCCTCGGAATCTATCCTGGACCAATCATCAGTCGTTTTGCTGACATTGGGAGAGCTATTGTTGGAGCGTGAGAAGATTTGACCCTCATTCCGTGGCTGATCTGGACCGCACCACTTGCCGGTGCGCTCCTCACTCCAGTCTTTGCAAAGATCCATCCGAGGGTCCGGGATTATGGTGCTGTCGCTTTCACTTTCATAGCGGCTGTCTTGGCGACGCTTACGGCTTTCGCTGTCGCTCAAGGCGACTATCAGATCCCGTGGATATCGTCGTCGATCTTCAACGTGAACGCGGGAGTACTCGTCGATCCCTTGAGCATGTTTCTGGTCAACATAGTCGCTTGGATTAGCTTCCTCATCATGGTCTACAGCCTCCAATACATGAAGGGCGAGTTCGGACTAACTCGTTACTGGTTCTTCATGAACCTCTTCATCAGCAACATGCTCCTTCTCGTGCTTGCAGATAATCTGTTGCTGATGTTTTTTGGCTGGGAAGGAGTCGGCCTCTGCTCATACGCGCTCATCGGCCACTTCTATCACGACGAGCCTGAGCACTGGGTCGGAGTCCCGGGCGACACAGCTCTTGGAGTGCCTCAAGCTTACCCTCCTAGTCACGCCGGGATGAAGGCATTCATCATGACCAGAATTGGTGACATCGCCCTCCTAGTCGCAATCTTTCTGATTTTTGCGACGGCGGGGACCTTCAACTATCTAGAATTGACAACAAAGCTTGCTCAGACCGGCAACTGGGCCTCAATTTTGTCCGGGCTGGGATTGCTCCTTCCGACCGCGCTTCTCTTCTTCGGAGGTCCCATAGGCAAGTCCGCCCAGTTTCCGTTGCAAGAATGGCTCCCAGACGCGATGGCGGGACCGACTTCAGTATCTGCTCTGATTCATGCGGCCACGATGGTCAAGGCTGGGGTATTTTTGGTCGGAAGAATGGGACCTATCTTCTACATTGCCCTCTCACTGTCTAATCAGGTAACTCCTTTCTTCGGCACTATAGCGTGGATTGGTGGGTTCACAGCGTTCCTAGCCGCGACTCAGGCCAGCGTTGCTCGAGAGATCAAGAAGATTCTAGCATACTCGACTGTTTCTCAGATAGGATACATGATGATGGCGTTAGGTATCGCGGGGTTGAGTGCGAACTTCGTAGCTGGATATTCGGCTGGACTGTTTCAGTTGATGAGTCATGCGGTTTTCAAGGCTTCACTCTTCCTAGCTGCTGGTTGGGTCATACATGTCACGGAGACTCGTTTCATGGATCAGATGGGTGGGCTCGCGAAAGCGATGCGGCTTACTTCAGTCTCTATGCTCCTCGCCGGGCTCTCTCTGATCGGTATTCCTCCATTCAGCGGATTCTGGACAAAGGACTCGATACTATCCTCAGCCTTCCAAAGCAGCCAGTTTGTGTTCTACGGAATAGGACTAGTAACAGTGTTGCTGACCGCATTCTACACGACGAGGATGCTCGGGATTACCTTCGCGGGCAAATCCAGCTCGCATGTCGACGAACTCGCCGAGGAGGGAAAGCCAGTGCACGAGGCTGGTCTGGTCATGGTCGTACCATACTTCGTCCTAGCAATTGCGAGCCTCGGACTCGGAATCTTCTATCCATTTTACAGTGGGCCCCTGTCTGACTACATTGCAAAGTCGCTACCTTCAGCTCTAGCCATTGGCAGTATTCCAGGTGTGTCAACTATCGAGATTCTGCTCTACGGGGCAAGCATTGGAATGGCCGCAGTCGGGCTGGTCCTAGGATACCTGCTTTATTTCAGAAGACCCTACGCTGTCCCAACGAAAGTCACGGGGCTCCGAGCCTTCCTATGGCATCGATGGTATCTCGACGCGATCAACTATCGGGTATTTGTTGGCGGATTGACGAGCGCGAGTCGGGGTTTGTACAGGTATGTCGAACAAGGAATCTGGGACAGGCTCAGCCCGACAGTTGCTCGCGACGTGATAGACTACTCTCAAGCGAGCGGAGCGGTTGACTCGGAGGTTGTCGACGGAGCAGTGAACGATGTGGCGACTGCGGGCTCCCGTCTGAGCGACCTATTGCGCCGACTGCAAAGCGGAGTTACTGAACAATACATCATTTCATTCGCGATTGGCATCGCCCTCCTGCTAATCTACATGATTTTTGTCGTGGGAGCCGGCTAGTTTTGTTTGGAATCCTGACCCTCATTCTCTTTCTACCGGTGGTCATGGCCATTCCGACCTTCCTTCTCGGGAAGAAGCGAGAGGGACTCGCCAAGATTCTAGGAATCGGGACTACGGCAGTTGTCTTCGGTATTTCTCTGATCATCGTTGGATTGTATCAGTATGGCAATCCTGGCTTCCAGCTGACAGAGACTGGACAATGGGCCAGCACTTTCGGGCTCAACTATATTGTAGGGATCGACGGGATCAGTCTGCCCCTTCTGATCCTGGCTTCCCTCCTCTGTCTCCTAGCCGCTGCCGGCTCAAGGGATATGATTAGCATCAAGCAACCAGAATACTACGCGCTCTTCCTGATCTTCGAGACAGGAATAATCGGTGTATTCACATCCCTGAACCTCATTCTGTTCTACGTTTTCTGGGAGATAGTTCTAATTCCAATGTTCTTCTTCATTGGGATCTGGGGGGGCCCTCGGAGAAAATATGCCTCTCTGAAATTCCTCATCTTCACCTACGCCGGAAGTGCGATAATGCTATTTGGATTCGTGGCTCTTTACGCTTGGACCGGTAGCCAGGGCGCGCCCTCCTTCGACTACAGTACAATCCTGGCCGGAGCCGCAAAGTTAGCGCTGCCATTCCAAGTCGCCGCCTCACTCGCAACATTTGTTGGGTTCGCAGTCAAACTTCCAATCTTTCCCCTACACACGTGGCTCCCAGATGCACACGTCGAAGCTCCCGCCCCTGTTAGCGTTCTTCTCGCAGGATTACTGTTGAAGATGGGCGGCTACGGACTCATAAGATACAACTTGTTGCTCTTCCCCGCAGCTGACAAGCTTCTCTGGCCAGTCTTCACTGCTATAGGACTCATAACGATGGTTTACGGAGCGTCCGTCGCGTTCGTCGCGCAGGACATGAAGCGCATGATTGCAATGACGAGCGTGAACCACATGGGATACGTACTGCTGGGAACGTTCACCCTCGGATCAATCGGGATCTCTGCAGCCGTCTTCCAGATGTTTGCCCACGGACTAGCAGTAGGGATGCTCTTCCTCATGTCAGGCTACATCCATGAACATACCGGCACCCGCAACATCAACGAGCTGAGGGGTCTGCGGGGTAAGATGCCTACAACCACTCTGCTTCTCATATTGGGATCGATGGCGGCAATGGCTGTTCCCGCATTCGCCAACTTCATCAGCGAATACCAAGTGATCCAGGGAGCGCTAAGCGCAAACTATCTCTTCGGATTTGCAATACTTGCACCCGCGCTGACCGTTGGTTACTTCCTTTGGATGCTGAGACGCGTGGTCATGACACCCGCTGAGGGCGCGAAGAACGAGATCCATCTCCACTCGCAACTCATTCTAGCTGCGTTTCTCGTGCCCTTACTGGTATTCGGCATCTATCCCGCCCCGCTGCTCGGAAGCGCGATCAAGCCCACTGTCGACCACCTGTTGTCAGTACTTTTTCCGGGGGGAAGGTAATTCACAAACCTCTGGGTCCTAACCCCGTTCCTGACACTCGCAACATTCGGTTTGCTCGTCACACCGGCGGGTTTGATTAAACAGCGGAAGTCTGGCATCGGAGTCGCGCCATACGCAGGACTTACTGGAATAGTAATCGCACTCGCATCAACAATATGGTTAGGGTTCTACGGAGGCCCCTCACAGATCTTTGGAGGATTCCAGATAGATCTCTTCACCTACTTCTTCACTGGAGTCCTACTGCTAGTCTCACTGTTTGTCGCGATATCCTCGTTGGACTACATGAAAGGGGACTCGAATACGGCTCCCTATTTCGGACTTCTACTCCTTTCAACGCTGGGAATGATCGTCCTAGCTGCCTCGATGGACCTGATCCTCCTCTACGTAGGATGGGAACTCATGAGCATCCCAACCTATGCTCTGACGGCGATCAAGAAGAAGGACCCCAATTCCAACGAAGCAGCGGTCAAATTCTTCGTAATGTCCGCTCTTTCCTCAGCGCTGCTTGTCTTCGCAATTTCAATGACGTTTGGCATAACCGGGTCGACCAGTCTCCCCGCCATCGCCAGTTCTCTCGGAACCCTCACCGGAGATACAAGGTCGTTCGCTCTCATCGCCATCGTAATGTTCGTGGCCGGGTTTGGTGTGAAGATGGCAGTCGTACCGTTTCACATGTGGATTCCGGACGCGTTCGAGGGTGCTCCAACTACCATCAGTGCCTTACTGGCCGCGGGAGCGAAGATGGCGGCCTTTGCCGCTGCCTTTCGCGTATTCATCGTAGCATTTACGACTGTGAACATTGATTGGTATTCGACCTTCGCAATCGTCGCGATTGCGACGATGACTTTGGGTAATGTTGCTGCGTTGATGCAGAAGAGTTTCACGCGGCTTCTAGCATACTCTAGCATTGCCCAGGCTGGATATGTCATGATAGCGCTCGCTGCTCCGTTTACGGCGAATGGATCCCCGCTCGGACTTGCTGGAGGACTCTTTCACGTGCTCAACTATTCGATTGTCAAGACGGCTGCCTTCGTCGCTGCGGCGGCGGTTGGTACGAGGCTTTCAGTGAGCACTCTGGATTCTTTCAACGGGCTCGCTAAACGAATGCCGCAGACAGCCTTCAACATCACCATATTCTTTCTGGCCTTAGCGGGCGTCCCCCCGCTCAACGGATTCTTCAGCAAAGTCATGCTCTTCACTGGAGCAGTGTACTCTCCTTATTCTTGGGGAGGCTACTTGGCAATCGCTGCTCTGTTGAACAGCGGTTTCAGTATGAGCTACTATGGTTGGCTGATCAAGAGAATGTACTTTGACGATCCGGCAGACTCGTCAAGAATCAAGGAGCCTCGAGCTTACACGAGCGTCATGTGGATGGCGACAGCCTTGGTCTTCATCATCGGGCTCTATCCAGATCCTTGGATACGCCTAGTCCAAAGCGCCGCCGCTTCCCTCCTGCCCACTCACTGAGAATCCAAACTTCGCGTTGACCAGTCCGACAATATCAGCGAGACTGTTGACTATCTGATCCTTGCGGAAACTGCGTTCCTCAGGGCCCAGTTCGATCTGAATGACTTGGACTGACTGAGCAGACGAGTAATCTGCTAGCCTATCGTTGCCTTGAAGGCCAGTTACTCTATTTCCAGATTGGTCCACGTGAGGGTTGATGCTAAAGTGTGGTTCAAGTCCACTCCTAATTATGTCAAGGATTTCTTCAGATTCTGAAGCCTCTCTTTGACTTTTGATCGTTAGTCCGGGCTCTGGCGCCCCGCTAATCGTAATGACACACTTGATTCCGTACTCTTTAACGAAATCGTGTACAGTTTTGTCTAGGCTTGGCTCGACCGTCTGTGCTCCGTCGGGGTTTTCGTGTTGCTTCTTTTCCTTCGCGATGATTGCCCAGCTCTTTGAGAGAAGCGCTGCCTCCTCAACAATCTGTCCGGTGTAGAGTTCGCGTTTCGAAGTCGTAACGTGAGGATTGGACAGAAGAACCAGACCAGTGCCCATAACCTCTGTGTGATCGGGATGAATGATCTTTAGTGGCATTTCGAGATCCGGAAGAATTGCTTCTGCGAATCGCACCTCAATTCATATCAATAAACCATTCTTGGATTCTCGTGCCGATCAGGTTCGAGTGTCTTATCGAACCGGTATTCTAAGGGAACTTAGGGGACAGTGCTCCCGCGGGGCAGGCGTCTATGCAGGCCATGCATAGGATGCATTCTGAGTCGTTGAACTTTTTCCAGTCGAGGTCGAGGATTGGTATTTGCATTGGGCAGGCGGTCTCACATTCCTTACATTCTGAGCACTTTATCGGGTCTCTATGCATTCCGAGGAGGCTGTTCTTCTGTGTCACGGCCATTATGGCGCCGACTGGGCATACGTAGCGGCACCAGAATCGTGGAATTCGCCATGCGGCGTATACGAATCCGATTAGGACCACAATGTTGAGCCAAGTCAGGGCTGAGATGTGACTGAACCATGAGGACACGTTTCCGATAGTAAAGTCTGAACCCTGAGCAGATCCGAGAAACCGCCATGAGCTGCCGAGGATCGCGGGCAGAGTTCCGAAAAGCGTCCCGTCGGGGGTTATCGCGATGAATAGTCCGTCGGCGAGGGGTCCGAGGCTTGTTCGATAGTCATTTCCGACGCCATAGTACACAGCGAGTCCTAGAGAACCGCTGATCAAGAATGCTAGAACCACAAGGTAGTATTTCATTCGAATCCATTGAACGTGAGCCCTCTTCTCGACCGAGTCAACTCGGCCCTTCACGCTAGTGATCACGTCTTGCAGAAAGCCGACGGGGCAGATCCATCCGCACATGAAACGACCCAGAATCGCCCCCACGACGAGCATTATGCCGACGGGAAGCCATGGGAAGAGTCCATTCTCGAGAAATAGCGTGATAGCGTCCATAGTGCTCGTTACTTGGGCTTGAGACTTGACGCTAGACACGATAGGGAGAACAACCCAAGAGCGAGTTCCATTGAAGGCTGGAACGAGGCTCATGATCCCTATTCCGCTGAATAGCACGAAGAACCCGAGCTGAACGATCGTTCTTACTGGCCAGTAATAGCTCCGAACTCTGATGCGTCCCAGTCGGGCGCGAAAGCCACTCGGCTGTTCGGTTTTCGCTGCAGGAACTCGGGTCTTCTCCATTTGATTGGACCTATCCAAAGAAGGGCGCGAACTGTCGAACGAGCTGTTGCAGGACCGCCCACTGTTGCTGGTTGACTCCGATCATCATTGCCGCGAGTCCAACAAGCAGTGTTAGTGACGCTACGACTCGGTTCACTGATTCTCACTTAGCCGTCCTGATAATCGATTGAGACCTTCGATTCTGTGGTGGTTATATCGTTTCCGAAATCGCGAAGTGGCTGAACTGGTCGTAACGTATAGACAAGTCTTTAATACGATTTGGACGGTTCGACGAAAAATATTGCTTTAGAGCGACAGAGGACATGTCTGACGACGAGAAGAAGCCAACCCCTCAACCCAGCGTTGCTCCCTCGTCCTCTACTAAGGCGCTGCCTGTTCCTGCGCAACCCGGGAAACAACCGTCACCAGTAAAGAAGCCAGCAATCTCCCGACGGGCATTCGTCGTCGGTGCTTTGAGTGCCTCGACTCTGTTGGCAATCGGAGCTTTCGCATTGCCAGACTCGCCATCGACGGGGATTCTAAATCCGTTGATCCCAGTCAAGGATCCACCTACAGTCGTTGCAAACTATCAGACTCAACCAACTTCCACTGGTACCGACCTGAATTCGAGATATCAGAACGTCGCCAGTAGCGCAGACATTTACGACCCTTCGAAATACTCAGAATTCTTCTACTTTCCATATAAGGTCAAAGACAGTCCGTATTACAAGAACGTAATCACCCGGCTCCCTGACCCCCTTGTGAATCCGTATTATCCGAACGACCCCGTTCTCTCCCACGTTGCCGCGTGGAACCTGACGTGCGTCCACCTGAGATGCATAGTGAACCCTGGCTATGCTGGCACTCCCGGCTCGGGAGAATTCAGATTGCAGTGCCCGTGTCACGGAAGCCAGTACAGATTGAAGGACGGCATCCCTGTGGCCGGTCCCGCGTTCGACCTCGGACTTCTTCCTCTTCCTCGGGTGAAACTGACTTATGATTCAACTACTGGAAACATAACCGCCACAGATATGGATGGGACAGCCGGAGTTGGCCGGACAGACTAGCGCGAAGAAAGGGGTCTTAGACCCAATCATCGCGCTCCTCAGATGGATATGGGACAGACTCGAAAGAACCCTTCTTCTCGCAATAAAGCTCGTCTTTCCCTCTCGCTTCATCAGCCCCCTCGGGTTCCTAGGAATGCTTACCGTAATAGTGTTCCTAATCTTAGGGGTCACAGGGGCTCTCCTGCTGTTTCATTACCAGCCAATCTTCGGGGACTGCCCACCTGCACCAGCCGGCGCACAGTACCAGCCAGCCCCGACATGCAATTCTGCGTTCAACAGTGTCTTGTCGATAAACAATGATGTCAGCTGGGGATCGCTGATCAGGAACATTCACTATCAAGCTTCCAACGCGATGGTCCTTCTCGCAGTCATGCACATGTTCTACCAATATTTCGCGGGGCGATACAAGCTGCGTTATGAGATCCTTTGGGTCACCGGAATTATTCTGGGCGTCGTCACGATAATCGAGGCGTACACGGGTTACGACTTGATATTCAACATCCGAGGACAGTTGGCAATTAACATTGGGCAGACATTGACATATTACACTCCGGTCTTGGGTGCCAACCTTGCTCAGATAATCTTCGGCTTCAGCTTTAACGACTTGACCATTCGATTTTACGCGTTCCACGTTTTCATAATTCCAATAATAATGTTGGCGATAATGTCGGTGCATCTTCCCAAGAACCTTGTCTTGGATATTCCAGTGGCCTCAGCAATAACTGGCATTATCTTCATCCTTGGTGGACTCTTTCCGGTAGAAGTAGGGATCCCTTATGATCCCAACAAGTTGACACAGATCACTTTTCCAGAATGGTACTTCACCAGTCTGTACGCATTCATCCGGGTCCAGCATTTGGCGCCGTTCATTGCGGGAGCTATAATCCCTGGAATCTTCGTGCTGATCTTCACGGTCGTGCCCTTCTTCGACCGAGGTAGAAAGATCGCCATGATCGATAGGCCGTTCTGGGTTGCGCTGGGAGTCGCGTCTCTGGGACAGATAGCAATCGTCACCGTGTGGGGCTTCAGAGCAAGCAATCCATTTCAGCCCTTGCTCACGGAGGGTCAGTTGCTTATTGATCCCGCCCTCTTCGCGGGATCGCTCCTTATCGCGACAGCACTCGCCTACGGTTTTGTCTACGCATTCGTGAGGTGGCGAAGAGCAAAACTCGATGCTCTCCGAGCGGCTAAGAAGCCAATACCCTACCGCAAAGACCGGCCTTATCTCTTGTCGAAAGGAGAAGTATACGCGCTTCTCGGAGGTCTCTTACTTCTGCAGGCGTTTCTCGATTTGGCCATTTTCCGTGCGTTCCTAGACACCCTCAACAATTTTGCGTTGCTGGAGATCGGAATGGTGTTGGTCGCGTTCGCAGCGACCGTTCATATATACAGAGTCAGCGTTCAAGTGAAATATTAATGCAAGTGCCAAAGAAACACATTCCCGTCGTGGGAATTCTTGGTCTAGTGGTGGTAGCTGCTGCCGGGGGAGGGATCTATTACTATCAGTTCGTCCTTTCGCATGCAACTGTCACCTATGCTGTTTCGCATCGCCTTGTTTTCATGACTGCGATCGTTCAGGAAGAAGGCGGGTTCCATATTACCAATACTGACTTTCTCAACCAAACCAACCTCCCAGTATTCAACGCATCAGCTGGTGTCAATTTCGCGAGCTTTAAGGCGGGGGTTAATTACACGAAATACCAAGGCGAGTCCGACAACAAGACGATTGACGCTCACGTGGGCGACACAATAACCTTCTACATTTATGGCGAGAACGCCACGGGTACGGATCCTAACCTTCACCTCTCGAAGGGCCACGGTTTCGATATACTGGGCTCTGGCTCATTCAGCGTAGTCAGTTCGCCAAATAGTCCGGGAATCCTCGGGGGAACTAGTCCTTCGAACCCTCCGATCCCGTTTGGCAAGTGGTACAGCGTAACCGTAACTTTCAACTCGGCAGGGACCTTCACATACCAATGTAGTGTCGTTTGTAGCCCGCTTCACGGGAATATGAATGGGCAAATCGTCGTAACATAGGCGGCTCAACTGTTAATCCAGAAACAAAAGGCAGTTTCTGCCAAAAGTCAGATTCTCACATACTTTGAATATACCAAGCCAAAAATTTGGTATCTTTTAGTCTTCACCTCTCTGACCTCGACTTTCGTCGCGACCAGGGTGCTATCCGTTTCTTTCAGCCCGTTGGGCTGGGTCATGACCGGGATAGCTATCATTGCAGGAACCGCAGGATGCAACTCTCTTACTAACTACCACGACCGCGACATCGATGCGAAGATGATGCGAACACGCCATCGTCCCCTCCCTTCGGGACGGATTACACCTAAGGCAGCTCTTACATTTGGGCTCGGACTAATCTCAATCTCACTAATACTTGCAGCTCTGCTGAACCTGTTCTCTCTGCTTTGGATGGCACTGGGAATCTTGGATAACGTAGGGGTGTACAGTTTACTGCTGAAGCGACGTAGCTCGCTGAACATTCTCTTGGGGGGATTCAGCGGTGGACTGCCCGTACTCTTCGGATGGTCAGCAGTAACCCCAGGACCCGTAGGCAGTTTCCCACACCCGATCGTTCCTCTTCTGATGGCTGGTCTAGTGTTTGTCTGGATTCCTGTTCATATCTGGTTCTTGGCCGTATCTTATCGTTCTGACTATTCGACTGCTGGGGTGCCGATGCTACCGGTCGTAATAGGGTCGACGGCAGCGCTGCGACTGATTACGGTCTTCTCAATGATAATGGTGCCTTTCTCGCTCGGGCTCTACTTCCTCGGCCCCTTTGGCCCGATCTATGGTGTGGTCGCACTGGTTAGCGGGCTTGCGATTCTAGCGGGAAGCGTCTGGGTCCTGTACAAACCGACCGAGACAAATGCTTGGCGGATGTTCAAAGTGACAAGTCCGTATCTTACTCTCCTCTTCGCCGTGATGATAATCGACGCGGCTCTGAAGCACTAAGCGAGCAGATGCACGAATGTTCCCATGCCGCTTGGGACCTGGCACATTATCACGTCCGCAATTCTCCGCGTACCCATGAATCTTAGCATCATATCGAAAACGAATCCGTGACCCATCAAACGATCAGAGGCCTGCCGCATAATCTTAGAGTTCTCCATCTCCACTCCGATCTGATCCTTCCAAGCTTCCTCGTAGCTTGACAACGGAGTCTTACTCTCGAAATACCTGACCGCAGCTTCGGCCGCCAATCGTCCCGTTATCATAGCGGTCTGTATCCCACCCCCGTTCGTGGGCATTACCATCCCGGCTGCATCACCCACAGCCATCACGCGATCAGTATAGGTCCGAACAAGAGGTCCATCTACTGGTAGACTATCTCCGATCAGAGAGGTCGTCTTTCCTCCCTTCAATTTTCTCGCGGCAACCTTGTTCTTCTCGATAAAGCCGGTCAATAAGTCTCGAATTTGCCATTCACGACGGACGTATGGTTCACGGATTCCAATCCCGACATTTGCCCTACCATGACCCTTCGGAATGATCCATCCATACCCTCCCGGCGAGTATCTTGGATCCATGTACAGCTCAGCGACATCCTGCTCGACGCCCAAATCGGTCATCAAGTACTCAATATTGGTCGCGACCGCGTACGGGCCAGCATATTCTCGTTCCGGAAGTCCCGCTCTCTCTGCTGTCGCACTTGGGTAGCCGTCTGCCGCCACAATGATCTCTCCAAAGTCAGCAGTCTCTCGGGTCGGTCCGACCCAACCTCCCTCAGTTTCAGGATAGTAGTGAGCTTGAACCCCAACATCGATGTCCGCTCCACTACTTCGAGCAACGTCGCCCAGATGAGTCTCGAAGATGTGCCTATCGAGAATGTAGGCTTCAAAGGGAAATTCGAACTCATGTCCTCGGGGGCTGACAAGCCTGATCGACTTGCACTTTGAATCGATCGAATTTTCTGGCGCGTCAATGATGTCGATACATTTGACGCGAGGGAGAAGCTTGACCATCTCCTCTTTCAGAGGAAAATACTCGCCGCAGCGAACCGGTTTTCCGAGAAGTTTCTTCTTCTCAAAGACCTTGACCTTCAGACCCTTCTCCGATAGATGTACGGCGGCAGAGAGACCGCCAGGGCCGCCGCCGACAACAATGACGTCGTATTTTCGACCGGACAAGTTGATAGATCAGCTATTGGATCTATCATGAATTCAGATGGTTGAGACGATTTATGGGTTTGGCCAAGTAGAGAATCGACGATCGTAATCATGTTTATAATAAACGCCGAGGCGGCTCGATGGAAATTTCGTAACTTGAGGACAGCAGGAACCTAAACTTGGCATTTGACCCGTTAATTCTCACGACCTCGCTAGCCGTTGCCGGTGTAGTCGCCGCAATCATACTGGTTCTATCCGTCAGAAAATACCCGAAGGGCAACCAGAAAATGATTGAAATCTGGACGGCCATCAGAGAAGGATCGAACGCGTACATCAAGAGACAATTTCGGACCATCGCGATAATCGCAATAATCATCTCACTCGTCATCGCCGCGGCCTTCAGCGCAACGGTCAATTTCGTCTACGGAAGCGAAATAGCGCTCAGCTTCCTGCTTGGAGTCGCATTCTCCCTGTTCGCCGCCTACGTGGCTCTCTACTCCGCCACGAACGCGAATGTCAGATCCACCGCAGCCGCGGAAAAATCGACATATGAAGCTCTCAAAGTTGCCACGCTCGGAGGCGGGGCCCTTGGCCTAGTCGTTATCAGCATGAGCCTACTGGGGCTCTCACTTCTTTACGCTGCGTTTCGCGACCCAGGCGTGTTAGCTGGATTTGGGTTCGGCGCCTCACTCGCCGCCTTGTTCGCTCAACTGGGAGGCGGAATCTTCACAAAGTCAGCAGACGTCGGTGCGGACCTCGTCGGGAAGGTAGAAGAAAACTTTCCAGAAGACGATCCTAGAAATCCCGCAGCCATCGCCGACAATATTGGAGACAACGCGGGAGACGAGGCAGGGAGAGGCGCCGACCTGTTCGAGTCCCTAACCGCGGAGAACCTCGGGGGCATGATTATCGGCTTGATAGTATCCATAATAATCTTCAACGGAGTCATCAACCCATACTACGTAACGATGCCTCTGATAGTCAGATCCTTGGGCATCATCGCTACCTTTGCGGGTCTCGCAGTTGCCGTCTTGGAGAAGAAGTTCAAGAATCCAATCAAACCCACCAGAGATGGATTACTAGTCGCTTCGGCCGTCGCCGCGATTCTCATGTTCATTGCAACTTGGTATGTGTTCGGACCCGGAGGGCTCAGTCCATCCGGCAGCGATCTCGCCGCCTACGCCCTCTATGGGTGTATGGTCTCGGGACTAGCGGCAGGATTGCTGATAGTCATCTACACCGAATTCTACACAGGGTCCAACGCGAAGCCTGTAATTACAATCGCGGAGCGGTCCAAATCCGGACCTGCCCTAACGGTCATGTCTGGTAACGCGGTTGGCATGATATCAAGCGCATTGCCAGTCATTACAGTGGCCATTGCTCTTCTCATCTCCTTTGCGCTTGGAGAACAATTTGCGACTCTGATACCTGCACTCAAGAATGAGGCTTTCCTTGGAGGAGTATACGGGACGACGATGGCGACGATGGGAATGCTTTCGACAGCAGGAATCGTCCTAACCATGGACGGATTGGGCCCGATTGTTGACAATGCAGGGGGAATCGCGGAGATGTCCGGCGCCCCTGAGATAATTAGGGAAAGAATCGAGCCTTTGGACGCTCTCGGCAACACCACCAAGGCGCTCACGAAGGGGTACGCGATGGGTTCCGCAGCCCTTGCCTCATTGTTGCTCTTTCAAGCATTCGTGTTGGAGGTCGCTCGATACAAGGCGGGCATAATCGACCTCACATCCTTGGCCTCGAATCCAGGTCTAGCAACAACTCTAGCGACTCAACTGTCGGGTCTCGGGTCATTCCTTGCTCTCAACCGTCCCGAGGTCGTCATCGGAGCCCTCATTGGCGGTATGCTTCCGTTTGTGTTCTCAGGGACTGCGATAAACGCGGTCGCAGTGGGTGCATATCGCATGGTCGAGGAAGTCAGAAGGCAATTGAGAGAGATTCCAGGTCTAAGAGAGGGAACCGCTAAGCCAGACTACGCAAAGGCCGTAGACATCTCGACTAGAACAGCTCTCCGTTTGATGGTTGTTCCTGGTCTCATTCCAGTTGTTGCGCCCATAGTAGTCGGAGTTTTCCTAGGCTGGGCTGCCGTCGGGGCCCTTGTAGTGGGTGCCACAATTTCCGCAATACCTTTGGCCATAATGATGATGTGGGGTGGAGCGGCCATGGACAATGCAAAGAAGTACGTGGAAATGGGGCACTTTGGAGGCAAGAACACTGAGACTCACGCAGCCACTGTAGTAGGAGACACTGTTGGGGATCCTTGGAAGGATACAGCGGGACCAAGCTTGCATATTCTCATCAAGCTTCTGAATACCATATCCCTAGTGTTCATTCCGCTATTCCTGTCAGCAATCATCATCTTCCACTAGTGGTCTCCTGGATCATGATCCGGAGCTCCAGTAGCTGATTACAACAGCAACAGCAAAAAGAGTCTCACTAACTTATCGGACATGAGTTCGGGCGAGATAGCTGAGCAAGCCGGATCTAGAAGCGAAAGTTACATCGAAAATTGCAGAAGCTTTCCAGGCGGCTATTGACAAGGTTGGGCGCAAGGAATTCTTGTCGATGGCTGAAATGGACGATCAGCGCCTTCAAACTATTCTCGAGGTGGACGACGAGTATGTGTCCATCGGACTCGTGACCCTCGCCTGTCAGATCAACAAGAGCCACAACGATCCCAATCCAAACCATTCTAGCGTGGCCGAATGTCTCAAGGGAACAACCATCCGAATCCCTTCTGTCGGCGCTCGAAGTCATTATCCTACCGTTCAACAATCGCGGAGACGAGCTCGTCTAAAACTGGGCCCTGAAAAGATGGCTACTGGTCCGACCGACGCGAAGAAGACTCTGGGACTCCTCGGGTTCAGTGCCAATACTATCATGTTTCTAGTACTTGGATATTTCTTGGGTGGCTTCGCCTTGTCGCCACTGTTTGGACAGAAATCCTGCACTGGCTTGTCCCCTAGTCCCCCTTCGTTAAATCCGTGTGCGGGCTCGATCATTGGAATTATTCTAGGAGCGATCGGAGGACTCGGATATACTTACTATTATTTCGTAAAGAAGGTCTAGGCGGAATCCCTTGTTCGGCAACAGGTTTTTTCCAAGAGCTGTTATGTGTTGCGGGGTCCAACTACTTTTGAGATTTCTTGGGGAGGAGTCCCGCCATCGATGTTCCCTTAGCTAGTCAGGAAGCGCTAGTAGCGAGCGCAGATCGCTCTGCTCAAGCCCAGCATCAAGCCCGGTGAGAGCGGCACTAATGTTCTTCGCCTCGTTATCCTTGAAGATCAGGAAGGCGAGAATTGTTCCAAGTGAATAAGGGAAACCGAGGAAGATCCGTTTGCTCAGCCTCAATTGATGCTTTCTCAGCGTGACTTCTAGGAACGAGAGTGATTTTGACTCTTCAAATCTTTGTCGTGCTCCGGAGAAGATTCGGCCGTAGTAGTGGTGTGCAGCGACATAGTCAAGAGCTTGACCGACGTCCTGTGATGCGAGGAGCTGGTCGATAGTTGTATGGTCGAGTTTCCAGAAGGAAGGAATGAGATGGTCTCGAACAGTTGTCGTTCCAATCAGCTTGCTTCTCAGGATTATTGCGAGATTGCTGACATCCACCGCGGCTCCGGCGATGGGTGCACATTGGGATCGGTCGGCTCCCGATAATTTGTCCTCAATATATCGGAAAAACCGTTCCTCGCCCCAACCGATGATAATATCTCGAACGAGTGATGCTTTCAACCCCTCCAAATCTGTCAGCGAGAAATTCTGTGTCCTAGCCTCGAGGTTTCGGTCCCCAAAAGTGGTCATCATGCTATAGAGGTCGTCCAGCGAATACAACCGGTGCAGTTCCGACTCTCGAAAGAGGCCTAGAGGTTGACGGGTAGCCACAAACTCTTCCCAAGGTTTTCCCTGAGCCTTGAACAGGACGAGCGCTGCGAGGTCATAGGCTCCGAATCGTCGGATAAATTGACGGAAGAAAGCTCGTTCACTCCCTTGGGAGGAAGACATTAGGGTTCTTACGGTGCGGGCGAATCCAAGTCGAATTGCTCTCTCTGTGTCGATTGGTGAAGATTCTTCCGTTAGCTTAGAGAGTTCTTTCCCATAAGGTCCCTCACTCAGTGCTCCGAGTATCTCACTACGAGTACGTAGATCCGTGAGAGCGAAGAGCTGGCGTGCGCCGAGGAGGTAGCTTTTTTCGCCGCGAATTTTTGCGATTATGTAATTTTCTTGAAAAATGTGTTGGAGTGTCGATCCTAGCAAAGGTCAGTATCTAAGCTTGCAGCACTAGGAGCAGCGCTATGATAAGCGAGTATATCGCCAGAGCTTCTGAGAGGATGACGGGAATTACCACTTTCGAATACAATTCGGACCTTTCAGCGGTTGCCGATGCCATTGCGCTGCCCGTAGTTCCTATGCCAAACCCGGCCCCAAGCGCTCCACCGCCCATCGCAAGTCCTGCGGCGAAAATTCGAAAGGCAGAGTTTGCTGCTGCAGTTGGGTCCGTAACATTGGTAGTTACTATAGCCGGGAGTTTGAACACTGCGAGTAGCGCAACGACGAGTCCGTATATCGCGAGTGCCTCAGCGAGGACTACGGCAATGAAGCTTCTTGCAAACACTTCGGGTTTCTCTGTAGTGGCGCCGGCAACGCCAGGACCTGTTATCCCGATACCGAGTCCGGCGCCGATTGCGGCGAGGAATATGCTGAGACTTACGCCGAGAGAGGCGAAGAAAATAGGATCAGCCACTTACGGGCACTGTCCAACTTGGCGGTTCATGATAAGGCGAGAACGGAATGCCTGTTCCTTCATAAAACTTACCAAACCACTCGACCCAGTGAAGCCTTAGATCTTGCACGAAAACGATCAGGCCTTCGAGTATCATGACTAGCAGATTGCCAAGGGTAGCACCTAGCAAAGAAAACGGAGTTATCGCGGGACCGCCTAGCGCTAGGAATATCGCGAACTTGACGTAGAAGTCCGCTAGATTGAGAGCCCAGATTCGAAGATATGAGAAGGTGTTGCTGATGGATTGGATGAAGAGTTCCATCGCATGCATGCCGCCCTCTTTCCAAGCTGATAGCACTAGGGGAGCGAGCACTAGTGGCAGATACAGAGGGTTCTGGAGGGCGATCGAAAATTTGAACCCTGCTATGGCGATCTGAGCGATAACGAACACGCCTGCTGCATAGAACCACGCCGAGCAGAAGGGCCCGAAGAAGGCTTCTCTCAATTCGCCTCTGCGAATCAGATTGTAAACGCCCAGAGACAGTCCAAACAACAGGTGGAAAACGCCGAACGCGAGTGTGAATACCATGTACCGTGGGACTGTAACGTTGCCTACGGTTACCTCGCCTTCGAGTGGGCTGAAGATTGGTTTGAACCCGAAGACTGTGCTGGATTCGAAGCCAAAGAAGTCTCCGAAGATCAAACCAAAGATTGTGATTCCGATGCCAAGCATTACTATGAGTTCTGCCCCATTCACGAATGGCTGGAAAAAGTCGCCTAGGCTTCTTGCTTTCTTCTTCGTCCTCCATAGAAACAGACCGAGTAACAGGATGAGTGGACCCTCTCCAAAGTCTCCGAACATCAACCCGTAGATCACGGGGAAGGTGATTATCATGAACAATAACGGATTAGTCTCCTTGTAGTCGGGGAGTCCGAAATTATTGATCACGGATTGCAGCGGCGCAGTCCAACTTGGGGCCCTGACAAGCGTAGGAGGAGCGGGGTCGTTCGCCTTGGCAGGTCCTTCACCGGAGCTGTTGTCCAGGCTAACGGCTTCTTCAGCGTACAATGTGGCAAGTCCATCGCAAGTTCTCGACAATTCTATCTCGATATCTTTGAGACTACGTTCAGGCATCCATGCCTGCATTAGAACGGTAGCTTGAGTTGAAGATGAGTCTGCGAGGGCCTTCGTTCTAGCATCGAGTATTTCGGAGAGCAAAGCGAAGCTCTTGATTCTCGCACCCTCATCTTTTGCAAGTCTTTTCTCATCCTCGTCCAGCCGTCGTGATTCTGATTCTAGCTGAGAGAGCTGGAGGTCAATGGCTTCCCTTGCCTTCTTTGGATCTGAGGGAAGACCTGTCAAAGGGGCTCCGAGCTTCGCGCCTAGCGCCGCGACTATCCGTTTGGCATCTTCTCTGAAGTTATTCGGCAAGATGGCCAGGAATGTCTGGTTCTTCTCATAGGTGCCAGTTATGGCGAAGATCAGATTCCCTGATGTTACCTGGTCAAGTTCTCGCTGAACCGAACTAATCGATTCTGAAGGCGCTTCTCCGGAGAGGCTGGTGAGAAAGCCGCTGCCTGCGAGGGCATCAAGTGAGACTCCGACGCCTTCTAGACCAGATAGGAATCTTGACAACTCAGATGCCTCCTCATTTTCGGTCTGTATCTTCCCTCGGCTTTCGTCGATTTGACGAATCGTCCGTTCGATCCTTAGAGTCTCATCGTTAAGGAATGTAGCAAGCTCCTGCAGATTGTCGAGGGGTGCTTTCAAGTTGAGCGGCGAAATGTCTCCAATATGGAGCGCAGCAGTTAGAGTGGCTACTCGAGCCTTGATAACAGACGCCTTCGACACGAGCTCATCGGCCTGGTAGCGTTCAGATCCCTCCGGAAGCTTGTCGACATCGACCTCTGTCAGGTGGAATAGCTTCTTGGATCCGGCATATGCGAGAAGGCTTGGCAGTTGGTCCTTCGCGACTAGTATGCTGACATGTCGCATCCGATCCGGGTGAAGCAAGACCTCTGGATCTACTCGCTAAAGACTGTCGAGGAAATCAATGTGAGTAGCTGGTTGTCAAGTCTCTCGAGTCGAGACTTGAATGTGTTGTTGAAGATGACTTTGCCCTCCGGATCAGTTGCTACAACTCCGCCAAAGACGTCTATGGGTTCCTCATCAATTACAAGTTTCCCGCCTTTAGGGAGGACCCTGGAGATTCCGTCCAGATTCTTCTTAGTGGCGTCTTTGAAGCCGATTGTAACGATTGGCTGGTCAGAGTCCACTGCTTTCACTGCCTCTGTTACAAAGCGCTGGGCTGTGTCCTCAAAGTGGTTGGACTTTGCAATGCTTGAGAGTTGGTCTTCCACATTGCGGATTATTTCTTGGACTATCCTGTTTTTCTCCTCTAGGACTCTTAGCCTGTTTACTCGGACCTTTGCGCTCAGTATGCTTCTTCGAATGTTTTCTGCCTCAACATTCGCTTTGGCGATAATCTCTTCGGACTCTCTTTGAGCTCGCTGCTTTGCCTCTTCTAGTATGTGCTGGGCTTTTGTCTGAGTGTCTTTGATTGTTTCCTCTGCTTTGAGCCTTGCATCGGAGAGGATTCGATTTTGCAGTTTCTCGAGGGATTCTGGCATCGGTTCTCACGCATTTAGAATCAGTTCAACGGCCTTACTGATCGCCGCGGCTTTTCTCTCCTCTGAGAGTTTGTTGTAAGTGTCTAGGAGCTTTTCGGTTTCTCGGTCTGATTGGCGAGCTTCTGCTTCGGCTTTCTCTCTTGCTTGGCGGAGTATCTCTTCTCGCTGCTGCTCTGCCCGTGCGATTGCTTCTTGTCTGATCTGCTCGGCCTGCTCGCGCGCTTCCGAGACTATCCGTTGGGAGTTGGCGGATGCTTCGTCGACTATTCTGCGTGCTTGTCCTTCTGTTTCGACGATCTTTTTGACCGCGTCTATTCCGGACAAGCTGTATGGTTTCTCCGAGAAATCCTATTGTTCGTTTCGGAGAAACTGGGAATGGGCCTATAAAACTGTGGGGTCAAACTAAATCAATGAATACGGATCGAAAGGCAAACGGCGCGTGTTAGCGCTCTGGCAATCGTAATTGTCTCCGAGACTTGCTTCATCAAGCTTATACGAATGGCGGGTTGGTCCTTGTTTTTGCCGGGGGCCCGAACCGGGCCGGGGTTGGCTTGTCCACCGAAGGCCGATCGGATAAGGCGACGGGCTGCAGACGCGGTTCGTAGCAACCCGTAGTAAACATCCAGCAATGGATGGCTAAGGTGGGTTCAACTCCCACCCCCGGCTCCAAGAAAGAAGCCTGACGTGCCGTCACTGAAACGTATACCCATAGCCAGCACAACCCCATACCCAAAGCCGTCCAAACTTCCCGGAGATACTCTGGGGAAACGCCCCGGACCTTAGAGACGCCGAAAATCGTATTAGCATATACCGACACCAATCAGCCGGATCGGTTTGTCTACATTCGTTCTCGTTCCAGGGGCCTGGCTTGGAGGTTGGGTCTGGAAGAAAGTCACACCCCTACTGCAGGAAAAGGGTCACCGAGTTTACCCCGTGACTCTAACGGGGACGGGAAACAGGGTCCATCTCGCCTCGAAGGACGTTGGTATGGAAACCGCGATTCAAGATGTGATGAGTATTATCGAGTACAATGACCTTGACGATATCGTATTGGTTGGGCATAGTTTTGCCGGAAAAGTTGTCGCACCTGTCGCTGATCGGGCGCACAACAAAGTCAAGCTGATTCTATACCTGGACGCTGCTCGGCCCGAGAAGATCCGTCGCCCTCAAGCCGCCTTCAACCCCGCTGAGTTTCCTCGACCGCCCGGAAGCTGGGAGGTACCTTTCTCCGAGAAGATCATCGAGACGATTGGGAAAGATGTGCAGGGTGCGGACCGGGAGTGGATGTTGGCCAAGGCGACGCCGTGGCCGGTCAGACATGCGGCCGATCCGATTAGCCTGTCGGAGAAGTTTGACGCTGTGAGGAGCGCGTACATTTTCTGTACTGGTAGCGGCGATCCAGTTGATGAGATTGTAGCTGGAAAGTGGGGGAAGCTTGAGGGTCCTTACAAGATCATGGACACGGGCCACTGGCCGATGATTACGAAGCCGAAAGAACTGGTTGAGGATATGCTCGCGTTGACCACATCGTAGGGCGGTTTGAAGATCCACCTCTGGCTCCAAGACGGAACCGAAATGACCTGAGGTTCCCACCTACAGCCTGAGGGATCTCAAATGAGAGCGCTCCTTTCAATCTGTACAAGCAGAAGTTAGGCGAGCTTTCCTTTCCTTGAACGACGACAAGGGAAGCGCTTGAGGCGTCGTCATTCGCGCACGAGCCTTACAACAGTGCCGGTCCCGAATTTCAAAACGCTATCGGGCCTGACCTCAACGCTATCGCTGACCCGCTTAAACCCTTTGCCGTCATACACGAAAGTTCCGTTCGAACTCTTCAGGTCCTTCAAAAGAAGCTTATCTCCGTCAAAGCTCAACGAGGCGTGACTCCTCGACACCTCCTGGTCCGGAATCATAACGATGTTCCCTGGTCCTCTCCCGATAGAGATAACCGGATGATCGTCAAAATTCATAGAGACCCTAGTCTTGATTAGAGAAGATGTAGGTGTGGTTACGAAGACCAAGTAATAGTTCAGCCTCGATAGGGACGGGCTCGGCTGAGTCGTTTCCATCTCATCTGTAGACTGCTCGGAATTATCTAGTCCCAAGGAGTAATCCGCTTAATAGACGCCTGACGCTGTTTAATCTCTCTCAGTACCAGGGCTCTGACTCAACAGAGACATTCTGTCTCTGGATCTCGCAACCGACGGTAAAGGCACGAGGCGAAGGTCACTCCAAACCTGGAGTCAAACTCCCGGCAGCGGCGAGATTCGATGGTCGCATGCTTGAGTCAATCTCATGACGCTCTGGACGGACGGGACGAGGCCTTTTTCCAAAGATAGAGCCCGCGTTACGACTCTGTTTGTAATTCTTGCCTGGTTCTATTTGCTTTCTCAGTCAGTATGTCTATTGCGGTCTCCAGACGTTTGCATTTTTCCTTCTCAGAGAAGAGGGCGGCGAGTAATTCGTTTACCTTGTTGAGGGCGTAGTCCATACTCCGGTTGATCTGGCCAAGTGGCGCATAATCCAGGCGGCGGGGCATCGTTGCGAAGAGCTGTCGTTGGGCCGAATTTATCTCGCTCATCTTGGCAGAGTCGGTTGCGCCTAGCCATGTGACGTCCCGCGCAGCCTTCAGACTCTCATACAACTGGTTCTGCAAGTCAATGTACGCATTCCAATAAACGAGCCAGGACTCGTTGAACTCATCGAAAGTCTGCTGGATTCTCTTGCTCTTCTCCCCGTCTGAAATAGCTGACAATGTCGAGAAGGGAATGGAGCGCGATGGTAAAAATGGGTTGCGGGGGCCAGTGCCGTAAGTCGATATTGGCAAAATCCCGAAGCACGACTGTTTATGAGTAGCGATGCCCATCTAACTGATGATCGTCTTTGGCGGAATTTGTCTGCGACAGGTGCGGCGGTCAATTCGACTATAGCGAACTCAACTCACAAGATAAGCTCGTTCTCGACGCCTCCGGAAAGTGGAAGACTGAACGTACCTACAGATGCTATGACTGCGAGAAAACCGGCCTCCTAGGGCAGGTCATATCATAGGTCACCGAACCGTCACAGCGTGAATTTTTCAGCGTCTTACGAACAGAATCTGCCGATATTGCTCCCAGACCGGTCAACCGCCGGGCCAGAGCTACGTGACTCGGAGCGATTCTCCTTGGAGAATACCGAATGGTAACAGCATGCTCAAGCCACGGACTCTCCCAAGTGTCATCTTGGAGCCTTTTCCTGGGCTGATTTGTCCTGGCTATCCAGACTACAGAACTCATCGGTCTTGAATCTGGAAGCCTCGTAGCCGAACTCGTCTTCGGCTCAATCGATGGAATATTCTCGGTCCTAGGGATTATCGCGGCCGCCGCTGCTGCTGCCTTGAATCCCCAACAGATCTTCACCACGGGCATAGGGGGAGCCGCGGCTGGAGCGCTCTCGGTCTTTGCCGCGACCTACCTTTCGCAAACTACCGAAAAGAAAACACGTCTCATGAATGCGTGGGAGAATTCAAAGAACCAAATGGCTAGAAGGGCCCGGATAGATGGTAGTCAGCGAAGAGCGCCAACGAAGAAGGATCATGCGAAGTTTCATAGTCTCCTCGCGAAGGTCCATCGCCGTGCCCTACTCTCAGGTCTCGTGACCTCGTTGACCTCCTCTTTTGCTTCCTTGGCTCTTCTCCTTCCATTAGTCTTTCTTTCGATAGACTATTCTGTTTCTGCTTCTATTCTCATCGGCATATTTCTCCTGTCCTTCATGGGCGCGTTCCGAGGAGTCACTCTGAAACAATCAGCGGCCAAGTCGGCGATAAAGATGGTAGTCCTAGGCGTAATCATCATCGTCGCGAGCAGATTGCTGGGAAGTTTCGTCCAGTCATTCTTCCACTGAATCGTCAGTCCGTCGATCTCCCTTTAAGAGCTATTGAGTAGCACGGGCTGTCGGTTTCGGTTGGCCGAGTTCAGAGTTATTCTTGTTGAGCCGGGCTTCGAAGAGTCAATAGGATTCGTGGCGCGAGCGATGAAGAACTTCGGACTCTCGAATCTTCACCTGGTCAATCCAATAGCAATTTTAGGCCCTGAAGGAAGAAGCCGCGGCAGCCACGCACAAGACGTTCTTGACGCGATAGTTCACAACCGCTCACTCGAGGAAGCTCTACAAGGAGTCGACTTGTCGATTGGAACGACGGCTCAAAAATCATACGAGCCGTCCAATCTCATCAGAAAACCTATGACCCCGAAAGAACTCTCTGCGATGGTTAGAAGGCGATCTGGAACAGTTGGAATAGTGTTCGGCAGAGAGGGTACCGGTCTCAATAACTCCGAGCTGGACAAGTGTGACGCCACGGTGACGATTCCAGCAAGTCAAGATTATCAAACGCTAAACCTGTCCCACGCTGCCGCAATCGTCTTCTACGAATTACACAACACAACGGGAGACTTATCCACAGACTGGTTTGCTTCCGAACAAGTCAAGAAGACGATTCTCAGATTCTTGTCTGAATCAGTCTCACTGGCAGGAATGGAGGACTACAAGCAAAGCCTACTCATCCGGGCTTTCAGGAACATTCTCGGTAGGGCTGGACTTCGCCACCGTGAGGGTAGCGTGTTGGCCGAAGCGATGCGTAAGATCTCAAAGACTCTAACTCATATCAAGAGTCCAGAGGATTCCGAGATGCCATCATCTGTTCCAGAATCTGATACGGAACCTGCAGACTGGACCCCGAAGTCGGTTTCCAAACCGCGGGTTTCCTAGGAGGACGTAACTTGGATCGGCTTCAGCGCATTCCTGCCCTCGTTGCTACGTTCGCTCCGAGGTGCGGAGAGGAAAGATTGGATCGACGGTTTGATTCCCGGTCCGGGTGAAGGACGAGATGACGTCTTGTTGTTGAAACTAATCAAGGCACGGACGAGGGCGTGAGCAAGCTCTAGATTCGTTACTACTGGGATACCAAATTCTGCCGCCTTTCTACGTATGACATATTCGTCACGCAAGATCAATCTAGATTCAGGCTCTCTTTCATGGCTCGGGATGTTAATGACTAGTTTGATCTCTTTACTCGTCAAATAGTCGAGAATGTTCGGCTTTCTTCGTTCTCTAACCTTGTAAAGTATGGTCGATGCTATTCCTTTTTGCGATAGCTCCTCTGCTGTGTGCCGTGTTGCGTAGATTCGATACCCGTTTTCAGCGAGCATCCGAGCGTACGGAATTATCCCTTTACGCGTCTCGCCCATACTGATCAGCACCGCGTCGCCCTTTCTTGGAACGTAGAAATTGCTAGCTATGAGCGCGTGGATGAACGCGTCTTGAAACGCGTCTGCAAAACATGCAACCTCACCCGTTGACACCATCTCCACTCCAGTTATCGGATCAGCGTCATCCAGTCGAGTGAAAGAGAATTGTGGAGCTTTTACGCCGAAGCCGCTCGATACTCCCTCGCCGGGTGTTATGGTGCCGCCCATTATTGCGATGGCAGCGAGATCCATCAGATTCGTCCCAATCATCTTCGAGACAAAGGGCATACTCCTGGAAGCTCTCAAGTTACACTCAATCACTTGAACGTCGCCATTCTTTACCAAGAATTGAATATTGAAGGGACCTCTGATCTGAAGCGTCTGAGCAATCTTCTCGGAGCATCTGAGAATACGTTGCTTGGTGGTTTGGTCGATCGTCAAGGTCGGAATGCTCATTGTAGCGTCTCCAGAGTGCACTCCAGCGTTTTCCACGTGTTCCACGACCGCTCCAATGAAGACGTTCTTACCGTCGCATACTCCGTCAACTTCTACTTCGCGGGCTCCGCTCAGGAACTTCGATATCACTACTGGATAATCTCTGGAAATCCTTGCCGCCTGTTCGATGTATTCTGTCAGTTGTCTCTCATCAAATGCTACGTTCATCGCCGCACCAGATAGAACGTAGGATGGCCGTACCAGAACGGGGTAGCCGATTCTCTCGGCGAACTTCTTTGCCTCCTGGAGATTCTCAACTCCGCTCCATTCGGGCTGTCCTACTCCGAGTTTGTCAAGGAGTTGACCGAACTTTGAACGGTCCTCGGCCGTGTCGATACTCGCAGGGGATGTTCCAAGTATTCTCACGTGCTTCGCGAGTTCTGGTGTCAGATTGTTTGCGGTTTGTCCCCCTACGCTGACCACGACACCGGTGGGCCTCTCCATGTCTAATATGTCGAGAACTCTCTCAAGCGTTAGCTCTTCGAAGTACAGCTTGTCGAGAATGTCGAAGTCGGTCGAAACAGTCTCAGGATTGCAATTAACCATGATCACTTCTCTCCCCGGATGCTTCAGCGCCAATGCCATGTTTACGCAACACCAGTCGAATTCTACACTCGATCCAATCCGGTAACAGCCTGAACCTAAGACCACGATCCGATCCTTGTCGGGATATTCGATGTCGTCCTCGGTCCCTCCATATGTCATGTAGAGGTAGTTTGTGTTGGTCGGCCATTCTGCCGCAAGAGTGTCGATCTGTTTAGTGAAGGGTACAATGCCATGGGTTTTTCGAAATTCACGAATATTATGGGCAGTCTTGCCCACGAGACGTCCTATTCGTTCGTCGGAGAATCCCAGAGTCTTGGCGTCCTTGATCGAGTCGTCGCTTACTCCCTCGTTTGCGATTCGGCGTTCCATTTGCAATATGTTCGCAATCTTGTCCAGGAACCATTGATCTATTCCGCTTAGCTCGGAGACCTCTTGAATGCTCATCCCCGTTTTTAGAGCCTTGACAGCGTAGAAGATTCGCTGGTCCGTTGGTTGGCTGAGCTCTTTCCTGATCCTCCGGGGACTTCTACCGAGGTCTCTTACTTGGGTAAGCTCTCTTCCCACGTCCAGCATTCGAATTGCTTTCTGGAGAGCTTCTTCGAAGCATTTCCCGATCGCCATGACCTCGCCGACTGACTTCATCTGGGTGCCGATCCCTTTGCTCGCATTCCGGAACTTTCGAAAGTCCCATCGAGGAGCCTTAACCACAATGTAGTCCAGAGATGGTTCGAAGCAGGCGCTCGTGGCTCCCGTTATCTTGTTGGTAAGTTCGGGAAGAGTGTAGCCGATTGATACTTTGGCTGCTATGTAGGCGATGGGATATCCTGTTGCCTTCGAGGCCAGCGCTGAGCTCCGAGACAGTCGGGAGTTGACTTCTATGACGCGGAAGTCCTCGCTCTGAGGGTCTAGCGCGAATTGGACATTACACTCTCCTATTATTCCGAGTGCTCGTATTACTCTCTGTGCTGTCGATCTGAGGTTGTTGAATTCTCTGTTTGTCAAGGTCTGGGATGGGGCGACGACGATGCTGTCACCAGTGTGGATCCCCATGGGGTCGAGGTTTTCCATGTTGCAGACGATTGTGCAGTTGTCCTCGTGGTCGCGCATGACTTCGTACTCGACCTCTTTCCATTTCTCGAGGTATTCTTCGACGAGGATCTGGCGGATTCTACTGTAGGCTAATCCTCTCTGAGCGATCTCTTTGAGCTTGGCTTCGTCGAACGCTACTCCACTGCCTTGCCCTCCTAGCGTGTAAGCGACTCTCACGATGACGGGGTATCCAATCTCTCTGGCAGCTCCTACAGCACTCTCAAGATCCGAGGCTTTCTTGCTCTTTGGAACAGGGATTCCGTTTTCATTCATCGTAGTCTTGAAGAGTTCTCGATTGTCGGCGAGCTCAATGCTTCTGATGCTTGTTCCGAGAACCCGCAGGCCGTGTTTTTCGAGAATACCCTTTTCAGCCAATTCGACTCCGCAGTTGAGGGCGGTCTGGCCTCCGAAGCCGAGTAGTATGCCGTCCGGCTTCTCCTCCTCAATGATTTGTTCGATGAATTCGGTTTTTATTGGGACGGAGTAGACCTTATCAGCGAATTTCTTGTCGGTATGAATCGTGGCTATGTTAGGATTCACAACGATGGTTTGAATCCCTTCTTCACGTAGTGCCTTTATTGCTTGAGATGTTGAATAGTCGAATTCGCCTGCTTCGCCGATTTTGATCGCTCCGCTACCTACGATCAGAACTTTCCTAAGGTCGGTCATCCTCATGTGTCGGGACTTCCCTCCATGAATTGGTCGAATAGGAATCGCGTGTCGTAGGGTCCCGGAGAGCTTTCTGGGTGCCACTGAACGCCGATGATTTCTTTCTTGTCGTGGACGATTCCTTCGATGGTCTTGTCGTTGATGTTGACGAATCTAGCTGCGAATTTGGTTTGCGCCAGCGATTCCGAACTGACTGTGTATCCATGGTTTTGAGTTGTGATGTAGCACCTGCCGGTCTTGAGATCGACGCAGGGATGGTTGACTGCTCGGTGACCGAACTTGAGCTTGTACGTGTCAGCGCCCGCAGCTAAGGCTAGAATTTGCATTCCGAGACAGATCCCCATGATGGGGATGTCGGTCTCCAACAATTCTCTTGTCGTCTCGATTGTTTGAGCACATCTTTTGGGGTCTCCCGGTCCATTGCTGATGACTATTCTCCCGGGTTCAAACTCGAGAATATCGTTCACAGAGTAATCGTATGGAACTCGAACGACGCTGGCTCCAGATGCTAGTAAGCTTCGGATTATGCCATACTTTATGCCGCAATCAATAACGACGACAGTCGCGTCCGAATTGTTGACGTAATGGATCGGCTCGGACGGACTGACACTTCTGACGAGGTCGGTTTTGTTTGGGTCGGTGAGCTTAGTGAGATCAACCCAAAGTTGGTTGGGGCTGGACTCGCTGTCAAATGTCTTCAATAGCCCAATCATTGTTCCGTTGCTTCTGATTTTCCGGGTCACGGCGCGAGTGTCTATACCTTGGATTCCCGGTACTTTCTCTATTTTCAGCCAGTCTTCGAGGCCCCGGTCGCTAGACCAGTGGCTGGGCTTAGAGAGCGAGTGAACTGCGTAACCTTTGACTTTGATTGAGTCAGATTCGTAGTGAAGAGGCAACCCATGTTCGTCGCATAGCGAATATGAGGGCACGCCGTAGGACCCGAGAATCGGATAGGTCATCACTACAATCTGTTCGTGGTACGATGGGTCCGTGAGCAGCTCTGGATAGCCGATCATTGACGTGTTGAACACGACTTCGCCGGACACGTCAATGGGAGCGCCGAAGCTTTTTCCCCGGAAAAGGGTTCCGTCCTCGAGGGCTAGTACGGCTGCTCTGCCATCGTCCACTATCGTCGTCTCAAAGGTTGTTCCTCTTCCCAGGGGGCCTTTTCAAGTTTTCAGTCTGATACGTGTGGTTGATCTATTGCGACTTGATGCAAAAGGAGCAAACGCACAGTATGGAAGTTGGCCGTGGCGGTTGCCGCGATGCGCCGAAGAGAAAGATCCGCTGATGGACCTTCTTCTTGGGCGGTCGAAGTTGAAAATGATGTCGCGCTAGCGTTAGTTTTACGGCGCTAAAGAACCCGTACGGCGCTTCCGCACCCGGGGCAATACTGGTAGAGAGCTGCGAGGTCTTTGTGCTCGCCTGCGCCCTCGCCTTTGGCGGTCATTACTAGTACGTGTATTATGGGTTTTGAACATGTAGTGTGTTGGGATTCCTCGGAAGTGGAGACTTCGATCTCTGAATCTTTTATCCGTGCTTTCTTCAGAATGTTGAGCAGTGCCTCTAGACTGGACACGGTGAACTCTTGAAATGGCAAGTGGGGGATGCCACTGAAGGTCAATCTCTTCACTCTGGGTGGATGTGCCAATTGGAGGTCCGTCCCCGGTCTCAGCCGGCTCTACGGACATCTCACTGGATGTCTGATGGGCTTAAGCGCGAAGTATCCGTTTGAGCCTTCGGGAAGTGTCACGAAGCTTAAGTTGAGCAAATGAAATCGCGCGCAAATAGAGCCGAACTTCCAGCAGAAGCTATCCCGAGAGGGAATCAGCCTGATTGTCCCCTGCAAGACGGCATGAAATCCGCTTAGAACCAAGAACCTTTCCATCGTCGCGTTAATCCTTTCGGGTCGCTGGCGGCAAGCTGGGCGGCCACCTAGCATCTCTTGATAAGATCCGCCAGGGCTAGAATTCCAAGTCGTTTGTGAATTCGGCGAATCCCTGCGTCGCAGATCCGTCCATCAATTTTCCCCATTCGCAGCAACGGTCCCTCTATTCTCTAGGGACAATGAGGAAGCCGAGCCGAGTCCATGAAGACAGTTGATCACGTGCCCTCTCCCAATTACTGGAATGCCCTGGAAAGCTTATCCTCCATGCAAACCTGTAGGGACATCGTTATGTGCCGAGGAGGGGCTTGAAAATACCCAAGCGTGAGAGGAGGGTGAGATCAGAACGATATTCGTAAGCCTAGCAAAGTGGAGAAAAAAGCCGACGAAGGAAATCATTGCTCAGATGGACAAGAATTGGGAACAGTTGAAACGCGAAGGCGGCAACCTATTGCAAGCCTATTGGACCTTTGGAAGATACGATGCAGTAGTGATCTTGGAAGCTCCCAACGAGAAAACAGCGTTGAAGGCGTTAATGAGAGGCGGGGATCACCTGAGCATTGAAACATTGCTGGCCATTCCTCGAGCTGAGGCTGTCAGGCTTCTCGATTGACCAAGCTCGATCGAATTAGAACTAGTTTCCCAATTTTTTCTAGACGAGAGTATTAGCTCGAGCCATGCAGGAAATGAAAAAGAGGGTTGTCGAGGGCGCCAGCTGTTTTTCCTCGCGCCGTTGCTCCTCGACTGGGGACGTCTAGGCTAGTATTGCTGTGATGGAGACTGCCAGTCTTGGCCGGGCTGTTTCATCGAGGAAGAGGACGATCCGCCCTCTTTCTCCTTCCATGCCTTGACAGCGTCGATCATGCTCATGCCAGCCGACATCTTGTCCTTTAGGAAGAGGTTGTATTCGCTGGGTTTGCGTTTCTCTTTCTTCGCTGGTTTCTTGCCCAGTTGGGCGATCGTACTCTCTTGTCGCTTAAGTGCGTCTGAGACGTTCTTGAGTTCTTTGTTGATGGACGTGTGCGCCTTTTCGAGATTTGCTAGTCTCGACTTTAGACCGCCAATGTCAGCGAGTATGGCCTTCGGCCTTTCAAGACCTGAGAGTCGTGTCTTCACCGATTTGATGTCCGCGAGGAGGGACTTTGGTATTCCATTCTTCTTCGGCATGCTCCATGGTGTTTATGATGAGAAGAAAAGCATTCCGCATGGGCCCAAGTTATCAGATTCTTGACGCGATAACCCCCGATAATCCTCCGTTAACTAGACGGAGACGGGTCTTCGCCTACAATTCCAGACAGTCAGCAGGGTTTTGATGACGTATGGATTGTCGGAACTGAAACCGCCAGACAAATGTAGATTCTGAAATCGCTCAGCAGGTTAGCCAGATAGGTAGGGTTTGAAGTCATTCTTCGTCCTAACAGGGAGAACCGGAAAAAGTGACCAGTTCCGAGTCCGAGGCCGTGGTCGTGGAACTGTAAAGGCCGGCACTCACCAAGGCGGTAACGGCGAGAAATATGTTAGATTTCAGAGGTTGTGAGTGCGGGTCTAAGGTGGAATTGGTGAATGTGAGTGGATATGCGACGCTTTGGCCGGGACCGAACTTCGAGTCTTGAGCACTCTGGCCTCCAATTAGGGTTCCATCCGCCGACATTGTGAATTGAACGTGCGAGAGTGATGTTTCAAGTGATGCCGTGCTGTAAACTACAACTTGGCTGAAGTTGAATGTGAGAACGGGAGCGGAGACAGGGCCGGTACAAGATCTTGTAACGTTGTAGAATCTCACTGTTAGTCCGTGGATTGAAGTGTCGCTCATGAGGGCATATGTTGCAGAACCAGCTATGGCCACTAGCAATACCAGTACGACGAGGTATTGGGTGGTCTTCTTTGCGAGCCTAGCGGCCCTCTTCTTCGAGTTCATGGGTTTGATTGGTTCAGCGATTGAGGCTTAATGAAACTTAAGCTGAACTGGGCAGTTGATTCCATGTGCGATTAATGTTGGTACCGTTACCGGCCTAGTCTTTCGAAGAATCTTGAACGAACTCTTTCAGTTTGGAAATCATGCTCGTGAACTCCATTGGCAGGATGTACTTTGTCGATGCGCCAGCGCCTAAGGCTTTGAGCATGTCCAAGTATTGGAGGGCCATAGTCTTCGAGTCGATGTTCTTTGCAGCTGAGAAGATGAGGCCCAATGCCTGAGCGTAACCGTCAGCTACGAGAACCTGGGATTGTTTGTTGCCTTCGGCTACGAGGATCGCGGATTGTTTCTGTCCTTCTGCTTGTAGGATTGCTGCGTTCTTTGCTCCTTCGGCTTTGAGAACTGACGACTCTCGAATACCGTCTGATTCTGTGACCAGTGCTCGCCTGCTTCTCTCGGCGGTCATTTGTTTGACCATTGCGTCCTGGACGTCTTTTGGAGGTCTGATCTCTCGGATCTCGACGTTGGTGACTTTGATGCCCCATCTTTCGGTCACTTCGTCCAGCCTTGTTCTCAGAATTGAGTTGATTTGTTCCCTTTTCGATAATAACTCATCGAGAGGAATGTCGCCCACGACAGCTCTCAGGGTTGTTGTGGCTAGTCCGACGGAGGCGCCGGTAAAGTTTTGGACTTGGACGATGCTGGCGGAAGCGTCTACCACTTTGTAGTAGATGAGAAAGTCGATGTCTACTGGAGCGTTGTCTTTGGTGATAGCAGTCTGGTGAGGGACCTCGAGGTACCTCTCTCTTAGGTCGACCTTCACGAGCCTATTGATGATTGGGAGGATGAGGACTATTCCGGGTCCTTTCGAGCCGGTCAGTCGACCGAGTCGGAATTGGACGACTCGCTCGTATTCTCTGACGATCTTGATCGAAGAGGCGAATAGTGCAAGGAAAATGATTAGGAGAATGATGATGAAGAAAATCTCAACGTATAGTGTGACGTCGTTGGCTTGGAGGATGACTGAGCTAAGGAGCATTTCTAGTTCTCCGCTTTTTCAACTAAAAGCCTGAGCCCCTGGATATCCTTGACCTTCACTTGGGTCCCGTTAGGTAGGTCTGTTGAGCCGGTCACGGTAAAGTCCTCCGAACCGATATTTGCGGTGGCGACTTCGCCGGCTTTCAAGTCACTGGTCAGGCGACCCGTCTTCCCTATTATAGCCTTGGGATTTTGCGCCGGAGGTCTATGCATCAAAGTCTCTCGTACCCGGTAGAGGTAGATGCTTCCTAGGACACCTCCGCCCCCGACTATTCCAAGGATAGTGTACGTGAGTACGCTAATCTGGATGAATGTGCCTGACCCTGAGGGAGCTGACGCAGGCGCGGGCGAAGATGAGGGTAGGCTGAAGATGAGGAGGAATCCAACAATGAATATTACGACTCCGGCGATAGCGCTAACGCCGTGATGGGTCTTGAGTTCTAGAAAGATGAAGATGGCTCCTATCATCATCAGGACAATCGAAACTATGGGAGCTCCGAATACTCCCAGACCTAAGAGAGCGAGCGCAATCGCGGCAGCTCCTACAACCGTAAAAATGACTGTTGGATGGTATAGGTCCGCAAGTATCGCGAAGACGCCCGCGAGAAATAGTATACTGTCGAGGTTTGGATCGCTTATTACCGAGAGGAAAATCGACCTTGTTCCAGCTGTATGAATAGGAGCGTCGCCAGCGCCCAATGCAGTCAGAGCCTGTTGTGTATCGTTGGCAGGAAACACGGCATTGATGACGCTCTGTTGATAAGCCGAACAGGATGCTACTGTTCCGCAGTCATATGAAACGCCCTTGGTAACCATGAGGGCTGTGGCGTTATAGTTTCGATTGTTGTGTTTCGTCAGAGTTACCATATATTGCGTAAACGCACTGATATCCTTCGTGAGGGTAGTATTTTCTTCCCCAGTCGGTATACCGCTCACGATTGGTGTCGCGGAGCCGATCACGGTCCCTGGGATCATGACGATGAACTTTGACGATTCGGCGATGTAGGCTCCCGCACTGAATGCGTGTGCACTGCTGGGAGCTATCAGTGTTGTAAAGTTATTGTTGCCGCTGTATTCGTAGTTGGAGATTGCACTGATGATGTTTTCCATGTTTGCGCCGTTTCCACCGTTGGTGTTGAGGATCAGGATGAAGTTGTGTATTCCGGAAGATGTGGCATCGTTGATCGATGAGACGACGAAGTCTTCTGCTCCGGGATCAATGTTTTGGTCGAGAGATGCTACGTAGACATTAGATTGGCCATGCGCTTTTGCCGGGAGAGACGCTTGAACAGTAAGAAATATGAATATGACCAGGAGGAATAGCGTTATTCTCTGTCTAGTGATTTTCACCAATTCAGTGAGTCCACTACGGTACGGGTTGAAACGGTTCCGCTTAAGTCTGACTCCAGCATGACGATTCTTTATCTTCCCCTTATTCGGGCATTCTGAAGCAGATTGAGCACGGCGGGGCAATTCGAAGCCTTTGACCTAGACCCTCGGCTTTTGCAAGGCATAAAGGACATGGGCTTCGACGAGCTATTCCCGATACAGGCGGAAGCTATTGCGCCGATTCTCAAGGGCCGGGATCTCATTGGGCAGGCGCACACTGGTAGTGGGAAGACGCTCGCGTACGCAGTTCCCATGCTTCAGAACATAAGACCAGAAAGTAATGGCATACAAGGCCTAGTTCTTGCTCCAACTCGCGAGCTCGCCGAGCAAGTTGCAGGGGAGTTTGCAAAACTGGCCCGACATCTTAGAATTCGAGCGGTTCCGGTCTATGGAGGGCAAAGCATCAATCTGCAGATGGATCGGTTACAGGACCCGAGGGCCAAGATTGTTGTTGCTACTCCGGGCCGGTTGACAGACCATATGGAGCGGAGAACCGTTAAGCTGGATAATGTGAAGTTCGTTGTTCTAGATGAGGCTGACCGGATGTTAGACATGGGTTTCATTGATGACATCAACTACATTCTGAATCAAGTCCCGAAGAATCATCAGACGGCTCTTTTCTCTGCTACAATGCCCCAAGAAATAGTCCGGCTTAGCCATCGTTATTTGCGCAATCCTCTTACGATATTTATTGACAGCGAGGAACTGTCGGTTGAAACTGTTGACCAGAAAATTGTCCAACTTGAAGAGGACGATAAGTTTCGAGCACTCTGCAGTTTTCTTGAGAAGGACCTCATAAGTAGGGGACTTGTGTTCTGCGCGACAAAGATTCGTTGCGACAGACTAGCCCAAGCATTGCACGCTAATCGCTACGATGCGATGGCAATCCACGGCGATCTTTCTCAGAGACAACGAGACATGGCAATACAGGCATTCCGAACCGGTAGGACTGGACTCCTGATTGCCACCGATGTCGCCGCACGAGGTCTCGATATTCCCAAGGTAAGTCACGTCATCAACTATGACATGCCCGAGGATCCTTCGATGTATTTTCATCGAATAGGTCGGACAGCTCGCGCCGGAAGAAGAGGAATCGCTATTTCATTCCTCACCAGAGAAGATTGGGCAGTATTCGAGGGACTGAGACGGATGACATCGGCAACTCTCGACGAGATCAGCCCTCCTGACGTTCTAGGTCTCAACATCCCACGTATCCACCTTCCTGGTAGGCCGATGGGGGGTGGCGGAGGGCGAAGGCCTCAACGACGTTTCGATCAACGAGGCAGGTCTCGGGACCGTAGCAGGAGATGGTGACAAGGAGAATATCTCTTATCGGACATCTTATTCTGATGGCTAGGGCGGAGGGTTTTCGATGACTGACAAACTTGCTGGGAAGGACGATTCGCAGCGGCTCCTAGGCTATGTTGAATCTGTGGCGAAAGAATCTCGCAAAGCGCTCACTGTAGAATTCAACGAGAAGCACAAGGGCATTCCATTCAACACTACGGCTAAGGTTCTCAGCGATAGTCTGATTGCTTGGTTCAGTCGACGAGACAAGAATCTCAAGATAAAGGCCGAATCCGCTGCCGACGCGAAGCTCGGGGAGGTCAGAGCGGTTTTCTTTGGGGAGACGAAGAATGTGCGCTTCAGAGTTCGTGCTGACGCGACATTTTCCCTTTCAGGTGGACTGGTCAATTCGCCGTCATATCTCAAGGAACTGAACGTCTCAATCGACAGGAAAGTCTAGGCCCAGGAGTTCCCTCCAGCTTGGAAAGTTCGGTAACGGAGGCTTAGAAAGCCTCGAAGGAGACGGTCATCACCAACCATCTCAGAGAGTCTCGAACCGTTGCGACCGGTCGTTTTTTTTGTTGGAATTGGTATGGTCATCCTGGGTCCTCTGGTAACCCTTTCAGCCTTCTCTTCCTGTCTCGGAACGATTCTGTCCGGAAACGTTTTCGCTTGCGTGACGGATATCGTGTACTTCGTTCTTGGTGGAATTATCTTTGTTGCCGGAGTCATCACCGCGATAATCGGAGTCTTCGTTCCTGACCCAGCGAGTGCTCCTTCGCTAACTCCACAAGTGGGCCCGGTCGGCGCTCAAACTGGGGTTCAAGTGATTTGCAAGAAATGCGGTCATGCATATGATTCAGGCCTTTTCTTCTGCCCCTCGTGTGGACAGAGACAGGGTTGACTTCCCGCTCAACATGAGGCAATGCGTCGGACGACCTGTAGGTCAGCCTTGAAACCGTGCGCTGAGCAGGCTCACGCGGTCTCCGCGATCTGGTCCCCTCGAGCACGAGGAGCATAGGACAAATCGGATCAGGGTTGTCCAGATCGTGCCTTGGCCCTTGTAACAGGCTCCTTTTGCCTCACGGCTATCTACATGAAGGCGTTGGCCTTGCTCTCTAACCTGCGTCGTTCGCGAAGAGGAGTGGCCACGATCATAGCGGAGGTAATGATGGTCTTAATCGTAATACTCATGTCCGCTATTGTCTACGTGTGGGTGGTGCCCGCCTTTACGTCACAGGCCAACCAGGATAATGCGGGGGCAGCGTATTCAGAAAAGTTTGAGACCGTCCGCGCTCAATTTGCAACGTACGTGGTCTCAATCCCCGAGACTGTGGCAGCATGCGGGTCCCAGGACACGAATGTAGGATGCAATCCAAGCTCATTCTTTACCTGTGGAGGGTCCATAACGACGCCGCATACCGGTGATGTGGTTGTTCCTGTCAACGGCGTCTGCCTAGTCACTTCAACAGTAAATGGGAACGTTTACGTGTTCAGCGGGGGCAACTTGACGGTGATCGGAGGTACCATCAACGGGGGGTTAGAGGTTGATTCAGCTCTAACCGTGACCCTGACGAACGCCAGCGTCTCCGGTTATTCCGGGCTGTACAATGCCCAGAGCGTGAGTATCACTGGAAGTAGATTCAATACTTCTGGTAATCTAGGAATCTGTACTGATGCTTGCGGCGCAGCGATGTACGCAGGCGGTAGGGGCTACTTCAGCATGACCAATTCCAATGTGACTGGTCAGGTGGAGAACGAGGTCGGTCACAATACCATCGTTAATAACAATCATATCACTGGGAGATTGGAAATCGAGAGCGCTGATCTTGGTCAGATAATCAACAATGTGGTCGGCAGCCTCGACCTTGACCAGAACGGGACGATCGTTATCGCTGGTAATATTGTGAATGGCCCCGCGCTATATGGTACTAATGGCTGGTGTGGTACTGGAAACAACCAGATCTCAGGCTCGACGACCGGCACTTGTATCGGGAATGTGGAGGTGGACGTTAGAAACACTGGAGCGACGCCAGTAAAGTTTCTCCAAGTATACATGACCAACATACCTCTAGCGGGGGGTCTCTCATGGCAGCTTGCTTCCGGGAACCCGACCCAGTGTGGAAACGCTCAAGCAGCAACATGCACGCTACTCCCCATCATCATTCCGGTAGGCGACATGGCTGAGATTACCATGGGCTGGACCCCACCTTCCGGCGCATTCCCACTACCCTGGAATTACATCTACTTCATCTTCGTCTCATCGCACCAGAACTACGTTGACGGGTACCTGTACTTCCAGAAAGGGCTAGGAATGCCCCTCCAGTCTCGCCTCGAACAAAGAACATGTCCTCCTTGCTACTAGGCTCAGAAGCTCAGATCGCCAATCCTTCCTCTTACATAGTAGAGCAGGATTGCGCTTTCATCGGACCCCCCCGGAAGTCTTGCGAAAAAGGGCGCAGAAATGAACCCCGATCCTGAATCTGTCAAGGGTCGCCAGTTTAATCGCGATTTAATCACTTCTTAATCGGAATTCCTGCAAAGCCGGACTCGGCTATTCCATGCCCTGAATTGCTTGTCTCCGGCAGAAACCATGTTGCCTGGCTGGTAACTTGCTCGAAATCTCAATTGTACTTGATGGTGACGCCACGTAACTCGCAGTCGAGGGGGAATTAACAAAAAGTAATCTGGGATATGCGGGACCGGTGGGATTTGAACCCACGATCTTCGGGTCTCGCCGCTTGAAGCGTCGGAGCCCGATGTCCTATCCTGGTTGTCCTCGCGATCCTATGGGTTGTCTCGGCGCGATCTAGACTACGGTCCCTCGTTGCGGGGCAATCTCGTCGGAATAAAAACTAGTTTCGTCATCAACGTCTGAGTTGGTCGATCTGCAGATTGACGCAGAGGGTTAGAGACTGTCGAGTGGACTCTAGGCTTTACGCCACGTTAATAACAATGCACGGCAACTATCTTGTTCCGTTATGGCGTCTTCCCGTTTCTCGCGAAACTTGTTCTGGAGCGGCCTCTGGATCTACTCCGTCGCAACGGGATTGGCAAGCATGATATTCATGGCGTGGGCCTTCTACGTAGAGACAACAGGGCGAGGCGCGTTATTCATCGAACCGAATCGCGTCTTGGCAGCTGGAGAACTTGCAACGGTGGCGACCGGTATGATGGCTCTTCTCGTTCTCTTCTTCAGGGGACTCTCCCAGAAGGAAGAGCATCTGACTGAATCTTCGCGGGAATAATCTTCCCTAACACCGGTCCCATTATCCTAGGGTATCTTCGAGAAATCGCGATTCTCACAACTCTATCCTTGAAATTGACTTGAAGCCTATTTCCCAACAGCCGGATCTGTTCTATCTCATCGTAAGAATACTCAAGGTCGCCGCTCCCGGATGGCTCAAGCGGATTCCCCTTGCTTATCCTGTCTCGTCGCCTCTGAGTCACAAACTCCTGAAGCGAAAACGCCGTAACCCCGCCAACAACGATTCCGAAATAGCTCGCCAAAGCAGCACCTACGAGAGCAAGCAAGAGAGCAGTAACGACTGTTAGGTTAGCTGAGCCAAGCTTTCTCAGGACTAGTTTCCTTTCCGAAAACGCGACGGTGTAAATCCTTGTCCTAATCACCCCCTTGTCAAGCAATAGCTTCAATGGAGCTTGCTGGTCGTCCGGAACGGATACTCCTGAGGCTCTCGGGGTTACGAGGCCGATTATGATGTTCAACCCGCCGAGTATGAATCCGAGGATCGAAGCAGCGATAACGGAATAAAGGAAAAGAATACTCATCGCGACTATCAGTCCACCGACGATCAGTATGTTGACCCTCAATGCCCACAGTCCCTCTAGCCCGCATAGCCTGAGACAAGGGCAAACATTAGCATCGAGAGAACTGCAAGGCTAATCAGAATATATTTCCGGTCCCTCGCGTTCGCAAAATAGGCTGCAGATATTGCTACTCGAAAGACCGGTGTGGCGATTAGAATGGCAATTGCGAGATAGATGATACCCGAACCGGATCCCATGAAGGCCGACGCAAGAGCGCTGACGATAGCTGAACCCGCGACCACTGCAAAACCGTTGAAGCCACCCACCCCCCATAGGAGAAGTCCGAGCATGCTCAGAACTGCGCTTGCGAAGACACCTATCCGAAGCGAATAGGCGACTAGCCTGTTGAGGTCCATCGATCTTACAGCACCACCGGCACGTCGAATCCTTTCAAGATCATAAGCAGAGATATGACAGCGAGTAGAACACCGAACGCTACCTTCACCCGTGTGGGAGGAGTAACCTTCAGAACCCTAGTCCCGATCAGCGCTCCCCCCGCAACCCCTATGATCAAAGGAGCCGCCAGCAATGGGTGGACATCTCCTCTCAACAGGTACACTGAGGCACTTGCGGCCGCGGTGACACCGATCATGAAGTTGCTAGTCGCCGACGCCACCTTGACAGGAATCTTACTTACTAGATTCATAGTTGGGACATTGATGATTCCACCACCCACACCGAGCAGCCCCGAAACTATCCCCGCGAAGTACCCAACAAAGACTGTAACATGTGTCCGGGTGACCTCGTATTTCACAACTCTCCTCAAACTATGATCCTCGTACTGGCTGCCAAGCGAAAGAATCCTAGATAGTCTGTCAGGCTTCACATTATCCGGAAAATCTATCCCCCGCGCCCTAATCATAACAATAGTAGCGTAGAGCAGGATTATCCCAAACAGAACGAAAAGTGCTGACGGCGGCAAAAACACAGCAACGAAAGCTCCGGTGATCGCTCCGGCCACGGTGCCAATTTCAAGAAACATTCCCAGCCGTAGGTTTGTCAGATGATCTTGAACATACGTAGCAGCTGACGCGCTTGAGGTCGCAACTACGGAGACGATACTCGCCCCAACTGCTAAGGGAACAGGGACCCCTTCAACAAGTGTCAGAAAGGGAATGATCAAAACTCCACCTCCTAAACCAAAAAGCGCCCCCACTAAGCCGGCGATGATTGAGACGAGGAGGATGATTAGAACATCAATGGGTCCCAGCATAAACCTCGGGGCACCTTCGACATGGAGCCCCAGAGAGTTCTAATAAGAAGATTCTCGCGAAAGTATCAAACCAAGACCGGAAGACATGACCGACAATCCAACTTTTGGAAAGAGGTCATCTGTTGACCCCTTTGGCCAATTCAGGTCAGAATGCGAAAGATTGCTTAGCCACGCGTATTCTAATCTGCGACAATCTGACAAGACACGATTTCCAGACATAGACCTACCGTCAACCCTAGAGGACCCGCCGAATCCAGAGTTCGGCCACCTCGCAAGCTCACTCTCCTTTGAGCTTTCAAGAATGCAGAAAACGAAACCTATGGCAATCGCGGAGGCAATTGCCAACGAAATAGGAAAGACAAAAACACATCTCTTGGTCGAGTCCGTACGGGCTGCCGAACCAGGATACGTAAACTTCAAGGCCAAACCCAACGCCCTAGCCCAACTCACTCTTGACGCGATCTTCCGCGAAGGAACAGCCTATGGCTTATTGAAGACGGAAAGCCCACATCGAGTCATTGTCGAACACACCAGCGCCAACCCTGCAAGGCCCATTCACATCGGGACAGCCAAGAACTCAATCTTCGGTGACACCCTAGCCCGAATTCTATCAGGGCGAGGCCACGATGTCAAGACCCACTTCTACATTGATGATACCGGGCGACAAGTAGCCCAGATGGCGTACGGGTACAAACTATTGGGAGAGCCTCTTCCACACGGAAAACCTGACGAATTCTTCGGCAAGATATACTCGATAACTTCGACCCTCGTCGAACTTGATGAGAACAAGAAGAGGCTGGCCCTCCTAAAGAAGACGAACGCCTCCGACATCGACATTGTAGCGGCAACCAAGGAACTCGATGATTGGGTGGGAGTAACCGCAGAGCTTCAGAGCAAGCATCCTGAGGAGTTTGAGCTCCTAAGCGATAGAGTAGCAAACGACCCCGATCCTCACGGATCGATTAACGAGCTAATCAGAAAATACGAGAAGGCAGACCCTGAGACCCGAAGGCTGATTCGGCGAGTCAGCCAGATGGTACTGACAGGTTTTGAGGAGACTCTCCGAAGAGCCTACATCCATTTTGACCAATGGGACTGGGAGAGTGACATGCTTTGGACAGGCAGGGTCTCAGAAATCCTCGACCGACTAAAAGAGACAGGGCTGGCTCACAACAAAAAAGGAGCTTGGGTGCTGGATGCCGGTAAGGCAGTAGATGATCACGCTCTTCGAGAAAAGCTTGGACTTTCCAAGTCATTCGAGGTGACTTCTCTCACTCTTACTCGCTCAGACGGGACCACTCTTTACCCGACGAGGGATATAGCCTACACCCTTTACAAGTTTGAAATCGCGGATCGCGTGATCAACGTGATCGGAGTCGAACAGTCTCTAGCACAGCTACAGGTGAAGGTTGCTATGTGGGTCTTGAGATATAGAAAACAAGCGATGAATTTCCTCCACTTTCCCATAGGGCTTCTGACTCTTGAGGGACAGCGGATGTCGGCTCGAAGAGGGCGGTACGTGACATTCGACCAACTACTAGATGAGGCCCGGCTCCGTGCAAACGAGGAAGTAGACAAGAGATCATCTGAGCTACCTAGCGACGTCAAGCATCGTATTGCTGAGAGCCTTTCCGTCTCAGCCGTGCGATATGCCATGCTCTCGGTCGAGGGCGTAAGGTCAACCAATTTCACTTGGGACAGGGCTCTGAACTTTGAAGCGAACAGCGCACCCTTCATCAACTACGCCTACACTCGAGGGCTCGGGATACTGAAGAAACTCGGCTCAATCGGCAGACCTAGCTCCTTCGAACGGCTCGGCGAGCATGCGGAGCAAGAACTGATCCTTGCCCTCGCAAAGTTTCCTGAGACGTTTGAAAGATCTGCTGAAGAGTTAGACCCGACTCTTCTGAGCCTGTTCGCCAATGATCTCGCTCAGCGATTCCACGAGTTTTATGAAAAATCTGACATCTCACATCTGCATGATGAAGAATTGAAGCGTCAGCGTGCAAGCCTCGTCCAGGCAACGGGAATTGTCCTGAAGTGCGTTACGGGATTGCTTGGCCTGAAGTTGGCCGAACGAATGTAGGGGTCTAGTGAGAGTCTAGTAGCTTTTGCGCTATGGCGTCGCCCATATCGCTGGTCTTGGCAGAACCTCCCAGATCGAAAGTTAGGACCTTCCCCTGTTCGAGGACTTTCATTGTCGCCTTTTCGACTCTTGTCGCGGCTTCTGGTTCCCCGAGGAAATCGAGCATCATCCTAGAGGCTTCAATCATAGCGACGGGGTTTACCTTGTTCTGGCCTGTATATTTCGGAGCAGAACCGCCCGCTGGCTCGAACATTCCATAATGGTCTCCGATATTTCCGCCAGCTGCTACTCCTAGCCCGCCCACCAAAGCTGCCGCCTCGTCAGTCAATATGTCTCCATACAGGTTTGTTGCAACGACGACATCGAAGCTCTCCGGCCGTCGGATGAATTGCATTGTCGCTGCGTCCACGTGAATATCTTCCAGTTCAACTCCCGGATACTTCTTACCAACGGTCAATACGGCTTGTTTGAATATCCCGTCGGTTAGTTTGAGAATGTTCGCTTTGTGGACGAACGTGAGTTTCCTTCGTCTCTTGACGGCGAGGTCGAAAGCGAATTTTGCTATTCTTTCAGACGCCTTAGTTGTGTTGATCTTGATTGCGATTCCTATCCCTGGAGCGACCTCGAATTCTTTCCCGACGTAGAGGTCTTCGGTATTCTCTCGCACTACGATCATGTCAATATTTGGCTTCAGCGAGGGAACGTTCGGGAGAGTCCTCGCAGGTCGCATGTTTGCGTAGAGGTCAAACATGGATCGGAGAGTAACCGCGACGCTTCGAGGCGATCCGGGCTCCTCTGGGGTAGTCATAGGCCCTTTCAGACAAGCATCCGTCGTTTTGATCATGTCCACGGTCTTTGGAGGGAGGTTAGTTCCATACTTCGATATGACGTCGAACCCAGCCTCGCCACTTAGCATCTCAAGCTTAACGTTCGTGACCTTCTGAACAGCATTCAGAACTGTAAGTGTTGCCTCAACAACTTCCGGACCTATGCCATCACCTGGTAACACTGCGATCCTGTGAGTCTTGCCAGTCATCTCGTATCTTGACGGTCGCCTCGGCTGAGCGGCGTTGAAAAAGGCTTTCCCAGCTACGGACGTTGTTCTTGGTATTCCTTAATTATGATTGAAATCTATGGCGTTCTGAAAAGCTATGATTCGCGCGCCGAAAGGGCTCGAGGGCGTAATAGTCGCGACGACATCTCTCACTAAAATTGACGGGCTAGCAGGACGATTAATCTACAGAGGCTACGATGTGACGCAGCTGGCCGGACGAGTCTCCTACGAGTCTGTAGCGCACCTGCTTTGGTACGGGCATCTCCCAAGTCAGCAAGAACTCTCTAGCCTGCAAACTCGTTTCTCCCGGGAACACGCCCTTCCTAAGCAGGTTATCGGGTTTCTGAAACAAGAATCAAAAGTCGCCGAGCCCCTCTCCGCGTTGCAAACATCGGTGTCGATCCTTGGAGGCTTGAGAGGCCCTACCGAACCATCAATAATAGATTCCAGCATCGACCTAACGGCCAGAATGCCGACGATCGTCGCCGCTTATCATCGATTCAGAAAGGGCGAGGATCCTGTCGCTCCCCGACCCGGGCTTGGGCATGCCGCGAACTACCTATACATGCTCCATAACAAACGTGCAAAACCCGAACACGTACATGCGCTGGATTCGTACTTTACTCTACTCGCCGATCACAGTCTTAACGCATCAACCTTCGTAGCTCGAATCGCGGCGTCGACGCTAACCGACGTGCATTCCGCGGTTGTAGCCGCGATATCTGCATTGAAGGGCCCATTGCACGGAGGAGCGCCCATCTACGTATGGGACATGCTGCAGTCAATTGGGACTCCAGAGAATGCGGAACGTTGGCTACGAGATCGGCTCCAGAAACATGATAGAATCATGGGTTTTGGTCATCGAGTCTATCGGACTGAAGATCCTCGGTCGAGAGTCCTGAAAGAGCTAGCCAGACAAATAGTCGATCCTGCGTTATTCAAACTCGCAACAACTGTCGAAGACACGGCTCGTAGGCTACTAAGAGAACAACACCCTGAAAGGCCCATCGACGTAAACGTCGAATTCTACTCCTCGGTCGTCTTGCATGCCGTCGGTATTCCACCTGAACTCTTCACATGCACTTTTGCGTGTGCAAGAACAGTTGGCTGGACCGCTCACATAGTGGAGCAGTTAAAGGATAACCGATTATTCCGCCCCGATGCAGAATACGTAGGCCCCGAGGGCCTCACTCTGGAAGCGACTACTCCACAAACTTCCGCCTAGTCCCAAGTCGGTCGATTGATTCCTCTATCCCTACGGGACTTTCGTCTAACCCCGCTTTGTTGGAACCCACTGCTCGTTTTTCCAGTTCCATGTGAGATGCTCGTTGGGGTCCGCTGCCTCGATCCGCGACTTTTTCTCGCTTATAGAATCCACGACAAATGACGCACCGCATCCAGCACATTCGGCTAGCAGCCTCATTTCTGAAAGTTGGGTCATCTGAAACTCTCTCTTCTGACACTTCATGCAAGTGAACATGATTGGACGCTCAAAGAATGAGTTCGACATATGAAATTGATGCTGACTTAGAATACGGAGAGGGTTTGGCGCCAATTTGATGCCCTCGCTGTACCCGTTATAAGGGGAAACATGAAAGCGTCTTCCGGGGCCGGTAGTCGAGCCAGGACCAAGACGGCGGCCTGCGGAGCCGCAAATCGTGGGTTCGAATCCCACCCGGCCCGCCAATCGAAGTCCGGGTTAGGCTGTGGCAAGAATCTCGGCCGCCTTCTGAATTACCTTCTCCATCTGGATGGCATCCTCGCAATCAGTGTAGTAGCTGTGGGCTACGCCAGTCTGTATGAACCCATTTTTGCGGTAGAGTCCTAACGCAGCCCCGTTGCTCCTCCGGACTTCGAGTTTCAAACTTCCAGGATCCAGTTTTTCGATCAAATGATCCAGCATCGCTTGTCCGACTCCCTTCATTCTCGATTCCGGAATCACCGCGATGGACACGAGATGATCTTGGTCCGGCCACTTGTCGATCACCCCGTAGCCGACGACTTTGTCTCCGATAACAGCGACTATGAACGTGTCTGGGTTAGCATCGGCCAGTTGTGAGAGAAAGTATGAAGGGAAAGGATCCTTGAAGGATAGCTGTTCGATTTCAGAAATTGCGGCGATATCGCCAGCTTTGAATTGTCGAATCTGCAGTTCTTGAATCGAAACGTTTTCCATCTTATTTGTTCGCCGTTCTCGCTGCCCCGGCGAGAGCTGACGCCACGTTCTCTCGCCCCATGGCTAGTATGTAAGGGCCTAGCCTTGGGCCATGGTCCGACCCGATGAGTACTCGGTAGAGAGTCTTGAAGAAGGGACCAGGCTCAAGATTATGCTTCTTGGCTATCGTAAACACAGAGTTCTGGAGGTAATTCTCGTCGTTGCTAGCGTTAATGATGCTAGCTAGCTCCATGATAGCGTCTCTCTCCTTCTCGTCGACTGGTACAACACCCGCCGTTATCGTTTCAACTTCCTTCGCCCAATTGACCGCCTTTTCCAACCGCTCTTGAAAGCGCCGATCTGCGGGATCAACCTGGTAGCCGTAGCCGGCAAGTCTCTGGATGACGAATTCGTTCTCTCTGTCTTTTGGCGCAACTTTGACGAGGTAGACTAGTAGGTTGTGCGGGACGTGGGCGGTCGGATATTTCGGAGGTGAGAGATGCCAGACGTATTCGAACAAACCTCGCAGCCTTGCTAACTCCCTTGGATCCCTGACTTCCTTACGTCCGAAGTACACATCCTCTAGATCGTCGAGTTCCGCGATGTAGGTGGGGATGTCCCTTACCCAGACTGCTCTCGAGCCAACACTCCTCTTGTACATCAAGAGTAGCAACGTTTGGGGTGGTGCATACCGTAGCCATAGTTGGGGAGCCAGAACATTGCCGACCGACTTCGATACCTTTGCTCCAGTTTTGTCAAGGAAATGCTCGTATCGTGTATGGAAGGGCGGAGGTTCGCCCAGAACTTCCTCCATCACCCGATCGTTTGTCTTCACGGAGTCGATAAGTTCTTTTCCATACGCTTCATAGTTCACCTTCAAGGCGGACCACCGGGCAGCGAACTCCACCTTCCAGCTCAGCTTTCCTTGCCCTGAAAAGACGTCGACTTCTCCTTTGTGTCCGCATCCCTTCAACATCTCGCCACGAAGCTCCATTCCTTCGCAGGAATATCTGACCACATGTCGATCGCGGATGTACTCTAGGGCTTTAGTTGTGTAGATCCTACCGCAGTTCTCACATATTGGAAAGTACGGGAGAACCTCAGTGTATTTTTCTTGACCCAACGTCTCTTTGATTATTTCTCCGACCCTGGTCGCATTGCTCAGGATCTTGTCAATTTGAGAATTGAATATTCCATCCTTGTACGCGCGAGTTCCTGAAACACTCCTGTATCTTATGCCAGTCTTGTCCAAGGCGTCTAGCAAGAGGCCGCTCATATGACTCCCATAGCTATCGTGACAACCGAACGGATCAGGAATACTCGAGACCGGGAATCCCAAATATTTTGACAGGGACTTTGGGAGGCCTACAGGGACTTTCCTCAGCCCGTCCATGTCGTCAGAGAAAGCGATAAGCTCGGCCTTCAATCCCAGGCTCTCAAGTGCGAGTTTGATTCCGTATGCGCGAGCGGCGTCACTATAGTTTCCGATGTGTGGAACGCCTGACGCGCCCAGGCCACTCTCGACCTTCAGAACATCGACATGCCTTCCGAGTTTGCGCTCTCTTTCTACAATCTCTGAAGCTACCTTGTCGAGCCAAGTGCCTCTCCCGATGATCTGAGGAGACGCTAGCGTCAAGGTTCTCTACCACTAATGGGAGAGTTGCACTTGATAAACCATAAATTGGTCAGGAAGTGATTGATTTACAAAGTGGCGAACAGTTGTCGGTAACGCTTGAAGGATTTCGTCCCTCAAGCTATCTGACTAGCGAGACCGCCCGAATCCAACAAGTGATCGGCAGCGGAAAGGCTATCGCCGCGGTTTCTGGCGGCGTCGACAGCACGGTCGCGGCCCTAGTCGCAAAGAGGGCAATCGGGGACAAATTATTGCCGGTCTTCATAGACACTGGATTCTTGCGCGTGCGAGAGCCCGAGACTGTCCGGGATAGAATCGGACAATCCAGCCTGGGATTGAGGATCAAGCTGGTTAGGGCAGGCAGACGCTTCCTGGAAGCTACGAAAGGCGAGACGAGTGCGGAGGAAAAGAGGAAGAAGTTTCGCGAAACCTTCTATCAGGTTTTGGGTGGGGAAGCGCGAAAAGAAGGTTGTGATTTTGTTGTTCAGGGAACAATCGCTCCTGATTGGATCGAGACTCAAGGCGGAATAAAGACCCAGCATAATATCCTCGAGCAAATAGGAATCGATTCGGTTTCCACTTACGGCTTCAAAGTTGTCGAGCCATTATCGGAACTGTACAAGGACCAGGTTCGAATCCTTGGAAGACACTTGGAAGTCCCAAAAGATCTTTCTGAGCGACAACCGTTTCCAGGACCCGGGCTCCTTGTAAGGTGCATTGGAGCTGTCTCGAAGAAAAAATTGGACCTTCTCAAGTCATCAACGGAAATCGTGGAGGAGAAACTAGGACCCTTCAATTATGAACAGTACTTCGCTGGGGTCGTTGAGAACAAGTTCGTGGAGGACCCGTTCTATCAGACTCTGGAGGAGACTACAGCTGGAGCTCTCGGCCTTCCATCCTCTGAGACTCATGTAGACGTGTTCAAAGATCGAGTCACTGGAGTCAAGGGCGATACTAGAAGCTACGGCAGATTGGTAGGAGTGAAAATCAAAGAAGATAGCAGAGAGACCTATGGATGGCTTCCGGAGAAACTGCGCCTGGCCCAGTCAAGCATAGTCGAGAAATTTGCGGACGTTACACGTGTCGCAGTACTGATTAAGGAAAAGCGAAGCGGACCGCCATTATCGGTCATAGTAAGAGCGGTCTCGACTCGCGACTTCATGACGGCCGCGGTAGCTCAAGTTCCTTGGAAGATCCTGAAGGATGTAGCAGAATCAATTCTCAAGGCGGGCGACGCGTCCCGGGTCTACTACGACATTACGCCTAAGCCACCGGCCACGATAGAGTTCGAGTAGAGTTGACGACCATCCCTGTTGTTTACGTGAAGGGCCAGTACAATCATCTGATTGCTAGAAGGCTGCAAGAGCTAGGAGTGGATTCACACCTAATGCCGCCGTCAACACCTCTGGAGAAGTTCGAGGCTATTGGTGCTGACGCGCTGGTTATGGGGGGCGGGCCTCAGAGCGTCAGATCTCTCAGTGAATTGACTGATGAGCTCAGAGACGCTTCCAATCTAATGACAAAGATCAAGCTGCCCATGCTGTGTATCTGTGTAACGCACCAGCTCATGGCAACAACCTTCGGAGGTTCGACGCAATTGGCTCGGAAGCCGGAATTTGGCCCCGTCGAAGTTTCAGTCTCGGATGAGGATACGATCTTGGCTGGTTTGAAGCCCTCGTTTACGGCTTGGGAGTCTCATAATGACGAAATAGTCGTGGCGCCGCCCGGATTCAGGGTTCTCGCCAGTTCAGATAACTGCACTGTTCAGGCGATGAGGCATGAGAAGATGGACATGTTCGGAGTCCAATTTCACCCTGAAGTGTATCACACCCCTAAGGGGGCTGATGTCTTCAAGAATTTTCTGAAGGTTGTGGACGAATACAAGCGAGAGTAGTCAGAAGATCTGTGTATAGCATCAGTGATTTGTTTTGGCACCTGAATCCTGTCATGATTGTCCAGTTCCGATGAACCTAGAAGAGTTGGCTTCCAAGTCGACGAGCGACTCTCGGTCTACAAGTGCGCCTCGTATCTTCTTCGCCAGCTCATCGCTGGTTAAGTTGAACAGTATCGGCCAGCCATCCTGCGCGTTAGTGATCGGGTGTACTATGATCCCTTCGTCTTGAACCATTTTCATCTCGTCCTTAGCGCTGCGATAGTTAGAGTCTGGGACAAGTAGGTCCGTGATCTTGACCTTCTCAGCCTTCAATATTCCGACCAGTTTCCCTGCCTCTCTTCCCCTTCCGCCTAGTCCGCCTACGGGTCCTACGTCCATTTTCACGCCTATTGTTCCGGTCATGACCTTTGACTGGATTATTGGAGTGTTTGAGAGTTCAGATATCAATGCGTTGAGCATGGCATATCCTGCGCTAGGCCCGGATACTCCTGCTCCTGGGGCTCCTTCTAGGATGCTTCTGATCTGGAAGTGTACGTGGTATTTTGATAGGTCTACTCGGGTTCTGGACCAGAGCCATGACTTTACTGCTTCAACAGCATTTTCTGCGCTCTCGATTACGGAGTGGTCTGGGACAAAGGTCTGTCCCATTATCATGGAGCTGGCTTGGCCAGTTACTCCCACGTGTCTCTCACCGGCATTGGCGGGCCGTACGTTGCACTGGATAGTGAGTATTCCTCCTGAACCTCGCTCGCTCGTGTAGAGACCATACGTGACGCCTGGTAGCGCTTGGGACAGTATGAGAGCTTCAGCAATCTCTCGATGTTCCTTGTCTTCGAGAGATTCTAGGCTGGAGATTGCCTTCTGGAAGTGGAAGAGACGCAGCTTGTAATTTTCCTGGTTCACTTGTTCTCGTCTGAGGGTCTTCCCTTCCTGTTGATAGATCGCTAGGAGTTCATTCAGCCGGTCAAGATCGTCCTGGTACTTTGTGGTAATATTGCGGATGGCTGACTCTGAAGCTCCTGCGTCTGTCATTCCTTTGGCGGCTGCGATTTCCGAGGCCCAGAGCCTGTGCGCTTCTGAGACTGTCTCGGCCACTCCTCGTGGGCTGAGTACTCGTTGTCTCCTGAACATCTTGGTAATTTTGGCCGCGTCGATATCGGGGTCTAGGTAGAGTTGCATCTTCTTGAGATGAATCGCGACGACTTCGTTCCATTCAGCGTCGTTTAGAGGAGGGTGAATGTAGAAGATGTTGGGCTCGAACCGGTCTCGAGTGGCCTGGTCGATGAGCTGTTCTTTGTTCGAGGTAGCTATGACTACCACTCTGTCTTCAGGTCTCAACTCGCTGAGTTCGGCCTTGACCTGCGCTAGAATCTTATTGCTAGAGGGATCTCCTCCCCAGAAGATAGCGTCAGCCTCGTCGAGAAGCAAGATGCACGGGCTCTTCTGCCGGACCATTCCGAAGAGATCTTTGATGCGTTTCTCCGGATCTCCCATGTAGTTTGCACCGCTCATTAGTTCGCCTCCTCGTACTTTGATGAAGCCGACATTGTTCTCGGCGGCAGCTACCATAGCCAAGAGTGTCTTTCCGGTTCCTGGGGGTCCGAGGAGGAAGAATCGGGGGTTTGACTGGTGACCCAGCTCTCTCATCGACGGGTTGAATGCTAGTGCAATGTGGTTGAGGACTTTGTTCTTGACATCGTGTAAGCCACCGAGGTCATCCCGGTTGACCTTCGGCTTCATGACGTAGACGGCGTCGACAACTTCTTGCGATTTTTCCTGCTCCGAATAGAGCTTCACGTTCCGAGCGGCAGCTGCAAAGTCCTCTATGCCCGCGGAGATCTTGGGTCGTTCTATTGTCCGTAGGTCAGTTCTGGATTCTCTGATCCTCTCTCGCAACGGTGCCTCCTTTGATTTTCGGACTTCGCGGAAGATCTCTTGGACGTCGCTGGGTGTCAGTGAGGCTCGTCGCCTTATGGTTACCTCTCTCTCCATCAAGTCGAGGAGGTCGTCTGCTTTGAGATTGACCCATCCTTCTCTCTTCAACGAATCGTTCACAACGGCAAGAAGCATCTCCCGTGTTACTCCGTCGTTCAGGCTGACTTTCGAGAGTCTTCTGCGAATGTCTTCTCTGATCTTCTCATATGCATTGGTTGCAACGATTACCATTGTCCGCGATTTCCCACTGACGATCTTGTCAAGCCAACGGTTCAATTCATCCTGTATCCGTGTGTCCTCTATCTCTGCTCCCGTCTCACCGCGGACCTTTCTGCCGAAACTCTGGAACTCGTCGATGTACACAACTGAAGGAACTGAGCTTGCATAGTCTAGAAACCGTCCAAGTTGGCGGGTGCTCTTCCCATAGAATTCCGAGTAGACATCTGAACCCTTGAGGATAACAGGCGTGACCAGCACTCCACTCCGATAGCCTTCCAGCAGCATCTCACGTAGCGATACCATCGTGAGGAAAGTCTTTCCTGTTCCGCTGTCTCCTGCAAGGCAGACTGCTTTGGGCAGTTCTTCTTTCCCGAAGTATTTTGTTAGTGAAGGATGGCGCAGTACGTGGAGCCTGAACGAGTCGAGTAAGAGATTGAACTCTCTGTCCCTGCCTATGAGATTTGATGGAGAGAATTTGTCCGGTGGATACTCTCGGTCGAGACGCTCTTGGATCTTTCGGAATCGTCTGGGTGATACTCTTGCTTTGGCCCATCTCCCGTAGGATTTGTCAACTGATCGTAGTGGAATGAGGAAGACCCGTCTGAGCCATGGTCGGCGGTCCCACCAGGGTCTGACTGAACCGAAGAGGAACTCTGAGAGCTGGTCGTCGTTAGATGCTACTCGTCGCTGGTTCTTCAAACTCTAGTCCTCCATCATCGGTTTGAGATCTAGGAACTTGTCTAGTCCTTCGCGGGCTAGGTAGATGATGAGTCCGAGTACGGCGACGAAGAAGAGCGAGAAGAGGTCGACTAGGGGAAAGAGGTTGAGGGTGACGAAGAACAAATACTGTGCAACCGTAATGATGACAGTCTCGCCCAGCATAAGGGCCAGGCTTATGACAAAACCCGCAAGTAGTGTTCTGAAGACGACATCAATCCACATGTAAATCCTGTTCCCTCGATCGAGCGGTGGTAGATGGCCTTCGATCCGTCTCTTCTCATCCTCGAACTTTATCCACCGATATCCAACAAACGCGAATTGCGCGCCCAGCACTGTGTACAGTATCTTGATCCAGATAGGGAAGGCGTTTCCGAACTGGCTGAACCAGCCGAAGAATGAAGACCAACTAAGAGGCACTCCTCCCCCGCTGCTGGGTGCTGGCTGGAAGTCGGCAAATATTGTGAGATTCAAATCTCCTGCTGAGACGTAATACGAAGTGTACAGGTTGTTCGAGCCGGCGGCGGGATCATTAATTATGATTGATGTGGTGTAGGTGCTGGGATATGAGAGCCATACGTTCAGGGTGTACAACTGGGTCGAGTTTGTTGATAGGCTGAAGTTCTTGGCAGGATAGGTTACGTTCGCGATTGTTGCAGCTGTGAGGTTCCCTCGTACGACGACCGATTTGATCGCTTGTTGAGTCGAGCTTATGTTGAGCTTGTTCCCGGCGTAGAGACTCACGCTTTCTTGAGGATTGGGGGCGGCGGCGGATGCGGAGGCGACCGTAGAGGTAAGCAGTATCAGAGCAAGGGCTACCAGTGGCCATCTTCTTTTGTTCAACCATCCGATCACGCGTTTCTTTTGACGTGAGGCTTAGGCGGATTGTGCCCTCAACAGCACGTTGCTCACGAAATGGGCTGAGGGATAGACTAAGCTCACGTAACTTTAGCGCAAATGACAAGGTTACGTTGGCCATCGGGTTTTTAACCAGTCAGCTTCGGTCGTAGCTCGAAGTGACGGCCGTGGCCTCAGGCACTACTACCTACAAGCGGATGTTCCTCCGATGGGAGATTCTTCGAGGCTGGCTACCCGCGATCGTCTTCGCCGCGATTAGCGTCGCCATAGAGCTACTCTACTTCACTTACATGGTAGGTCGCGGAATGATGGATGAAGCATTCACGATCTCTCTCGGAGCACTCAAGATTCCTCTCTCCATCGCGCTGTTCTTCTCCCTAGCCAACGCGATCGTCCTTCTGACGCTCTGGATGAGCGTCTTCGAGAACACCGCCTTTGTTATGGCCGGTCCTGATCGAAGAGTGAGACGGATTCTCTACCCTCTAAGAATGGTAAAGGCGGCCGCCATAGTTCTGACGCCGTTCACCGTTGTTCTCTTTACTCCATATATCGTCGAGTCAAGCTGGTTTATCAGCGCAGTAGCCTCAGTCGCAAATTCTAATCCCTCGCTAAGCCAGACCGCTATTAACTTCTACTCTTGGTCATTCGGTCTGGCCAGGATGGACTATTCGGTCAAATTTGTCGCGTCGCAGCTTTCAGCCGCCTTCAGTTCAGCCGTCGTCTCCGGACTCCTCCTCTGGAGAGTGAAGGGCACTCGAAATCTGATGTTGGCGCTGAGAAGAAAGAAGTAGCTTAGCGTGCAATCAGAATCTCTGCTATTCTGCTGAGGATACTCAGAGAATCCTCTTCCGCAGCGGTGAGCTGTGAGTCGTCCGGCAGCTTGGCCACTCCTCTTCCATATGTGACCAGCTTGGTCTTAGCGCCCGAGTTTGCCAGGAGGGACCGTGTGCGCATCAAGTCGTTCACGGACGATGCTGTCACCAGTGGAATGGCGAGCACGTCTGGTTTCTCCACTTTGACGGTTCTTACGATCTCTTCGGGAGAGAGCTCTTCTCCGCCGTCTAGTGCGGAGAAGCCTCCCATCTCGAGCATGGTCAGTAGGAGGGTTTTGTCGAATCTGTGTGGGTCTCCGTAGAGTGAGGTGACCATGACTTTGCCGGAGATTCTTCGCTGTTCGACTCTCAGTCCGGGCCTTATCGCGTTGAGCGCGCTCTCAGCGGCGCGTTCGCAGCTCTCGACTTGTTGGCCGGTATATCGTTCGACTTCGTGCAAGTCTGCTACAATGTTCATGGTCTCTGAGATTGCGTCGACAATGTCGTTTGTCTCTGATTTTCCAGTGGCGATTTCTCCTGCGATACGGGCTGCGTCTTGATCCTCCCCTTTGAGGATCATCTCTGTCAGACGTTTTGACGGAGCGTCTACAGTCTGAGTATCGTCAGTAGTCATAGAAGCCCTTCCCTGTCTTGCGGCCCAGTCTTCCCTCTTTAACCATCTTCTCAAGAATTGGAGTTGGCTTGAAGCAGCCTCCGTATTCGTTCTCGAGGACCTTGAGTGTCTGGTAGACTACGTCGACGCCTATGAAGTCTGAGAGCTGTAGAGGTCCCATTGGATGGTTTGTTCCCAGTATGAACGCCTTGTCGATGTCTTCCTTCGAGGCTACTCCTTCTTCGAGGAGTTTGATGCTCTCGTTCAGAAATGGCATGAGTGCCTTGTTGACGATGAATCCCGTCTTGTCGAGGGATTCTACGACCGTCTTCCCAAGTGATTCGACAAAACCTCTTGCGGTCTTGACGGTCGATTCGGAGGTCTGGCTGCCCTTGATCAGTTCGACGAGTTTCATCGTTGGCACTGGGTTGAAAAAGTGGAGTCCCAACACTCGGTCAGGTCTGTGAGTAGCACTGGCTAGACGTGTGATGCTTATGGAAGACGTGTTGGACGCAACAATTGCTTCCTTCGGGGCCGACTTGTCAACAATCGCGAACACCTTCTCTTTGACCGCCGGGTCTTCGAAGACTGCTTCGACGACGAGACTCGCGTTCTTGCAAGCTGCCGTGAAATCCAGCGTGCCGTGCAGCTTCGTCTTGATCAGGGGAGCCTGATCTTTCGTAATGTGGCCTCGAGAGATTGCTCGTTGGACGTATTCGTCGACTCTCTTCATTCCAGAGTCGAGAAGCCTCTGGTCTTGCTCGACCACGACGACGTCGTGACCTGATGCGGCTGATACATACGCGATTCCGGAACCCATGGTTCCTGCCCCGACTACTACGACCTTCATCTCAGACCAGCTCCCGCGGTAACGACTCACCTGATAGAGCTTTTCGCGACGCCCAGTGCGTGTATGAATGGTAAATCGGACGAGTAAGGAGAGACTCCTTGGAGAAAATCTGCTAACTGGTCTACCGAGACTGCTACGACTCCGTCGACCATTCGTGATCGGGGTTGGAAGAGAGTAAGAATCATCGGTAAAGCCTGTAACCCTTCTCCGTCGATCTCCCCTTTGGTCGCCATTTGATGGAGGAGAGCTTGCACAGCCAGCTTCTGATGCTCCGCGGCCCTGCTCAGCTTGGACTCATATCCCGGGGATTCCCAGTGCTTGCAGTCGATCGCCAGAATCATTGAACCCTTCCTGGCAATTACGTCTAACTGCCATCGTCGGGAATCGTCCTTCGCCGTGACGCCCTTCTTGGTATCGAACCCAACAGCTTGGAGGCACTCTTCGCTGAACTGTTCGAATTCCTGCCAAGTCAGAGCCCTTGCAACTTGCTGAATTGCTCCGTGCCTTACCGCTTCGTAGGCCAACTTGAACCGAACTAATGCCGTCATCCGGGCGACGGACGAGTCCTCTAATCGCAGCAACGGATCAAGAATCTCGGCAACTTGTTCCTTCGTGGTCTTTGCTCGATCAGCGATCTGACTCAAGCTGAGGAGTTCGTTGGTTTTAGTGGATTTCAGTGTCTCGACTATGACGAGACTGGTGAAGTAGGATGGCGCTTGCCACCCTTTCCTATAGTGGTGAGTTTGCAAAGGTGAGGATGAGCATTGCGATTCCGAGAATGTAGAGAATCTTTCTAGAGTTGCTCACGGGGCTTACGTCGTCGAGTGGTTCTACTCCTGCGAATCCTCTTCGAGAGAAGGCCATCATTACGAGGACGAGGAGTGCGAATGCCCAGAATCCCGAGAGGAGGAGCAAGATGAGACCTGCAAATGTTGCTATTCGATGGCCGCTGGGCCCGAAGACGGCTCTAGAGATGTGGCCTCCATCGAGCTGCCAGGCTGGCACTATGTTGAGGAAAGTTAGCAGAGCGCCGATTTGGGCCGCGAAGAAGAGTTGCTGGTCGAATATTACATTGGGATTGATGTATCCGGTTAGATTAGAGAGTAGGACTAGGATTAGGGGTTGCGCTGGGAAGGTTACGTTGGATAAGCAACTTCCAACTCCGAGCTGCGCACTACAGGTTGCATTCCACGTGTTAAGCGATGCAAGCTTCGCAGGGGTTAGGGCAGGCCCGAAGAGCATGCTTACGGTACCAACTATCATGGTTACTAGGAAACCGACCACGGGTCCGCTGAGACCCAAGTCGAACAACTGGTCCCGATTGGCTGGCGGACCTTTTAGCGAGATGAGGGCTCCGAATGTGCCGATTGGGGGCGGGCCGGGGATGAAGTATGGGAATGTAGCGTCTAGTTTGTGGTATGTGGTGGCTGCTTTGTGTCCGAATTCGTGAAGACCGATTATCGCCAAGAGTCCTACGGCGAATGTGGCGGCCTCAACGTACGAGCTTGCTCCGGGCGAGATGATCTGATTGTACTGGGCCTGCAGAGTCTCCGATCCGCCAAGTCCTCCCGTCCACAGAAAATATCCGGCAATTGTCACTGTAACGACGGTTGCCAGGAACAGTCCTAGGTTGATGGTTCGTCTGGCCGGTTTTATCTGAGGTTTCTGAAAGACTTTGATTGTTAGCGTGTCCCCGGTCGCTCGTATGGCTCCGAGGAGACTGTGTGGTCTGAGTTGGTCTACAATGTGCTTGAACTTGTCTCTCGTTGGCTCTGCGGCGACAATAATTGTAGGGATCCCGTAAGGATCTAGGAAAGCGTCTTTCACTTGAAACTGTGAAGCGATTATCGATTTAACTGCCTCTAGCGACGGTCCCGTGTACCCAGCCATGTTCGGTTCAAATGCTGGTTGTACTGGTGGTTGCGGGACGTCACTCATTCCTAGAAGTCGCCGTTTTCTTCGTTCGGAAGTTATTCGCGATTTAAACGTGTTGTCAACTTCAATTCATGGTGGCGAATTCGACGACAAGATATTATAGGGTTGGGGGTTTTCTTTTGGGTAGAGGCAGTTTGCTGGAAGCGCCCTATCTTCTCCGACCTTTTCGACCTGATGATCTTTCAGCGGTGATAGAGATAAACAGGGTCTGTCTTCCGGAAAACTATAGCGCGTATTTCTTCATGGAAGTATACAAGAGTTGTCCCGAAGCCTTCATCGTCGCAGAGCGCGACAACCAGGTTGTTGGATACATCATGTGTAGACTCGAGTTCGGCTTCTCCGATCTCCGACGATTTAGGATGGTGCGAAAAGGACATGTCGTCTCTGTGGCCGTCATGCCTGACTTTCGCAGAAGAGGAATTGGAAGGGAACTCGTGGTTTCCGCGATGAAAGCGCTAGAGCTGCACGGCGGCGAGGAGTGCTTCTTGGAGGTCCGGACCGCCAACGACGAAGCAGTCAAACTCTACAAGGAGATGGGATTCGATACCGTCAGAACAGTCTCGCACTATTACCACGACGGAGCTGATGCCTTTCTGATGAGTGTCAGGCTGCCGTACGCCGCTCCGTCGGGCGTAGCTTCGTAGGGACTTAACGATTTACGAAGGTCTCTTGTTTCTCTCGAAAACTGTAGAACCAAGCAGGACCAGTGTTGGCACGTACACTAGTGCGACATTGAACAGTATTGAAAAAGGGTTCAGTCCGAGAAGCCCCGTTGTCAAAGCCAGCAACGAGAATAGAAGCATAATGACGGTTGCTGCTTGCCACGAGAAGACGTCGTCATTATCGGTTGGTTCCAAGCTACGATCTTTCTCTAAGCCCCGAGTTTAGGAGTCGTCTCTCTTTTCCCTGCGCTTCTTCTCTTCCTCGGGATGGAGCAACCACTTCAGTGGAATGTTCTGGTTTGTCCCGTCTGGAAGTGCGCGCCGGATGCTGATCGGCAAGACTCCTTCCTCCAGCTCCATAAGTGCAATGTCGATTGGTGAAAGAGTCGGGTCTTTGAGATCCAATAGTACCGGTGCGCCCATTGAGACTTGAAGCGCGCGCGCGCCTACGACCCTTGCTCGTTCGAAGCGTGTGAGCTTAGGGGGCCCGATCTCAATACTGTCGGGCTCTCTAGTACTCACTTGCTCCCTCTTCGCCACCTTCTCCGTCGTGTTTCGGAGGTCCCGGAGAGTCCTTCGATCTTGATGAAGCTATTACGTCATCTATCTTCAAAATCATTCCCGCAGCTTCAGATGCGGACTTTATGACTTGCATCTTAACGCCGTGAGGCTCAAGCACGCCCTTCTCTTTCAGATCTGCAGCCTTGCCCTCGAACACATCAACACCGTACCATGTCTGTCCCTTTTCGTGCGCCGCCCGGAGCTGTACCATAATGTCGATCGGGTCAAGTCCAGCATTCTCTGCTAGAGCAATAGGCACCGATTCTAAGCCGTTAGCGAACGCAAGAACGGCCAACTGCTCTTTGCCCTCCTGTTTCTGGGCGAACCCTCTGAGCTGTTTCGCTATCTCCGATTCCGGAGCGCCGCCACCGCCTACGATCCGCGGATCTCGAACCACGTCTCTTACGACGCATAACGCGTCGTGAATTGACCTCTCAGCCTCGTCGACGAGTCTCTCACTGCCCCCTCGAACGAGAATAGTTACAGCCTTTGGATTCTTTGCGCCTTCGACGAAGGTCATCTTATCGTCTCCTATCTTCCTCTCTTCCACCAGGGCTGCTTTGCCCAAGTCGCCGGCCTTTAGGTCGTCCAAGTTGGAGACGATTTTCGCACCTGTCGCCTTCACTAGTTTCTCAATGTCAGACTGCTTTACTCTTCGGACTGCAAGAATTCCTTTCTTGGCAAGGTAGTGCTGGGCTACGTCGTCGATTCCCTTCTCGCACAGCAAAACATTCGCTCCAGCCGTGACAACTTTTTCCACCATATCCTTCAGCATCTTTTCCTCTTCGTCGAGGAATGACTTCATCTGCTCGGGATTCTCGATGTTTATCTTTGCGTCAAACTCTGTCTTCTCAACCTCTAGAGGAGAGTCGACTAGCGCAATCTTGGCGTCCTCAATTCTCTTTGGCATTCCAGGGTGAACGACTTCCTTGTCGAGCACGATGCCTTTGATCAGGACTGTGTCCAGAAGGGATTCTCCCGGTTTCTTCTCGACCTTGATATCATCAATGTCAACTTTGTAGCCGTCCTCAGTCTTCTCCGCCACCTGCAAAACCGCGTTTACCGCCAACTCCGCTATCTCGTCGTATTCGGCGAGTAGCTTGCTGGCTAGTGAGACCGACGCTATCTTCTTCAGCATCGCCTTGTCAGTTGGGTCGACCTTGATCGCAATCTGGTCGAGAATCTCCAATGCTTTCGCGGAAGCGATGCGATAACCGTCAACAATTACGGTCGGATGTAAGTCTTGGTCGAGAAGGTCTTCTGCTCTCTTCAATAATTCTCCCGCTACGACTACGGATGTTGTCGTGCCGTCGCCTACTTCATCGTCTTGGGTTTTTGCCACTTCGACCATCATTTTCGCGGCCGGGTGTTGGACCTCCATTTCGTCGAGGATCGTGGCACCGTCATTTGTGATGGTAACGTCTCCGAACCCGTCGACGAGCATCTTGTCCATGCCTTTGGGTCCGAGAGACGTCTTTACTGATTCAGCGATTATCTTCGCCGCAACGATGTTCGCTTTCTGTGCGTCTCTTCCTCTCGATCTGGATGTTCCTTCTTTTAGAATAATTACTTGCTGGCCTGTCAGTTCTGCAGACATTCTTCCCCTTGCTCCTCTATTGCGATTCCAGCGAGACAAAACGCGCGCGATATAAATTTTGGCAACCCGAGGAACCTTGAAACCGGAAGCAATTGATGGTTAGAGGAATCCAAGACCCTATCCGCGGAATCAAGCTTCATTTCAACCGTTTTGTCCGGTAATTTGGCACGCTCCTGGAGATTGGTCGGTGTCGAAAAAGGATTGATCTTCTCGATCAAACGGTCAGAGGATTAAGTGATTGAGATTCCCGCGTGTTTCCGCAACGCGACTCTCCGTAGAACTACAGAAAGATCACTTGTCATAATTACGCGAAGGTGGCGTTACCATCCTTCATACTGAATTCTCTGCGATCACTCGCTTATACTTGTCAGTGGTCGCTCGCTGGTTTACAGTTTTTTCTTGAAGATGAGCGATGAGAAAATCGGGATTAAAATTCGCACGCAACGGTCCCGACATTGAACATCAAAATCAGTATCCGATGCCTCTCACTTTGGCGGAAAAGATTTAGACCCCCGGCGTTTCCATTCCTCGGTTTCCGATAGAGAACTCTTTTAGAGTAATCCTTCAAACGTGCAGATAACTCGGAGACTTCTTGATTGCGAGAGCTTATCAGAATCAATCAGCCCTTTTTGGGAAAAGAAGAAATCGACTCGGCCGTGGAAGTTCTCCGGACCGGAGTGCTGACCGATAAGAGTGGGATGGGTCCCCGCGTTCTAGAGTTTGAGAGAAGCTTTGCCAAGTACGTCGGTGCCAAACACGCGATCGCCGTTGTGAACGGTACCGCTGCGCTGCACGCCGCGCTGTTAGCGGCCGAGGTAGGCCCCGGCGATGAGGTGATTGTTCCCTCCTTCACATTTGTTGGTGCAGTAAACGCCATCGTTCTTGCAGGAGCCACGCCAGTATTTGCGGATATAGACAAGGATACTTTTTGCCTCCGAACTGATAGCATTGAGGAGGTCGTGACTCGGAAGACGAAGGCGATTATTCCTACTGACCTGTTTGGATTGCCTTCCGATCTGAAAGCTGCGACTGACCTGGCTCGGAGTAAGGGCATGACAGTAATTGAGGATGCCGCTCAGGCTCATGGTGCTCAGTATGATGGCAAGCGAGTTGGATGTGTTTCTGACATGACGGTTTTCAGCTTCTACGCTGCGAAGAACTTGACCACTGGAGAGGGAGGAATGATTACGACTGATGATGACGAGCATGCTCAGGCTCTCCGGATGATCCGATCCCATGGGGAACAGCGTCCCTACTGGACCGTGAGGCTCGGCCACAATTATCACATGACAGAGATTGCCGCTGCGATCGGCCAGGCTCAGCTGAAGAAGCTGCCTGGTTTCTTGGAACGTAGGCGGAAGAATGCTGAGCTTGCGACTCAGAAGCTGGAAATGACCGGAAAACTCATCCTGCCAAAGGAACCCGAAGGGCGCAAACACGCTTGGTATGTATACACTGTAAGGCTGCGAGGAGTAAACGCGGCAAAGCGGAACAAGATCGTAGACAAGCTCTGGAACAAGAATATCGAAGCGGCGGTATACTACTCAACTCCCGTTCACTCCACCCCATTCTATCGCGAATCGAACCTGGCACGAAAAGGGCGGCTTCCTGAAACAGAGAAGGCTTCGCGTCAAGTCTTCTCATTGCCGGTCCATCCGCGGCTCGGCGAGGAAGAGATGGACTACGTTGCGGAAACTCTGCGCAAGACCATCGCTTGATTGATCTTGTCTCGCATTTCACCGTCTGAAGTCTCGCGGCCTAAAGTGATCTTCTCGATTGAAGGGGTGGGGGAGGCTATCGGAGAGTTTCACAGATTTGCTAGCCCGCGTACTGCCGACGCTCTTCTGAGGAATCTTCCTATCGGGGGCCGCCTCGTGCGCTATGGTGAGGAGGTCTATTTTCAAGTATCAGTGAAAGCACCAAGCGAGAGTCCCAAAAGTACCGTCGAGGTGGGAAGTATCGCCTATTGGCCGATGGGTGTTGCAGTCTGTGTGTTCTATGGTCCGACGAAGCCATATAGTGCCGTAAACAAGCTGGGCAGGATTACCGAAGGACTAGACTTGTTCAGAAATGTAAAGGAAGGCACTATAGTGACAATAAGAAAGGGCTAGGCAGCCGCGGGCTGGTAGATCCTTATCCTAGCATTGCCGCCAACTAGCGTCACGAGTTTTCTTCTTTCCAACTCTTCCAGAAGATCCTTGGCGACGCTTAGTTTCACGTTGAACTGGCTCGCGAGACTATAGGGTGTTATCGCGCTCATCTTTCCTACTTCACCCAGAAACTTTGGGTCGCTAAGGTCAGGAGCTTGTAGGCCACGGGATCTTTTCTCGGCAACAGTCTTGCTTTTGCCACCTTTCTTCGCTGGCCCGCTAGACTCCTCCTTTCCCTTATCAGGCTGGTCTTGAGTCTTTTCCATCTGAGCCATGCTCCGCTTCTTAGCGCCACCCATAATGGTCAAACAACGAGTCCCGTACCTCTGGATAAATACGTTTTCAAATAGAAGAGGCCGAAACGCTTATTCATCATCGCGAGGTCTTCGGATAATCTGGCGTTTGCTATCGAGTTGATCCTTTGAAACTTGTCACAGTCAAACTTCCCGAGAAACTGATCACAGACGTAGATCAGCTAGTCAAGGCCGGCATCTATCACAGCAGGAGTGATGCCATTCGGGCCGCGGTTAGAGACCTTCTTCGTCGAGAGTTATGGCACACGAGCCAGGGCTAGTCGTCTAGTTGACTGACTGCCGTGCAAAGTTGTGCGCGGCTCGCTCGGGATCGCTGGATCGAGTTATCGATCTACCGATTATGAAAAAGTCTGACCCTGCGTTTGAAGCACGAAGTATTTTTCCCCCCTGTGTCCCGATCCCTGGTGAATAGATGTGGGTGCCATTGCTGAGTTGTGATCTTACCTTCTTGACGATGTCAGGCCTGTTCCCGCCGACGACTGCGCCGTCTGCTCCCCATTGAGCTGCCTTCGCCGCGAATATTTCGTATTGAGGTCGGGGTTTGCCGTGAGCGGTTCGGAGCACCAGTTGTCCATATGCTTCTGATGCGCCCGGGTTGCTCATGTAAACTAGCACGATTACGCCTTTTCCAGTCTTCTGCGCTAGTGTGAACACGGGTTCTAGTCCCCCTTTCCAGCCTGCGATAGGGTTGACGATTATTCCGTCGAAGCCGAGGTCGAAGTAGGCTTGGCTTATTGCGGAGTTTGTCTCGTCAATATCGCCTAACTTGTCATCGATAATGCACGGTAGATCATTGGAGTGTGAGGCTTCGATTAGTGCCCGAGTCTTGTCCGTTCCCAGGTTGAGAACGGTCTGCCGTCCGAGCTTGACCGCGCAGATATAGGGGGCCGTCTTCTCGATAAGGTTCTTTCCGTTACGCAGTAGTTTGCTCTGCGATGACCCCTCAAGGTCTAGGGCGAGGATTACTCTGCTGAAATTATTTCTTGAGGCTGAGAGAATTTTTTGGCGGAATTGAGAGTCGTTGTGGTCGCGTCGTCTCAACTGTGCTTGGTGCCTTTGGCGAAAGAGGCTAACTCTTGCTTAAGGGTTTGGTCAGGCATTCGTTTCGGTGGAGCCTTGAATCCATACGCGGAGATTGTGATCAGCGGCCCCGTCTGTCCTTGGTCCCAGGCTAGTTTTGTCATTCTAATCACATCGGTCACTATAGCGGCACATGCGGGCCCGTCTTCGAGGGACATTCTCATGTCGAGCGAGAATTCTGTTCCGCCAAAGTATTCTCCTCTGATGTTGAAGTAACTTGTTCGCCGGTTTTCCATAAAGTCTACAAAGTCCGATGACCCTGCAACGATGGGGAACTGGTAAGGAACGGCGGCTGCGACCGCTGAGGTCTTGATGTTCCTCTTGATCTCGTATCGCTTCTTGTCGAGTGAAAGCTGGGATTCCGTTCCTCCTCCAATGTCTAGCTGATAGGTCTCGCCAATTCGTATCCCCCGGTCTACGAGCAGCTCGAGTACGTTTCTGTGTAGGATCGTGGACCCGATCTGGTCCATGACATCGTCGCCCGCGAGTGGGATTTTCTTCTTACGATACTTGGCCTGCCACGCGCTGTTCGAGGCTATTCGCGCAGGGGTGGCGTTGATGAAAGCGTTTTTCGATTGCAGGGCCGCTTGGGCATACATCTGGCTCGCTTTTGAGGCGCCGGTCGGAGTGAGGTTCACTAGCACTTCCGACTTCGAATCAATGAGCGTCTTGGCCACGTTGCTCGGTTTGGAGTCGCTCACGATTATTTTCTCTCCCGCGATTGGAGAGACTCCGTCGAGAGGTTGGGCCATCTGAACTTCAACTCCGAGGTTTGGTGGTTGGACGAACTTGCGTGTGTTGTTTGGGTCTTGGAAGATGGCTTCCGACAAGTCCTTTCCGACTTTGCGCTTGTCAATGTCGAAGGCTGCAACTATGTGAATGTCGGGAACTCTGTATGGTCCGATTTTAGGCTGGGCTAGCCCGATTGTTTTCTTTTGCTGTCGATAGTATTCTATTCCTTGGACAAGGCTTGAGGCGCTGTTGCCCACGCCGGCTAGTGCTACTCTGATCTCTCGGGCCATCGGTTCAGACTCTCACTTCGGGAAGATCGGACGGAAGAAAAGGGTTTGGTATCCAGACTTTTCTCTAGGTCTTCGGGTTTGTGAATTCCATTGCTAGTTGCGCGAGCGACGCGGAACCCAGCTTGAGAATTTGTTCGTCAACCTTGAATCTCGGGCTGTGATTGGGATAGATGCAGCCTTTGGCTGGGTTCTTGGTGCCGAGGAAGTAGAATGTCCCGGGGGCTTCGTGGAGGAATCTGGAGAAGTCTTCTCCTCCAAGCTGGAGCTCTCTGTGCTTGACTCTCGCTCCAGGTAGTCTTGCTACGATCTTCTCGGCCTTTTCGGTCACTCTTGCGTCATTGACCAATACCGGATATGCGTCTTTCTCGAATTCTACTTCGGCTTTCGCGCCGAATGCTCTGGAGACGCCTTTTGCCACTTCAGTCACCTTGGCTTTGGCCTTCTTCCTCGTTGGTTCGTCAACTGTTCTTATGGTTCCATGCAGGATTGCTTGGTCAGGTATGATGTTCTCTTTTGTGCCTGAATGAATGCTTCCCACGCTTATTACGATTGGCTGGACTGGGTCGATCATTCTGCCCGAGACTCCTTGGAGCGCGATTAGCAACTGCGCGGCTACGTAGATTGGGTCGATTGTGTTATGGGGGTAGGCTCCGTGGCCTCCTCGTCCAGTGATTTTGATCTCGAACGTATCTGGTGCTGCCATTGCAGGTCCGCTTCTGAAGGCGAGGACTCCCGATTCTATGTCTCCATCAATATGGAGGCCGAAGACGTAGTCGACTTTCGGGTTCTCCATCACTCCGTCCTGGATCATAGGCTTCGCTCCTCCCAAGCCTCCGTGCTCCTCAGCAGGTTGGAAGAAAAACTTCACGGTCCCGGCAATCTCCTTCCTGTGTTTGGCGAGTAGTCTGGCGGTTCCGAGAAGCATGGCTACGTGAGTGTCGTGACCGCATGCGTGCATGATCCCTTTCTCTTTGGATCTGAAGCTAACGTCAGCCATTTCTTCAACGGGAAGGGCGTCCATGTCTGCTCTCAAACCGACAACTCTTCCCGTTTTCGTTCCGGTTAGTATGCCGAGTACTCCGGTTCCCCCTATCCCTGTTCGGACCTCCAGACCCAGAGCTCTAAGTCTGTCGGCGACTAGCTTTGCCGTGGCTTTTTCTTTGTAGGCAAGCTCGGGTCTCTGATGGATCTCCCTTCTTGTCCGGATGATTTCCGGTTCGATGTTTCGAGCTTCGTTCAGAAAGTCAGTCAAAACTGTTTTTCGACCAGCCTTGATCCTGTCAACGACCTCTTGACATAAGCATGATGCATCGAGATGAGCTACCTGAAGAGGTCGAATTCTTCGGGCCTTATCAGATCTTTGATTCGGCCCTGGCCTTTGGGTGCTTTGTAGCCTCTGACGATTGCAACGGGCACTTTGTCGGCTTTATTCATAACGAGTTCAGCGGCAGATGCCAGTTCGTCTGCAACTGCAATCTCCGTAACCTGCAAGGTTCGTCGATACATGTCTCTGGTGCCCCGATAATCACGGATCGGCTTCATGCCTGAAATTCCTATTGCGAAGTTGACCTGTCCAATTCGCCAGGCTCGTCCGAAGGTGTCGGTGATTATCACAGGGACGCTCTTTCCGGTTATGCTATGGATCGTCTTTCGGATTCTGTCGGCGGAAGCGTCAGAATCATGAGGGAGCAATGTCACCGAGTCCGGCGCGGTCCCCACGTTTGACTGATCCACTCCAGAATTAGCGCAGATGAACCCTTGATTGGTCTCCGTGATGAGATGACCGCCCCGCATTCTGATGATCTTCTTGCTCTCTCTGAGGACGACTTCGACCTGTCGGGGATCCTTCCCTGTCTCTTTCGCTATTGTCTTTGCAAAGGTTGATGGACTGACCTTAGACAGTGGAAGTATTCTTCCTTCTGCTTTGGACACGATCTTCTGGGAGATTACAGCGATGTCTCCGTTCTGCAATTCGTCTCCTTGGTTTACCAGTCTGTCCACGATCAGTTTTCCTAGGTCGTCTCCTTTCTTGATCTCCGGAATTCTCGTTACCGGAAGGATGCTAAGCATTTTGGCTCGCCCCCGGGAAGAATGATTCTAGTTTCTTCGCGCCCGTGAGCTCTTCATAGTCGAGTCCTACTGCGTCGAGAACCTGTTCGAAGGTGGATCGGATGTATTCGGTGTATTTTTCCACGTCTATCTCATGTATGCTTGCGAGCTGCACCGGTTTGACACCTGCGCTACTGGTTACTTTGACGAAGCTGACTAGATCTCCTGCTTTGATTTCGCTGCCGGTGTTTGTGAGCTGTTGCGCTGCTTTCACGTGCTGGGGAGTCGTCTTCGTGTAGCCGGCAACAGCTTTCCCTATCATCATGTTGAAGGCCAGGTCGTCCATTGAATATTTCCGGTTGCGAAGCTTACTGTACGAGTCCTGGACGAGGTCTTTGATCTTGATTCGAGCTTGGTCAAAGTCTGGATATGTTTGGACCTGACCCAGAATTTCGATGAGCTGATTGAAGGTCGATTTGATGAATTCTGGAGTGTGCCTCTTCTTCCCTGTTAACCCCTTGATGTCGACGCGATTGTCAGGAAGTACGCCGAGGTAGTTTTTCTTCCGTTCGCTCAATGCGACATACCGATAATTCTTGTCAACCTCCAGCTCCATGCCGAGTTCCTTCTTTGACCAATGTATCAAATCGTCGAGCTTTGACCTGTCCGGGGTTCCGAGAAAGAGTGAGTCAGTATCTCCGTAGAAGACTTCGATTCCTAGACGTTTGGCTTCATCTATGGTGCTCGTAATGTCGAATCTTCCTACCGCCGCTGTTGATTCTGCTAGTGGTGGGCAGTAGAGTGAGAACCGGTCGCTACCGAACACTCCGTAGCTGGCGTTAAGAACGACTTTGAGCGCGTTCTGGACGACTTGATACCAACTGAGGGTATCCGGATCTATCGATTTTTCCTTTGATCGAGGCTTGTACCATCTAATTCTTACGTCCCTCAGAGATCCTACCAGCTGGCTCTCCATTGCTCTGTTTTTCTTGCAGACCCAATGGTTCGTGCCGGGAATCTTGTTTGTCCTGTCTTCAGGGTGGTTGCAGAGGATTGTTTCGTAGCCGAGATTCCATGTTTTGATAATTGATGGGTATAGTGAGGCAAAGTCCAAAACTGCGACTTGGAAGTGGACTCCAGGGGTCGGGTCGACGACCATTCCCCCTTTGTACTTTTTCCCTTTGATGACCGCAGTAGTGCTTGTAGATCCTTTCGATTCTGTTATCTCTTCGTATCTTGGAATAATGTAGCCTCGCAGGCGATGTTCGCGGAAGAGCATGCTCCTAATCCATCCCGAGACTCCTTGCCGAGACATGTCTTCAATTGGGAGGAAGCTGATTCTAGAGAGTGCCGTGACAAGCTTCATCACCACTTCGCCATCGAATTCGGTTAGATTGAGAACCAGTTCCGCGTCTTGGTAACAGTAAGCTGCAAGTTCGGAGTATGTCAGGCGAGAGATGGGCGTGGAAATTTCCAATTTTCCTGTGTCGAGCAGCGCCTCGGATATGGCGTCGAGGGTCGATTCTCTGTATTTGCCGCTGAACGCGTAGACCTGGATTGATCTGTTGAAGAAGAACTTGTAGAGATCAAAATGTATACCGTACTTGAGTCCGGCCGACTCTCGGCCGAGCTCTATGGGAATCTTGTCTCTGGTAAACCCCAGCTTCTCCGCTCTGTGGAAGAGATATCGGAGGTCGAAATCATCGCCGTTAAACGTCAGGACAAAGGGGTAATCGTTCAGTTCCCGAAAGATTGCGGATAAGAGTTCTTCTTCGGTTTCATAGAAATCCAAGAGCAGCCCTGAAGGAGCCTCGGCTGATTCTACGTCATACCCTGGCCGTTTCAAGATGAGAGCTTTCTTCACATTATCGTTGGAAGCAAAGCTCGCACAGATCACTTTGTACTCTGCCTCTTGTGGATCTGGGACTCTAGTGTCAACGGGCGAGTGGACCTCAATATCCAACGCTACTCTCCTGTACGTAGGTACGGGAAAGTCTAGCAAGCGAAGCCATCGGTCAAGCAGGCTCTGGTAGACAGGATCTGCCTCCTCGAATACAGCCTGGACGTTGATTGAGCTGCTTCCTGACTGAAGTGGGACCAGGTTGCCGCGTTCGATCGAATACGACATTCCGGGCTCGAGTCGGCGATCGTAGATGTAGTTCTCGGTGTATCGGATATCTGCTTCCCAAGCTTTGATTATGTCTCGGATGCAACCGCTAGGGCGTCCCCCAATCGAAAGCGGGTCTCGCGCTCGGATTATTGTGACTGGGACTTCCTCACCCTTTAGCGCGTCGAATCTTTTGGATTGCTCGAATCCGATGAAGCCGGGATGTCTGATGAGATTCTGGTTCTTCTCCAGCTTCTCACGGGTCTCTTTGGAGAGGCAGTATGGAGTATGCCCAGTGTTGTCGTACCAGAAGTGTATCCTCTGAGATTTCGGCTCATAGAGTTTCAGATAAACGGCTCTTCGTTCACCGTCGTATCCTGCGCCTACAAAGTAGGACTCAGCCAGATCTTCCGGAATGCTGGGCCTAAACGTGAGTTGGGCTTTCGGGTCCTGCCTCGGCCGGGGAGGGAGCGGGAGCTCAGGCTTTGCCATATACTGGTCGAGGCTGGACATTAACGAGGACCTTAGGAGCCGAAGCATGAAAGTTAAACCTTAGTTGGTCGACCTCTGCATGCCCCCCGTGTCCTGAATTCTTGCGTAAGGCGTCGACGCGCAATTGACTCCATCGAAAGAGCCTTTGACAGGCGTCCACGATGGTTCTGCTATTCTCTCCCTGGTAGGCCTCTTGAAAGAGACTGTGAATGAATCGTATGATCGACAAGAATCTATGGGAACGGGAGCGGCGCATGAACAGGATTTCGATCTGACAGATCAGCTCAAACTTGCCCACCGGGCATTGGTCCTGGTTAGCAAGGGAGCCAGCGAGCAGAGCTCGGTTCACCATGCTACAATCTCTGACCCTCGACTGGCAGGCCTCAAGCGAGAGGCTCTAGCTCTGGTTTTGGGAACCGTGAGAGAACAGAACCTGCTCGACCTTTACGTGCAAAATGTATTTCCTGACGACAAGTTCGGGATCAGTGCCCGATGTCTGTTTAGGCTAGCAACTTACACTTTTCTTCGACTGAATTCCAAGCGAATGATTAGACGAACGGAACGCAGTCTCAAAGCCATTGTCCCGCCTGATCTCCTTCCAAAGTTGGAATTGTTCTTGGGGACCCTGCCCGCCTATGATGGGTCTCGGTTTCTCTCCAATTTGAGCGACTCCGAGAGAGTGGCCCTTGAAACACAGCATTCCGTATGGTGGGTTGACTATTGCTTCCGGATGCTCGGTCGGAGTGACGCCGTCCGACTGTTGTCGTCCCCGCCGAGGCCTAGATACATTCGGGTCAACCCATTGAAAAATCGAGGCAGAACATCACTGCCCAGGGTTCTCGGGTCGCTGGCTCAAAGGCTAACGAAAGTTCCGTCGACACCGCTAATGTACATTTTAGAAGGCTCCCTCTCAGCTTTCGCTAAATTCTTCAAAGACGGTCTCTTCCAGATCCAAGACCTCGCTTCTTATCTAGCTGTCACGGCGGCAGCCCCAGAACCTCGAGAGACGGTCCTCGACCTTTGCGCAGCTCCTGGAGCGAAGACCGCCGCAATCGCACAATTGATGAGGAATCGGGGGGAGATCGTTTCTGTGGATTACTCTCCGGTAAGAATGAAATCGTGGAAACGGGAAATTCAGAGAATAGGAGCACAGATAGCGTATCCGGTCATTGGCGACGCTGCCCGAATCGGGCTGAGGGAGAAATTCGACTTGGTTATTGTTGATCCACCATGCACTGGGACCGGGGTCTTTGATCGGAATCCGAGAATGAAATGGCACTTGTCTCCTCAGTCGGTAGACCGTTATTCGATTCTACAGCAACGCTTTCTTGAGTCGGCGGCATCTCTGATAGAAGTTGACGGCCGAATCCTTTACAGTACTTGCAGCTTGACGATTGAGGAGAACGAAGATGCTGTTTCAACTTTTCTGAAGTCTCATCCGGATTTTCAAACACGACCGGTGCTAGAGCGACTTGGATCTCCGGGTTTTAGAGGCATGTCCGATTGTAGGCGGTTCTATCCGCACCGTGATCAAACTGCTGGTTATTTCATCGCGAGAATTGAACGTACGAATTAAGGATGGCTAGTCGGCTGGTTTCGTCGGGATTGGTGGCAATCGAGGCTTGTCAGGGCCCTCGTACATGATGAGATTCTTCGCCTCAAGCGTCTCCTGCAACTTGTTAACAGCGATGTGGACTTGTATCTCCTTCTTTGCACCGGTGCAGACGAGTTTGCCACTTGCGAAGATCAGAATCACTACTTTTGGCTCATCCATCCGATAAATGAGTCCAGGAAATTGCTCGGGCTCATACATCGTCTTTTTCAAACTGTAGACGACCTTCTCCAAGTCTATCGTGCCTCCGAGACCCGCGGAAGCCACGATGTTCTGAACTACAATTACCGGTCTTCCAACTATCACGATGCCGCCTTTCTTTAGTTCGTCAACGACTTTCAGCACTGCTTTGTGGGCTTGGCGTTCCGACTTTGATCCGGTGCATACCATTTTGCCAGAGCTGAAAATTAGGGTCGCGGTCTTCGGTTTCTTCAAACGGTATACTAATCCCGGGAACTGTTCAGGTCGATATTCTACTCCAGGGAAAATTCGTACTATCGCGTTGAGGTCGATCCGCTGCTTCAGTGTTACAGAAGCGACAACATTCTCAATATTGATGAAAGCTCTACCCTTGTCAGACAAAACAAATCACGTTTCTATATTGGTGCGGGAAGCCGGGGATAACGGAACAGTCTGTCTATGTGCGACCGCCAAGTTCGACGGTTAAACCTTAGATTTTGACCCCTTATAAAGCAATTTAAGCAGAACGGACTAGGGCAGCACGAAGAGACATTTCGAGTCGCGCAGGCTCGTGGTCTCTTAACTCAGCATCGGAGCTAAGTTCTGAATCCGATCCGTCATTCTCAGCAGATCTCTTGCTGACGCATTCTCTGAAATCCATGGTTTGCAGCTAAGATTGATAGTGATTCTGTCCCCAGCCATCCGTTCCAGACAAATGAACAGTGGTGGGATGGGAGAATATACGAGATCATTTCCACAAGTTGGACAACGTATCATCGAAAGACCTTGAGATGACGGGACTGGTGCTACTTGGGACGAATGAGAATGGATGAACTTTCGACCTTGATTTCGTAGACCTTCTCAGGGATTTGTGCAGGACCACGTTTTACCCCGCCCGTTATGAGATCGAATCGAGAGCCATGCCAAGGACATTCAACTGTCTGACCCTCTAATTTGCCCTGGGCGAGCGGCCCTCCGAGATGCGTGCACGTGTTTCCGATCGCGAGAAACTTTACCTCCCGAGTTTGCTAGGCAGACTGGTTGGCCTTTGTATTGTACTAGCTTCATCTTGTCAGATGGAATCTCGGAAGTTGAGGCCACTCTCACGAATTCGTCTGTCATTATCGAGTCGGACCACAGATATTCTTGCCAATCTCGAAGTTCTATAAGTTTCTTGCTTCTATGGCATACGCACTAACGTCGAACCGAGGAACTTTCAAAAATGCTGAAGGTCCATCGGTGGCAGGGTCTGACTATCTAGAAACCTGGTTAAAGAAGAAAAAGGGGAGTTTGTATGGTGCCGCCGTTGTTGTCTGTGGTTATCGGGCTTGAACGGTTAAGCAGTGAACTACTCGCGCATTGAGTGCGGCGGTCGCGTTAGCCGACGCTTGACTCGGCAGGCTCGTTGGATGGTCAAAGTCGCACGGGGGGACAGTTCCCTGCGGCCCTCTTGGATGATCCGTGTGGGCCGCTGGCTTTGCAGCGGCTGCCAACGATATGACTGCCGGCGACAGTGCGGCGATTAGCGCAATTGCTAGCAATGCTACGATTCTTGCTTTCATTCGTTTTCCCAGTTGGGTTACATCGTTCAGGAAATATAAATCAAGATTTTTGAAATCTGTTCAACAAATCGTTGTACGACCTCAATAGAACTATTCCTAATTTCCACGGATGGCGTCGTCAATCTCTCGCTATAATGCGGCAGGCAATATTGTGTGTCAGGCACGACTTAGAGAGCTTTGAACTCTTCTTTTCTTCCCATGCTAACGCGCTTCGGGCGAAGAGAGGTTCCTAATTCGGAATTGAGCTGGTCTGAGGCGTCCATTTTAGAAATAGCAACTTTCCAAGCCGGTTCGATACTACTAGTTTGAACGGCAAGTTACGAGCCGCTTTAGTGGTCCCTTTGGAATCTCAACCTCAGGGCATACTAGGCAGCCATGCGACACTCTACGGCCGCCACTTACTTTCTCCTTCTCAGCCTCCTAGTTCTGTCACTTTTCTCCTCCACAAGTTTGGTTCGAAGGGTCCAAGCTGACTCACCGTACACCCTGAATCCGGTACCGGCATACGCTCAAGAAGGCAACGCGGTTTCGCTCGTCCTCACGGTCAAGTTCAACCCTGTTGCTTCTACGACATCCTTCGTGTTCAGATTTTCCGTCAAGGACCCCGCCGGAACAACATTTCAATCTCAGCTCATCAACTATACAACAGTTCCCGGCCAAGATCAATTCAGCGTAATTGTAGGCTACCCCGGAATATCTTTCACTGGATCAAACTCGCTGGCGGGCCAATATTTGGCTACTGTCGACCAACTTGCACCCTTCGCGATGCCAGCTGTGGCGAGCAGTTCTTTCATTCTGGGCCTGACTGACAGTCCGTCTTATGAGAGGACTCAGACTGTGAATATTCAAGGAAGCGGGTATAATGCATCTGAACTTGTGGGGGTAACGATAAAGACGCAAACTACTTCGACTATCGTTTTCTCCGATTCGGTCTTTGCAGACCTGACAGGCCTGGTTAGGGATAGCTGGAAAATACCAGTGAATGGTGTGATCGACAATTACGTAGTAACGCTGACCGGAACTAGCACTCTGAAGACACCGCTTGATCGCCAAACATTTTCGGTAAGAGCGGCAATCATGTTCATTTCCGGAATCGCTTCGGTCAAGTCCACATATCAGAGGACTGAAACAATGAAGTTCTCCTTCCAACCCGTCTACCCAGACGGGTCGATTCCCACGACGGGAGTTGGCCTTCTAACCTTGGCAAGGCCGACTAGTGGCAACGTCACACTAACGGCGACTTATGACAGCGTTAGCCAGACGTTTAACGCGAGCTACACAACCTCGATAACCAATGAGACCGGAATATGGACTGCGATACTGACGGGACATGCATACAGCGATGCATTTGGAAACACGGGTCCTGGAGTGAGGATTACAAACAGTCCGCAATTGACTCCCGCTAACTTGAGTATCATCGTCACTGCCAACACCAGCATTGGAGTCGGCCAACTGCTTAAGCTCAATGCAACCATTGCCTATCCTGATGGAACATCATTCCAGTCAGGTGCGGCAACAGGATACCTGCTTTACAGCGGAACCCCAACAGTTAACGATTCGATTCCTATGGTATTTGACACTAATCTGCGAGAGTGGATAGGCACGTACACAGTAAGGTCTTCGGATACAGGAGGATTGTGGTCGCTGGTGGTAAGAGCTTCTGACTCGCAGTCGCCTTCGAACAGCGGATCAGCGACAAGAGCCATCACCGTGCAGAACAATCCGCCAGCTAGCTTCCCGCTTTACTACTTCGGGATCATTGCAGCGATAATCGCAGGACTACTTATCGCCTTTTTCCTTGTGTTTAAGAGACGTAGAGTGACACATACGAGTTTGAAGATTGACCTGGACGCGGTCCACTCAGAAGCTGGGCGCATTGAGAGCTCAGAGTTCTTCAAATCTGTGAAGGATCAAGTTAGGAAGGAAAAGGAAGAGTAGACACTATTCGAGAAAACGATCGAGTCCGGTTAAGTGGACCTTTTTGTTGCAGAGGTGAGGTAAGCTCTACCTCCATTGTTATGGATTCTAGTTGCGAAGTATGAGTCCTTAATGTAATTGATATTGAATAATGGAGAGAATGCTGCTTCGATTTCCTCTCTCGTAACTCTTCGTGGTCCACCCCAGTCGGTGGGCTCCTTGTCGCTGAAGCAGAGCATGAAGTATCGTTCATTCGTGCCCAAGACTCGCGCGATCTCCCTTGCGAAAGCGATTCTTTCGCTATCGTTAAAGGTGTGAAATAGTCCAGAATCAATGACGTTGCCGAAAGAGCTACCATCGAAGTCGAGCGACAGCGCGTTTGCGACTCTAAAATCGACTTTCAGCTTCCTCTCGCTGGCTTTGGCTTTAGCTGCGTCGATCGCTCGGGTCGAAAGGTCTACCCCAACCGTAGAGAATCCATTCTCCGCGAGGAAGAGAGCGTTCTCACCAGTTCCGCAGCCGACGTCAAGCGTTGTGCCCTTTTTCAATTCACCAGTTCTGACCAGTTCTACGAATGCTGGTTGAGGGCGGCCGATGTCCCAGGGCGGTGTGGTTTTGTAAGCCTCCTCCCACGAGATCGAAGTTGATCTTCCAGGAAGAGTCTTGGAAGGGCCTGTTTCATAAGGTTCTCTAGTTAGAGACGCCACTGGATGATTCGGACGGCAGCTACTTGGTGATGCGTTACGGCTGAGACCCGATACCCGGAAGGGTTCAGCGATTTTCTGGAGTTCTTGTGTCGGAAATATGACGTTGATAGGCGACGAGTATTCCTTGAATACAGTTCGAAGCCTCCTCCCCCCATAAAAGGAGGTAAATTCGGCTACTACGATGGATTACTCTCCCAACGTGAGAAGGATGGTAATGTTGAGTTCCTGATAACAGTCTTCAGGATAGCCCGAGATCCACTACTGACCCTTGGACACGAATTTGCTCACTTGGTCGATGACCTGAAGTCAACGAAGATCCACAAACCTCTCGGTCCGCCAGAGGACAGCCGCGAGAGAGAATTCGACAACCAAGCTAGACGAAATCTCGACCAATTCCTAGCGCAAAGAAAGATAGATGGATAGAAACGTAACCTGTAGCTCGTTGGAGCTATCAATGCGGTCTCAAAGAGACAAGGCTCAAGACTTCCGTGAACTCCATCATGGTAAGAGGATACTGATTCTTCCAAACGCGTGGGATGTGCCAAGCGCACGTGTTTTCGAGAATGAAGGATTCCCTGCTGTTGCGACGTCTAGTGCCGGATTGATGGTGTCTCTTGGCTACCCGGATGGGGAGGTAATGAGTCGGAGCGAGTTCGTCTCAGCTGTGGGAAGAATTACCAGAGCACTCACTGTGCCGCTGTCCGTCGACATCGTCGCTGGGTTCGGAAGTACGACGAAAGAAGTGTTGACCACCGTCAAAGCAATCCTGGAAACCGGTGCAATCGGCATAAACATCGAGGACTTCGCTCACGCGACGAAAAAACTCTATCCAGTTGAAAGACAGATCGAAAGTGTCAGGGCCATCCGGAAGCTTGGCGATAGCGTCGGAATTCCCCTGGTAATCAACGCTCGGACCGACGCGCTAAGATTTGCTGCAGGTGACGACGAGGCGAAATTCCATGACGCTGTTCGTCGAGCTGTTGCATACAGAGACGCGGGCGCTGACTGTGTCTACCCAATGGGACTGACGGACAGTATTTCCATCAGACGCTTTGTGAAAGAACTAGACTTTCCCATCAATGTGATGGTGCGGAAGGGTTTGCCTCCGGTCACTGAGCTGGAGAGTCTCGGAGTTTCCAGATTGAGCTTCGGCCCGAGCGCCTCGTATGCGGCAATGGGTCTCTTGAAGCGCGCAGCCAAGGAGGTCTTAGAGAAAGGAACCTATCAGAACTTGGTGGATGATGCAATCAGCTTTGACGAGTTAAACAGCCTAGCCATCCCGACACGGGACTCTAAGTCTTCCGAACGGTGAGAGGATCCCACGAACGCAGCATTTACTCGATTACAACGAGCTTAACGCTTTTCAGCTTGTCCTCTTTCTGGAATTCGTGAGTCATTGATCCCACCTTCTTCGCCTCGCCTTCCAGAAGAAAGAGTTCGACGCAGTTAGTTTGGCTGATTTTGTTGTGGATGTGTGTTTTCACGATGTCGTCAAATTCGTGCTTAAGTCTTGTGATGGGCGCCTCATTCGACTCGTCGTGAGTTACAACGAGGATAGCATGCGCGTGCCCCGAAAGCCCATTTTTCTCTTTCGAGTCCTCGAACAGGAGTCTGATCGCTGATCTCACAAGTTCTGATCGACCGGCGTATCCTCCCGATTTCTGGATCTGGTCCATCTCCCTTATCATCTGATCGGGAAAGGAAAGACTAACAATGGTCATTTGCGAATGGTCTCAGGACGGTTAACATTGGTTATAAACATTCCAGATCATTCCTATTAACTAAGATAGGAGATCCGACCCCACATCGCTGACTCTCAACACGGATTCACTCAAGTAATGCTGATCGTCTAGTCCAATATAGTAGTGAATATGCGACACACCTCACGGAAGTTAATAACTCTTGGCATATATTTATTAGCTTCCTGCCAACATTGTTAGGAGTCCAGTTTCAAGGAGAGCCGGCATGCAAAGGAGAACATATCTGATTGCGGTGGTCTTCGCAACGATTCTTGTAGTGGCAACATCGGCTGGATTGTATCTTAATCGGCCAACATCTGATACGAGTTCAACCCAAGTTCAAGTAGTGGCCGCTGAAAACTTCTGGGGCAGCCTCGCATCTCAGCTCGGCGGAACGCACGCTCAAATTCTGAGCATTGTTTCAGACCCCAATGCCGACCCTCACTCGTACGAAAGCAACGCGGGGAACGCTCGCGCAATGGCAAAGGCAGATTTTGTGATCGTTAATGGCGCTGGTTATGATGACTGGGCTCTAAGACTCTTATCAGCAAACAATAACCCGAATCAAAAAGTATTGAACGTCGCAGATCTTCTGGGAAAACACGCTGGAGACAACCCTCACTTCTGGTATAGTCCTACCTACGTGAATCAAACTGTGCATGCGATATATTCCGATCTCGTTTCTGTCGATAGGACTAATGCAGGATATTATGGGCAACAATATGTTAGTCTCAATGCATCAATAGGAGAATACAATAGTCGAATCAGCCAGATCGCAACGAGGTTCGCAGGAACAAGAGTAGCAGCTACAGAGAGCATCTTTGTGTACCTGGCAAACGCAACCCAGCTCAACCTAATCTCTCCTCCTCAATTCATGAATGCAGTTTCGGAAGGAAACGATCCGACGATTTCAGATAGAATCCTGTTTGAACAGCAGATCATCAACGGCAGTCAGCCTGGGAATGCGACGGTGCTTGTCTACAACAAACAAACCATAACGCAGCTTACACAAACTCTCCAAGCAGAGGCTGTTGCACATCAGATTCCAACTGTCGGAGTCACAGAGACCATACAACCGACGAACGCTCGTTTCCAAGACTGGATGAATTCAGAATTGATAGATCTTGAGAACGCACTGAATGCATAGGCCCAGCGTGATGAGTGAAACAATAGTTCCCGAAATTGTCGCCGCCAGAAAACTAACCGCTGGCTACGCCGATAATATTGTCTGGCGAGAGGCCAGTTTTACCGTTGATCGTGGCGAGTTTGTCGCGATTATCGGCCCGAACGGCGCAGGAAAGACTACTCTCTTTCGCCTTCTTCTCGGATTGCAACAGCCTCTAAGCGGTAACGTTGAGATATTCAATGCCCAGCCTAAACGTGGCAATCCGCGGATTGGCTACGTGCCTCAGCGTCATGGGATCGATGGCGAAACAAACATTGAATCTCTCGAACTAGTCCGATTAGCGTTTTCAGGTAAGCATTGGGGGTTCGGCTTCTCGGGACGAGACCGCAAAGTGGCTCTTGGGGCAATGAAAGCTGTCGGTTCAGGAGAACTGGCCTATCGATCGCTCAATACCTTGTCGGGCGGAGAATTGCAGCGGATATTTCTTGCAGAGGCGTTGGTAAGCAACCCCGAACTGTTGTTGCTTGATGAGCCCTTGTCGAATCTAGATCTGAAGCGAGAGAAAGACCTGGTTCAGCTCGTGAATAGTCTAGTTCGATCACGAAATGTAACCGCGCTGCTCATAGCTCACAACATCAATCCTCTCCTACCGTTTCTTGACAAGGTGATTTTCATAGCAAACGGCAAGGTCGCAACAGGGAAGCCCGATGAAGTGTTGACATCAGAATCTCTAACTGCACTATACGGAGTCCCTGTTGAGGTTCTGCATGATTCTCGAGGCAACGTAGCGATCATAGGGACGGAAGAGTTTCACGGAGACGATTGAGATGGGATTCAGCTTCAATCTCATCACGGACCTGTTGGAAATCTTTCAATACCAATTCATGCAGCATGCCATCGAAGCGGGGACAGTCGTCGCAATCGTTGCGGGCATAGTGGGCTACTTTGTCGTTCTGCGTCGCTCGGCGTTTGCCGCACACGCCCTTTCACACATTGGCTTCGCCGGAGCAGCAGGAGCAGTACTATTTGCAGTCAGCCCTGTCTATGGTCTACTACTGTTTACAGGCGTGGGCGGTTCGGCGATGGCGGTTCTCAGTCCTCGAGCCGCCAATCGCGATGTTCACATCGGGACTGTTCTTGCATTCATGCTGGGCTTAGGAGTATTATTCATCAGTCTTTACGCGGGAAATTTGACCCAAACTTACTCTATCCTGTTTGGACAGATACTCGGGATCAGTAGTGGCGATGTTCTTCTAACGCTTGCCGCAGGCATTGTAATTCTTGCTGCCGTAGGGGTTGTGTATCGGCCGCTCCTATTTTCTTCTCTCGACCAGGATGTGGCAGAAGCAAAAGGCATGCCCACTTTCTTGCTTGGCATAGTCTTCGTGCTTCTTGTCGCAGTCGCAACTTCAATTGCGGTTCAAGTGGTCGGAGTTCTTCTGATTTTCTCTCTGATGGTCACGCCCGCCGCAATCGCTCAGCAACTGGCAAAACGACCACAGACGGCCATAATTGTCTCAGTCGCTATTGCTTTGGTGGCGACTTGGCTGGGGCTTTTCGTCGCGTACTACGAACCATATCCGGTGAGCTTCTTTATCACAACAATAGTTTTCAGTCTCTATTTGCTAGTTAGATTCGTCTATCGAAGAATTAGGCCTTTGAGGGTGTTTCGGGCCTCTTCAGAGATCACCTAATCACTCTCCCACGCTCCGTGTCAAATGGGCGCAGGTCAATCCTCGTGTCGCAAGCGTAGGCTTAAACATTCAGGGCTAACAAGCACGCTTCTATCCTGGTAAGTCGGGAGATGATCAAGGGAATGCACGGTTTGTTCTACACGCCGAACGCCAAAGAGGTTCGTGCGTTTGTCCGAGATAAGCTCGGCTTTGTCCACAGGGACGTGGGCGACGGATGGCTGATCTTCGACATGCCAGAGGCGGATTTGGGTATTCATCCCTCGCACAAAGTGTCGCATTCTATTTCGTTCTATTGCGACGACATTCACAAGACAGTTGAGGAGTTGAGATCGCGCGGTGTTGAATTCTCTTCAGGTATCACTGAAGAAGAATGGGGCTCGCTGACTCACTTTCGAATGCCAGGAAACTTGGAGGTTGAGCTCTACCAACCGAAGTACCAGAAGAGAGGCCCTCGAAAAACGTCCAAAGCCCGAATCCATCCCGGGAGTCGGCCACACAAGAGAAGGACAAGACGATAGTTTCGTAACTCTTTAACTGTCTTTCAGAACAATTATATCGACTCGTCGTTCCTAACGACCTGCTGACTCATCTTGTTGAAGACTGAAGCGGCACTCTATGACAACATGTCAAAGGGTCAAGTGGACCCTTCAAAGTGGAAGATTCTGGGCTTCCCCATGGGGAATGGTGAGACTTGGAATTGGGAGGAGCCGAGTGCGAGATTCGAAGCCAGGAACGGAGGCTTGGCTGTGACGGTGGACCCGTTCACGCGCAAGCATGATCATGTTCACATGTTTGACGATCCCAAGCAGCTCTATGGGTCTACAACCCTACTCCCCGTCTCAATAGACGGGGTAACGGTGTTCGAGGTGGAGATGGGGGCGGAAGCCTACCACAGTAATGCCGATGACCTTCGAGACGGGTTTGCGGGGTTTAATGTTATGGATTTCTCGACTGGGATGATCTTCGACTTCATTTCGACCGGAAGGAAGATTGGAGCGATCTATGAGCGGTTGTTGATTCCAGGCCTCACGGATGAGAAGACTGCGTTCACGTATCTGATCGAATCACCATTCTCGGGGGTCCGCACTGAACCTGGCAAGATGCATCATTATTCTGTGAGACTCGATGCCGCAAGAAGAACGGCGGAGTGGTTAGTAGATGAGAGGCCTTTCTTCAAGGCCGAAGGAATACCTGTGTCGCTAGGCGGGATAACTCTCGGGTTCGGATTGTTCACTCTCAAGCCAATCGACCCGCTGAAGGGAAGCGTATCCCTCCATGGTCAAGGCGCGACTGGAATCTGGAAAGACTTTCGGTACTCCATCATCTAACGCCTAATGAATTCGAAAACCAAGAACATTTCATTGGGGGTCAAATGCCAGACCCTGAATGGAAGCTTGGCCGTTCGCCAGTGCTCGTGAAGGGGTTTAGGACCCGTAGAGCCTGCTTCGTCCGACTAGGTCGGTGATGATGGGCATCAGATCTAATCCTCGTATTCTTCCCAGGTTTCCGCGGCTAGCGCTGGCCTCGCTGAGCTTGAGGACCCTGCTGGCAGGGACGTCTGGTCCTGCGATTACAACCGGGACAGGGTCGCCAGTATGAAATCCATATCCGACGGGTGTGGCGTGGTCTGATGTGAGGGCGACATAGTTGGCGCCGATGTCTACCTCGTCGATAACGTGTCCCACCAAGGTGTCGACTTCTTCGAGGGCTCGGACTTTGCCTTTGAAGTCGGCGTCGTGACCTGCGATGTCTGGAGCCTTTACGTGTACGACGACGAAGTTCTTGTCCTTGGCTCCCTCGATTACGGCCTTTGCCTTGGCCTCGTAGTCCGTCTTCATGCTACCTGTCGCTCCTCTAACCTCGACCACATCGATGCCTGCGGCACTTGCAATTCCTTTGATGAGCGCTGTTCCTGAGATGCAGGCACCTCTGAGATCAAACATCGACTTGAAACTAGGCAACGAAGGACGGGTCCCCGCGCCTCTTGTCAGTACAATGTTCGCGGGCTTTTCGCCATCGTTTGCGCGTTCTTGATTCAGCGGATGCTCTCGTAGAGCCTCATGTGATCTCTTTACAAACTCGTTGACGGCGGCCGAAGTCCTCTTCGCTTCTTCCGAGCCGTCGGTAGCCCTAGATATCACGAGTTTCAATCCCTCTTCTTGAGGATCAGTATCAGTTACATTCTTCGAAAGCTTCTCCCCTCTGAGGACGAGCACTGCCCTATGGTCGACCGTTGGCTTGAAGATCGTCTTGATTCCAGGGACGCTCTCGACTCTGATCTCGTTCACAGACTTTGCGAGCTTAGACGCGCCTTTTCGGATTCTCCCCGCGCGCCTGTCCTCGACGCGAAAGTCGTCGTCTACAGTTGCGAAATTTGCTCTAAACGCGATGTCGTTTGGTCCCAAATCTATTCCTGCGCCTAGAGCTTCTAATGGTCCTCGTCCCGTGTAATACTTGGCCGGGTCGTATCCAAAAAGTGCCAGATTTGCAACGTCGCTGCCAGGCCTTACACCTGGAGAAATAGGGTCTAGAAGTCCGACTAGGCCTCCTTTGGCGAGTCGGTCCATGTTCGGTGTGTTTGCATATTCTAGGGGTGTCTTGTAGTCGTGGTCGATTAGTGGCCTGTCGCCCATTCCATCGACTACAATGAGTACTGCTCTTTTGTCGGCCATTTCTGAAACCGTGTAGCTGACATTTTTACGGTAATAGGGTTAAAACGCTTTGCATGTATCTCGCAATCGTGTAGAAACAGATAGCTGACATCCGCAGGATTTCCTTTGCTTCTTGATTAGCTCGGCGAGGATTAATCGTTTGATGAGTTGATGAATTCTCAAAACCGGCGAAGTGGCTCGGTCTCCAATCTGGAATGACTATTCGCCCAACGGCCACTTCGTGAACAATCGAAATTTGGGAGTTGTCATTTCATTGATAGGGTGAAATTGTGACACTTATCAGCATTGCACCGAGCGGATTAGATGGTTGGTCGGGAGCGCCTGAATATTGATTAGTTGTCAAAGTGCTCGCCAATTTATTCACCGCATCCATTCCTGAAATCACCTTTCCAAACACTGCGTACTTTCCATCGAGAGCAACGCTATTGTCGTGCACATTGATATAGAACTGTGAACTCCCTCCCACGCCCGGTGCTGTGCTGGCCATCGCAACGTAACCAACATTGTTGTGTAGAGAACTATCATATTCGAAGGGCACGCTCTGACCAGATGTTCCTTGTCCCCACGTGTTCCGGTCTCCGCCACCATTTGCAGTGGTAGGATCCCCAGTCTGGATTACGAAGTTAGCGATAATCCTATGCCAAACTAGGTTGCTGTAGACGTTGGATTGTGCCAAACTCACGATGTTGCTGACGGTCTTGGGAGCCTGTGCTCGATAGAGTTCGACAACTATTGTCCCATTCGTTGTGTTGAGAGTAGCGTAGATTGGGGTTTGGACCGTGGGACTCACCGAGTGTTTCAAGGCACCGCTAATTCCGGTGACTGTCACGGTATAAGTGCCGTTCTTTGACGCCGACATGGTCAGGGTCGCGATTCCTGATACAGTGACGTTAGTTGGGCTGATTGTTGCCGTCATATTGGCCGAACCTGTCGCAGACAATTGGACGGTTCCGCCAAAGTTGTTTACGGCCGTAACGTTGACTCTTGAGGTGACTGGAGTGCCCGCGTGGATCGTTACGCCTGTAGGTGCGGCTATTGTGAAGTCTGGGGTTCCGCTTGTTGATTGGGAGGTTGAATATACGTACCAACCGATCCCTACTGCGATGACGGCGATAGTGATTATCGCTAGGTAGATTCTTCCCCGACTCTCCCGTTTCCGAGCGGTCTGGATAGCCTGCTTCCTCGGGTTGATCGGCTTCCTCTGACCATCGGGATTCTTTGGGTGTCGTGGCATCCTGGCGTCCGCCAATACTGGTGATCGTTTTACCCGTAGAAATATCGTTCGGTTTCGCCCAAAAAATTCCTAAACTCTTCCCTTTCCCGCCTGACAAGCGTAGAACAAGCCCAGATCGCAAATCTGAGAAGGCGATCCTCGATCACGCGGCTTTCACGAAGGGCAAACCCGGAGAAACCCGACCCAGAAAGACGAACGACGCGCCCATTCCAAGCTCTGAGTCGATAGACTCGCCCAGAGCTGGTTGAACTGGCGGGAGCATCTAGAAAAGAGGGGGCAACGATTTGATTCCTACGACGCGAGAGTGCTCTTTGGAACGGGTTCATTCAGAAAAGAGCTCTAGGGCTATCTTCGTTTTTTGCGCGAGCGCGGAAATATAGCCAATCCGTAGCAGTACGAGAACGTCCGCCTTGGCTTGTTCTGTCTGCGGTTCGGCAATCGAACAAACCGACGCGGAGCTGTGTCCAAACCATGCCCGAGCCTTGTACAGCGTCCGGCAAGCCTACGAATCGTGGGCATTGGCATACGGCGGTGTCGAACTAGCAGACTTTCTCAAAAGAATCGTTATGCTGCAAGGAACAGGCAGGACCGCGAGGGAGATCGCTGATTTCCTCCAACGGCATCCGGAGAAATGGCAGAGATGACGACTCTCATTGTGTGCGAGAAGCCAGATGCGGCCGCGCATGTTGCGCGGGCGCTCGACAAGGATGGCGATCCGGGAAGAATCGATACACAAGGGGTCCCAATTTATGAAGCACATAGCACGCACGAAACGATTCTTGTCTGTTCCGCCTTAGGCCATCTCTATGCAGTTGATTCAAAGACCCAAGCCAGCCGACGCTTCTACCCCGTCTGGGACCTTGAATGGATTCCCAAGCACCTCATCGACAAGAAGTCAGCCCGACTAGCAAGGTGGATCAAGGTCATAGGCACCCTCGCCAACAGGGCCGACCGTTACATCAACGCCTGCGACTATGACATCGAGGGTTCGCTCATCGGATACACAATCCTGCGCTACGCATGTCACGGCGCTGACGTGAAGGCTCAGCGGATGAAATTCAGCACCATGACCGAGAAAGAACTCAAGACGGCCTACAAGACACTCGCGCCCCAACTCGACCTCTCGCTAGTCGAGGCTGGTCGAACAAGGCATGAGCTTGACTGGTTCTACGGAATCAACCTCTCCCGACTGCTGACAGAATCAGCCCTCAAACAGAACCGCGGCTACACGACTCTCTCAACCGGCAGAGTTCAAGGTCCGACTCTGAAGTTCGTCGTAGACAGAGAAGAGGAGATAGGGTGCTTTACTCCGATCCCGTTCTGGATCATCGAAGCAACCATAACCACAGACGATCAGACCTATTCTCTTGAATATGCGAAGGAAAAGATCTCCACCCTAGCCGAAGGGGAACAGATCGTCAAGGATTGCAAAGGATCACTCCTAGAGGTCGAGGGTGCCGAATCTCGAAATATTCAGCAGAGTCCGCCTTACCCGTTCGATCTCTCAAGTTTGCAATCTGAAGCATACCGGCACTTCGGGTACACTCCGTCCCGAACGTTAGCCCTCGCAGAGAGACTCTACTTGGAGGCGCTGATTTCCTATCCACGCACATCTAGCCAAAAGCTCCCTCCCGACATCGGCTACTCAGAAATTCTCCAAGGTGTCTCGAAGATTGCACAGTATCGATCACTTGCGTCAAAGCTGGCTGTGCAAGCCTCACTTCGTCCGACCCAGGGTCCCAAAGAGGACCCAGCACATCCAGCGGTCTACCCAACAGGAGACTCTCCGAAGCGAACCCTCATTCAGTCCGAGGCCAATTTACTGGATCTCATCATACGTCGGTTCATGGCCGCGTTCGCGGAGACAAGCCTCCGAGAGACCTCACGAATAACTCTCAAGAGAGATCCTCATAGATTCTTCTTGAGAGGGTCCCGAATCGTTCGGGAAGGCTGGATCGAATTCTACAAACCTTACACTTCGGACGACTCCCAGACACTCCCAGACCTCAAAGTAGGCGACAAGGTACCGCTTACTGCAATCCGAGCGGCCCAGAAGTTCACCGAGCCTCCCCCTCGTTACAACCCGAGTAGCATACTACGAAAAATGGAGGACGAGAATATCGGCACCAAAGCCACCAGAGCCGAGATAATTGAGATACTGTACCAACGAGGATACATCAAGAATATTCGGATAGAAGCAACTCCCCTCGCACTCAAGATCGTCAGTATTCTCAACAAGTATTGTCCACAGATCATAGACCCCGCATTCACAGCCAGACTGGAAACTTCAATGGACAACATTCAATCTCTCCAGACTACGAGAAGCCTAGTCATAGCTGAGACTCTCGACTACCTCCGACCAATTATGCTCAACCTAGTCGCCAAAGAAGACGAGATTGGATCTCAATTAGCGGAGGTCGTAACGTCGCAGAGAATCGCTGCCCTAACTTTTGATTACCCTTGCCCTCAGTGCGGATCGAAGCTGAAAATTATTCGAAGCCGAACCTCCGGGAAGAGATTCATCGGTTGCGCCGGGTACGAGAAGGGTTGCAGATTCACGTTGCCGCTTCCCCAATTCGGAACCCTTTCCATAACATCGACGTATTGCAAACTCTGCGGATTCCAACTAGTTCAGACGAGAACTAAGGGTCGAAGACCACTGACTTCGTGCGCCAGATGCTACTCGAACAAGACAAAGAAGCCGGGGCTTGTGGCCGCACCAACAATTTCTACGTCTCATCCGGGGAATAGCGGTCTAGTCGAAGCGGCGTCTCTTGTCAAGGACTAGTAGAAACGTCAGGGAAGCGAAGAACATCAGGACGAAGAGGGAGGCAACGAAAGCAATCGCGATCGGCTGCTGCCAGACCCCCGGATAAGATAAGACAGTCAATAAGGTAGATGCTGGCGCGACTATCTGAAGAGGAAATAGGAGTAGGCCCAACCAGAGACCCCACTTTGTCATCGCGAAAACGCCGTAGGCACCAAGAAGTGAAGCTCCTCCAATCGCGTATAGATGCCAGGCGCCGGTATCCTGAGCCACTATCGGGAAGGCGAGATAGTAGATGCCCGATAGAGCGTAGAAGAATGATGCGATTGATAGACCAACCGGCCTGAAACTCGACGCCTCTGCAGTCTCTTCCTTTTCTTGCTGCTTAGGCGTCTGCTTCGACATCTCTCGAGTCAGCGGCAAGCCCCGTAACCTCCCAAAATAAGCCTTACATTCGATACCAATAACGACTCGTAGCCACCATGAGCCTCACCCAACTCTACCTGTCCCCTCGACCAGCGTTCACCGGGCTATCATCCTCTCTCGAAAAATCCCGGTTCGTCTTTTTCGGCGTCCCCTTCGACCGGACCAGCACCTACAAACCAGGATCTAGGTTTGCCCCGTCCGCCCTCCGCGACGTATCAGCCAATCTCGAACTCTACAGCGTTCGATCAAATCTTGATCTAGAGAAAATTCCGGTCCACGACGCGGGAGACATCGACACGGTCGAGGACCTCAATGAAACCCTTAGAAGAATTACAGCCGTGTGGAGAGAACTGACCGCGGGTGGCAAATTACCAATCATGGCAGGTGGAGAACACACGATAACCAAAGCGGCGATCGACGCACTCCCGACCGATATCGGTATTGTGAATTTCGATGCTCATCTTGACTTGAGAGACGAGTTTCTCGGGGAGAAGTTATCCCACGCTACTTTCATGAGGCGAGTAGCGGAACGCGTTGGACCCAGCCACGTCATGGAAGTTGGAGTTCGAGCTTTCTCGAAACCTGAAATAGACTACTGCCACGAATCAGGCCTCCAGACAATTACCCCACTAGACATCAGGAAGACCCCGCTCGAGAAAACGGCGCAGAGGATCCGGTCATTCCTTTCAGGCTTCAAGAATAGTTACCTGACTGTCGATATCGACGTCCTCGACCCGGCATACGCGCCAGGAGTAGGCAACCCCGAACCCGACGGCATCACAACCGACGAACTACTAACCCTCGTCCAGGCTGCAATGAGCCGCAATACTATCGGGTTTGATCTCGTCGAAGTCTCACCCCAGCTCGACTCGGGTCAGACCGCCGCTGTGGGTGCAAAGGTCATATTCGAGGCGATAGCAGCACTATCATCTCGGAGCCCTACCAAGTGACCCTTGACAACTACATCACTGCTTCAACTACCCGAGTCAAGGGCGAGAAGAACGTCCCGAGAGACCAGTTCGAGCGCTTGAAGGAAGCTGCAGAGAAGAAACTTAGGGTACACTCTCTTAGCTCCAAGGCAAATCTGAACGGCGTGAACATTGAGTTCCAGGGCAACAGCAAGCATCAGTACGACTTCTGGATGATGAACTGGCATGAAGCACCGGTAACATCGCCTGTTCACTCGCGTATCATTTCCGCGATCGGCGTAGAGGGCCACGAACCGTCGGCGTTCTATTGCCCCGAGACTCACGAATCTCTCTTCTTCAATACGGAATACTACGGCCAGTGCAAGAGCTGGGCACTCGGCATGGCCGCCGCGATCCTCGAACAGACAAAGAACACACACTCAATACATGGCGCATGCGTCGACGTGGGCGGCAAGGGAGTTATCATTGTAGCACCCACTGGGACGGGCAAGACAACTCAAGCGTTCAAACTCATGGAACGATCCGATGGCAGAATCGTCGGAGACGACTGGGTGAACATCGACCACACTGAAGGCGAACGGCTAAGCTACCTGGTCGGCAAACAGCCGGAGAAGAGCCTCTACATGCGGACAGAGACACAACTCAACAAGCCGCGGCTACGAAAAATCTTCGATCAGAACAAATGCGAAAACGTTGTAATGAGCAAGAAGAACTGTGAGTTCACACAGGGTCCAACGGGGTGCAAACTAACCAATCAGCGATGCGTCTTTGACGATGGATACCAGTGGTGCTACTACTCGTTCGGCAACAGTAGAGCGCTCGTCCCGAGAGAACAGCTGTTTGGGAAAGATAAGGTGACTGACAAGGCGAAAATCCGACTTCTAGTCTTACTGCGACGTGACGAGAAAAGTCCTGCAGAGGTTAAGCTGAATTCAGACGAAACGATCGAGGTGCTCCGTAAAGGCGAGTACATGATCCGTCCGGGTGCTGGACCCAAAGAATCTTGGGGCAAAATAAGCAACGAACCCTGGTTCAATCCGTACCTCCTCCACCTTGACCACGCGCGTCAAGAGCAATTCTTCCGGAGAATGATTTCTTCGTTCAAGGTTAACTGCATACTTTTGAACACAGGGGTTGAATCGGTAGAAGAAACCCATACTCGGATCCTCTCCGCGCTCGAGAATTGCTAGGCCCAGGCACTCCAGCCACCCTCCGCAATCTCTAGCACAATTCCGGCTAGTCGGAAGCGTTAAGACCGTTCACCCTATGATAGAGAATCCACATGCCCACAAAGAAAATTTCGGCCAAAGCGAAGAAGCGAAAAGCCTACTATTACTACGCTGGGAAGGAATCAAAAGCGAAGAAAGTAGCACGAAAATCCTCTAAGGCGAAGAAGACCAAGACAAAGGCCAAGAAGAAACGCAAAAAATAGCAACCACTCTAACGAGACAAGAACTTCGGTAACGCGCGCTCGTCGACGATAGGATCGAAAAGTCCGAGCTGATTCTGAGCCACCGGTAGTGCAATTCTGCTGACTAGACCGTTGAGCGAGTACGGTAGGCGAATTAGCCTCATTCCACCCGCCGGGACCCATTCGTCCATCACGAACCCCTTCTTCGTGAGTGTCCGAACTAGACTCAGTCGCTTCTTTCGATTCCAGAAGACCGTCTCATCATCGGTTATGTGGATATGGAATCCTCGACCAGAATAGACTACAATGATGTAAGAGAATCTCCTTGATAGCAGCTCTAGGAGCTCGACCGCTTCTTGTTGGGCCAGTTGGAATTCGAGACGACAGAACGAGAGACCCTGATGATTTCGCGTCTTCTCCTCGAGGCTTCCGTGAATCGGACAGGTGAAGTTCTCTGGATCAATGTCGAACACTAGTTCTTGGCCATAGGCTCGGCCGAGTTGAGCAAGGTCGTTCGCAAAGCGCCTAGCTTGATTCCAATCCCTGTAGACGTTTCGATCATAATAGGCAGATTCAGGCCTGAAATCAATCAAGTAATTCTTGACTTCGGACAAGCTCTCGTACTCGTCGATAACTATAGTTCGTGCGCCATCGCGCCGATAATTCTCTGGCGCGAGACCGGTGTGCCGTCCAATGACCGCTGCAAAGACAACCGGTGATTGCCATGCTTTGAACCAGTCGCGGACTTTGGCGAGGTTAAATTCGTTTGAGTAGTACCGTCTCCTTTCAACGAGCGAGGTAACTCGCATTCCGTCGGGAAACTGGTATTTCGCAACTCTCAGATTCTAGACCGCTTCGACCGACTTTGTCTCACTAAGTTTCTTGAGCTGGCCTCTGTACATTTCTACGATCTCTTTCGTTGTCGTGGCGTCCTCCGGTGACTTTTCAGTCCTGTACTTTCCCGTAAATCGTGGAAACCTGATCGCCAAGCCTGCCCCCGGTCTAATCGAGTTGAGCCCGCAGGTATGTACTGGACTGAGGGTTATCTCGGCTCCTATAACCTCCAACACCAGACCCGGCACAAACCAAGTGTCAGCTACAATCTTGGAATCTACTCTTGAATGACGATGATCGACCCTGTACTTCTCCAACATTTCCGGAAGCTTTGCCAGGTCTTCATCCTTGAATCCAGACCCACACTTGCATGCTGTTCTGAAGACATCGTCCTTTTCATCGTATGCCGCCAAAAGCAAGGCGCCATAGGATCCTCCCCGCCTTCCTCTCCCGGCGAAAGCTCCCACAACGGCCAAGTCGACAGTATCCTGCATCTCTGACTTGTATTCACGCTTATATTTGATCCAGCTCCAACCCCTAGCCCCGGCCTTGTAGATTGAATCGGATCCAATCGACTTTATCATCAAACCCTCGCACCCGTCAGCTACCGCCTGTTGCATGAAATCGTCAACTTGCTCAGGCTCGCTGACAATTATTTGGCGAGAGAGGTCGAGCCTCTCATTTCGCCGAATCAGCTTAGCTAGGGCTTCCCGCCTCCGGGGATATTCGATCTGAGTGTAATCGGTGCCTCTATCGTACAGCAGGTCAAAGGCAAAGAGTGCAACCGGTATTTCCTGGATTGTCTTCTCCAGTTCGTACTTGCGTCCCCTCCGTTGAGAGACCAATTGAAAGGGTAGAATCTCCTTTGTTGAAGGATCCACAGGAACCGCCTCCCCTTCAATTATCACCTCGTCACCGGCGATTCCCTCTTTTAGTAGGGCGTGGAGGTCGGGGAACTGGTCAGTGATGTTTTCGAGGCGTCGTGAGAATAATGTGACTTTTCGATCTGAAAGGTGTGCTTGGATTCTTAGTCCGTCGTACTTGTATTCTGCTGCGGCTCTACCGTCCATCTTTTGTAGAATTTCTTGAGGATCGGAGAGTCTCTCCGCTAGCATTGGCCTGATTGGTCTTCCTACCGTGACTTTGAACGACTTGATTGAATCAATTCCACGTGTCGCGATAGCTTTCGCAACGAATCCAAGGTCCGAAGAGCGATTGTAAGCTTGTTCCAACAAATGCTTCGATTCCTTTCCCTCGGCTAGCGCGTGGGCTAGTGCATCGAGAAGGGTCATGTCAGCTACGCCAAGCCTGAGTCTCCCTAGTGCCGTTCGAGTGACGTACTTCGCTTCGACTGGAGATGCTTTGCTGATTAGCGATGTTAATTGTCCAACCTTAGATTGGACAGATCCCGCTCCGCTTGATCTTGCGATTCGGTCTAAGCCAGCATAAACTTCCTCGACACTAAGTCGTTCGTTCTTCAATCCGACTTGCGTCTTGCCCTCGAGGAGGGCCTCCGCCGCATCCCCCAGATCGCCCCGTCGTTTGTACTCGTCCGCTATTCTCGATTCTTTGACTGAAGTGACGATTGCCAGGACTTTGATAGCTAGCTTCTCAGCAATGCCTATCTCAATTCCTAGGTAGTCAGGATAGAGTTTGCCCTGAGTAAGGTAGACGACCTTGTCAATAATCTCATGGGGTGTCTCTTTGAGAAACTCAACGAGCAGTTTTGTGATTTCGAGCCTCTTCGTCGTCCCCTCGATCCTCTGATATGTTTCAATCATGCGAGAGTAGAGCATCGTTATTCCCTAGAGCGTCTTCGGGTCATCTTCCGACTCTTGTTGTTAAATAGATGGGATCATTGCACGAAGTCGGACGATGAATTACCCGTACGCGGCTTGGAGGAGGATCCTATTTGTCGCCATACTGGTGGTCATCATCGTAATCGGTCTGGCACCAGCAACTACCCAGGGAAGAGTGGTCGTACGATTCTCCGGTCTAGCCTCTTCGAGCGTTATTAACCATGTTTTCATTGGGTTCACTCAAATCGCCCTGCACCAAACCGGATACCTCAATTCTAGCGGATGGGTCATCATATCTCAGAGCTTTCCGATACTTGACCTATCGTCAAATCAGACAATTCCTCCAACTGCGACTTCGACACCAATTCATTCTGGACGGTACGACCAGGTCCGGGTTGCATTTTCGAATTCCACTCTGGTGAGAGCGGGTCTCAGACTTGCAATGTCGGCGCCGCCCATGCTCAGTGCGAACGTGACTCTACCGGTGCCGCCCAACGGCATAGCAGACATCATGCTAACCGTCGGTTTCGACTACTCCACTCTTTTCTCGACCCCACCATCGATCACCTTGGTGCTGATGCGAGTATCAACAGTCTAAAGCACAATCCAGGTATCCATGACCGAAACTGTAAAATTCAGCGTATTATCGGGTCGAGACTATGTGCGTGATCGGTAAAAACGAACTCACTGAGCTAATTCGGAGCTACAAGTGCATTCATCCATTTGACTACGGCCTCTTGGACGGCGATGGCTACATTCTGACTGTTAAAGAAGAGCGAACTCTCCACTACTTGGAGCACCAGAACCTGGTCTCGAATGAGGTAGTTTTCACTCCTCCGAATTTTGTCGCACATCTGACTGCAAAGAGCAAGTACGGAAGGATGGGGCTCTCGTTTCTGAACGCTGCCAAGGTTCATAGTGGATATGTCGGCAGACTCGCTCTAGAGCTTGTTAACCTGAGCAATGAGCGGCAGCCGATCACAATCAAGCGGGGAGACCCTTTGATGCATATTGAGTTCCTGAAGCGAGAGGGTGAGCCTTCCCCCTATGCTGGTGGATACATGTTCCAGTTCATGAGTGAGGAGGAGATCGCTGATTATGTCACTATCCTCACTCGCGACTTCAAGACAGTATTTCACAAGGATGATTTAGCAAAATCTGCGAAGGAACGAGTTGCTTTAGCTCCACTGGTCTAGTCCGAGGCAACTGACTCTAGGGCCCTCTTAAGGGCCGGGTCGTTTGTCTCCTTGGAAGCGGAGTCGTAAAAGTCACGCATTTTTCTCTGTCCTGTTCTCTTTCCGTATACGTTTGCTTGAAACGCCATCTCGACTTTGTCTAGTTGATGGACAAGGCGTGCCTCCTTGCTTCGTGTTGTTTTCAGATCTGTCCATAGTCTAAGATATGATGCGCGGCTCTTCGGCGGCAGTTTTGACGCTAATTCTCTGATTGCTGTCTGCCGACTCTTCTGCACCTTGGTTGGACCCAGGTGTGTTTTGTCCTTGGGTGTAAGGTCTCCCGTGATCGCCTCCTCGAGATCGTGAATCAGCGCAAGTTTGAGAATTTTCTCCAGATCGTATCCCCGGCGCTCGCCTTCGTACAAGGCCAGCATGGCGACGGCAAACGAATGGTCTGCGACCGACTCGATCCTCCCCTCAACCTTTCTCTGCCATCCTTTTCTCGGCTCGCGCTTTAGTCCGGCCGCGTACTGCCAAAATCTGAGGAGAGAATTCAACTTGTACAGAATGGGCTTGCCCCAAGCAAATTCTAAAAGCTTTACTTAAGTAAACGCACATATACTTCCTCGCAAAGATGCCTCAACGAGTGGGTCGTGCTTGGTCAAGAAGATTCTAACCAGATTCGCCGTAGCGAAAAAGGCGGCCGAAAGTGGGGACACAGTGTATAGATCTCCTAGGATCTATCTACCGACAAAACTGACTGATGATTCCAGCTTCCCTTTCAAGGAAGGAGACATCCTCTCCGTCAAGGTTGATGGTCGCAAAGTCATGATCCAGAGAGTCTCAAGAGCTGTCAGCCAACGAGACGGTACCAGCGAACTTGGCAAGAAGTAATGAGTAATCGATGCGTTTCAAGTATCACGTTAGATTGATTATCTCATGTTGAGAGTTGCGGTTCAAGTCACGAATCTGAGCGGGGAAAGATACTGGGCCTATGACACTCCGCTTCCAGCACAGGTGCAGATTGCGGTTAACATCAACATAGTTGGTCTTGACCAAAAGTCGGAATCTACGGTAGAGGCTCCTTTCGTGTTCACCGTAGGCTACACTCCCTCGATCGCGCAGCTTAGCGTGAAAGGAAAGGCTCAGGTGACGGGCGAACAAGCTGAAATCGTTCAGATGATCGAGGAACACAAGAAGAACCGACCGCCCCCACAGCAGGTAATACAGGCCGTATCGAGTATTGCCATGGCTGAAGTCATCATCATGTCTAAGAGTCTCGGGATCCCACCACCACTACCTCCAATCGGACTACCCACAGAAGCAGCGCCCGTCGCGTCTATACAGAAGAAGGAATCACGCTACACAACCTAAAACGTTCGATCACGAACCGTCATCCAATAAATTGGAGATATGTCAACAATCCAATAAATTGGACCCCTCATGATCCTGCTGCAAACATTCCTTCTAAAGCTGGCTTAGAAACTCGACGTCATCGCGATATCAATAGAAGGGACCAATAATCTGACCCTTTGTTACCAATCACGGTTACCAAAACCGTTACCAGTCGAGAAATCTGAATTGCCCTCGTGTCTCGCAGCCCAGAGTTCGCGTTTGGGAAGTTCCTATGACACATTGAATGCAGATAGTACGGTCCCACGACCTGATTCTGCCTTGGAAACGCCTTGGAGACGGCTGAGAGTCCATGATGATGTTAGGGTCCCGTGAATTCCGCGAACAGTAATGCGGACACTTTGAGTGGTCTGAGTTAAAATCTGGACTGGGGACGACACTCAAGAGAGAAAATGGGTATCCTGGCGCGTCCCGCGACGCAGAAGTGGCGTTTGTGGATGACTCTTCGCACCTGTTTAGTCATCAGCGCTAATACGCTCGGGTATTTGCTAAAACTGCACTTTTACAAAGCGTTATTTGACCCTCATTATGAGAGAAATCCAGCGGCAGGCACATTCACTATGAGCCTTTACAAAATGTGCGCCTGACTCTCAAGTGCGGAATGGAAGAAGACCAGGGAGGATTTCACCGTTGCGAATAAGCAGAGATGGACGAGGAGAGACACGGCTGACTGATGCACAAAAGAATCGGATATTGGAGCTAGCCGAAGCCGTACCTAGAGACCAACTCCTCCTAGGCCTCCAACTGGAAAGGGGATGGCGAATCGGAAGCATCGTCGGCTGCCACAACAAGGTTACGTACGTTCGGAAAAGGACGGGAGAGAAGGCCTATTGCGTCGTAAACCTCCCGGGAATTAGGAAAGAGGATGTCGGACCGGAGACAATTATGATTCACTTCAAGGGTGGAAAGACGGAGCCGGACTATCCAGGAGAGAAATGGCTACGACTTGCGCAGAAACTAGCCTCAAGAGTTAGTAAAGGCGAGAGGATCATCCCCCTCACCGAACAACACGGGACAAACCTTCTGCGAAAGTATGCAAAGATGGCAGGGGTTTCAAACTGGGATCGGCTCCATAATCATCGTCAACGCGCCTATTTCGGAACATACTGGGCCCGAAAGACAGGCCGAGACTACTGGAAGGTTCAGAGCCTCATGGGGCACAAGGACTTGAGAGCCACCGCCGTCTACGTTGAAGAACTATCCCTCGAAGAGAAGAAACAACTCCTAGATGGATCCTAGCCACGACTCAGGAAACAAGGCTCAAACTCGCTTCTGAAGAGCTCCTCAGCTAACGGCAACCTGTCACAACGTCAACCCCAAAGTTACTTGGGTCATGGAATTTGGTGCCCATAGATTCGAGGCAACGCAAGTGAATACTGCCGTAGTCACCATGGCCCTTTGGTTGATGTTCGACTGCGCATTTGCTTACGTAATATCGTCGCCCGGGTCTTCGAGGAAAAATGATGGATAGGGGTAAAGAGGGCTCACCATAAGGATTAAAGGCAGAATCAAGTTCTCGCGAACGCACGTGACTTTCGATGCCTCGTAGAGCTGCTCGTGGACCGCCGAAACAGAAGACTACCATTCTTTTCAAAGCCGGCAACCTTCCAAGCAACCCGGATGAACTGTTTCGTCGGGTCTTCTGGAAGAGCGATTTTCTCGCCGCGGAGGCCCACAACTTCTGGCGAGAAGTCAAGAAGGCGGAACCCTCAGGATTACCTATCCAGGCGTGGAAAGACTGGATCAGCAAACGTGGAATGAGCGTAGGTCAGTTCTACAACATGATCCACGGACTAGTAGGCGCCGGGTTCATCGAAAAGAAAGATTCAAGATGGCACTTAAGCGGCGGGTTCTTACGAGAACTCGAGCAGATGCTGACCGTATACTCGACGGAAAGCGGACTACGATATCAGCTAACCTGAGAATTTGTCACTTTGAACGGAAATGCCTAACGGATCCGCCGAGCCGCCTTGCCTCTTACTCTTCCCTTAGGGTCGACTTCACCTCGGCAAATTCTGGTGTCAGATATGAGCCTACCATCGTCAGCCCTAACCATGCGAACAACATAGAGCCGAACAGGCTCTAGGCCCTGGCGTCGCCTCAACACGTTCACCTTTAGCCCGTTGGCGCGAGTCTCTTGACTGACCACCAGGGCGTCGAGCCGTTTTCTTCGAGTAGCGGGTCCGAACGGATCTCTGAGCTCTGTGATTCTAGCTCGGTCAAGCCATCCCTTGATCTTTAACAACCGCCTCAGGTCGCGGCGTCGAGCTGCAAAACTCCTTACTGGATGATTCTTATTCATTCTGGAAACGAGGCGATCTCCAGTCACGCCGACGAAAACCAGTTCCCCGAGGTCAAAGGCCTTTGCCAACAATCGCTCGTGACCAACATGGAGAATATCAAACGTGCCTCCTACTGCAACTGCTCGATGGCGGAACTTCACTTGCGGCAGACTGACCTACCTTCGCGAGTCAGGACCGACCGAATTTTAGGATAAAACCTAGTTGACCATAGGTGATCCCTCCAGTTTTTGGAATTTATTCCCTCAAATTGTTGGCGCGTCTCGCATGTGCATGATGCCTGAATAGGTAAAGCCTGTCCTTCTGAAGACTTCGATTAGTACTCCCACGCCCATATTTGGCCGGAACATAGATTAGTTGAAGGCTCATGAGCTCGTCCACTCGGCGTCTTCGCTCAAGGCACCGCTTTGGGTTTAGGGGAAAAAGGCCCAGTCGAAACCCCGAGGCAGTAACGACCGATGAGATACTTGACAGTCTAACCCGACAGGCTGCCTCAATGGAAGGAGACGGAAGGGAGCGATCCTTAGGATTGGAAACATTACTCGAAGTCGGACCCGACGATCAGGTAATCCAGCCCTCAGATCTTCAGCCAGCCCGAACCATCTATCCCTTAAACACAAGGCACCTGGGCAAGACGGCGTTCAGTGTGATGCTAATCGGAGGTCTCGCCTTTCTCTGGTTCTACTCAAGACTATCTCAAATTCTCAGTCTGAACAGCCTCGCTATGGTACAGCAATCGATTTCGCGGGCAGGATTCGCGGACTGGCAGAAAATCGCAATCATTGCCTTTTTCGCCTTAGCGGCGGCGCTCCTCGCCCAAAATTCACGGAATAGATCACGTTCACGCCTAGTTTCACCCGTTTGAGAGTCACAACCCCAACCCGCCCTGCAAATGACACCAAAAGATCGTCGATCTCGTCTGATGTAGGTAGCCCGGGGGAGATTCGAACTCCCGTCAGCAGGTGACTCCTACCCTACGTTGAAGGGATCCAGAGCCTACTAGGGACGCTTCCATGTCTGGCCCGTAACGTCCGTGCTATGCTAGACCACTACACCACCGGGCTACAAAATCTTCGCTGCGAGCCCGGTATTCATAAGGGGTTTCTGCGCGAGAACCCGAGGTTCCCTATATACTTGTCGAAAGTCTTATATGATGTGTGCAGCGCGACGCTTTCACTTTCCTCAACAGGCCTCCGTCGCGATAGACTCTACCCGGCTCGACGTTCAGGCCGAGAGGCTTGGGAAAGTCGGAGACCGAATATCACGACCACGCCATCAACTCCCGCGAGAAATCCTTCGAGAGTTCACGTCTGCCCTGAATGCGGAGGTGTGCATCTCATTGAAGATTTCGATCAAGGGGAGACCATATGCCAAGACTGTGGGCTCGTGCTCTCTCAAAATCTGATGAGCCGCGGGCCGGAGTGGCGCGCCTTCACCAAGGAGGAGAAAGACGAGAGAGGACGAGTAGGCATACCTACTTCATTCTCAATTCACGATAAGGGTCTTTCTACTGTGATTGACCGGGTTAACAGGGATGCGTTTGGTCGTCAGCTTCCGATGGAGACGCGGATGGAGATGCTCCGGTTGCGGAAGTGGCAGATACGGACCAGAGTACACTCTTCTTCGGACCGAAATCTCGCTCAGGCAATGGCAGAACTGGATCGCCTCACTGACAAACTTCACGTCCCCGCAAATGTGAAAGAGAGTTCAGCAGTCGTCTACAGGAAGGCCCTAGACAATGGCCTTGTCCGGGGACGATCTATCGCTGCCATCGCTGCGGCGTCACTATACGCTGCCTGCAGGTCGTCTGAGACACCGCGAACGCTGAAGGAAGTTGCGGCTGCCAGTAGAATCAAGAAGAAGGACGTTGCTCGATGCTACAGATTGCTTCTGCGAGAGTTAGAAATTTCGATGCCGGTTGAAGATCCTATCAGATGCATCTCGAAGATCGCAAGTCGAGCTGAAATCTCAATGCAGACCCAGCAGTCGGCGATTAGAGTGTTGAAGGACGCTAGGAAGAAGGGGGTGGTCGCGGGTAAGGACCCGATGGGTCTGGCAGCTGCGGCCCTATACGTTGCTTGTGTTCTTGAGAACGAGAAGAAGACTCAGAAGGAGATCGCAGAGATTGCGAATGTGACCGAGGTCACAGTACGGAACAGGTACAAGGGCTTGAAGGATGCCCTTGGACTAGCCGCCTAGGGAAAGGTGGCCTAGCGAAGATACTGCCGCATGTTCTGAATATTGTTGAAGACAGTACTCCACTGCGGATGCGCAGCCGCTGCACCGCTACTGAAACCATTCAGAGCGATAGAGAACTTCACTCGAGGATCACGCGAGTAATAGTAGATGATGTCTAATTTTCTCTTTGGAGTTGCGTTTGACAGGCTACGCTTTAAGGCATTGAACAGATACTTGTTGAAGAACTCAAGCTCAATCGAAACCGATATGCGTTCGCTCATTCTCCCACTTGAAAGCAGTGCCACCTATGCTAGTCTTCAATATTTATCACTATACATTGGAACCGACACCTATCCCCATTTGGGCAAACTGCAGAATCCTTCGGCAATCTCCGGTACTCCGCAGATTCCACGTCCCACCAGATGTTTTCGACCATTTTGGATGGTCCTTTTTTCGAACTAGCCTGAGTTACAAGAGTGATTTTACCCATGAACGCCCAGTTACACAACTGGAGTCCGTTTGCGGGAAAAACCGGCGATTCTGTTCGTCCTTTTCGCTGCCTGGATATTCTGGTTTACACTATTCCTCTCAATCGGAATCTAGACTCCCGACCGCTGAGGGCATTCTTAAATACGCCAAAGGAGCATTGAGTATTTGTGGACGACCACAAAGGAGTCTCAGGCTTCTAGAATGGCCGATGTGTGTTCGACCTGCGGCCTTCCGAAGGACTTGTGCGTCTGCGGCACTATAAGTATGGAGCAGCAGACAGTAAAAGTCCGGATGGAAATGCGCAAGTGGGGCAAGCCCGCAACTATCGTAGAAGGTATTGACGGCAAGAGCGTCAACCTGCCGGATCTTGCTACAAAACTCAAGACCTACTGCGCTTGCGGCGGTACTTCCAAGAACAATTCGATCATCCTGCAAGGAGATCACCGCGATAAAGTCAAGAAGGTTCTCGTCGGCTATGGATTTCCCGAAGCTAGCATAGAGCTACACTAGGGGAAGTCGAGCTGTCGGCCCTACTCGACGTACTCCGCTCGATTCGAAGGGGCGAACCAGGCACACTATCATGTCCCCAGTGTGGAGCGTCAGTGAAACGTTCGCGCGCACCCCTAGAAGGATGGATTCTTCCAGTCCGCTATGTCTGTGACAAGTGCGGCTATTCCGGATTTCTTGCCTTGGAACAGGAGCCGCTGGGGGACTAATATTACGCCCTCCGCTTGTGCAATATCATTAATTCGTCTTGCGATTCCAGAGATCGAGGGTCTGTTTCAAGCCTTCGTCGAGTGAGTAATGTGGATGCCAACCCACTTCTTTGCCGATCCTCGCGTTGTCCAGCACGAGATAAGCGGGGTCCTGACTTTGCGGTCTCTGCGGATAGCCAGGAGGATATGATCCGAAAACCAGTTTTCCCTTGAAGCTTGTCAGTCCTGACAATTTCTTAGCGAGTTCTGCGTTTGTGACGGGATTGCCTGGAGACACGTTGTAGACGCCGCCGATCGCTTTCTCGGATTTGGCTACGTCCAGGTACGCGTCAACGTGATCTTCAGCGAACATGTAGTCACGGATCGACTCGGGTGCGCCGATGTAGCATGTCTCTCCCTTCAGCATCTTTGAGATCAAGTATTCCGTGTAGAAGCCGCTCTCCCAGACCCGGCCGTAGCTGTTTATCGGCCTCATCACGGTCCCTCGAAGGTGGTAAATCCGGTTCGCCATCTGGATATACTGATCGGCGGCCGCCTTGGTGACAGCATAAGGCGAAGCCGGGTTAAGGATCGCCGTCTCTGGAATCGGTCGAGCGTCGAGTTGCCACCCGTATACTTCTGCGGTAGAAGCTGCAATCAGCCTGGTGTTCGGGGACTGTCTGACGATTGAATGGACGAGATTGACAGTTCCATCAAAATTGATTCCGATGTATGGGTAGGGGTCGTCGAACGATAGTCGGACTGGCGTTAAGGCTCCTAAATGGAAGACGATATTTGGATCAGAGGTCTCTACGGCCGAAAGAACTGAGTGAAATCTGACTAGATCCCCTTCGATAAGATGTATCCTCGGGACGATGTTTTCTATTCTCCTGAGTTCTCTCTCTGATGAATGTCTGACCAAGCCGTAAACATCATCTCCCCGCTCGACTAGTCTTGCGGCGAGCCTGGAGCCGATGAAACCTGTAATGCCCGTGATGAGAACATTCAATCCTTTTTACTCCCTAGCTGCTTCTCCGCGTCTTCGAGCTCCCTTAAGGAATTGATCGTAATGAAGGAACCCGTATGCCTGAACGCTGCCACTCTACGGACTTTTGAGAGCCGGGGGAAGGTTGTCCTTTCTACATCACCGACTTGGGGAAGATATTCTAGGATGTCATGCTCAAACACGTAGATACCTGTGGAAATGTTCACGTCTCTCAGTAGAGGTTTTTCAAGAAATCCACGGCAATAGTCGCGATCGTCGACTTTGACGAGTCCGAAGGGAAGCCGGGGATGGACCACAGCAATCGTCGATAGGGTCCCGTTTTTTCGGTGCTTTGCAAGTAGAGTCTTTAGCCTGAGGTCGGTGATCTGGTCTCCGTTCAAGGCGAAGAATGTCTGATCCTCAACGTAGCGGTCTATTGCTAGCCTGAAGCCTTCGCCCGTACCTCCAGGAACAGTGTGGATGCTGTAATGTATTCTCGCACCGAAGCGGGTTCCGTCTCCGAAGTATTCCATTATCTGTTCTTTGAGATACGCGACCCCCATCACGATGTTGGTGACCCCGTTTGCTATGAGCCATTCGACCACCCATTGGAGAAGTGGTTTTCCACCTACTCTGACGAGGCCTTTGGGAAGATCCGCGGTAATCGGTCTTAGCCGAATACCTTCGCCACCGGAAAGGACGACCGCGGTTTTGGGCGAGTCCGCTGACGCTGGCAATTCTGTGTCGACGGGGTGTATTTTACCCACTGGGTATAAGCGTTCCAGGTAGAGACAGAGCCTCGGGGATCGGCCCGTCGCGCGCGAGATCGCGGGAAAGACAATTTTTGAAATAAGAATTCTTGTTTTTTTGTCATCATTGTTTTTTTCCGATTTTGAAAATCGATCCTTCGATTTTTTGGATGGAGGTTGGTGTAAGTGTGGAATCTGCCGTGGATTCGAATCGTTCGCCCAGCGCTCTGAATAGCATGAATTTGGAGTGATGTTTTATGGCGGAAAGGGATCAGCCGTGTGCCAATAACCACGAGTCGAGTAGGCCGTTGTGGACGATATTGGTTACAAAGAAATAATTAGATCGTTCCGCGTCGCTCGGAAGGAAGTCGATGAGCGAAGACCCTCCAGCTGCAAAGTATGTGGTAGAAATTCTCGAACCGGAGAAACCGCCACCCACACCGAAGCAGTACGTTCAGGATCTGAAAGGAGTAGCCGGAGGGAAACAGATCGCTAGAATGAAAAAGGAAGCGGTAGCCTGCCCGGTCTTGAACAAGACTGTGTCTTTCGTGCAGTGTTTCGCATGCCCGAACTTCATTCGCAGAGTCAAAGGTAAAGTAGACTGTAGAGGACTGCCTCTGCCCGCGGCTTAGACGTAGACGAAACCTGTCTTTAGGGGGTACATATAGCCCAGACTTGACTCCGATCCTATCGTTGTCGATGAGTTTCGGCGGCCCCAAGAACCACGGAGCTGGGCTAGCACCGGACCGTACGGCATGAAAAACTAACCCTTAGGTCGTTCGAGAAATAGCACCAGCCTCGTCAACAGTTCGTTGAAAGGTGTGCTCAGTCCAACTGACCTTCCCAGTCTCGATATCGAGCCGTTCAGCTGTCGGATCTCGGTCCTTCGTCCAGCTTCAATGTCTTGGAGCATCGAAGACTTGTTTCTCGCCGTAGAGCTGATGATTCTTGCAAACAGACGCCTACTGGATGCTTCGAGAACAATCCCATTTGCCAGGGCCACTTCTCTACCTTCATCGATTACTCTCAATGCGATCTCGTGGAGTTCGGGGTTGCCTAGATCGCCATTTCTCACATGCACGATAGCCGTGACAGGGTTGATTGCTGAATTTACAATCGCTTTAGCCCAGAGTACTCCCTTAATGTTGTTGGTGATTACGGTCTTGAAGCCCGCCGCGCGAAACGCTTTCCCAATGGCTTGGCATCTCTTGGAAAGCTCACCCTTCATCTCTCCTAGCCAGGTCATCCCGAATCCGGTATGATTCACTTTGCCCGGTCCATTCGTCAAAGCGCCTTCAGAGGTCGTGCCGCCAATGATGGAATCCCGGCCCAAGTGAAGGCCCAATGTCTCAACGTTCCCGAGCCCGTTCTGGAGGCTAAGCACCGGAACGTTCCGAGCCCTTGTTTGTTTGAGGAGTAACGCGACACTTTCTGTGTCGTAAGCTTTCACGGTGACTAGTATCAGGTCTGGCTTGTCATTTCTTGATAATCTTGTTCGTGTCTTGATGTTCGCGCGGACAACCCTGCCCGAGGGTTCTCGAATGCGAACACCATTCTTCGCAATTGAAGCGGCAATATTTTTCTTATGATGAATCAGCAATACGCTCTGCCCAGCCAGATGCAACCGTCCGCCGAAGAGGCAACCGATTGCTCCAGCGCCGATGACGGCGATTCGCAAGAGTTCAGATCTTCCGTTTCGAATCGAGCTTTGCCCGTTCGTCCTCTTCCATTCTGAAAACGTGCTTTTCCTCCGGAAAGTCTCCGTTTCGAACGTCAATCGTATAGCTCTGGAGGGCCTGCTTGATCAATCCGGCGACATCCACGTATCGTTTGGCAAACTTCGGCGTGAAGCTTGGATACAATCCGATTATGTCATGAAGCACGAGCACTTGCCCATCGCAAAACCGTCCAGATCCAATCCCGATCGTCGGAACGGACACAGTCTCGGTTATGACCTTGGCAACCTCCTCAGTTACCATTTCCAATACGATTCCAAATGCTCCCGCCTCCTCAAGCGTCTTGGCGTCCTCAACGAGCCTGTCGTGGGACTCGATGTTTCTACCCTGGATTCGGTACCCACCGTGTAGCGTCGCCGTTTGCGGAGTCACCCCAATGTGGCCGAGGACGGGGATACCTATGCGCGAAATGGATTCAACTATCTTTGACACTTCACCGCCTCCCTCAATCTTGACCGCTTCCATGCCGCCTTCCTTTACGAATCTGCCCGCGGTCCGAATCGCTTCTTCTGCTGAGACCTGAAAACTCATGAAGGGTAGATCTCCAATGAGGAGGGGGTGTGTCGCGGCTCTCCTAACTGCTCGGCAGACGGGTAAGAGCTCCTCCACTGTTACGGGAATCGTGTTCTCATACCCGAGTACTACCATTCCGTATGAGTCTCCTACGAGAATTGAATCGACGCCTATTGAATCTGCAATTGCCGCGGTCGGGTAGTCGTAGGATGTGACCATGACGATCTTTCGGTTCTCGGTCTTCATCTTCATGAAAGATGCAACAGAAGTATGCTTCCTATCAGGGTCGACGGTAGGCTTCAATTCTTGATCCATCTCTTGAGATAGTTGATGATCTGTTCTGTTGCATTTGCAAGATTCGCGTCGTTATCAAAGTTCAAACCGTATTTCTCCAATTGAGTATGAGTTAGTTGCTTCATCTCGCTGGAAGCCTTGATTAGCGCGGGAACGGCTCTGACAAGGTTGTCGACTATCGATATAGAAGCGACCTGAGAGGTTCTCGACAGCGGGTTTAGGTCAATTGAGATGATATTCTTTCCTGAATTTTCAAGGGCTTGAGCCCGATCTCCGTCCTCGAGTGGGATTAGCACAACATCCGCCTTTCCGATTCCTTTGGGATCAACCTTAGCTCTGGGACTGGAAATGCCCCCGATTGTCTTGCTTGCTGCCCTCCCCACTCCTAAGACTTCCTTCGCCCCGAACTTTTTCAAATGGCGAGCAATCAGCTTCTCTCTCCTTGGTGTGCGATGAAATAGGTTTACCTCAATCGAGGCCGAGACGCTGGATGCTAATGTCACTATGCCCTGTCCAGCTAGAGCTGCTGTGTTTCCATTAACTGATATGACCGGTGATTCCGCTTGTAGCAGAAGCGCGGCTGCTGCCAATATCGCAGCCTTGGCTGCTCGACTCGTTCTCTCACCCAAGATATAGTCGAAGGCTTCTCCTCTTCCGTGGGCGATCAGCCCCTGTGGAACTACAAGGCCACCAGCTGCTGCTTTGACGAGATCGTCACGTGTCTTGAGAGATAGAAAACGAGGATGCCGCGAAGTGAAGCTCAGATCAGACGTGCTCCAGACCGTGCTACTTTCGATGTCGCGGGCGCTAGCTTCTGGCTGCGTAAAATCGCCTCGACGCGCGAGACCTTGTCTCGCGGAAGGAGACAGAATAGCGATTCTCCAAGCATCATCATGCTAAATTCGAATCCGAATGAGTCCAATGAATTCATGACTCTCGTCAATCGAGAAGACATCAGCCCAACACAGCTCGAAAACTTCCGCGACAGGGTCATAAAATTGGTATGCGAACTGTCCTGCAGAAATTTTTCAACGAAGGCCCTTCCACACGCATTAATGGATTCCTTAAGGCTAAGGTTCGAGAGGACAAGTCTGGTTGAGATCGGCCCGAACCCAGCAGACACAACCCTGACTGAGGGGGGAAGACTAAGCTTTCGCACTTTCCCGATCCCTGGAGCTCCAGGTACTATTCTAACCGTTAGTCCCCCGGAGAAAACTGATGCGACCGTACCCAACCCGGACTTGCATTCTATTTCACAGAGATGAGCGATCTGCGCAGCCTCGGCATCAGAGAGTGACAGGCTCATAGCGTGGTTCAAGGCTAAGGATAGACTGAGAGCACCTGCACCACTTGTGCCGTAGCCTCGGCCTGTCGGAACTCGGCTCTCGTGAGAGATGTCAATGAAACATGATCCGCCATCCAGCTCGAGATATCTTCTTGCAACCTGAATCGAGACCGCTGTGTGGGGTAGCTGCTCACCATTGAATGTTGCAGAAACGCGCGAGTGCGCCGCACTTCGAATAGTGACTCTCGTTGTTACTCCGGTCTCGAGAGCGATCCCTACTCCGGTTGAGCCCGCCCTGAGCGGATCCTCGGCGTTGTGGTGGATGCGAAAGAAGCCAGTAATATTGCAAGGCGAGAATGCTGAAGCGTGAATTGTCGTCAGTCCTGACCGATATCAGGGCCAATGTTGTGCCAATTGCACTATTCCAATCTATTCTCCGTCCAGCTTCTAAGAATGAGGAGGCGATGCAGGCGCGGATTTGCTGAAGGATTCCCAGATCCGATTTGTAGACTAGCAAAACCGGCCCGGTTTGGTCAATCCTGTCACCCAAAGATGAGGGCGTTTCTCTGGCTTTTCTCTCTCCGGAATCGGTTTCTACGTTTTTGCGTAAATACGGTACGAAAGTGGTTGGACGCGTACTTGGGTCGGATGGAGTCATCTAGGAGCCGATATTGACTAAAAGAAATCAATACCCATGCTTATTGAATTCGATCTTCTTCACAGCTTCCATTCTCGACACAGTAGGTAAGCTCCTGAAATGATACGAAGGTATTAACTTAGAAGCGATGGGGAATATACAATTCGAAAACCCTCCCGTTGAGACTCGGCGTGGATAGTATGTTTGAAGAGGAGCCTAAGGCTCGATGCCCAGAGTGTAATCAGTCCCTTACATTTGTCAGAACGAAGTCTCATGAGAAGAGGTGGTACTGTTACGGGTGCGAAAAGTACGTTGACCATTTCCCGCAGACCAACTCAATCAAAGACGCTCATTCCCGACTGGAGACGCTCAGCGGGCTTCAAGTGGTCGACTCACACGGAATTCTCGTGGGGAGAGTCCGGAAGGCTATTCCCACAGACTCCGGCGACATCAAATCTCTTCTGCTCTCGGTAGACAAGGAACAATTCAAGACCCTGCTTGACGATAGGGACTTGTCGAGAGAGTTTGAGGTCTCTCATGAGAAGATCGCGACTGTCGGGGACGTAGTAATCCTCTCAGATGTGTTCTCTCCTAGCGCTCTTGCCTCCACTAGGCCGGACGAATCGGTGCAAGGGGCTAGGTGGTGCGGAAAGTGTGGAGCCCAACTGCTTCAAGGAGCAAAGCACTGCATTAAATGTGGTTCTCTATTAGACTCCACGGATTGTCCGACATGTCGGACGATGAATCCTATCGAGGCAAAATTCTGCAAGAACTGCGGCAACAGGATCTCATAGTCCGCGCAGCTCTCAATCGGAAAAATACCGTCCTGGCAGAAACAGCAATAGGAGGAGGCCGAGGAAGATTGCGAGGATGAGGACGCTCTCCCAGTTCAGAACCGATTGTCCAACGGGAAAGTTTGATTGAAGCCAAATCTGCATTGTCGTGTTTGATTCGAACTCTTGGACAAAGCCCGAGTAAAGTACCACTAACACGAGACTCTGGACAAACGCCAATGCGGCTATTCTAGAGCTCGCACCAAACATCCCCCGTGTCCGAGTATGAGCCTCTATGCCCCCCAAAATGCTTGAACTGTTATCGCGCTCTGAGCGTAGTGGTTGCGAATGGTTGGACTTGCGCTGTGCAATTGCGAACGTGATCGTCCCGCCTCCACAAATCAGCAGAATGATTCCAACTGCGCCAAAGGCTAGACTAGAGTAGACTCCGTCTGAAAATGGCCCGAGAACCTCTGGGGATAATGTTCGAAATATTGCGAGGATGAGCAGAAGCAAGCCCGCAATGATGCCCATGCTCCCCGTAAGAAGTTCCTTCTCGCTTCTAGGTTTCTGGGCGCTGAAGATTGCATCCAAACCCCTAGGTTCGCGATTGCGACGATTAGCATGTGCAAGCGAACCGTTTTCTTCAGATCGCATGGATCTTGGAGCCAAGCGACGGAGAGACACCAATAAAGGCTATAACATCACTTTGGACTGCGAGCCTTCTGCTCACACTCGAGGACGAAATGTTTGAAGGGGCTGATTCTTGCGGGAGGATTCGCGACAAGACTCAGACCCTTAAGCTGTTCTAAACCGAAACTGCTCTTCCCTCTAGTCGGGGTCCCCCTCGTGGATCGGATGGCCCATTGGTTTGCGCGGGGAGGGGTTGCCGAGTTGATTCTTGCGGTCAATCATCTCTCAGACAAACTAAGAATCGAAGTGGCCCGGAGGAATCTTGAGACCAAGACGGTTCTGTCAGTTGAAGAGAGCCCGCTCGGAACGGGTGGGCCCATTAGCCTGGCAAGACCCTTGCTTGGTGGCGATGAGACTCTGATTGTTGCGAACGGGGATGTAATACATGATATTGATCTTCACGGACTCGTTAGAGCTCACAGCGAATCAGGTGCCATGGCCACGATTGCCCTTGTTTCGGTAGAGGATCCGCGACAGTTTGGGCTGGCTACTCTTGATAGTAGAGATCGGATTGTCGGATTTGAGGAGAAGTCTCAGACTAGACATGGTCAGGGTTGGATTAATGCGGGAGTCTACGCTTTGAGCCCTGATGTGGTGGCAATGATTCCTGATGGACGGCCTGTGAGTCTTGAACGGGAGATTTTTCCAATCCTTGCAAGCCAAGGAAAGATGAACGGGTGGAAGCATACCGGGTTCTGGTATGACATTGGAAAGATTCCCGATTACATAACCGCTAACAGGGAATTATTGCAGCGCGCCGAATTCCGGGAAACTGGATCGAGTACCGGAATGAACATGTCAAGTCTCCAAATCAGAGAACCATCCTATGTAGGGAAAGGATGCATTCTCGAAGAGAGTTCGAAGCTCGGACCCTACACGATCCTATCCGAAAAAGTGACAGTGAGTAAGGGCTCGGAAGTTCGAGGCACTATCGTGTTTGAACAGACAAGCATCGGAGAGAACTGTATGATAGAAGATTCTCTTATCGGAGAGGGAGTAAGTGTTGGGAAGGGAGCACGGATCGGCAAGGGATCGATAATCGCCGGCCAAGTTACAATTCGAGACGGCGCAACGATCAAGCCCGGTTCGACGGTTCTAAACTAGACAAGGAAAATCACGGTCGATCGATGAACAAGAATTGACGGCTCCTCAGCTCTTCGGGACGAACGGAATACGCGGCGTTGTCGGCGAAACCATAACGGCCGAGTTTGCCTACGGGATCGGGTCAAGCCTCGCGTCCCTCTTCAAAGACAAGAAGATACTAGTCGGCCGAGACGGACGGACCTCCAGCCAGATGCTCGCCGAAGCCTCGATAGCCGGAATACTTGCGCAAGGAAGAAACGTGGAAGATTGCGGAGTAATAACAACTCCCGGCCTCCAATTCCTATCCAAGATTAGCGCATCACCGGCGCTCGTCATTACGGCAAGCCACAACCCTCCCGAATACAACGGCTTCAAAGTCGTAGACAAGGATGGAGTCGAGATTCCACGCGAGAAAGAGGAACAAGTCGAGAACCTAGTCGCAAGAGACTCATGGAAGACGGTTAAGCAGCCGGGAGGACGCGAATCACGGACACTCCCCCTCGAGCCCTACCTGGCAAGCATCGCAAACCACGTGAAACGTAAGAAGGTCGTCGGAGGTCAAAAGGTGGTCGTTGACACCGGCAACGGTGTGTCAGCATTGACCACACCTGTCTTGTTAAGAAGCGTCGGCTGCAGAGTGGTCACGATCAACGATAATATCGACGGCAGCTTCCCGGGCCGCAACTCTGAACCTAGGCCCGAAAACCTAGGTCCATTATCCGATATGGTCCGAGAAGAAAAGGCCGCGTTCGGCGTAGCGCATGATGGCGATGGTGACAGAGCAGTATTCGTAGATGACGCCGGGGTTGTCCATTCGGGAGATGAGAGCTTGACGCTGATAGCTAATGAGGTTCTCCGGAAGAATCCCGGCTCGAAGGTTGTCACTCCCGTCAATTCATCCCAGTCAGTGACAGAAGTGGCTCGGAAGCGGAGGGGAAAGATGGTCCTAACGAAGGTCGGAAGCATTCACGTAGCGAGGACGATGATTCGGCAGAAGGCGATTCTCGGGGGTGAGGAGAACGGTGGAATATTCTATGCTCCGCACCAGCCGGTCAGAGACGGGACGATGGCGACCGTGTTGATCCTCAATTCGATAGTTGAGAACAGAATGCCTCTCTCCAAACTGATGGCTCGTCTGCCCAGCTACTTCATGCACAAGGAAAAGCGTGCCTGTCCAGACAAGAGAAAGAATGATGTGATGAAGAGGATTCGCCAGAGACTCGGTGACAGAGTAACAAGCACGATAGACGGGATCCGGGTAGACATCAAGGACAGAGGCTGGTTCCTAGTTAGACCCAGCGGAACAGAACCACTCATCCGAATCTATGTCGAAGGAAAGACCCAGAACAACCTGAAACAGCTGCTAGATGAATTCAAGCCGCTCTTCGACCAAACAATCGGACCCTAAGAACAGAAACCCGGTTCTCTGTCTCACGTCAGTGGAGCTGTTTTGTGTCGCGAGGAGCAACTACTTTTGAGAATTTTCAGAGAGGGGTACTTGGACTAAGCTGTTCTGAAGCGAGTTTTCCCTTTTAGGGCGAATATTGGAACAGTCGGCCAATTTAGTGGGCGCAAAATATCAGCATGATTCAACGTGAGAATCCGGCAGATTCAGAATGGCCTACCCCGATTCCGGATCGGGCGTGTTCTACGGTTGTCCGGTTTGAAACAGAATCGTTCCGGGGGACGATAGGAAGAGGCTTACTATTTGTTAATTCCGTCCAGATTTCAAGTTCCGCGTTATGACACTCGTGTCCAATTGGAATTTCTGGGTGGTAACGAGTATGGTAACGGTGAATGCTACCAACGTCGAAGGATAGAATGACTTCTTCCGGGGGATGCGACGTAAACCCAAGTTCTAGGTCAACGTCTTCTTCCAGGTCTTCTTAACTACTCCAGCAATGACTCTTACCGGATCTTCCATCTGATGGAGAAGCTTCGTCCCCCGCCTCTCCTGAGCCTTTTGCTCCTGCTCTGAAGCCAGGGTCCTGTTGACCCTAAACGCGATCTCTCTTGGAGATTGAATGGTCTGGACCAAGCCTTGCTTCTCCAAGTATTTGATGTAGAGAGGTTTCTCACCTGGAAAACACGAGATGGCAGGCCGACCGAGCAAGGCGGCCTCAACAGTCATCGTACCTCCAGAGCCAATGAAAAAAGTGGAGTAGTAGAGGAGGCTCGTCGCATCGATAATGTGATCGATAACTCGAACCTTGTTTCCAAACTTTTGTCTCAGTACCGGCGCCTGGCGTCCATACCTCGTCGAGATGACGATCTGTGCACCCAATTTCCGTCTCAAGATTTCTTCGACGATCGGTCCAATCACAGGAGCCTTGTCGCTCGCCTTTCCTTCCAAGTATGACGCGAACGATTCCTCAGTTCGCAAAAGAATGATCGGCTCTTCTTTGTTCAGGGCTAATTGTTTGAGCACAATAGGATTCGGTTTGAATCGTTTCAACCAGGCAGCCGCGTCCAATGCCCGGTACGGGAATATGCCGTCGGCCCATGCTCCGAAAGAGAGCCAGATTCTTCTGCGAATTATCCACGGCGAGCAGACGTACCGTGAGAGGGGAATGCTGAGACGTGCGACGAGCCAAGAATGTGGAGAGTCGTTGACTGCGACGTGTTGAATGCCTAATCCGAAAGCCACTCTAGCCGCCTCTGGAGAGGAGAAGGAGATTGCAGTATCAGGCTGCCAGCTCTCGATCAGCTGCGCCAGCTTCACGACTCTCCGCCCACTGGCCAAGAGTTTGCCGTATCGGGAGCCGCCTCCATGCTCTCCAACGATGCGGAATGGCAATCGTCTCAAACTCAATGCCTCCACAGCCTCGCGATAAGTCCGGGTGGTAACCAACAGCTCGTGTCCATCTCGTGCGAGATCTCTGCAAAGCGGTTCGAAGAAGAGAGCGTGCTTCGGAGTTAGAACGTCTATCCAGACTCTCATCCCAATAAATCACACGGCAATTTCTGCTAGACAATCTTGAGTAGATAAGAGATAGAAGACATTCCGTATCAGACAGAATAGTTCGGCGATAGGTCGTGGCATTCGCGGTAAGCGCTGACAAATCTTGCGCTTGACGCAGGCAGAATTGACTCGAACGCATTGGAGTTCTTACAACAGATGCGATCAATTAACCAGATAACCAACGATCCCAAACGTCCCACCAGGATTGTTGAACCCAACTGATCCAATCTATCGAAGAAAATCGTTCCACTGCCATCGTGGGCGACAATCCGGAAGCTCTTCTTCTATCAGTACTCTACGCTGAAGCGGGCATCCCTAACTATCTCGTAGGACCCTTCGGAGACGACGGCAGAACACACCAGAACCGACCGGGCATCGAGGAAGCTCTGTGGCTTCTTGGGATCTTCGCAAAGTCGGGAAGAATCAGAGTAATCCCGGATTACCACCAACTACCGCTATCCCAAGTCACGACCCTAATCCTAGCTACTCATGCCTCCACCTCTGGCCATACGAGCGGCCTTGAGATGACCGTCAGGAACCTAGCCGGCGGACTTGCGCCGGGAACCACCGTTGCGTTTACGGGTCTCTGCAGACCTCACTACACAGCTTCGATAGTAAAGTCGACAATAGAAAAACACGGGGGAGTAAAGGTAGGTGCTGACATCAATCTCTGCTACATGCCGCTATTCTGGGCGGGTGAGAAGATCCGAGAATTCAAGGAAAGACCCAAGGTGCTTGCACGGTTCGAATGCGCTCTCGCAAACGACTTCCAAGAAGAACTCCTCCGAGTCTTTCCAACGCTTAGCCTGACCTCGAAAGTAGAAGTCGCGGAGGCATCAGGACTCTTCTCCGCGGTTAATCGAGAAGTCGCAAGAGCTCTAGAACTCGAGCTTGCAAAGATGTCCGAATGCAACGGAATCAATTACGATGAGGTGTCGGAACTGTGTAGAGGCGACTGGGCGACTCCGCTGAGTGCCGCCTCAAGTTCAGACCGAGGGTCGATCGGAACAGCCATCGCCCTCTCGAGTTTGCATCGAAAGAAGGCGCCAAGACTCGTACGCGCTGCTCATTCGACAAACGAGGAATACCATTCCCAGATAGTGGAGATGATCCGTAGGGCGTTGAACCATTGCGGGCAACCATTCCGAAGATCAAGAATTGCAATTCTTGGAACAGATGGGCTACTGAGGAACTCTTGGTCAAGGCCAGAGTCGCCGGCGATAATCGAATCGCTTAGGAAAAGAGGCGCGCAGATTACACTCTACCCGGCCGAGACGGGGTCCCATCCGTGGGTTCAGATGCTTGGGGAGAATGCTCGAGTCGAGAACAGTCTTCTCAGGGCGGTTGCCAAGGCCAACTGCACACTCGTTGCACTCCCAAAATCATCAGCCACTGAGCTTGACGCCGAACAGATTGCGACAGAAATGAATCGCCCCGGGGCGATTTGTGATCTTACTAGAGTTCTACAAGCTTCAAATGTTGAGAGGGCCGGTCTCTTCTATACTACCATAGGAAGAGGCACTCTCGACGGATGAAACGCGTCGGCGTAGGAGTCATTGGAACAGGCTTCTGGGGCGAAAACCAGGTCCGCGTCCTGCGCCAAAGCCGAATGGCCGATCTAGTCGCAGTCTGCGAAAAGGACGAGAAGCGGGCCAAAGAAATCGGCACTAAGTATGGGGTCCAATGGTACACTGACCTGAACAAGTTTCTGCGAATCCCGACCCTCGACGCGGTGACCGTCTGCACTCCGACGAAATCCCATCTGAAAGTCGGATCACTGGCAATTGAAGCTGGCAAGAGTCTTCTGGTCGAAAAACCGATGACCGGCGAAGAGCGCGCGGCCGAGAAACTTGTCAAATCGGCGAAAAAAGCGGGCGTGAAGTTGCTTGTCGGATTCATCGAACGGTTCAATCCTGGGGTTCGAGCCGTGAAGAAAATGTTGAACCAACAGGCGGTCGGAGACGTGATCATTGCGACAGGCCGTCGGGTCGCCAGATGGCCCATACGGATAGGTGACGTCGGAGTCGTCAAAGATACGGCGATTCACGATATCGACGCGATGCGGTATCTGCTGGAAGAAGAGGTCTCGGCTATTTTCGCCCAGACAGGATCTCTCAGAACACGTGCATACGAGGATTATGCAGAGATGATGCTGCGCTTCAACGGTGGCACAACGGGTTTTATTGATGCTAACTGGCTTACACCCCGCAAGGTCCGAACCCTCATCATCACGGGCAGCGATGCTACGATAAACCTAGACTACATCACCCAAGAGATTACCGTTGAGAATTCCGATCGATTAGTGAAACCCTATACTCCCTGGGCTGAACCGCTCAAAGTCGAGCTTGAAAACCTCATGACAACTGTTCTTCGAGACACCAAAGAAGCCCCCTCGGGTGAAGACGCCCTCAAGGCAATCCGGGTCTGCGACGCCGCCCTAAGATCCGGCAGATCAAAGATCCTCGTTACATTGAATGGCAATTAACGCGGTCAAACCTTATCTTACAATCCAAGAATCCTCAAGGTTGGATAATCGTTGAAGAGGCGCCTCCTCGACATCCTTGCCTGCCCGATAGACAAACACTATCCATTGGAACTTCACGTCTTCGAAGAGAAGGAAGAGATCACCGAAGGTCTACTGGTCTGCACAGAGTGCGACCGTTGGTACCCTATCTCAGACGAGATCCCGCAAATGCTGCCAGACGATCTGAGAGAGCCTAAAGAGGATCTTGAGTGGTTAAACAAATGGAAAAGCCGAGTTCCAGAGAGGATCCTCACTCAGGGAAAGCCCTTTCGACTGGAATCCTGAGCCTTAAAGCATATTTCTGCTAACGATAGGATCGCCAACCTAAACAAACCATCCAGGCCAGATGCGATGTTGCCTATGGAGGTGTAGCTGGACTGGATTCGTCCGTTCTGACAGCCTTTGGGAGCTGACGTACATCCGACCTCGGACCTAAGCTGGGCGGGGGTTCTGACTTGGGTCGCATGATCTCCGCCACTGTTCTCCATGGAAGGGTTACTGACGACTTCTCGGGCAGAATTCCTCCGGGTCTGAAAGCCAATATCACGATAAGCAGGGAAGCGAACAGCAAGTATTCCAACCAGTTAACGTCGAACGGTATCGACCCTTGAAAATAGAACTTGACTTGGTCGACTATTTTGAAGAGGAACGTAAATGAAAATGCGCCCAGAGCAACTCCCGCATTGTTAGCGGCACCACCAATAATAACCATCACCCAAATCCAGAACGTCCATGTTATCCTCGTCCAAGCCTCCGCGTTAACCGCGCCCACGTAGAAAGTTAGGAGAGCACCCGCCATCGCGCTGATGGCAGACGCCACGATGATCACATTTCTCCGCATTGCAACATCGTTCTTTCCTAAGGCTCTCGCTGCCATCTCATTGTCCCTAATCGCTCTAAGTGTCCTTCCAAGCGGAGACCGAGCGACTCTTTCAGCATAGAAATAGACGACACCAGCGAATACTGCCAAGAACCCGAGGACAACAACATCTCGGATCTCAATTCCATTCCCGGCCCAAGCGAATAGATCTGGAACCTCGATTCCTTGCGTACCCCCGATCAATGGCTCATACCCCCCTAGGAAAATCTGAAACAATTGAGCTGCAGCAAGTAACAGCATGCCGAGGTAATCCTCTCTAAGTCTGATCGCCGGAAAAGAGGTAACGAAACCGAGAGTTGCACCGATGATCGCTGCCAGCAGAATTCCTAGCAGCAGGATCTCAATCGAGAGAACAGCGTTAGTTGAGAGGGAACTATCCAGTTGAGTAATTATTTGTGCGATGAAGCCGTTGTAGTTCCCGTGCGTATTCACGTTAAGAATAATAGCAGCCAGCCTGCCCGACACCGAGCCAGCAACAGCGGCACCTGCTGCTACAAACATCACTTTCCCAAAGTTCGGGACCCCCGCGAATCCAGCTTCTAGGTTTAGCGAGAGAGAAACCACCAGGTACAAAGCATAGGCCGTCATCAGATCTATTGCGAATCGGATGATGTCGATGCCGAAGAGGATGAAGGTCGGAACGTCCAGTTACTTCCCTCTCCCAAATCGGAAGATGTCACTCAATCGATCCGCCAATGAGTCGAAAAATGAGACAACTGTACCAAAGATCCTACCCCACTTAATGGAGACAAGTCCTCGAGGGAACAGTAGTAGAGTGATAACCATGATTAGAAGTGGGAAGCCCTTTTGATAAATTGAAATCCACGACCCGAAAACAGCTATGCCTGCCTGAGTCAGAAGAATCTCGCTAGCCCCTATTATGAGTCCTCCGACCGCAGCCCCGTAAATACTAGCTAGTCCTCCCAAGACGCTCGCAGCAAATATCTCTACGATGAGTTCCGAGCCCACAGTAGTCCCTCCCTGCAGCCAAAGGGCGGAAAAGGACCCAGCTGTTGCAGCGAACCCACCCGCGAGAAACCAGGCAAATACATACGCTCTTTCGACATCAATTCCCAATACTCGAGCCAGGCTGGGATTCTCTACGGATGCGCGCATCGCGACGCCAAACTTCGTTCTGGTCAGGAAAAAGAACAGCCCAATAGTTATCGCGGCCAGCGAAATAGGTGAAATGTAAAACACACCCGGCAAACCGAAGAGCGAAAAATCAGCAAGAAGTCTGAAGAAGTTCTTACTATCAACGATTCCGTAGTGAGACGTCAGAAAATCAGAGTATATCCCGAATACGCCAACGAACGCTATGTCGATGGCCAAAGTTGAGATCATCAATGCAACTAGTGAGGACCCTCTCCTAGCGAGAGTTCGAAGAACTCCCAAATACATAGCGACCGAAACCAGTGCGCCGACAAAAAACGCTAGAGGAGCAGCGAAGACATACGGATCCAAGTGGTATATCCGAAATACCGAGAATGAAGTGTAACTGCCAATTGTGACGAAAGAACCGTAAGCGAAATTGGGAACCTTTGTCGTCAGGTAGGTCAGAGTGAGTCCAACGGCCATGAGGCCGAAGAGTGAGGCGTAGACGACGGCGTCCAACACGAACTGCGACACCAATACGCCAAAATCCCCTTTTCAGACGTGTCCCTGAGAGGAATATAGCTTATATTTGCAGAGCTGAAAGCCCGGTTGCAAATGCAATCGCAACCACAATCTCAACCCATGTCAGCACCCGGAAAACGAACAGTTTCACTTGCAATAGCGCTCATAATGCTAATCGTCGGAATTGGTGCGGGCGCTGGAGTGACGTACATCAGCCTACTGGCCGGTGGACAGTTCAACAGTGGACTCTGCTCGTCAGGTCGGACCCTCACAATTGGATTGCTCACAGACCTTTCAAGCGATCTCGCAAGCCAAGGGACAAGAGCAGCAGACGCAGCAAAGCTTGCCGTAACCGACATCAATGCATATCTGGGCTCACCGCAAGGAGCAGCAACAACAGGAACGAGCGCGTGCAACGTCAAATTTGCGGTGTCCGTAAGTGACTACGCACTAGACGGCGCGAAGGCTCTGAGCGAGCTGCAGACTTTTGCCTCCGCGGGAGTCCAAGTCGTCGTCGGACCACTCAACAGCGGAGCAGCGCAAAACATACTATCGTACGCCAACTCCAACCACATAGTACTAATCAGCCCCTCCTCGACATCTGTCGCTCTTGCAATTCCAAACGACTATCTGTTCAGAACAGCACCAAACGATAGATGGCAAGGACAAGCCGACTCGGCAATGCTGAAGGCAGAAGGGGCGTCCAAAGTGATCATCTTACAGCGGCATGATACATATGGGGACGCTCTGGCAAATGCAACGGCAGTAAACTTCGCGGGCTCCGGCTCGATCAATTATGGCACCTGCACCGCAAGTGATACCGTATGCGTCCTACGATACGACACTACGTTGAAGACCTTCGGTTCAATAATTCCAACCTTGACAACGGACTATCAGACTCTCAACACTGGAAGTGCTACGAACAAAGTGGCAATTGATGCAATCTCATTCGAGGAGTTCGGAGAGATAGTCATTGAAATAAACCAGAGTACGAATGCCGCCACTAAGGCTCTTCTCACCACCGATACGCTCCCCGGCGCTGGATCGGGTACCGTCCATATTTGGACGGGCACCGATGGCCAAGCACAAGACACAGTCCTCTCCGGCAACTCGACGTCCGGACCGATCCTATCGAGCATCCGCCTACCATCTACTATCTACGGATTCCAAAACGACACCAAGACTATAGCGCTTCAGAAGAACTTCTCAGGCAACTACACAAACATCGTCTGCGACAACTACTGCAGAGGCACATATGACGACATGTGGCTCGGAGCACTTGCAACACTCAGCGCTGGCTCGTATGACGGCACCAAGATTCAAGCAGTCATGCTAGGAGTAGCGAGCGACTACTACGGAGTCACCGGACCTAACACCCTTGAGGCGAGCGGCGACAGAGTAGCTACAATCTACCAAATCTGGAAGGTTACTGGCAGTACTCCAACCTGGGTCTACGGTGGATACTGGGACGCAGGTTCGAACACACTAGTCGGCTTCAACCCGTACTAAGCAATACGGAAAACCTAAACCCCCACCCTTTTCTTTTGTTTATAGTTCGCATTGGCAGCTACTGCCATTCTTTCGCTGGACAATCTTCGAAAATCGTTTGGCAACCTCCACGCCCTTGATGGAATATCCCTTCAAGTGGCAGAGAGGAAAGTCAGCATCCTAATAGGCCCAAACGGCTCCGGCAAGTCAACCCTCATCAACGTGGTCAGCGGACTTTACTCGCCAGACTCGGGGAGAGTTACCTTTGATAGTAAAGACGTCACGGGTTTCCCTCCTCACAAATTGTACAAGATGGGAATGGCAAGAACCTTTCAGATTCCTGCCCTCTTCTGGAACCTGACCGTACTTGAGAATCTCCTAATCGCTGAAAAGAACAACCCTGGAGAGAGCTTCTTCAAGTCGCTACTGAGCAGTTTCTGGAAAGATAGCGAAAAAAGAGCGATGGACAAAGCCTCACGAATACTCCAACTCCTAGGACTGTCTCACCTCTGGAATCAACCCACGTTCAAACTAAGTGGAGGCCAGATGAAACTCGTTGAGATAGGCAGGGCACTCATGTCTGACGCTAAGCTTCTGCTTCTCGACGAACCTGTCTCCGGGGTCAACCCAACATTAGCTCACGAGATATTCTCAAGGATACTAAAACTGCGAGACGAACTGGGACTAACTTTTTTCATTGTAGAACACCGGCTCGACATCGCCCTGAAGTATGTTGACGAGATCTTCGCTATGGCATTCGGCAAGCTTATCGCTTCGGGTCTGCCGGACGACGTAATGAACGACAAGAGAGTCATCGAGGCATATTTGGGAAACTGAATCTTGCTAAGAGCTGATAGTGTTTCGGCGGGCTATGGCAGCCTCCAGATCCTTGACAAGGTCTCAATAGAAGCGAAGCCCAACGAAATAACGGTCATCGTCGGCCCGAACGGTTCGGGAAAGAGCACCCTTCTCAAGACGATTGCAGGACTCACAAGCATCTATCAGGGCACCGTCACGCTGGATGGAAAAATCATTTCGAATCTCGCGCCACACGAAATAGCCCGTCTCGGAGTGGCCTACCTCCCTCAGACGGAGAGCACATTCACCCACCTCACAGTCGCAGAGAACTTCAAGATGGCAAGCTACACCGTGAGAAGTGAAGAAATACAAGAACGGACAAGACAGGTCCTCGGAATATTTCCAAAACTCTCCTCCTACATGAACACCAAAGTATCGAACTTGAGCGGAGGAGAGAGACAGATGGTCGCAATGAGCATGGCATTATTGCGGAAGCCGAACACAATCATGTTTGACGAGCCCACCGCGAATCTAGCTCCCATCCTAGCCACTCAGGTACTCAATACGATAACCTATCTTTCTCAAAACAGCGGCCTCACCATCCTGTTGGTAGAACAAAACGCTACCCGAGCCCTCCAGATAGGGCAATCAGCATATTTGCTGGTCAATGGCACCACCATTTTCCAGGGAACAGCCAAAGCGTTGTTAGAGCACCGTGAACTCGGCAAACTCTACTTGGGTCTCACAGTACCGCAGCCCACCTCATAAGATCAGTAACAGCCATCCATTAGTGCTAAACCCCCGTGTCAGACAAAATCGACGAGAAGCTCAAGAAGCGTGAGGAGAGGTACGACCGAGAGCGACGCGTCAGGATAAAATCAAGCGAAGATCTAGAGACACTGGAAGAAGTCTTTGACAAACGGACGCTTCTAACAATCCTGAAAATTCTCAACATCGGGAAACTGAAGGAGATAACGGGGGTCCTGAAGGCAGGCAAGGAGAGCCGGGTCTATCACGGACTCGATCCGCAAGGCAACGAGGTAGCGGTCAAAATATTCCTGACATCTTCCAATATTTTCAGACAGGGCAGATTGAAGTACATTCAAGGAGATCCAAGGTTCAAGGACATTCCTCACGACACAAGATCCCTTGTTGACATGTGGGCTCTGAAAGAGTACAAGAACCTAGAGCTAGCGGGACAGGCCGTAAAGGTGCCCGCACCCATATACGTAGAGAAAAACGTCATCCTCCTGCAATTCATCGGAAAAGAAGGAAAATCCGCCCCACATCTCCGCGAGGTATCCCTCGAAGCGCCAGCTGGATGGTACAAGAAGACCCTCGAAATGCTGAAGGACCTTCACGACAAGGTGAAGCTGGTTCATGGAGATCTAAGCGAGTATAATATTCTCGTTCCGGACGGATACCTGGTTTTCATAGATTTTGCACAAGCCGTAACGATGGAGCATCCGGAAGCGAAGCTGTTCTTGAAGCGAGACGTAGAAAACTTGAACCACTACTTCGCCGGACTAGGAGTCAAGACCCGCCCATTCGAAAAGGTGTTCCCGGAGATAGAATGATGGCAGAAACAAGAATGAACGCTATGATCCCCAAAGAGAGAATCGGAGTGCTCGTTGGACCAAAAGGATCAGTGAAGTCAACGATCGAGCAGAAACTGTTTGTTGATCTTAAGATTGACAGCGAGTCAGGATCGGTCGATATAGGGGTCAAGCCTGACTCTCCTGACCCTTCCTACGCGCTACGAGCAAAGGATATGGTTCTCGCGATAGGAAGAGGATTCTCACCGCCAAGGGCTTTCTCTCTCTTCAACGACGACTACACGTTCGAGATCGTCGATCTTCACGATTATTTTGGAAAGAACGAGGCTGAGATTCGACGAGTGGACGGTCGGATTATTGGAAAGGAAGGTAGGGCCCGGCGAAACATTGAGGAACTCACAGGAACATTGATCTCAGTTAGCGGGCATACGATCTCGATCATCGGTACCTTCGAATCCGTGTCGATGGCCAAAGACGCTCTGGAGAAACTGATCGAGGGTCGACAACATGGGACCGTGTATAAGATTCTTAAGAAGAGGCGAAAGAAAGTCAAGAAGGAGAAAGCTCTAGGACTGTGGGAAGGGTCGAGCCAGCCAAGAAAAAGGCTTAGCGGCCCCGGCGACGTTTAGGCCGGAAAAATGACAGTCGCCGAAGTCTTCCAAGAGATTAGTGCGGCCGACTTCTTCTACCGGAACCGGGACATCGCTGGATTCACAAGCCCTTCACGATCGATCTACTCGACGATAAGAGAACTAGTCGAGAATTCTCTAGACGCATGCGAAACAGGCGGTATCCCTCCGGACATCTATGTTCGGCTACTGCACGAATCGGGTCCACTTGATGGACCTGGGACCTATGTTCTTAGGGTCGAGGATAACGGAATAGGTGTCCCTGGCGATGTCATACCCTCAGCCTTCGGCCAAGTCCTCTACGGTTCCAAATACAAACTTCGCCAGACCCGAGGAACCTTCGGGCTCGGCGGAAAGATGGCGCTGTTGTACGGACAGATAACGACCCATGGCGAGGCCCAGATCAGCTCGAGTACCAATCCCAAACAGAAAATTACCGAGATCGGTCTCCGAACAGACATCCAGCATAACAAGCCGATTGTTCTGAAGAAGAAGACCCGGCCGAACGCTTCTCACTGGAAAGGGACGATTATCGAGTTCAAGACAGAAGCCGACTACTCCCGAGCGATGCCTAGGATCCTCGAATACTTCAAGCAAACAGCCATCATCGTCCCCTACGCTAATCTAACGTTTGTCGATCCTCGCGGACGACTCTACCACTTCACCAGGGGTACCACAATAGTTCCCCCCGCCCCTACAGAGACGTCTCCTCATCCGTACGGAGTTGACGTAGAGACTGTTCAGCGAATGCTCAAGCTCACCACAGCCAAGACCCTACAGGAATTCCTACGGAAATCCTTTCAGAGAATCGGAGACACGACAGCCAGAAACTTCCTGGAATATGCTGGTTTCCAGATAGACGACGGGCCCCGTAAACGGAAACGCAAGTTGGGCAAGAGAGAGGCTGAGAAGAGAGATCCGAAGAACCTCCCTGCCGAAGACATCGTGAAGCTGGTCAATGCTATGAAGAGTTATGAGCACTTTCTCTCTCCTGATCCAACAAGCCTCTCCCCTCTGGGCGCGGATCTGCTGGCTACAGGGATCAAGAAGGAGTTGGGGATAACTGATGAGGATGTTGAGAATGGATCTGCGTTCATTGCGACTCTCCAGCGCAAGCCGGCTACCTACTCCGGCTTTCCATTCATTATCGAGGTGGGTATTGCTAGTGGGAAGCAGATTGAGACGCAGGGAAAGATACTGCTCTTCCGTTTTGCGAATAAGATCCCGCTTCTCTTCGACGAGGCTAGTGATGTGTCGTGGAAGGTGGTTGACCAGATAGACTGGCGCGGCTACAAGGTGATACCGGGCGAGACTCCGCTTGCGATATTTGTTCATGTGTGTAGTACTAAGATTCCGTACAAGACTGTCGGGAAGGAGTTCATTGCCGACCGTCCTGAGGTGGAGCATGAGATCCTCAACGCGATCAGAGAAGCGTCGAGGAATCTTAGGATCTATCTCAGTCGGAGAGAACATCTCGCGCAGGAGAAGAGGAGAGTCGATGTTTTTGAGAAGTATCTTCCGAAAGTGGCGCAGTTCTCGACGAAACTGTCCCGGGCGAAGAAGGAGCCTGACATTAAACCACTGCTCAAAGGTCTGATAAAATATGGTGCAGAAGAAACAGAAGGAGAAGAAGTCCCGGCCCAGTAAGGGGGTCATGAAGGAGAGGAAGAAGGAGGTCCTCTCCTCCCTCGAGCATCTAGGCGGCGAAGTGTACGAGCAGCTCGTGAAGAAGGAGTTCCCGACCGTCAAGATGCCGAGCAGATCAATTGCCAACATCCTCTACGACAAAAAGACCCGCCAGTACATTCTTGGAAGCCGGAACGTAAAGCGAAGTGCTCGCAACGTCCGACACATTCGCCCATTTACACAGCTTCTCTGGACGGCAATGTTCACTGACGAGCTGACGGGACAGAACAAGACCAGTACCTTGCGAGATGTATTCTATTCTGCGCAGGCGTACGAGATGGATTTTGAAGATCAGCAGGAGAGCGACAATCTCATCACTGATCTCGAGACTGTAACAGGGTTCTCGAGAGAGGACTTCAACGTCTTTCCAGAAGAGCGGAGTGCGATCTTCGGGGACTTGACAGTCGAATATACCGTGCCAGGGTACGAGGGTCGGACACTGAACCTGTCGTCCCATCCCGATGGGGTCATGATCGGTCCCGCGCTGACAAGCTCAGAGTTTCTCCGGCCGGACAAAAAGAAAGTGGACAAGGTCATTGCGATAGAGAAGGGTGGACTCTTTACCAGATTTATCGAAGAGAGAGTCCACCAGCGATTCAACGCGGTTCTGATACATACCGCCGGCCAGGCGCCCAGGGCGACGAGGTTCCTGCTCAGACGGTTGAACCAAGAGCTGGATTTACCAGTCTACATATTCACCGACGGCGACCCATGGGGCATGCACATTGCCATGGTGATAATCTCCGGGTCGGCGAACGCGGCGCATCTCAGAGAGCTGAATACTCCCGATGCGATCTGGGGTGGCGTCTGGGCCACGGACATAGTGGACTATAAGCTGCCTAGTGATCCGTTGACGGACCTGGACGTGAAACGGTTGAACGAGCTTGAGAAGGATCCACGATATGCCGGAGGACTCTGGCAGAGAGAGATAGACACGTTTCGGAAAGTAAAGAAAAAGTCGGAGCAGGAAGCCTTCAGCAGATACGGACTCACTTACATAGTCGACGAATACCTTCCAAAGAAGCTGAAAATCAAATCAAACGAGTCCTAAGCAAGCGTTTCGTAAGTGAAACTCGTCTTCATCTACGGACCTCCGGCAGTCGGAAAGCTGACTGTCGCGACCGAGCTTGCAAAGTTGACGGGATTCAGACTGTTCGACAGTCACGTCTCGATTGACTTTGTAAAGTCCGTCTTCGAATTCGGGACGACTCGATATTGGGGCCTCATCGACAAGTTCCGACTATCAATGTTCAAGGAAGCTGCCAAAGATGGAATAAACACGATTTTCACGTTTGCGTACGACAAGTCTACTGACGATCGTTTCGTAGAGAGGACGATCCAAACAGTCAGCGAAGAGGGCGGTGCGGTCTGTTTCGTCCGGTTATCATGCGACAAGGAAGAGCTAGTTCGACGGGTAGGCAGCAAGGGCCGAAAAGAAAAGGGAAAAATCGGCACGAAGAAACTATTGTTGAGCGTCTTGAAGAGGCGTGGCCTCGCTGATAAGGTACCTTTCCAGACTAGTCTGAGCATAGACACGACGGACCTACCAGCGAAACAAACTGCTCGAATAATAGCGCGGCATTACAGGCTCCAGGCCCATACGCGAGCCGCTTCAGACGTCGTGCCTGGATCTTTCAGCTGAGATGTTGACGAAGCAGTATCAAAGAACTTGACTTCTACCTCTTGTGGATCAGCAGGTCCTCTGCTTAGACATGAAGAGATCGCAACGGTTTACGCAAACCAAACTAAGCTATTCTCGCTTAATAGGCCCCTCTTGGAGTGCTAGCAGACCCTCAACGGATTGTCAAATATGGCCAAAGAGGTCCGAGTCTTTCTGAATTTATTCGTGGAATCCAAGGAGCTCGAAAATGTGACTCAGAACCTCGTCAGACTTCCCGAAGTAACCGACGTATACGAGGTGACGGGCGAATATGACATCGTTTGCATGCTAAAAGTTGAAAGCATCCTCGCCTTCCGCAATGTCCTCAAGGACAAGGTCCTGAAGATCAACGGGGTCAGAAGCACCGTATCCTCAGTAGTCCTCTATGAACACAAACGAGAAGGAAAACCGGTCTCAGAATAATCGATCCTCCACCGAGATTTGCGCGATTGACAGGAAAAGAAAAGCTAAATATCATATCTAGGATGATGTCGCTGTAGGGACGGATCAAATTGGGTGAACTTCTTCCAGATTCACCTCTACCGCTCTAGACATTTTTCTGAAGAACAAGACGGACGGGTGTTGCAATGAGCACCAAGGATCTCGGTATCACTGTAAAGAAGGCCACTGATCTCTCGGAATGGTACACCCAGGTAGTTACCAAAGCTCAGCTGGCTGACTATTCGAGCGCCAAGGGCTTCATGGTCCTGATGCCTCACGGGTTTTCCATCTGGGAGAGCATCAAAGAGCACTTCGATCGGAGGATCAAGGAGATCGGGCACCGGAACGCCTACTTCCCCCTACTCATACCCGAGCGATTGCTGAAGAAGGAAGCAGAACACTTCGAAGGCTTCACGCCCGAGGTCTTCTGGGTCACACACTCTGGCAACAATGAGCTTGGCGAGAGACTCGCCATAAGGCCGACCTCTGAGACGATAATCAACGAGGCGTACAGCAGATGGGTAAAGAGCTGGCGGGATTTGCCTGTTCTCATCAACGTCTGGAACTCTGTGTTGCGTGCTGAGATTACTTCGACCAAACCGTTCATCCGGACCAGCGAGTTTCTCTGGCAGGAGGGACATACGGTACATGAGAATGAGGAGGAGGCTGAGAAGGAGGTCATGACGATTCTGGAGATCTATCGAGGACTCGTCGAGGACCAGATCGCCATACCTGTATTGGTTGGGAAGAAGACTGAACGAGAGAAGTTCAAAGGAGCAGTCTACACCACGACTCTGGAGGCGATGATGCCTGATGGGAAGGCGATCCAGATGGGGACCAGCCACCACTTGGGACAGAACTTCTCCAAGCCCTTCGAGATCAAATACCTAGGGAGGGACGAGAAGGAACACTTCGCCTGGACCACTTCATGGGGAATCAGCTGGAGACTTATAGGGGCCATGATAATGGCCCATGGAGACGACAAGGGACTAGTCCTCCCGCCCCGGGTAGCGCCTACACAGGTCGTGTTTGTCCCGATACACTACAAGGAATCCGACAAGACAGTCATTCTAGAAACAGCTCGTCACATTGCGGAGGGTCTCGGGAAGCACTCGATCCGCGCTTACGTTGATGATCGGGACCAGTATACTCCTGGCTGGAAGTATCACGAGTGGGAGATGAAAGGAGTACCTCTCCGGGTTGAGATTGGACCCCGAGACATGGAATCGAAACAGATTACACTCGTAAGACGCGATACCGGAAAGAGGACGGCAGTCCCACAAATCGACTCTGTCACTCAAATCGTAAACACCCTGGATGAGATTCAACAGTCGCTTCTCCACAAAGCCAAGGAAACCCAAGCCAAACTTACAACCACCGCAAATAACATGCAGGAATTCGCACATATCATAGAAACTGCAGGCGGATTCGTCAAAGCCTTCCTATCCGAAGACAACGACTGCGAAGAAAGGATCAAACTGGAAACAGGAGCAACCGTTAGAATAGTTCCCTTCAAGGAATCCGCAACAGGGAGGTGTGTGTATTGCGGCGCTCCGAAGTCCAGGGAAGTAGTCTTCGCAAGATCGTACTAGAGCCACGGAGAGGCGCAGGCCCTCTCCATTGATTGCAGATTGTGCCGTCCATATCGCAACCCACCACCTTTCGCGAACTTGACACTTAGGGGGGTTGTTTTGCGCGAATGGCCTTCACTAGCTCTGAAACGCTGTATCGTTTGCCACAGATTGGACATATGTAATCGGTCCAAATTTTGGGCAAGAGCCAGAAGTTGCGCACGTCAATGATGAGGTCTGCCCCACATTGAGGGCATCGTTGATTCATCTCATTCTTCCCTCCGAAAAATTGACTACCACTGATTGAGTCTTAGATCGTTAATCAGTGACTTAAATGATTAGCAATAATCGCGCCGCGTCATATACGCCATAGCTTTCTCGGAAATAGAACCATCTACGATAGATTCGACGTCTCGGCTTGGACCCAATCAATAACTGATTCGCAGCTCCCAGATCTTGCAGAAATCCGCAGATACTAGGAGACTTACGCCTCCTCGACATGATTGTAGACCCAAACAGCACGACGTAACAACTCGATTCTAGACAAATGGAATTTGGAAAGCCCAGTCTTTCGGGAAACCAGGGAAGCAAATGCCGAACCTACTGCAGAAGCCCAGACCGGGTCCATCGTCGAGAGATAAGTACTAACCCAAGATCCGGCGAAAACATCTCCAGCACCAGTTGAGTCTCTAGTGCTCCGATCTGAGAAAGGAGGGACGAAGTAAGTCCCGTCTTGTCGCGAGCCTAGCCAGGACCCCTTTTCTCCCATGGTGACGATTGCGTACCGAGCTCGCATTTTGAGAAATCGGTTCAGGATGATTCTTGGGTTGCCAGACTTGGTCTGAGACCGAGCCTCCTCAATTGAGGCTTGGACCATATCACACTGCCTAATCAGTTGACTTAAATTCCGTGGAACGGTCCGGACATTTCCGTTTGCAGAGGCCGCTCGTATGAATCCCTGAAGGTCTGCGGATAGAAAGCCGCATTTCTTTCGAAGAGTGTTGACTAGAGAACCAGATATTTCGTTGAAGACAGGGCCCATGTGGACTCCTTGGAAATGGTATGGACCCGCCGGGGCGGCTATTTGGTCGCCGGATTCGAGCAATCGAAGCTTTCTTGATCCATTGATTCGAGTTATTTGGAATCTGGTGGAACGCCTCTCACTCCTCTTTAACGATCGGACGTCGATATGCAGGGTCTTGAGACGACTGAGGGTACTTGAGGGATAATCTTCGCCAATATTACCAAGAATCCTAACCTTTGACCCAAGGTAGGCGGCAGCACAAGACGAGAAGAGAGCGCTACCCCCGGGAGATATGCGGACCCTACCGTTCTGGACTAGTTCGTCGATAGTTGGGTTACCGCACACCGCAATGTCCATCTTGCTGTCTCGACACTCTGAGACAGGCCCTCGCGCAAGAGGTTAATAGTAAAGACCCCGCTCTTACGGTTGGAAACATAGAGAGATGCCGAAGAAAAGACGATCTCGGGGACGCAGCAAGGGCGGAAAAGGCCGAAGCGAACTAGTCCAGTGCTCAAACTGTGGGATGTTGAGCCCACGGGACAAGATGAAGCGGGTGACATCCTGGGTATCCCTCGTCGAGCCCACATTAGCGAAGGAGCTGCGGTCGAAAGGCGCGTATATCGCACGTCAGCGGGTCATGAAGAACCTGTGCGTCTCCTGTGCGGTCCACTTTGGAGTATCCAAAGTCCGATCCGCGGACGAAAGACGCGGATTCTAGATCTTTAGCTCGTCATCGAGACAGAGCCCTGGAGGCCCTATAGACCCTATCGAGCACAGTAATCGAGGATAATACTGCGATCAGCAGGATCCCCCAGAAGAGAAAGCCATGAGAAAGCGGCCAGATCAAAGTCGCCAAGGCCAAGATCAGCAGTCTTTCAGGCCTTTCCGCGATCCCAATTCCTTTCAGCGTCACGCCCTCGGCCGCGACACGTGCCCGGACATAGCTGACCATCAAAGCTGCTGACATGGCCCACAGAGCCAGCCAGAAAGATATCAGAGCCCCAGCCGCGAGCCCCGCATAGACCGCGATTTCTCCCAGCCTGTCAAGCACACTGTCGAGGACTCCTCCGAACTTCGAAACCTTTGCATATTTTCGAGCCATTGCGCCATCTACGGCATCGAGGTATCCGGCAACTACCAGAATTAGGACGGTGGCTCCCCATTCCCACCCCGACAATCCTCCCCAGTACAGGATCGAAGCGACGATCCAAAGAAGAAAACCAAAGGCAGTCAGCGAATTTGGTGAAAGCCCGGCTCTATGAAAAAGTCTGGAAGAAGACTGGAAGATTCCCTCAACCAAGTATTGGATTCGCGACAGCATGATTGGACGCTGGTCTCCGCGTCTCCCTTCTTTAGAGGATTGTCCTCTTTCTCCGAAACTTTCTATTAGGGCTGAAAGGACCGGTGGCTGGGTTTCGTGTTGGGAAAGGTCGGCAAAGGAGTCAAGTGCTCAGTCGTCGGCTGTGCAGAAGACGCCGTCAGATCTGTCTCTCCCGACGATATCTCGAGAGCCGGCCTTCGAATATCTACGTCGGGCAGAGGCTACCTGTGCAAGAATCACTACAAGGAAATGAAGAAGAAAACGAAGAAGGACAAGCAAGTTGAGAGATGGAGGTTCGGACCCTGAGACTCCTTCTCATTCACGCTGACAAGTTCGAGTACGAATCTAGGGAGAAAGCCGTCAAAGAGCCCGAGGTCCTAGTGGACCATGCCAAGAAGGGCGTCCTTCAAGATGGGCTTGTAGTATTCACCACTGTAGAGAAGGGAGACGAGACATCTCCAGAGATTACCGCATCTAACGCCGCCGCCTCAATCGAAGAAGTTCTCGGCTGGCTCAAGACCAACCGTGTTATGATCTATCCCTATGCGCACCTATCCACCGACTTGGCCGGTCGAGAACCAGCAATCGAGACATTGAAAATTCTGCAAAGCAAATTGATGGAGAAAGGCTACGAGGTTAGCAGGGCGCCTTTTGGATGGTACAAGAGTTTCACAATATCGGCCAAAGGCCATCCGCTCTCTGAACTCTCAAGAACCGTTACAGCACAGCAGGCTCACAAAGTCTCTGTGCAGCTCAAGAGCGAGTACATGGTCATGGACGAGAAGGGCGAGCTTCACTCCCCCGAGTCCTTCCACTACCGGCCCGGAATGAAAGAGTTCGAATCTCTCGTAGAGAAAGAGGCGCTCAAGAAAGGTCTGACAGGAGGAGAGCCACGCTATCTCGAATATGCTCGACGATTTGGACTAGAATGGGAGTCATACGCTGATCTGGGCCAGATGCGGTTTGGACCTGAATCCGACATGATAATACAACTTCTCTCAGACTACGCGAACCAAGTCATCAGAAGAATAGGCATCCCGATCCTCAATGTTAGAGGGACCAACATGTTCGACGTCGACGTCAAGCCAATCAAGGAACATCTGCAACTGTTCGGCTCAAGAGCATACGAACTGGATGTAGACGAACGCACTTTCGTGCTGCGATACGCGGCATGCTTCCAGCAATTCTCCATGGTAAAGGACTGGACCCTCAGCTATCGAACCCTACCCTTCGGCACGTTCGAAGTCGCGGACAGCTACCGAATGGAACAGAGCGGAGAGCTGCTCTTATCCTTCCGGCTCAGGAAATTCCTGATGCCCGACCTCCACATCTACCTGAAGAACTTGAGCGAGGCGATCGATGTGGGAAGAAAGGTCCACGAGAGAATCTACGAGGAGATTCGTAAGATTCACCGGGAATACGTCTCGATCTACAATACTACACGATCATTCTTCCAGCAGAACAAGGATCTCTTCATCGAATTGGCGCGGGTGGAGAAGAAGCCACTACTGCTGAATTTCGTCCCCGAAGGCCACTACTACTGGGTCTTGAACGTGGAGTACAACATCATAGACGATCTCGACAGACCACGAGAAATCGGCACATTCCAGATCGACGTCGGAAACGCTCAACGGTTCGACATTCATTACGCCAACGAGAAGGGTGAGCGAGAGTATCCTGTGATCATACACACTGCGGTCATCGGTGGATTGGAAAGATACCTCTTCGCGCTTCTTGACTCGGCTGTTCGCATGGAGAGACAGGGGAAGAAACCGATGCTTCCTGTTTGGGTATCCCCGGTCCACGCTAGAGTGATCCCTCTGTCGAACCAACTGGTGAAAGATGGAATGGTAATCCTGGAGAAGCTTGAGGAGGCGGGTATCAGAGTCGACCTCGATGATAGAGACGATACTCTTCAGAGTAGAATCAGAGACGCAGAGCTCAGCTGGGTCCCTTACATCGTCGTCTTTGGTGAGCGAGAACTCAAATCGGAAAAATTGTCAGTCCGAGTGAGGGAGGACGGAAAAGAAATCAAAGCATCTCTGCCAGAGCTTGTTTCAAGAATAAACTCGGAGACCCAGGGATATCCTTCCAGAGAACTGACCTATCCGAAACTGATGTCTCAACGGCCGGGCTACAAGAAGAACTAGAAGGAATCCTCCAAGTATTGGATTTATATACAGACATTATGCGCACAAACGCAAAGGATGATCTGAAAGTGAACAAGGACCAGTCCTACGGCGGACTCATATTCGTGGTATCGGTAATAATTTTCATCTTGTACATTTTGGGGCTTACAAGCTCTGAATGGAGGCCATGGATTCTCGGAGCACCAGTAGTAATCGCCGTTCTAGGCGTATTGGGCATAACCGGCTGGATCGGATATACCATGCTTACAACCCCACCACCAGCGCCTCTTGAAGCTGAGATGGGCGCAGCTCCAAGCGGGACATCGACGAGCTCCGGTAGTGGCTCTTCGCCTTCGAAGACCGACGAGAAGCAGTAGCCAGTTTCTCTCTCAGCCCGGTAACTATCTCCAGATTCTCAGGGTTACATCACCCATAATGGGGTCCCCGGACCCCTAAGGCTCAACTTTAGGGGCAGATGAATTGAGCGAAGTTGGCATAGACAAAGTAATGTCAGACATCAACAGCTTCCGACAGAGACTCTCCATGCTCAGAGAAGAGCTGGGCAGAGCAAACAGAGCAATGGCCGATAAGATGTCGCAGCTCGGCGAAACACTCACGCAAAGAGTCAGAGACTTGAGAGACCAAGTAACTAATGCCCCTCAGAACCTTCTAGCGCTCGAGAGCCGGTTCATGTCTGGAGATATGCCCGAGCAAGAGTACAAGTCTACTCGCGAAGAATATCGAAACCAGCTCACCAAGAATCTGCGCAGTATTGATGAGATCAGGAGCTTGCTCCTGATTATGAGCCAGTTAGACGCCAGACCCACCAACCCAGGCCAAGGACTAGGTTCTCAGGGTCCAGGTATGATGGGTAGGCCTTCGTCTCCGTCGGATTAGCCTTCTTGGCATAATCTACCTTTTTGCGTAGAAAAACGGGAAAGCTTATATCCATTTACCTAAAAAAGGTAGCTTCCTACGGGAAGACTCGCATGGCCACACGAAGAGAGAACCGCTCAAGCCGAGAAAGAGAAGCCGCAGTCGAGAACGAATCAGGCTGGCATGACAGCCAACTCGATAGGCACAGGCTAGTCATAGCCTGCGTACGAGGGAACGTTAGCGTAAGGGAGACCATCCGCACCATCCTTGAGGACGCTCTGCCCTCCGACGCCCCCGCTCCATTGCTTCTCCTCGGACCAACGGCTCCTGAAGAGATCTCGAATGGAGACTCGAACAGAATTGGATGGGTTACTTTTGTCGATGGAAGCTCAATGGCCCACCCAACCGGGAGAGTCGAGATCATCTCCCCGGACAACCTTCTAGAAGTGAACCTCTTCATAGAGAAATGCGCTCAAGAGAGCGAGAGCAAGGTCATCGTCGGAGACTTCCTGGACAACGTCATCCGGAGCATCAACTCTCCCGAGAGCTTTTACTCGTTCTTCTGCCAGCTCGCTTCAAGAGTCAAATTGAAGAAACGAACCGCGATCCTCATTATCAAAGAGGACATCCACGATCGCTCAGTTGTCGAGACAGTCAAGAGATTTGCAGATTTAGTTCTAGAATTCCGGGACCAAGACGCCGACGGCGCATTGAAGGTCGAGATGAGGACCCTTAATTTCGCCGACAATATTTACACGTCTTGGAGACCCTTCTCGGACTGGCTGCAACCATTGTCAATGGCCAGCTAACGCTTAAACTGGATTTCTTGTTAGGGGTCTACGGTTGCTCCCCTGAAGATCCTTCACTTCAAGCGTCTAGAATCAACGAATACGACGGCTTATCGACTGGCAGAACAATCCGCTCCTGATTGGACGGTCGTCGCTGCCGACGTCCAGACAAAGGGAAGAGGGAGGGGACGAAACAAGTGGAAGTCTCCGAAAGGCGGCCTATGGTTCTCGATAATTCTCAGACCAGAGCTACGAGGCTCAAAACTACCATTGCTCCAATTTCTGACCGCGATCGCTACGAGAAAAGCTCTCGAAGACGAAACAGGTCTAGGTGTCAAACTAAAGTGGCCAAACGACCTGGTGATCGGTAAAGAGAAGTTGGGCGGAATACTCGTAGAATCCAAGACCCTCGGTACTCAAGTCTCGTACGCGATTCTCGGCGTAGGTCTTAACATCAACCAAGACAAAGCTCAGCTTCCCCTTGGGGCAATATCATTGCAACTCGCATCGGGAAGGCAGCACAATATCCGCCTTCTTTTGACCGCAGTTCTTCGTCAGATCAGATCGTCGTTTGACCTCCTGGACCAGCCCTCGAAGTTGATGGAAGAGTGGTGGCGCAACTGCGTTCATCGACCGATGAGAGTGCGAATCACTGACTCGGCTCGTTCTGTAACAGGCATCAGTAGAGGCATTGACGAGAATGGTGCTCTCCTCATCGAGACTGACGATCACAGAATCCGGCGAGTGAGTGAAGGATCGCTGGGCATTCTTGACGACTAGAATCATCCCCTGCTTTTATACAAGGAAACGGGTTCGCACTGCTCGAACCAATGAGCATGACTCAGCGGCTCGATGAGCTGAAGAAGAAAGGAGAACAGGCGAAGCTCGGCGGCGGACCCGAGAAGATAGAATCTCTACATTCTCGGGGAAAAATGACAGCGAGAGAACGAATCGACGCTCTCGTCGACCCCGGCACCTTTGTCGAACTCGACCGCTTCGTAGTCCACCAGACCACAGATTTTGGAATGGCTGACAAGAAGATCCTTGGAGACGGCGTGGTCACTGGACACGGCAGAATAGAGGGGCGGCTCGTCTATCTCTTCTCCCACGATTTCACAATTTTCGGCGGCTCGCTGGGCGAGATGTTCGCGCGAAAAGTCACAAAGATCATGGATATGGCCCTCAAAGTGGGAGTCCCCGTCATCGGACTGAACGACTCGGGAGGCGCCAGAATACAAGAGGGAGTCGTGAGCCTTGGTGGGTATGCGGAGATATTCTTTCGAAACGTCTTGGCCTCAGGCGTGATTCCTCAGATCTCTGCGGTAATGGGTCCATGCGCTGGCGGAGCGGTCTACTCCCCCGCCATGACCGACTTCACCTTCATGGTAGACAAAACCAGCTACATGTTCATCACAGGTCCGGACGTGATCAAAGCGGTCCTCAATCAAACGGTTAGCTTCGAAGAGCTTGGAGGAGCCAAAGTCCACAACACGACCAGCGGCGTCGCTCACTTCTTCGCCCGAGACGAGAAAGAGTGCCTTCAACAGATGCGAAAACTCCTGAGCTACATTCCATCAAACAATAGAGAGGATCCCCCGGAGGTCCCCGTTCGACCATCACCTGGAAAGAAAGAAGACCTGAACTCGATTCTGCCAGACGATTACAACAAGCCCTACGACATGAAGGACATCATTACCAGAATCGTCGACGCTGGAGAACTGCTCGAGGTTCAGCCTCTCTGGGCACAGAACCTGATAACAGGATTCGCCCGGATAAATGGCCGCTCCATCGGGATCGTCGCAAACCAGCCCAAATTCAACGCTGGAGTCATCGACATCAACTCCTCAGTCAAAGGAGCCCGATTCGTCAGATTCTGCGACGCCTTCAATATCCCTATCCTCACCCTCGTCGACGTCCCTGGATTCCTCCCTGGAATAGACCAGGAACACGAGGGCATTATTCGACACGGGTCGAAACTTCTCTACGCCTACTGCGAGGCGACCGTGCCGAAGCTCACTATCATAATTCGGAAAGCATACGGTGGAGCATACGATGTCTTAGGCAGCAAACACATTCGCGCAGACCTCAACCTCGCATGGCCCTCAGCGGAGATCGCTGTAATGGGTCCTGAAGGAGCAACCAACATAATCTTCCGCGACGAACTCGCAAAAGCCCGGAATCCCGAGGCCAAAGCGAAAGAACTTGTGAACTCCTACCGGGAAAAATTCGCCAACCCCTACATCGCAGCCGAACGAGGCTACATCGACGACGTAATAGAACCAAGCAAAACAAGAGAGGTTCTAATCAACTACCTCGAAGCCCTCAAGACCAAGAGAGAAGCACGCCCTCCCCGAAAGCACGGCAATATTCCGCTCTAGACGGACCGGTCAATGTTCAGGAAAATCCTGATAGCGAACCGTGGCGAGATAGCCCTCAGGATAATCCGAACATGCAAGAGACTCAGAATAAAGACAGTCGCTGTCTACTCCGAACCCGACTTAGCGTCCAGGCACGTTACGAGCGCTGACGAGGCCTATAACATTGGTTCTGGCCCACCGGCCGAGAGCTACCTCAACATCCCAAAGATTGTGAAGGCAGCGAAGAAGTCCCGCTCCGAAGCTGTCCATCCCGGATACGGATTCCTCGCAGAAAACGCAGACTTCGCAACCGCCTGCGAAGAGGCAGGGCTCATCTTCATCGGTCCTAGCAGCAAAGTCCTAGGAAACGTAGCGAACAAATTCGAATCCAAGAGTTCCGCGAAGACAGCAGGAGTCCCAGTCGTCCCAGGCTCCAACGGGGAAGTTCAAACAGTCGACGAAGCCGAATCAGAAGCTCGGAAGGTCGGCTTTCCCGTTCTCCTAAAGGCCGCGTATGGCGGAGGTGGCAGAGGAATGAGGATCGCAAGAAACGCCAAGGAGCTCGAGAGAGGCTTCGAGACGGCCCGGGCGGAAGCGAAAACAGGGTTCGGACACCCTGAATTATACATAGAGAAGTTTCTCCAAGAACCACGACACATCGAAGTCCAGATCCTATCCGGCCCCCGAGGGAGAATAGTACACCTCGGCGAACGAGAATGCTCTCTGCAGCGCAGATATCAGAAAATTCTAGAAGAAACGCCCTCCCCCGCTCTGGACAAGAAGAAACGAGGACGACTCATCTCTCTCGCACTACGAGTCATCCGGGCTACTCGCTATGAGAACGCGGGCACGGTGGAATTTGTCATGTCAAAGCAGGGAGAACTCTACTATCTGGAGACAAACAAGCGCATCCAAGTTGAGCATCTTATCAGTGAAATGGTGACCGGAATTGACATCGTCGAAAAACAGCTCATGATGGCAAGCGAGCACCAACTAGATCTCGCACAGAATGAAATCGATTTTGCCGGCGCTGCGATGAATTGCAGAATAAACGCTGAAGACCCCGCCCACGGATTCATACCCTCTCCCGGGAGAGTCGAAAAATTTGTCCCGCCAGGAGGACCCGGCATCAGAGTCGACACCGCACTATACGATGGAGCCTTTGTGCCAGAATTCTACGATTCGCTTGTGGCAAAGATAGCAGCGCAGGGCCTCGACAGAATGGAGGTCATCGAGAGAATGAAGGTTGCCCTAAGCGAGACGGTTGTTCAAGGAGTAAGCACTACGATTCCAGTCCATCAAGCCATCCTTGAAGATAGAAAATTCCTCCGAGGCAGTTACCACGTTCAGTCCTTGGACAAGCTACTCTCTGGCTGGAAGCCCGAACTGAAAATCCCGCCTGAGGAAATTGCTGCGGTCTTTCTGGCAATCAACCGGTCAATAGGCGGAGCCTCAACTTTGGGTCCTCAGAGAGCCGAGCGACGAAGCCAGTGGCGATCCGGTTTTGAGGAACCGCCTCCTGGCAAGGAAGCGCTGTTTGTAGAAGGACTCTAAATGCCCGTTCTGACCATAGAAGGCAAAAAGTATCGAGTAGGAGACTTGGCGGGGGAGGATCCGTTCTGGACAATCTCCGTCGAGGGCAAGAGCATAGTCCTCGAAGAGTTACGCCAGCCTTTGGCCCAAACTCAAACGATTTTCGTGCGGGCTGGAGGTCGAGTAATCAGCGTATCGATTCGGAGGAACGAAGGTCAACGCGCGTATTCGGTGGAAGTGAATGGGAGGCCGCTAACCCTCACGCTTGAAGAAGATACACTGTCTCTACGGAATGACGAATCATCTAACGTCGATGGACCAGCCTTTGTGAGCTCACCTATGGCTGGCAAGATATCTTCGGTGAAGGCAGTGGTGGATTCGAAGGTCGAGGAAGGGCAGTCCCTGATGGTATTGGAGGCGATGAAGATGCAGAATGAGATCGCCTCGCCTAAAACTGGGATTGTGAAGGAACTCTACATCAAGCATGGCGACCTCGTCAAGGCAGGCGACAAATTATGCCTCATCGTTTGATGAGGGTCCTTTGCAAATCAAGATTATTAGCATCGTCCGCTGGATCATAGATCTTGAGAATTACGTCTAGTTGAGAACGTGTGTTCGTTGTGGAAGCGTCAGTCAAGACTATGAGCGCGCGTGCGGCGTCTGCGGAAGAGATCTGGCAAATCAGCCTACGTTAAGCCTAGACCAGGCAACACGGATTCATGAATCTCCGGTCCATTTCTCGAGAAGAACTAGCAGGGTCGGGATCATAGAAGTTCTCTCGGGAACGATCATCATTGTGTTAGGAGTGATGAGCTTCCTGACAGGGCCCTTGGGATCAATTAACTTTCGTTTGGGACTCGTCACCTTTCCATTGGTTCTTGTACTGTGCCTAATCGGTCTCTTCGCCATCATTGTCGGAATCAGCTCCATGAGCCAATCATCTCGACCCATCATAAAACAGGGGTTCGGACGAGGTGGACCCGTTACGCGTCCCTCAAGCGGAAGCGGTTGGGAGCATTCGTACAGGGAAGCGGACAGAGAAAAGGCGGAGGATCAGCGGAAAGAGACTGGAGAGTCGGACTGATTCAGCCAGGCCGGCCAGTATCCATCTAGCGACTGGTCGAAAGATGTGAACGATAGCTCTTTGTAACCTGGGTCTCGCCTACTCGAATGCATCAGTCTTCCATCAAAAGCGGAAGGAGTTCTTCGAAGAAACGAAGAGATTCCGGATTCGTTAGGGCGTCCCGATTCGTTACGGGTCTGTTGTTTACAATATTCGCGACTGCGGTCTCGACCTTCTTCATGTTGAGAGTATAGGGAATGTCAGGAACTTCGAGGATCATGCCGGGGACGTGCTTCGGTGAGGCTTCTTGTCGGAGAGTCTTCTTGATCTTCTCTAGCAGTCCTTCCGAAAGCCGATGGCCAGGGGCCATTTTGACGAAAAGGACGATTCTCTGGTCCTCTCCCCGGTTCTGGCCTACTGCAAGACTGTCTGCGATCTCTGATATCTTCTCCACTACATTATAGATCTCGGAGGTGCCGACGCGGACGCCTGAGACTTTGATCACAGCGTCGGATCTGCCGTAGAAGGAGAGTCCTCCCGTTCTACTGTGAAATATGACGTAGTCTCCATGTCTCCAGACGTTCCTTCCTTTCGACTCATAGTATTCGAAGTATGCTTCACGATATCTCTGGTCTCCGGGATCGTTCCAAAAGTACAAGGGCATGGACGGAGCTGGCGCTTCACAGACCAGTTCCCCCATTGTGTCAACAATTGGCTTCGCATCTTGATCGTAGACGTTGATCTTCATTCCAAGGCCCGGAGCCTGAAGCTCACCTGCGTAGACTGGCAGGGTGGGCACCCCTCCTGCAAAACAGCCGTTGATGTCCGTGCCTCCCGAAATAGAGTTCAAGTGCAAATTCTCCTTGACTTCCTTGTAGACCCATTCGAACCCGTCTGCCGAAAGCGGGGACCCTGTTTGCGAAATCTCTCGAAGGCATGAGAGATCAAACGAATCCCGAGGCTTTGCACCGATGCTTCTGAGATAGTTGATGTAGCTCGCGCTGCATCCCAAGATCGATATCTTCTCCCTCTCGACCATCTTCCACATTGCCCCCCAGTCAGGGTAGAGAGGATTTCCATCATGCAAGAGAATCCTAGCGCCCGACGCTAAACAGCTCATCAACCAGTTCCACATCATCCAGCTCGGCGAGGCGATGTAGGTTATGCAATCCGTCTCCTTCACGTCCGCGTGTAGCATCGTCTCTTTCAGCTGATTTACCAAGACTCCGGCCGTTCCCTGGACCATGCATTTCGGCTTGCCAGTCGTGCCGGAAGTGAACATGATGTAGACAGGATGATCGGCCGGTAATTGATCGAACCGGGGTTCAGATGTCCCGGCTGATTTGATGAGGTCGCCAAACGAAACTGAGCTGGCGACACTCTCCTCGTTCGACTCGGGTCGAACATATGTAGTCAGAACGATTTTCTTGAGGGAGGAAACTCCGTCAACAACTTTCTCAACGTTCGGCAGAACATTGAATTTCTTCCCCTTGTAAGTATAGCCGTTGGCGGCAAACAGCACCTTTGGTTCGATCTGGCCTAGGCGATCTAGGACTGCTCCTGAACCGAGCTCTGCGCCGCAACACGCCCAGACGGCGCCTATGCTGGTAGCTGCAAGCATAGCGATGACTGTCTCCTGAATGTTAGGCATGTAGCCTGCCACGCGATCTCCGGGGAGGACGCCGATCTTGCGCAACGCGTTTCCTACGCTTCCGACCTTGTGGTAGAGGTCAGAGTAGGTTATCTCTGATACGCGGCCCTCTTCCGATCTCGCAACTAGAGCGATCCTTTCATCTCTGTGCCTTAGAAGATTCTCTGCAAAATTTAGCCGAGCTCCTACAAACCACCTAGCTCCAGGAAACTTGCTAATGTCATCTACGACCCTGTCGAATCGGCGAGAAGAGATGATTCCCGTAAAATCCCAGGCTGCTGACCAGAAGTCTGAGACCTTGTCGACCGACCATCTGTGCAACTCAGCATAAGATCGGATCTTCAGTCCGTGTTTCTTGTTGACAAGCGCGATGAACTTTGTGAGATTTGCCTCTTGAATCCTTTCGTCGGACGGTATCCAGAGAGGTCTCACTACCCCACATTCCTCTTATGATACATTGAATGTCGCCAAACGGACCTTGATAACCTGTCGGCGACAGGACTCGAAATGACGCGTGAACTGGGATAACTTATAGCCCCTAGAAAATAACGTTCGGAATATCAAAGTTGACTGTCGTCGACGTAAGACTACTCACTGACGGCTACTTCACACTAGACAAGAGCTTCCTCGTGTTCGGAAAATACCAAGGGACAAAGTACAAGGCTGCTCTGAAGCCTCTCCTGGTTCGAACTGAGAAGGAGAACATTATCGTCGACACCGGGGTTGGGACCCTCCCGCCTAGCTATCAGAAGTTTCACGAGGTGATTAGAAATCGTGAGGAGGAACTCAGCCATTCACTAAAGAAGAACGGTTTACGCCCGGAGGACATTACAATGGTCGTCAATACTCACTTGCACTTTGACCACTGCGGTAACAACCGCCTATTCGAGAACAGCAAGTTCCTAATTCAGACGGATGAAATCAGATATGCTTACTTTCCTGACCGTTTCATGAGGGTCAGCTATCTGAGACCATTCTTCGACGTTGAAGGCGACTACCTGCCGGTACGTGGACGATACGAGATCGAGAATGGAGTTGAGGTGCTACCTACGCCGGGACATACAATTGGGCATCAGTCGATTGTTGTTAACTGGAAGGGAAGAAACATCGTCTATGCAGGTGACGCCGCACCTCTTCCAGAGAACATTGAGAAGCGAAACATGACGGGAATGATTTACAACAGTTCGCAGGGGTTAGAATCTATCGACATGCTCAGGAGGATAGAGAACCCGGTCTACATCTATTCTCATGATAACGAGCAGCTCAAAGTAGAATTCTAACAGGACATCGAATTAGTGATCACGACCAGCTTTTCCTTACAGCCCTCCAGAAAGCATTCCAATATGGGTCTCGCCTAGGGTAATGAATTCTGACTCGACCCTTCTTCGAAACTCCGAAAAGGCCTCTAGTTCGAGATGATAGCTGTCCGATTACCGTGGCCTTCGTGCCTTTTGACTGAAGGATGTCGATAACACGTCTTGTTCGATTAGGCCGTGAGGCGATCAGCAGACTGCCCTCTCCAAGCGATATCAGAGGATCCAGGCGGAACAGCTTACAGATTCCCAGAGTCTCCTCTGAGACCGGGATGCTTTCCAGATCGATGGTGCCTCCAAGTTTCGAAGCATCAGCTATCTCGACAATTCCGGCTAAGATACCGCCTTCGGTCACATCGTGAATCGCCGTCACACCACGCTGATGAATTCCTGCTCTTACAGCGGATAGGGAGTCTTTGACAGTGTTGGCTAACGGCAGATATTTCCAAGCCTTCTCAAAACGCGACTGGCCGAGATACTTGCGTACAGTGTGAGGGAATGCCCTAGTCAGCACGGAAGTCGTGCCATAGGCGGCGCTTTTCGTAAAGATCAGATCGTCGCCATGGCTCGCCATGCTGGAGGTCAGGAACTCGTTCCTCCGGCAGGTAGTCCACATTGTAGCGCCTCCGATTATGGAATAGTCGCATCCTTCGAATCGGCCAGTATGACCGCCAAGAATGGATACACCGAGTTCAAGGCACTTCTTGTTGATGGACTTCCAATAGCGAGTGAGGAGTTGATCGGATAAGTCAGGCGGAAGATTCAGATCTAGCATGACATACTTCGGTGAGTGACCGCTAGTCGCTACGTCCGACGCCACTTCGTTGAGACTCATGGCTGCGGAATCCTCAGGTCCCAACGAGGGAATTAGCGATATGGGATCGCAGTTCGCTACCAGGACCCTTCCCCCACCTATATCCAGAACCGAGACGTCGACTCCGGGCGTCGGTCCAACTATTACTGCTCGAGACTTTGCGCCAGTGAACCGCCAGATAGTATTGGCCATCGTTTCGAGGCTAGGTTTCCCAAGATGCAACGTACTTCTTCGACCGGCAAATCGTCAGCTAAAGAACTGCGTATTGAAAGCTCTCCTCGCTGCGATGATCAGGATAAGAGCTACTGGAATCCATGCAAGATCTATCAGCGTCCCAAAGTCAAATGATGCTAATACGAATCCGTTGAGAATCCCTGATGATCCACATGGAGACTGAGGGCAATAGAAAGCTGTGAAGGAATAGACGACCCAGTCGATCACGAAGAATACGACGGTTTCGAAAACAGTCGCCAGCGCCATACCCAAGGCCAGGAATCTCACAGACCGATTCCGGAATCTGTAGACGATCAGCGCCTCTGGTGCCCGGGCAAGGATTATTCCCGGAACATAGGTCAGGGCAAAGGCTCCTGGCGCTTCGCCGAATAGGAAAATGTTCAGGGTCTCCCCAACCGCCGATCCTAGAAGTGTCGACCAGAAGCCTATGCGGCGAGAAAACAGGGCCGCTATTGCGAGGTAGAACACGGGTGCGGCGGTGATCTCCGAGAGTGGGGGTGGCAGAGGAAATCCGAACAGAACGTTCGACAGGATTGTCCCAACTGCGATCAGCGCCGAGAACGCGCCAATCCTAGCGATTGTAAGGGATGGGGTCTCAACTCTAAACTTCGTGGTCGTAGCGGTACGTCCAAGCGAGTAGTCGTTGGCGGAATTCGTCACTTTCTCTGAGACCTTCATGGTTGTGTTGTCGGGGTTTTTCGGAGGTCCGAGAAATCCTGGCTGGTAGAATGGCTTCGACTCCTCCCTTCGCCGGCATTATCCGGATCAGGTTCTAAGGGTCGATGGCAGCAAGCCATCCTCTCAGCCGGGTGGGTCCCAGCTCCCCGTTGGAGAACAGAGAGCAGAATCTCTTATTTAAGAAATGGTGCTTAGAATGCCAGAACTGGATTCTTAGCCGGTTTCTTTGAAGAAGTAACGGGGCCAGTTGGGCCAGCCGCCTTCTTGGGGTCTCGGGCTGAAGTCGGCTTCGAGCTGCATCCCAATCGTCAGATCCTCTGGTCTTGAGGTTCGGATGATACTTGGAATCTTGACTCCCTCGGGCATTTCCACTATTCCGACTGCGTATGGTGTCATGTGCTTGAATTGTGGTGGCGAGACGTGGACGATTGTGTAGGTGACGAGTTTTCCCTTCTGGCTTAGTTCGACCCATTCGACTCGGCTGTGTCGACAGTTGGAACAGATTTGTCTTGGAGGGACCATGACTTGTCGGCATCGGAGGCACCTTACCGCCATGAGCTTCCTCTCGCTGCAGTACTTGTAGAATTCTTCGATGGTGGGATCTCGCAGTTCGCTCATGTTTCTAGCTTCCCTTCAAAATATGAACGACGGCAGTCGCCCCTGAACCTCCAAGGTTATGCGCCAAGCCGATCTCGGCATCCTTGACTTGGCGTCTATCCGCCTGACCTGTTAGCTGCAAGTAGAGTTCGTGGATTTGAGCTGTACCAGTCGCCCCAACCGGATGACCTTTTGACTTGAGACCACCACTCGTATTGACAGGCATAGAGCCTTTCAGATCGGGCGCTCCGCTCTCGATGTACTTGCCACCTAATCCCGGGCGGGCGAATCCCAGATCCTCATAACCGATAATCTCTGCGATCGTAAAACAATCGTGAAGCTCCGCGACGTTGATGTCTTTCGGTCGCACGTCAGCCATCTTGTACGCTTCCTGCGCGGCCATCTTTGCAGCCTTGACTGTAGTCAGGCTTTCCCGCTCGTGAAGACAGAAAGTGTCTTGGGCTTGGCCCGTCCCGATGATATGGACGTAGTTGTCGGTCAGCTTCTTGGCAAGTTTCGGCTTGGTAAGTATTACGACGCTTGCGCCATCTGTGATGAGTGAGCAATCGTACAGCTTCAAGGGCCACGAGACGAGACGTGACTTGAGGACCTCGTCCATCGTCACTTCCTTCTGCATGTGAGCGTTCGGATTCAGCGCGCCGTTCTTGTGGTTCTTGACGGCGACAGCTGCCATCTGTTCCTCAGTCGTGCCATACTCGTGCATGTGAGCAGTCGCCATGAGCGCGAAGAGTCCAGGGAACGTCATACCATTCCACTGTTCGAACGGATAGTCCGAAGCCGTCGCTAGAATCCCCGTCACTTCGGGAGTGGGCTGATTGGTCATCTTCTCGACCCCACCTACTAGAACGATGTCGTAGAGCCCGGACATGATCGCCATTATGCCACAGCGTAGAGCTGACCCTGATGACGCGCATGCGTTCTCGATCCTCATTGCAGGAGCGGGAAATAGTCCCGCCCAGCTTGCCGCGATCGGCGCCGTGTGAGCTTGGTGCTCGTACGCCTCGCTCATCTGTCCGATGAAGGCCGCTTTGATGTCCTTGCTAGGGTCCAGCTTTCCAACACGATGAAATGCCGACAAAGCGGCTTCGGCGAAGAGTTCGCGGGCATAGACACCTTCCCGCCGGCCGAACTTGGAGAGGCCAGCGGATATTATTGTGGCTAGAGGCTTCCCGCGCAATAGTACCTGACAGTCTAGGGCGTGGCCTTGTAAAAATGACTTTCAGGCAGAACCAGCGGGTTTTGTTGAAGAGTAGATTTCTGAAGTTCCGCCCGCAACGGGGTTTGCCGGGTCGTAAAGTGCGAAGGAGTTTTTTGTTTTCGACCTACCCCGGGGGGGTCGAGAAATGGATAACGGAAAAAGAAAGATAAGAAAAAACAGAAGATAATAGAATGAATACGAGTAAATCTAGGGCTCCACGCCCACAATACGCGCATTTTGGACATTTCGCGGTTGAGAGGAGCTGAATCGGAGAGTTCAAGACAGCGACTTGTCGGGAATTCGTTTCTGAGTTCTTCGAAACTGCGCTGGACGAATAAAAAGTTCGAAACCCTAACAAAATCACCGGAAAAATACAGATTTATATAGCGCCGGAGCCAAATTGACTATCAAGGCTGGAATGATGGTTGTTCACACAAGTCGAAGCCGAGTCCGCTGTCAACCAGGCCAAGATTGACGTCGAGAAACGAACCAGCCGACAACTTCCGACCCTCCTAACCAACTTCTCCGGATCACTAGCCCTCTACGAGGAGGCCAAAAAGCACCTTCCTGCGGGAGCGTCATCCAATGTCAGGGTCTACGCTCACGAACCCTTCCCAATCAGCTTCCGGAAAGGGCAAGGGTCCAGAGTATGGGACGTCGACAACAATCAGTACGTAGACCTCCTTTCGAGCTACGGAGCGGTCGTCCTAGGACACGCCCACCCCGCCATCATAGACGCCATCAACGTCCAGATACGTAACGGGACGATGCTCGGAACGACTACCGAGCTGGAACTCGAGGTTGCAAAGAAGATTCAGTCGGCCGTCCCATGCGCCGAGATGGTAAGTTTCGCAAACACGGGAACCGAAGCCACGATGGAGGCGATCCGCATCGCCCGCGCCTCAACCGGCCGCGACAAGATCGTCAAGTTTGAAGGACACTACCATGGACACCATGACTATGTTCTCTTCAGCGTCGAATCACCCTCAGCCGTAGCAGGCCTCGAACAGGCCCCAACAAAACTCCCCTACTACCCAGGCATACCCGACGGAATATCGCGAAGCGTAGTGGTCGCACCATGGAACGATCCCGTCTCCCTCGAAAAAGTCCTGAAACGTAACGCGAGCGACCTCGCCGCAATAATCACAGAACCAGTCATGGGAAGCGCGGGAGTCATACCACCAAAAGATGACTATCTGAAGTCTGTTAGAGAACTCGCCGACAAGTATGACGCTCTATTGATCTTCGACGAGGTTCTCACCGGTTTCCGCATCGCCCCAGGGGGGGCCCAAGAATTCTACGGTGTCAGACCTGATCTCGCATGCTATGCCAAAGCTCTAGGCGGAGGGACACCTATTGCAGCTGTCGCAGGTCGTCGCGATGTGATGGGGATGATCGGACCTGGAAAGATCGGCTACGGAGGCACCTACAACGGAAACTCGATGTGCCTCGCCGCCGCCAACGCAACACTCGACGAACTCTTCAGAGATAACGCGGCCTCGATCCGACGCATGCACCTTACCGGTGCAGAAATAATGGAAGGTCTGCGAGAACTGATGTCGCGCTACGATCACGACGGCATAGTCCAAGGGATGGGTCCAATGTTCCAGCTCTACTTCACTACCGCGCGAAAAATCCAGAACTACCGCCACACATTGCAGAGCGACTTTGAAAAGTTCCGCAGATTCCGAAATCTCATGCTCCGGCGCGGAATCTACTTCCACCCTGACGGCACGGAAAGAATGATGATCAGCGCCGTCCACGATGACAATGACGTCGAGTCGATCTTGTGCGCAGCCGAGGACAGCCTTAGAGAACTCAAGAAGCCAAACTAGACAGTCTATCTCTTACCTGATTTTTCGATATTCAGATAGAACCAACCCCGTACACTCTTTACCAGTTTTCCGATAAATGATAGAACAACCGATAAGAACCCACGGATGAACCGTTGCGATCTGGAAAACTGGCCGGAATGGCGTACACTAGAATTCAGCACCGAGAACTCTCAATACTCGTAGGGGTCCTAGTAGGAATTCTGCTCGACGTTTTCGCAACGACAACGGACAGCGTTACAAACTTCACTCTGACGGACCTTGTAATCTTCATCACCATCCCCGCATTGTCCGGCGCACTTGCCGGCTTCTCTGATCCCGATCATGCTATTAGCAATGGTATCATGGTTGGTGTAGTCGCCGGCCTCGTCTACGTCATAATCAGCGCTCTAAAACTGCCGGTAAATGTTGGAGGAGACACAGTTCTCTTCCTTGCCCTCGCTGTCCCAGTCTGGGGCTTTCTTGGCGGAACAGGTTCAAGGTTCGCACATAGAACCCTGACCACGACTCAGGAAGAGACGTTGGAAGTAGCGATGAGAACTTGCCCGAACTGTAAGACTGTGAATCCGCCCGATGCACTGTTCTGCAAGAACTGCGGGACCAAGCTGCCGCGGAACTCTAAGAATTCTGGATAAGGATCGTTTCGAGTACCAAAGACTAGCCCCGAGTGGGACCCTTAGCTAGGTCCAGACCCGCGTAGGCAGACACCGTCCAACGGACAGCTTATCGCCATTGCTTCCTCAGAGATTTCTCGTGTTGGATTCACCTTGGACCGTTTTCCGTTCGGATGATTCCTTGTACATGTTGTTGTCAATTTGACTCCCGCGTGTACGTTACTCTTTTTAAGCAAAAAGGTCTAATCCCCAGCTACCCTATTTATGCAAAAAGGTAGGTCGGCCCCTCAAAATTGTCCCGCATAGACGAGAACCTACACCGCATACTGAAAGATCACGGCCTAACAGAATACGAGATCAAGACCTACCTCAAACTGATCTTCGACGGACCCGCAACACCCTACGAGATCAGCGAGAGCGTCAAGATTCCATACGCCCGAGTCTACGGAACCCTAGAAGGATTGGAGAAACGGAAATGGATCAGAGCAAGACCCGGACGCCCAGTCATCTACGAATCCAACCCTCCGAGATCTGTTGCCGAGTTGGAGGTTGAGCAGAAGCAGTCTGAGATGGAAGCGTTCACAAATCTGATGCGGAAAGATCTGCAGGCGATCTACGAACGCCGAGAAGTCGTAAAACACATCAGCCTCTGGGTCATCCACGGGGGAGACAAGATAGCCGACAAACAGAACGAACTCATCGCCACCGCTAAAACCCGGGCCTATCTTCAACTTGCAACACTGATTCCGCAAGACGTAGAAGACCTACGAGCACCAATCAAGGCCGCCAGAGAGCGAGGCGTAGCAGTAAAGATAGTGTCTTTCCTGAATCCACGATTCGTCGATCAGAAAAGCCTGTCAGCACTTTCCGAAGACGCCGAGGTTGCTGTCATCCAAGAGCCAAGTGAAGAATCACCTCGTCCAATGAACGTCTGCTCTGTTGACGGGAGAGACTCGATCGTGACTTATCTCTGGAATCTCGAAATGCCTGCAGAGGGAGGCTCGCGAATAGCATTCAGATTATCCGATGAAGAATACGCAGGAGTCATGGAGAGATACTTCGAATACTACTGGCTCAAAGCCCGAAGAATCTGATCTGGACATTTTCTGATAATGGGAAACCGAGCATCCGCTAGGGTGAATCTCTTTCTGAGCTCGGTTGAGCTAAGACTAGAGTGGATTTACTGAGTTGGCTGAGGCCTCTGTTGGCCTGGAGGTGCTTGGCCGCCTGGCTGCCTAGAGTCGAGCTGGGCCATTATCATCATGAGCTTCTTCGACTCGTCTAGCTTGCGTATCATGTTCTGCAGCTCGCCACGGTAGTAGTCTTTCTGCTGGTTGTAGTCCTGATCGTTCATGTCACCAGACTGGTACCTTCCTTGTAGAGACAAGTATCCTGACAAGGTGGTTCCGCCTAACTGTTCCTTCAATTGGCCGAGACTCTTGTTTACTAAGTCATTCAGCTGTGCAGCCCTCTCGTTCAGGGCTCTGCTGACCTTTGAGATCTCTTCTTTGATCATTGCTGTACGTTGTCTGAAACTGTTCAGCTCAACGACCACTTTCTCGATTCCAATCTCGCTCATGACATTGCACCGAATTGAACGTGACATTGAACGGTAAGGCACCAGTTATGCAAGTCGTAACCCCTGCTACTCGATACGGGTGACCCCCTTCCCGCCAGAAAGCTGGAGCCTAATGTTCTAGTAAGACCGTCGGATTGGTCGATTCTGAATCAGCTTGTACCTGTTCAAGAAAGCCGTGGACCTAACCCATCCGCTGCGCAATGGGATGCCCGTCTACCCGGGCGACCCCTCCCCATCATTCAAGAAGTACTCGACCCTACAGAAGAATGGAGTCAACCTGACAAAGATCACCATGGGCTCTCATACTGGCACCCATCTCGATGCTCCCAGACATTTTATCAGGAACGGGATAGGGATTGACAAGATTCCACCGCACAGACTCATCGGAGAAGCCTACGTGGCTGACCTTTCCGAGAAACCGATCGGTAGCGGAATCACCTCGAAGGACCTGCGGCGAAAACTCGAGGGAAAAATCGCGAGAGACGATATTGCCATTGTCTACACCGGATGCAGCAATCATTGGGGCGAAGAGTCGATCAACCGACGGTACACGTATCTTGCTGAAGACGCAGCCGATTACCTAGTGTCGAAAAGTGTCCGGGCGGTTGGGATAGATTTTCTAAGTGTCGAGAAATTCAATGCTCCGAAACCCGTCGTTCATAAGACGCTTCTTGGTGAGGGAATCTTCATTGTCGAATCTCTCAGCAGCGAAGTGAGACAATTTCTTGGCGAGAGGGTCCTGATGATCTGCATGCCGATAAAATTACAAGATGGAGACGGAGCACCATCGAGGGTAGTAGCAATACCCATTCGCAATGACTGAACATTCCCTTCCGTTTTCTAGCAGCCTTAAAGCAACTTACAGTACAAGAATCGCGCCTTGACCATGAAGAAGCTCGAAGGCATCATAGCCCCAATGGCTACTGCCCTCACCAGGGATGAGAAAGTTGACGTGAAGGCTACTCGGACTCTCGTCGATTTTCTTATTGACGGAGGAATCGACGGACTGTTTCCCTTAGGGACGAGCGGAGAGTTCGCTCTCCTTGACAGAGAGGAGAGGAAGACGATCGTAGAGACCGTGGTGGATCAGACAAATGGTCGCGTCCCGGTGCTTGCTGGCGTCTCAGATCCGAGTCTAGAGAATGTCCTCACCTTTGCCGCGGACGCCGAAGACGTTGGCGCGGACGCAATCGTTGCGACTCCCCCGTACTATTACACGACCGGTGAAGACGGACTCTTCAACCACTTCGAAACAATCAGTCGAAGGAATGGACTACCGCTCATCGTATACAATATTCCTGAATGGACTCATCTTTTCGTTCCTCCGACGGTAATTCAGAGATTGGCTGAGAAGCAGCTTATTGTTGGAATGAAATACACCGAATACAATCTACTTAATCTGCTAAGATTTCTGAAGATCGCTGGAAAGCAGATCTCAATTTTCACCGGCTCTGATGCGATGACATTCACAAATCTGGAATTCGGTGGAACCGGTGCGGTAATCGGGGTTGCCAATGTCGCGCCCAAGTTGGCGAGCAGAGTGTTCGACGAGTTCAAACGGAGAGACCTCGAAGCCTCCCGCCAAGCCCAGTCGAGGCTTCTCCCGATAATCGAAGCCATAAGCGTCGGAAGATTCCCTGCCGGATTGAAGGAGGCAATGAGAATGATCGGAATGTCAGTGGGCAATGTCAAGACTCCGCTTCAGAGCCTTACCGGCGAAGAGCGAAAGATCGTAGCCGGCTACCTTCGAGAATCAGGACTGATCAAAGCGTAGGCTTGAGAAGTATGGCAAGATCTAGGACCGTCCGAGAAACAACGAAGCACTACCGGATGTTCATCGACGGCGAATGGGTCGATTCAGAGAGTGAAGAAACGATCATGGTAACAAATCCTGCTAACGAGAGAATGATCGCCATGGTCCCTAAGGCGACCCGCGATGAGACGAAGGCCGCACTTGAGGCAGCCGAGAAAGCCCAGCCGAAGTGGGAAGACCTTGCACCGTTACAGAGAGCAGCTTTTCTGTTCAGGACGGCCCAACTAATTCGTAGAGACAAAGAGAGACTCGCCAGAGTATTGACTTCAGAACAGGGAAAACCCCTGTTTGAGGCCCGCAACGAGATTGACGGTGCGGCATCGAATTTCGAATATTATGCTGAGTTTGCGAGGCGGATCGAAGGTGACGTTCTGCCAAGCGACAACCCACGACAGCAGGTTATGATTCTTAGACTTCCAATTGGTGTTGTCGCGTCGATTACTCCGTGGAATTTCCCATCGGCGATGGTGGCAAGAAAGCTGGCCCCCGCATTAATTACAGGAAATACCGTTGTCACCAAACCGTCGAGCAACACTCCTCTCAGCTCAATTCACCTAGTGATGCTGATGGAAGAAGCAGGATTCCCAAAGGGAGTCGTGAATATGGTTACCGGGAGTGGGGCGGAGGTTGGTGATGAGCTGGTAACTAACAGGATTACGGGCTTGGTCACGATGACTGGGAGCACTGATGCCGGGCGGACGATAATGGCGCGTGGTTCGAATCATCTTCCAAAGCTGGTCTTGGAGCTCGGTGGCAAGGCGCCTTTCATCGTATGGCACGACGCGGACCTTCCGTGGGCGCTGCAGTGCGCGATATGGGCCCGGTTCTGGAACTGTGGCCAGACCTGCATCTGTTCCGAGAGAATGTATGTAGATGAGAAGATCAAAGACAAATTCGTTCCAGCCTTCGTTCGCATGGCAAAAGATCTCAAGATAGGGAACCCGTTAGAACCGGACACAGATCTCGGACCGATGATCAGCAGAGAAGAACGCCAGACAAGCATGAGCTTCGTCGAGAAGGCAAAGGAAGAAGGAGACAAGATAATCATCGGCGGCGAGAAACCCCCAGCTCCCTCGAAAGGATGGTTCTTCGAACCCACCATAATCGAAGACGTGAAACAGAAATCGTCACTTGTCCAAGACGAAATCTTCGGACCGGTCGTCCCCATTCTGGAAGTGGATAGCTTTGACAGGGCTATCGACTACGCGAACGATTCGAAGTATGGCCTCGCCTCCTACATCTTTACAAGAGACAGCACGCGAGTTCTGAAAGCGATGAACCGGATCAAGTTTGGCGAGTCCTACATCAACCAAGTTGGACCCGAACAGCTCCAGGGAGTTCATACGGGCTTTCGACAATCCGGGCTCGGAGGGGAAGGATCCAGGTATGGGCTGGAAGGCTACACTCAGCTGAAAACGTGCTACGTTGACTGGAGCGATAAGCCCAGCTTGTCCTACCTCTTCCCATACAGATCAAAGCAACCTCGAAATTCATCGGCGGCCTGATGCAAGAATCACGATGTCGTTAACGTTCGTCCCCGTAGGACCAATCACGACTAGATCGTTGAGCCTCGATAGGTAGCTGTAGGAATCATTGTTTTTGAGATAATCTCCCAGATCCATTCCACGCTTCAGACCACGCTTCACGGTCGTCCCATCAACGATCGCTCCTGCCGCGTCTGTCTGACCCTCAATCCCATCTGTTGCGAACGAGCCAACGACAACCCTTTCCGAACCATTAATCCTTACAGCCGCTGAGAGAGCGAGCTCTTGATTCCGACCACCCCTCCCACTCCCTTTTACCGTCACAGTTGTTTCCCCTCCAGCTACGAGAGCAGCGGGCGAATTATCTTGCATGTCGTTTGCGATCGAGCCGAGAATCCCACCAGCTACTCGAGCCTCACCTGTAATCTGCATCGAGAGAACCCGGGTCCTGTAGCCAGCTTTTCTCAATGCGGCCGCCGCGGCAAGACATGATGCACGATTGCTTCCCACGATCAGGTTGTGTACGCGCTTGAAGACCTTGTTTCTTGGCTTAGGCGTCTCGGCTCGCAAACCCTTGAGACCTTGAGTGATGATTCTTCGCGGGTTCTTTGGGATCTGTGGCCAGAGGTGGTACTTTTTGAGAACTTGTTCAGCATCTCTGTAAGTCGTTGGATCTGGAGAGGTTGGACCCGAGGCTACCGAGTCTATTCTGTCTCCAACGACGTCTGAGATTATCAGCGTCAATACAGTAGCTGGGTATAGTCTTTCGGCGAGTCTACCTCCTTTGATCTGAGAAAGATGCTTTCGAACAGTGTTGATCTCCTCTATGCTCGCACCAGATCTCAGCAATAATGACGTGACTCTTGCCTCGTCGTCCAAGGTTACTCCCTGGACGGGTAGAGGCATTAGAGCTGAACCTCCCCCTGAGACCAAGACGATGACAAGATCGTCGGGGGAAATGTCTTTCACCAACTCTAGCATTTCAACAACGCTTTCCAGTCCTTTACGGGTAGGAATTGGATGAGTCGCCGAGCGAAACTTGATTCTATGATTCCTAAATTTTGGCCGAAGATAGTCAGGGACGATCACTAGTCCGCCTGTGATCCACTTTCCTAGTAACCTCTCAGATTGCTCAGCCATGCCGCCCGAGGCCTTCCCTCCACCGATGACGAAGATCTTTCGATACTTGTTCACTGGAAAGCGGAGCTGGTCAGCATGGAGTACTTTTCCCTCGATTTTCAGATGCATCCTTACGATCCTGGCTGGGTCCGCGGCGTGGAGTGCTTCATTCATTGCGGCAAGAACGTCAAGATGCAACCTGTCCAGCACACGTCGACGCTGAGTCCTGGCCCGGACTCTGATCATCGCTTCAGGCTAATCCCTCCAGGTGTCCTTGACGACCCAGACAGGCTCGTCCGGGTTGAAGTATTCCTGGCCCTCGGCTCGATGCTCCTCCAAGACCTTCTCGTCTACCTCTACTCCAATGCCCGGGCGGGTTGGAACCTTCGTATGACCATTCTCGACCTTTGACTGGTCTCCCACCAGTTGCCTCTTCCAAGCCGGGAAACAGTCATAGAATGACTCTTGAATCAAGAAGTTGGGAAGAGCAGCATCGAGCTGTATCGTTACAGCGTTCTGGACTGGTCCGAACGCGTTATGGAAAGCCATCTCTACGCCGTAAGATTCAGCCACCGCCGCGACTTTGCGAGCTACAGTAACTCCCCCGATATTTGTGACGTCTATTTGCAGGTAGTCGGCGAGATTATTCGAGAGCACGAAGACCGCCTGTTCCTTGGTAAGTATTCGCTCGCCAAGGGCAACTCTAACATCCGTTGCTTCTCTGTATTTTCGAAGACCCTCGAGATTGTCTGGATGGACGGGCTCCTCCATGAACAATGGGTCAAACTCGCGAAGTTTCTTCGCAATCATTATGGCCGCGTTAGGGTCGAACCTGCCATGGTGTTCAATCAGCAGCTGAACCTTACCACCTGTCGCCTCTTTGACAGCCTTCACGCGTGCATGAGCAGTTTCCAGTCCTTTCGAATCGATCGAGTCATAGTGCGTCCCGAAAGGATCGAACTTGAGCGCAGTGTACCCCATCGATGCGAATTTCTTGGCTCTAGTACCAAATTGTTCGGGTGTGACGCACTTGTCATACCAGCCGTTCGCGTAGACCCGAATGCTGCGCCTGAAGCCGCCTCCGACAAGCTGGTGGATCGGAGCACCGAAATGTTTCCCGGCGATGTCCCAGCAGGCAATATCGAACGCGCTGAGGGCGGTCGTTGATTCGAAGGAGACGGGCAAGTAGAAATCGTGCTTGTGCCACTCGTGAATGTTCAATTCCATATCCAGCGGATCCTTTCCTTTGTACACTCGGGCGACCTCGTGAAGAGACTGGATTACTGGTTGGACCCGAAGAGTGGGAACTGATTCTCCATAGCCGATGGTGCCATCGGAGGTCGTGAGTTTTAGAAGAATAGAATTTCCGGCCCAAGTAGCGCTTCCCTGGGATGATGGCTCTCCCAGCTGGTAGACTTCAAAGTCGGTAATTTTCATCTTGAGCCCCGATGCCTCACGCCGGACCTTTTGACATTTCAGTATTGACCCAAACCTACGAATGATCTCCGAGTTCCCGTCGAGAAATACTGTAGATGGCCGATTGATCCTGACCTAATCCTGACCAGTGCCTATTAGCATGGGATCCATTGCTTAGCCTGCAAGTCTTATTGCCCTTGTTTCAGGAAGCCCATTCGGATGCCACGGAGGTCTTAGAGATGGCTAGGGTTCTCTCTCCATCAGAAACCTCCTGGCGACGTCTCTTATGGTATGTTCTGGCAGGGTCCAGGGGAGGACCGAACCGGGGGAGGATCGTCAACCTATTGCGTGAGGGGCCTAAGAACGTCAACCAGTTGGCCGAAGCTCTAGACGTTCACTATAGAGTCGCTGAACACCACATCCGTTCTCTAGAGAAGAATCACCTAGTCTCACCTTCAGGCGAGAGATACGGACGCCTCTATTTTCTGTCACAAGAGATGGAAGCGCATCTTCCGATCTTTGACGAGATCTGGATCAAGATCCAGCCTCGAAGTAGGGAGGTGAAAAAGTAAATGGTTTCACTAATGGATGCTAGTCTTTACACGGCCGCGATCAGCGCGGCACTGCTGCTCGGACTGATAATCATCTACGCCAAGGTCTACAGAGACACCAGAGCGCAGTTCAGCCTCGGGCTGACGATTTTTGCAGCGATCCTCTTCGCACAGAACCTTCTCGCGGTCTACTCATTCGTGACAATGTCGCCATTCATCGGAGACCCGTTCCTCCCCTACCTTCTAGGAATAAACATCGCGCAAGTGCTGGGGATACTAGTCCTCTTCAGGACAACTCTTCGATAGAACAGGCCCAGATCTAGACCAGAGGTCCACCACATCTCGCTAATCCAAGAAATACCTGACCGTCAACCCTGCATGCAAAACTAGGAGGTGTAATTCAAGAAATTGAATATTGCGAAATTACCAGTACTTCTCGCGGTCAGCGCAATGCTAGTCTTGGCCCTTGCAGGAGCTAGATCGACCGTCGCCGCCAGCACCGTTGCAATGAACTCAGGATTCTACGATCATCAGATCATCCAATACGAAGCCACGGCTGAAGTCACATCCTCGCCCCAGGCTGCTCAACTCATTGCCCACGGAAACATTGTCTTCCACATCGTCGGACCCGACGGCAACACCCCTACAGTCCAATGCGCCAGGCTGCTAGCTGCACTACCTAACGATCCCACAAGCTGCAACGTGCTCAACTTCATTCCCACAGAAGTGGGATACACTGGAGGAGCCTGGAACCTACAGGTCTTTCACTGGAAGCAGGGCGTCACTCCCACTGAGCTAAGCAAGGACGACGACATCAATGCAGCCGTGGCCAGCGGCCTCGGGACCCTGGAGATAACCTCGATTCTAGTTCGCTGCCCGGTCGTTGACTTCGCGAGTTTAAGGTAAGACGAAGGGTCCCAACCCTTCACCTCTCCCTTTTTTATCCGAATGATCTACGAACGTTCATGTTTCTTCGGCTTGTCCGCACGTTTCATCCTCTCCCGTCCGGTCCAACGTGGACCGAAGTACGGTTCTGGACTAGACTTGCCCTTTGGAAACAGAAAGTCTGACAACTGCTGAACACTACGAAATTCATAGTCAGGATGCTCAGTTGTAGGGTCTCCACGATTCTCAGGACTCCACAGCGCAGCAGCAGTCAAAACCCCGGCATGTTTCCCGGCGATAATGTCTGCAGGTGAATCTCCAACATACATCGAGTCTTTCGCCCGTGCTTTCAGTCTGTTCAGCGCTAGATTGATCCCTTCAGGGTCGGGTTTGCTCCTCACAATGTCATCCGCTGTGACTCGTACTTCGAAGAATTCTGACAGTTTGAACGGGTTGAGAGTGTATTCCATCATATTCCTCTCCACCCCTGTGAAGAGAGCCAATCGACGTCCAGAACTTTTGATCCTACTCAACAAATCGGTGATGCCGGGAAATACGAGCCCACGAGTCGAGACTTGTGTTCGATAGCATTCGTAGTAATCTGATATTGCTTTGCTCTGGACCGTGTCTGGCAGACCTTGGGTCATGTTTTTGATGATCCTATGGGCCGGCGGTCCGAACTTGGAGATTACCTCTTCTAGGGTCAGAGATGTCCTCAGATACTTGCGTGAGATCTCATTCTCGCAATGATAGATCACGGGAAGACTGCTAACTAGAGTCCCGTCCATGTCAAAGATGATAGCACCTCGGAGCGCCCCATGTGCGATGAGTTCTTTCATCTTCTAGTTTCAAGTGACGCCTATGCCCTATAGGATATAGCTACTCGGAGATCTAATAGTCAGTTCGTCGCCGGCGAATCATTGTTTGTGAACCAATGGGATATCTTTCACGTAAAAGTAATCGTCGATCTTCAATAGAAGCGAAGTTACTTCTAAGGTTCTCCAAAGAGTGGTCTTGAATATCGATGCGAGTTCGACAACATTCTCCTTGTACATGTCGGAGCATCCCGTTTCTCCGACGCCCATACTGATCTGCTTGCTAGAGTGATGAGCTCTGAGTTGCGTCATCACATCAATCGGATCTAAACCAAAGTTGAATGATAGCCATTTGGGTATTGTCTCTAACGCGTCGGCGAACGCCTTGACCGCGAGATGGTGTTTTCCAGAAAACCCAAGGGCAAAGGCTCGCAACCGCAGGGCAAGTTCAACGAAGATGGCTCCTCCTCCAGGGACAACTTTCGACGTGGCACGGGCGTGCTTTAAGACGAGCAGCCCTTTCCTCACGATTTTTTCGAGTTCCTGAAGGGTTTCAGGCGTATTCGACCGAAGGAGAAGTGTTGCTGCTCCGTCGCAGTGAATAATCGCTATCTGCTCCGGTCGGATCTTATCAACCTCTAGCATTTTGGCTACCCCAACATCCTCTTTCGCGAGGTAATCGACAGTGCCGGCGATTCTTGCACCGGTTACTCTTGCCACCTCATCAAAGTCTCGCTGCCCGATCATTTCCAGTGCGAAGATTCCTTCCCTGCTGAGTCCGTCAGCAACTCGTTCGTCAATTTTAGATCCGCAGAGGAGAACATTGGCCCCTGCGGATTTGACCCTCTGGACCATTCGAGCCCTCAGAGCGCTTTCTTCTGACTTGAACTCGAGAAGTTGCCCCGCCCTCGTCACGCTCAGCTTAGCGTTAAACGGGCCCTCATCTATTGCCAATTGCTCAGAGCGTTTGAGCACTAACTGCTTGTATACGAGCGCGATTCGCGGTTCATCAACTCGATCAGGCATCGAGCGGTGCCTCTTCTCCTTCTTGATGATGACCCCCCGGACCAACCGTGAATCCTCTGTCGCCCCGCCGAGCCTCTTCTCTATTTTGATTCTAGCAAGGTCAAGGCCATCCGTTCCTTCTATGAGGCTCACAGCTTCGGAGAGCTCTTGACGCAAATCTTCGTTCATGAGCCCTCTTCCGCAATCGACCATCCGCAAGAGAGAGTCTTGAAGGTCTCCTGAAAAATCTGTGGCGATTTCATCGATGATCGAAATCGATTTTTTCGCCGCTTCCCTGTACCCATCTAAAATGGCGACTGGATGGATCCCCATCTCTGTGAGTTTCTGAGCCTCGCTCAAGAGCGCGGAGACTAAGACTAAGAGTGTAGAGACTCCGTCTCCTGCCTCCTCCCGGTGTATTTTCGCGGCCTCCGCTAGAGTTTTGATTGCGGGATACTGGACGCCTAGCTCATCGACAACGTCTACTGCATCCTTTGTCACTTTAGCCACCAGCTCGGGACCTCGGTGATAGGTGACGAGCTTGTAGGCGCCGGTCGGACCCAAGCAACTCGCGAGCTTCGATGCCACCAGGGCGGCTAACTCAAGGTTATTCTTCCAAGCGGCCTTTCCTTCGAGTCTTCGAAAGTTCTTCGAGAAGACCGGACAGCTAGTCGAGCCTATCTGTCGACTTGCGAGCATACTAACCTAGACGATTTTGTGATGGCGTCTAGCCATTGCCGCGTGGATCTTCGACACTCTATCGTACCAGCCCAGACCCCTGTATAGCTCCTTCTTCAACTCCAATGGGGCAGCTGGGACCTTGACACCGACAACGTAAACGTATTCAGGCTCAAAGTCGATCGAGTCTCCCCAATCCCAATCGCCCACCTTGATTTGGAGATCCCCGTGCACGTCGAGCTTCTGACCTTGAATGTTGAAGCTCGAAGAATAGCTCCTAACGTTGATTGGGAGGGGTTTCAGATTGATCTCAGCGCTCCTTTTGACTCGTCTCTCAGTTATTCTAGGAGCTTGTACCAGGAAGGGTGTCAACTTCTTGCTTATGTCGTCGCAGCCGGCCGAGGTTGTTATTATTGTAATGTGGTCAGGCTCAACGTTGACCCCGAATAATATTTCGCCCAGGTCACCTGCGAAGGCCCATTTAGCTGAGCAGTCCTTGAGCAGCTCGCCAATTCTTATCGTTGCCTGTAACAGGGGTTTGCTCAGCACTACTAGTTCATCGGGTTTGGGAATTCTGCTCTCGATTATTGGAATCTGAGCGGCTATTGTTCTGTTTGGAACCTTCAGCACTGGCATAAGTGCCACGCCCCAAAAGGGTGGATTGAAGGAAACTTCTGCCTAAGCCGCGAGGTAGTTGACGCTTCCGCCCATGGCGACGTTTTTCAAGTATTTCACAATACCCTCAGCCGCTCGATACGATTGTGGGCCTGCGACGTGTGTACCAGAAGGAACCGTATCGCCAGTGGTATTCGTAATTTCACCTGCTGCGAAATAATTAACTCCGCTAGCGGCAGCCAAGTATAGCTGGTTGTATCCGCTGAGAGCAGCGAACGCCGTGTTAGTCCCCGCACTGGGATCATTACCGATTCTTAATCCTCCCCTCAGATGGTGTCCCCACCAGTCGTTATGATACGCACCCGGATTCACGTTGCTCCCCACGGTTATGTTCGAAGCTCCCATCTGCTGGAGTATGGCCTTGCACTTTTGCACCAAGCCTATGGCTGCGTTGTATGTGTTAGGCGTCCAGTCGTAGGTAAGCCGGCTGACAGGGTCTCCGTAAGCATCTGTGTAATGTGGATCAAGATCGACATAGTTCTTTAATGTAGGCAGGTCTGGACCGAATGGCGTCGCGCCGACGCCGACCGTTGTTGGAAGGTACTTGTTCTGTTGTGTTGCCTTGAAGGCACTCCCCATGCTTCCGGAACCTACACCTCCCGCCATCGTGATATTCCCCGGTCCGCCGCCGAGGTAACCGCCCATGCTGATCTGACTTCCACCGATGAAGTTCTGGCCTGGCGTGACGAAGTTATCATCCATTAGGTCGTAGATGTCTACACTGCCACCGCTACCGTTGCCTGCTACGTAGCTGTTACCGCCAATGTTGAGGGTCCCAGTGACTCCCGTTCCCTTGGGGGGCAAGTACCCGTTTGTGAGTCCTCTTCCAACCGTGCCTGTCCCTGTTTGGGCACCCGAGTTGTATTGGTAGGGAACGCCGACCCCAGAGAGGAGCATTATCCGTATCATGTTGTATCCCCACATGCCGTTGAAGAAGACTGTCCCGGGTTGGACATGGATATTGCCCTGAGCGTCATAGTAGCGTGCAGCGGTGACCTGATTGGTTGTTGTATTGTAGTCAAGTCGATAGATGTATGCGTTCGTTACAAGCGTGAAGTTATTCGACTTCATCGCTGCGGGAATGGTTCTGTAGGCCGCGTTAGCCTTCGCACCGGTTTCGCACGCGTAATCGCATGGACCACCACAGTACCCATCGTAGACACATGGATTTACTGTGACCCCGTACTGATTGGTGTAAGGCTGCGACGCGAGCGCGCTCACATGTGGAAATGGATGGTAGCCCAATGCCTGAGTAGCTGTTTGGAACATCTGCGCTACTGGGGTGAGAGGATGAGGGGGTAGCCAGTATGGATGGCTCATCCATGGATAGTGGTCAGAGTATTGGTCGTTAGCTGAGTTTGTCGGACTGCCGTTGTAGGTTCCGCACAAGCCATGCGCCTTCTCCCACTCTACGTAGTAGGGCTCGTATTGTGCATATGTCAAAGGCCAATCATAAGTATCGTCTTGAGGGTTAATGGTATTCAGGGTCGTTTTTCCAACGCTAGAGAGCATATGATATCCCCAAGGGCCCTGCCGCCCCATCGTTCCACCATAGTGCTGTGCGGCCCCACCTACTCCGTGTCCTAGGGCATGGTACTGGATCGGCATAGTGTATCTTCGAACGGGAAGGGCAAATTGACTACTGTCATTCCTGATGGTCGTTGTCTGAAGAGGAAGCGGACTATCGTACTTCCGTCCGAGTCCTACGCCCCATTCGTCGTATTTCGTCATGGAAAAGTCGTTAACATAATCCCAGTATGGCCCCTTGGTTATTCCTACAACTTTGTAGCCTTGGAGCGCGAGCTCAGTCGCGACTACTCCGCTCATGTAGCCTACGCCAAGACAGACTACGTCCACTGTAGGTTCGGTGATTACAGTTGACAAAGGTTAGGTGCCGCCTGATGCTGCCTGCTGATACTGCGCGAGGCTGGCAGGTTTAAGTTTCGTTGGAGTTGTTGCAACCATCAGAGTCTGTTGATTCAAACCCTCTCCGTAGAAGTTTCCGAAGTTCACCCCATTGAATCCAACATAATCCCATCCAACCATGTTCTGGTTTCCTCCGTACAGGGGATCCATCAAAAATCCCGCCCAAGTCATGAAAGTCAACTCATAAGCAAAGTCAGACGGCAGAATATTCGTGAACCCGGTCAGATCGTCGCTGGTGGCATACTTCGTCTTTGGCGTATTCGACCAGAGATCCTTCAATGCTTGCAATTGATTGGCAGAACTCAACGTCTCAAAGTTTCCACCATAAGCCTGGTTGCAGTAGCTCTTCAGGGGCGGGGGTGCTCCAGAGAATGCCAATAATCCGGCCCTCCAGAATTCTCTAAGGTTCATCCAGTATTGATAATTGATGCCCGAACCCACCCGAGGGCTTGCGGTTGTCGGGATCGGTGGTGTTGCCGTGCTATTCCCTTTGTATGGTATTAGGCCGCTATTGCCGCCTCCCCCGGCCACAGAGTACCCACCTCCCGGAGCGGGCAAGAACGCCCAGCTCAGACTGGGGGGAACCATAAGTGCAGTGCCAGTGCTAGGGATCGGCGCGATGTTGGGCGGTACATGTGGGGCGTCCATGAACATGTTAGCGCTCTGTCCGTAATCTCCGGCCAATGCTCTGTCGATGAAATAAATGACTCCAGCTTCTTTCGCTCCAGGACCGGTGCTGTCTGAGGGAATGATCGTCTCCACGATGGATTCTACAAGCGTTTGTTCGCTTATACTCAGACTAACGAACCCGGTGACGGTATTGATTCGACTCTTGAGATTCCTCACCTGAGTGTTCGCGCTGTTCAGCTGACTCTGGAGAATGGAGTTCTGGTTTCCCACGAGCGGGATTTCGATCCCTGATGCTGCAGCGGCACTTGCCGCAGCGGCGAGACCGAGCTTTAGAAATTCACGCCTGGTCTGACTGACCATACGGGCTCGCGCGAATCTCGGCCCACTAGTATTTTAGATAGCACTATTCCTCGATTCGAAATCGTCTCCCTTCGAAAATGTTATTTTCTCATCGATCGGCTGCTAAGCCCAGGTCTGCGCTTGGAAACTGCGCCAAAAAAGACGAATTATTTAGTCCAAATAGTCGCGCCAGTCTTGATCGTCATAGCGATAGGTGGGGCGATTGGTCTAGGATGTGTTGGAATCTATCAACTCGCCACTGGGGTTCCAATATTTTCGCTTTCAAGCTCAACGACAGGCGGGAGCACAGTGAACGTTTCGATTCCCAACGGAGTTGGAAACTCCCAAGGTCTCAACTACGCTCCCGCGAGTGTGAATGTCGCCAAGGGCGGAAAAGTGACATGGACAAATAATGATCCTGTTCCGCACACAGTAACCTCTACCATTGTCCCCTCTGGAGCGAGTAGCTTCGATTCAGGCAACATGAATGCTAACGCTACTTACACCGTCACGTTTACAGTCGACGGTACGTACCACTACAAGTGCAGCTATCATCCGTGGATGTCTGGAACAGTAATCGTCACCGGATAGCGACATCGGGCGTCAAGACTGGAAATTCTCTCACGCTTTTCTTAATCCCTATCTTACCGTACGTTTCGAATTCTAATCGATCCCAAAGGACCGTTTTTTAGAATTGAACACTATTTTGGAAGTCGCCGTCCTTTGAACCATGACAGTTAGCTTCAACTATCAGCGAACGGGTCTTGACAGTCATCTCATGCAACGGCGAATAGTTGTACTATCAATCGCGATCGTAGTTGTATTATTGGCGGCCATATCCGGTTATGTCTATCTCACATCACTCTCGCCAGACACTGGTGGCACTTCCGGGGTCACAGTGATCCATATACCACCACGGTCATACATTGAGCCTCAAGGGTTCAACATAACGTATTTCCAAGAATACTTCGCGACTGGTCCCTATCCATACCCTATCAACAAAACTGTCACGGTTGGAGTCAACAATACGATAGAATGGGTAAACCAAGATACTCAAGCGCACACCGCCACTGCGATAGTCGGTCCCCAAGGGGCGTCGTTGTTCAACTCGGGCCTGATCCTCCCAGGAAAAACCTTCTCGGTTACTCTGACAGTTCCCGGGACTTACCGGTACGCATGTGCTTGGCACAACTGGCTCGCGGGACAAATAATCGTCAAGCCAGCATAGGTTCTCCGAACTACTTCAGAGCTTGAATGGAATCGAGTCCACGCGGTCAGGTTAACGGTGTCTCCATTGGAAAATAGTGCTCCTGGTTGGCCGGGCATTGAGCCCCGTTGGACCTCCAGCGCCAAGGAAGGAGTCGGCACTTCCGCCAGCCGTCAGAGTAGGGTCTGGTTTACAATTTCTCATGGAATCCTCAATGAGGTTTACTACCCGAGAATTGATCAGGCAAACACTCGCGACATGGAATTTCTTGTCGCCGATGGAGATCAGTATTTTTCTGAAGAGAAGCGGGATACGAACAGGAGAATCGCTCCGCTGGAACAGGGCGTACCAGGATACAAGCTCGCCAACTCCTGCAAGAGAGGGCGTTACAGGATGGAGAAGATCGTCATTACGGACCCGGAGCGAGACGTTCTTCTGCAGAAGATCCGCTTTGTCGCGGGCAAGGGCAAGCTCGAGGACTACGGAGTCTATGCTTTGCTGGCTCCACATATAGGAAATCGTGGCTACGGAAACAACGGATGGATCGGCGCTTACAAGGGAACTCCAATTCTTTTCGCCCAGAGGGAAGGAGTTTCGCTCGCCCTGGCTTGTTCTACGAGATTCAGGAAGATGAGCTGCGGATACGTGGGTGTCAGCGATGGCTGGCAAGACATCAGTGTCAACAAGAGGATGACTTGGGAATTTACAAGCGCGACTAACGGAAACATTGCTCTAACCGCCGAACTCGATTTAGCAGCGGCTGAGGGCGAGTGTGTCACAGCCATTGCTTTCGGACGGACACCGGAGGAAGCAGGCCAACAGGCTCGAAACGCTCTCTTGAGAGACTTTGATAGAGTGCAGCAGCAATTCGTCGAGGGTTGGAAAGAGATCCAGTCGCAAAGCATGGACCTCGGGAAGACTTACGAGACGGGCTTTGACCTCTACCGCGTAAGCAACACTGTTCTCAGAACCCACGAAGAGAAATCCTACCCCGGAGCAGTTATCGCCAGCCTCTCCATTCCTTGGGGATTCTCAAAAGGCGACGATGACCTGGGTGGGTACCACCTGGTTTGGCCTAGAGATCTGGCACAAGCGGCTGGAGGCTTCATCGCCTCCGGAGACATTGAACATGCGAGGGAGACCCTTCTCTACTTGATGTCCACCCAGGAAGCAGATGGTCACTGGTTGCAGAATATGTGGCTTGATGGGTCACCTTTCTGGGGAGGAGTGCAGATGGATGAGACTGCTCTGCCGATCCTGGTAGCGGACCAACTTAGGCGTACGGACGCTCTTTCTGGATTTGATGCGTGGCCGATGATTCGTGGCGCTGCGGGATATCTTGTCCGGAATGGTCCTGTCACGCAACAGGATCGCTGGGAGGAAGATGGCGGATATTCTCCATTCACACTCGCTTGTGAAATCGCCGGGTTACTTGCAGCTGCAGATTTCGCGGAGGAGAAGGGCGACTACGGCCTAGCGTCCTATCTCAGAGAGACAGCTGACAATTGGAATGAGACTATTGAACGATGGACGTACGTTGAAGGGACGAAACTAGCGAGACGTGTTTGAGTGAACGGATACTACGTTAGGATCGCGCCCGTTAACCCTTCGGACATTGAGCTTCCCGCTTCCGCCTCTGTTTCTCTTCGAAATCGGCCCCAAGGAGAAAACGTGGTTCCAGGCGAACAGTTGGTTAGCGTCGACGCCCTCGCGCTCGTACGCTACGGGTTGAGGTCGCCAAAGGAACCTAAAATCGTCGACACCGTCAAAGTTATCGACACGATTCTCCGAAAGGAAACTCGCACCGGCCCAGTGTGGCACAGATACAACTTAGACGGTTACGGTGAACACGACGACGGTTCCCCTTACGATGGAACAGGTGTGGGAAGAGGATGGCCGCTATTGGCGGGAGAACGAGCCCACTATGAAATAGCCAAGGGAAATTTTGAGGAAGCAGAACGGCTACTTCACGTGATAGAGGCTCAAGCCAGCCCTGGAGGGTTGATTCCCGAGCAGGTCTGGGACGCTGAAGATATTCCCAAGCGAGGCCTGCACAACGGACGCCCCGCTGGCTCAGCAATGCCCCTCGTCTGGGCGCATTCGGAGTACATCAAACTCGCGAGATCCCTCAGGGAGCGAAGGGTCTTCGATATGCCCCCGCAAACCGTCGCTCGATATCAGACTGGAAAGAGCGAGTCCAAACTTGCCGCCTGGAGGTTCAACCAGAAGATTCGTACAATCCCCCGTGGAAAGAATATCCGGATCGAAGTGCTGGCACCTGCGACAGTTCATTGGAGTAAGGCCAATTGGAAGACTGCAACCGATTCTAGAACTACTGACACTGGTCTCGGAATCCATTACGTTGATCTGCAGACCTCGGATCTCTCACCGGGTGAGAGCGTTGTCTTTACGTTCTTCTGGCCCCAAGCTGACAAATGGGAAGGAAACGACTTCCAAGTCGCAGTCTCTGAAAGCCAACTACCTACTATTCGTGCCGAATCGTAAGGCTTAGCCGTCCACAACAATCCATTCCAAGCGTCTTCCCGGCCATGGACCCCGTCACCGAACATGAACTACTGACATCCTACGACATCTACCTGTTCAAGGAGGGAAAACACCTCAAGCTCCAAGAAAAACTAGGATCTCACCCAGCCGAACTCGATGGACAACAAGGAACCCACTTCGCCGTATGGGCGCCAAACGCGAAGCAGGTCTCAGTCATTGGTGATTTCAATGAGTGGCGATCCGGCAGTCATCGGCTCAATCGAAGAAAAGACGAGTCTGGAGTATGGGAAGGCTTCATCACTGGTCCGACAAGAGGCTCGCTCTACAAGTACCACGTCGAACCCAAGGCTAACCTGGGATATTCGATGGAGAAAGGCGATCCCTTTGCTCTCCACTGGGAGATCCCGTCACGCACAGCCTCAATCGTATGGAACCTGAAACATGAATGGAGCGACGCGGAATGGATGAGAACTCGCGCCGACAAGAACTCCCTCCACTCGCCGTTCACCATCTACGAAATGCATCTTGGATCGTGGAAACGAGTCCCGGAAGACAAGAATCGATCCCTGACTTACAGGGAAACATCCCACGAGCTTCCAAGTTATCTTGAAGAGATGCGCTTCACCCACGTCGAACTTCTCCCGATAATGGAGCACCCATACTCGCGATCCTGGGGTTACCAGACGCTCGGATATTTTGCCCCGACAAGTCGATTTGGAATTCCGGAAGATTTCATGCATCTCGTCGATGAACTTCACAGGAGAGGATTCGGAGTGATCCTCGACTGGGTTCCTTCACATTTTCCATCTGACGCTTACGGTCTAGCAAATTACGACGGATCCCATCTGTTCGAATATGCGGACCCAAAGAAAGGATACCATCCGGATTGGAAGAGCTCCATTTTCGACTTCGGAAAAGGCGAGGTAAGGTCCTTCCTTGCGAGTAGCGCGCTCTTCTGGCTTGATGTCTATCACGCTGACGGGCTGCGAGTCGATGGCGTAGCATCGATGATCTATCTCGACTACTCCCGGAAGAAAGGAGAGTGGACGCCGAATGAATATGGGGGGCGAGAAAACCTCGAGGCGTTATCGTTTCTTCGAGATCTAAACCAAGCTGTGTATCGTGCACATCCGGATGTGCAGATGATCGCGGAAGAATCAACTGCCTGGCCAATGGTGTCACGGCCTATCTATGTTGGCGGGTTGGGCTTTGGGATGAAGTGGAATATGGGTTGGATGCACGACACGCTAGAATTCATGGCAAAGGACCCTGTTTATAGAAAACACCATCACAATCAGCTAACTTTCAGTCTCTGGTACGCCTTCGCAGAAAACTTCGTACTCCCACTGTCACACGATGAGGTCGTCTACGGAAAACAATCGCTGCTCAGCAAGATGTCAGGAGACGCTTGGCAGAAGTTCGCGAACCTTCGGCTCCTCTACGGCTACATGTACGGACATCCCGGAAAGAAACTTCTCTTCATGGGCGGGGAATTCGGACAATGGGACGAGTGGAACTTTGAGAAGAGTCTCGACTGGCATCTGACGAATGAACAGTCGCACAAACAGCTCCAGCTCTGGGTGAAGGACCTCAACACGGTCTACGTCAAGGAGTTGGCTATGCATGAGCTGGACTTTGAGAGACTCGGGTTCGAGTGGATCGACATTCAGGACTGGGAGAAGAGTATCATCAGCTTTCTACGACGAGGCAGAAATCCAGACCAACTCATCGCCGTCGTCTGCAATTTCACACCCGTATCGCGTCGAAACTACAGAGTCGGCGTCCCAAGAAGCGGATACTGGAAGGAGATCCTAAACAGCGACGCATCCGAATACGGAGGCAGCGGACAAGGCAACTTGGGAGGTGTAAACGCCGAATGGCGGCCCTATCACGGACGACAACACTCCTTCTCAATCACCTTGCCACCTTTCGGGGTTCTCTTCTTCAAGTCTGAAACCTCATAGATCGCGTTGCCTCACTGTCAATTGACTCTGGAATTTCTTAGCAGCCAAGGCACTAGCCGCCGCATAACGGTCCAGAGCCATTCGCCCAGCGTTTGTCCACCTAAACTTCTTTAGAACTCGGTTTCTGCAGTTCTCGCGAAGCTGCGAACCGAGGCGGGGGTTCTCGACGAGCATTCCTGTTATCGACTGGTTTGGAACCTTTCTTGACAATTCTGTTACGCTTTCTTCATTCCGTTGAATGTACTCATCGAGTTGCATGACTGCTAGGAGTGAGACGAGAGACTCTGCCAGCTTCTCGACATCTTCTGGAGGAACTAGGATTCCTGTTCCTGATTCTCCGTTGGTTGACATGTCAAGAACCGTTTCAGTGATACCGCCGACGCTTGTGCCAACGACCGGGTTTCCGGTAACCATCGCTTCGAGGGCACTGATCCCGAAGGGCTCCGATCTTGATGGCATCGCGTAGACATCTGCCGCTAGATGCGAGAGGAGGTAGGTCGTTGGATGCTTTCCGATGATTACTCTCACGTTGTCCGGATATCGCGCCGCACTTCCGGTTGTTGTGCTCGTAAGCTGTGAGTCATTCGAGGGCAATAGGAAGAGTAGGAATTTCGCTTCCGGAATCACTTTACGGACGAATGGGACTGCTCTCAGAAGCAGGTCGACCCCCTTTTGAGGGCTCAGTCTGCCTGTCATGAGAACTAGAGGACCGTCGTTTCGAAACGCTTCCACTGCTGGGAGACTGTCTCTCGCGGTGTTCTCCTCGCTGCCGGATGCTTCCCCTATTTCGGAATCTCTTCCTATCCGTGAGATCGCTTTCGTGAGAAGATGCCTTCTGAGATCCCACCTTGTCAAAGTCCCACAGTTCCGACCTGCTTCGGGTTGCTTGAATTCACCAGCGAGAACCGATGACTCAATTTTTGTTGGATCCCAGTCACAGCCGTTGTAAATGTAGCCACTCTTTCCCCTGATGACCTCCCCGACATATTTGCCGACATCTTCAGTCAGATACGAGCTACTAACTGACGTGACATAATCGGCAACATAGCATCCGAATCTTTCTATAGAATTGTGACACACGTCTCGCCATAACTGACTGTAATTCAGAGTTGAGGCGCGCTTACCAACTGGTCCCGGCGAATATGGATTGTCTCTTATTCCCGACCAGTCTTCCGAGGCATAATGCCAAGGAAGCGTTACTCCACTCAAGAGATGGACTGTAAAGACTAGTGGAACATTGAGACCTCTTTCCTGGAGATGCTGTCTTACCAGTACTCCCGCTGGGACCATGTGCCAGTCGTGTGCATGAATCAGGTCCGGCAGTTGCCCGATTCTGCCCATCGAGATCAAATAATCAGCGTAGCCTCCTAAGGTCCGCGCGAAAAGCGACATCTTCTCGAACGTAGCCTCATGGTCGTAAATCATCGGGTCGTCCAGCCACTTACTGGTCGCTAAGTCGAGTCCCTTCGCAAGACAATAGTTGACGTCGTCGCGTGTGCCCTGCTCCATTCCAGCTAGGTAGCTGTACCACAGTCCATCGACTCCTCTTCGGTGTCCCTGTGCAGTGAACGTCGTTAGATCTTGTAAGCCATAGGCGTCCCTGATTCTCGGGTCTAAGTGTCTTCCATGACTCGGGAGAAAAACTGTCACGTCAAGCTTGGAATCTACGGCCAGTGTTTTCGATAATCCCGCGACGGCTTCACCGAGACCGCCTGCCTGAGCCAAACCGGCACATTCATGCGAGAACATCCAGACTTTCGAGACCGGTTGACCCTTAGACCGATCAACTGTACCAAGCGCTCGCGGTGTTTTGGTCGCTGGCATTTTCGATGATCGACCTTGACTTCTCTTCTAGTTAAAGAGCCAAAAGTTTGATAGAGGACCCGTGGTTGAGGGGTCTATTCAGAAGAGTGAAGCCATGCCCACCAAGATTCTGAAAAACTTCGCTTCAAACATCCTCCGAAGCGTACCTCCCCAGAACGCGTTCTACTTCTACAGAGCCATCGGAACTCCAACAGGAGCAGCAGCCCGCAATCTTCCGGACTTTCTGGGAATCCTCGACAGCATTGACCTTGCTTCTCTCCAGTTCCATCTTGGACGCGGAGACTTTGAGAACTGGCTGAAGATGCTGGGCGACGACGTGCTAGCCAAACAGATTGCTGCTCTGAAGGATAGGAAACTGCGCGGAGAGGATCTACGAATGCAGCTTGTAGATGCCGTTAAAGCGCGACTGGATAGTCTCCAGAAGCCGCCGTAGACCATCAACAGAACCTCTGAAGGATGACTCGAGGAATCCTAGCGGAGTCCCGCTACAGCAACGGTCCATGGGATAGGATAATTTTCTGAAAGCAGTCGCAGTCACCCCAGGCAAGGCAGATAGTGTCAGGCTCATAGACGCGCCTCGACCAACTCCTTACTCTGGCGAAGTCCTGCTACGAACCAGTAAGATAGGCATCTGTGGAACCGATCTAGACATAATTCGAGGCTCCTACGGAGAAGCCCCCCCGGGTTCTGACTATCTCATTCTGGGACACGAATGCCTAGCGACAGTCGAAGAGGCACCAAGTAATACCGTAGGAATCGAGGAAGGCGATCTTGTGGTCCCGACTGTGAGGCGACCAGACGGATGCTTGAATTGTCAGAACGGTGAATCCGATATGTGTCTGACCGGACAGTACCGGGAGCATGGAATCAAAGGTCTTCATGGATTCTGCTCCGAATATTCCCTTTCAGATCTCAACTATCTTGTCAAAGTCCCTCCAGAATTATCTGATGTTGCTGTACTTCTGGAACCTACCAGCGTCGCGGAGAAGGGCGTGTTTCAGAGTTTCAAGATTCAAGAGAGAATGATCTGGAAACCCCAGAAAGCTCTCGTACTAGGAACCGGTCCCGTAGGGCTACTCACAGTGTTGCTTCTGAGGCTTCGAGGCCTGGACGTAACAGCCGTTGCTACACGGCCAAAGGATAGTCTCAAAGCTCGCCTTGTTGAGAAGATCGGAGGAACCTACGCCAACGCAAACGATCAACCAATCATCGGCCTCGGAAAGTTCGACCTCATCATGGAAGAAACTGGAGTCGCCTCACTAGCTGCAGAAGCGCAAGCCCTGCTGAGCAACAACGGAGTCCTCTGTTTGTTAGGTATCTATCGGCCTAACCTCCCGACGCAGGATATTGGACACTCTTACGACGACATTGTATTAGGCAACAAGATAACATTCGGCTCAGTAAACGCGAACAAACGATACTTCATCAACGGAATTCAAGATTTCAAAACCATCCAACAAAGGTTCCCTGGAGTCCTCAAAGCAATGTTCACCAAAGTAATCAGCCCTTCAGACTACTCTCAAGCATACAGTCCTACTAAGGACGACATAAAATCAGTCATAGACTTCCAAACTCTGAGCTAACTGAGAAACTCTGAACCATTATAGAATCCGTCAGGCCCATGCCAACTCGACCAAAGTGTTCACCCTTTTTTTCTCCAAATCAAAGAAAGTGCACCGAAAACGATGCCTAGTATGCCTATGACCAAGAGCGGGAAGGATGAAAGGATTGAGATTGGAGGTACAGTCGGCATACAAATCCCTGATGATTCTGGATATCGGAAGAGCAGGCACGACGTAGTGCCGAAAACCGTCAGGAGCGCGCCAAGGCTGATCCAAGCAACTGCTACCGAGAGATAGACGGTCCGTTCGATCCTAGATGAACTCACCGGACGCTCACACGCGCGAAGGCGTGACGAGGCTCTTGTCTATTTCGGACAGTGTCCGGCGACCCGTGAGCGCCATCACGGTCGCGAGATCTGTCTTGAGTAGAGTTAGGAGCTTTGAAACGCCAGCCTCCCCACCGGCAGCGAGGGCCCAGAAGACCGGGCGACCAATCCCGACCGCTCTGGCTCCCAGCGCGAGAGCCATGAGAATGTCGCTTCCGCGCCTGATTCCGCCGTCGAAATAGACTTCGACTTCTGATCCGACTTCATCGACTACTTCAGGAAGAGCATCCAGTGAGGCCTGAGCCGCGTCTAGTTGACGTCCGCCGTGATTGGAGACTACAACTCCCTTCGCTCCATGAGCCACTGCTTGTCTGGCATCCTCGCGCCTCATGATTCCTTTCAGGACCAGCGGTAGTTGAGTTGTTTCTAGTAGCTGGTCGACTGTCTTCCAAGTGTTCGAGGCTTCCTTTCGAATATGCGCGCGATCGTCTTCCACGATAGGGTTTCTGAGAGGGCGAAGAACTTCCCTCCCGTTTCCTAAGACTGTTGGTGAGGCGAGTGGTGAGCCTGCCTGGTTTTCTCTGTCGCGGTTGCCCGCGACGGGCATGTCCACGGTTAGGATGATAGCACCGTAGCCGGCCTTTTCGGCTCTCTCGACCAGGCTCTTTGTGATTGAGAATTCTGGTTGTAGGTAGAGCTGGAACCATCTTGGACCTGCGGGAGCTGCTTTGGCGATATCTTCGAGCGAGATGGAGGTCAGTGTGCTGAATGCTGCGAGGATGTTAGCTTTGGCTGCGGCTCTAGAGGTGGCGGCCTCAGCGTCGGAGTGTACTAGTCCGTGAGAGGCTGTTGGAGAGATGTAGAAGGGTGCAGAAACTCTGGTTCCTTGGAGGGTTGTACCGAATTCCAGATTCTCAACGTCAACTAGAACTCGGGGTCGTAGGCTCCTCCGATGGAACGCTTCTCGGTTTGCCCTTAGCGTCCACTCTTCGCCCGCGCCGCCTTGAATGTAGGCCCATGCGGCTTTGTCAGTCTTCCTGGACGCGACCTCTTCGAGGTCGCTGAGCGTGGAGAATCCAGCTGGTGAATCGTCTGTCACAATTACCACAAAAATCGGAGTCGAGTCTCTACTTCAATCTGAGCCTCTCGCCAACTTCGCTGTGGGTCCCGAGGCACTGCTGAGTTGATATGGAAAGACGGAGGTCACTACTATTGACGGCGGATGAAGTTCTGCCAGCGATGAAAGCTTAAGGGTCCGAGAGACACATGCCCTCTAAGAGTAAGTTGGAAGAATCTGCTTCGCAGACAAGCCTTGCAATCAAATGCCCAACCTGCGACATCGCCATGGATGATATGGGCGACGTTCCATTCCGGACCGGAGGAACGAGCGGAGCCGCCCACCTTCTATTTGGAAACTGGGCCGAGCTCGGAGAAGACGTACTCCACTTAGACGCGTTCCTCTGTAGGAAGTGTGGAAGGGTACAGCTCTTCGCGGACTCGCGTACGAGAGATTCGATTGGTCGGTAATCGACTGTTCTGAGAACCTTCAGCGGGTCGGATGAATCTCCGCAACCACAGCTGCTATACTGTTTCTTAGAGCTGCGACATTTTGGGCGACTGATCCTGACTGATTGTAGACGCTTGATCCAGCTACGAGGACGGTGGCACCCGATTTGACAACTCGCGGTGCTGTTTTCGGGTCGATTCCTCCGTCGACCGCGATTGAGGTCTTCAAGTGTCGCTGGTCAATTTCTCTCCTTAGTCGCTCAATCTTACCGAGCTGGTCTTCCATGAAGCGCTGCCCTGCAAATCCCGGATGCACGGTCATCACCTGGATGCAATCAGCAGCTTCCAGAACTCCTTCAATACTTGTAACTGGTGTTTCGGGGTTTATTGCGACTCCTGCTTCTACTTTCAGCTTCTTGATCGATTGAAGAACCGCTGGAAGGTCTTTGGTGACCTCTTCGTGTATTATGATTCTGTTGGCTCCCGCTTTCGCGAATTCTTCGAGAAAGCTGTGGGGATTGTCGATCATCAAGTGAGCGTCCAAGAATAATGCGACTGATTTTCTCACTGCCTTGACGACTCCGGGTCCAAAAGTCAGGTTCGGTACGAAGTGGCCGTCCATCACGTCTATCTGGATGCCTTCAACCCCTGCGTCTTCTGCTTCCTTCGCCTGATGTCCTAGCCTGGCAAAGTCAGCGCTAAGAATTGAAGGCTCGATCGAGACCCGTTGGTTCATACCGACTAACTCTTTGACATGTAGTTCGATTCGAACTCTCGAACCAGATCTTGATCTCCCAGGTAGGTCGGGACACGCTGGACTATGCTCGTGGGTTCAATATCTAGAATATTCTTGGTCCCCGTGCTTGCTCGGCCGCCTGCTTTCTCCGTGATAAAGCCGACAGGGTTCGACTCAAACTGCAAACGGTACTTTCCTTCAGGAGCATCGGTCAATTCGGGATATGCAAAGAACCCTCCCTTGGCCAAGACCTGGTTATAGTCACCAACGAAGGAACCGCCATAACGAAGAGACAGTTTACGCCTCTCAAGGCTCTCTACAAACCCCCCGGACTTTGGGGTCCACTTCTCTCTGAGACCGCCGATTCCGTAGACCGTCGGCGGTTTAGGCAGCTGGCGTGTCAGACCGTCCGAAACGAACCTAGAGCCTTGAGTTCCTTTGCCAAGTGCAGCGAAGCTGTGGACTCCATTTTGGAGTGCGAGTACGAGCTGATGATAGGGTCCGTAGAGGAAGTACATAGCAGCCTGAAGATCTCTCCCCTTTGCCGGGAGGGCCTTCTCGCGGTATACTCCCACGATTGTGCCGAGCAGATTATTGCTCTTCAAATTCGAAGACCCATCCAATGGGTCGAGAACGATCGAGTATTCTCCCGCCTTTGTCTCTGCAACATTCTCCATTTCCTCCGAAGCAATTCTCTTCACTAGGCCGCTATTCAGCAGTTTCTTGGTGAAGAGATCATTTGACCAGACGTCAATCTGCAACTGCTTCTCCCCATACGGGTTAACGCCGCCCGCAAATCCCAACTCCTTCGGAATCCGTTCCCGGACGAGCGTCGATAGGTCGGCGATCAGTGAGATCAGCTTGTAGAGACTTCTCTCCTCGGTTCCAATGACTTCCTTGAGCGTCTGGACCCTCAAAGGGTTACCTTCTTCAAAATAGTTGTCTGCAGGGACTCATTTCAATTCTTTGATGATTTCCGAGAATTCGGTCCACGCGGGCTTCGGGTTTCCTTTGTTGTCGAATAATCCAAAATGGTTTTCTTGGGGCGGGAATGATCTCCATGCAGTGTCGATATAACGCCAGATTCCGATTCCTGTCACAGCGTCTAGCCCTTGCGCGAGTCTGCACGACTCTGTGATGTATTTCGCCTGGCTGTCAATTGAGTATCCCAGGATTGAGGGTCCACTGGGATATCCAGTCTCCGAGATCATTACTGGTTTACTAAGTTTCTTCGCAACTTGGTCGGCAAGTCTCAGGACCTTCGTATTGATCGGGTGAGAGAGCTTGTAGTTAGGATAGAAGTCCAAGCCGAGTAAATCGGAATACGATGCATAGGGTCCTGGCTCGAAGACCCCGGCATCCGCTTCAAGGTTGATGATTGTCGTGGCTGATGGGTCCTCCGTGTGAACCGACTCGTTGAGCGTCTGTAGAAGCTCATGTCTGAACCCGTGTTCGTGGACCCATGCCAGGCCAGATCGCCATCCTCCAGCCTCGTGTTCAGCCCACCAGTTTGGCTCGTTCTCGATCTGCCAGGTCTTCACCTGAGACTTGTAGCGTCGGACCAAGAGTCTAGCATGAATGGAGGCTCTCTTCAAATAGAGAGCTCGATTCGGATCGGGCTCTAGCCCTTGTGGAAGCATTCGCTGATAGCCACACGCTATCGCGGGAACGATGCCAATGCTTCGGCTTGACAGGTTGTTGACGAGATCATCCATGGGCCATCGATCATACGATTTTTGAAGTAATTGATCTAGCGAGGCCTCCGGCACCGGAAAGGGCTCAAAATACTTCCAGGGAAACCAGATTCTAACAAAGCCTACTCGGGCGTCGACTAGTGAATCGGCGAGAGCAACAACCGCTCTACCCGCGACCGTCTCAGGCTCTACTTCTCCGCGCTGTCTGATCTCCTGATTGTCAGCCTCGTCGAGAATCTTTCCCTCAGGAAGACTCACGGACAATAGATGCGGGATGATTATTGATCTCGGAGGGGTGACTCCGCTGTACCTCCACGGATCGTCCAAGTTTACGCCGAAAGAGAATCTCTTGGTAAGATCTAACAACGATTCTCGCCAATTGGAGTCACATGGTAAAAGCCTTCGACTTGAGAAGGTCAGTGCTCTGTTTCAAGTGGGGATTGTGATATGACTCAGGGGAATGCTGAACATCGCTGTACCGTCAACAGTCTGCGTGCAGATACCCAATCCATTTAAGATTCCCGACCCACCGAATCACCGTTAAGGCCATCACAGAATGCTCTCGACAAGCCAGCAAGCCCCAATGGGAAACCGTTCGACCCTCGTCACTATCGGGAAGAACGGAGAGCTACGACATCTGTTCTGGCCCAGCCACAACTATCCCCAGCATGTCCGCGGGTCTCTCCCCGGAATCCTCGCGGGCCATAGTGGCAACCAGTCATTCAGCTGGCTGACTGATGATCCGTGGATACGAAAACAGCGTTTTCTTCCTGATAGCACCATTCTCGAAACGAGCTTCGCGAGCCCTGACGGAATTCAGGTCAAAGCCACTGACCTGGTCCTGCCCAATAAGGACGCGCTGGTCAGGATCTTCGAAGTAGCCAATAGCGGTAGCGAGCCATCGCAGGTGAGTTTTCTCTACTACAACGATTTCGACATTGCGGAAACGCCTCTAGGTGACGCTTGCTACTACGACGAGAAGACTGACAGCGTCGTTTCATACAAGCGACACTACTGGTTTGCATACGGAGCCGACAAGCCCTCCTCGCAACACCAGTGTGGCGTGCATGAAGAGGGTTCCGACGCTTTTGTCGACGCGAAGGATGGGCAACTAGGCGGAAACTCCCTTGCTCTACACGCAGGCGTGAAGGGAGTAAACTCCTGCATGAAATGGGATCTAGGTCAATTGAACCCGGGAGCGAGAGAGCAGCTTGTCCTTCTGATGAGTTTCGGCCACAACAAACAACAGGCACTTGAGATCCTGGAAGACTCCAGACAGAGTTCGCTGGCCGAAATGGTCAACGATGTGAATCGATATTGTCAGGATTGGTTGAGGCGGAACAAGGCGACAGTAGTCCATGAGAAATGGAGAGAGCTTCTCCGGAGATCCCTGCTCACGCTACAAACCCTCGTTTCCCCTGACCTAGGAGGAATTGTTGCCGCTCCAACTCTGGAGCCTGATTATCGCTATGTCTGGTCGAGGGATGCGACGTACGTCGCCTACGCTCTCGATCGTTGCGGGTACACTCACGACGCTGCAGCATTCTATCAGTGGTGTAAGCAGGTTCAGCAACCTGATGGAGGCTGGGCTCAGAGATACCACATTGAAAAGTCTCCCGGACCATCATGGGGAGAACAGGAGGATCAATGCGCAACGATTCTCTGGGGCATTGGTCAGCACCACAGCCTGACGAAGGATGAGGAATTTCTGACTGACATGTGGCCGACCGTAAAGAAGGGTGTCGAACATCTTCTTGGGAAACGGGACCCTGAGACCGGTCTTGTCGGACCCTCGTTTGATCTATGGGAGGAGAAACAGGCTCTTCACACTTACACGAATGCAGCCGCGGCTGCCGCGCTGAGAGAGGGCGGTAGGATCGCTTCGACCCTCGGCTACGAGGTTCTCTCCAACTCGTGGTCGAAAGAAAGCGGTAATTTGCAGAACGCTATTGTCGGACATTTGTGGGACGAGCAGAATGGCCGATTTCTCAAATCCATCAAACCATACGATGCTTCCATAGACACTGCAATCCTCGGACTGACCTATCCGTTCAAGGTTCTCGAACCGGACGACCCTCATATGGTGAGCAGTTCCAAACAGATCGAGGGCGCGTTCACTTACGCTTCAGAGGGAATAGGAAGATACCCTGGGGACACGTATCATGGGGGAAATCCCTGGTTCATCACGACCCTCTGGATGGCGCTGTATCGTTGTCAGCAGGGAAACTATGAGAAGGCAAAGACCTTGATCGAATGGTGTGTCCGACACGTGGACGAGCTACAGCTATTCGCTGAACAGGTCCACAAAGACAATGGAGAGCCGATATCAGCATCCCCACTCGCCTGGTCCCACGCGATGTTTATCCTCGCGCTCCTCGATTACAGAGACGCCTAGGATGAGCGGATCACCAAACTCTGCCAAGAATTTCGGTCGGAAATAAACAAAAGAAACTCGGGAATTTCGAAGTAGAAGTCAAATAATTCCGCGGATTCTACTTCTTGCTCTTCTTTTTGGGCTTAGCTCGCGTCCCGAATTCACCGTATCATACAGAAGCTGACTTTTGAATATAAATCTATTGTATTTCACCGACACTTTCAGAACTGGCAACTATTATGGGATTGTTTGCCCAAAATTACCGTAATTCACAGACTTTCTAACGCAGAGTACAAATCTCTGCAATTTCCGGAGAAAAAGTTCCTCGACTTTCGTGGTAGGAGTTTCGAAGTATGGGTTGATTCGTCCGCATTCACATTTCAATGTCTAATCTTGACATCGGGCTTTCAGAGATGAGCTCCGCAGTTTGAGCAGTCTTGGCTGGTCTCGAGATTCAGAACGCCACAGTATTTGCATCTGACCTTAACGATCTCTGTGACGACTTGAGCATGAGTCGGAGTGGCGTCCGGTTTCTTCTGAAAACCTCCCTCGCTCCAACTATCACGAGCATTATACCGATCAACATTATGAAGAACCAGATGCCGATGGCGAAGAAATTCGCGGCATCGAAGACGACTACCAAGACTGAGAACAGAAGGAGAAACACGCCGGTAAGACTCGTCATCTTCGTGCTTGCCGGTCTCGGTTGGTTAGACAAAGACAACCACACAGTACTAGGCCGTGCTGAATTGGTACCGTTACTTGCAAAGAATCCGAGTAGTTACATCGAGTCACGCCGAGCAGAAGATCGGTTTTGAATTTGATCCGAAGCTAGCTGTTGGGAAATCGTTTCCGCAATCCTCTCACCAAGCTTCCCCCGCGATATACGAAGAAAGTTGACGCCCAGACATAGTACCGAAGACTGAGAGTGAAGAGTTGGGGTATTGCTGACACGAGGAAAATGATGGCAACAAGAATCTCGAGGTTACGACTAAGCTTGTATCTTCTCAACAAATCCGGGGCGACTAGTTTCCTCTCTTCCATTGTTAGAATATGAGTAAGCAGAGCTAAGATCCCATAGACGGCGCCAATGTCTAGCGCATAGACGGAAGATGTCACATCGTAGACACCAGTTGAAGATTGCTCAGGTACAAAGAAGAACGACAGGATGTTGAACAGGTAAGGTTCGAGAGCGACTAGGAAGAGGAGGATCGTGTTGAGGATCCGGGTCCAGATTGTCTGGACGGGGAGGACCGACATGATATCTGTGAAACGGAACCAGATTTGGATCAAGATGAGGAAGCTAAATCCAAAAGCAGCGATAGACTGGAATAGCTCGCCTGGGTTCGTGGGCGGTTTGCTGATCAGAATAATGGCTCCGATTGAGAGAGCGAGGCCGACGACGAGATCGGTGAGAGACTCTATTCTCGGTCGCGGACGCTGTCCTTGAGTGGGCGACTCGGCGGCTTCAGTGAAGGTCATCTAGGGCCTTCCCCTCTTGAATCGAGAGATTTCGCGGTTGGGATGAGTATAGAAGGGTTCCAGCGAGAAGTATTCCCGGATATTTTCATAAAAACGTAGCATATTGTTAAGTGCGCAGCAAGACCGCGCTATGGTTGGAATCTCGTATGGTTGCTATTGAAAAGATGCCTGGGTGGACACGAGCTGCCGAAATTGTTCTTGGACTCATATCGCTAGTTGCTGGAGTCTGGGTCCTAGCCTATCCAGGTCTAGCGGTGTTGTCGCTGATTCTTCTGCTCTCCATTGGATTGATTTTTCTGGGATGGAGAGACGTGGTGGTTGGTGTAATGGGCAAGTTCCTACCAACATGGTTGCGTGCCGCCGATATTGTATTTGGAATATTGGCGTTTGTTCTTTCCGTCGTTGTGATCTTCTCACCCGGTGTAGCGGTGACGACCCTCGTCGTTCTTCTCTACTTTGCTCTCTTTGTGCGTGGAGTGGCGGCACTCTCCATGGCTGGGGCCGCGAAGATGCTCCCTCCGAGGTTGCGAGGGGCCTCGGCAGCCGTTGGAGTCCTGAGCATCGCTCTAGCACTAGTCTTCCTTGTCTTCCCCGGACTCGCCATTGGAACACTGATCTTCCTCTTGTCGATTGGATTACTGTTCGTTGGGATAGAGGCCATCTCAGCCGGAGTAATTGGACGGGAGATCGTTCCCCTCATAGGATCGGTCCAGAGGAAAATCTAGGTTCATATCTCGACCGCTGTTCTTTCATCCCTTCGAGCATACGAATCGGAGGCCACTTATCCATTAGGCGATAATCGGATCTCTGCCAGTCTAATCAGAAGAACCCCAGTGATTCGCCCAGACTGGAGAAAATTTGTCCCTTGAGGATTTCTTTCCGCTTATTTCATTTGAACGAAGTCTACCCATAGGTTATGACTACGTTGAAAGGCTGGCAGGCTCCTCCTGGAACTGCGCATGTCGTAGAGGTCCCCGCGTTCCGTGGGAACTGGAGCTTCTGATAATGAGCAGTATCGTTAACACCGTTCACGGTCATTGAAAGGTGGTGAGTTGCGTCGACTTTGTCGTTGAATATCTGAGTTGAGTTGAAAATGGTTGTAGTCTTGTCGCTGGCCCAGTGTCCCCAGAGCAGAAACCAGTCACCCACCGTATAGTTCTGATTCTCGTCAGTCTCTATGTGAAGTACCCCGCTGGAATCGTGAGTGTGGATAGGCTGGGGACAAGAGGAGTCGAAGGTGACGGGAAAGAGTACCCCCTGCCCGTTTATCGTTATTACCAAGTTGGGATGAGAATGATAGACCAGCGCGCCGGTGACGCAATGGTCAAGGTAGGGTGGAAGCTGAACAGGATTCGGTGCTGGTCTTGGAATGAGTACGATTGCTACCACGATAACAACGACGAGGATCGCTACAATTATTGCTGTTGCGAGTGTCCTCTGACGCCTCTTCCTGTTCACTTGCTCTAGAATCTTCTTCTTTCTAGTCTGAGCCAACAAGGGTCACTCCGCTCTTCCCGTTATCACCGTATTGCTCGACAGACTCTCTCCATTCTCCGCTATTTTACGCTTGAATCTGGGAAAGAATCGGGCGAGCAATATCCCGTAGGTTACGTATGCTATCAATCCGATGATGACCGAGACAGTATCGTAGAGCAGTCCAAACTCGGACCCGAAGTTGCCTAGACTGAGCAACAGCCAGAGAACGATGCCGAAGACTATTCCTCTGGTTCGAAGACTACGATTTCCCATGTACCTATCGTGTACTCTAGCAAAGACCAGTCCGAGAATAGCGCCGCCAATAACTCCTGCGAGAAACACGTCTATTGCCAGAACATAGATTGCTGTGGCTGCGAGATTTTCAATCGCTCCTGTTGGAGCGAAGGGAGTGCCTTCGAACGTTTTACCGATCACGCCATAGTTCTCCGCAAGCAGAAAGTTACCGATTGCTGAAATGCTTCCGGCGAACATACCGGCAGCGATTCCGACCCTCGCGGCTTCGAATGAAGAAATTATGAAAATGACTCCAATTGACGCTAAGACTATCCCAGATGTGATGCTGTTTACAGCGAAGAAGATGGCTGACAGTCCCGCGAGACTTATTCCAATATAGATGAGTCGTTCGTTCCAGCTAGTATGCGTCACGTCTTTTCTGATAATTTTCCGATACCTAACTATGGTGCTTGCGAGAATGATGAAGCCGATCACGCCAACGAAAAAGTCAGTAGTTAGACTCGACTGGTAATCGCCCAGAGTCAAGAGTAGTCCAACCTCATCTCCGATGAGGCCCGCGCCGAGGCCAAAAATTATTGCATATGTCCTCACCAGTCTCGGCCTGTTGAAGGCAATGCCGAGCCAGCCCGCCAGAGTCACCATTCCAAGCCCGTACCAGAAGTGATGAAAGTGAATTCCTCCTGGGACCACAACGACATTCGGGTTCTGAAACGCGAACAGACGCGCGCCAAAGAAACCCGTCATGAAACCCAGGGTTCCTAGAAACGAGAGGCCCCTACGGTTTATGCTCAGAGGGGCAAATATCGACAGTTGATGTCTGAGGAAACCCATTGTCTTAGTACGCAAAGTTCTCTTTGACTGTTATTTAGCGAGAACCTTGAATCACACAGGATCCCGGGAAGAAGTCTCGGTGGCTAACGAAGCGGCGTCACTCATAGGGAGATTCTGCAGTTACGCATCTCTTATGCGAATAGTTGCTTTTGTTCCTCTTCGCTGGCTTTCCCGTGGTGGACCTGTTAACTGGCGGGATCGTTCTCTTTGCAATAATGGCGGGAGCGGGTATCGTCCCGTTGATCATTGCCTTCAGAGTAAAGGTCCGTAGCCTTAAAATTCTCTCGCTTTTGCTTGGACTGTTCGCGGTGGTTCATGGGTTCTATCATCTAGCCTCCGGTTTCCAACAGGAATTCCTAGCTGATGTGGTTTTCGAACCTATCTCACTCGTACTCCTCGTTGGGCTCGGCGCCTACTATTCCAAGGTGGGAGTAAGATAGATGGCACTGGACGACATTATTTCCGTATTCGAGACGATCAGCCTCGTCCTCATCCTGGTCGCCTTCGCGATCTTTGCACGCCTCGCGATTAAGGGCAAAAGCCTCGGCAGCTTCCGATTCCAACTCTCCATCTTCCTCCTGATCTGGGTCCTATCTGAAATACCTCACATAGCCGGGTCCCTCGGACTCATCTCTACAGCAGCCTATTCAGACATCGGCCTCTACCTTCATGCAACCTCCATGGCGGTCTTCGCGCTCTTCGTCGGATGGAGGTCGATCAAGTTCGCTACCCTCCCGATTCCTCCCACAGGCTCGACGTCGGTTGCTACAGAACCGCCTAGGCGGATCAAAGGGTGAGGGATAATTAGTTTCGACGAGTTGGTGAGTGAATCGGTCACCGAGACTTTGTCCAAGATTCTCGGTGGCGATACATGGAAAGCGATCAACTTCTTCTTCGACATGAAGACCATAGCACGCGAGCCTGAAGACTTTGCCGCGCTGCTCGCCAAAGTGTTCGGTGCAACCTCCAACGTTCTTCAGAAGAAGATCGGAGAGACTATCCTAGGCAAGGTTGGAGCGGTGCAACAAACATCGAGCAGTCTAGATTTTCGGCAGATACTCCGACTTGCAAAAGCAAAGTTTCCCCGACGGCCGCTCCCGGACCAGCTTAGCCCCTAGGGCAACCGCGATGGTCGCGGAGTTCCCGACTTTTTGTAGCGAAAACAGTCACCAGTCGCGAGTAACACTACAGATTTGATTCTCTACACTTGTTCAGCCTTCTCCGTCCCCCTTTGACTGTTCGCCCACACGCGGCTTTCCAAGCTAGACTGCTGCTTCTCCTTCTCGTCATCGGGAGCATAATGCTCGCGAATGTTTCGACGGTGAGGGCTTCAAACAATCCGGGAATACCTCTCTATCTCCATCAGCTTTCGGGCAACGTAACCGTCTCAGGGATTCAGACTAGCGAGGTCATGAACACTACGACCCTGTGGGGAGGCTCGGCGAAGAGCCCAAACCTGAGATACAATGTGTTCAACTTCACACTATATCCGACATTAACCTCTCCCCTAACCTCTATCGGTCCCGCTTCCATCGTTCTCTGGATAACGGTCTCCGGCGCCCCCGGATCGCTAAATGCCACTATCTATGACGCGAACGCTGCGGGCCAGCTCGCAGTCGTTTCTACGTCTGCAGTTATCACTCTGAACTCGAGCCCGACAGTCCCATACAAGGAGATCCTCGGATTCAATATCAACCACACCTTCACGCAATCCTCAACAATCAAACTGTCTCTGACAGTCTTCAAGGTCTCCCAGATCTATGTTTGGTACGACAGCGCAAACAATCCGTCCGCACTAGTAATACCCGTCTCAAACATTCCGACCGTGAATCTCATCGAGACCTTCAACGCGAACTTCAGCTCCACCACCAACTTCAGCCTGAATTGGACAATCTCGCAGAGAATCATCTTTCTTACGGTACATGTGGCTGACCCCTTCGGAGCTTACCATGTGGCCAATGCGACCGTAACCATAACGGGACCAGGATCCATAACCGTCTTCACGGCCAGTGGAAGCTCATTGACCACCAACCCTGCGGCCCCCGAGAAGCTGTTCGCAGCCAGCTGGCCCTACGCCACAAACCTGCCCAACGGCACATACGTCGTAAGCGCAACTGCAAACGATACCGCGGGAGATCAGGCCTCGGGCACCACCAATATTCTCCTGACTTCAATAACCGGCCCTCCGCAACCTCCGAACCCTCCACCAACCAATCCGCCGGGAATCTCATTCCCTACTATTTACTGGCTAATAGCGGGAGGTCTGATAGGAGCGCTAATCGCCTCTCTTCTCGCATTCCTCCTCCTAACAAGAAGACGCCGAGCCGCCTGTCCGAAGTGCCACGCCAAGGTGGATCCCAAGCTCGAAAAATGTCCTTACTGCGGGAACCAACTTGCTCTGCTGAAGGGCTCACGGGAGCCCGCAAGCTCGATAGTCGATCAACATCCAACCCTAAGCCCGGGGACTGATAACGGTATATCTAGCTTGACTCCACCCACGACCACACCATCCCCCACGACGTCGGACAAGACCTCGACCACGGCAGCCACCAGCGACATAGCTCTGTCCCCAGAAGAGAAGCCTATTTAGCAATCATTCAGGCTCGCCATCGGACGATTGAACTCACAACTTTTCCACGATGATATTCCCATGCCCTTCATAGCAGGATGACTTGCGGATTTAGGATAAGGATAAGAGGACTGTGGGCTCGCATTCACTCTGATATTCGCATGCTCCACTGTGCCGTCTGTGGCTCGATAGGAATGCATCCTGGACGATGTGGAGTCTGCGGTGGAGTTGTGCGCGAGGTTCCTGAAGATCATTCTCTATCGCAAGCTGCTTCTCGCCGGCAGTTCCAACCATTCTGGACTGCGACAAAGATTGCTGGATCGATAGTAATTGTGCTGGTCGCCGTCTCGACCGTCGGCGCCGGAATGTATCTTTCGGCTCGCCCATCAGCTCCTTCATGCTCGAATAGCGCAGTGAACTATCCTTCGTGTAACGTTTGCAGTTCCACTGAGAGATTCAGTTCGTCAACAAACCAGTGTTTCTGCACGAATGGAGCAGTCAACGGACCCAAGTGCAACCGATGGTGCGCCAATAACGCGATTAATCCTCCAAGTTGCGACCGGTGCCCTGACAACCAGACAGATGTCGTGTGCGCCCCCGGCCTCCCAATGGAGTCGTACAAGATTCATACTCGTCAAATGTCCTGGTTTGACTTCCGGCAGGATCTAACATAGAAATGCAAGATCATCCTGAGCGGATTACTAGAACCGTTGATTCCTGCCGGAGGATTTAGCAGATCAAAGGCAATCTGATCACAGCTTTTCAACCACGACATTTCCACACTCTTTACAGAGAAAACACCGTCCGCCCCAGCGGAAGGTAATCTCTTGCGTCGTGACCCTACCACAAGTCCAACACCAGACCTGCACTAACCGAGCGTAGAAGTCGGGATCCTTCTGCAAAGCAATGGAAATCGAATAGAATACTCGGCTATCTTGAAGAGAGCCGAGCGAAAGAGCGCACCGGTTCGGGCGGGCGGCGGACCCTACCTTATCAGAGGATTCGTTCCAATGTCTACCAGCCCCGCGGTCCCCTATAAAGCCGTATTCTGTTAGTAGAACACTGTTGCCCCGTAATAGTAGACTTCTAAGGTTACATCGACAATGCCGATGGTGCCACTGCCAGTTGGATCTGCGGCAGGGTTGTACTTTGGAGCGCCCAGTGAGGAACCATAGTCGAAGACTACCGTAGAGAAATCGGTGATGTCTACGGTGCCGTGCCCGTTGATGTCAAGCTGTCTGGTCACGATGACCGAAGCAGACCAGACCCCTCCATTCTGTATGACCGTGACGTCCGCGGAGAGACTATACGGGCTCACAGGCAGATTCAGGAGGAACCTGGCCTGATTGTTAGAGACTCGGATGTTGGTAATACTGTAGGTCTTGGAGAACAATATGGTACCGCTGCTGCTGTTCGTAGCCATGACAGAGATCGTTCCAGACACAATTCCCGAGCCGACCGTAAGACTGCCACTCGTGGTTACGGTAATCCCTTGAAAGTTCACCTTACTGCTCACCGGCGGATCAGTGCTAGTCACGGTCACAGTTGCTGCTGCAGAGTGTGAGTCTGTTCCGTCATAGTAGCAATCGTTACAGACAAAGGTGCCAGTAATAGTCGCCGTGTAGGTACCGGGAGATGCCGACGCGAACGCGCATGACACGGAAGAGGTTCCAGCTCCCGACAGCGTGACACTAGAGGGACACGATGCCGTGAGTCCTGAAGTGGTAGACACGGCTAGGCTTACGGGTCCGGAGAGGCCGGAGAGGCTGGTCAGACTGAGGGTGCTGTTGCCAGATGAACCTGCGGTGAATGAGACCGACGACGCCGAGATGCTGTAGTCCATGACGGTGACGGGTAGAATGATTGAATAGCTCAGAGAGCCGCTCGTTCCTGTTATCGTGACTGCGTAGGATCCTGCGGGACCGTACGCGCCGCAAGTGGGCCACTGGGTCGCTGAGCCTCCCGAGGGGACCCAGACAGTTGCTTTGTTGGTTAACGTGCCCGCGAACCAGCATGCTACCGCGGTCGAGGAGAAGGTTGCTACCAGATTCACGTTGCCCGAGAAACCGTTAACGCTGCTTACGGTAATGACTGTCTGCTTCTCCGATGCGAGAGGAATAGCCTGGGAAGTTGGGGTTTCGGAGATTGTGAACTCGGAGGTTGAGACCGAGAGCGTTACCGTTGTGGAATGGCTGATAGTTCCGCTGGTTCCTGAAACTGTGATTGAGTATGACCCGGTGGTCGTAGACGATGTTGATACTGTCAGTGTGGATGTTCCAGTTCCACCGGAGGTGACGCTCACTGTGGCTGGGCTTATTGAGCCGGTTGGTCCGCTCGGAGAGACTGAGACGACAAGGTTCACCGAGTTTGCAAACCCTGCCAGGCTCGTCACGCTAATAGTCGAAGTTGCTGATGATCCCGGTGTTACCGCTAGACCGCTGGGATTGGCGGAAATGAAAAAGTCGGGTTGGGAAGGCTGAGAAACAGTTACCTTTACGGTCACCGCGTGCGAGTCAGTGCCATCGTAGTAGCAGCCGCTACAGACAAAGTTGCCGGTAATTGTGACGTTGTATGTTCCCGCGACTGTGGAGCTGTACGAACAGGAGACTGTTGATGTACCTCCAGAGGCGAGGTTCGTGCTGGACGGACAGGAGGCTACCAGCACTGATGGTGCAGAAACGGATAGTGTTACGGGTCCTGATAGACCGGAGAGGCTGGCTAGAGTAACCGTGCCGCTTCCTGATGGGGCTGTGAACGAGACGGGTGATGCCGAGATGCTAAAGTCCAGTATTGTGACGGAAAGTACTATTGAATGGCTGAGTGATCCGCTACTCGCGGAGAACGTAACCAAGTAGCTTCCCGCCGCACCGTATGCTCCGCAAGTCGGATACTGGTATGCTGAACCGTTAGATGGGATGTAGAGGGTCGCCGTATTGGTCAGCGTAAAGGTGAACCAGCAGGCGATCGCGTTAGAGGAAGGAGTTGCGAGCAGGTTCACGTTGCCAGAAAAGCCGTTAATGCTATTCAGGTCAAGGACAGTCTGCTGTTCTGAACCGAGCGGGATCAGTTGAGATGTGGGGCTTTCAGAGATTGTAAAATCTGACGAGCCTGAATTGACCGTCACCGTTAGGGTCACCGATCTGGAAATGTTGCCACTCGTTCCTGTGACAGTGACAGGATAGGCTCCAGTTGGAGTTGAGGTCTGACTCACAATCCTGAGCGTCGCATTTGCAGAGCCTCCCTTTGACAATGTAACCGTGGACGGGTTGATCTGGGCGGAGGGTCCCCCTGACGCTATGGTTGCGTTGAGGCTCACGGTGCCCGCAAAACCTGACTGGCTCGCGATCTGGATCGTTGAATCACCAGATTGTCCAGCCAGGAGGGCCACGGAAGAAGGATTGGCTGACATTGTGAAGAAGGGAGGAATGACGGGTGGTGTGGGTGAATTGTTTGCTTGCATCCAGTCGAAGTTGTTGTTTGTCTCCCATGATGCGAGGGCCTGTATGTTGAGAAGGTTGGTGTTGCCTGGCGTCGTGTCTGGCTCAGAGTAGGAGGCGATGAGGGATCCGTCGAAGTATCCGTAGAGCGTTCCGTGTATCATGTCTAGCTGGAGAGTATGCCAGACGTTGAGCTGCTTAGCAAAATTGCCGATAGTGACTACGTTGTGGCCGTCCATGCCGATGTCGAAATGCCCATAGTAGCCGTCCGCCATCCAGTCATACGAGTGGCCCACAGTTCCAACAGCGACTTGTAATGACCCTACTGAGCCGGAGACGTTTCCGGAGGATCCAATCCACTCGACGCGAGTAGAGACGCTCCAATCAGAAATATTGGCGGGCACGTTGCTATAACCCGCGCCTGCACCAACGTGGCCATCGTTCAAGAGTGTGAGGATCGAGTTGCCTATGCTGTAGTAGGAGGCGGGTGCGATTGATTCTGTTGTCCAGCCCGCGGCCTGGAGCTGGCTGATCGAGGTGTAGTTGAAATCGTCACGGAAACTCCACGGCGATGAAGTTGACGCCCGGGCCGGCGGAATCCTCAGATCTGGAATCGCCACAAGGGTTGAAAGAATGATTAGAAGGACAGGAAGGAGTATCCGCTTCACGATTCTCTGCTTCTCCAAATGGAACGAAGCGTCTGGGTTCGCTTAAGAATCCTAAGAATCTCCAACCCATCTCACAATAAGGAGCGAGACCTACCCATTAGGGATTAAAGGTTATCGCCCTAGGTGGCTAGAGAGATACCTCTAGGAATACAAATGAGCGAAAGATCGGATTCCAGCTTCCTCGGCGTGGAGAAGACGAACCAATGGAGGCTTCCGATCAGGAGCTCTGACTATTCGATGATGTCCGGAGCCAGAAAATGCTCTGGGCGACCATGAAGACAAGTATTGCGACGTAGGATACGAAGCTAACCACCGGGTCGATGAATGATAATATGATCGCTGCGAGATAGAAGATCGGACCGATCCTCCAGCGTGATCTGATTCTCGCGATAATCCTCTGATCCTGGGCGGGAACAGCCAGCAACCCGGTCCGGCTGGAGTAAGACAGGATGCCGAGCATGCAGATGCTGGTCGCGATAACGTTAGCACCGTAAATTACCACAGGCAGCTGAACAGTGTTGTACTTGCCCATCAGCGCGGTTGAGAAGGGTAGAAAGCCGATAGTCAGAAGGAAGAGAGTGTTCAGCCAGAGCAAAGGCCGGTCAACCCGGGTCATGTAGTGGAAGATGTTGTGGTGGCTGATCCAGAGAACCGCGAGCAGGAGAAAACTGAGAACATAACCGACAATGTTAGGCACCAGCTGTCCGATGTCCAGTGCAACCTCAAGACTACTCGCTCCACTCGCAATAACAGGGACGCTAAGAGAAAGCACTAGCACCGTCATTACAGTAGCAAAGATCCCGTCCGTTAAGGCCTCAAGCCTCTCCCTCCCAAGACCAGGAACAGAGGATCTTCCAAAGCTCAACCTTGACCCATCCTAGCAACAGACGCCCATTGAGTTATCAGGCTTCGGGCATCGCTGATTGCTTTGGAATTCGAAGAAGCACCCCTGCCGGACCCGACCCACAACCCTCTTTATCCTCCTCATGACCGAGTCTAGTAATCCGAGCGGGCGAAGAATCTGCAGGAGCACGAATCGGGACAACGAGTTTCAGGGAAGATCCCTGCAATCCCTCTTCTCGCTTTCCTTCTCGTTCTTGAATTCGCCTCAGCGACTGCTTTTATGACAACCAGCTTGTTCATATTCAGCATCCTTGCCGCGTGGCTCGTAATCGTAATCAGCTGCCTTTTGGTCGCGATGATTATCAAGATCGTTCATCGAAGGACTTTTGCCTATCACTGACTTAACTCCTCAACTTTCTCGGGACCAAATGCATTTTTGATCCTCGCGGCAAATCTGCACTGAAGACACCCCAAACGGCCTGGAGAACAGACTTGTCATGCTAGGCTTCCAAGTTGCTCAGCGGAATTGTGAATTGGAACACACGCTTGAAGTCATGAGTCGACGCTGGTTTATTTCTGCCCAAGGAAGATGAGATTCTGGAGGGCTTGGATCTCCTTTGGCCGGCAACGAACTGATCGATTTCACTGACCGTCTTCCAGCCCTGCCGGACAATGGAGTAGTAGGTCAGGCGCAGAGGGCCCCTGACAAGCGCCCGGGACCACCTCTCCCGATTTTCTCGATCCTCGACTCGATAGATTTCTCTCAGCATTTCCTGATTATCGGCGATGTCGGGACGGGGAAGAGCACCGTAACGCCGATTCATGAATTCGAATTGTCGAAGGGGAGGAAGGAGATCGTCATCCGGGAGCCGTCGAGGGCGGCTTGCAATGCTCTCTACTATTCACTTCAGGCTCTTTACCCGGAACTAGGAGATGAACTCGCTGTCATTACGAAGGATACTCAGATCAATGTCACCGGTAAGATCAAGATAGTCACTGACGGAGTCTTGCTGAGAATGCTGGCCGAGAATTCGATTCTCGATTCTTCGATCTACTTTGACGAGAGCCACCAGATGTCCTCCCAGCTGGAACTCTGCATGTCACTGGCGAAGAAGGAGGAGGCCAGCGCTAGGAATCTGTTCCGGGTCATGAGCGCTACGATCGACCCTAACGAGTTCCTAGCATTCCTAGGCATAAGAAACCTCTACCGGATGAGCGGTCGCAGATACCCGGTCACAGTCAGGGTGGAGCTTGTAAACGATCTTAATGCAATGTTCAAGACTCTTGACAGGTATCTTTACTCGCAGCCTCGCGACGAGTCCTGGCTAGTCTTTCTACCAACCCGGCGCACGGTCGAGAAATATGCAGACAGCTACCGCGGGGTCTACATCCATGGAGGCCTTGAAGGGTCCGAAGTCAACAGGATACAGCGCCGAGCCGAGACCGACAAGAATCTGAGAATATTCGCAACAAACGTCATCGCTAGCTCAGTCAACATCTACGTCGACAACGTGCTCATATTCGACGACGTGATCGACAGTAAAGACAAGCTGGGCCAGAAGACGCTACACTACACAAGTGTTGACAATAATACTCTGCTGCAGATGATGGGACGAATAGGACGGTTCAAACCCGGCCGCGCAGTCATCCTCACTGACTCATCGATTCCAAAGAAGATCGATCCAATTCCCGTGCGCAAAGCTCTCGAGACTGAGACCCCGTTCGACCTGGTTCTGCTGATGTCCAAGTACGGCCTCAAGCTGTCAGAGCTAGAGTTCATGTCAAAGGTCGACCACCGCGAGGTCGCATTCGCAGAAAACTGGCTGGTCGACATTGGAGCAATAGATCGGCGGACACACAAGACCACTTGGAAGGGACTCTTGATGAGCGAGATCCCATACGAGCCAGACTTTGCACACATGATCTCCAGCGCCCTAATCTCCCAAGACTACGACATCGCAAGATTCCTCTTGGCAAGCGGTTCTTTCGGCGACTCACTAAACCACGCCTACAAATCAGACGAAGAAGGCAAAGCCCGCCGCTTCCTCTACAGCTTCGACAGAACAAACGAACTCAACATCAAAGCACACCTCCTCAAACGCTACGCAGAAGACAGCGACGGCTCATTCATCACAAAGATGGAAGCAAATGGCCTCTTTCCTGTATACGTCGAGGAGGCCTGGAAGAACCATGAAGCCGCCAGAGACGCGCTCAACGACTTGCTCGGGGAGTCTAAGAAACAACCCATAGACAGAGACGTTGCAGTAGACGCCGACGTCAACAGGCTCAAGCTGTACCTCGAAAGCTGCATGTCCTTCGAACGATTCAGCCCACACGAAAAGAAAGGCCACGAGTTCCAAGACATGATCATCCCAGGGCCCTTCTACGCAAGAGCTCTAACGATAAACTACAGACGTATACTGTTCGACATCGTCGCATTGAAGCATCCGGGCAAGCTCCACCATCAAACCGGGAGAAGAGGCCACAACCGCCGTTCTTCCAGACGACTCTTCCGTTCCCATCGGTGAATAGGATTTCTCAGGGTATGCTGATCCAAGTCTACGTGACTCCGAACGCTAGAGAGGCCCGTGTGGTCAGGGTAAGTGAGGACCATTTTGAAGTGAGAGTCGATGAGAGGGCGGTTGGGGGCCGAGCGAACAAGAGACTAGTAGAGATTCTGGCCGAACACTTCAAAGTCCCAAAATCAAGAATCACCATCCTAAAAGGAACAAAAACAAGAAACAAAACAATCCAAATAGTTCCGAACCAGCCTTCCGACTAGCTGGCTCCATGCACACCTCAAATCTGCTTGAGTCTTAAGAACGTCGATAGTCAAATTGAATCCATGACGAAACCTCTGATACTCCTCGGTTAGGAGAAGGCCCCTGAAGTCACCTGTTATTTCTCTACTTTCTGCGAGCGCCTCGGAGATTTTACCAGGAAAGGCTATAGATTGAGCCTGACAAAATAGCAGTTAGCTCTGGCGTGTCGGTTTGGCGCTGCCGGCGACCATCATCGTAAGAGGTCTCGGGCTGGGATTGTTTCAGCTGGCTCTCTTGGTTTTTATCGCGCTCTCCGGTCATCCTGGTAACTTCTCCGGCGTCTTTTCGCTCTCTATCAGCGCATTGTTGGTTTTTCTATGCACCCTCGTTATAGGCTCACTCTTGTCGGGAGCAGATGAATTTGTTAAGTCGCTTATCATAGCGGAACTAGTCGTCTGGCCTGTCTTGATCGGCAACGCGGCTCCGACACTTAGCAGTTCGGGGCTTGGTTCCGGGCTTGGAGGTCTATTATATGATGAAAGTTTCTTTCTAGGTATCTCCGGTTTTGTCCTTTTATTGTCGATGCTTTTCGGTGGCGTAGTTGGCTCGTTCATACAGATGTTCCTAGGAAAGGATGAAATCTCGGATGACTGGCTCGAGGCGTTGGGCGAACTTGAGGTTCGAAAGTTTACTGACGAGGAGCTACTTTCGAAATACTGGGCTCTGAGATCTAAACTTCGCTCGGAAGAGGATTGGAATGAAGGAGACAGAATCGTCGTTTCTAGAGTCGCGTCCGAGCTTAGCCGAAGAGGGCTGAAGACCGAGGCTTCATCGAAGGACTGAAGGAGAACCTTTCGGAGCTGAACAGAATCTCCCTAGAGGGCACTATGGTAGCCCGGGGGAGATTCGAACTCCCGTCGATGGGTCTCTTCCTGGCCTTGGAAGTCCAAAGCCCATCATTGGCCGGGTCATCGGCGACCCTTGCTAGTCCACTACACCACCGGGCTACAAGAGACCCGGGTCTTCGGCCAAGACCCAATAAGCCTTCTGCGCAATCGACTAGCAGAGGTACTTAGAAGCCTAGTCCATTTTTTGGCCTACGCGGCAGTGGAGAATTTTGCGGTAAGCTGAACGCTGCCACAGACGGGTGTGTTGCATGGCCGCGACGGGATGTTGTATCCATCAGACCAAGAAGAGAACGTGTATGTTGTTGTGCCTTCGGAGAAGGTCGAAGGAACGGATAGTGTGTGGTTACCGGGGGAGACTAGGTAGGAAAGCCCTAGGCCAGCGGATTGAGTTGTGAACGTGTTGTGGTAAGGTCCGTCGTCTAGTGAGACGGGAATGGATAATGATCCGTGATTGGCCGTTCCAAAGACCATTAGCTTACTGAAACTGTTCGGGCCGACCATGTAAACACCGACATCTCCTACGTATACTCCCCTGTAGAGAGGTTCACAGCAACCGCCGGTCAGGCGGAAGCGCATCATCGTTGTCGTCGCTGGCACCTTGAGTTGAGGAAGAATCCATTGACTAATGAAAGTCTTGTTGAGGGGCTCAGAAGTACTGAGGTGGCCGCTGTATTGCGCGGCGGCATTCCATCCGCTGTCGTAGTATTCAATGTATAACGTGTCGCTCGGGTTCGTGTCAACCCACATAGTGAAGTTTAGGAGCATGCTTGAGTAGTTTAGCCAAGCCCGGTCAAATGAGAAGTTAAGGACCAGTTGTGAGCTGGGAGCGTTCTGACCTCCAGACCAAGCACACTGACTTCCATGGTAGCAGCCATTAGGCGGGGAAGGCCCATGGGATACAGTCCAGTAGTCCGTTGGATTCCAAACATTTGGATTGAAGTCACCTAATCCAAAGTCATCCAGCATAACCTCGTCATATCTGAATGGAGAGACGGGGCCTGGTAGTATCGCGGCGGGCTTCAATGCCGAGTAAGCGTAGAATATTCCGCCAGCAACGATCACACCAACAAGCGCCACGGCCAGAATTCTTTTCCAAAGGTTACCGTTCGGTTCAATGCATTGACCGTCCGACAACGTCGCCTGCCTCTCAATAGAATTGGAGGGAATTATTTATTGTGGATACCTCGACGCAATCCGGGATGCGGCGTGTCAAGATTGACTGCTTGCTAAGTTCTTTTTCGGGATCCCCTCTCCGAACCATCTGAGTGAGAAAGTTGTCATTTCACGGAGAAGATGTCGCATATCCTCGCCCTTTGTAGTCAACTGATATCGAATTCGTCGAGGATTAGAGTCCGGTGTTGTTCGAGAGGCTAGGCCTGCTCTTTCTAGATCGTCCAGTCGTGTTGAGAGCGTTCTGGGGCTGATTCCGGAAATGGCTTTCAACAGCGTGTTGTACCGGTCTGTGCCTCTGAAGAGTTCCATTAGCACGGGTCCAGCCCATTCTTTGCCGAACAGCTTGAATGCCTCGTCGATGGGATAGCGCAGAAACTCTACGTGGTCGCACAGGTCTGATCAACTATCACTTTCTACCCTTGGGTGCTTTTATTCCTGGCCCCTCATGGGGAGGGTAGAGCCGCGTTGAGCGAATCGTTGAAGCGTCTAGAGTTCCTGATTGGAAAGTGGAAGGGAAGGTCTGAGGGCCAGTTCGGCGAGAAAGGCGTCATAGAGAGCCTGTTTGAGTGTTCACATGAACCCAGTGAGATGTTCATCGCGATGATCGGTGAATCCCGGACCAATAACAAGCTGGTCAACAAGAGTGCAGCCTATCTTGCCTGGGACCCGAACATTAGCAAGTATGTCCGGAAGTCGATGTTCTCCTATGGCTGGATAAACAACGAAGTCGGCGATTTCAATGGTCAGAGGCTAACCTTCGATGTGGTCTCAATGGACGGGGAGCCTGACTACTTCAAGGGTCTCAAGTGGCGAAGCTTCGTTCAGAAGTACTCAGACAACGAGATAGGAACGGGACTAGAGGTCTCGAAGAACGGTGAGCCGTTTCGCCTGTACGGCGAATCCAGGGCTCGAAGAATCCAGTAAGATTCGTCAGACGATGAAAACCGTCTGTTCTGTTCTCTGGACTAGTTGTTCTAAGGATTGGAATTAACTCGTTTTTCGACTATAGAATGGGAGGTTGTAGAGAGTCCTCCAGGTGCAATCTTCTCCAAAAACTCGCTTTCGATGGATACTGATACTCTTAGTCCCAGTGATAACAGGAGCCCTACTCGTTTTCAATAATCAGTACAGTTACTCCTTCTACCTCTCGTCCTTCTTCTTCCGAGTCTACGTCTTTTCTGTTCTCCCGCTGGCAACTCTCGAGTGGTACTACGCCTACTCGGGCAGGGTCCAAACGAGGAAACTACTTTTGTTGTTCTCGATTGGAATCGCGGCTACTGTGGGATCAGCATTTCATTCTACGCTGCTCATGGCAACGGGACCTTGCGTTCCGGGAGTCTCGGGAGGTGGCTTCCCGTTACCGTGGTACCTAACCCTCATTGTCTACACTGGACGTGGCCCCTACCCGCCATGCCCAATCTTCATCAACCAGCCCTGGGGCGGGTTCGCTTTGTTCTCGTTCCTGTTTGACACGATATTCTACGCGGCCTTTGCCATAATAGGAAATGAATTCTACATGTGGACCAGAAGGAAAAGACAGCCACCCAGGAACAACCTCCCGATCCCTCGTCGGGCGTCTGACTACATTCCAAAAAGCAGTTCTGATCAAAAACCCGGCTCAAACATGCACGAAACGAACAGTTTCCCCTAGGAAAACGAAACTTCCTTCATGAAATCTGTTCGGAGAAAGGGGTAGGGGTACACGCCTCAGACAAGAGAAAAAACGAAACTACTGCCTCCGGCAGTCTCCGCGCCTGATATGCCAAACTGGCCGGGAACAGGTTATAGTTTCATTACTTGGACGTGTGGGACGCCGGCTATAGTTATGACCGCGTCGGGATGAACCAGTCCGTTATTGATGGCCGCGTCCACGACTCTTCGACCCACAAGATTCAGCATATCGGCGCCGACCATCAACACAACCGCTTCTCCCAAGGCGACGACCGCGCTACCATAGAACTTCGACTCAGGCGCCAGCTTCAACCGTCCTTCGCGGAACGTCCGTCCCATGCACTCCTCGTCGCAGCACGCCACCAGCAAGCCCTTCTCGGTTTTGTAGGATGTGGCGTAGACGAGATCCAAGCAGCACCCCTTATGTCGTCAAGATTGACGATCGCGCACCGCACGCCTCGCAGACTAGGAAGGACAACCGCCCCTCCCTGACAACCTTCGTATCCGGTCTGTGACAGACTGGACAGATGACAAACCTGTTCGAGTAGACATTGATCAGACGGTTAATCGTCTCACGCGAAAACCTGCCCTGGAAGTACCCACGACCACCCTCATACGACCCCGCAGTAGCCATCTCCTTCGCCAGATACTTCAGCACATGATGCGGATCACGATTCAACCTGTCAACAACATCAGCGAAATTCACAACAATCGTCCTCTGCCCTATTATCTGAACCATAGCGACAGGAAGCTCGAAACGCTCCCCGGTCCCCGTGGACTGCGTAATCTTCGATAATGCCCGATCCAGTAACCCGTCATAGTCGTTCATTGACAGCGACATTACTAGTAATAGCTCCGGTGGACTATTTCAACAGTATTCCCGTCGCAAACGCTTATCCAAAACCGAGAAGAGCAGAGAATATCGGAGGATGAATGTCGACTGGGAAGATGGGTAGTCTGCAGCGCCTGGCCATACGTCAACGACAGACCCCATCTAGGAACCTTCACGCACTTACTATCGGCAGACGTGTACGCCCGATACCTACGCCTCAAAGGCGAAGACGTTGTGATGGTTTCTGGCAGCGACGAACACGGCGCGCCAATAGAGATTGAAGCAATAAAACGAAAAATTACACCGCGTCAGCTTACCAACCAGTATCATCGAGTCTTTACAAAAAGCATCAAACAGTTCAACATCCAGTTCGACAACTACACACGAACGGAGAGTCCTGTTCACAAAAAGTTCGTCCAAGAATTCTACCGTACTCTAGACAAGAACGGATACGTGTTCAAACAGAACATCATTCTTCCATATTGCGAGAACGACAAGCGCTTCTTGCCGGATCGGTTCGTTGAAGGAGAGTGCCCATACTGCCACTACATCCCCGCCCGCGGAGACCAGTGCGACAACTGCGGCCGAGTACTAGAACCGAAAGACCTGATCAACCCATACTGCGTTCTCGACCACAGCAAGCCTATAATGAAAGAATCAGCCAGCTGGTTCTTCGACCTCCCAAAACTATCAGACCAGCTGAAAAAGTACGTCCAAGAGAATCCAAATCTTCCCGAGAACGCTCGGAACTTCAGCCTGAGCTGGATACGAGACGGTCTGAAACCCCGCTCACTAACCCGAGACCTAACCTGGGGCATTCCTGCGCCGTTCAAAGGCGCCGAGGGCAAGACCATCTACGTCTGGATGGAAGCAGTCCTCGGCTACGTTAGCGCTGTCAAAGAGTGGGCTGAGAAAAACAAGAAACCGAGCATCTGGAAAAAATACTGGCTCGACCCCGCCAGTCGCAACATCCATTTCATCGGCAAAGACAACATCCCCTTCCACGTCATCGTCTTCCCCGGCCTACTTCTCGCCAGCCACGAAGGATACAACTTGCCGTGGGAAGTTGCGGCAACAGAATACATAACGTTCGAAGGACAGAGATTCTCCAAGAGCAAGAAAATCGGCATTTGGATAGACGAAGCGCTCGAGTTGGAGAACGCGGAATATTGGCGCTACGCGCTCATCAGCCTCCGACCCGAACAGCGGGACACGAACTTCACCTGGGAAGAATTCGAACGGAAAATCAACACAGAACTCAACGACGTTGTAGGCAACTTCATACATCGAACAATCACCTTCATCAGCACACGATTCAAGAATAAGATCCCGAAATTCAGTGCCGACAGAGAAAAGGATCATGACATCTTCAAGACTCTACACGAGTCACCAAAACGGCTCGACGAGAAGCTTGAACGATTCAGATTGAAAGAAGGACTAGAACAAGTCGTCCAGCTAGCAAGAGAAGGCAATCGATACCTAAACGACAACGCGCCATGGCATTCCTTCAAGACAGATCCGACAGAGGCCGGCCAGACCCTTGGCGTGGCCGCCCAAATTGTGGGCACGATCTCGATACAGTTGCAACCGTTCCTTCCTATAACCTCGACGCGGATCCATCGAAGCCTCTTCCTAGGAAAGAAGCCGGACTGGAAACTAGCTGGTGGAATCATCGCGAAACCCGGGGCGAGGATCAAACCGATGGAACCACTCTTCCACAAAGTATCCGCTCAGAAACTCCGAACTCAGCTCGAAGAAATACGGAGCAGGACAACCGCTGAAGCTGAAGCTTGACTTCCACGTCCACACCATCGCGTCATCAGACGCGCACACTAGACCCGACGAACTCATCCCAATGTGCAAGGAGAGAGGCCTAGACGGACTCGCAATGACCGACCACAACGTCCTAGCAAGAGACGTCCCGCAAGGACTACTGATCATTCCCGGTATCGAAGTCTCCAGCCACGACGGACACATTATCGGTCTCGGCGTATCAGACCCCATCCCGAGAGGATTGCCAGCCGACGAAACAATCCAACAGATCAAAACGCTGGGAGGAATCTCGATCATAGCACACCCCTACGATCTCCTCCGCTCAGCGATTAATCCAGAGACTCTAACAACGATGCCCGACGCGATCGAAGTGATCAACTCTGCCAGCATGTTACACTCCATCACCTGGAAAAGAGCCAGGAAATTCGCCGAGAGGAAGAACCTGCCGCAAACCGGTGGAAGCGATTCGCACATCCCAGAGACGATCGGAAAGGCCTACACGATAGTCGACGTCGAATCGAGAGACGTCGCGTCGGTTCTAGATGCGATAAGAAACGGACAAATCGTTCCCGAAGGAAGGCCTTACCGTTTTAGGGAAAGGATTAAGAAAATTATCCGGTGAGACGGCGGCTTAAGCCAGCTCCATCTCATACAACGGTATTCGCACTCTGACTCTGGTCGGTCCTGTATCGAGTCCGTATTCCATATCGTACAAGTCTTCGATCATATCATCCACCGTTCCTAGGGCCATGTCGTAACTGTATCCTGAGAGGAATATCGAAAGGCTGGACTGCGCTTGACAACTTGTACTTACATGAACGAAGTCCACATCGTGTCCGACCAATGATGCAATCGCTTCGTAAGCTTGCGCCGCTTGGCCGTTATTGAGCGGCTCGATACCCCGAGACAGCAGCACAGCGCCCTTAGCTTTCGAGATCGGAAGGCTCGCAGATGGAGTCGTTAGCGCGTCTGAAACGGCCGACTGAACTCTCTCGCCTGCTTCAACGGGAGCAATGCAAACAGTCGCCACCTGGCCCAAGGAGAGAATATTCAGGATCTGTTGACCAAGCATCTGGTTACCGGTAGTAACAACCTCCGAGAGATTTCGGACGGCTAGCGCAGCCGTTTCATCCGCAACTCTATCGAAATTTAGCAGAGCTCGTTTCTGAACTGAATTGTCAACAATGACTGTGCAATCGCATGATTCGACCATCTTCTTCAACCCGCGCAGAGCGACGAATCGTCTCTCCCGCTCATGGATGAAGGGTAGAGCTACCACTGAAACCACTGGTCTGATCCGGTCCCGGTGCCATTGCGCGATCAAAGGTGCCGCCCTTGTCCCAGTCGCGCCTCCAAGACCTGCCAATAGAATTGTGAAATCGGATTCCCGGGTGAATGGTGAAACTCTGTAAGCCAACAGTCGACCCTGTCCCTCCTGCTGCCTAGCTAGCGGAGAGTTCGCCTCTGTTGAGTCGGCCAGGAGAACCTTGTTCTGTGCTCTAGATTCTGACAGCTGGCCGCGGTCCGTGTTGACGGCTACGCAGTTTCGCGGACTAATTCCTCCATCAATTGCTTGGCTCAATAGGTTGTTTCCGGCTCCGCCTACCCCGACAATGGCTACCTGTGAGCCGTGGGACGATGCATGTTGATGAGTGACTATTTCTTCAGTGGACAAGGTAAGGAGACTGAAACTACTGATTCTGATATATACGAATCCCAAGCAGAGGTAATACGATTCGAATACGAAATTACTCGTAAACTCATGTGCATATATAAAATAGTGGGGTCATGCGATGCACGCGCGTGTCCAAAGCGCGGACTGGCGCCTCCATCATCTGCTAGGTGGAGATGTCAATCCCGACTTCGACTCTTGTGATTGGATGTCTTCGTTGGAGATTTCGCGATTCTTCGATACCGACGGGTTGTTCCAGTGCAAAGTCAGAGTCTTCGGATGCGATGCCTTCACATCGTCGATCCGACGGACAGACGCATAGTGCGGCGCATCCTTCACCAACTCTGGATTAGTCTGAGCCTCTCGAAACACTCCTAGAAGAGCCTCGACGAGTTGATCCAGATCAGCGAGGCTCTCGGTCTCAGGAACCTCTACCATGAGAGCCTCGTCCACAATCTGGGGAAAATACGTCGTCGGAGCGTGAATGCCTTTGTCAAGCATCCGCTTTGCAAGGTCCATCGCCCTAACTCCCGTAGAATCGTATAGTTTCTTTGCGCTAAGAACAAACTCATGCTTCCTAGCTCGCGCAAATGGCATATCGTACGTGCCGCTCGCCAGAATCCGAGCCAGAATGTAATTCGTGTTCAGAACAGCAGTCTCAGCAACCGTCTTCAGACCCTCGGCCCCCAAACTCATTATGTACGCGTAGGCTCGGACGAGAATTCCAATATTGCCGTGGAAAGCCCTAATCTTTCCTACCGAGTCCGGAACATCGTAGTTGTAGAAGTACTTCTTGCCGTCGAATCCGATCAGTGGAACAGGGAGATAACGCTCTAGCTCTTTCGTCACGCCAACCGGCCCTGCACCCGGTCCGCCGCCTCCGTGTGGAGTCGCGAAAGTCTTGTGAAGATTCAGGTGAACGATGTCAAAACCCATGTCGCCCGGCCTAACCTTTCCAAGAAGCGGGTTGAAGTTTGCACCATCGTAATAGAGAAGCCCGCCTGCTTGATGTACGATCTTTGCGATATCGAGAATGCTCTTCTCGAAAATTCCTAAGGTGTTGGGGTTCGTAATCATCAGTCCAGCCGTATTCGGACCAGCCAACTTCTTGAGTGCGTCGAGGTCAACCATTCCTTCAGAGTTTGACGGGACGACCATCACCTTGAACCCGGCCATCGCGGCGCTGGCGGGGTTCGTGCCGTGAGACGAATCTGGTACGATCATCTCCGTTCTCCTCTCCAGCTCTCCTCTCGACCGGTGGTACGACCGAATAATGAGGCAGCCCAAGTACTCCCCATGCGCTCCAGCCGCAGGCTGAAGGGACATACCGCTCATCCCTGTAATCTCCGCCAGGATTCTATCCAACCGATACAGTATCGCTAGCATTCCCTGGACGGTCGACTCGTCCTGTTCAGGATGAAGTTTCTCCAGTTTGTGAGTCGCGACCGCTAACTCCGCGGACTTCGGGTTGTACTTCATCGTGCAACTTCCCAAGGGATAGATTCCCAGATCCGGAGAATAGTTCTCCTGGGAGAGTCGGACAAAGTGGCGAATTACTTCGGGCTCAGAAATCTCTGGAAGCGGGGGGAGACCGTTTCTTCTCAGAGAGCTTGGCACAGCGTCTCCGAGATCTCCGGCGATCTTTCTCTCAGCATCACTAGGTCGGGGCGGGCTGTGTCCCCTCTTCCCGGCTTGGGATTTTTCGATAATGAGAGGTTCGTCCCAGGTTGCTTGATGGAACATTATTTCGAACCTCTCAGGAGTTTCGAGAGTAGGGCAGCGAATCGGTCGATAGACTCCCCCGTATGGATTTCTGTTACGCAGAGAAGAGAGCTTTCACCAAGTTGCGGAAAATCCTTGACCAGACTTTTCCCCCCATGCATGCCCGCCAACAGGAGTTTCCGGTTGATTCGAGAAGTAATGCCTCGAGCCCGATTAAATGTAACTACAAACTCTTGGTAATGTTGAGCCTCGAACCGCGGGACTGAGACCTTCGGTAATTCTTGAAGCCTTTTGATCAGGTATCTCGTCTTAACCAAGATAGATTCGAACAATTCGCGCAATCCCTTGGGTCCAAGCAGTGAAAGATAGGCCGCCGCACCGATGCCGAGGAGAGCCTCATTAGTACAGATGTTGGAGGTGGCTCTCTCACGTCGGATATGCTGTTCTCTAGTCTGAAGGACCATGCTGAACGCCTTGTCAGTCCCATCAATGGTAGTCGTCATTCCGATTAGTCGACCTGGAATCTGCCTCAGAAGGTTCTCTCCCCTGCAACCAATTATTCCAAGTCCTGGACCTCCAAAGTTCATCTCGGACGAAATAGACTGCCCCTCTGCCACTACAATGTCCGCACCGTACTCGCCTGGTGGCTTGAGCCCGCCGAGCGAAATCGGGTCGAATCCAATGATCGAGAGTGCTCCCTTCTCATGGCATAGTGAAGGAACTCTAACGACGTCGGGGTCTAACGTTCCGAAAAATGAGGGCACTTCGCAGTAGACTGCTGCGGTCTCAAGATCAAGCTTTGCCTGAAGATCGTTGATGTCCATGCCTCCCGTTTCTTTATCAAAACCGAACTCCTCAACCTTGATTCCGATAGGCTCGGTGTAGTTTCGAAGTACCGCTAGTTTGTCTGGGTGCAGACTTTTTGGAACGATAATCTTGTATTTTCCTGTCGCTCGGACCGCCATCCTGGCGGCCTCTCCTAGAGCCGTAGAGCCGTCGTAGAGGGACGAGTTTACCGCGTCAACCGCCGTCAGGTCCCGGATCATGGATTCAAATTCGAAGAGAGATTGTAGGAGGCCTTGGGAGATTTCCGCCTGGTAGGGGGTGTACGAGGTTTGAAACTCAGTTCTGGAAACTATGTGTTTGACAGCTGCAGGAATGTAGTGGTTGTAGATCCCCGCGCCCAAGAACGAGTTGTAATCCGATGCAGATTTGTTCTCCTTGAAGAGTTGCTCAATGTGAGAGCGGACTTCCTGTTCGGATGGAAATCCATCTACCTTCAGCTGTCGATTTAGGCGGACTTCTCGTGGAATGTCCGAGTAGAGTTCGTCAAGCGAGCCGATTCCGATCGTCTTCAGCATGGCCGTTCGGAGCTGGTCGCTTGAGTTGGGAATGAACGGATGGCTGTTTTGAGCCAAGACTACCTCCGGTGCGCCGGGTCAAAACCACTGATAACCCTTCGTTCAGCACAATGTTGCTTTATACTCGAATTGATCGCGGGTCTCCAACATGGCTTCACTTGGGGCTAACACGGTCGCGATTCTGATCGCCCTAGCCTCATTCCCCGTCTCTCTGGCTCTCACGAGATTCTTCATGTACTGGAATTTCAAGCACGGGATAATCGGAATAGACGTCCACAAGCCCAACCGACCCAAGGTCCCAGAAATGGTCGGAGCAGCGGTTCCAATAACGCTGATACTGTTCGCCGCAATCTACGCCCTTACGGGCGGAGCAAGCGCGATCCCAATCCTCGCGTATTCCCTTGTAGTCGGACTAGCGGCACTGGTAGGAGCGGTTGATGATCGTCTCAAGATGCGGGGAATCTTCAAACCACTTCTCACGCTCTTCTGCGGCTTGCCCATACTCATACTTGGATTCGGATACCCCGGTCAAGTCTATACCTCGACACTGCACGTACCGTTGTTCGGAGGCTACCACCTCCCAGTAATCTATCCCTTAACGATACTCGTCGCAATCTCGGTGACCTCGAACACCGTCAACATGCTCGATCCTCTCAACGGCTCCATGGCCGGAGGAATCTCCATAGTTGCAGGAGGACTCCTCATCGGATCACTGCTGATAGGCGCTGGATCGATGCCCGTCTTCCTCTACGCGAGCTTGCTGTTCTCACTCTTAGGATTCCTGTACTACAACCGTTTCCCAGCCCGCGCGTTCGCAGGTAACGTCGGACAATTGTCGATTGGCGCGTCTATCGGAGCGCTCGCCATTCTGGGTAAGACCGAGATCGCGAGCATAGTCGCAATCTTCCCCAACATTCAGAATTCATTCTTCTTCCTCTCGAGGATTCGACGCTTCACAGAACACCGCGAACTTACATCTAAACCGACAAAGCTTCTCCCGAACGGGAGGCTCGCTGACTCCGAAGATCCGCGCGCGCCGCTGACATTGGTCAGAACGCTTCTCATAGGTCGTCCCGCCCCCGAGAACGAAATTGTATCGACAATATGGACGCTCTTCCTAACCTCAACAAGCTTGGCCGTAATTACGCTACTGCTAACGGGGGCTTAACGATGAACACACGCGCGATCAGCTATGAACTAATCGTTTTCGTTTCTCAGTGGGGTCTCATGCTACTTGGATTTGGTATCCTCACGAAACTGGTCGCGCCGCTTGACCTTCTGAACCCTAGCTTGTCTCTTGGTCTGTACTTTGACGCAGCGATAAAAGCGCTTATCGCTCTAGTCCTATCTGTTGCCTGGCTCTTCATTTGGGATCGTCAAGTTCGGCTCTTCTTCCGTAAACGAGGAAAATAGATCTCCTTCATCAGAAGACTTCTACAGCTTTCCAACGGTTTCCCTGGACCATTGTGAAACCCATGTCTGTGTTCTTCGTGAACCAGAGATCATCAGGCAGAGCATCAGTCTTGGCGCAGTCGGGAATCTCTTCTTCCAGAGCCAACTTGGCTGCAATCCACGGGAAATTCCACTCAGGATGTCCAAGTCTTATCGACGCAAGCGATAGGTAGTGGACATTGGTCGTGAATCGGCAGTTGATTTCCGTCGGGCAAGGGACATCGTTCGTGTTTTCTTTTAGGTCGACGCAGAAGATCCCATGAGGCTTTTTGGATACTGCTCTCACGGCTTCTAGCGCTTTCTTGTTGACGATGTCTGAGTGGACGACTCGGTTGAGCTTCGATGTGCCTCCCGAGCCTATGACACGGTGGCCTACCCAGCTTAGCCTCTCGCGAATCATGGAAGTCACTAATCCACCGTTGTTCCAGAGGGACATGAAGCAATAGTCTCTCCCCGGAAGATATTCCTCTGCGACGAAGTTCGCCTTGATTCCTTGATCCCAGTAGAATTTGACCCAATGTTCTGCGATGCTTGGGCTAGTAGCTTTGCAACTCATCAAACCGCCCGCTCCTTCTCGTGCACGAATCCAGCAAGGATAGTCGAGCTCGCGGATTTTCCCCATGCTGGAAGGATCATCTATGGAGATGGGCACTGGCTTCGTTCTGAGGCCCGCTTCGTTCCACCGTGATAGGGCAGCATACTTGTCGAGACACGTGGATACTGTTTTGGTGTCAGGAAGGAACACTCTCGCCTGGATTCTCTCTCGATCTGCGGATACCCTCTCAACCTCAGGATCCGGCTGCGGCACGACGAGCTCAACTTTCTCTCTTTCGATGACTTTGTTCAACGCGGTAACGTAGCTGCGGTCATGAGCGCTAGGAAGATGGAATGAATAGTCCAGCCACATGTTCAGGTCCAGACTCGTCCTGTCTACATCCGAACCTGTGAGCACCATGGACCGTCCGTCCTTGCTAACTCTCAGACTCCAGCATACATTGTGGCCAGCACTTCCCCCGGCTCCGGTGACCAGTATGCTTTTCATCCGCAGACCTTGAACCAGCGTTCAACAATCGGAGCAACTAATAAGTAGGGAAGTCATGCCTCGGACCACAAATTCGAGCTTGCTAATGGTCTCAACTGATGAGAGCGCTCTTCGCTGTACTTTTGTTGCTTGCTCTAACCGTCGTTCTTCTTCCACATCCCGCAATAGCAGCGGGTGACTGCCAAAAATCAACTTGCTCCGCGTCTTTCCAGCGAACCATTTCGACTAACCCTTGGGGCGTCACTATCGTCAATGACTACGTGAACCTTAACAGTACAGTCCCGGTTGCCCACCTCACATTTGGCATTCCCGCCAGTGTAAGCGGGAATCTTCGACTCACATTGGCGACAGCGCAAGGCGTTAACCTTCAGGTCTCGAAGCAGAACCCAACCCCGAACCAAAACTACACCACTCTCAACGTTCAATTTCCATCAAGCGAGACAAAGTACACATTCAACGTAACCACCGTTTTCACCAGCCTGTTATCGTACAGCCCAGGTTCGAACAGCTTCACATTCGAAGCAAATCCCTTTCCGCTCGTCGACGGCACCTACAATGTAACCAGCGCCAAAGTGACCCTCCAGACTGGCGACTGGCAATCCCCCAAGATTCCTCTCCCTCTAAACCAGACGATTACTGGCGGAACTTTTGCATGTACACTGCCAAGCACAGGATCTGATAATTGTCTTAATTCCGCGCCTCTCAAACCATTCAACAACACCGTATGGAAGGTCGCATTTTCATCGTCGGCGACTCAGAACGTGCTCTCAGTATCTGCGGGCCGCCTGATTCAGATTTTTCCATCAGGCTCTTTGCAAGTGACCGACAGCTACAACGTCACAAACCTTGGTCCGACTCTATCCTCCCTTGCGTTCAAAGTCCCGAAGGGAGTATCAAGCATCGCTGAGAACTATGTTCTTGGACTTGAAATTGATCAACCTGAAACGACATCAACGCCCACGGCGAATTCGGACGGCACAAGCACGGTAACGTTTACTCCTAGTTTCGGCTCTGTACCCTTTAACCAGTCTTTCAGGGCTAAGATATTCTACACGCTTTCCCCCAGTACGTACATTTCGACTAGTTCACTAGGAAGCTTCACGGTGAACTTTGCCTTGTTCAACAACGTCCAATTCTATGCGTCATCTCTTCAGACGAAGATTGTCACCCCATCAGGGTTCAGACTGAATTCGCTTACGGGGCAGGTACCTCAGATTTCCGGCAACCAGATCTCTCTCCTAACTTCACCCGTCACTCCTGTCAGTAGTCTAGGTTTCTCCATGACATACCAACTCGATCCCTTCTGGTCGAGCCTGAGTCCCCTCAGCTGGGTAGGCCTAGTAGAAGCCGCCTTGGCTGCAGGTGTCTTTGCAGTCTTGAGCAGACCCGGCGTTGAAGGCGCAATATCAGGGGCGCCATCGCAACTAATCACGAAATTCGTTGATTTGTATGATGAGAAGTCCTCCATGAGGCTCGAGTCCGACAAGATGGAGGAAGACCTTGCTAGGGGCTCGTTGAACAGGTACGACTACAAACAGCGAAGACGAATGTTAGATCGTAGAATGACTGAAGTCGACAAGGCATTAGCGCCAATCGAAGAGCAATTGGCCGCTGCCCAAGGACGATATTCAGATATGATAAAACGGATCGAACGAGCTGAAGTGGAACTTAACGTCATTAAGACGACATCTGCGGATCTCAGAAACCAGTATCGCAGCGGTAAGATCTCTAGGGATCTCTATGAGTCATTGAACGCGGATCTTATACGCCGCAAACAGAAGGCGGAGCAGACTATAGACACGGTAATCATTAACCTACGCGAGGAGATCAGGTAGCCTCCTCCGGTTAGCTAAACTTGAGACTGACAATTGAAGCGTACGGACCCTGGATTTCTAAAGAACTAGACAAACAGTTACGTTCGACCAGAACCAAAGCAGCCAAACTAGTAGACGAGGCGAAGAGGGCTGTCAGCGAGGCGGAGAGCTTCTACCAAGACCTAGCTAGGAAGGGCGACAGAGACATGGCGACGAAGAAGGACGCCGCGTCTTACCGGGCGGCACGAGTTATCGCTCATGGTGCCCACGAAGCTGCGGCGCGGGTCAAGGAGATAGTAATTCCTTCTGAGACGAGCTGGGAGTCTTTGAAGATCGTGAAAGACGGTCTCTCCGTCGCCAGCCGATCGATTCGGGATCTCCGTGACTCGACCGCCAGGGAACTTTCAGGCTTCTACATTCTAGATATGCGGTCGTTCGGCGGCGCGATGGACCGAATCGCGAAAAACGACGAACGCCTCTCATCGTTTTTGGAAGGCGAGGGCTCGAGACTCCAGAGGGCGAGAACGATAACTGGAATTGTGGAAAGCATCGCGGCAGCCAGGATCGAACTGGACGAGAAAATGAAGGAGTTAGACACGGTAAGGAAGGAGATGGAACTTTTGAAGCTGTCGGAATCAGAGCTAGCATCGAAGGTCGACCAGCTAGAAACGAATCCCAATCTGCGAGAAGTCTTGGACATCGAGAAAGAGCTTCGCAAGGAGAGCCGCGCATTCCGAGCAGAAACCCTCGCGCACCTTCAGAGACCCCTACGGAGGCTCGCAGATCTCGGTCAGCGCGGTGAATACCCGCTGGGATCAGACGAACGGGATGCCTTGGCCGCATTTGTCAAATCTCCTTACAAGACTTTCCTGTCCAAGTCGACAGGGGAATACCTGGCAAAGATTCTTGAGAACATGAAAAAAGCCATTGACTCCGGCAAGATGGAGTTCAAACCCAAGAAAACTGGTAGGGTCTCAGTCCAGTTGAGCCAGCTGATCGGGACAACTCATCTGGCGCAGAAACAGGAGAAAGGCAGGCACTTGCTGGCGAGGAGGCGTGAGCTGCTTCGAAGTGCAGATTGTAAGGACAAGTACGAACACCGGAAGACTCTACTGATTAAGATTGAAGAGAGAAAGAGGCAGGAACTTGAAGTTTCGGAAAAGATCAGATCGGCCTCCTCGATGACAGAGTCAGTGAATAGACGCCTAGGTGAACTGTTGAAACAGGCCGAAACAAAAACGCAAGAATATGTCGGGCAAAAAGTGGAGCTAGAAGGAATCTCACTCTAGCCGTTTGAAAAGACTCTGCATGAATCTTATCGGAACAGGCTTACCACTCATACTAGCTTCATAGTAAGTCTTGCAGACGTCGCACTGCCAGACTTCCATGTCACGAATCTGTGCAGGGGCTCCAGCTTCAAAATCTTCTCGAACGATGTACCGACCGACAAAGTCAAGTTGTAGATCGCATTTCGTGCACTTCAACTATTCACAACGACTCTAATTCTTGTGATGTTCTGCTAGGAAATGGTCTGCATCGATAGCGGCCTTACAACCATCAGCGGCGGCTGTGACTGCCTGTCTATACTTGTGGTCTCGAACATCTCCGGCCGCAAAGACTCCCGGAATACTGGTCTCGGTATCCTTTCCAGTCACGATATACCTCTGAGAGTCGAGGTCGACTTTTCCCTTGAGAAATTCTGTGTTTGGTTCGAAGCCTATTGCAACGAAGACCCCTTCAGCCTTCAGGTGGGTGTCTTTTCCGCTCTTCAGATTGTGCAATTGAACGCCCGTTACCTTATCGTCACCGGTAATCTCCTTGACGGTTGAATCCCAGACGAAATGGATCTTCGGATTAGCTGTTGCTCGCTCCTGCATTATCTTACTGGCACGCAGCATGTCCCTTCTATGGACGACAGTAACACTGTTTGTGATGTTCGCCAAGAAAGTCGCTTCCTCCAACGCCGTATCTCCGCCACCTACCGTCACAACATCTTTTCCCTTGAAGAAGAATCCGTCACAGGTCGCACAGCTGGAGACGCCCTTTCCCCTAAACTTGGTCTCCGAAGGTAATCCCAGCCATTTGGCGTTCGCGCCAGTAGCGATAATTACGCTCTTCCCATCGTAAGACTTGCCGCCGGCCACGACCTTGAATGGCCTAGATGAAAAGTCGACGAATGTTACGTCGTCGTAGATGATCTCAGGCCCGAACTTCTCAGCCTGGCGGCGCAGCTTCTCCATAAGCTCGGGTCCCAGCACTCCCTCCGGGAACCCAGGAAAATTCTCAACGTCAGAGGTGATCATCAACTGGCCGCCTGGAATCGAACCTGCTAGGACCAGCGTCTTCCGCCCAGCCCTGCAGGCATAGATTGCGGCAGTGTACCCAGCGGACCCGGAACCGATGACTATTACATCATGCATAGACAGTTACTAGTCTAGGCGACTCAGAGCGATTTATGCCTGTTCCTGAACAGAGAGGGAAGCCAGGACTATCCTTGCAAGACTTTTATTGAGACGCTCAGGATCGCTGACATCGTACCGTCTTGTACGAATATCACGGTGTCATGATAAGCTGGTTGGGACACGACTCTTTCAAGATCAAGAATGGGAAGACCGTAATTATCGACCCCTTCAAGATCCGCCCGACAACCGACAAGGCTGACATTCTCCTGATCTCACACGAACACTTCGACCATTTCTCGTTAGATGACATCAAGAAGGTGGTCAACGAAAACACGACTATCGTTACGATCCCCGCTGTCAAGAAAGAACTCTCGAGCCTCAAGGTCAAAGAGGTAAAGGTGGTCAAGCCAGGCGACAAGCTCAACCTCGGAGAAGTTTCAATCGAAGTCGTCCCCGCCTACAATCTGAACAAGTTCCGAGAACCCGGAAAAGTCTTCCACCCCAAAGAAGATGGAAAAGCAGGCTTCATCATAGGAATCAAAGGCGTCAGAGTCTACCATGCAGGCGATACTGACATAATCCCAGAAATGAAGGGTCTGAAGCCGGATGTAGCCCTCCTCCCAGTAAGCGGGACCTATGTCATGACAGCAGAGGAGGCCGCTCAAGCGGCCAAAATTATGGAGCCCAAACTCGCAATACCAATGCACTACGGGGCTATAGTGGGAACAGAACAAGACGCACAGAAATTCAAACAGCTCACAACAGTACAAGTCCAAATCCTAAAGCCTGAATAGTCGAGGACCAGCGAAGAAACTGAAAGTCAGCGTCACCACAAACTGGCTAAACAGTCACCGACCCTCGAAAAACATCGCAGTCCTAGACGCGAGATCAAGAAGATCCTACATCAAGTCTCACATTCCAGGAGCCATACACGCGGACCTATTCCACTATTTCATTCCTGGAACTGACCCTAAAGGGCTTCAGAAATTCCAAGACGATCTCTCTAGGCTACTTGGAAACATGGGACTGACCGGTCGGGAAACCATGGTAGTCTACGAGTCGAGTTTCGGAATGCGAGCCGCAAGAGTCGGATGGATGCTTGAATATGCAGGCGCACACAGAGTATTCCTTCTCGAAGGTGGATTCCAAGCTTGGCGCAGATCTCAACTTCCCGTTGAAAACAAGCTTGTAGAACACGAGCACCAGACGTTCCGACTCAAACCCGCCCGGGGACTCCTCGCTACGGCCGACGACATTCGCTCAGATAGGTCGGCGCAGATACTGGATGTTCGCAGCCAAGGCGAATTCACTGGCGAAGAAGGGCGAGAATGTGATAGACGCCGAGGGCGAATTCCCCATGCTCGATGGATCGAGTGGACAAACTTCGTCCAAGGTGGAAAGAGGTTCAAGACGAGATCCGAGATCGCGAGCGTTCTGAAGGAGAACGAATTGAGAAAGAATGGATCTGTCATCGTTACTTACTGCCATCGCGGAGCCCGAGCCGCAGCAGCTTACTACGCGCTCAGATCGCTTGGATATGGAAATGTCAAGAACTATGTCGGATCCTGGCATGAGTGGTCAGCTAGAAAGAACCTGCCGGTGGAGAGATGATACTCTTCCCCAGAAAGATGGACTTAGCAGCCCCGAAGTTCTGCCATAACATCGTCTAAGCTCTTGAATTCTCCGTCTGGCAACTTCTCTAGAACCGTTGAGATTTTTCTAACTTCTTCGATATCTTGGAACACTTTCCACCCTTGATCCTTCAAGAGGCGAGACTTAGTTGTTGGGAATCGGGCATCCTCGCTCAAAACCTCTCGGATCGAGTCTGTCCCAACGCCAGTTGTGATTTTCGGAAAGTATCCCTTATCGATGAACGATTTTACTCGACCCGCATCACGGTACATTCGAACCCCGTGGAAGGCTAGGATACTCTTCTCGAATTTTGGCGCTGAGGCCTTCTTCGCGACTTCTCTGAGCTCTTCGTCATCGAACTCGTAGATGTTCTCCTCTCCCTTGCCGAACAATCGGCTGTACACTACTCTGGCCTCATACTGAGGCTCGCTGTTAGATAGATCGACCGAATGAATCGCTCCAGACTCCTTCATAACTTCGAAGACTTCCCGAGACGGTCTCACTCCTCTGAACTCAACTGCGACGACCGTGTCCTTCGAGCTGAACGCTCCAAGAAAATTGTTCAATCTAGGTGCAAGTTCACTCTGTTTGATAGGTGAACTGGCACTAATGAGAACAGTCATGACTTCTGCTTCGAGCCGTTTGCAAACCTCTTTGGCCCTTCCAAGGAGGTCTCGGGACCCTGCGAGTAGCTTGAGGCCGTAATGATCGACGATGATTCTTGGGCATTTTACTGCGAAATGGAAACTGGCCGGGACCCTCCTTCGCCACTCAGACGCTGAAGAGAGTGTAGGCAGTTCGTAGTAACTGCTGTTCAATTCGACGAAGTCGAAAGCCTGGGAGTATGCTTCAAGGCTGTCTGTTCCAGGTACCTGGAAGTAGGCCCAGCCTCCCGCTCCGATGAGGAGTTGAGACATATCTTCAAGAATCCATTCCAAACCCAGTTACTAAGGATAGAGGTTGCCGAACACGGGCCGATTCCTCCTTGGAACCTCTGGTTGGTCGTATGCTGAATGGGTCGGCGTCTTTTACCCAACCTCAACCGAGAGCAAGCTTGGCTTCTACGGCAAAGTATTCCCCACGGCTGAAATCGATTCTACTTTTTACGCGTTTCCAAAAGAAGGCATGGTGATAGGATGGGACCGATACTCTCCCCGCAGCTTCGTGTTCAACGCGAAACTTCCACAGACAATAACCCACGAGCTACTCGACGCACTCGGGAAACCCATCGAAGAAGAACTGGACAAGTTCGCGAACCTCATGCTTCCACTCAGCAATAATGGAAAACTTGGATGTCTACTCATCCAACTTCCTCCCAAGTACAAGTTTGATTCTGGCCATCTCGAAGAATTTCTATCGCTCCTTCCCCACGGCTTCAAGTACGCCATAGAATTCCGTCACAAGTCTTGGATGCGGGATGAGACCTGGAGAACGCTCTCGAAATACAACGTTGCCTACACCATCGTTGACGAGCCGCTTCTACCACCTGAGATTCATGTGACAGCCGATTTTGCTTACATTCGCTGGCATGGACGAGGTGAGAGACCGTGGTACGATTATCACTATACTGAGAAGGAATTGCAGGACTGGCTCCCGAAAGTGAAAGAGGTCGAGGAATCCGTCAAGACGACCTACGGCTACTTCAACAATCACTTTCACGGATACGCTGTTGAGAACGCGCTCAACATTCTGAAGATGCTCGACAAACTCACACCGGCCCAGGAGGAAGCGCTCAAGCGCGCCAGAACTCACCTGAAACAGGCGAAAGAAAAGCCAGTGGGATTGGGCGAATTTACCAGGGGAGGCGAAGATCGAGCAAAGCTCGTGGACCTTCTTGGGACGATCACGGGCGAGACAAGACTTGCGAGATCCTTCACCATCCCGGATGACGATCTCAAGATCAAAGAGGCGAACATGAGAACAATCAATGCCAAGATCCGTGACTATGAGCTGAAAATGGATATGGCTTCAAAAACGATCATCCACGACTGCGGTGATTGGGAACGCGCTGTAGAGACTAGACAGTTGTGCAAGCATATCGGAAAAGTTCTCCTAACCATCCCGGAACAGGTCGCACTAGCATGGGTCTCTGCGATCCACGAGAACCTTGACGTATGGAAGTTCCAACAACCCAAGAAATAGCGGGTCCGAGCCTGTCCTCTACCGAGCTTCTCGTACTTATCCGAGACCGAGTAGTCCAGTGTCGACAATGCCCACGACTGGTCGAGTATCGTGAAGAGGTCGCGCGGATCAAGAGAAAGGAATTCTTAGACTGGAAGTATTGGGGTAAGCCGATTCCCGGTTTCGGTGATCCCAACGCTTCCCTGCTTATCGTCGGTCTGGCTCCCGCCGCCCACGGCGGAAACCGGACAGGCCGAGTCTTCACCGGCGATCGAAGCGGAGACTTTCTCTACAAAGCTCTCCACAAGACGGGTCTTGCTAGCCAGTCAACGTCAGAGAGCTTGGACGACGGACTCGTGTTGAAGGGCGCATACGTTACAGCGGCTGTCAAGTGCGCTCCCCCCGACAACAAGCCAACCCTAGATGAAACATCCAACTGCTCCACTTTTCTCGCGAGCGAAATGGATTCGCTGAGAAATCTAAAGACAATTCTCTGCCTTGGACAGTTCGCGTTCAAGGTTGTGATGAGGATTATTCGGAAAAATTACAATCTGCCGCGATCCTCCGGGACCTTCGGCCATGGAAAAGTGTTGAAGCTTGGTGAAGGGATTCCCATTATCGTCTGTTCATATCATCCGAGCCCACGGAATACGCAGACAGGCAAACTAACCGAGAAGATGTTCCTCTCAGTCCTGCGCAAAACCCTCCGCGCTAGCAAAATCGCCTGGAACAAGCCCTGATCAGAGATCTCGGAGGGTGTTCCATATCGTGCCGAGTTTACGCAGGGATGATGCCATCATTACGCATGTTGAAGCGTACTGAAAAATTTCCGACTGGGCTATTCTGCGCGACAGATCAAGAATCCGTTCCAGAAAAGGTTCAGACAGCGAATGGACCCCTTTCCAAGGTTTACAAAACAAATTTTCCAGCGACAGAAAACTCGCAGCTGGGAGGGAATTAACAAACGGTAAGTTTCTCCTCGTGTCCCTAGGAAAAGATTCGCGGACTGTTCCATGTCATATTAGACTGGCGCAGAACAAACCCTGATCCCGAATCAGGGCAGGCGATTTCTGATCCGTTAGATTCTCACGCTTGACTCGCTCGCAAAATGGTAGCTGAAAAAACCGTAGACTAGGACATTCTAGTTCGCAAATCCGGAGACTCGCCCAGAAAAGCTACAACCGGCGAGAGCATTCTAGAAAAGATGGCGCAACAATTTGTTTCCCTCGACGCGAGAGCACTCTTTGGGGAAGCTGGTCCGCTAAGCGACCGTGCTTGTTAGGCGCTTCAGTCCCCTGGTCTTATCGCTCATCATTCGACGCTTGTCCAGACGCTCGTCGATTCGCAGGCTGGACGAGATGCGTTTCGTACCCATGGATCGTAAAGCATGATGTGAGACCTTAACCGCCTCTAGAATAGTTTCGATGTTATCGGCCTCAAGCACACTCGACATCGGCGTAACATCAACGGTCAATCCGGGAATCTTCGACAATGCCCGAACCGCTTCCTTGACATAACGCCCAACACTAGTTCCCGCACCTATCGGATGGATGCTGAACTCAGCAACCAGGACGATCCGTCTTTTTGCCTTCGGCTGCACAGACAATCGATAACGGATTCAGAACAGGATCGGTTTAGTCTTTACTAGCTGACCAGCCGGTTCTCTCTGCCGACCGGCTTCTGTCGTAATCCGTGAGACTCCTCGTACTTCGAAGTCTTGTCGATGTCAAGCTCCATCAGCTGTACAGTCGCTTTCTTGATTATGCCGAAAATCTCTTCGAGCTCACGCTGCTCGAAATCTTTCAACGACAGATTCCCGATCCATTGCATCCATCCTTGCATGCTCTTCGCCAGCGTCGAGCAGCAGAGACCGATGCCATAAACGATGTCCAACCTGTCCCTAGGATCTAGGTCAGAGATACGCTTCACTCGGTTACGAGCCTCCTCAACCCATGATTTCGGTTCATCCGACAATTCCATTTTTTTGTTTTCACACTCTATTGTTTCGAATCGCGATCTACTGCGCACCGGCTCTAACATCGCCTAGAACCCGTCTACAATTGATCGCGTTAAGAATCCGCTAAGGAGTAAATATTAACGTTTGGTGAAACCCTTAGCTCAAAGACACAAGAACAGAGACATACCACTTGCTGTGACTTTCACAGGAGCAGATTGAACCGGCTCTGCCTAGTTCGGAAGCTCTCGCAAGATCCCATCGACCGAACGGATGGACAACGAGTAGCTGATCCTTGCAAAGATCAGCCCCAACATTCCACCAAGAAAGAAGGATAGTTGGAGAGAGAAGGGCAGCAGGAGAAACACCCTCGCTAGGAGAAGAAACAGAAGCGGCAACGACATCAACAACATCATCACCACTCCGAGAAACGCCCCAATAATCGACCCGATGATCGTCACAAACCTCGGCCGAGGACCGTCTGAAAAATCAGGATAACGACCTCCTATCGCAACGCCGAGACTCGCCTCCGCAAGCACAAGCGTAATCCCCACTCCGATGAAGGTAAGCGCATCCATAATCGAGACCTGGAAGAAGACCACCGTAAGCCCGAGCCCGAGAACCAGCCCGATTGTCGAAATCAGCGACGTGAAAACAATCTTGCTCGTCACGATAGTCCGCGCATCGATAGGAAGAGAACTCAAGTTCCACAATCTCTTCCCTTCCTGACCTATCGAAGTCATCCCAAGAAACAGGGTCCCAAGCCCTACGCCAAACAGGAGCGGAACTGCCAGGAATAACGGACTAATCAGGCTAGACTGCGCACTAGTGGTTGGGGCAGGAGAGAAGAGCGCTGGAAAAGAGATCATGACTGGTAAGATTATCGGAATCGCCATCAGCCGAACCACTTCCTTTCTCCGCGTTGCAGAACGAATCTCCCGCCGAACGAGCGCCAGCGAAATGACGCTAACTCCGATCCTGCTCAGTCTACTCATACCAGATATCTTCGTAACGTTTGAGAAATGAAAAGAAGGAAGAGTTGAAACCCAAAACCTCGACCTGAGTCCAAATGCAGAGAAAATGAGAGTTGCAAGAAACCCGAGACTGAGCAGCAAGAAAGAGGCAGAACCTAACAGATTGGACCTTAGAACGGAAGTGACACTCAATGTTGGCCAGAGCAACGGTACTAGGACAGTCGTGGCCTCAGCATTCGAGACGGAGTTGATAATTCGGATGATGAGGAATCCGCTGAAGAGAGTCTGGGTGAAAAGTAGTATCAGAATCATGCCAAATATTCGGAGAAAGATCATCAAACGTCCGCCTACCTTGTTGAACGCCACACTAGCACGCGCGAGGACGGATCTTAGAATTTCAACGGTGACAGAGCCGATGAATGCCGCAACGACGCTTGCGAGGACCAGCACGAGAAATGCTGACGTGTTGCCGGTCAGTATCCCAATCGGCAGACAGTAGCCGACGGTGACCATTACCAGTGGACAGTAGGTGTATGCTGTCGAGAGAGTTGAGGCAAGGACATATTCTGAGGGTGAGATTGGAAGCCAGTTTATCGAGTCAGCGGACTCTGACTCTGAAGACGCGTTGAGCTCCCAGAGGAGACCCATCGTGAAGAAGAAGCCGATCAGGAAAATCGGGATTCCGCCGAATATCGTCTCGACGATCTGGCCAATATCGATAGCGCTTGCGCCTGCCCCTTTCAGGAAGGAGACTGTGGCGGTTCCGAAGCCGACACCTGCGACGAACATTATCGATCCGATTAGCGCGATAAGAAGGGGCCGGTTGGTAATGCTGTTTGAGAGGAAGCTGCGTCTGGTATTTCGTAGGCGTGAGAGCATTAGAATTTTGGCAAACTTAAGCAGTACGCGGGCTCTCATCTCCGTAGAGCCTCAACAATATCTTCGACGCCCTTAGTTCCGGTTAGTTTGAGAAAGACGTCTTCGAGTCCGGAGTTTGAGAGGCCTGCTTTTTCTCGTAGCTCTTGTGCGGTGCCTTCCGCCAGGATGCGGCCGTTCTGGAGTATTGTTAGACGATCACAGATCGCTTCTGCAATCTCAAGCACGTGGGTACTGAATATCGTGGTGACCCCGTCTCGAGCAAGACTGTGGATGAGTTCCTTGACAACTCGCGCAGATTTCGGGTCAAGCCCGTTCAGAGGTTCGTCCATCAACAGGATCTTGGGATGATGAAGAATCGCGCCCATTATAGCGACCTTCTGCTTCATACCCTGCGAGTACCCTGTGATAGTTTCGCCCTGCTTACCCTCTAGATCGAGCGACTCGATGAGTCGAGTAATCCGCTCCTTCTTCTCCTCGTAGCCAATGCCTCTAACGTCTGCAACAAAATCCAGATACTCCGTCGCGGTCAGAAACTCGTAGAGCCTCGGCGATTCCGGCACGTACCCGACGAGCCGCCTGACCTCCATCGGGGCCTTCTGCACATCAATGCCCATAACTCTCACCCATCCTGATGTTGGATGGACCAAGCCGAGCAGACTCTTCAGCAACGTTGACTTTCCAGACCCGTTTTGCCCCAAGAGTCCTCGAACCTCTCCTGTGGGGACAGTCAACGAAAGATCGTCCAGACCGAGAACTTTTCCGTAGAACTTGCTAAGATGCTCCGCTTCTATGGCTGGGCTACGAAAATCCATGTTCTCACGTTTCGGACTCGTCGCGTAGAAGTTTAGCGTGTTGTCTCCGGACCGAGCGAAAAAAAGGAAAAGAAGAGGAGGGGATGAGTTGACCTATTGTGTAGGTCCCGGTGGACCCGTGACAGGTCCGGGTGGTTGGTTCGGTGCGGGGCCAGTTGTTCCGGCCATCGCCATGCTCGCTGTGCGTCTACGTCTGAATAGGAACGCGAAGACTCCGCCGACTCCGGCGGCGACTGCGACTGCGATGAATATGGCTGTCAAGAATCCGACGTTACTAGCCGGCTGGAAGTATGCTGTAAATTCGGGGTCATTGACGATCTTGTACCCACCCCAGGTTGGGTAGCTGATGATGTACAGGTAGTTGGCGAGCGTGAAGCGTGCCATGCCTGTCCTAGCTGCTTGGAAGAGCGCGGGGTCGACGTGGTAGACGAAGAGTGGCAGGAAGCCCATGAAGATGTTCTGGATCCCGTAGACCGGGTTGCCTCCCCAAGCGGGCCGATTAGCAGTTCTCGTGGTCACATTGTAGTTAGTCTGGCTTCCGCTCGTATAGTTGTATAATTGGTAGCTTGACTTGACGCCAAAGTCTGTTCTGAAGACCCTTTCATTATCACTCGCAACCGTGTTAACACCACTATGGGAAACGTCAGATTCATTGTCGCTGTCAACGCTTGAACCAGAATCAGTCTTGTCGCTGGTGGTAGTACTCGCTAGAACAGCCATGTGAGACTGAACGATGGACAACTTGTATCCGTTCTGCGCCAAGTACTGGTATATTGTCTGCGCACCGCGCGAGATCCCACTAAGGTCATAGGTTCCTGTCGCGTTCAGATGCAAGACTCGAGGAGTAGCTGTCAAGAGATAGAGATCTGTCATCCTTCCCACCGTGTAGCTCGTAGTTAGGGTCGCAGTCTTAGCAGAGGGATCAATCGCCAGGTCATACGTGAATGAGAGCTGCGAATACTGGGCAAATGCCCTGGGGGTAGAGGAGTCCCAGAGCGGGAGTACAGGATTTGGATAGATTCTCCACCAGATAGCATTGAGATTGGTGTAGTTGAGCCCCCAAGTCCAGTGGTTGCTGTCTGTCGAGGTCAATGGAATAATCTGACTGTTAGCAATGTAAGTTGGAACGGGATGAGTCCCAAAGGCGGAGAGAGTGTACCCGAGGCTGAACGACGCGAAGACTGTATCGTTTCGGTCAGGAGAGTTCGGAAATATGTCCGAAGTGCCGTTCTCCCTGAACGCGACTAGTGATAGGAACGAGGAAGCCGTTATGGCGTCCTTCCCCTGAGGAGTCTTGAAGTGTTCGAAGACTGTCTGTATGGGGATGGTGACGTTCATGTTGTTGTGGGTTGCGTTGAGGAGACCCGCGTAGAATAGCTGGAAGCCTCCGACGTTGATGTACGTAGTATAGATGTACGCGTGTTGGTTCTGGATCGATGTGATGTTGTAGCCGTTGGAGGCCGCGTATTGACGAACGTAGTCATAGTAGTCGACTGTTTTCGAGAAGCTCTGCGCTTGGAAGTCAGTTCCTTGGAGGGTTGTGGCGGCGTAAGTGTTCTTGGGAATGAATGTAGCGAGCATCAAAGCGCCTAGGAGGAGTAGAGAGAGTGCTCTGAATCTTCTTAGATGGAACTTGCTCATTTTTCATCCTGTATCAAGCCCCACTCAACAAGCCTGACATAGAACTCGCGTAACCCAGCATGCAACATCCTAGAAACATGACTGTTGGAAGAACTGAGTCAACTTTCGAGATTTGTTTGTCTAATTACTGATTATGCGAGTGTCAGTTGTCTTCTCCGCCACCGTCGTCCCCGCCACCCCAGTCGTCATCTTCTCCCCACTCGTCGTCGCCACCCCAGTCTTCGTCTTCACCCCATTCCTCGCTCGCAGTAATGGGCCAGTGAATATTGGTCATGTGAAAACTGGGTTCGCGCAAAACGGCGGATGCTTAAAAGCCTTCCCAGAAGCTAAATCCTCACTCGGGTCCCAGACATTTTCTCTACTGTCTCACCACCTGTTCGGGCTGCCCAACACAAATGAAGAGTGTTGTGAACGACACCATAGCGACCGCTCCGATCTAGAGTAAGAAGACCAGTTCCAACACCCAGCATCTTGGTTGCGTGGCTGATGGTTCTTGTTGCCGCTGAGGGAGCATCGTTCAGTCTCATTAGATCGCACGCGGCTTTGGAGATAACTAGCCTCATGGCTTGCTCCCCGATACCCGTTGCCGTCGCCGCTCCGGTCCTGTTATCTGCGTAGAGACCGGCGCCGAGAATCGCGCTGTCGCCGATTCTTCCAGGGAGTTTGAGGGAGACTCCTCCGGTAGAACACGCTGCGGCCAGGTTTCCATTGTTATCGAGAGCCAGCGCGCCAACCGTATCAGACGTCTTCGGGAGAAAATGCTTGATGATCTCTGGATTCGTTCTGGACAAGTATAAGAGTTTCTGGCTCTTCAGGTCGCGCAGTCCCTTCTTCCACGCCTTGACTCTATTCCGAGTTCGCAAATCCGCCTTCTCTAGTCCGCTCGTCACGGCTATCTCCCTAGCTGCCGGACCAGCGATGAGAACGTGGTCGGTCCTCTCTAACACGATTCTTGCCGCCTCAATAGGATTCTCAATGCCCCGCAGCAAGGCGACTCCCGCTCCACGGACGCTGCTGCCATCCATGATAGCGGCATCATTCTCAACTTCGCCAGCAAGGTTGAGTGACGAGCCTCTCCCTGCATTGAACACGGGGTTGTCTTCCATCACGACAATCGCCGCTTGAACCGCGTCTAGGGCAGATCCTCCTCGGGATAGGACTCTGAAACCGCGGTCTGCCGCGACTCTTACCCCGTTCAATCCCTGCTTGTGGAGTTCTGGGGGCCAGTCGCCTGCTCCTCCGTGAACTATGATGACTGGTTTGGAAGGTTTCATGTTTACGAGGGGACCGTTGATTTATTGGATATAAGCGTCCCTCGCTGGAAATGGACCGGCGTCGATGACTAGGCTCGTTGGGGTGAGCGGTGATGACATCATGGAAGCTGCGAGGCTCGTCTTGGAAGGAAGGCTCATTGCTTATCCAACTGATACAGTGTACGGTCTAGGCTGCAACCCGTTCGATGTTGATGCGGTTGAACGACTGGTCCTGGCGAAAGAACGCGTCAAAGGCTCACTACCAATTCTCGTAAGCTCTCTCAAAGAAGCGAAGAGACTCGGAGAGATGGGCGGCACAGCCGCGGAATTGGCAAATAGATTCTGGCCAGGACCCTTAACCCTCGTCGTGCGAGCGCGCAGCAACTTCCCAGCGAAAGTCACGAGTGACTCTCGGTTTGTCGGTCTGCGAATGCCCCATCATGAAACGGCTAGGAGACTGATTCAGGAATCTGGTGGAGCTCTCATTGGCACGAGCGCAAACATCTCAGGCCGCCCTGCACCGCGAACAGCTCAGGAAGTTGTCAGGGAATTGGAAGGCCGGGTTGATCTCGTATTAGATGGCGGTCCTTCTTTACTCGGCAAAGAATCAACGGTTGTGAGAATCCTCGAAGACGAAATCACCGTGCTAAGAGAGGGAGCGCTTCCTCGGGATGATATTCTTAAGGCGCTAACGGTGAGGCGAGCTCCTTAGGCTCTTGGGACCCGACCGTTGATTCACGACTTCAACCTTCTACTTTCCAGCGCCCGAGGCAATGAGAGAGAGGCGAACCACGAAATCCGATACTTGCTCAAAGAGCTCGGAGATGCGTCTCCCAAGACAGACTTCGCATTGGTAAGCGGGCTCACTGTCGCGAAGACTTCGTTAGATCCCGTGAGAGTGGTTTCGAAGCTCCGACCAGTTCTCAAGTATCGACCTTGGCAATTCAGATACATTCTCAAGGTGAAGCCTGTTGAAGAGGTGGTTCCATGTGACATTCCCAGTATTGGCGCCGCGGTTGTGAATCGGGCGGGACAGGTGGGTGTTGATGAGACGTTCAGGGTTTCCTTGGAGAAGCGTCGTAGCCGGGTATCTTCCAAAGAGATCATTGATGCAGTTGCCTCGAAGGTTCCGCGAAAGGTTGAGCTCCGGAATCCGGACAAGATAGTCTTGATAGAGGTTATTGGAGACGTTGCGGGAGTCTCGATCATCTCAAGGAATGGAATTCTTGGTATCGAGAAGGAGAAGAGGAGTCTCTAGTTTCCGAGATCGAGCAGTGCAGAACGCTCAACTATCAACCGTTTCAGAGCGGACGATTCGGTTTCTTCTTCAAACCGGGCGGCCTCCATCTCTTTACGCGTCACCCCGTAAGAATGTTGCAGCAGGGCCATCTTTTCTTTCGATCCAATCTCGATTTGACTGTCGTCTTGTTTGCCATTGATGATCGATTCTGCATGACTAGCTAGCTCTTGCATCGCGTCCTTTGAATCGGACAGTGCGATTAGCGCAATCCTTGAGTCTTCCGAGTCAACGCCCAAAAATCTGATCGCTTTTGCAATCTGGCGTTGACAACTGAGGTAGAGCAAGAGTTCCACCGCAAGACTCTTCGACCGCCTTTTGTCTCCATTGAACGAGTTGAGCGCATTCCGAGCCGCGAATTGTAGATGTTCCGGTCCGGCAATCAGGTCTGATTTTACGAGTTGCATCTCGGCTAGGGCATTGATGGAGCGCAGTTGTTTCAATGCGTGTTCTGGATCTTTGATGCCAGCATTGGTGAAGGCTAGGCTGAGAAAGTAATGATCATCAATCTGCTCAATCAAGGGCGTCGATCCTCAAGAGTTCTCTTACGAGGCGTGCGCTTATTCCGCTACCTTCCAATGCTCGAATTGTCGATGAGACTCTTTTCCGATCATCTTTGAAGCGCTTCGATATGAGGTGAACTGCTTCTAGGCGTTCCCAAGGAAAGATAATCCACTTCGAGGTAGTCCCAGAGTAGTAGTCTGGTCTAAAGACGCTCTTCGGTTTCATGTAAATAGTGCAGACTCTCAATTCCTTTACGGGCTTTCGCCGCAGGTGGTTGGCCGCGACCCGCAGACTGTGGCCTGTGTCCGAGACGTCGTCAACGACAAGGACCCGTTTTCCAACGACCTCCATCGTCACGGGCTGAGTAATCCGCGGCTTCTTGTTGCGAACTCCAATGTCTCTGTAGAATTCTACCCGCATGTTTGCGAGGTTCGGGTTCTGAAGGAGGTCGCTCATTATTCGGGCCGGGGGCCAGCCTCCGCGAGACACCCCAACTATAATTTCTGGCTTGTAATCATCTCTCCTAATCTGTCGCGCCAGATCGAGAAGCATCTGATAGATCTGATCCCAGCTTGGTGCTTCATACTTAGGATTCGACGTTTTCTACGACCGGCCTAGCCACATTGGTCCGTTATCTCATTAAGCCTTTTGAGAATTTAGTAATCAAGACGGGTCGGCCGGAGTCAAAGCAATATAATGGAATCTGGCCATTCGGGATCGGCGTTCCAAGAGCCTCGTGCTGGTTGAACGCCTATGATGTGGACTGACCTGCACAGAGGGCAACCTCGCCCAGATGAAGAAATGCATCTCCACTGAAGCTTTCGTACGGAAAGTCATATGGAAATGAAACGCCGGTAACAGGTTGTTTTCACTCCTGTTATTCCTACTTACTGGAGGGAGCGTAGTTGCCGTACAGGAAGGGCGAGCTTCCTCATGGCGGTCACGGTAAGGACCCTCGGACTCTGAAGGAATGGAGGGCCGCTGAACCGCTTGTCGATGCTTGGTTGTCCAAGAAGCGTCCAGGTACAGCCCGCAAGTACGGTGAAGACTTTCGAGCCTACTGGCTCGACCATCTCAGTCAGCGGTTCAAGTCGATTGAAGAATGGCTTGACGCGGTGAAGAAGTCACAGTTCCAGCCCGACTTTGAGGTTCAGACTGCGTGGGCGAAAGAGCTTGAGTCGTACATCACCGCCAAGAAGATTAGCTACAAGACTCGGGCGAAGATTGCTGCCGCG